>Ga0208179_1000003_pt1 | contig 889448 bp, 756 predicted proteins | sample Malvired_Geostar_FD_184238 | JGI IMG/M metagenome (GOLD analysis project Ga0208179, IMG submission 184238) | Marine viral communities from the Global Malaspina Expedition - Malaspina viral metaG DeepMed_Geostar (SPAdes) (version 2) | ecosystem: Environmental > Aquatic > Marine > Oceanic...
CGCTGCGGTTGTACTCCAGTACTTCGATGGTGAAGGTGTAGAAGCCTTCGGGCAGTTTGCCGCTTTTGATAAACTCTGCGCGGGTGATGCCTTCGAAAATAAGGTTGTTGGGGTTGAGGTAGCCTCGAATGTCGAAGCCTGAGAGCATCTCGGGTACGCCACCCTGCAGCACGAGGGCCGGGGGCACATAGGCGGGGCTGGTGTAGAGCCGCACGCCGGCTCCTTCTATGGTCACACGGAGTTTGGTCCGCAGGTCACGGCGGTCGAGCTCCATCACGTGGATGATCACTTGCAGGTTGTTGGCATCTGCTGCCGTGTAGTAAGACAGCACGGGGCTGTATGGGGGAATGAGCGTGGTGGTGACCTGTACGGGGTAGGTTTGGGCGGACAGCAACCGAGCGCCCAGTATCAAACTCAGCACCATAATCACCCGCAGTGACACCTGTACTCCGCTTTTCCATTTCATGGCCCTATGGTTCAGCATGTCCTTCACTTGATGTTGAAATTATAGTTATAGCCGAGCTCAGCTACATATTCGCGGTAGCGCTGCTGAGTTTCGTTTTGTGGAGAAAACCGATTGACGGCTGTCACATTGAGGTTGAACTGATGCTTTTCCAGCAGCACATAGTTGGCACCCATCCGCAGGTTGACTACCCTGCTGGCCAGCACCCCATTGGCCTGAGAATTATTATAAGAAAGCGTACCCGTGAGCGAAACCTTGTTGTCACGCAGACTCTTTCGCACCGAAAGCGCAGGACCATAGATCAGGTTTTGGGTCGTCGGTGACTCAGACACATTCGCATTGCCAGAAAGGCTCAGGGTCAGCGCCTGGGGTTGCAGGTTCATGCTATAGGATGAGTTGAAATTGTAAAACTGGCTCCCAGTGTTAAGGGCTTCACCCCCCTGCTCATCAGCACTCTGCTGATAGGCCACGTTCATGTTGAGGTTTTGCCGCCGTTCCTTGCTCTCGCCCAGGATAAAGTTGAGCCCCAGGGAGGCATTCTGAGAAATCTGCCGGTAGTTGAGGGTGTCCAGATTATCGTAAGGGGTCACCTGGTTAAACTGCTGCTCAGGGGTGCGGAAGTTGACCACTGTACTAAAGTTGGAATAGTTGACTGTGGAAACGATGCGTGGTGAAATCTGATAATTCAGGCTGAGCGCTCCCGACAATCGATTCATGGTATTCAGCTCATCCTTATCCAGGTTGTTGCGCTGCAAGCCGCCACGCGCACTCACACTCAGCTTCTGATTGAGCCAGCGGGAGCTATGCGTGAGAGCGATATTCTCCAGGTCATTATTAAAATAATAGGCTCCTAATGTCCGATACCCCGGATCCACACGCTCATAGGCCACCCCAAAAGCTGACTTTTTAAACTGGTACTGCAGGGCGCCATTCATGGCCAGGTAGTACGCCGAAGAGGTCTTTGGCTGAAACAAAAAGTCCAACTGATCATAGGCATTGTTGGCTTGCACATCTTCCGCACGACTGTCGCTGGTGATGGCACTGGAAGCCATTTCCCCTTTGAAGGAAAGGCGCTTGAAAACTTTGGTACTCACTCCGAGGCTCACCACAAAATTTTCCTCTGGATAAATCTCCATGCTGCGTGGGTCCGTCTGGAGGGATGAAGCTTCATCGGCTGCCCGAAAGAAGGTCAGGTCCACACTGTGAGTGCTCCCTCCCAGCGTGACTTTTGCACCGCCACCCATTCTCCGGTAGGCTGGCAAATTGGCGGCTTTGGTGGTGTCCAGCTCCACGGGCTTTTGCAATCGTCCATACATGGCGGCCACTTTGATTTTATCTGAGGGTGTCAGCTCCACACCCGCCCCCAGAAACAAATGTCCGGCCAGCGAATATTTGGAAAACGTCATACTCCGGTAGCCCAAATGAGCTGTCACCCATTTATAGGTCGGGCTGAGGCCGTATTGATTGAAGGGCTGCTGAAAAGTGGCGTTTTGATTGGAGTAGGAAAAAGAAAACGGAACACTCCATCCATAGAGGACAAAATTGAGGTTTCCCGAAAGGAAATAATTATAAGGATCGCGCCGATCAGCCACTCCATTCGCCTGATAAAACACCTGATTGGCATTGATGCCACCCGACATGGAAAAGGCGTCTCCTTTGCCGAGATTCTCCAGGTTTTGGGCCTGACCCGAATATGTAAAGCCCATTACCAATGCGAGCATCATCAGCCCCCGACGAACCCGTGAGAGGGGAGTGAAAGCCCTCATGAGCTTCTGGTAAAAAGACGATATGGCCATGTGATTACTCCTCATTCGCCACATTGATTAAAAACTGCACCCGTCGGTTTCGTGCCTTACCCTCTGGGGTAGCATTGTCGGCCACCGGCTCGGTATCTCCCCGTCCGGTCACCACCAACTGCCCGGCATCAAAACCCTTGCGAATGAGGTAATCTGCCACGGACTGTGCCCGAGCCACCGACAGTTCGTAATTCGCATGCTTGCTACCCACATTATCCGTGTGACCGATGATTTGCAGCTGCCAGTTGGGGTTTTCCGAAAGGAGCTGATACACCTCATCCAGGAATGGCTCACTTTCCGTTCCCAAATCTGCTTTGCCAAAGGCAAAGCGAAAATCCTTGGACAATTCAAATTGCAGAGCCTTCACCTGGTCAACAGCCTCCAGCTCTGACCGGATCTGATCCACTTCGGTTTGCTGAACCACCGTTTTTTGGGTTTCAAAATCAAAACTCCTGCGGGCTGGCACCGCCTCAATGGTGATTTTCTGTGGCCTTGGTTTCCAGAGGGCGCGACTCAGCGTGATTCCTACCTGCAGGCCACCACGGAGGTACTGGTTTTCATTTCCCAAAGGAAAGTTGTAAGCCACTCCCGCAGAAAATCCGGGCTGGTTGAGCACCACACCTACCGAGGCATCACGATTAAACCCATAGCGTGCCACCAGGTCCACGTTGCCAGACCTCAGCAAGTCGTAAGGATTTTCATTCTGAAAGAGCAGTTTGGCAGACCAGGCCGCTACATAGCTGTTGACAGAACCGGACCGGAGGTAATAAAATGCCGGGGACAGCGCCACCCGATGGTTCTCATAGAGTTTGGTCTGACCATGTAGCTGATAGGTAAGTGGTGTACGAGCCTCTGAGTCAAAAAAGGACTGGTTGGGACGGTTCACATCCCAGATGGCCAAACCGACCGAAGAGTGCTGCTGACCATCCTTCTCCAGCGCCCAGATGAGCCCGGTACTCAGGCTTGTGTAGTTGACATTTTGAACCTCAAAAGACTCCCCCAATCCGGCGCTGGGATCGTACCGAAACTCGCTAGCGATCCATTGAGACCCTGTGGACAAATGCTCCATAGAGGTGCGGGTGCTTACGTAAGTAGCATTCATTCCAAAATGCAGCGACTGGTGAACGGTGAGCCGCACGGGTGTAGCCACCGTCAGTCCGGCCTCATATCGTTTGAGCAAATCAGATTTTCCGGCATCCCGCTCCAGGGCATTCAGCCCGATCCCGATCCACTTCCGACCAGTAGTTTTCTGTACAAAGACATAATCTCCGTTGAAGCTGTTGGTCGTGAGGTACTCCCCTGTGGCGATCCCTACCTCCTCATGAAACATGGAGACCTCCACATCATAGTTGAGCGTCGGGCTGGCCGGATTGATCAGCAGCGGCGTGTACTGACGCAGCGTATAAACCGAGCGCTGGGCCACGGCCACCGTGGACATTAGGAGTAATCCGATCAAGTATAGCTTTCTCATCTCAGCAGCTTTATAGTTCCTTTACTTTCACCATTAAATTTCAATGGAGTGCCATTGTGAAACCGCCCACTGATGGACCACATGTAGGTGCCGTTGGCCATCTCTGCTCCCTGGTAGGTGCCATCCCAACCAAGGAGGGTTGCCTCCTCCACATTTCTGGTGTGGTAAATTCTATTTCCGTTAAGGTCATAAACCTGAAAGTCGATGGTGGCAATGCCCGATCCATACACCAGAAAGGTGTCATTGCTGTCATCCCCATTGGGTGTAAACAGGTTCGGGATGAAAATCACATTTTGCACGAGTACATTCACCTGACCTGTACTTTCGCACCCATTTTCGTCGGTGACCTGCACGGTGTATAAGGTAGTTGCCAAAGGTGAAGCTAGTGGGGTAGCCGAAAAGGGATCATCCAGGGTGTTTTCCGGTGTCCAGACATACGCTACTCCCCCATCAGCAGAAAGCATCACGGACTCATCAGGACCTACGCTTTGCTGCGCACTCACGGTAATTTCCGGAGCATAGTTGACGGTGACCAGCACCGAATCACCACCCGGAGGACAGTACCCGGAATAGACTTCCAGGTAATAGCGGGTAGTCACCTGGGGTGCCACTCGCGGATTGGGCGCATAAATATCTTTCAGCCCGGCTTCCGGTCTCCAGCTGTACTGGTAACCAAACAGGCTCCCACTGGCCGAAGGTACCCCTCCGATGGCTATGGTATCTCCCAAACAGATCGCCACATCCGGTCCGGCATCCACCGTGATTTTGGGGTTGACCTGCACCCACACCGAATCGATGGCATTGCAACCTTCTGCATTGATCACCTCCAACTGGTAGGCTGTGGTGCTTTCCGGGGTAGCCAAAGGTCTTGCAAGATCTGCATGCGTCAATCCTGAAGCTGGTGTCCATTGGTAGGTCCAATCTGATTCCATGTAGTCTGCTCCCAGGAGGGTTTCTCCACCGTAGCAAATCAAGGTATCGCGCCCGGCCAGCGCAAGTGGCCGCTCATTGACAATCACCTCTACCGAGTCCGTCCACAGGCATTCGTTTTGGTCGATCAGGGCGGCAAACACCCACGTGCTTTCATCCGGCGATAACCGTACCGTCTCAGTGTTGATAAAAAGACTCGTCGATGCGGTGTACCAATGCGTAGAGTCCGGCAAATCAAACTCGATGCTCAGCGTAGTGGAATCATCCTGACAAATCACCGGATTTCCCTGAATGGTGAACTGTGGAAGCGAATTAACCCAAACACTCATGGTGCCTGAATAAGTACAGGCATTATCGTCCGTTACCAGGAGGGAAACAGTCAAAGACTCACTGGCAATCGTTTCCCAAAGAGGAGCTGCCGAAAGTAAATTTTGCTCACCATCCCGCCACTCATAAGATTGGCCGATGTTTCCTACACTGTTGGTAATCGTATCTCCAAAACAATAGATACTTTCCTCAGGAAGCTCAAAGGTGGGCAGCGGAAGCATTTCCACCAGAATGGTATCGTACTGTACGCAGCCCTTCTCGGAATAGACCTCCGACCAGATTTCGATGGTCTCTTCCACTTTAAAATCATAGGTGGCCTGATCGGCCTGCAAAAGTTGATCCCCATCGGTGTACCAGTTCACTTCGGGCCAACTGCCCGTTACGGCCAGATACACAGTATCCAAAAGGCATATACGCTGATCTGGCCCCAGGGAATGGTCCGGTAGCGGGTTCATTTCAATGCGAATGGTGTCAAAATTCAGGCAACGATTTACATCGTAGACTTCAGCGATCAGGGTGTCGGTGGCAGTGACCTGATAATTGAAAAACCAACTCTCCGACTGGAGCTTTTCACCGGTGTATTTTGAATACCAATTGACCTCATCATACAAAGGGCCTGTCTCCAGCAAAATAGACAGCTCATAACAAACCGATGTGTCTCTGCCTACATCAAAAACCGGAAGCTCATACACTTCAACAATGAGCGTGTCCCAGTTCACACAGCCGTTGACATTAAACACCTCAGCAATCAGGGTGTCTTTGGTCAGCACTTCATAGCTCAGTGACTCATTGTTTTGGAACAAACTCCCCAGACCGGTGCTGTACCAGTTCACACTGTCCAGCCCAACGATGCCCAAATCACTCACCGACAGGTCGAAATACTGACCGTAGCAAATCGTGGTGTCATTGCCCAGATCAAAGGACGGCAGGTCGTAGACTTCCACAATCAGTGTGTCCCAGTTCACACAGCCATTGACATTAAACACCTCAGCAATCAGGGTGTCTTTGGTCAGTACTTCATAGCTGAGTGACTCATTGTTCTGAAGCAAACTCCCCAGGCCCGTGCTGTACCAGTTGACACTGTCCAGCCCAACGATGCCCAAATCGCTCACCGACAGGTCGAAATACTGGCCGTAGCAGATCGTGGTGTCATTGCCCAGATTGAAAGACGGCAGCTCATACACTTCCACAATGAGCGTGTCCCAGTTCACACAGCCGTTGACATTGAACACCTCAGCGATCAAGGTGTCTTTGGTCAGCACTTCATAGCTCAGCGATTCATTGTTTTGGAACAAGCTCCCCAGACCGATGCTGTACCAGTTGACACTGTCCAGCCCAACGATGCCCAAATCACTCACCGACAGGTCAAAATATTGGCCGTAACAAATGGTGGTGTCATTGCCCAGATTGAAAGACGGCAACTCATACACTTCCACAATCAGCGTGTCCCAGCTCACACAGCCGTTCACGTTGAATACCTCAGCAATCAAGGTGTCTTTGGTTAGTACTTCATAGCTCAGCGATTCATCGTCTTGGAGCAAGCTCCCCAGACCGGTGCTGTACCAGTTCACACTGTCCAACCCAACGATGGCCAGGTCACTCAGCGACAGGTCTAAATACTGGCCGTAACAAATGGTGGTGTCATTGCCCAGATCAAAAGACGGCAGCTCATACACTTCCACAATCAGCGTGTCCCAGTTCACACAGCCGTTCATGTTGAATACCTCAGCGATCAGGGTGTCTTTGGTTAGTACTTCATAACTGAGTGACTCATCATCTTTGAGCAAACTGCCCAGACCGGTGCTGTACCAGTTGACACTGTCCAGCCCAACGATGCCCAAATCACTCACCGACAGGTCAAAATATTGGCCGTAACAAATGGTGGCGTCATTGCCCAGATCAAAAGATGGCAGTTCATACACTTCCACAATCAGCGTGTCCCAGTTCACACAGCCGTTGACATTGAATACCTCAGCGATCAGGGTGTCTTTGGTTAGTACTTCATAACTGAGTGACTCATCATCTTTGAGCAAACTGCCCAGACCGGTGCTGTACCAGTTCACACTGTCCAGCCCAACGATGCCCAAATCGCTCACCGACAGGTCAAAATACTGGCCGTAACAAATGGTGGTGTCATTGCCCAGATCAAAAGATGGCAGCTCATACACTTCCACAATCAGCGTATCCCGGTTCACACAGCCGTTGACATTGAATACTTCAGCAATTAGCGTGTCTTTGGTAAGTACTTCATAGCTCAGCGATTCATTGTTTTGGAGCAAGCTCCCCAGGCCAGTGCTGTACCAGTTCACACTGTCCAGCCCAACGATGCCCAAATCGCTCACCGACAGGTCGAAATACTGGCCGTAGCAGATGGTAGTGTCATTGCCCAGATCAAAAGACGGCAGCTCATACACTTCCACAATCAGCGTGTCCCAGTTCACACAGCCGTTCATGTTGAATACCTCAGCGATCAGGGTGTCTTTGGTTAGTACTTCATAACTGAGTGACTCATCATCTTTGAGCAAACTGCCCAGACCGGTGCTGTACCAGTTGACACTGTCCAGCCCAACGATGCCCAAATCACTCACCGACAGGTCAAAATATTGACCGTAACAAATGGTGGTGTCATTGCCCAGATCAAGAGATGGCAGTTCATACACTTCCACAATCAGCGTGTCCCAGTTCACACAGCCGTTGACATTGAATACCTCAGCAATCAGGGTGTCTTTGGTCAGTACTTCATAGCTCAGCGATTCATCGTCTTTGAGCAAACTCCCCAGGCCCGTGCTGTACCAGTTCACACTGTCCAGCCCAACGATACCCAAATCACTTACCGACAGGTCAAAATATTGACCGTAGCAAATGGTAGTATCATTGCCCAGATTGAAAGATGGCAGATCGTAGACTTCCACAATCAGTGTGTCATAGACCGTACACCCAAAAGTCTTGGTGATCTCTGCGATAATGGTGTCTTTCTTGAGCGCCTGGTGATTGTAAGTCAATGAACTGCTCAGCACCAGCCCATCGGTTTTTGTGTACCAGTTCACCACATCCGCTTCGGGATCCTCCACCTCTAACTCCACATATTCCTGCTTACAAATGGTGGTATCATTGCCCAGGTTCACTGCATAGCACACCGTAAAACTCTCCTCTGCGGCAAAGTTCGATCCTTTGAAATTGTTGTCCACAGCCTGCACCGCCCAGTAGTAAATACCCTCAGGCAACTGATGCACGGTGAAAGAAGTCTGATTTCGGGCATTACCCGGGAGCATTACCCGCCGATACCCATTGGTGAGGTTCGACAAGGGTGCCACCACCAGACCACTGCCTGAAGGATTGGTGCTGATATAAAAATTGTAGGTGACACTTGCGCCTGCCGTCAGATCATCAGTGGCCGCATTCCAGGTGAGCGTGACTGAATCTTCGCTGGTCACCCCTGAAACGATCACCGGCACATTCGGTGCGGCATTGACCAGGGTAGCTTCCATGTCTGAGGCATAAAGGTTGGCCTGGAAAGACAGGTCAGAATTTCCAACCTGAAAGACATCCAGGTCACCATCATTGTCATAGTCTCCCAGTGCTATGTCCCCATCAAAAATATTTTCCATGCTTACCGCCACTGTAGAGAAAGAGTAGTTGCCTCCACTTTCGGCATTCCGATAATATTGAATGTACTTGGTAGACCCGTTGAGGCCGGTAAGGAAAATATCCAGTAGCCCATCGTTGTCCAGGTCACCAAAATCGATGGAAGAAGCGGATAGATCTTGCAAGAATGAGGATTCCTGAATGAAGCTGTTGACCTGATTGTTGGTAAAGAGGTCTGAAGATTCGGAGGCTGATTCAGAAAACCCTGTCAGGAGCAGATCCTCAAAGCCATCTTCATCGTAATCGCCCAAACTGTAGGAGTTTAGGGCATATCCTTCCAGGGTACCCGTATAGAGTGTAGTTTCCCACGCTTTGGACAGAGAGTAAATGACGGTCTTGGCATCTCCACTGGTATTGAATCCCGAAAATAACACTTCAATGATCCCATCCTGATTGGCATCCAGAATGCCGACTGTCCCATTGCTTAAGGGGGTAATGGAAGTAGCAACCGTTTGATAGCTCCCTGCTGAATACTCATAAAAAGCCACCACTCGCTGGTTACTCGTATTGAGGCCCATGGACAGAATGTCCAAATCACCATCCTGATCCACATCGTACCATTTGGCACCTCCTCGCGAAAAGCCTGAAAGCCCAAATGGCTGGGCGGTAAAAGAGGTTCCTGAATTGTTTTTATAAACTATGAAATACTTATTTCCACCACTATCCACGCCTGAGAGGAGTATGTCTATGTACGAATCATGGTTGTAATCGCCAAAATCATAGGCCACATCGTCCAGGTTGGCAATGGTCAACGCACTGAAAGTATCATCCCCATTATTGAAATAAACGACCACCTTAAAGGTGCCACCATTGTTGGTGCCTGACACGAACAAGTCCAGGTAATTGTCATTGTTAAAATCCACCCATTCTGCTCGCGCATCAGTCATCGCCTCAAAGGCTGTGACGGTAACTTTTGAAAAATTCTGACCCTGCAAAAAAGTCCCGGTGATCATCAAGATCACAAATCCTATCGCCCGCAATCCTTTCATTTCAACACCATGATTCGTTTTGATTGTACCTGATCTCCGTGGCTGAACACCAACAGATATACCCCTGCCGGAGCATCATAAAAATCCCATTCGATGAAATAATCCTGACGGCCGGCAAGGCGTTCAGACCGGATCACCGTTTGATCCAGGTTGATGAGCTGTACCTCCACCGGGTTGTCTGATGGAGCATGAAAAACCAATCTGATCAGATCACTGGTCGGATTAGGGAAAATCTGAACCGCCACCGGATCTGCGTTTTTATCAGTATTTCCTACCGTTCGTGATCCGGCATCAGCCTCCGCCACGGTAACGATTTTATAAATCTCCGAAGCACAGTCGCTCAGATTCACCTGCACACCGATCTCGTATTCACCCGGCTCAGTGAAAACAAGCTCCAGCGAAATGTCTGTTCTCTCATTGATCACAATCGACTCATCTTCTGGCAGCACCCAGGTAACTACATCAGGCATTGGGGTACTCAGGTCCACAAATACAACCGGCTCAAAAGTGACCGCCTTACTGATGCGGATGAAGTCCGCTTCCAACAGGTTTTCTGAAACCTCCACAAAAGTCGATGTTCCGGAAGGGCAATCATTTTCATCGGTCACTGCCAGGTCATATTCACCACCTTCTGAAAGAATCACTTCAGGTTCAGTACTGAAGAACTCGTCCGGACCTGACCACTCATAGGTCTTCCATGGCTCCAGAGGCTCCAAAAACAGCTCCCCACCGCCACAAATAATGTAGGAATCATCGATACCGGTAACATTGGGTACCTCTGGATTCTCAAGGCTAAACGAACGGTTGAGCTCACAAGTCTCCTCGTCTTTCACTGTGACACTATAATCTCCCCATGCGAGGCCTTCCAGAACGGACGTCTGAGCCGCATTAGACCACTGATAAGAATAAACTCCAGTTCCTCCTACCACACGAAAGGAGATAAATCCATTGGCATCATTATGACAAATGGGATTTTCGAACGTCACATTGGAAAACTGCATGCCTATCGGATCCTGAATCACAACCCTTCGCTCCATGCTACATCCTTTTGAATCTGTCAAAACCAACTGATAGGCCCCGGCAGACAGCCCTGAAATCTGGGTTCCGGTCATACCATTGTCCCAGCTCACCGAATAAGGGCCCACGCCACCGTAAGGCTCGATTTGGATCCACCCATCGCTGTAACCGGTACAGGACGGGTTGGATTTTACCGTAGAAAGGAGCGTGAGTCCGCCAGGCTCAGTGACTGTATAGGATTTATGAATGGCGCAACCATTGGCGTCTGTTACAGAGAGTGTATAAGTGCCCCTTTTGATCTCCGATAGTTCGGGTGTAGTAGCTCCGGTAGACCACACATAAGTATAAGGAGTCGTTCCCCCGGCAATCACCGGCTTGATGAGCCCATCCTTCCCCTGATAGCAGGATACATGCCCAATAGTGGCGGACTGAAACACCAGCGCCGGCGGCTCCTGTATTTCTACCGTACCTTCTACCACACAGCCAAAAGCATCCTGTACCCGATAACCATAAGTGCCACTACACAATGATTTAGGATTCTTCACACTGCTACCATGGGTCCACTGGATGTTATAGGGCTTTTTCCCGCCGGAAATGGTGAGGCTGATTTCTCCGGCACAAGCATTCGCACACAGGTTGTCAATTTTCTCTGTGGCCACCGTCAGTCTTTCCCGCTCGGTGACCGTCACCTCACCAGACAGGGTACAACCCAGGCTCGACTGAATGTCATAGGTATAAGTCCCCGCTGCCAGATTCACGGCAGTCTTGCCTATCTGACCATTCGACCAGCGGACCAGCGGTGAGTTGGCGTTTTCAATAACCAATGTAACCGCTCCCGTCTTACTTCCCCAGCAGGATGGCTGGGTAATGAGGGTGTCAACCACGGCGATTTCCGGTGTGTTGAGAATATAAAAAGTATCAGAGACGACACAGCCCAGGGTCTTATCTGTTACGCTAACCCAATATTCACCTGGGGAGCCTTTGATACCGGCAGTACTTTGTCCGGTAGACCAACTGAAAGCATAAGCTCCCGCCCCTCCCGAAGCACTCACCGTCAGCTGCCCATTGGTACCATTGTAACAATCCGGAGCTATCTGTTTCACCAGATTCATCCGAAGGTATAGTTGCTCTCCAATGACCAGTGTGTCTTCCACGTAACATCCTCCATTACGATCATCGGTCACCACATACCCGTAAGTACCCGGACATAGTCCCGTTCTGGATGCGCCGGTGCCGCCATCACTCCAGCTGAAGGTATACCTACCTGATCCCCCGGAGGAGAAGAGGCGGGCGCTACCATCACAAGCGCCTTCACATGAAACCAATGTGGTAGTATTGGTAACGGCAAGATCCTCCAATCCTTCCACCTCGGTCAAAACAGAATCCTCAGAGCCTATGGCGTCCGTGACTACCACCCAGTATGACCCGGGCGAAAGTCCTGTAATGGTGGATGACACCATCTCCCCCTCCAATGTAAAAAGGTAGGGCGAAATGCCTCCTGAAGCCTGGACGCCTACCTTGCCATCCGGCACTTCGCAGGTGGCATCCTGAGTAAACAAAAAGGCGATATCCAGCTGTGGAGTACCGATGATTTGCACCACCACGGTATCTGAAGGGCAACCCAGGCTGTCCATTCCTACCACGGAATACTGTCCCGGTGGTAAGTGCTCAAAATCTCCTGATTCGGATAATGTAGTATCCAGGTAATACCCGGAAGCCGGCCCAACCCCATTGGTGAGCTGTACCTGAAGTGTACCATTGGCAGCTCCAACAGGGGAGGTAGTCTTACCTGTGACCGATAATACGGGACTCTCCCGATCCTCCATGCGCACTGTAATGAGCTGGCCGCACCCGGCAGTATCCGTGGCTATAACTTCATAATCACCGGCAGTAAGGGCCGTTCCTCTGGCACCGGTCATGCCCAGATCATTTCCTTCCTCATCAAACCACTGATAAGTGAATGGAGTGGCTCCCAATAGTGGCTCGATTTGCAGTACACCGGTAGGCAGATCACAAGAGCTTTGGTTGATGACTTCCCAGGTAAACTGCGGAAGCAGCGATGGGTCATTTTCGAGTTTCAAGCCATTGACTATGTATTGGCAACCATTTTGGTCCTCAACAGATAACTGATAGATGCCTGCACCCAGGTCACTAAAAATCACTTTCTCACCGGGAACATAAGTGTCAGTGAAAGTAACTCCACCGGGTCCGGTGAGCACCAGACCGAATGGCGGAAAGTCTCCCATGACTGTATCCACTGTGATCACCCCAATGTTCAGATCGCAATAAGGGTTGTCTAAGGTCCATTCCACACCCTCTACACCATCGGATGAAATCACTGTATAAACTCCAACCCGACTGCACCCATGATGGTCAGTCACCTGCACCGAGTAGCTCCCGGGTGACAAACCGCTAATGGAATCGCCTGATACCTCCAGTCCTAGCCATTCAAAAGCGTAGGGAGCAGTACCCCCGGAAGCGCTCACCTTTATCGCTCCATTGGCCTCCTCGCAGGTAGTGAAATAGGAGCTATCCAGACTCACCAATAAGGTATTTTGGGATGGGATAGTGAGGAGTAAGTCAGTGGAACAACCCCGGCTGTCCACGACAGTCAGTGTAGTATCACCCGCCAACATATTGGACAGGGTGATTTCCGCATCCGAAAAATCCGCTTCCCCTATTAAGAAAGGAGATACCCCGTTGCTAATCACAAAAGAGGTCAGACCATTCGGATAGGTACAATCTGCCGGAGAAACACTGACATTTACAATCTCAATACCCGGATTGTCCTCAATGTCAAAGGTGTCTTTGGCTTCACACAATTGGGCATCCTGAACAATGACAATATACCTTCCTGCAGAAAGCGCCGAAGAATCCACCTCGCTCCCGGAGAAGCTTTCCCATCGAATGGAATAAGGGGCAGTGCCACCGGAGACTGTCGAAGAAGCCTGACCATTGGCCTGGCCACAGTCCGCATTTCCCGTAAGGGTAGAAACGGACAGAAGATCAGGTGCTATAAGGGTGATCTCCAATGTATCCGACTGACAGGAATGCAGTGCCTTTTGTCTGACCACCAACTGGTATGTACCAGCCTGAAGCCCTTGGTAAACACCAAAATCTGAGGTATAGCTGCTATCTGCAAATAGATACTCCACATCAGGAGTTTGGGTAGACAACACAATCTGCCCATTGTCCGCCCCATAGCAGGTGGGATGGGTAATGCTCATCACATCCACATTAACTCCTCGCTGCCCGATTTGGAATGGGTAGGAGGTACTACAGCTCCCATCCTGCAGGCCGATGGCAATTTCATGGGTTCCCACAGCAAGGCCGGAAAGATACATTTCCCCGGATGGGATCAACTTCCAGCCGTCATTGTCCAGGTTGTAATATTTGGACTGCGCAGGCCAGCCACCACTCGTAGAGAACAATATCCGGCCATCGTCAGATACTCCGCAGGATGAAGGCACGGTATCCAGAATCGTCAGCTGAAGCGCCGGTGGTTCCATGACCTGCAACCCCTGTGTCTGTGTGAAACGAAAGGTGTCCTGCACGTACTCCGTTTCCAACGTATAGCTCGCATAGTGCGCATACCGGGCTTTGATCTGGTAGGTAGAAGGAGGCAGGTCAGTAAGTGGTACAATGGCATCCACTGAGGTAGAGAGACTGCCTGAAGCATCCCCTGAGAGGTCTTCCCAGGTCACCGTCAGCTGGTCATAATCCGCTTCCTCACCCGGATTGGCATCAGAAAGGTCAAAAACCGGCTGAATCTGACCGTCAGAAGCACCTTGGCAGGTGATCTGCGCTATGGTAGAGTTCTCCAGGGTAATCACCCGTCCATCGGGCACGGTCAGCGTTACCTCCCGCTGGCAAAACTCCTTTTGATCAGCCACATAATTCTGATCCCGCATATAAACCGTATAAGGCCCAGCCAGGGTATCCGTCACCATGAAGTATGTGCTGTCTTCGAGTACCGAGGGAGCAAATGCTCCATCAAGATCCTTCAGCGCAAAGACATAAGCTCCGACACCTCCACTGGCCCGGACGGCAAACAGCCCGTCACTCATGTACTGAAATGACGGCCGCAGTGTGGCGATGGAGTCCACTGACAAATGATCCGGGGCATCCATATTGATGGTGGTGACCTGATTTTCATTGACCGCATCACATTCATAACGATCTTCCACAAACACCTCGTAGCGCGGGAGACCTTTGCTGTCATGAAGTGTATCCAACGTGAGGGTGGTCTGGTTGTGAAGGATATCTCTCGGGCTATCCAAATCACCACCTGAGATCCTGTACAAGTACTTGCCGTTGGCCTTAACCGTGGCATTGGAAATGGTCATATTCAGCTCCCCATTGGTTCCTTCATGGCAGTTGGGGGCCTGATAGGTCACGTCGACCCGGAGCGGGCTTTGATCAGGTTTCATCTCTACCGCTCGCTCATCAACGCACCCGTTGACGTCCTCTACCCGCGCCATATAGGTAACTGAACTATATCCGTTGGCCGGCAGACTAAAGGTGGCTGTAGTGCCTGTTTTAGTGGCATAAACGCTCCCAGACCGAAGAATGGTGTAGATGTAATTATACCCCTTTGCCGGGCCGGTGCCACCTGTTGCCGAAAGTGCGATGGTTCCTTCATCATTGGTGCCATCCGAGTCTGCAATACACTGTGGAAACGTGACCACCGGGTTACTCAGCAGCAGTGGGGCGGAGGGTTCGCGGAGTGTGAAACTCACGTCACCCGAAAAACAATCCTCCTCATCCTTTACCCTGGCGATGTAAGATCCGGCAAGCAGGGGAACATCTACCATTTTAAGGTTTCTCGCCACGGTCACCATAGTATCCCATGAAGTCAGGCTACTTTCAATATATAGATTGTAGGTGCCTCCAGTGTAACCGCCATCCATTTCAAAAGGTATGGCTTCTCTGTTGCCATAACATGCAATGTGTACATTTCCTGACTTCAGTACCTCAGAGGTATCAATTTCGGTGATGCGTACTAAAGGGGGTCGCGTGAGGGTGATCTCAGAATTTATGGAACAGCCCAATGCATCTGTTATTTCCACTGTATAGGAGATTCCGCTTAGTGAGGTTGAAAGGTTTTGGAAGGTATGAGCACCATCGATTGTGGCATCCTGATCGTCCTTGCCATCAATATGGTAAGTATAAGATTTGATTCCCCCTGAGGCTGTGGCTTTGATTTGTCCTTGGTTTACATCGCCATAGCACTGCACGCTGGCTCCGTGCAGGTATTCAGCTGGATCAATTACTGAGGCTGTCAATATATCCGGATTATACAATATAAAATCAGTGGATTTTTCACAGCCATTTGCATCTTTCACAAGAAGTGTATGTTCGCCGTATCCGATGTTTGAACCTGGTGTGAATGCAACATTATCCAGCTTATAAGTGCGAGTTCCTGTTCCTGACTCGGAATAAGGTGAAAGGTGTCGCAAACCATCTCTACAGACAGTATATAACTTGCCATTATAGATATTCACCTCATTGGCATCAAAATGACCTTTTGTGACCGGGCTAATTGAAAGCTGATTCTCGGGAATATCAATGAAAAAACTGGCTATCTCCTTAAAATCTCGTACGCATCCATTAGCATCAGTTATAATCGGATAATATGTGCCTTCATCCAGTTCGGTAAATTGAAAACAATTTGCGCCACAGTTAACAATCGTAGAAGGTGAGTAAGTGCTCTCTTCACTCTTCTTGAGGTCGACTGAGTAACCATCAGATTTACCCCCCGAAACAGTGATGTTAACGACTGCCTGATCGTCTTTACATTTTACCGACTTACTATTTCCTGGATTTTGAATAGCATACGAATATTGCATGACTGAGCTTACATTGTTCTTCACACCAATAGTAAAATCAGCCGATTGAGTAGTTCCTGGGCAATTGTCCTCAGTAACCACAATCTTGTAATCACCTGCAGATAGTCCTGCTATGCTAAACGATGGTGAGGAGTCATCAATAAGAGTATATCCCTCAACCGTAGCACTGCCTTTGGTTAGACCAATGCTAAATGGGGGTGTTCCATCCTCTATAGTAAACGAAACAGTTCCATCATCCCCTTGGTAGCAGTTCAGGTCAGTAGGGGTTACATTTTGTATTTCAGCCTCTTTTATTAGAGCAACCTCTATAATATCGCTATCATCTATTGTTCCTCCACACAGATCATTGAAGGTGACAACATATGATCCTGGAGGAGCCTCAACCTGAAAAGCCGCTTTATTACTCCTCGTACCTGATTTGATTACCTCTCCTGATGAGTTAGACTTATGCAATTCCCAACTAAAATTAACCGCTCCTGATGATTTCGAAATATTGCTAAACGCAACAGCCCCATTACCATTAGAGCAAGTAGCCCCTACCCCCGAAACTGTCACTGTGGTATTGGGTATGGACGCTAACTCAATCACTTCTGAAGAAAGGCATCTTTCGTTGATCAACATAAATACCGTATCTTTTCCTGATGGCAATCCGGAAAAGGAAGCCCCCGTTTGAAAATTTGGCGTGTCGAGACTGTATTTAATGCCATAACCTAAGACGGAGTTATCAAAACTATTTGAGATAGTAATACTACCATCTGCGTTACATGTGGGGTGGGAAATAGCAACAACCGGAGAGTACTCAGTTCCATCCCCTACGTCCACTTTTGGCGTTACCGTGTCACACTGATCGGACACGGAAATTTTGTAGTCCTTGCCACTACTGTAACCGGTAAGGATAGAATTAACCCAGTCTCCGTCCAGATTCTTCCATTTTATAGCTCCTTTCCCAGTTCCATCAGCAACAGTTACCTCTATCGTCCCATCATTATTCCCTTTGCAAGAAGGTGCTGTTGAAGAGAGGGTGATCGCAGGTTCAGTGAGGGTGGTGTAAACAGGCTCTTCTATTTCAAACACGGTTTCGATAATACAAGATGAATACTCATCCGACTCTGCGTCAGCACTATTTTTTCCTACTTCTGATTCAATTCGCAACCAATAGAACCCAGATCCTATTGTTAAATCAGACTCTTCACTTAAAAATTCTGCGCTATTGAGATTGAAGACCAGGTTACCTGAATTAATTGCATTGTATGTAGCTCCATCGATACAATATGTCTTACCATCATAGGATTTTTCAGCGTAATTACATACCTCACCTGACTCCTTCTCGACAATTTTAGTAAGTGAATAGATATATTTGACATCTTCTATTGAAGAATGTGTGATAACTACTGATCCTTCTCCTCCCTTACACTGAGGATTACCTATATCAATGCTCTCTATAGGTGGAGAGACCGGATAAAATACATACGGCCCAACGGGTGAACTATCTTCGGTGTCAGAGGAGACTCTAAAACGATAATTCACGCCATACTCAAATTCGTATTCATCCAATCCTGAACTGTACGTCTCATTGATATTGAATTTCCAGGAGTCGGCAAAGATGAGCCCATCTCCGGGATAAAAATTCTCCCAATCCTCAGAGTCTGCTCTAACCTGCCAGGTGATTGACGGATCCTTCACTTCAGCACCCCCTACTAAATACACGGTATCATCCGAACACAAAATTCCAGATGTAGGATCAGCGGCGATATACACCCCACCCAACTCACCACCTCCACCTCCTCCACCACCACTTCCACAGCCTACAGCACCGCTGATGGTAATCCCCTTCGTAATGGTCTGCTCACAGGTTCCATTGAAGTCGTCCCAGTCCTCTAGTACCAGCTTTACTTCTCCAATGGTGGCAGAAGTACTCCATTTTACCTGAATTGAATTCTTATTGGCACCAGAACACGAATTGCTTTCGCATCCCGAGGTAACAATAGTCCCACCGGTTACGGTCCAGGTGGTGCCAAACTTCACTACGCTGCAGCTAGCGCCTTTACTAAAGACATAAGTTTCCGTAGCCCCCTGACACACATTGGTACTACCATTTACTGAGCTTTGGCCAAAAGCCGGGATCACCTGTAGCCATAACAGGCCCATGACCAGAATCCCAAAACTGATATATGTACGATCTCTCATCATATGCCAACCTTGATTTTTTTAGAAAATGGGGTACGCTCCCCGGTAGCAAAAATGCCCTGCACAACATACTCACTGGCTGGTGTCTTGCTTTTGACAGGGTCTACCAACTCATTCGTGGCTTTCGCGTCCAGTTCCTTGTACAGTTGGAGTGGCTGTCCGTTAGTCGCCTTGTACACCGCGTACTTCACTACTTCCCGCTGCCCATAGGTCCAGCTTATTTTTACTTCATCCTCAAGAATGATATAGCTTAAATCTTGAATTGGGGGATAGGGATTCGGGCTTATTCGCTTCATGGTGACGGGACTGGTGGGCCTGGACTCCAACCCATCATCATCCACCGCCACCAGGGTATAAGCATAGAGGACCCGATGCTTCACCTCCTGATCCAAATAATGATCCGTCTTTCCTTCGTCGGTCAGGATGAGTGTCCAGTCAGTTTCATCAATGCTGCGTCGGTAAAGCAGGTTCATTACAGCATCTTCACTCGGGCTCAGCTCCCACTGAAGCAAAATACCCAGGGAGTCATTTTCAATCGCCCGAAAAACCGGCGCCACCGGGGGGATCAGGTCGGGCTTCTTCAGCTCCAATACCTCGGAAAAATCCGAAGGATTGTTTCGCCTGTCAAAAGCGCGCACTTTATAGTAAATCCTTTCGGTGAGGTTGTTGAGGGCAATGCTATCGCTTCCTTCGGCCCTGCGCCCCATGGCACCCGGCAACTCGATAAAGCCATCATTATTGTGATTGGATTTATACAGCTTATAGCCTAGCACATCCGGCTCCACATTTGGGGTCCAGCGCAATGAGACCAGACCCGAGGGCAGAATCTCTCCTTCCAAACCCACCGGCGGTCCCGGAGGGATACTGTCCTCCAGTTGCACAAAGTAGGGGAAAGAAGTAATCTCCCGACCATAGGTATCATGAGCGGTAACGACATAATAATTGGAGCTGTGTGGCTGACGGTCAATCACCTCTCTACTCCCTGCTGGTATCGATTCGATAACGCGCTCCAGGGTTCTGTCCTCCTCATTTCTTCTACTCAGGCTAAATTTTTTCAGAAGGTCCAACCCAGTTTTGGGAACCGTCCATAGGAGATACACACTGCCATCAGGGCGGATTTCATGATGGGTAATATTAGGTGCAATGTGAAACGCCGGTAACCCTTTTCCCGTGAGGGTATCAGATGCAGGACCTCTCTGTCCAAAGGCATCTATCCCAATGATTCGATAGTAATAAGTGACCTCATTGGCCGGCAGACTATCGCCTTTAAACAATCGCTCTACGGACTCCTCAGGAAAGGTATTCACAATGGGTGCCCTGGAAATGGATTCAAACCTCACCCCATCCTCTGAGCGCTCTATGATATAAGTATTGTATACATTTCGATGAACCTCACCATTCCAGCTGATCATGGCTACCCGATCGTTCAGCTCAATCTGCGGATCAAAAGGCGGTGGAAGTGGCTTAGCATCAGCCAAACCGATGAAGACTGAGGCCGTGTCGATGCGAAATAATGCCGAAGGAACGTCCGCGTAGATTTTATAGACGTATTTCTGATCATAGAGCACCTGCTCATCGCGAAAGGAAAGCCCTGAAAGTTCGGCTGCTTTCGGAGACAAATCAGCAGCATACAATGCAAACGAAAATCGATTTTCCAGTTCTCTGGAAGCATTGATCACACGGGCTATTTCGGAGGTATTTCCGGCATCCGTTTCAAAGCTTTCGCCATGGATGGCCTGAGCAGCCACTGCCACATAATCATCTTCTGAAAAAGGTTCCCAGTCTACCAGCAGCGCTGGCTTGAGGCCGGTGGCCAGCACCTGACGGGAGGGATTGCGGACTAGCTTTCCATTTTCCATCAAGGTAATCCGCTCCACGGTGTATCCGTATTGATTGGCCAACTGCCAGACCGCAGAGTTGTCCGGTGCCCAACGCAAAAAAATCTCACCATTCACTACGCCACCTTTCGCCTGAATGGTGCCGGCAGACTGAGCCCAAAGTGCACCAGGTGCGCATAGGATCATTATAAAAAGGGCGATATAGAAGTGAGCCTTATTCAAGAGGGTTATAGATTTTGTGTCGGTAGGTAGAAGAAACTTCGTTGATGCCAGGGATCACGTATTTGGCAATAGACCAGTAGTCCCCTTTCTGAATGGTTGGAAACTGACTTTCCAACAAATTGGCCAAACGGCTGGACAGGTTACCGGAAGCATATTGCGATGCCACCTGATTGGACAGGTCTACATAATCTCCATACATGTACTTGGCCAGTAAATAACTAAAAGTACCTTCGGGGGCATTGAGACTTGAGGAACCACTGTTTTTAGCATCCTGCGAAAGGGTGATGGAATAGGGATATTGCCAGATGTAAGTCGCTTTGGTAGGGACTATCCCCAGCTCCGAGGGATCCCGGTTGGAGGCGCTCAGTTTGATTCTCCCTCCGAGCGGATAACCCTCATAGATGAGTGGATATATTTTATTCTGGTACCAGGCATTGTCCGTAAGGTCAGCCTCAATCTGAATGAGGGGCGCCTCACCATTAACTACCTTCAACTCCCGGTGTGCGAAGGGCTCCGGCCCGGACAAGTTGGTCCCAATGCGGTGAACCCCTACCTGAATGGGATCTCTCCAACCCCCTCTTCCAAGAGTGGCCTCCGCTTTGCTCGCAAAACTGGCATACTGACTCACCCGAAAATAAGACTCAAAGACCCTTTGCTCTTCATAATTCTTCACTGTACCCTCTGCCGCTCTGCTTCTGATTTCGGTGGAGGCCCCCTTGCCCAGATCAAGTGTCTTGGTGCTCACTGTAATGTTGGACTCAATATTGGTCTCCTGCTTTGGCACATTCACCAGATGCATGGTATATACCGACTTGCGAGCCAGATCTGTGGGAATGTCAAAATTCACCTCTTTCTTATTTCTCACATACTGTAGAGGAACTTCCTGCACATTGCCGCCGCTGGAGAAGCGAACCATGGGAGTATAGTCGGCATCTTCAAAAAGATACGCCTGGCCCTGCTTCAGCTTGATAAACCCGTGCGGATATTCCTCCGGATAGTAGTTGACCATATCCAACAGCGGATAGATGTACTCGATGTTATTGTCCGGTATATAATCCGGAGCCTCACCTGTGGTAAATGTGATGCTCTGGGACTCAGTCAATGGCTGACCTTCGGCACTCACCACCTGCCAGGTACCACCTCTGAACTCCTTGAATGACGAGGACACCGTCAGTGTGAGTTGAGTTTTGGAAGGAAGAATATCGGAGGGCTTTAATACTGCGGTCATCTTATCCTCTGACCATTCCAAATCCGCGGCAATCACCGCACCGCCTTGTTTCAGTTCCACCTTGTCTGCAGTAATCTTAAAGCGAATCTGCTCACCTCCATCATTCATTTTGAATTCTTTATCCATCTCGTAGTTAAACACTACCTGTGGAAGGGTGAAGACGTCTACATCGGTGGTGCCGCTACCGGGGTTGAGCTGCGCAATAACCTGCATACCCTCCACCGCTGAATCAGAGTCGCGCTCCTCGCGCTTCATATCACACTGATTGCCAATCTCTACCTCAAATTTGCACTCTCCTTTCACCAGTCCACCGAGCACACTGAAACGACCCCCCACAATGCCTTTCATCCAGACCGGGTTGGGGAGCTGAGCCTGCATCACCACAGCCGCCGCGATGCTGAGGATGTCGATTTTTTTAGCTTTTCCAAATACCTTGACTTTGATCCCAATCAGTCCGTCGAAATAGGCATAAGCCTGTCCATTGGCATACCAGCCACTTATCCCGATTTGACCAGAGCCCGAGCAGGTAGTATTGCCATAGTCTTTGAGCATCACATCAAAGCCCACACCCACCTTGAAGTGACCATAAAAAATCAGAAACGTCTTGTCCCCGGTATCAATGCCGAAACTGGCACCAAACCCTATCCCAGCGCCATCAGCCAACTGGTTGAGGTTTTGCATATAATCCAGGTCCATGCCCCCAAGAATCTCAGACACCTCGGCTGGTGGTGGCGGGGAGTCCGGAATGACCGAACCCATCACGAAATAAGCATCGGCGCGCATGAGACCCAGAAACTCCATGGCAAAACGGTTTTCACGCTCGGGCCGCCCGATGTAGATGTACCACTGGCCAGGTTCGAAATGCATGACGGCATTACCCCCACCTTTGATGAGTCCGGCAGCCACATTCACATCCAACATCAGGTTGGCATGAAGGGAGTTATTGTCAAAGTTCAACTCCATGTTGAGCTCCCCGTAGATGGCCGCCCCGTTTCGGGAGTCCCCAAAAATCTGTTTCGCTATCTGGTTGTTGCCGCTGATCTCCTGCTTGTCTTTGGCCTTTTCGGCCAATGCCTTCACTTTGTCCTGCAAACCACTAATATCCAGCCCAGCCGGGTTGGAGAGCAGGGTGGCATTTCCTATAAATCGAATGTATTTGAGTCCGCCACTGCTTCGGAAGGCCATTTCATAGGTAGCCTCTCCCGCAAAAACGGTTTCCTTTGCTCCCATGACACCCACGATGGCCTTCAAGCCCAGGCCCATGCTCTGATTGGGCACATAGGTCATTCCTGAAGTGGTAGTTCCCAACTGTGAGCCGACCCTTTTGGAATCGATGCTCATATGATAATAAGCGCCTCCACCGAACCGATTGATGAAGAAGCCCGGGAAAACGGGAGCCGTGGTCCCCAGAGTGGCCATGGCATCTACATACCAATACTTATAACCATCCACATTCCCGAAAATGGCATTAGCGGTAAGGCCTATGCTACCGAACGTGGCATCTACATATCCACTGATCCCATTGCCATAAACCAGGTCTTCTTTGAAAAAATTGAGCTTCCCCTCGAATTTGAATGTGCCCTTATCAATGTTGATCCCGAGTTGTGAGATCTCGATCCGATCATACTTGTAGGAAAGATCCGATCCCCGCTCTACGGCTTTCGAAACCACTCTAAATCCACCTTTAGCCCCAAAAGCCCCACCCTCGTTGCCAGTAAGCTGAAGGGTCATGTCTACGCCCAGGAAGAGTTCATTGCTGTTTTGTCCACCGTAGATGTTGTTGATGGTAAACCCAAACCCACCGATTCCCGAATTGGAACCCAGTGAAAAGGCCCCAATGGTCACGTAAGGCTTTACCGTTTGTACCTGCAGGTTCTGAAAGGTGACCTGCGCCATTTTGAGGTTTTTCTTTTCATTGTCTGAAGGCGCCCCGTCCTCACCATTCATCCCAATGTTGATGTCCATCTTGCCATTGAGGTTGGCACGGGGCAGAAACTTGCCATTTTTGACTTCTATTTCCACATAGGAGGAGGCATCCAGGGTCACTTCAGCAGCCTTCCAAAGGTCAAAATTCAGCTCATTGGGGTTGCTCACATTAAAAAGATAGTTGCCCCCGGGGCGCATCATGGCTGTGTAGGCAAACAAACGGGAATCCACAGAAGTACCGCCCTCTTTGCTGTTGATGGGAATATCTATTTTTCCCTTAAACCCGGCCGATCTGAGCTCATTGGAGACAATGCTCACCTCAAACGCTTCCAGCGAAAAATTCCAGTTTCCCAACTTCCCCCGATCAATGGGAATGAGGTTTTCGGCCGCCAGACCGCCACTAAAACCTTCGTCATCAATGACCAGGTCATAGCCGGCAAAGCTCACCCGGGAGGGGGTTCCGGTTTGGTCCGGTGTATTGAACTCAGGTGGCAGATTGATGCGCATGGTACGTATATAAACCCCACGCCAGAGGTTGGAATTACCCGAAAGAAAAACAGGGGACTCCTGCGTATAATCCACAGGAAAGTTGACTCCCGGAACATTGCGGGTATCACTCCAATCCAGTAAAGCGCCCTCCACCTCGAAGGAAACCCCATTGATCCCCTTCACCCTGAAAGGAGGAATAGACACTTCTACCAACAGATCATTCCAGTCCCCCACGCTAGTGGTAAAGTTGACCGAAACATTTTCGTTCTCGAGGAGTCGGCCATTTTCGTCTTCCCTCTGTAAAAGGTCTCTGGAGAAAAGCAGGCTGGCATCTATGCTAAACTGCCTGAATCCATTACAATCAAACTCTACAAAAGTCTTTCCATCGCCGTGGATAATGAATTGGGTTTTGGCCTCTTCTTTGGTGAATGGATAATCTCCGACCAACTCAAGTATGCCACCGTCTACGATACCCCCCTCCTTGGAAAACTTAATGCCCACACCTCGAAAGTGAATATTACCCAATCGGGGAGCGTCAAACATCATGGAAGCATACAGCAGCGAGTGCGAGGGGAACGCCTGCACACTGTCGATCAGAATGGTGTAGGAAAGTGCCCCGATATCGCTCTTGATGCCCACAGGTAGATCCATGAGCGCATGCTCATCCAGAAACTTGATGAATTTGTTTTGGGTAAGCACCTTGTTATAAGTGGCCTCTATCTCGGCCCGAATCTGCTCATCTTCGCTGCTCACCGGCTCATAAAGATGGTCGGATAAAAAAGCCGGGCCAGACACTGCTGCTGCAGCAACGTCTGAAAATGGATCAACAGAAGTAAAGGATCTTTTTTGGTGTACTTTGTACACCTGTTCGTTGGGTGTCTCTTTTACCTCATCTGTGTTGATGGCACAGACCGCTCTTACAAAATAGCCACAGAGAGCTACTACAAGTAATGTCCTTCTGGGAAAGGTCATGGTTGGCTAGGTCTAACGTTAAACTTGCGCTTAACTAATCTGCCAATTAAAGCAAACTAGCCAAACGATACAAGCGTGAAGTGGTATATTATTCAGAAAAAACTCATTATAGTACGCACTCATCACAAAAAACCCCGGATAATCATATACTCGACCGCCTTTCCGATCACTTCCTGTCGGGGCATTTCACGATTATACTTCGTAAGGGCCGGCACTTCTCCGGTCTCAAACAAGAACAACGCAATATCTCTCTTGGTAAAATCAATCTCCCCGGCAGGGAAAAACTCGAGCTCTTTACCCTCCCTCACTACAGGATTTTTGAGCTTCTTATAAATCACCACCAGGTCTTTAGTGGGTTCATATACCACCGAATATGGATTATTGGTCTCGTGAACAACCTTCCCTACCACCAAAGGCCTGGCACCGGAATAAATCATCCCTAAGCCCTCCACATCCTGCGTGACCAGCGATACTTTTTCTGCCGGGTTTTTGCTCACCAAAGGCACCAATGCATGCGGCCGGGAACGGTCTCGCTCGATGCTATTGTCCTCCAGACTTTCCCGCATGAAAGCGATCTCTTCTATGATGGCAAGGGTATCCTCATTCAGCCGAAGACTGATGTCTTTCTCATACAGCCCTTCCAGATCCTCGGGGTTTATCCCCTTCTCAGAAATTTGCAGGCCCTGACCTACCACCTCATTGCGAACTACTGAAATCTTGCTTCCCCAATCCGTATTCCGGGCCAGGGTAAAGGTTTTATTGAACTCAGGGAAGTTGAGGATGGTCCATCGAACCTCATCAAACATCGGATAAGAGGGTTTAAAATTTCTGGTCACAATCTCACAAAACACTTCACCTTCCAAAGTCTCAAGGGCCATATCTGCTCCACGTACCCAGTTCAATTCACCGGTTACCCGGGCCACGGGCACTTTGTCTTTCAGCAGCACCTCCTTCTTGATTTTGTAAGTCTGACCGGAAAGGATGGTAGTGAAGGATAGTATAAAGGTGGCGGTGAGTACCTTTTTCATAGTTACTTTGTTTTGAATGGTCGAAAAATTCCTGCCCGGCAAGGAAACAAATCATGCCGGAGGTTCATTTTGGGAAATGGAGTTGGGGGAAGTGCAGTACTCATCAGTACCCGCACAGCGTAACTGTGTCAAGACAGTACTGATATTAGTAAATCAACCTTCACGCAACGCTAAGCAGCCTCTGAGTAAGGATCTTGGGGAAAGCACATAGCAGCAGCTACCCCCGGGGGAGAAATGGTTGGTTGGTTCCATAGGTTAGGTCATTAGGCTCAAGCTGCCCGCCACACTTGCTAAATAAAAGCTCCCAAAAGCCCTGACAATGAGTCAAATAAAAGTGGCACACAGCTAACAATAAGGCTAAGAAATGAAAAATATTGTTATCTGCAAAAAAAAATTAAGGTATAAGAGACGAAACAGATAATGGCAGTCGAACTCAAACCAATGATTTCACAAAAAGCACAGCGAAAGCTGCATTCAAAAAGCGACTTGAGCTATCTGGCATCATCCTTTCCTTAGGTCCAAAACTTAATTAACAAGGAAGCATGGACTTTTTAAAAAATTATTTTATTTAGGGGCTTGATCCAATGACAACCAACTGTTATGACTAGGAAAGAATCACTCACCAGCCGACTAATCCATTCCGTCTTCACCCTCCTAGCACTTGTATTTCTGCTAGTTTACTGTGAAGAAAAAGAAGAAACCGAGCCAGCCGAACCGGAAAAAATCGACACTTTAGACGTAAAGGAGCCAGAAAAAGTAATTCTGCACGAATTAGGCAATATTTTCGGAAGGGCTAGCTCAGCAAATTCCAATCAATTTGACGTTCCGTTCATCAAATTCAATTATCCCATTGATTCTGTGTTTCAGAAAAAAACTTCTAAGGGAATAGAGCAACATAAAATTTCGATTGTTCAGCTCAATGTTCTATTCGATGGGATATCCATTCCTTATGACACATTGATGAGTGAGTCATCCGACTCTCTTTTCGTTATCCCTAAACAACTAATTAACCACAGTGCTCTTTGGGAAATTAAACTAGAAGTCATGATTCAAAAACTCATTGACCATGAATGGGAAGAGGTTTTCACCAGAATCACCAAAGACAGAGAAGTTATGAATTTATCGATTCGGTTATCACCTCTGAGCCTCGAGATGTTTCCTGCGGTAGATTCTGTTCTTTTTTCCCCTAATACTCCGCTAAGTCCTTTCAATCCTGACTTACGAATTCAATTGCGAACGGATACCTTCGAGAACGCAAACACCCAGAAAAAAGCCTCCGGAAAATTAAGAACTGATTTTGCAATTGATATTAAGGAAGGTAGCAACCCCTTTGAATTTGATTGGGAAATTGATTCTGTATCCAACCAGCTAAAGATAATACCCAAATCCTATTTGTGCGACTGCCTTTATGAAATAGAAACAAACTTCACTTATTCATTTTACTCGGGTAAAAAAGGGATTTGGTGGTCCGCCGAAGAGCTCGCAGAGAGCTACACTATTACCTTTAAATCAAATGCATTTGAAAGCACAACGCTTCAAGAAGAGAACATAGCCTATACCTATCCAATCGACAGACAATACTTCTTTCTTACAAAAGAGTACCCTTATGGATACCTTCAATTGCATTATGAGCAACCTGGCCTTTTGAGGTCAATTGACAATGATGATTGGCACTTAAAGTTTAGATTGAGCACATTAGATGGGTCTTTCACCGAGATACAGGACATGAGGTATCATAACGGTTACTTCGAATATGACATGAATCAAAACCTGGCCCCAGAAACCATTTATAAGGGCGAATACTATGAGGTCTCAAGTTCAGGAACTGAAGTGTCTCTTTATACCTTTCATTTCCGAACAAGCATACACGATACATTTATAGAGAAAATACTAGCAAATAAGCCCAGCAGCGTGTGGTTTACTGATCCCCATCAGGGGGGGCATCGGGTTGGAAATAATCTTTATATTAAAACAGAGGCCTTTGATCTGGCTGAAATAAAAGGAACAGCTAATAGTGACCCGCTGCTGATTTTAACAAATGAATTTGACTACAATACTGATTTTAAAGAAAAGTTCTACCCACTGATATATGAAGCTGTGGAGAAAGGATTCTTTACGATTGATGATAATACTGAACATGGAGTCCCTCCAGTCAACTCTGCCTTTTGGTGGCAGTACCCCTACGGCCTGAAACTAAAGGATGAACAAATACAAGCCAATGAAGCATTAAATTTTGAAGGCATTGAAGGTACTGTTTCTATTCTTGCCCATGTGTACTTTGCGAAACACTATCGTGAGTTGCTACAAAAAGCGGCGGCTCATCCTGATCAGGAGAATGAATTTGTTCAAAGGATTATGGACGGTTCTTCAGGTCTCAGAAATAAAAATTATCCATACTCAATATCCTACGTGCTCCCTGGAAACAAACAAAGCCACAGGTGGATGAAACTACCAAATCAATAGCTACTACTTTGAAGATTTTAGGTTTTAATTGATGCCCCCTAACGGCAGATAAGGGGGCATCAAGTTGGCTACTATTGCTTAATGAATCTGATGTGCTCCTTACTTTGATTTGACAACAGACATATTACATACACCCCTTTTTTTAAATCTGATACATCTATCAAATGATTGCCCTCTGACAATGTCTGACTCGACAGTTTTGCTCCATTCAAAGAGAAAATTTCTAATACAGCCTCCCCATTCAGATGAATGGAAAACTCATTCTCAACCGGGTTGGGAAAAATCTCAGTCGGAATCTTTCCAGGTATCGAAAGTGGTACACCAAAAACAACAATTTCAAAGCTATCTGCCACAGACAGGCCTCCCAAGTCAGTAGACACCACCTCAACGGAATGAGTCTCATCGCTGACAGATTTGTTGAAAGGACTTTTAATTCGGAGTTTATTATCTACTATTTCGAAAAAATCCGAGGCTTTTGACAAAACATATATAAACTCATCATCCAAATCTTCATCCTGAGTATCAAGAGTCCCCACTTCTGTTCCAATTTCCGCATTGCCATCCAGTAGAACATGCGTCTCAAGTGAAATCGCCAGAGGGGGCTCATTTCTATTGAGCACCTTAATCTCGAATGTCTTCTGACAGGCCAGTCCCACCTGATCCACAGCCTCCAATAGTACCTCAAAAGTTGACTGCTCTTCAAAATCAGGATTGAGAATACTCAATTCGTTACCCTTAATTTCAAATCGATGACTATATGAAGAACCCACCTGAGTTCTAATGGTGAATAGATGGGTATCATCGGTGTCCTCATCAGAAACAGAAATAACACCAACAAAAACCGCAGTGTCATTATCTTCCATCACCTCCAAATTTGATAGGCTCATATCAAATGGTGGTTCCGGCGTGTCCTCAACGCTTATTTCAAACGCCTGACGATACGAAAGACCACCCAAATCGACCACCTCGATATATACCCTGTGAATTTGTTGAGCTTCAAAATTGGGATTAACAATGTTCAGCACATTTCCATCCACCTCAAAATGATCATTATCAGCATCATTCTCGCCATCCCCTGAGACCAATTGAAAGGTGAATCCATCGGAAACGTCCTCATCCATTGCAGCCAAACTCCCCACCTGAATAACCTCTGTATTTGACTCAGTAACCAAAGAATCTGATAGTGAAATCATCGATGGCGCATCGTTTATGTCTTCTACTTGAATGTGAAATAGCTTTTGATAAATTCCCCCTCTATCATCCCTTACCTGGATGGTAATGGAATACTCATCTTGTACTTCATAATTCAGTGCCTGATTGGCAAAAAGCGAATCGTTGGAGATAAGAAAAGTATCCTTCGCAGTGCTCCCTATTAAGGTATACTCGGGTTCTCCCCAGGCATCCGTATCAACTGAAGATAGCACTCCAATCAAAGTGGTTGTCGAGTTATTCTCTTTAATGGTATTTTCAGATAACAAAATATCCGAAGGGGATACATTAGACACAAAATAAACCTCAAAGTCATTGGCATATTCGGTAGGAGAAAAACCATGACGTCCCAATCCAAAATAGGCAAAATCACCAACTGTATAAGCTATGGGATCAGTCCGGTTAGCCCCGAGCTCAAAATAATCTCCGAGATTCTCTACCTCATTGGTTCGGGGATCATACTTAATGAGGTTGCTCTTACTTCCATAAGCAATGTATCCCTGACCATAAAGAGAAAAAGCCGCAGCATCATTGACACTTAAGTTGAGTCCATCTGCGAATATTTTCTCTGTCCACGTTTCTTCAGCGGGATCAAACTCCTGAATATCCGACAGCTGAGACTGAAAGCCATCGAAATAGTACCCACCCCCTACATAGGCTTTATCCCCAATCACAAAAGAAAAAGCACCCTGACGTTTATCACTCCCCCAGTCCGGTAACTCTGTCCACACATTGGTAACCGGGTCGTACTTCCAAAAATCTGATTGCTCCCCCTCACTGTTCTTGCCTGTGCCCACATAACCCTGCTGAGCGACTGAAAAGGCTACAGCATTGGTACGGGCACCACCCCCGAAATCGGCTATTGGGGTCCACAAATCCTGAGCAGGACTGTAGCTATAAAAGTCCGATAAATAATTGCCGTCCTCATCTATCCCCAACCCCACATAAGCCAAAGAATCAATCACGAAAGCGACCGCAGATGACCGTGCCACGCCTGGAAAACCTGCCACTGAATCCAACCCTGATGAAATATTGAGCCAGTCTCCAAAATAAATGGAATCATTTTTTCCCAAACCTAAAAATGCTTCTCCCCCTATTTGTAGTGCAACCGACCCACTTCTTCCTCCAAAATCGTCAAAATCACAACGCCTACTATCTCCTGCTATAGTCCAGCCATAAGTATCAACGAGACTTTGATGGGCATCTGCTCCCAGACAATAACTGAGCCCATGCGCACCCATGGTGATGTCACTCTGAAGAGCTGCCAAACCAGACCAGCTAATGAGTAATCGATCATAATTCTGCACCGAAAAGTCCGTCTGATAGAACATGTCAGACATATCGGTCACTTTGGAAACATCCCAAGCACTTATATCCTGATTGAAGGAATTTGCATACCAAAACATATAGGACATATCTTCTACGTTAGAAACATCCCAGTTCCCAATGTTCTGATCAAAGGATGTTGCTTTGTAAAACATCCTTGATATATCGGTCACACTCGAGACATCCCAGTTACTAATATCCTGATTAAAAGAAGTGGCGTAATAAAACATCCTTGACATATCCGTCACATTCGATACATCCCAACCTCCAATGTCCTGATCGAAAGAGCTCGCTCCATAGAACATATCTATCATAAACATGACATTCGAAACATTCCAACCTCCAATGTCTTGATTGAAAGAACTTGCTTGGGAAAACATGCTAGTCATATTGGTCACATTCGAGACATCCCAACCACCAATGTCCTGATCGAAAGAGCTCGCTCCAGAAAACATAGAAGACATAGACGTCACTTTGGACACATCCCAACCTCCAATTTCTTGATTGAAAGAACTTGCTTGGAAAAACATGCTAGTCATTCTGGTCACATTCGAGACATCCCAACTACCAATGTCCTGATTCAACGAACTTGCTCTATAAAACATACCTCTTAAATCAGTTACATCAGACAGGTCCGGGGCATCCTTTGCGGGAACTGTCAGGTTTTTACAATCTCTAAAAGCAAAGTAAAACGAAGCCCAATGGATATCCCCCCACTGTTCCACAGTCAATATTTTTTCCGTATCATCACCCGAAAAACCGAAGTATATCAGTGGAAAACTTCCAGATATTTCCACTCTGTAAGTACCACTTGCAGGGAAGTCGATGGTCACATCTCCGGTGAGCCCGGTTAAAGTACCGTTGACGGCTCCATCATTCACATCTTCCCAGTAGATGTCATAATTATATCCGCTACCATTAGTTGGTATAGTAATCTGATTATCCTCGGATGACCCTGGGTTATCGGTTTTCCAGGTGGTGATAAACGGACGTTCCTGAGCTTGCAAGCCCAAACTTATCATTAGTCCGAATAGGATGAAGGTGGCGGTAAGTACCTTTTTCATAGTTACTTTGTTTTGAATGGTCGAAAAATTCCTGCCCGGCAAGGAAACAAATCATGCCGGAGGTTCATTTTGGGAAATGGAGTTGAGAGAAAAGTGGCTGATTTGTGCTTACACAGAATAACTGAGCCTAGATAAGGTCGCTGACATCAGCCAACACGCAACGCTAAGCAGCCTTTGAGTAGGAATCTTGGGGAAAGCACATAGCAGCAGCTACCCCCGGGGGAGAAATGGTTGGTTGGTTCCATAGGTTAGGTTCATTAGGCAAAGCTGCCCGCCACACTTGCTAAATAAAAGCTCCTAAAAGCCCTGACAATGAGTCAAATAAAAGTGGCACACAGCTAACAATAAGGCTAAGAAATGAAAAATATTGTTATCTGCAAAAAATTAAAAACCGTTTCCACCAAAAAAACCATTAATGCAATGATTCCACCACCTGGTCTAGTCCCATGCTTCGGGAGGCTTTGATCAAGACGGTATGATCTGCAAGGGATCTTGTTTCCAGAAAAGCCTTCGCCATCGCTACTGTCTCGAATCGGAATGAGCCCTCCACCAGCATGTTCGCCGCCATCATGTATCGCCCGATAAGGATCACCTGATCAAAACCAACCTCCTTCAGCCATCTGCCCACATCCAGGTGCCGGTCTACAGCGTCCTGCACTTCTTTCATGTCACCAAGAATCACCGCCTTTTTGCCGGGCATCGCTGCCAGGTTGTCTATGGCCGCTTTCATGGACGTAGGGTTGGCATTGTAGCAGTCATTGATGATGGTGATGGAGCCTTTTTTGATGACTTGTGAACGCTGATTGGAAGGCGTGTAATCGGAAATGGCCTTCAAAATCTTCTCGTCGGGCACTTCAAATGCCCTGCCCACAGCCACGGCCGCAGCAATGTTGCCATAGTTGTACCGGCCGATCATGTTGGTTTGTACCTCTAAGTCTCCAAGCTTTATTTTGATGTAAGGGTTTGCTTCGATCAACGCAAGGTCACTGGCCGGAAACAGTACCGGATCAGAAAATCGTTTGGCCATGTTTTCCAAACGGAAATCATCCAGGTTGATAAAGGCTGTACCCCCTGTGGTTCTCAGGTGATCAAATAATTCGCTCTTGCCACGGAGCACGCCTTCTATTCCGCCAAACAGCTCCGTATGCGCCTCACCGATGTTGGTGATGAGCCCGTGGGTAGGGTTGGCCATCCGGCACAGATCGGCAATCTCGCCCACGTGGTTAGCACCCATCTCTATCACGGCCACCTCCACCTGCGGGTGAATGTGCAGCAACGTGAGGGGCACTCCCAGGTGATTGTTGTAATTGCCTACGGTTGCATGGGTGATGTATTTCTCCTGAAGTACCCGGTTGATCAATTCCTTGGTGGTGGTTTTACCATTAGATCCGGTGATGGCCAGCAGCCGGCGTTTGTACCGGCTCCTATGGAAAACGGCCAGATCCTGCAAGGCTTTTTGACTGTCCTCAGCCAGGATGATCCGGGGATCGGTGGCATAGGCGGGATCATCCACCACAGCATAGGCTGCTCCGAGCTCCAGGGCCTTCTCTGCAAACTTATTGGCGTTGAAGTTGGGTCCGCTCAGCGCGAAAAACAGGTTATCCTTTTGGATGGTGCGGGTATCGATAGAAACCCCATCGCTTTGTAGAAACTTCGAGTAGAGATATTCAATAAAATTTTCCATCATTACAAATATATTCGGATCTCCTGCATGAACGACCAAAACCGTACGATCATCTTCATTCACTTCCTCACCGACCCGGCTGGTTTTGATTTTGAAAACCCGCTGGAACAAAAAGTGCGTGCGGAGAAAAAAGAGGGTGATGTACTGTATTCACTGGATAACTTCTCGGATAGTCTCACCCTTCACTATGCCAAAAAACTCATCAGCGACAGTGAGCAAATAACGGTCATCTGCCAAGTGCAAGGGGAAGACGTACCCACTGGGGGTGCCTTTTCGTTACTGAATCAGCTCATTAAAAAGAAAGACTCAAAGCTCTTTTGCAACAGGGATTATGCTCCACTGAAACCCATGATGACCCGGCTCAAGGGGAGGGTGTTCGCTACTGGGGAGGAATTGATGAAGATGTTATTCGAATGAAAACCGATCAGCATCCCGCTGAAAAGGAAACCGGTCTCTAAAAGATTGTAAATCTGCGGCAGACAAAGTAGCAGTGAGGTTTTCTTCCTTTTCGGAAAAGGCCATTACCTCTCCTTTGAAATTATAAACTGCCGAATGTCCGACATACTGCGCACCTACACCATCGGTACCGAGTCGATTGACCCCCATGCAATAAGCGATGTTCTCTATGGCACGTGCTGCCAGCAAGGTATCCCAGGCATGAATGCGTGGTTCGGGCCAGTTGGCCACATAGACGAGCGCATCATATTCATATAGGGAATTTTTAGTCGTTCTTGACCGGGCCCATACCGGAAATCGCAGATCGTAGCAAATGAGTGGCATGAGCTTCCAGCCATTCACCTCCACGATCAATCGTTCGGTTCCTGCAGTGTATTCGGCATTTTCACCCGCCAGACCAAATAGGTGTTTCTTATCGTAATACTGGCTCGCCCCATCCGGGTGGACCACATACAGCCGATTGTAAAACGACTCCCCTTCCCTGAGGATGTAGCTACCCATGATCACCGCCTTGGTTTGTGCGGCTTGCTGCTTCATCCAACGAAAGGTCTTGGTGTGTGCTACTTCGGCCAGCTCTGCAGCCTTCATGGAAAATCCGGTGGTAAACATCTCCGGGAGTACGATGAGGTCTGGCTTGGACTCCAGCTTCCATATTTTTTCCTCAAACATCCCCAGGTTTGCTTCGGCATTCTCCCAGTGGATATCGGACTGGATCAGGGCTATTTTCAGCTCATTGGTCATCGTTTGGCAGGCACCTTCACACGGTAGTCTGCATCCACCTTCCCTTTGCTGATATTGGCCAGTTTGCCCTTCAGTAGCCTCTTTTTGAAAGAAGAAATGTGATCGGTAAACAATACCCCCTCGATGTGATCGTACTCATGCTGGATGACCCGCGCATGGATGTCATCATACTCCTCCTCATGCTCGTTCCACTCTTCATCGAAGTACCTGATCTTCACCACCGACTTACGGGATACATCCTCACGGATACCGGGTATGCTCAGACAGCCTTCTTCAAAAGCCCATTCTTCACCATGTTCATCTATGATCTGAGGATTGATAAACGCTTTTCTCACACCTTCTTCGCCTTCATCCATCATAGGGTAATCGTCTACCACAAAGAGACGAATGGACTTGCCAATCTGCGGAGCTGCCAGACCCACCCCTGATGCGGAGTACATGGTCTCAAACATGTCAGCTATCAGTTCTTTCACACTGGCTCCCTTTGGGATGTCTGCTGCTTTTTTCTTTAATACCGGATCTCCGAAGAGTACGATCGGATATATCATAAACGTGCTTCTAAATAAGATTGTAAAATGATCGTTGCGCTTATTCGATCAATGTTTTCCTTTTTCTGACGGTCGCTTTTTTTGGTCCCTCCTGCAATCATGGCATCCAGTGCCATTTTGGAAGTGAACCGCTCGTCATGCAAAAATAGTTTCTTATCGGGAAATAGTTTCTTAAATCTGTTCACCGCAGCTTCCACGAGGGGTGTGGCATTGGTTGGCTGGCCATCGGTGTTTTTAGGCATCCCCATCACCACCTCAGACACTTCCTCCTTTTCAAAATAGGCTTTCAGGAAATCCATGAGGTCGTGGGAACGGACAGTTTCCAGCGGAGTGGCGATGATTCCCAATGGATCAGTGACGGCTATTCCGGTACGCTTGGCACCATAGTCTAAGGCCAGAATCCGAGGCATTAATTAAGTGGGGTAAGATTATTGACTTTTTCGCGCACTACAGCCTCCAAAGCCACTGCACGGGGGAAGAGTATTTTATTCTCGATTTCGGCATGATACCACATCTCCCGATCGAAGGCCTTGATCTCCTGAGCAATGACCCGCCAGTGCAGATCACTCATGTCAGCCTCTTCCACCAGGTTGCGGATACCGGCTAGTTCATCTTCTTCGCAATGGTCAGTGTGGATCTGCTTCAGCGAGAGTTTGCGGTGCCTCCAAAGCGCCATCTGAGGGTTTGAAACTTCTCCTTTTTGAATCTTCAGAAGCAAATTGATATAAGAGAAAAGGGTGTCCTCCTCCTCATATATGTGATTGATAAACTCCTCTACAAACTCAGGAAAGATCAACTTGAGGTCATTCAACGTCTCATATTGATGAACCAGATTGGCGATATAAGGCAATTTCTCCTTAATAAAGAGGTGGTGGGCATATTTGAGGTATTCAATCACGATTTCCAAAGGATATTTACCCAGCTCCTGAAAGGAAAACCGATGTGACCGGTCAAATAAATAGAAAGCTTTGAGCACCTGACCTTTCTGCAAACCCATCTGACTGCATACCTCTCTGAGCGTACGGTCAGGATGGCGATAGAAGTCTATCCCCAGGTAACTTAGTGCCCGGGCGTAGATGTAATTTTCATCTACTAGTGATCGTATGGTCAAATCAAATACTCTCATCCACCCTCAAAGATACCAATATGATTGAAAACGATGGGTTGATTTTGGTCAGAAACGTTTTTGATCATCCGCACGTTTAATTTTGACCTCATAAGGCTGTAATTTTAAACGCACAATAAATTCTGAATCCATTGGAGACTCCAAAAAATAGTAAAAGCGCCATCAGACTTCCTTTATATATCGCCCTGGGAATTGCCCTGGGAATTTTCATCGGAGCTAATATGGCGGAAGGCAATGGCCCTGCTGACAGCTTGTACGAAAGCATTTACAAGTTTAGGCAAGTGATCACCCACATTCAGAATGACTATGTGGATGAAGTAAATACGGAAGAGCTGGCCGAAACAGCCATTACTGAGATGCTGGCCAAGCTCGATCCACACTCAGTCTATATTCCTGCCAAGGAGCTGGAAATCTCCCAATCTCAGCTGGAAGGAAACTTCGATGGCATCGGCATTGAATTCAATATTTTCAAAGACACCATACATGTGGTGAGTCCACTCAGCGGTGGTCCGTCTGAGCGCCTGGGCATTATGCCAGGTGACAAAATCATTAAGGTAGACGACAAAACTGTGGCTGGCACAGGCATTAACAACCGGGGAGTAATAGACCTGCTCCGTGGAGAACGCGGTTCTAAAGTGAAGGTGGAAATCCTGCGAAAAGGAAATAGTGACTTGCTGGAGTACATGATTGTGAGGGATGTGATTCCTCAGTACTCAGTGGATGTGTCTTATATGGTAGATGATGAAATTGGCTACATCAAAGTGAGTCGTTTTGCAGCTACTACCTTCATGGAATTCAAAGAAGCCATGAATAAACTCAGTCAGGCTGGCATGCAGCGATTGATTCTGGACCTGACAGGTAACCCAGGTGGCTATATGGATCCGGCCATTAAGATTGCGGATGAGTTGCTGGCGGGTACTCAGATGATCGTCTACACCAAAGGCAAAGATCCACGCCACGATGCAGAATACTTTTCTAAAACCAAAGGCGATTTTGAATCTGGCTCGGTCATCGTGCTCATTGATGAAGGCTCTGCTTCGGCCTCCGAGATTGTATCGGGCGCCCTTCAGGATCATGACCGGGCACTCATAGTAGGCAGACGGTCTTTTGGAAAAGGGCTGGTGCAGATGCCCATCCAGCTGAAAGATGGCTCAGCGCTTCGCCTGACCATCTCCAGGTATTACACGCCAAGTGGCCGCTCCATTCAGAAACCTTACGATGGTTCACTCGAAGACTACCACCTGGAGTTTTATGAGCGTTTTCAGAATGGTGAAATCTACTCTCAGGACAGCATCAAATTTGCGGACTCGCTGACTTACCAAACCGACAAGGGTCGCACGGTTTACGGAGGTGGTGGTATCATGCCCGATTATTTTGTGCCGCTGGACACCTCTGCCAACAGCAGCTATATGACCAGACTGTTCAACACCAACAGCATCGCAGAGTTTAGCCTGATCTATGCTGATGAAAACCGATCAAGACTGGAAAAGATGTCTCTGGCAGACTTTAAGTCTTCTTTCCGAATGACAGATAAAATCTGGGCTGACCTGCAAAACACAGGCACTCAAAATGGCGTGAAGTTCAACTCAAAAGAATTCGAAAAGTCTAAACAACTGCTGGAAATTTATACCAAAGCTTTCATTGCCAGAAACATCTGGAAAAACGATGGCTTCTACCCCATCTTCAATGAGCAGAATGAGGTATTCCAGAAAGCACTAACCCTAATAGATGAAGCCAACAAGTTGGCAGAAAACCAATAACCCCCAAACAACATGACCTTTTATCATCGACTCGGAGAGATACCCCCAAAGAGACATACCCAGTTTAGACAGCCCGACGGAAGTCTTTACGCGGAAGAACTGGTCTCCTCCAGAGGATTTTCCGGTATCTATTCCAATCTTTATCACATTACACCCCCTACCAGGATCAAAGCTGTGAAACAGTCGATCCCGTACGACACCAAAATCGTCAAAGAACACGGCCTGAAGCAAACACACCTGAAAACCAGTGGTGTGGGAGAAACGGGGGAGGACTACCTGGGAGCCCGCGAAGTGGTGCTTATGAATAGCGATGTGAAAATGGCATTGTGCAACCCCAGGAGCCGAAGCATGGACTACTACTATAAAAATGCAGAGGCCGACGAGGTAGTCTTTATCCATGATGGAAATGGATACCTCCTCTCACAGTTTGGCAAGCTACGTGTGAAACAAGGAGATTACGTGGTGATCCCGCGAACGACTATTTACAAATTTGAATGGGACGAAGGTCCGTTGAGACTGCTGATCATAGAGTCCGCCTCCCCGGTGGAAACGGTCAAGCGATACCGAAACGAGCTGGGTCAGCTGATGGAACACTCACCCTATTGTGAGCGTGATATCAGGCCACCCAGCGAACTGATTACTGAAAAGGAAAGGGGAAGTTTTCTGATGAAAATCAAGAAAGACGGCATGCTCCATCAATACGAATATGATCAGTCTCCGTTCGATTTGGTAGGCTGGGATGGCTATCTGTTTCCTTATGCCCTCTCCATCCATGATTTTGAACCTATTACCGGGCGCATCCATCAACCACCGCCAGCCCATCAGACCTTTCAGAGCCAGGGTTATGTCATTTGCTCCTTTGTTCCCCGATTGTTCGATTATCATCCGTTGGCCATACCGGCTCCTTATAATCATTCCAACATCGATAGTGATGAGGTGCTGTACTATGTAGATGGGGATTTTATGAGCCGAAAAGGAATAGACAGGGGCTCCTTCACACTGCACCCCGGTGGTTTACCTCACGGTCCACACCCCGGTACTGTGGAGAAAAGTATTGGGGCCAAGGAGACCAAAGAGCTTGCCGTAATGCTGGACACCTTCAGGCCACTCTATGTGACCGAAGAGGGAATGAAGTATGTGGATGAAAAATATCCCATGAGCTGGACGGAGTAAGCTTTTAGAAAAAGAGAAAACCAAATGAACAGTGATGACGTTATTCATCACTGTTCATTGTTTTTTATGCCCAAAACAAAACGTGTGTTGTTAAAATTCTCAGCCTTCCTTTTGGGCGCCATCCTTCTCTTTTTCCTATCCGTTATGGCTTTCATTCATTTTGCGCCTCAGTTTGGTGCTAAACCCTCCGGCGAACATCTGGAGAAAATTGCTCAGTCTCCTAACTACGACAGCAAGCAGTTTATCAACCTGATAGAAACCAAAATGGATAACAGCCTGAGCAATATGTGGGGGATGATCAAAGAGTATGCATCAGCCAAAAACACCGCTCCCTCAGCCACCATCGAAACTCAATTTGGCAAGGAAAATAACCCAGCATCAAACACCACCGTGAGGGTCACCTGGTTTGGTCACTCAGCTATATTATTGGAGATCGGGGGGAAGCGAATCTTTCTGGACCCCATGCTGGGGCCGGCAGCCTCACCAGTCCCTTTCTTTGCCAAACGGTTCAAAAACAAACCCGCATTTGACCTGAAAACGCTCGGGAAGCTGGACGCAGTGATTTTTTCTCACGATCACTATGACCACCTGGACTATCCTACTATAAAGGCCATTCAGGATCAGGTGGGACATTTCTATACCCCCCTTGGATTAGGCTCCCATTTGCAGGCGTGGGGCGTTCCCAAAAATAAAATCACGGAACTGGATTGGTGGCAAAGCGCCCAACTGGGTAACCTCACCTTTGTGGCAACTCCTGCCCGTCATTTTTCTGGTCGTGGCACCGGAGATGCCAACAAAACATTGTGGGCCTCCTGGGTCATTCAGGGTTCGGGAAACAATATTTACTTCAGTGGTGACAGTGGCTATGGGCCTCATTTTAAGGAAATAGGAGAAAAATACGGCCCGTTTGACTTTACCATGATGGAGTGCGGGCAGTATAACGAACGCTGGAAAGCCATCCACATGATGCCTGAGCAAACGATTCAGGCGAGTCTGGATCTAGGGGGCAAGGCTGTTATGCCCATCCACTGGGGAGCCTTCACGCTGGCACCTCATGAATGGTATGAGCCCGCCGAGCGTGTGTTGAAAGCAGCACAAGAATCTGGGGTCAACCTGATCACCCCACGAATTGGTGACAGCTTCACCCTGGGAGAGACCCTGCCGCAAACCACGTGGTGGCACGAAGTGCAGTAGTTATTCTATTTCGAGCGCTCTCAGATAAGCCTGGTCATAATAGCGAATGAGATTGGACCAGTCAAAAAGGGAAGAGGAACTCTCGGTTCTGTTTCGGAGATCAATCCTATCTCTTCTGCTCAGCCGCACATAGTTGTACATTTTATTGGCCAAATTACCTGCTGCTTCGTCAAATGACTTTTTATTTCTTTTGACCAGGTAAATCCCGCGGCGATCATGGTCGGGCACGTTGTCCTGCACGTAATCCCCAAATCCCGCCAGGTCACTGGTGACTGTAGGTACTCCGGAGGCAATACATTCCAGCGGCGTGTAGCCCCAGGGCTCATAGTAGCTGGGGAAGACACCCAGGTGACAGCCCCGCACAAACTGACCATACTCCATAGAAAACAGTGGGTTGGTGTAATTGATGAAATCCGGATGATAAACCACTTTCACCCTGTCATACTCATTATTGATCAGGTTGGAAGTGCGCAAGAAATTAAGAATCTCGTCATTGGCATCATCATGGAGATTGTGCGTAATGATGGGAGGTAAGGAATTTGATTTCCAGGTCTGGAGCGTCCTTCTAAACCTCAATCTCCAGTAATCGTCCACAAACTCATTGAGTTCAGGAAGTTTGGTGTCTTTTCTACTCACTGCATCGAAGAGCAAACGCTCTCCTACCTGCTTCTTGATGGAATCTATCACATGTCTGAACTCTTCCAGCAGCGCCCTGCTCTCAAGAATATCCGGATTGATGCTATAATAGGGCCTTTTGGTGATGAAAAACATCACCACAGTGACATCAGACTTCTCTGTTTGCAGCCGGTGATTGAGACGCGCCAGGGCCTCCAGGGTAAGATCATACCCCTTATTGAGAAATTCGTAGCGCCCCGATGTAAAAAAGTAAAGCGTCTTATCCAGGTCAAAAGTATAGTTGGAAAAAAAGTGAGTCATCGTGAACGAGTGAATCTTATTCTTGTTTTCCAGGTGCAAGTTCTGAAATTCATGCAGCGCTTCGAAGCGCTGATTGTTAATGCCATTCGGCAAAATCACATCGGGGTTTCTTCCGAGCAGCTGACGGCATTCTGTAGCAGTGACTTCACTCACCGTACTGAAAACATGTGATCCATGGGCTGCAGCGCGCTCTATCATCACATTCGCTTCAATATTAAAATGCCGGGCCTCCTTTTGCCAATCCATGAAGGAGAGGTGATCATAAAACTGCGGATCATTCATGGCCAGGTACCTCCCCAAAAGTGTAGCATGGGTGGTAAAGATGGTCTTCACGTTCACGCGATCCTTTCTCAGACCAGGGATGCCCGAAGCGGCCATCCATTCATGAAAGTGAGCGATAATTTGTTTATTGCTATCCTTGGTTTCCTCGGCCAGTTCTGTAAGAAAAAGCTTCACCAACTCACCAAAGGCCAGGACGTCATTCAGCAGATGATCATCGCTCGGTGTGGAAATACCATGGTTTTCCCACAGTAAATATTTGATCTCTCCGAGCTTATGCATGACGCTCCCCAGATCGAAAAGGACCGCCTTGGGTCGGCCAGAAACCAACCACACACCATAGTGCACACCATAGCCCTTTTCACGCATCCGACGCACAGCCCTTCCAATGGGGTCATTGTTGAGTGGCTCTTCAGGTTCAAACTCAGCAGTTACATTGGCAGACATGTAAGGGCCCAGCAGGCAGTAATTATTTCCCCACTTGGGGATCACAGTGGGCACCTTGGAGCGGATAACCGTATAAATACCCCCTACCTGATTGAGCACTTCCCACGCTATCTCCAGTAGTAAGGTGTTGGAGGTATGGGTTTTTGTAAGTCGCTTTGCTTTCACCGTTGTTTTGCCCTGCTTAACCATATGTTTGAACGTTTCACTTTACTCTAAAGAAAAACAATTCTTGTGGCTTTTCTCATAACAGGGTCAGTATTTGGTGGTAAAATGTAACGATCCACAGAAAGGAGAGTATTTTTTGAAAAGATGCAACCTTATTGGTCAAAACGTCATCAATACATTGAATGAAGTGGACTAAGCTCATAACGCTATTAATGATCATCTCGCTCCTCACCTACCTGATGGAAATGGAAAGAAGACTGCGAGACATCATATCACCTCAGGTAGAGACCATTTCTCTACAGCTGGAAGCCCCCGTGACTCACCTACTGGCAGCCCAATAAATCCCACAATACCAGCCATAAGGCTCCATTTCAGCTTAAAAAGTCAAATCAGAACAATTTGTTTTCTCTTTTATTGATGCTTTATATTAGTTTTCCGCAAATTTGATAGTCCGCCAACATATAAAATGTTTGAGGTTTTAATAATTTTCGGTTAGACAGAGCAGTTTAACTTTAAACATTCATCATATAAAGCATTATGAAAACTAACGATTCCTATTTGTCCTTTCTTGATATCTGGCATGTAGCCATGTGGTACCTCTTTCTGGTAGCTATTGGCCTCACCATTGTTTTTGTCATCAGGTATTGGATCAAATATTCCTTTGCTGGCACGCTCAAAGAAAAATTTGATGTGGCCAGTCAGCATGAGATCAAAAGTTACCTCCGGGCCAATTATGTGTTAGCCGCCGGTATTTTTTTCTTTCTCAACACAGTATATGATGAAACGGTAGTTCTCAGCCCTGTCTGGTTTTTCATCAGGATTTTTGTCTCATTTTGCATAGGCACGCTCCATATCTACATCGCATACCTTATTTTCAAATACTACTACCCTGGCCCTCTGGAGAAAAAACTCAAAAAACTGAGGTATACACCACGTATCAATCCGGGCACGGGTAATGAAATGAAACTTCTGAGCGAGGACGAAGAAGATACGTATCTGGATGAGGGAATGCAGGCCGAGGAAGATGCTTTCTCCGTGGACTACGATGTATGGATAGATCCGGAAACTCAGGAAACCAAGATTGAAAAATATCAGGGTCACCTAAGTGCGTTCGAATGTGACCGATGTGGTTTCCAGACCTTAAAACTGGTAAAAGAGGACATCCTGAAACCTGCCACTGATCACGAAGATGGCGAAATACAGAAGGAGTACGAATGCTCTTACTGTGGACGGGTAAAAAGGAAAACGCAGAAACTCTCCAAGAATATTGACAAGGACTCTTTGGTGGCTAAGTCAACCACTCATGCCATTCCTAACATTGAGGCCATCAAAGTGGAGATCCATGACACAGACGGTCACACCAAAATGTTCGAGTTTCAAAATACGCAGCAGGCGAAGAAATTCCTGGAAGAATTTGATTTTTCGAAACTGCACGACTAAGGTCTTAGTCTGCTAAAAAAGGCGACCTGATGCTATCGGGTCACCTTTTTTTATGCCTTCCTCTTACTGGAATTGGCCACATACACTCCTGCCAAAATAGCGACTATGCCGAGTATATGACTCAATAGAAGCACCTCGCCATCCAGCACTCCCCACATCACTGCCACGATGGGAATGATATAAGTCACCGAAGAGGTAAAAACAGGATCGGTGAGATTCACCAGTTTATTGAAAATAATCAATGCAATGGCCGTGCCTACCACTCCAAGTGTGAGGATATAGCCAGTAGCCTCCAGTACACCCTCCACCTCCATCACCCTAGTGGGGAAATCTGAAAAGAACACAAGCTGCACAGCAGCGATCGGCCCCACAAAAGCCAGCGATATGCTGGTGATGGTCATAGACCTAAGCTCCTGCAGGTGATACTTGATGATGTTGAGATTGAGTGCATACATGATCGTGGCCAGCACCACAAAAAATGCATAAAAATTGAAATTGGATAGCTCACCTCCCGAGCCGGCCATGACCAGTGTGGCAGCGCCCAAAAAACCCACGAATACTCCCACAAATACCCGCGGAGACTGCTGCTGCTTATAGACAAATAAGCCCACCAGCATGGTGAATATGGGTGTCATGGCATTGAGCACTCCGGTGATCGAACTTTCTAGTCGGGTCTGAGCTATGGCAAATAAAAATGCAGGAATAAAACTCCCGAGAAAGCCAATGGACACCAGATACTTGACCTGATGTCTCTTGACCTTTTTCAGGTTTCGAATCACAAAGGGCAGTAAAAAAATAGATGCAAAGAGGATTCTCAGAGAGCCCACTTCAAAAGGAGTGAGTCCCAAAAGGCCCTTTTTAATCAGGATAAAGGAGCTTCCCCATATCAAGGATAAGGCAAGCAAAAGGCTCCAGGCCTTTACGGTTGGTTTTTGGGTCATATTGGGGTTGGGCTTTGGGGGGTCAGGCGATTATCGCCTCCTGAAATACTTCCGGAATTTCATCCAGAATGCTTTTCAACTCTTCAAATGAAGCAGACTCTACCAGACGTGTACGGTAGGGTTTGAAGTCCGGTATGCCTTTGAAATAGTTGGTGTAATGTCGCCGCATCTCGAAAATCCCTTTCAACTCACCTTTCCACTCTACAGAAAATTCCAGGTGTTTTTTGGCAACAGCTACCCGCTCGGTCAAAGTAGGTTTATCCAGGTGCTCTCCAGTAGCCATGAAGTGCTTGATCTCATTGAAAATCCATGGGTAACCAATGGCCGCTCTCCCGATCATGATTCCATCTATGCCATACTTCTCCTTATACTCCAGGGCCTTCTCGGGACTGTCAATGTCGCCGTTCCCAAAAATGGGAATGTGTATATCGGGATGGTTTTTTACCTCCGCTATTTTGGTCCAGTCTGCTTCGCCCTTATACATCTGCTTTCGCGTACGACCATGAATGGTCAGCGCCTGAATGCCCACATCCTGCAGACGCTTGGCCACCTCCACTATACGGATGGTGCTATCGTCCCAGCCCAGTCGGGTCTTCACCGTCACAGGTTTATTCACCGCTTTCACGATTTCGGCGGTCATTTCCTGCATCTTGGGGATATCCAGCAAAATACCCGCACCCGCTCCTTTACAGGCTACCTTTTTCACAGGACAGCCGTAGTTGATATCAATAATTTCTGGATTGGCCTCCTCGGCAATGGCAGCCGCCTGGCGCATGGAGTCAATTTTATCTCCAAAAATCTGAATGCCTATCGGCCGCTCGTAATCATAAATATCCAATTTCTCCACACTCTTGGCAGCATCTCTGATGAGCCCCTCCGAGGAGATGAATTCCGTATACATCAAATCCGCTCCGTTTTCCTTGCACACGGCACGGAATGGCGGATCGCTCACATCCTCCATAGGTGCAAGCAACAGTGGGAATTCCCCGATTTCTAAGTTTCCTATTTTGACCACAGTCTTATGTCCAATTTTGCCGTAAATTTAGGGCAATTATGCAGAATATCCTGAAAAACACCGATGAGGGTGATTCCACCCCTTGGATGTTACTACTAATTTTGGGTGGTTATGTTTTAGCTGCCCTTTTTTTGTTTTCATTCATTGCCCAGGGGCTGATCATGCTCCTATTTAATTATGACGTACAGGAATCGCTAGGCATTCTCACCAACCCCTACGGGTCTGAAAGTGCCAAATTACCCCTGATGATTATTCAGGCAGTAACCTCCATAGGTGCCTTCATCGTGGTGCCTCTTTTCTTCATCAAAGTCAACCTAAAAGGGCGGTACGCTCCGTTCTTCAATTTTCCAGAGCAGGCGCTTCGCCCCATACTGATGACAGTGGTGATCCTTTTTTGCTTTATGGTGGCCAATAGTGTGGTTATAGAGTGGAATCAGAATGTGGATATGCCCGACATCTTTTCGTGGTTTGAAAACTGGGCGCAGAGTAAAGAAGCACAGCTGGAAAAACTCACCGAATACCTGACTACATTTTCTGGAATTCATGAATACCTGATCGCGCTGGTGGTCATCGCCCTGATACCTGCCGTGGGTGAAGAACTCCTTTTTCGCGGACTGATTCAAAATCTTTTCGGGAAGGCCTTCAACAATCCGCACGTGGCCATATGGTTATCGGCCATTATTTTCGGTATTTTCCACTTTCAGTTTTACGGAGTGGTCCCCAGGGTTTTTCTTGGCGCACTCTTCGGCTATCTGTATTATTGGTCTGGCTACTTGTCACTGGCCATGGTAGGGCATTTTATCAATAACGGACTCACCCTGACGCTGCTCTATTTCAGTCAGATCAAATTCATCAATTATAATCCTGCAGAAACAGACTCTTCTCCGCCACTCTATGTGGTGGGAATCTTTTTTCTGGCTGGTGCGGTATTGCTATATTTATTCAGAAATTTATTCCCTGAAAAAAATGCGTGATTGGCAATGCGTGTACCGTGACTCCCTGGAATACCGGGCGGAAATCGTAAAAGCAGTGCTGGAAGATCAGGAAATGAGTCCTGTGGTGTTGAACAAAAAAGATTCTGCATATCAATTCGGTACATTTGAAGTTTTGGTGGCCCCGGAATACATCATCAAAGCAATAAAAATTATAAACGACGAAATCAAATTTGAATAAATTCTCCGACCTCTACCAGCGCATCATTTCTGCTACAGCAGGTGCAGCGATCATTGTTTCTTCCCTTATCATCGGCGAGTGGGCCTACTTTGTAGTATTTCTCACCATTTCGTTGCTGGCCCAGTGGGAGTTTTACCGCCTCATCAAACTCCAGAGCTATCTGCCCATCAGGCTACTGGGAGTGGCTATAGGAGGTGGGCTTTTCATTTTGTCCTTCTTTGTGGCCCGTGGCTCGCTCAACTCCAATTTTTACTTTATCATTTTCCCGATCGCCTCCCTGATCTTTTTGATCAAACTATATAAGAAAAATGACAACAACCCATTCCTAAATATTGCACTCTTTTATCTTGGCCTGACCTATGTGGCTCTGCCTTTTGCCCTCATGAATGTGGTGGTACATTACCACGGCTGGTACAGCTATGAGATTTTACTGGGCCTCATGCTGATCATCTGGGCCAGCGATACAGGTGCCTACTTTGCCGGAATCCGTTTTGGCAAACGAAAACTTTTCGAGCGTATCTCCCCAAAAAAATCCTGGGAAGGGGCCATAGGCGGGGCACTGACGGCCGTGGCATTTTCTATTGCCATTAGCAGATACAGCACCGGCCTGGCCATGTGGCAATGGATCATCGTCTCGCTCATAGTGGTCATCGCGGGCACTTACGGTGACCTGGTGGAGTCCATGTTTAAGCGTACTATGCAAATCAAGGATTCGGGTACTTCCATACCCGGACATGGAGGCTTTCTGGACAGGTTTGACAGCCTCATTTTGGCCGTCCCGTTCATCGTTGTTTTCCTCAAACTTTTCTAGTTAAATGTGGGGAAACGCGTAGCTTTGCTGCCAAATAAACAATAACCCCATTTAAATTATTAACAAGCATGGCTTACATTGAACCGGCTCCTATTAAGGATAAAGGAAATCCTTTCGAGTCAATGATGTCAAGATTTCACATTGCAGCGCAACACCTCGGCCTGGATGATGAAGTTTATAATGTATTAAAATCCCCCACCAAGCAAGTCATCGTATCACTGCCCATCACCATGGACAATGGATCTATCCAGGTATTTGAAGGCTATCGAGTGATTCATTCCAATATTCTGGGCCCTTCCAAAGGTGGGATCAGGTATGACATGGATGTGAACCTGGACGAAGTAAAAGCCCTGGCTGCATGGATGACCTGGAAATGTGCGGTGGTCGATATTCCCTATGGAGGTGCCAAGGGTGGCATCAAGTGCAACCCAAGAGCCATGTCTGCCGGAGAAGTGGAACGACTCACCCGATCATTCACGCAATCCATGTTGGAGATTTTCGGTCCAGACAGGGACATTCCGGCCCCAGATATGGGTACCGGGCCAAGAGAAATGGCCTGGCTGATGGACCACTATTCCAGAGCTCAGGGCATGACCGTCAACTCGGTTGTTACGGGTAAACCGCTGGTATTGGGTGGATCACTGGGCCGAACAGAAGCTACTGGCCGGGGAGTAATGATCTCAGCCATGGCGGCTATGGAGAAGATGAAAATCAATCCATTCAAAGCTACCTGTGCCGTTCAGGGATTTGGTAATGTAGGCTCATGGGCGGCCATCCTGTTGGCAGAAAGAGGTGTTACTGTGGTATCAGTCTCTGACCTTTCGGGTGCTTACTATAACAAAGAAGGCATCAACATCAAGGAAGCCATCAATTACCGAAATGAAAACAACGGATCACTGGAAGGTTTTGCAGGTGCTGAAAAAATAGATCCGGATGAGCTCTTGCTACTCGATGTAGACGTGCTGGTGCCCGCTGCTGTGGAAGATGTAATCACTGAAAAGAATGCTGGCCAGATCAAGGCCAAGCTGATCGTGGAGGGAGCCAACGGCCCCACATCTGCCAAGGCTGACGCCATACTCAATGACAATGGCATCATGGCTGTGCCGGACATTCTGGCCAACGCCGGTGGGGTTACCGTCTCTTACTTTGAGTGGGTACAAAACAGGCTGGGTTACAAGTGGACCGCAGAGCGAGTCAACAGAAGGTCTGACAGGATCATGAAAACGGCCTTTGATAAAGTGTACGAGACATCTCAACAATATAATGTTTCCTTGCGTATCGCTGCATATATTGTGGCCATAGACAAGGTGGCTAAAACCTATAAATACAGAGGAGGATTCTAATGAACATTCACAAAGAAGGATACAAGATCATGCCCATTGCAGCCATTATTCTAGTGCTGCTTTATGCATTGCTTTATTGGCTCATCCCATTTCAGGTGGTGCAGATCATACTGGGCCTGGCAGCGGTTATTTTCTTCATCCTTGTGGTACGTTTCTTCAGAGATCCTGAGTTTCCTGTGGAAAAAAACCCTACACAAATCATCGCTCCGGCAGATGGTAAAGTGGTGGTAATCGAAGAAACCGAAGAGTCTGAGTATCTGAAAGACAAAAGAATTCAAGTATCGATCTTCATGTCGCCACTGAACGTGCATGTGAACAGGAGCCCGGTGGCAGGAGAAATCTCTTACTTCAAATATCACCCGGGTAAATTTCTGGTGGCGTGGCATCCCAAATCGAGCACAGACAATGAGCGCACTTCTATCGGGCTAAAGCTGGCCTCCGGAGTGGAGATCATGATGCGTCAGGTGGCGGGTGCTGTAGCCAGGAGGATTTGTTTTTATTCGGAAGCAGGAAAACCAGTAGAGCAAGGTGAGAAATTTGGCTTTATCCGTTTCGGTAGCCGAATAGACCTCTATCTTCCACTGGATGCCAAAATCAAAGTAAACATTGATGACATTTCTTACGGAGGCAAAACGGTCATTGCCGAACTGTCATAATAGAGAAAAGAAGTCATAAAAAAAGGCCTGGTGATCACCAGGCCTTTTTTTTTGGCGTTCCCTGTACCACTCGCGGGAGGATTGCAAATAGTTCTTTGATCCTTTTCTAAAAAAAATTAACTTCCGATTTCACAAAACCTAACCTTAAATGAAGTTAACCATCCAACATCAGGAGTACTACTCCCGTGGAGAGCTCATCTTGCGCTCACTCTTTGGTGCGATTTACATCGCATTCCCACACCTCTTTCTCCTTATTTTCGTCAGCATCTGGGGAGCCATCTTACAGTTCATTGCCTGGTGGATTGTCCTTTTTACCGGAAAATACCCTCAAAGCTTTTTTGAGTTTCAGGTGGGTCTGTTGCAGTGGAACCTGCGACTGAATGCCCGATTGATGAACCTTTCTGACGGGTACCCGGCCTTTGGCATCAATGCCTCCGACGAGTACACCTCACTGGAAGTACCTTACCCTGAAAACATCAGCCGAGGATTGCTCCTGCTCCGTGCGTTCTTTGGTTTTATTTATGTGCTTATCCCACATGGATTTATTCTTTATTTCCGTACGCTCTGGGGAATTATCCTCTCTTTTCTCGCCTTTTGGGCCGTGCTTTTCACTGGTAAGTATCCGGAATCCTGGCATACCTTCAATGTGGAAACATTGAGATGGAGCACCCGCGTGAGCTTATACATGGGCTTTATGGATGATCAGTATCCACCATTTTCCGGTAAGGAATAATCACTCAGAAACATGACAGACACATCCGAAAAATACTACCCTATTGAACAGGTAGAGGATATCAGCATGAGGGATCGGGAAGATGCCATGGGGGCATACCTGATGATGTTTGCCGCGTTGGCGGCAGGCCTCCCTTTGCCTATTTTGAACCTTATCGCCGCGGTGATCTACTATTATGTAAACAAAGGCAAAAGCAGATTTGTGAAATTTCACGCTCTGCAATCCCTCTATTCGCAGATCCCCACCACTCTGATGAACGCAGGGTTGGTTTTTTGGACCTTCCGGATCATCTTCAATGAAGGGTCATTTCGCAGTAGTGATGTGTTTATGGAGGGATTTGCTACCGTATCGGAGCTCTACTGGGGTTACCTGTGGGTGGTAGTGGCAGCCAATCTGCTGTATGTCATTTTCAGTCTGGTGGGAGCCACAAAAGCCCGAAAAGGAAGGTTCTATTATTTCCTTTTCTTTGGCAAGCTGGCTTATCACTTTGCTTATCGCAAAGAGGAGTCTTCTGGCGCTCCCGTTCTCAATGAGCCTCCCAAATAATTCAGCAAATGATCAAAGGACTCTATAAGGAACTGCTCATCGTCATTGGGGCATTTCTCATTGGTTGGTTGGCTTTCACCCTGTTTAGGTGGGTGCCTGATGCCCCCGAACTGTCCGTGTCTGTGGAAACCGAGCAAGAGCTGGGAGACCTACTGGCCGACCAGGTGCTGCGTGAGTATGAAGCGGTAGAAAACGATACGGTGAGTGAAGCCATTCTGACTATCAAAAAGAGACTCCTGACGGCCATCGGTCCTACCAACTATGACTATCAGCTCCATGTGCTGAATGAACCGGAGGTGAACGCTTTTGCTACGATGGGTGGACATATCTTTATTTTCTCGGGAATCATCAGGCTCTCAGAGAACCCAGAGGAGCTGGCAGCAGTACTGGCCCATGAAATGGGTCATGTGGAAGAACGCCATGTTGTGAATAAAATCCTGAAGGATCTCGGTATCAATGTGGTCTTTTCCATCCTTACCGGAAGTGATCCGGTACTGGTAGGGGAAATAGCCAAAGCCACCATCTCCTCCTCATTTGACAGGACTCAGGAGACAAGTGCGGACCAGTTTGCCTTAAAGACACTGGAAGAAGCAGCCATCAGCCCCCGGTATGTTTCCACGATCTTTAGGCGACTGAAAGAAAAGTACGGAGAAGGTGACGACCGGCTGGATTTTCTGATGTCTCACCCCAATCTCAATAAGCGCATCAAGGAAGCACTAGAGTATCCACTGAAGGAAAACTTCGAAGCTGAGCCGATGAATATTGACTGGGAACTGGTGAAGTCCGCACTATAATCAGAGCCTGGAAACCAATCTTTCGAGAAACTCCTGATCCACCTCGTCAAAAGTGTTTAGTTGATCACTGTCCACGTCCAGTACACCTATCACCGCACCGTCTTTGATCACAGGCACCACAATCTCTGATTTGCTATCAGAACTACAGGCGATATGTCCTGGAAACTGGTCTACATCAGGCACGATAATGGTTTGGCCAGTGGCCCAGCTTTGTCCACAAACCCCTTTGCCTTTGTTGATCCGTGTACAGGCGATGGGCCCCTGAAACGGAGCCAGCACCAATTGATCATTTTTGACCAGGTAAAACCCCACCCAAAAGAAATCCATCCCATATTTGAGTGCTGCGGCGATATTGGCCAGGTTAGCAATCAAATCCTCCTCATCAGCAATGAGCGATTCTATCTGCGGTATGAGAGAAGCGTATTTTTCCCTCTTGTCAGTGGTATGGATAATGTTTAGTTCTTCTGCCATGGTAGCGCTTTCAATGATTTTTATAAATTAATAACCGATCTCCTAAAACGTCCTCTGCTGACAAAAGTTCACCGGAAATATGAGGGGCAGCAATGCCTTTACCAAAAGTGTGAGGGGCAATGAAAACCCTGGCTTCATCCCAAAGTCCACGTTCAATGAAAGAGTTGAATAACCCACTCCCACCCTCAATAATCAAAGACTGGATTTTCATTTCGCTGATCGAAGCTAAAATGGCTTCAGGAGTAATCTGCTCCTGCTGAATAAATGTCAAATTCTGCCTGTTTTCATCCTCTCCTTCCGTAAAACAATAAGTAGGTACGGTTCCATCCATGAGATGCATTCCCTTGTTCAACTCCAACGTTCTGTCAATGAAAAAACGCACAGGATTTTTGCCCTTCCAGTCTCTGGTGGTCAAAGATGGATTATCGTAACGAGCCGTATTGGTACCCACCAAAATAGCATCCTCCTCGGCACGCCACTTATGCACCAGCTGTCGCGAATAAGTATTGCTGATCCATTTGCTGTCATAGTTTTCACGGGCCACAAAACCATCAGTGGTCTGTGCCCACTTCAGGATCACATAGGGTCTTTTCTTTTCAAAAGCAGTGAAAAATCTCCTATTGAGCACTCTCCCCTCTTCCTTTAACAAACCGATTTCCACTTCAATTCCGGCATTCCTTAGTCGCTCAATGCCCTGCCCGGCCACCAAAGGATTGGGATCCTCATTGCAAATGACCACCCGCTTTACCTGATGGCGCACCAGCAAGTCGGCACAAGGTGGAGTCTTTCCAAAATGGGAACAGGGCTCCAATGTGACATAAGCGGTACTCTGAACCAAAAGGGACTGATCCTTCACAGCTTGTACAGCATTCACTTCCGCATGCGGCCCTCCGTACTGCTCGTGATAGCCCTCCCCAATGATTTTGTCATCTTTCACAATCACGCACCCTACCATAGGGTTGGGGCTCACATTGCCCAAACCCAGACGGGCAAGCTCCAGCGCTCTTTGCATCCATTGTTGATCTGACATATTCGGTAACTTCGTGCTGTGAATCACAAAGTGTCCGCAATTTACAAAGAATCAGTTCTTCAACTCACTCCCATCTATGGAGAAAGAGAAGCAGAGTCAATCATCAATCTCTTGCTGGAAGATCATTTGGGGATCACCCGGATCCACCGACTCACCAACCCAGAGAGGAGCCTTTCAGAAAGTGACCATAAAAAGCTCCGATCTGCCATGCTACAGCTGCTGAGCAATGTGCCCGTGCAGCACGTCATCGGCTTTGCTTATTTTATGGGTCGAAAATATCTGGTGAATAAACATACCCTAATTCCCAGACCAGAAACCGAGGAGTTGGTCGAGCTGATACTTGATGAGAATGATCGTCATCAAAAACTCAATATCCTGGATATAGGTACTGGCACCGGGTGCATTGCCATCAGTCTCGCGCTGGCCATGAGGGCCTCAAATGTGACTGGGTGGGACATCTCTGAAGGAGCTGTAAAAACCGCTCAGAAAAACAGCCGGGCATTGGGAGCTCAAGTCAACATGGAGGTACAGGATGTGTTTGGGGAAATTCCGCCACAGCAATATGACCTCATCGTGAGTAACCCTCCCTATATACCAGAGGCGGATCGTCACGAAATGCATGAGAATGTGGTGGCCTTTGAGCCGGAAGGGGCACTCTTTGTCTCTAATGATGACCCGCTCATTTTTTACCGCCGCATTGCGGAGATTGGGCTAACTCACCTAACCCCGGAAGGAAAGCTCTATTTCGAAATCCATGAGGCCTTTGGACTGGCAACGAAAGACATGCTGAGAACAAAAGGATACGAAGACGCAAAAGTTTTTCAAGACCTGAATGGCAAAGATCGCATGGTAAGGGCAATACTCCCCTGACCTACTCCGGTTGGAATACCACCTTTACCCGAACCTGACTTTCTACAGGCTCTCCATCTCTGGTGGCTGCTTTCCACGGGGGACCTGTTCGTACCAACCTCATCGCCTCCTCATCACAGCCAAATCCGAGGCTTCGCTTCACTTCAATCGTTCCTATCTCTCCAGTGGCGAGAATGGCAACTTTCAGGATTACTTTACCTGAAACATTGCTGTCGATAGCCGTCCTGGGATAATTCAGTTCTCGCTCCAGGTAAGACCGGTAGGCTTTTAACCCTTCGTCTGGCACAGCGTTTTCAAAGCTCATTTCATTGGTCTCCGCATAAGTGGTCACTACCACCTCGGAGAGTGCCTGTACATCCGTCTCCAGCTCCACGTTCAACTGCCTTCTGTCGCCTACCTTCAGCTCTATTTGGTCATAACCCACATAGGAGAAAACAAGCACAGCGCTTCTATCTGCGAGTTCCAGGTTGTATTGACCATTGCTATCACTCATCACTCCATAGGCGGTGCCTTTCACCACCACCGTCACTCCTGGCAATGGGGTTCCGGCTTCATCAGTGACCGTGCCCGTCACCATATTATCTGCCCCCAGAGCTGATCGGGTCACTGCTCCTGTGGATCTGCTCATAGCTACCGCTTCCTTCTTCAGTGCAGAGCTCTCTTCCGGAATCACCTCTTCCATCACCACCTCAGCCAGTGTCTCATCTGCCAGCTCAATGACCTGATCCTCCTCCATCAATTCATCTGCAGAGGGTTCCGGACGCTTGGTAGTGCTCGCTACATCTTCCTGAGAAGGCCCCTCCTCGTTTTCATCCGTCAGTACGTTTTCTTCGGGCTTTGGCCGGGACGCTTCAGGAACCGGGACGCTTTCTTCTTTGATGAAAGGTGGCTCCGGGATGACAACCTCTTCTTGCACAATTTTGGAATCTCCCATATCAGCCTCGTCTTTTTCCTGTTTGTCTTCTTCTTTCAGGGATAGCTGGTCACTGGCAGGGTCTAAGGACGGTACCACCAACCAAACAACCACAGCAGCCACCGCAAGGAGTGCGAAAGTAGCTGCCCAACGCCACGCATAACTCTGGCGCTTTTTGGACCTTGTTGCCACCCTTTTCATCAGCCCATCCAGATCCGTTTCGTTAAGTTTTGGATCAAACAGTGCATATCCTTCCATAGCCTCCTCATCAAAAGGATCATTGAGCAACTGACGCTCCACGGCATGGGCATTTTTGCCCGTCAGTTTTCCCTCCAGATAGTTCCGGATCTGCTCTCTGGTTAATGTGCTATGTTTTCTACCTGTCGGCATGTTGCTTTTCTATACAGATTTTCAAATTTCTCTTCCCATTTTGGATATAGCTCTTCACCTTTTTCAGCGCAAAAGTGGTTTTCGTACTCACCTCTTCGTAACTCAGCTCTTGCAAATAAAACATCCGCAAGCATTTTTGTTGATCATCCCGTAGCTGTTCCAGGCATTTCTCCATGGCATCAAGGTCATCGGTCACATCGGTAGGCATTTCTTCTATTGGATGCAAAAACACCTCGCTTTCCATAATTGATCCATTCAAATCTTTGCTGGTTCCGGCTTTGCGAAGCTCCATGAGACAGTGATTTTTAGCCACCATATAGAGCCAGCTCTTGAAATACTTTACGTCATGGTCCAGAAGCTTTTTAAAAAGAGATTCAAAAATGGTCATCACCGCATCCTGTGCGGCATCCCGATCTTTCAGGTACTTCAGGCAAAGTCCATACACCAGATGCACATACCTGCTGAAAAGTGCTCCAATCAAAGCCTTATCACCAGTCTGTTGGTAGCGGATGAGCAGTGCTTCATCCGGTTGTTCGTCCTTATTTGAAGAAATAAATTTCAAATAACCTGTTGTTTTACAGTCAGTTAAAAATTAAGTGGGAAAATAATTTCACTCCACTTATGGAATTAAGGTCGGTATCACATCTCAAGAATACAAATCAAATATGATACCGATATGAAAAAGCTCTTATTACTTCTCAGCATGGTGATCGTTTTCAGTCTGAATGCCATGACCCTCCCAATAACCGGTTCGGTTTATGACGAAACCGGCAACCCGCTTCCTGGGGTAACTATAGTAGAAAAGGGAACAACGAACGGCGCACAAACGGACAAGTATGGAAAGTACTCCATTCAGGTAAATGATACCAACAGCACCCTGGTCTTTTCATTCGTGGGCTTTCAAACTGAAGAAATCCGAGTCGGGAAGAAACAACAAATCAACGTAATCCTATACACCGATGTGCAACAGTTACAAGAAGTAGTACTTCAGGATGCTTCATCATCTTCCTTACGTAAGCGATTGAATGCCACTGGGGCAGTATCAAGGGCCGCTGGCCCTTCCTACATGGTAGGTGAGTCCAACCCATTTCACAACACCGAATCCTATGACGCCATTGAGGAAAATATCTTCCACAAAAGTGCCGATAAGCCACTTTCTACTTTTTCAATAGATGTGGACGCCGCTTCCTACAGCAACATGCGCCGCTTTCTCCACATGGGTCAGCTACCGCCCAAAGATGCCGTACGCATAGAAGAGATGATCAACTACTTTCATTACGACTATGAAGGGCCTAAAGACGACAAACCCTTTGCCATACACACTGCTAAAACCAGAGCTCCCTGGAATGAGGATCACCTGTTGGTGAAAATTGGCATTCAGGGGAAAAAACTGGCCATGGAGCAGCTTCCGCCATCCAACATCGTTTTCCTGCTGGATGTCTCCGGCTCCATGAACGCTCCCAACAAACTACCACTCCTCGTCTCCAGTCTAAAAATGTTGACCAATGAACTACGTCCGCAGGATAAGGTGGCCATAGTGGTCTACGCAGGCGCTGCGGGGCTGGTGCTGCCTCCTACAGACGGAGCGAATAAGCCTGCAATCATCGAAGCACTGGAAAATCTGGAAGCAGGGGGCTCCACCGCTGGTGGTGCCGGCATCAAACTGGCGTACAAAGTTGCGAAGGAGCATTTTGTGGAGGGTGGCAACAACCGGGTGATATTGGCCACCGATGGAGACTTCAATATTGGGGCCTCTAGCAATGGAGAGATGCAGCGCCTCATCGAAGAAAAACGGGAGGAGGGTGTATTCCTAACCGTACTGGGCTTTGGTATGGGCAATTACAAAGATTCTAAAATGGAAACCCTGGCTGACAAAGGTAACGGCAACTATGCCTACATCGACAACATCCTGGAAGCCAAAAAAGTATTGGTGACAGAGTTTGGTGGTACTCTTTTCACGATCGCCAAAGACGTGAAAATTCAGGTGGAGTTTAACCCCAATGTGGTGCAGGCCTATCGCCTGATTGGCTATGAAAACAGAAAGCTCAATGATGAGGACTTCAACGATGACAAAAAAGATGCGGGCGAGCTGGGAAGTGGGCACACGGTGACCGCTCTTTACGAAATCATTCCGGTGGGAGTCAAAAGCAATTTCACTAAAGAGGTAGATGACCTGAAGTACCAGTCGCAGACCATCACGGGAGATACAGACGAGTTACTTACCGTAAAATTCAGATACAAGGAACCAGATGAAAATACCAGTCAACTCATAGAACAGCCTTTGGTCAATGACAGCACATTTGATGAAGACGAAAACCTCAACTGGGCGGCCACGGTAGCCAGCTTCGGGATGGTGTTGAGAGATTCAGAATTTAAGGGAAATCTCACATTCAGCAAAATACTCACCATGGCCCACCAGTCTGCCGGGGTGGACGAATTCGGCTACAGAGCAGAGTTTATCAAACTGGTAAACATTGCTAACAGGATTCAGTAATCTAAATCCTCAACCACCAAGTAAGGGGGATGGCTGCAGTGGATCTCAGCCTCCCCTTCTTTTGCCTTGACCACCTCCAACTCCTGATCATGTGAGGCTTTCACATCTTCCTGAAATCCCACGACATCCCACCTCGAATCCTCACTCAGGGCCATCAATGTGAGCCGCGTACCGGCAGGCAGCCATTTTTTGAATGTCTCATTCTTGACAAAAAGGAACTTTTGTTTTTCTGTAAATACCACCAGATCCAACTGATTGAGCCACTGGGTAAGCAATTGGATCACATCAAAGACCGACGCTTCATCTGTGATGATATTCACCGCACGATGACCTTCCTTTTGGAGTACTGTCAGCCCGGTCATTAAGAAGTGCGAGTCGTCAATGGCGATGATTTTAACGGGCTGTTGATTATCCAGGCGGCCTTTCCAGCTTTCAAAGCGGTTTAAACTCACCAGTGCAAAATCCAGCTTATGGCCCAGACTGGTGTATTTATCAATACCCGGTTCACAACAGATCACCGTGGGTGACCACTCCAGGAGTGCATGCAAATGTGAGACCGGAAAGGAGTCCAGGCGGTGCAAAATTAAGGCAGGTTCCTGCTGATCTCTGACAATGTGGTGTGATGACATTCGGAAATATTAAAATTCGGTGCTAAATTATAAGTGTTTAAATAACAGAAATCCAAAACAAAAACAGTTTGTAAAGAATTTAATAGATAAGAACGTTTCACCAAACCCCGCCAAATTTCTACAAAAATGAAAAATTTGCTCATTATTACCTCGTTTATCCTGCTCTCCGGATGCATGGCAGAGCGGGAATTTATCGTAGAGTATGATTACAGTTATCGCGGGAAATTTAAGCGCTACGATACCTTCAATTTTCTAAACCTGGGAGACACCGTAAACTACAATGGCCTTAGTGACAGCATGATCAAAAGAGAAATTGAGCGTAGGATGATTTCTCAAGGCTACAAAAAATCCGATAAACCCTCAATTTACATTGCTTATAAAGTATTCTCCAACGACATGTCCTTCAAAGGCTACGAGCAGCTGGAGCTGGAGAGCTGGGATGCCCTGTACGCAGAGCGCGCTGAGAACGAAAGCAACCTGGAGTACATCCGTGAAGCGAAGTATACCAATAAAGCCTATGAACTTAAGAAGGGCACCTTACTGATTGACTTTGTAGACCGCAAGTCCAATGGTGTCATCTGGCAAGGCTATGCCAGTGGGCTATTCGATGACAGAACTTATTTCTCTAAAGACGTGCGGTATTCGGTACGCAGTATTTTGAATCAATACCGACTACTAGCGGCCAGCTACCAATAGAAATAATAACGATTCCTATAAAAAAGCCTTCGGAATATGCTTCCGAAGGCTTTTTATCTTTAAAACTTCAGTGATAAGGCCAGCATGAAATTAGTCCCCGCCTGAGGGTAATAATAATTTTCACGCACCACATAGTCTCCTCCGGCATAGCCAAAGGTGTAGCCATTGCTCACATATTGCACATCGAAAATGTTATTCACCAAAAGGGAAATGCCAATTTGCTGCACCTGCTTGCTGGCAAACGTGAGATCCATTTTCAGGTCATTCACAAAGTAGGCATCAATGCTGCGATCATCATTAGACGTATTATCCAGATACTGCTTACTCACATACTTGCTCAGCAAAGAAATCTCCAGGAAGCTCAGTGGCTTGTAACCAATCTGCGTGCCACCAATCACATTGGGAGAGAATGAGATGTTAGTATCGGTGTATTCATTTTGGATTTCGTTGTACTCATCAAAGGCCGGACCATAGTCGTAAATCACCTCTGTAAAGTTGGCAATCTTGTTTTTGCTGAGGGTAAGATTTCCAGACAGGGTCAGGGCGTCCATCACCTTCACCGCTCCCACAAGCTCCACACCCATCCGGTAGCTATCAGGCACATTCACCCGTATGGATGAACCCACATCATTCACCGCACCGGTGAGCACCAGCTGGTTTTCATAATCCATGAGGTAGTAGTTGGCTGAATAGCTATAATTTCCTGCAGCCTTACGATACCCAACCTCCAGGTTGCGCATGGTCTCTGCCTTTGGAGTCTGCCCCACGGCAGCATCTACAAAATCACCGCGTACCGGCTCCCTGTTGCCCACTGCGTAAGAGGCATAAAAACTTTCGCCCCGCTTCACCAAATAGGTCATGCCCACCTTTGGATTGAAAAAGGCGTAAGTGTCTCCTGTATCTATATTCCTCAGGTCGCTGTCCACCCCTTTGGTGAGATAATCCAGCATTCTGACCTGTGCATCTGCAAAAAGGTTCACTTTAGGAGCTACCTGATAGTTTCCTTTCAGGTAAACATTGAAGTCTGTTTTCCTTCCGAAATTGTCATAATAACGATCCCGAATGGCACTGGTACTGGCATACTGTGCCCAGATGATTTCACCAAAATGATCCCCATCATATTTGTTCCAGGCACCTCCAAAAGACAAATCCCATTTCTCCTTAGTGTAGTTAGCTGAAAAGGTGAATCCATAAAAGTCGTTGTCCAGCCACCTGCGACGAATCAGGTCCGTGGATGTGATGGTGCTGTCACCAATCACTACATCCGGCAACGCGTAGTCCGCCAGGTCATCATCCGCTCTGTACTGCTCATAGTACCCACGTCCGTAGGTATAGTGCAGGGCTCCGTTCACATTGAAATTAGGATTGAAAACATGACTTAAATGGAGCTGATAGTGGTCTTGCTGATAATTGTCCACTTCATTGTCATACTGATAGTAGTTGTAGGTGCGCCCTGAGTTGAGCAGATTATCCGCCTGTTCATCGGAGAGTCCATTGTTGGCAATGACCTCCATCATCCCGTCCACGTCATTGTTCAGCCGGGCCTCAGGAGTACCCCACCAGGCCTGATAAGTCACTTCCTTGCCTGCAAAAACCACAGCTTTCACGGTAGTCTTATCTCCATAGTACCCGCCAGACAGGTAGTAAGACTTCAGATCGGCCGATGCGCGATCCAGGTATCCGTCAGAGGATATCTGTGACAATCGCCCCTGAAAAGCCCATTTTTTGTTGATCAGGCCGGTGTTCATTTCTACCGTGTGTTTCCAGGTATTGAATGACCCAAAACTATTATCCACTTTGGCGTAAGCCTCCTGAGAAGGCATGTCCGTTTGCAGGTTCACGGAAGCACCGAAGGCTGCCGCCCCATTGGTGGACGTACCCACCCCACGCTGAATCTGAATGTTGTTGACAGAAGAGGCCATGTCCGGCATGTTTACCCAAAACGTACCATGCGATTCCGAATCATTGATCGGCACACCATTTACGGTCACGTTGATCCGTGTGGGGTCGCTCCCCCGGATCCTGATCCCTGTATAGCCTACACCATTTCCTGCATCGGAGGTCACCACCATAGAGGGCGTATGCTGCAGAATAAAAGGCAGGTCCTGGCCCATGTTTCGGCCTTCTATCTCCTTGTTGGAAATGTTTGAAAAAGTGGTGGGTGTTTTCTCATTGGCCCGGGTAGCGTAAACAAAAACCTCCTCGCCTTTAATCACATTCTCATTCAGCGAAATCTCCAGAGAAACGTTTTGATTCACCTCCAGTACTTTCGTGTAGGTTTCGTAGCCCACAAAAGAAACACTCAACTCAAAAGTACCCGCTGGCACCTTGCTCAACATAAAAATACCATCCCCATCTGTAGAGGTGGCATACTTAGACTGGTTCAGCCATACGTTGGCTCCGGGCAAAGATTCACCCGCTTCGGTGACTACCTTGCCATCCACAGTGAACTGACCAAACGCACTGAATACAGCGGTCATTGCCAGCATTGACATCCAAAAAATTTTCATTTTAAATTGTTGTTAACATTTAACCATACGGAAAGCGGGGAACTTCCCTACTGGTTTATCATACTTCCCTACGCCGGCATTATCCGGATCAGGTTATTTGGGTATGATCTCAGCCCGATAGACTCCTTTTAGAATCCGTAAGGCACCCCTTTTGTAGCCGCAAACTTAGGCCAAAACTATTTGTTGAAGAAATCCTCGATTAAATCCTGAGCACATTTGACCCTGAGGTCTTCGATCCCTGATACAATGGCATACGGCAGGTCATGCTCCTTCAGGTAGGTTTCGTATACATCAAAAAAGTGCTTTCTCAGCTTGGGGTGCTCACGCTGCGGATCAGGCCGCCAAATCAAGTCTATATTACCCAGCAGGTAAAAATCGTACTGGCGCCTCTCCAGCTCCTCCAGTATCCAGGGGTCGACTTCACCATACTTGTGCTCACTCCAGACCTTCATCACAATGAGGTTGGTATCACAAAAAAGATACCCACTGGCCTGCTCGGCCTTATCATCTTCCCAGGCCATCTGGCCCTGTGCTATATGCAGAAGATCCTCCTTTTGGTATTCTCCCTCTAGTCTGTCCAGATAAAAACGAGCGTACTCCGGCACCCATTCGGTATCGTAAATCCGTGCCAGATGCTGGCACAACTCACTTTTCCCGGTAGACTCGGGACCAATTATCGCTATCTTTCTGATCATGACTTAAGCAACGTTTTTCTCCATGAAAAATACCCCCAGGTGGCCAGTACTGTAAACACAAAAAACTGAAAAGCTGTAAATGGCAATCCTTTATACAAGTAAAGCGGTACCGAAATAATATCTGCAATGATCCAGGCGATCCAGTTCTCAATTTTCTTTTCGGCCATCAGCCACATACCTACCAGGGCAAATGATGAGGTAATGGAATCCCAGTTGGGCACATCGCTATCGGTGAAGTAAACCAAAACAGTCCTGATCACAATGAAAGACACAATGAAGAACAAAATACTGATCACATTTTGCTTTTTGTTATTACTTTTAATAGGAATCTGCGGCTTATTCTCGCTATCGGTCCAATGATACCAGCCATACACACTCATCACAAAATAATATCCATTAATACCCATATCAGCATACAGCTTATATTCAAGTGTGAGGTAGATATAAATCAGCACGGACACGATACCGGTGGGATACACCAAAATATTTTCCTGCTTGGAATACCACACACTCAACAACCCAAAAAACACCGCTACAGCTTCCAGCCATGTAGTCTGATACATCTGTTCCAGTAGCTGCGAGAAGAATTCATTCATGCCTGTAAATTATAAATCACATTAAGTTTCGCAATCTCTATAAGACCAGTTAATTTTGCCCGGCAAATAATAACAAATATTGTTTGCATGAATCTCGACGATAAATTCCTCTTTGAAGCACTAACCTATGATGATGTGCTTCTCCTTCCAGGTTACTCTGAAATCCTCCCCAGAGATACCGACACTTCCACCAGAATTACCCGCAATATTAGGCTGAATATCCCACTTGTGTCCGCTGCTATGGATACAGTGACCGAAGCTGAGCTAGCTATTGCTATGGCGCTGGAAGGCGGTCTGGGTTTTATTCATAAGAACATGCCTGCCGACCAGCAAGCCGCGCAGGTGCGCAAAGTGAAGCGGTCTCAAAGTGGAATGATTCTCGATCCCATCACCCTCTCTCACGATAGTGTGGCCGGAGATGCAGAAAAGATCATGCGCGAAAATAAAATTGGAGGAATACCTGTCATCGACCAAAATAAGAAATTGATCGGGATCATTACCAACCGTGATTTGAGGTTTCAGAAAAACATGAAGCGCCCGATCCGGGAGATCATGACCACCGAAAATCTCGTCACAGCAGAAGTGGAAGTGGGTCTGAAGGAAGCCGAGCAAATTCTGCAAGAATATAAGATAGAAAAGTTGCCGATCATCGATAAAGACGGCAAACTCACAGGGCTTATCACCTACAAGGATATCCTGAAAAACAAAGACCGCCCTAATGCCTGCAAGGACGAATACGGCCGACTGAGAGTAGGCGCAGCTGTGGGTGTGACTCCAGACATGGTAGATCGGATCAAGGCATTGGTAAATGCGGGTGTGGACGTGGTGAGCATAGACACTGCTCACGGTCACTCCAAAGGCGTAATTGACGCAGCTAAAAACGTCAAGAAAGCTTTTCCGGATCTGGAACTCATCGTGGGCAACATCGCGACTTATGAAGCCGCAGAGGCGCTGGCCGCTGCCGGAGCTGATGCAGTGAAGGTAGGTGTAGGTCCTGGAAGTATCTGTACCACCCGTGTGGTAGCGGGCGTAGGCGTACCACAGTTATCAGCTGTGTATGAGGCTGCCAAAGCCCTGAAAGGAAAAGACCTGCCCATCATAGCCGATGGAGGTATACGTTTCTCCGGCGACCTGGTGAAGGCCCTTGCTGGCGGAGCCAGCAGTGTGATGATTGGCTCTCTTTTAGCAGGAACCGAAGAAGCTCCAGGGGAGATGATCATCTACGAGGGACGAAAATTCAAAACTTACCGTGGAATGGGCTCAGTGGAAGCCATGGAGGACGGCTCGAAAGACCGATATTTTCAGGATGCGGAGGACGACATCAAAAAACTGGTACCAGAAGGCATAGTAGGCCGGGTGCCTTACAAAGGAATGGTTTCTGAAGTGCTCTATCAGCTTACCGGAGGCCTGAAAGCAGGTATGGGTTACTGTGGAGCCGGGACGATTGAGCAGCTACACAATGCTAAGTTTGTGAAAATCTCTGCAGCCGGAGTGGCAGAAAGCCACCCACATGACATCACCATTACCAGAGAAGCTCCTAACTATAGCAGGAGATAGAGATTCGAGAATTCGTCGACTCTTTTAGATAGGGATAAAAACAGTTGCGTTTCATGCGCAGCTTTTTTTATCTTTATCTGAATGCCCATGAAAAATGCTTTCCTCGTTATCGTTGGATTTTTATTGCTTAGCTGCAAAGAGGACTGCTGCGAGTCCATTCCAGACCGACCTGTATTCAAGTTTGTCAACACCGATGGACTGGATTTACTAAATCCAATCACCCCAAATGCATTGGAGGCCGACGATATTGAATTTTGTACGATCAAGGACAACACTCAAATTCCATTGTCCGCCTCCATTCAAGAGCGAATAAGATTCACTTCAGACACCAGCTTCCTGGTTACTTTCATTCGTGAAGACGGGAAAACTGCCTACATGAACAATAATTCAGGTGTCTGGGAAGTATTCATTCAGTTTAGAAATAAGGATGTAGACACCATTACCTGGGTCACATCAGGAAAGGGTGAAGCTATCTTTACAGATGAAGTTCAATATAATGGCAAAATTGTTGAAATGAGACTCAGTTCCCTGAGAGACTTCTATACCATTGAGAAGCACTTTGATTAGGGTTTGAGGTGGTCATAAAACAGCCATTCGATTGGGTTTGAGCACTAATTCAGCTAACAAGGTCTAGAGCTATGAAAAAACCACAAGTAATCATTCTGACTTTAATCGCCCTTGCAATGGCCTGCTCTAAAGAGGGAGGTGAAAATCGGGCAACATTTCCAAAACTAAGGCTGGTGACTGACACTGGGGTTGACTTGTTGAACCCCGATAATCCAGAATCCTATGACCAGAATAAAATGGAGGTTTGGACTATACAAAATGACTCCAAGGTCAGCGGGAAAATAGAAGTTTGGCCAAGAGAGATAACTGCTATTGATAGTTCTCTTTTTATATTAGGAGTCGACCTCTTTTATCAAGGGTCAAGATATATTGAAGATCCCGGCAACAAGGAGTTCTTTATTAGGTTAACAGAATCAGATATTGATACAATCACTTGGGTGGTAGGAGGCACAAGTAGTTTTAACACCTGGACCTCAGAGGTGAAATATAATGGGCAAACAGTAGAACTTAGAGAACTTCAGGATTACTATGTAATCATAAAGGAGTGAACCGCCACCCTCGAAATTTACCTTGACATGCTCTCCATAAAGCTCAAAGTAAAGGCTTAGGCTTCTAGAGGCCTTTTACCGCGTCAATAAATAGTTGGTTGATATACTTCTGATATTTTATGGTCACTTAAACCAACTAACTGGCTGGAATCGTTAAAAAAAGTGAAAGCCGTCCATACATTATATGGATGGCTTTTTTATTAAGGGTCACCCCCGTATTTTTGCGGCACGCCGATGCTCTCCGAAAAACTCAAAATACGACTTAGCTTTTTAGCAGGCATCCTGTCATGGTTACTGTTTACATTTTTTGATCTCTACCTCCTTTTTGTAGACCAGTACCAGCTCAATGTAGACTTGTCGGCCATTTTGCCACAGATTTTCCTGACGACCCTGGTGCTTTCCACCCTGTCTTACTATCGGTACACCATCACCAAAGCCGATAGCATCAACTTCATCGATCTATTATGGCGGGTGTTCATTACCGGCCTGGTCACCACCATCGGGTCTCTTTTCATCCGGTTGTTTTTCTATATTTTCGGTAACAGCACCATCAGTGAAAATCCATTCACGGTAAATTTCCTCTACAACATCCTGGTCGGGTTAGTGGTCGTCTATCTGGTGTCCACATTTGTGGTTTGGAAACGACTGATCCTTTATCAGAAGTCCAAAAACCTCATCCAGCTCTGGGGATTCTTCGAGTATGCCTTGCTGGGAAGCCTGATCTTTGACCTGTTTGGCAACAAATTTCTCAGCGTCAACTTCAATACGGCACTGATCTTTTTAGGTGGCCTGGGCATTATCCTTGCTTTTAACCTCAAGTGGATTGCCTACCTCAATTTCAAACAGAAGTGGAAAAGCATTCTTTTCATTATTCTCTCAGGCATCTATCTGTACCATTTCCTGCTGAACCTGATGAATTTTTCGGAGACCGGCGCCCTCAATCTGGACCTGCTGGATCGGGCCTACTTCGTCTCGCTGTTTATCTTCATCATTTTGTATGCGGGCATTTCCATCCTGGTTACCCTCTTCAACCTACCAACTTCTTCCGTCTTTGAGCGGAAGCTCCAGGAGGCTATTGACTTTCAAAAGCTGAGCCAATCCATACCGGCAGGGCAAAGTGCCGAGCAGACCTACGACATCCTGTTGGAGAGCTCTATGAGTGCCGTATTTGCGGATGCGGCCTGGCTGGAGATCAATGGAGAAGAGCCCATCCTGCTCACCCGTGGCGTCACTACCCTCACTGTGAAAGATATTAAGGAGAGTGTTCGACAGGACTTTATCAAAAAAATACTGAGTCAGCAGGTCTCTAATGAATTTGCCCCCAGCAAGGTCATTGGCACCCTCAATCATCCTGACTTCAAATCCATCATAGCCGTGCCTGTCATGGTACAAAACGAACAAATAGGTTCTCTGGCTTTACTGCAGGAGGTAGGTGATGCCTTCAACCGGGAGATGGTGGACATCATCACTACGTTTGTAAATCAGGCCAGCATCTCTATTGAAAACTTCCACCTCATCAGGGAGGCACTTGACAATGAGCGTTACAAGGAGCAATTGAAGATTGCTAAAAGTGTGCAAAAGAGCCTGTTGCCTTCGGTACTTGAACGCAACGACTGCTTTGAAATAGAAGCCTATAGCATGGCTGCCGATGAAGTGGGGGGAGACTATTATGATATCATTGAACCTTCTAAGGACATCTTTAACCTGATCATCGGTGATGTGTCTGGTAAAGGCACGTCCGCTGCGTTCAATATGGCTCAGATGAGGGGTATTTTTCACAGCCTGGCCCAGGATGTAAGTACCCCAAAGGAATTTATCACCAAAGCCAACTCCGCCATAGGCCGTTGCCTGGAGAAAAACTCCTTCATTACCGCCATTTTCTTCGTGATCAACACCCGGGAAAAAAAATTCTGCTATGCAAGAGCGGGGCACTGCCCGGCCATGTATTATTCAGCTTCAACCGGAAATATCACCCTTTTAGAGAAAGAAGGACTGGGACTGGGTATCCTGAGAAACTCGCAGTACAACGAATACGTTCAAGAAGAAACCATAAACTACCAGCCAGGTGACTTATTGCTCCTGTACACAGATGGTATTTCAGAAGCTAAAAATGAATACAAGAAGCAATATGGCGCGGATGGCCTGAAATCCTCACTGCAAAACCACATTAATGCGCCTTTGAGTAAACTGAAAGATATGCTCATTAACGATCTGCTGAAATTTTTGAATGGAAACAAATTGGACGATGATTATACACTTACTATCGTCAGGTTTAAATAATAACTATGGTAGAAATAAACATACAGGCTGAGTCGGATTACCAACTCATAGAGGTCAGGGGAGAAGTGGATGCCAGCTCATCGATAGAACTGGACAATGCATTGAAATCGGCAGCTGAAAACTATGCTAAAATACTGATCAACCTCAGCAAACTAGAGTACATCTCTTCCGCCGGGTTGGGGGTGTTTATTTCCTATCTGGAGGAGCTCAAGACCAATGACATCAAATTGGTTATTTTCGGTCTTCAGGAAAAAGTCAGAGAGGTTTTTGACATTCTGGGGCTACAGCATTTGATGAATATTACCAATAACAAGGAAGAAGCCCAGGCGCTTTTGAATGGAAAATAAGCTGACCATATCGTGTAGCAAGCAGAATCTTGCCAAGATCAGACAGTTTGTTGCCGACATCCTACATCGTCAGGCCATCAAAGAAGTGGAAGCACACAAGCTCGTACTTGCAGTGGATGAAATCTGTGCCAACCTGATCATTCACTCCAATCATTGTAATCCCACACAAACCATTGAAGTCTACGTTGATTTTCAGCCAGCTGAGCAAGTCACTTTTGTCATCCGAGACCAGGGGATCAGCTTCAATCTGAGTACTTATGCTGAACCCTCGCTGGATGAGATCGTCTCTTCCAGAAGGAAAGGTGGCGTAGGGCTGATGCTGGTCAAGAGAATAATGGACAAAATAGAGTTCTCTACCGAGAAGAATTACAATATTTGCAAGCTGACTAAAAAGCTGAGTGAATGAAATATGGCTGGATCATAATTTTGGCATTTTCCTACGGATGCGAGTTTTTCAAACCGAAAGAAACAGCCACCGAAGCGCCCATTGCCAGGAGCATGGAGAGCTACCTCTACCCTTCCGATCTGGATGGACTTTTTCCCGCCAATATTTCCTCTGATGACAGTACCAAGCTGGCGGAGAAATACATAGAAGACTGGATCAAGAAACAGCTGATGATTTCACGATCTTCGCAAGCGGTAGATTTCAACGAGGCAGAAATCGAGCGTAAAGTGTTGGATTATCGCTATGCCCTCATGGTTCATTCTTTCGAGAAAAAATACATCACACAAAACCTGGACCGGGAGGTAAGCACCGAGCAGGTCACCAACTACTACAACGGCAAAGCCGATAATTTTTTACTCAAGCAAAACATCGTGAAATGCATCTTTGCGCAAGTACCCAAAAACGCACCCAACCTTGCACAGTTTCGGCGTAACTTCCGGGCGCATCCCGAAGGAAATCTGGAAGACCTGAAATCATACGTTTCTCAATTTGCCACTAAATCATACCTCGAGGATACTACCTGGATTATTTTCGATGAACTCATCCTGGGAACTCCGCTGGAAACGCTGGAAAACAAAAACCAGTTTCTTTCGAAAAACAAGTACTCCGAAACGACAAATGAGGAATACATCTATTTTCTAAATATCTTCGATTTTAAAATTTCAGATGAGATTTCACCGTTAGAGTTTATCAGAGAAGACATTAAAAACATAATCATCAATAAGAGGAAAATTGCGCTGAAGAAGGAGCTAGAAGAAAAAATTTATGATGAATCAAAGGAACAACATCTGTTTGAAATATATCGCGATTAGCATCGCTCTCATCTTACCGCTTATTACCAATGCCCAAACAGAGGGCGTGGTGGTAGATAAGATTATTGCTAAAGTGGACAATTACATCATCCTCAAATCTGACCTGGAAAAGGCTTATTTGGATTACTTGTCTCGTGGAGAGTTCAGAGGAAGCACTGCCAAATGCAACATACTGGAACAGCTGGTGGTGAACAAAATGCTGGTAGCCAAAGCCGAAATAGACTCTGTGGAGGTAGCCGATGAAGAGGTACGAAGCAACCTCGGCAGGAGAATGGAGTACATGATCTCTCAGATAGGCTCCCGGGAGGAAATAGAGGCCTACTATAAGAAGTCAATGGATCAGATAGAAGCGGATCTTTTTGACGACATCAAGGAACAAATGGTCATCCAGCGGATGCAGCAAGAGATTACTGCTGATCTGAAGGTGTCGCCGGCAGAGGTGAAGCGATTCTTTGGCAAAATCCCTCAGGATAGCCTTCCATTCTTCTCCACCGAGGTGACAGTAGGGCAGATCGTAAAGCAACCCAAAGCTGGTACCAAGCAGAAGGAAGATGTAAAGAAGCTCATGTATGAAATCCGGGGAAGGGTTCTCCAGGGAGAGTCTTTTGCTGCTTTGGCGAGGCAATATTCTGAAGATCCGGGCTCAGCAGCCAGAGGTGGGGAGCTCCCCTTTTACAAGCGGGGAGATTTGGCTCCCGAGTTTGAGGCTACAGCCATGACTTTGAAGGAAGGCGAGCTTTCTATGCCCATAGAAACTCAGTTTGGTTATCACCTGATAGAACTCCAGCAAAAACGTGGTAATACGTTCAAAACACGGCACATACTCATCTCTCCCAAACCTTCGTCTGAGGATGTGATCAAGGCCCGGACTTATCTGGACAGTCTCAGAACCGCCATTGTGAATGACAGCATTACATTTCAGGCGGCAGCTAAGGAATACTCTGATGATCAGCTCACCTCATCCAATGGTGGCTTTTTTCTGGATGATAATGAGTCCAACAGGGTCTCAGTAGAGCAATTGGACCCTACCATATTTTTCACATTGGATACCATGAAGATCGGGAGCATCACCAAACCACTGGAATTTCAGCAACCAGATGGCTCCACCGCTTTCAGGATTCTTTATTATAAGAATAGATTGGCCCCTCATCAGGCCAACCTGAAAGATGACTATCAAAAAATAGCAGCAGCTACCCTCAATAATAAAAGAAATAAAATTTTATCCGAATGGTTTGATGATGCCAGGGATGAAGTTTACATTGATATCGATCCAGAATTTGATCACTGTAACCTACTGGAACAATAACCGAAAAGTCTGAATATGTCTGAAATGGAGAATGAAGTAGAAGTGGCGAATGAGTTACACGCCGCTTATCAGAAACTGGAACAAGAAATCGGTAAAGTAGTAATCGGTCAGAAAGAAGTGGTCAGATTGCTCATCACTTCCATTTTCTGTGGCGGACATGCACTACTGGTGGGTGTTCCCGGTCTGGCGAAAACCCTCCTGGTTCACACCATGGCTCAGTCTCTTGGACTTAATTTCAGCAGGATTCAATTTACTCCCGACCTCATGCCCTCGGATGTACTAGGCGCAGAAACTTTAGATCAGGAGCGCAATTTCCGCTTCATCAAGGGACCTATTTTCTCCAATGTCATCCTGGCAGATGAGATCAACAGAACACCTCCTAAGACCCAGTCTGCACTACTGGAAGCCATGCAGGAAGGCTCGGTAACTACCGGAGGTAATAACTACATACTTGACAAGCCGTTTTTCGTGCTGGCCACGCAAAATCCCATAGAGCAGGAAGGTACTTACCCGCTCCCTGAAGCCCAGCTGGACCGCTTCATGTTTATGATCAAGCTTAATTACCCATCTCTTCAGGAGGAGTTGAGTATTATCAAGCAAACCACTTCGGGTGACGACTATGCTGCAGGTGAAATTCTCACTAAGGAGCAAATTATTAAGTTTCAGAAACTTGTGAGAAAAGTACCTGTAGCTGATAATGTCTTTGAATATGTGGTCAATCTGGTCCATAAGACCAGGCCATTTACTGAAAATGCAGACCCAATTAGCAATGAGTACCTGGAATGGGGAGCAGGGCCTCGGGCCAGTCAGTTTTTAATCCTGGCAGCCAAATGCAATGCGCTCCTCAAAGGAAAATACTCACCAGATATCGAAGACGTACGGGAAGTCGCTAAGCCAGTCCTCGTTCACAGAATCGTAAAAAACTTCAAAGCCGAAGCTGAAGGCAAAACCGAGGAAACCATTATTGATCAGCTGTTATAAGCAAGTGATTCCCTAAAACTGCTTCAAAAACCTAAGGTCATTTTCTGAAAAGAGTCTGATATCATCAATCTGATACTTCAGCATGGTGATGCGCTCAATACCCATACCGAAAGCAAATCCGCTATACTCCTTCGGATCTATACCACAGCTTTCGAGTACATTGGGATCTACCATTCCGGAACCACCAATTTCCACCCAACCTGTGTGCTTACAGATTTTGCAGCCATCGCCCTTGCAGATGAAACAGCTAATGTCGATCTCCGCACTGGGTTCTGTAAAAGGGAAAAATGAAGGTCGAAAACGAATCTGAGTATCTTCTCCAAACAGCTCCTTGGCAAAATGATAGAGGGTCTGCTTCAAGTCCTTAAAAGACACGTCCTTGTCCACATACAGACCTTCAACCTGATTGAAAAAGCAATGGGCACGGGCTGAAATGGCCTCATTCCGAAACACCCTACCCGGCATGATAGACCGGAATGGGGGCTTACCCTGCTCCATTAGTCTGATTTGCACATTGGACGTGTGGGTCCTCAGCAAAACATCCGGGTTCTTGGAGATAAAATAAGTGTCCTGCATTTCGCGCGCAGGATGGTTTTCGGGAAAGTTGAGTGCTGTGAAATTATGAAAGTCGTCCTCGATTTCAGGCCCTTCTTTTACACTGAACCCTTGCCGCTCAAAGATTTGGATGATCCTGTTCTTAACTTTGGAAAGGGGATGTACAGAGCCCTCTTCCACTATGGGGGGCAGCGTCACATCCAGGTCTTGTGCACCGGCATCACTCATAGAGGAGCCATTCACATGATCGATTAGCTCCTGAAATTTCTCCTGAGCCTTCTGCTTGAGTACATTGAGCTCCCCGCCGATCTCCCTTTTTTGCTCATTCGGGACTTTCTTAAACTCTTCAAAAAGCTCAGTCAATACACCTTTCCGGCTGATAAATCTCAACCTGAATTGTTCGAGCTCTTCCTTATTTTTGGCAATGGCTTTGTCTATGGCCTCTATATATGTCCCGATCTTCTCTTTCATCTTTTCTAGCTATCGGGCAAAAATAATAAACAGAAGCTTCTTAAGCAGACTTAGAAATATAAAGATCAGATGATTTAGTGGCCACCGGAGTAATCTTACCAAGATGCCCCTTTCGTTTGAGTTTGTAACCCAATGTCATAGTCACTCCCACACACATGGCGGTAATGATCAGCATAAGCGAGCCATTTCCCAAATAAGGGTCGAGCAGCAGAGCCATTGACAGAATTAGTAAATTGAACAACCCGAGAAAGATTGTAGCCTGAGCGTGATTCAAGCCTAGCTTTAGTAATCCATGATGTAGGTGATTCCGATCTGGATCCAAAGGATTCTTTCCGTTGCTAAAGCGAATGGTAAAAACACGCACTGTATCAAATATGGGAAGAATCAATGCTGCAATGCAAACCGATACGCTGGAAGTAATTTCAAAGTACCCAAGGGTCATCCCTGGAGCTACGTTGATAAACAAGATAGCCAGTGATGAAATAATAAAACCAAGAATCATGGAGCCTGTATCGCCCATAAACACGCGAGATGGATTCCAGTTGTAGAGCAGGAAAGCAAACAATGACCCTACCACAGAAAGGCAGAGTACAGAATATGCATAGTACCCTCCAGTAAGAAACACCCACCCGAAAAAGGATAATATCAGTATACCAATGGTACCCGCCAGACCGTCAATACCATCTATGAGATTAAAGCTATTGGTCAGCCCAACTAATACAAAAATTGTAAACGGAATGCTAAACCATTCTGGCATCTCCCCTATCCCAAACATGCCATAAAAGCCTGTGAGCCGTATGTCCGAAAAGTAGACAACCAAAAAGGCCGCAAATACCTGTGCCAAAAGCTTGTGCTTAGCCATGAGACTCGAGATATCATCCCGGATTCCCATAAAGAATATGATGATCAGTCCAAATAAGAAAAACTTGAGAGTTGCCAATTCAGCCAAAGGAACGGCCATGAAAACAGCGACCATAAAGCCCACGAATATCCCAATACCCCCAAGCGCGGGAGTGGATACCCTGTGAATCTTTCTTCTGTCAGGTGCATCTAACAAATCCACAGACCTGCTTACCTTAATAATGATGGGTAGCAGGATAAAGGTGACAATGAAGGCGGCGATAATAGAAATGATGATAGACATTTAACCAGCTTTAAACCTAGCATCTAAAGTATAAAAATAAATAGATTTAATATTCTTATTTCGATAAAGTAAGAAATAAACTAGTTGGGGCTGTTAATACTAACGTTTAGTAGGCGTTCTCACTGCCCTTCATAATGGAGATCACAGTGAGTAAAATAATTTTAAAGTCCAGCACAAGAGACCAGTTTTTCACATAAAACCGATCCAAACGGACCCGGCCACTCATATCACTAAATACGGAGGTCTCCCCTCTGAAGCCTTTGGCCTGAGCCAATCCGGTAATGCCAGGCTTCACCGCATGACGCTGGATAAAGCGATCGATCTTAGGTTGAAATTGCTCATTGAGCTTGATAGGGTGAGGCCTTGGTCCCACCACAGACATATCTCCCAAAAAGACATTGATAAACTGGGGAAGCTCATCAATACTCGTCCTTCTCAAAATAGCCCCAATCTTGGTAATTCTGGGATCATTTTTAGTGGCTTGCTTGGAGTCAGCTTCATTGTTCACCACCATCGTTCTGAATTTCCAGCACAAGAATGGATGATTGTCCCTTCCGTTTCTGTGCTGTTTAAAAAACACCGGGCCCGGGGACTCCATTTTAATCAGCAAAGAGATGATAGGAATGAGCCATGAAAAGATAAATATCATCACCAATGAACTGAAAATGATATCGAAAACGCGTTTAATGACCTGATTGGCCATACTGTCAAGTGGAATTGCCCCCACATTAATCACAGGAATATCGCCATACTTCTGGATACTCAGGCTCTTATTTCCCAATCGGCTGAACTGCGAGATAATTTTGATCTTGATTAGGTTATTTTCTGCAAAATCAATCAGCTTCTTGATCTCCTTGTCATACAATCTGGGGAGACAGCAAAAAATAACGTCCACGGAATGCTTCCCAACATAACTCTTCACCTCATTGACCATCCCCAAATATCTTCCACGGGCCTCCTCAGGGTTATTATCAAAATACCCCAAAAACTTATAACCAATTCCAGGATTATAGCGGAAGTAACGCTCAAGATCAGTGGCCAGCTCACCGTAACCCACAATCACCACATTTCTTAGGTTATATCCCTTCCTTCTGTAATAGCGAATAAAATAATGCCAAGCCGATCTCCAGAAAATAAGGAGCAAAGTGAAAACCAGATAGGTAATGAACAGATGCTGTCGGGAGTAATAAAAAGGTTTAGCCACAAACCACAAGGCAAAAACCACAGAAAGATTGATCACCAGCCCTGTCAAAACCTTATTGAGGTGATCTATCAGCCTGAATTCACGACTGATTTCATGAAGCTTGGTAGAGAAGAAAATCATCAACCAGGCCAGGTTCAAAACCACTTGAAGGGTCAGGTAGCTCTCATTGGTATAGAGTAATCCTCCAAACCGCTCGTAGTTAGCCGAAAATATACCCAGATTCAGACAAGCCAGATCCGCGAGTAAAAAAAGAACAGGGAAATATTTGGAAAAACGATGCTCCGACATATTTTAAAAATATGAACGGCAAATATAAATATTATTACAGAAGCAGTAGCAAAATTTTACCAAAGCGATTTATCCACTTCGACATATACTTTTCGGATACCATCAGCAAGTGAAATTTTGGGCATCCAACCAAGTGCTCTTAGCCTTGAAATTAATTGAGCACTCGCTCCCCCATTTACTGAATCGTCTGAAGAAATAAGCATAACTTTCGATTCAAAGGAAACTTCAAATTCACGAATGAACGCATTAATCCAAATATGCTTTTTTAGTGAAAGTTGAGAAGGTAAGTATTGCTTTTAAATCTTCATTCCATGATGGACACATTAATTACTTTTGCCGTGCATTTGGTAAAGGTTAATATAAAGACAGACTGATATGTGTGGCATAGTAGCATATAAAGGCTCCGGTAATTCAATTGATGTAATCCTTAAGGGTCTAAAGAGGTTAGAATATAGAGGTTATGATAGTGCAGGGATAGCTGGATTTGAACATGGGAAATTGGCATGTTGTAAGAAGCAGGGTAAAGTTTCTGAGCTTGAAAACAAGATATTGGAGGATCAATTCTCTTTTCAACATAACGTAGGGATTGGGCATACTCGTTGGGCAACACACGGTGAACCTAATGACACAAATGCACATCCCCACTTATCTCAGGATGGAACCTTGGCCATAATTCATAACGGAATCATAGAAAATTATGGCTCATTGAAAAAAGAATTGGAGATTCACGGTTATGAATTCGCAAGTCAAACTGATACAGAAGTACTTGTAAATTTCATTCATTTTATAAGAAAATCAGAAAATCTGTCAACAGAGGAAGCCTTTAGGCTAGCACTGAAAAGAGTAATTGGTGCTTACGCTGTTGTTATGCTTTCCAGCACTGACCCAGACTTCCTGTTTGCAGCACGGAAAGGCAGTCCAATGGTAATAGGTATCAATCAGGGTGAATATTTCATAGCATCAGATGCAACCCCCATTATTGAATACACCAATGAGGTCATTTACCTTAAAGAGTCTGAGATAGCAATCATTTCGTCCAAAAGTTATACCATCAAAAATCTGGACAATGCAGTTCAAGATCCTCGTATTCAAACCATTGATATGGAACTGGAGGCCATAGAAAAAGGTGGATATGATCACTTCATGCAAAAAGAAATTTTCGAACAGCCGGAATCAATTGCCAATTGTATGCGCGGGCGCCTTGTTTTGGAAAAAGGCGAATTAGTGCTTGGTGGAATAAATGAATATAGCCAGTCTCTTATTCATGCCAAAAAAATAACGTTGCTGGGTTGTGGAACCTCCTGGCATGCTGGTTTAGTAGCTGAGTATCTATTTGAAGATATATGTAGGATCCCAGTGGAGGTGGAGTACGCTTCTGAATTCAGGTACAGAAATCCAATCATAAACGAAGGAGACGTCTTTATAGCCATTTCTCAATCTGGGGAAACCGCCGACACCTTGGCTGCAATAGAGTTAGCCAAAGCTAAAGGGGCCATCGTTTTCGGAGTGGTTAATGTTGTAGGTTCTTCAATAGCCAGAGAAACTCATGAAGGTGCTTACCTACATGCGGGGCCTGAAATTGGTGTTGCTTCAACAAAAGCCTTCACCGCTCAGGTAACTGTTTTATCTATGATTGCCATTAAAATGGGCCTCCTGAGAGGAACCATCTCACAATCTCAATTTCAACTCTTAATTTCAGAATTAAATCAAATTCCAAAAAAAGTAGCTACCGCTCTCAAAAACAATGACCAAATAGAAGCCTTAGCAGAAATCTACAAAGACGCTCAAAATTTCCTTTACCTGGGCAGGGGCAACAACTTCCCTGTTGCACTGGAAGGTGCACTTAAACTCAAAGAAATTTCCTACATCCATGCTGAGGGATATCCTGCTGCCGAAATGAAACATGGGCCGATTGCATTGATTGATGAAGACATGCCTGTAGTTTTCATTGCGACACAAGATGACTCATACGAGAAAATTGTTTCGAACATTCAGGAAGTTAAATCCAGAAAAGGCAAAGTAATTGCTATTGTAACTGAAGGGGATACATTAGCATCTTCAATGGCAGATTATAGTATTGAAATACCAAAATCGCACTATGTAGTTACCCCTTTGCTCTCGGTTATTCCACTTCAATTGCTTTCTTATCACATTGCTTTGAAAAGGGGGTGTAATGTGGATCAGCCCAGGAATCTTGCTAAAAGTGTAACTGTAGAATAACTTTCGGTTATCCTTCCACGCCACAAATTGCCAGCAAAATTCCAATAGGTTCTTTACCAATTAACTTTATCAACTTCTCGATAGACAGTTTGTATACCCTCCTCTAGCGAAATTTTGGGCATCCAACCCAATGCCCTTAGTTTCGAACTATCCATTAGCTTCCTTGGTGTGCCATCTGGTTGGGTTGAATCAAACACCAAGGCTCCGCTAAAACCTACCACATCCTTTACCATAAGTGCCAAATCTTTTATAGACAAGTCTTCACCAAAGCCCACATTGATGGTCTTCTCGCTGCTATAATTCTCCATCAGAAAAAGACAAGCTTCCGCCAAATCATCCACATGGAGAAATTCGCGAAGCGGAGATCCGGTACCCCAAATGGATACTTCCTGAGCATCGGTCGCCTTTGCAGTATGGAATTTACGAATCAGTGCCGGCAGAACGTGAGAGTTGGCCAGGTCATAGTTATCGTTGGGCCCATAAAGGTTGGTAGGCATGGCACTGATAAAATCAACACCATACTGTGCCCGGTAAGTCTCGCAAAGTTTGATCCCAGCTATTTTGGCGATGGCATAGGGCTCATTGGTCTCTTCCAGCGGACCAGTCAGTAGACTATCCTCTTGTATGGGCTGGGTGGCCATTTTGGGATAAATGCATGAACTGCCCAGAAAAAGGAGCTTTTTCACACCGCTCACAAAAGACTGGTGGATCACATTGGCCTCAATCATGAGGTTTTCATACAGGAATTGTCCCCGATAAATGTTGTTGGCATTGATCCCGCCTACTTTGGCGGCAGCCAAAAAAACATAATCCGGCTTTTCCAACGTAAAAAAATCCTCCACCGCTCTTTGGCTGGTAAGATCCAACTCGGAGGAAGTCCTGAATACCAAATTGGTAAACCCCTCCCGCTGAAGTTTTCTCACAATAGCGGAGCCCACCATGCCCCGATGGCCGGCGATATATACTTTAGCGTCTTTTTCCATAATATTGGAAATGTTATTTCTTTAGAAGAATATGATTGATGAATGGGGTTTGGTCTGACTATTCAGCCTGCTTCAAAATATCGTGACCACCTTCGAGCAAATACTTATCCTTCTCGAAAAGTTTGAGATCACTTTCCATCATTTCTTTCACCAGTGCTTTTAGGTCATATTCAGGCTTCCAACCTAATTTTTCATTGGCCTTGGTCGGGTCACCAATCAGCAAATCCACTTCCGTAGGTCGGAAATACTTTGGATCGATGCGAATCACCTCCTGACCCACCTTGAAGGCATAACCCGTATCAGATATGGCCTGAACATATCCGATTTCATCCACTCCTTCTCCTTTAAAGGCAATTTCTACACCCACCTCCGCAAAAGCCATTCGTAGAAAATCACGAATGGTGGTAGTCACACCTGTTGCCAACACAAAATCCTCTGGCTTATCCTGCTGAAGCATCAACCACATGCCTCGAACATAATCTTTGGCGTGACCCCAGTCCCTTTTGGAATCAATATTACCCATAAACACCTGATCTTGCAGACCCAAAGCCATTTTGGCAATAGCCCGGGTAATCTTACGTGTCACAAAGGTCTCCCCCCTCAGAGGAGATTCGTGATTAAAAAGAATACCATTACAGGCATACATATTGTACGCCTCTCGGTAGTTAACAGTGATCCAATAAGCATACATCTTGGCAACAGCGTAAGGTGACCTGGGATAGAATGGAGTAGTCTCCTTTTGTGGCACCTCCTGCACCAGGCCATAAAGCTCCGAAGTGGAGGCCTGATAAATTTTTGTCTTTTCTGTCAATCCCAGCAAACGTACCGCCTCCAAGAGTCGCATGGTGCCCAATCCATCAACATCGGCTACATATTCAGGAGTCTCGAAGCTCACTCTTACGTGGGACATCGCTCCTAAATTATAAATCTCATCCGGCTGGATTTCCTGAATCAATCGTGTGAGGTTCATGGAATCGGTCAGGTCTCCATAATGCAAAAACATTTTGGTATTTTCCTTGTGTGGATCCTGATAAAGGTGGTCTATACGATCGGTATTGAACAGGGACGCACGTCGCTTGATGCCATGCACCTCATACCCTTTTTCTAATAAAAGCTCACATAAGTAAGCTCCATCTTGTCCTGTAATTCCTGTAATGAGGGCTTTTTTCATTCTTGTAAAGATTATAGAAAGGGTTGCAAGCGAAAAATCGCAAGCTCAAAGCTCCTAATTGAGAAGCGTGAATAAAGCACACAAAACACCAAGCCGTGTAGTATATTTATATCCACCCATCTAATCATTATTTAATTCCTCTTTCCAATCCTGTAGTGCCGACTCAAAGTCGTACTTAAAAACATATCCTTCTTGAATTGAATTCTCGGGAACAATATTCGACGAGTAGTACAATTTCTCTATTCTTCTGTGGTGAATGCCATTTTTCAACCCAATTGAATTAAGAAACTCAAAGATATATGATAAACAAAGTAGTAAACTAAACGGCAGTACAGGAGAGAATACTCTCAAATCAAACACTTTTCTAAAGGCATTAATAATTGACTTTATTGAGGCTTCTTCGGGGAAAGCGAAATTGAAGGTGTCCTTTTGAGTTTTTGAAATCATTAGGAAATTAATAAAAAGAATAAGTTCCTTAACATAGATATTCGACTTGATAGTGCTTTTCTTCCCTACGTATGGAAAGAATCCTCTTTGCAAGGTTTTGAGCAATTTGTCAAAATTGCCATTTTCACCCCTTCCAAAAACCACCGCAGGTCGAATCGTTTTGAAAGTCCTAACAGGATTTTCCATTTTCCACTTTTCCAACTCCTTTTCTGCTAATAGTTTTGAAATTCCATAAGCAGTATCAGGATCCGTAATTGAATCGTCCAGATTTCTAATTTCTCCAGACTTAAAAACCATCATCGTACTTGTAAACACAACATTCCTAATATCTAGTTTACGACATAAATTCAATACATTGACGGTCCCCAAATAATTTGTATGAAAATACTCACGCCATTCAAATCCTGGTTCCTTGCAAAGAGCAGCCAAGTGAATACAAAGGTCATGTTTTTCGATCAGAAGCTCATTCAATTGTTTGACATCTCGAATATCAATCAAATGACTTATAACTCTATCATCATTAACTTTCGGTTCATTTAAGTCCAAATTTGTTATATGGACTGAATCAACCTTCTCCAAGAAAAACTTGATTAAATACGTGCCAATAAAACCTGAACCTCCAGTGATTAAAATATCCACTCCTTTACTTCCGTTTGTTAAAAATTTTATTGTGAAAATAAACGGGAAGAAAACCAATAAAATGCACAAGGGCTAAAAATTTATTCCCTCTGTAAAAATAAGTACTGAAAAAGAACAAATTTGGCATTATGAGTTTTAGCCTGTTTGAGCTGAGCGAGTTTTCACTTTTCCTATATTTCACCGATACTTCTTGAAGTGCTTCAGCGAAGCCAGTCACCCTCAAAAGATCTAGGAAGAACGCCCAATCCTGCCTTCTTCGCATTAATGGAAAACGCACATTCTCGAGTGCCTCTTTCCTGCAAATCACAGAAGATGTCAGAATATAATTGTTGAATTTCAGAAGGGCGTAGTCTATTCTCTTAGGTGTCACAAAGTAGGCACTTTCAAGACCCTTTTCATCGATAATAGAATACCAGGAATAAACGAATTTCAATTTACTATCCATCTCCAAAAGTTCAATTTGCTTTTCGAGCTTTCTAGGGAGCCATATGTCATCGCTATCCAAAAAAGCAATAAAATCTCCACGAGACTCATCGAGGCCAATATTCCTAGTATAACCTGCTCCTTTATTCTCTTCTAAAAAAATTCCTCGGATCCGTTTATCTCTGTTCTCATATGACTTTATTAATTCCCTAGAAGAATCATCTGAATTATCATCGACTAAAATTAATTCCCAATTTTCAAAGGTTTGGGCTAGTACGGAATCGATTGTTTCACCAAGAAAATTCCATGAATTATAAACTGGAACTACTATTGAAACCAATTCAACCTTTTCTTTCATACTCATCATTGAATCTGGTGATTATTTCAGGCAAGTAGAGAATAGTAGAATAAAACATAAAAAGATATGCGTAATTGACAAATGGCCCTGAACTTATAGATGATGCAAGTATTAAACTAAGGAATATAGAAAACATCAATAAGAAATTAGGTAAAGTTTTTTCCACAATCCGGATGTATATGCTCCGAAAAAAGTATCCCATAAATAAAATTCCCAAAATTCCCCACTCCGTTACAATCTGGAAAACCATATTATGCATACTTTGAGTTGAAAATGCCCTGTAAACAATGTGACTTTGGACCATGGCTCTCGAATTATCAGGGCCAATTCCAATTAGATAATTGTCTTTAAATTCTTTAATCCCAAAAATAATATTGTTTACCCTCATTGTTATGGAGCCGATATTTGGCTTGATTGGATCCAGCTGCACAAGATGTTTTAAAGGCTCAATAAAAAAATCAATTACAGTTATCCCAAATATTCTGAAATTAAGAATAAAACTTAATGAGAACACCGAAACCAGCACAAAGAAAGCCAAATAGAGAAGTTTGTATCTCATGAATAAGACCACATTGTAGTACATGAAAAGAAATAAAATAACTGAAAAGAAAGTACCCCTTGCATGATTATGCCAGCTCAAAAAAATGATTAAAGAAATAACAACAATTTTCTTGAATCTACCCCTTTCCAAAAAGAAATACAATGGTACAAATGAACTTAATGCAAGACCTAACTCATTACCATTATTGAAATAAATATTTACTTCAGGAAGCCTGTTTTGAGTGTTGAAGTATACTCCACCAAAAAAAAATTGAATCACACAGAGTAAAAGAGTTATATAAACTATTCCTCGACTAAGGTTATACAAAAAGAATTCATCATTTTGTTCTCTAAGATCAATACACAACCACCAAAAGGGGATTAGTGTGAAAAAGTTCAGATATGCGGCGAAGCTAAATGTGGAGTAGGGAGATGTGTAAGATGCTAATAGAGAATAAGCTAACGTTACAATCAATAACAGGATATAATTATAAACTCTTATCGGTTTGGTGTAAAACAAAAGTAAGGTCATCACAGGAACCAAAATTCTAAATAGCGTGATCTTAGAATCCTCACTTGGCCTAAGGATTTTATCACCAAAAGAAGCAATTAAAATTCCTACATATAAGAATCGGATCAGGTCCTTCTTCCCAACTTTCTCAATTCCTAACCTACACAAAAGTTTAATTCGAAGTATCATTTCTGATTTCTAAATACAAAAACCTTGAGCTTACTTGGCCAATTGGGGTTCATACATGGTTTTTCAAGTAGTAAATAAAAGATCGCTGAAACAATGAGGATAACTGGCAAAAACATCAAACTATAAATAAGTAAATTTCCCAAAAAAGAACCCCCAAAATATCCCTCGCTAAAAAGAAATGAAACACCGACCTGAAGTATCATTAGGTGTAATAGATATATTGAATAGCACATACCTCCTATTGCAGAAACCCACACACTTCTTGCAAGAATCCTTCCGATACCGCCGCTAAAAACAGCGAAAAAGAATAAGAACAACCCAAAAAACTTTGATATTTCAAGTATTAGTATTCTCTCTGTCTTTAAGAAATAATCCGTTATCAGCAGAATGAGAATACCCAGAATGAAAACAAAGTTGGTTTGCAGATTAGAGCGGTTTTTCTCAAAATAATTATTAAGAAATAAATAGCATAGGAAGAATCCCAGAAAGAAGAACTCAATGTACTCGATAACAAGAAACTTTTGGAACGGCGGAGGAACAAACGAATAGAACAGAATCTTCAACGCTAGCAAAAGAACCAATAAAAATGGAGAGAACATCTTCTTGGACTTTATAATTTTCAGCACTAAAAAGAGTAGCATTAGAATCAATGGCGCAACTATGTAAAATTGAAATTCAATCTCCAGTGACCAGGCGGGGGGATTAATCCGGGGGTAGCTCAAAAAAACTAGCCCATGCAGATAAAAAAAACTAGCCAACAGACTTTGATTGAGAGGAATTGCCTCTCTTGCGAAGGATCTCGTCCCTGTTATCAAAGCAGTTCCAGAATTCGTTAATAGCAACAATGCTGCAAAACTCACCAACATAACAATTAAATAAGGGGGCTCCAATCTGGTAAGTCTTCTTTTGAAATATTTCCAGTAACTAAAAGATGAAATCGAATTACTCGCCAGCCAAGTCTTTAACAATGGCATTGATATGACAAAACCACTTATCACAAAAAACAATTCAACGCCTAGGGGTCCAGATGGAATTAGTGAATAATAGAAATCATCCATCTCACTTGACATGTTTTCAATTTTCATCTGCCGCATAATTCTTTCAGCCAAATGATGGACCACTACCGGAGCAATTGCGAAAAATCGTAACCCATCAATCTCTTGAATGAATTTTCCTGACGTAGTTGCTCTCTGAAAATATTTTTTAATAAACTCTTTCATTCACTTGATACATTTCCTCCGAGATATTTTTATGCCCTTAAAGAGGCCATTTTGGGCTTGGTAGAGGCTGTTCCCATTTATTCAGAATTAGCTTTAAACTATCTGTTAAGTGAGCATTCTGATTGATGATATTATAGCTTTCCCTTGGATCTTTGTCCAAGTCGTATAATTCAAAATCACGACCAATTCTCATTAACTTATGAGATCCGGCAAGGACCGCTGCAGTCGAGTAGTACTTCCAAAACAAATTTCTTGGCTCATCTTCAAAAAAAGGCTGACCATCCAATCGTGAGGGCTTTAACCCAAAATGTTCCGATAATGTCGCATAGATGTCCAAACTTGAAATGTTCTTATGAGCTATCCCCTCTAATTCTACGGATGTCCTTGAATTGTCTTTTATAATAAAAGGTATTCTTATCCCTCCTTCGTTAACTGTCCCTTTATAACCTCTAAAGGTTTGTTGAGGATTGCAAATATTTGGCCCCGTGCCTTTGCAACCATTGTCGCTTAAGAAGATAATCATTGTATTATCTTCCAATCCTAGCTCCTTAATTTTACTGTTAATCATTCCAACACCATTATCCAATGCCTTAATCATGGAAAGGTATATTCTACGAACCCTTTTTGGTTCATCTGAGATTTCAATTTGATTGTAATACTTTGCAACGGTTTGCCAGGGGTCGTGTGGTGTTGTGTATGAGACCATCAAGAAAAAATTATCTTCTTTGTGTTCATCAATAAAGTCAATTGCTCTATTTGTGAACTCATCTGTCAAATAATTGAAATCTTTGACTGGAATAAAGTTTTCCTCTAAATTATCTCTGGTTACTGGTTTCCAACTTGTTTCGATTAAATCGGGACTTCCCTGTGGTAAATAGTTTAATGGTCCATCCAAAGTTCCATAGAAATAGTCAAAGCCCTGATTTAATGGATGAAAATCTACAGTAGATCCCACGTGCCACTTACCTATCAATCCGTTTATATATCCACACTCTTTTAAAAATTCACTTATCAGCTTCTCTTTGACAGGAATTCCTTGAATCCCCTTTGGAACATCTTGACTGAAATTGTGATAATAACCAAAACGTTGCTGATACATTCCTGCGAGCAATCCAGCACGTGATGGACTACAGACTGGGGCAGTAACATACGCGTTCTTCAAGGCAATCCCCTCACGAGCTAAAAGCTCTAATTGAGGAGTTTCTAACCCGGAAGGATTATAAATCCTGAGATCGTCATACCCTAAATCATCAGCAATTATCAATATGATGTTTGGCCTCGCAACATTTCGATGGATAAGAGGATCATCCTTACAACCAAGTAACATGACCACTAAACAACCCCAACTAATAATCTGATAATATTTCCTCAACTATTTCTCTTTTAGGATGATTTAAATCATAGAAGTCCTTTGGATTACGGTACTCGCCTGTCAAATTGAATGAACCAATTCGTCTAATATCTTCGAAATTTTCTTCTATATATTTCCTGGTTTTTTCAACAGATAGTTTATAATCCGAATCTGCTGAGAATAGTCTTGATGAATATGGGGCCATGAAAAGTGTTAGTTTTGCCTTAGTTTTAATCGCATTTACTAACTTTTTTAGAATAATTGCCCTTAAACCAATCACATCTTCACTCCCAAACACATGGTGTTTCGAACTTAAAAATCTTGATACGTTCTCTTGATCCCCATTGTCTCGTTTCCCCTTAGGATATAGCAATGAACCGTCAGGAAACTTAATTGCACCCGTGTAACCAAGAGTATCGCTTAACACATCAAACTTTTCAAAGCCTTTGCCCTGTATCAATTGTTTTAAGGATGACCTAAAAACATTTGGACTCAACAATATTTCAATCTTTGAAGATGTCTTACCGTCATCAGTCAAAGTATTCACATCTAAATCTAGGTTGACAAGGCCCATTCGATAGTCTTCATTATAAGAATTCCATCTCCCATCTGGCCTTCCAAAAATCAACTCCGGATCTACATTTAAAATGATCTCCTCAAATGTAATATTACCTTTGATCAATAAATTCCAGATTGCTACTAAGTCTTGAATTCGAGCCTGACTCACAGATAAATTTAACAAAGTCCTATTTTCAAAAATTGCAGAGTTTATTTGTAAGCTTCTACTTGACCCTAATACAATTACATCGAAGTGCTCACCTGCTTTTTTTTCTAGTAACAACTCTACCAGCAACCTTTCATCATAACCAGTAAAGTTCCCAAGCAACTTTCCATTATTCAATAACTCAGCGGGTTCATCCAATTCAATAAAGTACCCAGAAGGATCCACTGTCAGGTTTGTTCCAATAACAAAAATAGGTATTGAAATGTAAGGTAAAATCTTTTGGAGAAACCTCTGCATGCTTAAAATTGAAAATATATAAAGCTCTGTTCCTGGAAAGATCCAAACAAAATAATAGCAACAATTAAGGAAAAGTAGATAACATTTCTAATAAATGAATTGAATCCTAAATTCAAGATTGGGACCTGCCTGTCTCTGCCCAACCATTCAATAGCTACAAAAATAAATAGCAAAACTAGTTCAAAATTATAGCTCCCTGTAATGCGCCAATTTCCGCTAAAAATATTTTGAATATAACTGAAAGATGCTTCAACGGAGTTTGACCTAAAAAATATCCAAGCCAGACATGTAAAAGCAAATGTTACAATTATCGAGATCCCTTTTTTGACTCTTGTATTTGCGGAGACCTTAAGAAAAATGGATGGCAAATAGTAAAGTCCGTTCAAAATTCCCCAAAGAATAAAAGTCCAATTTGCTCCGTGCCAAAATCCGCTGACCGCAAAGAGAAGTATCAAATTCCTGATTCTAAATAAGTTACTACCTCTGCTACCCCCCAAGGGGATGAATACATAGTCTCGAAACCAAGTAGACAATGAAATATGCCATCTTCTCCAGAACTCACTAGCGTTTTTTGAAAAATATGGATAGTTAAAATTCGTCATTAGATCAAACCCAAATAATTTTCCGATTCCAATAGCAATATCTGAATAGCCAGAAAAGTCACAATATATTTGAAAGGCAAAGAAAACAGACCCCAAGATCAGGTCGCCTGCTCCAAGGACATCATGACTTTCGAAAATTAAGTTTACAGGGCCAGCAAGGTTATCTGCGATAAGAACCTTTTTGGCAAATCCCCACAAAATCAGTTTAACTCCCAATTGACCATAGTCGTAGGTAAATTTTTCAACCCTTTCAAACTGGGGTAATAGGTTCTTTGCTCTTTCAATTGGGCCTGCAACTAGTTGTGGAAAAAAGCTTACAAAGGCAAAAAAAGATACTATGTTCCTAGCTGGTTTCAATTTATCGGAATATATATCAATGGAATAGCTTAGGGTCTGAAATGTATAAAAACTGATTCCAACCGGAAGGATAATATTAAGAGTATGAAGGTTAGAATTGATTCCTATGCTCGATGACATCTCAATAAAGCTCTCTATAAAAAAGTTATAGTATTTAAAGTATCCCAAGATCCCCAGATTAATAACAAGGCTCAACAATAAAAAAAACTTCCTTTTGCCAATCGATTTTGAGGTGAATATCCTTAGCCCAATAATGTAATCCGACATGGAACTTATGGCAATCAACAATAAAAATCTCCAATCCCACCATCCATAGAACAGGTAACTAATCACCAGTAGAAAGGAGTTTCTGACCTTAACACTTTCATTGAAAAAAGTATAGTACAAAAAAAATACTATAGGCAGAAAAAAATAAAACTCAAGTGAATTAAATAGCATTATCTAATCGTCTATATAAAGAGCTTAGAAATATGCTCAGGAATCGAATCAGTCCAAAAATAATTGGTTAGCGCATACCTACTGCCCTCATCAATAGGCCTTCCTCTATGAATTCCTGATGTATCAACCAGAATAAGTGTCCCTGCCTTAGCTGTAATGGTTTCTAAGCCTCTTTCTTTAAATTTGCTAATTTCATTTTCTGAATAACGCGTATGATGTTTAAGTTCATTCAAAATAAAGTTTTGTAGTTTCTCGCCATGCCTATGGCTGCCCTCAAAATATTCAAATGGTCCACTTTTGATATCAACATCTGTTAAATAGATTATCGATTTAATCTGCCTCTTTAAAGCATCTCTATGCCAGCCCCCCCCAGATCCTAGATTTTCAGGCTTTGCGGTAAGTCTAGCTGCCAAAGTGAAGCCTACCAGATCAGATCCCATATACCCCGATGATACTTTTCTCAAAAACTTATCATTAAAAAAATTTGATACAAGGCCTGATTTTCTATCCGCAGCGTATAACCTATGATCCGATTCAAATTGATCCACCCATACTTTTGAGCGGTGTGATAGAATCATATTATCAATCTCTTCGCTAATTTTATCACACAGTGCCTTCGAATAAAAATCATCAACGACGCAAAAACCTTTGTTTTCAATATCCCTAACTATTTTTCGAATGTTATTTTCGTCAACTCTAGCAAAGTTTCTTGATTTTGTAAAATCAAGAAAAGCATTGCCCAGTTCTTTGGTCAGATTCTTAATGTAGTTTAGCATAATTTCTAAGCTGAGAAAACTCCTTTTTATAATAAAAGAGAAGCAAAAGTAATAGAACTATATTTGATAAAATAAAAGTTATTAGTGTAGCTATGGCTGCCCCTTTGAATCCAAAAAGGTTAATCAGATAATAATTCAAGACTAAATTGACCCCTGCATTCAGAAGGGTCATTGCTGAAAGAACCAGGGTCTTCTTTTTATAGAAAATAAAAGCACTAAAAAGTCCATAAATAGATCTAAATGCGTAAGCAGAACAAATCCATGGAATAATAGAAATAGCCAATAAGTAGCTTGGGTCCAAGAAAAATTTGATGTAAAACGGCGCAACCCACGCTACAATAAAGGCCAATACCAAAATACCAATTGGAATAAAAATCATTTGCTTCAGTAAAGCGATACTCTCACTTCTAGTCCCATTTTCAAGCACTCTATAGACATGCGGATTCCAAGCTTGCTGAAAAAACTTAAAGAGAAAAAAATTAATCATCCCAAATCTATAGGCAATATTGTATATGCCAGTAAATTCTATCCCTACCATTTTTGTAATAAAGTATCTATCTGAAAGGTCAATCATGCTTTGAGCAAAAACATGTACAATCAATGGGAGCCCATAACTCATTCCATCTTTCAAATATGTTTTGTTACATTTCAACTTCAGGTTATATCCGGTAACTAATTGCCAAAGTGCAATACAGCCAAAGAAACAATACCCTAAGGTCATTAGTAGAGCAAGGCTATCCCAAGTTCTAGAGACAAACCATAAGGCCGCCATTCCTCCTCCAAAATATACGATTGTTCTACCTATTTCTAGAAATAAGTAATTATATGGCTTCTTTCTGAAAACAAGTGTAGTACTATTAATGAGGAAAATTGACTGAAAAAATGTTACTATCGGAATAATTAATAACCAACCTACAGGTATTAATGTGAAATAGGAAATTTGCTTTTTTAAAAGAAAGACTACTAGAAAAACAACTACTAACATTACCACCGGAATTACCAACACCGAGGATATGTAAAGACTATTTTGTCTTAAGGTTTGTCTATAGTAGTTTACTCCTATTGCTCCATTCTGCTGCACTAAGACAAAAGGCAGGGTTGTAAGCAAAACAACTTCAAACATGCTAAATACCCCATACTCCTCTGGAGTGAGAAGTACTGTAATCACTGGCAAAATAAAAAAAGGAATTATTTTATTTATAATTCCTCCAATTGTGAAGATTGATGCATTCTTTAACAGGCTCAAAACACTAGTATCTAAATGATTTATTCAGTTCCTTGTTAATCATTTTATCCATATACTCAATATCTTCCTTTTCGAGATAGTCTATGTACCCTCCAACCTTTCCTTTTCTCACTTTGTACGCATCTTGATTATTCTTTTCTTCGGTTTTGAAAGCTCCATGCTTAACCTCTCCTCTTTTCTCTTTGGACTTAAGATTTTCGAAAGAATTTTTCTCGATAGAATAGTCAAGAGAAGTTGAGCCTATTAGGTCATCTACACCCCAAAACTTAAAGAGTTTCTGAAGTTCTCCTTTGGTGTCAGATCGCAATGATTCATAACTCATGACGTAAAATGATTTGGGAAGCTCTCTGTTCTCCCACCAAACATTGTAAAATTTAATAATGGTCTCCAAACCACCTCGCTTGTTGTAAATAAAATTCTTTGGCGAATCTATATCTATTTCTTCCTTAAAGTTTTTTAAGGAACCACGATTAATCACTTGAAAATACCAGGAAATTATCACGTCACGTGGATCTCTCACCAAGAGCACAACATTTTTGTTCTTATAAAATTTTTTGCTGCAAATTATTTCCTCAGTGGTCTTTAGCATTGGATCATCGTCATGGGTGATACCAATCGAAGGGATCCTTTTATGCAATCGAGAAAGCCTTTCCTCTTGCAAAGCTCCTTCTCGTATCTTTCCTGAAAATTCGTTTGCTAAGGTGTCATTGACTAGTAATCTTAACCATGACCTCCCACATTTCGGGTAGGAAATAATAAGGGTTTCCGGATACAACACAGAAACAATAGGCATCCACTTAAACTTAATTTTGTACTTCAAATCCCTTGGCATTGTATCACCAAAAAACTTTCTGATTTTCGCTAACATTTTATAATTTTTCTAAAAATTTCTTAATACTATTTTGATGGTCACTTTTCACAAAAAAGAAACTATCCTCCATTACCTCTTCAATTGGGGGTTTGACAAAGTCCCTGAGAAACTCAACTAATTTTTCGGAAGATTCCACAAAGTGGAAGTATCTTGAAAGACCACCATAATATAAACTAGCTTGATTTTTGAAATTAATAAACACAGTTGGAACACCCAGACAAAGAGCATCTATTGCAGATGAAGAATTTACTGTACAGTGGATATCAGAACATAATAGTACTTCATAGATGCTCTTCTCTATTTCTAAGTTGATATCGTCGCTTAAACTCCCCTTATCAACATCAAATGGATTTCTCGGAATGAATGTTATGTCTATTTCCGGAAGCTGCTCCGAAACTTCGTTTAAAAATGACAGGCTGTGATTATCAAAAATAGACTGTCCACTAAACACCAATTTTATACTCTCTCCGCTTTTCTTTCGTTTGACACCACGATAATAATCAACTAAATAGTTTCCTATTGGAAATACGTTCTTCGAATTAATGAATTTATTCTTTTCTGTGAAAAATTTACTCTCGTATTCTCCGTAAGTCAGAAGGTAATCCGGAAGTTGTTCTCTGTTTGATTTGCTATGGTAAATATAAGCTGCATGATTTTCATTAATAACACCGTGTTGCAATTCCACCACAGGAACCGATTGCCGCTTAAATTCCTGGATATAGCCTTGCGAAGAAGACCCATAAACAAAAAAAACAGCCTTGGGGTTATACTTTCTAACGAGAATTTTTGCAACTTTCCTCTGGCCCAAAAACCGCTTTATGGTAGTGTCTATGGGTATTTTAATAGTATACTTTTTTTCTATTTCCCTAACTACATCAACACCTTCAAAAATATACTTTTCATTAAACGAAAGAATTTTAATCAAGAGGAATAGAATAGATTCACTGAATACGCTCTTTGTCGGGATTTGAGATTTACAAACATGTTTTAACAGTGGAAAAGGATTTTCAATTAATAACGCACTCGAACTACCCAATAAACCTTCAATGACCCTATCATGCTTTACCCCATCAATGCTTTTCCTTCTCTCAGATGAAGAAAAAATCAGATAATCATATTTTCGTGGAAATAGAAAATATTTCAGTCCGTAAAAAAGAAGAAAGCTTAATTTAATAGTTGTCTTTAGATTTATTTTTTTAAGTCGATTTGGAACATTAAGTTTTTTAGTTCTGACTAGCTCGAAAACTCTAAATCTAAAGAGTGACCAGGCATCAGTATTATTAACACGGATTGAATCAACGTAGAAGGATGTTTCAATTTCTTCAAGTAATTTTGACATTATTTGCTTCGATCAATTTGAAATCAAATCAAATGAGAACCTTGTTCCTTTCGTGACACTAGTTTTAGCAGTCCTCCCTATTATTTCTTTATAATATCGAGGATGAAGCCCAAACCCAGGGCGAATAGACCTCACATTTTCTTCAGTGAATTTCTCCCCCTCTTCAATATCTTTAACTACATACAAAGATCTACTAAAATCTCTACCTTTTTTCTGCTTATGCGTTAATCGATAGTCCACTCTTCCCAAAGCATTCTCAGCCCCCCTTATTGACTTAACCATTTCTGAAAATTCAACTTCATTCATGGAAAAGGAGGCATCAGGCCCTCCAATCGATCTATCCAATATAAAATGCTTTTCAATTATCTTTGCACCCAAAACCGTAGCTACGATAGGCACAATACTACCTATTGTATGATCAGATAATCCCGACAACACGCCAAATCTATCTGAAAAGTCAACCATCATTTTCAGATTGGCTTCTTCAATAGGTGCTGGGTAACTCGATGTACACTTAAGCAAGACAATGTTATTATTTCCCATTCTTCGGCATGCATCCAATGCCAGCTCAATATCTTTTACTTCAGCTATTCCTGTGGATAAAATCATAGGTTTACCCTTGGATGCTGTATATTCAATGAGCGGGATATCAGTGATCTCGAAAGACGCTATCTTGTAGGCAGGTACATCTAAACTTTCCAAGAAGTCTACTGCCGATTTATCAAAAGGGCTAGAAAAACTAATTAGCCCTTCATCTCTAGCAGCTTGGAAAAGTAGCTCATGCCACTCCCAGGGAGTGTAAGCCTCACTATATAGGGAATGCAAATTTTTACCTTCCCAAATCGTGCCCTTTATCAGAAAATCGTCTTTTGAGGAATCAATAGTAATAGTGTCAGCTGTATACGTTTGAAGCTTAATTGCATCAGCACCTGCCCTCTTTGCTGCTTTGATAGTTTCCAATGCAACATCTAAGCTTCCATTATGATTTGCAGATAACTCTGCTATTATAAAAACCTTTGAACTCTTATCTATCTCAAACCTATCTATATTCATAGAATCATTTTATTAAATTCAAAATTTCCGTCATTGTCTATGTTTTTGGAAAAAGCTAACGCTTCAAAAACTCTGGCCGAGCTCTTATTTTCCTTTGTCACCCTCCCAATTACAGAGCTAACACCCGAATTTCGCTTACTTAATTCAATAATTCCACGTGATATTAGAAATTTTCCAAAACCCCTTCCTTGAAATTTAGGGTCAACTAAATAGCTAATCACACCAGTATCATCCACTCTATCAAATCTTACAGATCCGATTATCCTATCTTTCCATTCTGCTAAAAAGTAGAAACAATTAACATCTTGCACTTTATTAGCAAACCAAGTCTTATGCTCTTGCCAGTCAATCGGATTTGTGTTAAAAGAAAACTTTCTCAGATCTTCATTCTTGGCCCATTGGAAAGTCAACTCCATATCACTCAACAAAGCTTTCTTCAAAACTATTCCGTATTGAATTTTCGAATGAATAACCACATCCACAGGTAATCCGTTATAAAGAGCATGCTCTTGAAGTGTACTCTCTTTAAAAAAATACGCCTTTTCCAGGGCTGAATACAACCTTGGTCTCAAGTCAAAAGCATAAGTATATATTTTATGAAGACCTAAATCCTGAAAAGCAGCTCTTTCAAGTAAGCTTAGATATGTGACCCAATGAAACTCGAACTCCTCTTTTTCTCTTTTAGGGTCAACGATAAAAGAAATTTCCGCATTTCTATCAATCCAATTTATATGAACAAGCCCTCCATATCCAATGCATCGATCCTCCTCCATATAGGAAAATAATATTTGAGAGGGGTACTCCAAATCAAAGAGTTTACTAATAACATTTTCAAAGTATCTGTTTTGATCCTCTTCGGTTAAAGGTCTCACTTGCCTTAGGTGATAAATCTGATCATTTCTCCATTGCATAATATCAAATCGATCTTCAACTCGTATTGGAACAATAGAGTATTGACCTTCTTCAAAGGTTTGATTTCTTAAAGCCCGATACCCATTCATTCGTCAAAATTATCCCGAAACACTATTTAGAACTTTTTTTGAATCATCTTAGAATTAATTTCCTTTATCCATGGAAATTGAGTTATTATTCTTTGAATATTTTCCAATGTTATTGCACCAATATCACTTTGAAAAATAATTGAGAGCATAGCATAATCTTGGGGGTAATCTATAGTCAAACGCAAATCTGATATATCCGTTGAAAATTGTATGATGTTTCTGCTAAAATCATCTGATTTTGCGAAATGATATGTCACATGTTCCTTCTCTTCTTGAGATCTGTTTTCCTTTGATCTACAGCTTAACACACCTGATTTAATCAACTCAAAATTTGTTCCCAAAGGGAGACCCGTAGTTTTTGTGTAATCAGAATTCGATTTCAAATGAGAACTAATTGCGATTTCTAGGTATTTGCAATCAATAATCGGATTATCTCCAGTCAATCTGATCACATGGTCAAATCCGTATTCTTCTATTAGATGAATAAATCTACTTTGAACATCCAACTCATCACCACGATAAACAGCTATTCCATTTTTTATACAAAATTCTTCAATTGGGTCATTCTCCTTTTCTATCGAAGTTGCTACAATGATCTTATCAATTTTCTCGACTTTGACCAAAGACTCAACAATTCTAGAGAGAACAGGCCGCCCATTTGGAAAAGGAAGTGACATCAATACTTTACCCGGCATTCTAGTTGATTGCATTCGTGCCTGAATGATCACTCCTATTCTCAACTTATCTTGTTGTCCACCCTCCATCAACAACTATATTTTGTCCTGTAATATACTGAGAAGCGTCAGATGCCAAAAAAACGAAAGCGCCGGCTACTTCCTCCGGTTTCCCTATTCTACCCAAAAGGGTTCTTTGGCTCAGGTCTCTAATAAATTTCCGATTCTTCTGAACCTCTTTGGATGGAAACGGTCCTGGAGTGACAGAATTTACTCTTATTTGAGACTTCCCTAGATAAGAAGCATAATATTTTGTAAGCTGAAGCACCCCCGCTTTTGCGGCTCCGTAGTGAGGAGGATTTAGATAGTCAGGGAATTCATCATAAATAGTAAAATCAGGAGCGATTAGTCCATACATAGATGCTACATTGATAATACTCGAGCCTGCTTGCATATATGGAACTACATCTCTTATCCCAGTAAAAACACTTCTCAAACTACCTTCCATACCATAATCGAAATCCATATAATCCATATCCACAGGAGATTTCCCTCTCAAATAAAAGGCATTGTTAATGAGAAGATCTATTTTTCCATGAGTTCTAGATATGGATTGAAAAGCTTTTTTGATTGATTCGGGCTCTTCAATATCTCCGAAAATAAATCTCAAGTTCCCTCCCCAGGGCCTATTAGAGAATGCTGCTTCAAATTTTTTGATCCTCCTACCAACGACGTAAACAATCGCCCCATGTGATGCCAAACTATCAGAAATGGCAACTCCCAAATAGCCATACCCTCCTGTAATTACACCAACTTTCCCTTTAAGATGAATATCTATAACTTTATTCATTACTTAGGCCATAAATATGGTAATAGAAATTTCTCATCAATATTATAATATGAAGAATAAATCTGGAATTTATTTGCCTTCAGACCCTCCAGATTTTCTTGAAGTTGCCTTGCATTATTCACTCCAATAATGACTTTACTGACAAATTCATTTTCAACACAAAATTGGAGTAGGTATCCACTCAATTCATTGTCGTTTTGATAATTCGATTTAATTTCAAGCAAATGAGATTTGATAGGGTCAAAAAAACTATCCAAGCCTTGGGGTTCTAAAAAAAACAAGCCTTGCAAAAAAGAAGACCTTGTGTGTATTTCTATATTTCTTTCCCTCAAATCTCGAAAATATGGCTCAAATCTCCTATCAAAAATATTATAGGGGATTTGAATAAGATCGGGTACTAAGTTGAGCTTCAGTAAATGTTCAAGATCTTTCGGTAAATAAACAGAATAACCTATTTTCTGCACCAATCCCATTCCCCTCCATCTTAACAAGGTGTCCCAAGCCTCAGGCTTTGCTATGAGTTCAGCTGCGTTATGAACTAAATAGCCATAAAGATTCCTTTTCTTTAAATTTTCCAAAGACTTGTCAAGACAATGTTGAAAGTCGCTGGTATCTGAGATCGAAAATTTTGATACCACCTTAAACAGATCGGTCTCCTGTGAGCCCAACACATTTTCACTAACCCCATATGAACTTGCGGTATCAATCAAATCAATCCCAGAAGATGATGCAACTTTGAGGATTTCAAAAACTTCCTCCGAGTTCGTTTTTCCTTCACAATTAGACACACCATAATTCAACCCGAATTGAACGGTACCTAGGCCTATCTTATTAATGTAATTTATCATTTCTCCCTATAAAAGCGATCTATAGTTTCGATTATGAAATCCAATTCTTCGTTTTTTAAAGTAGGAAACATGGGTAGACTCAGGCAGCCGCCATAATAATTTTCAGTTACTTTAAAATCTCCTACTTTCCATCCCAGTTTTCTATAATAGGGCATTAAATGTGTTGGGAAGTAATGTATCTGAGAATAGATGTTTTGTTCTCTCAAGTAATCGTATAGACCTAATCTATCTTCAACCTCAATAATGTATAAGTGATATGCATGACCCTCTATAATTCCAGACTGCCCCTTTATATAAGGTTGTTCCTTAAAAGCACTGAAGTATCTTTCAGCAATGAGCCTGCGCTTCTCTAAACCACTATTTGCCCTTTTAAGCTGGCTAACCCCCAAGGCCGCCTGTATATCGGTGATCCTATAGTTATAACCTAAGTCCTGCATTTCCATATACCAAGTCGGATAATTGACTCCAGGATTATCCAGATTGCCAATTGCCAATTGAATTGGATTTTCAAATGATTTAACGTCCTTGGTTATTCCATGAGTTCTCAAATTCAACAATTTTTTATACAGATTCTCATTATTAGTGGTAATCATACCACCTTCGCCAGTAGCTATATGTTTCACCGGGTGAAAAGAGAAAATTGATAAATCAGCAAATACTCCGTTGCCACAATATTGAGATTTCCCCTCTGAATCTAAAAAATATCCCCCAGGGGCATGACAGGCATCTTCTATTATCCACAAATTAAATTCATCAGCCAACGCTTTGACTTTCTCAAGATTTACTGCACGGCCTGAAAAATCAACCGGGACTATTCCTCTATAGGTTCCTAAAGGAGATGCTTCCAATAATTTCCTCAATTTCCTTAAATCAATCAGATAGGATTCTTCATCTATATCCGAAAATATAACTTCCCCTCCGCAATACCTTATACAATTTGCTGACGCTGCAAAAGTCAAGGGTGTGGTTATAACCTTATCACCGGGTTGCACACCAATCGCCAAAGCACTCAAATGAAGAGCCGCTGTCCCATTACTCACAGCAACGGCATAAGAGCAACCCACATATTCCGCGAATTTCGATTCGAATTCCAAAATCCTCGGTCCCTGCGTAAGGTAATCCGACTTCAATGACTCAATCACAAATGCAATATCTTCATCCGTAATATCCTGTCTACCATATGGAATTGGATTTCTCATTATACAGAGAATGAAGAATCAACATGCTCCTGGATCAATTTTCTAAGTGACGAGACTGTTTCCCATTCTCCATTTTCACCAGAATTATAGGTAAATCCATTTTTTACCTTAACTGCATTAAAAGCCTCTATAAACTCACTTAACTTCCACGAATGTGTAGAAGGTAAAATGGCAAAATATTTACCTAAATCGTAAGTATAAAAAGAATCAGAAGCGGTAATCATTTCCTCGTGAACCTTTTCTCCAGGGCGAATTCCAACTATTTCTTTCTTACACTCCGGCGCAATTGCTTCCGCCACATCTAGAATTTTGTATGAGGGGATTTTTGGGACAAAAAGTTCACCTCCCCAAGCATGTCTCAAAGCATGCATAACCATATTCACACCCCCCTGAAGAGATATGTTGAATCTTGTCATGTTAGGGTCTGTAATAGGAAGGACACCACTCTTCTTCTTGTTGATGAAAAATGGAATTACAGATCCGTTTGAACCCATAACATTGCCATATCTCACAACTGAGAATCTAATTGGATTATTCCCTTTTATATTATTTGCGGCTATAAATAATTTGTCCGACGTTAATTTTGTAGCTCCATACAGGTTTATTGGCGCACACGCCTTATCGGTAGAAAGTGCAACTACTCTTGTCACACTTGTTTCAAGACAAGCATGAATAATATTCTGAGCTCCTCCTATATTTGTTTTGATGCATTCGTCCGGATTGTACTCTGCTATTGGAACGTGTTTCATGGCAGCAGCATGGATAACAAAATCAATTCCATTCAGAGCTCTTGTTAGGCGTTCTTTATCCCTGACATCACCTATTAAAAATCTTAACTGAGGATATTCTTGATAAGGATAATCCTGAGCCATCTGAAATTGTTTTTGCTCATCCCTTGAGTAAATCACAACCTTTTTGACCTTTTTGTAATTCTCTAAAATATGGGAGGTAAGAGCTTTGCCGAGAGACCCAGTTCCTCCGGTTATCAAAATAGACTTTGATTCTAACATAATACTTAAGTTACTTTTTCAAAAAATTCACAGATACAATCAAAATGGAAAACACAATACCGCCAAAAGCTAGCACTAGTGTAATAAGTAATCTTTTAGGTTCACTCTTTCTATTGGGAATTTTCACCGGTTCTAGAACTGTAAACACTGGTGTATTTTTGTTCACCTTTAATTTAATGGTTTCCCGCTGCTGAGCTAACTGGTTATACACATTAAACGCCAAATTATATTCAGACTGAAGACGCTCCTCTTCTGATCTTGCTTGTGAGATATTTATATCTCTGTTACGATCACGAAAACGGGCAAGATTCAGTTGAGACTGGACGAATTCTTCCTTCCTATCCTGCAATTGACGCTCGATAAACCTTAACTGCTCAAAACTCTTTGAAGTAGAATATTGTGTAACATAATCTGTAATATATGACCGAGTAAATTCGGCCACTTGGGCTGCAACGGCCGCATCTTGCATCTCAACCTGAATGGTGACCACACCCAGCTCGTAATCCATTGTAACCAGAATTCTACTCCTTAGATTTTCAATAATTGATTGCTCCTTGTATGTTAGTGAAATAATATTCTCATAACTCTTTTCTAACTCCTCCACTTCTTTAATAGGATTAATCCAGCCAATAACTAACCCTGGAAGTGACAATATCTTGTTGAAAAGATTAGTGTGATAGTAATCTTCGAAGTACTCTCTTATAGATAATTCTTTATTTTCAGTGCCAAATAAATAGTGCTGATCCATAAGACTAAGCAAAAAAGGAGTACTCCCGGCAATACTTTGGTAAAGTCCGGGATTGATCGTACTGGTTCCGCCGTTCATTCCTCCAATATCAATCCCAGCAAGGGAGGCCAACCCTCCCAAGGATCCTCCAATCTTTTCTTCTCCATTCATGGCTTCAGGGATCAGCGTACATGAGGTCCTATATTCTGTGGGACTAGTAAAAGCTATGAGAAATCCCAAAACAACAAATAAACCAGTAACTTTAATGATGAACCCGCGTCTAAACCAAATCACTTTAGCCAACTCCATCAAGTCGATTTCGTCTTTCCAAACAACCCCACTATTTGGCTTAGTATTTTTCAATTTTTCATTCATCGGTTCACATTAATGAAAAGTAAATCGGACACCTTATAATCACGACCAACAAGAAGTCAATTACCTCGTCAAATTATTAATAATCAACGCCAAAGTTCCAATCCCAGTGGTGATGCTGATGATCTCCCCTGGACTTAACTTTCTTTTCGTCGGCTTTCTTGGAATAATCACCTCAGCCCCAGGTTCCACTTTAGGATAATCCCTAAACCACAGAAAACTTCTGGTCCGTTCTGCACTCCCGTTCGCGTAAACAACGTAAGACTTATTTTTCTTTGCATCATCGGCAAACCCTCCTGCCTGTGAGATAAACTGGTTAAATGAATTCGTCTTATCATAGCGTATAGTACTTGGGTACAGTACCTCACCACGTATTCTTACAGTTTGCAACTCCCTCGGCACACTGATCACATCCCCTTCCTTGAGAATCAGATCGAAACCAGAGCCCGGGTTTTCAAGAATTTCAACTAAACGGATCCCTATCGATTCCTGTGCCTTAAAAGCTTGTTGACTCTTATCCACGAGCGTATCCCGAGCTAACAGACCCTTCAATTCTTCTCTTCTAATCTTTGCCGCTTCATCCCCTTCATCTTCCGACACATAATACTCCGTTCGTCGAATCAGTGTCGCTCCTTTGGCGTAAGCGAAAGCCGTCAATCCCCCAGCACGCTTCAACACATCAGAGATGCGCTCGTTTTTAGTTTGCAAAGCGTATTTCCCGGGATATTGCACTTCTCCTTCAATCTCTATAATACTTTGTTTTTCATAGAAAGGTGACTTACGAATCACCACCAGATCAAAGGGTTTCAACTCAAATTGTGAACCAGTTACATTCAACGACAAATTCTGATCAATTGGAAAATTAAATATCTCAGAAGCATTGCTCCCGTCTCCCATGTCCTCTGTAACCCTACGAGCCACCTCCACAAAAGACTTAGCTGCAGTTTCCTTAAAACCATTCGCCAGATAAATGAGATTCTCCACGGTCATCCCTTTTGCAAACGGATAATTGCCAGGGATCAACACCTCACCCTGAATAGACACCGTATAGTTCTCTTTCATGTCAAAAAGCGATTGAACCCTAATCAGATCTTCTGATTTCAATGCCAAATCAAAAGTCCCATTCAGTACTTCCTGAGGAGAAAAAGCCAAATTTGAAAGGGTTAAATCATCATTCTGCCTGATCACTATCGCTCTTGGCAAGAAGACATCTGCTCGGAATCCATCTGAAACAGCTATTAGATCAGACAACATCATGCCTTCTTTGAGTTCAAACTCACCTGGATGATTCACTGCTCCCTCTATCCGAACCCTTCCGATAAACTGATCCTGAATGGCCCCGATCTCAATGTAATCCCCCCCCCGTAACTTAAATCCTGCAAAGTCCTCAGGTGATATGGTCTGGACGGTTTTTCGGTTTCCCAAATTTCTTCTTAGTGAAATGCTTGCCTGGTATGCCCTGTCGGTGAACCCGCCAGAGAACTCAAGAAGGTTTGATAAAGATTCCTCAGCCTTGATTTCATATATGGCCGGACGCTTCACCTCTCCATCAATGGAAATCCGATTGAGATAAGGCTTTACCAACAGTACATCCTGATCCTGAAGCATGATGTTTTGACCCTCGCCGTAAATCAAAAAACTATAAGCATCGAGGGTAGCCACTTTTTGCCCGCCCCTGAATACCTGAATATCCCTAAGCGAACCCTTATTATTCGGACCTCCCGCAAAATACAAGGCATTGAAGGCTGTCCCAAATGAGGACATCTGATAGGTTCCCGGCCGGTCAACTTCACCGATCACATTAACATTAATGGTTCTTGTTTGACCAAGGCTCACCTGAGCATGAGTATTGTCCCCCAGGGTGCTATAAATGGTCTTCAACTTGGACAAAATTCTTGATTCGGCCCGCTCCATAGAAAGTCCATTCAGATAAATAGGCCCCAAACTTGGAATAATGATAGACCCCTCCGGCGATACTTCTAATTGATAGGTCTGTTCTGAAGCGCCCCACACATCAATAATGATTTGGTCTCCAGCACCAATCTGATACCCTTTTGGAGTAGCAATACTTAAACTCGGCTCGAAGGTGAGGTTCTGATTCTTAAAAAAAGAAAGTCCAAAAATCTTTAATTCTGAATCATCCTTTAAGGTATCTAGTGGGAAAATGGATGCAAAGGGATCAAATGTTGACGACCGGTTTTCATCGTTGGCCTGTCTATTGTAATCGATCGTTGAGGTTCTACCTCTAGATATTTCCTTACTTCCTCCTCCACTGCTTCCTGATTGAAGCTTTGCTATCCTTTGTCTAAGCTTGGACATCTGAGCAGAGGACATGCCACGAGCTCTTGCAAGGACTTCAAGCTGTTGTTCCGAATACCCACTGGCCTCCATTTGGTCGATGAACTTCTGAACCTGCTCATCGCTCAGTTCATCTACATTGACATTCTGCAGATTTTGAATACTGGAAGCGTCCTGGGCTTTGGTGATCGCAACATGTGCAACGGTAATGATACAAACCAGAAAAATTCTGATAATGACTTTACTCATTCTATTTTCAAATTTCGGATGCAAAGGTAGTAAAACGATTGATGAATCTGATTGGTATGAAAAAAACCTGTTGACCTAGCTTTTTAACCGGCCAGTCACCAAAAAATGCGGATTCAACAGGTTCTGCTTGTTATAAGCCACCGGCTCATTGGTCCCTTTTACGATAACGGCGCCGCCAGCTTCCTCAACGATAATCTGGGCGGCTGCGGTATCCCATTCCATGGTGGGCGCATAACGCGGATACAGATCTGCCACCCCCTCCGCAATCATCAGCAATTTCAAGGAACTGCCCTTGGATAATGTCTGAGGCTCATTCAGTTCGTCCAGATAGGCCTGCGTTTCTTCATTCAAATGAGACCTGGAGGCCACCACTTTGAGGCCTTTGTCGCTAAGGCTGAAGTGGTTTGAACTTATGCGGTCACCATTTTTAAAGGACCCTTCTCCTTTGATCGCCCAAAAGAGATCATTCAACACTGGTGTAAAAACCACCCCAAGTATGGCTCGACTCTCATGAATCAACGCAATGTTTACCGTGAACTCTCCATTTTTTTTAATAAACTCCTTGGTTCCGTCCAATGGATCAATCATCCAGAAGTAGTCCCACTGGCTTCTCGTTTCATAAGGAATCGAATTTCCTTCTTCACTCAAAATGGGAATTCCCGTCGGCTCCAACTCCTTAACAATGGCCAGGTGTGATGCCTTATCTGCCAGGGTTAGTGGTGAGTGGTCAGATTTTGCCTCAATAGAAAAATCACCTGAGTCGTAAATACGAAGAATTTCCACACTCGCCTTCTGGGCTGCGATTTTGGCTATCTCTAAAAGGTTGTTAAAGTCCATACGTGTAAAGAAAAGTCACCTGCACTCTATAATAGAATGCAGGTGACTGTTAGGTTATTGTTTTTGAATAAAATCAGATAATCATACCTGCTGCCACAGTCTCGTTGGTAGCATCGTCAACCAATATGATACTCCCTGTCTGTCTGTTTTTTCTGTAAGAATCTGCCAGAACTGGCTTGGTAGTCCTCAGCTGTACCCTACAAATATCATTCATCCCTACATTCTTGTCCTCCTCATTCCGGTGAAGGGTATTGATATCCAGCTTATACCTCACCTCTTTGATCATGGCTTTCATTTCTGCAGTGGTATGACGAAGCGTATACTTAGTCCTTGACATAGGACCTTTCTGGTTCAACCAGCAAAGCATCACTTCCAAATCCTGTTTTGCTTCAGGCTGATTATTAGTTCTTACGAGCATGTCTCCTCTGCTCACGTCCACATCATCCTCTAGTGTGATCGTCACCGACATGGGCGCATACGCCTCCTCGATAGGGCCATCAAAGGTTTCAATCGACTTGATTTTAGAACTAAATCCTGATGGCAGCACGGTCACTTCATCTCCAGGCTTGAAAATTCCTCCGGCTATGCGGCCGGCATACCCTCTATAGTCATGATACTTATCAGATTTAGGCCTGATAACCGTCTGTACAGGAAACCTGCAATCGATGTGGTTGTGATCGCTACCGATGTGCATATGTTCCAGCGTATAGAGCAAAGTAGAGCCTTCAAACCATGACATATTATCACTTCTGTTCACCACATTGTCCCCCTTCAGTGCGCTGATAGGTATAAACCTCACATCCTTTACTTCCAATTTCGAAGCAAAATTCTCAAAGCTCTCTACGATATTGTCATAAACTTCCTGGCTATAATCCACCAGATCCATCTTATTGACACAAACCACAAGGTGTGGAATCTGAAGCAATGAAGCAATGATGGAGTGACGACAAGTCTGATCTACAACGCCATTTCTGGCATCTATAAGGATCAAAGCAACATTGGCCGTAGACGCCCCTGTGACCATGTTTCTGGTATACTGTATATGGCCCGGTGTATCCGCAATAATAAACTTCCGCTTGGGTGTAGCAAAGTATCGGTAGGCCACGTCAATGGTAATTCCTTGCTCACGCTCATCCTTTAGCCCGTCTGTCAGCAAAGCCAAATCTGCCCCTTCGAGTCCCTTTCGCTCACTTGACTGACGCACCTGCTCCATCTGATCCTCAAAAATCGATTTGGAATCAAATAACAGTCTTCCAATGAGGGTACTCTTTCCATCATCCACACTGCCTGCGGTGGTAAATCGAAGTAGCTCCATGTCCAGGTAGGCATTAGGTGTTTGGCTTTGGCCTTTTGCTTCTTTCATATCAAAATTTCTTAACTGATTTAATAAACGCGTTGATCTTCAGCTGCAACAGATTCAGTAGATCAATCAACCCAAGAATATCCTCCTCTTTAATGTATTTCAAATCCACAGACAGAATAAGCTGCGTTTCTAATTCGAACGCCGATCCAATCGCAATTTCCAGAAACCGTGCAAACTCCTTATTAGAACTCCTGCTGCATCCTTCAGAAATATTGGACGGGATAGAAACGGCTGCCCTCCTCATTTGAGAAGTCAGCCCATATAGCTCTTCGCTTGGCATTTGTTTAGTGACTTTATACGTATCCGTGGCAACAGCTTTGGCTAAAACCCATATTTCCAGGTCTTTAAAGTTTCTCATTACACTTCCTTCTAACCAAAAACCAAATTCCTAAAGCCCATTTCCCAATGGTCTAAAAATACCCCTGCCGCTTTCTGTCCTCCATAGCCGTCTCAGAGCGCTTGTCATCTTCCCTATCTCCTCTTTCCGTATTCCTTGCCGCTGCTACCTCTTCCACGATTTTTTCAAGGGTATCAGCATCTGACTCCACCCCGCCTGTAATGGTAATATCCCCCAGTGTTCGGAATCTTATGATCTTTTCCACCACTTCTTCTTTTGGATCAATCTGTATGAAATCCGAAACAGGAAGCCAGGTATTGCTTCGTCTGATCACCTTCCGCTTATGCGCGAAATACAATGAAGGGATGTCGATGTTCTCAGCCAAAATGTATTGCCAAACATCCATTTCCGTCCAATTGCTCAATGGAAACACCCTAAAGTGTTCACCATGGTGCTGCTTCCCATTGAAGATATTCCAAAGCTCAGGCCTTTGATTTTTAGGATCCCACTGACCAAATTCATCTCTGTGAGAAAAAAACCGTTCTTTGGCTCGTGCCTTCTCCTCATCCCGTCTTGCTCCACCTATGGCCGCATCGAATTGATTTTCCTCGATTGTATCCAGTAGTGTCACTGTCTGAATGGCATTTCTGGTGGCATTTTTACCTCGCTCCTCGGCCGCTCTGCCATCATTAATGGACTTTTGAACAGACCCTACTACCAGTTTTGCTCCGAGAGTCTTCACTAACTTATCCCGGAAATCGATGGTTTCAGGAAAATTGTGACCAGTATCGATATGCACCAATGGAAATGGAATCTTTGCAGGATGAAAGGCCTTTCTGGCGAGGTGGGTAACTACGATAGAATCTTTACCACCAGAAAATAAAATGGCGGGATTCTCAAATTGCGCAAAAACCTCTCTCAAGACGTAAATCGACTCTGCTTCTAACTCCTTAAGGTGTGTCAAATTATAGCTCTTCATTTGCTATTTTAATTTTGGTACTATTTGTTCGATCAATTCTTTAAGGGACTCCTCCACTGATTGGCCGGCAGTCCGTATGTGTACATCAGGATGTTCCGGGGTCTCAAAAGGAGAATCTATCCCTGTAAAATTCGGAATTTTTCCCGCTCTCGCCTTGGCATACAGGCCCTTCACATCTCTTTGTTCACACACCTCAATAGGTGTATCCACAAACACCTCAATGAAATTTTCTCCTCCCACTAAATCCCTGGCTTGCGCCCTATCTGCCCTAAACGGTGAGATAAAAGCCGTTAACACCACTATTCCGGCATCCACGAAAAGTTTAGACACTTCAGCAATCCGACGAATGTTCTCCACTCTGCTGGTATCAGAGAAATCCAGGTCCTTATTCAAACCCGAACGCACATTATCTCCATCCAGAATATACGTACCATATCCCCGATTGAACAGGTAGACTTCAAAAGCACTTGCCAATGTTGATTTTCCAGATCCTGAAAGACCAGTAAACCAGATCAGTTTAGGTGCATAGCCGTTCTTCCGGACTCTGTCTTCCAGTTTAATGGCATGATCGTGCGGTATGATGTTTTCCTGGATACTCAATGTTTTGTTATTGAAACTGATTATTTATTCAGTTTTTTGACGAATTGTTGAAAAAAACAAACCATTAAAGGCGCGAATCTACGAATTCTTTAGGTAAAAGCCCCTTTACATCAAAAATTACTGATATATTATTTCGTATTGATGACCAATCCAATTCCAGAAAGTGACCGTGAGCAACCGCCAGTATAATCGCTTCGTAATTGCTATAAACCGGCTCATTAAGCATATTTAAGCCATACTCCGCCAACACTTCTGCCTGATCCGCATTGGGATCAAACACATCCGTATCCACCCCAAAGTCCACCAGTTCCCTGTAAATATCAATGACACGCGAGTTTCGGATATCCGGACAGTTCTCCTTGAAGGTGATTCCCAGAATAAGCACCTTTGTTTGCTGACTTAGCTTTTTCTTCTGTGAAAGCAACTTGATCGTCCGCTGGGCCACATAAGCTCCCATGTTGTCATTGATCTTCCTTCCCGAAAGAATCACCTGCGGATGATAACCCAACTCCTCAGCTTTATAGGTAAGGTAAAAGGGATCAACCCCGATACAATGCCCCCCTACAAGCCCAGGTGTGAATTTCAGGAAATTCCACTTGGTACCAGCAGCTTCCAAAACCTCCTGCGTGTCAATTCCCACCCTATCAAAGATCAAACTCAGCTCATTGACGAAGGCAATGTTAATGTCGCGCTGGGAATTTTCAATCACTTTCGCTGCCTCAGCCACTTTAATAGAAGAGGCTTTGTAGGTACCCGCTGTAACGATAGACTTATAAAAATGATCCACTGTTTCCGCAGCCTCCGGATTGCTCCCACTCGTAACTTTTAGGATGGTTGTCAGCCGGTGAACTTTATCTCCAGGATTGATTCTTTCCGGTGAATAGCCGCAGAAAAAGTCTTCATTGAATACCAGTCCACTCTTCTCTAGCTCCGGCACACATATCTCCTCTGTACAGCCAGGGTAAACTGTGGACTCATACACTACTATATCTCCTTTTTTCAAAAGGGATGAGATCATCCTGGAAGCACTAATTATCGGGCTCAGATCTGGTTTTTTGTGCTGGTCCACAGGAGTGGGCACTGTAACAATGTAAAAATTGCAATCTGAAAGGGCTGACGGCTCTGAAGAAAAAGTGAGGTGCTTTGCACCCAACAAATCCTCTTTATCCACCTCCTGAGTTCTGTCGGTGCCTGCCTTCAGTTCCGATATTCTTGTGGTATTAATATCAAACCCAATTGTTTTGTATTTCCTCCCTGATTCCACTGCAAGTGGTAGTCCTACATATCCCAGACCTATGACAGCAATTTTGAGTTCCATCGCCTTCTAATTAACCTAATACTTTTTTCTTGAAATACTCAAGGGTTGGTTTTAGGCCTTCAGACCGTGTATACTTTGGCTCCCACCCCAATAGTTCTTTCGCCAGGGTAATATCCGGCTTGCGCTGCTTCGGATCGTCTTTGGGCAGCGGGTTATAGGTAATCTTTGACTTACTTCCTGTCAACCGGATGATCTCCTCGCCGAACTCGTTAATGGTGATCTCTTCCGGATTACCAATATTCACGGGGCTGGCATAATCGCTTTTCAATAATCGATAAATCCCCTCCACCAAATCATCTACATAGGTAAATGACCTTGTCTGAGAACCATCCCCAAAAGCCGTCAGATCTTCACCTTTAAGGGCTTGAGAAATAAATGCAGGTAGAACCCTTCCATCGTCCAGCCTCATTCTGGGGCCAAACGTGTTGAAGATTCGCACAATTCTCGTCTCCAAGCCATGAAAAGTATGATAAGCCATAGTCAAAGCCTCTTGAAATCGCTTGGCTTCATCATAAACTCCTCGGGGGCCCACGGGATTGACATTACCCCAATAATCCTCTGTCTGAGGGTGCACCAACGGATCCCCATATACTTCAGAGGTAGAAGCGATGAGCATCCGAGCTCCTTTATCCTTAGCCAGGCCCAGGCAATTTAATGTACCAAGGGAGCCTACCTTCATGGTCTGAATAGGCATCTTCAGGTAATCAATGGGACTAGCCGGAGAAGCAAAGTGGAGAATGTACTCAAGGTCTCCTGCCACGTGTACAAACTTAGACACATCATGGTGTTGGAACTCAAAATCCTTGTGTCCCATCAAATGCTCTATATTGGAAATGTCGCCGGTAAGCAAATTATCCATGGCTACTACAGCATAACCTTCAGCAATAAAGCGATCACATAAATGCGAACCCAAAAAACCTGCTCCTCCTGTTATTAATACTTTCTTCTTTGTCATTCTAATTAAATAATTCAGCTTTTGACATCAGGGACTGATGTTGATCTTTTGTGGAAATCTTTGGCGTTCCATTTATGCCCCAATCAATATTTAAATCGGGATCATTATATATGATTCCCCGTTCACTTTCGGGTGAATAAGAATTGTCCACCGCATAATAGAAAATGGTTTCATCCGCTAAGGTATAATAGCCATGGGCAAATCCTTTTGGGATCAGTAAAAAAGTGTCCTGTGTACTGATCTCGATTTTGAGAGACTGACCAAATGTGGGCGAGGATTTTCTGATATCGACCACCACATCAACTACCGCTCCCGAAATCACCCCCACCAGCTTGGTTTGTCCAAAAGGTGCTATCTGATAATGAAGTCCACGCAGAACGTTTTTCTCAGATTTGGCAAAGTTAATCTGCTTTACGTCAAAATGAATGCCTTGCTCGGCCAGTGCTCTCTGGTTGAATGATTCCAGAAAAAAACCTCGTTCATCTCCAAAAACTTTGGTTTTTATGATGAAGCAATCCTTCAATGCTGTCTCAATCACTTCCATTTTGGTACCTGAAGTAAGTATTCCCCATATCCACTTTTCAATAGTGGCTCCGCCAGCGCTTCCAACTGTTTCTGAGTGATAAAACCCATTTTGAAAGCAACCTCTTCAATACAACCTATTTTTAACCCTTGACGCTCCTCGATCGCTCTAACAAATTCACCAGCCTGCATAAGTGATTTGAAAGTGCCGGTATCCAGCCAGGCCGTTCCCCTATCCAGCTTCTCTACCCTTAACTTTCCGACCTTTAGGTATTGGTTGTTGACCTCCGTGATTTCAAGCTCGCCCCTTGAGCTGGGCTTGATACTCTTGGCTATGCCCACCACTTCATTGTCGTAGAAATACAATCCGGGCACGGCGTAGTTTGATTTGGGATTGGCTGGCTTTTCCTCTATTGAGAGCACCCGACCATGCTCGTCAAAGTCAACCACTCCGTAGCGCTGTGGGTCTGTCACATGATAGGCAAAAACGATTCCCCCAGTGGGATCAGCACATGCCTGTAACTTTTTGGAGAATCCTGAAGCATAAAATATGTTATCCCCAAGCACAAGAGCAACGGTGTCAGCACCAATGAACTCCTCACCAATGATAAATGCCTGTGCCAGACCTTCAGGCTTTTCCTGAACCGCGTAGGAAAACTTACAGCCCAGATTTTCTCCATTGCCTAAGAGTTCCTCAAATACGGGTAAATCTCTTGGGGTAGAAATGATCAATATCTCCCGGATACCAGCCAGCATGAGCACTGAAAGAGGATAATAGATCATCGGCTTGTCATAAACAGGCAGAATCTGCTTACTAATGGCATGTGTCAAAGGGTGCAGTCTCGTACCTGAGCCGCCGGCTAGTATGATTCCTTTCATTGCTGGTAATGTGCGTTATAATAATTTTGATACTCCCCCGAAGTGACATCTGACAACCAATCCTGATTTTCCAGATACCAGTCGACCGTTTTCTCCAGCCCTTCTTCAAACTGTAGGGATGGCTCCCAACCGAGTTCATTTTTAAGTTTGGATGCATCAATGGCATACCTCAAATCATGACCAGCCCTGTCGGTGACGAATGTGATCAGTCGATCAGAAGTGCCAGGCACATGTCCAAGTTTCCGGTCCATAATCTTGCAGAGCAGTCTCACTAAATCAATATTGGTCCATTCGTTGAAACCACCAATATTATAGGTCTCGCCAGTTTTCCCTTTGTGGTAGATCACGTCAATGGCGCTCGCATGATCCTCCACAAACAACCAATCCCGGATGTTCTCGCCTTTTCCATATACGGGGATTGACTTCCCTTGCTGAATATTATGTATGGTAAGTGGGATCAACTTTTCCGGAAAATGAAAAGACCCATAGTTGTTAGAGCAATTGGAGATAATGACAGGTAGTTGGTAGGTATTGTGATACGCCCGCACAAAATGATCCGATGCAGCCTTGGAAGCCGAATAGGGCGATTTTGGATCGTATGGTGTAGCCTCGGTAAAGTAACCTTCCGCTCCTAGAGAACCATATACCTCATCCGTTGAGACATGATAAAAACGCTTGCCTGGTTTTCCTTTCCAATTAGCCTTCGCTGCGTTGAGAAGGGTTACCGTTCCCAAGACATTAGTTTCCACAAAGGCCATCGGATTACTGATGGATCGGTCCACATGTGATTCTGCAGCCAGGTGAATGACCCCATCAAAATCACTTTTTTCGAAAAGATCCTCCAACCGAGGAGCATCGCAAATGTCTCCCTTAATAAAGGTATAATTGGGAGCAGCCTCGACATCACGAAGGTTCTCAAGGTTCCCTGCGTAGGTCAATTTGTCCAGATTGAAAACATGGTACTCAGGGTATTTTTTTACGAACAATCGGACCACATGAGATCCTATGAAGCCTGCTCCCCCTGTGATAAGCACTTTTTTCATTCCTACAATTTATAGATTATAGTACTCCCTATACCAGTCCATGAAGTTATTAATTCCTGTTTCAATACTTGTCGAAGGCTTATAGCCCACTGCTGCCTCAAGCGCTGAAACGTCCGACACACTTGATGGCACATCCCCTGTCTGGAGAGGCAAGAAATTGATTTTAGCCTTTTTCCCGATCTTCTTCTCAATCGCCTCAATAAAATCCATCAATTTGACAGGCGAATTGTTTCCAATATTGAATATCCGGTAGGGTCCAAAACTTGTACTAGGATTAGGATCATTGGAGTCCCATGCCGGATCAGGAAGGCTTGGCTGGGGCAATAACCTGCAAATGCCCTCAAGTATATCATCTACATAAGTGAAATCCCGGAGCATCTGCCCATTGTTATAAACATCTATGGGTTCATCTTTGAGCATTTTGGTAGCGAATATGAACATGGCCATATCGGGCCTGCCCCAGGTACCATAGGCTGAGAAAAACCGCAATCCAGTAGTGGGAATGTTGTAATTCACCGAATAAGCATGAGCCATGAGCTCATTGGTCTTCTTAGTCACGGCGTATAGAGAGACCGGGTGGTCAATATTGTGTTTTTCGGAAAAAGGCAAATTTGTATTTGCTCCATACACCGAACTGGAGGACGCATACACAAGGTGCTTAATTCCGAACTTTTTACAAGCTTCAAGAATATTCAGGAAAGCCGTGAGATTGTAATCAATATAATCCTGAGGGTGCGTCAGTGAATGCCTCACACCCGCCTGAGCCGCGAGATTCACGGCATATTGAAAGCCATGCTTCTCAAAACATTCGAACACCTTCGGTTTGTCCATCAGGTTGAAGCGGTAAAAGGTAAACCCCTCAAACGCTTCGAGTATTTTAAGCCGATCTTCCTTGAGTTGAAGATCATAGTAGTCATTGACCATATCTATGCCTACAACCTGGTAACCTTCGTTCAATAATCGGCGGGCTAAATGAAATCCTATAAAACCGGCTGTACCGGTGACCAAAATGGGTGTCTGCTTCTCCAAGAGATTTTTTTATGCAATGCTAAAATCATTGTGGCCTTTTTACAAGTAATCATGTGCATTGTAAGGTTTTTAACTCTTAATTTTGCCATATGCTCAAGCAACTGAGATGGTTGATTTACAAAGATTTACAAATAGACTGGCGCTCGAAATACCCACTGGCGGGCATTCTGCTGTATATCACCTCACTGATCATCACCAGTTACCTGTCCTTCACGGGCTTTATTGAGCCCAAAACCTGGAACGCTCTTTTTTGGCTCATTTTACTCTTTATCTCCATCAATGCCGTGGCAAAGAGCTTCTCGCAGGAGGAAGACCGAACGCTTTACTATTTTTACCTGATCAGACCGGAGCGCATCATTCTGGCCAAGCTCATCTATTATAGCCTCTACCAATGGCTTCTCATCGGAGGAGCATTGTTGGTCTATACCATTTTTCTGGGCTTTCCAGTAAAAGAAATGGCGCCTTTTGTGGTCAACCTACTGGTGGGTTCATTTGGTTTATCCTCTGCATTTACTATGGTTTCATCCATTGCCAGCAAAACCAACAACAATGCTGTGATGATGGCCATTTTAGGATTTCCAGTCATCATACCTATCCTGATACTAGCCATTTCCAATTCCAAGACGATTGTTTTGGGCGGATCTTGGAGTGACATAAACGACAACCTAATTACACTCCTGAGCGTGAATGTTATTATCATTGCGCTCTCTTATATACTGTTTCCTTTTACCTGGAAATCCTAGCTATGAATTATCTTTTGAAGACGGACTGGTGGAAGTGGCTGGCAATGATTTTACTAGCCTATATAGTAGTGGGTGGCCTTCTTTTTACGGTACCACGTCTTCCTATTCTGAATGAAACCATCCGCGTGCTTCACTTCCATGTACCGATGTGGTTTGGGATGCTTTTTTTGTTTTTGGCTTCCGTGATCCACTCCATCCGCTATTTATCAAATGGTGAACACAAGCACGACATCATCAGTAGCCAACTGGCCACTGTCGGCATTCTATTTGGAGTATTGGGGATGGTCACCGGCATGTTCTGGGCCACTTTCACCTGGGGCGAACCATGGAGTAGCGATCCCAAGCAGAACGCTTCAGCCATTGGACTACTCATCTACTTTGCATACTTCATTTTGCGAGGATCGCTTCAGGATGAACAACAAAAAGCCCGGATTTCAGCAGTATATAACATTTTCGCATTTGCTGCCTTGATCCCTTTGCTCTTTATCCTCCCCAGGATGACAGACAGCCTGCATCCTGGCAACGGTGGAAACCCGGGATTCAATGCCTATGACCTGGACAGCAACCTCAGAATGGTTTTTTACCCAGCCGTGATTGGCTGGACACTCCTTGGCTTTTGGGTGGCTACCATTAAAATCCGATATGCGCTTTTAATTCAAAAAACAGATGATTAACCTCATGTACTTATTACCGAACTTATTGAACAGCCTGGGGGTTGTTTTGAGCACCATCCTCTTGCAGATTCCAATGGCAGATACTTTCCGAAGCGAAGGCAAAATATATGTGGTCCTAGCGGTGGTCCTGATCATATTGGGCGGTTTATTTTATTACCTGCTGAGGATCGACAGGAAACTGAAGAAATTGGAAGAAGACATCAATAAAAAATAACCCATGAAAAAGAGTCACATTTTTGGAATCATCATCATCGCTATTGCCATAGTGGTCATCATGACCACTGCAGGTGACGCCAGTGCCTATGTCACCTTCGAGGACGCCAAAGCACTGGCCGAAAAGGGTAACAACAACAAAATCCACGTGGTAGGCAAGCTCAAAAAGACTGCAGAAGGAGAAGTAGTTGGTATCGAAAGCAGCCCGGATATGCTTTCCTTCAAATTTGAAATGCTGGATGAAAACAATGTTTCTCAGGTTGTGTATTACCCTAATCCCATGCCTACGGACTTTCTTCGTTCTGAGCAGGTAGTGGTGGTGGGAGCCTACCAAAATGGAAATTTTGTAGCAGACAAAATATTACTCAAATGCCCTTCTAAATACCAGGAAGAAGGCGTCAATGTATAATCTATGATTCACTACTTCCCGGGCAACTTGGGCCACCTCCTGGTTATATTGGCGTTCGTATCAGCCATAGTTGCCACTTACGCTTTTGCCAAAAACATCAATGATAATGAGCAGAAATGGACCCGGTTTGCCAAAGGGGCCTTTTATGTACATGCTATAGCTATATTCGGCATAGTGATCACCCTCTTCGTGATGATCTCAGGTCACATGTTTGAGTACCATTACGTCTACAACTACACCTCCAAATTCCTGCCGCCATACTATCAGGTATCAAGCTTTTGGAATGGCCAGGAAGGATCCTTCCTGCTGTGGATGTTTTGGAATGCTGTACTAGGCCTTATCCTGATTCACACCAACAAATCCTGGAGACCGTCCCTCATGGCGGTATTTACCTTTACTCAGATATTTCTGGTTTCCATGATTATGGGGGTAGTGATTTTCGATGTGAAAATTGGGAGCTCCCCTTTCATCCTCCTAAGAGATGTTGTGAGCGATGCTATATTCCGGATTCAACCAGACTTTATCCCAGAGGATGGACGAGGATTGAACCCATTACTTCAAAATTATTGGATGGTCATTCATCCGCCTACCCTATTCCTTGGTTTTGCCACCACGGTCATTCCATTTGCCTATGCTATAGCAGGATTGATCACCGACAAATACAAAGAATGGATCAGGCCAGCCCTTCCCTGGGCTCAGTTCTCAGCAGCAGTACTTGGTGTGGGCATTTTGATGGGAGCCTACTGGGCCTACGAGACCTTGAACTTTGGAGGCTACTGGAACTGGGACCCTGTAGAAAATGCCATTTACGTACCATGGCTTGTCATGGTGGCAGGCATTCATACCATGATAGCTTTCAAGAAAAGTGATGCCGCACTTAAGGCTTCCATTATCTTGATTCTGTGTACCTATGTACTCATCGTGTATTCCACCTTCCTCACAAGAAGTGGAGTATTGGGCAACGCCTCAGTACACTCTTTTACTGACCTGGGACTCTCAGGGCAGTTGCTCATCTACTTGTTTGTGTTCACCGGTCTGTCCATATTTTTGGCGGCCAGGGCCTGGAAAAATATTCCAGAGAGTAAAGAGGAGACCTCTGCCTATTCACGTGAATTTTGGATTTTCATGGGAGCCACTGTGCTTTCACTAATGGCATTTCAGGTCATCATCCCCACCTCCATTCCGGTCTGGAATGAAATCGTGGAAGCCTTCGGAGGCTCTTCCAATATGGCACCTCCTGCAGATCAGGTAGGCTTTTACACGCAGTTTCAACTTTACTTTGCCATACTATTGGCCGTACTTTCTGGAACCGGCCAGTTTTTTTGGTGGAAAAAGATTGATAGCAAAAAACTGAAACAGGAGCTCACCGTACCAGTGATGCTTTCATTGGTAGTAACCGCCCTGATTTTCATTCTGGCCAAAGTTCAGAACATCTGGTATCTGTTATTACTGACGGCTTCCGTATATTCTATTTTTGCCAATGGGAAAATTCTCATCTCAGTAGCCAGGTCCAACATCAAGCTCTCAGGCGGGTCCATTGCCCACATCGGAGTAGCCATGATGCTGATTGGCATTCTGTTCAGCTCGGGGTATTCCAAAATACTTTCGAAAAACAACACGGGTCTGCTCTGGAGTAAAGAATTTCCGGATGAGGTCAACCAAAACAATCTCCTCTTATTTCTCAATGAGCCAAGGCAGATGGCAGGCTATTCCCTCAACTACAAGGGACTGAGGAAGCTGACCAAAAACTCGGGTTATGTAGACATCAACGACATTGCAGGAGCCATCAGCCCACTACAGCTGGTAATGGGGAATGACAGCCGATCGAGCACTGATGTGGCCCTCAAGAAAGGAGATACCATAGCCATCATCAATCCTGAAAACAGCTACTTCGAAATAGAATATAGCAAGTTGGATGGGAGCAAATTCACGCTTTTCCCAAGGGTGCAAATCAATGAAACAATGGACATGATTGTGTACTCACCAGATATCAGCCGTACCCTCAAGGCTGATCTTTATACGCATGTGAGAACCTTTCCCGACCCGGAACAAACTGTGGAGTGGAGTGAAATTCAAGAAATCACCGTGACTCCCGGAGATCAGTTTTTCATCAATGACTATGTGGCAAGGTTTATCGACATGGTGCCCGTATCGCGCATAGAAGGAGTGGAAATGGGCCCCTCGGACGTAGCAGTAAAAGCGATCATTGAAATAGAAGGTGAACAAAAAACGTATACTGCCGAGCCTATTTATATCATCAAGGACAAAATGGCCGGCCGTATTCCCGATGTGGTCAGTGATCTTGCCTCCAGAATCACGATTCAGTCCATCAGGCCAGAAGAGAATAGCTTTGTTTTTGGCCTGAGTACCACGCAAAAAGACTGGATCATCATAGAGGCAGTGGAAAAGCCATGGATCAATATCCTCTGGTCGGGCACGTTACTACTCGTTATCGGTTTTGGTATCGCTATCAACAGACGCTACACTGAGTTTAAAAAGATGCGTGACAAAGGAATGGAGTAATTTGCATGGTCATGCCGTTTAAAATTGCAATTCTTGGAACCGGAAACGTGGGTTATCATTTGGCCAGAAGGCTGAAAGAAGTGGACCATGAGGCCAGCATGGTCATAGGACGGGATGCTGAGAAGGCTCGTTCGATGGTCGAGACTTTAAGCCTTAATTCAGCGTATACTTCAGAAACAAACTTCTCTGAAACGCCATTTGACTTTGTGCTCCTGGCAGTACCGGATAAGGCCATTGAAGAGGTCATCCACCATTACCGATTTCATAAAAACAGCGTGATCATCCACACATCTGGCGCTCAGCCTTTGGATTTATTGAAAGGAGTGGCTCACTGTGGTGTGCTCTATCCGTTTCAGACTTTTACCAAAAACAAGTCTGTAGATTTTGAGCAAATCCCCTTGTTAATCGAGGGAAATAGTGAGCAGAGCGTATCCAAAATCCTTGAGCTGGCTACCCTGTTCGGACACGACATCCACCAGGTAAATTCAGCAAAAAGACTTAAAATCCATCTGGCAGCAGTTTTTGCCAGTAACTTCACCAATTACCTTTACACCATAGCCGATGATATTTTGAAAGACACCGGCCTTCAGCTCAGTGACCTCAACCATCTCATGCAGGAAACCGTAGAAAAAGCTATTGAATTAAATCCGAGAATGGCACAAACCGGACCGGCTATTCGCCATGACGAAGAAGTAATTCAAAAACACCTGAATTTGCTGGAGCGTCACCCGGACTATAAAACCATCTACACAATAATCAGTGAGCAGATTGGTTTACTAAACAAAAAATGAAAAGACTGATCCGATACGATTTTGTAGGGTTTCTAATTGCGAGTCGCATCCCTAACCTGATCGTGATTGGAGCTACTCAGTACCTCACTGCTTTGTTTCTGGTAAGCACCTACCCTCATAAAAATGAGCAAATAGCAGGTCTCGGTTTTTTTGCAATGGTGGTCAGCACCATGATGATAGCCGCCGGCGGTTATATCATCAACGACTACTACGATCAGAAAATAGACATGATCAACCGGCCGCAAAAAGTGGTGGTGGGCACCATGTTTAGAAGGCGTCTGGCCATGTTAGCTCATTTTCTCCTGACACTTGGGGGGATAGGTTTGGGATTTTATCTGGATATCAAAATTGGCGTACTTCATATAGTTTCTTCCTTCTTCCTCTGGTATTACTCCAACTACCTCCGCCGAATCACGCTGATTGGCAATGTAATCATCGCCATGCTGACGGGACTTACACTTCTTGTTGTGATCGTATACCTACAGCGCAATGAAGTACTGGTTTACATCTATTCGCTTTTCGCCATGGCGATTATCCTGATACGGGAAGTGCTCAAGGACATAGAAGATGTGAAAGGAGACGCCACCTTTGGTTGCCAAAGCATTCCCGTGATCTTCGGTATTCGGGGAGCCAAACTCTTCATCTATCTGGTCTGCCTGGGGAGTGCTGGTCTTCTGGTCTCCTTTCTGATCACCGTAGACATTTGGTTGGTCCGATATTACTTTTTGGGACTCGTTCCTGTTTTTCTCTGGTTTATCTATAAGCTGGTGATGGCAGATCGACAGAAAGAATACAATTCCCTGGTTAAATTTACCAACCTCATTATCCTATCGGGGCTAGTGAGTATGATACTCATAAAAACATGGATTTGAACATTGCCATTTTTGCATCGGGAAGCGGCACCAATGCCGAACAGCTAGTCAAACATTTTAGTCAGGTAGACGGAATCAATACCACTGTCATACTGTCCAATAAGCCCGAGGCATACGTACTCGAACGAGCCAAAAAATTAGGAATTCCGGCCATCACCTTTTCCAAAACAGAATTTATCACACCTGATTTTCTGAAAGTACTGGAGCGCCATGAGGTTGATTACATTGTATTGGCAGGCTTCCTCTGGAAGATCCCTGACTACCTGATCCAGGCTTTTGAAAATAAAATCATCAACATTCATCCGTCGCTTTTACCCAAATATGGAGGAAAGGGGATGTACGGAAGTCACGTACATGAAGCCGTCATTGCTCAAAAAGAGAAAACCTCAGGGATCACCATCCACCTGGTCAACGAGAAATATGATGATGGCCGCATACTTTTTCAGGCGAGTTGTGACATTTCTCCTGAAGACACACCAGATGCCCTTGCTTCGAGAATCCACGCTTTGGAACATCAGTATTTTCCGCAAATAGTGGAGGATTACATCAGGGATAGCACCTTAAAAACATGATAAATCTTTAGCTTTGCAGCTTATTTTCAGATAGATGAGCGAAGTAAAGATCAAATCAGCACTAATTTCAGTTTTTTACAAGGATGGATTGGCTCCAATCGTTGAAAAACTCAACGAATTGGGGGTAAAACTCTACTCCACAGGAGGGACTCAAAAATTCATTGAGGACATGAATGTGGCCGTCACACCGGTGGAAGATATCACCGAGTACCCTTCTATTTTTGGCGGCAGGGTGAAAACCTTACATCCGAAAATCTTCGGAGGGATTCTGCACCGTAGAGACCACGAGGGAGATCAAAAAGAAAAAGAGCAATTTGAAATACCGGCCATCGATCTGGTAATCGTGGACCTCTATCCTTTTGAGGAAACCGTAGCCAGCGGTGCCAGCGAAGAGGATATCATCGAAAAAATAGATATTGGTGGCATTGCACTCATCAGAGGTGCAGCTAAAAACTTTCAGGATGTGCTGATTGTAAGCTCTCGTAACTACTACAGAGACCTGCTGGACCTTCTGAATAACAAAAACGGAAATACCGAACTGGCAGATAGAAAGCTGTTTGCTACCCGGGCCTTTGACACCTCCTCTCATTACGACTCAGCCATTTTTACCTACATGAACAGAGATAATTCTGTTCCTTCATTCAAGGTAAGTGGAGCCAATGGAAAAGTGCTGAGATATGGTGAAAATCCCCACCAGCAGGGAGTGTTTTACGAAGAGTCTGAATCTTATTTTGATCAGATTCATGGCAAAGAGATCTCTTATAACAACCTCGTGGACATAGAGGCTGCCATACAGCTCATTGGAGAATTCAAAGATGAGACAGCCTTTGCGATACTGAAGCACAACAATGCTTGCGGCGTAGCCACTGGCAATGATGTCAAAACTGCTTACCAAAAAGCGTTTGCTGCTGATACCATTTCAGCCTTTGGCGGGGTGCTCATTTGCAATCAGGAAATCACCAAAGAAGCGGCTGAAGAAATGCACAGCCTGTTCTTTGAAATATTGATTGCCCCTGCATTCAGCGATGAGGCGCTCACCGTATTACAACAAAAGAAAAACAGAATCCTTTTGGTCCAGAAGAAAAGCTGGAACAGGGAAAAGATCCATAAGAGCATGCTCAACGGCACTTTGGTGCAAGACTATGACAACATCACAGACAGTGAGGAACATTTGAAGGTGGTGACCAAAGTAGCTCCATCGACTGAGGACGTAAAGAGCCTCTTGTTTGCCTCAAAAATTTGTAAACAGTCTAAATCCAACACCATCATTCTGGCAAAAGACGGGCAACTGTACGCCAGTGGTGTAGGGCAAACTTCGCGCGTAGATGCCCTGGAGCAGGCCATTGCCAAGGCTCAGAAGTTTGGTTTTGATCTTCAGGGAGCTGTCATGGCCTCAGATGCTTTCTTCCCATTTCCCGATTGCGTGGAAATAGCCGATAAAGCAGGGATAAAAGCGGTGATCCAGCCAGGAGGCTCAGTGAAAGACCAGCTTTCTATCGACTATTGTGATCAAAATGGCATGTCTATGGTCTTTACAGGAACCCGTCATTTTAAACATTAGTAAAACAGTACAATACATATTAAATTCGTAGCTTTCCCTACCAATAATACAGCGAGCAGAACATGGGTTTTTTTGATTTCTTCAACAGTGACATAGCGATAGACTTAGGCACAGCCAATACCTTAATCATTAGCAAGGACAAAATTGTGGTGGATGAGCCTTCTATCATTGCCATCGACAAAAACAGCAATAAAGTTTTGGCGATAGGTCGTGAGGCGATGCAGATGCATGAAAAAACCCACGAAAATATCAAGACCATCCGTCCTCTTAAAGACGGTGTGATTGCCGACTTCCATGCTGCAGAGCACATGATCAGAGGGATGATTAAAATGATCGACAATGGCAACAAAAAATGGTTGCCCTCTTCTCACAGAATGGTCATCTGCATACCGTCGGGAATCACCGAAGTGGAAAAACGAGCGGTACGTGACTCTGCAGAGCATGCAGGAGCCAAGGAGGTCTACATGATCCATGAACCGATAGCCGCTGCCATCGGTATCGGCATCAACATTGAGCAGCCTATAGGCTCCATGATCGTGGATATCGGGGGAGGTACCACAGAGATCGCTGTTATTGCTTTGAGCGGTATAGTGTGTGACCAGTCCATTCGTGTGGCCGGTGACTCATTCAACAAAGACATTCTCGACTACATGAGACGTCAGCACAACCTGCTGATTGGTGAGCGAACCGCCGAGCGGGTGAAAATTGAGGTGGGATCAGCCCTTACCGAACTGGATGACGGACCGGAAGATTATGAGATCAGAGGTCGTGATTTGATGACGGGTATTCCAAAAGTGATCAAGATTTCTTACTCCGAAATCGCTTTTGCCATTGACAAGTCAGTCTCCAAAATAGAAGAAGCTGTACTTAAAGCATTGGAGATATCTCCGCCGGAGCTTTCTGCAGATATCTACGACAATGGTATCTACCTCACAGGGGGTGGTGCATTGCTCAGGGGCCTTGACAAGAGGCTCTCTATGAAAACCAAACTACCAATACATATCGCTGAGGATCCATTGAGAGCAGTGGTAAGAGGCACCGGACTGGCACTGAAAAACCTGAACCAGTTCAAGCCTGTTTTAATGACGTAATTTCTGAATGCAAAATTTACTCTACTTCCTCTATCGGTTTAGAACCTTTGGGTTATTTCTGCTATTGGAAGGGATATGTGCCTGGCTGATTATCGGCTACAATAATCAGCCAAATGCTGCATTCCTTAACTCATCTAACAGGCTGGTGGCCGGCATCAACACCCTCACCAGCAACACCGGAGATTACTTCCAGCTAAAAACGATCAACGATCAACTGATCCGCGAAAACTTGCTTCTGCGTGAGCAACTGGCCAATGTGAGTCTGGGACTTGTGGAAGTAGATTCTTCGGTCAGAAAATATAATCTGTTCAAGGCCAAGGTGATCAACAACACATTCCAGCGATCTATGAATTACCTCACTCTGGATGTAGGATCAAAAGATCAGGTGCTACCGGGTATGGGTGTAATAGGTGGGGAAGGAGTTGTTGGTCAGGTGAAGTCTGTATCCGGCAATTTTGCTACGGTCACCTCACTGCTTCATAGAAACCTGATGATTTCCAGTTCGGTAAAGCGCACCCGCACCCTCTGTACTGTTCAGTGGGATGGAAGCAGCCCGTTGGAAGCTTCATTGAAATATATCCCAAGACACATCCCCATCAATATCGGAGACACCATTGTCACGTCGGGGTTCAATGCGGTATTCCCTGAAAACATACCAATCGGCACCATCAGCGAGTATCAGTTGGAAGACAACGACGTTTTTTATGAAGCCAAGATCAATCTGGCAGTGGATTTCAGCTCGCTGGAATATGTGTACCTGGTCCAAAATGTAATGAAAGCTGAGCAGGATAGTCTGGAAACCGAAACCCAAATGGTGCAATGATCCGAGTCAACATACAACAGCAGGTTTTGCATTTTATCGTCTTTTTGGTGATACAGATACCTTTTTTGTATAAGCTCATTTTGTTCAATAGTGCTTTTGGTTTTTTCTACATCGGTTTTATTCTCTTTTTGCCTTATGCTTTGAACAGGAGCCTGACCATGGTCATCGCTTTTCTGACAGGCCTCATCATTGATGCCTTTTCCAACACCCCGGGTATCCATGCCTCTGCATGCATTCTCGTAGCTTTTGTAAAGGATGGCTGGTTTAACCTCATGATGGGTACCTCCGATGATGATGTTTACCTCGACTGGAATGAATTGAAAGTCTGGGGATCTATCAAATATCTCCTACCTCTCATATTCATTCATCACATCATCATTTTTACAGTAGAAAATGGTGGATTTAATTCGTTCGGATTTTTGTTCAGTAAAATACTATACAGCGCTCTGTATAGTTTCATCATTGTATTTGGGCTCAGCTTCCTGATGGCCCCGAAAGCAAGAAGAATATGAACACCAGAGCAATCATCATACAAGGTTTTATTTTGTTGGTGGCGCTCATCTTTTCTATCCGTCTGTTCTCCATACAGGTGATAGACGATGAGTATAAGCTAGCTGCTGAGAACAATATTGTTCAGAAAATAGTGGACTACCCTTTCCGCGGGTTGATGTACGATCGGTTTGGCGAACTGATGGTTTACAACACGCCTGTGTATGACCTCATGATTGTACCCAAGGAAGTGAACCTGAGCGATTCCTCCGAATTAATAAAGCTTTTGGAAATTGACCATCAGACCTTCGTGTCCAGGTATCAGAAGGCCCGAAAGTATTCCTCTATTCTGGCATCCAAGTTTATGGAGCAGATACCCAACGATTTTTTCGCCAAAATACAAGACCGATTGGTCGCCTATGATGGCTTCTATGTGCTACCCCGTACAGTAAGAGGCTATCAGCACAACATGCTCTCCAATACACTGGGATATGTTGGCGAGATCAACAGGAGTCAGATTATCCGGGACACCAGCAACTACTACAAGTCTGGTGACTACATTGGGATCTCCGGGGTAGAAAAGCAATATGAAGAAAAACTCAGGGGCAAAAGAGGACTGAGGTATAAGATTGTCAACGTTCAGGGCGTAGAGAAAGGAAAGTTTAGGGACGGAGCCTTCGATACGGTGTCTATTCCTGGCAAGAGCATTCACCTCACCATCAATACGGAACTTCAGGAGTATGCCGAAAAATTACTGAAAGGTAAAGTGGCGGGTTTAGTAGCCATTGATCCGAGAACCGGTGAAATACTAGCGATGGTTTCCACACCTTCCTATGACCCGGCGCTACTCAGTGGGCGGGATCTGGGTAAAAATTTCCAGAAGATCAGAGAGGACTCTCTTACTCCGCTTTTCAACCGGCCTTTGCAGGCCATGTATCCTCCGGGATCTATGTTTAAGACCCTCCAGGCGCTCATCGCCATGGAGGAAGGTGTATTGAGGCCCAGAGAACAGATCTACTGTGAAGGCAACCTCATCGGTGATCTCGCCCCCATCGGAAGTTATGATGTGGTAAAAGCCATCACCTATTCGTCGAATAATTACTTCTACAAGGTATTCAAAAGGGTGATCGAACAAGGTGAGCACGAAAGCAGATTTATTGATTCGCGAATAGGATTGGAGAAATGGAACGGGTATGTCAATCAATTTGGGCTGGGCCGCAGACTGGGCGTGGACATTCCCAATGAACAAGCCGGGTTGGTCCCCAACATTCAATATTACGACCGATACATTGGCACCAACCGGTGGGCATTCAGCAATATCTACTCCCTCAGCATCGGACAGGGTGAGCTGCTGGTTACGCCACTACAGATGGCTAACCTTGGAGCCATTTTAGCCAATAAAGGATACTATTACACACCGCACATTGTAAAATCAGTGGAAGGCGAACCCGCCCTGAAAATTGAAAAAAACAGCATTGACATTAAGCCTGAGTATTTTGGAGTGGTGATAGACGGTATGGAGAAAGTGATAGAGGAAGGTTCCGGTAGACGCGCGTATATCCCTGATTTGCCCATATGTGGCAAAACCAGTACGGTAGAAAACCCCCATGGAATGGACCACTCCGGCTTTATGGGATTTGCTCCAAAGGACGATCCGCAGATAGCCATAGCAGTCTATGTGGAAAATGCCGGCTGGGGTGGACGTGCCGCAGGTAGCACAGCCAGTCTGGTGATAGAAAAGTACATCAAAGGAGAAATCTCCAGACCGTGGGTAGAGGAGTTTGTTCTGAAAGGAGACTTCCTGGATGAAAAGCAGAAAAAGACATTGAAAGAAATGAACATGGCCAAGCTTAACCAATGAGAAACGATCAACTCATCAATAAGCTCGATTGGCAGGTAATACTGATTTACCTGATCCTGGTATTCGGCGGGTGGCTCAACATCTATGCGGCGGACTACGACCCGGACGTGAACAATGGCATACTCAACTTCAGCATGAGTTCGGGAAAGCAGTTGATCTGGATAGGCTCCTCTTTTCTGCTCATCGCATTGATCATGCTGCTGGATTTTCGCTTTTATGACTCCTTCGCTTACATTATTTATGGAATTCTGATCTTTCTGCTGATAGTCGTCTTGATCTTTGGTAAGGAAGTGGCCGGGTCCAAATCCTGGTTTGAGCTAGGCGCTTTCAAATTCCAGCCGGCTGAATTCACCAAGTTTGCTGCGGCGCTAGGTCTGGCCAAGTACCTGAGCAAGTCCACACGCAAATCTTCAGACCTGAAGGTCCAAAGTATTGGATTTCTTTTCATTGGGTTACCCATGATCCTCATCATATTACAAGGTGACCTGGGAAGTGCCATGGTGTTCGGAAGTCTCATTTTGGTCATGTTCAGAGAAGGGATGCACCCGCTCATACTTATCCTCGGATTGGGTGTTATCATTCTTTTTCTTCTCACCCTGCTGGTCAGTCAAACGGTATTGCTCATCGGGATAGTGGTGGTCACATTGCTGGCGCTGGGCCTGGTGGCCAAGTCTCCGCCTAAAATTGCCATTGTGCTCATTGCCGGACTTCTCACCGCGGGATTTATCCGAAGTGTGGACTTCATACTGACTGATGTACTCAAACCACATCAGCAAAAGCGGGTGATGTCCCTGATTAACCCCAATGCTGATCCCCTCGGAGTAGGTTGGAATGTAACCCAATCTAAAATTGCCATCGGATCCGGAGGCCTCACCGGAAAAGGTTATTTGGAGGGTACACAGACAAAGTTTGACTTTGTGCCAGAGCAAACCACGGATTTCATTTTCTGTACCATCGGTGAAGAGCAGGGCTGGATCGGTAGTTTTTTGTTGGTGGCATTGTTCAGCACACTGTTCGTACGCCTCATCTATCTGGCCGAACGACAAAAATCCTCCTTTGCTCGTATCTATGGTTACGGCGTGGCCTCTATCCTTTTCTTCCACTTTGCAGTGAATATAGCCATGACGATTGGGCTGTTTCCGGTCATCGGTATTCCGCTACCCTTTTTCAGCTATGGCGGTTCATCCCTTTGGGGATTTTCAATCCTGCTCTTTTCTTTTCTGAAATTGGACGCCCACAGGATGCAGGTACTTCAGCGGTGGTGATAAATCTTATCTGAATTTTCTAAAGACTACTTTCAGGAGTTCCTTGACCTCTTCACTGTTCATGTCCCAGGCACGCTCCTTGGCATAAGTTTGCACCAGCAATTCCACGGCATCATCAAAAGATTCACAGGCCTCAATGGCGGCTATGGCTTCCGTGAAAGCCTCGCGGCTACCATCAAACAACTCCTTGGTAAACATGTATCGATGATTCACGGAGATCGCTTCCATGATCGTTTGCACCTTCTTTTGCTCCAGCTGATCAGCAAGGGTATTACTTTTCTTGCTAAAGGTGTCATTGATCGTTTCTCCGGCCTCTGGAAATTGTTCGTTTACAGATTCTTCAGGCGCTATTTCCTCATCGGGAGTTTCTTCTGGCCAATCCTCCGCAGCAGACGAATGCTCGGCCACTTCTTTGGTATCTTCCTCCTCTTCAGGTTGTACCTCTTCATCAGACTCTGCCTCCTCTTCGTGTAATGGCTCTTCCTCTACCTCCGTGGTTGCTTCCACTTCATCAGATGATGGCTCCTCTTCCTCCTCAGCCGCTTCAAAACTCAGCTCCTCATCTTCCTCTTCGTTCGCTTCCGGCTCTTCAATGACTTCACGCTCCAATTCTTCATCTTCATATGCCTCTTCGTCTGAGTAAAACTCCACATCCTCCTCTTCATCAGGCTCCTCTTCCATCAAATCATCCTCCATTTCAGGAACCTCCTCCTCGTTTTCCTCATGGCTCTCGAAAGAGTCTTCATCCATGAAGAGCTCCTCTTCTGACAATGGCACTACCCTTGACAGGAGTTCCAACTCATGAGCTACTACCTCCGCAGTATTCAGTTCGTCAAAGTGGGCCTCGGCATTGTCCAGAAACTCATCCAGAGACACCTCGTTATTCTCTTCAAAGAAAGATTGAACCTCTTCTTTATGTAGCCTAAGATATTTGAGGATAGGTTTGGTGAGTTTCTCATTCACCTGAGGCACATCCAGTGCGTCAAACTCCATGATGAGGTAGCTCCCCGGGTCTGCTGCAATCAGCAGCGTATCAGCCACCGCTTCCTCCAACATGCCCACCAGGTGCTCCTTACCCATCTCTATGTGCTGAGACAGGGTGTTCATAAACTGAACCATGGCTTTTCTTACTTCCGTATTCTTATAATTAAAAAACGGGCTCTCAAGCCGTTTCATTTCCTCTTGCCACTTGCGAAAGAGGATTTTTAATACAAAAAAATTAACCTGCTTGGAAGGAGTCAGGCTGAGTATTTGCTTACCGGAAATTTTCTCTTTTTGCTGAAAAAAATCAGAGGCGATTTTTTCGGAAAACTCTTCACTATATTCCTTTATAAACTCATCGTTTAGTTTCCTTTGCATAAGAATGGAAGATTGAAATGCCTGAAGTCACAATAAAAAACCTCAATAGTAAAACTATTCATTGCAACTCTAAAACGGAAAAACTTCTGGATATTTTACTGATGGAAACAGACTGGATGCATGCCTGTGGCAAAAAAGGGAAGTGCACCACCTGCACCACGGAGATTCTGGCAGGACAAGATGCCCTGAGTGGGTATACGGAGGCTGAAAGGAGATTTATTAACTTAGGGAGATTAAAAGAAGGTGACCGCCTGGCATGTCAGGCAGAAGTGCATGGAAATGTGACCGTAAAGGCACCTAGCGCATATAAACTTCCACACATTGATTATTCTGAATAGATGTTTGTAGAACCCAATATTGGAGGCAGGTCCATCAGCAAGGCTGGCTGGGTAGAAGTGATTTGCGGATCCATGTTTTCGGGTAAAACCGAAGAACTCATCCGTAGGCTCAACCGGGTACTGATCGCCCAGCAAAATGTAGAGATTTTCAAGCCCACTATCGACAAGCGGTACTCCAAAAAAAAGGTGGTGTCTCATAATGAAAATGCCATTCACTCCACACCGGTCAATTTTGCTCATGACATCCTCCTGCGTGCGGGACACTGCGATGTAGTAGGTATTGATGAAGCACAGTTCTTCGACAATGAAATTATTTCGGTTTCCAATGAACTGGCCAATCAGGGCAAAAGAGTGATCATTGCCGGACTTGACATGGATTTTATGGGGAAGCCATTCTCCCCCATGGACCAACTGATGGCCACCGCAGAATACATCACCAAAGTACACGCCATCTGTATGGAATGCGGAAATATCGCTTCTTACTCCTACCGACGGACTAAATCCAAGCAAACCGTCGTTCTAGGTGAAAAAGATGTTTATGAGGCCTTATGCAGAAAGTGTTTTTATGAAAAAATGGATCACAAGCCTCGTTAGTTTCTGGTCAGTCGCACTGACCTTTTGTTTTGCTCAGAATATCCCCATCGATACGTGGCGAACTCACTTCAGCTACAACAATGTGCGGATACTGGAGGAGGGCAATGGAAAAATCTTTTGTGCAGTAGAGAACGGGCTCTTTTATATAGACCTGGCAACTGGGGCCATCAATACCCTTTCAAAAACCGATGGGCTCTCAGATGCAGGGATCACTGCCCTCAGCTATAGCGAAGACTTCAAGACACTGGTGATCGGTTATGAGTCGGGGTTGGTGGATCTGCACCACGATGGGAAGGTGACGACCATTAGGGACATAAAGAACGCCACCCTGGTGGGGAGCAAAAAAATCCACCAGATTATCACACATGGGCAACTGGCTTATGTGGGAACCAGCTTCGGGATTATTGTCGTTTCTCTGGAAAGACAGGAAATAGTAGACAATCATCGCTCCTTTGGCCCCAATGCCACAGATGTCACGGTCACCGAAATGTTGGTATTTGGGGAACGACTATTCGCCATTACCAATGCAGGGCTTTTGAGTGCCTCCCTTCAGAGTAATCTTTCTACTTACACCAGCTGGATACTGGAAGCAGATAGTGCCAGCTTCAGCCACCTGACGGCCACCAGTGAAAACGTGTTTGTCATCAAAAACGACACGCTCATTGCTCAACGAGTGGGTAATCAATGGATAGATGCCAGCTGGGCGAGCGATGAATCGATAATAGACATGAAAGCTGATCATGAATTTCTCTATCTGTTGACTTCCTCCAATATTCATCAATATCAAAGCACTGGCCCCACTGCGCTAAAGTCTATTGCTCACCTTCAGGCCAATACATTCCTGCCATCTGATGGCTTTTGGATTGGTGATCTCCGCTCCGGGCTTATTGATCCTGCCGGGCAGTCCATTACCCCCAATGGCCCTTTGAGTGATGACATCACCGAAATCAGGTACATAGATCAGCATTGCTATGCCTTTTATGGTCCTCATCCTGAAGACTATTATGGGCAAACCGACTCACTGGGCTATAGCCTTTTTGATAATACCTCCTGGGGCACTGAGACAATCGAGGGATTTTATAACATCACAGACGTGGCTTTCTTTGAAAATAACCACTACTTCTCCTCAACCGGATATGGTCTTTATAATCAAACCGAAGGTTCCCTGGTGACTGGCCTCTCCAAAAACCTGGAAGGTTACGACCCACTCATCCCTCAACTCACCACTTCATCAGACCTGCTCTATATCCCCTCCTACGAAAGTGGAGAGCCCCTTTACACCCTGGATGAAGCGGGTGAACTCAATCCCTATAGCCTCTCCTTTATAGGCACTTCCTTTCCCCTGGCCGTATCCCTCTCCCAAAGGGGGGTTCTCTGGATCACCAGAGGCATTAACGATGGTGGAGGATTTATTGCTCTAAACCTGAACAATCAGGATTTTAGGGAGCTGACCACTGCTGATAAGATCCCCTCCAATCAGATCAACGGTGTAGCCATTGACCTGAGCGATGAAACCTGGATAGCCACTGTGGGCGGGCCAGCGATTTTCACAGAAGCATCATTCATTTTTGACGACCTCAATGCCATTATCCCTATTTATGATAATAAAGAGGTCTTTGAGGATGAGAGCGTGACGGCCATTGCGGTAGATGGGGGCAATAGAATCTGGATGAGCACCAGAGAAGGTCTTTGGATTTTTGATAACAGTTTGAGTCAACTCGAGGCCCATTTCACCACGGATAATTCGCCACTTCCTTCCAATATGGTATTAAAGATGGCCTACAATTCAAAAAACGGTGAGATGTTCATCCTTACAGAAAAAGGGCTCGTTTCCTACAGAAGCGGGTCATCGGCAGGTGGAATCACCAATCGGTCCGTCTCTGTCTTCCCCAACCCGGTGCGCCCGGGATATGAAGGAATGGTGGGCATAACCGGACTGGTGCGTGATGCCTCGGTGAAAATCACAGATGTAAACGGTAAGCTTATCCGTGAGGTAGCGGCTAAAGGCGGCACCGCCTCCTGGGATTTGCTGGACTACAATGGTCAAAGAGTAAGGTCCGGGATTTATATCCTGTTCAACGCCTCTCAGGATGGTTCAGAAACACACATTGGCAAAATAGCCGTGATAAACTAATGGTCACAAAAACCAGGGGTATTGTTATCAAATACCTGAAGTATCAGGAATCCAGCATCATCGTTCAGATTTTTACCGAACAGTACGGACTCATGTCCTTCATGGTCAATGGTATCAGAAGCCCCAGGTCGAAGCGCAGTATCGGCTACTTTCAGGCCTTTTCTCTACTGGAGCTGGTCGCTTACATCAAACCCAACCGATCGATTCAGAGGCTTTCAGAATACAAATATTACGCCACGGCTCACCATATTCAGCAAGACATTCGCAAGGGAACCATTGTACTTTTCCTATCGGAAATTCTGAGCAAACTACTCACCCATGAGCAGGGCGAATCACACGAAAGACTGTTCGCCTTTCTATCCAATGCCATAATTACATTCGACAGCCTCCAATCAGAAATCGAAAATTTTCACCTTCATTTCTTACTTAAAATGTTGCCATTTGTTGGCCTGGATGTGGAGGATGGCACAGCCCTCATTCATAGTATGGAGCTGGAAATGATCGAGGAAGATCATAATCTTATTACCTTTATATCAAGCATCATTAGTTCGGATTACACTGAGCCTGTGCATGGATCAGGTGCTTTACGGTTCAAAGCCCTGGAACTTATTTTGAATTACTACGAGCATCATACTACCCAGCTTGGTGAGATCAAATCTTTAAAAGTGTTGCACCAAGTGTTCAGATAATTGTACAAATGATTTTATTTTTGAGCTAACCCAATAATCTCTATGAACAACACTCTCTACAGTGAAGTCCCCTCACTAGATCTTGCAGATTTCACCTCCGGGGATGCTGCTACCAAAAGTAAGTTTGTCAACGATCTGGGACATGCTTATCAAAACATTGGATTTGTGGCCATCAAGAACCACGGCCTCTCAGATGATCTGACCAAGCAGCTTTATGAGTCTGTACAGAAGTTTTTCATGCTCCCGGATGAAGTGAAGCTGAGGTATGAAAAGAAAGAACTGGCGGGTCAGCGTGGCTATATCAGCAAAGGCAGGGAAAAAGCCAAAGGCAGAAATACCGGAGATCTGAAGGAGTTTTACCATGTGGGGCAGCCCACGGAGAATAAGTTGGATGAATATCCTGAAAATATCTGGCCCGAAGAGGTTCCGGAGTTTGAGGCCCTGACATTGGAAGCTTTCAAGACCCTGCAGGAAGCGGGCATTCAAATGCTCAGAGCCATCGCCCTACACCTGGGATTGGACGAGCTGTATTTTGATGATAAAGTCCGTCAGGGAAACAGTATTCTCAGACAGATTCATTACTTCCCAATAGAAAACCCCGATGAAATACCCGCAGATGCGGTGCGAGCCGCCGAACACGGAGACATCAACCTGATCACGCTGCTCATGGGGGCGAGTGCTGACGGACTCCAGGTACTCAGGAGAGATGGCACATGGATTCCGATTACGGCTCTGCCGGATCAGATCGTGGTGAATGTAGGGGATATGCTGGACAGGCTCACCAACCATAAATTAAAATCAACCATCCACCGGGTGGTGAACCCACCAAGAGAAAAAATGGGAACCTCTCGCTTTTCTATTCCCTTTTTCATGCACCCCATTTCCTCCATGGACCTTACCTGTCTGGACAGCTGCGTGGATGCTGATCACCCCAAGCAATATGAAGATGTTACCGCCGGAGAATTTTTGGATGAAAGATTGAGAGAAATCGGATTGAAATCCTAATGTCGGTCAGAAGGGTCAGATACCTCATATTTCTAAGGGATGTCCTGATCCTTAGTGTTACCTCATTTGGTGGTCCTACGGCACACTTGGCGCTGATTCTGGACATGATGGTGACCAAGCGGGGTTACCTGTCGGAGACCGACCTGATGGAGCTTTACGCCCTCTGTCAGATACTGCCCGGCCCCACTTCCACACAAACCATTACCGCCATTGGATTTAAAATCGGTGGACCAAGCCTGGCCTACCTCACGCTGCTCATTTGGGCCCTGCCAGCACTCACCATCATGATTTGTATGGGTATTATGGTGAATGTCTTTCAGGATATGGACATCTCACTGTCATTTCTTAAGTTCATACAGCCTATTGCCGTGGGTATCGTGGCATACTCAGCCTATAGAATCTCCAGTAGCGTGGTGAGTTCGCGTACGGGCTTTTTCCTGATGATTATTTCCACCATGGCTTCCTATATATTCAGAACACCATGGGCCTTTCCTATCATGCTGCTGATAGGTGGATCCATTACAGCCTTCAAATTCAAACAACAGCCACTAGAAGAGAAATCAACCATCAAAATCAATTGGTCCAACTTTATTCTATGGATCTCTGTACTGGTCTTCGCTGCGGTGCTTGGTGGAGTGACGCAGTATCTTCCCATCAGGCTATTTGAAAATTTTTATAGAAATGGAAGCCTGATTTTTGGGGGAGGCCAGGTGCTGGTACCGCTGCTTTACACGGAGTTTGTCGAATTCAAAGGCTGGCTCACCTCAGAGGAGTTTCTTTCTGGTTACGGATTTGTGCAAGCGCTCCCCGGGCCTGTATTTTCATTCAGTGCCTATGTGGGGGCCGTGAGTATGCACAATACGGATATTCCGCAGCAAATACTGGGTGGCGTGATGGCAGCTGCCGGAGTATTCTTGCCCGGCACCTTCTTCATCTTCTTTGTGAGTAGGTTTTGGGAGGATTTGAAAAAATATCGAATGGTCAAAGCCTCGCTCGAGGGCATCAACGCTGTGAGCTCCGGAATGGTGATCGCTGCGGCTTTTTTCCTGTTTGAGCCCATTGCCCCCACCACCCTCAACTACTCCCTAATGCTAGGAACAATGTGCCTGATGTTCTTCACCAAGGTGCCTACCCCTGTGATTATCCTGGTGGGCCTGATTACGGGGATTATTCTGAAATAGGGCTCTGCATTATTGCTCGGTTGCCGGATAGGGAAAAGCGGGGGACATAGTGATCTGGGATAAACCCTTCCCCGTGAAGTCGTAAAACAAAAAAAGCCCGGAAAACCGGGCTTTTTTAATCCATTAATTTCTTAAAGGGAATTACTTTCCTTCCACTGCAGGAGGGGTGATTCCCAATTTCTTCAAAATGATATTCGATACATCATCCTGCTCTCTGGCGTACAACAGCACGTCAAATCCTGGAGCTCCAGCACTAAAAATGTGCGTATAGCCATTCTCGATAGCTATTTGCTCTATGGCATTGCCAATTTTCTCATAAACCGGCTTCAGCAACTGGTTACGTTTGTTGCCCATGGAAGTCTCGGCATCCTGAGAAAACTTCTGAATGCTCTGCTGCAGGCTCTGGATTTCCTCTTCTTTATCCGTGCGGATCAGGTCGTCCCAGGTAGCTGCATTCGCCTGATAATCGCTCATCTTGGTTTGCAGGTTGTTGTATTTGGCTTGTATCTGATTCTGCAATTGCTTCTCATATGCTTTCAGCTCAGCGTCGATTTGCTTAGCCTCAGGCAACAGGCTGAGAACATAGTCTGCATTGGTGTAGCCAATCTTGAGATTTTCCTGCGCCGACACCTGTGCCGCACATGCCATCAACACCACAATTACACTTAAAATTTTTGCTTTCATAATAAAATTGTTATTTCCTAATTACTACTTTCCTGGTTTTCACCCAGACCCAATTCTTCCAATACATAATCAGTATAGTCATGAATTGGGTCAGTATAAATCATGACTAAGTCACCCGACTTGTCAAAAACGATCTGCAATCTATTGTTTTTTGCGACACGTTCCACTGCTTCAAACACCTGATCTTGTACAGGCTTTACTAATTCCTTCTTTTTTAGAAAATAAAGGCCGTCAAATCCAAAAATTTGCTTCTGATATTCCTTTACCTCTTTCCACTCCCGGTCTATTTCCTGGCGGCGCTCGGCACTCATCTCCGCCGTCAACAGTACCTCCTCGGCCTGCAATGCAGCCTCCATCTCCTCCACCTTTTTGTACATACCCTGAATCTCCGTCTCCCAACCCCTGGCCAGCTTTTCGATCTCCGCCTGAGCCTCCTTGTACTCGGGCATTCTGCTCAGCACATATTCGGTATCCACATACCCAAATTTCTGAGCAAAAGTATTACTTATTGCGAACAAAAACAGGCAGAACACTAACAGGGCGCTTTTCTTCATAGTTTTATCTGATTTGTTGTCCGATAGAGAAGTGGAATTGTGGACCACTCACCTCCAGAGAACCCGGTGCCGGATCCAACCCATATCCCCAATCCAGACCCAGTAACCCAAACGCAGGCATGAAGATTCTTACACCAAGCCCGGCTGATCTGTACAGGTTATAAGGATTGAAATTATCCAGATTATTCCAGTTGTTACCGCCTTCAAAGAACGTAAGCACATAGATGGTAGCCGATGGGTTAAGTGATATCGGATATCGAAGTTCCATGACAAACTTGGTAAACATCGTTCCTCCTTTAGTACCGTTAGCATCCGTAGGCGTGATTACATTATTCTCATAGCCCCGCAAACCGATCACGTCCGTACCCAAAAGGAAATTCTGACCTGTCAAACCATCTCCACCTAATTGGAACCTTTCAAAAGGTCCCACCCCAACTTTATCCGTATAAGAACCCAGCATACCGAAGTGTGCACGAGGAGCTAGAACCAAATTCCCTGCCAACTTTAAATAATACTTGAAATCGAGGTTCCATTTGTGATACTCCAAAAGGTTATAAAGGTCTTGCGAGGAAGCATTCTCATAGTCCAGCTTGCTCCATAGCGAATAGGGTGGCGTAAAAGAAGCACTGAGCGAAAGCGACGATCCGGTTCTTGGATACATAGGATTGTCGACTGAGTTTCTCGCCAGGGTGTTGTTAAAGGTCAAACTGTGTGAATCTCCGGAAAAGCCGTAAAAAGAAGTCAAAGAACCCTGCAATGTATATTTCTGGTAGGAAAAAGAATTACTCACAGTGAAGTAATCATCCGGCCAGGTGACCCTTCTACCAAGGGATACTGTAGCACCTGACACCTGGAGTTTTCCAATGGTCTCGTTGCTCAAATTCAAAGATCGTTGAGCAGAGTGGCTAAAGTTGACCCCAAAGTTGTTGGGCTTGCGCCCGCCAAGCCAAGGCTCATTAAAGCTCATGGAATAACTCTGATATCTTCTTCCATTGGCCTGCATCCTTACCGACAGCTTCTGTCCATCTCCCATAGGCAGTGGGCGCCACTTATCCAGGTGCGGGATGTTCTTCACAGAGAAGTTGTTGAAAGATAAACCAAGGGTACCTACAAAACCGAAGGTTCCACCCCATCCTCCTGATAGCTCCACCTGGTCATTGGGCCTCTCCACCAATTGCCATTCGATATCCACGGTTTCATCCGCAGGATTAGGCTTTGGAACAGGATTTACCTGCTCGGGATCGAAATACCCAAGCTGTGACAATTCCCTTTGTGTACGGATCAGCTCAGATCGGCTAAACTTCTCACCCGGCAAGGTCCTGATCTCCCTTAGCACCACATGATCATTGGTCTTGTCATTTCCACTGATGGTCACCTCATTGATGGTGGCCTGCGGTCCTTCATACAGCCTCATTTCCAGATCAATGGAGTCCTGACTCACACTTACTTCTACAGGATTCACTCTGAAAAAGAGATAGCCATCATCCATGTACAGGGAGCTTATGTCAGCGCCTGTCGGATTATAATTCAGTTTTTTATTAACCAACTCCAGGTCATAAACGTCACCTTTTTCGATGCCCAAAACCCTATCAAGGAAAGCGTCATCGTAGATGTAATTGCCAGACCAGATGATATCCCTAAACCGGTACTTATTTCCGGGATTGATGTTGATGTCCACATTCAAATACTTTCGGTCGATGCTATATACCGAGTCGGTTACAATTTCTGCGTCACGATACCCTTTGGAGTTGTAAAAAGTAATCAGTCCTTTCTTATCCTCCTCAAATTCACTTCGGACAAACTTAGCAGACTTAAACACATTCACATTTACCTGTTCTCCCAAATATTCCTTGAGTTCGCGAGTACTCGTTTCCTTTTTGTGGGTTAGAAAATAGAAGAGATTTTTGGGCTTCAGAACCATCAGGGTCTTTTCAATCAGATCTACTGGAAGTCCAATTCTTGGCTTTTCACCCGTGTTTTTCAGCTTACTTCGGAGCTTCGCCGCGGTGAAATTATCGTCCCCGTAAAAATTTATATTCTTGACCTTGACCTTTTGGTTTTTCTCCACAATGATCACAATATTGACACTGTTAGCCAGTAGCGTATCTTTTTGCTGTTTGATTTTCACCTCTGCATTCAGATACCCCTTACCTTCGAAATACCGCTTTACCGAGAGTTCTGTGTTTTTGATCACCACATCGGTCAGGATCTTTCCCCTTACCAGATCTACCTTATCCTTGAGTTCAGCAATCTGACTTTTGTTTGCTCCCTTAAACTCATATTTGGTGAGCCTGGGTCGTTCACTGAGTGTAATGATCAACCAGATTTTGTCTCCCTCTATCTTTTCTGCTTCAATAGACACATTTCCGATGATCCCTTGCTTCCACAGTTTCTTGATCGCTGCAGATATTTCATCCCCGGGAATCTTGATTTTATCTCCCACGCGAAGACCGGATAGCGAGATTAAGGCGTTGTTATCCAAAAACTGAACACCCTGAACCCGGATATCAGCTATTTCGTATTCCCTCGGACTGGAGTAATTGATGGCCACTCCATCACTCGCAGGACTGCTTTTCTGACCAAAACGAATCTGGCCATCTACACCATACGATATTAAAACTGCTAGTATTAGTAAATATTTTTGCATTATCCGAGGTTGACCTGTTCACTTATCTTTCCAAAACGCCTTTCTCTTTTCTGATAAGACACTATGGCCTCATGAAGGTGTTCTTTTCTGAAATCCGGCCAGAGGACGGGAGTAAAAAATAATTCTGTATAGGCCATTTGCCAAAGTAAGAAATTGCTTATTCTCATTTCACCACTTGTACGTATCAACAATTCCGGATCCGGAAAGCCGTACGTAGAAAGGTGTTTTTCTATCTGTTCATGATCCACCGCATCCGCTCTCAACACTCCTTTTTCTACCTCCAAAGCCAATGCTTGCATGGCATGGGTCAGGTCCCACTTCCCACTATAATTAAGTGCCAAAATGAGTTTCAATCCATCATTTTTGGAGGTCTTGTCAATGGCCTCCTGTAGCTTTTTCTGTGCCTTTTCGGGTAATTGAGAAATGTCTCCGATCGAATGAAGGCTCACATTATTCTTCATCAATGTTGGAACCTCATCATTGATGGTAGCCACTAGCAAGGTCATAAGTCCTTGCACTTCCTGCTTTGGACGCGACCAATTCTCTGTACTGAAGGCATAAAGTGTGAGGCAACTCACTCCCAGCTCTGCACAACCCTCAGTAGCCTCCCGAACCGCTTTGATGGCATTTTTGTGACCGAAAATTCTGGCCGCACCTTGCTGTTTTGCCCATCGCCCATTTCCATCCATGATAACGGCAATATGCTGAGGTAAATTGCCCTGATTAATTTGCTCCTTCATCCCCTGATTAGGCTAAAATGCGAAAGACCACAAAGTTGTGGTTTTTTTTACTAACGATGAATGATTAAACATTTTTTAACGCTTAATAGGCCCGTATGCGGTTAAGGATAGATTTGTTTGGGATGTAGGGGAAAGGGCAAGGGATTTTGTAAAGCACATAAGTCAGACTGATCCCGGTATAGAAATACCAATCCTTATCATTAGGATTACCATATTGATAGTTTTTGATACTCTGATCCCCATCTGATATTCCATCGAGGTAGTCGAAGAAGGTCTTGCGAGCTCCGAGTTCACCTGCCAGCGTAAATCTCTTGCTCAAAAGGAACTTCACTCCTCCACCCATCGGGAGCACGGGTTGTATACGTAGGTAGTCCTCATAGGCTGTGGCCGTATTGTTAAGCTTGACAAATCCCAATCCAAAAAAAGCATAAGGAGACCACTTGTTTTTATACTTTTCTGATCGGTAGCTCATGAAATGGTACTCAAACACTCCACTTAACTCCAGAAAATTGTGCTTAAATTGATATTGGCGATTCTCTCCCAAAGCATCAACAGGCTTACTATCATCCCCAGAGATACTCCCGGCTGTAAAGGCAAATTTGAAACTTACTATATCCGAAAAATTGAGGCGATAGATTCCCGATCCAGCCAGATTGGTATGATCCAACCTGGGCACACCATTCAAATCACCTGTATAGTGGCTAACTCCCAAACCTCCTCCAAACTCGACAAACTGAGCTGAAAGCGTGAGAGGTAGTAAAAAAAGAAAAATGAGTTTGTACTTACCCAAGGGCTATCTGAATTTTGCTGATGAGCCAGTCTTACCAACGATCCAGATAAGTTTCAGGGTAGTCATAAACATCATGTCATTATCTTTGGAATTCCCTCTTATTCCCTCACCTGTATCATCCCTTCCGCCACCTAAGTCAACCGATGAATAGTACTCAACCCCATCAGACATGGTGCTGCTAGCAATCTTCACACCACTCCTATCAATACCGCTCCATGCTGCCACGGGCTCCGCACTTCTGTCAGACATGATTCTGGCAAGTGGGTCATCAAACTGATCAAAAGGAACGTAATTCGTACTCACATCATCAACATAATCTGTAAACAAATACCTATACCCTAACTCTAGTCCCACATCAAATGGGCCAGGCAGCCTGAAAGTGGCTCCTATAGCCAACGGGATTGAAAGCTGGAACGGACTGTATTTCTTAACGTCACTTCCATCCAGGAATTGTCCTTCCGTGCCCAATTTTCTCAATTTCACCCACTCACCTGCACTGGGAGCCACTTCAGTGCCTCCGGTAGTATAATCCATATCTGGAACCAGCCCCTTAGGCTCATGATGAAAGACTGCTCCACCTACGAAAAGATATACATTAAAAGGTGGTCTTATATTTGGACCACCGTAGTTCGGAAGCAGGAAAATCTCGAAGCCCATATGAAACTCCTTAATGTCATTCCGGAAACTCAGGTTTCGCAAATATCTAGGGTAAGCCTGTGTCTCAGCCGGATCCGATGAGATGTCATCTCCCTTGAGTCTTCCATAGTTAAAGCCTGCTCTTACCGCAGCATAAGGTGAAAACTTATACCCTACGTTCACTCCGAAACCAGGCTGAGTAAACGAGATATCAGTGCTAGCTGCCTTATTCACTGGAGCAAGATCTCCGTAATAGTTCAGCGCATTGACATTACCAGAAAGGAAACTGTATGGTCGGAATTTTCCCCCAACTGCTCCACCATGGTATCTGGAGATGGATTTATTCTTGTTTTTTCTCTTGCGGTATTTGTTTCTCCTTTGTGCCTCCGCGTCTATTGTCGAAAACAGAAATAGGAGAAGTAAGCCGAGAGATAGTAAAATTTTGCCTTTCATTAGTCTTTTAGTAAGAGAACCCAAATTTAAAGATAATATTCCAAGTGGATTACATCTAGAAATATTAAGTTAATTTCTCTTATCCAAGCCCCAGGTTAACTTATTTCTCAAAGTATCCAGAAAAGAACTCCCCTCAACCTTAATTAACCGGGAGGTAAATGGTGCCTTTTTGATCCTGAATTCTATTTGATCTTCTATGGACTCAGACCGGGAATCGAGCGAAACCTGATAGGACTGGTTGCTGGACTCTACCCGAAAGATCAGCTCACTGTCTTCGGAAATAATCAGAGGTCTCACGTTCAAGTTGTGTGGACTGACGGGTGTAATGATGAAATTGCTGGTGTTGGGCATGATGACCGGACCACCACAGCTGAGAGAATACCCCGTAGAGCCTGTTGGTGTGGCAATCATCAGCCCATCGGCCCAATAGGTATTGAGAAATTCTCCATCCAAATAGCATTTAACCACAATCATGGATGAAGTATCCTTTCTTAAGATCGCAAATTCATTCAGCGCGTAATTCTTCCCGTTGAACAATGGCACATCCGTTTCCAAAGCCAGAAGGGAGCGGTCCTCATAGGTAAACTGACCAGCGAAATAAGCGGTGAGTGCATCCCGAATATTTTCTCGTGAAATAACCGCCAGAAATCCGAGTCTCCCCAGATTAATACCCAGTATGGGAAGTTGGGAAGACCCTACATGAGTCAGTGTATCGAGCAAAGTTCCGTCACCACCCAAACTGAAAACAGCCTCGAACGTTTCCATATCCTTGCCAGGAACATAATGAGGATAGTTCTTGAAAATTTCCTTAGACTCAGATATAGCAGACATTTCCGGGCTGACGAATATTTTTCGCCCATTTGACTCGATGATCTTTACTATATCGCGAACGTAACTGGCAGAATCCGGGGATATCCTGCGTCCGTGAATGGCAATTTTCCTCATGCCATCTATATTTTTAGGTACTTCATCAAAATATCAATGCGCTCTTTCTCCTCGTAGCTGGAGTCTCGCATATTGTATGAATTTTCCACGAAAAATCCGTGTTGCTCCAATGAAGCCACAATATGGGTAATTTCTTCTTTATTGATTTTGAGGGTGAGGTTGAGCTCTCCTGGTTCTATGGAGTGCGGGCTGAGGTAACTGCTCAGAATCTTCGCTTCGTTAGATTCTATGATTCGGCTAATTTCCGCAAGGGAGTAATCATGCAACTTCAGACGTAAGCCGAGAATGGCACCGGGGGTATTCACTGAGGAGTTTTGAGCGAAGGCCTCCACCACATCTTCTATAGACACCACTCCCAAGTATTGATTGAGTTCGTCAATCACCGCCACTATCCTGAAGCCCTCCAACCCTGAAGTTTTGAGTACGTCATAATAGTGATTTCCAGCATGAACCATACACTGCTGGCCTACCAGGGGGTAATCTCCCACTGCGGGATACCTCAATTCATCATTGAGCAACAGCTCCTCATCTATCAATCCGAGAAAAAGACCACCTTCCACCACTGGCAACTCTGATAAGCGCAACTCATCCATCCACTGCTTGGCCTTGGATATCTCATCCTGAGGCTTCAGTGGTGGAATCATATAGTTTATCAGATCTTTGGCAATCATACGGCCACTTCTTTCATCAAAAATGTTTCTAAAATCTCATTAAACTCCTCTGGACGCTCCATCATCGGTGCATGACAGCACTTATCGATGAACCTCAAAGTAGTATTCGGAATCAATCGATCAAACTCATGGCCGACATAAGGCGGTGTGATGGTGTCGTTCAGTCCCCATATCAACAAAGTGGGCACTTTTATGTTCGGAATATCATCCGCCATGTTGTGACGCTGAGCCGATTTGGCAATGGCCACAATCCGTAAGGCTTTGGGAATGCTTTTGGTCGTTTCAAACACTTCATCGACCAACTCTTTAGTAGCGGTCTTTGGGTCGTAAAAAGTATACGCCACCCGCTCCTGAATGTATTCGTAAGATCCTCTTTTCGGATAAGATCCTCCCATAGAGTTTTCAAACAAACCCGAACTCCCGGTAAGGATCAGTGAATTGACTTTCTCCTGGTTTTTTAGCGTAAAAATCAAACCAATGTGGCCCCCGAGTGAGTTTCCGATGATATTGAGACCGCTCAAGTTTTGTTTCTCCACGAAATCCTCCACAAACTTATTGAGGGTATCCAGCCCAGCCTCTCTGACTGGCATGGTATATATAGGAAGCAAGGGAATCATCACCCTGTAATTGGAAGAGAACCGCTGAACCACTCCATCCCAATTGCTCAGAGCCCCGAAAAGCCCATGCAGCAGCAGCAAGACTTCTCCTTCTCCTTCATCTATAAACCTAAAACCGTCTTGTTCTTTAATATGCATCTTGTATAAATAAACAAAAGAATTTACAAAAAGGTATAAACTGCCTTCCCTTTCTCACCAATATTTTTCAATGAATCAATCATGTCCTCCATAAAAGGAAGCACTTTCGAAATCCACTCAAAGGTTTTCGGGCCAATGCTCTCTATATACGGAAAAATAAGCGATCCGTCTGACTGTCCGGATGGGAGGTGCACCCCTATGGAATCAAATACCCAAAAGAAAACACTCACAATAAAAGCCCATTTGAAGATTCCGGCCAGTGCCCCCAATATGTTGTCGAGGAATCCCATAAAAGTAAGATCCACAGCCTTCTTTATGACTTTAGCAGCCAGATTGATCAACAGTACGGCTACCAGAAATAGAGCCACAAAAACGCCTACAGTCAGCAATTGATAATAATCACTGGAATCAAAAAAACGATTGGCCACAGGTATGGTAAGTTCAATCGCCACAAACAAACCGACAAAAAAGGCAACAAAAGAGAATATCTCAATAATAAAGCCCTTCATGTAGCCTTTAATGCCACCGATAATGAACACCACCAGAAAAAAAATGTCTAGATAATTCACTGTTTAACTCAATAACTTCTTTGTCAACATTGACACTGTCTTTCCATCAGCCACACCGGCAAACTTTTTAGTAGCCACTCCCATCACCTTGCCCATGTCCTGAGGACCGGAAGCCCCCACCTGGGTGATGATCTCTTTAAGCGCTTGCTCCAATTCTTCTTCGGTCATTTGCTTAGGCAAAAACTCTTCTATTACTGCCAGTTCACTCTCTTCTTTAGCCGCAAGGTCCTCCCTGTTTTGCTCACGATAAATGGCCAATGAGTCCTTTCGTTGTTTAGCAGCCTTAGTCAGCAGTTTCAGCTCCACCTCCTCAGACATTTCGTCACCGCCTCCTTTTTCCGATTCGGCCAAAAGAATAAGCGCTTTGATAGCACGGAGAGGGGTTAGCCTTTCCTTGTCCTTATTCAACATGGCCTGCTTTATTTCGGCTTCTATTTTCGTTTTTAAACTCATAATCTATTTTTTATAAACAAATTTGCTACGGATTCAGTGTAACAACTATGACCAAACTTAGCGTAAACATCAACAAAATTGCAACCCTTCGCAACGCTCGGGGGGGTAATAATCCTGACGTAATACAGGTAGCTCTTGACTGTGAGCGTTTTGGCGCTCAGGGCATCACCGTACACCCGCGACCTGACGAGCGACACATCCGATACGATGACGTCATGCAGCTGGCCAAGGTTGTGAAAACGGAATTTAACATAGAAGGATATCCGGATGCCAGGTATATGGAAATTATCGAAAAAGTGCGCCCGGCTCAGGCCACGCTGGTGCCGGACGGTCCCGATGTGCTTACATCCAATGCCGGGTGGGATACCATTCAGCATCAAAAGCAGCTTACTGATATGATCAGCACCATCAAAGTTTGGGGAGTGCGTACGTCTGTCTTTGTGGATCCGGACATTAAAATGGTGGAAGGTGCCAAGGCAATAGGTGCCGATAGAATAGAACTTTATACCGAACCTTATGCTTCGGGATTTGCCAAAGATAAAGCCGGGGCCATCGCCGATTATGTGATGGCTGCTCAGGCCGCTCAGAAACTTGGCCTGGGTTTGAATGCCGGGCACGATCTGGATTTGAACAATCTCAAATTCTTAAAAACAAACATTCCCTTCCTGGATGAAGTCTCTATTGGACATGCACTCGTCTGTGATGCTTTATACTATGGATTAGAAAACACCATTCAGATGTATCTCCGACAGATACAATGAGTTAAGAATAGACTATGAAATTAAACTACAGAAAGCTGGGATCCGGATCCCCGCTCTTTATTTTACATGGAGTGTTTGGCTCCTCTGACAACTGGCAAACGCTAGGGAAAGAGTTTGCCGAACACTACACCGTCTACCTGATCGACCAAAGAAACCATGGAAACTCTCCGCACAGTAGCGAGATGAGTTACGAGGCAATGGTATCTGACCTGCGGGAGCTTATGGACAACGAAGGACTTAGTACCATCGATATTTTAGGGCATTCCATGGGTGGGAAAACGGCTATGAATTTTGCCGTGACCTTTCCCGAAAGGGTTGAAAAATTGATTGTGGTGGACATTGCACCAATCTATTACCCCCCGCATCACCAGCAAATATTCGAAGGGTTTCATTCTATCGACCTCCAACGCATTGAAAGTCGCAAGGAAGCTGATCTGCAGATGGCCAAGAAAGTAAAAGAGTTCGGGGTAAGGCAGTTCATCCTGAAAAACCTCACCAGAAACGAGGAGAATCAATTTGCCTGGAAAATCAACCTGGAGGCCATAGAACAAAACATAGAAACTTTAGGCAGGGGCCTTACTGAGGGACAAACCTTCGATAAAAAAACCCTCTTTATCGGAGGTTCCAAGAGTGACTACATTCAGCAAAAAGATCATCAGACGATCCAGAATCATTTTCCTCAGGCACGTATACGGATGGTCGAGGGTGCCGGACATTGGGTACACGCCGAAAAGCCAGAGGAACTGAAAACACTGGTATTAGAATTTCTTCAACAATAAAAATATTCATGCAAAAAGGCTCCGTTTTTCTTATTCCCACATACCTCTCAGATCACCATGAGGCTTCATTTTTGGCTCCATTGGTGCTGGACGTGATCAAAAACACCGACTACTTCCTGGTAGAGAATGTGCGGACAGCCCGCAGGTTTATCAGCAGTCTGAAACTTGGTTTGGACATCAGTACTTTAGAATTTGAGGTACTGGATAAGAAATCAACCCCTGCCGAAATCAGCCAATATATGGCTCCTGTCATAGCAGGAAAAGACGTTGGCGTGATCTCTGAAGCTGGTCTTCCCGGGCTGGCCGATCCAGGTCAACTAGCGGTGACTTTCGCTCATCGAAATGGCCTGCGTGTTATTCCTCTTCCGGGCGCCTCATCCATCCAAACAGCGGTGACCAGCTCAGGGTTCAGCGGTCAGCAGTTCACTTTTCACGGCTATTTGCCGATTCAAAAAGCTGAGCGCCTGAAAGCCATTAAAAACCTGGAACAGCAGCTGACCTCCACCGGGTACACACAGGTATTTATGGAGACACCCTTTCGTAACATGAGCCTGATATCCGATCTCGTAGACACCCTTTCTCATGATGTCAATTTGAACATCGCTGCAGATATATTCGGACAGCATGAATTTATCAAAACACAAACCATCGCAGCCTGGAGAAAACAGAAAAAAGATTTGCACAAAATACCGTCTGTGTTCAGCATTGGTCATTTCTCCTAAAACCTTCTGATAATTCGCTGAAAATCCTAAATTTGCTCCCTTTTAAGAAAATAGATTTATGTCATACCTATTTACCTCTGAGTCCGTGTCTGAAGGACACCCGGACAAAATTGCTGATCAGATTTCTGATGCGCTAGTCGATCATTTTTTGGCTTTTGACCCGCAATCCAAAGTAGCCTGCGAAACGCTGGTAACTACCGGACAGGTAGTGCTGGCCGGGGAGGTAAAATCCAAAACTTACCTGGATGTGCAGCAGCTTGCACGGGATGTCATCAGGAAAATAGGCTATACCAAGTCTGAATACATGTTTGAAGCCAACTCATGTGGTATTCTATCTTCCATCCATGAACAGTCTCCGGACATCAATCAGGGGGTAGACAGACAGGATCCCAAACTACAAGGTGCAGGCGATCAGGGCATGATGTTTGGCTATGCCACTGATGAGACAGAGAATTATATGCCTTTGGCTTTGGACATCTCTCACCGAATTCTGAGAGAACTTGCCGCACTCCGAAGGGCCAACGACGAAATCACCTACCTGCGTCCGGATGCAAAGTCGCAGGTGACTATCGAATATTCTGACGACAATCAGCCAGTGAAAATAGTGGCTATAGTGGTCTCTACACAGCACGACGATTTTGATGAAGAGTCCAAAATGCTGGAGAAAATCAAAAAAGACATTATCAGCATTCTTATCCCGAGGGTGAAAGCCCAGCTCAGCCCGGAATTGCAGAAATTATTTACGGATGACATCAAATACCACATCAATCCTACCGGGAAATTTGTAATCGGCGGTCCTCACGGTGATGCAGGCCTCACAGGCCGTAAAATCATAGTGGATACTTATGGTGGAAAGGGCGCACATGGAGGGGGAGCCTTCTCTGGTAAAGACCCTTCTAAAGTAGACAGATCTGCTGCCTATGCTACCCGACACATCGCCAAAAACCTGGTAGCGGCGGGAGTATGTAAAGAAGTATTGGTGCAAGTTTCATATGCCATAGGTGTAGTGGAGCCTATGGGTATTTTCATTGATACCTACGGCACCTCCAATGTGAGTCTTACGGACGGAGAGATTGCCAGAAAAGTAGAAGAGATCTTTGATATGACGCCATATGGTATAGAGACCCGACTGAAACTTAGAACCCCCATGTATCTGGATGCTGCGGCATATGGACATATGGGAAGAAAGTCTGAGACGGTGACACGAAGTTTCACGAATGGTGAAGGCGAAACCAAGTCGATGACTTTTGAAACTTTTACCTGGGAAAAACTAGACTATATTGATAAGGTAAAAGCAGCATTTGCTCTATAAAGAATTTAGCTAAAGCGCTTCAAATAATTTAAAGGTGGCCAATGGTCGCCTTTTTTTATTTCAGAATGATCTCTCAGTTTTTCCTGATTCATTAAATTTCCTTCATGGAAATATTTCTTCAGCCAGAAGCATGGATCGCTCTCCTCACCCTTACCTTTTTAGAAGTGGTGCTGGGCATTGACAACATCATTTTTATCTCGATCGTCACCAATAAGCTCCCCAGGGAAAAGCAAGGGAAGGCGCGAACACTTGGGTTGGCCCTGGCCCTGTTGTTTCGCATCGGGCTGCTTTTGGGAATCACCTGGATCATTACCTTTACAGAGCCACTATTCTCTGTATTCAATACTGAGATCTCCGGAAGAGACCTCATTTTACTCGTCGGGGGACTCTTTTTACTCTTCAAAAGCACCCTGGAAATCCATCATAAAATGGAAGGCGAAGAAGACCATGAAAACCAACGAGCCGTGCGGTCCTTTCTGGGCACCATCGTTCAAATCATTCTGCTGGACATCATCTTTTCGTTTGACTCCATCCTCACTGCCATTGGGCTCACAGAGGAAATCCTTCTCATGATCATTGCTGTAGTTATCTCCATCGTCATTATGATGATCTTTTCTAAGAAAATCAGTGATTTCATAGGCCAGCATCCCACATTGGAGATATTGGCGTTATCATTTCTGATCCTCATAGGTTTTATGCTGATGATAGAGGCGCTCCATTACCACGTACCCAAAGGCTATATCTACTTTGCAGTATTCTTCTCACTGGTGGTGGAAATGCTCAACATGAAGATGCGTAAGAAAAGAAACCCTGTAAAACTGAGAAAGCGAATAAGCGCTCCTAAAGAGTAATTTCTTCCATTCGCGCTTTGGCCCAACTGATCAATACTTCTATTTGAGCTTCAGTAAGTCTTCCCTCGGGATGAGTGATGTTATAAACGGCAAGTGGCATTTCGCCCTCTTCCACCATTTCTATCACCTCTTCCAGTTTGTGGTGCTTCCGCTTGGCAGAGTAAGTAGCCCATTCCGAAAAGTTCAGTTCATCTCTGCCCTCGTTAGTATCGTGAATGACCAGCCAAGATACAGGAGCCACACTGGCGTACCAGGGATATTTGGTTTCGTTGGAGTGGCAATCGTAACATGCAGCTTTCAGGATACCACTTACTTCGGGGTTCACCAGCACTTCGTTGTGAATGTCGCCGGGATTATCAGTGCTCACTGCTGGCTTCTCTCCAGGAAAGAACTGAATGATGATTAATCCAAGAAGCAGAAAGTAAGCGATACGTTTGATCCATTTTTTCATATAATTAAAATTACACCTTACAGTCTATTTTTCATTCAATCTCGTGAAGAAACTCTTCACAGCCCTCAAAATGATTAGATCATTCCATTCATGGCCCGAATACCAGCTGATTATCCTAAAAATGAAATCAGCACACCGGCAGCCACGGCCGAACCAATCACCCCTGAGATGTTGCTAGCCATCGCATATTGCAAAAGATGGTTGTTGGGGTCGTGTTTCAGGGCGATTTCGTTGGCCACACGTGAGGCCATGGGCACGGCACTGAGGCCGGTCGCTCCTATCAACGGATTGATTTTCTTTTTGGCAAAGAGGTTATAGACCTTCACGGCATAGATCCCTCCAGCGATGGAGATGGCAAACGCAATAAAGCCCCCAACGATGATCATGATGGTTTCCATATTTAGAAAAGCCTTAGCTGTCATAGTAGCTCCAACGGCCAGTCCCAAAAAGATGGTTGCAGCATTGAGAATGGTATCAGAGGCAGCCTTATGTAGCCTACCTGTGGAGACTCCTATTTCCTTCACCAGGTTGCCAAACATCAACAAACCAATCAACGGTACGGATGAGGGTACAAGCAGGGCCACGATGGTGCCTACGCCTATGGGAAAAAGTATTTTCAGTGTCTGAAGGTCCTTGATCGGGCGCCTGGACGGATACAGCTTATCCTGCTGTTTCATGTTGATGAGAAGTTCCTTCTTATTGGTCGTAAGCCGAACCACCAATGGAATGATTACCGGCACGAGCGCCATGTAGGAATAAGCAGCGATCGCTATAGGACCGAGCAAATGCGGGGCCAGCTTGATGGTGGTATAAATCGCTGTGGGGCCATCGGCTCCACCAATGATACCCAGGGCAGCTGCTTCCTTCAGTGTAAAGCCGAATGCTACTGCCGAAATCAAAACAGTGAAAATCCCGATTTGGGCAGCAGCACCAAAAAAGGCCAATCGCAGATTGCGCAGCATGGGCCCAAAATCGGTGAGTGCTCCCACCCCGAGGAAAATGATCGGAGGCAGAAACCCGGTCTTTATGAGCGAATAATAAACAAAGTTCATTATGCCATGATCCCTCGCGATCTGGTACAGGGTCAGGTTTTCATCAATTTTTTCCACCCCCATCTGACCTCCCGGGAAATTGGCGATCAGCATGCCAAAGGCAATTGGAACCAGTAGCAAAGGCTCGTATTGCTTCTTGATGCCCAGATAAAGCAAAAAGAAGGCGATGAAAATCATGAGTAAAATCTGAGGCTCGTCCACCATATTCTGTATGGCGGTCATCTGGTAAAGTTTCTCTAAAAGTTCCAATCCTAGTTCAGTTTAATCAACACATCATCATCATATACCTCGTCACCTTCATGTACCAGGATTTCCTGTACCACTCCGTCGGTATCTGACTTCACGGCGTTGGTTACCTTCATGGCCTCAATGTAGCAGACTACATCTCCCTTTTTCACCGGGTCCCCCACTTTCAGGGGTTTTTCTCCGGCACTTTTCGTCATGAAGATCTTGCCCTCCAGCGGCGCAATAATTTCATGAGACGCCCCATTAGAAGCAGGCGAACCTGCTGAGGCGGTTGCTTTCTCCGGGGCACCATCCGCTGCACTGTAGCTGATGGACACCCTGAACTTTTGGCCATCCACCTCCACGTCCAGCGCCGTGGGTTTGGCTACCGCTGAAGCTCCTGTGCTGGTCGCGCTATCGGTCTTGCGCTTAGCCAGGTCTGTCTCAAAGTCACTTTTGGCTTTGCCGGACTTGTAAGCTTCATACTGCTGTGGGTGCATGGCATACTCAAACAATTCTTCATCATCCTGCCCGGTATCCCAGCCTTGCTCCTTCATTTTCTTACGGAAATCCTCCAACGCATCGGGCTGCAGGTCCTGCGGGTCTCCTTCGAAAAAAGACCGTTCCTGGGCCTTGGCCAGCTTCTTCAGCTCCGGTGCCAGCTCTCCGGGTACTCTTCCTGATTTTCCCAGGAGCATATCCCAGGTATTGTCGTCCAGGAGCGACCAGCGGTCCTTTCCTTTCTCCATCTGCATCACATTGACCAGTGCCGCATTTTTCACATATTGGCTATAGGGAGTCACCAGAGGAGGATAACCCATCTTGGGCCAGATTTCCTCCACCTCTTCAAACAGCTTAATGAGCAAATCATCCTGAGAAAGAGGCGCCTGATTGTTTTTCTCCTTCCACTTATTGAGCCCTTTGAGGTTGTTTTCCAGATCTGACATGAGACTACCCATCATTCCTCCGGGCAAGCCCGGGCCGATGAGCAGAGCGTTCATGTGGCGATTTTTAGGGTTGATGTAATACCCCAAAAAATCGTCGATAAACTCCTGAGTAAGTGATCGTGCCTGCATGTAGGCCTTCATGTTGATATCCGGGAGGCTAAAGCCCGCATCTCGGAGCACCTCATGTACCGTGAGCAGATCGGCATGGCCCGTACCAAATGAAAGGGGTTCCATCCCAACGTCTATAAAGTCTGCACCGGCTCTGGCCGCCTCCAGAGAAGACGCCACCGAGAATCCGGGACCGGAGTGCCCGTGATAGGTCACGGGGATGTCCTTATTGAGCACTTTGATGCCAGCAACCAACTTACCCATGGAAGCTGGACGGCCTATTCCGGCCATGTCTTTGATACAAATTTCTTCGGCACCCATTACCATCAGCTCCTCCGCCATTTTGATGTAGTAATCGACGGTATGAAGTTTGGAATGCGTGATGCACAGTGCCGTCTGGGCAATCATTCCACCCTCCTTGGCATAGTCGATGGAGAGCTTAAGGTTTCGGGTATCATTGAGCCCATCAAATGACCGGGAAATATCCGTGCCCTGGAGTTTTTTCAGTTTAAACATTAACCTGCGCACATCTCTGGGGACTGGATACATTCGTAGCCCATTGAGTCCACGCTCGAGCATGTGCGTCTGTATTCCTGCATCATTGAAAGGTTGCGTCCAGTCCCTAACTGACTTGTTCGGGTTTTCGCCATACAGGAGGTTGATCTGCTCAAATCCGCCCCCATTGGTTTCCACCCGACGAAAACAGCCCATCTCCACGATGGGCTCTGCCACCCTGACCAGCTGATCTACCCTGGGAACATACTTACCGGACGATTGCCACATGTCTCTGTAGACAAGACCGAGTCCAATTTCCTTTGCCATGATCTATTAATTTAACTTTTCTATACGGGTCACCTGTCCCTTGCCTTCTGTAAAAATATTGACCGCCGCAGTAATGGCCGCCACCTGAGCTTTTTCCAGCGAGTCATCTGCCGGCGCAGGAGCCAGCCTGTTCACCACCCGAATCAGCAGGTTGCCGGTGATGACCACCAGAAGCAAAACCACAAAAACGGTGATCATGCCGATGCCCAGAAGAGAAAATGCTGTAGAGAGATCCGAATTCATCATCAGTCTAAATTGTATCCTAACCAAACTTAGTGAATACTTACTGGACTTACCATGAATCAAAGTTCTATTGCCTGCCCTACTCCTGAAATAACCTGCCTCATAAGGGTAGGTGACATTGATCAGGGGAGCAACACATCCAAGGTAGAAAAGAGCGAAAACGTGCCTATGGTTTTCCCATTTCATGCGCATGAAAAAAAATTTCGTGCCTATGAAATCCCGCACTTATGCTTATGAAAATAATTTTTAAGCGCGTCGGTTGGTCTTGTGACCAACAAAAATGATGAAGATAGGCTGCAGAATGACTCGAAAATTCCAGTTTCTTGAGAGATGCCTGCCCCAAATCTGAGGGGTCATCGGATCCCGATACTTGCTTGTTGGAGGCAACTCCAACAAGGGTAAGAAGAATCATTTGATAGTCTGGAAAATTTCTACACCAATGAGTATTATGTTTTGACCTGGGAACCTTGAAAAATCACCGTAAGCTGTGAAACAAAAGGCCAACTCTGAATTACAAGTTTTGCATCTATATAACTTAATAAAGGCTTCCTTTCGTCCATAAGCTGTTTCATATTGAAAGGAATGTATTCCTGTCTTAGGATAAGTTTGCTCAAGTAAACCAAATTTATTCGCAAATTTTCTAAGCTCAAACAAAGTGTATTCGGAAGTATTTGGAAATTTCAAATCGATAGTTTCTACCTCCATTAAACCACCAGTAACAAGGGGAAACTGACCAGTTTGTTTGCAAATTGGACATTCAAAGATTACTGTACTTTCTCTGCTATATTCATGTGGCACACCAACATGAAGAGGATTAATTTCACCCTCAGTATTCAAAAAAATCTTTCCCATTTAATCAAGTGGTTGAATATTAATGATTTCAATTTTTTCCACATCCCGCCTTTGTTGATCTTGTGACCAACAAAAATGATGAAGCTAGCCTGCATGATGAGTCAAAAATTCCAGTTTCTGGGAGATGCCTGCCCCAAATCTGAGGGGTCATCGGATCCCGCTAACCTGAGTCTCGCTTGTTGGAAACTACTCGAACAAGGGCAGAGGAAGATCCTTGAGCCTCGCTTCGGTGGGGCTCTTTTTTTTACCCCGCTCCCAAGATCAATCATAAAAAAACGGGCTCCAAAAATTTGGAGCCCGTTTGTATGAATATATTTGGTCGTAAGCTTTTATAGCGTACGTTTCACTTCTTTCTCTGTGAATCCTTCTATGATATCTCCCACCTTGATGTCGTGGAAGTTCTTAATAGAAACCCCACATTCGTAGCTCTGCTTCACTTCGGCTACATCATCCTTGAATCGCTTCAGCTGGTTGATTTCACCTGTGTGAACCACGATACCATCACGTACCAGTCTCACTTTATTAGATCGCTTCACAGTACCTTCCGTCACATAACATCCGGCTACCGTTCCCACTTTGGTGATCTTATACACCTCACGCACTTCAATGTTACCCGTGATCACTTCCTCGGTGGTCGGCTCAAGCATACCTTCCATCGCATCCTTCACGTCATTGATGGCGTCATAGATAATAGAGTATAGCCTGATTTCGATTTCCTCGTTCTCAGCCACTTTACGTGCACTGGAAGATGGTCTTACCTGGAAACCGATGATGACCGCATCCGATGCAGAAGCCAGCAACACATCAGATTCAGAAATCTGACCCACAGCTTTGTGGATGATGTTCACCTGAACTTCCTCAGTAGAGAGTTTCAATAATGAATCAGAAAGTGCTTCGATAGATCCATCCACGTCACCTTTCACAATCACGTTAAGCTCCTTGAAGCTACCAATGGCCAATCGTCTACCGATCTCATCCAGGGTAATGTGCTTCTTGGTACGGATAGACTGCTCTCGCTGGATCTGCTCTCGCTTGGTGGCAATCTCACGAGCCTCCCGGTCAGATTCCATCACGTTGAACTTATCTCCTGCCTGTGGTGCTCCGTCAAGTCCCAGCATCAGCACAGGAGTAGATGGTCCTACATTGGTCAATTTCTTGCCTCTGTGGTCAAACATGGCTTTTACTTTACCGAAATTTGATCCGGCCAGTACCACATCTCCTACTTTCATGGTACCTGATTGCACCATAAGGGTAGTCACATAACCACGGCCTTTATCCAAGGTAGCCTCTATCACTGAACCAACTGCAGGCTTATCCGCATTGGCTTTCAGTTCCAAGAGCTCTGCCTCCAGCAATACCTTCTCGAGCAACTCATCGATGCCCTCTCCGGTCTTGGCAGAAACGTGCTGGCACTGGTATTTACCACCCCAGTCTTCTACCAATATATTGATCCCGGAAAGCTCCTCCTTGATTTTATCAGGATTGGCATTGGGCTTATCTACTTTGTTGATGGCAATCACGATCGGTACACCAGCCACTTGAGCGTGGTTGATCGCCTCTTTGGTTTGTGGCATCACCGCGTCGTCCGCAGCCACCACAATGATGGCAATATCCGTGATTTTCGCACCCCTGGCTCGCATGGCTGTAAACGCCTCGTGACCTGGTGTATCAAGGAATGCAATGCGTTTCCCTGTCTCGGTCATCACATCGTAAGCACCAATGTGCTGTGTAATCCCTCCAGCTTCACCTTCAGTGACTTTAGAGTCTCTGATATAGTCAAGCAGGGATGTTTTACCATGATCCACGTGTCCCATGATGGTAACAATAGGTGCGCGATCTGTAAGATCCTCAGGACTGTCTTCGGCCTCCTCTATTTCAGTATCATCGTCTTCAGAGGTAAACTCTATGTCGTAGCCAAACTCATCGGCTATCACCGTGATGGACTCTGCGTCCAATCGCTGATTGATCGACACGAACATTCCAAGCGACATACACATAGAAATGACTTCATTCACGGAAACATCCATCAATGATGCCAAATCACTGGCCGAAATAAATTCGGTCACTCTTAGTGTTTTTGCATCTTCCTGCTCCGCCTGTAGCCTTTCTTCCTCAGCCTCCGCTTTGGCGCTTCGCTTATCCTTTCTGTATTTGGACCTTCCGGTACCGCTTCCTGACTTACCGCCTGAAAGCTTCGCCAGTGTGGCTTTGATTTTATCCTGGATTTCCTTGTCAGAAAGCTCTTCAGTCTTTCTCAGATCACGTTTCTGACCTCTGCTACCAGGTGCTCCTCTCGGAGGTAAAGCCGCATTATCTCTGCCCTGTCTGTTAGGTGCAGGGCTGTTAATTCTTTTCCTAGGTCTCTTCTTGCGATCTTTTCGCTCATCAGAGCTGGCCACCGGTTTCGGTTTTTTCTTATCAGCCGGCAGTTCAATTTTACCCAAAACCGTCAAGCCCTTCAGTGAATCTGCCTTAGCAGCGATGGTCTTTTCTTCAGGTTTTTCGGGCTTCTTCTCCTCTACTTTGGGTGCAGCAGGCTTAGGAGCCTCTTTCACCTCTTCCTTCACCTTCTCCACTTCTACTGGTGGCTCCGGCTTTTTCTCTTCAGCTTTTGGCTTTTCCTCTACCGGGGCAGGTTTTTCTTCCACCGGTGGAGCGGGCTTCTCAGCTACAGGTTCCGGCACTTTAGGCGCCTCCTCTTCTTTCTTCTTCTCTACCTCCTTAGGTGGCTCGGGTGTTTCTTCCACCTTGGCCTTTTTCTTAGGTTCCAGATCGATCTTACCCACCACCTTTGGCCCTTCCAGTTTCTGACGAAGGATCACCTTGTCAGAATCATCTTCTACTGGCTCTGCCGGTTTTTCCTTTTCTTTAGGAGCCTCTTTCGCATTGTTGTCCTTGATGAGAATCTCTTCCTCGTCATCTCCTTCGCTCTTGTCGGAATCCTGCGAATCTTTGATGACCATATTGTCAACATGCTTGTTTCCTATGGTTAAACCAGAGGCTTCCTCTTTTTCCATGGCAGAAGACGCAAATTCCTTGGAAAGCAAAGAATATTGCTCCTGGGTAATTTTCGAATTGGGACTGCTATCCACCTCAAAGCCCTTTCCGGATAGATAATCCAGAATGGTGCCTCTGCCGACATTCAGTTTTCTAGCAACCTGACTTAATCGATAAGTTTTCTCTTCTGCCATATAATTTTGTCCTGTATTTTAAAGTAGCTGGTTATTCAAATTCTTGTTTGAGGATGCTCAATACAAATTGAACAGTTTCTTCCTCAAGGTCAGTTCTCCTGACCAACTCCTCTCCGGATAATGTCAAAACGCTCTTTGCGGTATCTAAACCAATTCTTTTTAGTTCGTCAATTACCCAACTTTCAATTTCATCTGAAAATTCATCCAGATCCACATCTTCGTCTTCAAGGCCATCGAGTTCACGGAACACGTCTATTTCCAGACCTACAAGTCTTGAAGCCAGTTTTATATTTTGTCCTCCTTTGCCTATGGCTAGGGATACCTGATCGGGTTTCAAATAAACAGACACCCTGTCCTTCTCCTCGCTGATCTTCATGCTGAGGATTTTAGCGGGACTAAGTGCTCTGGCGATGTAAAGTTCAAGATTATCTGTGAAATTGATCACATCGATATTCTCATTTTGCAACTCTCTTACGATGGAATGAATTCTTGATCCTTTCATCCCCACACATGCACCTACCGGGTCTATCCTGTCGTCGTAAGATTCTACGGCCACCTTGGCGCGCTCGCCTGGCTCCCGTACCACATTCTTCATGGTGATCAGGCCATCATATACCTCAGGAACTTCACTTTCGAAAAGACGCTCCAGGAATGTTGGGGAAGTTCTGGACAAGATAATCTTAGGATTACCATTAGACATTTCTACCCTGTGTACAATGGCGCGTACTGAATCTCCCTTTCTGTATCGGTCTTTTGGGATTTGCTCGTTTTTAGGAAGGTTCAATTCATTGCCCTCTCCATCGATCAAAAGAATCTCACGGCTCAATGTCTGATACACCTCACCAGTGATAATCTCCCCAACCAAGTCCTTATACTTCTGAAAAAGGATGTCCTTCTCCAGATCCTTGATCTTCTGAATGAGTGTCTGACGTGCAGTCATCACAGCCCTTCTTCCAAAATCTTCAAGCTTGATCTCCTCAGAAACCTCTTCTCCAATCTCAAAATCCGGCTCAATCTTACGTGCTTCGGTCAAACTAATCTTGTCATGATCCCAGATATCCTCTGAGTTATCATCCACGATCTCTCTGAATCTCCAAATCTCAAGATCACCTTTGTCGGTGTTGATGATAATATCAAAATTATCATCTGTCTTATATTTTTTGCGAATCATGGTTCTGAAGACATCCTCCAGAATTCTGATCATCGTAGGTCGATCGATATTTTTGCCCCTGGCAAAATCCGCAAATGAATCGATTAAAATTCCAGTATCCATTGTTTACTTGAATGAAACTAATACCATTGATTTACTTATTTCATTGAAATTGATTTGATGCTGCCTGAGCTCTTTCTTCTCCTGCACTTCAATCATGATCATTTCATTGTTCACTTCCTTGAGCAACCCGCTAATCGTGGAAGCATCATTCAGCTCCACTTTCAGAGACCTGCCAATGTTCTTCGTGTACTGCCTTACATTTTGCAATGGGAAATCAACCCCCGCAGAAGAAACCTCCAAAAAGTACTTGTCTTCAAAAAGTTCTTTTTCTTCGAGAATCTGCGCAAGTTGTCGGCTCACAGAGCTACACTGATCGATGGTCACCCCATGATCACCATCCAGCAATACAATAAGGCGCTGATTACCAGCATTTCCTTTAAGAATAACCCCAACCACAAAAAGCGAAGGATCATCGGAAATGATCTCATGTACAAATTGCGATATCTCTTCTTCTACTGGTTTCACCACAACCATTTATTATGAATAAAAAGAGGGGACCTGCGTCCCCTCGAACCTAAATTCTATATTTGCATGCAAAGCTAACAGAAAAAATATTCATTTCAAATTGGCTAAAAAACAAACTATTAGGCGCTGAGTTCGTCATAAAGTAGATATTTTTAAAAAATTTAATTAGATGATCGGTAAACTCCGAATTGTAAACTCCCTCACCAAGGAGAAAGAGGTCTTTGAGCCATTGAGCGCTCCGCATGTAGGAATGTATGTTTGTGGACCTACGGTATATAGTGATGTACACCTGGGGAATGTGCGCACATTCATCTCATTTGATGTCATCTACAGGTATCTCCAGTTTCTCGGTTATAAAGTCCGGTATGTCAGAAACATCACCGATGTAGGCCACTTGCTGGATTCCGGCGAAGATAAAATCTCCAAAAAGGCCAAGCTGGACAATCTGGAACCGATGGAGATCGTACAGAAATATGCCAATGACTTCCACCGGGTGATGGATACCTTCAATGCCCTAACACCAGATATCGAACCCACAGCTACGGGTCACCTGATGGAGCAGCTGGTCATGATAGAGCAGCTGGTGGAGAAGGGATTCGCCTATGAGTCAAATGGCTCTGTATACTTTGACATAGAAAAATATAACGAGGCGCATGAGTATGGTAAGCTCAGTGGCCGCAAAACAGAAGACCTGCTCAACCAAACCCGTGAGCTGGACGGACAGTCAGACAAGCGAAATCCCTTAGACTTTGCGCTGTGGAAAAAAGCTGCCCCTGAACACATCATGAGATGGAAAACCAAATGGAGTGACGGGTTTCCAGGCTGGCACCTGGAGTGCTCTGTGATGAGCACCAAGTATCTTGGTGACGAGTTTGACATACACGGCGGAGGTATGGACCTGAAATTCCCCCATCATGAATGTGAAATCGCTCAAAATGCAGGATCAACAGGAAAAGATGGAGCCAAGTACTGGATCCATACCAATATGCTCACGGTCAATGGCCAGAAGATGAGTAAATCGCTGGGCAACTCATTCCTCCCCAGCCAGCTGATCTCTGGCAATCATGAGCTGTTGCAGCGGGGCTATGGTCCGATGACCATTCGGTTTTTCATGCTTCAGTCTCATTATGCCAGCACGCTGGACTTTTCCAATGATGCGCTCAATGCCGCTCAGAAAGGCTACACAAAGCTGGCCAATGGCCTTCGCCTGATCAAAGGCTATGAATTTCCTGAGGGAATCGAAGAAAACCCGGACCCCAAACAAGTAGAGCAGATCAATAAGATTTGTGACAACTGCCACCATGCCATGAATGACGATTTCAACACGGCATTGACAATTGGTCATCTATTCAATTTGGTAAAAAAGGTGAACTCCATTCAAACGGGCCAATTGGAACTGGCATCGATAGGAAAGGAAACTTTTGAGCGCATGAAAGAGACATTTATTTCTTTCACTGAAGAAGTTCTGGGCCTAAAGCTTGAATCTTCCGTCTCTTCTGATCATCTGTTGGAGGTGATTCTGAATGAATACAAATCTGCCAAGGAGACCAAAAACTATGAAAAAGTGGATGAACTCCGAGCTCAACTAAAGTCGGAAGGAGTGATCGTGAAGGACATGAAGACCGGAATAGACTGGGCGTTTGAGGAATAAGGGACTAAAAGTAAAAAAGCCCCTTGGATGTGAATCCAAGGGGCTTTTTTTAATGATGATTGGCAATCAGCTTCTCTTTATGCTTTTTAAGCTGCCTTCTTAAGGCCTCTACCGCCTCGTCCGCAGCTGCCTCGAAAGATCTGGACTTCTCCTTGGCAAACAGCTGACTGCCAGGGATATTCAATTTGATCTCTATTAATTTATTTTCGTTTGCATCATCTTGCTCTACCCTTAGAAATACTTCCCCATCTATAATCCTATCATAGAAAGTATCCAGTTTATCAGCTTTGTGTTGGATAAAGTTGACCAATTTTTCGTCAGCGTCGAAGTGGATAGAATGCATTTGTAGTTTCATGATACTAGAATTTAAAAGGTTAAACCATTAAGCTTTAGGATGAGCCTGGTCAAAAACTGACTTCAGCTTCTCCATTGAATTATGTGTATAAACTTGGGTGGCCGCAAGGCTGGTGTGACCCAAAAGGTCTTTCACCGCATTGAGGTCTGCCCCTTTATTTAATAAATGCGTGGCGAAGGTGTGCCTCAGAACATGAGGACTTCTTTTAGCAATGGTTGTGACTTGATCAAGGTATTTTTTCACTATCCGATACACCATCATAGGGTATAATTTATTACCGCTATCCGTTACCAACAAATAATCGCAGTAGCCAAACTCAGCGTTTCGCAATTGTTGGTATCCCTTTATGGACTTAACGATAAATTCGGCCATTGGTATAACTCTTTCCTTATTTCTTTTCCCTAAAACTTTGATGGAGCCCTGGTAGAGGTTTACGTCCGGGTCAGAAAGGTTAATCAACTCAGTCAGACGGATGCCAGTAGCATACAGCAGTTCGAGAATGAGTCTATCCCGTGCGCCAAAAAAATCTCTGGAGAATTCAATTTGATCAAGGAGGGTGATCATCTCACTCTCCCTCACGAAGGAAGGAAGTTTCTTGTCTACCTTTAAAGACTTAAGACGGCCTGTTGGATTGCTGGCCACATATTCTCTGGCCAGAAGGAATTTATAGAAAGCCTTCACAGAGGCCATCTTGCGGTTGACAGACTTTGGCTCAAGGCCAGACTCCATCAGATTTACCATCCAATTTCTCAGATGGGCATGCTGAACCTCCTTGAAATCAGAAGTTTCAAATTCTTCACTTAAAAAAATCTCTAGCTGAGTTAAATCCTTACGGTACGCCGTGAGCGTGTGTTCGCTGTAGCGCTTTTCGAATCGTAAGTATTTGAGGAAGGTGTCAATCATAAGCTAGTACTTCCCAGAAGCTGAGAAATACTAACTTAATAATTAAGTATCATTTATCCCTGTTTGGGATTAGTTATTTTCACGCTCGCGCAGGTGCTGAATGTATTCAGCCTTGATCACTTCGTGTCTTCTTTTTACAGAAGGCTTAGTGAAAAAAGTTCTTTCTCTGAGTTCTCTCAAAACACCTGTTTTTTCAAACTTCTTCTTGAACCTTTTAAGCGCCTTGTCGATTGACTCGTTTTCTTTTACGTTTACTACAATCATCGTTTTTCTATTTGAGCTTGCAAAAGTAGAAGAAATTTTATTGCGAGCAAAGCATTATCTCAATACTTCTCTGGAAATCACCAATTTTTGTATCTCCGAGGTGCCTTCTCCAATGGTACAAAGCTTGGCATCCCGATAATACTTCTCTGCCGGGTAGTCCTTGGTGTAACCATAGCCTCCAAAAATCTGCACAGCTTCATTGGCCAGCTCCACCGAAATCTCCGATGCATACAACTTGGCCATTGCGCCAGCTTTGGTGACTGACTTGCCCTGATTTTTGAGATCCGCCGCCTGATGGGTCAGTAACTTAGCCGCCTCCAGCTTGGTAGCCATCTCCGCTATTTTGAAGGAAATGCCCTGAAAACTACTGATGGGCTTTCCAAACTGCTCACGCTCCTTGGAGTACTTCACCGCCACATTCAGTGCTCCCTCTGCGATCCCACAGCTCAATGCGGCGATAGAAATTCGTCCACCATCCAGCACCTTGAGGGACTGAACAAAACCATCGCCCACCTCACCAATCAGATTAGCAGCAGGTATACGGCAATTATCAAAGATCATCTCAGCAGTCTCTGAGCACCTCATTCCCAATTTGTTTTCCTTGCGACCACCAGAAAACCCGGGAGTGCCCCGCTCCACGATAAACGCAGAAGCATTGCGTGAAGCACCTGCCTCACCTGTCCGGGCTATGACCACTGCCACATCGCTGGAGATGCCATGGGTGATAAAGTTCTTTGCTCCATTCAAGACCCACTCGTCTCCCTCCTTCTTCGCGACGGTCTTCATGTTGCCTGCATCTGAGCCGGTATTGGGTTCCGTGAGGCCCCATGCCCCTAACCACTCTCCTGAAGCCAGCAGTGGAAGGTATTTTTGTTTTTGTGCTTCATTAGCGTGCTGATAGATATGTCCGGTGCATAAGCTGTTATGTGCTGCCATGGACAACCCAATGGAACCATCAATTTTTGATAGCTCTATAATAGCGGTAACATATTCATGATAGCCAAAGCCTGATCCTCCGTATTCGTGGGGTATGAATACGCCCATCAGGCCAAGTTTTCCAAGTTTGTGAAACAGCGCTCTGGGAAACTCCTGAGATTCGTCCCACTCCATCTTGAAGGGTTCTATTTCTTTAGCGCCAAAATCCCGGATCATCTCCGAGATCATTGCTCTGTTTTCCTCCTCCTGTTTTATCCGAGGATCGTCTGTTAATAGTTGCATGTTGTTTGGGGTATAATGTTGTTCTTCACAAAATTAGCAATCTAAGCTCAGTGTTTCAGTTTTAAATAAACTTTTACATGATAGGCTTAGGTTATTCATTTTCCGACCAAAAAAATTACTTTTGCCCCCTGTTCAACTAAATGTTACTATAAAATGAAAATCGCTGTAGTCGGAACCGGATATGTAGGATTGGTTACGGGAACCTGTTTTGCTGAAACAGGAAACCATGTAACCTGCGTGGATATAGATGAGAAAAAAGTACAAATGCTTAATAATAAGCAGATCACCATCTATGAGCCCGGGCTGGAGGTGCTTTTCGAAAGAAACATTCGTCAGGGTAGGCTGGAGTTTACTACCGACCTCAAAGAAGGTATCAAAGGCGCGAAAATCATTTTCCTGGCTCTGCCCACACCTCCTGGTGAAGATGGATCTGCAGACCTGAAGTATGTCCTCAAGGTAGCCGAAGATTTAGGGCCGATTCTGGAAGAATATACAGTGATAGTAGATAAGAGTACTGTGCCAGTGGGCACGGCAGATAAGGTACATGCTGCAATCGCGGCTAATGCCAAAGTTGACTTTGATGTGGTTTCTAACCCTGAGTTTCTGAGAGAAGGAGTAGCGGTAGATGATTTTATGAAACCAGACCGTGTGGTCATCGGAGCAGAGTCTGACAAAGCCAAGAAGGTGATGGAAAAACTCTACGGACCTTTCGTGCGTCAGGGTAACCCTATCATTTTCATGGACGTGAAGTCTGCAGAGCTTACCAAATATGCAGCTAACTCCTTTCTGGCCACTAAAATCACCTTCATGAACGAGATCGCCAACCTGTGCGAGCTTCTGGGAGCGGATGTGGATATGGTCAGAAAAGGTGTGGGTACGGATACACGTATCGGCAAGCGATTTCTTTTTGCGGGAATTGGATATGGTGGAAGCTGTTTTCCAAAAGACGTACAGGCACTGGCCAAATCGGCCAACCAGGCGGATTATGATTTCAAAATCCTCAACTCCGTGATGGAAGTGAATCAGGCACAAAAAGAAAGGCTTATCGATCCTTTGAAAGCTTATTTCAATAATGACCTGAACGGAAAAACCATCGCCATCTGGGGACTGGCATTCAAACCATACACAGATGATATTCGTGAAGCACCAGCCCTTGAAAACATCTCAAAGCTTTTGAGTCTGGGAGCTAAAGTAAAGGCTTACGATCCTGAAGCCATGGAAAACGTAAAAGGAGTTTTTGGTGATAAAATCTATTTCGCTGAAGATGAATACGATGCCCTCAAGGATGCAGATGCGTTGATGATCATGACCGAATGGCCAGTATTCCGCACACCGGAGTTTGACAAGGTAGAAGCTCACCTCAACAACAAAGTAATTTTTGATGGAAGAAACCTATATGAGCTCGGACAGATGGAAGAGCTTGGATTTACTTACCACAGCATTGGAAGAAAAATAATCAATGGTTAAGCCACAAATCCTTGTCACCGGGGGTCTCGGATATATTGGCTCACATTCGGTAGTGGAACTCCACAATGCCGGATATGAGCCAATTATTATCGACAGTCTTTATAACTCCACCGAAGCTGTTTTGGACGCTTTGGAAGAAATTACTGGGGTGCGCCCGGTATTCAGAAAAGTGGAAATGTGTGACAAGGACGCTCTTCGAGCGCTGTTTGCAGAATTTCCTGATCTTGTTGGGAGTATTCATTTTGCGGCGTTTCTACAGGTGAAAGAATCTGTGGAGCAGCCCCTCAAATATTATCACAATAACCTTCTTTCCACCACCAACCTGCTGGAGCTTTCTCTGGAGTTTGGAGTGAAGAATGTCGTGTTCTCTTCTTCGTGTACGGTATATGGTAATCCCGAAAGCCTGCCCGTAAAAGAAAACGAACCCATCAAACCGGCCCAATCTCCATACGGAAACACCAAAAAAATCGGCGAGGAAATCCTTCAGGATACCTGTGCAGCGCACGAACTTCAGGCCATTTCCCTGAGATATTTCAATCCAATAGGTGCTCATCCTTCCTCCCTCATTGGCGAAGTACAACACGATGTACCACATCATTTGGTTCCTTATATCACAGAGACTGCCGCCGGTAAACGGCCATTTGTTTCAGTATTGGGTGGAGATTATGACACCAGAGACGGATCCTGCATTAGAGATTACATCCATGTGATGGACATAGCCAGGGCACACGTCAATGCACTGTCCCGGTTACTTCGCAAAGAAAACGAATCGAGCTATGAGGTCTACAATCTCGGATCAGGCAATGGCAGCTCGGTAATAGAAATGATCAAAGCCTTCATAGATGCCACAGGACTGGACGTGCCTTATCAAATAAGTGACCGCAGACCGGGTGATGTGGAGGCCGTATATGCCGATATTAGTCTGGCCCAGGAAAAATTAGGATGGACTCCACAGTTTGATCTGAAAGAAATGCTGAAGAGTGCCTGGGATTGGGAAGTCAAACAGGCTAAGAACTAATTAACATCATTGAGCCTCCAATCGTATTCCTTGTAAGAAATCTCTACCTCCTCGGAGATTTTTACCTCCGAGTATTGGTTAATAAAAGCTCTAAGGGGCATTTTTTTCCTGAAGTCTCCCCCGAACCAATCAAATAATTTGGAGAGGCTGGCGCCAGTTGTCGTAATGTCATTTCTAAAGTCATCATTGACAAACTCCCGAGCTTGCTCGTCAAGCTGGCGTTGTAGCAACGCTCCTTCATATGCTTCCCTTCTTAATTTCGGACAAGATAATGAAGCACAATTGATGGCAAAATGGATTCGCGGCTCAGCCCATTTCTTCCTGAGGATGTTATGCTCAATATTATTCAGATCATACCTCTCACCTGCTATTTCAATAAACTGGATATCCCATGGGGTGTTCACAAAAGGCACCTGAATACTGCTGCCAATATCTTTGATACTTGCTACCGGGTAGTATTGCAACACCAAATCAATGGTGGCAGCATTGTATAAGTTGATCCAGTAGGCGATTTGGTCATCTTCTGACCAGTTGGAGTCATTGGGCGCATTGTTGCTAAGTAGGTCAATGTATTCTGTCAGTTGCGCACTATCGGCCATAAACCCCCTATAGTCAACCAATCCTTCGTCCGTCACATATCGCTTCAGCAGCTCATCAAAAAGCTGATGACTTACGGGTTTTGTTTTGGCCTGTTGAGGGTTTAAGGTTCCACAGGCGTTTATAAAGAATAAACCAACCAAAAAGATGGTCACGCGCATATGTTCAGGTTTAGTTATTCCAATTACTTTTAATGAAACTCAGGGTAACTTAACTATTTATCAGAAATGATTGTTACCACAAAACCAATCACCACCTTATGAAACGTTCTGCCAATCTGATTCTCCTGATAATCACCGTATTGCTTTCCGGTAGTTCATGCCGTGACAAGTCAGAGGACCCAAAGCCTTCACACGAGGAGCTGCAGGCGGCCATATTGATTGGCATCAATCATCACCGAGTGTCGCTGGGGCTGACCGCACTAAAAGAAAATGACATTCTGGACAGAATAGCTACGGAACACAGCGCCAACATGGCTGACGGTGACATTCCATTGAGCCATGAGGGATTTGTTCAGCGGTTTGAGCAAGCCAGTAAAGAAACCGGAGCCTCCGCCATAGGGGAGAATGTGGGAAGTAACTACGCCAATGCCGCTGAGCTCGTGAAAGCATGGCTCGCCAGTGATGAAAATCGTGAAAACATTGAATCAGATTATACCCACGTGGGAATAGGCATTGCCGATGATGCCGAAGGCAATCGTTTCTTCACTCAATTGCTAGCCAGAATCTAAATTCGTCATTTAAACTCCCAAAAGATGGTCAAAATTTTATCTTTGCGGCTATGGCAAATTCTGAAGAAGCAGCAACGCTTAAAAATATAGCCTCACACTGCAAGGAATACGGTTTTATATACCCATCCAGTGAGATTTACGATGGTCTGGCAGCCACCTATGACTATGGCCCCTACGGCTCAGAGTTGAAAAACAACATCAAGGAATATTGGTGGAAAGCTATGGTGCGCCTCAATGAAAACATAGTGGGAATTGATGCCGCTATCTTCATGCACCCGACTACATGGAAAGCATCGGGGCACGTAGACGCTTTCAATGACCCATTGATCGACAACAAAGATTCAAAAAAACGCTATCGTGCGGATGTGCTCATAGAGGAGCAAATGGCTAAGCTTCAGGCCAAAATCGATAAGGAAGTGGACAAGGCCGCCAAGCGATTTGGTGATGCTTTCGACAAAGATCAGTTCATCTCCACCAACCCCAGGGTGGTAGGCTACGCAGAGCAGATTGCTGAAATCGAAAGCCGAATGAAGTCCTCCATCGAATCGGGAGACCTGGAAGCGCTAAAACAACTCATCGTAGACCTGGACATTGCCGATCCCATTTCGGGCACCCGAAACTGGACGGACGTGCGTCAGTTCAACCTCATGTTTAGTACAGAACTGGGATCAGTGGCGGGAGAATCAGGTAAAATCTACCTTCGCCCTGAGACCGCACAAGGTATTTTTGTGAATTATCTGAACGTACAAAAAACCAGCCGCCTGAAGCCTCCCTTCGGGATCGCTCAGATCGGAAAAGCCTTCAGAAACGAAATCATCGCCCGTCAATTTATCTTCAGAATGCGGGAATTTGAGCAAATGGAAATGCAATTTTTCATTCAGCCTGGCACCGAAATGGAATGGTACGAGCACTGGAAAGCTAAAAGGATTGCCTGGCACAAAGCACTGGGACTGGGTGATGACAACTATCGCTTCCATGACCACCTGAACCTGGCCCATTATGCCAATGCCGCCTGCGATATAGAGTTTAATTTCCCCATGGGATTCAAGGAGTTGGAAGGTATCCACTCCCGTACCGACTTTGATCTGGGTGCGCATGAAAAATTCTCCGGAAAGAAGCTTAAGTATTTTGATACCGCTACCAACGAAAGCTACACGCCCTATGTGCTGGAAACATCTATAGGTCTGGACCGAATGTTTCTGGCCGTGATGTCCGCTTCCTATGTAGAAGAAAAACTCGCTGATGGCAGCGAACGCACCGTCCTCAAAATACCACCGGTCCTGGCTCCTGTAAAAGTGGCTGTGTTGCCTTTGCTCAATAAAGATGGACTCCCAGAAAAAGCTGAAGCCATCATGCGCGAACTCAAGCTTGACTTCAACGCCCAGTATGATGCTAAGGATGCCATAGGTAAGCGATACAGAAGGCAGGATGCCATCGGTACCCCATATTGTGTGACTGTGGATCACCAGACTTTGGAAGACAGCACCGTCACCATTCGTGAAAGGGACAGCATGGAGCAGCAGCGAGTATCAATCGAAGAGTTGATCGGCACTTTGGAGGAGAAGGTCAGCATGAAAACACTGCTTAAAAAACTCTAAGTCTTGATATCTGGGATCGTCATTGCCCTGGGGGGCTTGTTTGGATTGGGGGTTTACTACCTGCTATTCGGCAAGCTCCTGAGTGAGGGCACACTGGCCAGGCTGGGAATCTCCGCCAGCCTGAGTCCCGCACAAAAAGACAGGCTCAGCCGTCACTTCAAGTTTTATCAGCTCCTTCCTCCCAAATCAAAGGCCCTTTTTGAATATCGGGTGGCCAAGTTCATTCGAATGAAGGAGTTTGTGCCCCGAAACATGACCCATGTAACCGAGGAGATGCAGGTGCTCATTGCAGCCTCTGCCATCCAACTCACCTTTGGTTATCCCAAAGTGTTTCTGAGCTACTTCAGGTTTGTGATCGTCTTCCCGGATCAGTTTTTTAGCAATGCCGGCCAGCGCTATCACAAGGGAGAGGTGAATCCAAAAGCCAAAGCCATTGTGCTCTCCTGGAAGCATTTTGTGGAAGGGTATTCAAAATCTGATGGCGTCAACCTTGGTTTGCATGAAATGGCCCATGCGCTGCAGTTGGAGAACATCGTGATGAATGATGAGTATGACTTCCTGGACAGTGAGGCCATCAAACACTGGCAAACGCTGGCTTCAGCGGAGATCACCAAGATGCAGCATGATACCACCTCATTTTTTCGCGAATATGGAGCTTCCAATCATGCAGAGTTTTTTGCTGTGGCCGTAGAGAATTTCTTTGAACGTCCGGTGGCATTTCATGATTACCACCCAGCCCTGTACGGTGCCATGGCCCGGTTGTTAAAGCAGGATCCAATGTTACTCTTATAATTCTATGGCCTGGACGGTACTTTCAATTTGACGAAAGTGCCACACACCCTTCCCAAAAGCTCAAATACTAATTTCTTTAAACACCTCAAAATAAGGCGGAATAAAGGGTTTAAGTAAATTCGGGGTTAAGTTTGCGTCCACAGAACCTGAGCGACTCTACTTAAAGCATGAACTGGCTACAACTACTCTCTCCCAAAAGATTCGGTGATAAAACCGAAGCAACGATTTCAAAAGACAGCAGAAGCCGGTTTGAGCAGGATTATGATCGGCTCATCTTCTCTCATCCCTTCAGGAAACTTCAGGACAAAACCCAGGTGTTTCCCCTACCTGAAGATGATTTTGTACACACACGGCTCACACACAGCCTGGAGGTAAGCAGCGTGGGGCGATCTTTGGGCAAAGCGGTCGGTGAACGCCTCCTGGAAAAACATCCGGAGCTCTCTGAAAGGGGCTTCACTTTCTACGACTTTGGGGGCATAGTGGCTGCAGCCAGCCTAGCCCACGATCTGGGCAACCCACCATTTGGACACTCGGGAGAGTCGGCCATTTCTTCGTTCTTCACAGATCATCCAAAGGGTAAAGCATTCCAGCAGCAAGTGGATCCGGCAGAATGGTCAGACCTCATCAGCTTTGAGGGCAACGCACAGGGGTTCAGAATCCTCAATGACGAAGAAAACAGTGCACTCAGGCTCACTTTTGCTTCCCTGGGAGCGTTCACCAAATACCCCAGATCCTCCTCTGCACCCAAAGACAAAAATCGAAAGAGTCAGAAGAAGTACGGCTTTTACAAAAGTGACAGCAAAAAATTCTCCGAACTGGCCACAGAGATGGGGCTCACGCCGATTGGCGAAGCGGCCTGGTGCCGGCATCCACTTACCTTTTTGGTAGAAGCTGCTGACGACATCTGTTATAACATCATAGATTTAGAAGACGGCTGTCGCCTCGGGCTGGTCCCATATGAAACCACCCGGGACCTGATGGCCGCCATCATCGGCGAAAAATACCAGCAGGAAAAACTGGAACGCTCGCGCAATGTCAACCAGAAAATTGGTTTGCTCCGGGCATTGGCCATCTCGCAGCTCATTGGTGAATGCGTAGACCTGTTTCTGGAAAAAGAAGAAGACATCCGCTCCGGTGCTTTTGACGGTGCGCTCACTGAGCACATACCGTCGGCGGAGGCTCTGCAGGCCATTACTACCCTTTCGATAGAAAAAATATACCGGTCCAAACAAGTTCTGGAACGCGAAGCAGGTGGTTTTGAAGTCATCGGCAAGCTGATGGAAGCCTTTTGCATGGCGACTTATCACAAGTTTTTTGACAAGGAAAATTATACGCCCCGAATGAAATCCATTTTCAGACTACTCCCGGATCCTTTTCAGGATAAACTGGAGCAAGAGCCAATTACCATTTACGATTCACTGCTCATTGTCATGGATTTTATTTCCAGTCTTACGGATTCACACGCCATTAAATTATACAAAACCATTTACGGTTTTTCACTTCCGGTTTCCAAAGCATAAAAAGCCTCTTTATCAACTACTTAATTGAGTTCTCGGAACTGATAAAATCATTACATTTGCAGCTTCATTTTCCATGTGGACACGTTTAGCCAATATTATCCTTAAGTACCGCATCTCCCTAATGATCATTTTAGGGGTGATCACCATTTATATGGGGTACCAGGCCCAGTACATTCAGTGGTCATACGACATGGCCAACATCGTTCCTGAGGACGATCCGGACCAGGAATATTTCAGGCAGTTCAAGCAAACTTTCGGCGAGGATGGCAACATTCTGGCCCTGGGCTTCAAGGATAGCGCCATCTACCAGTCAGACAATTTCAAGAAAATGAAATACCTGACCCGCGAGCTGGAAAGCATCAATGGAGTAAAGGATGTGCTCGGTCTGGCCAACCTGAAAATGCTGGAGAAAAACAACGAGAAGAAGCGCTTTGAGTTGGTTCCGGTGTTTCCCGAGATCCCCGAGAATCAGGCCAAGTTGGACACCATGCTGGCCTTTGCCAAAAACCTGAAGTTTTACTCAGGGCAGCTGATCAATGCAAAAAATGGAGCGACGCTGATCCTTGTCACCGTGGAGAAAGAAGCGCTGAATTCAGAATACCGACACATCATGGTAGCGGACATTGTACGGGCCGGGGACCAATTTCATGATGCCACAGGGATCGACGTGAACTATGCCGGACTGCCTTATGTACGCTCTGTCAATACCCTAAAAATTAAGGAGGAACTCAATCGCTTCCTGATCTACTCGGTCATCATCACCGGGCTGATCCTTTTTGGATTCTTCCGATCACTCAAAGCGGTAGTTTTCCCATTGATTATCATTGGTATGATCGTGGTATGGGTACTGGGAACCATCTCTCTTTTAGAATACAAAATCACCTTGCTCACAGGGCTGATCCCTTCGATCATTGTGGTCATCGGTATCCCCAACAGCGTCTACATGCTGAATAAATATCATCATGAGTATTCTACCCATGGTGACCAGATGAAGGCCCTCACCAAGATCATCAAAAACATAGGGATCGTTACCTTCATTACCAACTTCACCACAGCCGTAGGGTTTTTCGTACTGGTCTTTACAGGCATTCCTATTCTGGTAGAATTTGGGATCGTGGCAGGAATCAACATCATGTGTACGTTCATTGTGAGTACCATCATGATCCCGTCGGTATTTTCCCTTTTCAAACCGCCGACCAGCCGTCACCTCAAGCACCTGGACTTTAAAATGCTCAATGGCGCCCTGGTGGGACTGGATGTATTGGTGCATAACCACCGAAAGCTGATCTTCATTACCACTGGCATACTGGTGGCCGTATCGGTGTATGGCGTGATGCAGCTTCAGTCCAACTCTTACATGGTGGACGACCTGCCCGAAGAGAGCCCACTAGCTAAACAGCTTCAGTTTTTTGAAGAAAATTTCAGCGGTGTAATGCCCCTGGAAGTGATCGTGGACACGGGCACCAAAAAGGGGGTTCAGAGTCTGAGCAACCTGCGCAAGATCAATGAGTTTGAGATGTTTCTGGATTCGCTGAAAGGCATCTCCCAGCCAGTCTCTGTGGTGAGCTTTATCAAAGCTTCCCGACAGGCTTTCTACAACCAGGATCCGGCTTTTTATTCGATCCCAAATAACCGGGAAAGTGCCTTTATCCTTCGCTACCTCAAAGAAGAAAGTGACGAAGGGGGCATTGCCAAATCCTTTGTGGACAGCACGGGTCAATTTATCAGAATCTCCCTGAAGATGCCGGACATTGGATCCAACAAGATGGACTCCCTTGTGAACACCGTCATCAGTCCTAAGATTGACGAGATTTTTGCAGACAGTAAAATGGATGTGAAGATCACCGGAACCGTTCCACTCTTTATCAAAGGCAACAAATACCTGATCGACAACCTCATCACCTCCATGATCTTTGCGTTCTTCATCATTGCGGTGATCATGGCGCTGTTATTCAAAAACTTCAAGATGATCGTGATCTCTATGATCCCTAACATGATTCCGCTGCTACTGACAGGTGCCATCATGGGCTTTTTTGGGATTCCTTTGAAGCCTAGTACGGCATTGATCTTTAGCATCGCATTTGGTATCTCCGTGGACGATTCTATTCACTTCCTGGCCAAATACCGTCAGGAACTACACGCACATAATTTCTTCGTCCCCATAGCAGTGAGCCGTAGCTTACGCGAAACCGGTGCCAGCATGATCTATACATCCATCATCTTATTTTTTGGATTTGTGATCTTCACCCTATCAGAATTTGGCGGCACAGTGGCACTCGGGAAACTTACTTCCATCACCTTGTTGTTTGCTATGCTCACCAACCTGATCGTGTTGCCGGCGCTGCTGCTCCAGTTTGACAGTGGAAAACGCAACAAGAAAGATCATCCGTACATAGACGATTTTGCGAAAGCAGACTATGACAGTGAAGACGAAGAAACAGAAGAAGATAAAAACACATAAAAAATAGAGGCATAGGTGGCTAAATATCCAGAGTACAAACAGGTCAATTATCCGAAAGTGGCAGAGGAGATCCTCAAATTTTGGGAGGATCATGAGATTTTTGAAAAGTCAGTAACCGAGCGAGAAGGTGCGCCTACCTTCACCTTCTATGAAGGCCCGCCATCGGCCAATGGCACCCCCGGTATCCACCACGTGATGGCCCGGGCCGTGAAAGACATTTTTTGCCGATACAAAACCCAAAAGGGATTTCAGGTAAAGCGAAAAGGTGGCTGGGATACCCACGGACTTCCGGTGGAGTTGCAGGTGGAAAAAGAGCTCGGCATCAAAAAAGATGACATTGGCAAAACCATCTCGGTAGCTGACTACAATCAGAAGTGCAAAGAGGCCGTGATGAAGTTTAAGGATGAGTGGGACCGGCTGACTATGCAAATGGGCTACTGGGTAGACCTGGATGATCCTTACATCACCTTCGATCAGAAGTACATGGAGTCTCTGTGGCACATTCTGAAAAAACTCTATGACAAAGGCCTGGTGTACAAAGGCTACACCGTACAGCCTTACTCGCCCGCCGCAGGCACCGGACTCAGCTCCCACGAGCTGAACCAGCCGGGTACCTACAAGGATGTAAAGGACACCTCGGTGGTCGGACAGTTTAAGGTAAAAAAGGATGACCGATCGGCATTTCTTTTCAGCGCAGCTGACGAAGACGTGCGCATGCTGGCCTGGACCACCACGCCCTGGACACTGCCCTCCAACTGTGCACTTGCCGTAGGAGAGAAGATTACTTACGTGAAAGTGAAGACTTTCAACCAGTACACCTATGCTCCGGTGAGCGTGGTATTGGCCAAGGCTTTGGTCGGAAAATATTTTTCGGACAAGGCCAAAGACATCAAACTGGAAGATTACAAAGCCGGTGATAAGCTTATCCCTTTTGAAATCACTCAGGAATTTTCCGGTAAGGATATCCTGGAGGTGCGCTATGAGCAGCTGATGCCCTATGTGACCAACGAAGATTTGGAAAAGAATGCTTTCCGCGTGATCGCCGGAGACTTTGTGTCTACCGAAGATGGTACAGGTATTGTGCATACAGCCTCCGTATTTGGTGCCGATGACTTTAGAGTGGCGCAGCAAAACAATGTGCCTGCCATCCTGATCAAAGATGAAACCGGCCAGGATGTGCCTTTGGTTAACAAAAAAGGACAGTTTGTAGATCAGGTCACTGACTTTGCGGGATATTATGTGAAAGAAGAATACTATGACGATGAAGTACGCAACGCCCCGGACTTTAAACCGACGGATGTACTCATCGCCATCAAGCTCAAGGAAGAAAACAAGGCCTTCAAGGTAGAGAAATACGAGCACAGCTACCCACACTGCTGGCGTACGGATAAGCCCGTGCTTTACTACCCGCTAGACTCCTGGTTTATCAAGACCACCGCCATGAAAGATCGACTGGTGGAGCTCAACAAAACCATCAACTGGAAGCCTGCCTCTACCGGTTCGGGTCGCTTTGGCAACTGGCTGGAAAACCTGGTAGACTGGAACCTGAGCCGCTCAAGATTCTGGGGCACTCCCCTACCGATCTGGGTCACCAAAGACCGAAAGGAAGAAATCTGCATTGGCAGCATTGCCGAGCTGCAGGCCGAAGTAAAGAAATCCATCGCTGCGGGATATATGAAAGAGGAAGTCGGTGACGACTTTGACCTGCACAGACCCTACGTGGACGATGTGGTGCTGGTTAGTGCCAGTGGCCAGCCCATGTATCGGGAGTCAGACCTCATCGACGTATGGTTTGACTCTGGGGCGATGCCTTATGCGCAGTGGCACTATCCTTTTGAAAACCAGGACACCTTTGACGCCAACTACCCTGCCGACTTTATAGCAGAGGGTGTGGATCAGACTCGTGGGTGGTTTTTCACCCTGCACGCCATTTCTACTTTGCTCAATGACAAAGTGGCTTTCAAAAATGTGATTGCCAATGGCCTGGTACTGGATAAAAATGGCAACAAAATGTCCAAACGACTGGGCAACGCCGTGAATCCGTTTGAAACCATGGATAAGTACGGCCCGGACGCTACGCGCTGGTACATGATTGCCAACGCTAACCCGTGGGACAACCTGAAGTTTGACATAGAGGGTGTGGCCGAGGTACAGCGTAAGTTTTTCGGTACGCTCACCAACACCTATTCTTTCTTTGCACTGTATGCCAACCTGGATGGTTTTGACTTTTCAAAGCCTGCCCTGCCGATGGATCAGCGCACCGAAAGCGATCGCTGGGTCATCAGCCGACTGAATAGCCTGATTGCGGAAGCGGATGCAGCGTTCAACGACTATGAGCCTACCAAGGCAGCCAGAGCCATCCAAAACTTTGTGACGGATGACCTGAGCAACTGGTACGTGCGCCTGAACAGGAAACGGTTTTGGGTGGGTGAATACAACGCCGACAAAGAAGCGGCTTATCAAACACTCTATACCGCGCTGATGACGGTGGCTAAGCTATCTGCGCCTATTGCGCCGTTCTATGCCGAGCACTTATTCCAGGACCTGAATAAAGTTTCCGGCCTGGACACCAGCGCATCGGTACACCTCGCCAATTTTCCGGTATCGGATACGGAGCTCATCGACGAGGAGCTGGAGAAAAGAATGCATCTCGCACAGAGCGCTTCTTCGCTGGTACACAGCTTGCGCAAAAAAGAAAAAATCAAAGTACGCCAGCCTTTGCACAAAATCCTGATCCCGATCCTCAATGAGGCGGACAAGGACCGAATCGCTCAGGTGGCAGCGCTCATTATCTCCGAAACCAATGTGAAGGAAGTGGAGTACGTGGACGATGCCTCGGGTATTTTGGTGAAGAAGATCAAGCCCAACTTCCGTAAGCTGGGCCAGCACTTCGGGCCCAAGATGAAGCTCCTGACCCCTCTGATTAACCAGATGGATCAGGCGCAGATCAAAGAACTGGAGCAAACCGGCGAATATGCCGTGGAGCTGGAAGGTGAAAAAGTGGTGCTGGGACTGGAGGATGTGGAGATCACCTCTGAGGATATCCCGGGATGGCTGGTAGCCAGTGAGGACGGCCTCACCGTGGCGCTGGACATCACCATTACAGATGAGCTGAAGAAAGAAGGACTGAGCCGCGATGTGGTAAACAGACTTCAGAACCTGCGAAAAGATCAGGGGCTGGAAGTACAGGACAAAATCAACGTGAGCTACCACACCAATGACGAATCGTTGAAATCTGCGGTGGAGACTTTCAAAAGTTATATCCAAAAGGAAACCCAGGCGCTCTCGTTGGAGTATGTAAATGAGGCGAATGGTGGCACCTTGCTGGATATTGACGGCCTGGAGCTGACCGTGGCGATTGAAATAGCGAAGAATTAAACAGTCAATAGTCAATAGTTTACTAGTCCACAGACCGAACAGTGGACTAAAGACTAAGGCTATCGACTAAAATACCAGAAATTAAAATGGAGAAAAAACGAACACCTCTATACATCTATTACCTCATCAGCTTGCTGGTGATTGCCATCGATCAGGTGGTGAAAATGGCTGTCCACTTCAACATGGACCTGGGTGCCAAGGGTCAGATCAAGATCTTTGGGGACTGGTTTAAGCTGCACTACCTCACCAACCCCGGCATGGCTTTCGGCATGCAGATCGGGTTTATCGACAATGGAAAGCTCGTGCTCACGCTCTTCAGGCTGGCCGCCATGGTGGCCATTGGTTATTACCTCTATACCCTTTACAAGAAGGAAACCTCCAAAGGGTTGCTCATCTGCATAGCGATGATCCTGGGTGGTGCCATCGGCAACCTGGTAGATAGTATCTTTTATGGGGTCTTTCTGGACAATGCACCTTACGATGCCCCCACCCCATGGTTTTATGGCCAGGTGGTAGACATGTTTTACATCGATATCTGGGAGGGCCGCATTGCCGACTGGGTGCCGATCCTGGGCGGAGATTATATGGCCCTGTGGCCGGTCTTCAACATTGCAGATGCTTCCATCTTCATGGGAATCACGTTTATCCTCATTTTTCAGAAAAGCTTTTTCGGTCATGAAACCGAAAGTTCGGACCAGACGGAAGTGAAGGTGGAGCCATAATAGGGGCACCACCGCACAAGCACATCAGAAAACCTGACAAGTTCCAGAGACCTGTCAGGTTTGATTGTTTCCTGACACTCCGCACTTCTTTGCTTTACCGATCATAAAGAATCAAGCAATAATTGTATTTGTGTCGGGCAACACTAAAAGGTTATATTTTGTAAAATCGAATTATTGGACTCTGAATTTTAGAAAGTAGGGACGTAAAGGCGGGTGGGGCATCCAAGCCTTGCCCGGCCGGGACAAGTGTGAATCATTTTGACTCCAAACAATTCCTAAAAAAGCCCAAATGAGATGAGTCAAAATGATTTTTTGCGTGCGACCGGCTAGGTAGGTGCTTTCCGTGAGATCATTGTTTGTTTTCTTTGCCTACGCGGCCCGGGGCAAGCAAAGAAAATGAAGGTAAGTAGTCAATCAATTAGATTGAACCATATGACGTTTCAAATCACCACCTCACAATCCATCTTTAATCCAATCCTCACAGGAATTACGCTCAATCCATAATAAATACCACAAACATGAAATCATTCCTTCTGTCAGTGGGCATTTTGGTACTGTCCACGGCCACTTACGCACAGATCCTCAAAGTCAACAAAGGAAGCATCGACTCAGACTCCTCCGGCTATTTGATGGGTAGCACCAGTGTGGACTTCAACCTAAACAATAAAAGCGCTACCGCCGAGCAGAGCATCACCTACACGGGCCTGGAGGCGGATGCCGACCTGGCCTTCATCGGGAAGCAACATGCCTATATCCTCATCAACCAGCTCAACTATTTCAAATCTACCGGCGGGCCTCTGATCAGCACTGGCTATGCACACTTCAGGACCAACTTTCTGCGCAAAAAGCAACTCTCCTACGAGCTCTTCACCCAGATACAATACGACGGTGGCCGGAAGATGCCCCTGAGGTATCTCCTTGGCGGAAACACGCGATTGCGGCTAGCCAGCAGTGCGCACTCCAGCCTGTTTGTGGGCATCGGCGTGATGTATGAAAAAGAAAACTGGAAGATGCTCACCGATGAAACTCAGATCATCTACAAAAACCTCCTGAAATCCACCAACTACATCAGCTATAAGCAGGCCTTCAATGAGCACGTGAACATCAATGTGATGGCCTACTATCAGGGTGGCTATGATGGGGAAGCGGATGTCTTCCGAAGCAGGATCAGTGGTGAGGCCGTGCTAAACGTGAAACTCACCAACCTACTGGCCTTCAATACGTCTTTTTCCGCTCAGTACGAAGACCACCCCATCATCCCGATCAATAAGCTGGTGTACTCCCTTACCAACGGGTTTAAGTTTTCGTTTTGAGGGGTATAACCGACTCCAATGACCCATAAAGGTTCATTCTAACTCAGTCAAACCCCCATCTTTTTCTATGCCACTCCAGGTTTTCCTGAGAGGGTTTATATCGATTTTCATCAGGCAAAATCAACCTGCGGCTTTTAAACTGAGAAAGATTAAATGGCGACTGGCTCTCAACAAACTGATCCGATAGAATAACCTTATAGTCATGATCGATAGCTACTAAACCGCGATCAAAAGCCCGATGGAGATTAGGACACAGGGAAATCCCATTGGTGACTGTATCATCATGACTTTCTGCCCATGGCACCACATGGCAGGCATCAATCATTGAAGCATTCAGCGTTGTGTCTACTTTGAGACCGCTTATTGCGCAGGTTATTATTGTAGAGCAATGGTATTTTGCGCTTGAAGGCCGACTCCCTCAAAAAGACCTCCTCTTCCAACGCCTCTTTTGGCACATCACTTAACTTTTGAATGCGTTTACGATATTCCACAGGATCGTCATTCACAATCTGATCCTCTATTTCTCCCAGGTAGTCATACGAGTTATTCAAGCTCTCCTGCGATGCCTCTGGAAAATACTTTTCCCTGATGAGTGCCTTGGTAAGGTCACGGTTACCCTTGACTAGTAGAAACCGATAAAATTCATCTGCCAATTGACCATAAAGCACATATTCATTCAAAGCGGACAAACTCTTCACCGAACCAGAGCTGGTCAATACTTTTTCAAAACCCTTAAGGGTATGAAGTTGCCAAACCTGGGATCGCTCATTTTTAAGATGAAAAAAAGGCAATGCGAAATTGGGTGAATGACCGGACCGAACAAGTTTTTGCCAAAACCCTCTAAAGAGACTCACCAATTCGGGAGTAATTGGAAATTCGTTCTTTACACAATCGCCCCTTTCAATCGAATCCATGAGAGCCAGCATTAGAATGGGCTTATGAGGTGCTTTCCCCAGATGCTTATTGTTTCCTTGTTTAAATGATATGTAGCGCTCCAGATTCAAGTGTTAAACATAAGAAGTAATTGGGTGATTCATCTAAAATCTGACTTCAAAACCACTTCATCTCTTCTCCGCATGGTGTCCTCCCCCAAAACCAGCGGTGGTTTCGAAAAAACGTAAGGTCGTTTTTTAAAAACGTAGTGTTGTTTTCATAAAAACGTAGCGTCGTTTCCCACAAAACGTAGTGTTGTTTTTAAACAGATCAGCGGATAACGTTATTCCCACTCACGCCTAAGCCCGTCAGATTTCAGCCAACCACCACGCCCGTACCTTCCGCCAGGGTACCGAAAGCTTCCAGGTCAAAACCCCGCTCTTGCATGAACGACTCAAATGCCTGCTGAGCATCGGCCGACACAGTCACCAGCAGTCCACCACTGGTTTGCGGATCAGCGATCAGGCGATGGTCCATCCCCTCTGCCAGTGTGATCTTGTGGCCATAGCTTTTCCAGTTGCGGTTGGTGCCGCCGGGGGTGCAGTTGAGGTCGAGGTACTTTTGTACAAAATCAAACCTCGGCACCTTGCTCAGGTCAATCTGTGCAGCGCAGCCGCTCGCCTCGCACACCTCCAGCAGGTGTCCGCCCAGGCCAAAGCCCGTCACGTCCGTGAGGGCATTCACCCCCTCAAAGGCCGCCAGCTCCTGCCCGATCTTATTCAGCTGAAGCATGGTATGTTTGGCCAGGTCCAGGTCCTTAGCGTCGGCCAGTCCTTTCTTCTGTGCAGTGGTCACCATCCCTATGCCCAATGGCTTGGTCAGGTACAGCAGGTCTCCGGGCTTTGCCGCAGCGTTTTTCTTCACCTGAGTCACTGGCACCCTGCCGGTCACGGCCAGCCCAAAGATGGGCTCCGGGGCATCAATGCTATGCCCGCCGGCCAGGGGTATCCCCGCATCGGCACAAACCTTGCGGCCACCTTCCAGCACTTTGCCCGCCACCTCTATGGGCAGCTTGTCTATCGGCCAGCCCAGAATGGCAATGGCCATGATGGGCGTGCCCCCCATGGCGTAGATGTCGCTGATGGCATTGGTGGCGGCTATGGCCCCAAAATCAAAAGCATCGTTCACGATAGGCATGAAAAAGTCTGTGGTACTGATGATGGCCGTGGTGCCATCCAGGTCGTAGACCGCCGCATCGTCTTTGGACTCGTTGCCCACCAGCAGGTTTTTAAAAAAAGGCATTGGTTGCCCGTCGGTGCTGATGATCTTGTCCAGTACCTCAGGGGCTATTTTGCAGCCGCATCCGGCTCCATGGCTATATTGTGTGAGCTTGTATTCCATTATATTTTTGATAAAATTTCTTCGGCTATGTGCATGGGGTCACTGCTCTGGGTCTCCAGATGTAGGCGGATATGTTCCCTTTTTTCTTCAATGGACTTTCCGTATCGTTTGTCATAGTACTTGAGAATGATCGCCGCTGCTTCATGCGCATCGCCATGATCAATAAACTCCAGGGCTTGTCGGGCTTCCTTTTTCCCCAGCTTTTTTTGTATGCTTTTGGTGGCCAGCACCAGCCGCTCGAGCGACACATGGCGGTAGTTCAGCACCAGGTTTTTGACCCGTACAGGCCGGGCCACTTCCAGAAATACGTGGGGGCTCTGCTCCTTCTGATGATAGAGTTCTGCTACCAGGTCCACCCTCCCGATGCGCATAGACTCATCCTCCACCCAGATACGTCGAGTAAGGTCCAGCTTTCTAAACTCCTGAAATAACAAATTCTGAAATTGCTCTGAGGTAGGCTGTTCCTCCGACTCCTGTCGGCCAAAGGCCGAACCCTGGTGACAAGCCAGGCCCTCAAAATCCACCATCTGCTCTCCCAACTCCTGCAGGGCATAGAGCACCTCCGTTTTGAGTGAGCCGGTATAGCCGGTCAGCACCATCAGTGGCAGAGGCTGGTCAAAAAACTCCAGGGCTTCGCGGCGATAGGCTTTGTACCCACCATTGAGAATGGACACTTTAAACCCATTGGTCTCCAGCAGCATGGCCACACTGTGTGAGCGGTTGCCGCCACGCCAGCAGTGCACCAGCAGCTCCTGAGACTGAAGGCCTTCGGCAAATTCTATAAAACCACTCATCTTCGGACCGATAAAATCCAGCCCCCTTTTGAAAGCCGCCTGGGGGCTGTCCTGCTTGTAGAGGGTCCCTACGATCACCCGCTCCTCATCAGACAGCAGTGGCATATTGAGCGCATTGGGCAGACGGCCCTGCTCATACTCCACGGGCGAGCGTACGTCTATGATGGGGAGCTTTTCTCCGAGTGAAAGAAATTCCTGAGGGTCTAACTGCTTCATGTGGAGCCGCAAATATAACGCACTCCCGTATCAAACATTCTCAGGGTAAATTGAGCATGGATTTATTCAGTTCTCAGGCTCTTCACCGGGTTGACCACCGCAGCCTTCCAGGCCTGAAAACCAATGACCACCAGGGCTACAAAAAAGGAAATAAAGGTGCTCAGCGCAAACATGTCCACGCCTATCCCCACCCGGTATGCAAAATCCTCCAGCCACTGTTGCATCAGCCATACGGTCAGGGGAATGGAAAGCACCACCCCCAAAATGAGCTGCCACGAAAAAGTACGGGCCAGCAAGTGGAAGATTTGAAACGGAGAGGCCCCGATCACCTTGCGGATACCGATCTCCTTCTCCCGACTATTCACCACCAGCACGGTGAGGCCAAGCAAGCCAATGGCCGCTATCAGGATGGAAATAACCGTAGCCACGCCAATGAGTTTATTGAGTCGGGCTTCATTTTCATACTGCCGGGCCACATTTTCGTCCAGGAAGGTATACTCCAGGTTTCTGTTGGGAAACGTTGATTCCCATGCTTCCGTGAGTATTTCCTGCACCTGCGAAAGCTGCGAGCCGGTAAATTTGAAGAGTAGCTTTGGGATCATGGAATCCTTTACTTCAGCGTCAGAAATGCCCAGAAACATAGGCAAGACATTTTGGGTAATCACCAGCGGGGCTATCTCCTGATGGAGGGAGGAAAAATGAAAGTCTTTGACCACCCCAATGATCCGGTGTTCCCCGAAATTATCACCGGGGAGTTTTTTTCCAATCGGATTTTCAAAGCCAAAATAGTCCACGGCGGTTTCGTTGAGCAAAATAGACTGTCGCTCATCCAATCCGCTGCCTTTTTCAAAGTCTCGTCCTTCAACGATTCCTATATCAAAAGCCGACAAATATTCTGCGTCTACGGCCAGCATGCTGAACGTGCGAAAGATGCCTTTGTCGTCTGTAAAAGACAGTGCGGCCCAGCCAGGGGTGCCGAATGCATGACTGGCCATGGTAATACTCGAAACTTGAGGATGTGCCTCTATTTTAGGCTTTAGCAGCGCTCCATTAGCCCTGGCGGAGGCTATCCGCTCGGTGGTACGACCAGACTCTGAGCTGGAAAACAACGGCACCGACACGAAGGCCTGATATTCAAAACCCAGGTCTTTATCCTGAAGAAACCGGATCTGCTTTTGCATAATGAGCGCACTGCTGATGAGCAACACGGTGATCACAAACTGAAAAGTCACCATGACTTTTCTCACCCAGTGTTTCCCTCTGGAGTTGCTGCCTGAACGCATGATCGCAAGCGCCTTGGTGCTGGTGAGAATAATGGCCGGATAAATCCCAGCCAGGGTGCCAATACACAAGGCGATGAGGAAGAAGATGGCCAGGTGCCACATCTCAAAAACATAGACTAGTTCAGTTCCCGTCAGGCGATTGAACGTAGGGATCAACAGTACGGCCAACAAGCCCCCCACTAGCATCGAGACCAGAGCCACCAGCACACTCTCACTCAGGTATTGAAAAATGAGGGTTCGCTTGGCCGCTCCCAATATTTTACGCATGCCCACCTCACGAGATCGCTTAATGGACTGGCCTATGGAAAGCGTGGTGTAGTTGATACAGGCAATGAACAGCACCAGCAGACCAATAATGCCCAGCACATAGACGTATACAGGGTTGCTCACCGGCGCTATGCCCGCCGGGATCTCAGGGTTCAGGTGGATGTCTGTGAGGGGCTGAAACCCAATGTTGTATTCATCCCTGTTCATCTCCTCGCCCAGGTAGCTCATCACCACATCCTGCGACTTGGCATTGACCGTTTCTATACTTGTCTGATCCTTCATGAGCACATAAGTCTCTGGCCCAACCATCATCCAGGCAGTCAGGGCGCGCTCTCCCATCAGCTCCCGGTTGAGCACATTGGAAATGGCCAGATCAAACTTGATACTCGAACTCTGTGGGATATCATCCAAAACCGCCGTGATGGTAAACGGTGTGACATCTTCATCGAACTGAAGCTGGAGCGTTTTACCGATAGGGTCTTCGTCACCAAAGTATTTTTCGGCATAGGCACGGGATATAATGAGGTCATACCGGCCAGACAGGGGTTCGGTCACATTGCCATGGATCAGGTCGAAATCAAAGACTTCAAAAAATTCAGGACTGATAACCGCCACCGGCTCGCTGATCACATCCTGCTGATTTCGGCTCACCGGAAAATTTCTCAGGTGATACTGTACCACTTCCTCAAATTCCGGAAAGTTCTCCTCAAACAAATTCTCAAACCGCACCGGAGTATTGGAGTTGAAAAATATCTTCCCCTCCCCATAATCTTCCAGCAACCAAGCCCTGTAGATCCGGTCTTTTTTGGTGTGAAAGTGGTCGAAAGTGACCTCCTGAGTCACATACAATCCCATCAACACAAAACAGACAATGCCAATGGTGAGCCCGAGGGTGTTGAGCATGGTGTTGAACTTATCCCGCCATAATACCCTGACGGCTACTTTGAAGTGTTGTCCTGAATTCATGATGATGTTGTTTTTGAGTTTTGAGTTTTTTCTGAGGGCCGACCAGCGAAAAGAGCGCAATACCAACCAGGTATATTGCCAGCTAGCCCTTCTGGGACCTTTGTGAGAAGTGGTGCGATAGAAGATTTCCAGCAGGTCTCCCTGGAGATCCTCCAACAGGTATGGATCGCAATACCACTCCAGAAAGCGGCTTGCCCATCGGGGGGGCAGATGACCTTGTGTGGAAGCCTGACTCATCAGCTAACGGAAAAGGTGAGTTTGGGTAACTTCTGATAGAGCTCCATGCGGACCGCCATGGATTCCTCCAGCACCTGCCGGCCAGCCTGAGTCAATAAAAAATAGCGCTTCCGGCGACCACCACGCTCCTGAGTGGCTCCCTTCATCTCTGAGCTCACCAGGCCTTTCTTTTCCAGCCTCCGGAGTACAGAGTGTACAGCGGTCACGTCTATCAATCTCTTGGCCTGCTGATGGAGTTCATCGAGTATGGCTACGGCGTATGCTTCGTTTATCAAAGCCCCTACGGTGAGGAGCACCAGCTCCTCCAATTCTCCTATCGATTCTCGTTTCATGAGAAAATATTAGTTGTACAAAGATACAATGATACAGTATCCTGTTGATTTGTACAACTAATCAATGAAAGCTTAACCCTTTTTAACATAAGGGCAGAAAGAAGGATCAAGCAATATTTGTGTTGGGTATCACTCTATAGTTATACCGAATTAATCCACTGTGGATTCAGAAAAGTTAAGACGCAAAGGCGGGTGGGGCATCCAAGGCAAGTGTGAATCATTTTGACTCCAGAAAGTTTTAAAAAAGGCCAAAAACGATGAGTCAAAATGATTTTTTGCGTTGGTGCCTTTTCTTTTGCTTCGTTTTCTTTGGGCAAGCAAAGAAAATGAAGGGTAAGTAGCCAATCGGTTGGATTGAGTCATATGAGATGTCAGATTACGGATCACTATCCACCTTTAATACAATCTCCCCACAACTTTATTACTTCATCCAGAAAGAAGCTATCTGAGGGGTTTGATGCCGATGTGGCAGCCTTCTATACAGTATCGGTAGTATAGTTTGAGGTGATCGCCTTCACCCACTATGGAGTATTCCGCTGTTTCTTTGGATTTGCGTCCGGTCCTCACCTCAGCCAGGGAAAGGATGTAGCCATCAGTGGCGCTATCGACCAGCACCCGATAGGTGTTGAAATCCTTCAGTCCGGTATAATTGGAAGAAAACACTCCGCCGGCTTTGAATTCCAGGATCTGAACGGGAGAGTCCGGCACTTGCTCCACTATGTATCCCCCTCCGGGCGAGTAGCCATATTCAAATACCTGCCACTTGCCCACCAGTGAGCGCTCATCATCGATCAGCACACAGCAGTCGTACTGACTACAGGAGGAGATCAGCAGCAAAATAAAGGGGATGAGGATGGGTGTCGGTTTCATAGTCTTTGGGTTTGTCCTATAGACACATCATCCTGTCAAAGGGTTGACTCAAAGGATGGTGACATTCCGTTTAGTCTTCTGTCAAATAGTTTCCTGAAAGACCAACCTGAATAAACCGCGGGGTTTAACTTAGCCGGCGAATCAAACCACAGCATCCGTTGTTACCAAAAAAATCCCTCGGAGTAATCCTGGCCGTCACCGGCATCTTACTTTTTTCAAGCAAAGCCGTCATGGTGAAGCTGGCCTATCAATATGAAGTAGACACCGTCTCCTTACTGCTGTTTCGCATGGTCTTTTCACTGCCCATCTATGTGGTGATCGCAGCGTTCAACAGGCCCAAGGAAAAGGTAGCCGGGAAAGACTACATGTGGTTAATTCTTTTCGGATTCATTGGCTACTACCTGGCCAGCTACTTTGATTTTCTGGGCCTCATTTACATCAAAGCCAGTCTTGAGCGGTTGATCTTGTTCATCTACCCCACGCTGGTATTGCTCATTTCATTTGTCTTTCTCAGAAAAAAGATCACCAGAAAACAGGTGATTGGTGTGGTGGTGACCTACTTGGGTGTACTGATCATCTTTGTGTCGGAGCTGAGCATCAGCGATGACTCATCGGTGATACTGGGCAGTGTCCTCATTTTTCTGAGTGCCCTCACCTATGCCAGCTATCTGGTGGGTTCCGGGTGGCTCATTCCCAAATTTGGTGCCACCGCCTTCACCTCCTACGCCATGATCGTGTCCTGTATGGCGGTGATCCTTCACTACTCCCTACAACGACCTGTGGGCCTCCTCGACTTTCAACCCGAAGTATATTGGATCGGGCTGGCCATGGCCATATTTGCCACGGTCATTCCCTCCTATCTGGTCAGCTTTGCCATCAAAATATTAGGGGCCAACGACTTTTCAATCTTTGGGAGCCTGGGCCCCATTTCCACCATAGGTCTTGCTTACCTGTTTCTGGGCGAAACCCTCACATGGACACAATTCCTGGGTGCAGGGGTGATCATTGGCGGGATCGTTTTGGCTGAAAAGAAAAAGAAGGGTTAAAGAAATAACAAAGATCAAACGATTTGATGGTGCCTTTTGGGACAATTCCTAACAAATCGCTTATGCGGTTGCGTGATTAGCAAAAAGTAAGCGAAATATTGCAAAAAAGTCAGTAATTTCTTAATTTTGCTATCATAATCACAAAAAAACACGCCTATGACACTGCTCAGAGTACATGACCATCAGCAAGACCTCACCAACGACTTTGTGAAAATGGTACGAACCACAATCAAAAAAGGAAACTCCGCAGCAGCTAACAAACAGCAGATTTTTATGATGGGTCAGGAGATGGGTTTTTGTAACGACGAGATCCGCGTACTGCTGGAGGACGCAGTGCCCTCAGCGCTTCCTTTATAATCTCACCCTGATCCCCGGACCTATCAGAAAGAAGGGTTTCTGCTCGCTGAGCAAATAGCCAAAACCCGCATAGAGCGGAAAGGTCAGTTTGTTATCGCTGGAAGTGGGGTAGAGCGAACCGATGACCACCAAACCCACATCCCGGCTGTTACTCTCTGTAAAGTTGAAAGCATCTATAGCGATGAAACCGGCTCCTAGTTTATAAGGCCTGTACTTAGCGATTCGGCCGGGCTGGTAAAAGCTCATCTGGGCGATCATAGCAAAGCTGGGCCCCCCAAAATTTCCAAAGTTTCCGGTACCGGACTTTAAGATCAAAAGACCAGCAGGAAATGACACATCAATGTCAAAGTTGTAATCCCGCTTCAGATGGATCTGTATTTTCTTGGTACGGCCATCACCACCATACTTAGACTTCACGTGACTTATCTCCAGCTCTATTCGTGACCATTCTTCCAGCTCAGAGGTCTTCTTGGAGAGGAAATTATTCAGGTTGATGTCTTCGCTCCGGCAGTACTTATCGTCATAATGAACAAACCTCGGAGAGGTCTCTCCGGGGCATATCACCACTTCATCAAATTGGTATAGCTCGATGAGGTTTCCTTTTTTGTTGGAAATTTTCACCTTGATGGTCAGGTATTGCTTGCCAAAGAGGTCCTTACCTTCATCTATTTTACCCCGGTCAAAATCAAAGACCAGATCCGTAAGGGTGTTTTCATAATAGATCGGCTTTTCGATATCGCTCACCACCTGCTGCCGGTCTCCAAAGTCCAGGTTGATGAAATCAAAAGGTCGCGGACGCTGATACTCCTCTACTTTGAGGCTTTTACCAGTGGACTTATTGTGATTAAAAATCTCAATGTTGTTGGTATTAATAGTCAGCGGTACCTTGATTCTAAAGAGTGATATATTTTCATTTTTGATCAGTGAATCATACTCCAGGTTGCTGGCGCCCGGAAAACTAAAAGCGGCTTTGTGAAGTCCCTCACCCTCCAGTTTGATGTTTAAGGTTTCCCCAGGGTATACGGTGGTTCCGCGCTGCCAGTCCTTCCCTTCTCTCTGAATAAAGATCTCCTGGATGGTGGTCTTGGGTGTGATGTCCAGATTACTCACAAAGCGCGCATCGTCCCCGTCTTTGATGTACAAATAGCCATCTGACTTTCTGTGGTAGCTGTAGGGCCGCAGGAGACAAAGTACCTTGTCATTGTTGAGTCGGGCTTTGGTGTAAAGCTCCGCGATCAACGCTCCTCCGGATTCTTCCTGGTCTTCAATTCGGTAAGTTTTCCCAAGCCTGAGAAACCGATTGTTATCTATCTGGACCTCTATGGCCTCCTTCTTGTCATCTTTTGGGGTCACCTCCTGGGCATCAAACTGCAAAAAGGCCAACCGGCCAGAGCGGATCTTGAAGGTATAGCTGAGCGATTTCAGTTGATACTTTGGGCGCCCTGCCTCCATGGTAGGTTTCCTCAGTGTAAATGGCACTTCTACTTGCTGATCGCCCAATGTATTGGGCAATAAATGCAGCAGAAGCTTTGGACCCTCCCGGGTCATTCTATAATTAATTGGCAAGCCCTCTGTCCAGCGATTGTCCACCAGAATATTCTCAGAATTGTTGCTGGTCAGCTCAAATACCTTTTCCTCCCCAATGTATAGTTCCTCACTGCCCGGATATAGCTCCACGTAGGTATTGGTATAAGGGAATAGTGGCATATCCACGTACTTCACCACCGAATCCTCTCTGATCCCTAAGGTAAATTTTAAAAATTCGCTGGTGGTGAGCTGATTGAACCGGACTTTGAATCGGGCATAATCACTGAACATCATGATGGAGTCCAGTGGATAATAATCAGCAGAGGGCATCAGGGCGATATCAGTAACCTCAGAGTCCCCGTCGAAGAACAAATAAACTTCGGCTATTTCATCTTCCCGATCGTACTGGAAAGCCAGCATCTCCTTCTGATTTCTTATAAGGGTATGCCGTGACCAGGAGTACTCCATGGTATCTATGAACATCTTCGCCTCCAGCAGTGGACTTTGCTGGAAGGTCATTTGAGAAAAACCGGATACAGAAATAAGAATGAGGAGGCAAAAAGCTCCAAAGGAAATAGCTAACTTGATTTTTTGCATTGCTGCAAAGATGGCAAAGCCATGGCAAGTGTACAACACCTAAATCTCAGTGGCCTCTTCGGTAATAATCTGCGGCTTGCCCTCCAGCGTCTTATGTACGGGGCACCTGTCGGCTATTTCGATCAAGCGCTTGTGCTCGGCATCCGTCAAATCTCCCTCCAGTCTGATCATCCGCCTGATCTGATCAATCTTTCCTTTGGCCGCTTCGGCCTGGCCACCATCTTGCTGGTGAACCTTGTCGTGTGTGAGCTTCACTTTCACCTCTTTCAGGTCTATCTTCTTGTAATCCGCATACATGCGCAGGGTCATGGCCGTGCAGGCGCCCAGTGCAGATAGTAAGTAACCGTAAGGCGAAGGACCGTGATCGGTGCCTCCGCTACCTTCTGGCTCGTCTGCCAACAAATGGTGTTTCCCCGCAGTGATCTCGGTGAGGAAGCCCTGATCAGAGAGCCGGGTCCAAACCTCGCCTTCCGGCGCTACTTCCTCAGCATGGTCCGATACTATATAGCGGGAAGCCCATGAAGACACTATATTACCCACATAGTGGGAATCCGCTTTTCTGCTAAGCAGATGATCTGACCCATCCAAAGTAATGAAACTCTTCGGGTGCATGGCCTGCTGATAAATTTCAGCGGCATTGTCTATCCCCACTATTTTGTCCTGTGGTGAGTGCATCACCAGCAGAGCCTTGCCCAGGTGCCTGATCACTTCTCCTTTTCGATCCTTTTCCAAATCTTCCAGAAACTGCTTTTTGATTTTGAAAGGCCGTCCTCCTATGTTGACCTCCGCTTCTCCTTTTTCCCGAATCTCCTTTTCTCCGCCCTTGAGTAGTGCCTTCACATGTGTGGGGTTGGAAGGCGCACCTATGGTCACCACGGCCTTCACCTTTTTCAGCGCCCCAGCCACATGCAAAACAGCCGCACCTCCCAGGGAATGCCCAATGAGGATTTGTGGTGCCTCGAATTTCTTTTCCAGAAACTCATAGGCCTCCGTGAGGTCTGAAAGGTTGGAGGAAAAATTGGTATCCTCAAATTCGCCACCACTCTGACCCAGCCCGGTGAAATCAAACCGCAGGACGGCCATGCCATTTTGAGTAAGCGCCGAGCTGATATGATCCAGCGCCTTGAGTGTACTGGAGCAGGTAAAACAGTGTGCGAAAAGGACGAACGCTTTGGGTTTTCCTGTCAAAGGGAAATCCATCCTCCCGGATAAGTTCTGACCTGATTTATTGACGAATGATACTTTTTGTGACCTCATTTCTGAACCCGTTAGTTTGCAAATCGTTAACTTGAAAGTTAAAACCCAGGCCAAATCTCTCGGCCTTCAAGCTAAATCTAACATTGATACGTATAAACGCCGCCTGTTTGACATTGTTATTCGCCTATACGTCATTGTATGGACAAACGCTCAACTATGACGTGATCAGAAATGACAAGTCTATGGGCCAGACGGTGGTCAAACGAATACTGAAAGGAGATGAACTCACTTACCACCTGAATACCAAAACGGAGCTGAGAGTAATCTTCCTGTTTGATATAGAATACGACTTGAAAGAAACTTTCAAAAACGGGAAACTCATTTCGGGTACCGGATTCAACACCCTCAATGGAAGTGTGCAAAAAGAAACCCAAATGGCCCTGAAGGAAAAATTCTACGAGTTGGTGATCGATGGTATTCGTACGGAAATTAACGAAACAAACATTACAGAGTCTGTTTCGGAAATCTACTTTGAAGAACCCCACCACAGCAAGAAGGTGTTTTCTGCCTACTTTGGCCGATACCTGAATTTTGAAAAGGTGGGAGAACGCCAGTATTCACTTACCTCACCCGATGGCACCAATGTCTATACCTACGAAAATGGCATTTGTACCAAAGTGAAAGTGACCCGCGACTTTGCCACTTTTGAGTTCATATTGAAACCCGAAAGCCTGCTAGCCGTGAGAAATAAGCAGATCACCGGTAAAACCAATGATTAGCACCCTGAAAAAAATCGTTCTTCCTCTTTCTGTTTTGGTCATTCTTGGCTTTGTGCTTTTTATGATCAATCAGATTTCAGGTGTCTACCTGATGCTGAAAGAGATCAATCAACTGACGGCCAATGTGGTCTTAGTAGTCCTCAGCGCAGTGGCTATTGGGCTTGTTGGCTGGCCGGGGCTGCTTTTTCTGAAATTGCCACGGGCCATCTCCCTGCCCAAAAATCAGGATGAGCTCCCCCGATACCGACAGCATCTCCTCAAGCGTCTCAGGAGAAATGAAATACTACGGGCACAGGGCATCCAGCCTCAAAAGGTGGAGGATCTTGCCGAGAGTATCGCGGTGCTCAACCAGTCCGCCAACAAAGTGATTCAGCAAACTGCCACTGCGGTATTTCTCACTACTTCTGTTTCACAAAATGGCAAGCTGGATGCGCTCACCATTCTGGCTACCCAATCACGCATGGTCTGGAAGATCGCACATATCTATTATCAACGGCCATCTTTCCGTGAGCTTATTTATCTCTATGCCAATGTAGCGGGGTCCTCTTTTCTCGCTTCCGAAATAGAAGATCTGGATGTCTCCCAGCAAGTGGAGCCAGTCATCAGTTCATTTCTGAAAAACTCCGCCGGTAAGTCCATCCCCGTGATCGGCCCTACGGCCAATATCATTCTGGATTCCCTGCTGGAAGGCTCTACCAATGCCTTTCTCACACTCCGCGTGGGCAATATTGCGCAAAAGTATTGTGCATGCAACGAGGTAGTGGACAAGAAAGCCATTCGGAAAAGCGCCTTCATGGAATCCGCCAGCCAGCTAAAAGGCATTGTGATGAAATCCTCCGGACAAATCATGAGTGGTCTTCTCAAGGCCACCCGCAAAGCGGGTGTGGACACCCTGAAATCCGGCTGGGAAGGCATCAAAAACACTGGCGTGAAAGTGGCCGAAGGAATCTCAGAAGCCGGTCAAAAAATCAACCCGTTTAGAAAAAAGGAACCGAAAATATAAGGATCAAACGGAATTCCTGCCGAGGACTCGATTAAAGATGGGTGGTGATGGTGGGGGTCTTGACACCTCATTGGCTTAATCCAACTGGTGGGCTCTTATCCTTCATTTTCTTTGCTTGCCCCGGGCCGCGTAGGCAAAGAAAACCACGGTGATTTCATGGAAAGCACCAACCTAGCCGGTCGCACGCAAAAAATCATTTTGACTCATCTCATTTGGGCTTTTTTAGGAATTGTTCGAGTCAAAATGATTCACACTTGTCCCGGCCGGGCAAGGCTTGGATGCTCCACCCGCCTTTACGCCCTACTTTTCTGAATTCAAAGTGCATTATTTCGATTTTACAAAATATAAATTTACAGTGTTACCCCCCCACACAAATATTGCATGATTCAAATGTAATCCCGGATCATTCGACCGATTTTGGTTTATACAATCCATCAAACCCTGGTGTCCAGGTTTGCCCGTCACTGGAGTTTTCAAACAACTGTCTCACTGTTCCGTCCCCATTGTCAGTGAAGGTGAGTCGTGACTTGACCACATTGCCCTGCTGGTCACGGTAGTCGCACTGAAACTGAATCATGCCCGGCCTCTTGTCTATTTCTACATAATCGAGCACTCCTCCGGCGCTCCCCACCCAGGTCTGATGCCATTTATTATCCAGCTTATCGTAGTAGTTGATACTTTGACCTGTGTATGTTCCGGGTGTGGTATAGCTTTCGTGAAGGGCACAGCCGCCATTGGCGAGTGTAATACTGTTTTCTCCTACTTTAGCGCCCTTCACATATACATCCCATTCACCCAGCCAAAAATCAAAATGCCGTCGCACAGAATCGGAGAGGCACGGATAGGCATTGACCTTGCAAGCGTACAACAAAGACAAAAACTTTTGGTCTTTCTGATAAGATGACCATTCCTCCTCACTCTCCATCAGACGGAAGTTGCTAAAGCCCCTGTCCAAGGCAGCCTGCAATGTTTCATAAGCCTTTGCCTGATTTTCCAGAAGGGCATAGGCCTTCGATTTGGTATAGAGCGTGTAGCCCGGATAAAAATTACGTGCGACAGCCTCGTCGAAATTTTTGAGTGAGGCTTCGTATGCACCCAATTTAAGCTGACAAAAAGCCAATCTGTACCAGGCCGAGGAATCCTTCTCATTCTTTTTGAGATAATGCTGATAACCTTTTGCGGCCTCTGCCCACTGTTCGTTGGAGTATTGGGCATCGGCTGCCTCACGCGATGGCTGAGCCTGCAGCTGACCAGCCACGAGGCAAAGTAAAAAGACAAGTATTCTCATGGTTTTTTCGAACCAATGTAGGATGTATTCATCGAGAGACCGTAAAATCCTAAGATATTTTACTTTTTTGCGGTCGGCATCTGACTCATCATTCTTTCTATGAAGGATCCATTCACTTTCATCCCGTCTTTGAAGACAATGAATTTTCCACCTGAGGTGAAAGTGAGCTCAGGGTCAGTACTGATTTGGAGATCAGCATAGGGCATTGGCCAGGCGTAAGACTCCAGCTTGAACCGAAAATGAATCAAAATGCCCTCCGGTCTGAGTTCGATATTGGCATGGGTGATGTAATGTCCGGCTTTCAGATAATGGGTGTATTCCGGACTTACTTGAGAGATTCCCATTCGCCCGGAGCCTATTCCTCCCATCCTGAGTCTTTGCATCAGGGTATAGGGTTTGCCTACCAGCTGATTGATTTGCAGGATGGTTTCGCGCTTGTTATAAGTGGTCTCTAAAATCATGGATAATCCGAACGTTAATAAACCTCGGGCTCAGCCCTCACCACCCGCTGATAGCCCAGGTAGCCTCCGATGGCTGCCCCGGCAAGTCCGCAGAAATAGCCGCCCATGAGGTTGTTGAAGATGGTCAGACCAATAAACGCGCCCACAAACTCAAACCCTAGCCAGAGGAGCACCATATTCACAATGAATGGGCTCGGCTTCAGTCGTTTCTCCACTGCGATGTTTCGAATGGTTTTCCCAATGGAAAACATGGCAATCAATTCCAGCATATTGAACTATTTTGGTACCGTAAATTAATGGTTCTTACGGGAAAGCGACGCAAGAAGTCGGTCATTCAGAAAATGATCCCTTTATCCATCAAACCGGCATGTTGATCAGTCTTTTTGACGCATTCATCGACCTCTCTAACATTATAATAACTAAACCGTCAGAATTGTACGAATAATGTCCTACATTACCCTTATTTTTTTGAGTCCCTAACCTTAAATTTTTCATGGGTTGATTGTAACTCATTCATCAAACGTAACCAATATGAATCACGTACCTCCTAATGAAATGAGCCCATGGAAACTATCTCCGTGGCTAACTCTTATTTTTATCTTGATTGCGAGCACAGCTCAAAGCAAGAATCATTCGGTGCTTTCTGGCCCCCATAATTATAACGCAACTTTTACAATTTCCACGGTGGAAGTATTCACTGATGTAACAGTGGATGATGCGGTTGATCTCACCATTTCTTCGACTGGCTCACTCACCTGCTCAAGTCTGGATTTTCTAAATGGTACCAATTCACTCACCGTGGAGTCTGGTGGGGTCTTGATTCTCACTGGAATCCTCACTGGAAATGTGAATACCACAATTACCATTGAGCATGGAGGCTCCTTTGTGACCAATGGAGCTGACTTCACTGATGGTGGGTTCGTTTCTAATATTATCATTGAAAAGACAGCAAGTGCCGCAGGTTATAGCTACGTAAGTATGCCCGTGACTACTGGGACGTACACTGCATACGAGTACTATTTTTCGGAAAGTACACTAGATGGAGATTACGGCTCTTGGATTAACTCGGTAAACGGGGCCCCAAAGGAGGCTGGTATTGGCTATGCCATTTACCAACAAGGGCCAATCTCTTTCACGGGAACACCGAATAACGCAGCTGTCAATTTGTCCTTATCGCTTACAAGCCAAGCTACCAGAACAGACAAATCTGGTCAGCACCTAGTTGGTAACCCATACCCTGCGGCTATCCGCATGGATAATTTTTTCGCACTGGGTGACAATGCCGCCAATACATTTGCTAATTATTATATCTGGGATCCAGCAGATAATGGAGGCCTGGGAGGATATAGCCCAATATTAGGATCTAGTGAAAGCTACATAGCCTCTGGTCAGGCATTTTTCATTCAGCTTGACTATAGCACATTAGCAGATGGCGATCATCCGATTGTCTTTGATCCCTCGATTATGGTTGCAGATAATAATAGCACCTTCTACCGAACTGCTGATTATGACTACTCACAAGTTGTCTTGAATTTCAGCACGCCAAACGACACTAAAAATCAACTCTCTTTTCTTTTGGACGAGGAATTCAGCCCCTCCTTTGATAAGGGTTTTGAAGCCTACTCCATTCCTTTCGAGGAAGCAGGTAAATTAAGGGTGAAGACTTCCTACAACAATAAGTATTTTGATATTCTGGCAGTAAAGCGAGGCGAAAGTCACTCATTCCCTATTTCCGTTACCACCTCTGAGCAGCTACCGGTTGATATTGAGCTTATTGGTCTGGATCGCGTTCCTGCTAATTACAAGATAGAACTCATCAATAAAACAACGGGAGAAGCATTTGATCTTACTGCAAATCCTAAGGTATCCATGAGTTTCAACAAGGTTGACGCAAAAGACGAGCTTCTGCTTCGTATACTTAATCCTGATAACGTATTGTCCACTGAGGTTTCCCGAGAACTTTCAGCCTATCACTCCGATAATAAGCTCACGGTACGCTTTTCAGGAACTCATAGTCAATTGGGAAACATTAGTGTCTATACACTGGACGGCCGATTGGTAAAGTCTTGGTCTGTTCTGGATGATGTTGATACATTCTCTGAGATCTTCAACCCTAAAGGCGGCCTTTACATCGTCAAGGTTGAAACACCAAAAGGAATCTTCTCCCAAAAAATCATCATTAAATAAACCGCCATGAATCGTTCATTGATCAAAATATTATTATCAAGCTTATTTGTATTTGTATTGGTAACCTTTGCTATGTCACAGGCGGCTCCTCCACCGCCACCATCTGCGGCTCCATCAGGGCCTGTTGGTGTGCCAATCGATGGAGGTTTAGGTCTCTTGGCTGCGGCTGGTATCGGGTATGGTGCCACACGCTACAGGAAATTTCAAAAAAGCAAGAATAACAAGGCCTAGTCTTGTATTGGTAAAAATGAAAGTACTTGGAAGGGAGCTATCACGAGGTTATTTATTTATCATAAAGGCTATTGGGCTCATCATCATCTGGAAGATTGCTTATCTACAAGTGATAGCTCCCTATACTCCTATCAATCGCTGGCTAACACAGATGGTAGGTGTATCTACCGCCGGTTTTTTTGATTGGTTTGGGCAAAAAAGTTATTTCGACGGCCAATTTTTGTTCATAAATGACATTCAATCTGTTTTAGTAGCCGACGGTTGCAATGGTCTGGAGCTCTTCGCCTTGTTTCTCGGATTTCTTATCATTAGCCCAGGTTCTTTTTTAGGTAAATTTCTTTACTCACTAGGAGGTGTCCTACTCATTTTTTTGGCCAATATCATCAGGGTCTATTTGCTGGGGTTTAATTATTTAAACAACCCGTCCACCTTTGAATTCAATCATAAGTACACGTACCTGGGGTTTGTTTACCTTATAATATTTACTCTATGGATTCTTTGGATTGAAGTGATCAATAAGCGTAAGTTCATTGAAGCCTAGTCATAAGCATCTGTTTGGCATCTTCATTTTGATTGTTTTTGTCGGATTCAGATATCTAGGTGACTACCCTGCTTTCTTGCAAGATGGACTATCCTGGGTACTGCAAATCGACATGGTCAATGTATTCATGAATAAACTGGCGGGGTTAATGTCTTTCAATCCACCCAATAGCGCATGGCTCACTTCGAGGTTCGTGGTGATGGCTGGTTTTGGGCTAAATTATCTTATCCTTACTTTGTTTATCAACAGAACTATTGCAAAAACCTGCTTTATTCTGTCCCTATCCCTGATCATTCTTAGTGCACTCCTAAGTCCTTTCCAATTCATTGAGACCCGAAGAATTATTTATCAATTCACATCCATTGCCAGTCAGCCATTTCTTATCCTCTTGGTCTTTCCATTGTGGAGGCTTTATCAGTACAATTGGGATGGCCAAAAAAATTGATAAGAAGATTAATCTACTTGATAACACACTTACAGATTCGTCTTTACTTCCATCATTTTCAAAAATGAGATCATTGCAGCTGTGGATGCTGGCGATTGAGGGCTTTTTTAAACTGAGAAGGTGGAACCCCCACAAATTTCTTGAAAGCTGAGTTGAAGGTAGCTTTATTGTTGAACCCTGCCAGGTAGGCGATCTGAATAATTTTGTAGTGATGGGCCTCGTCCTGTAGCAGTCTCTTGGCCTCCTGCACACGGTACCGATTCACAAAATCAGTAAAATTGCAGCCTTCCAGCTCATTGACCACCTGTGAAATATGATTGGCCGAAATAGCGAGCTCATCTGCCATGTACTGAAGTTTGAGGTCATTGTTGAGGTAACCTTTATCCTCTTCCATATAGCGCTTAACCTCTGCCAGGAACGCTTCTGCCGCACTTTGTGAAAGCCCGGAGCGATCGTATTTCACCCCTGTATTCACATGAAAGACCTCTCTGCCCTGATACCCCTTGTATCCGATGGTATAAATAAATGCTCCCGCCACCACGGAAATGAAATAGTCATATTCAATCTTCAAAAGGCCCGTCCAGACGAGCACGTAGTAAAGCAAAAAACTGAGGGCATAGCCCATAAACAGTACCGACAGCACAATCCTCCAACGGCCGCTTGCGAGGGCGTTCACCCATGTCCACCGAAGTGCGACAGCCGCATAAACGAACAAATGGATGGTTTGCAAGACCGTGACTGAACGCACCAGAACCCTTCGAAGCTCAAGGGATTCAAATGGAAGCACCAAAAAATGAATCAGGTAAATCACAAAAGGCACGAAATGCCAGACCCCCACCCGAAAAAGACGCTCATCGGACCGTACATATCCGTAGAAAAGAGGCCCGAGCAGAAAAGTCATGCCCTGAAGCACACCCAACCACCGTGGTGCCAATCGAAAATAACCGGTCCAGTATAATACATAGTACAATAGCATCAGACTGAAAGCCAACACCACTGCACCCAGATATCCATTGGCCTGGTGGCGCTTGGTCCAGATCACTACCGCCAGGAAGATCCCCTGTGAGGCGGCAATCAGAAAAATGACTGTCCAGGTATTGAGTGACGGCTCCATGTTTTAATAAACAAGGAAGTAATCAAAAGCCCTCATTATTTTTTGGTGTTTACCGACTTTCATTGACACTTGACGGGAATGATAATAAATCCTATCTTCAGTATTTCGATCTAACCAAACCCAATTCTATGAAAACCAACACCGCTCTACTCCTGGTGCTCATGGCCGTGCTTTTCACAGCCTGTGGCTCCACCAAACAGGCCATGGATTGCCCTCAGTTTTACAAAAAGAAAGACAGAATCAAGAGTCAACACCTTACACTCAGGTCATTCAAGAAGACCAGTAAAGTGGCGAAAACACCTCAAAAGATTCAACCGAATCAGGAGCTCATCGATGCGCCAGGTAATCATTATCCCGAAACAGTATCGTTGTATGGACTCACTACGTCACCAGCTGACCTGATCACCTACCGATACAAGCCCTATGAGTACAAGCCTCATGAGGAGTCAAAAGAAGAGTCGGCCGAAACGACATTCATCGGAGATGATTTCCCACCTCAAAAAGTAATCTCAAAAGATGAACTTCAATCCGTCAAAAAAGAGGTCAAAAGAGTCAAAGGGACCAAAGGTTCAAATCCCCACGGTATGGCCATTGCCTCCCTGGTTCTGGGCATTGTAAGTCTATTTGTGGCAGGTATTCCTCTGGGAATACTCGCTGTGATTTTTGGAAGTATATCCATGAGAAGACTGGAGAAAGGCAATGGAAGAGGGATGGCTGTTGCCGGATTGATCTTGGGTCTGGTGGGCATTCTGGGAGCGCTGATCATCCTTACCACCATGGTGTAGTGACAGCAAACAGACCATTTCCACCTCGAGTAAAAGGCGCCTTGAAGGCGCCATTTCTATTTTTTTAAAGAAAGAACATCCGTGGCTTTGGTAAACTCCTGTGCTTGTTGAAAGCATTTTGACCGGCACTGGGTCCAGTACCATAAGTACATCGTGGGGTAAAGGAGTAATCAAAAGCCCTCATTACTTTTTGGTGTTTACCGACTTTCATTGACACTTGACGGGAATGATAATAAATCCTATCTTCAGTATTTTGATCTAACCAAACCCAGCTCTATGAAAACCAACACCGCCTTACTCCTGGTGCTCATGGCCGTGCTTTTCACAGCCTGTGGCTCCACCAAACAGGCCATGGATTGCCCTCAGTTTTACAAAAAGAAAGACAGAATCAGGAGCCAACACGTCACACTCAAGTCATTCAAGAAGACCAGGAAAGTAGCCAAAGCATCTCAAAAGATTCAACCGAACCAGGAGCTCATCGATGCGCCAGGTAATCATTATCCCGAAACAGTATCGTTGTATGGACTCACTACGTCACCAGCCGACCTGATCACCTACCGATATAAGCCCTATGAGTATGAGGTTTTTGAGTTGGACAAAGAAGAGTCGGCCGAAAAGACATTAATCGGAGATGATTCTCCTCCTCAAAAAGTAACCTCAGAAGATGAGCTCAAATCCGCTAAAAAGGACACTAAGGAAGTCAAAAATATCACCAACTCTAATACCAAAGGCATGGCAAGGGCCTCCCTGATATTAGGTATCCTGAGTCTTTTCATAGCTGGAATACCACTGGGGACATTAGCAGCCATTTTTGGCAGTATTTCTATGAGTAAGCTTGAATATGGTAACGGCCGGGGCATGGCAATTGCCGGATTCATAATAGGCCTTGTTGGGATTTTTGGGACTCTCTTTTTCCTCATCACTATGGGCTAACCATGTGCTTAAAGAAAGGGGTACTCAAAACGCCTTTTTTATTTCTTAAAAAAAGAATCTACAAACTCGACTTTATTGAACACCTGAAGGTCTTCGACCTTTTCACCTACGCCTATATACTTCACGGGTATTTTGAATTGGTCTGAGATACCAATGACCACACCTCCTTTGGCGGTGCCATCCAGCTTGGTAATGGCCAGGGCAGTAACATCCGTGGCTTTGGTAAACTCCTGGGCCTGTATGAAAGCATTTTGCCCGGTACTGCCGTCCAGTACCAGAAGTACATCGTGGGGTGCATCCGGAATAAATCGCTGGATCACTTTCTTAATCTTCGTGAGTTCACTCATCAGGTTCACCTTGGTATGCAACCTGCCGGCCGTATCTATGATCACCACATCCGCATTGTGATCCACTCCATACTTGGCGGCATCAAAAGCCACAGAAGCCGGATCAGTATTCATGCCCTTTGATATCACAGGAACACCAACACGCTCCCCCCACATGATGAGCTGATCCACGGCAGCAGCCCTGAAGGTATCGGCAGCTCCCAACACTACGTTTTTACCCAATCCCTTGAGCTGGGCAGCCAGCTTGCCTATGGTGGTCGTCTTGCCTACGCCATTGACACCCACCACCAGCAGCACGTACGGACCGTCCACTTTAGGTAATTCAAAACTATCCAGATCTTTGGTGTTGTTTTCAGAAAGCAGCCCCGCTATTTCCTCCCGCAGGATCTTGTTGAGCTCCGAAGCATTGAGGTATTTGTCCTTCGCTACACGAGCCTCTATTCTCTCAATGATCTTGATGGTGGTTTCTACCCCCACATCGGAGGTAATCAGAATTTCTTCTAGTTCATCCAGCACCTCTTCATCCACCGTGGATTTTCCTACCACCGCTTTGCCGAGCTTGCTGAAAAAGTTTTCTTTTGTCTTTTCGAGGCCCTTATCGAGCGATTCCTTTTTTTCCTTGGAGAAAAATCCTTTCAGACCCATAGAGCTATATTTGAGATGTATAAACGCAAAAAGTCCCTACTAAGAGGGACTTCTAATTAGAATATTTTTAAGAACTGATTAGTTTTTTCTAGCCAATACGTTCTTCACCTCTGCTTCAGGTACCATGTCTTCTTTGTAGACATAATTACCGCTTTCAGTTTTGATGGCTCTTATAACCTTAGCGAATTTTGCTCCGCCGGGTTGTTTCAGGGTTGCAACTACTTTCTTAGCCATGGTTATTTAATTTCTTTGTGTACAGTATATTTTCTCATGATAGGGTTGTACTTCTTAAGCTCTACGCGCTCAGGAGTGTTTTTCCTATTCTTGGTGGTGATATATCTCGAGGTACCTGGAAGCCCTGTAGTCTTGTGCTCGGTGCATTCCAGTATCACTTGTATTCTATTACCTTTCTTTGCCATTTTGTTGCCTGATTATTAAAAGGAGTGCAAATGTAGAAAAGAAAATCTAATTGGGCAACTTATTCGTCCTCCAAAGAGGGTAAAATAAAATTATCCAATGGACTACTCTCTTTCATCAGTGCCTCTATCTCTTCACTTTTTCGGGGTGCCAGATCCGACAGGAGCTCACAGCCCTCCTTGGTGATAAGAAAATCGTCTTCGATGCGAACCGGAATGCCCCACCATTTTTCATCACAAGGACTGCCCTCGGGGATGTAGATCCCGGGCTCTATGGTGATGACCATATTCTCTTTCAGCTCAGCGTAATCTCCCTTATCGTGCACATCCAGCCCGATGTGGTGACAGCACCCATGTGGGTAATATCTGTTTCTTCCCGTCTCCGGATTGATCATGTCTTCCTCCTCAGTACTGGCATATAAACCCAGCTCCACCAGGCCCTCATTCACTACTTTGGCGGTAGCGGCATATACGTCTTTGAAAGTAGCTCCGGGCTTGCATGCTGCACGTCCAGCCTCCTGAGCTTCATACACGAGATCATAAATCAGTTTTTGCTCCTTGGTGAATTTACCGTTCACAGGAATCGTGCGGGTCACATCGGCCGTATAGCCATGGTACTCAGCACCCAGGTCCATCAGGATGAGTTCGCCATCCTCAATCGCTGGTTTATAATTATCGATGTAGTGCAGCACGCAACCATTATGACCAGCTCCGACGATACTAGGATAGCCTTCAAATTCAGCCTGATACTTTTTAAAAACAAACTCGTGTAATCCCTGGATCTCCTGCTCAGACATTCCGGGTTTCATAGCTTTCATCACTTCCCGCTGGCCCATGGTAGAGATGTCCACGGCCTTTCTGATCAGGCTTAACTCCTCTTTGGTTTTGATTCCTCTGAGGCTTTTCATCAACTCATCCAGCGACTTGGTGTCCAGGTTACTTGCCTTGGGTTCGGCATTAATGGCCATAGCGTCCTCGCCATAATTAACTTTCTCCTTGAAGGCGGCAATCAGATCAAACAAATCCGCTTCCTCCTTGGTATCCCGCACATCTTCTTTGAAATCGTAAAAGAGGACTTTGTCAAAAGTTGAAAAATCGATATTGAAATCCTCGAAATCCGGCCCTTCAAAGGCCAGTTCAAATTTCAATTTGTCCACAGCACCTTCCTTGCCCAGCCTTGCACCATCATAGAGCTCCTTCAGGGCATCGTGCTTCCGCACAAAAATCAATTCATCAAAAGCATAGTCAGTCACTACCTGCTCATCCTTAAAGATCAAAAGAACCGCATGCGGCTCTCTATGCCCCGTCAGGTAATAAAAATTGGGATCCTGATGGTACATGTAATCCACGTCATTGGCCCTATTCCTCACAGGATTCGCAAAAAAGACAGCCACTGAGTTCTCAGGCATTTTTTCCCTTAGCAAATCTCTTCTTTCCTGATGAAAGTCCGTAGAAAGAAAATCATCAGGAAGTTGGGCTGCTTTCTGCCCAAATGAAAGGAAGGATATGCCGGCTAGCAACACGGCAGCTATGCTTTTAAGTACCATATTCATTCAAATTTCGTTTGCGGCAATTTATCCCGATCAGGTCAATAAACCTTTTGAAGTTATTTGAATGGTAACTTTTGTATACGGATAGACTATTTGGCCCCTGTGATGAAAACCGGATAGATATAATAATTGGGATCCACCTTCAACATAGCGGGGTCCTCCACCGCAATCTTTTCCTGATCCCTGAAGTTCCAGCGTGAGGTTGGAGTAATGGTAAACGACTCATCACCTACACTAATCCTCGCCGGCATATCAAACCCTTCTATGCAGTTGGTCCAGCGATACAGGAGGTTTCCCTCATAGGTAAAGTACTCCAACACCGGCACTCTGGGATCGCGCAGGTACTGATTGAAAAAGCTGGTCAGGTCGAGTCCACTTTGCGCTGATATATAGTTTTCTACATCAGCGGTAGTCACAGTCTGATGATAAAATGTCTCATTCAGCCCTCTGAGGATTTCTCTCCATTTTGTGTCATCGTTTACCCACTGACGGAGTGTATGCAGCACATTTGAACCTTTGTTATACAAATCCGCCCCACGACCATTCACACCGTATGGCCCGATCATCGGCTCCTCATTGCCAATGCCGTAACGCATGCCCCGAACATAAGCCGCCCCTGCTTCCTTGCCATAGTGGTAATCCACAAAAAGCCCTTCAGAGTAGGTCGTAAAACTCTCATGAATCCACATATCGGCCGCATCCTTGTAAGTAATGTTATTGGCAAACCACTCATGACCAGATTCGTGGATGATGATGTAGTCCCACTTCAGGCCCCAGCCGGTAAGGCTCAGGTCACGTCCGCGGTATCCCAGCTCATAGCCATTGCCATAGGTCACTGAGCTCTGATGCTCCATGCCCAGGTAAGGCACCTCCACGAGTTTATAACTGTCTTCATAGAATGGATAGGGTCCAAACCAGTATTCCAGCGCCTCCATCGTGCGCCGGGCATCCTTGAAGTGCGTCTTTGCTTTTTCCAGGTTGTAGGAGAGCACATAATAGATCATGTCCAGCTTTCCTTTTTCCCCATCATACTTCTCCTCAAATTTCACATAGTCACCCACGTTCAGGTTTACACCATAGCTATTGATTGGATTGGTGACCTGCCAGGTGAATGTACGGGTGCCTTTTCCTTTTTTCACCTTAATCAGCCTACCATTTCCGACAGCAGTGAGGTCTTTGGGCACCGTGAAATTCATGGTGACACCATTGTCTGGCTCGTCGGCCGGGTGGTCCTTGCAAGGCCACCAGATGCTGGCACCAATCCCCTGATTAGAAGTCGCTATAAAGGGTTTGCCGTTTTCGTCTTTGTTCCATGTGAATCCTCCGTCCCATGGAGGTCTTCTGGCAACCACCGGGGTACCAGCAAACCGGACAGTCAATTTCTGAATGCTGCCCACGGGCTGATCATCCACCAAGGTCACAAAATGCGCATCTCCCTCATGTCGCACTGTCAAGACCCGATCCCCCTGCTTCACTTCGGTGATCTCCATAGGGGCCTGCAGGTCTATTTGGAACTCCGTGGCTGCAGACACCACTTTGTAAGTAATGACATTGGATCCTTCGATGGATCGAGCGGCAGTATCAATGCTCACACTGAGGTCATAATGCTGCAAATCCCACCAGCCACGCTCTGGGGTAATGGAACCACGGAGGGTATCCTGGCGGGTGAAACTTTCCTGGGCAAACACCGCAGTGCTGAGGAATAAAACGAATAGTAGGGTGAAGAACTTGGATGGGTTCATAGTTGTATCATTTGAGGTGCTAAATTTATCAAAATCTTCCAAAGTACGGCCGCCACAAATAAAGAAAGCCCAATCTCGCTCCGATGTGATCGGGACGTGACAGGGCTTTTATATTTTCAGACCTGAAAGGAAAAATCCGGAGATTAAAGAGAAGTAGTCCCTTTAGCTCTGGCTTTTTTGATCTCAGCGTAAATTCCGTTTTTGTTGATCGTTCTCAACATAGAAGTAGCTACACTAATAGTGATCCACTTATCTTCCTCAGGAATATAGAATCTCTTTTTCTGAAGATTTGGATTGAATCTTCTTTTTACCTTATTGTTAGCATGAGAAACATTATTTCCCACTCTTGGTCTCTTTCCTGAAATTTCACAAACTTTTGACATGATTTACCGGCTTTTTGAAAACGGACTGCAAATATCGTAAGAAAGTTTAAATAAGCAAACCCGGCCTTCAATTTCTTTTATAGCCGTATGGGCAATGCCGGCATCCACTTTTGCAGCAGTGACCTCTTTTCAGATGATACTTCTCAGTGAATACGATAAAACCTTCCTTCGTGAAGTAATAATCCTCTTCCGCTAATCCTTTGGGTTGCTTTCCCTGTGACATCTTCAGACTAAATAGTACTTTTGGAAACTTCTATTTGAAGCGTTTGTTTACATAGTTAATCCAAAAGCATATATGACAACATCAACTTCCAAAAAAAATAGCCAGGAGTACATAAACCTTGAAAATCAACATGGAGCGCATAACTACCACCCCCTACCGGTTGTGCTGTCCAAAGGAGAAGGTGTGTACGTCTGGGACGTATCCGGCAAGCGATATTATGATTTTCTATCAGCCTACTCGGCCGTCAACCAGGGCCACTGCCACCCCAGAATAGTGGAAACCCTGAAGCAGCAGGCCGAAACGCTCACCCTCACCAGCAGGGCTTTTTATAATGATGTCCTGGGCCCATTTGAAAAATACATCACCGAATACTTCGGCTTTGACAAAGTACTTCCCATGAACACCGGAGCAGAAGCTGTGGAAACAGCGATTAAAATCTGCAGAAAATGGGGCTATGAGAAAAAAGGAGTGGAAGAAAACAAAGGTCAGATTGTGGTCTTTGATCAAAACTTCCACGGTCGGACAACCACTATCATTTCATTCTCTTCCGATCCAGATGCCAAAAGGAATTTTGGCCCTTATACGCATGGGTTTATCAAGGTCACCTACAATGACCTGGATGCACTGAAAGAAGTTTTCGAGGACAATAAAAACATTGTAGGGGTATTGGTGGAGCCTATTCAGGGTGAGGCCGGTGTGATGGTGCCTGGTGAATCTTTTCTGAAGAATGTTGCCAAAATCTGCAAGGAACATAACGCGCTGTTCATGGCCGACGAGATCCAAACCGGTATAGGCAGAACCGGTAGCTTACTGGCAGTCTGTGGCAACTGTACCTGCAGTGGCCATTGCGAACAGCAAAGCACCTACATCAAACCAGACCTGCTTATTCTCGGAAAGGCCCTCTCCGGCGGTGGATACCCGGTCTCTGCAGTACTGGCAGATAATCCGATCATGGAGGTAATTACTCCCGGCACGCATGGTTCCACTTTTGGTGGAAATCCTCTGGGTGCCAAAGTAGCCATGACCGCCCTGGAAGTGATAAGAGATGAGAAGCTCACCCAAAATGCAAGAAAACTGGGTAAGATCTTTAGAACACGCATGGAAAGGCTCATTGAAAAAACAGAGCTGATCTGCCTGGTGCGGGGGAAAGGCTTGCTAAATGCCATCGTCATCAATGATCATCCGGACAGCAGCACAGCCTGGGACATCTGCGTGGCTCTGAGTGAAAATGGCCTGCTAGCAAAACCCACACACGGCAACATCATTCGTTTTGCGCCCCCCTTGGTGATGGACGAAGAGCAATTACACGAGTGCTGTGACATCATCGAAAAAACCATCCTGAATTTCAAGCAAAGGGCTTAGCCCTTGTATAGCGAAAACGACTAAAAAAGCGAATGACGAAAGTGATTCGCTTTTTTTATTACCCTTCATTGGGTTTCTGAAAGGTGGATGAATGTTTAAATTAGCTGAAATTGCCTTGCCAAATGAAAAAGCTAATCATCCTCCTGTGCGTGGTGCTCATCGGGTGCGAGTTGTCAGACGACCCCATGGGCCCGATGCTCCCGGAATCCGCTTCTGCACTCGCTTTTGTCGACTCCATCAACCAGCATTTTTACAAACTCCACAGCCAAAACTTTGAAAATGCCAAAGCACAAACCGAAAGGGCCATTGCGATAAGCCGGACAAATACCTGGCCCGACAAAGAGGCTCTGGCCTCGAAAAACTTAGGGGTCGTGCTCTACATGCAAGGCCAATATGAGCCTGCGCAAGTCGCTTTTCTTCGCGCCTATAAACTTTACGACTCGCTCTCAGACAAAAGTGGCCTGGCTCGTGTGTGTAATGAGATGGGTGCCTTTTATAGAAAACACGGGTATGAAGAGCAGGCCATGAACCTCTGGAATCAGGCCGAAGACCTGGCCAAAGAGGCAGACGACCTGGAAGCGCTCGGCACCACCTATGGCATGAAGGGCACCTTTTACTGGCTCAAAAAGCAGTATGATGTGTCGGATGCCTATTATTTTCAAACCTACGACATTCGGATGGAGCAGGGCGATAGCGTCGGGTTGGGCTATGTGCTTGTAGATCTGGCCGATATGGAACAGCGCAAAGGAAATCTGAAAGGAGCCCTCGGCTATATGGAACAATCCAATCAGATCAGGAAACTCATTGGGGACCAGCAGGGCGTGACCGACAACCATAAAATGATCGGCGATCTCTATATGGATGTGGGGGACTATGCAACCGCCATCCCATTTTACCAGCAATGCGCAAAAGAAAGCCTGCAACTTGGCTACCCGGACCTGGCACGCAAATCCTACGACTCGTTGGCCAGTGCTTATTCACTCATCGGAGATTACCAACAGGCATTTGGCCACCATGTGCTGGCAGAAGACCTTGAAGACAGCCTCTTTAATCTGGAAAAATCCAAAACCATCGATGAGCTCCGAACCAAATACGAAACAGCACAAAAAGAAAAGGAGCTGGCACAGAAAGACCTGACCATTCAACGACGCAATCTCCTCACTGCAGGTCTTGGGGGAGGCCTTGTGCTATTAATCATACTGGGGGCACAGTATATTCAGCGCCAAAAACTGGTGCATCAAAACCAATTGACTTTGGAAAAGAGTCGATTCAAAGAAGCCCAAATCGAAGCGGCCATTTCTTCACAGGAAAAGGAACGCACCCGGTTTGCGCAGGACCTGCACGATGGCTTTGGCCAGATGATTTCTATTCTCAATTTGAACCTGAAATCCCTGGAAAATGAAAATCATGATCGGCATGAAGTGTTTCAGGAGTCTGCCAAAGTGCTCGAAGATATGTATCGGGAGCTCAAAGGCATTTGCTTTAATCTGATGCCTCAAACTTTGATCAAAAGCGGAATCATGGCAGCCGTCAGAGAGTTTGCTGCCAGGGTAAACACCACTGGCAAAATCTCCCTGGAGACCGACTTTTTTGGCCTGGACAATCGACTCTCCGAAGTGCAGGAAATATCGCTTTACAGAATCACACAGGAATGGGTCAACAACATTCTCAAATACAGTGATGCCGATCAGGTAAGCATTCAGATCACCACCGATCAGGAAGAAATCACCCTGATGATAGAAGACAATGGAAGTGGATTTGACGCTGAAGTGCTCCGATCAGGATCCGGCAATGGCTGGCGAAACATGACCTCCCGAGCCAACCTCATCAAAGGAGAGCTGGAGTTGGATACCACCCCGGGTCTCAGAGGCAATACACTCATTGTGAATGCGCCGGTGCACTTTCTGTCTCACCATCAAAATGAAGTATTGGTATAAAATATAGCATAGGAGTTTGCTAAATTAACGCCGATTAACTCCACCCATATTGAATTAACTAGATTATGAAATTTTCATTTTTCCTCCTTGCCGTACTGATATTCACTGGCACCACACATTCTCAGCCACAGTTTGATCAACTAAATACCGACAGTCTAAAACTGATTCTCGCCAACGCTCCGGACGACACCAGCAAAGTCAATACGGCCCTGCTCCTACATGACAAGTACCGATTGTCGGATTTTCCTCAGGCCGCCCAATATGCTCAAACTGCCTATGAGCTCTCTAAAAAAATCAAGTGGGACAAAGGGATTGGCTTATCGGCCAACAACCACGCCGTAGCGTTAAGCCTTACTGGCAAAGGTGATGAAGCCGTGCCGCTGTTGCATGAATCTATCCGCCATGCAGGATTAGCCGGAGACACCTCCACAGTGGCCAATTGCTACATGACCTTAGGAAATATTGAGTACGACAAAACCAACTACAGTGAAGCATTACCATTCTACTTCAAGTGCCTTGAGACTTATCAATCCATCCGTAACTATGCGGGCATGTCCAGTGCGCTGATCTGGATCGGCATCATCTATCAGTATGCTCAGGAGGATTATACCCAGGCCATCAACACCTACAATGAAGCGATGATCTATGCCGACATGGGCAAAGCCAACCTAAACAAGGGCTACATCGCTTCGAACCTGGCCACCATCTATTACAATCAGGAACAGTATGACTCGGCCATCACCTATTACCAAAAAGGACTTGAGATCAAAATGAAATACAATGATTCAAGGGGCATTGCCAACGGGTACAATAATATCGGAAACTGCTATTTTGATATGAAAAGATACCCCGAAGCCCTGGAGCTGTACAACCGCTCCCTTGAGATAAGAAAGGAGCTTTTTGATAGCACGGGGATCGCCACTTCGTTTGTCAATATCGGCAAAACCCATGCTGAAATGGGTAACTACCACCCAGCCATAGACCTGATGACGCAAAGTCTGGAAATCGCCGGACGAATCGGATACAAGGAAGCCATACAGGAGTCGTATCTGCGCATCAGTGAGTTAGAAGAATCCTTCAAAAACTACCAGGCTGCGCTGGATAACTATAAGCGATACAAGGAACTCTCTGATGTCATTTTCAATACCTCCAGAGAAGAAATCATCTCAGACCTGAAGACCAAATATGAAACGGATAAAAAAGAACAGCAAATTGTTCTTCAGGGCGTAGAAATCGCTGAGCAAAAAGCCCAAAACCAGAGAAATCTGGCCCTGATTGTGGGGTTAGTGGTGGTGATCACTCTCCTGACCGTCATCCTGCTACTCCTCAGAAGCAGAACCCGAAAAAAGCATGCCCTGTTGGTCAAAGAAGGTCAAATCAAGCTTCGCGAAACGCAAATAGAAGCAGCCATTTCATCACAGGAAAGCGAGCGCTCCCGCTTCGCCAAAGATTTACATGACGGGTTTGGTCAGATGATTTCCATCCTCAACCTCAACCTGAAATCCCTTGAAAGTGAAAATCGTGACCGTCATCAGGTGTTTGAAGAGTCTGCCAAAGTCCTCGAAGAAATGTACCAGGAACTGAAAGGCATCTGTTTCAACCTGATGCCTCAAACCCTGATCAAAAGCGGAATCTCTGCTGCGATACAGGAGTTTGCCGCTCGTGTCAACACCACAGGAAAAGTTGCTCTGGAGACCGACTTCTTTGGGCTGGAAGACCGACTAACAGAAGTGCAGGAAATATCCCTCTACCGAATCACACAGGAATGGGTCAATAACATCCTCAAGTACAGTGATGCCGACCGGGTGAGCATCCAGATCACCAAAGATCAGGAGGAAATCACACTCATGATAGAGGACAATGGATCAGGATTTGATCCCGAAGCTTTGATCTCAGGCAAGGGCAATGGGTGGCGAAATATGAACTCCCGCGCCAACCTGATCAAAGGTGAGCTGGAGCTGGACACCACCCCGGGTATGAAAGGCAATACCCTGATCGTGAATGCTCCGGTAGGGGCAGAAATCCCCGAGCCCGAGACTCCACTGATAGCCTAAGCCGACCTGAGCAGCTGTTCCATAGGAAAGAATGAGATCCAATTTTACGATTTTGAGATAGCAAGCGAATAAGAATACCCTCCCAACGGTATGTGATGACAGACGGGGTGCCGTTAATTTTAGCCCAAAATTTATTCACCATCAATGAGGCGCTAAAACCACGGATACGCATGAATTTATTATCTTTCCTCAAAATCAAAACTGCCGCCTTGACCATGAGAATATTCTTGACCGATGATCATGCTGTGCTGATCGGGGGACTGATCAAAATCATTGAATCTGAACCCGACCTGGAAGTAGTAGGAAGCGCCGGAACCGTGTCCGACACCATGGATCAGCTCACCCAGAAAAAAGTGGATCTCCTCATTACCGACTATAATCTGCCAGATGAAGATGGGCTTACCCTTGTCAGAAAAGTAAGACGAAAATACCCCGACATCAAAATCCTGGTGCTTAGCATGCACGACGAAGCCCACCTGGTCAAAGAGATTCTTAAAGAGGGCATAGAGGGTTATCTCATCAAAAAAGACTCTCACAATGAACTAATCAATGCCATCTATACCATCAAATCCGGCAAGACCTATCTCAGTTCAGACGTCAGCAAAATACTGATCAAGGGACTCAATGGAGTAGAAGAACAACGGCTCCTTACCGAACGGGAGCGGGAGATCGTTAAACTGATTTCCAAAGAGTTTACTAACCGACAAATTGCCGAGGAGTTATTTATCTCTGAGCGCACCGTAGAAACCCACCGTAAAAATATTTTCAGAAAAACCGGAACCAATAACTTGGTAGGATTAATTAAGTTCGCCTACGCAAACAATCTGATTTGATCGAACTCTTTTCTTTCCAGTTTACCTATCTGGAATTCGGCTTCTTTCTGTGTGTCCCATTCCTTATTGGCATGGCCAAAACCGGCATTCATGGCGCAGGAATGGCTGCTGTACCTTTGCTGGCGTTGGTCTTTGGCGGGCGCCTGTCCAGTGGCATTATGCTACCCATTCTCTGTATTGCAGACATTTTTGCAGTAGCCTATTACAACCGGCACGCCAACTGGACACATTTAGGCAAGCTGTTCCCTTGGGCCGCCGGTGGAGTGATTTTAGGTACCTACGTTGGAGGAAAAATTGACGATGAAGCCTTCCGGATGATCATGGCTGTGATCATCTTCGTCAGTTTGGCCATTATGGTCTGGAGGGAAAAATCCACCAACCAGCACATCCCTCAGGGCATCTGGTTCGCCGCACTGCTGGGAGTCCTGGGTGGGTTCACCACCATGGTGGGCAACCTGGCCGGCTCAGTGATGGCCCTGTATCTTCTCTCCATGCGTCTGCCCAAAAATGAATTCATCGGCACGGCGGCCTGGTTTTTCATGATTGTGAATCTTTTTAAGATCCCCTTTCATGTATTCGCCTGGGAGACGATTACCCTGGATAGTTTTTTACTGGATCTGACCTCCATTCCTGCGGTGGCGCTCGGCGCTTTCGTGGGGATCACCATTGTCAAAAAAATACCCGAGCAGTATTACCGGTGGTTCATCATTGCCACCACTGCCCTGGCTGCGCTCATGATGGTCTTGTAGCCACCACTCCTGATATCATCAAAAATACCCTGCTCAGGGTATGCATTTTACGTTCCCATACGGATGGATTCCTCCTGGCTTCATTCAGAGATTTGTATTAAAAAATCAATGAAAAATCCCATCCAACTTCTCTCCCTTTGTTTGCTAACGCTTGCGCTACTTTCCTGCTCAGAGGATCCTGATGATGTCAAAGTAGTAGATCAAAAAGGCATGCTTACGGTCGACATCTCAGGGACCAGCACCATGAACTTTGAGGACGACACCCTCACGGCTTATACTCATGCAGGGCTTTTTATTGTGAAGGCTTCTGATCTGGAGGAAAATAATATCTGGATCATGATGGACATGACCCAAATCGACAATATGATAGGCGAGCACACCGTAGCCAGGACAGGCGCCGAAGTGCAAATCAATTTCAACCTTGGTGATGGCTCAAACTACTACAGTGCTACTACTGGAGTGGTCACAGTAACCAAATATGACGAAACGTTCATCAAAGGTACTTTTTCATTCGACGCAATAGATGCCGGAGATGCCAGCGCCACCATTTCAGCTACGAATGGTCAGTTCGAGTCCACCATTTACTGATAGAAATACACTCTTTCCCAATTCATTCAAACTATCACTCACATGATCATCCAAACAAAGAAAATACTCACAATATTGATTCTGCTACTCACAATAGCCACACTGAAAGCGCAGCAGGTCACCTACCAGGTGCTGGAAGACAATCCGGATAAAGTATACACCAAATTTATCGCCCCTGAATTCGGCATGGAGTCCAACTCTACCAACCTTTCTTTTTTTGCCGGAGCCAATACCCGTATGGGGCTCACTGAAGCCATCACACTGGAAGGAATCGCCAGATTGGACCTCTATCAAATAAGTGGATCAGGCCCCTCCTTCCTGCTGGAGGCAGGCGGGTTTCTTCCACTTACCTCCAAGATCAAAAAGAAGGAGGTGCCAATAGTCCTGAGTTATAACCCCTATGCCGGTACAGTCTATAAGGATGGCCGATCCTACAATGTAGAGGAAACCAAGTCCATCAAAATACCAGAGGGCCAGTACCGAAACGAGCTGGGAGGACGCGGCGGACTGTATATGCGCAAAACCGGAGCTGAGAGCCTGGCAGGCAATGCGTCTTCATACATATTGCTCACGGGCGCCTACCTGGGCGGTCAGTGGACCTCTCAGGCCTATGTGAAAACCAAGATCAACAATGATGTAGAGCGCATCGGCGCAGGATTCACCAGGGTCTATGCTGACCTACTCGTCCTGCCGGTCTCCACATTGGATAACGCTGCAGCCAACGAAGGGCTGAAGGCAGACGGTGCCATAGGCTGGCGATTGGGCTTTCAGTGGTATGTGAGCCCACATGATGGCGACTATAAATTTCTAAGTAATTCCGTTTTCACAGCAGAACTGGGCAAGCGCCCGCTCACCGGGTTTTTATTCAATATGTCCTGGGGTTTTGCTTTCATGAACAACCGATAACCTCTGAATCAACAATTCAATCATTCATATGCACTTTTCAAAAAAATCTATTGACATGAAAAAAATCATTCTAACTGCGGCCATCCTTGCTATGATCTGCGGATCAGCTCTGGCTCAATCGGTCACCGAAAAAGAGGTGAAAATCTCAGGATACGGTGAGAAAAAACTCAAGAAAGCTCCCAGAAAGGTCTACATCGCCAACTTCAGGGTCTACTTCCATGTGATCGCTTCAGCCACTGCCAAATCCACCGGTGGATCGACTATTGGTGGCGGTTCATACAAGGGCAGCACCTCCACTACCATGACCGTAGCGGTAGACGGGGTGGATGTGCCCGATTTCCAAAAAGTAACGGACGATACTTACAACCGTTTTGTCGCGGACCTGAAGTCCAAGGGGTTCGAAATCATCAGCACTGCTGAGGCGTCTAAAATAGAATTTTACGAAGACTGGGAAATAAAAGAGGGTGGCCAGGTGAACTACGCCAACGTGCCCGGATATGTGTCGGTAACCCCCACAGGCACCCAGTATATGGTAAAAAAGGAAACGCGAAAAGGTCGGGAAAAATCCACCTTCATAGACCGCACACCACGTATCTCCAAAGAGCTGGAGGATGCCATCGTGATTGAAGCGACGTTTGCTTTCCCATTCATAGAAATGAAGACCAATTCTTCCAATATGGTGGGCTTTTCCTCGGTCAAAGCTAAAACCAACTTTGAGTTGGGCAGCGCAGCTGGCTCTGACGGGCTCGCGAATTTATTTGAAAACTCTCAGGTGAAGTTCACCGCCGGGAGTGGTCCCGGAGCTGCGGCAGATGCCTACCTGGCAGCAGATCTCAAAAAACCCATAGCCCTTGAGGGGGTTTTCAAAGATGAAAAATTCAAAGAATTCTCTGCAGCCAAAAGCACCCCTGCCTATTATGGGATCGTATTTGTGACCAATACCAAAGATCAGGTCACCAACACCGCCGCCTGCGACCAGCAGAAATATGTAGAGGCCACTACCAAAGCCATCAACGGATATATTGATCTGGCCCTGGAAGCCTTCTACGACAATGCCATCAAATAACTTTCCAATTATCCATCTTTCAATGGTCAAGTGAAAGGTGCATAGTTTGCCCTGGCGGTTTTCCGTCAGGGTTTTTTATTTTGCAAAAAATAACGACGATGTTTTTCTCCAGAAAACCCAAAGGTCCGACTAAAAAGTACATCGCTTACAAGTCTAAAATGGCCAAATACCGGAATGTAATGACGGCTTTCAAAAATCAAGGCGACAGAAGACTCGTGACTTACTTTTTTGAGCAAACGGGCAAAGAAGTTCGTCAGCTTTGTGAAGCCCTTGAACTAACGATATCCGAACCCGGAAGCTCTTCAGGAGCAGACATCACGCTGATCAACGCTTATGATCTGGGTAAGCATCCTTTGCTTGACTCCTCAGAGATTGTGTGCATAGAGGTGCATCCATTGTCCCGGGTCAACGCGCTGGTGGAGGAGGCATTTCAGCACAAAGCCAGTGGCCAAATCACCTACTACATTGGTATGGATGAGCCGCTGTTTGAAGTCTTCGGAGCAGAGCGGATACTCCGGCTCATGGAGCAAATGGGCATGGAAGAAAATGAGCCCATCACACATCCTATGATCAGCAAGAGCCTGGAGCGTGGAATGGAAAAACTTCAGAAAACACTCGCCAACCCCCAGGATATTCGTACTTCATCGGAGGAATGGAGGGCTGCCAACATGCCCTCCTGATCCAGCCTTAACAAAACCTTATCCAACATAATTGAGTTTACTAGCCTCATGCAACGCCCATATTTTCGTCTGATTGCCCTTATCGCACTAGCGGGACTTCTAAGCTGCAGTGAACCCCAAATGGTCTTGGTGCTCTCTCCCACCCAAGTGACTGTACGGCATGCAGATGACATCCTGGTCATCGACGACACACTGGTGAGGCCGATGCTCTATCACAACCTCCCTCATTTTGAGGAACTCCCGGTGGAAGAGTCCAAGGCGAAATTTATAGGGGCGGTACTACCCGCCATCCTGATTGCCAAATTCAAAATTGACAGTGTTCGTACGGAGGTCATGGCCCTGACCCGGAAAAAGAAATGGACACCAGCAGACTCCGCTCTTTACCGTACACAGACCGAGCGCTTCAGGGCGAAAAACGTCTCATCGCTTTTGGATAAGATGCAGACACACCCAAACAGCATCGTATTGGCACAGGCCATAGTGGAAAGTGGCTGGGGCTCATCCAGGTTTTTCCAGGAAGCCAATAACCTCTTTGGAATCTGGTCCTACAATACCTCAGAGCCACGAATAGCAGCGGGAAAAAGCAGGAATGGCACCCGGATCTATTTGAGAAAATATGACAATATTTCAGAATCCATTGTGGACTATTTTGAAACCGTGGCCAGGGCACGAGCCTACAGACACTTCCGGGAAGCCCGCAAAACCACCAGTGAAGTCGCCACGCTGGTGCCCCATCTCCGATATTACTCCGAGCGACGCGATGAGTACGTGGAACAACTCCAGACCATCATCCGGCAAAATGACCTCACACAGTATGACAGGCACCAACTGGACCCGGCCTATTTTATCCCCAAAACGCTTCCCTGATGACAGCTCTCTCCGGACCTATTCTGCTCATGCTAAGCTTATTATTTAGCAACCCAACCAGCTCAGTGGCCACAAACCATAAAGAGGTGGTTAGTTTCGTCTATCATCGCTTTGGTGATAATAGATACCCTTCCACCAACATTTCACTGGCAGATTTTGAAGCCCACCTCCAATACCTCAGGGATCATGGTTATCAGGTCTTAACCTTTGCAGATGCCATTGATTACCTACAATCCAATCAGGAAAATCGCAAAACGGCTGTGATCACCATCGATGATGGTTATAAGAGTTTTTACGCCAATGGCCTTCCCCTTCTGGAAAAATACGGATACCCTGCCACGGTCTTTATCAATACCGAAACGGTAGGTGGTGGGGACTACATGAGCTGGTCCGAACTCAAAGATGCCGGCAATCGAAAAATCGAGATTGGCAATCACACCCACAGCCACGCCTATTTCCTCAATCTGCCCGAAAACAGCCGCTACAAAACCTTCGATGGCGAAATCCGGCAGAGTCAAAAGATCATCAAGGAGCAGCTGGGCCTCACACCCACCACATTCGCCTACCCGTATGGAGAGCTGGATCCTAAAATGGAAGCGATCATTCGCAATGCGGGATTTAAGGCGGCAGCGGCACAAAATTCCGGGGTGATTTCCGCTCAGGGCAACTTGATGCGGTGTCCCCGATTCCCTATGTCTGAGTCTTATGCCGCGCTGGACAAGTTTTCCTCAAAGGCCCGCATGCACGCCCTTGTCCCGAAAGAAGAAGCTCCGACCTCCTTCATGATGCCGGAGCATCACCGCCCGGAACTGACCCTCAGGTTTGTTACGGGTGCATTGCAAATCAAACAGCTCCAGTGCTTCATTCAGGGAGGGGAGTGCCAGATGACAATAACTGAGAAAGAAGGTGAAACCACCCTAAAATTAACATCAGCAGGAAAACTCACCCGGCGCAGGACACTCTACACGGTCACCGTACCGGATAAAAATGGTCAATGGTATTGGTACAGTCACTTGTGGATAGACCCAGGTGTGAAATAATCTATCGTCCCAAAATCAGAAGCAACAGACCCAGCAGTATTCCAGCGAGGTAGATTCCCTTCTTCCTGATGTTTTTCTCCTGATAGAAAATGGCCCCGAAGAGGAAAACGATGAGCACATTCGACCGACGCACCAGACTGATGACCGAGATGAGTGAATCGGGTAGTGATATGCTATAAAAATAGAGGTAGTCACCGATCAACAGAAAAATACCAATAAAGGGAATACTCCATCGCCATTGAAAAGTAGTGGTTTTGGCACGTCCCGGATACCAGAGCAGGAGAAGTACAGGCACCAATAACAATGTCTGGTAAAAGGTAAAGTAGGCCTGGACAGCCATCACATCTGTCTGACGGAGCAGGTACCGATCGTACAAGGCACTGCAAGTGCCCAAAAGTGTACCCGCGATCAGAAACCAAATGAATTTATTGCTTCGGAAAGAAATACCCTCGAGCTTTCCGGCGGTGGAAAAGAGATAGAAAAAGACAAAAATCACCAGCACCCCGGCGAGCTGAAAGAAATTGAGCCTTTCGGAGAAAATCACAAAAGCCCCAAGCATGGTCCAAAGGGGCCCCGTGGAACGAATGGGAGCAAGAATGGTCAGCGGCAGGTTTTTCATCGCGAAAAAGGTAAAAATCCAGCTGCTTAGTACTATCACCGTCTTCAGGATAATCCTCAGATGATCACCTCCACTCACTGGCGGCACATACATTAGCTGATCAGGCGTGAGGTATCCCATGGCTGACACCACTACCAATACGAGCATGATCACTGAAGCCATCACTGTAGAAAAGAAAAGCGTCGGGATCACAGCATTCTCATTGAGCGAAATCTTTTTGAAAATGTCATAAAAACCAAGAAAAAATGCTGAGGCAAAAGCCAGGATGAGCCACATGGTGTATCGGTAATTTGGTGGCGACAAAGTTAGAGAAAGACAACTCCACACGCGTGCTTATCAGTCATCCTCAAAACAGTTCTTTTCAATATTTATCAGGAATCTTTAACTTTAATAAGTACAACCACCTGCACCATGAGATCTAAAAGGTACCTGACCACTGTTCTCCTTGCGCTGACCATCTGTTCGTCAGGATTACTCATCAACTGCGCCTCCTATTCGAGTTTCCAAACCGCCAGAACATTACCTCAAGGCAAAGTATCAGGTACGGCAGGCCTTGGATATAATTACCTGGGAGAAGAGAGTTTCGTCGACCTGGCATTGCGGGTAGGGCTGGAAGACAGTGTGGACATCGGTCTGAAAGCCAACTTTACCAATTGGGGTAGCACCCTGATCATGGGCGATATCAAAAAACAGTTGGCCACAAAGTCACCCAATTTCAACAGTACCCTGGGCATCGGACTCTCGGCCGTTACCGCAGATGATGAGGGAGTGGCCCTTCATTTCCCAGCCTATTTTAGCTTTCACTCCAGCAATCAAAAACTGACACTCTATCTCAACCCCAGGGTTTTCTACTACCTCGACCTAAGGAATAGCCAGGAAAGATCACACAACAACTCCGGACTGGGAGCAGGCAACTCAGTGGGATTAAAGCTTGGCAACCGGTTCGCTATTATGCCAGAGTATTCCTTTTTTGTCGGCCAATACAACGATGAACTCAAAGTCAATAACCTGTTTAGTGTTGGCCTGGGCTTTCGGGTGCCATAAACTTCGGCCGAACACTGCAAATATTTATCTTCGCTACCAACCAATCGATCAAAATCAGATGCAGGTAGTTGTTGCTTCAAAAAACCCCGTAAAAATCAATGCTACGCAAGAGGGATTCCGGCAAATATTCCCAAAAGGTGAACTCTCCGTTACGGGACTCAGTGTGCCTTCAGGTGTGTCAGACCAGCCCATGACTGATGAAGAAACACTGCAGGGGGCTGCCAACCGGGCCCAAAACGCCCGCCATGAGCAGCCTGATGCCGACTACTGGGTGGGCATAGAAGGCGGCCTTGATGAAACTCCACAGGGGCTCATCGCCTTTGCCTGGGTGGTCATTCTCTCCCAAAACCAAATGGGACAGTCGCGTACCAGCACTTTCCACCTTCCCCCCAAAGTCACGGAGCTGATCCACCAAGGCATTGAACTGGGGCATGCCAACGATCAGGTATTTGGCGAAAAAAACTCTAAACAAAAAGGTGGCGCAGTAGGGTCACTCACCGGTGGCGTACTTGGGCGCACGGAATACTATGTGCAGGCCGTGATGCTGGCACTGGTCCCCTTCAAAAACCCCGAGATCTACCCCATTCTTTAACAGAATGGCCAGGCACAATACATGAAAGCTTAAAAAAATTAGCTGAGAATAAGTATCTTAGAGAAACCGGTTGTTTCTATTGAACACATGAAGATTCTCTACACCTGCCTATTGCTCTCCTCCCTGTTGTTTACTTCCTGCTTTGAGTATGAGGAAGAACTCTCCCTGGTACAATATGGCAGCAGGGATTATGCCCTGTCCGGGGTCCTTCAGGAGGACTGGGGTGCTCACTCAGGCGAGCATTACAACATGGATTTTACCATCATTGGAGAAACATCCGTTTTCGAAGAAAACCAGAATGCATTGGGTGAGACCTATTTTACCCTTAGCGAGGATTTTGACTGCTATCTTTTCACGGAATTTTTCTCTCCGGGCAAAGAAGGGTTTCAGGAAGGCACTTTCACAGCTTTGGGCAATCGTAAACTCTCAGAAGCCGAAGGAGAATTTGTATACCGACGCGTACAGTTTGGCAGGTCATTGGAAGAAGCCATCTTCGGTGAAAACGGCACCATCACCATAGTGATCACCAGCAAAGGGGTGTACCGCATGAAATATGACATCCTGATGGAAAACGGTCGCAAGCTGGAGGGTACTTTCATAGGAACTCCCCAATACCTGGATCGAAAATAAACTTCTCTTCTTTCACTTCTTGTAAACTATTTGTAGGTTCTCCACTGTTTCATCTCCATTACCGATGAATAGGAAAGAGTTTATTTACCGATCGTTAAGCAGTCTATTTGCCATGTCATCACTCAAGTCTTTTGCCAAAATGACGAATGACCTGCCCGTGCAGGATAAAAAAATGCCAGTGCTTTTCATGGGCCATGGGTCTCCGATGAATGGCATTGAAGACAATGAATTCACCAGAAAGTGGGAAAGCATTGCCAAAGAGATCACCCAGCCTGCAGCTGTGCTTTGTATCTCCGCACACTGGCTTACGCGGGGCACACATGTCACCGCCATGAACCACCCTAAAACGATTCACGATTTCGGAGGGTTTCCACAGGAGCTTTTTCAGGTACAGTATCCAGCACCTGGTGATCCCGCTTTGGCTGCAGAAACCAGCAAACTCATTCAATCTACCAACGTGGGACTGGATCATGATTGGGGACTGGACCATGGCTGCTGGTCGGTGGTGAAGCGCATGTATCCGGAAGCCAACATCCCGGTATTGCAGCTCAGCATTGACTACCATCAGTCACCAGGCTATCATTATCAACTGGCACAAGAGCTCTCTGCTCTTCGCAAAAAGGGGGTTCTTATTTTGGGCAGCGGCAACATGGTGCATAACCTGCGCATGGTAGACTGGCAGCATTTCGATGTGCCCAATTATGGATTCGATTGGGCGCAGGAAATGAATGAAAAATTCAAAACCAACATCTACTCAAAGGAGCATTCCAGGCTGATCAATTATACGGAACTGGGGCCAGCTGCCAAGTTGGCCATCCCTACTCCGGATCATTACTATCCCCTCCTTTATGCCCTGGCCCTACAGGATCAGAAGGAGGAGGTGGAAATCTTCAATGATCAGTACGTGGCTGGATCACTCACCATGACTTCCGTGAAAATTGGGTAGCCTAATGACACTCGGGCTTGGCGGAGGATGCCACTGGTGTACAGAAGCCATTTTTGCCCGGCTCAGTGGAGTGTCTTCAGTCGCACAGGGCTGGATCTCCTCAGTAGTACCTCATGAGACTTTTTCAGAAGCCATCAAGCTCCAGTTTGACCATGAGCGAATCCCTTTGGAGGTGATCATCCATGTCCATTTGCTCACCCATTCTTCCACATCTCATCACACCATGCGGCACAAATATCGGTCGGCAATCTACACGGTCAACGAATCCGATGCCCAGGCTGCGAGAGCCTCCCTGGCAACCCTTCAGTCTCACTTTCAGCAACCCCTGATCACTCAAATATTGCCGCTTGACGCCTTTCGGTTGAATAGTGAGCAATACCTTGATTACTATTTCAAAAACCCTGAAAAGCCTTTTTGTAAAACCTATATTGATCCCAAAATCAGGCAAATCACCCGGGAGTTCTCCACCTACCTCCCTTGAAATCATGCGAAGTTGATTTTCGATAGTGCTACTTTTCTGGTAAATTGAAGGAAGATTACTTCAACCCAACCCACCTGTAAAAATGGAAAATCAAGAAATAAAAGTCCCTGTCTGGTTCTGGGTCGTAGCGGTGATCATGCTCCTTTGGAACCTTATGGGAGTAGCCTCCTTCATCCAAAATATGATGATGTCGGAAGAGGCTCTGCAGGCGCTCCCTCAGGCAGAGCAGGATTTGTATGCCAACTACCCCAACTGGACGAAGGTCGCATTTTTCGTGGCGGTATTCGGTGGCGCCACCGGGTCGCTGGGCCTCCTCCTCCGCAAAGCCTGGTCCCGATCAATCCTGATCGTTTCACTGGTGGCAGTGATCGCTCAGATGATTCACAGTTTGTTTATAGCCAAAGCCATGGATGTGTACGGACCAGGGGCCGCCATCATGCCTGTGATGATTATCCTTTTTGGTTTCTTTCTGGTCTGGTTTTCCAACTTTGGAATCCGCAAAGGCTGGCTGAGGTAGATCAGCTATTTACCTCCTTCAGGGTTCGGTAGAGAATTTTCCGGGCGTTGATCTCTTTGAGTTTTTCCTGAACATCAGAAACCAGACCCATGCTCACATGGGCATCTGCTCGCAGTAGTATAATCATTTGGTCACGGTAAGACTCTGGCAGTTGCTCTCGCTGCTCGGCAATCCACTGAGGAAGTTCATCGAGTAAGATGATGCGACCATCCACCTCAATACTCATGGCAGCCCCGTAACGTGAGTTTCTTGGGGTTCCAATACTTATTTCTCTGATAAGTGATTTCTGCTCTATCGTGGTTAGAGCCTGTGCCATTGGGATCTCCACCGAAACTACTTCCTCTTTGGTCTTGATAGTGGCGCTCACCATAAAAAAGAAGAGCAGGAGAAAAACAATATCGGGAAGCGAAGCTGTAGATATTTCAGCTGAATGTTCACTCTTTTTTCTAAGTCTGTTGGATCTTTTCATGAGCTTGGGATTTAATCGGGTTCTGCAATTGAAATATTCATAGGAAGTCCTTCTTTTCCTTTCAAGTAGAGTTGATACTGAGATGGATCATTGTGATTCAATGAGCGATAAGCCTCAGCTGTCATTCCCAGCTTTTCTCCATACAGCTCGTAATACGCTTCTTTTACTTCATCGAGAACTTCAATAAAATACTGGTACTCTGTCCCTCGATTCGCTTTTATGGAAATGATAGCCTTTTCAGGATGATCAGAAAGCGACGGGATAGCTCCCCTGTTTACCACGAAGGTTTTCACCTGTGACCTTAGGCCTGAGATATCCGGCATCACCTCACCTCTCACCAGGTACTGATTGTTGGAATTGATGAGTATTTTAAAAAGATTTCGCTCCGAAATTATGGCGGTGCTCTGCTCCTCCGGCTTGGGAGGAAGTTTAAGCATTAGACCCTGCTCCTGAAGAATAGTGGTAGATACCAGAAAGAAAATTAGAAGCAGGAAAGCGATATCGGCCATGGAGCCGGTATTGATCGCCTCTGGTTTTAAGGATCGAGGTTTCATTGGCTTTTTCTTCTATAATCCTGTTTTTTAAAATAGTCACATCAAAAAAGCGTTTTAATTATGTGACTATTTGATTTTTTTGGATTTAGTCCTTAACAATGGCCGGGTCTTCAAATCATATTGACCTAAAGGAAGAAAAGAGGTGGATTGAATTGTCCCAAAAGGACATTCAACATTTCAGACCTCTTTATGAAAGATACTATGACCCCATATTCCGGTACATTTTCAGAAGAACAGACGATGAAGATCTTACCGCAGACCTTTGTTCTCAGACATTTCTAAAGGCCATTACACACATCCATAAATTCAAGTGGCAAGGCAAACCTCTCTCTACGTGGCTTTTCACTATAGCGGCCAATGAAATCAAAAAGCACTTCCGCAATCAAAAAGCGATATTTGTAATCGAAGTAGACAGAATATCAGAAATTCAGGAATTTGACAGTGAGTGGCTAAATATCACTCAGGATAAAATGGTGTCTCTTCTCAACAGTCTAAATGATCAGGAGCTTCGTCTCATAGAGCTCAAATATTTCGAGAATAACACTTTCCAGGACATGGCCTTACTACTTGACTTAAAGGAAAGTGCAGTCAAAATGAAATTGTATCGACTATTGAAAAAACTCAAAATACAACTGGAAAAATATCATGGCACGGTACGACTTTAGGTTCAGACGACAGGTATTTCGCTCTCACAGGATGGCCAAACATAAGGACTTTGGCTCGCTGGAGAAGCTATACACTGCAAGAAAACGAAGCAGAAACATAGGTAGACTTTTGCTCATCCTGGTAGCACTCATACTACTCACCGCAGCTCTGGTATTCACCTCTTCGGCGCAAAACCCGCAGCAGGATCAATACAACTCTATAGAAAAACCCTTCAAAAGAATACCACCACGCCTATAATACGATCCCCTCGCTTAATTTAAATTCCCAAAAATTCTTGCGGTTCCGTAACAACCCTACTTTATTTCATCTAACGCTCTTGTTTTAAAATCTAATTGTGTATTTTTTCTGGTTAGAACAGTTAGTACATTTTAATCAATACTCATTACTCACTATTTAGTCCAGCTATTCATGAATGACTTCTTAATTTTTACCCTGGCCATCCTGGCTGCAGGGAGTATTTTGTTTGGAGCCAACTACATCTTGTTAAAAAAATCATTCCTGTATTGGATAGGGGTGGTCTTGATCGTCTTCACTTGTGCCATTGCCCTGATCACAATGCTCGTTGGTGTTTTTGGAATCCAGTATTTGTTCCTGACCATTCCCCTTGGATGCGGGTTTGGTGTGATTGCGCTTTTGGCGATTGTACGCGTTGTGCGAAAGCCCTTTCGGGAAATGAGTGGCTATCTCAACGCCATCTCTACCGGCAGCATGGCCATTGAGAACTCTAGCGCTTTGGAAAAAGACGCTGAAACGGGCGGGTTGTTCCGGCAGCTGCATGCCTACCTTCAGCGGATAGACCATGTATCAGTATTTGCTTCGGAAATTGGCAACGGAAACCTGGAGGTAGAATTTATCTCCGCCGGTGAAAATGATCTTCTGGGAAACTCCCTGATCAAAATGAGAGATAACCTAAAGGCCGTCATCGACGACTCCAAGGCTGTGGTAAGGCAAGCCACCGAAGAAGGTAAGTTAGAAGCCAGAATAGAAACCACCGGCAAAGAAGGTGCCTGGAAGGAGCTTGGGGAGGCGCTGAACAGTCTGTTGGTCTCCTTTTCGATGCCACTGCTCAGATTTAACACCATCATCAATGCCCTGGCCAATGGTGACCTTACCAACCGCTATGACGATCAGGCCAAAGGCGACATTTTAGAAATGACTCAAAGCCTGAACTCCGCCCTGAGCAATATTGATGCACTGTTGAGTCAGGTGGCACAAAACGCCACGATTATCGAAGAATCCTCCAGCGACATGCGGGTATCGGGTGAAGAAATGAGCTCCAATACCAATGAAATCGCCTCCTCTATAGCCGAGATGAGTAATGGAGCACACCTCCAGGTGAATAAAGTGGATGATGCTTCAAGTCTCATGGAAGGCATTTTGAACTCTTCGAAAGAAATGGGTCATAAGGCCGAGACCATTCATAATGCAGCCAAAATGGTGGCAGAAAACAGTAAAAAAGGCAATGTGATGATTGATGAAGTGGTGGCCAACATGGGACAGATCGCCGGATTCTCAGATAAGACCAACGATTCCATCAAGGTACTCACTGAGCGCTCTCGCGAAATTTCCAGGGTATTGAGCGTGATCACGGAAATTTCCTCACAAACGAATTTGCTGGCACTCAATGCTGCCATAGAAGCCGCACAGGCTGGGGATGCCGGCAGGGGGTTTGCTGTAGTGGCGGAGGAAATCAGAAAACTCGCTGAAGACTCCAAAAAATCTGCAAGGGAAATCGAAGCGCTGGTAGTGGATGTGCAAAATGACACCCTCAAGGCATCGGATGCCATGGCACAGATGAGCACAAGTGTAAAAAGCGGCGAAACTACCTCACGGGCAGCAGCCGATTCTTTCAAGGTAATCCATGATTCCTCGCATCTAAACCTTGAAATCTCCGAGGAGATTCTAAATGCCACACAAAATCAGATTCTGGATATCAACAACGTGGTGAACATCACAGAGGGAATTGTAGTCATCGCCGAAGAAACAGCCGCCGGCACTGAACAAATTGCCAGCTCTGCGGCCGAGCTCTCCACCGGAATGGAAGTCTACAATTTGAAAATACAGAAACTCGCCGAAGTGGCCGAATCCCTCAAAGCAGGAGTAAGTATCCTCAAACTCTCCGGTCAGCATCATGCGTTGGACATTGCGCCGAATCAGGAAAAGGAATCGGTGTTGTTGGATTCATTAGTCGACACGGATGGTGAATTGGAATATGAAGAACTGGATCAAAAAGAAGGTTGACCAACTGGTCTTTTGCTAGGCGGACCGAAAGGATCTAATCACGGCACTATCCACCACCAGGCGTTCGTACTCCGAAGGGTGGGTAGTGCCTCCCATCATTACTCCAGGGTTCCGGTAGGTCATTTTGCTCTCCAAGATAGTGCGGCCTGATACATGACACTCTCGCACCCCGGTCTTTTCGATGAGCTGCTGAATATTATGAGGCCTCACTCCGCCGCCAGCGAGTATGATGACCCTTGACGCTGCGTGGCTGACTAGCTTGGCAATCATGTCCGCCCCCTCCGGTGCAGTAGGCTGCAACCCTGAGGTCAGCACCCTGTCCACCCCTAAGCTTATCAGCATGTCCAGTGCCCTCATCGGATCCTGTACCATATCGAATGCACGGTGAAATGTCACGTTCATAGGTCTGGCGACAGCCATCAACTCGGCCATACGCTCCAGGTCCACATCGCCTTCTCTGGTAAGGCAGCCAAACACTACCCCATCAGCCTTCAGGTCTTTGGCCACCTGAATGTCGTATTTCATGGCCTCTATCTCTGCAGATGAATACAAAAAATCTCCGCCTCTTGGCCTGATCATCACCTGGAGTCCGATACCTATCTGTGCGCTCACTGCTCTGATGAGTCCTGCACTTGGCGTAGTCCCCCCCTCTGCCAGGTTATCACAAAGCTCCACCCGATCAGCTCCACCAGCCTCAGCGTTGATGGCAGATTCTATCGAATCAATACATACCTCGATGATGGTTTTCATTAGTCTCTTGATACCATAAAGCTATACCGGAAGACTGACAATGAATGTGCTACCCGTACCATTAGGCGTTTCCAGCCATACCTTTCCCCCCAGGTCCCCTACATACTTTTTTACAATGGAAAGGCCAAGACCTATGGACTGCTCTCCACCAGTAGGTTTAGCACTCAATTTTTGAAATCTATTGAAAAGCAACGATCTGTCCTCTTCTGAGAATCCCGGGCCCTGATCACAAACCTTGAAAAGCACAGCACCCTCCTGCCTGTCCGTTTCCAGTCTGACCCGTGTATTGGCATTCGAGAATTTCACCGCATTCGATACAAGGTTTTCCAGTACCAAAAAAAGCAGCATATGATCGGTTTCGATGGTCTGATCACCATGTCTGTGAGTCGATTCGATCTCAATGGACTTCTGGGCCGCTGCAGACCGGTAACGACTCACAATATCCTGGGTGATCTGGGTGATATCCACTTGTTCACGAAGCACAATGCTTCGTGCTCCTTCTGCCACTTCCACATCCAGGATTTTGGAAATCATCTGATTGATCCTTTTGGCACCGGTACCTATCTGTGTCAGTAGTTCCTTATCCTCCTCAGACATCTGCTCGGCGTGTGCATTCAAAAAATCTGAAAGACCAATAATATGGCCCAGGGGAGATCTCAGATCATGAGCGAAAACCTTCATCAAAACATTCTTTTCCTCATTGAGGGCAATCAGCTGCATATTTCTGTTCATTAGCTGCTCATTTTTCTGACGAATATCATTCTGCTGCGCCTCAATCTGATCCTTTTGCATCACCAGCAGCCTGGTATTTCGTCGGTTTTTGAAAAACAAAAAACCGATCACTCCCAAAAAGATACTGACAAAAGTGATTCCAAGAATGAGCACACGTTTGACGTTCCTATCCTTCTGGAGTTTCAGATTGGCGTTCTTGATCAGAGCCAACTGCAGCTCCTTCTCTTTGGTGAGGATGGAGGTCCCAATCTCCGTTCCTCCATAGAGATTTTCTATAAATTCATACAACTCCGCCCCCAGGTACCTGGAAATAATGAGACCAACTTTTTCTTGGTAGCGTGGATCAGACAGGAATTGATTGAAAGGTGTTTGCCAGTCGCTGAATTTAGGCATCGTCACCCCATAGCCTGTCCCGCGAACATTATAGAGGTTTTGGCGGGTAAGGTCGCCTCCCTTTTTGATCAACATCAGATAGATCGGCAAATCGATAAACCCGAAACGATTGGCTGATACAGAAATATTGTCCAGTATGTTTTGGTCGCTATGTATGTGCAGAGTCTCAAAGTCGATATTCAACTGATCCTTAAGATTCCGAAGCAGGTTTTCATAATTGGTGCCTTTGATGGTGACCGCTACCCTCCCATCCAGCATTTCTTTAAGCTCCTGGTAGGTTCTGGCAATGAGGGTTCCCTGACCTGTGACCAGCACCGTGATGTCAGGTAGGTAAGCCTCCGAAAATTTCAAATACTCCTTTCTATCTTCTGTGATTGAAAAAGCCGAGGCTCCAAGAATATTGGGCTTTTCAGGATTTTTCATAATATCCAGGATACTGTGAAAACTCTCTGCCTCCACCCACCGAGTAGATAATTCCACGCCATGGGTCTCCTTCAGATACTCCGTGAATTCCATTAGCAGATCATATTCAAGACCCTTCAATTGGCCTTGTTCCTCATAGATGAAGGGCACAGAAGTAAACCAATAAACATCTAGTGTGGCGGTCTTACTATTTTGAGCCTGTCCCCAGGTTTGACTCATGGCCAATGAGGGGATCAGAAACAAAAAGGTCCAAAAGAATAATTGCCGATACATAGCCTAAATATGTTCATTATTGCCAGCCTATACAACGGGCTCAGGTTGAACAGGAGAAAGGAATGTCTAATCGGGAGTTTTAGTGCCAAATCCGGAAGACCAAACCCGGAGCACCACCAAAAAATTATTTCTGAAAAGACGGGGTATTTATATATTGCCCTGAATAAATCTTCACCAAAAAGCAAAGCCATGGATATCAGCAAAACAGTGGAAGAATACTTTGCCAGGCACCCCGAATACCACGCAGAGCTGAGGAAATTAAGAGCAATCATTCGTACCACCGAACTGACAGAGACGATCAAATGGGGGATTCCTACCTACACCATTAACAATAAGAATGTGGTGGGAATAGGCGCTTTCAAAAGCTATTCAGGCTTGTGGTTTTTTCAGGGTTCGTTTCTCAAAGACGAAAAAGGTTTACTCGTCAATGCACAGGAGGGAAAAACCAAAGGGATGCGCCAGATGCGGTTTGAGTCCATCGAAGCAATAGATGAAAAAATCATTCGCTCCTATTTATTGGAAGCCATTGAAAACCAGAAACAGGGTAAGGAAATCAAACCGGAGAAAAAGCCTTTGGTGATTCCCGACGAGCTGAAAGAGCAACTGAGCAAAGACGGAAAACTCTCAGAGGCATTTGACCAATTAAGCCTTTCTAAAAAGCGTGACTATACCGAGTATATTCAGGAAGCCAAACGCCCCGAAACCAAACAAAACAGGCTCGAAAAGATCACTCCGATGATTTTGGCAGGAATGGGCCTAAACGATAAATACAAGTAAATGCAGGTAAGTAAAACCCTGGGTATAATCTTCCTCCTCCTAGCGATGGGTTGTACCCCAAACACGCCAAGAGTCAAGAAAACCCACTTGATAAGCCCAACAAAATCGTTGCTGCAGGCCATCAGTATTGTGGACGAAAATACCGCCTGGGTAAGTGGGCATCGGGCAACTTTTCTCCGCACCGTCAACGGCGGATCAGACTGGAGCGCATTCTCCTACGAGCCTATTGATTCTCTCCAGTTTCGCGACCTCCATGCCTTCAACAGTGAGGAAATCATCCTGATGAGTGCCGGACCTGGCAACCTCTCCCGGATCTTTCGATTCAGCCTTCAGGCAGGTTTTGAAGAAACCTATGTGATGCCCTATGAGCAGGGTTTCCTTAATACCATAGAGTTTTGGGATGATGAGCAGGGCCTGGCATTTGGGGATAGTTTCAATGGGGAGCTTTTTGTCTTAAAAACAGCAGATGGTGGCCGGAGCTGGACCAGAATAGACCCCAACCAGCTACCACCTGCCGGAGAAGGTGAGGGTGGTTTTGCAGCCAGTGGCACCTGTATCGCGTCAAGACCAGGAGGCAAGGCCTGGATAGGCACCGGAGCTGGTGGAAACTCCAGAGTGCTTTTCACCAGCGACTATGGAGATAGCTGGGAAATCTATGAAGCTCCCCTAATCAAAGGACCCTCAGCCGGCATCACTTCCATTCGAATGTCGGATGATCAAACAGGGCTTATAGTAGGTGGTGACTTGGCCATCACTGATCAGTACACTGACAATATAGCCCTCACCAACGATGGGGGAGAAACCTGGCAAGTAACGGCAAGCCCGGTGACGAAGGGAGCCTTTTACGGAAGTGACCTGATGCCTTGGAAAAATGCCTTCATACTCATCGCCACAGGACCAAATGGCATTGACTACAGTACCGATCTGGGACAGACCTATATCAATCTGGACACCGGCAACTACTGGGCTGTGGACCTGCACCCCTCCGGCTTTGGGCTAGCCACCGGCACAGATGGTAAGATTTTGAAGCTCACCGTCCAATAGCGTCGCAGGGATTTCATCCATGTGCTCAGGTTAGTGAACCAATTTCATTTTTCCGCTGATGGTCTCTTGGTTAACTTTGTGTCATGGAAAGACGTCCCAGAAGAAACCGTGCCTCACAGGCCATCAGAGACCTGAGTCAGGAAACACTTGTCACCGCCAATGATCTGATCTATCCATTATTTCTCTTGGAAGGGAGTCGTAAAAAAACTGAGGTAAAGTCCATGCCAGGAATTTTCAGGTTGAGTCTTGACCTCATGCTTCAGGAAATTGAGCAATGTCTCAAATTGGGCATCAAGGGATTTGATGTGTTTCCAGTTGTGGAAGATTTCCACAAAGACAAACTGGCTACGAGAAGTTACGACCGTGGTTTTTTCTACATCCAGGCCCTTGATACCATCAAAAAAGAATTTCCCGAGGCCCTCATCATCACTGATGTGGCCATGGACCCATACAGCTCGGATGGGCATGACGGTATCGTGAAAGACGGAAAAATCCTCAACGACGAGACCCTTGACGTATTGGGTCAAATGGCCCTGGCACAGGCTGAAACCGGCATTGACATGATCGGCCCATCAGACATGATGGATGGCCGTGTCGGCCACCTGCGAAATGTCCTGGATGAGGCGGGATTCTCTCATGTAGGCATCATGGCCTACACCGCCAAATACGCCAGCGCGTTTTACGGCCCATTCAGAGATGCACTGGACTCAGCTCCCAAGTTTGGAGACAAGAAAACCTATCAGATGAATCCAGCCAACCGCAAGGAAGCCCTGATAGAAGCGGAGCTCGATTATATAGAAGGTGCAGATGTGCTCATGGTAAAGCCTGCGCTCAGCTATCTTGATGTCATCTCCGACCTGAAAGCCAACTATGACTTACCCATAGCCGCCTACAATGTATCTGGAGAGTACGCTATGATCAAGGCGGCCGGTCTTCAGGGCTGGCTGGATGCAGACCGGGTGCGCGACGAGGTGTTGCTGTCCATCAAGAGATCTGGTGCAGACATGATCCTTACCTATTTCGCCAAGGAGTTTTGCTCTCAAACCAGAGCCTGATCTAACCGGATGGGTGAAAAGTAAAGCATTTTATTTGGTCTCACAGGCTTCAATACACTCCCATAGGTCTCGGTCATATATTCCTTGCCCTCAATTGACAGCTTAATCGACAAAATTGGCCTGTTGGACTAACAACATTATGCAAGAGTTGCTGGCATTCGTACATTCGATATACAACCAAACCCTAGCAACAATGATTACTATAGACAATGACCCCAACGAAGACCAGATGACTCTTGAATGCGCCTTGAAAATCGTACAACATCTGGAAAAAAACATTGTCAGGCACCGCGAAAACATCAATATGGCGAGCAAACTGGCATCTATGAATAAATTCATTCAAATGAATTATATCCATAATATGGCCGAAACTGCCTAGGTCAGCAATCAAAAGAAAGATGGCTCCGGGCAAGCAGAACCGTCATTAGTCAAACTTCCATCAGGCATAACTCATCGACTAAAAGAGGCCACTCACCTAAAAACCATTATTTAGGAAAAAAAATAGTTCAGTTTTGTGACATAAGACCTCACAAATATGGAAAACATGACTGAACAAGAGTTGATTGAATGCGCCGAAAGAATCGTCCGTCACCTGGAAAAAAACATTGTTAAACACAGAGACAACCCGTCAATTGCACATAAGCTCGCATCGATGAACAAATACATACACATGTGTTACATCCAGCGAGTGACCGCTCTCTAGTCAAACAGATCCTCTTCCCGCTCCAACATGAGTATGGAGCTTTGCGGTACAATGAAATACTTCTCACCCTCATACACCACTTCAAAAGCCCCTTTTTGAAGAAAAATAGCTAAATCTCCGGCTCTGGCCTGTAGAGGTATATATTTTACTCTTTCCTCCTCCTGCTTCCACGAATCATCTTCGTCAGCCGATACGGGAATCGGATAGCCAGGTCCGGCTTTTACTATATAACCGGTCTGTATCTTTTCTTTCTCCTGTACGCCTGGTGGCAGATAGATGCCACTACTGGTCTTCTCCGATTCGGCCTTGGGTCTGATCAGGACCCGATCCCCTACCACTATAATATTCTTTAGTTTATTCTCTGCTGTGAGTTGCGTTCTCATTTTCTCTACTGTCACTCATTAACCAAACAAATTTCCAGAAGGGGTCTCCTCAGGCTTTTTGATCGCTGAAGAAGCATCTGCCCGTTCGAGCAATTTCTCATTCATGTCTTTACTGGTCTTGGCCCCAAGTTCTTTCAGACGCTCCGTCTTTCTGATCAGGTTATCCTTGCCATCATAGAGCTTCTTCATGGCCTCTGTATACTGCTGCTTCGACTTATCCAGGGACCTACCCACTTCCATCAGGTCGTCCACAAATGCTTTGAATTTGTCATACAGAGCTCCGCCTTGTCTGGCGATCTCCAACGCATTTCTGTCCTGATATTCGTGCTTCCAGATACTAGCGACTGTACGCAGGGTGGCTATCAATGTAGCCGGGCTCACTATGATAATATTCTTATTGTGCGCTTCATTATAGAGCTCGCCGCCCTGCTGCACGAGTAGCGCAAAAGCTGACTCTATGGGTACAAACATCAGCACATAATCCAATGTCCCGGATTCAAACAGCTTGTGATAACTCTTTTCACTCAGTCCCTTGATGTGGGCCCTTAAGGAAATGAGGTGATCTTTCAGGTGCTGCTCCCGCTCCTCCTCCGAGTCGCTATTCACGTATTTTTCATAAGCCACCAAAGATGCCTTCGCATCTATGACCAGATTTTTATTGTCCGGCAACCTGATGATCACATCAGGCCTGAGCCTACGGCCCTCCTCGTTGGTAAAAGACTCTTGGGTGAAGTACTCCCGATCCTTTTCCAGTCCGGATTTTTCCAGGATTCGCTCTAAAATAACTTCTCCCCAGTTACCCTGTACTTTGGTATCGCCCTTGAGTGCCTTAGTAAGGTTTTCGGTTTCCTTGGTCATCCGCTGGTTCAGCTCACGAAGGCTAATGATCTGCTCTCGCAGTGCAGTGCTTCGCTCCAGGCTGTCCTTATTGGTTTGCTCCACCTTCCGCTCAAACTCCACGAGTTTTTCACCAAGGGGCTTTAACAGATTGTCCAGATTGGACTTGTTTTGATCCGTAAACTTCCTGCTCTTCTCCTCAAATATCTCATTGGCCAGGTTTTTAAACTCTGCCGCAAATCGTTGTTGGAGGTTGTTTACCTCTTCCTTTTGCTCAGTAAGGCGCTCCTGCAGGTTTTTGAAGTTGGCCTTCAGACTGGAGTGCTCACTATTAATGTCCATAAAGCGCTCTCGCTCCTCTCTGAGCTCACCATTGAGTTGTGCCAGCTCTGCCGTCAGTTTATTGGAGCGCTCCTGCTCCATTTGCAGCTCCATCCGCAGTTTGGGGGCATCGTCCACCACTCCTTTGGACTGGAGCTTGGCTATCAGAAAACCGATAATCACTCCTGCCACCAACCCAATGATCAATACCATCAACGAATCAAACTCCATAGGTTAAAGTTAAATGAAACTCTGCAGATACCCGAACAACTCCATGGTCCACGCCACTCCCATGTGGATTATTATTCCTCCCCACACGTTTTTACTGTTGTAAGAGATTATACCCAAAATATATCCACCAAAAACCGAGCTGATAGCCTCGGTCAAAGGCTTCCCAAAATGGAGGAAAGCATAAGAAGCCACCATCGGTAAAACGGCATACCCTCCAAGGGTCTTTACAAAAGCATGGATCAGAAATCCTCTGAAAAACACTTCCACTGATACAAAATCACTGCCATAAGTGATTTCATAAAGCAATACTGACATCCAGACAGGAATACCGTGTGCTTCGGCAAAATTGTCACCACCGGAATACTGAAACCGGGGATAATAACTCTGTATGTCAGAGAAAAACGAACCGATACCAATGAAAACCATGGCTCCGGCCAGCAGCAGGAAATAGGGTTTTGGGTCAAACCGCTTGAGGGCCAGTCCATGGTAGTTTCTCGGACGCTCAGATTCGAAGATGGCATAGACGAGCATCAGCGGGATCACATTCAGAAAAATACTGGATGACCAATTGAGACACCTGGCTGCAAAACGATAGTCTATCGGACGAAGGCCCTTGATGATCTGTAGGTGCCCTATAAAGGATCTGTCCAGTGCCAGAATGGCAAACCCAATCACCAACATCAGCCAGAATGAACCCGTGAACACGGGTATTTGTTTTACCCGTGCGATGAGCAGACTCACGCCCAAAAAAGGGAACATCATCCACAAAAACATGTAAAGCCAATGCAGGAACGTCCCTCTGTAGCTATCGATCACCGAATCTTCAAAGTCATATGTATAGTTAAAGACAAAACATATGGTCAGAAATAGACTGATGAGGAGGTAGAGTTTGAGGTCAAAGTGCTTTCTTTGATACTCTTTTAGGTAATCAAAAATTTGCCGCATGCTAAAAATTTGCCCAAAGATATGTGTCTCATAGTATTTGCCTGGGATGTACACCCAAAATATAAGCTGATCGTAGCGGCCAATCGGGATGAGTTTTACGCTCGGCCCACTGCGCCTGCTGCCTTTTGGCATGATGAACCAAGCATTCTGGGTGGTCGCGACCTCCAAGCGGGCGGGTCCTGGATGACCGTTTCTAAACAGGGGCATTTTGCGGCAGTCACCAACTATAGGGACCTGTCAAACATCAGGGAGAACGTAAGGTCGAGGGGGGAGATTCCTATTCGTTTTATGGATCCGGCACAGCAACCCCTGAACTATGTCGAGGATTTGCACGAGCGCTCCACAGCATATAACGGATTCAATGTGTTGGCCGCCTCGCCTCAAATGATGACTCACTACAGCAACTATGAGCGCAAGGCGAACGTCATTGCTCCGGGCATTCATGGGTTGAGCAATGCACTTCTGGATACGCCATGGCCCAAGGTAGAATTGGCAAAGACTAAATTTCAGGAATTGATTGGCAATAGCTTCAGTCACGAGGAGTTAATAGAAATGATGAGTGACACCTCAACCGCCGAGGACAGTATCTTGCCAGACACCGGAGTGTCCAAAGAAATGGAAAAGGCTCTATCGGCCATGTGCATCCGCATGGAAAATTACGGCACCTGCTGCTCCACAGTGATTACCATGAACAGAGATGGTCAAATCGAATTTTCAGAAAAGTCCTATCCGGTTGGGGACAGAGCGGAGAAGACCGTAAATTATCAATTTAAAATACAAAAGAATTGAACCTGAAAAACGTTGTTCCAAGACTGTTCATGATAGTGCTTTTAGCAGCCACAGGATGCTTATCATCATGCAAAGATGATATCAGTGGCTTTGACCTGGAGAAGGATCCACTCAAAGGTAAGATAGGAGGTGAAGAATGGCAGTATGCCGCTGGTAGTGCCAACGTGAACAATTCTTCCTACTACCTGGAAGGGCTCATCGTGGGTGAAAGTACTCAGGATCCCTGTGCCATCAGGGTCTCCAGCAAGCTCCATCTTTCCATAAAGATACCTGGCCGAAAAGGAAGCTATAACCTCCCCTTCCCGGCAAACGAAGGATATGTCATCTTCAATTTACCCAACGGAACGAAAAAATTTACCGCCTCCGGAGGATTCATTGAAGTAGTGGCTGTAGGTAGTCAGCAACTAATCGGGTACATGAGTGCCGATTTTGATGATGACAATACCGTGCAGGGCTCCTTCCTTTTGGAGTTTTGTAATTAGTCCTTTATTCATCTTTCAAAATATCTGCTGGGTTGGCTTTTACCCCCCTTGAAATCTGCAGGACTATGGTAATCAACAAAACGAGTCCGATAAACCCCAAAGTAATCAGGTAACTCATAGGTGAAACCTCCACCCTGTAGGCAAAACTCTCCAGCCACCTGGATACGAAGAGATAGCTCAATGGAATGGCCACTGCACCACCCGCGATTAAGACCAGGAGGTACTCCCTGCTTATCAATTTTACTACTGAGATAAATGAGGCTCCAAGCACCCTCCTGATGGCCACTTCACGAGTGCGGGTCTTTAAAGAATAAACGATCAAACCAAAGAGGCCTATAAATGCAATGATCATTGCCAAACCACTCAGGAGATAGAGTAATTGGAGTTGCTTTCTTTCATTCTGATAAAGTTTTGCATACAGGTCATCTATAAAATGATATTCGAAGGGATACTGTGGGAACAGCTGATTCCAGTTATCTTCAAGCAGTTCTAATGTCGCTTCCATATCATCCGTTTCCACCTTCACCAGAAAATTTCTCAACCAAAGGGGCTCGAAAACAAAGATTGTGGGGTCTATTTTATTCTTCAAAGTTTCCTGATGGTAATCCTTGACGATTCCTACAACTGGTCCTCTGGCCAACTTATACCCACCCTGCGACCAGTCAACACGCTTGCCCACTGCCTCTTCGGGAGATTCCCAACCCATCGCGTGCATGGCTGTTTCGTTCAGCAGATACGCTCTTCGCTTATTGAAGAGATATTCGGATACTCCGTCTCCATTGGAAAACTCCGGAACCGGAAGATAGGTTAGGCTCCTTGGAAGAGTCTCACCTGCTAAAAGTGATATCCCCATCACCTCCAAGTAGTCATGATCGATCACCTGGATGTCCATGGATGGAGCATTCTCATCACCTTCTTCCATTCCCTCGGTGGTTACTACTCCACCATCCCTTATTTCACGCGATGGTACTTCCAGGCTGGCAGTCACCCCCACAATACCAGGCTGGCCCGATAGCTGGTCTTTAAACAACTTAAACTTGTCTTTAACTTCATCCGGCACATTCGTCAGCGCCAAAACCTGCTCCCTTTCTAACCCTAGATTTTTCTCATTGAGATACAAAAACTGGTCGCGCGCAATCAGAGCACTTGCAATCAACAAAATGGAAATGGCAAATTGAAGCGTTATAAGCCCCCGCTTTAAGCTAAACTGACTGGATGTCTTCGCCAATGAAAAAGAGGTGAGATTCCTCATGCTTTTCACCAGGCTAGCTGACGAAAGAGCCACGGCTCGATACGCCCCTGCTACCAAACCAGTAAAAATAGCGCAGGCCGCAAGCCCAAGAACCAGCGCCACGGGGTGAAGTAAGTTTTGGATCCCCGTCATCTCACCAAAAGCTGGAAAAAGCACGAATGCCAGGCCTCCCCCGATGATGGCAGCGATTATACTGAACAACACTGATTCAGTTAGCGAATAGAAAATCAATTGCCTTCGTGCAGCACCCAATACTTTACGTACCGAGATTTCCTTGGTCCTGGCTATGAACATAGCACTTGATAAATTCATGAAATTGACCGTAACCAGTATCAGAATAAGTATCGCCACAATCGAGAAAATCCCGACATACACGATGGAGCCATTGGATCGGATCTCCCTTGCCAGGTCTGAATGCAAATGAATATCGGAAAGCGGCTGAAATACGTAATCAGTGCCTTCCAACGCATTTGATCCATATCTTTCTATGGCCATGGCCTCCAGCTTGGACTGAATGTAGGAAAGGTCTGCTCCCTCCTGAAAAAGCAGGTACGTATAGGCCCACCACGAGCGCTCCTCTTCATTTTGAAAAGAAATCAACATATCCACCTGTAAATGTGTGTTGGCAGGAAGATTCTTCAGTATCCCAGTGACCTGATAGCGCTTTTCTTCGGAGGACCAATAGCCTGTAATGGCTATTTCCTCCCCCATTGCATTGCCATTGGGAAAATATTTCTCTGCTAAATCTTCAGAGATCACCACAGAGTAGGGAAGCTGGAGTGCACTTTTGGGATCTCCACTTAGCAAGTCAAAATCAAACACATCAAACACGTTTCCGTCGGTTGAAAAAGTGTTTTCTTGTCGAAACTTATGCTCCCCTATTTGTACATATCGCGGTTCGTGATTCTGAAAACGTATGAGGTGCTCCACCTCCGGGATTTCATTAGGAATGTTATTGATCCAGTCTGCATCTACCCGGGCAAAATGAGTATCGTATCCATTTGGAGAGGTATAGTGAACCGTAAGTCGGTAGATGCGTTCAGATTTACTGTGAAAATTCTCAAAGCTCGTTTCAAAATGGAGGTAGATCACAATGAGCAGTACGGCCGCAAAACCAATGGCCAAACCCGAGATATTCAGCAGCGAAAACATTCGCTGATGTTCGAAATTCCGACGGATGACTTTGAGCGAATTAATGAATATGGAATAGCTCATAAATTTATCGCCAGACGGCTCTCTTCTCCATGCGTAGGCTCTAAAACAGCGGATGACATTGTACCAAAATAGCAGATTGGACTTAGTCCGCGATTTTCCAGTATTCAGTTGGTTATGAAACATTTCGAGCAGATCTCCTTCAAGCTCCTCCTGCCGGTCTCCCCGGCAGTACCATCTGAAAAAGCGTAGTGCCCACTTTGGGGGCTCAGGTAGATTTGGGTTCATTACTTTGTGGATTTTAGTTCTGTGGGGCGATGGTAAGCGGGGGGATTTGTCGGCGTAGTTGCTCCCGCAATTCAGCCAGTTCATCAAGTGCCTTTCTCCCATAAGGGGTCATGGAAAACAATCTTTTGCGTTTGCCCCCCCTAAAATCGCTGGATTCTCCTAACCTGGACTCCAGGAAACCTTTGTTTTCCAATCGGTAAAGCACCGTATGAATGGCGCTAATATTAATATTTCTCCCTGTTTGCTTTTTGTATTCCTCCACAATGGTAACCGAATAGGCCTTGTCGCTCAGAACTCCCACAAGTAGCAATACCAATTCCTCAAAATTCCCCAGTTTCAAGTTTTCCATTTTCATCACATTTGTAAGGAATATACTGAATGGGGAATTAAAAAGTTTCACTTTTGTAAGGAAAATGATTATTCTCCAGCAGTGGTCAAAGATTTTCGGGCATAAAAAATGCCCTGACTCAAAAAGAATCAGGGCATCCATTATGATCAATTTCAACTCCTATACCAACTCCGCAGCCTCGGCATAAGCCTCTACAGGTACGCAGCTGCACATCAGGTTTCGATCTCCGTAAGCACTGTCTATTCTGCTGACAGAAGGCCAGAATTTATTGTATTTCAACTCTGGGAGTGGAAAAGCGGCTTTCTCCCTGCTATAGGGCAGGTTCCAGCTTTCGGCGATGACCGTTCGCTGAGTGTGTGGTGCATTCTTCAGTACGTTATTGTCCTTGTCAGCTACTCCGCTGATGACCTCCTCGATTTCCTTACGGATGGAAATCATCACATCACAAAACCGGTCTATCTCTGACTTGGTCTCGCTTTCCGTAGGCTCTATCATCATGGTACCAGCCACCGGAAACGAAACCGTAGGGGCGTGATAACCATAATCCATGAGTCGCTTGGCAATATCCTCTACCTCCACGCCATATTTCTTAAAGTCTCTGCAGTCTATGATCAGTTCGTGGGCATTTCTGCCTTTTTCGTTTGCATAAAGCACCGGGTAGTGATCTTTCAGCTTCTGTCCAATATAGTTGGCATTGAGGATGGCCAATTGAGTGGCTGCTCGAAGACCATCACCGCCCATCATGGCTATATAGGCATGAGAGATCGGCAAAATACTGGCACTGCCATAGGGAGCACTGGACACATTCACATCATCTACTCCGACATGCGAAGTACCGGGCAGGTAAGGCGCCAGGTGCGCTCCAACTCCAATTGGGCCCATACCAGGACCTCCACCACCGTGAGGGATGCAGAATGTCTTGTGAAGGTTCAGGTGGCAAACGTCCGCTCCGATCATCGCCGGAGATGTCAGCCCCACCTGGGCATTCATATTGGCCCCATCCATATACACCTGACCACCATGAGCATGAACAAGTTCGCAGATTTCTATAATGCTCTCTTCAAATACCCCGTGAGTAGATGGATAGGTCACCATCAAAGCACCAAGGTTTTCGCTGTGTTTTTCTACTTTGCCTTTAAGGTCTTCCACGTCAATATTCCCCTGGTCGTCACATTTGACAATCACCACTTCCATACCGGCCATCACCGCACTGGCGGGATTGGTGCCATGGGCAGATGAAGGGATCAGGGTGATATTTCTATGATGATGTCCATTGGCCTGGTGATATGCCCTGATCACCATGAGTCCGGCAAACTCTCCCTGAGCGCCGGAGTTGGGCTGAAACGAAACTGCCGAAAATCCTGTAATCTCAGCCAGCCAGTCGTGCAGCTCCCCGATCACCTCGGCATATCCAGCGGCCTGATCTTTAGGCGCAAAAGGGTGGATATTTCCAAATTCCGGCCAGGTAACCGGTATCATCTCAGTAGTGGCATTGAGCTTCATGGTACATGATCCCAGTGAGATCATGGAATGAACCAGTGAAAGGTCCTTATTTTCCAGCCGCTTCATATAGCGCAGGATCTCGTGCTCACTGTGGTTCACATTGAACACCTCATGGGTCATAAAGTCCGACTGCCGGGCCAGCCCATTCGGATAGGCTATTTCAACCTCCGTGCTGATGGTCTGTGTTTCTTTTCCGAGCGCTTCGGCAAAAATAGAAACCACAGTTTGAGCGTCTTCAGGCAGATGCGTCTCATCAAAAGATAACATCACCTGACCGCTATCATATCTAAAGTTGATTTGATGCGATTCTGCAATTTTCTTCACCTTTTGGAGGTCGTCATCATTCAGCGTGAATCTGAGCGTATCAAAATACTCCGCGTTTTCCTCCTTCAACCCCATGGCTGAGAGCGAGGCGGCAGTTGCTTTGGCCAACCCTCTTACCCTGGAAGCTATTTGCTTGAGTCCTGCAGGACCGTGGTATACTCCATACATGGAAGCCATTACCGCCAGCAGTACCTGAGCCGTACAGATATTGGAGGTAGCTCTTTCTCTTTTGATGTGCTGCTCACGGGTTTGTAGTGCCATTCTATAGGCAGGATGACCTTCGTCATCCTTTGAAACACCAATGATCCTTCCTGGAATGTATCGTTTATATTCTTCTTTTGTCGCAAAGAATGCTGCGTGCGGGCCTCCATATCCCATAGGGACTCCAAAACGCTGTGAAGTACCTACCACCACATCCACTCCCCACTCCCCGGGAGGGGTGAGCAGACAAAGTGCCAAAAGATCCGATGCCACTGCTACGGAAACCCCATGCTCAGCGGCCTCCGCTACGAATGCAGAGCGATCAAAAGTCTCACCGAAATTGTCCGGATATTGGAAAAATACCCCGAACAAGTCGGAATCACTAAGATCAATATTTTCTATCCTGGCCACTACCAGCTCCAAACCAAGGGGCTTGGTTCGGGTTTTTAAAATCTCCAAGGTCTGTGGAAAAACCCGCTCGTCCACGACTACTTTATTGGACTGTTTTTTCTCCTTCTTTCGGGTGGCATGTAGCATGGCGATTGCCTCTGCGGCAGCAGTACCTTCATCCAGAAGAGACGCGTTCGCTATTTCCATTCCCGTGAGATCCGAAACCAGGGTCTGGAAATTGATGAGGGCTTCCAATCTTCCCTGAGCAATCTCAGCCTGATAAGGTGTATAGGCCGTATACCACCCCGGATTCTCAAGGATATTTCGCTGGATCACCGCCGGTACCACACAGTTATAATACCCCTGACCCAGAAAAGATTTGAATACCTTGTTTTTCCCTGCCGTCTTCTTGAGCTTGTTGATATACTCATATTCATTCAAGGGAGCGGGCAGGTTGAGTCCCTGTTTCAGTCGGATGTTCCCGGGAATGGTTTGGGAGATCAGCTCGTCCAAAGATGAGACACCCAAGGCATCCAGCATTTCCTGGATTTCCTGCTCAGAAGGTCCATTGTGGCGTGTTTGGAAGGCTACCCTTTCGTTTAAATCAACAGTCATAATGTGGTGGTATTATGGATGGAATTTCAAGCTGCAAATGTATAATGAATTCAACATTTTATTCGCCCATCTCCGCTGGATAAAAACGTATAATATTTGTTTAGCTTTGTGGTTTTCAAAATTTATATAAAATGAAGCACTTATTATTTGGCTCAATCCTGCTTTTATTCTTTATAAATGCAAATTCACAGGATAAAAGAGCTGTCAAATACTCAAAAACAATAACAACTTCGGATTTGAAGGATTATCTCTCTGTGCTGGCTTCTGACAGTCTGGAGGGGCGTGAAACCGGTGAGAGGGGTCAGAAAATGGCCGCTGCCTATATCGCCGAAAAGTTCAATTCTTTTGGCCTGGAGGCTCCGGTAAAAACCGATGACGGAATGTCCTACTTCCAGAGCTACCCACTGAAGAAAATGACTTACCGTACGGCCTACCTTAAAAAAGGTGAAGAAGTAAAAACCAACTTTGAGGATTTCATCTATAACTCCCGTGAGGAAACAATAGGTGAAGAATATGTGGACATCCTTTTTGCTGGTATTCAGACAATAGACAATCTGAAGAAAATGGACCTCAGTGGGAAGTTCGTAGCTGTGGTCACACAGGAAATGGGCAACTGGAGGAAAGTACTTGCTGAGGCCAAAGACCTGGATGCGGCAGGCATCATTCTCATTGTGGAGGACGAAAGCAGATTTAGCTTCATCATGACCAGATATAGCAGGTATCTGCAGGGATCCAGAATGGCGCTTGAGTCCACCACCGCTGGCAACAAGATTATTATTGGTGACCCGGAGTTGGCCTCCTGGATGTTTGACATGCCATATGACAAACTAAAGGAGACAGGAAAGAATAAAAGCGCAAGGCTGATCCTCAATGCAGACATGCTGGTAGAAGACATCACCGCAGAGAACGTACTGGGGTTCCTCAAGGGCAGTGAGAAACCCGAAGAAGTGCTGGTGGTAACCTCACACTATGACCACATTGGTATTTCTGACAATGGCGAGATCAATAATGGCGCTGATGACGATGGATCAGGAACCTCCACGGTATTGGAGATCGCCCAGGCCTTTTCTGAAGCTGCCGCAAAAGGCATCCGGCCCAGACGAAGCATCCTTTTCATGACCGTTTCCGGGGAGGAAAAAGGTTTGCTTGGCAGTGAGTATTATACAGAAAATCCGGTGTTCCCCATGGAAAACACCGTCACCAACCTGAATGTGGACATGGTGGGCAGAGTGGATGAAGGGCATGAGAAAAACCCCAACTACGTCTATGTGATAGGTGCAGATAAACTCTCGAAGGAGTTACATGACATTTCGGAAAAGGCCAATAAAACCTACACACAACTGGAGCTAGACTATACCTACAATGCAGAAACGGATCCGAACAGGTACTACTACCGATCTGATCACTACAATTTTGCTAAAAAGAATGTGCCTATCATCTTCTACTTCAACGGAACGCACGCCGACTACCATCGCCCCACGGACACGATCGAGAAAATTAACTTTGAACTCATGCAAAAAAGAGCGGAGCTTGTTTTCTTTACAGCCTGGGAGCTGGCCAACCGAGAGGACCGGGTTCGCCTGGATTGATTTAGAAATGAATAACACATGGCATCAAAGTACCTGATCAAAAACGCACAAATAGTTAACGAAGGCAGTATCCATTCGGCAGATCTGTTGATAGAGGGTCAGCGGATCATAAAAATAGGAGCTGCCCTGAAGGTGGATGGAGCAGTCCGGGAAATCAATGCAGAAGGAAAATACCTCCTGCCCGGCCTCATAGACGATCAGGTGCATTTCAGGGAACCAGGGCTGACTCACAAGGCGGAAATCTACACAGAAGCCAAAGCCGCGGTGGCTGGTGGGGTTACATCTTTCATGGAAATGCCCAATGTCATCCCACAAACTACCACTCAGGAGCTGCTGACAGCTAAGTATGAAATAGGAAGACAAAAATCACTGGCCAACTACTCCTTTTTCATGGGCGCCACCAATGATAACCTGGATGAGGTACTCAAAACCAATCCTGCAGAAGTCTGCGGGATCAAAGTGTTCATGGGATCCTCTACTGGCAACATGCTGGTGGACGATGAGAAAACCTTGGAAGAGCTTTATAAAAATGCCCCGATGCTCATTGCCACACACTGTGAAGATGAGGCTACCATCAGGCAAAATATGGAGCACTATGTGGCCCAATATGGAGATCAGATTCCCTTTGAGCTGCATCCGGTCATCAGGAGTGCTGAAGCTTGCTACAAGTCCTCCTCCATGGCTGTGGCCCTAGCCAAGAAACACAACACCAGGCTCCACATTCTACACATCTCCACGGGCATTGAAACCGCCCTTTTTGATAATACCCTCCCGCTTAAAGACAAGAGAATTACAGCAGAGGCCTGCATCCATCACCTGTGGTTTTCAGATCAAGATTATAAGAACAAAGCCCAATGGATCAAGTGGAACCCTGCTGTGAAAAGTGAAAGCGACAGGGATAAGATCTGGGAAGCCCTTTTGGATGACAGGATCGACATCATCGCCACGGATCATGCGCCCCATACCATTGCTGAAAAGAACAACCCCTACACCAAAGCACCTTCCGGTGGACCTTTGGTACAACACTCGCTAACGGCCCTGCTGGATTTTTATCATCAGGGAAAGATCAGCCTGGAGAAGATAGTAGAAAAAGCATGCCATGCGCCAGCTGAGTGTTTTCAGGTGACAGAGCGGGGATATATTCGGGAAGGCTATTTTGCTGACCTGGTGCTGGTAGACCTGCACAAGCCTTGGAAGGTTTCGCCAGAAAATATCCTGTCAAAATGTGGCTGGTCACCCTTTGATGGCCACACTTTTCAGTCATCAGTAGAGCAGGTTTGGGTGTCGGGACACCTGGCCTATGCGGAGGGAAAATTTGATGAAAGTAAAAAAGGAGCTCGACTTACTTTTGAGCGCAATTAATTTTTGCTAAAATCCTTGAATGCATTTACATTTGCATCCCAATTTAGACGGTGGTTGTAGTTCAGTTGGTTAGAACGCCTGATTGTGGTTCAGGAGGTCGCCGGTTCGAGTCCGGTCTTCCACCCTTTGCAAAAGCAGTTACATTTATTTGTAGCTGCTTTTTTTGTTCTGCTTGACCGGCTCTTCTAATATGGCTCTGATTGAGTGGTCACTTGCCTGTACTTTGGTGTTGGTCGCCATTTCTCCCCTCTTGAGAGGGGTCGGGGGTGTGTTTCTCTCTATCTAAAATATAATTTTCTATGGTCCTCAACACATTATTAATATCATGCATCACCTCTACATCTGCAAACCTCATCACAGTCAACCCCACTTCTTCCAGAGCCTTTTGCTTAATCTCATCCTTTTCTACCACTTCTTCAAAATTGTGAGTGTAGCCATCCAGCTCAATCACCAGCTCCAGTTCGTAGCAATAGAAATCTGCAATGTATTCCAGCAGTGGCTTCTGTCTATGAAAGTCATAGCCCATCATCTGCTTGCCCTTCAGGTAATGCCAAAGCCTGATCTCACTTCTGGTGCTGTTGTTTCGTAGTTGGCGAGCAAGCTCTTTGAGCTTCGGGTGATAGGGGATGATTTTTCTTCGCATGGTGGTGATTCTAAATTTATAAAAAACACACCCCTTAATCCCCTCTCAAGAGGGGAAACTTTCTCTTAAACACTTCTAATTGTGTGATCATTTTCAAGCTGAATTAACCAATCATTAAAAAGTCGCCTGGGAGTCAGCCCATGTTTTTTACTCCTCACTTTGTAGGATCTTTTACCCTTGCCCACCAAAAAACCTCCCTCCATTTGATTTTTGACCCGTCGACAGTACCTTGTCGATATGTTGAAAGACCTGATTCAGTACGTGTCCGACCTGTCCTTTCCGGTGGTTCACATCATCATTGGCCTGGTGGCCGGAGTGATCATCAACTGGGTGGTCGCCATCAGCCTTACAATTACCGTAAAAAAAGCCAAATCCAACGACCTGCTAATTTTCAGAAAGTGGTGCAAAACAGCATTCAACACACTCGTGCCTGTAGCCTCCATTTTCATTGTCCTGAACTATGCCGAGGATACTGACACCAGCCGAATCCTGATTAAAACCTTTCTGATTCTGCTCATCATCGCTTCCGTCCACTTCCTGATCCGGGTACTTTACGCCATGGAAGACATCTTCCTCGATCGGTACGATATTGACAAAGAAGACAACCGCAAAGAGCGTAAGATTCTCACTCAGATCAATTTTCTCAAGAAGGTTTTCATAGTGGTCATTGTTCTTATTGGTTTTGCCCTGATCCTCCTAAGCTTCGAGGAAGGTCGTAAATACGGTCAGACCCTCCTCACTACGGCCGGTGTAGCCAGTGTTATCCTTGGGTTTGCAGCACAAAAGTCTATCTCCAATTTTCTGGCGGGAATCCAAATTGCTTTTACTCAGCCCATCAAGATGGATGATGCCGTGGTGGTAGAGGGTGAATGGGGATGGGTAGAAGAGATCAACCTCACCTATGTGGTGGTGCGAATCTGGGACTGGCGCCGGCTCATTCTGCCAATCACTTATTTTGTGGAGAAGCCCTTCCAGAATTGGACAAGAAACAAAGGGGAGATCATAGGATCCGTCATTCTCCATTTGGATTATCGCACGCCAATAGAAAAACTTCGAAGCAAACTGGAAGAAATTCTGGAAACGGAACCCAACTGGGACGGTCAGGTGAAATCACTCCAAATCACGGATACCAAAGAATATACCATGACGGTGAGAGCACTCATGTCAGCTAAAAATTCGCCTATGGCCTGGGATCTTCGGTGCAGCGTACGCGAAAAACTCATCGCCTTCCTGCAGAAGGAACACCCGGAAAGTCTTCCTGTCCAGAGACTGGATATTCACGCTACGGAAAAAAGATAAATTCGATTCCCTTCCATTTTATTTTTAGCTTTAGTATGCTCAATGCCCTCTGAAATGGAAACATGCATCAACTGTAACCAGGAATCTGACGGAAACTACTGCCCCAATTGCGGGCAAAAGCTCCACCTGAAGAAACTCACCCTCAGGTATATTTCTTCTGAGTTCACAGACCGCTGGCTCGGACTCGACACCAAGTTTACCCGGTCAGCCTGGGGCCTGTTTTTGCACCCCGAGCAGGTGATCACCGCCTACCTCAACAGAAACAATGTGCGGTACATCGGGCCCCTCGGGTATTACATAGTGATGACCGCCCTGATGCTCATCGCTTTCGAACTATTGGGTCTGGAAGTTGCAGATTTCATCAAATCGACGAACGAAAACCTGGGGCTGCCTCAAGGCTCCGGCAGTGAGCGACAGCTCGCCTTACAGGAGAACATCTCCGGGTGGATCTCCAGAAATTTTCGATTCGCCTCAGCATTTCTCATCCCGTTTTTGACCGTGGGGGTTCAGTGGCTATACCGAAAGAAAAGGAGCTTCCTGGAAAATCTGGTACTGATCACTTACCTCCAGACCCATACCATTTGGTTTCTTATTGTGGGCCTTTTGGGCTTCAAGTGGACTGGCTTTTGGGTTAGTCAGTATATGACCTTGGTCTCACTTATCTATTTTTGCTGGGCCCTTGGCCGCTTCGATGACGGGAAAATTACTTTCAGAAAGTTCTTCAAGGCATTGCTTACCTGGATCGTGAGTTACCTCCTCTTTATTTTCACCATTTTGCTGGTGGCTATTTTGATCGTCGTATTAGTGGGGGAGATTTAAAAAAATAATCGGTTAAATCTTGCCTATTTCTAACCCATGGCATGGATATTTCGTATTTTTACCTAAATTTCCATGTTCTGAAAAAGCTCGCTTCCATATCACTAACCGTTTTCTGTATGCTTTTGGCAGATTATGCCAGCGCAAGCACTAATGAAGAAGCGAGTAAAACCAAAAAATCCACTGAGGCTACATCCACAAACAATGCCGCTGAAAAGTCGGAGGAAACAACCTCAGCATCCGAGAGCACCAACACTGGTGGGGGGATGTACCTCAATCAAAATCAGGACTCAACCAATCTCAACTCCGTTTGTAAGTTCAATTTCATCTTTTACTTTATTTACAAACTGAAGTACGACGAGGAGCCTCCAGGCAATGAATACCTGAATTACGAATTTTAAATTAACTGGTCTGAATAAAGGCTTCGAGTTCTTTTAAGGTAATTCTTCCCTCATAAAAAGCCTTTCCGAAAATCACCCCGTAGATTCCCATATCCCGGAGTTTTTTCATATCATCAATATTTCGTACCCCACCACTCGCAAAAATGCACAGTTCCGGAAATTTGGAAGTCAGGTGTGCATACACCTCAAATGAGGGCCCTTCCAAAGCACCATCTTTAGAAATGTCAGTGGTCTTCAGGTATTTCAATCCTCGATCATAAAAGTACTCTATGTGGGTATCCAGAGAAATTTGGGTTTCCTCCTGCCAGCCCCCTATCCTGATCAATCCATTGAGCGCGTCGGCGCTCAGGGAAATTTTTTCGCGACCGTAGGACATGATCCAGTTTGCAAACAGTTCCTTATTGTTGGCGGCTATGGTGGCTGCGGCTATGCTCTCCGCTCCAAATTCGAAGGCTTTGATGATGTCGCCATCTGTATGAAGCCCTCCGGCAAAGTTTACCTTGAGGTCTGTATGGCCCGAAATCAGCTCCAACGTGGGGTAGTTCACCGGTGAGCCCTTCTTAGCTCCTTCCAGGTCTATCAGGTGAATCCGGTCTATCCCATGATCTGCAAACTGCTCTGCTACATCGAGGGGACTTACATCATAAACTTTTTCATTGGTGTAATCACCTTGGGTGAGGCGGGTTGTCCTGCCTTTGATCACAGAGATAGAAGGTACCAGTAGCATATACCAGATGGGGGTTTTGGGTCTAAAAAAGGGTGACTGATGCCGGAGCTCAGCTCACAAATATACAAGATGACCGCTAATTCAAATGCACCATTTTGAATCCTTCCCCATGCACAGTCAGCAACTTGAGCGAATCCTCCTCTTTGAGGTATTTTCGGAGTTTTGTAATGTAGACATCCATGCTCCGGGCATTGAAGTAGGAGTCATCCTTCCAGATTCTTTTTAGAGCCACCGTGCGAGTGACTGTCTGATTCAGATTTTCCAAAAACAGCTTCATGAGCTCATTTTCCTTGGTGGTAAGTTTCACCGCACCCGACGGCAGATGCAGCATGTTACTCGCATACTGATATCTGAGTGCCCCCACGGTCACCTCCTCCGGCAACTCCCGGTCTGCATTGCTTTTGAGCGTGCGGTGCAACACAGCCTTTATCCTCATGAGCAGCACCTCCATGCTGAATGGCTTGGTAATGTAATCATCCGCACCTATCTTAAAACCCTCCAGAATATCCTCTTTCATGGATTTGGCCGTCAGGAAAATGATGGGAATCTCCGGATCGATCTCCTTAATTTCAGCGGCTAGTTGGAATCCATCCTTTTTAGGCATCATCAGGTCTAAAATGCAAAGGTCAAAGCTCCCGGGTTTGAAAACAGCTGCGCCTTCCTCTCCATCCCGGCAAAGGGTGGTTTTAAACCCTTTCAGGTTGAGGTATTCGCTGAGAATCTGACCCAGGTTTTCATCGTCTTCTGCTAAGAGTATTTTAGGTGTTTCCATGTTCGTTTGGTAAGGTGATGGTAAACTTACTGCCCTTCCCGGGCTCACTCTCTACAGAGATGGTGCCGTGATGAAGTTCCACCATGTTTTTCACATAAGCCAGGCCAAGGCCAAAACCTTTGACATTGTGAATATTGCCGGTAGGCACCCGATAGAACTTCTGAAATATATGAGTGGTGGCTTCTTTGGTCATGCCTATCCCCCTGTCTTGCACAGCCACAGAGATGTCCCCCCCCTTATTATACAGGCGAATCATGATTTCTGGTGCTGAGTCCGAATACTTGTTGGCATTGTCCAGCAGGTTCACGAGTATGTTGGTGAGGTGTGTTTTATCACCAAAAACGAGCTTATTGTCGGCATTATCAATTACTTTGATCTGCCCGGACCTGGCTTCTACCTGCAGGGCTGTTTTCTCCACGGCCCGCTCTACCAACTCCAGGAGGTTAAGGGACTCACTTTTGAGCTCGATATCGTTCCTGTCGAGTGCGGCCATCTGGAGCACACGCTCCACCTGCTCACCCAGCCGCTTATTCTCATCGCTGATCATGGCCAGATACCTGTCTTGCATGCCCTTCATCTGATTAATTTCCTTGTCACTAAGGGCTTCACAGGCCAATGAGATCGTGGCGATCGGCGTTTTCAGCTCATGGGTCATGTTATTGATGAAATCATTTTTCATTTCGGAGAGCTTCTTCTGCTGGAGAATGGTGCGGATGGAGTAGCCAAATGAACCCACGATCACCAGGATCAAAAATCCGGAACTTGCCATGGTCAGCCAGATCTTACGTAGCAGAAACTGTTGCTTTTCCGGAAAGTCCACCACCAGCCAGTTTTGCTCCCCTATTAGGTCATTGGGGAAAAGGCTTGCTTTGAGCTCGCTCTTTTCCAAGGCCCTTTTGGAAGCCCGGCTGTCCACCAGCAGGAATCGCTCGCTCATAGGAGAAACGATGGCATAGTCAAAGCTAATGTCGATTCCCCGCTCCGCAAATTCGCTGGACAGCAGTGAATCCAATTGTTGAGGGTTAAACCTGGCCATAACAGACCGATCCGGAACCAGCATATTCTCCAGCACCTGAAAAACCATCTCAGATTTTCTCGTGGCCCGCTCCAGTCGCTCCTCCAACAGCAGACGTTCAGCATCCTTCATTTCCTTACTATGCTGCCATGTCTGATGCCCCGGAGCACGTGGCTCTGGCGCTCCCCGCAGCTGCTGCTCGCCCCCTGAGCCTACCTGAAAGTCAAAAATTATGTCAAATCCCATCGCATCGTTTCGCAGGGTATCTTTGATCACTACCACGTCGGTGTTCTGAGGTGCAGCGCGAAACTGATAGCTCTGAGTGCCACCATAGGTCCTGGAAAAATAAACTGACTGGTTAAAGGCATATAATGCCTCCTGCTTTTCCAGTTTCTCGGAGACGGTATGCAAAGCCTCTATCACATCCTTTTTGAAGCGCTCCTCATTGGCCCGGATCACAGAGTCTATCCAGTACCACTGAAAGCCAATGAGCCCAAGCAGTGCCAGACTCATTAAAGTAACTACCCACCGTAACGTCGATCGCTTCATGCCTCAAATTTACGCTAAATGTGCCCGTACAGTTCGCTATTAACCATTTTTAACATTGATTAACCCCCTTTTAACAGTCGTGCATTGGCCCGCATCGTACATTAGCCCAGGATCAAACACACAAAGAATTCCATGATGAAACCAATCTTTACAAAACCAATGCTGGGATTTCTGCTGATGGTATTGCTCGGGCTCTACTCATCGGCACAGGAAAAAAATGACCAGGTGACAGTGAAAATCATCAAAGATATTGATGGTGATACACAGTCGTTTGAAAAAACGTATGCCTCTGAGGAGGAAATGAAAGCTGATGCTCTGCTTAAGGAATTTATGGGAAAAGATGACCAGATGCGGGTTTGGTTTTCTGAAGATGCCAAAGGACCCAAAATCATTGAACTGGAAGAAATGGGTGATGACCCCCACCGCTTCTTCTTTAAGTTTGGAGATGAGAACATGGCCCAAAACTTTCATTTTTTCGAGCCTGGGGACTCCGCCATGTCCTTTGACATTGAAATGGAGCGCTTAGGAGATGAGTTCAGGAGTATGGAAAAGACCATTCGCAGGCATTTCGAGTCGGCAGATGGGCATCGCTCCATGGCGTTTAGTTTCGGGGGTGATGACGATGAGTTTGACTGGCACTTCTCGGATTCACTTTCAGCGGAAATTGGCGAAAAGATGGATCGGACAAGAGCTGAAAGCAGACGCGGGCACAGAGATTTTGAAGTTCGTGTATTGAAGAAAGTAGCGATCAGCGATGATGTGGAAGCCTTCGGTAAAAAAGGAGCGGTGAAAACCAGTGACCAATTGAACCTGAATGACCTGCGCTATTTCCCCAACCCCGCTCCTGATGGTAGATTTCATTTGAAATTTGATACGCCAGAGCCCGGTGAACTTTCCATCAAAATTTACAACACCAATGGCAAGGAAGTATTCAACCGATACTTTGAAAAGTACGGAGGGCGCTACTCTGAGATGATTGACCTCTCGCAGCAAAGCGAGGGCATCTACCTTCTGGAAATTAGCATGGATGGCAAACGACTAACCCGAAAAATTGCGATCGACTAAAGAAAAGCCCACTCCATGGTGGTTTCTGATCTCCAGATCGGGATCTTCCTTCAGATACTTGCGAAGCCTGGATATAAAAACATCCAGGCTTCTTCCTTTGAAATAGTCGTTCTCACCCCATATTTCCACCAGAATGGTTTCACGCTTCACCAGTTGATTTCTATGCTGAAGAAGCAGTTTGAGTAAATCTGCCTCCATTTGGGTGAGTTGAGCGGTGGACTGTGGGCCAATCACCAGCAGGTTGAGTTCGTCAAACTGCAGTGTGCCGAGGGCACCTTTCTTTTCTGAAACACCAGAAGTGGTCACGGATCTTCTCAGGAATACCCTGATCCGCTGCGTAAGTTCAGCAATGGAGAACGGCTTGGTGATATAGTCATCGCCTCCGATCTCAAACCCCTTCAGACGGTCTTGCTCCATTGATCGGGCGGTGAGAAATAAGATAGGCACCAGATCGTTCACTTTCCTGATTTCACTGGCCAGTGAGAACCCGTCCATCTTGGGCATCATTACATCTATCAGGCACAGGTCCACCGCTTGATTGCGAAAATGTCTGAGGGCCTCCTGACCATTGCCTGCTGCCACTACGGTAAACCCCTCTGTGACTAAATGATCTTCAATCACAAAAGAGAGATTGGGGTCATCCTCGGCTAACAATATTCTGGGTTCACTCATGATGCTTTTGGAAAGGTGAGGGTGAAGGTGGTCAAATCCGGACTGCTGACTACAGTAACTTTTCCATGCATGGACCTGGCGCCCTGACGCACAAAATAAAGCCCCAGTCCAAAACCTTTTACATCATGCAGGTCGCCCTGATGGATTCTGTAAAACTTTCTGAAAATTTTGGTTCGTTCCTTTCGGGGAATCTCCCGCCCATCGTTGCTCACCTTCACCTCCAGGAGGCCAGCCTCCTTGCTGGCAGTAAGTCTGATCAGGGATTCGCCGTATTTAGCGGCATTGTCCAGCAAATTGAAAACAATCGTCTCGAAAATGGCTGGATCCCCCGAGATCGTGCAGTCATCTGTCAGGTTGATTTTTTCATTCCATTGAATCCCTGGCAGAGCACGAAAGGGCTCCACCACACGATCCAGCACCGCTTTCACCCTTATAGGCACCACCGCTTTCGACTTGCCATAGTCCAGAACTGAGGTTTCCAGAAGCTGATGTACATGCTTGTCCAGCCTACCCAACTCCGACCTCATAATGCGTGCATACTTTTTTTGCCGCTCACCACTCGCTTCATTTTCCAGCACCTCGGCAGAGACCTGAAGTGTAGCTAATGGGGTTTTGAACTCATGGGTCATATTATTAATAAAATCGCGCTGGATTTCACTCAACCGCTTTTGTTTTAGAATGACAAACAGTGCGTAGGTGAAAAATATCAGAATCAACAGTGTGAGTAAAGAAGTCAGCTGCCAAATACCCAGGCTGCTTACAATACCGGCTGTTTTCCCTGGAAAATAGATGCCGAAATAATATTCATCATTGACCAACTTTGGGAGTTTCCCCGTGGGCTTGGTTTTACCGTTTTGGTCCTGCATGGAGACAAAATCTCCATACACCATGCGATCCGTCTGACAATCGTATACCCCATACTCATAGTCCTGGGCTATGCTTCTTTTTTGCAACTCGGCCTTTAGCAAATAGTCCAGTGAAGAGAGGTCAATCTTATAGTTAGTACGAGCAATAAAGTAGTTATTGGAAAGTTGATCAATGGGATCGCTAGACGGGATATCGTTGCCGTTCAGCTCACAGAGTGACTCCACCACATTGCGAAGCGCCATTTGCACCGATCTGTTGAACTGTTCCTCCTGTTTATTAATCGCCTCGCTTACCCAATACACCTGCACCACCAATATGGCCACCATAGACAGAGTGCCTAAAACCACTAAAAATCGGATCGGGGTGTTCTTCATCACCCTAAAATAACGGGATTCAAGTGGCTTTAGGAAATCCTTAACAACTCATTAACAATCATTAGGAGTCCATTAACAGCATCTTAAGCCGAGACCACAGACTTTTGATCAAATCAAAAAAAGTAAAAATCATGAGAAAAATTACGTTAACCATTTTGCTGGGAATCGCAGTAGCTGCGGTTGCCTCAGTAAGTCCGCTTACCTGGAAATCAACTTCCCTGGATCTGGGGTCCGTGAAAGCCGGTGCGTCACAGGCCATTGCCTTTGAGTTTACCAATGAGTCTGATAGTCCCGTGTATATACAGGAAGCCAAGGGTTCATGCGGATGCACCAAAGTGGAATTTCCAAAAGAAGCCATTGCGCCGGGGGCCACAGCATCTATCACAGCCTCCTTTCAGTCCTCCAAGGTTGGGGTGTTCAAGAAGAACATCAAAATCAAAACCTCATCCTCTGAGGCGTACACCTATTTGTACTTTTCAGGAGAGGTGGTACTGTAAGGCCAAATAATTAAAATCCGGGCAGCCGCCCGGTTTTTTTATATCAGTTCTTATTCTATTTTTGTCCCCACGGTTGTACCCGGGAAGTTAGCTCAGTTGGTTTAGAGCATCGCCTTGACAGGGCGGGGGTCGCTGGTTCGAATCCAGTACTTCCCACTTTTTCTCCTCAGTTCAGTTGATAATTGAAAGCCTTTCTATCCACTTCTCCATCTGCCAGCATGGCCAACTGTCGGTCTATTTTTTTTTCCAGCTCAACCAACATATGCAATTTGGAAGCGTCTCCATATAACCCCATGATGTTGGCATAGGTGGCCACAGCTCCATAAGAAGCAATTTTGAAATGCATAATATGCTGTAGGCTGATAATAATCGCCGCGTCCTTCACCTCTGGAGTAGCACATCGCTCCAAAATTTCGAGAGTCTGATCCTCCATGAGACGCACAGCGGCATTTTTTTCACCTCGCTTTTGCATAAACAGGTCGTTGAATACCTGCTTCAGTACCCAGTGGTTGTCATCTGTGGTCCGCTGATATTTGGTAATCAGCTTCACGAGCAAATGATTGGTCGCCAGTAGTCGCATCTTCTCCAGAAAAGGGACAAGTTGTATCTCTGCATCGTAAAGCTCTCGGAGTTGCTCTACCATCAGGTCGTTGAGGTCTAGTATCTTCTTCATGATTTCCTTATTTGATAAGGTGAAGGTAGACCTGTGTGCCCAGCAAAAATATGACGGATGTTAGCTCAGGAAATGATTAAGCTTCAAAGTGATACAGCAAAATCATGGTGGCTGTATAGGCCGGTTTTGGATTGCCTTCTATTTCCATTCTTGCTCCTACTTCGGCTTTGGTGATCCCACGCAAGTTGGTCAGGCTCTCCAAATGTGCTTTCAAAATCAACTTGCTCCCTACGGGTACCGGTTGATTAAACTTCAGGTTGTTCAGGCCATAGTTCACCATCATTTTTAAATTCTTGGCCGTAAGAATCTGTGCCCACATGTGAGGTACCAGAGACAGGGTAAGGTAACCATGCGCAATGGTCTGCCCGAAAGGACCTGCCTTTGCTCTTTCTTCATCCACATGGATCCACTGATGATCTAGTGTAGCATCGGCAAATTTATTGATCTGCTCCTGAGTGATCTCCAGCGCCTCTGACTGGCCTAAATCCTTGCCAATGTATTCTGTGAACTCCTCGTAACTTCCAATTTCTATCGCCATATTAAAAAAAGTAGATGATTTCGACGGGTGAAGTTAATAATCTTGGGATTATGTAAAAAATAAGCAGACAAAACATGTGAATTTCGGTTACGTTAATAAACATAAAGCGCTTGTACATACTCATCCAATATTTTGGGTTATTGTGCAAGAGCCACTAGATTTATTGATCATCAACCTTTCCCCCTAAAATTATGAAAATCAAGAACATACTCGTCCCTATAGATTTCTCAGAATGTTCCAAAAACGCATTGAAAATTGCCATCGGTCTGGCTAAAGATTTCGGGGCCAAAATACACATGGTCAATGCTGTGCATGTACATCATCCACATCCGGATTTTATTGGAGGGTCTCTGATGGACTCTATTATGGCTGATTATGAAAATCAGGTAAAAGAGAGTTTTGAAGAGTTGGAATCTGAGATCATAGAGCTCAACGACGTGCCCCACGAAGCTGATCGCTTCATTTCTTATCTCACTGATGCCATTTATTCAGAATCTGAGCGAAAAAACATTGACCTGATCGTAATGGGTACCAGGGCGCATCATGATAAAATAGAACACCTCATTGGCACCAGGGCCACAGACATCATCGAATCGTCCAAAGTTCCGGTCATTGTCATCCCTGAGAATGTAAAAACGTTCAAGCTGAAGAAAATTGGTTTTGCCTCCGACCTCTCAGAGGTGAAAAACTTTGAAAAACTAAAGCTCATCGGTACACTCGCCCGTCACTTTGATGCCAGCGTACTGATTTTCTCCATAGTGGAAGACCCGGAAAAACTCACCGCCATGGATCAAAAACTGATGCGTGAAATTTCCGAGCGATTTAAAGATGTCAACTGCTCTGCGCGCACTGTACAGGCAGATTCTATCAAAGAGGGGATTGTTAAATTCGCGGCATTCCATGAGCTGGATTTGTTAGCCATGATCCCCCGGCACAGGTCATTCTTTGAGCGGATTTTCCGAAGTTCTGTGACCAAAAACATTGCCATTGATGCGGACATACCCTTGCTTAGCTTTCACGAATAGCCTTTATGAGTTATGAGTTCAGGGATTTTGATGAGTCCCACTTTATCAAGCTGCATCAGGCATTTATAGGAGCCTTTTCAGAATACTTTGTGACATTTCAGCCTCCTCTGGAGCAGTTTAGAAATCGCATTTTCAATAAACTTCACCTTTCTCCTGAGCTAAGCATGATGGCCTGGCATGAGGATGAGGTGGTAGGCTTCATGCTGCACACGGTCAATGACTACCAGGGAAAAGTAACCGCCTACAATGGGGGTACTGGGGTTATTCCCTCGCATCAAAGAAGCCAGATTGCCACACGGCTCTATGAAATACTTCTTGGTCGCATGAGGGATCAGGGCACCATCTCCAGAGTACTGCTGGAGGTGGTGGAACAAAACACAAAAGCCACACAGTTTTATGAATCATTGGGATTTCAATTCACCCGGGTTCTCAGATGTTTTAGCCTGAAGGGAGAACTCCCGGACCCAGATCCGCACATAAAAGTGAAAAAATCTGATCAGTTCAAATCTGTCTATCAGGAGCACATTAGTTTTCAGCCCTCCTTTCTCGATAGTACCAATCAGCTTCCTCATAACCTGGCCAATGAAATCATCATAGAAGCCTGGGTGAGTGAAACCCTGGCAGGCCATCTCGTCTTTCAACCTCAAAATGGGCGAATAAGTCAGGTGGCGGTACATGAAGATTTTCGCCAACGGGGTGTGGCATCCGCGCTTATGAAAAACGCGCTGCTGCTCTCCAGTGACCCAAACCTCACCGTGATGAATATCCCTGAGGATGAGCACCCCACCATAGAAGCACTGAAAGCCATGGGTTTTCACAATGAATTGAACCAATTTGAATTGGAATTGATAATTTAGGGCATGCTGATAAGTGAGGTTGCTTCCATTCTCTCCGCCGAATTCCTTAACCCATCCCACGACTTTGAGGTGGATACACTTGTATATGACTCACGAAAGGGCTCCAGCAGCACCCGCGAGTTATTCATTGCACTACCGGGCACCCATCACGACGGGCATGATTATATCCCCTCACTCTACCAGCTAGGCATCAGAAGCTTTCTTATCTCCAAACGGATCAACCCCAGGGACTATCCGGAAGCCGCTTTTCTGTTGGTCAGTGACACATTAGTGGCACTCCAAAACCTGGCCACCTATCACAGGAAACAGTTTGACCTCCCCGTGGTGGGGATCACAGGGAGCAATGGCAAAACAATCGTGAAAGAATGGCTCGCAACCATACTGGAACAACAGTGGAATGTCATCAAAAGCCCAAAAAGCTACAATTCACAGCTTGGAGTACCCATGTCCGTATGGAACCTGGAAAAGACCCACCAGGTAGCGGTATTTGAAGCCGGAGTATCCAGGACAGGAGAAATGGAAGCCCTGGAAAGAATCATTCAACCCACGCTGGGGATTTTCACCAACATCGGGAATGCCCATGCCTCCGGGTTTGAAAGCCCGGAAGCCAAAATTGCAGAGAAGGCTTTGCTTTTTGCCCACTGTGAAAAACTTATCTGCCGGCTGGACCATACCTCCATCGTAAGGCAGCTTGGAAATCTGAAAGCGACGCTGATCACCTGGGGAATCAGCCAGCCCGAAGCCAGTATCAACATCGTTCCCTCGGGATCGTATTTCAATTTCCATTACCAGGGACAGCAGTCGACTTTCAGCATCCCTTTTAGCAACCCATTCGATCTGGAAAACATTTTCCATGCCATCACTGCGGCATTGGTCCTTGGCGAATCCAACACTCACATTCAACAAGCGGTCAACAAGCTGAAGCCCGTGCCTATGCGACTGGAGCTGAAGCGGGGCAATAACAACACTCACATACTGGACGACAGTTACAACAATGATTTTATGGGCCTGAGTATCGCACTGGACTACCTCCGCCAGCAACCTCAGAAGCAACGTAAAACTGTCATCCTTTCGGACATGCTGCAGTCTGGCAAAGACCCCAAGGTGCTCTATAGTGACATCAATGCCCTTTTGGAAAAGCACAGCATCGATCACCTGATAGGCATAGGCCCAGACATAGTGCAAAACCAGGCGGCCTTCTCCATGCCGTTCGAGGGGTACCTCAGTACCCATGATTTTCTCAGGAGTGCTCCTGCCTTCACCAATGAAACCATTCTGGTGAAGGGTGCCCGCGATTTTGAACTGGAGCGGGTGGTTCATTTTCTGGAAGAAAAGAATCATGGCACTATCCTGGAGGTAAACTATGAGGCCATTACTCATAACCTAAAAGTGTACCGCCAGCAGCTGAAACCTCAAGTGAAACTGATGGTGATGGTGAAAGCTTTTGCCTATGGGGTGGGTGTGGAGGAAATCGCACACCTGCTACAATATCACAAGGTGGATTATCTGGGGGTGGCCTACCTGGATGAGGCGGTGACACTAAGGCGCAAAGGCATCACACTTCCCATCATGATCATGAATGTGGATTGGAGCAGCTTTGACCTTCTGGAAACTTTTCATCTGGAACCCGAAATCTATAGCCTTTCCATGCTCCGTTATTTTCTGGAGGTGACGGACAACCCGCCACCCGTCCACCTGAAGATAGAAACCGGAATGAACCGTCTGGGCTTCCGGTCAGAGGATCTGGATGCCCTGATGACCATACTCCATCAAAATCCACAACTGAAAGTATCGGGCATTTTCACACACTTCTCCAGCTCCGATGCTGCGGATGAAGACGATTTTACACGAAAACAGGCAGCCACGTTTGATCAAGCCTATGAAAAACTGGCTGAGGCCCTGGGCTACTCCCCTATCAAACATGCCCTCAACTCCGCGGGCATTATGCGCTGGCCTGCATTTCAGTTTGACATGGTCCGGCTGGGCATCGGCCTTTATGGGTTTGACAGCTCAGGCACTACCAATCAGTTAAAGCCAATCAGTACACTTAAAACCAAAATCTCGCAGATCAAGCCCGTCAAAGAAGGTGATAGCATCGGCTATTCCCGAATGGGCAGAGCCGATCGCGAGGGAAGCATCGCTATCATAGCCATCGGCTATGCGGATGGTTACAGTCGGTTATTCGGCAATGGCAATGCCTACGTGATGGTAAACGGGCAAAAAGCGCCGACTATTGGCAATATCTGCATGGACATGACCATGATAGATGTGACCGGTCTGGACGCCAGGGAGGGCGATGAGGTGATCATCTTTGGAGCGCAACCTAACATCCGGGAACTGGCCCAATGGGCACAGACCATCCCCTATGAAATCTTGACCAATGTCAGTCAGCGGGTGAAAAGGGTGTTCGTGAGTGAGTGAGGTTTTTAAGGTCTAAGTGCCGGCTTTATTGACCTTTTTATTTGAGAATCATTTTCCAATTCAGTCTACTGCCTCCCTTGGCCATTTCCAGGCGAACCAAACAATTAAAATGGTGATTAAACTTTCCAGAAAGGCAAGAAAGGCGTAAAAGCTGTACCACGGGGTTAATGAATTAACACCTATTAATAACATCATGAGTGTAAATAAGATTCCGAAAAAAACATTCAAAAACCTATTCACTCTCGGGTTCAGTAGAATAGACAATGCAACCATAAGAGAAGGAATTGCCAGGATGATTGAGGCAATTAACAATTTGGACGGGCTATCTAATACGTTGACTCCAGTTATGAGGCTATCCACTTTTTCTGGCACATATAGTTCAAAATAGTCACCATATAAGTAGCAAAACACTACTGAGGTCCACAGTGCTGAAAGTTTTATTTTGATGTTTACTCTTGGGTTGTCTAACATTCTATTTTAGTATGAATTCCTTCATGTAGATGTTGAAATTCGGAAAAGGGTTGCTTAGGGTAAAGTAGTGAAGTGCTAATAGAATGCAACAATCAAAACTCAGAATCCTCTCTCATCGAAACAACCCCCACCGCACGATTGCAATTCAATCCCTCAATTCTTCCATTTCTGCAAGTGCTAAATCCAGTTTCTTTATAATTCGTCCGTAAACAATTTTTACATCTCTCCTATGAATCTGCTTACTAAAAAGGCTCATCAAGAGGGCCATAATGATAACGACAATAGTGGTATAGGTATGAAGGCCAAAGAAAACATTGTTTGAGTTTTCTGCAACCATTTGCCGCTTGTCGGCAAATACATCAGAGAACCAAATCCCAAAGTAGAAAGCAAGGATGAAGAGGGGGTATACTACTTTGTACATTTTTCCATAGCGTTCGATGTTGTTCGAAATCCAATTTTTAAAGGATTTCAAAAAAGCGTAACTGCTTTGCCCCTTATCTATCCTTTCTAAGGCCTTCAGCTCGTGATAGGCTGTATAGGCCACGTATGACATCATGATAAACACCAGACTGCCAGCCAGCAAGGCTCCTACAAAATAGGAACCGATCAGCAGCAATAAAGAGCCTATAATGATTCCCCAAATGTTCATCAGGAACATCCTTTCGAATTTTTCGATAATGTGCATTGACTTCCTATTGTAGATGTCATTCACTCTGGGGGCTATTAATGCTCCGTTTTGTAAAAAACCTTCTTTCCACATGGCTTCAATTGATCTTTCCATCTAATAATTTTTTTAGCCGTTCTTTGATTCGTTTAACGCGAACCCCAATGTTATTGGGGTTGGTACCAATGATCTCTGCGATTTCCTGATAGGACTTTTCCTCCAGATAGAGCAAGATCACCCCCCTGTCCACTTCAGATAGCTGCCGGATGGCACTATATAGCTGTTCCAGAGCATCCTCTGTAAAAGCCCGGGGTTCATCGGATACTTCTGATGGCAAATAGCCTGAATCTAAATGTTGACGATTGTTTTTCTGCTTCTTCAGCAATGTCATACTTACATTCAGCGATAGTCTATAGACCCATGTAGACCATTCGGATTGCCCACGAAAGTTGTTTCTGCTTTTCCAGATTTGCAGGCACACCTCCTGGTAGTAATCTTCGAAATCTTCTTGTGTATTGGTATAGGCCCGGCAGATCTTGATGATCATGGCGGCATAAGGCAAAATCGATGAGGTGTAAAAGTCGTTGCTCACTCTGCTGATTTGGTGGCTAATGTACGATGTATTAAATCACCCTACCTGAAGCCATCGCTCGGGAATCCAGGGTACGCCCTATGATCAGGCCGATTACCATCCCTATGGAAATACCGGATGAAATCCCCAGAGATCGCTCTAAATCCGAAAAAAAGACTACTCCAAAGACAATTCCAAATGATGCTCCTAACCCCATGCCCAGACGAGTGTAGTATCCTTTGGTTGTCAGCGAAAAAGTATCTTTCAAAAATTGCTCAAACTGCCTGAATACTTTATTCCAATGTCTATTAGAGTGCGTGGTGGTTGAGTTCAGGTCAAAGGCATCAAGCGCCTCCTCGATGGATTGAACTTCGTCATCTGACATGTCTCTGTCTTCCAAACGGGTTAAAACTTGGATAAACTTCTGGTAAATCCTGACTTCAGATTTTTTCGTCGCTTCAGATTCCAGATTTCTGAAATGGTTAAGTGCGTCCTTTAACAGCATAATTTTAATCTTTTCTTGTTTAGTGGCTGAAGTCTAAGATTATTACACCCTGTTGGAATATTTTTTTAATTCATACACTCTAGAGGGCTTACTAACAGGATATAGGAGTAAGCTATAATGAATTCAAGGACCAGAGTCATGTCCAAGGATTATACTTGAGGAGCAGCTAGGTAAGCTCACCCCCCACAGCCAAGATTCTTTCTGAAAGCTTCGCGAGGTACCTCCTCTTTGTCCACCTCCTTGTGCTCCGAATTTTCCTCTTCCTGCTGAGCCTTCTTCTTCAGCTCCTCCAGTCGTTTCTTCGCTTTCTCTTCCTTTTCCTTATCCATATGCTTTTTAAAACCCACCATTGTATGATCCGGTTTCCTCCTTCACGGAATTTAAAGCAAAATCTTCACATCTTTGCGGCATGAAGCGAGACATAACAGACCTCAGAATCGGTGTTTTGGGTGGCGGCCAGCTGGGCCGAATGATGCTCCAGTCAGCCACAGATTTCAACCTGGAGATCCATATGATCGACCCTGACCCCAGCGCTCCTTGTGCCAAAATCGCCCATAGCTTCGTGCAGGGTGACCTGCAGGATTATGATGCCGTGATGGCGTTTGGAAAGCAAATGGACCTCATCACCATCGAAATAGAGGCCGTGAATACAGACGCTCTCAAGGCGCTGCAAGCTCAGGGCAAAAAAGTTTTTCCTCAGCCCGAAATCATCGAACTGATTCAGGACAAGCGCAAGCAAAAAACCTTTTATAAAGCCAACAGGATTCCCACGGCAGATTTCATCCTGACAGAAAACAAAGCCGAAGTGGCTCAGCACAGAGATTTCCTTCCCGCGGTGAATAAACTGGGCAAAGGCGGTTATGACGGCCGTGGGGTACAAGTACTCCGAAGCGAAAAGGACCTTGACAAAGCTTTCGAAGCACCCTCGCTACTGGAGAAGCTTATTGACTTCAAAAAGGAGCTGAGTGTAATCGTGGCCCGGAGCGCTTCGGGTGAGGTAAAGTGCTTTCCATTAGTGGAGTTGGTCTTTCACCCACAAGCCAATCTGGTGGAGTTTTTATTCGCCCCGGCAGAAGTGTCCGCAGCCATAGAAGCAGAAGCTCAGCAGCTGGCCGAAGACGTGATCACCAAACTAGACATGGTAGGGCTGCTAGCGGTGGAGATGTTTCTCACCCAAGACGATCAGCTCCTGGTGAATGAGATCGCTCCACGTACGCACAACAGCGGGCACCATACCATTGAAGCGAACATCACCTCACAGTTTGAGCAACACCTCAGAGCTATTTTGGACCTCCCCCTGGGTGCCACAGACCTGATCAAACCTGCGGCCATGGTGAATGTACTGGGTGAAGATGACTACACCGGTGCTGCACGCTACGAGGGCTTGCATGAACTGATGGCTATACCGGGTGTTCACCTGCACCTGTACGGGAAAAAGATCACCAAGCCCTTCCGCAAAATGGGACACATTACCATCACAGACGAAAACACCATAACTTTAAAGGAGAAAGCCCTTCAGGTAAAAGAAATTTTAAAAGTAAAAGCATGAGCAATCCACAGGTAGGCATCATCATGGGCAGTCAGTCAGACCTTCCGGTCATGTCTGAGGCCGCAGAAATATTGGAAGAACTGGGTATCGAGGTAGAAGTGACCATTGTCTCGGCACATCGTACGCCACACCGCATGCTGGAGTATGCCGAAAATGCCGCCGCCCGTGGACTGAAAGTGATCGTGGCTGGCGCCGGAGGCGCCGCACATCTGCCTGGCATGGTGGCATCACTTACCACCCTGCCGGTAATAGGCGTGCCTGTAAAATCCAGGAATTCCATAGATGGCTGGGACTCGGTACTCTCCATCCTGCAAATGCCTGGCGGCATTCCGGTAGCCACCGTAGCACTGGATGGTGCCAAAAACGCCGGTATCCTGGCCGCAGAAATCATTGGAGCTTTTGTCCCGGAGGTATCTAAAAAACTCGCAGACTACAAGCGCTCACTCAAAGAGAAAGTACTCGAATCTGCCCAGACCCTGGAAGCCAGAGGCTGGAAATCAAATAAGATTGGATTCTAAAGGCCTGCTTAGTGCTCGCTCTCTACCAACTCCGGCTTCTTAGGGAAGATCAGAGACAGTACGATGGAAGCAAACAGTAAGAAGATAATTACTCCAAAGGACAGGAAGATAGGAATGGTGATATGCTCCACCCCGAAAATCGTACCCAGGGCATCTTGCAAAATCTCCATCTCCAGCATCATTTTGGCTCCTATGAAGATCAAAACGACCGAGAGGCCTTTTTGAAGTAGATAGAACTTGTCCAGTACGTTCGCTAGAAGGAAAAACATCGCCCTCAGCCCCATTACTGCAAAGATGTTGGAAGTATAGATCACAAATTCATTTTGCGAAATCGCAAATGCCGCAGGTATTGAGTCCACCGCGAAAATCAAATCCGTAGACTCAATAAGGATGATCACCAAAAACAATGGCGTGAAAAGCCTTTTCCCATTTTCTTTGACCCAGAACTTTCCATCCGCAGTGTTGGTAGTGAATGGAAATATTTTCTTAGCCCATTTCATAACGGGATTTTTCTCAGGTTCTATTTCCATATCCCCTTCTTCGCTGAAGATCTTCACCCCTGAGTAGATCAGGAATGCTCCGAAGATGTAAAGTATCCAGTGGAACTGTGCGATGAGGAATGCCCCCACGAATATGAAAATGGCCCGAAATACAATGGCTCCCAGTATCCCCCAAAAAAGAATATTGTGATAATATTCTTCCTTCACATTGAAATACCGGAGGATGAGCAATATCACGAAGATATTGTCAATAGAAAGGGCTTTTTCGGTAACGTACGCCGAGAAAAACTCAAACGAGGCTGTAGGGCCTTCACCGTAGAAGTAGATCACCATGCCATAACACACCGAAACAGCCACCCAGAACAAACTCTGTAGCAGGGCTTCACGTTGTGTTACTTTTTGATGTGCCTTGTGGAAAAATCCCAAATCCACCAAGAGGAACAAGATGATTATGACGCCAAATACTCCAAAGAGCAGGCCTTCATTTTCACCAGAGAATAAGGTTAACAGCATAAGTCACGATATAATATTTTAGGGCGCCCCAAAGCTGGATTTTGGTTTCACAAAGTAAGTAAATATTGCGCAATAAGGCACAATCTCGTTAACAAAGTATCGTTGTCCTCGTTTTTTAGTTAACTTATATAAAATACTCGTTCAATGAAGCCTCTGTAGGTATGATAATAGACATTGTCCTTTGTATACTTCTATATTGTGTATTGTTGGTTTTCATTTTTTGGAAAAACAATCATAACAAAAACAACGATTCGGATGGAGATGATGAGGGTGGCCTGCCAGTAAGTCTCCCGCCTGATATAGATTTGCCTCCGGGAATCTGTCTGCCTGATGACCTACCTAAAAAAAGTATTCCTGAGACCGAAGAAGTTTTTGCATGAACAACCCTTTCAACGACCTGAAGAAATTAAACCCTATCAAATACAGCCCTATCTCTTTCAGCCGAAAAAGACCCAAAACAGGACTGGCTCCAGGTAGTCTTATTTACACAGGAAAAGTACACACCGATCATGTGAATATCCACGTGATCGACTACACCGATGAGCGGATTGATGAAGTAGACATAGAGGACGTCAACGACCTCCAGCAGTACAACAACCCCAACTCCGTCACCTGGATCAACATACAGGGCCTGCACGATGTAGACATTATTTCAAAAATTGGAGAAATGATGGGACTGCACCCATTAACCCTCGAAGACATCCTGGACACTAACCAGCGACCCAAAGTGGAGGAGTTTGACGAACACCTTTATATCTCTCTGAAAATGATCAACCACCTCGATAACCTCAATAAGATCGATATTGAGCAGGTCAGTTTGGTCATCCACGAAAATTTTGTAATCTGCTTCCAGGAAAAACCCGGTGATGTATTCAATGACATCCGAAGCAGGCTTAAAAACGGAAAGGGCCGCGCCAGAAAGCGTGGAGCTGATTACCTGGCCTATATGCTGTTGGACATCATCATTGACTACTACTATGAAACCCTGGATCAGGTTTGGGCCAGAATAGAGGTATTGGAAAATTTCGTGGTGCGTAGACCTCAGCGCATTCAACTAAAGGACATTCAGCTGCTCAGAAAAGACCTCATCCAACTCCGCAGGTTTATGTATCCGGTGCGCGATGTGGTGCATGCATTATCCAGCAGGAGCTCTTCCTACTTCTCAGACAACACGTTGATGTTCATCCGGGATACGTATGACCATGCCGTGCAGGTGGTAGAAAACCTGGACACCTATCGTGAAATCCTCACCAGTGTAATGGACCTTTATCTTTCTCAGCTCAGCATCAAAATGAACGAGGTAATGAAGGTACTGACCATCATTGCCACCATTTTTATTCCGCTCACCTTCATCGCAGGGATATACGGGATGAACTTTGAGCACATGCCAGAGCTGGGCTGGGCCATCAGCTACCCTGTGGGCTTCTATAGCCTGATAGGTGTGGTCACGCTTGTGATGATCGTCTACATGAAGAGCAGGCGCTGGCTCTAGTTTTGAAGGAGTTGAAGGTCTATAAAATTCTTGTAGGCTCCCTTTTCGGTGAGCAGCTCCGCATGTGTACCTGATTCGATGACCTGCCCATTTTCTAAAACATAGATCTTATCTACTTCACGAATGGTGGCCAGTCGGTGCGCAATGATGATGGTGGTTCGGTCCTTCATCAGGGTGTCAAGGGCCTGCTGTACCAGATGTTCAGACTCAGAGTCCAACGAACTGGTTGCCTCATCCAATACAAGGATCGAAGGGTTCTTCAATACGGCCCGGGCTATGGCAATCCGCTGGCGCTGCCCACCTGACAGCTTGACACCACGCTCTCCCACCAGGGTATCAAAACCCTCCGGAAAAGACTGGATAAACTCCAGGGCATTCGCCTGACGAGCAGCCTCGGTGATTTCCTGATGGGTGGCCTCTGGTTTACCATATCGGATATTCTCCCCTATGGTGCCCCCAAAAAGAATCACCTCCTGAGGCACAATCCCGATGTGTGCCCGCAGGGCCGTTAAATCTATTTCGTTGATATTTTTACCTGCTATAGAAATGGCCCCTGCAGAAACCCCGTAAAAACGCATGAGTAGCTGCACTATGGTGGACTTGCCCGCTCCACTGTGCCCTACCAGGGCAATTTTCTCCCCTGCTTTGATCTTTAGGTTGATTCCCTTGAGCACCGGTAGCTCCCGGCGAGTAGGGTAGCTGAAAGCCACTTCCCTAAATTGGATATCTCCATGCAAATCCACTTCGCTTTTGGGCTGAGATAAGTCCTGTTCCGGATCTTCATTTTGTATTTCCAAAATACGCTCTGATGCACCCACAGCCTTCTGCACCTGGCCAAACAAGTCCCCAATCCCGGCAATGGAAGCCCCTATGAATGTGGTGTAGAGCACGAAAGAAAGCAAATCACCCACAGACATATCGCCGGATTGTACCAAGGTAGCGCCATACCACATCACCGCCACAATGCCCCCGAAGATCATGAATATGATAAAGGAGATAAACGCAGCTCTGTACCTGGCTACCCGCAGGGCGGTTTTTACTACTCCGCCCATAGATTTTCGGTATCTCAGTATTTCAAAAAGCTCTGAAGTAAATGATTTCACCGAACTGATACTTTGGATGGTTTCATCCACGATCACATTGGCTTCTGCCAGCTGATCCTGTGTTTTTTTAGAAAGTTTTCGGATGAATTTTCCAAATACAAAAGCCAACACCACGATGACCGGAAAAGTAGCCAGCATAAAAATACTCAGCGCCGGAGTGGTGTAAAAAATCAGTCCGATTCCGGCAATCAAAATAATGGTCTGCCTGATGAGCTCGGCCAGGGTGACAGAAAAAGTATTTTGCAACAATGACACATCATTGGAGACCCTACTCACCAACTCTCCTGCCCGGTTCTGATCAAAAAAAGCCATGGGGAGGGTCATCATCCGCTGATATAAGTCCGTGCGAATGTTGGCCATGGCATTTTCGGTCACGATGGCAAACAGAAAAACCCGGAAAAAGGAAACAATGCTTTGAAAGAGCAATACGCCCAACAACAGCAAAGCTGCGGTACCAATATTCTGAATAAACCACTCCTGCTTCCCGGACGCAATATCAATGAGCTTCCCGGCCACAAATGGAAATACCATGAAAAGACTACTGGAAACCACCAGTAGCACCAGACCCGTAATAAATGGCACCTTGTAGGGCCACATGTAGCTAAATATCCCGCTCAGGTTTTTCAGGCCCTCGCGGTTTAGCTTTTTCCTCTCTTCCTTGCTCATTCGGTTATTTTTCCTGAGATGGTATACTGGATGGTGTCTTTGAGAATCATTTTTTGAAACCCTCTGATCTGATAGGCGCTCAGTTGTCCGTTTTCAAATGTAAGCTCGAGGTTTCTCCTGTGCTGATAGATGGATTTGTCTTCATAGTAGTTGCTCACAATCCGCTCTACCTGCCCGTTGGCCTTGAACACCTCAAAGACTTTCACCGGGGCATCTATGTCGTCCTCCAGCTTGTATTGAATATAGTCAGCATTCGCAGCTGTACCATAGGCACCCACGTAATATGATTTATTCAAATTGAAATCTCTGATGATCACAAACTCCGACTCCCACTCGGCACTGCCAGGCTGTAGTTCCAGAGTTTCCTTCTGATCATCCATGGCTACTTCCTTGCTGAGTAACACCTTTTTTTCAGAAAGCAGCGCCACCTGCCGATCCAATAGGGAGTCCAGATCAAAATAAACCTTTAGTGTCACCGTAGACTGGCGATTTTCACCACAGCCCAATGCCAGGATGAATACTAGTACCGGAAGGAGGAAGTTTCTCATATCAAAGTAATTCCTCACCGGTCATTTCAGCAGGTTTTGGCACACCCATCAACTTCAGAATGGTGGGTGCCAGATCTCCCAGCTTGCCCGGCTTCAAGGTGCCTTTGAAGTCATTGTCCACCAAAATAAAAGGCACCAGATTGGTAGTATGTGCCGTGTTGGGTGATCCGTCCGGGTTGATCATCATGTCCGAATTGCCGTGATCCGCGATAATGATACTGGAATACCCGTGCGCAAGCGCCACGTCCACTACTTCACTGGCACAGGCGTCCACCGTTTCGCAGGCTTTCACAGCCGCCTCAAAAACGCCCGTGTGTCCTACCATATCAGGGTTGGCAAAGTTCAAACAAACGAAATCTACCTCCTCCTTCTTCAGCTCAACAATGATTTTATCCTTGATATCATTGGCACTCATTTCGGGCTGCAGATCGTACGTGGCCACCTTAGGGGATGGACAGAGCAACCTGGTCTCGCCTACAAATTCCTTTTCCCGTCCTCCAGAAAAGAAGAAGGTCACGTGAGGGTATTTTTCTGTTTCAGCAATTCGAATCTGCTTTTTTCCATGCGCTTCCAGCACTTCGCCCAGCGTCTGCTTCAGGTTGTCTTTATCAAAAACCACCTTGACACCTTTGAAAGTATCGTCATAGTTTGTCATGGTGAGGTAGTAGAGGTCCAGCGTTTTCATGCCATGATCCGGCAGGTCATTCTGAGTCAATACCTCGGTAATCTCACGTCCTCTGTCAGTTCGGAAATTAAAGCACATGACCACATCGCCATCCGCTATGTGTCCAACAGGCGCACCGTTTTCTGTATGAATAATCGGCTTGATAAACTCATCCGTCACTCCCGCATCATATGACGCCTGAATGGCCGACAGTACATCTTCGGTCTCCACTTCCCCTTTGGCATTCACCATGGCATCATACGCCAGCTTCACCCGTTCCCATCTCTTGTCACGGTCCATGGCAAAATAACGTCCAGTGATGGAAGCGATCTTTCCAGTAGTTTTGGTCATATGCTCTTGCACCTCTTGCATGAAGCCTTTTCCACTTTTGGGGTCACAGTCCCGGCCATCCGTAAAGGCATGTACCAATACGTCCTTGCAACCATTGGCATCCGCTGCCGTCAGGAGCCCTTTGAGGTGGTTGATGTGCGAGTGCACTCCACCGTCAGACACCAACCCTATAAAATGTATTTTCTTTCCTTCTTTCTTAGCATAATCAAAAGCCGCCACCAACTCTTTCTCTTTGGCCAGTGTACCTTCTTCGGCAGCTTTATTGATTTTCACCAGGTCCTGATAGACCACCCTACCAGCACCAATGTTCATATGTCCCACTTCGGAGTTACCCATTTGCCCCTCTGGCAAACCTACAGCCAGGCCTGAAGCCTCCAGCGTGCTGTTTACGTATTTTCCATATAGACTATCCATAAAAGGAGTCTTGGCTTTGTCAACAGCCGAAACACTCTTATCTGTAGCGATTCCCCAGCCGTCTAGTATAATCAGGATTACTTTTTTATTCATGGCACAAATATAATATCCACAAGCCAAGGGAATCTACCAATTTGGCCTAATCCTGACGGATTAATTAATTGTGGCATAATTTTCGATAACTTTAGGGTATGATAAAAATAGGCTTCTTACTGAGCTCGCTTCTATTTACATTCTTCACCCCCACTCAGGAAGACATTCTGGCGAATATTGCTGTGGCAATGAAAGCTGGTAGTTCGAAAGAGTTGATCAAATTTTGTAATACCAACATTGAGATCAAAGTGGATGGCAAAGCCTCAAACTATAGCATTGCCCAGGCTGAAGTGGTATTGAAGGACTTTTTTCTCAAAAACCCACCGAAAGGGTTTCAGTACATTCATCAAGGATCCTCACCCGAGGGACTGAAGTACACCATCGGCACCTACTCGCTTGAGGAAGGCAGTTATCGTGTGGTGATGGTAGTGAAAAATGTAAAAAATCAGTTCAAAATAGACACCATCAACTTTAGCCGCGAATAATTGGCTTTGAATAGTCGCAGAAAGGGCCAGCTTTCCTAATTTTGCGGTCTTATGTCAGCACCCTATCTCACTGAGCAAAATATTCGGTATTTCATCAAGACGGCTTTGTCTGAAGACATTGGTGATGGGGATCATAGTTCTCTAGGGAGCATCCCTAAAAATCAGGTGAGCCATGCCCGCCTCCTGATCAAGGATCACGGGATCATTGCCGGCCTCACCCTGGCTGAGCGCATCTTTCATTATGTAGACAAGTCCATCAAGATCGATTTCAAGAAAAAAGATGGGGATTTTGTAAGCAATGGGGACATTGGGTTTACTGTGGAGGGCAAGGCGCAGGCCATACTCAGTGCGGAACGGTTGGTACTCAACTGCCTGCAGCGCATGAGTGGCATAGCCACCTACACCCACCGAATGAACCTGCTCATCAGAGGATCACGAGCACGCCTGCTGGACACCCGAAAAACCACTCCCAATTTTCGCCTGCCGGAAAAATGGGCAGTATTAATAGGTGGAGGTGTCAACCATCGGTTTGGTCTGTACGATATGGTGATGCTGAAAGATAACCACATAGACTATGCTGGGGGTGTAAAGGAAGCCATCACGGAAACAGTGGCCTACCTGAAAGCCAACAACCTCGACCTTAAAATAGAAGTGGAGGTACGCAACCTCGAGGAGCTGGAGCAGGTGCTGGAGGTGGGGCACGTTCACCGAGTGCTTCTGGACAACATGCTGCCCTCAGCCATTCGGGAGGCCATCGGTATGATCAGAGGCCGGATGGAGACAGAAGCCTCAGGAGGTATTAATGAAAAAAACATTGGAGATATTGCCGAAACCGGGGTGGATTTCATTTCAGTGGGTGCGTTGACTCATTCCTATAAAAGTCTTGACATCAGCTTAAAAGCGATAAAATAATTATGATTGTAAGAACCAAAAAATATCAACTTGCCACAGGCACTTATATAAAAACAGCCCTTGTTTCAGTATTGAAAGAGCAATGGTGGGTAGGGCTCATTTACCTGGCCATCTGTGCAGGCTACCTGTGGATTCCAAACTGGTGGTGGATCATCGGTGCGACCATCGGCCTTGTACTTTATCTGCTTTTCTGGTTGATCCAGTTTGCTGGTGTCACGCAACTGGAGCAGGGCAAGTTCATGTTTCAAAAGCTGTCGTATGAAATCACCAGTCAGCAAATTCTTCTCAAAATCAACCCCAAGCAGGGCATGCCCATGAAATGGGAGCAAATCAAAAGGGTGAAGAAGGGCAAGGATCATTTCGTGTTGTTTGTGAGCAAGGCACAACTCCTCTATTTCCCTTTCAAGATTTTCAACAACGAAAATGAAATCAAGTTCATTGAGACCGTTCTGAAAAGAAAAGGTTTTATCAAATAGGCATGGACCGCAGGGCTTTACTCAAGCAGGCCAAAGCCAAAGCTGCCAAATTCTGCTCCTCCAAAGAGCGTGCGCCCTTTCAGGTATATGAAAAACTCATGGCCTGGGAGCTACGTGAGGACGAAGCGCAGGAGGTTTTGGCAGAACTCACAGAGGAACGTTTCGTAGATGAGCGGCGATTTTGCAAAGCCTTTTGCCATGACAAGTTTGAGTTTAACCATTGGGGGAAAAACCGCATTCAGCAAGAGCTGTATCGCTTCCGCTTGTCTCAGGAGGTGATCACCGAAGGGATGAACTACATAGACCCCGACAGGTACCAAAAGACTCTGGAGGATCTGGCCAGAAAAAAGTGGAACAGTCTGATGGATGAGCTTTGGCCAAAAAAACAAAAAACCATGGCCTATCTGATCGGAAAGGGCTATGAAATAGATCTGGTCATGGAGACGGTTAATCAATTGTCGGTTAGCCAACAATAGGACGTTACACTTTCATTATATTTAATCCTTCCACAGCATGCGGCGTTCTAGTCACTATGATCAAATTTTTTAGCCTCATTACTTTGGTTTTCCTCATGCAGGAGGGCCATCTCAACCTTGACAAACAAGGAGTAGCCATGGAGGGATATGATCCTGTGAGTTATTTTAATGGCAAACCCACAGCCGGTCAAAGTGGATATTTCTATCAATTTGAGGGAGCCCGGTATTACTTTTCATCCTCAGAAAATCTGGAAATTTTTAAATTAACACCTGAAAAATACGTGCCCCAATATGGCGGCTGGTGTGCGTATGCCATGGGTGAGACCGGAGACAAAGTGAAAATAGACCCGGAAACATTCAGAATTACGGACGGTAAACTCTATCTCTTTTACAACTTCCGGGGTAACAATACCTTGATCCCATGGAAACAAAACGAATTGCCGCTGATGGAAAAAGCCAACAAAAATTGGAACACCAAATACGTTTCTGATTAATTTAGACTTAACATATGCCTATTAATCAATCTGCTATCAACCTGCTGGATCAGGTCAAATACATTGTTCGCCAGATGACCAGTGACCAGTATGTACTACCGATCTCTACCCTGAGCAATGCCACCATTGGTCAGCATGTGCGTCACTTGCTTGAGTTTTTTCTATGCCTTCAGGATGCCCAACTAACACGCTCCCTGGACTACGATGACCGCAAGCACGATCAGTACCTGCAAACGGATGTGAAGTTGGCACTGGGTGTGACCAATGCACTTCAGAACACTCTTCAACAACAAGACAAGGATTTTCCTATAGCAATGAGGGCCAACTACGACATTGAGGTCGAAAATTCCATTGACATCTCTACCTCATTTTTTCGCGAACTGGCTTACAATATTGAACATGCCATACACCACATGGCGTTGATTAAAATCGGCCTGAGAGAAGCCTTTCCGGAGGTGGATATACCTGAGCATTTTGGCGTGGCCAGTTCTACGGTGCGCTATCAAAAATCTCAAAACACCTGATGCATCGCACTGTCTCTCGATTAAAATCCCTCTGGTATAAAGTCACTCATTGGGAATTTTGGCCATTCGCTGTACTCTATTTCCCAGTGAACTTTTACTACCCCTGGCTGGCCTTCAAATGCCGGTCGCTCTTCTTTTTTACAGCCGCCAACCCGAGCATCGATTTTGGGGGAATGCTTGGTGAAAGTAAGTCGGCCATTTTTGACCTCATTCCCGAGAAGTACCTTCCAGCCTATCGGCTCATTGCACCCGGAGATGAGAGCGCGGCTAAAACCTTTGCCCAACAAATTGGCTATCCGCTCATTGCCAAACCGGACATAGGGGAGCGTGGCAAACTCGTGGAAAAAATCAATGATGAGCAAGCTCTGGAAAAATACCTGGCCAAATGCCCGGTACCTTTCCTGATGCAAGCATTTGTATCATTCCCATTAGAGTTGGGGGTATTCTTCGTGAAACATCCCAATAACGCTGAGGGGCGCATCACATCTATTGTAGAAAAGGATTTCATGTCAGTGGTGGGAGATGGCCACCATACCGTGAAACAACTGCTGGACAGTAACCCACGGGCTTTGCTTCAAATTGACACAAATCATCCACGCTTTCAGTTGTTGCTGGAGGAGATTCCTCAAAAGGGTAAAAAAGTCACCGTGGAAGGCATCGGTAATCACTGCCGGGGCACCACTTTTTTGAATGCCAATAACCGTATCACGGGTCAACTCAACCGCACTTTTAACACCATTGCCGAAGGCATCAAAGACTTCCATTTTGGGCGATTTGACCTGAGGTGTACCTCGTGGAGTGATCTGGAAGAAGGTAAAAACATAAGGATTCTGGAACTAAACGGCGCAGGTGCAGAACCCGGACACATTTATCAGCCCGGTTACTCCCTATGGAAGGGCTATCGGGCTATATTTTGGCATTTGTCTACCTTGGCAGAAATAAGCCGTGCCAATCGCAAGAAGGGAATCCCCTATTGGACATTTGCGCAAGGCTGGAAAAAAATGAAAACGATCAGAGCGTATAACAGGAAAATAGAAAGCGCATTGTGAGCACTCAGGTCTTCATCATCGCCTTTGTGGTGAGCTATCTCGGGTCCATTCCCCCCGGCACCATCAACATCACCAGCATGCAGCTTTCGGTGCAAAACCACCAGCGTGCGGCTTTCTTTTTTGCTTTAGCCGCGTCCATCACAGAGTTTGCATATGCCGGGGTGACTGTTCGCCTTCAGCTTTTTCTGAGTGAAAAACCCTTCTTTACAGAATACTTCCAGATTATCACAGCACTGGCGATGCTGGCCCTGGGTGTTGCCAATCTCCTCACCAAAACGAATAGTCAATCGCTGCTCTCCAAAACCACAACGCCGAAAGGCCGCAATGGCTTTAAACTCGGGGTAATCCTCGGGGTACTGAATCCGTTAACGATCCCCTTTTGGCTGGCGGTTACCGCCTACCTCCAGAATCATCGACTCATCTCATTGTCTGGTGTGAACTTCTGGCTGTATCTCAGCGGCATCTCCATAGGCACTTTTGCCCTTCTGCTCACGGTCAACCGGCTAGGTGCCCGATTTACCAACATTGCCGACAATCAGCTCCTTGTACACCGGCTACCAGGCATCATCTTCATCTTGTTAGGATTGTACAACTTTATCGATTGGCTTTTCTGAGCTGCTTCTGAAGGTCTGAATGAATATAAAATCCTCTGAGCATCATGGTCAGAATCAATGGAATAAGCGCCATATGAAGTGGCTGAGGCAATGCGGACCAAATCACCAGCAAAATCAGATATCCAGCTGAAATCACCAGAAAGTATTTACTCAAAAATGGCTGAAGTCTCCTGACTCCCAATAAATAGGCAAAAGGAATATGAAGAGGAATGGCCCAAAGTAGGTTGAGATTGTCTTTGGAAAGATGCTCGGTGCCCCACCACAAAAACACCAGCCACCAGCCAATCAAACCTGCCAACGTGAAAACCACCGGATCTAACCATTTGGTGCGCTTCTCCTTCTTAAAATCTCTGTTGGTAATGAAGCCAACTACAAAAAACACAAGCACGAAGAAATTGAAAGGTGTGAAAAACTTGCTCTCCTGCTGCTCCTCCGGAGTGGGTACATACACATTCACCGTTTCGCCGATGAGTGGCACCTCCAGAGAATCTCTCCTGAGGGTAGCGGTAGACAAAGAGGCTTCTATATAATCGGGCAAAAACATATATTCTCGGGGAGTGGCTTCCTTATCAATCTGCATCCCCAGACCAATATCGATGATCCAGTCTCCCCACGGCTGGTCTCCCAGGTAGTCATCCATCAGGTCGCGAATGGTCTTTCCATCTTCCACATAGTCCGCATTGAAAGTGATTTGCTCCGGAAAAACCGCCACCAGCACATCATACATCTTCGTGGCACAGTTGTCGTACACATAGTTGTAATAGTAATCCCTGTTTTCTGGTTTGTAGTTGTTGGTAAGGAAATCCACCATGGCCTGTTTCTCAGCCAGAGTGAGGTTCAGTCGTTGCTCTATGATGTACCGGTTTTCCCTTGTGTAGTGGTTTTTGAAAGGAGTATACCTGGAAAGGCCCAGCTTGTAGAGCATTCTACCTCGGGCAAAATTCCAATAGAAATTCTCCTGATCGAAATCGAAAACACCATAGTTGAATACCCAGTCGATGTTGCGCTCAGGATCAGAAAAGTGAATGGCGCTGTGCCCAAAAGCCGAATACAGTTCTTTCTGGTATGGGCCCAGGGTCATGATGCTGATTTCTGCCTGGTCGGATACTTCTACCTCCCGGCCCTCACTTTTGAAAAAGAACAAAACTAGAACGGAAAAAACCAGGAGTCTCCAATACATATCCGGGGAATGATTCATAAGTTTAAACTATGTATATCAACATCAATGATAGCTTACAATTGGCCTCAAAGCTAACCCTTAAACGGCTAATTAATGCTTTTCATGTGTATACCTCTTTCCGTAAGTCACGGAAAACAGGCAGCCCTGACATCAAGGGATTGCCGATCAGCCTCTCTATAGAGCCCACCACGGCGTGCAACCTCCGATGCCCCGAGTGCCCGAGTGGGCTGCGCTCTTTTACACGCCCTACCGGCAAACTTGATCAACAACTCTTCAAAACCATTTTGGACGAAATCGGCGACACACTGGCTTACCTTATCTTCTATTTTCAGGGCGAGCCCTATCTCCATCCTCAGCTTCTGAACATGGTGAAATACGCCACAGACAAAAAAATTTACACCGCCACTTCCACCAACGCTCACTTCCTCACCGACGAGATCGCCAAACAAACCGTGGAATCAGGTCTGGACCGGATGATTATTTCCATAGATGGAGCTACTCAGGAAACCTACGAGGCATACCGCAAAACCGGGGAACTAAATAAGGTACTGGAGGGAACTGAGAACATTCTGAAATGGAAAAAAGCGCTGAAATCCCGTACCCCTTTTGTCGTCTGGCAATTTCTCGTCGTCCGCCCCAATGAACATGAAATTCCGGAAATCAAAAAAATGGGGAAAGCCTATGGCGTGGATCAGGTTGTCTTCAAGACCGCCCAGATCTATGACTATGCCCAGGGGAATGAATTGATCCCTACACAGGACAAATACTCACGATATGCCCCCTTGCCAGATGGTACCTATCGGCTCAAAAACAAACTCCTCAAAGAATGCTGGAAAATGTGGCACTCCTGTGTGATCACATGGGATGGTAAAGTGGTCCCCTGCTGCTTTGATAAGGATGCGCACCATGTATTGGGCAATACCTCTCATCAACCTTTTAAGGATATCTGGCATTCAGATGGCTATGCCTCTTTCAGAAAAACGCTGCTGACTTCAAGGGATGAAATAGAAATTTGCAAGAACTGCACGGAAGGCGGAAAGGTCTGGGCTTAGTCGTTCCAGTGTTTTTGGATCACCCGCAGTAGCTCCCCGTGCACTGGGCCAGCAGCGACCATTTCTCGACCAAATAAGAATTCATTGCCCCCCTGAAAATCAGTAACCGTGCCTCCTGCTTCCTGCACAATGATCACTCCGGCTGCTACATCCCAGGGATTAAGATTGTGTTCAAAAAATGCTTCATACCGCCCGCAGGCCACATAGGCCATGTCCACAGCCGCACTCCCTACCCTTCGGAGACCGTGCGCATTTTTCATGAGCTCGTTCAAGATAGCCAGATAAGCATCCAGCTTTTCAAAATTATGTACTGGAAAGCCCGTGGCAAATAAACTGTCGTCGATGGCGCTGGCCTCTGTGACCGAAATTTTTTGATCATTCAGAAAACAACCACCCTCTTTCCAGGCCACAAAGCACTCATCCCTGTTGATCTCATAAATCACTCCGAGGACCACTTCATGGTCTGCCATCAGTCCTATACTAATGGCGTAGGTTGGCAACCCATGCACGAAATTCGTGGTACCATCCAGGGGATCTATGATCCAGGTATATGCTCTTCTATCCTGAGCGATGGTATTCTCCTCAGTGATGTATCCAGCCTCCGGCAAAATCTCTTTCAGACCCGTAACAAGCTTCCTTTCGGTCTCCTTATCCACATAAGACACCAGATCACTTTTACCCTTCAGCTCCACATGCTCTATGGAGAACGCCGAAGCTTCCTGCCGGATGAATGCGCCCGTATCTCTGGTCAGGCGGGCAACAAGCTGAGCAATATTTTCCAGGTCAATGGTCATTTGGACTTTCCTTCTAATATAAGCACAAACTCCCCTTTGATGGTCTTTGCCTCGAAATAACCGATCACCTCTTCAAGGGTACCGTTGACGGTTTCCTCAAACTTCTTGGTCAGTTCCCTGGATACCGATACTTTCCGATCTGCTCCCATGAATTCAGCAAATTGGCCAAGTGTTTTTATCAATCGATGTGGTGATTCATAGAAGATCATGGAGCGTGGTTCTTCCTTCAGGTATTCCAGGCGGGTTTGTCTACCCTTCTTATGAGGAAGAAACCCCTCAAAAACGAATTTATCAGATGGCAATCCCGACTTGACAAGGGCCGGAACGAAAGCCGTGGCACCTGGCAGGCACTCTACCTTGATTCCCTCATCGGCCGCCGCACGGGCCAGCATGAATCCGGGATCGGAAATTCCAGGGGTACCCGCATCGGTAATCAACGCAAGAGTTTCTCCAGCCTTTATTCTGGAAATGATTGTTTCTGTTCGCTTGTGCTCATTGAAAGAGTGAAAACTCTCTGTGGGAGTGGTGATACCATAGTGCTTCAGCAGCACCCCGGAAGTACGGGTATCTTCGGCCAGGATTTTATCCACACTCTTTAAAACTTCCACTGCCCTGAAGGTGATGTCCCCGAGGTTTCCGATAGGGGTAGGAACCAGGTATAACCGTGTGGATGACTCCATGTTCAGGCCAGCAAATCGTCTATAGCTTTAGCCAGGGTACGATCCTTCTCAGTCACCGTATTTCCGGCATCATGGGTGGTGAGCTCAAAAGAAACTTTGTTGTACACATTGGACCAGTTGGGGTGGTGATTCATCTTCTCAGCCACAATAGCCACCTTGGACATGAACCCAAATGCCGACACAAAATCCTTAAACTCGATGGTTCTCGTAAGCTTGTTATCTTGTTCTTTCCACATCTCCTTTTTTGATTTTATAGTGCAAAACAGCCTTCAACCTCATTGGCGGCTATATATACATCCAGTACGGCCTGGCTTGTTTCCAGTTTCGTTTTGGCGGTGATGCTGATGTAATTTTTGCCAGAGCTCTCCTTAAAGGAAACCTCTCCAGGAGGTATCAAATCTAATATCTCGCTCTTCTTGTCCACGGGTACTATAAACTTAAAAGTGTAATACCCTGGGAAATTATGCTGAAGTTCTACTTTCTCTCTGAAAGACTCTACGTCCCAACTCATACCTAAAAGATAAAAAAAGCCAGTGAATTTCACTGGCTTTAGAAGTCTTTAAAAGAATTTGTATCGATTATCCTCAATCTCCGCGAACTCCTTGATGGCATTGTCAAGTGATTGTGAAACAAACACCGGAGTGAATGAAAGCGGGAAATTGGCAATTACTGTTTTTCTTCCTTGTCTCTCTGTGGCCACCTGGGTTTTGTAAGAAACATACTCATCCAAAGGCTCAGGGGTGCTTTTGGCTGTAGCACTCACTACCAATACTCCATTGGAGGTTTCGAATGGAGCAGTCTTCTCACCCTCATCCAAAGAGAATGCTACGCCCACTGCCTCAGGAGCAAAGCCCACACTTGGGAATGAGTTGCTGTTGAGTGTCAGGTCTGCTGAGCCTGTTCTGGCTTTGTCGCCATATTCAGCTTTCATTCCTTCAAAGTCTGATGCTGAAAGACCCGCAATTTTATCCTTGATGTATTTGGCCTTTTTCTCGTTAAGAACTTTTGTTCTGATTTCATTTTCTACCTGAGCCAAGGTGGCGGTACCCTTTGGCTGTCTGGCGGTCATCACTGCCACCACATACTGGTCATCAAATTCCTTCACATCAGAGACTTTGTTCACAGAAGCCTCATTGTATAACCAAAGTACGATGTTTCGCGCGTCTGTGAGTACTCCCACTCTTGAATCGTTTTTACCAATGGCACTTGCTGAGCGAACACTCAGACCGGCCTCTTTTGCATTTTCTGCCAAAGAAGCTGCATCAGAGCTATTAGCTGACAGTAGGTCCGCCTGTCGGTAAATTTCATTGAGCGTAGCATCACTTTCGAACAGCTCCTTTTCGATGGTAGCCACTTTGTATACCGTCTTGGTTTTAGGTTCGTCTATCTGAATGATGTGATAGCCAAAAGAAGTTTCTACCGGATTTGGCAACAGGCCTGTTCCTCTATGAGCAAATACAGCGTCTTTGAACGGTTGCACAAAGTTGCCGTTTTCACCAAACCATCCCAGATCACCGCCATTGTTGGCGTTGCTTTTATCGGCACTGTTGATGGCAGCCAGCTCTGCAAAGTCAGCTCCCTTTTTCAGTTGACTGATGATGTCATTGGCTTTTCCTCTGGCCTCAGCTTTTGCTGATTCAGAGTTTCCGTCCATCTCTATGAGTATATGTCTTGCTTTCACGAAAGCCTCATCACCTTCTGTAATGTCTGAAAGCTTGCTGATGGCATATTTGTCACCTACCAACGTTGGCTCGGTCACAGTGCCCACTTCAGCACCTACTAGCCCTACTGGTAGCAAGCCAGGATCGCTGATCGACCTGAACGGGCTCAGACCATCAGAATTCATATTGGCAAACGTAGAATCGTTTTGGCTGTTGATCAGACCTTCTCTCAACCTGGTGATTTCTTCCTTTACAAACGCCGAGTCATCAGCTGATGGCTGAATGGGGAATACCACATAATTAAGACTTCTTGACTCTTCGCGCTGGTACTGCTCAGAATTGGCAGACAAGTAGCTTTTCATTTCAGACTCTGAAACGGTAAACAAGCTATCGGCCACACTGAAGAAAGGCACATAGAAGTAATCCACAGACATGTTGGTGCCTTGCGCTTCATACTTACTCTTAGCCTCTGCGGTAGTCACATAGTTGGTGAGCGCCAAAAGGTTTTCATATTTCTTTACCAAACGGTTTGGCTTAAGTCTGTCTTCGAAAGAGAGCCAAGATGCACGCTGCTGAGCAGGTGCGCTGTTGAGCTGCTGCAGGAAGGACACCACGTTCTCCCGGCTAAACTCGCCTGTGTTGGGATCAGAAAAGAACTGCTTGATCTGAGGGTCGATGTTATTTCCCTGAACCATATCCACCACCTCAGAGTTGGTGACGGTGATTCCCAGTTCATCGTACTGTCCTTTGTATGCATAGTCCAGAATCAGCGCATTCCATGCCTGCACGCGGATCGTTTCGATCTCATCCGATGAGGGCTCCCGCTGATTGTTGATTGCAAAAATGTATGAGAGTTCACTAACCTTGGCCTGGAATTGCTCATAAGAAATGTCTTTACCGGCTATTTCTGCAATGGTAGTGTCATTTCCTCCAAGCAAAACGGAGTTGGATTGGAACAGGTCCGTCAGGATAAATGCGAACATAGAGAAAGCCACAAAGCCTACAACGACCTTGCCCATTCTCTTTCTTAAAGTATTAATCAGCGCCATATTTTTCTGTGCGTGTTTTTTTTAAAGACGGCAAAAATAACCACATGTACACTAATTAAAAAATGAATCTAAACCTTTGATTTACAAGGATTCTTCCTTGTCCAGAAGTGTAAGTTTCACTTTGTCAATGCGGTTTTCCTCCATCGTGAAAACTGTGAAATGAAATGGTGGTATTAAAATAGTCTCATTGACTGTGGGGATGTCTTCATGGAATGCCAGGATAAGTCCCCCCAGTGTATCATACTCGCCTACAGGCAGCCCCCATTCGTATTTGTCATTGAGGTAATCTACTTCATGGCGGGCACTTAAAATGAAATTATAATCATCAATTTTTTCCTCAACCAGGTACTCGTCATCATGCTCATCGCGGATTTCTCCAAAAATCTCCTCAATCACATCTTCCATCGTCACTATACCGGAGGTGCCCCCGTATTCGTCCACCACCAGTGCAATGCTCTTTCGCTCTGTGATAAACTGAATGAGTAGCTCATTGGCCAGCATGGTCTCTGGCACGATGATGATGGGGGTAAGTATGTCCTTGATCTTTTCGGGCTTCTTAAACATCTCCACGGAGTGGCAATAGCCGATCACATCATCTATGGACTCCTTATAGACCAAAATCTTAGAATGACCTGTATCAATGAAAGCGCTTCTGAGTTCCTCAATTTTGTCACTCACGTCCACGGCCTGAATTTCAGTACGTGGTATCATGCACTCACGCACCCGAATGGTTTTAAACTCTATGGCGTTGTTGAAAATTTTGGCGTCAATTTCGGCATCTTCTTCCTTCTCTATGTTCAGGATGTTTTTCTTCACGTAATTATTGAGGTCTGTCAGTCCAAATACCGGCTTGTCCTCAGAATACTCAAACCTCAGGATCTTGGTAATAATGAACCTGGAAATGAAAACGATCAGTAAAACCACCGGATACAGGGCGTAATAGATCAGGGCCATGGGCAGTGCAAACACCGTCAGCATGGTATCCGGATTCAGCATAAACAGGCTTTTCGGAAGGAATTCAGCTGTGATCAGGACAATAAGCGTGGAAATGAGTGACTGCAAGATTAGCACTACAATGTCTTCGGTGAGTGCTTCAGGCAGCACTGTGTACAGCCACGGCTCAATAAATTTGGCCATCAGAATACCATAGAGGACAATACTCAGGTTGTTGCCGACCAGCATGGTAGCCAAAAAGGAGGACCTTCTGGTGACAAACTCTGAGAGTACCCGGCCAGTGAAGCTTCCTTTCTTGCTCATTACCTCTATGTGCAGCTTGTCCGCAGAAATAAAAGCAATCTCAATACCGGAAAAAAAGGCAGAGAACAAAAGGCATGTTAAAATTCCTAAATAAAGGGAAGGGTCTTCCATTGGTGGTAAAAATACTATTTCTCTTGTTCGCGCCTACTTTTTCTGTAACCGAATAAAAATAACAATCCTAAACTAAGCATAAAAATACCATATGCATGGCCAATTCCTAAAACCATGGTTTCATAGATGCCCATCACGAAAAAAGCCACGGCCAATGAAAACAGAATATAGTCCAGTAGTTTCATTATTCTTCTAGGAGGAGTGTTCCCTGAGGTTTCAAAATCTTATACGAGGTAAAGTCCTGATCCGCTGTGAGTCCTTCCCCGGTGTGAACTTCATCGTCAGATTGAATGGTCACAAATCTGTCGGTGTAAAACTGCTCATCCTTGGGACTCCAGTACAACTCTTCGGTATTCAGCTCATCGCCCTCCTCAATGTTTTTCACTACCACATTACCCTCTGCTCTGTAGAGGTTGTCTTTTGCTGTATAGTAGACATAATCCGCCCGGAAAGTAGAGACCACCTGACCATCATCATCCAGGTACTCAAGGTAGAGCGCTTCGGGCCATTCCCTGTCTCCACCCTCATAGTTGAGTTGCTTGGCAGCCTTAAGCCTTAAAATCACCTTAGCCGAATCGCTCATTTTGGTATTGATGCTGTCCATGATCACCAGTGGGCCATCATACAGTGGCTCATCGATGAGCTCCTTTCGGTTCTGACAAGCGCCCAATGCCACCAATATCCCAATCAGCGCAATACCCCAAACAAAAAAACGGTCATGGGTTACCACCATGACCGTTTGATCGTATTTTTTTAGTGAATTAATTCGCTGGTCTTCTTTCAATTTGAACTGATTCGTTTATCCAACAATCTACCGTGATCGACTGTCCTTCTTCTTTTCCTTCGCTGAATATCTCCTCTATAGAAGGAAACTGTGCTTTAGCACTGGTCATTTTCTCACTGTCTCCGGCCTTCTGGTACATCTCGTAAGCCGCAATAAAAATCGCTCTGTCTTTCACTTTGCTCTCGCCGGCCTTGCAGTCGTTGAAGCTATTCATATAGAGGTCACCAATGAAAGCATAAGCATCTTTATTGGATGGGTCAAAGGCAAGTGCCTTACGTGCATTGGATCTCGCAGCAGCTTTACCTCCTTGTGAGGCCACTGTTCTTGCCAGGCTCAGGTAAACCTCAGATTTTTTGGCATTATCATCGGTAAGCTCCACAGCCTTTTCATAGTATTTTTTAGCACGGTCCAGATCTCCTTCAGAAGCTGCCTTCACCCCAATGAACTTGGCGATCCCAAAATTGGGTTCAACTTCATTCACCGCTATGGCCACTTCCATGGCCAAAGGACTGTCTGTACACTTCTGCTGTAGCATCAGACCAAAAATCTTTTTCGCAAGATTGATGTCTTTAGTTTGTTTGAATTTCGGTCCAAGTTTTTCCTGAATGAAATCACAGTCCACATCCACTGTGGCTGTCAGGAGCTTATCCACATAGTCTGCCTGCTTTTCCAGACTGCTGGCTTTGCCGCCTTCTGCTATTTTCACTTCTATAATGTCTTTGATCTTGGTATACTTCTCAAAAACCTCCTCATCGGTGATGGTCCCGCCAGACAATTTGTATCTCCTGATCACATCCATATAGGCCGTGAGGTTGTTGATCAGTACATCATTGCCATTCAGCTCAAAGGCTTTATTAAAAAGGTCGTAAAGTTCTTTGTACTTTGGCTGATCGTCTCTGTAGTATTTGTAAGCCACATAGGCCTTTCGGTTCAGCACATCAGCCTCACTATTGAAATACTTGATTCGCAAATCGTACATTTCGAGGGCTTTTCCCTGATATTCCAGGGTCTTGGCTTTGTCATCTGTATTGTCAGCAAGCCCTTCGTATATTTTGGCCCCGTTGATATAAATGGAAGCATTCAGATCCGGGGTATTCTTCAGTAGCCACGAGTGAGGGCCCAAGGCTGCCTTCCAGTTTTCAGCTCTCACGAAATCTGTGTAGAGCGCATTCTTTTCTTTTGCCTTATCCACTGAGTCGCCCCAGTTCCAGCCTGGTTGAGCGATTGCCATAGTGGCCAACCCAACGATAAATGCTAAACTTAAAAGGTGCTTAGTAATAGAATTCATAAGCTGTTTTTTTAATCGTATCTTCTTTTTACAAACCAGCGGTCATTAATCGTTGCTCCGATCACCACCTGAAAATAATTCTCTTTTATGAGATTGCTATCCGTTGTCCCTCTGGTGCCAAACTTAAAGGCGGCATCCAAACTGGAAAAACCACTCACAGGAAAAGAGGCACCAAAATTAATACCAAAATCATTAATTTCTCTATTATTTACCAGATAAGGTAGCTGCTTCATGTTCATTCCCATGCGATAAGTCGTCCGCTTCAGGTAGCTGTTTACACTCTGATAGTCGGGTGTCCATGATACCCCAACGGCCACATTTTGGGTGTTTCTCAGGCTCACGGCGGTTGTTTTTTCATTTGCCGATTTCCAGTTTTGTGTTTTCACATCTACCCCTACCTGAAAAGTATTTAGCAATTCATAAGAAACTCCCAGCCCAAAAGTTTTTGGCAAAGTGAATTCTGTTTTGATGTTTTCTTTTATGATTTGAGTCTGAACCGTGGTGCCGGTGAGTCTCAACCGTTGAAATATCTGGTTTTCTGTGCCCTCCAATGTATTGGAGAGGTCGTAGGTAGCTCCAAAATTGAGAAATTTCTTTTCCTGCAAAATCCACCGGTAAGAAAGGCCAAGTGAAAAGTTGAAATCTGAATAGGCAGTGGACTCCAGGTAGGCAATGGCGTAGTTAGAGCTGAAGTCTTCGCTGAAGATCTGAACTCGCGACTGTCGCTCTATTGTGCCAAAAACATAGGATGCCTTCACACCCAGGGCCAGGGATTTGTAGATTCTAAAACCATTGGCCCAAATGAGCTGAGAGAGCCCACCATCTCCCTGAAACTGGGTAATGCCCAAAACACCAGTATCTATGCTATCCTGACTATAAGTATGGTATTTCACAGAGCTCAACGGAAGCAGAGCAAAGCTGGTGGTCCATCGGTTTCTGATCACCGGGAAACTCATGGCCATAAATCGCAGGCTGGCACCACTGTCCTTGTCTTTCCCCACTGTACTTTCATGATTTCTGAAATCCCCGATCAGGCCAACCTGAAAAGAGCTGAAGGTATTGTGAGTGAGCAATGCCGGGTTTTGTAAATTGATGTGCCAGGGTGTAGGCGAGCCTATCCCTACCTCGCCCATGCCGTAATTATTCGGCATCCCCTGAAAAAGCACCTCTCCCAATCCATTGTTGGAATACGGTGAAGCGATAAATTGTGCCGACGCACCAGCACCTATCAGGAGGGCAAAAACAATGATCCCTGTTTTGTGGAAATTCATTTATTATAGTTCAGTATGGTATTCAAGCCTGTCAGGACCAAATCAAAGTCTGCAAAGATGGGTGCTTTTAGCTTGGATTCAAAGTAGTTAGCATCTCCGCCGGTGAGGATAACGGCCAAATCCTCATATTCTTTCAGGAAAGCTTCAATAAAGCCGTCCATTTCATGCACCACTCCGTCAAAAGCTCCCGTGACTAAACACTCCCGGGTGGTTTTTCCCTGAGTTTTTAGAGGAATTTCTTCCCATTCTGCACTCACATCTGGCAGCCGTTTGGTGAAATGTGACATGGCTTTCATCCTCATCTTTAGGCCCGGGGCGATGGCCCCGCCTCGGTATACCCCCGTCTTGTCTACCAGATCATAGGTAATGCAAGTGCCTGCATCAATCACCAGACAACTTTTCTTGTAAAGATGAAATGCCCCAACTGAAGCCGCTATGCGATCTACTCCGAGTGTTTCGGGAGTTTGGTAATCCAAAGAGATAGGCAGAGGTGTATCTCTGGAAAGTATCAGGTGATCCTTCAAAGCACTTATCTGGCTATGGGCAGAGGGATCATCCCCTACTGAGCTAAAGATCCAGCGATAGCTGGCTTTGTTATAGTGCTGAAAAACCTCCTCCAGATGATCCGCAGCAAAACGCGAAACCAGCCGCTCCCCTTCGAAAATCGCTGTTTTAATTTTCGAATTTCCAATGTCTACCACTACATTACCTTCGTTTTCCAAAATCCCTGGCTCAAATCAAAAACCCAAAAGTAACTACCCTTGACGGAATATTATGCAATCGGAGTAATGTCGGGTTCGTCTCTGGACGGACTGGATGTATGTTTATGCAGGTTCATCAGTGAACAGGGCTGGTCATTTGAAATCATTAAGAGTGAAACCATCGGCATTTCTCCGGAAATTACCACACAACTAAAACAGGCAGATCAGTTGACAGGACGGGATCTGGCCCTGCTGGATATCCAATATGGTCGGTGGATTGGAAATGTAATCAACGACTTCCTGAAGAACCTTTCCCTACCCATATCTGTGATCGGGGTACATGGACATACTGTATTTCATCTGCCGGGGCAGCAACTTTCGATGCAGATAGGAAACGCCGAGGCGATATGTGTTATCACTCAAACCCCGACTGTCGGTGGTTTCAGGGGAATGGACGTCTTAATGGGTGGGCAGGGAGCTCCTTTGGTTCCTTTCGGAGAAAATCAACTCCTGCCTGATTATCAGGCCTTCGTAAACCTGGGGGGAATCGCCAATGTATCTGTGCACACCCACCAAATCAGGGCATGGGACGTAGCCCCCTGCAATCAAATCCTCAATCACTTCGCCAAACTGCTGGGTCATGCGTTTGACGATGGAGGTCACCTGGCCTCCTCAGGCCAAATGGATATGCCATATCTCGCATACCTCAGAAGCCTGGAATACTTTCATCTGCCACCGCCAAAGTCGCTAAGTAACCAATGGTCGGCTCAGGTACTTTCAAATGCCCCTGAAAACCCTGCAGATGGGCTGTACACCTATTCTCACTTTCTGGCCGAGCAGCTGGCCAATGACCTGAGTCAGGTTCAGGGCAAAGTGATGCTAACGGGTGGTGGAGCCTACAATGACTTTTTGATTCAACTCCTCAAGGAAAAAGTGTCCCCTGATTTGGAGATTCTCCTGCCCGCTCCCCAGCTCATAGACTTCAAAGAGGCCCTCATTTTTGCCTTTCTGGGACTAATGAGGACCCTTCGCCTACCCAACGTCCTCTCTTCAGTAACTGGCGCTCAGAAAGATACTGTTTCCGGCACCTTACATCTGCCCGGATAGGTACCACGGGTCATTTATTTGTTTAAATTTGGCACCCGATTAAAAACCCCAAAACCCCAAAAATGAAAGATCTACTTAAGAAGTTTGAAAACAAGAAACCCGAAATCGTTTTCGAATGGTCAGACCCCGAAACTGAAGCCGAAGGCTGGGCGGTCATTAATTCCCTCAGAGGTGGAGCCGCTGGTGGTGGCACGCGTATGCGGGTAGGCCTGGATAAGCGCGAAGTGGAGTCGCTGGCTAAAACCATGGAAATTAAGTTTACGGTTTCAGGCCCGCAGATAGGTGGCGCCAAATCGGGTATCAACTTTGACCCCAATGACCCCAGAAAAAATGAAGTCCTGAAAAGGTGGTATAAAGCAGTATACCCACTTCTTAAAAATTACTATGGTACTGGTGGCGACCTTAATGTGGATGAAATCCATGAGGTTATCCCCATTACCGAAGGCTTTGGCCTGTGGCATCCGCAGGAGGGGGTGGTAAACGGCCACTTTAACCCGCCTAAGCCTCAGAAAATTCATATGATCGGCCGCCTGAGACAGGGGGTTTCCAAAATCCTGGAAGATCAAAACTACATTCCTACTTCAGACAAAAAATACACCGTTTCAGATATGATCACCGGGTTTGGAGTAGCTGAATCCGTGCGTCATTACTATCAACTCTGGGGCGGAGACATTACCCAAAAGAAAGCAATCATACAAGGCTGGGGCAACGTAGGCGCCACTGCTGCGTTGTATCTATCTTATTATGGTGCCAAAATTGTGGGCATCATAGACAGAGATGGCGGCATTATTAATGAGAATGGTCTCGGTTTGGAAGAAATCAAGAAGCTATTCTACGACCGCCAGGGTAATAAACTAATTGCTGACGATCAGCTTTCTTTTGCCGAGTGCAATGAAAAAATCTGGAACATAGGCGGGGAGATTTTCATCCCGGCGGCTGCTTCCAGACTTGTCACTCAGGATCAGGTAGAAGGGCTCATTTCACACGGTTTGGAGGTGGTAGCATGCGGAGCAAATGTGCCGTTTAAAGATGATGCCATCTTTTATGGTCCCATTGCAGAGTATGTAGACGAGCGAGCAGCATTAATTACGGATTTTATATCCAACTGTGGTATGGCCAGAACCTTTGCCTACCTGATGGATCCAAAGAACGACAAAAAAATAACTGATGATGAAATCTTTACTGACATCTCCAAAACAATTGCCACTGCTTTGGATAAAGTTTATCAGCAAAATCCGGGCAAAACAGGTCTTGGGAGAGCAGCATTTGAAATCGCACTGTCCCAACTTATTTAAACCCACGCTTGCTTTTCAGTTGGCAAATGATAATTTTAGGGACGAAGAAAAGACCCAAACGCCTCAATGAATAAATATCTAAAACTTTTCCTATTTGCTTTTGCCATTTCGGGAAGCATAATTGGATATGAGGCGTCAGCATCCAACCTTTCTCAGGATCATCAGGAAGTAAGCAGTGAAGCCACTGATGAGACGGTCAGTGGCGACCATGCGGAAGAAGCTCATCACGGACCGGCAGGCTGGAGTGTGATTCCCTTCGCGCTATTGTTGCTGATGATTGCTACCGGACCATTGTTTTACGAGCACTTCTGGCATAAAAACTATCCCAAAGTAGCAGTGGCATTAGCTGTGCTAGTAGTGTCGTATTACCTTTTTGGTCTGGGTAACCACCATAGCCCTGTGCATGCGCTGTTTGAGTATGTACAGTTCATTGCCCTGCTCACCGGGCTTTTTGTGGCATCTGGAGGCATCATGATCATTGTGGACAAGAAGGCTGCTCCCCTTACCAATGTTGCGCTGTTGGCCTTTGGAGCCATCATTGCCAACATCATCGGTACTACGGGTGCTTCCATGCTTTTGATCCGTCCTTTCATTCGGCTGAACAAAAACAGAATCAAGTCCTATCACATCATCTTTTTCATCTTTATCATCAGCAATATTGGTGGTTCACTTACTCCAATTGGTGACCCACCCCTCTTCCTTGGTTTTTTGAAAGGCATTCCTTTTTTCTGGACGCTCTCTCATAACCTCTTACCTTGGATTTTTGCGATTATCCTCTTGCTGATTGTATTCTATTTTATGGATAAGGGAAACAAAGCTGATTATTCCTTTGGAGAAGAAATAGCGACACCAACAGGAAAGATTGGCCTTCGGGGATCCCGAAATTTCATCTGGCTGGCGGTTGTTGTGGGGGCAGTTTTTCTCGACCCCAATGTGTTTCCCTGGGTGCCGGGCATTCATTACGAAGGTCAGAAGTTTTCTTACATCCGCGAGATCATCATGCTGGCCGCGGCTTACCTCTCTTACCGATTCGCAGACAAGCAAGCACTTAGCGGTAATGATTTCAGCTTTGAGCCCATTCGTGAGGTGGCCTTTATCTTTGTGGGGATTTTCGGTACGATGATGCCTGCTCTGGAGTTGGTGGGCAATTTTGCTAAATCGCCGGAGGGCGCAGCGCTCATTACGCATAACACGCTGTATTGGGGCACCGGTTTACTTTCAGGATTTTTGGATAATGCCCCTACTTATGTCAACTTCCTGACGGCTGGTATGGCGGCTGATGGGGCCAGTATCAACAAAGTGTCTGAGGTCATCGGCTATTCACAGGGTGCATATGCCAACTCCATCCTGGAGCTCAAGGCGATTTCCATCGCGGCGGTGTTTTTTGGAGCCATGACCTATATCGGCAATGGCCCCAATTTTATGGTAAAATCCATCGCAGAGCAGGTGGGTATCAAAATGCCTTCGTTTTTCGGATACATTCTCCGTTTTTCGATCCCGTTCCTGGTACCTCTGCTGGTAATCGTATGGTTGGTATTCTTTTACTTCGAATGGATCTAGTTGCAGACCACTGTCACTATACTTTACGTGGTTTCAATATAGCCGTCAGCCTCTTGTCCAATTGAGGGATACTATTAGAAATTTTCTCCATCATTAACTTAGAGGTAAACTTAATGCTTGATATTGATTGTTTATCTGGACTCACAAGCCTAGAATAGTTTGTCTCTTTCATCTTATCTGTTAAAATAGTCATTTAAAAATGGTTGATTCAATTTTGGATCAAAATAATGCTTCCTTTTAATCCAAACAAAGCCATCTCCCTTACTTATTACTGCAACATCAACTGGACCCCCAACTGATTCCTCTTCATTTGTCATTCGCCTCTTCAAATAAGTCAAATAAACTAAAGATTCAGCCATTTCAGCCAAATCCTCCTTGGAAATTGTAGCCAGAGAGGAAAGCAATGGTGTAATGTAGTTTTCTTGTTGGTAGCCACGCATCAAATTGATGTACTCAAAAAACAAATCATCCTTTACTTTTTCGTTTATAACCTCATCAATTATTTCAGGGTTTGATAAGTTCTCCTTTATTTTTCTTGAGATATCATTTACTAAATTAACGGTGTTTTCATAGAACAGATCCTCAAGCTTCGAATCCACCCCCATAAGAATGGTATTCATAACATCCGTTTGAGCAAAAGTGGCAATTGCACTCTCACGTTTGTCCCCAATTTGAAAATTCCATTCATCATCAAGGACATATTTTAGTTTATTTCGAAATACATAATAGCATTTTATTGGGAAACAAGAAGGGAAAAGTTCCTTCTCTCCGTAACCAACAAACACCAAACCGGTGTAGGCCTTATCGACATTGTTTGTATTTATTAGACTGTGGAAAAATAAAAGTAATCCATCAACAAATTTTGAATTCTCAAATAACCTCAAAGTAACAAGTAGATTAGAGGCTTCAGAGCTAATTGAAATAACCTTTTCTTTGTACTCCTTAATAAATTCATCCAAGCCAATAAGCTCATCTACAACGAGACTCTTATCAGAATTTATCTCAGCATTTAACCTTTTGAGTTCTAAAATAATTGAATCAGAAAGTCTTTTTCTATTGCTCGCATCATCAAGATCAAATTTTTGAGGATTCTCCCCAATACTTTTAAATGTGTTACCCACAATTTCTTTGATCACCCATTTAATCTGGCCTAACAAAAAACTCTCTTGTGTTGATTGGTCAAAGAAGAATGCAGCAGAAGAATTTATAAATTTCACGAAATCCTCAAAATATTCTCTTACAGTTGGGAAAGAGTCCTTCCCAAGTTGTCGCCTATACTCCTTAATAATAATTTCCCAAGGCACCCTATTGATGCTTGCCTGACTATATATAGCAATTCCAACAGGGTGATATTTAGACAATGTGAATATTTTATTCGCTGTATTAAGAATTTTCGTCTTGTTCTGCCCTTTGTAGAAACTGGTTAGAGTAACTGCACTGTCAGCAGCAATTGCTAATCCCGACTTATTTAATATTCCAACAACAGCTGTCATAATTAACGTTTTTATGATAAAAAGTAAATATATGACATAAAACTATTAGACCAAACACGTGATGTTTACACTAAAACAAGGCTTCGTGAAGTTTGATTAATGCTTCTTTCTTATACTCCTCTGCTACCAGCAATGAAATATTGTTTCGGCTTCCTCCGTATGAGATCATTCTGAGAGGTACTTCATCCAATGCATTAAAAATGGCACTGCCTACCCCTTTGCGTTCAGCAATGAGGTCACCTACGATGCAGATGATCGTCTGATTCTTATCAATCTCCACGGTACCATATTTAGAAATCTCCGCTTTGATCTCTTTAAGAAATTCCGAATTGTCAATGGTGAGTGACACGGCTATCTCTGAAGTAGTGATCATGTCTATCGGTGTCTTGTACTTTTCGAAAACCTCGAAGACTTTCTTCAGGAAACCGTAAGCCATTACCATTCGGCTCGATTTGATTTTGATAGCCGTGATATGGTCCTTGGCAGCAATGGCCTTCACAGCCTCTGGCTCCTGCTCCGCAGAGATCAGCGTGCCATGAGCAGCCGGATCCATGGTGTTTTTAATTCGCACGGGCACCTCGTGCATCTGAGCTGGGACAATACAATGTGGATGCAGCACTTTGGCACCAAAATAAGCCAACTCACTGGCCTCCTCGAAACTCAATCGGGCAATGGGATGAGTGGTCTTGATGATCCGGGGATCATTATTGTGCATCCCGTCGATATCCGTCCAGATCTGAACCTCTTCTGCACCCAAAATGGCACCGATAATGGTTGCAGAATAATCACTACCGCCTCTTCTCAGGTTGTCTATTCCTCCGGCTGCACTCCGGGCGATATAGCCCTGTGTGATAATGATGTTTTCCTTTTGACCTGCCAGTAGGTGATCCAACTTGACCTTGGTGGTTTTCAGATCCGGTTCGGCTTCCTTGTCCAGGGTCATAAAATCCTGCGCCATGATCATCTCACAACGTTTACCTGTCATTTTGAGGTAGTCGGTGAAAAACCTTGTGGAAAGTATCTCTCCCTGGGCCACCAACATCTTCGCTACCTGGTCAGAATATTTCTGATGGGCCAGTTGCTCAATGTTGTCAAAAATCTCGTCAACAAAAGCAGTATTTTGGGAAGCAAAGTCTTCCTTTGGAAACAACTTCCTTACAAAATCATAATACTTCTGTCTCAGATCCTGAGCCACGGCGATGGCTTCTTCGCGTTGATCATTGGCACAGAACTCGCCTATGGAAACCAGAATATTGGTAGTTCCGGATACCGCAGACAACACCACGATTTTCTTACCAGAAACCCCTGTGATGATCTCCGCAACCTCTTGCATTCTCTCCGGGGAGCCTACTGAGGTCCCGCCAAACTTTAAAACTTTCATCCCTAAAACCTTGATTTATTTAACACTCAACATTTTCACCGCTGTGGCAGCGGCTTCATCTCCTTTATTGCCATGTCGGCCTCCGGCACGGTCCATGGCTTGTTTTTGGGTTTCTGTGGTCAGTACACCGAAGATCACGGGCTTGTCATATTTGAGGCCCACTTCGGTGATACCATTGGCACATGCCTGACAGATAAAATCAAAGTGTCGGGTTTCACCTTGAATGACACAGCCAAGGGTGATCACTGCATCAATATCGTTTCTTTTGGCCATCCACTGAGCTCCCAGACTGAGCTCGAAGCTGCCAGGCACATTCATACGTTCTATGTGCTCACGGGTAGCGCCCAGTGCCATGAGGGTTTCGAATGCTCCGGAATAGAGAGCCTCGGTGACCTCTTCATTCCACTCCGAAACCACTATACCAAACTTCGCTCCGGAGATATCCCTGATCCCTGAAGTTTTATTGTCGCTGAGATTTTTTAAAGCTGTAGCCATAAAGCAAAAAAAGGGATAAAGCTAGCTGCCTTATCCCTTAGATTTCATGTTTTGAAATTCTAAAATATTAATTGGCAGCCAGTCCCTGTAATCTGGCCTTCTGTTTCTTCGCTTCCTGCACCAATGATGAATTAGGAAACTCATCTACAATCTTGCCATAAGACTTAGCCGCAGCGGCAAAGTCGCCATTGTTTTCCTGTGCGATAGCTGCTTTCTGCAGGTATATCGGAGAATACTGCTCGTTTGATTTATAATTGGCGGCCTTCTGATAAGCGGAGGATGCAGACGAATAATCTTCCAACTCCATATGAGCATCACCCATTAGTGAATACGCTCTGGCCTGCACCAGGTAGTCGCCACTGCTGAAATCCGAAAGATATCGGAGCGCAGAAGAGTAATCTCCCATTTTCAAATAGGTAGCGCCGGCATAAAAGCTGGAAAGATTCGCAGCATCGGTGCCCGAATAGTCTTCAATGATGTCAAGGAAACCGTAGTTGATCCCATCCCCATTGAGCGCTTTGCCCAGGCTATCCGCTTCGAAATAATAAACCGCCTGGAACATTTCTTCCTGAGCTTCCAGATTTTGGTTGGTGATATAGAACCTGTAAATAAGAAATACAGCCACTAAAGCGGCCAACACTCCTCCTACACCAAAAACAAGGGTTTTATTCCTCTTGCTGTTAAAAAATTCTTCAGCCTTGCTCGCCAGTACATCAGGATCTTCCAGGAATTCAATCCCCTCTTCCTTCTTGGTTTTAGTTTTAGCCATTAGTCAATTCGAAATTTTAAGGACGCAAAGATATACTTTTTTATACTTTTTGTATTAATCCATTATAAATGGATAATTATCTTCAGCATACACATCGGTATAAGCCTCAGACGGATCCGGAAATTCGGAGTTTTCTGCAAAATCCACGCATTCCTGCACCCTTTCTTTGATGTTGTTATCGATCTCTTTCAGGTCAGCTTCAGTAGCATATTTCCTTTTGAGGATAACGTCCCGCACTTGCTCGATCGGGTCTTTCTTCTTGTATTCCTCCAGTTCTTCCTTGGTTCGGTACTTGGCCGGATCGGACATGGAGTGTCCTTTATATCGGTAGGTTCTAAACTCGAGGAGCGTTGGGCCATTTCCTTTTCTGGCCCGCTCTGCAGCCTCTGCTACCGCGTGGTGCACAGCTTCTACAGACATAGCGTCCACCGCACTGGATGGCATATCGTAGGCTTCGCCCAGTTTATAGAGTTCGGTTACGTTGGAGGTTCTCTGTACTGAAGTCCCCATGGCGTAGCCATTGTTTTCTATCACAAAAATCACGGGAAGCTTCATGGTCATGGCGATGTTAAGTGCCTCGTGAAACGCTCCCTGACGCACAGCTCCATCTCCCATGAAGGTCATGCAGAGGTTATCTGTACCATTGTATTTTTCAGCAAAAGCGATACCTGCCCCTAGCGGAACCTGAGCACCTACAATACCGTGTCCTCCAAAAAAACCATTCTCTTTGTCAAACATGTGCATAGAACCGCCCTTCCCTTTGGAAATACCGGTAGCTTTTCCATAAAGCTCAGCCATGATGGTACGGGGGTCACTTCCCAATGCAATTGGGTGGGCATGGTCTCTGTAAGCGGTGATGTATTTGTCCCCTTTTTGCAAAGCAGACACTGCTCCGGCCATACAGGCCTCCTGACCAATGTATAAATGACAGAACCCACGGATTTTTTGCTGCCCGTATAACTGGCCCGACTTCTCTTCGAATCTTCGCATAAACTGCATAGACTCAAACCACTCCATGTATTGTTCCTTACTGAATTCTTCCTTTTTTGACTTTGATTTGGCTGCCATGTCCCTTAAGGTTTGTCTATATGATTAGTTTTGTGCCTTCCGTACCCTTCAAGCTGTGCGAAATTAACCGAAAAAGGCCTTGCTGCAAAATGTATGAAGCTCAATAGCCTCAAACTCTCTCAATTTAAGAATTACCAGGAGGTGAAAATCAGCTTTTCTGAAGGAATTAACTGCATTCTGGGTAAAAATGGGATGGGAAAAACCAATCTGCTGGATGCCATACACTACCTCTCTATGACCCGTAGTGCGCTCAATAGCATTGACCAGCAGAATATTTCGCATGGAGAAAAATACTTTGCCATCAATAGTGAGTTCACCTTACAGGACAAACCGGTGGTGATCAACTGCTACTTTGAGCAAGGGAAGAAAAAAGTATTCAAAGTGGATGGGAAGGAAATGGAAAAACTGAGCGAGCACATCGGGAATGTGCCAAGTGTACTCATTTTGCCAGACGACACAGAGATCATCAAAGAAGGAAGTGAGGTACGAAGAAAATTTTTTGACAGTGTGATCTCCCAGCACGATCGGGCATACCTGGAGCTGCTCATGAACATGCAGCGATTGCTCAAGCAGCGAAATAGTTTCCTGAAAAGTAATGATGGCAATCTCAAAATCAACCACAACCTCATCAATGTCTACGACGAAGCGCTTCTGCCCATCTTTAGATCAATAGTGGAAAAACGAACTGCTTTCATCGAGCATTTTTCTCCATTTTTTTCAGAGAATTACGCACTGATCTTCGAAGGTGAAGAAATCCCTGACATCACCTACAAGTCTGAAGTGACTGAGGATCATTTTGAGGAGAGTTATAAAAAGGGCTTGCAGAAAGATATAATCCTGCAACGCACCAATAAAGGTGCCCATAAGGATGATTATGCATTTAAATTGAATGAGCGCCCCATCAAAAAATTTGGCTCTCAGGGTCAGCAAAAGTCATTTATCATTGCCCTGAAACTGGCAGAATACGATTACCTGAAAGCTCAAAAAGGATTTGAGCCCCTGCTCCTCCTGGATGATATTTTTGACAAACTGGACGATGACAGGATAGAGCGTTTGATTACCTTGCTCACTGATTCGGAACGTTTTTCACAAATCTTCATGACGGATGCGCGAGCGGAGCGCTCGCGGGCGTTTTTCAAGGATCATGATGACCGAATTTCATTTTACGACATTTCCAACGGAGCTATTCGATGACCAAAGACAACTCTCATACATTTACCAGTGCCTTCAGGAAATTCCTCACCCATGAGAAACTGGATGTGCGCTATCGGGAGAAACTACTTGTAGAATCCTGGGAAACCATCATGGGTAAGCCCATTGCTTCCCGAACTACCAGCTTGTTTTTAAAGGAGCGGATTTTGTTTGTGAAGTTTTCTTCAGCGCCCCTCAAGCAGGAAATGGTGAACAATAAGGAGCGGGTAAAAAGCCTGATCGAAAAGGATTTTGGTGATCTGGTGGACGATATTCGTTTTCTCTAATCTTCCAGCGCCGCCTCGTCAGGATACTTCTCTCTCAGAGGAATGGCCCAGCCCACATAAAAATTAAACTGTACGCCGGTGTTGTCTTCATACAAACCAAAACCCGGCACATCATAGGGTGCCATGGTGCCAATATTATCGACCTGCCTCAGCACCTTATACCGGATGGTGTAGCCCAAATAGAGGTTGCTCCAGACATTGGCATTGAGGCCTACGGTCAGTTCCATCCATCGGGCTTTCAGGTCCGGGTTGGCATCTTCCACCTGTAGGTCTCCAAAGAATCCACCGGTTTTAAAATAAGAGAGCTGGTCGCTAAACTGCGCCTGGCCATATCTGAGACCAAAGGTGAGTGAATTGCCTTTGGCATTGTTCTTCAAAAAATTGACCTCCGGACCAAAACTGAAATATGATCCTTCATTTTTGTAGCGGTAGCTCTCTCCTCTGCTGGTCTTCTGGGTGCCATACTCTGCCGCGAAGAAAAATTGATCAAAATCGATGAGTGCCTGATAACCCGAGCCACTTCTATTGGCACCAAAAAGAGAGATTCCTACGGGAACGGCATCCACACTCAGCTTGAGCATGGAAGGCCTGAAGTCGCGAGGCTCTTTGGGAAGCTGATTGTTGGTCTTCTGGGTTTTACCCGAAGGCTGCGGGCGCTGACCCCCTGCCGGACCCTGTGCGAACAAGGTGGTGACAGAAAACAAAGTGCACCCAAGGATCACAGCGACCAATTTCAATGTGGGCGCCAGGCTCCATCCACCATTTCTTCTGTGTCTCTCTACCATCACAAATAAATTTCCAGATTGGTGACTACCACTTTGTCCAACACATTATTGACCATGGCCACAGAATCGAAATGGGGACTGTAGGCAGTATCGAGTCTGAAGGAATAAACAGGATCGCACTCATCATAGTATATCCTCAAATGGGGTTTGTATTCCATCGTCAGCTCATAATCGATAGAGTCCGTTTCAAACAGATAAGTCACCCTGGTATCCGCCGGGTTCAAGAAAAGGCCTGTAACCACTATGGTGTCATCATCAATGTTGTCCTCCATGGTCGAGATATTATAATTAGAGACATCCGGCTCGTAAATTTTGCTGAAAGCCACTTCTTTCACTGTTTTGACCGTGGTATCGGCCCTGTAAAACCTGACCATAGCATAATCAGTACTTGTCTCCAGCGTACAGTCCTTGATCTCATGGCAACTGATCACCAGCCAAACACCCAACATTAGTACAATTCCTGACCTCATATTTTCTTGAAACGCGTAAAGTTATAATAACCAATAGGTAATGAACTTATTATGGGGGCCATTTTGTATTAGCTTTGCAGTTTTATTTGGAAGAGACGTGAAGACTAAAGGACTAAAGAAAGATAAGGTAAACATTGTCACATTGGGATGCTCCAAAAATCTGGTGGATTCAGAGGTGATGCTTACTCAGCTGAAAGGCAACAGTATCAATGCCTCCCATGAGTCGGTGAAGGATGACGCCAACATCGTGATCATCAACACCTGTGGGTTCATAGATAATGCCAAACAGGAATCCATAGACACTATCCTGCGCTATGTAGATGCCAAAGAAGAGGGGATGGTGGAGAAGGTCTATGTGACGGGCTGTCTTTCTCAGCGTTACAGGGATGACCTTCAAAACGAAATCCCCGAGGTAGATGCCTGGTTTGGCACCATGGAGCTACCACTCCTGCTGAAAAAATTCAATGCTGACTATAAGCACGAGCTCATTGGTGAGCGAATCACCACCACTGACCGACACTATGCTTACCTCAAAATTTCTGAGGGATGTGATCGCCCCTGTAGCTTTTGCGCCATTCCCATCATGCGGGGCAAGCACGTTTCCAAACCCATAGAGCAGATTATCAAGGAAGCTGAGTCGCTGGTGAAAAATGGGACCAAAGAGATCCTCCTCATCGCGCAGGACTCTACTTATTATGGCCTGGACATTTATAAAAAAAGAAACCTGGCCGAGCTACTGGACAAACTCGCTGATGTGGAAGGTCTGGAGTGGATCCGCCTTCACTACGCGTTCCCTACCGGATTTCCGGAAGATGTTCTGGACGTAATGGCCAGACGAAGCAACATCTGCAAATACCTGGACATCCCGTTACAACACGGCAGCACCGAAATGCTCAAAATCATGCGACGCGGTACCACCCGTGAGAAAACTGAGCAGCTCCTCAAGACCATCAGAGAAAAAGTACCGGGTATTGCCATCCGGACGACATTAATAGCAGGTCACCCTGGGGAAACCGAAGCAGAATTTGAGGATATGCTGGATTTTGTTGAAAAATCACGGTTTGAGCGCCTTGGGATATTCCCTTATTCGCACGAGGACAACACCCATGCGTACACCATGGAAGACAACGTGCCAGAAAATGTAAAACTTGAACGCGCCGAGCGCGTTATGGAGTTACAAGAATCTATTTCTGAGGAGATCAATAGTCAAAAAGTGGGCAAAACGCTCCGGGTACTTATCGACAGAAAAGAAGGTGGCCAGTTTATCGGCCGCACCGAGCATGACTCCCCGGAAGTAGACAATGAAGTGCTGATCGATGCCAGCGAGCATTATCTGAGAATTGGTGATTTTGCCAACATTCTCATCGAAAAAGCTACCGCATTTGATCTCTACGGAAAACCGGTAAACTAACGCATGAAATTAGAGCAAGTCAATCTGGAAGAAACGGAGTGTTTTTCCTCAATCTTTATTGATTACATTCAGCAAAAAGAGGCCCTGAAGCCTTTTTACGACACCTTCCCCACTGTCCCAAACTTCCAATCACTGATAGAAAAGAGGCAACTGCCCATGAGTCATCGCACCACTTTGGTGTCGCTTTTAGCAGAGCAGTATGGACCTCTTCCGCACTCAGAGGCAGTGGAGTTTAACATTCACAGTCTCACCAACCAGAAAACATTTACCGTCACCACAGGCCATCAGCTGAATATCTTCACGGGTCCTCTGTACTTCATTTACAAGATTGTGACGGTAATCAATGCCTGCAAGCAACTAAAAGCAGCCTATCCAGATTATCATTTTGTGCCCGTGTACTGGATGGCCACTGAAGATCACGACCTGGCAGAAATCAACCATTTCAATCTTTTTGGCAAAAAATACGAATGGGACACCCCACAAACGGGCCCGGTGGGTAAAATGAAGCCCCATTCTCTCAATGAACTCATCGACTCCTTGCCTGAGGCCGTTCCGCTCTTCGAAAAGGCCTATCTGGATTACGACCGACTGGCCGATGCTGTACGGTTTTATGTCAATGAACTCTTTGGGGATCAGGGGTTGATCGTGGTGGATGCAGATCACAAAAATTTGAAACACCTTTTTGCGCCTGTGATCAAAAAGGAATTGTTTGAGAACACCTCCAATGAACTGGTGAATGCCACCTCACAAAGGCTGGATGCTGCCGGGTATAAAAACCAGGCTTTTTCCCGTGAAATCAACTTCTTCTACATGGAAAACGGGCTCCGGGAACGAATCGTGCGTGAAGGTGAGCAGTTCAAAGTCCTGAATACAGACAAAGTCTTTTCCGAATCGGAAATGATCGAATTGATTGAAAAGCATCCTGAGCATTTCAGTCCTAATGTAATCATGCGTCCCTTGTATCAGGAGGTGATTTTACCCAACCTGGCCTATGTGGGAGGCCCCGCGGAAATCGCCTATTGGCTACAACTCAAAGACGTTTTCGACCATCATGAGGCGTTTTTCCCGGCACTGATGCCACGTGTGTTCGGTCTCATTGTGAACAAGGCCAACGAGAAAAAAGTACAAAAACTGAAGCTCTCCGGTAAACAGCTATTTCAGTCGGCTCACAAACTCAAAGAAATGTATCTCCAAAAACATGGGGAAAACGGCTATGAACTGAATGATGAGCGCAAGGTGATGAACATGGTGTTCAACAGAATAAAATCCAAAGCCGAAGAAATAGATGGTTCACTCACCGGCTTCATCGGAGCAGAAGGAGCCAAAACATTCAAAACCCTGGAAAACATAGCCAAACGGCTGAAAAAGGCCGAAGAGCAAAATAACGAAACGGCTATGTCTCAGATAGACAACATCAAGGAGAAGCTCTTTCCCGGCAACGGACTACAGGAGCGCCATGATAATTTTCTTAATTTTTACCTGAACAATCCCGGATTCATTCCCGAGCTGCTGGAGAAGTTTGATGCGTTCTCCTACCGCTTTCATATACTCCACGATGTATAAATGGCCAATGAGAAAGCACAAATAAGAAGAGGCGTACTGCATAACAGACGCTTGCTGGTTTCGGAGGTTTTTTCCAAAAGAAATATGGAGGTGATCATGGCCGCCTCAGAGCTTATCTCCCAAAAAGGCGCTCGCTGTGTTCATAGCTTTCTGCCCATCACCCGTAATAAAGAGGTCAACACCTGGCCACTTATTGCATTGCTCTCCAGAGCAAAAACCGAGGTAGTGGTCTCCGCTACAGATTTTGCACGGCAAACAATGAGTCATTTTGTCTATACCCGTGACCTGTTGTTTGAAGACGATCCATTTGGCATTCCCACGCCCATAGGTGGTACACCTGCCCACCTGGATAAGATAGAGCTGGTGCTGATTCCTTTGCTGGCCGCCGACAAGCAGGGCAACCGAATCGGGTACGGAAAAGGGTATTATGACCGCCTGTTAACAGAAATGGCACCCGATGTGTTAAAGGTTGGACTTACCTTGGGGCCACTGTTTGATCGCTTCGATTTTGCAGAAGCACACGACATTCGCCTGGATTACTGCATCACCCCCCAACAAACTTTGAAATACCATGAGTGAAAACACGGATGTATTGATCATAGGGGCTGGGCCTATTGGGTTGGCCTGCGGGATAGCGGCGCAAGACGCTGGGTTGAGTCACACCATTATAGATAAAGGGTGCCTGGTCAACTCAATCTATAACTATCCACACAACATGACCTTCTTTTCTACCTCAGATCGGTTGGAAATCGGTCATGTGCCCTTCATCTCTCACAATCCTAAGCCCACACGTCCTGAAGCCCTGGAGTATTACCGAAGAGTGGCCACTTCGCGTCAGCTCAATACCCGGCTGTATGAAAATGTCCTGGAAGTGAAAAAGGACCATGGAATTTTCCTTGTAAACACCTCCAAACAGACCTACTCGGCCAAAGCCATCATCATCGCCACAGGATTTTACGACTTACCCTATTTGCTCAACATTCCCGGCGAGGAGCTCCCCAAAGTAAAACACTATTATGACGAGCCACACCCCTACTTTGACATGCGGGTGGCGGTGGTTGGAGCCGCCAATTCGTCGGTAGACGTGGCATTAGAAACTTTTCGAAAGGGAGCCAAAGAGGTGGTCATGGTGGTGCGTGAAAAAGAAATCAACCCCCGCGTAAAATACTGGGTGCGCCCTGACATTGAGAACCGAATTAATGAAGGGTCCATCAAAGCCTATTTTGAGTCTCAGATCACAAAAATAGAGGAGAAATCCATCGATGTGCGAACCCCGGAAGGAGACATTACCCTGCCCAATGATTTTGTCCTGGCCATGACCGGATATCAGCCTGACTTTACTTTCCTGAAAAAGGTGGGGATCAACATTGGCACGGATGAATATATGACTCCCGAGTACGATGAGCACACCATGGAAACCAACGTGGAAAACGTTTATCTGGCAGGTGTGATCTGTGGTGGGCTGAAAACCAATGCATGGTTTATAGAAAACTCCCGGGTGCATGCAGACATGATTGTGAATGACCTGCGCACCAAGATTCGCTGACCCAAATAAACTCACTTTATGTCCGTTTTGGGGCTTCCCACCGACTTCATGGAGATTTAACCATCCTTGTTAGGAAATTTTCATCCACTTTTTTGAACAAGTTTCCAAACAAACCGTTTCTAACCAAGGTCAAAAAACTCAATCTGCCTTGAAAAAACTATTACTCACCCTTCTGAGCGGCGTGCTTCTTCTCTCTGCCTCAGGCCAGGAAAAATTTACCATCAGTGGCTACGTAAAGGATCAGTCGGATGGGGAAACGCTCATCGGTGCCACAGTGCTCATACGCGAGCTCAGCAGTGGCAATATCACCAACGTCTATGGATTCTATTCCATTACCATCCCTCCGGGAGAGTACTCCGTGGAGTACCGGTATGTTGGCTACCAGCCAATTCAAAAAACCGTTTCTTTAAATCAGAATGTCCGATTAGACGTGGAGCTTCTTTCCACAGAACAAAAATTAGAGGAAGTGGTGGTCACCGCTAAGCCAGAGGACGAAAATGTGTCCGGCATGGAGATGAGCACCGCAGAGCTCGACATCACCACCATCCAGAAAATACCCGCCTTTCTGGGTGAGGTAGATGTGGTAAAAAGCTTGCAACTCCTCCCGGGAGTCACTACGGTAGGCGAAGGAGCGTCCGGCTTCAATGTGCGGGGTGGAAGTGTAGGTCAGAACCTCATTCTGCTGGATGAGGCGCCGGTTTACAATTCCTCACACATGTTTGGTTTCTTTTCGGTGTTCAACCCGGATGCTGTGAAGGATGTAAAACTCTATAAAGGTGGAATCCCTGCAGAGTACGGTGGCCGGCTTTCGTCCATTCTGGATGTGCGGATGAAAGAAGGAAACATCAAAAATTATGAAGTGAATGGTGGAGTTGGTACCATCTTCAGCCGCTTTGCGGTAGAGGGCCCCATAGCCAAAAACAAATCTTCCTTTATCCTGGCAGGTCGCAGGTCCTACATCGATGTACTGGCGCAGCCTTTTTTGAAAAATAATGACCTGGACGGTGTAGGGCTTCGCTTTTATGACCTGACGGGAAAAACCAATTATTACATTTCTGACAAGGACAGAATTTACCTTTCGGGTTATCTGGGTCGGGATGTTTTCAAATTTGATGCTAACCAGGGCTTTGACTGGGGGAATAAAACAGCCAGCTTACGTTGGAATCACCTGTTCAATGATCGGATTTTCTCCAATACCACACTCTTTCTGAGCGACTATGACTATTCCTTTCAAGTGGGTGAAACCAAAGATGACCTTTTCAGCTGGAAGTCAAGAATCCTTACCTACAACTTTAAGGAGCAGTTTTCCTATTTCATCAACACCTCCAACGAGCTCTCTTTTGGGGCAGAAGCCATCCTTTATCGCTTCAAACCAGCAGAAGTACTGGGGGTAAGTGATGGTGAAGAGAGTGACATCAGCCTTGACGAGCGCAAAAGCATTGAAACAGCGATATACCTGGGAAATACCCAAAAGGTAAACGATCGCCTGTCCCTGCAGTATGGTGTTCGTCTTTCAGGATTTCAATACCTGGGAGCCGGATCCATTTATTACTATGAGGATGCCGAAGTGAAAGGGGAAAGAAGACCCGTTTCGAGTATTGAACAAGCCGACAACTGGGAGACGATTCAGTTCTATTCTAACCTGGAGCCTCGCTTCTCATTCAAATACAGTGTGAATCCATCCACCTCCATCAAGGGTAGCTACAACCGGATGAGTCAGTACATTCATCTGGTCTCCAACACCACTGCTTCACTGCCTACCGATGTGTGGACGCCAAGTACCAACAACATCAAGCCACAGTTGGCGGATCAGGTGGCTCTGGGAGTCTTCAAAAATTTCCTCAATAACCAACTGGAAACGTCCGTGGAGGTCTACTACAAAGAGTCACAAAATCAGGTAGACTACATAGATGGAGCAGAAATATTGATTAACAGGTTCCTCGAAGGAGATCTTCTGTCAGGAGATGGCCGGGCATATGGCGCGGAATTCTTTGTGAAGAAAAACTCCGGTAAAATCAATGGCTGGGTCAGCTATACACTGGCTCGCACAGAGCTCAAAGTAGAAGGAATCAACGAAGGAGACTGGTACCCTACCCGGTTTGATCAGACGCATAACGTCAAAGTAACGGCCAACTATGACTGGAGCGAAAAATGGTCGGTATCAGCTAATTTCACTTACATCACGGGTACTCCATATACGCTCCCTTCTTACCGATACGAAAATCAGGGCTATACCATCCCGGGTGTGTTGGGCAGAAACAATGGCCGTATTCCTGACTATCACCGACTGGACCTCTCGGCCACCTGGTATATGCGAACCCTCAAGTCTGATGGTTCGCCCAAAAAACTACAGGATCACTGGGTATTCACAGTCTACAACGTGTACGCCCGGAGAAACCCCTTCTCTATCTACTTTGCCCAGACAGACGACCTGAGCGTGGCGGGGCAGGCCATCACACAGGCCAATCAGGTCTCCATCTTAGGCACATTCGTTCCGGCGGTCTCTTACAATTTTAAATTTTAATCAGGATGAAAAAGCTTTTATTTATACTCATTGTAGCGCTTGGCATATCCTCTTGTGATGACGAAGTGGATATTCCTCTGAAAGACACCACTCCCTTCCTGAATGTAGATGCGTGGCTCACCAACACGGGTGATACTCAGCAAATAGTATTGAACTATACCCGGCCGTATTTTGATAATGGGGCACCGGAACCTGCACTGGCAGCAGAGGTGATCGTGGTAGACATTGAAACGCTGGAACCTTTTGTTTTCTCTGACGAGGATGATGACGGTATCTATGTATGGGTACCCGCACCGGGTGAAGTTTTCGGTGAAGTGGGGCATTCCTACGGCCTTCAGATCTCAGTAGATGGACAGGTGTACCAGTCATTCTCCACCCTGAATGCTGCACCTTCTGTGGACAGCATCACCTTCGAATACAACAAAAAAGATGCGTTTATCGAAGAGGATTATTACTACGCTGAATTCTGGGCCAGAGATTTTGAGGGTCCGGGCAATACCTATTGGGTAAAGTCTTTTGTGAACGATACCTATTTGGGCAAACCCGAGCAGATCAATATCGCCTATGATGCAGGCTTCTCAGCAGGCGGAGAGGTAGACAGCCTTATTTTCATACAGCCCATCCGTACGGCCATTACGCCCTTTCCTACGGAAACTCCGGCTGTGTCGCCATTCAAGCGGGGTGACAAACTGCGGGTAGAACTACACGCCATTCCTATAGACGCATGGTTTTTCCTCTACAGAGTCCAGGACGAAACCGTCCGACAGCCAGGCTTTGCACAGCTGTTTGCCAACCCTCTGGCCAACTCCCCAACCAACATCGTTCCCACGAGCAATGATGTGTCTGTGGTTGGTTTCTTCTCTGTGGCAGGCGTTTCTTCCCTGGAAGTGGTCATGTCTGATGAAAACATCGTAGACCGGGTGCCTGACTGATGAAATCTGTGATTACCCTCTATAAGAACGCATTTGGGGGGCTTTCTCCAGCCGCATGGATGCTCGCATTGGTGATTCTCATCAATAGAAGCGGAACCATGGTGATCCCGTTTCTGAGCGTTTACCTCACCAGTTCTCTGGGCTTCTCTCTGGTAGAAACCGGCTGGATCATGAGCATGTTTGGCCTGGGAGCCATCGGTGGGTCTTTTCTCGGTGGCTGGCTCACGGATAAAATCGGGCCCTTCAAAGTGCAGCTCATCAGCCTGTTGGGTGGTGGGTTAATGTTTTTGGCGCTTTCACAGGTCACAAGCTTCTATCCCCTTGCTGGCTTCATCTTTTTTGTCAGCCTCGTCTCTGAAATGCTCCGACCTGCCAATCAGATTGCCGTGTCTTATTACGCCAAGCCTGAGAACGTGACCCGAGCCTTTAGTCTGAACCGGATGGCCATCAACCTGGGTTTTTCCTTTGGGCCTGCCCTGGGTGGGCTCCTGGCTGCCGTCTCCTATCAGTGGCTTTTCATTGCTGATGCAATCACCTGCGCAGGTGCCGGTCTGATCTTCTTTCTTTATTTCTATGGGAAACAGGGGAAAGAAAAAGAACCCCTGCCAGATACCAACACCGCGTTGATTCCAGACAAGAGTGTCTGGAGTGATGGACTCTTTCTTGGATTCATCCTTCTGGTGATTTGTTTTTCCACCATGTTTTTTCAGTTATTCAGTACCTGGCCGATCTACCATCGTCAGGTATATCAGCTTCCCGAGCAGGAAATCGGCCTTTTACTTGGGTTGAATGGACTCATTGTCTTTCTGTTCGAGATGGTATTGGTTTATAAAATTGGGGATCGCTTCCCCATCCGACGGCTTATTGCCTTTGGTTGCTTCCTGATGGCCCTGGCATTTCTGGCGCTCTTCGGCATGGAATCCAAAGCGGCACTTTATCTGGCTTGTATCTTTATCAGCTTTGCAGAGATTTTTGCCATGCCCTTCATGGCTACCTACACCGTACAAAGAAGTGGAAAGCGCAACAGAGGAGCCTACATGGGCCTATATTCCGTGGCCTTTGCCAGTGCTTTTGTCCTCGCTCCGCTCATTGGTACTAACCTGGTCGATGCCCTCGGCTTTCAAAACTGGTGGCTGATCGCCGGTGTTTTTGCACTGGCTACGGGGTTCCTTTTTTATTGGATCCTTTCGGAGAAAAGAGGGGTCAACCATTTGGAAGTCAGGAAAAACGCTGCCGCCTGACCCTCTATTAAGAAACATTAATATCCATTAATTTGTATCTTTAAGTAAAGTCTCAATAAATGCGGAATACGTTAGAGCGTCCACCAAAAACAGTCATGGAGGTTTATCAAAGCCTCCCTGAGGGGACTTTGGCCGAATTAATTAACAATGCCCTCTATATGTCCCCTTCGCCTACCTCCGGACATCAAGTAGTCCTGAATGACATTAACTATGAATTAATGTCGCACTTTAGAGAAACCAAAACCGGAATGGTGCTGATCGCTCCATTGGATGTCTATCTCGATGAAAAAAATAATGCCGTCCAACCAGACATTACAGTCATTCTTAACCATAACCTTTCCATCGTCAACGAATCAGGACACATTCATGGGGTTCCTGATATGTTGATCGAAGTACTCTCTCCTGGCAATAGGGATCATGACCTGATTCGAAAAAAAGACCTTTATGAAAGCTTCGGGGTAAAAGAGTATTGGGTCGTGGATCCTGAAAACAAACACACTTTGGGGTATTCCTTTAATAAGTCCAACTATGAACTCATTGGAGATACTATCGGTTCGATCGACTCTCCCTTATTGAAGCTTAAGTTTACTTTCTAGTTTCTCACCCCTCTCACCATTTCCTTCTTTCCCATCGCTCCTTTGAGGGTTTGCACCTCAAAACCGGCCGCTGCCAGGTTGCGCTTAAACTGACCCTGGGCACAGTAGGTAGTGAGAATCCCACCTGGTTGCAACAGATCAAAGCATTTCTTTAGATTGGCCAGCTCCCACACCTCTGCCTGCTTGGAGGGAGCAAATGCATCAAAAAAAATCATGTCAAAATCGCTGGCTGCAGAGAAATCCTCAAGGGTAGTTTCATACTTGACCAGAGAAAAATGACTTGTGATTGACTGAGTACTTTCCCACGGCGATTCATGCAGTCTATGAAGCAGTTGTTGTTCCTCGGGAGTTTGTCCAAAATTTAACTGCTCAAATATTTCCCTTACCACAGGGAAAGGCTCCACCGAGTGAAACTCCAATGCCACTTTATTTTCTTCTGCAAAAGCAGCAGCCAAAAAGGCATTCAGGCCCGTTCCAAAACCCACTTCAAAGATGCGTATCCGCCCTTTTTTGGTCTGTTCCGCATAGTAGTGAAGGCACTGTTCGATGAACACATAAGCCGACTCTGACCGGGCGCCATGGAAGGAATGATAGGTTTCATTGAGGTCTTCCCTGAGCAAACTGTGTGAGCCATCTTCTGTCGTTATCAATTTTAGCCTGTGATTAGTCATTGCCAGTGATTATTTTTAGATTCAATAAGGGAATTCAAATTTTGCATTGCTTTCATAAAGTGACCTAACCTAAGTTTAAACATAAAGACCAATCTATGAAAAATCATCTACCACTATTCGCCCTCATCGCCTTGTTATTGGTGGTCTCCTGTAAAGATAAGGAAGAGCCTGCTCCTCCACATGAAGTTGGAGTATGGGCACTTGATAGTTATCTCTTTATCAATTTCCCTTCGGAGTTTGAGGGCTATGAGGGCCTTGCCTATGACATAGATGAGCTGAGCTTTGGCAATGGTGTGGTATATGATGACTATACCCTGGTACTGGAGAAGGATGGCACCTATAGTTTAGAAATAGGGGTCACCGGGCCAGACATTAACGATGCAGGCACATGGGAGATAGATGATGATGAGCTCAAGTTGGAATCAACAGAAGACAATGACGATCAGGACTGGACCATTGAAAAAAATGAAGAAGACGACCTTTGGCTGAGCTTCGAAACTCAGAGTGCGTTTATCCCGGATATCTACTTTGATACGGTCACCCAAAAATACATCGACTATCTGAACACCTTGACCGACCAGCAGCTGGATTCGGTAAGCAATGCCATCAGCAGGGTGGTGTCATTTGATTTGGTATACGTTTTCGAGAGAGACTAATACTGAACCACCCAAATGAATGAGGTTTCTTTTTATTCTTTCTGTTCTTTTTAGTGCTGTTTCACTTCAGGTAAGCGCTCAGTCTATTGCCCTATCGGGGAAAATTCTGGATCAATCTGGCGAAGGCCTCATTGGTGCTACCGTACAGGTGAAAGGGGAAACTACGGGCACTGTCACCGACCTGGATGGCACTTTCCGGCTCAGCGTAGCGCAAGGGCAAACCATCGTGATCAGTATGATCGGTATGGAAAGCGAAGAATACCTGGTCAAAAGTAGCCGCCCAATCACCATCCAGCTGAAAGAGGCCACTGCTGTATTGGGCGAGGTGGTCATCACAGGATTTCAGGAGGTAGACCGTAAACTTTTCACCGGAGCCTCTGAGAGTTTGCAAATGGATGACATCAAAGTCAATGGGCTCACGGATGTGAGCCGGGCTTTGGAAGGGCAGGTGGCTGGGGTGAATGTGGACAATGTCTCGGGGACCTTTGGCACCAGCCCAAAAATCAGGATCCGGGGCAATGCCTCCATCAATGGAAACAATCAGCCTCTTTTCGTCATTGACGGGGTGATCCTGGAAGACCTGGCCAATGTCAATACAGATGACTTTATCTCCGGTAATGCCAATACCCTCATCAGCTCCTCCATTGCCAACCTCAACCCGAACGACATAGAATCTTTCCAAATCCTGAAAGACGCCTCAGCTACCGCCATCTACGGTGCCCGTGCTGCCAATGGGGTCATTGTGATCACCACCAAAAGGGGGAAAAGCGGCAAACTGAGAGTCAACTACTCCGGTAATTACTCTTTCAAACTAAGGCCCACCTACAACCAGTTTAACCTGATGAACTCGGCACAGGAAATGTCTGTATACCGTGAGTTGTATGAAAAAGGGCTGGTGGATATCACCACTTCTGTGAGAGCGCAGAACTATGGCGCCATGGGCAAGATGTTTACCCAGATCGCCAATCATGAACGCGAGTGGGGCCCCGGAGGCACCCTGAATGAAGAGTTCCTGAATACTTACGAAAATGCCAATACTGACTGGTTTGAAGTACTCTTCCGCGAAGCAGCCCTGCAGCAACAGCACTCCGTGAGTTTCACTGCGGGTAGCGAAAAATCCAACAGTTATTACTCCATTAGTTTCCTCAATGACCAGGGTCAGACCATCGCCGACAATGTGCAGCGGGTGACGGCCTCCTCCCGAAATACTTATTTCCTCTCTGATATTTTCACTTTCGGACTCAAGCTATCTGCCAGCTATCGGGATCAGCGGGTGCCAGGTACCAGAAACCGTGAATTTGACCCCATCACCGGACGCTTTAGCAGAAACTTTGACATCAACCCTTTCAGCTATGCGCTCAATACCGCCCGATCCATTCGTCCGTATGACGATGACGGGAATCTGGAATATTTCAGAAGAAACTATGCCCCCTTCAATATACTGGAGGAACTGCAGCTGAACTACATAGATATTACCGTTTCCGACTTCTCCGCACAAACGGATTTTGAAGTCAACCCAAGTAAAAACCTGTCTTTCAAAGGGGTGCTGCAAGCACGGTACGCCAATACCGTACGTGACCATACGGTTCATGAAAACTCCAACCAGGCAGAAGCCTACAGAGCGAATGGCACCCAGTTTATCCAGGATGCCAATAATCTCCTTTACCGCGACCCGGACAACCCGGGCCTCAATCCTGTAGTGGTGCTCCCACAGGGTGGTTTCAATTACCTCGATCAAAGTGAGCTGTTAAACTTTTATGCTCGAATCAGCGCCGATTGGAACCGAACTTTTGCAGAAGCTCATGAGATCAATGTGCTTGCAGGGCAGGAAATTCGCTTTTCGAACCGAACCGAATCCAGCACCACCGGCATGGGCGTGATCTATGAGAGTGGGGGCATAGTCATCACAGACCCTAATATTATTGAGTTTTTCAACCTGCAGAATATCGATTATTACAGACTTTCCTCATCAAAAGACAGGTTTCTGGGGCTTTTCGTCAACGGAGGATATGCCTACAAATCAAGGTATATTGCCAACTTCACCGTGCGCTATGACGGCTCCAACCAGCTGGGCGAAAGTAAGGCCGCACGCTATCTCCCTACCTGGAATGTGAGTGGCGCCTGGAACGTCACCAACGAGTCTTTTTTCAACGTCCCTTTCATTGACAACCTCAAACTAAGAGGTACCTACGGTATCTCCGGTAACCTGCCCCCGAATGCCAGCGCACTGCTCAACCTGCAGGCCGATGTGACCGTGCGACCCACCGATGTGGAGCCATACCTCTACATTCAGGACCTCACCAACACTGAACTTACCTGGGAAAAACTCAAAGAACTCAATGTGGGCATGGACATTGCCGTTTTGAAAAACCGGGTCAGCGGTTCGTTTAACTACTACAGAAGAAACGCCTACGACCTTATCGGTACAGTGCAAACCAGTGGCATTGGTGGCCAAGGGCTAAAGACCGGAAACTTTGCCGACATGGATGCGGATGGCTTTGAAGCTTCCATTTCTACCGAAAACCTCAAAGGTCGTGACTTCACCTGGCGCACAAACTTCAACGTGGGCTATACCATCGACAAGATCACGCGACTGGATTTTGGGCCCAGGATTGCTGATGCCATTGGTCAGAATGGTGCCGCCGTTTTGGGAGGCCCACGAAGAGGGCTCTTTTCAACCCGGTTTGCCGGACTGAATGAACAGGGGGTGCCTACCTTTTATGATGAAAACAATGAAATTGTATACCAATACGACCTCCAGGATCGTGGGAGCCTGACCTCCACACTCCAATACGAAGGACCCGTAGAGCCTCGCGGAGCGGGAGGTCTGACCAACACCTTTGGGTATAAAGGCTTCTCACTGATGGTTTTGCTGTCCTATAAATTTGATTATAAAATTCGCCTGAATGACGCCTTCTTTGCCACCTATACGGACTTTGATGCCCTGCCGGCGGAGTTGATCAATCGCTGGGCGGTGCCCGGAGATGAGGAGCTGACGGACTATCCGGTGATCCTGGACCGGGGCGTAGCCCAAAGCAATGGTAATGTGGTGCTGGCCTATCAGCTATATAATAAAAGTACCGCGCGTGTAGCGAATGGAGACTACCTGCGCCTAAGGACGGTGCGCCTCTCCTACGCCATCCCTCCGGCGCTTATCGGGCGCATGGGACTATCCAGTGCGTCGCTGAGCCTTGAGGGGCAAAACATTGCGCTTTTGTACTCAGATAAAAAACTCAAAGGGCAGGATCCTGAGTTTTTCAGCAGCGGCGGGGTTTCACTACCCCAGCCCAAAACCATCACTTTTTCACTTAACGTAGGATTTTGATGAAAAAGCAAAGACGATACCGACTCGAAAAAATGCTGATAGGGGGACTCCTCATTGGGGGACTCCTTGGCTGCGATGACTTTCTGGACGAAGTACCCGACAATCGCGTGAATCTCAATTCCCTGGACAAAAGTGCCCAGCTCCTGACCAATGCCTATTCCGTGGCCAGTCCGGCATTCACCGAATGGATGACCGATAATGTGGGCTTTACCACAGGCGTCACCATCAGGCAGAGCCAGGAACAGGCCTACCAGTGGGAAGACATCACCAGTGGGCCTACCGAGCAGGACACACCAGATTTCTTTTGGTATGAAACCTACAATGCCATCGCCCATGCCAATGAAGTACTGGCCGTGCTGGATGGTTTTGAGGTAACCTCAGAGGAAGAAGAAATACGAAAAGACGCTATAGAGGCTGAAGCCAAGCTTACAAGGGCGTATGGCCACTTTATGTTGGTGAACTTATTTGGAGAGCATTATACCGTGGAATCTTCCGGTGATGGTGTGCCCTATGTAAAAACACCCGAAACGGTCTTCATAGAAACCTATGAGCGTGAGTCCGTAAAAAAAGTATACAATGAAGTAGAGGATGACCTGCTGGATGGATTGGAAAAAGTTAATGACAGTTATTTTGGCAATTCGGGGAAATACCATTTCAATACCAATGCGGCACTGGCCTTCGCCTCTCGTTTCTACCTGTATAAAGGAGATGTGACCCGCTGCATTCAGTACAGTACGGAGCTTTTGGGTGCCAATCCCGGCAGCTTTATCCGTGATCTCACCTCTGAAGAGTTTCAGAATGCCAAGTCTTCCATTACGGGGTATCCACAGCTCTACACTTCTCCAGATCTCCCCGGAAATTTTTTACTCATGCGCAAAATCTCGTTGGTCCAGCGACCCGATTTCGCTCATGGGCCTCTTTCGGATTTTTATTCGGACCTCTTTGCGGCTTCCCCTTTTCCGGGCACAACCGACGAGCGTGAAAACCCTGCCTTTGTGAAAGGTGACAATGCACTGTTACCGGTGAGGTTTCAAAATCTTTTTGAGCGCAGCAGCCTCAACTCCAATGTGGGCCTGCCCTATCACATCGCCATTTCCTTTAGCGGAGAGGAAGTCCTATTGAACCGGGCAGAGGCGTATACCATTCAAAATGACCTCAACGGAGCATTGGCAGATCTCAATGTGTTTGTGGCCCGGCGATACAGCGGTGGCAACACCACCCTCACTTTTGAGAACCTGCGGACATTCTTTGGGGCCAATAATGATCCCACATTTACAGATCAGTTGATATTACTTAACTATATCCTTTTCGAGCGACGAAAGGAGTTTATCATTCAGGGTCTTCGCTGGTTTGACATCAAACGATACGGTATCTCCGTGACTCATGAGTTGTCCGATGGCTCCACCATCTCGCTCAGCGGTGATGACCTAAGAAGAGTTTTACAAATCCCACAATCTGCCATTGAGGTGGGTGGGCTTGAACCCAACGAAAGATGAGGAAAGGGCGAAACATACCGAAGCGATGGCTACTGATTGCGCTGGTCGCAAGCCTGTCTGGGTGCTATCCCGACGAAAGCCTGAACATCCCGGAGAAGGACAATGATGTAACCCTCACCGAGCTGGATGAATACATAGAAGAACACTTTACAGAAGAGTATGACATGGCCATCCGCTACCGGTATGTGGATCGGTATGTGGCCACAGGGGAGCGGGTCACTCCTCCCAGACTGGAGGTGGTGCGCCCCATGCTGGATTTTATTGAAAAATACTGGATCGACCCCTATCTGGAAGTCTCCAATGGTGAGGTCTTTTTCCGGGGCCATGTGCCGCCAGAAATTATTTTCCTGGGTGGATTTATCTATAATCCAGATGGCACGGTCACACTGGGGTCTGCCGACGCAGGGTCCAGAATCACCTTCACCAATGTGAATGCCATAGACCCTGAAGATATGAACTGGCGTGAGCTGCAACTCCAAACAGTCTATCACGAGTTTGCTCATTCGGTACATCAGCGCTACAAGCTTCCTGCCTCTTTTGAGACCATCACCACGGCTGGTTATACCAGCGCAGGTTCCTGGTACAATCTCACCAATGATGAAGCGCTGATCCGAGGCTTTGTGTCACCCTACGCCACCAGCTCACCCAATGAAGATTTTGCAGAAACGGTGGCATTTTACCTGTTCGACCCGGAATTTGATGCGCACTTCATTACACTGGAAGAAGATTGTGGCACGGCTGAGTGCGAAGCCCAAAACACAGGCAAAGAATTTATTGCTGAAAAACTGGCTGCCATCACCGGTCACTACAAAAAAGTAACGGGAATAGATTTGACTGAACTGAGGAACGTCATTCAGTCCAAACTTTAAACCAATGAGGAAGATTCTACTGAGCCTATTGATCGTGAGTCTGTTCACCGCCTGCCAGGAGGATGAAACGGGACTGCCCTCTGTGGAAAATCGGGTGTCTACGGCCATCGAAAACCTCCGCGACGATCTCACAGATCCTTCAGAGGGGTGGAAAGTCCTGTATCAGCCCACTTCTGCTTCTGGGGCTTTTTTCATGATCATGAAGTTTAAAACCGATGGCACTGTCACCATCTCCACCGACCTGGCCGCCAACGCCGGGGAATTTCACGAACAGACCATTCCCTACCGGATAGATGCCGGGCAGGGATTGGAGCTTATTTTCGAAACCTATGGCGCGCTCCATTATCTTTTCGAACTGGATCAGGCCAGCTTTGGTGCGGAGTTTGAGTTTATCTATGAGGAAAAAGACGATGGTGATCTTTACTTCCGTAGTAAATCAGACCTGAATGATCCCAGCTCCATTGTTTTCACTCCAGCCAATGCCACAGACGCGTCAGCCTTTTCGCGAGAGATCGCAGCAAATTTTGATCTGTATGCAGGGCAGTCTCCAAGACTTTTCGGTGGAGCTAACCCTACTCAGCAGCTTTATCTCAGTGACCTGGACATCTCCGTATTCTGGTCGGTAGATCTGGCCAAACGAACGGTGCTGTTCGATCTGGCCGGATCGGGAAGTACCCTGGAGGAAGTTTTGTCCGGAACCCATGTAAGCCTGTATCAATCCAGCGGATATACTTTCATGGGTGGAAAAATCATTTTCAACCAACCTATACAGATCAAGGTGGGGGGCAAAGGCTTTGAGCTCAGTGAACTGACCCTTGGAGACTTTTCCGAAACCGGAGCGCCATTGTGCGAAACCTCCGCTGAGCCCACACCCGTTTACAGCATCCCCGGAGGTGGAAGCCTCACCAAAAACCTCTTCAACAGCAGTGGGTTGGGCTTTGAGCCACAAGCTGGCAGCCTATACAGTGTGAACATTCCCTTCATTTTTGACGACAGTCTTCGCTCGTTAGCAGAAGAAGGCAGTGTCAGCCAGAAGCTCCCCAACGCACTCGCCTTTATCATGACTTATGGGTTTGAATCGGACAGCATCCCCGCCAATTCCGTGGGCTTCCTGGTGGAAGATGAGCAAGAGAACAGCGCTTTCTACCTCCGCTCTTTCACTCCTACTGCCGTGGGAAACCGGCTGCAAATAGATTGGCAGGATAACTACTATTACTCCTCTGCTCCCACTCCCGAAGAAGAAGCTGCCCTGACAGAAATTTTGGATGAAGTGTTCGATGGCGGCTCGGTATATGCCTATGACCTCCCCATTCGCGGACTCACCGTGTACCAGTTTTACAACCCCTGCAATGGCTATGAGTTTGTGCTGGTGAGGTAATAAAAAAGCGCCTCTGAGTGAACAAAGGCGCTTTCATTATCGAATATTTGTTTGATCAGCTGGTTGCTTCTTCTTTCTTTTTGCGGTAAGCGATCTTGGTGATCATGACATACAGTACCGGCACCACGAAGATGGCGAGCGAACTGGCCGCAATCATCCCTCCAGCCACAGTCCAGCCAATGGTCTTACGTGCTTCCGCTCCTGCTCCAGATGAAAAGGCCAGTGGCATTACCCCAAGGATAAAGGCCAATGAAGTCATAATAATTGGTCTTAGCCTCAGGCGTACCGCCTCCAGTGTGGACTCCACGATATCCATTCCCTGATCCACGCGTTCTTTGGCAAACTCTACAATCAGAATGGCATTTTTAGCCGCCAGACCGATCAGCGTTATCAAGCCAATCTGTGCGTATATGTTATTGGTAAGTCCCGGCAGGAGCATGAGGGTGAGAATAGAACCAAAAGCTCCAATAGGTACCGCAAACAATACCGAAAAAGGAACGGACCAGCTTTCATAAAGGGCTGTCAAAAACAAAAAGACAAATAAGATGGAAATGGCAAAAATGATCCCCGTGCTACTCCCGGCTTTGATTTCCTCACGGCTCATCCCGCTAAACTCATAACTATAGCCTGCAGGCAATACCTGATCTGCCACTTCACGCAATGCCTCAATAGCCTGACCACTGCTGTATCCATCACTGGCTGCGCCGAGGATCTCCGCTGACCGATAGATGTTGTAGTGTGAAATAACTGCCGGTGTTTCTATCATTTTGGTGGTAATCAGCGCACTCAGAGGCACCATGTCTCCCACACTATTTCTCACGTGATAGCGCCCGATATCGCTTATGTCACTTCGATACACCGTATCCGCCTGAGTAACGACCCGAAAGTTTCGTCCATAAATATTGAAGTCATTCACATAGCTACTGGCCAGCAAGGTGGAGATGGTGCTGTAAGCCTCTGACACTGACACCCCCAGTTTCTTGGCTTTTTCCTTGTCCAGGTCTACCTGATAACTCGGCGTGCGGGCGGAGAAGAAAGAATATGCCATCCCTATTTCAGGGCGCTGATTCGCAGCACCAATAAATTGATTCATTACTCCCTCAAACGCTTTGATGTCATCACCACTGGTGGTCTGCAGCAGCTCAAAAGTAAACCCTGAACTTCGGCCCAATCCCGGTATCGCCGGTGGCGCAATGACCAAAATCCTTGCTTCTTTGATATCGGCCGTCATCTGGCGGATCTGATTCATAATTTGCGGAACACCCTCGGTCTCAGGGTCACGATCATCCCAGTGTTTCAGGTTTACAAAAAGAGTCCCTGAGTTCGATTTATTCGAAAAGGTCAAAATGTTCAATCCCGCCAGTCCGCCGACCACATCTACAGCCGGGATGCTCATGACCCTGCGCTGAAGCTCCAGATGAAGCTCAATGTTTCGAGTGGTTGACGTACCCTCAGGCATTTCATAGGCCACATACATGCGTTTCTCATCTTCCGTGGGTACAAATCCCGTAGGTTTGGTTTGGAACATATAGGTAAGCCCTACAAAAAGACAAATCATCATCACCAATACGTATGGTGTCTTTCTGATCCAGGTACTCACACTTTTGGTATATGATCCAGACACCCGATCAAACCAGCGGTTGAAAGCCATAAAAAAGCGATCAAGGAGATTGCGTTTTTCTCCCGTGTTGGAAGGTTTGAGGAGCATCATGCTCAGTGCCGGAGTAAGGGACAAAGCCACAAACGCTGAAATCACAACAGAAATGGCAATGGTAATGGCAAACTGCTGATAGAGCTTGCCCACGATACCAGGCACAAAGCCAACAGGCACAAACACCGCCGCCAGGATCAAAGCAATGGCGATAACCGGACCGGAGATCTCCTTCATGGCCTTTTTAGTGGCTTCTTTGGCAGACATCTTATAGGCATCAATGTTGTGCTGGATGGCCTCCACCACCACGATGGCATCATCTACCACGATACCTATGGCCAATACAAAGGCGAACAGCGTCAGGGTGTTGATGGTAAATCCAAAGGGTACAAAAAAGATGAATGTACCGATCAAAGAAACCGGGATCGCTAAAATTGGAATCAGGGTAGCCCTCCAGTTTTGGAGGAATAAAAACACCACAAATACCACGAGAGCCAGTGCTTCCAGCAATGTATGGGTCACCTCACTGATCGAAACCTCAACCACAGAAGTGGTTTCCAGTGGAATCAAAAAATCCACATCCTTTGGAAATGATGCCCTTAATTCGGTCAGGGCCTTTTCCACTCCTTTGCCCGTTTCCAGGGCATTGGCTCCCGGCTCCAAATAAAGAAGCATAAATGCGGCCTCATGTCCCATCACAAATGGATGGTTTCCATAATTGAACTTGGACAACTCCACCCGGGCAATGTCAGACAAATAAACCATGCTCCCCGTCTGCGGATTGGTACGTACTACGATGTTCTCAAAATCCTCCACCGTATTGATCCGGCTATTGCTGATCACATTGTACTCAAATGCTTGTGTCTTTGGCTGGGGTGTCCCGCCAATTGTCCCTGCGGACATCTGCAGGTTCTGCTCAGCCAGCGCTGCGTTCACTTCCGCCGGGGTAATCTTCAGGCTCGCCAGCTTATCCGGATTCAGCCAAATACGCATCCCAAAATCATCCCCCACAGAGACGATATCGCCCACGCCCTTTACACGGAGCATGGCATCTTTCAGATAAATATTCGCATAGTTGCCAAGATAAGTGGCATCATGGGTCCCTTCAGGAGAGTAGAGTGCCAGGGCCATGAAAATACTCGGATTTCTCTTTCTCACAGTCAGCCCAAGCCGCTTCACAATTTCTGGCAAAGAAGGCTCCGCTACACTCACCCGGTTTTGTACATCCAGCGTAGCAATGTCAATATCAGTACCCACGTCAAAAGTGACCGTGACACTACTGGCTCCACTAGCGGTACTGTTGCTGGACATGTAGGTCATACCTGGCGTACCATTCACCTGGGTTTCTATGGCTGTGGTGGTGGTTTGCTCCACCGTCTCGGCATCAGCCCCAATGTAATTTCCACTGATGGACACTGTAGGCGGTGTAATGTCCGGGTATTGTGAAACCGGCAGGGTGGTCATGGCTATCAGGCCCACCAGCACGATCACTACGGAAATCACGATGGCCGTCACAGGTCTTTTTATAAAAACGTCTGCAATCATCTTGTATTGATTAGAAAATTTAAGATTTTATGAAAGAGTAAACCTCAGGACTACTGGATACTGATGGTCGAGCCCTCTCTCAATTTTTGAACGCCTTCTACCACAATGGTTTGTCCGGATTTCAAGCCACTCTCGATGATCACGTCCATTCCGATCTGTCTTCCTTTGGCAACCTTTTGCTGAGATACCTTATCATCCTGTACCACATAGACCAGAAACTCACCCAGCAGTTCGGTAAGGGACTTAAAAGGTACGGTGATTGCATTTTCGGCGTAACTAGCCACTCTCAATGTAGCGGACATCCCGGGTCGCAAAACGTGCTCTGGGTTGGGAAATTCGATTCTCATCTTGATGGTCCCCGTCTGAGGATCCACCGCCCGGTCTATAAAGCTCAAAGTGCCAAAATGAGGATAAATTTCACCTCCCAATACCAGTTGAAAAACAGAATCAGTCTCAGCTGCAGAGGAATTGAGCAGCTGAGAGAACCTCAGGATTTCACGCTGGTCCACAGCAATGTCCACACCAATCGGATCATTGGAGGAAACGGTGTTCAGTAACGTCTGACCCGGAGAAACTGAAGCCCCTAACCGTACCTGCGAAATCCCGATGGTCCCATCAAATGGGGCTACGATCGTTGAATAACGCACATTCGTTTGTGAGCTGGAAACCATTGCCCTGGCTGCCTCTACTTGTTTTACCGCCGCTTCGTAGGTTGCTTCGGCATAGTCCACTTGCTGCTTGGCTATGGCGTCCTTCTTATCCAGCTCGCGGTAGCGTTCTACATCCTTTTCGGCTTTTGCCAAATTGGCCTCCTGTACAGACAAGTTGGCCAATGCCTGCTGGTAGTTGGCTTGCGTTTGTTGCTGATCGATGGTGTAGAGTTTCTGTCCCTTTTTTACCTGATCCCCCTCCTTGAAGTAGATCCCCGTGATGTATCCACTCACCTGAGCTCTCAATTCCACTTCCTGCAGAGCTTTCACGTTGGCAGGAATTTCATCATAATAACTTACCGCCCTGGCCTGCACAGTGGTAACACTAACAGTTGCTGCCGGAGGTGCCTGCATACCTGATGGCTGTGGTTCTCCACATGCCGCCAGCAAAGTGATTCCAGCTATCAGTGAGCATGATTGTATATTTCTAGATAACATAAAATTCAAATTTTGAAATGGTTGGTTTTTAATAGTTAATAGTGCCCAAGGCCCGATTTACATCAATTTTACTGGCCAGCACCTGATACAAAGCATTGAAATAATTGATTCTGGTGGTTCGTAAATCCGTTTCTGCAATGGTCACATCCAGATAGGTTTTCACCCCACTCTGATACTGAAGTTGAATAATGTCATAAACCTCCTGAGCCAGCTCCACATTCTGTTTTTGAGCCAGGTAGCTATACAAATTGCTTTTGTAAGCGGCCAGTGCCCGGTCATACTCTGTATCGAGCTTGTTTTTCAAATCGGCGATCCCAACATCCAGCCTGTCACTCGTCCATTTTTGTTCCTGAATTTTGGATAATCGCTTGCCCCCCTGAAAGAGTGGCAACGACAAAGTAGCCCCCACATACGAGTAAGGATAACTAGTGTTATACAACTCACCGAAATTATCATTTTGATAGTTGAGGTTATAAGCTCCAAATGCACTCAGGGACGGTAGGAAAGCCCACTGGTTGTATTTCACATTGGCCTCCTGCAGCTCACGCTGTGTTTGCAACAGGCGAAAATCGATGTGATTCACGGGGTTCATCTGCTCGGACGTGTCCAGCAAAATCTCATTCTCCATCATGTCCACATCGTAAGCTATCGGCAATTCCTCCTCCAGAGGGTAACCCATCAGGGTTTTCAGGTTTTGCTGCTTATATCCCAGCAGCTCCTGGTTTGCTTTGTAGGCCGCCTGGGCATTGCCGAGGGCTATGGTGGCGCGTTGGTAATCCGTTTTATCGGCTACACCCTCCTCATATCGGCTCCTGGCATCCTTCAGGCTACTTTCCAGCCTGATGACAGATTCTTCACTCACCTCTATTTGCTTCTGAGTGGCCAATAAATCATAAAATGCTTTGCTGACATTCACCACCATTTGGATTTTGGCCTGCTGTGTTCCCTGCTCGGCCTGGAGGCGTACAGTGGAAGCCGTATTGCTCGCCAGGAGCACATCCCGGTTGAAAAGGCTCTGTGTGGCAGTGAGCTGAGCAGACGAGGTATTATTGACTCCAAAACGAATCACCTCGCCCCCAATCACACTGGACTGGAGATCGATAAATCGCTGATAGTTGTAGTTAAAACTGATTTGTGGGTACCAGTCTGCCAGTTTGCCTTTCACCGCCTGATTCACAATCTCCTGATTGATCTCAGCCTGCTGCACTCCCGGCTGGTGTTTGAGTGCATAGGCCACCACTTCCTCCAGCGTGGCTGATTCTATTTTGTTTTCATCCTGTGCACCACCAATGAGTGGATACACCATGCTCCCCACCAACCAAAAGGTCGCGCGGAGCCAGCTTAAATTAACTTTCATAAATAGTCCTGAGTAGTTCTTCTGTTAACCCTATTTGGATTGCGTTTGGGGCATTCGCTCTCCGAAAAGGGTCATGTAAATAGTTTGTTTGCGTTCATTCAAAAACTCGCGGTAAGTCGTATCTGTCATCCCATAAATGGTTTTCAGCACCGGCTTGGCGAGAATGGGATAATTACAAAGTGCGGCCAGGTTTACCATGAAGTCCTGGGGGGAGATAGGCACCATCCGCCCTGCAGCTATCTCTTCTTCCAGTTGTTCCTGAATCAAATCGGTAGATTTTATGCTGTCACGCGAACAAAAGGCCCTTACCTTATCTGGATATCGGGCCGTTTCACTAATAATAAAGTTGTCCAGATACGGATAGGTTAGCCCATGATCAACCATCGTCTCTATATAGTTGGCGATTTTCTCACGGAATGGAAGATCCGCTGTTAGAATCTTTCTCACCTTCTCCTTCTTCTCCACAAGGGCCTCATCCAAAAGGGTATCCATCATTTGTTCCCGTGATCTGAAATAATAATGGATCAGGGCTCGGTTTACACCGGCCTCATCCGCGATTTCCTGAGTGGTGGCATTCAAATAACCCTTTTGGAAAAACAAAACCTTCGCTTTGTCTTTGATCAACTTTTCAGTTTGCACATCTGCACTTCCCATTCACTTTTTTGTTTAACAAATTTGTTAACGACAGTGAAAAGAAAACAGTTTCAAATTATTTGAAGATTATTGACAATATGATCAAAGATTCACCCTCAATACAGAGAATTTGGCAGGTGAAACCACAAAACAAACGGTAAAAACGAAATTGGGGATTCTGCTAGAAATCCGATTTTTTATAAATCAGCACCACCGCATGGGCGGCCACACCTTCCTCCTTGCCTACAAAGCCCAGTTTTTCGGTAGTGGTAGCTTTGACCGAAACATCCTCTACCGGTAGCCCCATCACTTGCGCCAAACAGGCCTTCATCGGTTCTATATACGGACTGAGTTTGGGCTGCTGCAGACAGACAGTAGTATCCACATTCACAATCCCATAGCCCGCCTCATCCAGCAGCTCTACCACTTTTTTCAACAGTATTTTGCTATCAATCCCTTTGTACTGAGGGTCCTTGTCGGAAAAGTGAAACCCGATATCGCGCATGTTCGCAGCTCCCAGAAGGGCATCGCAAATGACATGGATGAGTACATCGGCGTCCGAATGACCATAGGCGCCATGGGTGTGTGGGACTTGGATCCCCCCAATCCAAAAATCTACGCCCTCAGCCAGTGCATGTACGTCATACCCATAACCTATTCTGATATTTGGTTTCATTGTGCTCTTTTTTGATAATACATAGTCGTACAATTATCTTCTCTGAGGATGGTTCTGGCAGATTCCAATAGATCCTCTGCCTCAAGCGACTTGATCTGGTCCAGCTCCTCATTGATCAGATTTGCATCGCCCAGGAAGGCCGCATAAGCCAGACCCATGGCCCTGTTGAGCAAATCCACTTCTGCAAATACGGTGGTCGCCTCTGCCTGGTTTTTTACCTTCTGCAAGAGCTCAGAATCAATATGCTGTTTGACTGGTTCCAAATGCTCCTGAATCGCGAGATCCGCATCCTTCAGTGCTACGCCGGGCAACAATCTACCGGTAATCACCAACAGCCCCGGATCATAACTCCCAGTCACATGAGCTGACAGACTGGAAAACAGCGGCTTTTTCTTTACCAGCTCATTGAAAAGAATGGCTGACTTACCCCTCCCGAGGATATCACTTAGCAGGTCTGCGGCATGATATGCCTTACCCAACCGACGGGGCATGTGATATGTTTTGTAAATGGCATCAGCCGGCACATTGTCCGCCACCTCCATAAATCGGGGAGCTGACTGAGGGGGCTCTGGCTCAATCCTGCCATTGCTCATCGGTTTGCCGGGGATTTCCCCAAACCATTTTTGAGTCAATTCGAGTGCTTTTTCCTCCGATATATCTCCGGCTACCACCAGCACGGCATTGCCTGGATGATAATGAGTGTTAAAAAAGCTTTTGACGTCCTCCATGGTCGCCTCCTCTATGTGACTAATTTCCTTCCCAATAGTGGGCCACTGATAAGGATGCTTCTGGTAGGCCAGGGGTCTTAGCTTTAGCCATACGTCACCATACGGCTGATTGAGGTAGCGCTGCTTAAACTCCTCGATCACCACCTTTCGCTGCACCTCCAGTACTTCAGGGTCAAACGAAAGACTCAGCATCCGGTCAGATTCCAGCCAAAAAGCAGTTTCCACATTGGCCGAGGGGATGGTGATGTAGTAATTGGTAATGTCCGTGTTGGTAAAAGCATTGTTGTCACCGCCCACCGCTTGCAGCGGCTCATCAAAATTCTTTACGTTTTTCGAACCCCCAAACATCAGGTGCTCAAAAAGGTGGGCAAACCCCGTTTTATGAGGCAGCTCATTGCGGGAGCCTACTTTGTAAAGGATGTTGAGACAAACCACCGGACTGCTATGATCTTCATGTACGATCAGCTGTAGTCCGTTGGGAAGGGTGTGTTCTTTGTATGCTACCATGTTGGGCGCCAAAATTAAATAATCCTTGGTGGATTACTTGATAGGATAAATTTTACCTTTGGGCAAATTTTTTAGCCCCATGAAATTTGATCGCAAAACAAGGTCCGATAAACAACTCCTGGCCATCTACTCCGAACTGGTCACTCCCCGATTGATAGAAGAAAAAATGCTCATCCTCCTCCGTCAGGGGAAAATCAGCAAGTGGTTTTCCGGAATCGGACAGGAAGCCATCTCTGTGGGTGCCGCATTGGCACTGGATAAAGATGAGTACATCCTGCCTATGCACCGAAACCTGGGCGTGTTTACTTCCAGAGGAGTGGAGTTGACCCAGCTTTTTGAGCAGTTTCAAGGCAAAGCGAACGGATTCACCAAAGGACGTGACCGTTCCTTCCACTTTGGATCCAAAGCACATAACATCGTAGGGATGATTTCCCACCTGGGCCCTCAACTGGGAGTGGCTGACGGTATTGCGCTGTCCAGGCTATTGAGGAAAGAACCCAAAGCCACCATTGTCTTCACAGGGGATGGTGGATCTTCGGAAGGGGATTTTCATGAAGCGCTCAATGTCGCATCTGTCTGGAACCTGCCGGTCATTTTCATCATAGAGAATAATGGCTATGGACTCTCCACGCCCAGTTCCGAGCAGTTCAATTTCGACTCCTTTGTGGTGAAAGGCCCTGCCTATGGCATAGAGGCCCACAGTGTAGAGGGCAACAATATTTTGGAAGTACTCAATGAACTGGAACCACTGGTGGAAAGCATCAGGAAAAACCCCAGACCCATCATTTTTGAAGCCAAGACCTTCCGAATGCGTGGACATGAAGAAGCCTCGGGCACCAAATATGTGCCTAAAGAACTCATGGAGCACTGGGCTAAAAAAGACCCCATTGAAAATTTTGAGCGCTACCTCCTGAAAGAAAAAGTGGTAACTGCTGATGAGCTGGAAAAGGTGAAAGCTAAAATACGAACTGAGGTAAACAACTCCGTAAAGAAAGCTTTTGCCCAGCCGGCCATCGAAAGTAATACACAGACAGAATTGGACGACCTTTTCGCTCCATTCGAGCAGGAAATAGTGGCCGCTGGTTCGCACACTTCCGAGAAAAGGTTGGTGGATGCCATCTCCGACGGATTGCGAGAGAGTATGGAAAAATATCCCGAACTGGTGATTATGGGTCAGGATGTGGCAGATTACGGTGGGGTATTCAAAATCACTGAAGGGTTTGTGGAGCAGTTTGGCAAGGCCCGTGTGCGAAACACTCCGCTTTGCGAATCCGCCATTGTAGGAACAGGGCTCGGACTGTCAATTGCTGGAATAAAGAGTGTGGTGGAAATGCAGTTTGCGGATTTTGTGACCTGTGGTTTTAACCAAATCATCAATAACCTGGCAAAGACCCACTATCGGTGGGGACAAAATGCGGATGTGGTGGTGCGCATGCCAACGGGTGCCGGAGTGGGCGCAGGACCTTTTCATTCCCAGTCCAACGAAGCCTGGTTTGTCCATACACCCGGCCTGAAAGTGGTGTACCCTTCCAATCCGGCCGATGCCAAAGGCCTGCTCAATGCCGCCATTGAAGATCCTAACCCCTATTTATACTTTGAACACAAATACCTGTACAGATCTCTGAGTGGAAATGTGCCGGATGGTTACTACACCACGGAGGTGGGCAAAGCCGCTTTGGCCCGTGAAGGAAATGAGCTCTCTATCATCACCTATGGCCTTGGTGTGCACTGGGCCCTGGAAGCCATCGATGAGCTGGGCATTTCGGCAGATGTCCTGGATCTGCGTACCCTACTCCCATGGGACAAGGAGGCTGTGGCTGAAACCACCCGAAAAACCAACAGGGTGCTGGTCTTGCACGAGGATTGCCTGACCGGTGGTATCGGTGGGGAAATCTCCGCCTGGATAGGCGAGCACTGTTTTGAACACCTGGATGCTCCTGTGATGCGTGAAGCCAGCCTGGACACCCCGGTTCCCTTCGCCAAAGCACTTGAAGAAAATTTCCTGCCCAAATCAAGGTTGAAAACTAAAATACAGGCCCTAATGGCGTATTAATTAGTGATATACGGTTAATTGATTGGGATTGCGCGGGAAAATTCAAATCTTTGGTTAAGTACACGAACAGGTTTTGAAGCGACTAATCTTTATTTTTTCTTTTTCATTGTTTCTTTCTGCTTATCTGAGCAATGAAGGTCGTGCGCAGCTCATCACCGACTCAGAAAATAGGCTCAAAACGCAAAAACAAAAGAACAAAGGCGAGGGGTTCTCTCTTTTCAAAAAGAAAAAGGGAGCTTCCAGTCACGGGGCCCAGAAACACGAACCAATCAGCAGCTCACCCAGATACTCTTCTGGTTCACCCTTTGCTTCTTTTAACAAACGAAAATCAGTCACCCCGCGCAGCAGCAGCTCCAACCGCAGCAGGCTATTCAAAAGCTACGAACACAAGGCGCCAAGGTATTCTTCCTCTGGAATCGCCGGGATCATGTCTGGCAAAAAATCCTCGACCCGGTATTCTCCCGGATCACCATTCACTAAGAAAGACAAGTTTGTTTCCCCCAGGTATTCGGCCGGAGATCCCTTCAAACAACCCTTCTTATCTCAGATTTTTGATCAGCGCTATGGGCCGCGATACTCCGCTGGGTCACCATACACCAAAAAAGACAAAATGGCCAGTCCGAGGTACTCTGCGGGTGACCCATTCCGTAAGCAGTTTTCCCTTTCCGGACTTTTCAATAAAGATTCAGGACCCCGGTATTCCGCGGGATCACCTTATACCAAAAAGGACAAAATGGTCAGTCCCCGGTACTCGGCTGGCGATCCATTCCAAAAGCAATTCTCCCTTTCGGGGCTTTTCAGTAAAGATTCAAGCCCCCGATACTCTGCAGGATCACCATTTACCAAAAAGGATAAAATGGTAAGCCCAAGATATTCCGCAGGGAATGTCTTCACTACACGAGAGAAAAATGTGAGTCCACGGTACTCCGCCGGATCGCCTTTTTCCGCCAAAGACAAAAGCGTAAATCCGAGGTATTCGGCAGGGTCGCCTTTCACCAGGAAAGATAAGGGGGTAGACACCAGGTACTCAGAGGGTTCACCTTATGACGGTATGCGATGGGGCTGGATTTCTCCGGCTTATTCCACCAATAAACACCGTTTTGATGTAAACGAAAAACTGAAAAAATCACGTGTGTACGACTATGCTGCCACCGAGTATAAAGGGACTGACCGTAAAAAGTCGAAGTGGTACTATGATCTTGATAACCTTATCGTATCCGGAGTAACCGGGGCGTTTGAGAGCAGACAAAAAGCAGAACTGTACGATCCGCATCAAAACAAAGAAGCGGCAGCATACAACGGAACCTACAAGAAAAAATGGATTACAGAAAATAATATGCATCCAAGTGCTAACTACACCAAGGCCAATCAGGACAGCGAAATGATTCGAAATAGTATGAGAAAATGGAATTTATTCTGGACCAGGGTAAACCGGAACAAACAACAGCCTAATGCTGTTACTGATACTACTTTGAAACCAAAGTTTGATCGCAAAGAAGCACAAATCTGGAATGACTGAAATGAATTGGAACCCTCTTACAAGTATTGATCAACTGGAAGAAATCAATACGCTTTCACAAACACAACCTGTTGTCATCTTTAAGCACAGCACCCGGTGCTCCATCAGCGCCGCCTCCCTCAGCCGCCTGGAGCGCAAATGGGACCTTCAAAAAGCCGGAGACGTAAAGACTTACTTTCTCGACCTCATCGCTTACCGTGAAGTTTCAAACAAAATCGCAGAACTATATGGGGTAGACCATCAATCACCGCAGGTGCTGATCATACAAAACGGAAAATCCATCTACGACAATTCGCATTTTGGCATTTCTTTTGATGAAATCGTGGAGAATATTAAACCTGTATCTGCATAGAATCAGGGGAATCTCTTTTTACATTTGTTATAGTGTCCTAGTATATCTTCATCCTTTATGAAAAAAGTCATTCTGATCATGGTGCTTATTTCTGCCAGCCTGTTGGCCGCAGCTCAGCCTGATCGCAATGAGTATGACACAGAGATCACCTGGGGGGTCAACAAAAACACACGCGGGGGACTCATTGGGGGTATCGTCTTCAAACTGGCCAAACAAAAAAAGGAAGACCTTTTTGCGGTATACGGGATTGAGGTCATGAACGTCAAGCACCGCCAGGAGCAGCGTTACCTTTCGCCCACCTCCGGTACTTCATTTGTTTGGGGCAAGCAAAACTTTCTCTACTCCATCAGAGGGCTCTATGGTCGGGAAGCACTGCTATTTAAAAAGGCCCCGCAGCAGGGAGTCCAGATCAGCGGTATAGTGGCCGGTGGTCCTACCATTGGTGTCATAGCCCCTTATTACATTCTTTACAATGGCAACTATGTTCCATTTGACTCTGACGTTCACCGAAATTTCAATAGCATTCAGGGATCCGGAAAACTTTTTCAGGGGCTGGGTGAGTCCGAACTTACGATTGGACTCAATGCCAAAGCGGGACTTTCTTTTGAGTTTGGCACCTTTAAAAACAATGTAGCCGGTGTGGAAATGGGGGTAACGATGGAAGCCTTTCCAAAAGAAATCATCCTGATTCCTACGCAGAAAAACTCGGCACTTTTTTCCGCCTTGTATTTTACCATGTACTGGGGAACAAGGAGGTAAAATCCCTTGTTTGGAACTTTGACCCGCCCAAGCTTTCTTTGCATTACATTTTACAAGCATGATAGAACTACCCACAGTATCTCAGGATAAAGCTCAAAAAATAAAAAAACCCAACTGGCTCCGCGTAAAACTGCCCGTAGGGCGGGAGTATGCCAACGTGCGGAAAATCGTTGATGAGCACAAACTCCACACCATTTGTGAGAGTGGAAACTGCCCCAATATGGGCGAGTGCTGGGGAGCAGGTACGGCCACTTTCATGATTTTGGGAAATGTCTGTACTCGTAGTTGTACTTTCTGTGCCGTGGCCACAGGCCGACCACCGGAATATGACGAAGCAGAACCCCAGCGTGTGGCAGAAGCCATCAAAACCATGGGTGTGAAACATGCGGTAATTACCTCTGTGAATCGAGATGAACTGAAAGACAAAGGCGCTGAAATCTGGTATCAGACGGTGAAACAAGTCAAAGAACTCAGCCCCTCCACCACCATAGAAACCCTCATACCGGATGTGAAAAGCAACTGGGATGCACTCTATAGGATGATCGAGCCGGGCCAGGAAGTAGTCTCTCACAATATGGAAACTGTGGAAAGACTCTACAGAAGGGTGCGTCCACAAGCCAAATACGCCAGAAGTCTGGAGCAAACCCGGCTAACCAAAGAAGCTGGTAAAAGAACCAAATCCGGCATCATGCTGGGCCTGGGTGAAACCATAGATGAAGTGCACAAAGCCATGGATGACCTGGCCGCCAATGGCCTGGACATTCTTACCCTGGGTCAATACCTGCAGCCGACTAAAATGCACATCGAAGTGGCTGAATTCATACACCCGGATCAATTTGAAGCCTATAAAGAAGAAGGTCTCAAAAGAGGACTAAAGTATGTGGAGTCTGGCCCGTTGGTTCGATCGTCCTATCATGCGGAGCGGCACGTAAATGTGCCCATCTAACGCTCAGTTTTGTACATCACCGGACAGTTTAATGTTCGGTTTTTTTACAGCATTTAGATAAAACATCACCAGAGGGGGCTGAAGGCCCCCTTTTTCAATTGGCACTATATTGGCGCGTCAAAATGCGGCACCTTTTAATGCAGATTGAGCATGTTTAGAAATTACCTCATTACGGCACTCAGAAACCTTAAGCGAAACAAGGTCTACACCCTTCTCAATATGTTTGGACTGGCCCTCGGCATTGGCTGTGCGCTCGTCATCTACAAAGTCATTCAGTTCGAAACCAGCTTTGACAAACATCAGGAGAATTACGAATCCCTGTACCGGGTGGTCAATCAGAATATCTATCCCGATCGGGTGGAAAAAGGCATGGGTACCCCCCATCCCCTGGGGCCAGCCCTGAAGGCTGACTTTCCTGAAATCAGTGATGTGGTGCGCACCAATTATCAGTATGGCAGCCAGCTCAACACCTACGATGAAAATGGAGAAATGCACAAATTTCTCATTGATGAGGGCATTGTGTTCACAGAACCTTCCTTTTTCGAACTCTTCACAATAGAGTGGGTAGCTGGCGATCAGGCCAAGGCCCTGACCGCTCCCGGATCTGTGGTTATTTGCAGGTCTGAGGCTAGAAAACTATTTGGTCTGAAAGAGGGTGAGGAACATCTGGCCCTGGCCAAGCTGATCAACTATGGTAATGTGATGGACTTCAAGGTGGTAGGGATCATAGGAGATCCGCCTTCTACTACGTCACTGCCCTTTTCATACCTGTTTGACTATGAAAGCCAGGGTGGTGAAATCAACCCCTACTTTGGTGAGGGTATCCGATGGAACTCCACCAGCTCCAATACCAACACCTATTTTCTACCCGGAGCGGGCTTTGACCGGACAGCTTTTGATCAAAAAATGATCGCATTTGTGGAGAAATATCGCGGTGAAGGGGAGTCGGAAGAAACGCGCTATGTTGCCCAGCCCTTTTCGGAAATACATTTTGACAAAGAATACGACTCATACGGAGGAACTTCCTCCATAGAGTTTCTGATTGCCTTAGGGCTCATTGGTGTTTTCCTGGTACTGACCGCCTGTATTAATTTTATTAATCTGGCCACGGCCCAGGCTGCCAACAGAGCAAAGGAGATTGGGATTAGAAAAGCGATCGGGAGCATGAGCAGCCAGCTGGTCTTTCAGTTTCTGGCAGAAATAGCCCTGATCACAGGTTTTGCCCTCATGTTAGCGTTGGCCATTGCTGAGATTATGTTTAACCTCCTCCGAGAAATAATTGGCCAGGAGCTAACTGTAGGTCTCTTCCGGTCTCCTGATACCCTGATTTTCCTTTTAGTTCTTTTTGTAGTTGTCACTTTTCTGTCAGGGCTCTATCCATCCATGCTCCTTTCCAGAATGAACACTGTGGATGCCCTCAAGAAAAAAATCACGAATAGCCAGCATTCTGGGGGACTCTCCCTCAGAAAAGGCCTGGTAACACTTCAGTTTGCCATTTCGCAATTCCTGATTATCGGTACGCTCATTGTATCCTCACAAACGGATTTTTTCCTCAACAAAGACCTGGGTTTTCAAACCAAAGCCATCCTCTCCTCCTATGTTCCTGAGCGCGATGCGGTGAAGCTGGAGCGTTTCAGACAAATGATGCAGAGCTCCCCCGCCATCGAATCAGTCACTTTTTCACTGAGTGAGCCCACAGGAAATTCCAATTCGAAAAGCAGCTTCAACTATGCCCCTTTGGAGTCTCCCAAGGCTTATCACGGCAATTTCAAAGCAGTAGACCCTTATTATATTTCATTGTTTGAAATAGAGCTTTTGGCGGGTAGGGATATTCGGGAAGGGGACAGCACCAATGTGGTCATCAACCAGAAGGTGGCAGATCTGATGGGCTTCAAGGACCGATATGATCAGGCCGTGGGGGAGACCCTGAGTACCGGCTGGAACGGCGATAAAAAAGTGGTCGGGGTGGTGAAAGACTTCCATGCTTACTCACTGGCAGAGGACCTGGACTACATTCTATTTATCCATGCCCCGCGTTTGTTTTACACGCTTTCTTTTAAAACCACCTCCCCAGCTGCCATCACAGAGGCAAAAGCTCATTTTGAACAAACCTGGGAGCAGATTTTTCCAAAGTATGTAATGGAGTATGATTTTTATGACAAAACTCTGGCCCAAGAGTATGAAGATGTGATGAAAATCACTGCGTTGATGAAAGTATTTGCCGTGATCTCCATCCTCATAGGATGTCTGGGACTTTATGGCCTCATCTCCTTTATTGCCATGAATAAAACCAAGGAAATAGGCGTTCGGAAAGTTTTGGGAGCATCGATCTTAAGTATTCTCAGCATGTTTTCCAGAGAAGTGATCATCCTGATGACCATTGCGTTTTCCATTACCACGCCATTGGCGTTCTACTTTCTCAGTCAGTGGCTGGATACCTTTGCGTTTAGCATTAGCATTGGCCCGGAATTCTTTCTTCTCTCATTTGCAGTGACCATGCTCATCGCCATTGTGACCATAAGTCACAAAACCATCAGCACAGCACTCATCAACCCGGCCGAGACCCTTAAGGATGATTAATCGTGTAAAATTTCAGAAACGTTTCGCTTGATCTTGAGGGCGATTTCATTCAGTGGCAGGTCATTGATGTCTGTGCCAAAGGGATCTTCTATTTCTTCTGAGATAAGCTCTATGCTCACCAGAAAGTAGAAGGCCAGCATGACGATGAATACTGTCCAATAGCCAAAGTCCCACATAAAACTCACTGGCAATGTAATGGCATAAATGAACAGAAATTTCTTGATGAACATGCTGTAAGAATAAGGGATAGGGGTTGACTTGATTCGCTCACAGGCCCCTACAATATCTGTAAATCCTTTGAGTTCTTTATCCAGTATGAAGAGCTGCTCGGCGGTGATCGTCCCTTCCTTCATGCATTTCATCACCCGATCATAGAGCAGTCGGTTGACCATGTTGGGGCGGTGTTTACTCTTGATGATCCTGTTTTTGATTTCATCATTGATGGTGTCCATCTCCCCAATGAGAATACTGTCTCTCAGGTGCTCTTTGATGGCAAAAGCCGCATTAGGGATCATTCTCCTGAAATACTCCCGATCCTCAGTAGCTTCCTTAGGCAAAAAAGCATCTACCTTAATGGCTATTTGACGACTGTCGTTCACCAGCTGTCCCCAGAGCTTACGCCCCTCCCACCATCGGTCATAGGCGGTGTTGGTACGAAGCACCAGAAAAAGACCCAAAATCACCCCCAGAATGGAGTGAAAGGCAATAGTGCCTCCATAATGAAGATTGAACACATCGATGACCAGAAAGCACAGCAACAGGGTGAAAACGCCCACGAAAAGGAGCAGGGGAAATAATAACTTAATGACATATCGGCTGTAAACATCAAAGATGAGAGAGAACCAGGATCTTGGATTGTATTGAATCATTTACCTATTTGACTTGATGTTTATATTTATTTTTTAGCGCTTAATTAGCCCCATTTCTTCTTTCAAAATCATAATTCGTTTGTATGATTTAGCAATTTGCTCCTCACTAATATCTCCATTTTTAACGAATTTCTTAATAATAGCGTGAATTTGCTCTGCTGTCACCAGGTCATAATCGGGAACATTATTGGCGAATAAGAGTATGTCCACACCTGCATTGATGGCCATTTTGATGGCTTCTTCCAGTCCGTACTGAGCACTGATGGCACGCATCTGCATGTCGTCTGAGATGACCACCCCTTCATATTCCAAAAATCCCCTGAGCACATCCGATATCACTTTGTCAGACAGGGTGGCTGGAAGTTTTCGGTCGTCCAGCACCTCATTCACAATGTGGGCGGTCATCACCGCGCGTACTTTCCCGGAGTCCAATAAGGCTTTATAGGGCAATAATTCCTCAAACCGCCAGGTATCCGAGACATCCGCCAGACCGAGGTGTGAATCGTCTCGTGAGCTGCCATGGCCAGGGAAGTGCTTAAGTACTGTAGCTATTCCAAAAAGATCATGTACTTCCACCACCAGCTGTGCATGTCTGGCCACCAGTGCCGGGTCCTGAGAATAAGACCGGCCGATTTTTCCAATAACCGGATTAGAGGGGTTTACATTCACATCAACAGATGGCGCGAAATTCATGTTGATGCCTAGTTGATACAAAATAGAAGCGGTTTGTCTGGCATAGAAGCTTGTGGAATCCGGATGGTCAAGATTGCCCAGGTACTGGGCCGTCACCGTCCTCGGAAAACCATATTTTGTTTTGAGCCTGTTTACCCTTCCTCCTTCCTCATCTATGCTCACCAACAAAGGTATCTCTGTCTGGGCCTGCGCATAGCTGAGGATTTCCTGTATATTCTCCTCCGTATTTATACTGTTCAGGTTTTTTTCAAAAAGAATCACTCCCCCCACTTTTCCTGTTCTGATCGCCTCAAAAACCGGTGCTCGCTTGTCCAGCTTGTTAAAATCGCCCAATCCCGTCAGAATCATCTGCCCAATCATCAGGTCCAGAGAGTCTGTAACAGGTAAATTCTCTTGCGCACTGAGGTTTTGGGAGGCGCCAAAGAGGAGCATTCCGACAATCAACGCTTTTCTCATAAAGTAGCTTTGTTTAATTTTTCTATTCGCTGGCCGGCCAAAGATACATAGTAACCCTGAAGGTCAGCGGCCATACAGCTGTGTACAGGCAAAATCCCTACCAGATCCCCAATTCTGACCGAATTAATAAAATCAGACGACCCCCGAATGATCCCATGCTCCTGCGAAAGGCGATCCACTGTAGCCCGTGGCGTGGTTTCCCAACTCGTGCCATCTGTAGAAACCACGGTACCAAATACCCTACGATCACTCACTTGAATGAAATCCTTGGAAAAATGTACGCCTCCTCCATACACGACCACCTCTCCCCGGTCTGGATGAATGGATACTACCGGGCAGGCCATACATACGGCTATGTCCTCCAGTGTGCAGGATCCAAAATAATGCTGCATGACATCATAAAATGCGAAATTGCCCGGACGGAGCTCCTGCACGGCGGAGAAGTCATCCAGGAGCGAGCATGATGGAGTGTCTCCATACGAATAAATCAAATCTTTCCTGCCGATGGCCTGACTCACCTTGTCAAAGGCAGCCAATGATTGATGGTAGATCTTATTGGCTTCCTCCCGGGTCAATGGTTGATAGGTATGTCCCGCATGAGCCAGCAACCCTTTCAGTTCATGGTGTGGTTGATTGCTTTTTGCCATGGCCTGGATCTCCGTGAAATTATCCGGCATCACCCCCGTCCGATGGGTACCCACATCCAGTTTGATGAAATACCCCACAGGAGCATCCACATGATTGTTCAGGTGCTCCAGAGCCTCCTTCGATACGATCAAAACATTCAGACGAATTTCACTGGCCAGCTTTTGGATGGCTTCTGCCTCCAACGGATTATAAGGAAAAGCAATGGTGAGGTCTTTCCACCCTGCATCCGCAAAATACCTGGCCATATCCACCGAAGAAACGGTGGCGCACGTGATCCCCTCCTCAGCAAACCACCGACCTACGGTGGCTGATTGATGTGTTTTGAAATGAGGGCGCAGGATCGCATCACTTTTGCGGGCCCTTTCGGCCATTATGCTGATGTTCTTCCTGACTTTGGTCTCATCTATCAGGAGTGTTGGCTTGGTTATTCTCATCTATGGTACTAATTATTCGATTGATTATTTCCGTAAAGTACTGACCGGCATACGGGCCATACCAGCTCATGGTACGGGCTTCATATTTGGGAAGATCATACCATTCATCTTTGATTACATAGCCGGCATAGTCGCCGTTGAATGAGGTAATAACAAGCTGGTAGCCCAGGGCCCTCGCTTTCTCATAAAGGGGCACCGCCAGCTCACCAGAAAAATCACAAGGCATTCCGATAAGGAGCGTTTCACCCAAAACCATCACTGACACATAATGAGGGTAGTTGCCAAAGGCCCATTTGAACAAGTAAGGCCTTAAGGCCAGGTGTTTTGATATTTTGAAGGCCGGATCCGGCAAGGGTACGCTCAGTCGAAACGACGTGAGGGCAGACACCTGCCGGTGCCCCGCGCCAAGAAGGCTGAAGAGTACGGCTTGCTGCCTCAGTTCTTCAGCTATTTTTTCAACATTGCCTGCTGGGTGGGCTCCAGGAACATCCGGACCCATACTCCCCACGGCACTAGCGCCATAAGCTGAGAAAGTGATGGCACTGTCAGCCTCCATCAGGAGGTTGAACCTGGCCGGAAAATCTCCTGACAGCTGGTTGAAATCCGAACCAAAACAGGTGGCGTGAGCGCTATAAAAGACGAGAAACCCTTTGGCCACCCCTTTGCGAAGCTGTATCACTTTCATCCAGGGATCCTCAATTCCTTTGTCTTTGGCCAGCCTGTTCTTCACCAGATCATCTACTGCCAGCTCACCCACCGCTATTTCACCAGGCTCAAGAGCATCACTCGCTTCCTGAATGGATTGGAGGATTTTGGAAGTGAGAAAATCCACCCGGGAGGCATCAAAATCTCCGGCAAATAAACGCCCCACCGTCCCGGGAGCCCACCCACCCTGACCAGAATGGGTGTGTGATGCCGTAAAATAGATTTGATCAGATGACCAGCCCGCTGGTAGGCCTCTCCACACGGCTCTGGATAGTTCCGGATGAATAATGAGCAGATCAGCCGTGACTACTGCTACTTTTTGAGACCCTTTCTGAAAGACCACCGTACGGACAAAACTTGAATCATGAATGCCCGTCATTTCCTTGGGGTCGCGAGCTCCATATCCCGCTAGGGGGACTTTTTCTGTTGGGGTGATATTTACCCTGGACCAACCAATGCGTAGAGAATCCTGATTTGGCTGAAGGGCAAAAGCCTCGGCGAGAGAGTCCAGCCTGAGGTTCATTTCCCGATAAAATGGCCTCTTCTGATAGTGGTTTCTATCCACCACAGTCAGGGTGGCAATGGCCAAAGCGCCAATCACCACAAGTAAAATTGCGAATAGTTTGAGGGTCATCCGGATCATGAACCATTATTAGCTTCAGGAAGTAATGGCCAATTTAAGGAATATCTTAGGACTAACTTATTTAGTTTCGCCTCTCCAAAACGTTTTAACCAATTTCTCACCAACAATAAAAGCTATTGGAAAAGGTCACATTTGAGCTCTTTGGTCTCACGCTGCTGGAGCCGCTCAGCACGCTAATGAACTGGGTCCTGGCTTCCCTTTGCGGAATACTTTATACCCGTCTCAAGGGATCGGAAGATCCCTTCAAAAAATACTGGTCGTGGTTTTTCCTGGCCTATTCGATTTCGCTTGTTTTCGGTGGGTTTTCTCACCTTCTCTTTGAGTATGTCGGCATTCTTGGTAAAATCCCTGGATGGTCAATCGCCATTTTGGGAGGGGTAGCGGCGGAGTATGCCATGACTTTGGATGTCTCTGACAGCAAAAAAAGGCAAATGCTCATCAACGTTATCCGTAGCAAGTTTTTCGCCACATTGATCCTGCTGATCATGGACTTTTCATTCAAATGGGTAATGGTGCATACCGCCGGATTTTTTGTCTTTGTGGGAGTACTTTCCTATCAGCGCATGAACGCCGGTGCAACGAACTATAAGTATTTTCTACAGGGAATGGCCTTTCTCTTTGTGATGGCAGGTGTGAAAGTGGCTGGCCTGGATATCCACCCATCGTGGTTTACGCGCGATGATATTGCCCACTTCCTGATGCTGGCGATGTACTGGCTCTTTTACAAAGGGGTGAAAAACTATCAGACGCAGAGTTAAAACAGTCCACGGGATCAATGCCATGGACTGTTTTCTGGAGTTTACATAGCCATTGCTTCGTGAAGTTCAATGTCGCATCCACTCTGCAGGTGCGGGTGTCCCGCCAAAAGCAATTGTGCCGCCGCCAGGTCCTTTGCCTGAATCATGGAATAGCCCGTCACTTCCTTTTTTGAAGCCTCTGTTGATCCATTAGGTTTGATTTTCACTCCCCCCGAAAGGGGTGCTCCCAGGTCGAGCATTTTATCTCCCAGGGCTTCTTTCCAGGCCATCCAGGGTTTCATTGCTTCCGATCTTTGCTCGGGTGTCGCCTGTGACATTGCGGCCATTGCTTCAGCCGATGCGTGATAGATTACTAAGAACTTTTTCATGTCATTCAAATTTTAAGGTTTCTATGATTTCTGACCTTAAGACGAATGAGGAAGTGAGGAATGGACAAGCTCCATAAAAAATAACCTGCTCTACCCGGCCCAACCCTCCCGGTCCAGGCTGCGGTACTGAATGGCTTCTGCCAGGTGCTCTATCTTGATGTCTTCGCTGGCCGCCAGGTCGGCAATGGTTCGGGACACTTTCAGAATCCGGTCATAGGCCCGGGCGGAGAGCCCGAGTTTCTCCATAGCCGTTTTCAGCAGTACTTTTCCGCCCTCATTGATTTTGCAAAGTTCCTTAGTGGTGCTAGAGCCCATCATGGCATTGTTGAAAACTTCCGGGGTGTCCTTAAATCTGTCTTTTTGAATCTCTCGTGCCCTGATCACCCGGGCCCTGATCTCCAGGCTGGATTCCGCTTTTCGGTCGGCGGTCATTTGATCAAAAGAAACCGGAGTGACCTCCACATGCAGGTCGATGCGATCCAGCAGGGGTCCGCTTACCTTATTGAGATAGCGCTGCACCACACCTGGTCCACACACACATTCTTTTTCCGGATGATTATAATACCCGCATGGGCATGGATTCATACTGGCCACCAGCATGAAGTTGGCCGGGTAGTCAATGGAAATCTTGGCTCTGGAAATGGTCACCCGTCGCTCTTCCAGCGGCTGACGCATCACCTCGAGTGCGGTTCTTTTAAATTCGGGAAGTTCATCGAGAAAAAGTACGCCATTATTGGCCAGAGAAATCTCCCCTGGCTGCGGAATGCCTCCACCGCCTACCAGTGCCACATCAGAAATGGTGTGGTGAGGTGAGCGAAAGGGTCGATTGGCAATCAGCTTGCCATTGCCACCCAGCTTTCCGGCTACAGAATGAATCTTGGTGGTCTCCAGGGCTTCATGTAGCGACAAAGGCGGCAAAATGGAGGAGAGTCTTTTCGCCAGCATGGTCTTGCCTGCGCCGGGAGGCCCGATCATGATGACATTGTGTCCTCCGGCAGCCGCTATTTCCATGGCCCGCTTGATGTTTTCCTGACCTTGCACGTCTGCAAAGTCTGCATCCACCTGATCCAGGTCATAAAAGAAAACGTCGCGGGTGTCATGATGCAGTGGCTCTATTGGCGCGGTGCCATCCAGGTGCTCAATGGCTTCCTTGATGGTCTCAACACCTATTACCTCTATGTCGTCCACGATGGCCGCCTCAGAAGCATTTTCTTTTGGTAAAATAAATCCCTTGAATCCTTTTCTTCGAGCCTCAATGGCAATGGGAAGCGCCCCTTTGATGGGACGAAGCATACCATCCAGTGATAGCTCTCCCATGATCACGTACTTTTCCAGATCGGGGAAGGTGACCTGCTCTGAACCCTGTAGAATTCCCAGGGCAATGGGCAGATCATAAGCGGAACCTTCTTTTTTGATATCCGCAGGAGCCAGATTCACCACCACCTTTTGGCGGGGCATGCGATAGCCATGGTATTTGATCGAGGATTCTACACGTTGCTCACTCTCCTTCACGGCAGAGTCCGGGAGACCCACCATATAAAATCGGGTTCCCTGTCCAACGTTCACTTCTATAGTAATGGTGTAGGCATTGACGCCATATACGGCACTTCCATACGTCTTTGCGAGCATGGTTCTAATATACCGTATTCTCGATTAACTGTGCAAGAGGCACTTTCCTTTTTAATGATTCCGGTCAATCATCGTCATCATCTCCCAGGTCTATTTTGAATGAAAAGGAGGTATTTATTTCAAGGTAATCAGCGCTAAAATAGGTGTATTGTTTGTGCATTCTAATCCAACACCAGCAAACAAGTCTTGCATTGGCTTGGAGTGAATGAGAGATTCTTTGAGTAGAGATGAAATGCGCGAGATCATGGTAGGCTCAGGAGGAAGGTGTGGTAATGGCGGTTGCACTAGCTGGAGTAGGAGCCGTAACTTATTGCTTTAATTCATGTTACCACGGAGGGCTTAACTGTTGGTGTTATGAGTGTTGCATGGGCGGGTTTTTGTGGTTATTCTTGCACATAGCATTTTTTTTGCTCAATGTATAAGTTCATAATTTTGAGAATACCATTGTCGATTCTGCTATGCTGTTTCAGTGTACTTGAAACGTTTGGTCAAACAAGTAGCCTGGTTTCATTAAAGCTTCTTTTTGATAGTAACTTTGACAAAGAATTAGCTCAGGTAATCGTTGAAGATTTAGAGTCAAATTTTTCTTTAGATGTTGAATCATTAGGTTATGAAACTTTTACTGATGGATTTATACAACTTGATTCAATTGTCAACGGGTTAAACCTACTTAACGATCTTAAGGAGTACAAAGGGGAGACTAGTTCAAAGCATATCATCATAACTGACAAACTGCTAACCCTTAATGGTAATTCATCATTGCTTCTTAGGGGGTTTTCGAAAATTGGAGAGGATTTTGCAATTGTTTCATCAAAGAGAATAGAGCAGGAATCGTTAGCCTTTGAACTTGATTATCGGAATCAATTAGGTAAGGCTGTGAAACACGAGTTTTTACATTTGATAGGTTTGCCACATTGTGAGAGTAACAACAAATGTATAATGATATCAGCGTTTCCTGAATCCAACTTTCATCAATCAAAGTCAGCAGTTTGTAAGTCTTGTTTTCTAAGAATGGACTCTCTTCAAGATGTACAAATCCAGTTAAAGGAACAGTTTATTATGGAAGACTTTTAATTTTTAGAGGTTCGTTTGAACTGTTTAAACAATTTGGACACATTCATTATTTGAATAAGCGAAGGAAATGACATCTACTTGGTTTGAGAATCTGTAGTATCATGATCGGTTTTATTGCCTAAACTGTATCTCATTTGTTGAAAACCTAATAAAATTAGGTATCGGATTTGGAGGGAAGCCATGGTATTTGATCGAGGATTCTACACGTTGTTCACTCTCCTTCACGGCAGAGTCCGGGAGACCCACCATATAAAATCGGGTTCCCTGTCCAACGTTCACTTCTATAGTAATGGTGTAGGCATTGACGCCATATACGGCACTTCCATACGTCTTTGCGAGCATGGTTATAATATACCGTATTCTCGATTAACTGTGCAAGAGGCACTTTCCTTTTTAGAGGCACTTTCCTTTTTAATGATTCAAATCAGACATCATCATCATCGTCATCACCCAGGTCTATTTTGAATGACTCACTTTCTTCTTCGTCATCACCCGCTTCCTGTGATTGATCATACAGTTTAGCCTTGTATTTCAACACCTCTTCTTCGGCTTTTTTCACCCTGCTTTTCAGGTCCAGTATCTGCACATTTTCAGCAATCAGTTCCACAAGCATCAATACCCCCAGTAGGATAAATGCGCTCATCAGGTAGACCGGAAGTTTTCTAAGGGCAAAAGTCATATCAATCTTTTCCTTATAATTATCCATATGGGCCAGGATGTCCATACTGAAGTAAAGCACCAAAAAAATGGCGATCAAATAGACGGGGTAAAAAAACAACTTGAACTTTCTCATCTGGTTTCTTAGAGTGTACCTGAAAATTAGATAAATAATCCGTTACCCCCCACGGTCAATTCGTTGAAATGGGTCAAAAAGACTGCAGTTGGGTGAGTTGTTGGTATAGACCGGATGTCGCCCTCAGCTGATCATGAGTTCCTCGTTCCGTGATCCGCCCTTTGTTAATAACGAGAATCTCGTCAGCATGTTGAATGGTGCTTAGTCTGTGAGCAATCACCAGGGTGGTACGATCTTTCATCAACGTAAACAAAGCTTGCTGAACCTGCTCTTCAGATTGGGCATCCAATGATGAGGTGGCTTCATCCAAAATAAGTATCGGTGGGTCTTGCAGGATGGCCCGGGCTATGGTCAGGCGCTGTCTTTCTCCACCTGAGAGCTTATTGCCCATTTCTCCTATGATGGTCTCATACCCCTGTGGGAGTTTTTCAATAAATGCATCTGCGTTGGCAGCTTTCGCAGCTTTTTGGATTTGGGCGAAGGAGACCTCCGTCCGACCAAACGTGATGTTATTGGCAATGGTGTCATGGAAAAGAAGCGGCTGCTGTGAAACCAGCCCGATTAATCCTCTCCACTGGTTCAGTGCAAGAGATCTCAGGTCCACGCCATCTACTGTGATACCGCCATGAGTAGGGTCATAAAACCGGCACAAAAGATCCGCTATGGTGGATTTACCTCCGCCTGAAGGGCCCACCAAAGCAATGATTTTGCCTTTTGGGATGGTCATGTTTAACTGTGCAATGACTTCTTGCTCTTCGTAAGCAAAACTCACGCCCTCAAAAACAATGTCACGCTCGAGCGTGAGGATCGGGCGGGTGTCATTGGATTCTATAATCTCCGGACGACTATCCACCAGATCAAAGACACGGCTTGCTGAAATAATGCCTCTGTTGATCTCACTGAAAACAACCGAAATGGCTTTTGCAGGAACAAGCACCTGGGAGAAAATAACCAAAAACCCAATGAACTCTGCCGGGCTCAACTCCGGAACAGGAGAAAGTACCATCTTTCCCCCGATGATCAACACCACACTGAGCACTGCTACGCCCATCACCTCTGATATGGGAGAGGCCAGGTTAGCCTTCTTAGAAATATTGAAAGACAGGGCGGCATAGGCTTTCACTTCTTTGACAAATCGTTGGCGGATGTATGACTGGGCAGCAAGCGCCTTAATAATTCTGATTCCGGTGATGGTTTCGTCCAGCGTACTATTCATCTGACCCAAAGACTCCTGCGTTTGCCTGGCCCATTTGCGAATTCTACGGGCCACAACCGATACGGCCATTCCGGCCAGAGGCACCAGTGTAAGGGTATATAGGGTAAGTTCGGCTGAAATAGTAAAAAGTACTGCGAAATAGCCAATGATGAGGAAGGGCTCTTTGACCATGATTTTGAGTGCGCTGACCGCAGACTGCTCTACCTCCTGCACATCCGAACTAACCCTTGAAATAAGATCTCCTTTTTTTCGTGACGAGAAAAAGCCCACATCCGAATTGGTAATGGCCAAAAAGGCTGCATTTCTCAGGTTTTGAATCACCCTTACTCTCACCCTGGCCAGAATGAGTTGGGACAGGTACCGAAAAAGGTTGGCCAGCAACACCGAAGCCACCATGAGTAAACAGATGTAATAAAGAGCTGAAAACCTGCCACTGGTGGTTATAGCTTCATGGAGGTGATAATAGAATAGGTTTTTGAGGTAACCAATGGTCCAGGAAAACGATGGCTGGACCACGATCTGGCCGCTCTCCATTTCGTTAAAAAGAACCTGCAATAAAGGAATGAGCGCGGTGAGGTTGATCACACTGAATACCGTAGCCAGTGAGATCAGCACCAGATATTGCGGTACCACCAGCCCCAACGGACGCGCATAACCCAGTATTCTCCAGAAAATTCGCATTAGAAAAGATAACTTCTGGACGGGAAATTCCACCTAAAGGTGGTGGCCACTATGGTAGTCTCCTCCTCATCCAGATCTGAAGTCTCTCTGCGCCAGATAAGGTCCAGGTCCAACAGCATGTTGTGATAGATCTGGTACGAAACTTTGGCCTGCCCCATTAATAGTCTGGTATCTACGCCCTGGTACATCTGGTTGTCATAATCACCCGGTCTGTTGGTAGGGAGGTAAGTCTTCAGGACATCTCTTCCGTAATTCAGGTTTCCCTGATCATCGCCATACCGGGCAGTGAGCAGATCCCCCTGCACTTTGAGTTTTGGCAAAGGGCGAAAGTTCAGAGAGAATAACACCTCCTGAAAATTGGCGCCCAAGGGATGCGCCAGGGCCATATTATAATGACTATAAGAAGTAAAGTTGGTCTCGTGACCATATACATATGGCCTGACACGGTTGAGTTCCACCTGTCCATTGAGGTTTTCTATCCCAAACACATCAAAATACTTGGCCCCAAGTTGAAAACCCTGCTTGTTGCCCCACCAGCCACTTTTGCTGAAAGCTTCACCAAGGATGAGTTCGTCCACCACCAGCTGGCCATACAATGAGATGCGCCGCCAAAGGTTCCATTTAAAATCCAGCCCCAATAGCACATTGTCCGAGCTACCATCCTGCTGCTCCAGAGCCCTATAGAATATGAGCGGGTTTAGGTAGTCTAATTTTAGTGTGCCGGATGAGTCCCCATAAATGACCGACTCGAAAAGTCCCACCGTGAGGTTGGGTGCGGCATTGATGCTCAGATGGTGGCTGGCCAGATGTTTTTTCGAAAAAGAGCCAATCCCATCCAGCCCATAAGTACCGCCAGTGGTCTCCCCTATGAGCTGCGCAAAAATATTGGTGTATTGGACCTTCCACACTCGGGTGTTAATTCTCAGGTATGGATAGTTGTTGCCCACATCTGAGAGAATGAGCGATCTGCGACCATCCCCTATGAAGTGCTTTCCGTACCCAAACTGGGCGCTTATGTGCTTCGATACATTAAAGTCGATATAAGCCTGAGCCCTCAAAAAATCCACTCCTGTGTTGTTGTAGGCCTTCCAAAACCCCTCATAGGGTACCGCCAGGGTAGAGTCAGTCACCTGCTGTACATAGTTTGGATACCGGGCCTGGTTTTCTGTGAGTAAAGAGTAAAAGCTTACTTTGTTGTCGACTGTCCCTCTGAGTTCCAGTCCACGATAGTTCTCAAAAATCGGCTTATCAAAGCGAGAATCGGTCTCTCTCCCCAATCCCAAGACTACCACGGGGTTTACATGCAGATCAAAATCCTCCTGACCAACCGAGAAGACATCTGCCGGGTATTGGAAAAAGCGACCAAAAAGGGGCTTTTCGTTTTCTTCAACACTGTCTTGGTATGCTCTTGTCTCCCGCTCCAGATATGCTTTGTCCCAAACATCCGCACGGGAACTCCCTGCTGCTCCCGCTTCAATGCTCTCCGCAAAATATCTCCTGGAAACAGGCTTTATGGTAGTGAAAACGCTCTTTTCAGCCTTCACATCCCACTCATCCAATATGTGATAGGCTGGTGCATTTAAGGGGATATCGGTACTCTGGGCACCTAAGTAACTGATGCTCAGGGTTAGTAAAACAGAAATGGTATATCTCACGTGGTAAAAATATTAAAAAAGTAGCTTTTGATTCTCGTGGAATTTACTCTATCTTTGCAATCCTTTTTAAGAAAAGCATCAGAAAAGAATTATGAAAAAGGACATCCATCCAGAATACAAAGAAGTAGTCTTTTTAGATACCACTAGTGAATTCAAATTCATCACAAGGTCTACAATGACTAGTAACGAAACCATCAAATGGGAAGACGGAAACGAATACCCATTGGTGAAGATAGAGGTTAGTTCTGCTTCTCACCCGTTTTACACAGGTAAGAAAATCTTCTTGGATACTGCCGGTAGAGTTGAGAAATTCAATAAGAAGTACAAGAAAAGCAAGTAATTTCTTATAGACATAAGTAATTGAAGTCTTCGGGCATTTGTCCTGAAGACTTTTTTATTTTTGCCCCTATGAGCATACTTTTTGCTGAGCACCCGGAAGCCCATCAGCAGCTTCTTCCCCTTACCTATACCCGACCCATCGCTGATTTGCGCGTGGGAATCCTTACCATCGCTGAAAAATGGGCCAGAAGACTCGATGCTGCACCTTTTGGGTTTGAAACCCTCCCCTATCTTCAAGAGAAATTTGCCACGCTGACCGCTGAGGAGAATACCCTCTGGATTGTTGACGGCCTTTTGCCCGATGACTCCCTCATACAAGCCGTCAAAACATTGAAACCTGGCCAGGTGCTCCGGCACGGAGAGCACCCCCTTGCAGCCCGGGGCAAACACAATCCCCTATTACATACCGACTATCAGCCGGTTTCCTTTGAGGAATCTTATGACCAGATTTCCTATACGTGGCACATCTTTCAGCTCAATGGAGCAGAGATCCGAAAAGATTTTGAACTGATCACCAAAGGAAGAACGAGCCAGCCCATCACAGATGCGCATACCATAACTTACGGGTCAGATATCTTTCTGGAGGAAGGTGCCCAGGTCCGGGCGGCTATTCTCAATGCAGAAAATGGCCCTATTTACCTGGGTCGAAACAGTGAGGTACAGGAAGGGGCTATCATTCGGGGACCTTTTGGAATGGGGGAAGGCAGCATAGTGGCCATGGGCAGCAAACTGCGGGGGGATACCTCCGCCGGACCCCAGTGCAAAATGGGCGGTGAAATTTCCAACAGCGTCTTCTGGGGCCGAAGCAATAAAGGGCATGACGGCTTTCTTGGCAACTCCGTGCTGGGTGAGTGGTGTAATCTGGGAGCTGCCACCAACAACTCCAACCTCAAAAATAACTATGATCCTGTGCGCATGTGGGACTTTGCCTCCGGGCGGTTCGTTCACACTGGCCTCCAGTTTTGTGGGTTGATCATGGGTGACCACAGTAAAACGGCCATTGGTACCCTATTCAACACCGGCACTACAGTAGGTGTAGCGGCCAACATTTTTGGTGAGGGGTTCCCGCGTAACATCATCCCTTCTTTCTCCTGGGGCGGAGCAAAAGGTTTTGTGACCCACCAGCCACGCAAAGCTTTCATCACTGCGCAAGTGGTAATGAAAAGAAGAAATTTAGAACTAACCGAACAGGATAAAAACATCCTAAATCATATCTTTGAGGCCTCTGCTCAGTATCGGGTTTGGGAAAAAAATTAATTGCATATGCGGTTTGCGGATATCCCGGGTTTGGAAAGTTTGAAAGAGTCACTCGTGGCCTCCTACAAAAACAATCACATTGCGCACGCCCAGCTTTTCAATGGTCCGGTGGGCGGCGGTGGCCTCTCCATGGCATTGGCCTTTGCTTCCTACCTCCTATGTGAAAATAAGCAGGAGCAGGATGCCTGTGGGGCATGTCCCAACTGCCACAAAATGGAGCGGCTGATTCACCCGGATGTTCATTATATCTACCCCAAACCTTCGGCATCCAAGGCCACAGAATATGACAAACTGCAAAGCGACACCCTGAAAAAATGGCGAACCTTTGCACACGAGCAACCCTACGGGGACATTGAGGACTGGGTCACCTATAATGGGTATGAGAATAAAAACGTCCTCATTTCTAAAGAAGACAGCCGCAATATCATCAAGACAGTGAGCATGAAGTCTTTTGAGGGGGACTTTAAGATCCTGATCATCTGGTATCCGGAATACATGCACCCGGCAGCTGCCAATGGCATCCTGAAGGTACTGGAAGAGCCTCCCACCCAAACGATCTATCTACTGGTGAGCTACGCTTACGATACATTGCTCGCCACCATCAAATCCCGAACGCAGATTTTTAATGTAGCCCCTTTTCAGGAGTCAGTCATTGCTGAGCACCTCATCAGCCAGCGTGGAGCAGACCCGCAGGTGGCCGAGAAGATCGCCCGCCTGGCATCCGGCAGTATGGGCAAGGCTTTCTATGAGCTGGAGCACGCCGGCTCCATCGCCTACGAATCATTCAGAAACTGGATGCAAATCTGTCTGAAAGGAGACTACACAGCCATGGTCCAAAATACGGAATCGTTTCTGCAAAGCTCCAAGCCTCAGCAGCGAAATCAGCTGGAGTTTGCCATCGCGCTGATCAGAGATGCCATCCTATCCAAAGCCGACAATGACCAGCTCCTCCAGCGCGAGGGAGCCGAAGGGGAGTTCATTAAAAAATTTGGAGGCTTTGCCACGCTAGAAGTTTTAGAAAACATCTATATAAACATTAGCAACAGCCTCAACCATTTGCAGAGAAACGCAAGTCCGCGCATTACGTATATGAACCTTTCATTGCAATGCAGTAAACTGCTTAGGTCCTAGTGAAAACAAAAAAAACCATTGGAAGAGCGGATATAGTGGATTTTCCTGATCTTGGTATTGAAGGGGTAAAAGCCAAAATTGATACCGGAGCATTTACTTCCTCTATTCATTGTAAAAAAATTTCGGTGAAAGAGGGTGTGCTTAGTTTTCATGTATCCATTGATCAGGATGGCACCACCATCAGCAAGCGGTTCGAAACCACAGACTATACACAAAAGAAGATCAGAAGCTCCAACGGAGTAGCTCAGCTGAGATATGTAATCAAAACAAAAATTGTCCTTTTCGGCAAGGCCTATCCTGCGCAGTTTTCACTCACCGACAGGAGCCGCATGAAAAACCCCGTACTACTCGGAAGAAAGCTTTTGAAAGGTCGCTTTCTCGTAGATGTATCCGAAAAAAACCTTTCCTTTGACTTAAAGAAAACTCAAAAATGAAATTAGCGATACTTTCCAGAAAATCGGATCTGTATTCCACCCGCAGACTGAAGGAAGCTGGAGAAGAAAGAGGTCACGAAGTACACGTCATCGACCATTTGCAGTGTGACATCATGATCGAGCAAAATGCACTGGCCATGTATTATCAGGGACAGAAGCTCACAGATTATGATGCCGTCATCCCCCGAATTGGAGCGTCAGTCACCTTTTATGGAACCGCCGTGCTCCGTCAGTTCGAAATGATGGATGTCTTCAGTGCGAACCGGTCGATAGCGATCACGCGCTCTAGAGACAAACTCCGGAGCCTGCAAATGCTCGCTGCGGCGGGGTTAGATCTGCCAAAGACCGCCTTTACCAACTACTCCAAAGAAGAGAAACAAATCATCCAAAACCTGGGTGGAGCGCCTCTCATCGTCAAGTTGCTGGAGGGCACACAGGGTCTTGGTGTGGTACTGGCCGAAACCATCAAAGCCGCCAAGTCAGTGATTGAGGCCTTTCACGGTCTCAAAGCTCGAATCATCGTTCAGGAATTTATCAAAGAAGCCAAAGCTTCGGATATCCGGGCATTTATCGTAGATGGGGAGGTTGTAGGGGCCATGAAGCGCACCGGCAAAGAAGGAGAATTCAGATCCAACCTCCACAGAGGAGGGTCGGCCGAGCTCATCCGACTGAAAAGGTCTGAAAAAGCTGCCGCCATCAAAGCTGCGACTGCCATGGGGCTTCACATAGCCGGAGTAGATATGCTCCAGTCTGATAGAGGGCCGCTTATTCTGGAAGTCAATAGCTCTCCCGGCCTGGAAGGAATTGAAACCGCCACAGAAAAGGACATTGCCGGCAAAATCATAGAGTTTGTGGAGCGCAACTATCAAAACAAACGCGGAAGAAAGAAAAACGCCTAGTGGAAATCATCAGGATAGGAACCCGAAAAAGTAAGCTTGCCCTCTGGCAGGCAGAATATGTGGCCCGACAACTACAGCAGGCCGGACACCCCACAGAGCTGGTACTTCGAGAAACCAAAGGTGACAAAGTACTGGATGTCTCCATTGCCAAAATAGGGAGCAAGGGTGTTTTTACAGAAGAGCTGGAAGAGCAGCTCGCATCAGGAGAAGTGGACATAGCTGTACACAGTGCGAAGGACATGCAGTCCCGATTGCCGGCAGGATTTGAGATCATCGCGTTCAGTGAGCGCGAAAAGATCAACGACGTGATTGTCTCCGAAAAACCCATTGACCTAAAGAACGAGCAACTCATTTTGGGTACCTCCTCCACCCGCAGGGTAGCCCTTTTCAGGCATTTTTATCCAAATGTGCAAACTGTGGATGTCCGGGGAAATCTCCAGACCCGACTGGAAAAAATGAGAGCAGGGCTCTGTGATGGACTTGTGCTGGCCTATGCCGGAGTGCATAGAATGGGTTATGACCCTATGATCAGGCATGAACTGTCTCAGGATGAATTTATACCGGCAGTGGGTCAGGGCAGCATTGCCATAGAGGCCCATTCATCTCTTTCGGCGGAGAAAAAGGAAGCCATCCGATCTGTCCTCAACCATCAGCCAACTGAAAGCCGGTTGTTGGCAGAACGAGCTTATCTGGCACGACTGGAGGGCGGGTGTAGCATCCCGGTATTCGCGTTGGCCAACTGGGCAGGTGACGAACTGGTCATCTCAGGGGGCATTGTAAGTCTGGATGGCGGTCAGAGAATTGTGAAAACCCTACGCGGGGCCAACCCCACGACTCTGGGCAATCAGCTCGCCGAAGAAATCCTAAAAGCCGGAGGAGATAAAATTCTCGCGGAAATACGTAAACAACTTTGATTTTTTATCTTTGAAACTGATCTAAACACCTGATTATGAAAAAATTACTTCTGGCGTTCGTTATTCTGGCCATAGCGCTTTCTGCCTGTGACAAAAACAAAGATTACCTCGTTACCATTCATACAGAATATGGCGATATGAAGGCCATTCTCTACGATGAGACGCCCTTGCACAAGAAAAACTTTATTGAACTCGCCAAAGCCGGAAGGTATGACAGCACCATTTGGCACCGGGTCATCGAAGGATTCATGATTCAGGGAGGAGACGTGCAGACCAAAGAGGGCATCAGAGAAACAGAAGATCAGCGGATTCCTGCTGAAATAGTGAAAGGCTTCCAACATACCAAAGGGGCCATAGCAGCGGCTCGCCAGGGAGACCAGGTGAACCCAAAGAAAATGTCCTCCAGCTCGCAGTTTTACATCGTGGATGGTCGCAAATACTCTGAGGCGGAGCTCACCACCGATCAGATGAAACTCAACCAGGGTGTGAGCCAAATGCTTCGCGACGATCAATATGATAGCCTCCGACAGCTGTTTACAGAGCTGCAGCTAAAAGGTGATTTCGAAGGAATGAATCAACTTGCGCTGGACTGCAAAGACTATGTGTCCAAAGAATTAGGGATCAGTATGGACAGAGATGTAGATCCTGAAACAGTCGCCACCTATACTGTCACAGATGGCGCACCACACCTGGACAACGAATACACCATTTTCGGTCGGGTGGTAGAAGGCCTGGAGGTGATAGACAAAATAGCCGCAGTGAAAACCGCCCGTGGCGACAAACCCGAAAAAGACACCTACCTGACCATAGAACTGGAGATGGTGCCCAAAAAAGAGATCACCAAAAAATACGGGTACGAATACCCGAAAGAAAAATAACATGCGCGTGCTCATCACCGGTGCCAATGGACTCCTGGGCCAGAAACTCGTGAGTCTATTATCCGGCATGCATGAAATCACCACGATAGCTACCGGGCGGGGACCAAATAGAAACCCCGCCGGTAGCTATTCTTATTTATCAGCAGACCTCACCCACCCAGAGGAAGTCAATCAACTCATCAGAGACTCCCGGCCAGATGTCCTCATTCATTGTGGAGCCATGACCCAGGTGGATGAATGTGAGCTCCACCCAGACCAGTGCTGGCAAGCCAACGTGAACGCCACAGAATACCTGCTGGCCGCTGCCAAAACTGTCAACGCCTATTTCCTATACGTTTCTACGGATTTCGTCTTTGATGGTGAAAATGGCCCTTACGAGGAAAATGACCTTCCCAACCCCATCAGCCACTATGGCCGTAGTAAGCTGGAAGCTGAATCGCTGGTTTTGAACAGTGGTTTGAAGGCTTCAATCGTGCGGACGGTTCTGGTCTATGGTGTGGCACATGACCCGAGCAGGTCCAATATTGTGTTGTGGGTCAAAAACAGCCTTGAACAGCATAAACCCATCCAGGTTGTGAATGACCAGTGGCGCACGCCCACGCTGGCCGAGGATTTGGCTTTCGGTTGCTGGTTAGTAGCCAAAAACCGACATCAGGGAATCTTTCACCTTTCCGGAGAAGAGATGGTCTCTCCCTATTCTCTGGCCATCATGGTGGCTGATTGCTTTCAGCTGGACCGATCGCTGATCAGTGCAGTGGATGCCTCTACTTTTACCCAGCCCGGCAAGCGCCCACCCAGAACAGGCTTTATCATTGAAAAGGCAAAAGGCATGGGCTTTCGTCCCAAATCAATTGCTGAGGGTCTGGCCATTGTCGAAAGTCAGCTTTCCTGACTGCTGATAATACTCACTTTTCGATTCAAAATTCTTACCTTTTGTCCAGTTTAAGCAACGCCACTCGTCTAAACCGAAAACGCTCATGAAAAACCTACTCTTTTCTTCCCTTTTCTTTCTCTCCTTTCTGGCCTATGGCCAAAGCACTCCGAATTTCTCCTGGCTCACCGGTACCTGGACGGGCCCGGGATTTGGTGGCACCTTCGAAGAAGTATGGTCAGACCCAGCCGAGGATGGAACCATAATGGGTATGTTTCGCCATTTTGGGGAGGACGGCACAGTCAGCTTTTATGAGTTTTGGGTACTGGATAGCACCGGCATGAAACTCCGACATTTCAATGAAGATTTTACCGGGTGGGAGACCCGTGAAGAATATGTTTCTTTCGAAAAGGTGGAATTCTCCCCTGGTAAAGTGATCTTGAAGGGGCTGACTTACGAACAGACCGGGCCCGATAAAATGGTCATTTCTCTGAAACTCACGCATGAGGGCGTGACCAGAACGGAAGTTTTCAATATGACGAGAAATCAATAAGATCCGGCGCGGGTAGCGGCGATTGCCGAGAAAGTACGCAAAGACCGTGAAGGTATTGCGAACTTTCTTAAATTTGGTAGACGCCATAATCAATCGCCAGTGAAATATTTGAAATTCAGCAATGGAGATGAAATGCCCATGATCGGGCTTGGAACTGCCGGTATCCCGGCCGAGCAGGCTTACGATGTAATTCGGAAGGCCATCCAAATCGGGTATCGACATTTTGATTGCGCTCCTATCTATAAAAATCAGGCTGAAATAGGTCAGGCACTCCATGATGCCATGGCAGATGGAGAAGTGACCCGCGAAGAGCTCTGGGTTACCTCCAAACTCTGGAATTCGGACCATCGGTACAACGACGTGGAGCCCGCCTGTGAAAAAACACTGACAGAATTACAACTGGACTATCTGGACCTATACCTGATCCACTGGCCGGTGGCCAGCGAAAGAGGGGTGGAGTACCCACAAGCCGAAGAAGATTATCTGGCCGAAGAAGAAGCCCCCCTGGAAGATACCTGGACAGGGATGGAAGACTGCCAAGATTCAGATCTCGCCAAGCACATCGGCGTAAGTAATTTCAACATTGAAAAACTCAAGCTGGTACTGGAGGACTGTATGATGCCACCGGAGGTCAATCAGTGCGAACTGCACCCGTACCTCCCCCAGCAGACACTTTATGACTATTGCAGGAGTAATAAAATCCATATGGTGGCCTATGCCCCGCTGGGTTCTCCGGGCAGGCCTGAAAATCAGACCCTGGACAATGAGCCCTTTCTCCTTACTGAGCCGGCCATTACAGAAATTGCACAAAAACAGGGCTGCACGGAAGCCCAAGCACTCCTCGCTTATGGCATCAAACGCAAGACGGCCGTAATCCCGCGATCCACCAACCCAGACAGACTCAAAGAAAACCTTGAGTCCATCAATTTCTCTGTAGACCGGGAAGACCTTCGATCACTCATCGTACTCACCAAATACCGGTATTTCAAAGGGGAAGAATATACCATACACGGCTCGCCATACAAGCTCACGGACATCTGGGAATACTAACAAGCGATGACTGTTGACTCCCATGCATAATACGGTAAAGATTCCAACAGAGGAAAAAGCATTCAGGGACCTCTTTGAGGAACATTATGCCCCCTTGGTGCTATTCGCCTTCAATTATGTAAAAGATCAGGATGAAGCCGAAGAAATGGTGCAAGAAGTAATGACCAATGTGTGGATCAAAGCGGAAACCATAACAATCACCAGTTCTGTGAAGTCCTACCTGTATGGCTGTGTCCGAAATGCCTGCCTGAATCATCTCAAACATCAAAAAATAGTCAACCAGTATCAAACTCATCAACTGACGACTGCATCGGCATCCTTCGATGAGTCCCCGCTCGAGCTGGAAGAATTGCAGGAGAAGCTCAGGACAGCACTGGATAAAATCCCAACCAGGTGTCGTGAAGTCTTCGAGCTCAATCGGTTTGAGGGCCTCCGGTATAAAGAAATCGCAGCTCAACTGAACCTCTCCCTCAAGACGGTGGAGAATCAAATGGGAAAAGCACTCAAAATCCTACGCGAAGAGCTGGGCGATTATCTGTATTTGATCATTTGGAGTAGCAGTGGCATGGGGGTAATTTTTGAATTAATTGTCAGATAAGCAGACATGGAGAAACAACAACCATATCATCCCGATCACGAAGCCCTGGCCCGGTACTTCTCTCAGGAAATCAGTGCCGAAGAGCGACGGACCATTGAGGAATGGCGTGACTCCTCTCCTGAACATTTAGACTCCTTTGTGACCTACCAAACCATTTGGGCAGACCTGGGAACGCTCTCGGGCGCCAGGGATCTTACCATCGATACCAGCATGGCCTGGCAGAAAGTGAAAGCCAAAAAAGTGGAACACGACAGCTATAACAATGCCCCCATACAATGGTGGTGGAAGGTGGCCGCCGCACTGGTCCTCATCTCGGGTATGGCATTTCTCTACCAGAGCCTCTTCTCGGAAACCCAAAAAATCACTTACTCTGCCAAACAGATAGAAACCCTTCGACTTCCCGACGGATCGGACATTACTCTAAATGCCAACGCCACACTCACCTATCCTGAGTACATGGATAAGTCACGAGTATTGACTCTGGAGGGAGAGGCTTATTTTGAGGTAACTCATAACCCCAACAACCCATTTGTGATCAGCACCGGTGGTGCCACGATCACGGTATTGGGTACCTCTTTCAATGTAAAATCGATGAGTGATCGGGTAGAAGTGCTGGTAGAGACAGGTCGGGTATCCTTAGCGAGCCCAGAACAGCAGGCCCTCCTCACAGCCGGAATGAAAGGTGTTTACCTGACCAATAACCAACAAATCACCAGCGACACCTCTGACCCAACCGGGCAGGGGCTCTTTTGGAAAACTAGGAAACTCACGTTTGAGGGAGAAGCACTCAAAAGTGTGATTCAAACCTTGAAGACGGCCTATGGCATCACCATCACCCTGGAAAATGACCGCCTCAGCACATGTCGGCTAAATGCCGTTTTTGAAGAGGAAGACCTCCAAACCGTCTTACAGGTCATCTCGCTGAGCCTGAATCTGGAGGTGACCCAAACAGAAGATGGATACTTAATCAAAGGAGCCGGGTGCGACATGTAATTCTTCTGCTTGCCTTCATGCTGGTGTTTTCAGCCAGTGGTCAGTCAAACGATGCTGTGTCATTGAATTTGGAAAATGCCTCCTATCAAAGTGTTTTCCAGACATTGACCACCCTTACCGGGAAAAAATTTGCCTACAACAGCGACTTGATCCCCGACAAGCCAGTGAACGTGAAAGCAGAGCAGGAACCTTTGGCTATGGTTTTGAAAAAAATCCTTGGCAGTGAACTCTCTTATGTAGAGCGGGGCCACTATATCATCATCGTTTCGGCAGAAAAGCCTAAAAAACAGGTTTCCGTTACCACTCAGGGAGAAATTCTGGACGCCGATACACATGAGGAGCTCGCAGAAGTAAGTGTCTATGAAGTGAACCGCCTCACTTCAGCCATGACTGACCATTTTGGCAAGTACACGCTGACAGCCACTGTACCCGACGAAGTGGCATTCATCGCCATCAGCAAAGCCAATTATCAGGACACCGTGATCCAGGTGAGTGCAAAAGATCGCTTCTTCACCGTATTGCTCAAGCCCATACAGGAAATCCAGCAGCAGAACCCAACTGACACCTTGAAATTGGTACAGTTTTTTACGCGCAATAAAGTAAGAAAACACGCCAATAACGTCAGCCTGACAGAACGCAGACTAGCACAGGCGTCTCTGACCCCTGGATTGAGTACCAATGGGTTTATCTCAGGCAAAATCTCAAATGTAGTTTCGTTCAATATCATTGCTGGATATGCGCACTCGCTACACGGAGTGGAGCTGGGTGGATTTATCAACATGGAGCGTATGGAAGGTTCCGGTCTCCAGATGGCGGGAGCTATCAACATTGTGGGGAGCCACTTCCACGGCAATCAATGGGCTGGGGCTTCCAACATCACCTTGCAAGACATGGCGGGGTTCCAGGCGGCGGGGTTCTCCAACCATACGAAGAAGGTCGTCGGCTTTCAGATGGCTGGAGTTCTCAATACAGCATCTGAAACTCGTGGGTTACAGATGTCCGGCTTTGCCAACCATACATCGGGCACCTTGAAGGGCATCCAACTAGCTGGCTTCGTCAACCGCACCGGTACTTTGAAAGGCATGCAAATCGGGATTGTCAACCTGGCCAAAGAAGTAGAAAGTGGTTTTTCCATCGGGCTGATCAACCTTTTTAAGGACGAACTCCATCAGCTGGAAGCGAGTGCAAACGACGTTACGCCCTATAACCTCTCTTTCAAATCAGGGCTCCATCATTTCTACAGCATCATTTCTGCGGGCATAGACCCTCACACCGGGCAGCTATGGAGCTATGGGTTGGGTTTTGGCACTCAGCGGGCACTCAATCAAGTGCTGCTAGCCTCCACAGAATTGTCCATAAATACACTCCAGCCGCTAAACAGTGCCTTTATGGATGGGTTCAACAGTGACCTCCGTTGGGCTCTACGCATCGGAGGCCAGCTCACTAAGAAGATCTCAATCCACGGAGGGCCAGTCCTGCATTACTATTTCTTTGGCAGGCATGGCCAAAACCCGGAGTTCTCCGATCGATTTGGGACCAATACCCTCTATCAAAAAACGGATGGAAATGCCCTTACCAAGGCTTGGGTAGGCTATGAAGCTGCCATTCGGTTTTAATTTTTACACCACGTGGGGGTAAAATCCACTTTGGTTTTCATCAGTGTGTAATCGTCAAAAAACGCACTTATGAAAACTAAATTTTTAATGCTCACTATCCTTTTTCTCATTGTCTCCAATGCCTATAGCCAAACACAGGTGATCCGGGGTAAACTGATTGACACAGATTCAAAGAGCCCGCTGATCGGGGCCACCATCAGAGTGCTGGGAAGTGATCCTGTTTTGGGAAATGTAACCGACATCAATGGAGAGTTCAGAATAGACCAGGTGCCGCTCGGAAGAGTAAACCTGATGGTGACCTACATTGGCTACGAAGACCGGGTGATCCCAAACGTGCTGGTCACGGCAGCCAAGGAAGTCATTGTCAATGTATCAATGATCGAGTCGGTGGAAAAGCTGGCAGAAGTAGTGGTCACCGCAGATCGCAACAAAGGAGAAGTCCGCAATGAAATGGCACTGGTCAGTGCACGTTCCTTTTCTGTAGAAGAAACGCAGCGGTATGCAGGGGCCTTTAGTGATCCTGCCCGCATGGTCTCCACCTTCGCTGGTGTGGCCGGTGACGCAGAGGGAGACAATAACATTGTGGTGAGAGGAAACTCCCCAAAAGGGCTACTGTGGAAACTGGAAGGGGTAGAAATCCCAAATCCCAATCATTTTGCAAGCGAAGGCTCTACAGGAGGACCGGTAAATGCTCTGAATAGCAATATGCTGGACAATTCGGACTTTTACTCCGGAGCATTTGCGCCTGAATATGGCAACGCCCTTTCTGGCATTATGGATATTCGCTTCAAAAAGGGTAATAACCAAACAAGAGAATACACGGCAGGAGCCAGCACGCTCGGCCTGGAATTCACAGCTGAGGGCCCCTTCAAAAAAGGCTACAATGGTTCGTACATCGCCAACTATCGATATAGCTCCCTCCAGCTACTTTCAGACCTGGGTATTCTCGATTTTGGGGGAATCCCAAAATACCAGGATGCCTCCTTCAATGTGAACCTGCCCATCAACCGGAAGCATACACTGGCGCTATTTGGGCTGGGTGGTAAAAGTAAAATTCAAAGCGAAGAGGAACTGGACAATGGTGATCCGGCCTACAAAGGAGAATTCAATTCTGACCTGGGCATTTTGGGTCTCTCCCATGTCCATTTTATATCTGATAAAGCCTACCTGAAAAATATAGCTACCCTCTCCGCTACTAGTCTCTACTCCGTGGATGACCTGGTGAATGATAACAAGGAGTTTTACAATGCTTACAATTCGGATATCTCTAAAACCACCCTAAGAACGGTATCAACCTTCAATTACAAAATCAGTGCTCAACATAAGGTGGAAACAGGAGTAATATTTAGTGATCTGAGCTATGACGCCACGGCCAATGAATATAACTATGACCACCAGGCCCTGGAAAATGTGCTCTCTGACCAGGGAGGGTCGCAAACCATTCAGGCCTTTACCAGCTGGAAATACAGAGTGAACGAAGACTGGACCATCACCTCGGGCATTCATTATCTTTATTTTGACCTCAGCAATGCCCACTCTGTAGAACCACGAGCAGCACTCAAATGGCAAATGACTCCTCGCCAATCACTAAATGCGGGCTACGGTCTTCACAGCAAGGTGGAGAGCATTTCCACCTATCTGGCCAAAACCTCCAATGACCAGGAACAACTGATACAGCCTAATAAAAACCTGACTCCCTCGAAAGCACACCATTGGGTGTTGGGCTATGACCTCACCGTCAGTCCACAAGCACACCTCAAAGCGGAAGTCTATTATCAGCATCTGTTTGACATTCCAATCGAAAATCTCCCAGGGAGCACCTTTTCATTGCTAAATGCGTCCGACTCCTATATCAACCGCCCGTTGATCAACGATGGGACAGGAAGGAATTATGGTCTGGAACTCACCTATGAGCGATTCTTTCACCAGGGCCTCTACTACATGGGTACCTTGTCACTGTTCCAGTCGCTCTACACTGCCATGGATGGTGCAGAGCGGTCTACCGCCTACAATGGCAACTACATGGCCAATTTTATAGGAGGGAAAGAGTTTAACGTCGGTGGGCCGGAAAAGAACAAAGTATTTTTTGTGAATGCAAAAGTGGCCTTACTGGGAGGTGGCAGATATACTCCTTTGGATCTGGAGCGCTCCCGCGAACAAGGGCATGCGGTGTATCATGAAGACAAACCCTTCTCACAAAAAGGAGATGATGTGTTTTTTGTGAATCTGACTGTGGGAACGAGAAAAAACAAGAAAAACACCACCCGTGAATTCAAAATAGATGTGCAAAACGTGACCAACAACCAGGCCGTAATCAGGGAATACTATCTGGAACCCACCGGAGAGATAGAGCGAGGCACGCAGCTCTCCCTGATTCCCAACATCGTCTATTCGATCAAGTTCTAACAAAAAAGGGGCTGTGTTGCACAGCCCCTTTAAGTTTCTCCTGGTTTCAGGGATTACCTGCCCCCATCTCCTTTTTTCTTCTTTCCAAAAATATCCTTTACAGCATCCTTGGCCTTATCTTTTACCTCCTCCTTGGTCTCTTCCACTTCTTTCTTTACCTCTTCTTTGGCCGCATCCACTTTTTCCTTTACTTCCGTGGTTACCGAATCCTTTTTGGCCTCCAACTCCTGCTTGATTTCTTCTTTCTTGGCGTCCATCTTTTCTTTGGCCTGTGCCTGCAATGCCGCCTTCACACTGGAGCTACCTCCACTGGTTCCTGGCTGTGCGCTGAGCAGGTTCACCTTAGGGTCATCATAAGTCCCCTTAATTCCCAGGTTCAGGGTGATGTCTTTTCCAATGGCATTATCCAAGCCGGCGAAAGAAGAAATCGCACTATTAAGTGCCTGACCTACCTGCCCTGAAGGCACATCCATGGACATTAGGTAATCCAGACTTCCGTCCACACCTGTACTACCTCCAACAGTCGCCTTTCTGCCACCAATGGTCAGGTCAAATGGTTCAACATATAAGCGCCCATTTTTTATTTCTGTTGCCAGCAACACATCTTTCAGTGACACTTCCCCGTCCTGCTGATTCAGCTTGCTCACATTGGACACTGCAGACAATAGTTTCACATCTTTCAGCGTGGCCTGGGCTATTTCCATGAGCCCGGCGCCTTGCATCTCTTCATAAATTGGCATCATATCAGCGCCCAGGCTTCCCCCAATTTTGAAGTCTGTTGAAAACTTACCGGTCATTTTTTCAGCGACCGGAGCCAGTTTCTGCACCGTCACAAACGACTCGAAAGCAGAAGCAATGGACAAGCCTTTGATTTTGAAGTCAAAATCATACAATGGTTGGTCAAGCGCCATAGCGGATTCGTATGCACCATTCAATTCAAAATAACCATCCAGGAGGTTGAATCCCGCTTTTTCCAGTCGAAGTGCACCGTCTCGTATAATCACCTTTCCACCAAAATCCTTTAGTTCCAGATTGTCATACTTAATCAGGTCAATTTTTGAAGTCAGCACAAAATCAATATTTTCAGGAATACGCACCACTTCCATAGCCGCCGTATCCACAGTCTCTTCGGTGGTGGTCTCTTCGGTCATCCACTCGTTGGCATCTACTAGCGCTGAGCTAAAGTTCAGTTTGCCATAAAGTTTGGCACTATCGGCCAGGGCATATTGCAAATAGTTGGTAATCTCACCATCCATATTGAGGTCTGTTTTTCCGGCGTTCCCTTTGAAATTGGTCAGGGCAATACGAGCGGGATCAAAGGTCATTCGGGTATTGGCAATGCCAAAGCCCTGTTGCAAATCGGGACTTTCAAAATAAAAGTTATCCATTCCCAAACTGCCCGAAGTAGGCAAGGAAGCATACCGTCCGGCATCCAGATCAGACATCCGTCCCTTGGTACTCAGGTCTGCACTCACGAGTCCTTTCAGGGTCATATCCTCCAGCTTCACTACTTTGGTTAATTTCTCCAAATCCAGGTTGCCTTTCATGTTAAAATCCCAGAAATAATCCTCCAAGTCCTTAAAATACAGATAGGCTGAAACTTCCTCTCCATCCAGCTTCATGTGAAACTTGTCCATGACAAAACTGGTCTCCCGCAAATCCGCTGACGGATAATCAAATTTGGCACTCACCACAATCTCCTCCATTGGGATGGGATACTCCGCATAAGATATTTTACCCTCTGCGATTGCAAAACTGGCAGTAACCTTGGGCATTGACTCCTCATTGTAGACACCCGTAACCGCTCCATTAAAGTTAACAGAGCCGGTTGCAGTTACTCCATCCATATACTCCTGATAAACCCCCGGGATCAGGGATAAGACGCTCAGCAGATTGATGTCCTTACCTCCATAGGTGATATCCATCTCAATGTCATCACCAGGCATACTCACATAGCCATCAAAACCAAACCCAAAGTCATTCAGACTGGCTTTATTTTCCTTGAAGGTAAACTTCATGTTAGCCAGATCCATCGCCATCACGATATCCGCCACCAATTGCTTGTTGCTGATGTACTCTACCCCATCATAAGTGAGTGAAAATGATTCAACAGTTGTGGAGGTAGACATGTCAAAAACATCCTGAGAAAAATCACCCGAACCACTGTGTTTTAAGCCGCCAATACTGGCCACCATAGGAAGTGTGGCATCATCATAAATCAACTTGGCGTTGGTAATCTCCCAGCCCTGAATCTGAATACTGATGGGCTCAGATGCTGTCGACTCCTCCTCGGTGGTCTCATCGGATGGCTTGGCTATGTCATAGTTGGCCGTGCCATCTTCCAGCACAATCACCTTGATGTTAGGATCCACCAGTGACACATTTACAATTTTGATTTGATCCCCACTAATCACTGACATGATGTCCAGAGTAATCCCAAACTCCCCTACAGATACCAGCGTATCCTGCTCGAACGGGGCTAATCCTACGATTCCGAAGTTTCCGACAGTAACGGAAAGGTCCGGAAAACTCTTGAAAAGGGAGAGGCTGAAAGCCTCGGTATCATAAAATATTTTAGCATTTAAGCTATTGTCTAGCTCCTTGTCAATGGCCGCCCGAATGTCATCCTTAAAAATGATGGGAACGGCGATAGCCGTAATCAAAACAAGGCCGATAAGCACGGCAAGAATGATGAGAACTTTTTTCATAATCCGAAAATTTAAATATCACTACCAAATTACGGATTAAACCAATAGATGCCATAGCTGTTCAGAGAATTAACTAATCCTTCACCTGAAGCTGTGAATCGGTATTGGAAAGGCTTACTTCTCGAGCGTAAGGAAAATGTCCTCCATCAACTGAAGGCGGATGAGATCCGTCGTTTTTTCCCTGATCTGATAGACCATGCCAGGGGTGTCTTCATCATTGATCAGAATAAGGGAATCATTGCTCACTCTCCATCTCAATGAATGATCGAGGGTGTCTTTGCTAAAAACACAACCCTCAAACCCATAGGCCTTAATGTTGACCATTTCCGGTCCAAAAATGACCATGCCGGGCATGGTGTAATCCGAAATGCCTTCTATCCCTTCGAAAGATGCCGGGTCTGTTTCCCAGGTAGCTGTCCATTCTCCCTCCCATCCAGAAGGTTTTTCACCTCCACCGGAACAAGCCACCAAAAATCCTAAAAGTGTAATTGCCAAAACTCTTTTCATAACGCGCTAAAATAATGCTAAAAATACTTAAGCATCAATTCTATGAGTTTCTTTTTGAAAGAAGTATAGGGTGGGTACACGGTACGTGCCACTGTAAAGCCTACTCTTTGCTTCAATACGGCCTTGCCATGGCTGAATGCTAAAAATCCGGCCTTGCCATGAGATTTGCCCAGTCCGCTGTTGTTCACCCCTCCCATAGGAAGATGCGGATGCCCAAATTGCAACACACTGTCATTGATCACCACCGACCCTGAGCTGGTTTGCTTCAAAACCTTCTCCTTATGGGCCCGGCTCCCACTGTAATGGTAAAGGGCAAGAGGCTTAGGCCGATCGTTGATGTACCGGATCACTTCATCCAGGTCATCATAGGCCATCACGGGTAGTATGGGGCCAAAAATCTCCTCTTGCATCAGGTGCATCTGGTCTGTGACCTGAGTCACTATCGTTGGCTGAATGTACAGGCCACCGGCATCCATGTTTCCACCAAAATCAAGGTGGGCGCCTTGCTCCAAAGCATCTTTTAAAGCACCGGATAATCGTTCGTGATGTCGCGTATTAATAATGGAAGCATAGTTCTGCTTATCCCGATAGCGCTTTTCCGCTTCTGATCGTAGCCCCGCCAACAGGGTCTCCAGTCGGGACCTGTGTACAAAAACATAATCCGGAGCCACGCAGGTCTGGCCAGCATTGGTCCATTTACCCCAGGTGATTTTTCTTGCAGCATCGGCAATGTCAGCAGTTTCATCTACGATGGTTGGTGACTTCCCTCCCAGCTCCAGTGTCACCGAGGTTAGATTTTTTGCCGCAGCAGTCATCACCACCTTTCCTACAGCGGGGCTTCCTGTAAAGAAAATGTGATCATAAGGCAGGCTTAGTAGCTCAGAAGCCACCGCAGCATCCCCCTCCAGCATGGCCACCTGATCACTGGGAAAAAGCGATTCGATCATATCCCTGATTACCCGGTTAGTTGCCGGAGTAAACTCTGACGGCTTGAGCACTACGGTATTACCAGCCGCAATGGACGAAACAACAGGGCCAATGGCCAATAGAATCGGGTAGTTCCAGGGTGAAATGATCAATGAGGTTCCCTTAGGCTCATACTGAACGTAAGCTGAAGTCCCCAGAAAAGAAAGACTTCCATCTATGGGCTCAGGAGATGTCCATCTCCGGAGATTACTTATGGCGTGACGACACTCTGACAGGACCGGGTATACCTCGGTAATGTCCACTTCGGAGGCGGGTTTCGCAAGGTCCTTAAACACTGCATGGTGTATTTGATCACGGTGCTCAAGTATCCATTTTTCCAACTGGCGGAGTTTCCTACGTCGATCTTTCCAATGTCCTGCTCGGTTGAGCAGAGCCGCTTTTTTTTGACTTTCAAAAAGGGCTGTTGCATTCAGGTCACCTGTATTGGGGTTCATGGGCTGTGTCGTTTATTAATAATTTGTTAACATGTTATCATTTTGTTAACTTTCACGTAACATTAAAGTAAACCCAGGCTAACAACTCCAACCACAGGTGCGACATCATAAGGTTACGAATGAAAAGTTTTATCGGCATATTGTTCATCTCATTTCTGGCTTCGGGCATGGCCCGTGCTCAGGAAGCGCCGCTATTTCATTCCTCTTTTGAAGAACAAGCATTCGCCTCAGGTGATCCCATCCAGATTCTGCTTGCCTCCGACGATCAGGTTGATCACAATAAATATAGCGCTTATAGGGATGAAATAGAGCAGCTGGTGCTCAAGCTGAAGAATAAACATCGGGGTGACAAAAGTATCGCCCTGATAGAAAAGGCCTTCTACTACACACACCGAAAAAGTTTAGACTGGTACGAAAACTATGTGACTTTGAGTGACCTGCTCCAGGATGGAAAATACGATTGTCTCACTGGCACGGCTCTTTATGCCATTATTTTATCCGAATTGGGCGTAGACTACTCCATTTATGAGTTTGACTTCCACGTTTTTCTGGTTGCGAGTGTCAATGGGGACAGTGTGCTATTGGAATCCACCGACCCTTACTATGGTTTTGTGAACCGCTCTGACGAAATATCCAAACACATCAACCAGTACCTTACCGGAGAGGAGTCTCCACAAAACTCAAACGCTCCTGTGGGAAGCAATGGCCATCAGTATTCCAGCCATATCAATAACAGAATTACCTTGAATGAACTTGCCGGTTTGCAATATTTCAACCTGGCCATCAATGCATTCAACCAGGGTGAGGTTGAGTTGGCTTCCAGCCTGCTAAATAAAGCAAATCTCCTCTACCCAAGTCAAAGGATAAAGGAGATTCAAAAAGTCTTTGCTAATCGTTAAGGTTTATTCTGCAATCTTAAATTCCACCCTTCTGTTCTTTTGCCTTCCCGCGCTCGTGTCATTAGTATCTATAGGTTGTGCTTCACCATATCCCATTGTCACGATTCGATCAGCCGTGATCCCATTTTGTCTGAGGTAGTTTGTAACCGCCTGCGCCCTTCGTTGTGACAATCTCTGGTTATAGTCAGCGTCTCCTCTGGAGTCAGTATGCCCAGATACCTCCACCTTCTTGATCTCACCGCTCTGCATGTATTCCAGCAATCTGCTTAGCTCCGGATAAGATGAAGTTTTAAGTACAGCCTGGTCAAAGTCGAAGAAAATGTTCTTAAGTACGATGCTCGCTCCCTTTTTAATCTGCGACAGATAGATATCCACCACGATGGAGTCATTGGAGGCCAGTTTATTCAAATCAAAGTTTTCATTAGTAGAGATATAACCCGGATGCTTGGCCAACAGGCCATAGCGGGCTCCACCACGCACAGTCATCTCAAAAATTCCATTTTCATCAGACCTCACCTGACCAATATCAACACCATCAGGTAACCGCTCCAACACCATGTGCACACCCGGCATCAGCATGTTGGTGCCCTGCTCCATCACACGTCCTTTGATGGTGGCGAAATAAGCATCTGGCTTGTCTGTGGTAAGGTGTCCCACGGTTTCCATAAGAGGACTGCCTTTATCCAAAAAAATATCATCGGCCTTAAACCTGAAGATATCCGTGTCATCATCTATGGTTCCTCTTGAGAAATAGATGTGCTTTCCAGAAGAAGGAATACTAAAATACTGATCATCTCCTTTGGAGTTGACACTGCTTCCCAGGTTTTCCGGGTCAGACCAGCGTTCCCAGGTCTTATCCAAGCGAATGGTTACATAGATATCAGACCCTCCATATCCGCTCAGTCCTGAAGTAGAATAATAGAGCGTCTTCTCATCGATACCCAAAAATGGTGAGAAATCATCCGCTGCTGTATTGATCTCATCTCCAAGGTTCTTGGGTTCCGACCAGGTGCCGCCCTGATCGAAAGAAACGTATAGATCACGTCCACCATAAGAATCATCTCTTTCTGCCGCTATGACCATCGCCTTACCCGAAGCAGAGAGAAAATAGTCCACCTTTGGCGAATAGTTGTAATCATTGGTGACCTCCACTGCTACAGGGTCGTCGAATTTGTCTCCCTTTCGCCTGGACACGGACACTCCAGTGTACATCCGGCCCTTTTTTCCGTATCGGTTGCCCAGCACCAGTACCTCTTCTCCATCCACCATGGTAATAGAAGAAATAAAATTTGGACCTTCCGTATTCAGTGGTGGCCCAATATTCTTGGCAGGTAACCATTCACCCGTTTTCGGGTCAAGATCAGAAACCCAGATATCCTCCACATCATCCACACCTCCTACATTGTCGGGGTGGTACCTTCTACTAAAATAAAGGTGTTTTCCATCTGGGGAGATGATAGGACTATGCTCGATGTACGGACTATTTACGTTTGTCGAGAGTTTATCTGCCTCTTTATTCTGGGCCATGCCCGGGACCAAATTAATAAGTACCGAAATCGGCAAATTGGACGCTGAGATACCTATCGCATCGATGGCATTGTAGCCTGGTACCGCTTCTCCATCTATAAATACCTTGATGGCATAGATTTCGTAGGGGGTATCGTCAAAGAAAAGGTTCAGCAACCGGCTGTCTATAGGAATAGCACGGGGAGTAAGTTCAAACAGCGTGTACTCATTGTATTCATTGTCATAGGCGTAGACCCTCGTCACTGCACCCGGATTTTCTGATTCAGCAATGGCCACCTGCTTGGCTCTGATGGGCTTGTCGAATGAAACCATGATGAATTCCTCCCCATTCTCAGACTTTGGTCTCCAGGCGTTAGGGTTGTCCCCACCTGATGGCATCACATTCGGCTTGTGTAGCGCCTGAATAGCAGAATATTCCAATGGCGAATACTCACTTGAGACATCCACCACTTGCGATCCCCAAACCACAGTTTCCTGCGCGAAGGTTGAAAGTGTAACAAAATAGGCAAAAAGGTAAACGGCGACTGATTTTTTCATAAGGCTTGGTATTATCTACTGATGACACGAACTTCTACCCGGCGATTCTTGGTTTTCGCTTCATCGGTCCTTTCAGTATAAAGTGGTTGGCTACCACCAAAGGCTTTGGTTAAAACCCTGTTCTTTTTTACACCCTTGCTCACAAGGTATTCTTTTACAGCCACAACCCTGGCTTCCGAGAGTGACATATTGGCCTCTGGGTTTCCTGCAAAATCGGTATGCCCTTCCAGCTGGATAATGAGGGAAGGTCTACTATCGAGGTACTCTACCAGGTTGTCCAGTTCTTCAAAAGAACTCTCGGTGATCACGTCACTCCCCCTGGCAAAGATCAGGTTATTCAGGGTGATCAGCTCAGGTTCTTCTTCTGGCTCCAGGTAAAAATCGAAATTCATAGACCCGTCGCCATTTGCGTTGGTGACTGTTAATTCACGGGTCAGTTCTAAAAACCCATTGAGCGTAATTCGAAAATTATACTTGTCTCCATTGATCAAATAGAATTCATAGTTGCCCTGAGGACCACTCTTTGCAGTACCCATATCATCATAGTACGGCAGCTTTTCATAGTAAATGGATGCTGAGATGCCTGAGGAATCCTTTTGGCTGAGTACTTCCCCATTAAACCTTACATATTTATCTATGGCCTGACCTTGGGATATGAGTGCGGCAGTGATCAAAATCAGACTCAGTAAAGTTCTGTACATGATTTTAGGTTTGGTTTTGAACCAAATTAACGGAAATAAATCTAAATATTAAAATCCTGTACCTGTATTGCTTACTTCTGAGAAAGCGGTATCTGAGCAAGCATTGGCTTTGCAGAGTCTTCCTTGATCTTCATTAATTTGTTGATCATCACATTTTTTACGTGCAGGAAGTCCTTCAATTTTTTAGGGTCAATAGGCTCTGAGGGTGGTAAATCTACTTTCAAGGCATCTACCTGAATACCATTTTTCCAGAACCTGAAACACAAGTGAGGCCCATTGGCTAGCCCAGTACTACCCACATAACCGATGGTTTGACCCTGTTTTACAGTCACTCCCGGCCGTATCCCTTTGGCTATTTTGGACATGTGCAGGTACTGTGTAGTATAGTTACTGTTATGCTTCACTTTGACATAGTTTCCGTTGTACTGACCGTACTTGGCCTCCAAAATCACCCCATCTCCAACACTTCGAATTTCTGTCCCCACAGGTGCAGCATAATCTGTTCCCAGATGTGCCTTGTAGCGCTTCTGCACAGGGTGGTACCTGCGTGGGCTGTATCTTGAGCTGATCCTGGAGTAATTGAGTGGCGCTCTTAGAAAAGTCTTTCTGAGGCTGTTACCGTCTTCATCAAAATAGTCCTCCTGTCCTTCTTGATTATAGTATACCGCGAAGTACTCTTTATCAAAATGCTTAAAGTAAGCACCCAATATTCTATCAACGCTCACCACTTCACCATCTACACTTCTCTGGTCATAAATGACCCTAAACTCATCTCCTTTCTGGATTCGGAAAAAGTCCACCTGCCAGGCAAAAATATCTACCAGTTTATTTACCAAAAGAGGAGAAGCACCTTCAGCCAACACGGCTTCATACACACTTGATTCGATTTTCGCCGTGAGTACACGCTCCTCGCGGACCACGGGCCTGGCCACACTCTGCACATAAATGGAGTCTGAAAGATTAAAAATGACGTACTGGGTCGGATCCGGCTCAAAGATGAACTGACGTGCTGTTTTCAGCTCATCCCGCTCATGAATAATGGTAAACGGATATCCGGCTTTGAGCTTTCGCACATCAAAAACTCCTTTTGAGGCATTTGCCAGGGCGTAAATATCTTCCCTGGATATATTAAAGTTGGAAAGAATTTCAGAAATGTTCTGGCTCCATTTTACTTTGCCTTCAAACACATCAAAAGAGTCGATGGCGATCCCGTATAGGAGGGTTGGCTCTGGCAGGATTTCCTGAAATAAAGAATCGGGCTCCTCTATGGAAATAGTTTCAATCTCAAGGCCTTCATTCGTACTTCCGTAGAAGTAAACCAACATGACGGCCAACACCACACCAATTCCAAATACAATTTTCTTCGACATATCCGCTCAAACGCTCAGTTTCACATTGCAGTCTTTCCCTGCTCCAAAAACGCTACAAAGTTATCAACATTTAAATCATAAGCCTTGGGTTCCGTAAGAATCGTCCCGTCAGGCGAAAGAATGAGATAATAGGGCTGGGCATTGTTGCCATACCTGGTGATCTGAAAATCCGCATTCTGCTTACCAATGGTTTTCTTGACCTTGCCATCATACTCAGACGTATACCACTGGTCTTCTGAAAGCTCTGTCTTGTCATCTACATAAAGGGCCAACAAGACAAAATCCTCTCTGAGTCGATTCAGGACCGCCGGTTCTGACCACACCCTTGCCTCCATTTCACGGCAGTTCACGCACCCATGACCAGTGAAGTCTACGAATACGGGTTTATTCTCTTTCTGCGCACAGGCCAGTGCCTGATCGTAATCAAAATACCCTCTGAGACCATGAGGCCAATGTAGAAAATCAGCGTATAGTGGTTCCTCGCACCCTTTTGGGGAATCCAGAGGCAAACCAGAATCCCTGATCTCGCTAACCAGATCAAAATCGTGCGTGGACACCGGAGGGAGATAACCTGCCAGTGCTTTCAGGGGTGCGCCAAACATGCCCGGGATAAGATAGGCCACAAACGCAAAAGTGGCCATACTCAGCATGAGTCTGGATACTGATACGGTCTTTAACTCACTGTCTCCGGGGAGTTTTATTTTTCCTAATAGATAAAACGCCAGCATCGTGAAAATGACAATCCAGATGGCCAGGTAGATCTCTCTGTCCAAAATCCCCCAGTGGTACGCCTGATCTGCAATGCTCAAAAACTTAAAGGCCAATGCCAGCTCGAGAAATCCCAGCACCACTTTTACAGAATTCAGCCAGCCACCCGACTTGGGGAGCGACTTCAGCCAATTGGGGAAAAGGGCAAATAGTGAAAAAGGAATCGCAAAGGCTGCAGAAAATGCAAACATCCCAAGTATTGGCTTGAGCGAAAGGCCTCCGGCCGACTCCACCAAAATGCTCCCGACGATAGGACCTGTACAGGAGAAGGAAACCAAAACGAGTGTGAGCGCCATAAAGAATATGCCTATTAACCCTCCTTTGTCTCCCAGCTGATCCACGTTATTCACCCACCGATGCGGCAGGGTGATTTCGAACAAACCAAAAAAGGAAAGCGCAAAAACCACAAAAACGATAAAAAACAACACATTGGGTAGCCAGCCTGTGGCCAGGTCGTTGGCAGTTTCCGGTCCCATAAAGGGAGACAGCACCGCCCCAATGAGGGAATAAATCAAAATAATGCAGAATCCATAAAAGAAACTATTGATCAGACGCCCCTTTTTGTGATTGTCCTTGCCGGTGAAGTACGTGACCGTCATGGGAATCATGGGAAAGACGCAGGGTGTGAGCAATGCCGCCAATCCAGCCAAAAAGGCCACCAGCATAAACGAAAGCAGCGAATAGGGATCAGTGGAGTCACGCTTCTGGAGCAACCCCGTAGATTCTTTTGCTCCTGCTGTCCCCGCTTTCCTTCCTCGGAATTCAAACTCACCATCGCCGGGAATACATTTGCCAGTAGCATCGGTACACACCTGATACTCATAGGTACCTCTGATCACATAATCGGGATCAAGGATTTTGACCTTTTGCGTGAAGCGCGCTTTTTCATAAAAGATACTCACTTCTCCCTCCCAAAGAGAGTCATATTTACGCTTCGGATTGATAGGGAGTGTTTCCCCCACCAACTCATAGCCGACATGAGGTTCAAAAACAAACTCCGCCAACATCGGCCCCAGATCAGGGTCAAAATCATTAGAATAGAGGTACCATTTTTCATCAATTTTCACATCGAAAGAAATGATCACCTCCTCTCCAGCATTGGGTGTTGATGGTGAAACTGAGACCTTCCAGGTAGCTGGGTGGAGCACCTGTGCCTGAGAAAAACTCCCCCAGAGCACAGCTGTCAAAAACAATATTTTCCTCATTGAGTAGTCATTTTACAAACCGCTTGGGTCTGTCCTATTTTTCTAGTTCACTGAAAAACCGATAAAAATGCGAAATCGTTTCTATGCCCTTGTAAAAATTGAACAAGCCATAGCTTTCGTTGGGTGAATGGATGGCATCTGAATCCAGTCCAAAACCCATTAATATAGGATCGAGTGCCAGTTCTTTTTGAAATAACGCCACAATTGGGATGCTTCCGCCTTCCCGCGTTGGGATTGGCTTTTTACCCCATGCCTCCTCAAAGGCCCTGCTGGCCGCCTGATAGGCCGGAGAGGTGGTAGAGATGACGGCCGGTTCGCCACCATGGTGTGGTGTCACTTTCACCTTCACGGATTTTGGTGCAATGGATTCGAAATGTCTGGTGAAAAGCTCGGTGATCTCATCACTGTCCTGATGCGGTACCAACCTCATAGAAATCTTGGCATTGGCCTTGGACGGCAATACAGTCTTTGCGCCTTCACCAATGTATCCTCCCCAAATGCCGTTCACATCCAAAGTAGGTCTGATTCCGGTCCTTTCTATCGTAGAATAGCCCTTTTCCCCTTTCACATCATTGATTTTCAGGTCTTTCTTATAGGCCTCCAGGTCAAAGGGCGCTTTGGCCATTTCGGATCTTTGTTCGGTGCTCAGGTCTTCCACCTTATCATAAAACCCAGGAATGGTGATGTGTCCCTCCTTATCCTGCAAGCTGGCGATCATATCACACAGCACGTTGATCGGGTTAGCGACTGCTCCGCCATATACACCGGAGTGCAAATCTCTGTTGGGGCCTGTCACTTCCACTTCCAGATAGCTAAGGCCACGCAGGCCTACTGTAATGGACGGAGTATCATTGCTAATAATAGAGGTGTCCGAGATCAAAATCACATCAGCAGCCAGCTTCTTTTTATTCTCTTTGACGAAAGTCTCCAGATGCGACGAACCCACTTCCTCCTCTCCTTCTATCATAAACTTGGCATTGCAGGGCAAGGATCCTGACTTCACCAAAGATTCAAAGGCCTTCACATGCATGTACATTTGGCCTTTGTCATCACAAGCGCCACGGGCATAAATGCGCTCATTTTTGATCACCGGCTCAAAAGGAGGTGAATCCCAAAGCTCATAAGGGTCTGCAGGCTGCACGTCGTAGTGGCCATATACCAATACCGTGGGTAGCTTTGGATCAATGATTTTTTCGGCGTACACAATGGGGTGACCCGGGGTTTCTACCAGCTCTACTGTATCTGCGCCGGCTTCTTCAAATTTTGTTTTGATAAATTCTGCTGCCTTTCGTACATCGCCCTTAAACTTGGAGTCTGCACTCACAGAGGGGATCCTGAGCAGATCGAGTAGTTCTTCGAGGTATCTTTCTTTATTGGATTGAAAATGTTGGATTGCGTCCATTAGGGTTATCTATTTTGTTGATTATTCGAGCTGCAAATATAGGCCTTGTATCAAAAGCCAAAACCATCGTCATCAGACTCTTCTATGGTATCAAAGGTTTCATCGTCCAGATTTACTTCGTCTGGAGACACCAGATCATAAGGCTCGGTGATACCGAAGTATTTCTCACGGAAATCATTAATGAATGAAAGAGTCTCATTTTCATCTCCCAGCACCAGCACCAACTCTCCGGGTTTTGATTTTCCATAGTTCGATTTGGCAGTTACCTCATCATTAAACTTGCTGTTGGAAGAGTACATCAGCAGGTTGTTGGAAGTGTAGCTGATAAAATACCAGGTACCAGGTGCCGCCTGAATGAAAATGTTCATGGCATCATTGTTAGAATCATCCTTTTTGATCTCGATAAACCCATCCAGTTTGGCGTTCACGTCATTGTCGTAAATATTGGAGATGGCCAACTTGGTGGTATTATAAAAGGACTTGTGCGCCTGAGACCATTTCATTTTCACTCCTGAAATGACCAAAGATTTTTCAAGGTTTTCTGCGGAGGTATACAAGGGTTTGTAGTCCTTCAAACTGGCTTTTTCATAAGCCTTCGCCACTTTGTCAGAAGTAAAATTGGCAAGCTTGTAAAGCAACTCCAAGGAAATATCATTGGCCAGCGGAGGACCCAGCCTTTCTATGATATCAAGCAAATCCTCAGAAATCAGGTCCATAAAGGTCTGGGAATTTTGTAGCGTAATGGCCAGAAACGCGTCAATGTTATACTCGTTGGAGGTTGCATTCCCATTTCCCAAAACACTGGCTTCAATTTTCACTTTTTGAGCATATTGACTAAAGAAACTTACCGGGCCTTCAAAAATGATGTTCTTGGTCTTGTCATCATAAATCAGCGTATGCCCATCATAACTTTCTCCCAGGGTCTTGGAGGGTTTCTCAATGCGATAGCTCAACGATGCGGTATCGTAGGTAAGGATTCCCTTCGCCTTGAAGAAGTCTTCATCCGAGTCGTTCTTTTTATCGGCTAAAAAAGTGGTGTACAAACTACCCCTAAGGTCATACTGAAGGCCAGCAACAACCGGGTCTTCATTGTCATACAGTGCCGTTTCTACGTCTATGGCTATTTCGGGGTTGTTATCCTTGCGCTCAAACAGGATCCAATAGTCATACGCTGGATCAGAAAGCATCAGCTTCACAGCGCCATTGAGTTCGAGGGCTTTTTTGTAAGCAAACATCTTTGCAGCCCCCTTATAATAGAAACCCGGGGCAATGATCAGGTTCTCCTTTGCAAGCACTTCTCCGCCAGATGTTGTCATCAGTTTTGGTTTGCCATCCACAAAAACCTCACTCAGCACAAACTGATCAAACTTGATGGCAAAAGTGTCTGCTCCTGACACCAGGCGGTACATGGCTGACCCTATAAATTTATTTCTCGAGATAATCTTTATCTCCCCATTATAGAGATAGTGGTACGCATTCAGGGTGTCAATAATCAACTCCGCGTTATTGAAGGATTGCAGCTCAAAATTTTCGAGAATCGTTGTTTCATTATTCTCAGGAATGATTTTGGCATCAGCCACGATGATATATGGGATTCCTTTCACGTTCAGCTCCCTGCTGTTGAAATCATAGGTAGCCTGCTCGGCATTGAATGCCAGTGAATCCAGATCCTTTCTGGTTGTATAGAAGTAAGAGCTTGCTATGGGCACATTCTTCGGCTTGGTCATCGTCACGGTAGAGTCATCCAGATTCCAAACGGCATTGGTAATGGAGGTTCTCATCTGGGCATATGGAAAAGAGAGTGCTGCCACCCCGGCCTTTTCCGGTTGAATAAGGGCGGTGCCGTTTTTCAGATCAAAGTTGAGACGGATGTCATCTCCCGCCATGGCGGGTTTATCGGGGTTGTTGGTCAGAATGGCAAACTTGGCATGCCTGGCACTATAGGAAAATTCCTTGAAGGTGAGTTCCTGAGACACGGCTCTGGATCCCCGGGTCAGCATAGTACCCACACCATATACACCCCTTGAAGTGATGTTTACCGCTCCATCCAGTTCTGCTGTTGCATTGTAAAACTTGAAGGGCTTACGGATATTTCTCAGAAACATACTGTCAATACGGGGCTCCCAGTGCATGCGGTAGGGACCTAGTACAGCTTCAGGATAACTGGAGCCGTTGGCCTCTCCCGGACGGATAACCCCTCCTGTGCCATATGCCGCCACAGAATCTGGATAATAGACAAAGTCCTTGGAATAAATGGTGGAGGTAATGAAATCAATCTTTCCCTTTCCTCGCATCCCCTGATTACTCAGCCGGATATTCTCATAGGTACGTGCTGTGGTCCCATAAAGGGTATATCCCTCTGGTGGGATTTGATGGATAAAGCCTAAGGATTGATCCGGTTGCAGGCTCAGTGTCTCTTCAAAGTTGGGGAAAATCCCACCTGAATTGAATGTTCCATCAAATCGAATGGCTTCCTGGCTACTGAGGCTGTCTGAATCAAATGGTGGGATAATAAACTTCACCGACTTGTCATAAGCCCCATTTAGCACCTCGGGGCCATCAAAATATACAATGGCATCTGACTCTGACACAAAATCAGGAAAGGCCGCTGAGGATTTCAATCCTGATTTATTTCTCGGATCATCCAGGTACAGCGTGCCAGAGGTCTCGTTGAGGTGATTTTGTAAAGACACCTTCTCCTGGCCTGCCTGCTTCAGTGAGTCCGGCAGCTCTACCTGAATCCGAATGGAATCCACCTGCTGGAGGTTGATCAAAAACTGATCATAGTCAAAGAGATAATCTTTTCCTTTGTATTGAAAATCCCCGGCGTTCACCATGCCGTCCATTTCGATATTGCGCCCCTTCAAGAGGGTCATTACCTGATCCTTTGGTTCGGCATATACCTTAAAATCTGAGGTGTAGTAAAAACGACTGACTCCCGTTACTTTCATATCGCCTGAGTCCAGTCTCCAGGTAGCATTGGGTAAATTAGGCGATAGGGACGGGATCAGCAGGTTATCGTAGTCCACCTTCTGACCTGAGGCATCGTGGTAATGAAAAGCCTTATCATTCAATTGCACCAGACCTGTTTCAGGATTGTACTTAGCAAAACCAAATTGCTTCAGCAGCTTCATCGCTCCCCTTACCTGCTTGAGGGGCACATTGAAATGATTGGCGATCTCCTGATCCGCAAATTCACGGGTGTTAAATTTATTGGCATAAAATACGCTGGTAATCACCGGATGAAACTGAAAACCGGCACTGAGTCGACTGAACCGCTCCTGACTGAAAAAGTCCCTGGACTCTATGGTGACGGGAATCAGATCTTTCCCATTGAGAATAGAAAAGTTGATGGAATCGGTTTTCATGTCCCAATTAATGATCTGAGCATTCACATTCACCTGAAAATAGCTGCTCACAAAAGGAGTGACGTTGTATTCCTTGGTTCGGAGCAAAGCTAGTTTTCTTGTTTTGGTATCATAGAAAACCTCTACAGAAGGGTGAATAAGGGAATCGCTTCCGTGCTTGATGGTGAGTCTGGCACTGGCAGAAGTGATCACACTGTCGGCTCTAAATTCGAACCGCTCACTGCGGAGTATAGCCTGATTACCCTTGCCATCCAATAGGGTCAGTTTTCCGGGCCTTCTGGAAACGGAAGCTCCGGACAATCTGTTTCCGCTGATTTCGATGCCTCCTCTGTACCTGACATTCGTCATGGGCAAGATCAGGTCAATATTGGATTCATTTGAGGTGAACTTTGGGAAATTACTGAGCTGGTTGGGCTTTCGGGTTTGGCTTTTGAATTCATAAGCCCCACTTACACTTCCCTGAAACAGTTTGGGGAACGTTAGTGTGGCGTTGGGCGACCAGAAATCAACCCGATCGGCACGGATGTAAAATTTACCCAGGTTTACCACAGCTCCCTTGAAATTTTTATTGTCTGCTGGCCAGTTAATCACTGCATTCTCTCCTGCGTATACTCGATTCTTTAATAAAAATGTGCCGTCTGTTTCTTTAATCCTCATAGAATCATAAGGCGTAACGATGAGCATACTGTTGTTCTCCAGTTGAATGGCAGGACCTTCCAGAGCGGGATGCCTGTATTTCGCCTGAAGGCCCGCTACATAATCCTGAGCGATGGTTTCCACAAATTGCCGGTCTGCCTTTTCTTCAAATACCTCTCCCGAGTCGTCATAGCCCCAGACGTTTTCACTATCCACCCAGTTGTCATCATAAGAGGACTTCCCATCATCTGCCCACGGGTCGGCATCATCCGCCCAGAGGTCATCCTTTTGGTCACCCCACGGATCAGCATCATCTGCCCAGGGATCATTCTGTCCAGAATTCCAATCATCATTCTGTGGCCCACTCCACAGACTTCCTTTATTGTCCGGAGGGTTTAGGGGTTCCTTTTCCTCTATCGGCTCTTCGATCTGCTCCACCGGCTCTATGTATTCGTCCAATAACTTGAACTGGAACGTGCCATTATCCGTGAGTGCTAAAACATTTTTGGATTTGCCGATAATTCTCCTTGCCATAAACATGTTCAGGCCCAGGAGAAAGTTGCGATATTCCTCCCTGTTCATGGTCTTCACCATCTGGTCATTGATCTTGAGAACCTGAGCAATGTCGCTGGAAGGAAGGTTGGCCTGAGCATTGGCGAACGCCAGGTAACTAAAATAGTACCAGAAAAAAGGATCGAACCCATAGCCCTTTTTGTCCATTTGAAGGGCAATGGAGTGGATCATGTCCTGATTGGCTGAAGTGAAGGCGCCAGTCCAGGCGTTGTTAAAATCGAACGCCACCTTTCGGGCTGGCTCTGTATCCAAAGCCCTCAATCGGGTCATTACCTGATTAAAAAATGTGGCCTTATCATCCGAAAACGATCGCTGTGCCTGAACCTCCGACAGGAGGGCCATTCCAATTAAAACAAACAGGCCTAGGCGCTTCATGATGATAAATTTAGAGAAATGCTTAGAGAATTATTCTTTTTTCAATGCCAACATGGCCCATCGGTTTCGCTCTGTCTGCTCCTGATGCGCCAATCCAAATTTTCCGGCCTCCGCCATCAGGTCAGCAATGTCCTCGGTGTAAAAACCACTCAACACCAAAGTGCCCTTGCTTTTCAAGCGCCGACTATATGCCCCAATCTGATCGAGAAGTACATTTTTGTTAATGTTTGCCAGAATGATGTCAAAAGGGTCTTTCTCCTGAACCGTTTCTATTCCCCCCAGTGAGAGCTTCACATGATCACATCCATTTAACGAGAAATTCTCCTCACTATTTTCAATGCACCACTCATCTATGTCCACCGCGGTAATGTCTGTGGCACCACGCTTATGGGCCATGATGGCCAGAGCTCCCGTACCACAGCCCACATCCAATACTTTTTTTCCCTTGTGATCCAGCTGCAGCTGGTGTTTCAATACCTGATAAGTCGTGGCATGATGGCCCGTGCCGAAAGACATTTTGGGTGTGATGATTATCTCATATGGAAAGTCCGGTCGTGACTCATGAAATGTGGCGCGAACGATGCACTGATCTTCCACGATGACGGGATCATAATTTTTTTCCCACTCCTCATTCCAGTTCACCTTCTCCACACGCTCCACCCTGCATTCCACCTCGTACCTTGTTAGCACAGCAAAAACAGGCTCCTCCTCCCAGTCGGTCTCCTCGCAGGAAACCAATAACCCGGTCTCGGTCTCTTCGAAAGCATCAAAAGGAAAAAGAGAGAGCTCTGCAATCAGAAGCTCTCTCTTTTCTTCACTACATGTGATATTGAGTGTAATAAAACTCATTAAAATGATTTAATAATGTCAGTAAAATCTCTCGACTTCAAACTGGCTCCGCCTACAAGTCCTCCATCCACATCTGGCTGAGAGAATAGTTCTTTGGCATTGTCCGGCTTCACACTTCCTCCATAGAGAATGGAAATACCATCCGCAGTTTCCTGGTCATACTTTTCAGCAATAAGTCCTCGGATGAACTGGTGCATTTCCTGCGCCTGATCGGATGATGCCGTAACCCCGGTGCCAATGGCCCACACAGGCTCATAAGCGATCACCACTTTCTGGATATCTGCTTTAGACAGGTCAAATAAACCCTCTTCTATTTGCGCTTTGTTGAGGTCAAAATGCTGATTGGCCTCTCTGGTTTCGAGCTTCTCTCCACAGCAATAAATGGGCTTCAGACCCTGCGCCAAAACCGCTTTGGTTTTTGCGGCCAACAGAGCATTGTCTTCTCCAAAGATCTCTCTGCGCTCGCTATGACCTACCACAACATATTCCACTCCCACTGACTGAAGCATTTCGGTAGAGATTTCGCCTGTAAAAGCGCCCCCTTTTTGATCGCTACAGTTCTGTGCTCCCAGGTGCACGCTGGTCGATGACCCAATCAGTTGCTTCACCACCGTGAGGTGGGTAAATGGCGGGATCAAAATCACCTCCGCATCATTCTGAACCTCATCATTGACCATGTTGATGACTTCTGAGGCCAGTTTCTTTCCACTGGCAAGGTCCAAATTCATTTTCCAGTTTCCCGCTGCAATGTTCTTTCTCATTTCAGTTTTAATCTTTTGTTTTTAAATGCTTAAAAAAGTCATCTCTGGGCTGGGGTGCATTTAAGATGTTAGTTTCTCTTTCAGATACCTCGCGGTATGATTTTCGGCTAATTTAACCATATCCTCCGGCAAACCAGCAAAACAGAGGTTTCCTCCGTTTTCACCACCTTCCGGTCCCAGGTCTATGATCCAATCAGCATTCTTCACAATTTCCATATTGTGCTCTATGATCAAAACAGAGTTGCCATCATTGACCAGGGCATTCAGGGCATCGAGTAGCTTCTTGATGTCATGAAAATGCAGACCAGTAGTAGGCTCATCGAAGATGAACATCACATGGTCTTTTTTGATGTTCCCTCCCTTGCCCAGAAAGGAGGCCAGTTTTACCCGCTGAGCTTCCCCGCCGCTGAGGGAGCTGGAGGACTGTCCAAGTTTCACATAACCCAGACCCACATCAAAAAGGGGCTTGATTTTATTAACAATCGCTGCTTTGTCATCAAAAAATTCAATGGCCTCCTCCACGGTCAGGTCGAGTATTTCTGAGATGTCTTTCTCCTTGTACTTTACTTCGAGGATCTCTTTTTTGAATCGCTTTCCTTTACAGTTTTCACATTCCAGGTTGAGGTCCGCCATAAACTGCATTTCTATTTTCACGGTGCCTTCTCCCTCACATACCTCACATCGGCCACCATCCACATTAAAGGAGAAGTGCGCCGGTTTGAAGCCATTGTTTTTGGACTGTGGCAGCTCGCTAAACAGCTGACGGATTGCGTCATATGCCTTCACATAAGTGACAGGATTGGATCGGGAGCTCTTGCCTATCGGGTTTTGATCTACAAATTCTATCTGATCTATCCGCTTGTAGTCGCCGGAGATTTTATCATGCTTGCCTGTTGCTTCGCCGGTCACACCGAGCATTTTGCCAATCGCAGGGTATAAAATTTTCTTAACCAGGGTAGACTTTCCAGAACCACTTACCCCGGTGACCACCGTCATCACCCCGAGCGGAATTTCCACATTTATATTGCGGAGGTTGTTTTCTCGAGCTTTCTCTATGGTCAGTGACTGATTCCATTTTCTCCTTCTGGTCGGCAGCTCTATTTTCTCATCACCTCGCAGATACTTGGCTGTGTACGAATCAGTCTCCCCATTCATCTGATCTATACGTCCCTGATACACCAGCTCGCCTCCATGTACACCTGCCGCAGGGCCGATATCGATGATTTGGTCTGCTGCTTCCATCACCTTCTCCTCATGCTCCACCACTATGACGGAGTTGCCCAGTTTTTTGAGAGAAAGTAAAACCTCTATAAGTCTGTCTGTATCTCTCGGGTGAAGTCCAATGCTTGGTTCATCCAAAATGTACATGGAGCCAACAAGCGCACTACCCAGTGAAGTAGCCAGTTTGATCCGCTGAAACTCGCCACCCGATAATGTATTGGTGAGCCTGTTAAGCGAGAGGTAACCCAGCCCCACTTTCTCCAGGTAGGAAAGGCGGTTGGTAATCTCACTCAGGATTCTTTTGGCCACCGCTTGTTGATGATCCGTCAGTTGAAGGTTTTGAAAAAAGCCAGACAGTTGGTCTACTGGCTTCAACACCAGATCTGTGAGGGAAGCACCATTGATTTTCACATAGCCAGCATCTTTGCGCAGGCGAGTACCTCGGCAATCCGGACACACGGTCCTCCCCCGGTATCGGGAAAGCATGACACGGTACTGAATTTTATGGGTTTTGGATTCCAGGTGTTTGAAAAACTCATTGAGCCCGTCGAAATATTCATTGCCTGTCCATAGCAACTCATATTCGGCCTCCGTCAGCTCATTGACTGCCCTGTGAATAGGAAAATCAAAACGTATGCCGTTCTTCACCAGGGGCTCGTTCCATTTTTGCATGGTCTCTCCACGCCAGGGAGCGATGGCTCCTTCATACACAGAAAGGTTCGGATCCGGAATCACCATCTCCGGATCGATACCCAGAATTTTTCCAAACCCTTCACACCTTCGGCACGCTCCATACGGGTTGTTAAAGGAAAAAAGATTGATCGTGGGCTCTTCAAAACGAATACCGTCCAGCTCGAAAATGTCAGAAAACTCCCTGGTTTCTTTCCCTACAATGTTCACTTTGCAGCGTCCCTCACCCTCAAAAAAAGCAGTTTGTACAGAATCAGCCAGTCTAAACTGGTTTTCCTCGTCATTCTTCACCACCGCCCGGTCTATCAAGATCTCAAAAGCATGTTTCTTAGTGACCTTGGTCTGGAGTAAGTCCTCAATGAAGGCCGTTTCGCCATCCAGCAAAATTCTGGTGTAGCCTTTGCTGAGCAAGATTTTCAGCTCCTCCTCTACCGTGCGGCCTTTCTTAATATTCATCGGAGCAGAAATGATCAGTTTTTCACCCTCCTCATGGCGGAGCATAAAATCCACCACATCTGTGACACTATCTTTTCTTACTGCCTTACCGCTTACCGGAGAGTAGGTGATCCCAATCCGGGCGAATAGCAGCTTCATGTAGTCATAAATCTCCGTGGTAGTACCCACCGTAGACCGTGGGTTCCGGCTGGACACTTTCTGCTCGATGGCTATGGCCGGAGCCACACCTTTTATGTAATCCACCTCGGGTTTCTCCATACGACCTAGAAACTGGCGGGCATAGGAGCTGAGGCTTTCCACGTACTTTCGCTGACCCTCAGCAAAAAGCGTGTCGAAAGCCAGGGAAGATTTGCCTGATCCGGACAGACCGGTGATAACCACCAACTGATCTCTGGGGATGGCCACATCCAGATTTTTAAGGTTGTTTACCCGGGCGCCTTTGATAATGATAAATTTCTTGGGATCGTACTGATCTATAGATTTGGCCATGCTCAATGCTTCGTGTTCGCAGATACAACTAATGTATTTGCGCTTTGATTATAAAAGAATGCAAAATTAGAAATTCGAATGGAGATTTGTTTGTAAAATAATATTCATATAGTTTTGATTCTACACGAGTAAAAAATTTAACCTACACATCAAACCCTGACAATATGTAATAGACCTCTACGTTAACTAAACAGGTGACTTAATGCACAAGACTAAATTGACCGACGGCCAATTGCTGTCTCAGTACAAAAACGGTAACGAAGAGGCGTTTGCAGTTTTACTCGAACGACACAAGGACAGGGTATTTACCACTATTTATTTGATTGTAAAAGATCGCTATCAGGCAGAAGACCTGATGCAGGATGCTTTTATCAAAGCGATCAAGACGATCAAAGCTGGCAAATACAACGAGGAGGGAAAGTTTCTTCCGTGGATGTTGCGCATTGCTCACAATCTCGCGATTGATCATTTCAGAAAAGCCAAGCGCAATCCTGAAATCGTGATGGAGGATGGTAGCAATGTGTTCAATACGTTGGATTTTTCTGAGGCATCAATCGAGGACGAACATATTAAACGAGATACTTACAATCTGCTAAAGCAGTATATACAGGAGCTCCCTGACGCTCAGAAGGAGGTATTGGTGATGAGGCATTATATGCAAATGAGTTTTCAGGAAATCGCCGATACCACCGGCGTGAGCATCAATACCGCTCTAGGCAGAATGAGGTATGCTTTAATCAATTTGAGGAAAAAGCTACAACATACAAATATTGCCTATGATCAAAACTTTTACAGAAAATGACCTGGTAAGGTTTCTTTATGACGAACTCAATGAAAACGAACGAGAGGTGCTCGAAAAAGCACTTTTGACTGACAGCCACTTGCGCTCCGAACTGGACAAGTTGCAGGCAGTAAAGAAAGATCTTGGTAAGGTGTCTTTCTCTCCTTCGAAAAGCTCCGTTGATAAAATCCTTAATTTCTCTAAGGGATATCACAAACAGTCTGTATAGTTTTAGGTTCGGTTTTTGACTTGCCCGAACTTTAAAATCAAACATGACCAAAAAGGAGCGCTTCGAAGCGTTTGTATCATACTTCAAGGAAGCATTTCCCGAGCCTCAAACAGAGCTCAACTACAACAGCCCTTTCGAATTGGTGGTGGCTGTAGTACTGAGTGCGCAGTGCACGGACGTGCGAATCAATAAAGTAACTCCCGCCCTATTCAAAGCATTTCCCACGCCGGAGCACATGGCCGCTGGCACTTTTGACGAAATCTTTGAGCTCATCAGAAGTGTGTCTTATCCAAATAACAAAAGCAAGCACCTCATGGGGCTGAGTAAGATGATCATGGAGGACTTTGGGGGAGAAGTGCCACACAGACACGAAGACCTTCAAAAACTGCCCGGCGTTGGGCGGAAAACCGCCAATGTCGTGGTGTCGGTGCTTTACAACCAGCCAGCCATGGCGGTAGACACCCATGTATTTCGCGTTTCAAAACGGCTTGGACTGGTTACTCAAACGGCAAAGACTCCACTGGAAGTAGAGAAGCAGCTGGTCAGGCATATACCCAACGAATATGTACATAAAGCCCACCATTGGTTGATTCTACACGGACGATATGTCTGCCTGGCACGTAAACCCAAGTGCGAGGAATGCAAAATCACTCACTTTTGTAAGTACTGGGAGAAAGAAATCCAACCCAACATAGTTTGACCATAACGGATCGCTGAAAGAAGAAAATAGCCGCTTCAGGCATCATTTGCCCAGACTCGTCGAAGAATTGGCTGGTTTCTCCGAATAATACTATTGTATAACAGATCCATTATATACTGTTGTCTAACCAAACAGCAAAAGTCTATGACAGCATTAGACACATTGATACAGGAAGCGAAGCACTTACCCCTAGACCAAAAGAGCTCGCTCATCAAATATCTCTCACATGCGCTGATCGAAGAGCAAATTCTAGATTTGCAGAAAAGACGCGGAATGGAGCAAATCCGAACAGCGCTGAGACGAGGATATTCTTTCTAATTTCAAGATTTCTTATAAGTGGTTCATTAAGTATTCCCGACAGATTCTCGTCGGGAATACTTTTTTAGGGGCCTTACCAAAAGCACTTTACAGAATCACCTGATCCGCACGAAGCCTGCAGGCTCCCGCTTGTAGCTAACCCCTTCTATTCTTAGCAGGTCCTTTTGCAGGTCCACAATATCTGTTTGGAGGGTGTGAAGGGTAAACCCATATTTTCTGGCGAGATCAAGGTACTGGGTATTTATGCCTTTCTCCGTATGGCACAATATGATTTTCAGCTTGCCTGTGTATCTGGCCAACAACTGAGCATCTCTCGGAAAAGAATAATTGTCCGCAATCATGACCACCTCACCGCCGGGTTTGGCTACTTTTTCCCCGTATACCAACGCCTCAAAATTATTTTCAGGGAGGTCACCACCTCCTCCTCCACGCATGGCCTCAAACATTTTCTCTTTGGCCACACCAAAATCGCTAGTTTTCACGTGATAGAGCCCACCGGTTTTCCCTATCACTTTCTGATTGGTCGGCAAATCATTACCATCATTAAAAAAAACAAAGTCCGTCTCCTTTTGGAGTGATGAGAGCTTGATCCACTTCAGCAAGTCAGCCGTGTAAGGATACATGCTACCGGTCACATCCACGATCACCAGATCAGGACTCCAGTGATTTCTGAACAGCGCCATTGAAACGACTTTCTGATCCACTTTAGGAAGGATATCCACATAGCTGGTGTCGGTTTCATAAGCCACACACTGAGCATACTGCTGCAGCATTTTGTATTTATCGATCAGGTTTTTTGAAATCTCAAAACTGGTAATGTTGACACTTTCCTTTTTGATGGGAAAGCTCACATAGCCCTTAGCACGCACATTATACTGTCTTCTCCCGATCACCAACCCGCGCTTCCATTTCAAAATGTATTTCAGGGCGAATGCCATCCGCTCCTTACAAGGAAACAAGTTTCCATTCACGGTCACCTCCTGCGGACGCCCATTATAGTCCAGCTCTACCTCAAAAAAGACCCTCCCTTTGTAGGTCTCCGCACAGTCATAAATTTTCTCCAACTGCTCCCCGAGGTATTCCGGAGAGTAGACCGACTCTGGATATTCACAATCGATCCGCCGATAGTCTATTTTGAGCAGTTTTCGAAGCTCGCCTATGAGCTGATCCAAAGCCATCAAGTCTGACCTGACACTATCAATCTCTGCCAGAGAGGTCTCTTTGGTGAAATAATCTTCATAGTAGACCACAAAGCCATGAAAAAAATCAAGACATGAAGCAGAAGAAGCACATCCGGTCTGGCCGATGATGTTCCATTCAAAAAACTTGTTGACCACTATTTGTGGGTTGATCTCGATGAGTTTATCCAGCCGGGCAAGGTCAAGTTGTTTTTGATCAAACTCACTCGACTCGCGAAAAGTGGTATACACCAAGTCTATCTTCAATATTCGACGATCTGTGAAAGGTAGCTTCCTGATATCATCTTTTGAAAAACTGGAGGGCAACACCAAATACTCATACCTGCCATCAAATGAATACTGTGGCACGGTGGTGTGCCGGGCTGTTTCATAGACGTCCCGGGCTTCCGGGCTCTGTGAATAGAGCCCATGCACAAGGGCCGCCAAAAGAAAAGTGATGAGATACCTCAAAATCGGGATAATTCTTTGAATACGTCGAAAATCATTAACGAAATTATTAAACCTAAAATTCTATTTTCATCTTTATGTAAGAAATGAAGATTCTGTACATCCATCAGTATTTCAAAACACCCGCCGAAGGTGGATGTGTACGGTCCTACCATTTGGCAAAGGGGTTGGTAGATCAGGGTCATGAAGTGACCATGGTCACTACTCATAATATTTGGTCAGGACTTCATCAGATAGACGGACTCCAGGTTCACTATCTACAAGTACCTTACGCCAATCGGTTTGGCTTCATGCGGCGCATCTGGTCTTATCTCCGCTATGTGGTACTGGCCAAAAGAAAAATCGCCAGCCTGAAAACCAAATTTGATCTGGCCTATGTAATGACCACTCCACTTACCACCGGGCTAATTGCCCTTCATCTGAAAGAACGATATAACCTCCCTTACTATTTTGAAGTGGGTGATCTATGGCCAGAAGCTCCTATTAAAATGGGAGCCATCAGAAACGGGTTGTTGAAAAACCTGCTTTATCGGTTTGAAAAAAAATGCTACTTCGAAGCACAAAAGGTCATTGCCCTCTCCCCGGCGATTAGAAATTATATAGAAGCCAATTCGCCGGAAACCAAAGTACATGTGGTTCCCAACTTTGCAGATGTCTCTTTTTTTGAAGCAAATCACAAAATTCAGCGATTCTCTGCTGAAAACCCCCTTAAGGTTGGTTACATAGGCACTTTTGGAGCGGCCAACCATCTGGACTACCTGTTAGATGCCGCCAGGGTGTGCCAGGAGCAAAAACTGCCCGTGGTATTTGACCTGATGGGAGATGGTGCTCATCTGAAAAGAATAAAAAGACTGAGTAGGCAATTGGACAACCTGACGCTGCATACTTTTGGCTCTGCCGATGCGGTAAAACATCTTCTGGAAAGCCAGGATGCCGTATATGTCTCTTTCAAAAATCTGGAGATTCTCAATACGGGAAGCCCCAACAAGTTCTTCGATGGTCTCGCTGCCGGTAAGCTCATCATGATCAATTTTGGGGGCTGGATCAGACAGATCGTTGAAGAACAAAAATGCGGTTTCTACCACGACCCTCTGGATCCAACAGAGCTGGCAAGAAAACTCTCCGTTTTTCTCAAAGAACCGGAGATGCTTTATCAGTATCAAAAGAATGCCCGTGCCCTTGCAGAGAAGTACTATAGCAAGGAGCTGCAGGTTCAAAAACTGGGTAAAATTCTAACCAACCAAAAACATCTGAGTGTCAGCGACTCTGAGGTTTATATCCTGACAGCCTGAAGATTTTTTCATTATCCGTGTCCGCCAGCAATTCTTCTATGCTCACCTCATTGTTTTTCATGTAGCTCTCCACTATTCTCCAGCCTACCCAGGCGCCTATCCTCCCGGGACACTCCTGGCTGATTTCGTAAACATTGGGTCGCTCTCCGAGAAAGCGTCTTTTGGTGATGTGGTTAGTCTCATAGAGCACTTCGTTCTCCAATAGGTTGGCCCAAATCACCGCCTCATTTTCATCTATCACTTCCATATCTCTGGAGGTATACCCCAACCAGACAGAGTCCTGGGTACACGGCACCAATCTGCTGGCCAGATAATAGGTCTTTCCGAAATCCACCATTTCTGAAAGGAGGCTTGAGCTCTTCCCCTTGTACACCTGATTACCGGCCAGAAATTTCACAATAATGCTGGAAAGATGTTCTTTATTATACCTCTTAAGTACATAGCCGGGTATTTCCAGCGGTTTATAAGTGGCCTTGGGCCCTATGAAAAAATCCAGTCCGATGAGGATAAGTGAGTCAGAAATGAACAGGTCCTTATAAAGGCCTGAAACAGTTGTCTGAATTTTGGGCACACGTGTTTCCGGAAACAGTGTGGTCATTTTTCCGATGGCCATTTCCAGATCTTCCCTGATCGGGTCGAAATCTGAATATTCCGAGACCGCTTCATTGTACAAGGTATCAATGGATGGATTTTGTATCAACCTGAAAATCTTTGCAGCCAGAATAGAATCTGTAGGATACTGATCTGAATCAAGAAAGAGACGAGAGAATTCGCGATATTCTTCCAGCAAATTCTCTATGCCCTCCGGAGAGTCTTGACTAAAAAATGCGGCCTCCAACCGCTCTACCTCTATACTGACCGGAGTGGATGCAATGGCATTTTCGTTTTTGCACTCGGGTCCGCAGGCGAAAAATAAAAGAAAAGGAATCGTTATGATAACTGTGCGCATACACCTTAATTTTAAGCTGTTAAATTTAGACATTTAAGTACTCCGCATGAGAAAGATTACCCTAATAGTTATACTCCTTACCCTCACTTCTATGAGCACTTTCGCTCAGTCAAAATTAGGCCTGAAGTTTTCTCCTTCAGTATCTTCTAACAGAATTTCTTTGATCGACAGCCTTTATGATGTAGAGCCAGATGGTTCTGTGTTTAAGTTTTCCATGGGGTTGATTTATGATCATGAACTTACGGAGACCTACTACTTCAGTACGGGGCTAATTTTCGTGCCCAAGCAAGTAGCTTTTATGGTCACTCCAGAGCCCGACCAGCCCACTGCCAACTACACTAAAAAGTCGCCATATGAATCCTACCGGCTAAACTACCTTCAAATACCGGTGAGCCTTAAGCTTTTCACCAATGAAGTACAGCCAGATACACGCGTTTTCTTTCAGGTGGGGATGGCTCCAGAAATTAAGGTATTCAGTGAGCCCACAGAGGAAGACTATGATTTGATAGAAGAATTCAAAGGATTTGATGCCACGATACTTTTTGGCGGAGGAGTGGAATACCGGGCCGGTATAAACACAACCCTCTTTGCCAGTGTGACCTACCAAAGAGGGTTGAATAATGTGATCAAAACAGAAACCTGGGGATTTCAGGAGGAATTATACATCCGCAATACCCTGGTCTCGTTTGATTTAGGAATTAAATTTTAAGTCTCTATCGCTTCGCCCCTGTTGTTGAGCACGCTGAACTCGGTGAGGGCCAGTGAAGAATCCTCAATGAGATGTACCCACTTCAGGTATCTCAGGAACCACTTCACTCTTCTGGAGAAAATCCCCCTGGTGAAGTAGGCATGAATATATGGGTGCAAACTCACGGTGATCTTCTTCTCATTCTGAGCCGTAAGGATGTGATCCAGTGTTTTCTCTATCTGATCTGCAATGGAGATCGCTGCTGTGATCTGACCCGTACCATTGCATGTAGGGCAAACTTCCCTGGTCGCAATGTTGAGCTCAGGTCGCACACGTTGTCTGGTGATCTGCAATAAACCAAACTTGGACAACGGAAGCACTGTGTGCTTAGAGCGGTCGTCTTTCATCACTTCCTTGATCCGATCATAGACTTTCTTTCTATTCTCAGACTTCCGCATATCGATGAAGTCCACCACGATGATACCACCCATGTCTCGCAGCCTGAGCTGACGAGCCACTTCTGAAGCTGCTTCAAGATTGACTTTTAGCGCTGTGGTTTCCTGATTGTCCTCCTGATTGGACTTATTTCCACTGTTCACATCAATGACGTGGAGTGCCTCTGTATGCTCTATGATCAGATAGCCGCCATTGGCAATGCTAACAGATTTGCCGAAAGAGGTTTTGAGTTGTTTCTCAATGTTGAAAGACTCAAAAACCTTTACACGGTTTTGATAAAGCTTTAAGATTTTCTCTTTGTCCGGAGCAATCTTATTGACATAGCTCCTTACTTCTTCGTAAAGCTCTTTGTCATCTACCACAATGCTATCAAAGGATTCGTTGAGAACATCCCGCAAAATTGAATTTGCGCGGTTCATCTCACCGATCACCTTATCTCTAGTGTTGGCTGTTTTGAGATTTTTTACTCCGTCGATCCAGATTTGAAGAAGGTTTTTGAGGTCTTTGTCAAGCTCCTTTACGTCTTTCCCTTCCGCTACTGTTCTGATGATAACGCCAAAGTTCTCTGGTTTTATTGAGCTTATTAGTCTGCTCAATCTTTTCCTTTCGTTGGCGTCTCCTATACGTTTAGATACATTTACCGCATTTGAAAACGGTACTAATACCAGGTATCTCCCGGCTAATGACAACTCGCAAGAAAGTCGAGGCCCTTTTGTGGATATAGGTTCTTTTACGACCTGAACCAATATTTTTTGGTTCTTGGTCAAAACCTGGCTGATTTTACCAAGCTTATTGATGTCCGGCTCATGTTTGAACCCACTCAATTTGGCACTCATGCTATTTTTAGAGAGTGCGAGCTTGGTAAATTTATTGAGAGACTGAACCTGCGGGCCCAAATCAAGGTAATGTAAAAAAGCATCCTTTTCGTACCCAATGTCGATAAATGCGGCATTGAGTCCCTGAACGACCTTTTTTACAGTACCCAGATAAATATCTCCAACGTTGAACCTATTTCCATCAGACTCCTGATGGAATTCAACCAGTTGTTTGTTCTTAAGAAGGGCAATTCGACATCCATTTTGAGTTGAGTTGATGATTAGTTCATTACTCACTATATACTCAATTTAGATGTGTACTAATTACTTCTTCTTATGTCTGTTTTTTCTAAGTCTCTTCTTCCTTTTGTGAGTAGCGATCTTATGTCTTTTTCTTTTCTTACCGCAAGGCATAATCTTTAATTTTTTAGTTACTTAAATATTCTAAAGTTCTTCTATATAAGAAGATGCAGTGGCTTTTAAGGCCGGATCTGCATCAGCTTTATTCAATAGTTTTCCGAAAACGGCTTTCGCTGCTTCCGTGTCTCCGGACTCTGACAGTGCCACACCGTAATAAAACAGCGATTCATCATCTGTAGAATCCATTTCAAGGAGCTTTTCAAATCGCTCCTTAGCCCGATCAAACTGGCCAGACCTGATCGCAAGTAAACCAAGATTAAGAATGGTTTCCCGGTTATCAGGTTCTTGTTCCAGCACTTCCCTGAGTAGTTGCACTCCCGCCATAGGTGTTTCTGTGACCATCAGCGTCATTGCCAGTTTGTTTTTCAAAGTACTGTTTTGCGGGTCTGCTACCAGCAATTCTTCAAATATCTCCTGAGCCTTCTGAGCTAAACCTACTGCCTTATCGGGTTCGGTACTCATCTGAAACGCCTGATAGTAAATCATGGCGGCTTTCAATCTGGAAGTACCAGCCGTATCCAATGATAGGATGAGTGCAGCATAACTGTCCGCACTATCCACCATCTGGTACTTCAGGTACAGCCTGGCCAAAGAGTCCGCAAAGTTAATACTTTTTTTTATTTCTGAAACAGCGTTAAGTTGCTGTCTGAGAGACATAAGCAGGCTTTGATCTTCAGTGGAGATCGAAAAGTCATGAGGCTTCACTTCCACCCCGGTCTCATTTTCCACCACCACTCTTGGAAGTTGATAAATCAGAACAACAGCCAATACCCCCGCCGCAATCAAAAATATTTGCTGTCGGTTCATTTAGTGTTATTTCAACTTTTTGCTACTCTTGATTTTCTCCGTGAAAATCTTGGAAGGCTTGAAGCTGGGCACATGATGCTCATCGATGACGATGGCTGTGTTTTTGGAAATATTTCTGGCGATCTTCTTCGCCCTTTTCTTATTCACAAAGCTCCCAAAGCCTCTTACGTATATATTTTCCCCTTCTGCCATAGAGTTTTTCACCACTGTGAAAAATGCTTCTACTGTTACCTGAACATCAGCTTTATCAATTCCTGTTTTGTCAGATATTTCGTTTATAACATCGGCTTTAGTCACTATAATTGTCGTTTAATTGATGTTTCGATCATTTTTGAGCGGTCAAATTTAATTTTGGTCCCCGTAAATAAAAAACTAAAATCCATATTTAAACCAAATACTTTATCAACACTCCTCACAGTTTTACCAAATCGCTAATTAGTTGGTACTCAATAGTTAAGCGAGACCTCCCCTGGAGGAGGAGCAATGATCCGTATAAAATTTGGCTATCCGAAATTATCCTTCAACAAACTCGCATAGACCAGGGGCTTCCATACTACAATCGTTTCGTTTCTTTGTTTCCAACAGTGGGTGATCTGGCTGAGGCGCCCAGCCAAACGGTCATGAAAACCTGGGAAGGTCTGGGCTACTACTCCCGTGCTCGAAATCTTCACTCCACTGCTCAAGTGATCCATTCAGAGCTCGGCGGGATCTTCCCCTCCACTTATGGCGAACTGGTGAAGCTGAAGGGAGTGGGGCCATACACCGCGGCGGCCATTGCCTCCATGGCATTTGGTGAGGCTACCCCGGTCATCGATGGAAATGTCTTCCGCTTTGTTTCCAGATACTTCGGAGTGGAAGCAGACATTGCCGATCAAAAAAACCGTAAGTTTTTCATGGAGATCCTCGAGGACCTGATTCCCCAATCTGATCCTGGTACCTTCAACCAGGCCATGATGGAATACGGAGCTACGGTGTGCAAGCCGAGCCCTGACTGTGCCAGTTGTCTTTTTAGGCTTTCGTGCTATGCACACAAGCACCAAAAGCAGCAAGTGCTCCCTGTCAAAACCAAAAAAGTAAAATCAAAAGAAGTGTTTTTCTCTTATCTGATTTTCGAACATGAAGGGACTACACTCATGAGACAGCGAACAGAAAGCATTTGGACCGGCCTTTTTGAGTTTCATAACATCACCCACGAACAGGGCCGGCAGGAAGAGCAAATCACACACTTCCTCTCTCAGTACCCCCACCTCATCCTTCACCAAAAGTTTGAGCCTGTTCAGCATATTCTTACACACAGAAAGCTGTGGGTCACTTTTTACCACATTGAGGTAACGATGAAAGACACATTCCGTATGCTCAGTAAAGATTTGGGTTTAAATCTGTATAGCTGGGAAGAAGTGTTAACTTTGCCCCGACCAAAAGTGATCGTCAACCACTTGCAACAAGCGGTTTTTTAAGTTATTTTTATTTTATGGCTGGAGTAAATAAAGTAATTCTTGTAGGAAATCTGGGCAAAGACCCTGAGGTACGACATTTGGAGAGTGGCGCAGTAGTGGCGAGCTTTTCCATAGCTACTTCTGAAACCTACAAGGATCGAACTACAGGAGAAAGACGCGAACAAACCGAATGGCACAACATTGTGCTTTGGAGAGGCTTGGCCGAAGTAGCCGAAAAATACCTGAAAAAAGGTGATCAGGTCTACGTAGAAGGCAAGTTAAGAACCCGATCATGGGAAAAAGACGGGGTGACTCGTTACACCACGGAAGTAGTGGGTGATAATATGACGATGCTGGGTAGCAGATCTGGTGGATCTCCAGGAGGAGCGGGTAACACTTCTCAACCGTATGAGGAGCCGTCATCAGCGCCCGCCCAAAACTCCGGCAGCAGCCCCATGGAAGAGGGTGTCACAGATGACCTCCCCTTCTAATGTTTAACTTAAAGACCTCTCCTTGGAGACTGCATTAGACGACCCTTATCCCTCGGCACTTTTTCTGGCAATCACACAGCTCCCTGTTTCCTTCTTTTTGATCAATGGAATCGGGATATTGCTGCTCCTTTTGCTTTCTGGGCTGATCTCCGGATCTGAGGTGGCATTTTTTTCACTGAGCCACGATCAAATCCAGGATGCCAAGACTTCAGGCAATAAGAACGATAAGTACATTTCCAGCCTGGTACTGGATCCCAAGCGCCTGCTGGCCACTATACTTATCCTGAATAACCTGGCCAACATTTTTATAGTCACCATTTCCACCTTTGCGACCTGGAAGATCGTGGGTAGCAAAGATGCCGGTGGTATCGTCATCGTGGTACTCACCGTGAGCATCACTGTGATGATCATCTTTTTTGGGGAAATTGTGCCCAAAGTATATGCCAATCACAATAACCTCAGTTTTGCGAGAATGACCGCCCCCATGCTAACATTCGCTGATAAAATACTACGCCCCATTTCCTGGTTTTTAATGGCTTTGAGCAACATTATTGAAAGCCGGATTCAAAAAAAGGGCTATAACCTATCAGTCGACCAAATCAACCAGGCACTGGAAATCACGGCAGATAAAGAAGTAAGTGATGAGGAGAAGGGTATTCTTAAAGGTATCGTAAACTTCAGTACGCTTTCTGTGCGGCAAATCATGAAATCCAGAATTGACATCACGGCGCTGGATGTGGACACAGACTTTCATGACCTCATGGACAAGGTGAATAAGACAGGGTACTCGCGGATTCCCGTCTATGCGGAAACCGTGGATAAGATTGAGGGAATTCTCTACATCAAAGACCTGCTTCCTCATTTAGATAAAAAAGAAGAATTCAAATGGCAAACGCTCCTGAGACCAGGCTTCTTTGTGCCCGAGAGCAAAAAAATAGATGACCTGTTCAGGGACTTCCAGGAGAAACAGGTCCATATGGCCATCATCGTAGATGAGTATGGCGGGACCTCCGGGCTCATCACCTTGGAAGATGTGATCGAGGAAATCGTGGGCGAGATCAATGACGAGTTTGATGAGGAAAACGAAATTGCCTACAATAAACTTGATGCCAACACGTACATTTTTGAAGGTAAAACGTCACTAAACGACTTTTGTAAGATTACGGGAGTAGACTCTGACGTGTTTGAGAAAGTGAAACGCGAAAGCGAATCTCTCGGTGGGCTTCTGCTCGAGCTCAATACCAAGCTGCCTCCTGCCGGGGAAAAAATTACGTTTCAGCAGTTTCTGTTTACTGTAGTAGCGGTGGATCAGAGGCGAATCAAGCGGGTGCGGGTATACATCAATCCCGAGCATTCCGATCAGATGAAAGATTTTGAGGACTGAGTATGACGATTAGAATTTCTATTTTATTTCTGATTTCTATTTTGGTACTGTCCTGTGGGCAAAACCCTTACCTACCCAAACCCAAGGGGTATAACCGCATCGACCTGCCTGCGCATGAGTACACAGCGCTTGCAGATAGTTTTCCTTATCAGTTTGAGTATTCGAAACACGCCAGAATCCTGAAGGACAGCTCGTGGATTACTGAACGCTATTGGATCGATATCTTTTACCCTGCCATGGATGCCAATATCCAACTCACCTACAAGCCCATTAAAAATAAGGCTGAGCTAATGCAGGAGTATTTTAGCGATTCGTATAAGCTCACTTCTCAGCACAATGTAAAGGCCTACGCCATTGACGAAAAAGTGCTCGAACTCCCCAATGGAGACTTTGCCTCCTTTACCGAACTAGAGGGAGAAGTGCCCACGCAGTTGCAGTTTCACGTTTCTGACAGTACCGCACACTTCTTGCGGGGAGCGCTCTATTTCAAAACGGCCACCAAGAACGATTCTCTGGCTCCTGTCATTCGATATTTGAAGGAAGATGCCCTCCACCTGCTGGAGACGCTGGAGTGGAATGACTAATCCGTACCATTTCTTAACCCTTCTTTTATAAATTAGCGGAAACCTCTGCCATGACTTCTTTTTTTGAGCGAAGTATTGAATTTCTAAAAGGCGTGGGCCCCCAAAAGGCCGAGCTGCTCAAAAAAGAACTCGAAATTTTCACCTTTGCTGACCTGCTGCAGTACTATCCGTTTCGGTACGAAGACCGCACCCGGTTTTACAAAATCAATCAGGTCCGGGAAGATCAGGCCTACATTCAGATCATTGGTAAGTTCGTGTCTTTTCAAACGGTCGGTGTGGGCAGTAAGCAACGACTCGTAGGCCAGTTTGCTGACGAAACGGGTGTCATTGAGCTGGTTTGGTTTCAGGGGGTGAAATGGGTAAAATCCCGTGTGGCAGTGGGTGTGCCGTATATCGTTTTCGGAAAACCCTCTCGATTCGGGAGCAAATACAATATCGCTCACCCCGAAGTGGAACCTCTGACTGAAAAAAGCAAGCAGGGGAGCTACCTTCATCCTGTGTACACCACCACAGAAAAACTCAAACGCCGGTTCATAGACAGTAAAGCCATCAGCAAAATGATGAAAATGCTGCTCATAGAGGCCGTGAATCACATCAACGAAACGCTGCCTCCGGCGATCACCCAACAGTATCGGCTGATGGATAAAAAATCGGCGCTCGTACAAATACATTTTCCCAGAAATACCCAGGAGCTTCAGAAAGCCCAATACCGGCTTAAGTTTGAGGAACTCTTTTATATCCAGTTGCGACTCCTCAAGCTCAAGATCACCCGAATTGAAAGCTTTCCGGGCATCCGGTTTGACAACAGCGAATTACTCAACGAGTATTATAATAAGCACCTTCCTTTTGAGCTCACCGGCGCCCAGAAGAAAGTGGTGAAAGAAATCTATCAGGATTTCCGCTCTGGAAAACAAATGAACCGACTGGTGCAAGGTGATGTGGGTAGCGGAAAAACCATGGTGGCATTTCTGAGTATTTTGATTGCGATCAGTAATGGCACCCAGACGGCTTTCATGGCGCCCACGGAAATCCTGGCAGAGCAGCATTACAACGGACTGAAGGAATACGCTGACCTCTTGGGCATTCACATTGGGCGACTGACTGGCTCCAGCAAAAAATCCGAGCGCCGGGTCATAGATGAAATGCTCCAATCCGGGGATCTGCCAATTGTCGTAGGGACTCACGCCTTGCTGGAAGATAAAGTGAAGTTTAAAAACCTCGGGCTGGCAGTGATCGATGAGCAGCATCGCTTTGGGGTGGCACAGCGTGCTCAACTCTGGAAAAAGGGTCAAAACGCTTACCCTCATGTGCTGGTAATGACTGCCACACCCATCCCTCGTACATTGGCCATGACGCTCTATGGCGATCTGGATATTTCGGTCATCGATGAGCTTCCCGCAGGAAGAAAACCTATCCAGACCCACCACATGCGCGATAGTCACCGGCTGAAGATGTTCAGTTTCATGGAAAAAGAAATCCAAAAGGGTCGCCAGGTGTATGTGGTATATCCCCTGATAGAGGAGTCCGCCACCCTGGATTATAAAGACCTGATGGACGGATATGAAAGCGTAAGCCGTCGGTTTCCGGACTACCCCATTTCTATCGTGCATGGCAAAATGAAGTCTGACGACAAGGAGTGGGAAATGCAACGCTTCGTAAAAGGAGAAACCAAAATAATGGTGGCCACCACAGTGATCGAAGTAGGTGTAAATGTACCGAATGCCTCGGTGATGGTGATTGAAAATGCGGAGCGCTTCGGTCTTTCACAGCTTCATCAGCTAAGGGGCCGGGTAGGTCGGGGGGCGGATCAATCCTATTGTATCCTGATGACCGGGAATAAGCTCACCTCTGAGGCCAAGCTGCGTGTGCAAACAATGGTGGACACCACCGATGGTTTCAAAATAGCGGAGGTAGATTTAAAAATCCGTGGGCCCGGTGACCTGATGGGCACACAGCAAAGCGGACTCATGGACCTGATGATTGCGGATTTGGGGAAGGACACGGAGATCTTGAAACTAGCCAGGTCCGTGGCGACGGAAGTTCTCAATGCCGACCCTGACCTGAAAGATCCAAAAAACGCGCTGATCAGAAAACAGGTGGCAGCACAGAGAAAAAGCACGGTAAACTGGAGCAGGATTAGTTAAGATCCTGCGGTTGCGTGGTTTGCTCAGGAAATCTGTAACTTCCCTATGAAGCCATGAAAGCAAAATACATTCAGTTACTCAAAAGTCAGGTTGAAAAACTGGACGTTTCCGATTTTGATTTGGAAGCATGGAAAAGTTCTGCAGTATCTGCCTTAGAGCGTGTCTTTGGGAAAGCTGACTCTCGAATCACTCATATCCAGGGCCTGAAAATTGACTATAGCAGCTGGGCCCTGCGCGACTCCAATTCTCAGTATAAGCCTGTAGAATCCTGTAAGCGCAAAGGCTGGGAAATTTTTAACTCGGCTATTGAAGAGCTTGAACTATTCGGGATGGCCACGGGTAAGGAATCTATACTGGAAGCATACTTTGGGCCGGAGGATCTTAAAATCCTCCTCTCTGAGTCCGCTGAAAAAAAGGATGTCATCAAAAAACTCAAAAAGGAGGAGCTATTACAACTAACACTCAAGCTCATTAAGGGCTCCCCTTGAGGTAGCCGAAACATCAGTGCCTCCTCAGTGGGATATCACTTCTTAAAAATCTCAATATCCCGCTCATAACCGCTGGCGGTTTCGTCCAGAGGTAAATGGATCGAGAGTTCTCCTGCCTGATACTCGGCCATGATTCCGTCAAAGTCTACCTGACTGGTCAGCTTAATGGCTGAAAGTAAATAGGGTAATTCGATATCTGCTGTCGTTTCCTCCGAAATGATATGAAACAAAAACATCTCATAATCGCGAACCTCAATTTTTAGGTGTTCCGCGCTTACTCCCGGCACCCTCACTTTCACGATCCATTCGGTTTCCTTCTTATCAATATTGATTACAGGCTCTGTCATCCCACCATTGATGGTATTGACAATCTCCGCCGTATGCGCCAGGTTTTTGATTAACATTCTGTCTTCTACTCGCATAATCTGTCTCCGTTTTGCCCTGGTTTTAGCAATAGCCATACCAAGTGTGTTTCATTCTAATAACTATGTCAGTTTGACTATGTTGTGTGTGGAGTGGTCATTTTGTCATCTCTCATGTCAGGGTTCCCCTGAATTTCATCCCCTTTCATTATTTTCCTACTCAAAAAAAGCACTCCTTTGTCTAAACAATTGGCAAAAATGAATTCTCAAAAGCGTCCACTTTTCGGATTGTTCCTGGTACTAATCGGGCTGGTTTTATTGCTGAGCAACCTCGGTGTACTCAGTGGCCTCCCTGGTTACATTTTCACCTGGATCAATATCTTCCTCCTTCTGGCCATTGCCAACCTCTTCTCCGGAAATTATCGTAGCGTACTGCTATTTGCTGCCCTTTGGGGCTTCTTTGTACTCCGGCAGTATACAGATATTCAGCTGAGAGACTACTGGCCATTGATCCTGGTGGTTATTGGCCTCTCTATGCTCATGCGCAAACGCCTGCGGTCTCAGGTCACCTCCACTACGGACGATTCCTTTGATGAAATCAACATTTTTGGCGGAAGCACCAAAAAGTATACCAGTACGTCCCTGAAAGGGGGGAAAATCACCAACATCTTTGGTGGATCAGAAATCGATCTGCGGGATTGCCAACCTGAAAAAGTGGTGGTCATCGAAGTTTTAACCCTTTTTGGTGGCTGTGAGCTGATCGTGCCCAAAGAATGGAACATTTCGGTAGATACCACGGCCATCTTTGGTGGATTTGACGACAAACGTGAAGCCTCATCACACAAAGATCCTGCGGTGGTCTATATCAAAGGAATTACCATTTTTGGTGGCGGTTCTCTGAAAAGCTCCAAGTAAATTACTCCGTCACTTCTACCCCTTTCCAGAAAGCTATGTAGCCATTGATATGCTTTGCCAGCTCACTGGTTTCCGGGTAGTACCAGGCGGCATCCATATTCGTCTTTCCATCTACCTCCAAAGTGTAATAACTGGCAGTGCCTTTCCAGGGGCAAACCGTATGGGTGGTGCTTGGCTTGAAATACGCCGGCTTAATATCTGATGGTGGGAAGTAGTGATTATTCTCGACTACCACTGTTTCGTTGCTCTCGGCAATGAGCTGTCCGTTCCAAAATGCTTTCATCTTCCGTTTTCTTTCCTCAGTTAACTCCAGACCTTAAAGTAAGGTTTGCCTGACAACCCGAGATGTCGTGTCATTGACCATTGGGCATTTGGAATAAATCGTCATTGGCGCCCATTCCTACGTAGATCTCGTCAAATACCAACTCTCTTTCAAAGTCATCTCCTTTGAAATAAACTGCCGTGGGAACAAGGAGTCCGTTGTATTGCTTATACTTCTCTATAGTTTTCAACACACTTATGGGCGTGCCATCAAACTTCGATTCTATTTTCTCATAGTAGAGTCTGAAGTCTTTCTGATCGATATAAAATGTCCGTCGAAAAGAGGCCTCCTCCATGAGATAAGTATAATAAAGTATGCCCTCCATATCCGAAAGCCCCAAAAAGGTTAGGTGATCCTTGACCGGATAAAGGGGGCTACCCCTCGAAAAACTGTTTTTTATGACGATCTCTTCCGCAGTACTCATCAGCTGAACTTCGTAGCGTGGCTTCCATGGTGCAATGATCCAGGATAGCTGGCCGTCAGTAGCCTCGGCAAAACGTTTGTTTTGATAAGTCCCCTCTAATCGGATTTTTCCAGGGTATTTATAAGTGAGTTTCATCGGATAGGAGTGATAATCCGTATCCACCCATTTGCCATCCACAATTACACTATTCATTTCCTTCCACAAGTCCTGACCGTGTGCCTTGAAATGCTTTCGCAAAATGTCCTTACCCTCTTGAGCCATTAAAGCCTGAGAAGTAAGTACCAGAATAACGATGAAAAACTGTCTGACCATTTTATTGATTCCTGATTAAAACAAAGGGCAGTCAATCTATGACTACCCTTAAGAACGAAATGTTTTTATAATTATTTAAGTGACAGTGGTTCGGGGCTCTCAAAGGCACCCTTCGGCACTGACTTCAAAACTTTAATATTCGTGAGGTCTCTGTCTCCACGCTCGCCCGAAAGTAACAGCCCGTTATAATCTTGATAGTCTGTCCACGGCAGCACAAAGTTGGGTTCATCCTGGGTGGCCTCTTTATAATAGGCCCACTGCTCGATCAGTCGGGTGTCAAAGTCTACCCATACGTCATAGGCATTGTCCGGAGTAACTCCCACGTTCTTGAATGTGAGCCTCAACACATCTGCCCGATTGCCCTGTCGAGTAGTGTCTTCACCCACATAGGTGAGGGTCACACCGGAATCCTTCAATTTGAAAGGCATCACCAACCAATAGGAATCATTGATCCACATTTTTCGTCCCTGCTCCAGGTACTTGCTGACAGAGTCTTCCTGAGTATATTTCACCTGATCCTTCCATACGTTTCCGGTCATATCATTCATGTCCAGCGCAATCACCATTTTGCTGGAGGGGATATCAATACGTACTTTGTTATTGGCCTTGTCCCAAAGCAAAGTTCTCACTCCCAGGAAATTCCAGAAAATCACGTTGGTCTGATCCCACTTCTCCCGACCACCCATGGCGTTCATAATCTGATCAGCCATGACAATGGCGTGAGGGGTAGACCCTTCAATGTCGAAACCCTCCGACGGAGGGTTATTATACACTACAATCTCTGTCGGCTCGCCACCAGCGTCATCGGCAAATCCTGTCTTATCCGCAGGTTTGCAGGATGCCATCATGGCCAATCCAATGATGGTGGCATGGAAAAGCCAACGTGATGGTTTTTTTTCTGAATTTCTCAACTCGTTCTGGTGCATGGGTTCAAATGAATGATTTATTGATGGTTTCCACATCTTTTGTTTCTTTAAATGGGTCATACTTCAAGCTAACAACTTTTTTGCCTTTAATAAAGCACAATGAGTCCTCTGTTTAGTTCTTCCTCCAAATTTCGGCTAGAATTACTTCATTCCACCGGTTCCATCCTCAAAGTTCTGTTACCTGAATCAAGTATTTGCCACGTTAATGGTAGTCTGTGATTGATCATCGAGAAGTGCGCCTATTCAATTATTGGTTTTTTGGGGGGTATCCTACGGTTCAAACTTCCGGCCATGGAAGTATCCAAAATGTCTTCAGGATGCTGGTTATAAATAATTTGATTCGATAATCAGCACAAGAGAGATGCCAGCCACCGCTGCACTAATGACCATTTTCCAATCTCTCCTGCTCACCCCGGCCATACTCACCAGCACAAAGCCGATAACAAGCAGCGAGGCTACGATAATCAATTGACCAACCTCCAAACCAATATTAAATGCAAAAAGTTGGGTGATGATGCTTTCATCCTTTCCCAACAGGGTTTTGAGATAGTTGGAAAAACCCAGGCCATGCACCAGCCCAAAGAAGCCCGCAAAAAAGTAATTTCGAATGCTTACATGTGTATTCTCTGTGCGAGAAAAAAGGTTGAACACTGCCGTAATGAAAATGGTGACCGGAATCAGAAATTCTATAAGATCCGGATCTACCTCCACGATGGAAAATGTGGCTAGCGCAAGTGTAATGGAGTGACCGAGCGTAAAGGATGTCACCAGAGTGAGCACACTCTTCCAATCCTCTGCCTGATAAAGCGCGCATAGGGCAATGACAAAAATGATGTGATCATATCCATTTTTATCTAAAATGTGCTGCAACCCTAAATCGTAATAAATCTGAAATTCTGACATATGAAATGCGAAAATATCGAACACGGCAGATTTCAACTGGTAACTGGTGGAAAATTTGATGAAAAGTCACAGTCCGCCACTTATTGAGTTAATTTGATGATTAGTATTCTGCTTTTAATTGACCGAACGCAAAAATGTATCTCATCCTTTGGCTCTTGCTCCACCCCTATCACGTCAGCGTTTGTGAAATAGTCATCGGTACGGAAGCACCGACCTTACAAATCACGCATCGAATGTTCACCGAAGATTTGGAGCTGGCTTTAAGGAAGCATACGGAAAATCCATCCTTCCACGTGATCGAGGACTCATCGGTGGTGATGAGCGCATTGAAATCCTATTTTCAAAAGAATTTTTCTCTCTGGGTGAATGATGAGAACAAAGACTTTGTGTTTCTTCGATTCGAAATAGAAGATGATCTGACCTGGTGCTTTCTGGAGGTGACCGATGTAGGTGACCTCAAGCTACTGCATGTCCAGAATAGTCTCCTTCTTGACCTGTATGATGATCAAAAAAACCTCCTGCATGTCAAATCTGGTACGCTTAAAAAAAGCTATCTACTGGATAAGGAGACTGTTTCCGCTCAATTTGTTCTGGAGTAATCCTGTATTCTTATTTCTTCACCTAAAAAACTACCTCCTCCAATACCGCCCAGTCTTTGCCTGTATGTTTGAGCAAACAAACAGTACCACATTCCCAATTGGCTTCATAGGATCTTTGTCGATATTCTGGCCATGCCTCCTGAAAGGTTGCTTTTTTCAAATCCCTGAATGCAATGGTCATATGTGGGTGAAACGGCAGGTTTTTATAATCGGCGTTTTGAAGTTTCAGGTTCAACCGCATTTGCTTGACCACATTCTTTTTAAGGTTTTCAAGGGGAGCTGTTTTTTCAACATTGACATAAATCACTCGAGGTTCAAAACACCCAAATCCATCGTGCTTGATCCGAATAGAGGGAGTACCAGTCACAGCCTCCTGCAAACAATGAATGATTTGGTCTTCTCGATCCACCCTTAAGGTGAACGGCATGTGCAGAGTGATATGAGCCGGAGACTTCAATGCTGCTTTTGATCCATATTTGCTCTTCACCTCTTCCTTCATTTGCCACACCTCCGATTTGATGGGTTCCGGAGGAATCAATGCTACAAAGTAAAGGCGCTGGATTTTGGTCGTTGGTTCTCCCATTCATCAAAGGTTAGCAAGTCTCGTTAAACAAAAGTGCTTTATCTTCATCAATTGATAAAACCCTGCTCATTGATCAACAAAATTATCATTTCTGGTTTCTTTGTCCTTTTTCTGCTTGTATTCGCTTGCCGGCCCGAACCTGTGCGATCTCAAGCTGGGCAGTGGCACCTGGCCAATCTGACGAATTATACTTCATATCCAGAGCCAGGAAGTCCCGAGTGCCTTGAATACAATGGATGCCAATGGGCCGGGTATTTCGCTTTTGTTGATGGCCAACAGCCGGAAGATTGGGTGAAAAGCCACAATATCATCGCTATCCATTCCAAAGACGCTGAACGATACCGCTTGAAGACTTTTCTGCTGAGACAAGGAAAGCTGGAAATAGAAGCTACCGTGTACGATATGTGTGCAGACTCTGACTGCAACGGCTGCTGTACGCAGAACAGCAGCGAAACCGGGTTTCTGATTGATATTGAAAAATACACCATGGAGCGGTTTGGTTCGGGAGCTGGTATCGTGGAGTGGCAGTGTCTCGATTGCGAATAAGAAAAGAAGGTGACGGGTCTGACCACTCAACAATTGAATTACCCGAAAATGTAACTCTTTGAGAAGCGGGCAGCCAGAGCTGCCCTTTTTCCCAAAATCAACATTAAATTATGAACAATATTTAGCGTACCATGTCCGGAGCAATCAGCAGATCGAATATCTGTTGACCATCGGAAACATGCACAAAAGCATACTAATTCTACTTTATGAGAACATTGTACTTCACCCTCGCAGCCATGGCTGTTTTTGCGTGCTCGCCAAAGTCTACCCCTTCTACGAGCAGCAGCAGCTACGAAACCACTTTAGCTACCTATAAAAAGTACGAAGGCTTTTTCGATTTTTACTGGGACGCCGACAAGGGAAAGGTCTTTTTAGAAGTGGAAAACCTGGGAGAGGAGTTTCTCTATGTCAACTATCTGGCGGCGGGGCTGGGTTCCAATGACATTGGGCTGGACCGAGGACAGGTAGGTGATAACCGAATCGTGAAGTTTGAGCGAAGTGGACCCAAAATATTACTCATCCAACCCAACTACGGCTATAGGGCCGTCAGTGAAAATAAGGAAGAAGTCCGCTCGGTCAATGAGGCCTTTGCACAGAGTGTCCTCTGGGGTTTCAAAGTGGAAAAAGAACAAAACGGGAAAGTATTGATTGACATCACGGACTTTCTCCTCGCAGATGCTCATGGTGTGAGCGAAACGCTTAAAAAGTCCAAAGAGGGCACTTACACCCTGGACGCCAGCAGGTCCGCACTTTATTTGGAAATGACCAAAAACTTCAAAGACAATTCGGAGTTCGAATCCACGATCACATTCAAGGGTACCCCAACAGGGAGCAACATCAGATCAGTAGCCCCAACTGCGGAATCCATCACCGTGAGAATGCATCACTCCTTTGTGCGCTTACCAGATGATGAGTATGTCCCTCGAAAATTTGACCCCAGAAGTGGTTACTATTCGTCCTCTTATCAGGATTATGCCACACCCATAGAGGAGCCATTGGTCAAACAGCTGATCTTCCGTCATCGGTTGGAAAAGAAAAACCCGGAAGCCGAAATGAGTGAAGCGGTGGAGCCTATCATTTATTATGTGGATAAGGGAGCCCCTGAACCCGTAAAGTCCGCTTTGATAGAAGGTGCCAGCTGGTGGAATCAGGCCTTTGAAAAAGCCGGATTCATTAACGCTTTTCAGGTTTATGTACTTCCTGACAGCATAGATCCTCTGGACATCAATTACAATGTGATTCAATGGGTACACAGATCTACCCGAGGCTGGTCCTATGGCTCATGGATCGCCGACCCCCGAACCGGAGAAATTCTGAAAGGGCATGTTTCATTGGGTTCATTGCGAATTCGTCAGGATTTTCTGATTGCCACTGGTCTGCTACAGCCGTACGAAGAAGGCAAGGAGCCCAGTGATGAAATGCTGGAGATGGCGCTAGCCCGACTCAGACAGCTGGCGGCTCACGAAGTGGGCCACACCCTGGGGCTTTATCACAATTTTGCGGCAAGCGCAGATGGTCGGGCTTCAGTCATGGATTACCCACACCCGAATATTCTATTGGGGGAAAATGGTGAGATAGATCTTTCTGATGCGTATGATACGGGCATTGGGGAGTGGGATGAATTTGCCATACGGTATGGATACTCTGTGTTCAAAGAAAATGAGGATTCCTATTTGCAAGACATCATTGATGAGTGGATCTCTGATGGCTATCACTTCATCATGGATTCGGATGCTCGTCCAAAAGGCGGTGCTCACGCCACGGCACACCTCTGGGACAATGGTGAAAATGCAGCGACTGAATTGGTACGTCTGTCAGCAATAAGAGCAAAAGTACTTTCTACATTTTCGGAGAAAGCCATCAAAACCGGTCAGCCGATTTCTTCTCTGGAAGAGGTGTTGGTTCCGATGTACTTCCTACACAGGTATCAGATAGAAGCTGCCGCCAAGCTCGTTGGGGGTCAGCATTATACCTATAAAGCCAAAGGCGACGGCCTGCCACTGCCACAGAAGGTGGATGCCACCACGCAACTTACCGCCATAGACGCACTCGTCGGCACCCTTTCTCCTACTTTTCTGGGACTGCCGCCACATTTACTCGACCTATTAAGCCCCAAAGTCCCCGGGTATGGCAGAACCCGTGAAAGTTTCAAATCGAACACGGGCGTCACTTTCGATCCAGTAGCAGCAGCGGAGATGTCTGCAAAAATGACCCTGCAAATGCTCTTTCAACCTGAGCGCATTGAACGAATCACTCAGCAAAATCTTCAAAAAAGCACCTTTCCGGGCTGGAAAGAACTCATGAGCAGAGTCAATGATCAGACATGGAATGCCAATTACCCTGACGGGTTGGCCAAAGAAATCAAAATGGTAGTGGAAAAACGCGTGTTATACCACCTGATGAATCTGTCTGTTAGTTCCGCCACAGAGATGACCAAAGCCCTTGCCAACTTTGAACTCGAAAGACTAGTGAAAACGATATCCACCAAAATGAAGGCCACCAGTGATCCACTCATCAGTGCACACTATGCACACAGCATCCGCCTCTATCAGCAGTTTCTGGAAGAGCCAGGTGATTTCAAATTACCATCCACCTTGTCACCACCCGATGGTAGCCCTATAGGGATGGATTGTATGATGGAGTAACTTGATGATTGATCATCGAGTTCACCTAAAGTCCTATTAAATTGTTCTGAAGTGGTTTTATCCGCCCTGATGCTCCGGTTTCAGTAAATCATTTACTGATTTCACGGGGTTAAAGGTAATGGCCGGTACTTCCACAAAGACGGTATTCCAATCTGCCATGGAGCCGTTCCAAAGACCAGGGAGTTCCTGTGCTTTCAAGTCTTTCCCATCTTTGGATTTTTCGGTAATAAACCCGGTGTTCATGTCCCGGTGATCCAGCAGGTTATATTTTCGGCCTGTTTTGTCTTTCACACCACACACCACATCCACTGGGTTGAAATGGGTGGATTGGTTAAATATTTCTTTTTGTTTCTCATTGGTGAGATCGATCTGTGCGGTTTCTACCACCTGCAACGATACTGATCCATCTTCACCGGATACCCAGAAGGGACCGCCTCCGGTATCCCCTTCACTTTTCACCATACCACAGATGCGGAGGGGGCGGTCCAGTTTTTGAGCTAAAAAGTCACACTTTTGAGCGTCAGTCAGATTTCCAAAACTTTGACCTGGCCTATAGCCCAGGTGATTCTGCAATAAGCTCAATGCTTCCTCTATGCCTTCACCTTTGTCAAGGGTCTCCAGTGCAAGTTTGATTCGTTGCTGATAATCCAATAAGATCCCGGCAATTACTTTTTTATAGCGAATGGTTTCAGTTTTGACCTTGTCAGGAACCACATTGTCAATGTTTTTCAGAAAGATGACATCCGCATCAATGTCGTTCAGGTTTTCGAGCAACGCTCCGTGACCCGCCGGTCTGAATAGCAAGGAACCATCACTCTCGCGAAATGGCTCATTGGCCATGTCTACCGCTATGGTGTCAGTAGAGGGTTTTTGTATACTATAACTCACTTCAATCTTCACTCCAAAAAGTGATTCATAGCGCGTCTGGATTTCGGAAACATGCGCCGTGAACTTCTCCATATGGTCCGGCGAAACAGTAAAGTGAATTTTTACATTCCCATTCTTATCCTGAGCATATTGGGCACCTTCCACCATATGCTCTTCCACTGGAGTTCTTGGGCCCTCCGGGTACTGGTGAAATTTTAGTAGGCCTTTGGGAAGTCCTCCATAATTCATCCCGGGCTCATTGAGCAGTACGTCCAGGATTTGGGTGTATTCTCTTTTTAGTTGTGCCTCTTCCAGGCTCGTGCCCGTGGCTTTTTTATAAGCGGCTCTTAAGTCTTCATAAAAAGCAAACTGATCTAGCTTCTTGAAAAATGTGAAAACGGAACCCGAACCCTGGTCCGCAACCATCTTTTCATACTCAGCATCTGTGCCTTTATAGTCCGTCAGAAACGCAAATAGCGACTTGAACATTCGAGAGGCAGCACCGGAGGCGGGCACGAATTTGACAATTTCCAAACCCTCAAGGTTGTTCTCATAAAATGTAATCATGCTTTCCGCTTCCTCTGCAGTGAGCTGTTTCAGCCCATTTCCCTTCTGAATATTCTCGGATAAGTCTGAGGGAGGAAAACCAGATTTAAATTTTTCTATCTGAGCATTGATCCCCTCCTGGGTCAACTGATGATCTGAAATTTGCTTGAGGTCTGATGCGCTAAACATGAATCTTGTTTTTTATGATTAGTGGTGTGGTTACTCCTCCAGAATCCAAGAGGCTACCATTTATAAACTTGTCCTTTTCTCTTTCAATATTAGTGATTAATTTGAAGTGTAAAAACAATTCTATGAATTCAGATTTGACCAATATTTCTCCCACATTTTACGGGATCAGCATGGTGCCAAAAAACAAATGGCGGGAATACGGCTTTGCTTTACTAACCATTGCGGGTTCCGATGGAATTGTTTCTGACCCAGAACTGGAGTGGCTTACCTTGGATATGGCCAAGGAGGTAGGGGTAGATGAGGAAATTGTTGCGGACTGGGAAGAGTTCGATTTTGAAGCTGCAGAACTCGATGAAATCTTTTCTTCTTTCAATTCTTCTGCATTGGCAGGATTCAGTAAACTTCTGATTTATGATGCCATTCGTATGAGCTCAGCAGATGGAGACTATGCACTGGAGGAAAAAGAACAGGTTTATGATGCGGCCAGAATTCTAAGGGTTCCTCAGGAAGTAGTCATCGCCATCGAGGCCTTGGTGGATTTAGAACAAGCTGCCAACAAACTCCGCCTTACGATCCTTTAACCATAGATCTCGTTCAAAATGCCAGCAAGCCTAATGCCTGCTTGCAAAAGTCTTTTGTTCAATAGTTCCAGGTTTTCATAGTCATACTGATAGCTGATCTTTTTGCTTTCAGGAAGGTCATAGATCTGTGGCCGGTAGCTCACGGACTCTGCTGCCCAGTCCAATATTCCTGCAGACTGCCATGCGCTGATTTCTTCAGCCGAAGCGTGGTCCAACCATTCTACATATTCGGTATAGCTATAGTCCTGTCCGTCTATAATGCCACTATCCCATACTCTGTGGAGATTTGAGGATGACCAGAAATACTCCAGCTTTACGTCATTGCCTCCTTTGTCTTCCCCATTGCCCACGTGAAGTGGCTGATGAATGTCTCCGATCAGGTGAACCAGACATTTCAAAGCAAACGCCTCATCCTCATCTGTGAATTGCTTGGTTTTCAGCTCAGCAATCAGGCGATTCAAGGTTTGAATAATATCTCCTTCCTCAGGAGTGCCGGCCTCATCATAAGTCATTCCGTCAGGAATAGTGGCATAGTGCCACGGAGACATGTGATCGTACGCATCGTTTGATTTGATAAAATCCATGTGGTTGCTCACCTCCGCCAAAGTCTCAGTCTTCAGGATTTTCTCAATGTTCTTCCTTGCTTTTTTGGAGAGGTGCTTTTCTGCAATGAGACCAACTATTCTGTGCCCCGTTTTGCCCCACGGAAGTGCTTGAAAAGAAAATGAAATGAGTAGGAGTAGGAATATGGTTTTTTTCATGACTCGAATATAATTGATCTCGGTGTTTTGAAGGAAGGTGCGGGATGAAGGAATTGTAAAAAAAAGGCGCCGTGCATCTCTGCAACAGCGCCTTTTACCAACCTAACCTAAAAAAGGATTACTCTATGAACGAGTAATTCCGCAATTATTGTACGCAACTAGAACATGTATACTCTCTTGAAAACAAAATGTTTCAATTTTTTCTGGAAATAATGTAATTTATTCAGTGAATACGAATCATTCCGGTTCCTTCGTTGTAAAAAACACTTCATCCTCTTTTTGGTTTCTGCCTCTTGGAGATGGTTGGAGATTATTCAACTATTTTTGCGGTCTAATAAAGCATTGTGGAAGCCAAGGAGATTTTAAATTTTTATACCCGTAGTGAACTGATCAAGAGTATCTCTGAAGCGGTCAGTACTCAAAAAACGATTCGACTAAAAGGAATGGCCGGAAGCTACGATGCCCTCGTTGGTGCAGCTACTTCGTCCATCAATCAGAAAACCAATATTTACATCCTCCATGATAAAGAGGAAGCCGCCTATTTCATCAACGATCTGAGAAATTTTATTGCAGAGGATCACCTACTCCTATTTCCCAGTTCTTACAAAAAACCCTATCAGTTTGAAGAAACGGAGAATGCCAACATTCTCCAAAGGGCCGAAGTACTGAATCGAATTAATTCCAATAAAAATAAAGGACTACAGATCGTCACCTATCCAGATGCGCTTTATGAAAAGGTGATCAATAAGCGATCACTTTTAGAAAATACCTTCAAAGCATCCGTTGGAGAAAAAGTAGATGTGGAATTTCTGACGGAACTCCTTTCGAGCTACGATTTTGAACGAAGCGACTTTGTGTATGAAGCTGGTCAGTTCTCTGTTCGTGGGGGCATTATTGATGTCTTTTCCTTTGCCCACGACTACCCCTATCGCCTGGAGCTTTTCGGAGATGAAATAGAAAGTATCCGGGAGTTTGACCCGGAAAGCCAGCTATCAACCCATGGCCTGGAGGAGGTCACGCTGATCCCCAACGTACAAACCAAATTGCTAAAAGAGGAGCGACAGCCATTTTTCGACTTCATTCCAAAGGATTCAATCATCTGGATGAAAGACTACCGGGAAACCCTTGATCTGGTGGAAAAGGGATTCAACAAAGCCGTCGAATCATTTCAGGGAATCATGAAATCCGGCGGTTATACCCAGGTGGTTTTTAGCCCGGAGGATCTCTTTGATTCGGAAAAGACTTTCAGCAAACTGTTGGACAATTACAATCGGGTAGAATTCGGTCATCGTTTCTACCTGAAGCCCGATAGGGAATTTGACCTTGGAATAAAGCCACAGCCCCACTTTCACAAAAACTTTAACCTGCTGGCCGAGGATCTTTTTTCTTTTCAGCTCAAAAATTATCAAAAGGTCATCACTGCAGAATCACCCAAGCAACTGGAACGGCTGGAAACCATTTTCCTGGAAATTAACAGTGACCTGACGTTTAATGGTGTGGGGGCCTCATTGAAAGAAGGCTTTATTGATGATCACCATGAGTTTGTCTGCTATACAGATCATCAGATATTTGATCGTTTCCATCAATATCGGGCGAAGGAAAAGTTTTCTAAAAGCAAATCCCTTACACTCAGAGAGTTGAAGACTCTTCAGGCCGGAGACTATGTGGTCCACATCGACTATGGGGTCGGCCGGTTTGCAGGCCTGGATACTGTGGATGTAGGTGGAAATAAGCAGGAAGTCTTACGACTGGTCTACAGAGATGATGACTTGCTTTATGTGAGTATTCACTCTCTTCACAAAATCTCCAAATACTCCAGCAAAGACAGTACGGCCCCTTCCATTAACAAACTAGGCACTCAGGACTGGGAAAACAAGAAAAAGAAAGTCAAAAAGAAGGTCAAGGATATCGCCAAGGACCTCATTGAACTCTATGCCAAACGAAAAGCCGCTCCCGGGTTTGCTTATCCTGGCGATGATTACCTGCAAGCAGAATTAGAATCCTCGTTTTTATACCAGGACACCCCTGATCAGGCCCTTTCCACGGCAGATGTGAAAAAAGACATGGAGCAAAACCACCCCATGGACCGTCTGGTTTGTGGGGACGTTGGGTTCGGAAAAACGGAGATTGCTGTTCGGGCCGCCTTCAAGGCTGTCAATTCTGGAAAACAAGTCGCCGTGCTGGTCCCAACCACCATCCTTGCCATGCAGCACTATCATACCTTTTCCGGTCGGTTGGAAGATTTCCCTGTGACGGTGGATTATATCAATCGATTCAAGAGCACCAAAGAAATCAGTGACATCAAGAAAAAACTGAAAGCAGGTCAAATTGATATTCTGATTGGAACCCATCGGATCGTGAATAAAGACATGGACTTCAAAGATCTGGGGCTCATGATTATTGACGAAGAGCAGAAGTTTGGGGTGAAAGTGAAGGAGCGACTAAAAGAGATGCGTGTGAATGTGGATGCACTTACCCTGACAGCCACACCTATTCCCAGAACACTTCACTTTTCATTAATGGGTGCGCGAGATCTTTCCATTATCTCCACTCCCCCACCCAACAGACGACCTGTTACTACTGAAATCCATGAGTTTGATGAAGAAATCATTCGCGATGCGGTGAGTCACGAGCTGCGCAGGGGCGGGCAGGTGTTTCTGGTACACAACCGGGTAAGTGACATTGAACACATTGGCAACATCGTATATCGCCTGGTACCTGAGGCCCGCATTGGGATCGCCCATGGTCAAATGGACGGTAAGCAGCTCGAAAAGGTCATGCTCAAATTCATCAATGCCGAGTATGATGTGCTGGTTTCCACCAATATCATCGAATCGGGATTGGATATCCCCAATGCGAATACTATTATCATCAACCGTGCCCACATGTTCGGCTTATCGGATCTTCATCAGATGCGTGGGCGCGTGGGCCGCTCTAATACGAAAGCTTATTGTTTTTTGCTGACCCCTCCTACCTCCACGCTTTCATCCGATGCGAGAAAGCGCCTGACCACTTTGGAAGAATTCTCAGAATTAGGAGATGGCTTCAAAGTGGCCATGCGGGATCTGGATATCCGAGGGGCAGGAAACCTTCTTGGCAGTGAGCAAAGTGGATTTATCAATGACATGGGGTTTGAGGTTTATCACAAAATACTCGATGAAGCAGTGGCGGAGCTTAAGGAAACAGATTTCAAGAGCCTTTTTGAAAATGAACCCGACAGAAAGAAACTACAAGCGATCAAAGAGGACTGCATCATCGAAACCGATTTGGAAATCTTGATTCCTGACCAGTACGTTTCCAATATATCAGAAAGGTTGAATCTCTATTCCAGAGTAGACAGTATTCGGAGCGAAGAGGAGCTTACAGAATTCGTGACCAGCCTGAAAGACAGGTTTGGCCCACTCCCGGAGCAAGTCAAAAACCTGATTACCTCCATTGAGGTCCGCTGGAACGCCATTGGTCTCGGTTTTGAGAAAGTCACCGTAAAGAATGAAATCATGAAATGCGTGGTTTCTGAAAACAAGGACGAATCCTACTTCCAATCAGACCTTTTTGGCCATGTGCTGAGCTTCATCCAGTCCCAACCGCGCAGGTGCAGCATGAAGGATCATAAGAAAAAACTCATCATCAGCATCAAGGATGTGACGGACATAAACGAGGCACTTCAGGTCCTTAATCACATGAAATCTCCTGTGATCGCCTAAATAATGCTGTGTTTTATACAATAAATCCTTAATTTTCCTATTAAATGACTACTATAGGTGTGAAAGATTGTCAATAAAGGGTATTTTTGAAATATTTGTATTTATTACTATTTTGAAGCGTTTCAATTAAAGTAAACAGGTTATGAAAAAGTTTGTGAGTGTTGTTGCTGGCTCAGCTTCTGTGTTAGCAATGGCTATAGTCCTGAGTTCCTGTGGTTCAGGAACCCCCACGAGTACCAATCCCGGGGCTATTAGTAAGACTACAGGATTGGAGTTTAACGAAGAAGGGGGATTTCAGGTCAATGATTTCAGTGGACAGCCAGAAGGACCAAACCTTATTTTTATAGAAGGTGGTAGAACTGTCCTCGGAACCTTCGAGGAAGATGTTCTCAATACCAATGATCATGTGGAAAGAGCCGTTACGGTTGCTTCATTCTATATGGATGAAACTGAGGTGGCGAACATCAACTGGTTGGAGTACGAATTTTACATCAAGCAGGACTCTGACGAGTACTATTGGAAAAACAACCTTCCAGACACTACTGTCTGGGCAAAGGATCTTGCTTACAATGATCCTTATGTGGATCACTATTACAGATACCCTGGATTCAGGTATTTCCCGGTAGTGGGCGTAAACTGGAGACAGGCTGTGAACTACTGCAAATGGAGAACAACAGTGGTGAACGTATCACTTGCTGAAAGAGCCGGACTCTATGATGATCTTGGTGGAGGTGGCGGAGACGCTGCATTCGCAGGAGCCGAAGGTGAGCCTGCTGCTGCCGGAGCTTTCCCGAGAATTCCTCTGGAATCAGGTGTGGTACTTCCAAACTATCGCCTCCCTACTGAAGCAGAATGGGAATATGCTGCCCAAGCACTCATCGGTACCCAGTGGTTGGATGAAAACCAGACACACAGAAGACTTTATCCTTGGGATGGTCATGCACTTAGAAATCCATACGGAAAAAGCATGGGTTACTTCCTGGCCAACTTTAAAAGAGGAAAAGGTGATTATGCAGGTATAGCCGGAAAGCTAAACGACGGAGCAATGATTCCTACCTATGTATATGATTATCCTCCAAATGATTTTGGTCTTTACAACATGGCAGGAAACGTAAACGAATGGGTACAGGATGTTTACAGACCACTATCTTACCAGGACATGGAAGACATGAACCCTGTGAGAAGAGACGGAACATTGGATGCTGAGTCTGGTTATGATGGAGCTTACAATTTCATAGGAAACGAAACCACTTACACTGAGGAAGAGTGGTTAAGCAAAACCGGATTGCAGAAATCATACAATTCTGACAACCCTCCAATGAAGAGACTAAGAGTATATAAAGGTGGATCCTGGGCTGATGTGGCCTACTGGATGTCACCAGGAACACGCCGCTTCTTGTTTGAGGATTCAGCTACCTCTACCATTGGGTTTAGATGTGCGATGATTCGGGCAGGAACGAATTACTAAGATTATAACCTGTTTTTAATATATAAAGCCGGCCAAATTTGGTCGGCTTTTTTATTTCCCAGCGGCTATGGTAGCGATATAGATCCCAGCTGCTCCGCCTTCCGACAAGGCTACAACCAATTCCCCCAGTGTAGCCCCTGTGGTGAGTACATCATCCACTACCAGCAGATTTTTGCCTTGTAATTCTGCTGAATTCGTCACTCGGTATATTTCATTTACATTTTGCCATCGCTCCACTTTGGATTTGCGCGTCTGACTCATCGTGCTTTTCTTTCGCTCCACCAGGTCCGTTCTTACCGGGATTTCCATACTGCTGGCTAAACCTTCCGCAAAGCAATCTGCCTGATTATATCCTCGTTTTCTCAGCTTTGATTTATGTATGGGTACTGGAATGATCATGTCCACTGGCCAATTCGACTTGATCAAATCATATCCATACCACTCTCCCAACATGATGCCCACCTCCTGCTGTCCTCTGTATTTCAGTTCGTGCACAAGTTTCTGTGCCACTCCTCCTTTATTGAAATGCAAATACGCCACCACACCCAATACCTTGGGCTCATAAACAAACTTTGATTTCAAGGGGTTAGCATTTTGCAAGTGATAATCCGTTTTAGGAAGAGAAAGTCTGCATTTGATACAAATGTGTTCTTCCTGATAAACTAATATTGTATTACAGTTAATACATATTCTTGGAAAAATTAGACTTACAAAGTCCTGGAGGTATTCTTTTATAATCCCAACAACATTCATATCACAATATAAGATTTTCGTACAATGGTTTACCAAAAAGATCTGGAGGTTGAAAAAAAATGGAATGCACTCCTCAATACGCTGGAGAAAAATATGGGCAAGCGACCCAAGGATCTCAATGCAGTTTTGTTTTTGATCGGGGTGCAGGAACTAGGTATGGGGGCCAAGACCTATGAAAAAGAGGAAAAGCAAGACCTAATGCACATTGCCATTTGTAAATTGTTATCGTTTTCCGGGTTTTACGAACTAGAGGGGATAGATGCCCAAGGCTGGCCACATTGGAATTTACTCAAGCCTTTACCTCATTTCGACCTGCTGGAGCAAGAAAAATTACTTAAAATGCATGCTTTAGAGTATTTTAATGAAGAGCTTGGACTTAGCCTATGATCACCAAGGTAGAAATTTCGTACTATTGATATGTCTGTAGACCTTCTTAAGAATAATTTAGACAGATTTAAGCGGAAGTATTTTGTGAACAAGATCCTCAAGGGTTCGCTTGTCTCTGGTGTGCTTTTCGGGTCTATCCTGTTGATTATCAGTTTATTAGAGGGGTATTTTTGGTTTAGTGAAACCATCCGCCTCATGCTGTTTTCCATTTTTGTTCTCTTAATCGGCTACTGTCTGCTGTTTCAGGTTCTTGCACCATTACTTTCACTGGTAAGGCTCCGAAAAGGAATAAGTGATCACCAAGCCGCGCACGAGATTGGACGTTATTTCCCGGAAATCCAGGATAAACTCGTCAACTACCTCCAGCTCTCAGAGCTTTCCAATTCAGAATCCTCACTACTTGCCGCCGCCCTTCATCAAAAAACCAACGAACTCACTATTTTCTCCTTCAAGGAGGCCATCAACTTCAGAGTCAACCTGAAGTACTTTTATTATCTATCTGCTGTAGTTGTTTTTATTCTGCTCGTGTCGTTTATTAATCCTAACCTCTTCATTGACAGCACCACACGCATCATACATTTCAATCAGCCCTATGAGAAGCCGGCGCCATTCAGCTTTCATGTGCTGAGTGATTTGGTTGGTTTCCAAAATGACAATTACGAACTAAAAGTAGCCCTTAAGGGCAATAGCTTACCGGAGGATGTCTACCTGGTGGAAAACGGGCGTAGGTTTAGAATGTCCGCAAACGGTGAAGAGCTAAAGTTCAATTTTCCTGCTCTTTCGAAGGATAAACAATTCAGACTGGAGGCCGCTGGGTATTTTTCTCCCTGGCATGAAATAAAAGTATACCCTCGACCGGAAATACGGGACCTGAACATTCAAATCAAGTATCCTAAATACACCGGCCTCAGTGATCAAAAAACCTCCAATGTTGGTAGCCTCATCGTGCCAGAGGGCAGTCAATTGCACTTTACTTTGAAATCATCAGATGCTGATAAGGTATTCTTCATTACTGAAAGTGACTCCACAAGCATGACATCCACTGGCGATCAGACGTATGCGCTTAGCCGCACTGCGCTGAATTCTTTCAATTATGAACTGGCCCTCAGGAATAACCACGCTCGAAATAAATCAAAAATTGCATACGAAATAGCCGTCACCAAAGACCAGGCTCCTGAAATTGAAGCCAATTTCTTTCCCGACACTGTAACCTACCAATCCCTGCTGATCACGGGTAGCATCATGGATGACTATGGTTTCAACCAACTCAATTTGCATTACAAACGTGCAAATGCTGACTCCTATCGCAGAATTCCGATATCCTATGACCGATCATTGAATAATCAGCAGTTTATATACCAGTGGGATTTTGACAGTCTACAACTCTTGGATAAAGAGTCTTTAACAGTGTATGTGAGTGTTGGTGACAATGATGCCATTAATGGGACCAAATTTGGTTATTCGGCACGTTTCACCTTGAGAATGCCTAGCAATGAGGAGATCAAGTCACTAATCGAAAGCAAAAGTGAGAATTCGCAAAATGAGCTGGAGAAGTCCCTTCAGAACTCAGAAGCCTTGAATAAACAGCTCAAGGAGCTGGAGTCACGACTGAAAAACAAAAAAGAGATCGGCTGGCAGGATCAAAAAATGCTCGAACAGTTGATCCGTGACAAAAAGAAGCTGGAAAAAGATATAGAAGAGCTCAAACTCAAACATCAACAGCTTCTTGAAAGTCAGAAGGAATTTGGCAAACAAAGTAAGAAACTCCAGGAAAAGTCTGAGCAGCTGCAGAACCTTATCAACGAAGTGCTTGATGAAGAAACCAAGAAGCTCTACGATGAGCTTCAGAAACTCCTGAAAGAGGAAAGCAATTCAGAAGAAGTTCTTAAGCAATTGTCCAAAATTCAAAACAAAGAGCAAAATCTGGAAAAAGAACTCGAAAGGGCCCTCGAGCTCTTTAAGCGAATGAAACTTGAAACTCAGCTGGAGCAGGCTGCGCAGGATCTCAAGGAACTAGGTGAAAAACAGGAGAAGCTTGGAGAGAAAACGCAAAGCAAGCCCTCAGACGAAAACGCAGAAAGCCTCAATGAGCAAGAGGAGATCAATAAATCGTTTGAGGAAATCCAGAAAGACCTGGAGGAAGCCGAACAACTCAATGAGGAACTCAAAAGCCCTGAGCCTCTTGATGACCTCAATAAGGATCGGGAAGAAATCTCTGAAAAGCTGGAAGAAATCAAAGATCAACTGAGTCCTGATGAACCCTCAGAGTCTGAAGAAGAAAATGAACAAGGCGGGCGTCCGGAAAATGAGCAGAACAATAAGGAGAGGATGAACAGCACCGGACAAAAAATGAAGAACGCCGGACAAAAAATGAAGGCCGCCGCTCAAAAACTGGAAGATATGCAAGCTGGGGCCGAAATGGTCATGATGCAGGAGAATCTGGACAACCTACGGGACATTCTTGACAACCTGATCAAACTCTCTTTCGAACAGGAACGAATTCTCAAAGATATTCAGGAAGTGGAGCAAGTAGATCCCCGATTCATTGAACTCTCTCAGGAACAACTAAAGCTGATGGCCAATATTGAAGTCATTGAAGACAGTCTGCTTTCGTTGGCCAGCAGGGTCGCGCAAATCAGTAATTTCGTGACACGGGAGGTGAGCGAAATCAATCGAAACCTGGAAACAGCCATGTTTGAGCTTCGCGAAAGAAATAAGGGCAAGGCGACCAGCAATCAACAGTATGCCATGACTTCCATGAACAACCTTGCCCTACTACTCGACGATGTACTCAGCCAGATGCAAATGTCCATGGCTGAAGCCATGGGAAAACCTCAAAGCAAGGGCCAGCAAAAGCAGTCCATGCCCAGCATGTCCGAAATGCAAAAACAGCTCAGCGAGCAAATTCAACAATTAAAACAAAGCGGGAAATCCGGAAGACAATTATCTGAAGAACTGGCACGACTCGCTGCAGAACAGGAGCAATTGAGGCAAGCCATGGAAGAAATGCAGAAAAATCTCGCAGGTCAACCAGGCAAAGAAGGAGAAGACGGGAAAGATGGAATCGGGAACAAACTGAAAGAAGCCATTCAAAAAATGGAAGAAAACGAAACCGATCTGGTTAATAAAAGAATTACCCAACAATTGATCAATCGACAGCAGGATATTATCACTCGCATGCTCGAAGCAGAGGAGTCCATGAGAGAGCAGCAGAAGTCTCCTGAAAGAGAGGGTGAAACCGCATCTGATATTACACGTAATATCCCTCCTGCCGTAGAAGAGTATTTAAAAGCTCGCAGACAAGAAATAGATTTGTTAAAAACAATTCCTTTAGATTTAAATCCTTTTTATAAAAAGGAAGTAAACGATTACTTTAGACGTTTAAGTGGACAACAGCACGAATGAATAGCATACAGATACAAATTCCATCCTTATCTGAGAACATAAGGATCGTGGAAAGCTTTATTGACAATGCCAAGGAGAAGTTCTCCCTGAACGACGACATCTACGGCAATATCATGATCGCCGTAACGGAATCCGTGAATAATGCCATTGTCCATGGCAACAGGAAAGACTCCAGCAAAAACGTCACATTGCAACTCAAAGTAGACGACAATATTCTCAACTTCACCATTACCGATGAAGGCGAAGGGTTCAACTTTAACCAATTGCCAGACCCAACCTCTCCTGAGAATCTGGACAAACCTGGGGGCAGAGGCATTTTCCTCATGAAGCATCTTTGTGACGAAGTGAGCTTTCAGGATGAAGGAAGGGCCGTTATCCTCACCTTCTACCTCAATTGACCCAATGCCCAACATCAACTACTTCTCTGAAGATGTAGCCTTCTCCCTTCAGCACGAGGAGAAAATAAGTCAATGGTTAGAGGACATTGCCGCGTCGCATGAATATCAGGTAGAGACCATCAACTATATATTTTGTTCTGATGACTATCTATTAGACATTAACAAGACGTATCTGCAACATGATTACTACACCGATATAATCACCTTTGACAACTCCAGCAACCATCACCTCATCGAATCGGATATCTTCATCAGCATTGACAGGGTAACGGACAATGCCAAAGAGATGGGCATCCCTTTTGAAGAAGAGCTTCACCGTGTGCTGGTACATGGCTTACTCCACCTTGTTGGGTTCGACGACAAGGGAGACGATCATAAAATCTTAATGAGGCAAAAAGAAGATGCCTGCTTATCTTTGCTCAAAATATAGTTCCACGTGGAACACCTGAGACTCCTTGTGTGTTGATGATTGAATGTTTCACGTGAAACACTTACCAATATTATGTTTCCAGAATACGATGTAATTGTGGTTGGCGCTGGCCATGCCGGTTGCGAAGCTGCTGCCGCTGCTGCTAACTTAGGTTCCAAGGTGCTCTTAGCCACCATGAACATGAACACTATTGCCCAAATGTCTTGCAACCCTGCAATGGGTGGAGTGGCTAAGGGTCAGATTGTTCGTGAAATTGATGCGCTTGGTGGGTACTCCGGTATCATCACCGACAAGTCCATGATCCAATTTCGCATGCTCAATAAAAGTAAAGGGCCTGCGATGTGGAGTCCGAGGGCTCAATCGGATAGAATGCGCTTTGCAGAGGAGTGGCGAATGGCACTGGAAAACACACCCAATGTGGACTTCTGGCAGGAGATGATCTCCGGAATCCTCGTGAAAGACAACAGAGCAATAGGCGTTAGAACCAGTCTTGGAATAGAAATCCGGTCAAAAGCAGTGGTGCTCACCAACGGCACTTTCCTAAATGGACTCATTCATATAGGAGAAAAGCAGTTCGGTGGTGGACGTGCAGGAGAGCGCAAAGCCACAGGTATCACCGAGCAACTCGTTTCCTTGGGCTTCGAATCTGGTCGTATGAAAACAGGAACACCGCCACGAGTGGATGGCCGCAGCCTTGACTACAGCCGCATGGATGAACAAGAAGGTGATGAAGTGCCTGAAAAATTCTCCTATCTGGACACTACACAACCGCTTCAAAAGCAGAGAAGCTGCTACATCACGTACACCAATCCAGAAGTGCATGCCTCCCTACAAACAGGTTTTGATAAATCCCCCATGTTCAACGGACGCATCCAGGGACTGGGGCCCAGGTATTGTCCGTCTATAGAAGACAAAATCAATCGGTTTGCCGAACGTGACCGACATCAAATATTCGTGGAGCCCGAGGGTTGGGATACCGTAGAAGTATATGTTAACGGGTTCTCGACCTCTTTACCAGAAGATATACAATACAAAGCACTGAGACTCATTCCAGGTTTCGAGAACGCCAAAATGTTCAGACCTGGCTATGCCATTGAATACGACTTCTTCCCTCCTACACAGCTCTCACAAACCCTGGAAACCAAGCTGATCAGCAATCTCTTTTTTGCAGGTCAGATCAACGGAACCACAGGTTACGAAGAAGCCGCCTGTCAGGGATTGATGGCAGGTATCAATGCCCACCAGAAAGTCAAAGAAAAGGAGCCCTTCATTCTTAGTAGATCTCAAGCCTACATAGGAGTGCTTATTGATGATCTCATCAATAAAGGCACCAACGAGCCCTATCGAATGTTTACCTCCAGGGCCGAATACCGGCTGCTCCTTAGACAAGACAATGCAGACCTAAGGCTCACTCCCTTGTCTCATCAACTTGGCCTGGCCAGTGACCATAGAAATCAGCTCACCGCCAACAAACTACAAGCGACCAAGCAGCTCATCAATAACCTTAAACAGAAGAAATTCAAGCCACTAGACATTAACCCAACACTTGCTGATCTGAACATGGCACCCATTAAGGACACCTCGTCCTTGTATCAGCTCCTGAAGCGACCGGATATTGAGCTAAGTACCTTCACCGCTTTCAACCAATCCACCAAAGAGTTTGTTGAAAGCCTCGATAAAGACATTGCCGAACAAGCATCTATTCAAATCAAGTATGAAACCTACATTATACGCGAACAGGCGAATGCCGAAAAGATGTCCTCATTGGATGAGAAAAAGATCAATCCTGATTTTGACTACTTAAAAATCAGCTCCCTCTCTTCTGAAGCAAGGGAGAAATTACTTAAAATAAAACCAACTACGCTTGGGCAAGCTTCACGCATCAGTGGAGTCTCCCCATCCGACGTATCAGTATTAATGGTTTATCTCACTAAATAATTATGTATCAAAAACTGGAGGAATGTCCCGCCTGCAAACATACCTTGCTGACCAACTATCTCATATGCGAAGATCACGCTGCGTCCAAAGAGAGTTTCGCACTGGTACAATGCAAGAAATGCAGTCTTGTCATCACCAACCCACGCCCGGATCAAGACCACATAGGCTCCTACTACCAGCACAGCGACTATATATCGCACACCAATAAAGCCAACAATCCAGTCAACTGGCTCTACAAACAAGTCAGGAAAATCACCCTTGCCCATAAGACCTCATTGATCAAATCACATAGTGATCAAAAAAGAATACTTGATTTTGGTTGTGGTACCGGCCTCTTCATTCAACATCTGCAGAAGGACGGTTTCATTGCTACAGGATTCGAACCCTCCCCCCAGGCCAGAACCATCGCGGAAAACCTCACCGGTCTTCCCATTCTCGACAACCTCAAACAACTTGACAACAAAACATTTGACATCATCACTGCCTGGCACGTCATAGAGCATGTGCATGAACTCAGACTCACCCTCAAAGCATTGCGCAAATCGCTCGCAGAAGACGGGCTCCTATTCGTTGCACTACCCAATCACCAATCTTATGACGCTCAACATTATGGTAGCTATTGGGCTGCCTACGATGTGCCCAGACATCTATCTCATTTTAATCAAGTGTCTCTTGAGAAACTCGCAAAAGAATGCAAACTCAATCTCATCAAAACATACCCCATGAAGTTTGATGCCTACTACGTGAGTCTCCTCAGTGAAAAATATAAAACTGGTAAAACCAACTACCTCAAGGCATTCCAGATTGGAATGAAATCGAATCAACAAGCCCGCAAAACATCAGAATATTCAAGCCTTATCTACGTTCTCACCAAATGAAACAGCTACTATCCATATTCATCATCATCATTACCCTGGATCTGTTTCTTCACAGTTGTGCGAATCCAATAACTCCCACCGGTGGTCCAAAAGACACCATCCCTCCTTCTTTGATCTCGTCATTGCCTCTTGACCAGTCCTTACGGTTCAAAGAACAGTCCATAGAAATGACATTTGACGAATTCATCAATGCAGATAAACTGAAACAAAATCTGGTCATCACGCCCATTACGGAAGTGAAATATAAAACCCTTGTCAAAAAACAAACGATCTGGATCAGCTTCGAAGAGCCGTTCGAAGACAGTACCACTTATACACTCAACTTCTTCGATGGCATTACTGACATCACCGAAAGAAACCCTGCAGAGAATCTCGTCATCGCTTTTAGTACCGGAGATTATATTGATTCCCTATCCATATTTGGTACAGTTGCGGATCTATTCACCGGTACCATCCCGAAGAAAATCACTATTGGCCTTTATAAACTTTCAGATACACTAGACTTCAAATCTATTAAACCGACCTACTTCACTACCTCCACTGATGAGGGCACCTTCAAAATACAAAACATCAAAGCGAACCCATACAGGCTCATGGCCTTTGAAGATGCCAATAAGAACCTTCTATTTGATCCTGCCTCCGAACAATATGGCTTTCTAAGCGACACCCTTCGTCTTACTGAAACCAGTGCAGACAGTCTTCACATTCCCATGGTCAACATTAATGCCGCTAACCTCAAACTCATCTCCGCCAGACCATCGGGTAGATACTTCGAAATAAGATATACCAAACCCATCAACCACTATACCCTATCTACAGCAGACTCCACATACCTCCCAAGCACTATTGTTGGTGAAAAAGAAACCATAAGAGTTTATAAAACCGAAACAGTAATAGACAGTGTGCAAACGTTCATCTCAGTTACAGATAGTTTAAAAAATAAACGTACGGATACGGTATATGTAAAATTCAGAGAATCAACCAGAAAAGCCGATGAATACAAGGTCACACTTAGCCCCAAATCCAACACCTCTGTATTCCCTCACCAGCGATACACCATAGAATTCAACAAGCCCAGCAAGCTTATAAAGGACAATTTCCTATCTATTCCCATAGACACCATCACCACGCTGGATTTCAAGCCCCAGAAAGTTCAATTCAACCATAACTTCACATCCCTCACATTCAATCTAGATTTAACCGCTGCGCATTTCAGAGACAGTCTCACACACTATCTTACTAACCACCCGCTGGACAGTACCGCACTGGACTCTGTACAAGCGTCCATCAATCAAAAAATAGCATCAATCAGTAAAGATCAGTTCACCCTCTCTATCACCCCACAATCGTTTGTCTCCTGTGAACAAGACACATCCGTGAACATCACGCAGAACTACAAATTTGGAAAAAACGAAAACGTAGGAATCATACGTGTTAAGCTCGCCACCACTGCACCCTCATATTTCGTCCAGATCATCAATAAACAAACTCCAGTCAAAAGCATCCGCTCATGCACCGAGTGTGTATTTACAGAAATACCACCAGGTAATTATTGGGTAAGAGTATTGGTTGATTCGAACAACGATGGTCAATGGTCACCCGGAAATATACTTACGAACACCGAACCAGAGTCCGTCATTTACTTCAAAGAAGAGACCACACTAAGAGCCAATTGGGACATTGAACTCAATTATTCCTTCTGAATAACCTACAAATGATGTGGACAATTCTGTGTTTAACATTTAACCATTCACACTCATTCACACTCCTTTGGTCAAACACCAATAACTCCCTCCACTACTCTCACAAACCCACAGTTATCAACTCTTCTACCAACACCTGTCCATCATAATCTTTTCAACATCCAACTCATGGTACTTATCTACACATCTTCTATAACCTACTTATTTTCAATCATTTAAGACATACCGAATCTGTGGAAATCCAAGACCCTTTCTCCTACTTATACACAAAAACAACTCTCCTAAATAAATCAACTTTTTTTCCCCACATTTCCACAGCCTTAATAATAGAAATAGTCTTTTATTTAAAACTTATATAATACTTATTAAGTACATAACTTAACGTGGATAACTGGTACGTCATCAAATGAAGAAACATACCCTCAAAACTTTTCTACTAATAATACTATTCATTCCGCAACTGAGCGTGCATGCCCAAAGTAGCGATGCGAAATTGGCCAATGAATATTTTCAGCAGGGCGAATTCGATAAGGCTAAATTGATGTATGAAGGCCTGGAAAAAACAAAACAGGCCATTCCGCTGATCCATGCGAATTATATGCAGTTGATGCTCGATGCGAATGAATTGAAAGAAGCTGAGCGGTATTTGCAGCGCGTGCTCAAATTTTACCCATCCAATCTTCAGTATCAGGTCGATTTGGCTTTTTATTACCAGTATGCAGGTGAATTCGATAAAAAAGAGAAATTTCTGAATGAGCTAATCAAATCATATGCTGACAATCAGTATCAGCTGAGCACCATTGCTCAGAATCTGGCTTCACGCCAGCTTTATCGTGAGGCCATCTTTTTTTATGAAAAAGCAAGAGCGGCCAATGGAAGACCCTCTTCTTTCGCGCTGGATATGGCAGCCATACATCGCCTTACCAACAACAAGCCTGAGATGACTAGCGAATACATCAACTACGCTGAGGGCAACCCCGCGAATTTGACTTATGTGAAAAACCTATTTCAGAATATTCTCACAGAAGAAGAGGATCAGGATTTTCTGGAGCAAACGCTCATTCAAAAAACGCAGCGAAATCCTAATGAGACACTCTATTCGGATCTCCTTATTTGGCTACTTCTTCAGAGAAAAGATTTCTATTCGGCATTCATTCAGGGACGCGCCCTGGACAAGCGAAATCAACAACCCGGAAACGAATGCATGCGGATTGCCCAGATTGCTTATGACAATAAATCATGGCAGGATGCCATCGACATTTATCAGTATGTGATTAATACCTATCCCAATTCATATAACTACCCGCCAGCCCGTCGCTTGTTGATCAGGTCCAAGGAAAACAAAGTAAAAAACGAATTTCCTGTGGATAGACTAGCCATTAGAAATCTGGCGGAAGAATATGCAAAACTTTATGAAGAAATGGGCCCTAATCCGACTACCTTGGAGGCCTTACGAAATAAAGCCTTGCTTCATGCTTTCTATCTCAATGAATTACCTCAGTCCATCACCCTTTTGAATGCCATCATCCACAACAATCGCAGCCCGGCTTCTCTGATTTCCGAATCGAAACTGGATCTCGGGGATATTTATCTTCTCACGGATCAGCCCTGGGAATCCACCCTGCTCTACTCTCAGGTGGAGAAGGCCCATAAAGAATCTCCATTGGCTTATGAAGCGAAACTGAGGAATGCACGTCTGAATTATTTCACCGGGAATTTTTCACTGGCCAAAAGCCATCTGGATATTTTGAAACTGGCCACTACACGTACCATTGCCAATGACGCCATTGCCTTGAGTCTTCTGATTTCTGATAACACCGTCTTTGATACCACCGATCAGGTGATGAAAGATTTTGCATCTGTGGAGCTGATGATTTTCATGAATAAATCTGAGCAGGCAAGAGCAAAATTGAATGAAATTTTGGAGCAGCATCCCGGTCACAGTATTACCGATGAGATCTACTGGCTCCAGGCCAGACTCGAACTGGAGGCCGGAGATTATATGGCAGCTATTCTCCACCTGGATCAAATCATCACGCAATACAGCTATGATATTTTAAGCGATGATGCTTTTTTTCGGAAGGCAACCATCCTGCACGATCATCTTCACAAGGATCAGGAAGCTATGTCCATTTATCAGGAATTTCTGAAAAAATACCCAGGTAGCCGACATGCCGCTGAGGCAAGAACGCGCATAAGAAAACTTCGCGGTGATTTAGCCAATTAAATAAGGACCAGCCGCGGAGTGGGCTCCATTAAGCTTGGATCAGGAGCAAAGTGCTTATTGAAAAAGCCATCCAGTTCATCTCTGGTTTCCGGAGAAAGTAATTCCGAAATTTGATCCAGCACCTGACCGGAAATCATATATGGTGGCATTTGTAAATTGACCTTATTACCACGACAATAAGCAAAAATCTGAAACTCTTCACATTCAGCTACAGGACGATGGCTCACGAGGCAATGCTCCGTATACGAATCGGGATCAGCTGCAGGTTCCCTCATAGTCATATTTTGGTGCAGATGCTCCTGCATAAATTCCTGAATCTTGCGCATTGACTCTGCCGATAGACCCTTTTGAACTTCCATCGCACAATCCATGCAGATGGCATAATCAAAAATGACATCACTTGCCTTGTAGCCCGGATAGTTCCGGATGGCTTTTTCTATCACATAGTCGCAAGACTCATCAAGAAGAAATCGGTCGCACTCCACACAATGCTGAAATGGGCCTTCTTCTTTGAATGAATAAAATGAGCTGGGAATATTAACTAGGTGCTTGTTCTCCTGATCCATGTAATCAAATCTAAATATTGCGGCATCACAATCCTAAAAATAGTATGCATGCATAACATATTTTAGCTATCTTTGGTTATTACCCTTACGAGAATGAAAAGAGAAGATACCGTAGATTATAATATAAAAGTGGCCTGGCATGCGATTTCCAGGATGTATAACCAATACGGAGCCCCTTTTGATGTTACTGCATCTACAGGATTCGTCTTGCTCAATATAGATGTGGAACTCGGAACACCCGCCACCAAAATTGCGCCACTTATGGGGCTCGAAGCACGCTCGCTCACAAGGATGCTCAAAACCATGGAAGAAAAGAAGTGGATCTACCGCGAACAGGATCCAAACGACGGTCGCTCTGTAAGGATTTTTCTGACGGATCTTGGCAAGGAAAAAAGAGAGTTTTCGAGAAAAGCGGTAAAAGAATTTAATACAAAACTGAGAGAACTGGTACCTGAGCAGGATATCCGCACGTTCATAGAAGTGACCCGCTCAGTCACCCAGCTCATAGACGACAAAAACCTATTTGATAAACTAGCAGAAGCCTTCATTTATGAAACGAACCATTAAGAAAGCAGTAGTATTGGGCTCGGGAATTATGGGATCCCGCATTGCCTGCCATTTTGCCAACATCGGTCTGGAAGTCTTACTTTTGGATATTGCTCCGAAGGAACTTACAGATCAGGAAAAAGCAAAAGGACTTACGCTTGATTCACCCCACGTAAAGAACCGTATCGTCAATACATCTTTACAAACAGCCATTAGCTCAAAGCCTTCACCCCTTTACCATCAGGAGAAAGCGAGCCTTATCACCACCGGAAATTTTGATGACGATTTATCGAAAATCAAAGATTACGACTGGGTGCTTGAAGCCGTGGTGGAAAACCTCGAAATCAAGAAATCTCTGTTTGAAAAAGTAGAGCTGTACAGAAAGCCAGGGACTTTGATTTCTTCCAATACCTCCGGTATTCCTATCAACTTTATGCTGGAAGGGCGAAGTGAAGATTTTCAGAAACACTTCTGTGGAACACACTTTTTCAACCCGCCAAGATATCTGAAGCTGCTTGAGATCATACCCACCAAGAAAACAGATCCGAAAATCGTTGATTTCTTTCTGCACTACGGGGATCTTTTCCTCGGCAAGGAGACGGTACTGTGTAAGGATACTCCAGCATTCATAGCTAACAGAATCGGGATTTATGCCATCATGTCGGGTATGCATACCATCCAGAAAATGGGCCTTACTGTGAATGAAGTGGATAAACTCAGTGGACCAGTCATCGGTCGGGCCAAGTCGGCCACTTTCAGAACCATGGATGTGGTAGGTCTGGATACGGCCGTGAAAGTTGCCGCAGGATTGTATGAGGGCCTGCCTCATGATGAATCCAGAGAAATGTTCAAACTGCCCAAGATTGTACAGGAACTTTACGATCGAAAATGGTGGGGCGATAAAACGAAACAAGGCTACTATAAGAAAGTAGTAGAGAATGGGAACAAAGAAATTCTGGAACTGAACCTGGAGACTTTTGAATACGAGCAGAAGGCCAAGGTGAAACTAGACGTACTGGATAAAACTAAAAACGAGGAAGACCTCAAGAAAAGACTCAAAATTGTCATCAATGAGGAAGGCCGAGAAGGAGATTTCTACAGAGCCACGTTCTTCGATCTTTTCAGGTATTGTACCATGCGCATACCCGAGGTTGCAGATGAGCTTTACCGAATTGATCAGGCTGTAGCCGCAGGGTTTGGTTGGGAGCTTGGTCCGTTTGAGTCATGGGATGCCATGGGTCTGAAGGATTGTGTGGATCAGATGAAAAAAATGAATTTGGCACCTGCTTCCTGGGTAGATGAGTTGCTGGCTGCCGGCCATCAGTCTTTCTACAAGTATGAAAATGGCAAGAAGCATTATTATGACATTCCTTCGAAATCTTATAAAGTGGTTCCGGGTACCGAAGGCTTTATTTATTTGGATGCCTTTAAAGAAAATAACGTCGTTTGGGAAAATGACGGTGCTACTATTTACGACATAGGAGATGGTGTGCTGAATGTGGAATTTCACACCAAAATGAATTCTATCGGCGCGGAAGTCATCGAAGGAATCAACACGGCGATTACCATGGCGGAAAAAGATTTTCGTGGAGTGGTAGTAGGCAATGAGGGCCAGAATTTTTCTGCCGGAGCCAACCTCGCTATGTTGTTCATGTTTGCGGTAGATCAGGAATTTGATGAGATCGACATGATGATTCGTCAGTTTCAGAACACCATGACCCGGGCCAGGTTCTCCACCGTTCCTGTGGTGTCGGCTACTTCCGGTCTGGCGCTGGGCGGAGGTTGTGAGCTTTCGCTTCATTGTGATGCCATTCAGGCCCACGCGGAAACCTATATTGGTTTGGTGGAAGTGGGTGTTGGCTTGATTCCAGGCGGAGGTGGTACCAAGGAGTTGACTCTCCGGGCTTCGGACAAGTTCATGCCTAATGACCCAGAGTTGAATATTTTGCAGGAGTACTTTATGAATATCGCAACCGCCAAGGTGGCTACTTCAGCGCATGAGGCCAGAGCGATGGACATATTGACTGCTGCAGATCGGATTACCCTTAACAGAGCGAGGTTGTTGGCTGATGCCAAAGAGCGAGTACTCGAACTGGCCGATGCGGGCTATACCCAGCCCAAAGAACGAACCGATATCAAAGTTCACGGACGTACCAGCATGGCAATGTTTGAGGCCGGCATCACAGGCATGAAGTATGGAGCTTATATTTCCGAACACGATGCAAAAATTGCGAAAAAACTGGCTTGGGTGATGAGCGGCGGGGACCTTTCGGCGCCCACGCTTGTTTCAGAGAAGTATCTGCTTGATCTGGAGCGTGAAGCTTTTCTGAGTTTGTGTGGGGAGCAAAAGACTTTGGAGCGAATTCAGAGTATTTTGTTCAAAGGAAAACCACTTCGCAATTAGAAAACACAACATTATTCAAGACCAAAAACACTAATAAAATGGATGCATATATACTAGCAGGATATAGATCAGCCGTAGGACGAGCCAAAAAAGGAGGCTTCAGATTTTACAGACCCGATGATCTGGCGGCTGATGTGATCAAACATCTGGTGAATTCGATTGAAGGATTTGATCCCAAAAGGGTAGATGACCTGATTGTGGGTAATGCCATCCCGGAAGCGGAGCAAGGCATGCAGATGGGAAGGATGATTTCTCTGTTGTCGCTTCCGGTGGAAGTGCCCGGTATGATCATTAACAGATATTGTGGCTCAGGGCTGGAAGCCATTCATCTGGCTTGCGCCAGGGTACACTCAGGTACAGCCGATTGTATTATTGCTGGAGGTACAGAGTCCATGTCTTTGGTGCCCATGCTTGGGTACAAGACCGCCCTCAACTGGAAAATTGCTGAAAACAACCCTGAGTATTATCTGAGTATGGGCCTCACAGCTGAGGAAGTGGCCATAGATTATAATATCTCGAGGGATGATGCCAACGAGTTTGCCATGAAGTCGCATCAGAAGGCTGCGAAGGCCATCGCTGACGGAAAGTTCAAGGATGAAATTGTTCCGGTAAATGTGGAAGAAATATACCTGGAAGGAGACAAGCGAAAGAAAAGGTCCTATGTGGTGGACACCGATGAGTGCGTCCGGGCCGATACCAACATGGATTCGCTCAACGGCTTACGGCCGGCATTTAAACAAGGAGGTCAGGTCACAGCAGGAAACTCTTCGCCTACCTCGGATGGAGCTGCTTTTGTCATGGTCATGTCAGAAAAGATGGTAAAGGAATATAACCTTCAGCCAATTGCAAGAATGGTGAGCTATGCTGCGGCAGGAGTTAACCCACGTATCATGGGCATAGGCCCTGTGGCTGCTGTGCCGAAAGCACTGAAGCAGGCTGGTTTGAAACAGAACGACCTGGACCTGATAGAACTCAACGAAGCATTTGCCGCTCAATCATTAGCGGTGATCCGTGGCCTGGACCTGAATACGGATATTCTGAACGTCAATGGAGGCGCCATAGCATTGGGTCACCCATTAGGATGTACCGGAGCTAAACTATCCATTACTTTATTCAATGAGATGAAAAGGCGCCAAGGAAAATATGGAATGGTAACCGCCTGTGTGGGAGGTGGCCAGGGAGTCGCTGGTATTTATGAATACCTCAATTAATTGATCACAAAAAAGGGTAGCCAAACAGCTACCCTTTTTTGTGATATTTTCTTTTGATTTTCTGTATTTCGGATTTGAGTTTCACATTGGCATGAACCTGACTATACAGGTCCATCACCGCCTCCAGCGGGTAGCCTAGTTTCTTGGCCATGTTCATACAGTAGCTAATTTCCTCGTCAAATATCTTTCCGTCCACTTTCATCAGATGAACCAAATTGTAGAGCGTATCGAAAGATTCGTCTTCGCTGAGTTTACTGAAGTCAATTTTTTCCAGCGGATGATCAAAATACTCCTGTAGCTCCTCTTCGGACAAACCATGTGCCATACCAATTCTGGAGATCAACTCTTTTTCTGTGTCATCAATATCTCCGTCCATGGAGGCCAGGTGGATCAATATTGAAATTTGACTCTTATCCTTTTGATTACTCATTGACCTAAAATAAGAAAGTCTCTCATTATGTGAACCACAAACAAGAGACTTTTCAGTAATCCTCTTCAGATTACGTTTGACCTGCAACAAGGAAAGACTTTGGTAAGGCTTCCTTATGACTAAGCTTAAGTAACGGTGAAAGAGGAAATGGTTGGAACGCGGAGGAAATTTTTTCAAAAAATAAAAGAAAGAGAGAAAGCTAAAGACCTGAAGAGGTTTGGCATACCAACAGATTAAGCGAAATATCTAGAGCCTCTCTCTTTCTTTCAACCATCAACCTATTGCAGACGAAACTGCGCCACTAAAGTATTCCATTTAACAATAGCAAAATTGGCCAAAATGGAACTGGAGATTCAGAAAGGGCCTTTCAGGACAATGAAAGAGGTTTTTGCCGGGAACAACCTATAGAAAAGGTGTAAAAAAATACCCAAAAAGTGGTAGGTGCTAAAAGCTTACAATTTGCTGTTGGATGGCAAATTTTACCAGCCCGACAGCATTCTTGGCTTCTGTTTTACGCATGAGATTTTTGCGATGCGTGTGGATGGTTTGTTCGCTAATGAATAGTCGATCACCAATTTCTTTCATAGTCAGTTCCTGGCAAATGAGTTCGAGAATTTCTACCTCACGCTTGGTCAGCTGGCTTTTTTCATTGAACAATGGCTTGTTGATGGCTCCCTTTTGCACTTTTTGGTGGAGTGCTCGGGCTACAAGCTGGTTGTAATAGAAATCATTATTCATCACTGAGCTGATTGCCTTCTGCACTTCTTCCGGTTCTGCGCTTTTGAGGAGGTAGCTATGTACCCCGATCTCGATCAAATCAGAAATCAATTTGAGCGAATCGTGCATGGAAATCATGATGATGTGGGTGTCCGGAAACTTGGTCACCACTTTTTTAGCAGTTTCCCACCCATCGAGCACAGGCATTTCCAGATCCAAAAGAAGGATATCAAATTTCTCAATGGCTAGCAAATCCAATGCTTTTTGACCATTTTCTACATCCTTTACAGAGGTGATCCCCGGGAAAGTTTTGACCATCATGGACATACCTTTTCTAAATAAGGTATGGTCATCTGCCATCAAAATGCTGATTGATTGTTGTTCCATTCTATTCACCGATCTCCCAAATTTAGCTAATAACTTATGGAAACTGAAAACCGTAAGAAAATGGATTATAAAGTTGCTTCTGAGGCGCTCAAAAGCCATTATGGGATCTATTTTCCAAGGAGGGAACCCCTAAGAACGCGTATGCACAGACCAAAAAGACGAAAACGTTTACCAAAAGTGACAATCTCAACGATGGACTACACTAACAGGAGATATGACGTACTTTGACGAGCGGTAGGACCATATAGAGACAAGCAAATGACAACTCGCTTGCCAGGGTAGGGAGCGTTCATGCCGTTTTGGACCAAATTGACTTTTGCTACCACAGGAATGGTGCATGAAAACCGCGAATAGTTTGTGCAAACGCATCTTCATCTAGGGTGATTAATTTATATTTTGGTTTAGTTTTGCGTATCTTTTCAAGTCATATTCAATACCGACACTCCAAATGAGTAAATTCCCGCTTAAAACCAGGTTAAACTACAAGTTTGACAACTATTTATCGAAAGGCACGGCGGCCATGATCTATGGCTTGGGGATATTGTCATTGATCATCATCATCGTTTTTGGAGTGCTCCTCTTGATGTTCGGTCTACACCCCGATCACGATAAAGACTTTACTATTTTTGAATCATTGTGGGTGAACCTCACACACGTTTTAGATCCTGGTGTATTGGGCAATCATGAGGACAACTGGCCCTTCAGGGTGTTCATGCTGTTCACAACATTTCTTGGTCTGGTGATCATCTCCACTTTGATAGGTTTGGTTTCCAATGGTATCCTCACCAAGATGGATGAGCTGAGAAAGGGCCGCTCTTTTGTGATAGAAAAAGATCACGTGCTCATTTTGGGATGGTCATCGAAAATATTTACAATCATTTCAGAGATTGTCATTGCCAATGAAAACCAGCGTCGTGGGGTCATTGTGATTCTGGCAGATATGGACAAGGTGCTCATGGAGGACGAGATTCGGGACAAAGTGGGCAGTACCGCCAATACGGTGGTGATCTGTAGAACCGGGAATCCGATTGATGTTCATGATTTGTATATCGCCAACCCTTTTGATACCAAGTCAATTATTATTCTGGATAAGGACAACGAGAATTCGGATTCTCAAATCATTAAAACCATTGTGGCAATCGTCACCAATCCTGAGCGCAGGGAGGCTCCGTATCACATCACCGCTGAAATGGAGGACAAGAAAAACTTTGAAGTGGCCAAGATGGTGGGTAAAGATGAGGTGGAACTCATTTTGTCGGATGAGATTATTTCCAGGATCATGGTGCAGACTTCTCGTCAGTCTGGGTTGAGTGTGGTCTACATTGAACTGATGGATTTTGGTGGGGATGAAATATACTTCATGGAAGAAGAGTCACTGATCGGTAAAACCTTTCGGGAGATTCTTTTTGCTTATGAAGACTCAGCAATCATGGGGATTCAGTATGCCGATGGCTCGGTGGAAATCAACCCTACGATGGATACCATCTTTAGAGAAGGAGACAGTGTGATCGGTATTACAGAAGATGACGACACCCTGGTTCCGAACTCCCCTGAGTTTATCGAATTGCTTGAGGACAAGATTGTTTACACAGAGCCGGAAGTAAAAGACGAAGAAAAAATATTGATTCTGGGCTGGAACAACAGAGCGAGACACATCATCCGCGAACTGGACTATTATGTTCCTCCCGGATCTCATGTCAAGGTGATGTCTAAGTTTGATGATGCGGCCAAGGCCATCAATAAACTTTCTAATATGGTGGAGAACATTCATCTCAGCTTTGAGGTGACGGACACCACTGACAGAGAAACCCTCCAGAACATGGATTTGGGTCAGTATGATTACATCATGCTACTCTGTTATCAGAATTATTTCCCGATACAGGAGGCCGATGCACAGACCCTGATCACCCTACTTCATCTGAGAAACTTTACCGAGAAAAACGGACAGAAATACAAGATTGTGTCTGAGATGCTCGATATCCGAAACCGACAATTGGCGGACATCACGAGTGCTGATGACTTCATTGTAAGTGATAAACTGATCAGCTTGCTAATGAGCCAGGTTTCAGAAAATAAGTTTTTGATGAGAGTATTTGAAGACCTCTTTGATGCGGACGGATCAGAAATTTATATCAAACCAGCCAAAGAGTATGTAAAGGTGGGCGAGCCCATGAACTTCTATACCATCCTGGAATCTGCAGCCCGAAAGAATGAAGTGGCCATTGGCTATCGTGTGATCAAGGAAGCCAAAGAAGCCAACAAAGGATACGGCGTATATGTGAATCCACGCAAGTCAGACATGTTTACACTCACCGATAAAGATATGGTGATTGTTCTTTCAGAGGATTAAAAGACTGATTATTTCTGTCCGCTGAGAGCCTCCCTAATTTGTTTCATAGCCTTTCTCCTGTACACTCTCGTGCTGTGACTCATTTTAGGAATTTTTTCCAGGTAGTTAAGCACCGCACTTTTTTGATTTCCGTTGAGTCCCTTCATTTTTGAAATGATCTCCGTTTCAAGTTCTGTATGATACATGATTTTGGTGGTTTGTTTATCTCCCTAATATAACGTGGAGATGTTATCGAGTGTTTAGATCAGCATCATGATATCATTATGATCCGAGAGTTTCCGTTACCCAAGTTTGATGACTGGCTCTATGTTTTTCTGTAAAAAACTTCTATCTTGAATAATCAATTTTCCCAAAAAACACCCGCAAATAATATGGCCAATCATTCGAAAAAAGTTGATGAGTTCATCCAGAGAATAAGTCAGCGTAATCCACATGAAAAGGAATTTATTCAAGCAGTAAAAGAAGTTGCAGAAACCATAGTCCCGTTCATAGAGGATAACCCAAAATATAAGCAGACCAATGTATTGGAAACCATGTGTGAGCCTGAGCGTGTGGTCATGTTCAGGGTGCCCTGGATAAACGATCAAAATCAGGTTCAAATCAACAGGGGCTATAGAGTACAAATGAACTCGGCCATTGGTCCATACAAAGGAGGCTTGAGATTCCACCCTTCCGTTAACTTATCGATATTGAAGTTTTTGGCTTTCGAACAGGTATTCAAAAACAGCCTCACCACTCTGCCGCTGGGAGGCGGAAAGGGAGGGAGTGATTTCGACCCCAAAGGCAAATCAAACGGAGAGGTCATGAGGTTTTGTCAAAGTTTTATGACCGAACTATCCAAGCATATTGGTGGCTTTACGGACATTCCTGCAGGAGACATTGGGGTGGGCGGTCGTGAAATTGGCTTTTTGTTCGGCCAGTACAAGCGACTCAGAAATGAATTTACGGGAGTGCTCACGGGAAAAGGTCTTCAGTATGGCGGTAGCCTGATTCGTACCGAAGCCACCGGATATGGTGTGGTTTACTTTAGCAAAGAAGTTTTGGAAAGTCACGGAAATAGTCTTGAAGGTAAAGTTTGCGCGGTGTCCGGAAGTGGGAATGTAGCCCAATATACCATTGAGAAATTATTAGAACTCGGTGCAAAGCCGGTTACGGTCTCCGATTCGGGAGGGTGTATCTATGACAAAGACGGTTTCAATGAGGAGAAGCTTGCATTCATCAAAGAGCTCAAAAATGAAAAAAGGGGCAGGATTAGTGAATACGCAGATCAATTCAAGGGATCCGAGTTTCACGCCGATGTGACACCATGGAACTTTAAGGTAGATCTGGCGTACCCCTGTGCCACCCAAAACGAGCTTCCGCTGGAAGATGCCCAGTTGTTGGTGAAAAATGGTTGTATTGGTGTTTTTGAGGGGGCCAATATGCCCACTACTGATGAGGCGCTGACTTTCATCAGAGAGAAGAAGATTTTCTTCAGCCCCGGCAAAGCATCAAACGCGGGAGGAGTGGCTACATCCGGTCTGGAAATGTCTCAAAACTCACAACGCTTGTATTGGACACGAGATGAAGTGGACTATCGCCTCAAAATGATCATGAAGAGCATCCATAATAACTGTGAAGAATACGGTCGTGAAAGCAAGAATTATGTGGACTATGTGAAAGGGGCCAACATTGCAGGCTTTGTGAAAGTGGCCGATGCCATGATTGCTCAGGGGGTGGTTTAAAGTTTGGATGAATGTTGGTTTAAACCTATGAGTCCGGTTATCTTTACACAAAAAAATAGCGCGTTATGGCCATGTTAGTTTTTATTCTTGTGTTGTTTGTTTTGGCGATCATTTGCCCAACGATCTTGCCAAATAGAAAAGTAAGCAAGCACGCAAAGGACGACGTATAATCTCCCCTATTAAGGTTTTGAAAAGTGTGGGAGTTTAGGCTGCGTGTACCCATCAGCCTGAACTGATCATCTGGGCATATCATATATGACACCAGATGTTCGCATCAGGAAGGGCACCAAGTCAAAAACCGAAAGTTTCCGCACCAGGCGCACTTAAATAAGATCAGTCTTTCTTCTGACTTTCCTTTCTCATATCTACGAGAGAAAGAGCTGCCCCAAAGGCAACAAGAAAAATAACGATATTCACGAATAGATTTACACCGTCGGTTACTGCAGGGTTAGTAATGTCCATGATTGTAATTTTTATTATGCGAATATAGAAAACGGTCAAGCCAAAATGAAAGAGGAGGTCATATTATTCCAATCCATTTCCGCACTTGATTCCGTGTTGAAGGATCGTAAAATCATTCAAATCAGCTACAACGAGCAAAAGTATGCTTTGACCAGGTTCGGCACCAGGATCTTTGTGTTTGAACCGAAGTGTCCACACTTTGATTATCCATTGGTGGAAGCCAGCGTAAATGGCGCATGCAGAGTGGTGTGCCCATGGCATGGCTATCAGTTTGACCTTAGTACAGGACAGGAATTAATAGACCGTTGCCGTCCGCTTTCCGTACAGGAGGCCACCTGGAACGCTGATGGTCAACTCGTGACCCAGCTCTAAGAAAGACTGAAATGTCTGACGATGGAAACCAACCAATCCGCAATGGACTGTGCATATTCATTACCGGCACCCCGACCTACAACATATAGGACAAACAGAAAGTACAGAGCAAGAAGCAGGCTTGCCTTGAATCTGCCAATGTATCCTCCCAAGACGAATATAATCAGTACAACGGCTGTCAGTAACCACAGTAGAAACCGCAGTTCGCCACTCAGATCCACCATCTCCTGAGACATGGCAATGGGGCCGTGTATCAAAGTGAAGACAAAAAGTGGGAACCCAAGTGCAAAACAGATATCGAAAATATTGCTACCCAGGGCATTGGAGATAGCGTCATCATATTGTCCCCTTTGGGCATCTTTGATAGAAATAATTGTATCAGGGAAACTGGATGCCGCTGATGCCAAAATCAACGCAACAAACATTACCGGAATACCTAACCCTTGAAACTCGCCCAAAAAGGGAACCGTGTAGGTGTCATCACCAATCCACTCACAGGCGAGAACCAAAAGATAACAAACTGCAGCAATACACACGGTGGCCGAAATGAGCAGAGACCAGGCATTCAGGTTGTTGATTTTTTTCCTTCCGATAAACACGCGGTGAAGGTCCAGGGTGAGCAACCCGACCAAAAAAGGCTTTTGTTTTGTCTGATCCACCTCAAAATCCTCTTCACTGATGTGACTTTCTTCAAGCATGACCTCCCGCTCCTTTTTGTCCATAGACCAAAACATGTAGACGATGTAGACCACATATACAAGCATGAGCAACAAACCATGATACCAATCTAAAGAAGAACCACTGATCAGTACGATGAATAACAATTCTGCGATGAGCAAACTCAGACCATCTCTGAGCATTACCTTTTTGGAAGCCCTTACCTTATTAGTAAGTCCCATACCAATCACTGCCAAAACAGCCACTGCCGGAATCACCATACTGTTGAAGATAGCAGAACCTGCTGTGGTGCCGATCCCACCGGAAAATCCTTCGGCATCCTGCATGATAAACAAGAAAAAGAATGAGGTGAAAACTTCCGGCATTGAGCTGGCTATGGCGTTGATAGTTGCACCCCTTACTCCGTCAGAAAGGTTGCGGCCAATGTACTCTGATGCAGTCATAAAGCCATCTCCCGCGCGCCATATAACAGCGCAACAAATGGCTATAAGAATTAAAGGTATGATGATGCCCATTTTTGACGGTTAACTTGATGGAAAATTGTAATATACAGCTGGAGGAGTGACTAATATAGTAATTTTATTTCTCCCATAAGTGCCGTGCAGTGATTAATGACAAAGATATTGAATATGGATTCAAACACCCTTTTTGATCTGACGAGTGCCATTGCAGCGTGTGCATGGGCGCTAATGATTTTTACACCAAGGTGGAAATACACCCAGAGAGCGATTCAAACCATCGCAATACCTGGCGTGTTATCTGTTTTCTACTTAGGCATTGTTATCACTCATTTTTCCACAGGACTACCGGATTTCTCGTCCTTGAGGGAAATAAGGGTTCTTTTTTCCAATGACTACATGCTTTTGGCCGGGTGGATTCATTACTTAAGTTTTGATTTGGTCATTGGCTCATGGATTCTCACCAAGTCTCAGGCACAAGGATTTTCACATTGGTTAGTTGCCCCAGTTTTGCTCCTTACTTTCATGATGGGCCCTGTTGGGTTGTTGGCTTTTTTCATTCTTTATTATTTGAAAATCAGAGAATGGCCGTTGATAACAAATTGACCAATGGAGTCTTAATTTGCTGATGTTTAACTAATTTTCATACGAATAATTTTAGGGATCAGATATGTACATCAACCTTTCAGGTCTAAATATATTAGTGACAGGCGCGAGTCGGGGTATAGGAAAGGCCGTGGCTACCAAGCTGGCAGAAGCAGGAGCCACCATTGCTATTCATTATAATAAAAACGTCCGTGAGGCAGAGAATCTCGCTCATATTTTGGGCAACGAGTCCAAGGCTTTTCAGGCGGATCTTTCCTTGCCAGATGAGGCCTCCAAGCTTTTCGACCGGATTGCCCTGGAGATGGGGAGCATAGAAATAGTTATCAATAACGCAGGAGTGGCCATTCCGGCACCCATCAATGCATCGGAGGAGGATTGGCAAAAGGCGTGGGATGACACCATGATGGTGAATCTCACTTCTCCGGCGGTCATTTGCAGAAAGGCGATCGACCATTTTCTGAAACGAAAATCTTCTGGGCGAATTATCAACATCAGTTCCAGAGCGGCCTTTCGTGGAGATCAGGCAGAGTATATGGCCTACGCAGCGTCCAAAGCCGGGTTGGTTTCCCTCACCAAGTCCATTGCCCGGGCATATGGCAAAGATGGGATCAAGGCATTTGTGATCGCCCCGGGTTTTGTACGTACGGATATGGCGAAAGAATTTATGGATATGTATGGGGAAGAGCACACCAAAGGGGATGTTGCACTGGAGCGATTGACAGAGCCTAAAGATCTGGCCCCGCTCATCACTTTTATTGCCAGCGGTATGGCTGACCATTCTACCGGGTCCACATTTGATATCAACGCCGGCAGCTATATGCATTGAGGTTGTCTTGAGTTGTGAGTTTTAATTTTTATATTTAAAACATAACGAGCCAACTTACTCAGCCATGGATAATTTTAAAAGCCACCTACAATCACTCATTCAGCTAGCCGTATCTGATCAAAACTTTAACGAGGAAGAAAAGCAGCTGATTTATAGCATAGGAAAAGCCAATAAAGTAGAGGAATCAGAGATAGATGCTTTGATCCACGAAAACATCTCCAGAAAAGGTGAGGTTGATATCTCCTTCTCTGCATTATCCTTTGATGAAAAGTTCCAGTTTTTGTATAACATCATTCAGCTGATGAAGATAGACAGTAAGGTCTTCCTTAGCGAAATCAAATACTGTGAGGACTTGGCCCAAAGGCTTGGTTTTGATAAAAAAGTAGTCAAAAAATTATCTTCACAGATCTATTCCAACCCTTCCATCACCGGAAACAGGGACAAACTGATTAAAGAAGCGCGTAAATTTGAATTATAGGAATCCTTGTTTCTAATCGTGCGTAAATCTATCTTTAAAGTTAATTGATAACTGACCTTACTTAATTATGAGTATACAATCCCAACTAAGTACACTTATTCAGCTTGCTAAAATTGATGGAGAGTTTGCAGGAGAGGAAAGAAGCTTGATAATGATGCTGGGTAAAGCAAATGGTGTTTCGGAAGCAGAAATACTGAACCTCGTGGAAAACCCCCAGCCCCTTCCCCCTTTGTCCACGATGACAGATGAGGATAGGTTCGAGTATCTATACAACATTGTCCAGTTGATGAAAATCGACAGTCAGGTATATTTGAGTGAAATCAAATACTGTGAAGAGTTGGCTGAAAAGCTGGGCTTCAAGAAGGGAGTAATCTCCAAGCTCAGTTCCAAAGTGTTTACAGACCCGAGCATTACCTCTAACAGAGAGGCCTTGAAAAGGGAAGTAATGAAATATTTGAATTAAATAATGAAAGGCCTTTAAGGCCTTTTTTGATTTCCGGCCACTACCAACCATGCAAACATTCGAATGGAGATCACTTCAAAAGATAGATCCGGATCATCTTCGTGCGGCCAGAGAACAGCTACATCAGGCCATTCAAAATGTGGCGGCTGTCGGCAGAAAATTTTCTCCTAAGTCCCGGTATGATGAATATGCTGTCCTAACTTGGGTGCCTGGTCTTTCGCGGCTGGCTGGCCAGTGGGTGTCAGGATCCGTAACCTTTAGAAGCTCCCTCAGTCTGGAATCATTTACTATTTATCTGGTGGATCAAAAGGTGAACGTGTTGGGTTCCTATCCTGTGGAAGGTCAGACCCAACTACAAATGATGATCTGGTTGGAGGAGCAAATAGGTAAACTAGGCCTCAATGCCGCCAATCTCACGATGAACCTCCCTTATGAATTACCTGAATACCCCACTCAGTCAGGAGAGCCATTTCACATGCAATATCCGGCGGCTGCTCTGGAGTTGGCCAAGTATTATCACAACTCCTATGTTTCGTTGCGGGAAATAAAAGTAAAAATGGGTGTTGAGAACAATATTCAGGTATGGCCTCATCACTTTGACCAGGCACTGGAGGTGGTGCTAAAAAACTCAGGTGACCCGGAAACGGATACGCATATTCTGCTGGGGATGTCACCTGGCGATCATCTTTTTGGCAGCCCTTATTTTTACGTGAGCACCTGGCCATTTACAGATACCGCCCAGTGTGGCCGACTAAGTAACAATGCCATTTGGGTGAGCGAAGAATGGACCGGGGCGGTGCTGTTTTCTAAACATCTTTTTGAGGGAGATCAAAAAGCAATGGTGGACTTGTTTTATGAAGAGGCTTCTGCTCAGTTAATTGAACTTTTGACGAAGTAGAGACCTCACGTTGATCTTGAAAATTTCCTGCAGCTGCGCCAAAAACTCATCTTCATTTAATATTTCACGCTCCTTCTGCTCCCCGTAAAGGGATCGCTTTATTTTGCGATCGGTCAGTGTTATCCGCCCTTCACTGAAAAGCTGGGTGATCAGCTTTTGTTTGGTAAAGTGTGACTGATCAGATTCCTGGTGAAAATTACAGCGGGGTAGGAACTCTATCATTTGGCGAGGTTGTAGCGTGAATACATAAATGGACTCATAGAGGCTGTTATCATTCGATTTTCTTAGCAGCCACTCGCCATCGGGGTTATGTTCAAACCGGAAATAGCGCGTATAGTCCAGCTGAACGTCACCGGTCACCAGGCGCTTGGGTTCGGAAAAGAGCTCACCAAAACCAACATCACATAGAAAGTTACCTTCATCCAGGGAAACAAAGACCACCATATGATCAAACTCTGGAGAAATAGATCCGTCCTGAAAAACCCTGGCAGACCCCAGAAAAGCGCGGAATCCAAGACGAGCTAGTAGGTGATAGAGTAGCCCATTCAACTCATAGCAAAACCCCCCTCTGCGGTGGCGGATGATTTTGTCATAGATGGAGTTGATGTCCAGAATGATCTTTCTCTGATAATGAATGTCCAGATTTTCGAAGGGAATCTGCAGGAGGTGTGCCCGATGTATTTTCTTAAGAAATGCCAGCGATGGCTCGTCTTTTTGAACCCCTATTCTTTTCAGGTACAGATCGGCATCAATAGGCGGTACTTTTGGCCTGGTCTGAAAGTAATTGAGGTCGGACATTACCTAAAGGCTTGATTGAGGTTGTAAATGAAGTTTTCAAGCCCCTGCTCCCAACTCACATCTGCATCCCACACTTTGCCGGGATGTATGTCTTTTACGATGGTTTGTTTGATGTAGTATTTTGTCACATTCGCGCTGATGGGAATCCTCTTGAGTGCAGGACGACTTTGGACATCAAAAGTGTTCGTCATGTAGTGCGTTTCAGTAGTGGTGGTCGGGTAGTTGAGCACTTTTTTTACGGAGTGGCCAGTGCTCGACAATGGCATCAGGGCATATTGATACCCGGCTTTATACAAGGCATCCTCATTGGTTTCGGTGACAATATCATATTTAAAGGGATATGCCGCCATGATAGCATCCAGGCGCTTGTTTTTCTCTTCAACTTGTTGGTTGTACGCAGCAATTTTCGAAGCTAATTCAGCATCTTCCACATTGTCTGCAGGCACTTTCTGAAAAGCGACTACCGCCAGCTTCAGGCTTTTGAGACGGCTGGGATAATTTTCGAGTCTTGTTCCTTCAAAAATGACCAGGTCCTGAAGATATTCTGGCAGCTCAGGTATGAGTAGATTGCTGCGCTCAATTTTCTGTCGGAGAACCTGCCGCCCAAGCCTCACCATCACCTGGTTAAGCTCCGGATCACTTTCTTTCCAACCATTCTGGCCATTCTTAATATAATTTTCAGCACTAAAGCCTGTAATGACCATGGTGTAAGTCTCTTCCGGAAACTGACCTACCTGATTGATGATAATCAGATTTTTCACATTGCGCTTCTGAAACAGAGATAAATAAGCGCTATTCACTTCCGGGCCCGCATTCAGATCATCCAGATATACATACGCAATGGGATCTACACCTATTTTTCTGAAAGTCTTGTGTGCATTGGCAGCCAACTTTTTCCAGTCACCTCTTATCACAAAGCCATCCTTCATTTGGGTAGGAATATCCAGGATAACCACAGACCGCTCGGAAGTGAGGTTTTCAGGCAGTTGATTAGATATATTAATAATGCTTGCGCCACCCACGTTGACCATTTCAGGTTGAGTGTAGGCCTGTTGGATGAGAAAGAAAGAAATGAAAAGAATTATTCCCCGTTTGATTACCATATGCTGCTTATGAAATCTAAATTTATATATTAACCAACAAAGCGCAAGCGTATTATCTATGGACAAGAAAAGATGCAGGTGGGCAGAGGGGACTTTTGACGAGTACATTCGATATCATGATGAAGAGTGGGGGGTCCCAAATCACGATGATGCCATTCATTTTGAGTTTTTGGTATTAGAAAGCGCCCAGGCAGGGTTGAGCTGGAGTACCATACTGAAAAGGCGAGAAGGTTACAGGAAGGCCTTTGCGAACTTTGAGGTGCATAAGGTAGCGGCCTTTGATTCCAAGAAGATCAATGAACTGGTGGGAAACACCGACATCATCCGAAACAGAGCCAAGATAGAAGCTGCTGTTAATAATGCAAAAAGGTTTTTGGAGGTTCAGCAGGAGTTTGGCTCCTTTGACAAATACATTTGGAGCTTTGTGGGCCATCAGGTCAAAATAGGCCGGTGGGAAGAAAAGGGAAGTATTCCGGCTACGACGGCAGAGTCGGACCTGTTAGCCAAAGACCTGAAAAAACGGGGATTTAAATTTTTGGGATCTACCACCATTTACGCACATATGCAGGCCGTGGGTTTGATCAATGATCACACGGTCGATTGTTTTCGATTTAAAGAACTGACATGAAAATAGTTTTCTTTTTTCTTGCCTTGGCAGCAGGCTGCACCCGGACCTCCGAGGTGTGTATAGATGAAGACAAAATCAATGAGCAAGCCATTTGTACCATGGACTACAATCCTGTGTGCGGCTGTGATGGGCAAACTTACAGCAATGCCTGCCATGCCGAATCGCGCGGCCTGATCAGCTATGACCCGGGTGCCTGCGAATAACTACAACTTACTGACTACTGCTTTTTTGGGAATGATAATGCGCCACATCCCCCTGAAGTTTCCCACCTCATAATTGACAGCCTCGTCGTTGGGGTACCGGGATTTGATCAGACTGTAATTTTCCGGTGTAATGTCGGAACCTACTTGCCCATGACAGTTGAGGCACAGCGTGGATCCAATCGTTATGGGCTTGGTGTAAATAAGGCTTTCCGCATCATATTCCTGAATATGTCCATCCAGATTCTCCGGCACATAGGCATAAGCTTCCCAGATGGCTTTGTCTGATTCGGAAAGCATGTTGGCCGGGTTTCTGGGCTTATCGGTCACACGGGTAATGGTTACTCCCAGGCTATCCTGCAGACCGGCGGCAATGCCCGAAGCACTCAGTTGGCAGAAATCAATAGCCCCACTGATCCCATTTTCCACAATCGCACGCTTGAGTGTATTGAGGTAAGCACTTGCTGTGGCCGATACTATTTCTTCTCCGAGTTCCTCACCTTTGAGCATCAGATCTGCAGGGACAATCCGTTTTAACTCGCGGGCGGCTTTTTCCTGACGAAACCCTTCTCTATCCACTGGTTTCTTGGGTGTGCAGGAGTAGATGCAGAGGAAACCAAACACTAGAATCAAGGTGTTTTTAGTAGGTCGCATAAAAGTCTTTTGGCTTTATATAATTTTGCAGACTAAAGTTAACGGAGATGATTGATAAACTTGAAGCAATCAAGAAAAGGTTTGAGGAGGTAAGTCAGCTGATTGTGCAGCCAGATGCGATGGCTGATATGGGTAATTATGCCAAGTTGAATAAAGAGTACAGTGACCTGGGGAAGGTGGTGAAGAAATATGACGAGTACACTCATCTGTTGGCTAACCTCAAAAGTGCCAAGGAGGTGCTCGAAACGGAGAAGGATGAAGAGTTTCGGGAAATGGCCAAAATGGAGTTGGATGAGCTGGCGCCCAAAAGGGATGAACTTGAGGAAGAATTGAAAATGATGCTCATCCCTAAAGATCCGAATGACAGTAAAAATGTGATTTTGGAAATACGGGCAGGTACTGGCGGGGACGAGGCAGCCATCTTTGCCGGAGACCTTTTTAAAATGTACGAGCAGTTTGCCGCGGATCAGGGCTGGAAGTTTTCAGTAATGAGTCTTACCGAGGGCACGGCAGGCGGTTTTAAGGAAATTGTGACCAGTGTGGAAGGCGAAGACGTCTACGCCAAGTTGAAATTCGAATCGGGTGCTCACCGGGTGCAGCGTGTACCTCAGACAGAATCTCAGGGCAGGGTGCACACCTCGGCAGCTACAGTGGCGGTGCTGCCAGAGGCCGAAGAGGTGGATGTGGAGCTGAATATGGGTGATATCAGAAAGGATACCTTTAGGGCTTCGGGAGCAGGAGGTCAGCACATCAACAAAACAGAATCGGCCGTTCGTCTGACGCACGCACCGTCTGGTTTGGTGGTGGAGTGCCAGGACGGCCGCTCTCAGCATGCCAACTATGACAAGGCTTTGAAAGTATTACGGTCAAGGCTCTATGAAATAGAACTTAAAAAACACAATGACGCCATTAGTTCTCAGCGAAAAACCATGGTGGGCTCCGGAGATCGATCTGATAAAATCAGAACGTATAACTATCCGCAAGGGCGGGTGACAGATCATCGAATCAACCACACGGTCTACAATTTGCCCACAATTATGAGTGGAGAAATAGGTGAGTTTATTGAGAAACTTAGAATAGCGGAAAACTCAGAGCTACTAAAAGCTGAGGGTCAGGAATAAACCCAGCGGTTTACCGTTGATCTACAAATGAAAAAATTTTTACCTGTCTTATTTATTCTATTAACAGGAATACTCGCCTGCGAACCGGAAGAAGAGAAAATCACCACTTCTCTGGATGTAAAGTTGGCGTTTAGCACAGACACCGTCCTCTTTGACACACTCCTGACGGAGCGCCTGAGTGTGACCAAACGCCTGAGAATTTACAACCCCAATGATAAGGCAGTAAAAATTCACGATATCAGGCTGGGAAAAGGCAGGGCCTCTGACTATTCCATGATTGTCAACGGACAATCAGGTACCACCATCAAAGATCAGGTGCTTTTCGGAGGTGATAGCCTGCTGATATTAGTAAGTGTGGAAATAGATCAGCAAAACAAAGACCTGCCTTATCTGGTCAAGGACTCCATCACCGTCTCATGGGGCAAATACCTGGCTAATGTCAAGCTGGTGGCTTATGGTCAGGACGCCAACTTTGTGAACAGCCGCCTGATTTGTGATGAAGTGTGGACGGCAGACAGGCCTTATGTTATTTACAATTTTGCTTTGCTGGACAGCCTGTGTACCCTCACCGTTCAGCCGGGCACCAAAATTTATCTCGACAATGGGGCTTCATTTTTTGTACAAGGGAGTCTCAAAATTCTTGGAGATTCTGGCAGGCATGTTACCATTAGAAATACCCGGTTCGATCCGGACTATCTGGAAGCCCCCGGTCAATGGGGCGGCATTTACTTTTTGGAGGGTAGCAAAGACAATGAAATCAGGTATGCAGATATAGAAAATGGTGAAATCGGCTTGCGGGTGGGCACTCCCGACGATGACGAAAAGTATGATCTGGAGATTTCTCATACCACCATTCGTCATATGTCGGTGGCTGGTATCCTGGCTTTTTCTTCGGATGTTTATGCTTACAACACACTCATTCACAATGCCGGAGGCTTTCTCGTCGGTAATCTGGCGGGAGGAAATTATAAATATGAGCATTGTACATTTACCAATGTGCCTAGTTTTTTCATCTCGGATGATCCCATGATCCAGTTTTCTGATAATGTAATTCTGGCGGATGATGATGTGCTGGTCGGTGATCTTTCGGTAGAAATTACCAACTCCATTTTGTGGGGAGAAGGAGTCAATCAGCTTTTTGTAGGAGATGGAGGTGGAGCCACGGTGGTCACCAAGATTCAGTCAAATATTATCAAATCCAAAGAAGAGTGGCCAGATAACTATGTGTCTCAGGAGCGAAGCTATCCTGGTTTCAAAGATCCATTTACTTTTAACTACCAGTTGGATTCATTGGCTTTTGCCAGAGACAAGGGTGTTAATATTAGTATATCGGATGACATCACTGGTCATCTTCGCGATAGCAAACCAGACATAGGAGCGTTTGAAAGAATTGATCCAAAATGAAGACTTTCCAGCAGACGATTCACTTGCAGCCGTTCAGTCGTGGTTTTCATTTGATAACACGCGATGTATTGAATGCCATACCTGAAATCAGGGAGCTGAAAACAGGAATGCTTCAGGTCTTTATTCAGCATACCTCGGCTTCACTCACCATCAATGAAAATGCGGATCCAACAGTGAGAATGGATTTTGAGAGTCATTTCAACGAAATGGTACCGGAAAATGCGCCCTACTATCAACACAACTATGAAGGCCCGGACGACATGCCGGCACACATCAAAGCAAGCCTTTTGGGCCCATCGGTGCTAATCCCCATCACCAACGGAAGACTGAATCTCGGTACCTGGCAGGGAATTTACCTATGTGAGCACAGAGATTATGGTGGCTCGCGTCATTTGGTGCTCACCGCTTGGGGCACCTGACTTAGTCGTACTGATATGTGTTTAGCTTGGCTTTGAAGAATTTTCCATGGCGGGTGAGCTCTTTGTATTCCCAGTCACTGAATAAGCTCGGGGCCCAGCGGGCATCAAAAACCCAAACCACATAAGAGATGTCTTTTTCATCGCAGTATCTAGTGATGGTTTCTCCATAGCGCTCGTCACTGATTACGGGCACATGAGCGCCTCTTTCTTCTGCTCCCGAAAAGCCGATTTCCGTTAGAATGACAGGGTATTTTTCTTTCATCCGGCCCCAGTCCGTGGTCCACTGGCTTTCCCAGGGCTGGTTTCGCTTTTGAGGGTAGGGATGACTCACATAGCCGATCCCTACCGCCTCAATGGGACGCTCAAAAGCAGCGGATAAATCGTAAGCCCAGTTAAATCCGGCTACCAGTGGGATGCCCTGGCCCCCACAGGCCCTGATGATGGTAATCATTTCTTCGTTGATGGCCTTCCACTCGTCCCATGAGCAGACCCCGAGCTGTCCATTGTTGGTCGTGGGTTCATTGAAGAGCTCATAAAAGGCGACCGTTGGGTTGTCTCCGTATTTCCTGGCGATGGTTTGCCAAAAGGAAAAAGTTTCTTTGAGAGTGGTTTCATATCCGGGTCTGAAAAAGAGCCCTGACTTGAGATTGCCGATGCTGTGCCAGTCGAGAATCACATACATACTTTGCTCTGCTGCCCATCGGATACCACTATCCAGCAATGTTAGGTATGCAGACTCACCTCTTTCCCTCCATGCTCTTGGGTGTATGGGGAAGCGCACTACATTGGAGCCCCATGCTTTCATTTCCTGAAAATAGGCTCGTCCCCATTGTCCTTGTTTTTCCAGGTTATCCGGGTCGCTGGCATTATACCCTCTAAGGACTACCTTTTTGCCAGACTCATTGACAAATTGATTTCCATTGACCGTAATTCTTTCCAGGGGTTGTTGTGCCAAGGCGGTGTTAACCACCAAAAACAATGCGCAAACCAAGAGTCTCATATCATTGCAGAATTTATGAGACCAAAAGTAAATCAGGCCAAAATGCAGTTAGGTACTTAAATGTTCAGCATATAGGGCCGAAAAGGATAATTCGGGAAGGCTGCCTTATTTCTTGAGCTTTTTGAGCGGGAGTTTCTTAATCATACCACCCCGAATGTCCTTTACCTTGGACATCACCAAAAAGGCTCCCGGGTCTATTTTTTCTATCTCACCCTCTAGCTTGGAGACCTCCAGGCGTGTGATTACGGTATAAAGAATGTTGGTTTTGGCTTCTTCTTTCTGCTGCAGACTGAAGCCTTTGCTTCCATGATAAATGGTAGCACCCCGTCTGAGCTTGGTCAAAATCATTTCGCGGACCTCCGCATGCTGATCCGAGATGATTGTTACACCGATGTATTCATCAAAGCCCTCCAGCACAAAATCCACCGTGCGAGATGCGGCGAAATAGGTGATAATGGAATAGAGCGCTGTATCAATGGACAAGAGGTAGGCGGCCACTGAGAAAATCATAATGTTGAAGATCAGAATGAGCTCCCCGACGGAGAAGCCAATCTTTTTGCCCAGGTAGATCGCTAGCACCTCCGTACCATCTATAATCGCACCCCCTCGGATAGAGAATCCTATGCCCAGGCCCAGAAAGAAACCCCCAAAAATGGCAATAAGCAATGGATCGTCTGTGATTACAGGAAAATCAAAGAAATAGAGGATCAGTGCGAGAAGTGAGATACTGGCAAAACTCTTGATGGCAAAGCCCCGGCCTATCTGGATCCAACCCAGTGCCAGAAAAGGAATGTTGATCAAAAAGATAAATAGTGATGGCCGACCATCGGTAACTATGGCCAGTAAAAGCGAGATGCCGGTGACCCCCCCATCGAGCACATCATTTGGGAGCAGGAAACTTTCCAGCCCAAAGACGGCACACATGACACCTATAAACATGAGGAAAGCTTGTCTCAGGTAATGACGTACAGTTATACTCAGGGAGGAATGGTTTTCGGGCATACCCGTCAAAATTAAACCCAAACCCTGACATAAGCAGGAGAAACAATTTTCCATTTAGCAGGCACGTAATATTTTATGGGGATTTCCCGAGGAACGTGGGCTATGTTTAATAAGGCGCCGATCAATGGCGGTTATTTCATACATTTGCGAAATGGGGACTAGGCCAATCAGTCTGAAAAGTAAAATACTCACCATGATCCTGGTTGCTCTCATTTTTCATGAGGGGCATCACTTCACGGAACTTTCTAGTAAAGGGATTGATTTTTCGAATCACCCGGTGGAATCATTGGCCGGAATAGTATGGTCTTTTATTACCGGCGACTATGACGAACATTCCCCGGCAGAACCACTCACCGACAACAGTCCTGAGCAGAATGAAGAATCTCAGGAAGAATCATCAGAGCAGGATGAGACTAAGAAATTATTTGAATCTGGCGCCGAAGGAATTCTGGGTGGTTTACAGATGATCAAGGACAAGGATTACTACCATGTTTTGGAACTCACCAATCACCCACAGCAGATTCTAACTCCACCACCCGAGGGATAAACCACCTCTTCCCTACCCTGTTGATCGACACAGGGTAATTATTCCATTTTTCTAGATCCGTGTTATAGCCTATCGGGAGAGGTATGCTTTGTGAGTATACCATGTCTGGGCTATAGGAGGGTTCATTTTTTTACCAACATTCATGAATATTAAACAAGATCTATTTAAAGACCTGGAAAGGGACATGCTGTCCGGCGTGGTGGTTTTTCTGGTAGCGTTACCCCTTTGCCTGGGGATTGCTCTGGCTTCAGGAGCACCATTGTTTTCAGGAATCATATCAGGTGTTATTGGGGGGCTGGTAGTCAGCCTTCTTAGTAAATCCCAACTGAGTGTAAGTGGCCCGGCTGCTGGCCTGGTGGTGATTGTGCTTGGTGCCATTGAGACATTGGGAAGTTATGAAGCATTCTTAACGGCCATTGTGCTGGCCGGAGTTTTTCAGTTCCTACTCGGTCAGATGAAGGCTGGCATTGTAGGAATGTATTTTCCTTCGTCAATTATCAAAGGGATGCTCGCCGCGATTGGGCTCATACTGATTCTAAAACAGATACCACATTTGGTGGGATTTGATTCGGATGCTTTTGGTGAGATGGAGTTTATCCAAAAGGACGGCAGCAACACCATCAGTTCACTCTTTACTTCTTTTGAGCATTTGGTTCCGGGGAGTGTGACCATCGGTCTTTTTTCCTTGATTCTACTGGTGCTCTGGGAGCGTCCTCTTATCAAGCAAAACAAACTGCTCAAACATATACCCAGTGGATTGCTGGTGGTTTTATGCGGGATTGCGATCAATCAATTCTTCAAGTTTTCCGGATCAGATCTGGTTGTCAATAGTAGCCATATGGTGAATATTCCCATTATTGAGGGCTTAAGTTCTTTGAGTACTGTATTCAGGACGCCTGATCTGGGGGTGCTCGGTGATGTGAATGTCTATATCACCGCCGCTACTCTGGCTATTGTGGCCAGCCTGGAAACACTACTCAGCATAGAAGCGATAGATAAGCTGGATCCTCAGAAGCGACGGACGCCGCATAATGCGGAGTTGAAAGCGCAGGGAGTTGGGAATATGCTGTGTGGATTGGTTGGAGGATTGCCGATTACAGCAGTTATTGTGCGGGGTTCTGCCAATGTTGATGCGGGGGCCAGGTCCAAAAAGTCAGCGTTTATTCATGGACTGCTCCTCCTGATCTTTGTGGCGTTTCTGCCCCATGTGATTAACGAAATACCCCTTGCTTCCCTGGCCGCCATTTTGATCATGGTCGGATTCAAACTGACCAAACCGGCGCTGTACAGGCAGCAATACGGGTTGGGGCGCGAGCAGTTTATACCCTTTATAGTGACCATCATTGCCATTCTTTTCACAGACTTGTTGATCGGTATTCTCATCGGCATGGGTGTAGGTGTGTTTTACATACTCAGGGCAAACTATAGGGTGGCCTATCACTATGAGGAAAAGGAGCAAGATGGCCGGTCGGAAATACACCTGAGGTTGAGCGAGCATGTATCTTTTCTCAACAAGGTGGGGCTGCAACTGTCACTGGATTACCTACCGGAAAACAGTCAGGTGATCATAGATGGCTCACAGTCTAAGCAGATAGATCATGATGCCCTGGAGCTGATTCACAATTTCAAAAAAACTGCGCTGGAGCGCAACATCAATTTTACACTTAAGAATGTCCCGGAGTTGAACTCTGGATATTAACTAAATAAAAAAATCATGGAACAATACTATAAGAGTTTATTAGAGAATAATAAGAAATGGGTAGCCTCGAAACTTCAGGAAGACGCGGCTTTTTTTGACAAATTGGCCAAAGGTCAGAAGCCACCGGTGTTGTGGATAGGGTGTGCAGACAGCCGGGTGCCAGCCAATGAGATCACAGGCACGGCGCCCGGGGAAGTTTTTGTACACAGAAACATTGCCAACATGGTAGTACACACAGATATGAATATGCTAAGTGTGCTGGATTATGCTGTGAATGTGCTGGAAGTAAAGCACGTGATTGTCTGTGGTCACTATGGGTGTGGTGGTGTGATGGCAGCCATGGGCACGGAAGAGTATGGAATTATCGACAACTGGATTCGCCATATAAAGGATGTATACAGACTCCATAAAAAAGAACTGGACCAGATCACCGACAACAAAACCAGGACCAACCGATTTGTGGAGTTGAATGTGCTCGAGCAGGTAAAAGATTTGCATGAAACATCCATCGTAAGAAATGCCATTAAATCTGGTAAGGAGTTGCAAGTGCATGGCTGGGTATATGACATAGCCAATGGGCTGGTGAAGGACCTGGACTATGATTCAGCAGAAAATCAGGCACTATTGTTTCAATAGTCAGAAATCAGGAGTGTAGGGACGGGAGGTTCATCCCTGGGATGAACTTTTCGCTTCCGGATTTCTTTGTATGGATATGACCAAACATAGATTCCTATGAGCACTATCTTTTCAGAAATTGAGCATTGGGGCGATGCCCACCGGGCCAACTGGCTGGTTGTTTTGCGGGTGGCATTGGGCGGTTTTATCGTTTTCAAAGGGGCATACTTTGCACTGCACATTGATCAGCTGCAGGAGATGTCATTGAGTGTGGCTTACCTTTCCGTGGGGCTGGCACACTACGTACTTTTTGCACACCTTATCGGTGGGCCATTGATCCTGCTGGGGTACTACACCCGCACAGCCAGTATCCTTCAGTTGCCGGTTTTGCTGGGAGCGGTCATTTTTGTGAATGCTCCTCAGGGGCTGGCCACAGTGGGGGGTAATTCTGAGCTGTGGGTATCAGTGATCACCCTTTTTCTATTGATTGCTTTTAGCATCTTTGGAGCGGGCAAGTACTCGCTGGATGAGATGCGGAGAAAAGAGGAAATGCGACACTGAAAATTTCCAGTCACCACAGAAATTAGAAACCCGGCCATTGGCCGGGTTTTTTTGATTCCGATGACCTGTGCTTTGGGTGTTCAATTGTCCTGTTAAATCACCCGCTATCTTTTTTTATTCCTCCATGTAACCTTCCCTCTCTTTTCAGGTAACTTATCCGAATCAACAAAACCTAAACCGATCGATCTTGAGTAAGGAAAGTGATGAGCAGCTAATGTTGGCGGTGCATACCGGGGCGCTGGAGAAGCTCAATGTGCTATGCGAGCGCTATCAAAAGCGGATATATAACTACTGCCTCAAGTCGGTATTGGATGCGGACGACAGTGCCGATCTCACGCAAAATATTTTCATCCGGGTATTGAAGTACAGAAAGTCTTATAAGCCCGGAAGCAATTTCGAATTCTGGCTTTTTCAGATCGCCCGCAATCAGGTGAAGGATCATTTCAGAAAAATGAAAGTTCACCGGGATCAGTTTCAGGTGGCAGATGTGCTGCCAGATCGAGCCGACGATTCGGATGAGGAGCAGCGGGAGAGAGAACAGCGGTTGATGCGGGCTTTGAGCCTACTGCCCGAAGAGAAGAGAGAGTTACTGGTGTTGAGCAAATTTGAAGGGATGAAATACGAACAAATCGCGGCCCTGAAATCTACCTCAGTATCAGCGGTGAAGGTGCAGGTGCATCGCACCATCAAGCAATTGAAGGAATTATATTTTGAGATTAAAAGCTGAAGCTATGGCACATTTGACAGACGGAGACCTGGTGGCTTATTTGGAAGGTGACCGATCACCGGAAAGGGAAGACCACCTGAGGAAGTGCGATACATGTCAAAGTCGCATGAAGGAAACGGAAGAGCTCCTGTTATTAATGGAGACTACAAGGGAGTTAGACCCTCCTGCGTCGATTGCCTGGAATGTGGCAGAGGCCATTCAGGAAGAGAGAAACGAGGGATCCCCGTCACGGAACATTCCTTTTTGGCAGATCGCAGCGGCGGTAGCACTGTTGGTTGTGGGTTTTGCGGTGGGACAGTGGTCTGTGACTGATCACAGAGATGAGGTGATTGCCTTGCGTTCGCAGGTGGATCTTTTGAAGGAAATCTCCATGATCAATGCGCTTCAGACTTCCACAGCGAGTCAGCGCCTACAGGTGGTCAGCCGGATAGAGGAGGAAAAATCCGGAGCGAGTGATCAGTTGGTAGCTACGTTGATGAAAACCCTGAATACCGACGAGAGTCCCAATGTGCGCTATGCGGCGGCACAGGCTCTGGCCCGGTTTACTGATCAGGAGCAGGTACGTCTCGAGTTGTCAAAATCGCTGGAGTATCAGTCGGACCCGCTCATACAGATTGCGCTCATCAGCATTCTCATGGAGGCACAGGAAAGAAATGCTGTCCGGCCACTCAGGAAACTCCTGGATGCCGAGGGGACATCTCCGGAAGTGAAACAACAAGCCAAAGTAGCATTGGAAATACTAAGTTGAGCACCTTCAGGTGCATATAGAAGAGCATTCAAAATGGCCAATTGAATATAGATTATCATAAAAACAAATTGGAAACTAAACATTGAAAAAGAAATGAAACGAGTTTATACACTTACCCTGCTGATGAGCCTGGTGGCTCTGGCGGCACATGCCCAGCAGTACAAGTACACCCCCAAAGGGAATATTGCGGAAACCATTGTGGTGATACAGAATCTTTATGCAGACATTTCTATAGAGGGTGTGTCCGGCAATGAAATCACCATAGAGACAGATGAGTACGAAGGAATACCTGAGAAAGCCAAAGGCTTGAAACCACTTTCTGCCACGGGCCCTGAAAATACGGGAATTGGTCTGAGCGTGGTGCAGGAGGGAAATAAGATCACCATAAGTGGCGCCAGCAGGAAAGCGGACGGAGAGTACAGGATCAAACTACCTAAAAACATGATGCTCAGGGCTGATCTGAATAGCTGGCAGTCAGGGGATTTTTATGCCAGAGGGTTAACCAACGAGGTGGAGGTAAAAAGTCAAAATGGGGATTTGATCTTTGAGGACATCACAGGCCCGCTGGTTGCCTACTCTTTGAGTTCCGATATTTCAGTACGCTTTTCCTCGCTCAATCAGACCACACCTACATCTATCTCATCTACCAGCGGTGATTTGGACATCACCTTGCCGGCAAGCTCCAAGGGCAACTTCAAACTATCCTCAGTGTCGGGTGAAATATACACGGATGTGGACTTCAAGTTTGGAGATGAAAAAGACCTCAAAAGATGGGGCGGGGGGATGTCTGCCAATGCTACCCTAAATGGTGGTGGAGTAGAGGTTTCTCTCAAGAGCATCAGTGGGGATGTCTACATTCGAAAAGCCAAGTAAACCACTCAGACTTTAACCATACGGACATGAAAACATTAATAACCGTGCTGCTCCTCGCAGCTACCTGGGTGGGCTATGCCCAGACTCAGGTGATCGAATCAGCCAATGTGGGAAAACAAGAGCTCCTGCAACTCAATTTTGATTTTGCAGATGACATCACCATCCAAACATGGGATAAAAATGAAGTGTATGTAGAAGTGAGTGTTTCCATCAACGATGGAGAATATGATCACATTTTCACACTGGATAAAATGGTCACCGAGCGAGCTATCACCATTTCCATGGACAAAGACATGTGGAAGAAAGTGGACCGAAAAGGAGAGAATTGTAACTTTCAGACGGAAATCGTCTATCGGGTTTTTTTACCCAGTCAGCTTCGGCTTAAAGCCAACACAATCAACGGTAATTTCATCATTACTCCCATGACCAGGGAAGTGGAGTTGAAAACCATTTCAGGGGATATTGACATCACTGTCGCTCGCGAAGAAGGGCTTGACTTCAAAGCCAAAACCATCTCCGGCGAGATCTTCTCCGACCTGGAAATCGCTTTCCCGGAAGGAAAGGAAGGCTTGCGACAGGTAGTAGGGATGAATGTGCGAGGAAAAGTGAATAGTGGAGGATCCCCCATGGAGCTGGAAACGATCAGTGGGAATATCTACCTGAGGAAAGGTTGAGAACTCAGCATCACAAAGACTTAAGAAACCCGACCTGAAGAGGCCGGGTTTTTTGTAATCATCGCTCCCAGACTATCAGCTCATCATCCATCACATTGCCTATGAAAACCAGGTTATTGAAGGGAACAGCTACCGTAGAGGCAGAAATAATGGCCCCGTCATCCAAAAAGACGGAGTTGACATCATAATCACCAGTGCCGCGATAGGTTAGTTGAATCACTTCCGAAGGGGCTATTTCTGATTGGCCTGAGGCGTAGCTGGCAAACTTCATCAGATTCGGATGCGCACCGATCCAAAGGGTTCCCAATTCGTCAAACTCAATGTTATCCACTCCTGTGCCTACATCTATATCCTCGATAAGGGACAGCTCTCCACCCGGATTGGTCGCATAGACTTTCACCAGAAAGTCCCTGGGGGAAGCAACGAAAAGGAGATTTCTGTTCTCATCATAGTTGATGCCGTTGGCATAGGCAATGCCGTGCGCCACTTCGCGATAGGAGCTTCCATCTGAGTAAACCACATTGGACTGACGGAGGCCCAGATAATCTTCCATTAACCGCCAGGTGCCCGTGGTATGTCGGTGGTCATTGGTGAAATAGAAAGTATTGGCGGAGGTGGCTACTACATCATTGGGGCTAACCATTGATTCGTCGGAGAGGGTTTTTTCATGTACCAGCCGATCACCAGAGAGTAGAAATTTTTCTATCGTGTGCTTTTCATTCACGTGGTTGATGGCCAAAACCTGATAGCGCCCGGAGTCCAGGCGAAGAAGAGAAATGCCATGTGGGAAAAAGGGCTGCTCAAAACGCTCAGTGAGTAGTTTTGGCGAGAGGGGCTCCTCCCGGAGGTCTACGAGATAGAGGCCTCCTTGCTCTGGTTGACCGTCTCTTCTGGCAGCTCTGTTGTCGGACGAAACGATCAAAAAATGACCGTCCCGGCTAATGGCGATATCTTCTGCTCCCGGCAGTTTGATTTTTTGAATGATGTTCCCTTCAAAACCAGGAGCAACTTTTCTGAAGAAACCACCCGAGTGGAGGATTTGCAAAACAATGGCTGTCAATAAAACGAGCAGAATCAGGAGGCTGTATAGGAGTCTTTTCATGGTAGGCGAAAGATATGAGAAATATAATTCTTTCCCAGCAATAAGGACTTTAAGAAGTAGTGATAGATCATCAATGATTCATCATAAATTGCATGGGGCAAGAGGCTTATTTTTATGAAAATTGAAGATGAAATCAAAGGAGAGGGTTTTATGTCTGTTCAGCATAAGTTGCGGGTAAACCTCAGTTTTACTCATGGCTGGACTTACGAGCGAATGCAGCAGTTTTTTGCCGGGTATGACCTTACCGCGCAGCAGTACACCGTACTGAGGATACTGCGTGGCGCTTTTCCTCTCTCTTATACCGCCTCTCAGATTCTGGATCGCATGGCGGAGAAGAACGCCGGGGTCTCCAGGATGGTGGACCGATTACTGAAAAAGGAACTCGTGATCAAAGAGGTATCCTCCAAAGACAAAAGGCTGGTGGATGTGACCATCTCATACAAAGGCCACGCCCTCTGTGAGCGCATCGATGAAGAAATCAAGGAGTTAGACAATATATATAACAACCTGAGTCTTGAGGAGATGGATCAACTCAATGATTTATTGGATAAACTTAGGGGATAATCAAGCGGGTCGTGTTCGTAGAATAAAAAACCCAACCCGGGGATTGAATGTCTGGAGAAACTGCCAGACAAGACCATTCCGGATTGGGTTTTTCTGTCTTAGAGCGTTATAGCATTACTGGGCGAGCAGACTCACTGCAAACCCACCAGCGGCAACCATGTTCACAGGGATTTCATCCCCCTTTTTCACCTCCAGCTCCACAATATCAATGGCTGTAGGGTTGGTGACATAGTCTGTTTCTTCAGCATCCCTATATACCCTGGCGGTGTAAGTCTTTCCTTCTTCCAGAAAATCCAGCTTCAGGGTATAAGGTTTTGGGTTTTCATCTGTAAGACCACCTACAAACCAGTTGTCTGTGCCTTTCGCCTGTCGGGCGGTCACCACAAAATCTCCTACCTCACCATCGAGAACTTTGCTCTGCTCCCAGTCTACCGCTACATCCCGGATAAACTGAAACGCAGGGTTGCCCTGGTAGTATTCGATAAGGTCTGCTGCCATCTGGATAGGGCTGTAGATGACCACATACAGGGAAAGCTGCTGTGCCAGTGTGGATTTGATTGGGTGGTCTTCTTTGTAGGGTTTGAGCGTGAGGTTGAAGATACCCGGGGTATAATCAATCGGTCCGGCCAGCATTCGGGTGAAAGCTACGATGGGCAGGTGCTCTGGAGGACTTGCTCCTTCTGCTGCCCAGGCATTGTACTCTTGTCCTCTGAGTCCTTCACGCGCGATCTCATTTGGGAAAGTTCGTCGCTTTCCGGTTGCCTTGATTGGCTCGTGCATGTTGATAGCTACCTGATATTTGGCGCCTGTTTCTACGGTCTTTTGATAGTGGTTGACCATCCATTGTCCATGGTGATACTCACCGTCGGGGATGATCGTACCCACATAGCCGGTTTTCACAGAGTGGATTCCCAGTCTGTTCATGAGGTCATAGGCGGGCTCCATGCGTTCTTCATACCTGGCCACGGCCCCACTGGTTTCGTGGTGCATGATGATTTGCACCCCTTTTTCTTTGCCATACCTGGCCAGCTCTGCCAGATCATAATCTGGGTACGGCGTGGTAAAGTCGAAGATGGTATCGCGCATATTTGGGTCTGTCCAGGTTTCCCAGCCGGTATTCCAGCCTTCTACCAGCACCCCACCAATGCCATTCTCCGAGGCAAAGTCCATGAGTTCTTTGGTGTATTCGGTGGTGGCTCCATGATTGCCACTGGCGTAATCCCAGGTTTTTCTACCGAGGTGCATATCCCACCAGATTCCTATGTATTTCATTGGCGTAAACCACGACACATCCCCCACCTGATTGGGATCATTGAGGTTCACGATCATCTTGGATTCTATCAGATCTCCGGCACGATCGGCGATTTGCACCGTTCTCCAGGGGGTAATAAAGGGAGCTGTGACCCTGGCTTTGATACCACTTTTGTTACCCACGAGCTCGCTGACCATGCTGAGGTTAGTGGTGTCTACTTTGAGGGTCATTCCCGGGTAATTGGTCAAATCAGCCTCATGAAAGCTCAGGTATACACCCGCATCACTTTTCATCGTTACCGGAGTATTCACGGCGTTGCTATGCAGGTATACCTGTCCCAGGTGATCACCAGGAACGAATACGGAGAAGGCGTTGATCTCTGAAAACCGGGTGGTGTTATACAGGTACTCATAAATGTCCCAATCACCAGGAATCCACCATACCTGATGATCTCCGGTAAGGTTAAACTCTGTGAGTTCTTCTAAAATGATGGTTTCTCCATCCAGGGCAGGCTGCTTAGGAAATTCATATCTGAATCCCACACCATCGTTGAACACCCTGAATACCACATCAAATTTGCGGTTGGGAGCAGTTGTTTCTTCCAGAGATATTTTGAGCTCTTTGTAGTTGTTTTCTACTTCCTTTTGCTCTCCCCAGGGCATTTCCCAGGTTTCGCTAAAAGAGCTGGTGATGCCTGAATTTACTTTGAGGTTACCCTGGAGTGCTGGCTGATCCTGAAACACAAAGCCGAGGAACGAGGTGTCGATTTGACTTTGTCCTTTATAGGACACCGCATAGGCTGGCTGGCCACCTTGGGTAAAAAATTTCACCTCGATCTGTTTGTCTGGTGAGCTTACCATCCAGGCTTTTTCTGATTTGCCTCCACAGCCGACCATCATCAGACCGATCAGTGAGAGGCCAAAAAACTTTTTCATACTTACTTCTTTATACTTACAAAATGATTTTACGTGCCACTAAGCTAATAAAACCTGTATCAATTCAGACTTGATAAGAAAGCATGAAAACCCATATTTATACCTGATCGGGATATAAAAATTTCTTTTCATACGCAACCTCAGGCTGACAGGCTATGTGAGTATTGGAAAACTAACTACCGGCACTTTTACGTGATTGACAACCGTCTCCGTAAGACTACCCAGAAATGCTCTTGATAGCCCTTTGCGATGGTGTGTGGCAATTGCCAGGAGGCCAGTTTGGTTCATCTCACAATACTTCTCCAACCCTTCTCCAAAGGAATGGCTGTCTATAATTTCAACGTTTCCCAAACTACCTGAGGCCAGCGCAATGAACCCCTCCATTCGCTCCTTTATGACCCATGAGCGTTGAAATTCCGAAGGAGTATTTACATAGAGCAAATTGATTTTTGCTCCGAGCAATTCTGCAAAATCTACCACATCTTCAAAGGGACGAATCATTTCATCTTCGAAATCAGAGACAAACAGAATATTTGGAAAAGCCACACGTTTCAACTTTTGCTTGACAATGAGCACAGGGACCTCCGCATGGCGGACTACAGTTTGAGCATTGGAGCCTATAAAGAATTCTTTGACCCCCCGGGCACCATGCGAACCCATCACGATCATAGAGATGTTGTTGGATCTGGCGTACCTGGTGACAGCATCAGTACTGTTGTCAAAGTCCATATAGGCAACACTTTGCAGACCATCAGCTTCTGCATTTTTTACAGCGGCATCCAGCTGGTTCTGTACCCGTTTAACCTCCTCTGTCACATCCGGGTATATGGTATGCTGGGCAAAATCAAGGTGCACCCAATCTACGGGCACGGATACGAAGTGATAAAAATGTAGTTCTGCATGATATCGCTTGGCAATTTCTTTAGCCACCTCGGTTGCATTCTGTGCGCAATCCGAAAAATCTGTAGGAACAAGAATCTTTTTCATTTGGGTAGTATTTAAAGGGTGTAGCATAAAACATAAAACGTAATGCTGCTCCTGAAAGCCCAAAGTCACCACATGATTTTGATCACCTCACGGAGACCTCTTTGCTGAAACCTTAGGTGATGGGGATGCTCACAACGGGTATTTCCATATGATTCACCACCTGCTCTGTGATACTTCCCATGAACATACGAGGCAAACCCTTTCGGTGATGAGTGGCCATGGCGAGGAGTTCAATTTCGTTTTCCTCACAATAGTTTTGCAGCCCCTCTTCCAAAAACAAACAATCAACAATTTCTGCTTTGGCAAGACTATCCGATGCTATGTCAATGAATTGATCCATGCGATCCCGGATCACCCAGGATCTTTTGAACTCAGCCGGAGTATTGAGATACACCAGGTGTATCTTCGAGCCTATTTTTTTGGCGTATTTCGCTACTAGTCTGAAAGCGTTAAGCGCCTCGGTGTGAAAATCGGAAGCAAATAGGACAGTCGGTGAGTCGCGAATTACAGGTTTATTCTTGATGATGAGCACGGGGATGTTGGCATGTTTCACCACGTTTTGAGCATTTGACCCGATGAAGAACTCCTTGATGCCTTTGGCACCATGCGACCCCATCACTATGAGTGAAATGTCCTGTGCAGTTGCATACCTGGTGATGGACTCCGAGCTCGTGTCATAGTCCATGTGAGTGACACATTTTATTCCCTGACTAAAGGCCTCGCTTTCCAGAATTTTTAATTGTTCTAATACGCCTTTTTCCTCTTCCGAGATGTCTGGCAGGGAGCTACCATGACCAAAGTCTACCACCACCCAGTCTACCGGAACGAAAATGTGGTGGTAAAAATGCAACTCCGCGCCAGCTCGCTTGGCTATTTGCATGGCTGTATCGGTGGCGTATCTGGCGCAATCCGAAAAATCAGTGGGAACAAGTATTTTTTTCATGACATTTGAAGCTTTTCAGGTAGAAAGCTACGACATGTCAGGGGTAGAAAGATTGACCCTACTCAACCCAAAGCATGATTTTGATCAGGACTGCCCTTGGGAGTTTTTTTTCTTCCAATACCTGATGAGCCCGGCCACACTCATCCAGCTGGGATTGGCGGCTTCATATTGCTTTGCACCATGGGCTGACACCCCTAATCCGCTCAGTTGGTCAGCGGTATACTTCGAAAACAAAGGGGTCATTTCGTCTGCAGACATACCAGATTCCCATTTCGGTTTTATCCAATTGGCCCAATCTGTAAGCATGGCCCTGAGCTCCTGAATATGAGAATCGATCTGAGTGATCTGCCCGTAGTGGGTCAGGTACAAGGTTTTGGCTTTTCGTTCCAGTAGGATGTCCAGAGATTGATTCCAATCCTCGAGGTTGATATCAGGAGGAGGACACGGTGGTACCACCGGGCCTGCCCCTATTTTTACTCCTGCCACATCTCCGGTGAAAATGACCTCCCCCAGCTCCCAGGCAATGTGATGCTGAGCGTGACCCGGGGTGTGCAGGGCTGTGAATGTTTGGTCACCGATGGTGAGCTGTTCGGAATGGCCGAGCGTAATCAATTGGTCGCCAGGAATTTTTTCCATAGCCCCCCATAGAGGGCCCATCTGGTCTCCATAGATTCTGGATGCGGATTCGTACAGTCTGGTAGGGTCTTCCATATGGGAGGCACCGAATGGGTGCAAGTATATTTTGGCACCGCTTTTGGCAAAAGTCCAGGCAGCTCCGGCATGATCAAAGTGGATATGCGTGAGCAGCACATGCTGAATGTCAGATGTTTTGTAACCATGCTGACGGAGGGCACTTTCCATGGCAGGAAAGGTGGAGTATGGTCCGGATTCTATAAGCACAGGGCCAGCACTGGTCTCAATGAGAAATGAAGCAATAGCGTGATCTATGCCCTGAAACTCAAGATCTAAAATATGAATCATATGGAGTCAAATTTGATAAAAAGGAGATCGTCAGAAAATCTAAAGTGATATTTTAATGGTTAAATTTAACGCATCGAAAACGAGCAGACATCTTGAAATTCAGATAAATGAAAAAAGACTATTTCCAACAGCACATGCCGGAAAACGTTTGCTTCGGCTGTGGGGAGAGCAATGAGGAGGGCTTGCATGTGCAGAGTTATTGGGAAGGTGAGGAAGCAGTTTGCACCTGGAACTCTCAGGAGAAGTACCATGGATGGGCCAATTTGCTGAATGGGGGTATTCTTGCCACCCTCATTGATTGTCACTGCATGGGGACAGCCATGGCTGATGCATATAGAAGAGAGGGCCGATCCCTGGACTCTGCGCCTACTTACCGATACGCTACGGGCACCATCACTGTCAAGTATATCAAGCCCACGCCCAATGATCACCCGATAGAGCTGCGTGCTCAGGTGGCTGAGGTGAAAGGAAAGAAGACGGTGATGACCTGCACGGCTCAGGTGAATGGTGAAGTGACGGCCACTGCTGAGGTCATAGCCATTCGTGTGTATGATAGCAGTACGCATCATGGAGCCAACCCCTTCAAATAACAAAACAACTACCCATTTTATCTAACGACCGATATGTACCCAGAACTATTTACCATTGGCGGCTTTACCATTCACACTTACGGCTTCATGATTATGTTGGGGGCTGTAGCCGGCTACTTTTATGTGTCCACAGTGGTGAAGCGTGAGCTTGGCATTTCGCCGGAAAAGATTCAAAACCTGGCCATTCTTATTATTGTAGCCGCATTTGTGGGGGGTAAGTTTTTCTTTTATTTGGAGAAACCGGATTACTACTTCCACCCGATTTCCAATATGTTCAAAGGGTTTAGAACCGGTTTCGTGTTTTATGGATCCTTGCTCTTTGTCATTCCTGTCACGGTTTGGTATTTCAGAAAGCAAAAGTGGCCGGTCTGGCCTTTGATGGATCGAATGGCTATCGCGGGCTGTATTATCCACTTATTTGGCCGGATGGGATGCTTTTTTGCGGGTTGTTGTCACGGCCTGCCTACAGAGAGTATTTTGGGGATCACTTTTACGGACCCGGAAAGCCAGGCAGAACCGCTAAACACCGCCCTGCACCCCACTCAGCTTTATGAAGTGGCCTGGATTGGTAGTACCCTGGTTATTCTGTGGATGTTTAAGCGATATAAGCGTTTTGAAGGAAGGCTGTTTCTGGTCTACATCGTCCTATATGCCATTGGTCGGTCCGTGATTGAGATCTTTCGGGGAGACATTCGTCGAGGGTTCATCATCGACGGGGTACTCTCACACTCTCAATTCATTTCACTATTGATCATCGCCGGGGCGGTGGGCACCTATTTCTACCTGCGGAAAACACAAAAAGGATAGTCTTACTATTTCAGCATTCGGATTCTCAAGGCATTGGGGAGTACCCCAAATTCGAATGGGGGGTGCCCAAAATATTCGCCATCGATGTGGGCTTCCAGGTGTGGATTTTCGTCTACCGTGAGGTGTTTGCAGCGGGATAGTTTGACCTCAGGGAGCCGATCGTGAGTTCCTTCTTTTAGTCGATGGATATTCAAAAACCTTCGTAGGCCACTGATTTTCCCGATTTCACAGACATCCAGGATGGTATCGTTGATCTCTGCATCCGGAGTAAGTTTAAAGCTTCCGCCAAAGGTGGTGCCATTGGCCACACAGAGGAGGATAAGATCTTTTTCGTAGGGGGATTTATCCTGGACAAACTTATACCGCCGGGCTTTGTAGCTAGCCAGTATACGCAGTACGTAGTAGTAATATTTGGTAGGACCTTTAAGAAAACTTTTTTTGCGAAGCATGTCTGCAACAATCTGGCCGTCAAAGCCGATACCTACCCCGTTTACAAACTTTCTTCCATTGCACAAGCCCAGGTCTATCGTGTGTATGGCTCCTTTGTCCAGCACCCTCAGGTAATCATAGATGGATTTGCCCACCGGGTAATTTTTCACAAAATCGTTGCCCGTACCATTGGGAATAATACTCACAGGCACGTCATATTTGAGTCCGTTGATCGCCTCATTGATGGTACCATCCCCACCAATAATGAGGAGGTCAGTAAATGAAGGGTCGAAATTCTTCTCTACGGTCTTCCAGGCGTTGTGTTTTTTGGAGGTAAGGAATACCTCGTATTTGTACTTTTTATCATTCAGAAAATCGATGACATCATTGAGAATATCCTCGAGCCTGGTGCTCCCGGAAGCCGGGTTGGCCACCACGAAAAATAGTCGCTTCACATCCTAAGGTTAGTAGTTTTTAAATATAGGCTTAGAAAGGCAGATTCCCTAAGTCCACGTTTCCGCCGGTAAGGATAATGCCCACTTTCTTCCCGGCAAATTCATCTTTCCTTTTTAGCAGGGCGGCAAAAGGTACCGCACAGGAAGGCTCCACGATGATTTTCATGCGCTCCCAGATGATCCGCATAGCATTGATAATTTCTGCTTCGGAGACTGTGATTACTTCTTTTACTTCCTTCTGAATGATTTCAAAATTACGCTCACCCACGGTTACCTTGAGTCCATCGGCAATGGTATCAGGGTTTTTCACCGGCATAATCTTCCCGGCCTTCATGGATTTGTACGTGTCGTCCGCTTTTTCGGGCTCCCCGAGGATCACCTCTATGTTTGGGTCCAGGTATTTGGCTGCCAGTGCTGTGCCTGCTGCCAGTCCACCACCGCCTACTGGGGTCATGATGATCTCCAGTGACTCTTCTGCTTCTATGAATTCTTTAGCCACTGTAGCCTGGCCGGCTATTACCCGATAGTCATCAAAAGGGGGCACAAAAATGGCACCTGTTTTGGCGATAATTTCATTACAGGTTTTGATCCTGGATTTTTCATTTGCTTCACAAAGGATCACCTCAGCCCCATATTCTTTGGTGGCTTTTATTTTCACCTCCGCGCTGTTTTCGGGCATTACCACGTAGGCCTTTGTTCCGGACAACTTCGCTGCGAGGGCCACGGCCTGAGCGTGGTTACCTGAGGAGTGTGTAGCAAAGCCATTGACTCGCTCTTCCGGACGAAAGCCAAGAATCATATTGGCCGCTCCGCGCATTTTAAATGCCCCGACTTTCTGAAAATTTTCACACTTGAAGAATACCGTGCAACCAGTCATCTCATCGATGGAGTTGGAGGTCATTACGGGTGTTTCCAGTATGATTTTGGAGATGCGCTGATGCGCTCTCTTAATATCGCTTAAGCTTGGTATGCTTTCCATGTATCTGTGTTGGGATTAATTAATGTGCCTCCAGCCAGTTATTGCCTCTGCCAAGACCTATTTCCATAGGAACTTCCAGCTGGATGGCAGTTTTCATAAACTCATCTACTTTGGTAGTGAGTAGGTCAATTTCACTTTTGTGTGCGTCAAATACCAGTTCATCATGCACCTGCATGATCATTTTGGATTTGAGTTTTTCTTTTTTCATCCAGTTGTGCACATTGATCATGGCCACTTTGATCATGTCTGCGGCACTGCCCTGAATGGGCGCGTTGATGGCATTGCGTTCTGCAAAGCCTCTCATCGTGAAATTTTTGGTGTTGATATTTCTCAAATATCGCCTTCTGCCCAGGATGGTTTCTACATATTCCTGCTTGCGCGCCTTTTCGATGACATCATCCATATAGGCTTTTACTTTAGGGAATTCCGTGAAGTAGGCCTCTATGATCTCTCCGGCTTCTGATCTGGATATATTCAGGTTTTGTGACAAACCAAATGCCGAAATGCCATAGATGATTCCAAAGTTGACTTCTTTGGCTTTTCGGCGCATGCTCGACTCCACCTGATCCAATGGCACTTTGAATACCTTGCTGGCAGTATTGGCATGGATGTCCACCCCCTCTTTGAACGCCTGGGTCATGCTTTCATCTCCAGAGAAGGAGGCCATGATGCGCAACTCTATCTGGGAGTAATCTGCAGAGAGTATTTCATACTCTTCACTTCTTGGGATAAATGCCCTTCTGATCTCCCTGCCCTTTTCGGTTCGGATAGGAATGTTTTGCAGGTTGGGGTTGTTGGAACTCAACCGGCCGGTGGCAGCGATGGTCTGACGGTAGTCCGTATGTACCCTCCCGTCAATTTTGCTCACCATTTTTGGAAGCGCATCCACATAGGTGGATTTCAACTTTTGGTACTCCCTGAACTCCAGAATTTTGGAAGCAATTTCGTGTTCGTTGGCCAGCCGAGAAAGAATATCTTCGCCAGTGGCGTATTGTCCGGTCTTTGTTTTTTTCGGGTCTTCTATGAGCTTCAGTTTGTCGAAGAGAATCTCACCAAGCTGTTTGGGAGATCCAATATTAAACTCCTGACCGGCGATTTCGAAGATTTCAGTTTGGGCCCTGAGGCTCTCCTGCTCCAGCTCTTTGGACATTGCAGCCAGGGCTTGTTCATCGATTTTCACCCCTTCGTATTCCATGTCGGCCAGCACATAAGACAGAGGTTCTTCTACCTCATGCAGGAGTTTGCCCAGGTTAAACTCCTTGATTTCGGGTTCCAGTTTTTCTTTCAGCTGAAAGGTGATGTCCGCATCCTCACAGGCATAGTCCTTCACCAGGTTGATGTCTATGTCGCGAATGTTTTTTTCTTTCTTGCCTTTACCTACCAGCTCGGAAAACGATATGGGTGTGTAGTTGAGGTAATTCTCAGCTAAAACGTCCATGTTGTGGGCCGTCTCCGGGTCTATCAGGTAGTGGGCGAGCATGGTATCGAAAATAGCTCCCTTCAGCATGACGCCATAGTTGCGAAGGATCTGCATGTCGTACTTCAGGTTCTGCCCTATTTTGGTGGTTTTCTCATTTTCAAAAAGCACCTTGAATTCCTCCACAATCGCTTGTGCCGCCTTTTGATCTTCTGGAATCGTCACATAATAGGCCTCCCCTTTTTTGAAGCAAAACGAAATGCCGACAAGCTCTGCTTCGATGGACTCCAGGCTGGTAGTTTCTGTGTCAAAACAAAAAGCATCAAGCTTACTTAGTTGTGACAACAGTGATTTTCTGTCTTCGACACTATCCACCAGCTGGTAGGATACTTTTTTCTCCTCAAAATTTTCTTTGCTGGAAGCAGGAGGCGCGCTCATGGCACCTCCAAAAAGGCCGAGCTGCCCGGACTCGTTCTCGGCAGTAGTGTCTCCAAATACCCGCTTGGCAATGGTGCGGAATTCAAGTTCCTCGAAAAGCGGCTTCAAGGCTTCCGGATTAGGGTCTGAAAGCACCAGGCCTTCCTCATCAAACTCAATGGGGGAGTCAATATTAATAGTGGCCAGCTTTTTGGAAAAAATGCCCTGCTCACCGTGTGTTTCTATTTTGGTCTTGAGTGCGCCTTTGAGCTGATCCACATTAGCTACAATATTTTCTACGCTTCCAAACTCCCGCAAAAGTTTGGAGGCGGTCTTATCTCCGATACCCGGTACACCAGGTATATTGTCCACAGAATCTCCCTTGAGGCCCAATACATCACGGACCTGATCCACATTGTCTATGTCAAATTTTTGTAATACCTCGGGGATACCCAGCACGTCAACGGCATTGCCCATATAGGCAGGTTTGTAGAGGAAGATGTGATCCTCTACCAGCTGCGCAAAGTCTTTATCGGGGGTCATCATATACACCTCAAAGTTTTCGCGAGCGGCTTTTTTGGCCAGTGTGCCTATGAGATCGTCTGCTTCGAATCCGTCCAGTTCCAGAATGGGGATGTTGAAGCCGGCGATAATTTTTTTGCAATAAGGGATGGCCACACCAATTTCCTCCGGCTGAGATTGGCGAGTGGCTTTGTATTCGGCGAATTCTACATGTCGAAAGGTGGGGGCATGGGTATCAAACGCAACAGCAATATGACTTGGTTTTTCCTTGGTGATGATCTCCAGGAGGGAATTGGTAAAGCCCAAAATGGCCCCGGTATCAACGCCTTTGGAGTTGACAATGGGGTTTTTACTAAGGGCAAAGTGAGCGCGATAAATGAGCGCCATGGCATCCAGTAGAAACAGTTTTTTCTTTTCACTCATGCGAGTAAAGGTAGTTCAACCGACACTGAAATGAAATGTGTTTTCTACCGGCGGGCTGTTATAAAATCAACCATACGCTTGAAGTTATTAGTGGGGAGATTCCAAAACATAAGGGCCACCTGCGAGTCAGGTAATAATTTTTGTTCAGGATTCCTGAAAAGAAGGGAAAGAAACCTTGAAGCAGGTGCCGGGATCGAGAGCGGAGTACTCGATTTTACCGCCATGTTTTTTGATAATGCCATGGGAGATATACAAACCCAGCCCGGTGCCTTTGCCTTCTTCTTTGGTGGTAAAGAAGGGCTCAAATATTTTGGAAAGATTGGCTGACGGAATCCCCGAGCCATTGTCTTTTATATTCACAATGCTTTGATCGTTTTCCCAGTAAACCTCGACAATGATTTTCCCCTTTTTACAATCCTGAACTGCGTCAATGGCATTCTTGAGCAGGTTCAGTAGGACCTGATTAATCTCCGTAGGATTACCAAGGATCACCAGTTTTTCATTGCGGGCAATCCAGAAGTGGATCTCAGGATGGGCATTTTGTAACAAAACGCAAGTACGTCCAACGAGCTCGTTGAGGGAAATTTTTGCCACCTGATTTTCAACGGCCTTGGGCGATATTTTGAGGAGATTATCGATCACGTCTGAGGCGCGCTGCGATCCCTCGATGATGTTGAAGAGTAAGTTGTGGATTTCGGTAAAGGTCTGTTGGGTCTGGGCCAGCTGCCTGTAGGTCATGGCTTGTTTGATGTCTTCAAGGTCCTGGATGATGGGTTGTACATTTCCGCCGATGTAGTTCAGCGGGTTGTTCAGCTCATGGGCCAGGCCGGCAGTAAGCCGCCCGATGGAAGCCATTTTTTCAGACTCAATCAGACGGTCCCTGGTTTGACCGAGCTCATTGATGTATTGCTCCTTCTGGCTAATGGTTTCTACCAGTTTTTCGTTTAGTGCCTGCAATCTGATGTTTTGCTTCACTGCTTTGCGTCGCTCCTTATCAAACTCCGACTTGACCATATAGGTAATGATCAAAATGGCCATGGAGAAGATGATGTAATTAATGGGGAACACAGATTTGTCTATGGTACTGTCAATCCAGTTGGTTTGTAGCTGCACGATGACCAGTGTGATGATAAAAGTTGCCGAGAACAGAAAGAAGAATATTTTCTTACGGGCAGGAGAAATGACAATAGCGACCAACCCCACAGAAATACCGGCGGTGGCCGTGGTACCATAAAAGCCACCCAGCCGGTACCAAAAGAAGACCGATGCGGCAAAAAGAAATCCAATCAGGGGGATTCGGAGAAGGTTGAAATATCCTTTGTATTTGGAAAGCAGGTAAAAGAGGAGCCCGATCAGCGCCACAACGAGATCCATCAATGCCAGAGCGGTCCATCCAAAATTGAGCAATGCCCGGCTCATCAGGTAAGTCATGATGACAAACTGAATCAGACAGATATACTCGAAAAGGCGCTTTTCGAGCGCATTGGACTTAGGAAGATGGTCTAGCAAGGTTGAACGGTATTTCCCGGTCAGAAAGAAAAACAAAAAAACCGGACTAAGCCGGTTTTTGTTTAAAAATTAAATTCCTACCATCACGAAGGCCCCCCAATAATAGGGAGACTTCCATTTGGCCTTGAGCCTTTTCTGAGCAATGATGAATGCTTCTTGTTTGGTTTTCCCTCCAAGCCACTCTTCGTAAAAGATGGTCATGAGTTCCTGTGTAGCATCATCATCCACTGTCCACATAGACATGATGATGGCATCTGCTCCGGCTACCTGGAAGGCTCGCTGAAGACCATATACCCCTTCACCATTTTTGATTTCTCCAAGACCAGTTTCGCAGGCCGAAAGCACTACCAACTCGGTTTGGTCAAGGTTGAGGTTCATGGCCTCAAAGGCAGTAAGGATTCCATCTTCATGATGATACACTTCGTCTGAAATTTTACCTTCACTGATATAACTATTGGCCCCAGCCAGGATCAGCCCGGACCGAAGCAGCGGGTTCTGTACGTATTTGTCCTGACCCTCCATTTCTTCCTCTTCACTTTCCAGGAAGAATCCGTGTGTGGCAATGTGAAGGGTGCGTGGGCTCTTCATGTTTTTAATGCTGTCTTCCAGGGCATCATTGCTGAGATAGGTGGTTACACTGGCGTTTTTCAGTTGATACAGGCTATCGATCAGGTTGACCTCCTTTTTAGTACCTGGCAGCAAGGCCAGCATCTGGTTGGAGCGCATGTATCTGAGCATATTACCTCTGATTCCTCTGGGTAGAGACCCGCCCCTACTCAGGGAGGCAATGTCTGTATCGTCTGCACCCCGGCTTCCTCTTACGCCCCGGCTCATTCCACGTCCTTCGCTGGCCGCATCCACAATACCTTTAGCTGTAGACCCACCCTCTTCCTTTTTACTGTCGAGCACACCCATGTTGTAGTTGGGGTAGCCAAACAAGTAGGATTTATTCTCGGAATTAGGGCTAGCATTTAGCGCTACGAGATCCTTGGTGTTGGTCACCAGCTGAATTTCTAATTCATCCAGTGTGAAATTACCAGTGGCGGGGTTTCGAAGGGTGTAAATACTGATTTGATTGAATACTCCGTCCGGAGAAAAATACACTTTTTTGATCCCTTCCAGCTTATTGGCTATTGGTCTCCAAAACAGTTTGTAAGAAAAGTCTTCGTCTATCTTATACTTGATGGCGTTGCGGTAATTGGAGAGGTATTTGGTCTCCATGAGCTTACCATTTCTCATCAGCACCATTTCCGGATAGTCCTTGGTTTGGTCGGTGATGATCAGTGCTGCATAATACACCTCGTCGGTAAACACTCCGGCAGAATCTGGTGTGAAATCTCTAAATCGGATGACTTCAACGGCTGCTTCGCCAGGTTTTAGTTTGGTTTGGATGTCTTTCCAGGTGAGGTTACGACTGGCCACCGTCTGCGCAAAAACAGAAGAGGCTTTGCTGAGCTCTTTTTCCAACGCATTGGAAGAAGCATTCAAAGAGTCAATCTTCTGATTACGGACGTTGGCCGGAATCTCGGAGGCACTAAAGAGTTTGGCCAGCTGCTCTTTTTGCTCAATCCACGTTTCGTATTTGCTGATAAGTGCCGGGTCATTGCTATTGACGATGGCATCTTTCACCTTGTTGGTCGCATAAAGGATCAAACCTTTGGTGGCGAGCTGGTAGTTATACATCTCGCTGATCAGCTCTTTTTCTTCTCGGCTGGTCTCTACGATGAATGAGTTGTACTGCTCAAAGGCGGGTTTCAGGTTGTTGTAATAAAACTTTGACTTCTCGTCTTCACTCAGGATGGGGAAGATCATGTTGATCTGGTCAAAGTAGTTTTTGAAGGTTTCTTTGTAAAACCCAAGGGCCACATCCAATTTGTTTTTGTTCCAGTTGAGGATGGCCATTTTGTTGGTGCTTTTGGCATAATCTGAGTGACCGGTTCCCACTCCTTTTTTTCTCAACTCCAGCGCTTGCGCATGGTATTTTTCAGCCAATGGGATGTTGCCATCGGTGAAGTACGCATCACCCAGGTTATAGTAGGCAAATGAAATTTGATACAGGTTGTCTCCGGCGGCCTTTTCCACTAGCTCAATCGCCTTAAGGCCATTTTCTTTGGCTTTGTCCAGTTGGCGTGTCTGAGTATAGAGATAAGTCAGGTTTTGCAATACTCGGGCATAGTAGAGGTTCTCTTGTCCCATATCCGCTTTGAAAACATCCGCGGCGATCATGAAGTACTTCTCAGCCTTGGCATATTTTTGGGCATACATGTAGTTGGAAGCAAGGTTATAGGCTTCCATGCCATATACAAAAGACTCGGTTCCGTAAAATTCTTCGTCGGCAGTGAGGTTTTCCAGGTAAATCTCTTCAGCCTCGTCGTAGTTGCCCAGAAGCTGGAGAATAAGCGCGAGGTTGCCTTTGAGTGCCAGCTCATAGTCTGAGTAATCTCCCTGTAGTCTGTCCATGATAGAGAGGGCTTCCTGATAGACTTCTTCTGCTACGGGGATTTTGCCGATGATGGTGTAGAGACCTCCCATACTGTTGAGGACGGAGACGTATTCTACGGAGGCGTAAAGCCCATTTTCCTTTAAGATTTCCAATGATTCGAGCAGGGCTTTTTCGCTTTTTCTATTAGCACCTGACATTTGATAGAAATCACCCGTAAACTTCAAAAGCATAGCTTCTTCAAAGCTTTTTCGGTCTACATTCTTTTTCAGGTCTTTGATGAGGTCCAGGCCTTTATTGAATTCTTCTGTAAACACATAGTGATCCAAAAGTGAGGTGGCCGAGATGAAATAGTCTTCACTTTTTACTCCGGAGGCGGCTTCTTCCAGCTGGAGGAGCTCCAGGTAAAGACTTTCTGTCTTGCCATAAAAGCCAAGCTCATCCTGGATGTAACCCAAATTAAAAATAAGGTTCTTGATGTCACCACCTTCTTTGCCGAGTGCAGATCGCAACTCATATTCTTTCTGGTAGAACCCTAAACTCTTGTTCAGGTCATTTTCCCAATAAAGATAAGCCTCTCCCAAAAAGCCGTTCATCAGGGCCCCAAGGGTATCTTGTTTGCTCAGAAAGAGCTCTTTGATTTGGCCTTCGTTTTTTAAAATTCCCTCATAGTCACCCTCAGCATAATATTGCTCGAGTTTTTCGTAGAGTTTTTCAGCCTTCTTATTTTCAAACTGATACTGTGCTAGGGCAGACCCGAAAGAGGTCAGCACCAATAAAGCGAAAATGTATAATCGAGTCATGGCGGAATTAAATTTTTTTTATAAGAAATATAAAATAACTAATATTTTTTGAAGCAAACAAATATTGACACATCAGTAAAAATAAATAATAGGAACGGTTTTGAGGAGGAAATATTTTTATCCCGGTCAAGACCATGTTGATCGAAAGTTATTAGCAATTCAGCAGAGATGAGGTATCCTTTGGTAGTTATTTGATTATGTATACTGTGATTGACGGGAGGTTTTTCCGAGGAAAGGGTTATTTTTCCGTTTTTCACCCAACGCCGCGCCATGATGACCACACGCTCAATTGCCCATAGATCTGGAGCAATCCCCCTCAGATTGATTTTTCCATTGGCTTTTTTCAATGTTTTCGGACGGAGCAAAAACTTTCAAGTCAAGAGTAGGCTATTCCCAACAGTTCTAAGAGCGCTCGCTCTGGTTTTTTTCTTCTCCGTTTCATTTTTGGGTTTTGGTCAGAACTATTCCCTCAACTATTCAGGAGACGAAACAGTCTTTACGGATGGAAATGTTCCTGATTCTGTGGTTGCATCAAATGCCAGGACAATCGAGTTTTGGATCAAACCAGCCCTCGATAACGCTAGCTATAAATATATTTTTAATATTGGGCCCACTTCAGCGACCAACTTCTTTGCTGTTTATTATCGAAACGGCAATGTGATTTTTAATAATTATCAAACGGATATAACCATAGGTGCCGTGGCAACTTCCACATGGCATCACGTTGCAATTGTTTTTGATGGGGCATCAACAATTTCTACTTATTTAGATGGAGTAGCTGGTGGGTCAGGCGGAGCAGCAATCAACACCACTCAGACAGTACTGAGTATTGGGGCGCTGAACTACAATGGAACAGCCGAACAATGGTTCATTGGTCAGATTGATGAATTTAGGATATGGGATGTAGCCAGAGATATCACAGCAATCAACACTACAAAAGACGTTTCATTAGTTGGGGATGAAAGCAATCTGGTGGCTTACTATGATTTTAATGATGGTACTGGATCGAGCTCTCTAACAGACCTGGCAGGCGGTAACAATGTGACCACAATTTCTGGGATCAACACCAGTACCGACTGGATGACAGGCGCACCGATTGATCTTAGTATTATTTATTGGTCAGAAAGCGCCGGGGGTTTAATCAAAGAATTTGATGGTAATAGTTCTTCAACACTGTTGTCTGCACTCACTAGTCCTAGCGGAGTAGCTTTTGGAGCCGGTACTATTTATTGGTCTGAATTAACAAGCATAAAGAAAAATGATGGAGCCACTAGTACACTTGTAACCGGGCTGGGGAGTGCACGAGATATTGGTTTGGATCTTGGCGCTAATAAAATATATTGGACTGATTTTTCTAATGGAAATGTCGGTAGGTCAAACCTGGATGGATCCGGCGTTGAAAATATCCTAACGAGTCAGACAAGTCCGTTTGGATTAGACATAGATCTCACTAACGGAAAAATATACTTTGTAGAATTAGGGACAAGCATAAAAAGAGCCAACCTTGATGGTAGTGGTTTGGAGACTTTAGTGACCGGAGCAAATGCCAACGATGTAAGAGATGTGGCCGTTAGTCCAGCGACGAATAAAATGTTTTGGAGTTCCGGGTCTGATACCAGAATCCGACAATCTGCTCTTGATGGCACTTCACAGGTAGATTTTATCACTGGAATAGCCTCTCCCTACGGACTCGCAGTTGATGAAGAATATGGAAAAATTTACTGGTCTCAGGGAGGAACAAGCATTCATAGTGCCAATTTGGATGGTTCGGGTCAGATGACTTATGTAAGTGGCCTATCTAGCAATTCTTGGATCAGTTTGGCAAGCCCTAATGTGCCGGATGTGACCGCTCCGACTCCATCAATTTCAAGTACTACAACGGAAATAACCGGATTGAGCACTTTTGAAATCACCATTGATTTTGGAGAGACCGTCCAAAATTTTGAGTTGGGAGACATTTCTGTTGGGATGGGTACCGCATCCAACCTGCAAACAAGTGACAGCATTTCATTCACAGCTGACATTACACCTGCTACAGCATTAGGTGTAAAAGTGGAGATAATCGAAGGTGTTTTGACGGATTTAGCGTCAAATGCAAACAATACTTCCAATCAACTGATTGTGCCCTTTACTGTTAACACGGTTTCTGTAGTGGGCCTACCTGGTGGAACGGAGTATTTAACTTTCCAGCAGAACCTTAACGCCTGGGAAGTTGTGTTGGAAGCGTCCAATGGAAATAATTTCGCTTTTAGGATCAATGATGATGCAGCCTTGGATTTTGGAGATGATCCTGGGTATGACGGTGTCCCCGATTTAGGGGGCCAAAACCTGTATCTCGGAGCAGATGGGCTCTACGTATTAAATCTTGGTGATTCTCTGGCCTGGTATGGAGCGACACTGATCAATTCTCTTGGAATGATAGGAGATGCGCTTCCGGAGGGATATGGAGGGCCAGATACAGACATGACCTATCAGGGTTCAGGGGTTTATAGCCTGAGCAGCATTGATTTATTGACTGGCACATGGACGGTTCGTGCAAATAACGATAACTCAAGAAATTGGGGAGATATTGGACCAAATGGTGTTTTGGATCAGCAAGGGCCGGCAATAGCAGCTACGGCTGGTGTATATAATGTGACTGTTGACCTTATCACCCGTACGTATTCCGTTACGGCACCACCCAATTACGTCCTCTCCTTTGATGGGGCCAATGACAGGGTTGAACTCACCCGCACTCAGGTGACAGGAGGGTTGACCTATGAAGCCTGGGTTAAACCGGCTGCTTCAGTGGGGGTTTCTGGGTATGCTGGGAGCTCTGGGATGACCATTATTGGAGATATGAACAATGATGTGGGTTTCAGTTTTGGACTCACAAATAGCCAACTAGAAATGCATCATTTCAACGGGTCATGGCAAAGCGTCATTGGATCGACCACATTAGCAACCGATGGCACCTGGTATCATGTGGCGCTCACCCACGATCAGTCTTCGGGTGATGTCGTGCTTTATCTGAATGGAGCTGTGGAACAAACAGGTAACATCCCCTGGAATGCCAATGCTACCTATCATAGTTTTAACCGGATCGGTTCCAGTCATTCGACAGGAGGTATTGAAGGAGATTTCTTTCAGGGAGAAATTGACGAAGTGAGGATTTGGGATGACGTAAGAACTACCACTGAGATTTCTGCGAATTATTTGAATGAAGTAACCGGCTCTGAACCTAATTTAATTTCCTACTATGATTTTTCAGACGGTTCCGGACCAACCCTCACTGACAAGTCAATCACCGGGAACGAGGGTATTATTTCCGGGGCTGTTTGGAATACAACTGGTCCTCCTTTGGGGCCACCGATTTTAGATATGACAGCTCCATTTTTCACCAACTCCACACCAACCATAACAGGTGTAGACGACAATGACGTCACGCTTACAGTTCGATTAAATGAAACAGGGCAGGTGCATTGGGGAGTATATACCCAGGCGAATACCCTATCGGCCGAGGATGTAAAAAATGGGATAGGTACAGGTGGAGTGATTTTCGGAGCATTGAATGTCCCTACGGCAAATATGGATGCGGTTCAGCTTATCAATTCCTTAGCACCAAGTACAAGCTACTATCTATACATAGCGCCTGAAGATAGTTCTGGAAATTTTGGGGCACTTATAGAAGCTCAATTTACCACAGATCCTGCTCCGGAAAATGCCATGGCATTTGATGGATCGAGTGGTTATATAGCCCTCCCATCGGGTTTTGAGTCAATCATTACCCAGAACTTCACCATAGAGGCATGGATTAATCCAAATAGTATCGACAGATATGCAGCGATAGTGGATCATATGGAGTGGACAGGAGGTTCATTGTCGGGCTATATGCTTACCCTACATGAAACAGGGGAGCTGGTAGCCCGGGTATATACGGGGACTGATGTAGTTAACGATATCAGAACTCCTATATCCGCAGGTTCATGGCAGCATGTGGCCATGACCTATGATGGTGTACAATTGAAACTCTATTTGAATGGAAACTTAGAAGAAAGTACATCAGCCAGCGGATTAATTGATTATAGCCCTGTGCCATCAAGCCACAATATTGGCCGATTCCATGACTCCAATGAGGAATACTTTTTCAATGGACAAATAGATGAAGTGCGAATATGGGATGTTGCCAGGACCCAGGGCCAGATACAGTCAGCCTTTTCCACCTCCCTTACTTCAGGGCCAGGGTTGATTGCCTCATATGTTTTTAACCAGTCTTCCTATACGTTACTTGATCAGACCATTAATGGACATAATGGAGGTCTTAATGGCGGTGTATCTTACGTACCCTCAACAGCCTTAAGTACTGATATTACTGCGCCTGTCCTTACCAATCTTGCTTTTGACAATATTGGCAGCACAAATGTTGATCTGCTATTTGAGTCAGGTGAAGAGTCGGATCTATATTATGTCTTTACCCAATCAGCCACACCGCCAACGGTACAGCAGATCATTGACGGGGAGAACGAATTGGGCACTACCGCAACGGATCACGCCGGTACTTTCGAGTCGGCGAGTGCCGGGAGTCATGATTTTGGGATTGGTGATAACCCGGCGAGTCTGCCAGAACTTATCCCGAATACTCAATACTATGTATACATCGTAGCTGAAGATTCTTCCGGAAACCGCTCTGCTATTCTGTCGGGAGATTTTTCAACCAGTCCCCTGCCTGTTGACCTGACATTTACAACACTTAGCGTTGCCGGAACCACTTTGGAGCAAGGGTCATCAGATAATTTGATCTATAAAGTACAAATGGATGTTTCTGGCGGTACGGCCACAATGATCGGGATGTTTTTCAGTCCGACAGGAACCTACATACCATCAGATATTACCCAGTTTAATTATTATCACTCCATTGGTGTGGATGATTTTGAAAACGCCGTTCACTTGCTGTCCAGAGGTTTTTTCAGTGGAGAGGCACCTGCACCTGATGGTGCTTTGGGCCTTTTCTTCGACAGTGTCTATACGGATACTACTGTATACTGGTACGTTACAGTAGACATCTCAGCCACTGCCACTGGGGGCAATACGCTCGGCATAGCAGCACCTTCTGTGGGCGGCAATTTTGGAATCAACGAATCCAGCAATAAAATAGATGGTGGGTTAGCTGCCTCTGGTACCTATACGATTACTACCCCACCAGAGAACGCGCTTCATTTCGATGGCTCGGATGATTATATTGATGGGGGTGATTTGTCAAGCCAAATGACAAGTACTGGTAATTTTACCATTGAAGCCTGGGTCAAGTCTTCAACCGGAGGCAATATGAATATTGTACATTTTGGAGGAAATGCAGGAGGAGACACAAACATTAGTCTTAAATCAAGCACTGGGAGCGTTTTCACGATTAACTCATCAGGTCACCCGGGCCCAATTGCCGGTTCACCCTCCACGAATGATGGAATATGGCATCATGTAGCAGCTGTATATGATGGCACAGATCTCACACTATATGTTGATGGTGTACCAGAAACACCCGATAACACTTTCGATTTTGACATTGATTACAGTATTTTCCATATTGGAAATAACTCTGCTCTAAATACCCCTTGGAATGGTGAAATAGATGATGTTAGAATCTGGAATGTGGCTCGCTCAGCCACAGATATCCTTGGAAACTTAACGACTAAGATTTCATCTGCACCAGGTCTTGTGGCCTCTTACGATTTCAATCTGGATGCCGGTACCACGCTTGCGGATCTGACGGGAAACGGTCATGACGGAACGCTTACCAACTTTGATTTTCTCGGGACTTCATCCGATTGGATAGCATCTACAGTACCTTCATGTGCACCCAATGGCAAATTCATTGGAGCAACGGATAGTAACTGGAATGATCCCAGCAACTGGTGTGGAGGTGTAGTACCTGCAGCCAACAACGTGTCAGAGAACATTGTGGTCTCCATTAATTCTGACATCACTGAAAATCAAGATTTAGTGCTGAATGCGAACGATTTTCAGGTAGCTTCAGGTGCAAGTCTGGTGCTCAATTTGAATAGTAATTCAGTACAACTGACGAACAATGCCACCTTCACTAACAATGGAACAGTAAGTGTTTCGAATGGTACAGGAGTCAATGCCACGGCCGGTTCATTTATAAACAATGGGGTATTTTTCTTCGAAGCAGGCACGCAACTGGCATCTCCTACAGGAACATTTGTTAACAATGGTATCCTGAAAGGCTTTTTTACGGTGACCAATGATTTCACCAACCCAGTAGCTGGCACCGTGGCCCCGGGAGCTTCTCCCGGTTGCGCGAACTTTGTGTCTGATTTCACCAATGCCGGTACCCTGGAAGTGGAGATAGACGGCACCAATCCCTGCTCACAATATGATCAAATCACAGTGGGCGGCACCGCCAATTTGGCTGGTACACTTAATGTGACCCTTGGCTTCACGCCGATTAGCGGAAACGAATTTGTGATCATTGATGCCGCTGCCATTTCCGGCACCTTTACCACGGTGAACTTACCGGATGCCAACTGGTCAATTGCCTATGATTTTCCGGGAACTGGTCAGGTAAGTCTTACCTATATAGACCCTTCTGAAATGATTGGATCCACCGGACCTGGTGGTGTGGGTTCTACTGATGGCACTTCACCATTGCAGCTTTGGGTAAAGGCAGATGCTGGCACAAACACCACTGTAGATGCCGGAGCCATTACCACCTGGAGTGACCAATCAGGTTATGGACGAACCATGACAAATGGTACCTCTCCCACTTATCAAGGAAATGTGATCAATGGGCAGCCAGTGGTCCGCTTCAGTTACGGTCAGTATGTGGAAGCACTCGGGTTTACGGATAACTTTACTTCTTCAGGGTTTACTGTGTTTACGGTGGCTCAATGGACTGGGACTGGGACTCAAGGTTATATTGGGTTCAAGAGTCAGACTGGTGCTGGTTTTAATGGAGGAACCACGTTCTTTCTTGATGATTCGAATGGATCGCCCACTGATTTGAGGATTTCTTCCCCATCAAGTGGAGTACTCGGGAACAATCAGTGGTCAGCAGATAATCGGTCTCCCAGGTTACTCTCTTTTACCAGGTCTACCTCCTTGCTGAACGGATATGACGGGGGTACCAATGTAGTCAGTAATGTGAATGAAGGAGCTATATATGACGGTACTCAGCCTTGGATGATCGGCCGATACAACAACGACAACCTCCTCTATTTTACAGGAGATGTTGCAGAATTCATATTATTTGAAGGCGTACTAAATACGGCCTCACGAACTGTGGTGGAGAATCACCTTTCTGCCAAGTATGACATTGCACATACAGTGGATTTGTATGCCGGAGACACTGGCCCCAATGGTGATTTTGATTTTGATGTCATCGGGATCGGAAAGGAAGCTGATGGATCGGATCCCGAAGGAAGTGCGCAAGGCCTGGCCCTAACCAACGCCGGATTCCTACAAGATAATGGAGACTATATATTCGCAGGTCATGATGGTACGGCACATGCGATTGTGCAATCAGATCTTCCCGTTGGGTATGCGAATAGGTGGGCACGAAGCTGGTATGTGGATGTGACAGACAGTACGACAATAGGTACAGGTGGCTTAGCTACACTTACGTTTGATTTTGATGAAGCAGGGTTGGGATTACCCAATGCCAATCTTGCACTGATCACCAGACCAGGGACTACTGGTAGTTACGCTGTGGCATCAACTGACTTTTTGATTGCTGGAAACAAAGTGTCTTTCACACTGGATGCATCGGCGATCATAGATGGACATACTTATACCATAGCAGATGATTTTGAGCCGAATAATGCCCTTCTATTTGACGGAGTAGCTGGAAACTATGTTCAAGGCCCTAGCTTGGCCGGCCAAATCACCAACGATTTTACCTTTGAAACATGGTTTAGGACTACAGCCAGCGATCATCGCATGATGATAGCGCTGGGTGATCACCTTGGTGGTGCCGGAGCGCAGGCACAGCTAAAAGTGAACTCTAATTCAGTACTTTTTGGAGTGAATGCTGTGTCAAGCGTCGTTTCACCATCAGCAACTTATACTGACGGGAGTTGGCACCACGCTGCGGGAGTCTATTCCGGTACGTTACTTACACTCTATCTGGATGGTGAGTTAATTGATACGACAAGCGCTGCACTCAGCATGGATTTATCGGCTTTCAAAATTGGCGACCACTCAGGAGGAAACCTGGTTTGGGATGGCGAGCTTGATAATATGCGGATTTGGAATGTCGCGCGTACACAATCTGAGATTATAGCAAATGCTTACAACACCTTGTTGTCCGATACAACCCTGGTTGTTTCCTATGATTTTAATTCATCCTCTGGGACCACTTTGTTTGACGGGACGGTCAATGGTTTGGATGGAACATTGGTAGGTACACCTCCTGCCTGGGTCAGTTCTACAGCATGGGATATCGATATATTCGCCCCAATATTCGAAGCGGGCTATCCAACAATTACCAACATCAACGAGAATGATTTTGACTTAACTGTTCAGCTCAATGAAGAGGGCACAGTTTACTATGTGGTGCTACCAGACAGTGCCACAGTGCCATCAAATGACGACATAAAAGCAGGTACGGATGGACTGGGTGGTGCCGCAGTGGTGGCTTCCAGTTTCCCTGTCAATCTTATTGGTTCTGAAGTCATCGCCAATATTACTGGCTTATCGGAAGGAACAAGTTATGATGTATACATAGTGGCCGAGGATGATGAAGGAGCGCCAAATACGCAAAAAATGGCAACGGCATTTGACATCACTACCTTAGTTTTTCCTGAAAACGCACTTTCTTTTGATGGAACCGATGATTACGTGGAAGTAGCCGCAAATGCTGCTTTTGAATTTTCTTCGGGAACCATTGAAGCTTGGATCAAACCCGCATCGAATACAGAGAACAAGGTCATCGCTGGAGTCAGAAGTTCAGACACACAAACCAGATGGAGTATTCATGTCAATGCAGGAAATGATTATTTCTTAATTTGGAATGGGTCAGGATCTGCAACAGTGCCCGTCCCAATCGAACCGGGTACCTGGTACCATGTAGCTTTCAATATCTCCGGATCCGATACAGAAGTATTTGTTAATGGAGTTTCATATGGTTTTGCCGGGATCGGCATGTCTGCTTTAACTGGAGAGCCGCTTTTGATTGGATCCCCTGGAAGTACCCAGCCATCAGAGTTCTTTGAAGGAGAAATGGATGAGTTGCGAATCTGGAATACCCACCGTACTCAATCAGAAATATTGAATAACATGAACCTTAGCCTGGCCACTGGTTCCGGTCTGGTTGCTTCTTATGATTTTAACACGGGCCTTCCTGGAGGAAACAATACAGGATTAAATACGCTGATGGATATTTCCGGAAACGGATATGATGGCACCTTAAATGCCTTTGACCTGGTGGGAGACACTTCCAACTGGGTGGCTTCCGAAGCCTTTGCTCCAATTATTTATCAGGTGTCTGCCGCTAACCTTAATAACCTCAGTGTAAACTGGCAACCAACGAACAGGGGACAAGTTTATGTAGACATTAACGACGCCTCCAATTTTGCCGGGGTCCCTTACGCAACAGGGCATCAAATTGGTAATGGTTCGAATTCAACTAGCATCGTTACCGGATTGTCCCTGTCTCCAAATACCCGTTATTTTGCACGTATCTACTATCAGGATGGAGGGTTCACGAGTCCATACTCGGACACAGTGGAGTTTATGATCAATGCGGGTAGTGCCCTGAATTTTGATGGAACTAATGATTTTGTTGTAGCAAACGAAACAGAAGGGACCTTTAGTAATTTAACTATTTCAGCATGGGTAAGACCTACAAGTTTAGCTGCAAGCCAATGGATTTACTGGAGAGGAAATACAGGGTCTCTCGATGGTGCTGAGTTATACATTACCAATACAGGTCAGCTTGTCTATGGAGAAAGTGATGGCACCTACGAGGCAGCCACAAGTGCCGGAAGTTTGCCAGTTAGTCAATGGTCTCACGTTGCAGCCACTAAAAGTGGAACCAATGTTCAACTCTATATTAACGGTGTTCCTGATGGCAATAATGCAGCTGTCTCCGGAGTTCCCCCTTCTGGTCATTTTGCAATAGGTGCAAGACATAGAACAACCACGGCTAATTATTTTGTAGGAGATATTGATGAAGTGAGCATTTGGAATATAGCACGATCACAAGCTGAAATCCAAGCCACGATCAACAACACCCTGAGTGGAAATGAAAATGGGCTGGTTGCTTACTACCGGTTTGATGAGGGAGACACTGCTGCAGTAAACACCGGTATCGGTGCACCGGAGATTATTGATCTTTCGGGAAATGGGAATGTTGGAACCATGTCTGGTTTTGCCAAAACGGGAGCCACTTCTAACTGGGTGGCATCAGGAGCATTTACTCTGGATAATAATACAGCACCTCTGGCTCCTACGGAGGTAATTGCCTTTTCAAGTTCACTCAACAATATTACCCTCCAATGGAAAGACAACTCTTACAATGAGACCGGTTACCTCATTGAAAATGCAGATGACTATGATTTCACACTGAATGTAGACACGATCGTTGCAAATCTGGGAGTGAATGCTACCTCTTTTGTGCATTCAGCCGGAGCAGACCAGGGCTATTTTTATCGGGTCACTCCCGTCAATGGATCCGAAACAGGAGCAAGTACTTCGGAGGTAGAGTTTGCTACAACAAAATCATACCCTGGCCATGCGCTCATTTTTGATGGGATAGCGGATTCTGTGGATATGGGATCTACCGGAGATCTCCAGATTTCAGGAGCGTTGACTTATGAGGTTTGGATTAAAACCACGCAGACCCAGGGGTTCATTTTGGGGAAAAGAAATGGTAATGATTTGGGAGACCTGGCGTCGAGCATTGAGCTGGATGGAACAGGGAAAGTCCAGGGTTCGATTTATGATGGAAGCGCTGGTTTTCCTGATGTGATTCAGAGTAACACTGCCGTGAATGACGGAGAATGGCACCATGTGGCTTTTGTGTTTGAGCCGGCAGTTGCCTTAAGACTTTACATTGACGGTGCGTTGGACAAAACCTTTGGGATCAGTTCTACCAATATCAATGGCGCATCTTACCCCTTCAGGGTTGGAAAGTATCCTACTTCTTCTTCTGCCTTTTTTGATGGAGAAATGGATGAGATTAGGGTGTGGAATGACGTGAGGTCTGACGCCGAAATTTCTGACAATTTATATCACGACCTGAAAGGAAATGAATCGAACCTGGTTGCATACTATCCTATGGATGAGAACTCAGGCACTAAGTTGGTCGACAGAAGTGTGAATACAAATAATGGAGATATTGGTGGAGCTGGATTCATTGTTTCTGATGTTCCGTTAGGTCCTCCGATGAATCTTTTATCTAGTACTCCATCGGTCAACGAGACCAACATAGCAAGAGGCGCCAACATTCAAATGACTTTTGACGCTAATGTAGATGCAGCAACTTTGACCGGGAATATTGTAGTGATGGGCAGTCACTCAGGGATCACTGCAGGAGCATTTACTGGAGGAGGTACTTCTGTTATCACGTTTGATCCTGATGAGGACTTCCTGGCTGGTGAGTATATATCTGCCACTATTACGGAAAATGTAAGGGGACTTGATGGGGAGGTAGCTGTTCCATACAACCTGCAATTTGCCGTTGCCACTGGACCATTTCAGGGAGCTTTTGTTGAGCAAACTACTGGTCTGGAAGGCGTGGTAGATGGTGCTGCTGCCTGGGCAGATTATGATGGTGATGGTGACTTAGATATTGTTGTCAGCGGTTGGGATTTCGATTATACGCTTGTCATTACCAAAATATTTAATAATTCAGCAGGCTCATTCATATTTGGAGATTCTCTTACGGGAGTTTACGAGGGTAGTTTAGACTGGGGAGACTATGACAGTGATGGTGACCTTGATTTGTTTGTAACAGGGTTTGACGATGGAGGTAGTCGTACGGCCATGTTATATCAGAATAATGCTGGAACATTTACTGATGTTGGAGGCCCTTTTCAAGGGGTGGCATTCTCTGAGGCTGATTGGGGAGACTTTGACAATGATGGAGATTTAGACCTCATCGTTCAGGGCCAGTATGACCCGTCCAATAATGCATCTACTATTTTGTATCGAAATGATGCTGGCACTTTTGTAAATCATACTGCAGGTCTGGTTGGTGTTTATAAGGGAGATGTGGCATGGGGAGATTATGATAATGATGGAGACTTAGACATAGTGAGCAGTGGATATACAAGTAATAATGATTCCATCAGAACAATCATCTATGAAAATGATGGCGGACTATTCACAGATATAGGCGCCGTACTAGAAGGGAAGGTTTTAGGAAGTGTCGGCTGGGGAGATTATGATAATGATGGAGATTTAGACTTAATGGTTTCTGGGTCTAACACAGACAGCACACCAATTATTTATCGGAACGATGCTGGTTCTTTTGTGGACATAGCGGCAGGCCTCTTGGAGAATTCAGAAGGAGAAATGGCATGGGGAGATTATGATGGAGACGGAGATCTTGATTTGGTGATTAATGGTTCAGGGACTACCAATGGCCCTACCACCACCCTCTATACCAATAATGCCGGAACTTTTGTGATCACGGATTTGGGCCTCAGAGATTACCTCTATTCGACGGTAGATTGGGGAGACTACGACAATGATGGAGATTTAGACTTGCTGCTAACCGGTACGGATGATTTCAATGGAGGTAGGATTGCACTATTTAGTAATGCCCTGGCTCCCCCGACGGTTCTAAACCCCACAAACGTATCTACCACAGGGTTCACACCCAATTTAATTGCCCCTTCCGGAGCGGTTGATTTGATAGTGGATGTATCTTCTGATTCGACATTTGGCTCGTTTGTGTCTCAAGGTGTGAGTGTGGGCACCTCGGGAGGTGTAGACATCACAGTAGCATTGACGGCTGGCACTGAATATTTCTATCGTGCAAAAACAGATTTTGGAGGTGGGGAGGAGAGCTCATATTATATATCCAATGGTTTCATGGTGCAACCGGGTAATGCCTTACCATTTACTGGAAATGATTATGTAGAGGTTTTTGACAATCCTGTGCTCGAGCCAACAGGGGATTTTACCATTGAGTTTTGGTTCAATACGGATGTGACCGGGAATGTAGTCTTCTTAGAAAAAGGAGTAAGTGATGCTGAATATTCGGTGCAACAGTCATCTGGAGATAAGTTGGGAATATACGTGAATGGAGGCTGGATGGAAACCAACTTGTCATACAATGACAGTACATGGCATCATGCAGCATTTGTATATAGAGGACCAGGTGATGGTACTATTTATGTGGATGGAGTCGAAGATGTTGATGCTGGTTCAGTGGCTGCGCTTGGCACACCAGTTTATTCTTTTGGAAGATTAACCATCGGAGATCGAAGGACTGGGGGCAGCTTTAATATAGAAGGTCTAATGGATGAGGTGCGAATCTGGGATGATGAAAGGACCTTTTCGGAGATCAATGATAATCGATTTTATACGCTGCCAGGTGATGAGCAGGGCTTGATTGCTTATTATCAATTTGATGAAATTGTTAACTCCACCAATCTTAGTAACCTCTCCACCAATAAATTTCTTGACGGAGAACTTAAGAATATGGATGGAATTGAGTGGATTTCATCCGGAGCATTGGGTGCGGTTGGTACGGTGGTCAGCATTACTGCAGATGAGGCGAACCCAGCTGGGAGTGCTATTGCTTCAGAATTGGACTGGAATATTCAATTTACCTCACCAGTTACGGGACTTACTCCTGCCAATTTTACGTTGAATAGTTCAGGAATAGGTGGAGGGTCATCTATATCATCGGTAACTGACGTTGATGGATTCAACTGGACGGTCACAGCGACAGTAGATACTGGGGATGGAACCATTGGTGTGGATTTCACGAATGACACAGGTCTTAATGCAACCATGACTAATGCCCCATTTGTGGGTGAGGTATATACGGTAGATAGAACTGCACCTACAACGACGCTTACAAGTTCAGAGCCAGACCCAAGTAATTCAGGGAGTTTCACAGTGGACATCACCTTTAGTGAAGGAGTCACCGGCCTGGGGCTTGGGTCTGTCAGCGTTGGTAATGGTATCGCAAGCAATTTAATTGACATAGATGGCATCAGCTATACGGTGGATATTGCGCCGAGTACTGATGGTGTGGTATCAGTGGACTTGGTCGCGGGTGCTGCGCAGGATATTGCCGGCAATGATAATTCAGCAGCAAGCACTTTCTATATCAATTATGATGCTACTAGCCCGACTCCTGTAATTTCGAGTTTGGAACCGGATCCTACCAACAGCTCACCTTTCATTGTCAATATTGATTTTAGCGAGCCTGTTACCGGCTTTGATCTTACGGATGTGAATGTGACCAATGGCGCTAAAGCGAACCTGGTGGAGACACTGAATTTTGCTTATGATTCTCAGTTTGGATCGGCAGGATCAGCGGATGGTCAGTTCAATGATCCATATGGAATTGTTGAAGATGGTTCTGGTGATATCTGGGTGGCAGATCGCCTGAACAACCGACTGCAGGAGTTTGATCCTGCCGGAAATTTCATGCAGTCAGTAAGTTTTAGTGCCCCTATTGGATTGGCTGTAGATGGATCAGATAACCTTTATGTAACGAGAACGAATAACCTTGTCTATAAAATAGATCAGTCCGGAGCTGCGTTGTTGACAATCGGAACCTCGGGCTCAGGAGCAGGACAGTTTGCCAATCCTTCAGATGTGGCCATAGACCACTCTACCGGAGATATTTATGTGACGGATTATAATAACGCCAAATTTCTGAAGTATAATTCAGCGGGAGACTTCCAGTGGGAGGTCGGGAGCAATGGTTCAGGAGATGGTCAATTCAACTACCCTACCGGAGTTGTGGTTTCCGGATCTACCGTTTATGTAACGGATGATAATAACAATAGGGTGCAGGCATTTGATACCAGTGGTAACTTCCAGTTCGTTTTGGGAAGCCCGGGAACAGGAGATGGTCAACTACAGGGAGTTGATAAAATTGATGTAGATGGAGCTGGAAATGTCTACGTGTTGGATAGAAACAACCACCGCTTTCAGGTATTCACTTCAGGAGGTAATTATTTGAGCCAGTTTGGAAGTGGAATAGGCTCCGCTGATGGCCAGTTTAACTTCCCAAGGGGTATTGCCGTTTCCGCAAGTGGAGATGTGTTGATTTCTGACGGAGGAAACAACAGAATTCAAAGGATTAAAGGAGGTCCCTCGGGTAATTTTAGCTTCGAACTTACACCGAGTGCGGATGGATCAATTACTGTCGATGTAGGAGGAGGAGCGGCTACAGACCTGGCCGGAAACGTAAACAACTCTGCAACCCAGTTTAGTATCACGGCAGATTCTCAGGGACCTGATGTCACAATTGATCAGTCAGGTGCTCAGTCCGATCCTACCAACGGAACAATTGTCTACGATGTGATTTTCTCTGAACCGATTTCAGGGTTTACAGATGATACCAATGTGGACTTTGCTTCAAGTACGGTGGGTGGCTCATTATCTGGCTCCGTTTCTGAAGTGGCTCCGTTTGATGGTACTACATATACACTCACAGTTTCGGGCATGACCGGAACTGGCGATGTAGTTGTTAACATCCAAGGGGGCGCTGCCACCGATTTGGCTGGTAATTTCAACTCAGTGAGTACCAGCACTGACAATACAGTGACCTATGATGACGTGCCGCCTGGTTTGACCATCACCACACCAATCGCATCTGATAACTACGTGAATTCTGCCGAGGCATCCTCGGTGATTATAAGTGGAACCAGTGATGCGGAAGATGGACGAACAGTGACTTTGACCATTTTTGATGGTTCTACGACCTTAAATCCAACTTCGGTAGTTAGCGGCAGTTCATGGAGCGTTCCTGTTGACTTTTCTTCTTTGGCTGATGGTAACGTAACCATCACCGCGGATGTGACAGATCTGGCGGGCAATGCAGCCACCTCGGTGAATGCGAATGTTACGCTGGACCGTACGGCCCCTGCATTGACATTGAGTAGCCCAATTTCGGGAGATGACCAAATCAATAACTCTGAGGTGTCTTCTGTGACCTTGAGTGGAACTAGCGGAGCGGAAGATGGGCAGACGGTCAATTTGACAATCTTCGATGGAAGCACCACATTGTCGCCAGGAGCAACGATGAGTGGAGGCGCTTGGAGTATCGTGGTGGACTTCAGCTCTCTTGCTGAAGGGAACGTCAGTATTACAGCCGATGTGGATGATTTGGCAGGTAATTCCGCCACATCAGCTAGTGTCAATGTCACCGTAGATCGAACGGTTCCAACACTTACTATCAATAGTCCCATCGCTGGTGATGATATCATCAATATATCAGAAGTTTCCTCAGTGACTGTCAGTGGAACCAGTGATGCGGAAGATGGAAGGACAGTGACGTTGACCATTTTTGATGGCTCCACCACCTTAAATCCGAGTGCGGTAGTTAGTGGTAGTTCATGGAGTGTTCCCGTGGACTTTTCTTCATTGGCCGATGGAAATGTAACCATCACCGCCGATGTGTCGGACTTGGCAGGAAATCCAGCTACATCAGTGAATACCAATGTAACTTTGGATCAGACCGCTCCCTCGGTTCTTGTTTTCAGTTCCGAACCCAACCCCACGAATTCTTCGACCTTCACAATAGATGTTTCGTTTGACGAACCCGTGACGGGATTTGATATTTCAGACATCTTAGTTGTTAATGCCAGTTTGGGAAATTTTGTTGACCTTGACGGATTGAACTATACAGTGGATGTCAGCCCGGATGCTGACGGTGTGGTGACAATAGATGTGGCTGGATCAGTGGCTCAGGATGCTTCTGCTAACGACAATAGTGCAGCTACTCAGTTTACCATCACTTCAGATAGAACTGCTCCGACGGTAGTTCTGAGTACAACCGAACCTGATCCAACGAATTCAGGTATTATTCCCGTCAGTATTGCCTTTAGTGAAGGAATGAGTGGGTTTGATTTGACGGACTTGACTGTAGGCAATGGTGCGGCAAGCAACTTTGTAGACATAGATGGGACTAATTATTCGGTAGATGTATATCCTTCTTCTGATGGTTTGGTTACAGTAGACATTAGTGCAGGCTCTGCATTTGATGCTGCGTTTAATGGAAATGTTTCTGCTTCACCACTTTCTATCACTTACGACTCTAGCTCACCAACTTTGGATTTTGTGGGAATCTATTCCTCCAACTCTAACTACATCTGGGCGATGGTCGGAGATGACGTATTTGTTGATTTTACTTCTTCGGAGGACATTGAGAATGTAACCGTGTACATAGCCGGAAACTTGGCCGTTATTGATGACCTGTCTGACGCAGATGATAAAACCTGGAGCGCCTCTTATACGATGCAGTCCGGTGATACAGAGAGTTCCATTCCTTTTACGATTGATTTCCAGGACTTGTCTGGGAATGCGGGCGTTCAGGTCACTTCTACCACCGATGCCAGTGATGTAACTTTTGACAAAACAGATCCGGGGATAACAGGAAATGGCACCCAGAACATTATTGAGAATACTTCAGCTATTGGGGCCTATTCTTCTGGAGAAATTGTTATTTGGAGTCTTTCTGGAGATGATGCAAGTACCATGACTATAGATGGGTCGGGTAACCTGAACTTCGTTAGTCCACGTGATTTTGAGACGCCAGGAGATTTTGATGGAGATAACGTTTATGATGTTGTATTGGAGGCTACTGATGAGGCAGGCAACATCGGCACACTGGCTGTTTCAGTAACGGTAACAGATCTGGATGAAATCAACCCTGTGATCAGTGGCAATGGGACACCATCAGTACAGGAGAACACGACTTCTGTCGGAACTTATACTGCGGATGAATCAGTGACCTGGAGTTTGAGTGGCACTGACGCTTCTGCGTTCAGCATTACCTCGGGCGTGTTGACTTTCGTCAGTGCACCTGATTTTGAAAGTCCAGGGGACGGTGGATCGAACAATGTTTATGACGTGATAGTGACAGGTACCGATGGATCTGGGAATGTGGGCACGTTGGCAGTTTCGGTAACGGTGACAGACGCGGATGAGATCAATCCAGTGATCAGTGGCAATGGGACACCATCAGTACAGGAGAACACGACATCTGTTGGAACCTATACTGCGGATGAAAGTGTGACCTGGAGTTTGAGTGGCACTGACGCCTCTGCGTTCAGCATTAGCTCAGGCGTGTTGACATTCTTGAGCGCCCCTGATTTTGAAAGCCCGTCAGACGGTGGATCGAACAATGTTTATGACGTGATAGTGACAGGTACCGATGGAGCCGGGAATGTTGGTACATTGGCTGTTTCGGTAACGGTGACAGATGCTGATGAAATCAATCCAGTGATTAGTGGCAATGGGACACCATCAGTACAGGAGAACACGACTTCTGTTGGAACCTATACGGCAGATGAGAGTGTGACCTGGAGTTTAAGTGGCACTGACGCTTCTGCGTTCAGCATTACCTCGGGCGTGTTGACTTTCGTCAGTGCACCTGATTTTGAAAGTCCAGGGGACGGTGGATCGAACAATGTTTATGACGTGATAGTAACGGGTACCGATGGAGCCGGGAATGTTGGCACACTGGCTGTTTCTGTGACGGTGACAGACGTTGATGAAATCAATCCAGTGATTAGTGGCAATGGGACACCATCAGTACAGGAGAACACGACTTCTGTTGGAACCTATACGGCAGATGAAAGTGTGACCTGGAGTTTGAGTGGCACTGACGCCTCTGCGTTCAGCATTACCTCGGGCGCGCTGACATTCTTGAGCGCCCCTGATTTTGAGAGCCCGTCAGACGGTGGATCGAACAATGTTTATGACGTGATAGTGACAGGTACCGATGGATCAGGGAATGTGGGCACGTTGGCAGTTTCCGTAACGGTGACAGATGCTGATGAAATCAATCCAGTGATTAGTGGCAACGGGACACCATCGGTACAGGAGAACACTACCTCGGTTGGAACTTATACAGCCGATGAAAGTGTGACCTGGAGTTTGAGTGGCACTGACGCTTCTGCGTTCAACATTACCTCTGGCGTGTTGACTTTCGTGAGCGCCCCTGATTTTGAAAGCCCGTCAGACGGTGGATCGAACAATGTTTATGACGTGATAGTGACAGGTACCGATGGATCTGGGAATGTAGGCACGCTGGCAGTTTCGGTAACGGTGACAGATGCTGATGAAATCAATCCAATGATTAGTGGCAATGGGACACCATCAGTACAGGAGAATACGACATCTGTTGGAACCTATACGGCAGATGAAAGTGTGACGTGGAGTTTGAGTGGCACTGACGCCTCTGCGTTCAGCATTACCTCGGGCGTGTTGACATTCGTGAGCGCCCCTGATTTTGAAAGCCCGTCAGACGGTGGATCGAACAATGTTTATGACGTGATAGTGACAGGTACCGATGGATCTGGGAATGTAGGCACGTTGGCTGTTTCCGTAACGGTGACAGATCTTGATGAAATTGATCCGGCAATCAGCGGAGAGAATCTACCTGAATTGATTGAAGGAGAGACACTGGTGGGAACCTATACAGCGGATGAGTCAGTGACCTGGAGTTTAGCCGGAGTGGATGCTTCATTTTTTACTGTGAGTACAGGAGGGGAATTGAGTTTTGTAAGCGCTCCCGATTTTGATACCCCATTGGATGCGGGGGGTGATAACATTTATGACGTGACCCTACAAGCCACTGATGCTGCAGGGAATATTGGTAGCCTGGCGGTAAGTATTAAAGTGCTGCAGTCTGATGTAGTTCCTCCTGTGATTACCGGAGATGAGCTCCCTGAAATTCCTGAAAACACATTGCTGGTTGGTCAGTATACTGCTGATGAGGAGGTTTCCTGGACATTGTCTGGAGAAGACGCCGGGTTGTTTACCGTGAACACCACAGGTGAGCTAAGCCTAAACACGGAGGCAGATTTTGAATTGCCGGGGGATGCAGATGCCAACAATATTTATCTACTGACAATTACGGCAACGGATGGGCAGGGTAACTTCTCTGATCTCAGCTTGATGGTAACAATCACCGACGCTAATGACAACACGCCTGAGATCGTTGATCCGGGAAGTGTGAGTGTGGATGAGAATAGTGTGGTGGGTACATTAGTTGCAGGCCTTGTGGCCACGGATGCGGACACAGGTTCTGCTTTCGCTTGGAGCCTGGGTACTGGAAACGTTGACGTGAATGGAGATGGCTCCGCTCCTTTTGTCATCGACGCTACCACTGGCGAGCTCACTGTAAATGATCCCGATGATCTCGATTATGAAAGCGGCACTATTTCTTTCAGCCTTCAGGTGATTGTGGAAGATGGAGCAAATGCTCAAGGGGTTACTGTATTCATAGCGGTAAATGATGTAGATGAAACGATAGCCATCGGTTTTGATGGACTTGTTTCCAATGATCCTTCACCTGAGCTCACAGGAACAGTGGATGACCCGGAAGCTACCATAGAAGTGAGCGTGGATGGAAGTAGCTATACCGCGATTAACAACAATGACGGAACATGGCAATTAGCCGGAGGTCTGATTGCGGATCTATCAGATGGTACCTATGAGGTTACCATTACGGCCACTGGATTATCTGGTGGACAGTTTGGGTCTATCACGGGCACGCTTGTCATTGATGGGACAGCTCCTTTGGTGAGTATTGAGAGTTTAATCACTAATATCACCAGTCCCGAACTGTCAGGTACTGTGGATGATGCGGATGCTGCTGTTCAGGTGACTGTTAATGGTACGAACTATGATGCGGCGAATCAGGGAGATGGTTCATGGGTGTTGGCTGCAGGGACGATAGCGTCCTTGTCTGAGGGGACTTATGAAGTTACCGTGACCGCAACAGATCCCGCCACCAACGAGGGTACTTCGACAGGGGCATTGGAGATAGATATTTCTGCACCAGCAGTAACTGTAGATGCTTTGGAGACATTGAAAGACAGCCCGGCCTTGAGTGGTACGGTAGATGATCCAGAGGCCATAGTGGAAGTTACAGTGGATGGAAACACCTATGAGGCCATAGTATCGGGTACGGTATGGACGGTGGAAGAGGGTACGATAGCATCATTGGCAGTTGGCACCTATGACGTGTTGGCAACGGCCAGCGATGCAGCCGGCAATTCAGCTGAGGATGCTACCTCCGACGAATTGATCATCAAGGCGGGCGCCCCTACGGCTTTGGCAGCTACAGAAGTTGATTACTTCAGCTTTACGGCGAATTGGAAGGCGCGAACGGGTGTCTCTAGCTATCGTCTGGATATTTCTTCAGATGCTTCATTTGTGAACCTCTTGTCAGGATTTGATAACCTCAGCACCACGGCCACTTCTGTGTCGGTGACCGGACTGAACTACGGTAGTGTGTACCACTACAGGGTTCGTGCGGTGTATGCCTCAGGAGACATTTCGGGCAACTCCAATGTGATCACTGTCACTACCCCGACGGATGCCGGAACTTTGGCAGATTCACTGGCATTGTTAAGCATCTATGAAGCAACAGGCGGAGCCAGTTGGACCAAGACGAACAATTGGAAAACGTCTCTGCCTCTGCGGGAGTGGAGCGATATATCCATGACAGGCACCCGAGTTACCTTAGTTGACCTTTCGTCGAACAATCTGGCGGGAGCCTTTCCTGAGATTTCTGAAGGTCTGGAGCTTCTTGCTACGTTGGATCTGAGTGGCAACTTGTTGACTTCTTTGCCAGCACTGACTTCTTTATCAGGCCTTACCAGTCTGGATGTGAGTGATAACAAACTGGGCTTTGCTTCTTTGGAACCTAATGTTGGGATTTCGGGAATCGTTTATTCCCCCCAAAAAGCAGCAGGCGAACGAATAGAAACCCTGGAGCAACAAGGCACGAACTTTACCATTGACCGAACGGTGACGGGCTCATCAAATAGCTATAAGTGGTTCAAGGAAAACCTTAAAACCAAGGCCATCACTGAGTTGACCAATACCGGTTCTTCATTAACCATTGCAATTGAGAGTTTCAATGATGAAGGTGGGTATTTTGTTGAGGTTACCAATGATCTGGTCCCGGGCTTAACGATTAAGTCAGAGCCGGTAGTATTGAAGGTTAGTTCATTGGAAAGGGATTTTGCGGCGCTGCAAAACATTTATGATGCCATGGGTGGCGAATCCTGGACGGGAGAACAGAGTAACTGGCCTAATGAAACGGATTTTACGAGTTGGCATGGTGTGGAGATCCAGAGCGAACGCGTGGTGGGTCTGGAGCTGGATGCAATAGACATGACCGGAGAGTTGCCCAATGACATCCTCGATATCGCCGGACTGAAGGAGGTAGACCTTTCCGGTAACCGGATTTCCAAAATTCCAAATATGACCAGCCTCAGCCTGAGTAGTTTGAATGTATCCGGAAACAATCTCGACTTTGATGACCTGGAGCCAAACGTACAGATAGCAGGTATCAACTACGCCAATCAGCGATTGGTTGGAGCGGCCAAAAATGACACCATTGTGCATGGTAGTGATTTCACAATCCTTCTGGAAGTGGGCGGTAGTGCCAATGCCTACCAGTGGAGTCGAGCAAATGACGTGGGTACGGGGCCTGTTTCGGGAGCCACATCAAACAGTTATACCATAGAAGGAATCAGCTATGAAACCATGGGTGTGTTTACCCTGTCGGTGACTAACTCTAAGGTACCAGGGCTTACGCTAACCAGTCGCAAGCAGCGAGTGCTGGCAACAGCCGATCTCACATTTACTGCACTTGATCTGAGTAATGAGCTCTTTACAGAGGGAGAAGGGTATGCGCTACGGGTGACCGCACCGGGTAAGCCATATGATACCATTCAGGCAGTAAGGGGCTCGGCAGCAGGGTTTGTTTTTGAGGACCTGATTCTGGGCGATTATCTGATAGCTGTTCGGGCAGATGATCTTGTCGAATTCCTGCCTACCTATTATCCAAGCACTGACCTTTGGAAGGAAGCAGAGCAATATATTCTGAGAGAGGATGGTATGGAGACCTTGCGAATGGCTCAGATACCACCACCACTACCACCGCTGCCAGATGGAGGTGTAGTTGGCGGAAGCATCGAGTCGGATTTTGCAGATGAAGAAGAAGAGGATGAAGGGGCACGAATTGAGTCTCGACGAAAAGTCAAGCGCGCAGGATGTAGTATGCGTAGGTTTGTCAGAAGTGGACGTATTGATCAGGAGGGTGACTTTATTCTCTACGCTTATGTAGAATCTGATGATGAAGGACGATTCAACTTTAAGGATATAGAGCCCGGACTTTACCGCTTCAATATTGAATATCCGGGTATCCCAATGGATCCTGAATCGTTCGTGGAGTTTGAGATTGGTGCCGATGGCAAAGAGCGCAACAGCTTTACTTTGGAGGCCACAGTTACTGAAGAAGGCATTGTGGTGGAGAAAATCAACGAGCTCGGATTCTACAGAAAATACTTCAAGGACCTGAATGTGTACCCTAACCCGTCTGACGAAGTGATGCACGTGAGCTATGCTAAGATGTTGGCTAAGGGTGTGGTGATGCGTCTGGTAGACCTGAAAGGAAATGTGGTGTTGGAACAAGCGGTTGAGCGTGGCTACGACATGGCCTTGGATCTGGATGTTCGCGAAATACCAGCGGGCGTTTACCTGCTCAACTTTGTAGATACGCTGGATCGCAAGCGCTCTGTAGTTACCTACAGGGTGGTGATCAGGCATTAAGTCATAAAATTATAGAAGATGAGAAGGCCACCCGGGAGGGTGGCCTTTTACGTTTTTGTCTGTTTGATAGAAATCCGGGACTATGTGGAATCAAGCGATAATGCTATCACTCAATGGTTATATTTTGCGAAACCTAATTAATTCACTTTGAATTCAGAAAAGTTAGGACGCAAAGGAGGGTGGGGCATCCAAGCCTTGCCCGGCCGGGACAAGTGTGAATCATTTTGACTCCAGAAAGTTGTTTTAAAAAATGCCTAAAAACGGTGAGTCAAAATGATTTTTTGCGTTGGTGCCTTTTCTTTTGCTTCGTTTTCTTTGGGCAAGCAAAGAAAATGAAGGTAAGTGGCTAATCAACTAGATTGAGGTATATATGGTATCAAATCACAACTTCACCATCCATCCTTAATGCAATCCCCCCACAGGAATTCCGCTTGATCCACTATGTGGACCAACTTATTGTTCGGAACGGTAGCTACTTTGATCATTGAAAGTCTGATTATCAGGTCATTTTTTATGGCCGTGAAACGGACAATTCCCCGGATTTATGTGGTTTTGGCTTTTGCTTTCTTCAGCGTTGAGGTGCTCTACCGACAGTCTGTGAAAAGGCTTGATTATCTGAGTGTGATAGGGCAGCTGGATAATTTAGAATTAGAGAGAGCTGTGAGGATCCGAAGCATTTTTGGCAACAGCCTGATGAACGAAGTGGACTTGATCACGCTTTACGGCTTTTTTATCCTTTCAGCACTCATGTTTGCCCTAATATTCTATAAGAACAGACCGCTCCATATTGACTTTCTTAACGCCGCAGGAATAAGTTTTTTACTCGGCCCAATACTCTATTTATTTAGGTTTTTTTGGTGGGGGTGAGTCCTCCGCTTTAAAGAGGGGTGTTTCAAAAAAAAGAGCCGATTCCCAAAAGAATCGGCTCTTCGTTTTAACGGTAAGATTCTTATTTCCAGGTATCCGTTTCAGCCTGTGGGATGGGAAGGATAAACTTATCATCCAATGGATCACTATTGGCCATATCAAGGTCATCCAGGTAAGTAGCTCTTCTTTTCAGGTCATGAAACAGTATGCCTTCATACATAAACTCCCTGTTTTTCTCCAGTACCAGACTGTCATAAAAGGCAAAGGCGTCTCCTCCAAAGTCCGATTCCTGAAGTGCGGGCAATCCTGCGCGAGTACGGATCGCATTCAGGTCACTAAGGGCCGTAGCCTCAATTTCCAGGGTTTGCTCGAAGATGGCTTCTGCCCGGGCAAGATGTACTTCTGCCAGTCGGATGACCGGTATCACTTTATCGGCAGTCATAAACTTCGACGATGAAATGGTGCTGGTATTGAGGATGTTGGTATAGAAGGCGGTGTTGATTTCTGTGGCTCGGGTTTGCTCGTCTACATCATGGTCCACGATACCACGAATGTCATCATCGCTGAAAAGCGGACTACCCGAAATAAAGCTTGAGTTGAGGGAGAATTCAAGAATCCTCATTGTCCCCAATCCACTTTCTGTCAGAGAAGAGAAATGATTGGCCAGTCCTGTTCCGGTAGATTTATCACCGGTGGTATTGGCTGTTGTTTGTTGCACGGCCAGGATGTCCTCGGTGCTGTTGGTGTTGTTATTGAAAGCTAGGAGTGGATTACTTACCAGCGAAAAAGCACCAGACTCTATGATGTTGTCCGCATAAGTTTCCGCAGATTCAAAGTCGCTTTTCTGCAGGGCCACTCGCATGAGATAGGCCTGACAGGCGTAGTATGAAATAGCCGTTCCGTTTTTTCCGGAAGACTCCAACAATGAGGACGCTGTAGTCAAATCTGTCTCTACTTGTGTATAAATCTGCTGTACCGTGGCCAGTTCCGGCGTTTGAATCTCGCCTATTTCTGTAATGGGTTCGGTGAGCAGTGGAAGGGTGGCTACAGAGAGGGAGCTTCCGCCCTCCTCGTATTGAGGGCCCCAGAGACGCACCATTTCAAAGTAAAGAATTCCACGGATGGCCTGACATTCTCCTTGGATGCGTGCTTTTGCTGTGGCATTTTCCACATTCTCAATATTAGCCAGGATGCTATTGACGGTGTTGATCACCTCATAGGCCCGGCGCCAGTTAGATTCTACACGCAGATTGGTTTTCAGAATGTCCTTATCTATGAAATCCGAATAGGGTGGTGCATTCACATCATCCCAGGAGATTTCATTAGAGTTTCTTCGGCTAAGCAATTCCGGGAAAAGTTTGAAATCACCTCCGAGGAGTTCGCCACCACCAGTACCATCGTAGATACCCATAAGGTTATAGTAGGCACCATTAAGGGCCTCCTCGATGGCGGCCTGGTCTGTGAGTACCTCCCCACTGATGGTGTTTTCGGCATCTATGTCCAGGAGTCCTTCACAGGAGAATAAAGAGAGCGAAAAGAGGAGAATGAAAATTCTGAAAGCTTTCATTGCGGTGTTTTTTAAGATCAAATTCTTCATGATTACAGCCCGATTTTAATTCCACCCATAAATATTTTTGGTTGCGGAGCAGTGAAGTTGTCAATGCCACGGCTGATGTTTTGTCCTACTACGCCATCTAGTGGATCAAAATAACTAACATCCGGATCATAACCGGTATAGTCTGTAAAGGTGAGCAGGTTGGTTCCACCCACATAGATACTCATGTATTGCATGCCCCATCCGGCGACCATGTCACTGGGGAGGTTGTAGGTAAGCGTGAGGGTTTTCATTCTTACATAGCTACCATCCTGCAGCCATCGTGTAGAGGGGAAGGTATTTTCCTGGAAGGGATCAAGTACCGGATATTCGGCATCATCCCCGGGTGCATACCATCTGTCAGCCTGTGTGGCCAGTTGACCCAGGTTCAGGATTCCGCTATTGGCCAGAAACTCGCCAGTTTCGTAATACAAATCAGCACCGCCTACAAACTGGAAGAGCGCGGAGAGTTCAAAATTTTTGAAACGGAAGGAATTGGTAAATCCTCCGTAATAGTCGGGATTGGGGTTACCAACGATCTGCCTTGGGGCGCTTTCCCAGTCAGAGGTGGTACCTCCCAGCCCATTGTCATACAGGGCTTCTCCGGTCACGTTATCCACGCCCACATATTTTCTCATATAAAACACCCCTGCAGATTCACCCTCCAAGAAGGCATTGACCCCCACAATTAGGTTAGAACCCTGTAGGTCGGTCACCTTGTTTTGGTTAAAGGAGATGTTAAAATCAGTGGTCCAGCTAAAGTCTCCTGTTTCTACATTCACCGTACTCAGGTTAAACTCAAAACCTTTGTTTTCCATGGAACCCACATTTTTAAGCACGGAAGCGAAACCGCTCGTTTGCGATACTGGCACAGGGAAGAGCAGGTCGGTGGTGGTTTTCTTATAATAATCCACGGAGCCCGAAATGCGGTCGCTCAGAAAGGCAAAGTCCAGCCCGATATCCATCTGAGCGGTGGTTTCCCACTTCAGGTTGGGGTTAGCCAGGTTGGAGAGTCTGATACCGTCTCTGTTACCATATCGGATGTTGTAATAATTACTTCGGTAGAGAAAATCATCCTGTGGGGTATTTCCCACCAGCCCATACGAAGCTTTTAGTTTCAGGAAGCTTACCTGAGAGACAGTCTCCATAAACGACTCATTGCTGATGTTCCATCCTGTGGACACTGCCGGGAAGAATCCGTACCGATTGTCTGGCCCGAACTTAGAAGAACCATCCATTCGTCCACTTACCTGGACTATGTACTTATCCATGAGGGTATAGTTGAATCGACCAAAGGTAGAAGCAAATCTACTGGCCTGACCAGGGATGTCCACGATGGTAAGAGATGGGTTGTTTTCGTCCAGGCCTTCCAGCTGGCTCACGCTGTTGATGTTGGCCACTCTGTAACTGGAAGTGGTGTTGGATTCCTGATAAGACGCTCCCAGCATCACAGAGACCTTGTGGTTATCACTGAGCTCCGGAGTATAGGTAAACCAGCCATTGAAAATGTAGTTTTTAAGGTTTTGCTCCCCTAACTGCGAGCGGCCCGTGAGGGCACCATCTCTGGTTTCAGGGCCTTGCCTGATCTCCTGACGAGCATCGTTAAAATCCATTCCCCCGTTGATGTCGAAGGTGAGCTCATCTGTGAAATCGTACTTTAGTCCAAGGTTACCAACCAGGCTGTTATTAAAACCGAGGTTGTCAGAAAAGTTGACTTCAGTGAGGGGATTGTACTCCAGACTCCTTACTATCAGCTGATAGTTGTTGTCAGCATTGTATCCGTCAGAGGGTGGAAGTACGATGGCTTGCAATGGAGCACCAAGGTCCTGGTCTTCTTTCAGTCGGAAATCTTTGGAGTAGAAGTAGTTCAGGTTCAGGTTGGCCGAAAGCTTTGAGGAGATTTTACTGTCCAGCGACAGAGAGCCATTCAGTCGGTCATATTTGTTGCCAATGAGGATACCCTCCTGAGTGGTATAAGACATAGAGGCAAAGTAGCCTAGTTTTTCAGTTCCACCTTGCAGGCTCAGGTTGGCACGATGGGAGTAGGCCTTTCGGAAAACCTCATCCTGCCAATCGGTATTATAATTGAGCGAATCGTAAAAGCTTGGGAGTGTGACTGCTGACCCGTTGGGCAGATTGATGGTACGATCACCGGAAGCTTCCCACTGCTCCAGTCTTTCTTTGGTCACAAACTGATCCAGCGAAAGCGAACGCAGCGTGTACTCAATGACCTGCTGGTTATACTCTTCAGGAGTATACAAGTCTAGTTTTTTGGGAGTCTGGCTGATACCAAACTGATAGTCGGCATCAATTTTCATTTTTCCGGAGCCACCTGATTTGGTGGTGATCAAAATCACCCCATTGGCAGCTCGAGCTCCATACATGGCTCCTGCAGAGGCATCTTTAAGGATTTCTATTTTGGCGATATTAGCCGGGTTGATGTTGGATTGGTTGCCAGAGGTCAGCGGCACCCCGTCAATGACATAAAGGGGCTGATTGGAAGCTGATAGAGACGAACCCCCACGGATACGCACCGTGGTGCCTTCGCCAAGTTTCCCACTGCTGTTTTGTACAAACATCCCGGTGGTTTTACCCTGGTTGGCTTGTTCCAGGTTAATCAGTGGCGAGGGACTTACGTCGTTGGTTTCGATGGAGGAAACGCTACTGGTCATTTCTGTCTTAGACTGAGATCCAAAACCCACAGAAGTGGCTTCTTCCGCTTTTCCTTTCTTAAGGCTTACATTCAGGTTGGTGGTACCGCCTAAAAATATTTTTTGTGACTGATAACCTTCCAGGCTTACCACCACATTTTCATATCCATCTGAGATGCTGATCTGAAACTCCCCACTCGCATTGGTGACGGTGCTATTGCCCGACCCGGGGAGTTTGATGCTCACCCCACTCAGAGGTTCGCTGGTTTTGCTGTCGGTGATTTTTCCCTTCAGGGTCATTTCCTGTGCCCAGCTGAGGTGTGCCAGGAGTAAGAGGGTTAGGCAGGTGAAATAGGATCTCATATATTAAAAGTTTGTCGGCTTCATAAAAATAGGCAGAATGAGTATTCGAAAATAGTAATACCCACCCTTTTCATACTAATCTATAAAAAGGAGTCAGCAAAATACGGGAAAATGGTCACTTCGGTGAAAAATCCTTATTGATACTGATTCAATATACCCTAGCCACGGTATAAAATCCGCTTGTCGGGCGCTCTAGCTTTAAAGTTGGAAAAAATCAATTCACCGATGAAAGCATTACACAAACTACAGCACCTTTTGATTAGCGGAATTCTTGCCCTAAGTACGATGGTTGTACAGGCTCAGGATTTTACCGAAGACTTTGACTCAGGCCTTCCTCCATCCACGGGAAGTACTGATCTGCCTCTGAAATCAGGAGACTGGGGAAGAACGGGAGTCCAGAGTGATGAGACCGGAACAAAAACCCGAGATGCGTCAGCAGATGCAGCCTATATTTTATCCGGGTCGGGAAATTTTCTGGTTACCCCTAAACTTTTCAATGCTTCAGACTTTGCCTTCTGGTATCGCGTGGACTCCCCCGGGGCAGATGGTTTTGTTTTCGATGTGTTGGCTTCTTCGGACGGTGGCACCACTTATGACATTGTGATAGCAGATAATCAGACCTCACTAAGTACTTCTTATGTTGAGTTTACTCATACTTTCGAAAGCATTTATACAGGGCCAATCAAAATAGCCACACAGATTGAGGGGGATTCTCACGGGCTGATCGATGACTTTTCAGCCAATTTTACCACCTCTTTTTCGGAGAATTTTGACTCGGGCCTCCCGCCCTCTACTGGTACCAGTGATCTGTCGTTGGTTTCTGGTACCTGGAAACGTCAGGGTGTTCAGTCAGATGAAGCAGGATCAAGTACCCGAAATGGTTCGACGGATGCGGCGTTCATGTTTTCAGGTGGAGGTAATTACCTCCAGTCACCAAGTCTGACGGATGTTGAGTTTGTACAATTCTGGTACCGGGTGAACACTAACAATGCGGATGGTTTTGTCTTTGATGTGTTGGGCTCTTCGGATGGAGGCACCACTTTCGACATCACACTGGCATCTGAGGTGACTACTTTTGACCAACCCTACAAGCGTTTTGTTCATGAGTTTGGGTCACCTTATTCCGGACCAGTGAAAATCCAATTCAATGGGATTGGTGACAGCAATGGGCTCATTGATGATTTCGTAGCTGGTGCCGGGGCTGGGCCAGTGCCTGATATTGCCTTTATCACCCCAGGGGGGTCTGAGGAGTTGAAATTCGGAGAAGTAATGACCATTCAATGGGATAACTCTTCACTGGTAGGTACAGATAACTACACCATTTATTACCGAAAGGTGGGAGCAGCTTCCTGGACCACACTTGCGAGCCGAACCGGAACACAGCTGGCAACTGGCACAGGTAATGAAATGTCATATGCATGGACGGTGCCTGATTTTGGGACAGATTTGGATTTCCAGGCAGAGGTAAGGGTGGTGAATGCTACTCAGTCCTGGGATGAGGTAAGTCCTGAATTCAGAATCTATTTTGAATCAAGTTTGGCCATCAGCAGCCCTACAGATACCGATGAAAGAAAATTCAAGGAGACCATGGACATCACGTGGACGAATGGAGATATCGGGACGGGAGATTATTACCAGCTCTTCTACTCCAATGATGGCGCAGCGTTTGTCAATTTTTACAGTGGATATATTTATAACCTGACCAATGATGGCGCTGAGTCTACCTACACGTGGACGATTCCTGATTTTGGAGCAGACTCAGCCAGCCAGGTGCGGGTACGTGTGGTGAATGCTACTCGTGCGGTTTCAGATACCAGTGAAGCGTTCAGGGTATACTACGAACCGAGCGTGACGATCAGCAGCCCTACAGATACCGATGAAAGGAAATTCAAGGAGACGATGGACATCACGTGGACGAATGGGGATATCGGGACGGGAGATTATTTCCAGCTCTACTACTCCAATGATGGGGCAGCGTTTGTCAATTTTTTTAACGGATATATTTATAACCTGACCAATGATGGCGCTGAGTCTACCTTCACGTGGACGATTCCTGATTTTGGAACGGACTCAGCCAGCCAGGTGCGTGTACGTGTGGTGAATGCTACGCGTGCGGTTTCAGATACCAGTGAAGCGTTCAGGGTATACTATGAACCGAGCGTGACGATCAGCAGCCCTACAGATACCGATGAAAGGAAATTCAAGGAGACGATGGACATCACGTGGACGAATGGAGATATCGGGACGGGAGATTATTACCAGCTCTTCTACTCCAATGATGGGGCATCGTTTGTCAATTTTTTTAACGGATATATTTATAACCTGACCAATGATGGTGCTGAGTCTACCTACACATGGACGATTCCTGATTTTGGAGCGGACTCAGCCAGCCAGGTGCGGGTACGTGTGGTGAATGCCACGCGTGCGGTTTCGGATACCAGTGAGGCGTTCAGGGTATACTACGAACCGAGCGTGACGATCAGCAGCCCGACGGATACTGATGAAAGAAAATTCAAGGAGACCATGGACATCACGTGGACGAATGGAGATATCGGGACGGGAGATTATTACCAGCTCTTCTACTCCAATGATGGGGCAGCGTTTGTCAATTTTTTTAACGGATATATTTATAACCTGACCAATGATGGCGCTGAGTCTACCTACACATGGACGATTCCTGATTTTGGAGCGGACTCAGCCAGCCAGGTGCGGGTACGTGTGGTGAATGCTACTCGCGCGGTTTCGGATACCAGTGAAGCCTTCAGGGTGTACTACGAACCCGGCGTGGAGATCACCTCCCCTGTTGCAGGGGAATATGTTTTGCAGGGGAGCACTAAGAAAATCACGTGGACGAATGGAGATATCGGTACTGGTGACTATTTCCAACTTTTTTATTCCAACGCAGGGGGCTCATTTGTCAACTTTTATAATGGCTACATCTATAACCTCACCAATGATGGAAACAAAAGCACTTACAATTGGGCCGTACCAGCCATAGAGGGTACTAATATCAAGGTGAGAGTAGTGAACGCGACCAGGGCTGTTTCAGACACCACACAATCTTTTACCATATGTACCACCTGTCCGGCACTCGCTGTGTTTTATCCCAATGGAGGGGAAGTTTTGGGAGTCGGAAAGACGGCAAACATAGGCTGGTCAGTAGGCACGGCCTGGGAGGACAGCGATGAAGTCCTCATCGAGCTATCACTCGATGGAGGGACTACTTACGAAGCGTCACCGGTGTTCAGTGGCACTTATGCCGAGCTTTCAGGCAATGAATTCGCATGGACCGTGCCGGACCTTGTCACGACACAGGGTCTCATCAGAGTTTCAAATGTAACCAAGGAGACAAGTGATGAAAGTGATGCCGTATTTACAATCACCAGGCCACCGGCAGCACCAACTAACTTCACTGCTACAGAGAATAGCAATGGGGCAGTTGTCCTCTCCTGGACAGATAATGCAGATAACGAAACCAGCTACAGAGTTCAGTACTCCTCGGACAACCAATCCTGGATCAATTACAGTGGCTTTTTAGGCGCTGATACGGAAACATATACAGCAGGAGTTTCTGTGAATTCGGCTTATTGGTGGCGGGTAGAGGTTGCTAGTGGCACATTTACAGAAACTTCAGAGTCTCGGTTTGCCGGGAATATACTCCCTCCGGGTAAAGCCTTGTCTTTCGATGGCACTGATGATTACGTGGAGTTGGCCAATCCCACAAACTTTGATTTTGGCACGGGAGACTTTACCATCGAAGGCTGGGTAAAATCGAACAATGTGACTTCCACGCAGGTGATTGCCAGTGATTATTCCGGAGGTGCTTCGTTTTTCGTTTTCTACATGGGTGCAGGCCAGCTCAAAGCTTCGCTCTCAAATAGCTCCGCCGATTTATCCACCCCTGCAGTGTTGGAAAACGACACCTGGCACCATGTAGCAATGGTTCGGTCAGGTGATGTTCTCACCCTTTACGTTGATGGTGTTGCTTCCGCCAATGTGAGCGGGATGTTATCCAGAAGTCTGGCTTCCGCATCCAATGTGGAGCTGGGCAGGCAGGCATCGGGAAGTCCCTTTTACCTCAATGGGGCGTTGGATGAATTGAGGTTTTGGAATGTGGCCCGTACACAAGGGGAGCTCGCTTCTGCTTCTGTGAGTACACTCACCGGCGAAGAATCAGGACTTGTAGCCTATTATCGCTTTGATCACTCAGCGGGTTCGTCACTGGCGGATTATACTTCTGGAAACAATCAGGGATCATGGTCGGGTGCAGGCGGGGCCAACACCACGGCCCAATGGGTAACATCCGGAGCCACCATCAGCAATGACCCGGTCATTACTTTGTCTACGCCAAACGGTGGAGAGGAGCTAACCGTGGGTCAGGAATATGAAATCACCTGGACCACCGCCAATATATCGGGCACAGACATGATCGAAATCCGATTTTCAGGCAATGGAGGGGAGAGTTATGAGATGATCGCCGAGGGAACCTTTGAGGGCTTTGGCAATACCTATCTGTGGACAGTACCGGATACAATGACCAGCACAGCAAGAATAGAAGTGGCCAATACTTCGGAAAATGTTTCTGATGCCAGTGATGCTGATTTCTCCATCGTGGCCAGCCAGCTTGGGGTCACCTTGTTGTCACCCAATGGAGGAGAATTTTGGGAAATCGGTACCATGCAGGTGGTGAGTTGGGAGCCTGTAGAATTTGCTGATACCGACCTGTTGGAAATCCGATTGAGCACCGATGGCGGTGAGACATTCTCTGTACTGGGTGAGGGAACTAGCAGCAGCTTTCAGAGCAACCAGCTCACTGTGGAGGTACCAGAAGGCGCTTCCGAAATGGCCATTGTAGAGGTAGCCAATATCACTCAGGAAGTGGCAGATGCCAGTGATGAGCCTTTCACCATCGGCACGGTGGATCGCAGCATCACTGTGACCTCACCCAATGGCGGTGAAACCTGGGAGGGAGCTTCCAGCCAAACCATTTCGTGGGAAGTGATGAATAAGGAAGATGCGGACCTCATTGAAATTCGTTTGAGTACGGATGGTGGAGAAACGTTTGCCATCCTCAATGATGGAACTTTTGGGACCTACCCCGACAACACGTTCCAGTGGACGGTAACTGATACGCCTACAGAGTCTGCGTTGATTGCAGTGGTCAATACTTCCCGAAATATTGGCGATACCACCAATGCAGTCTTCACGATCACACCAGCACCGGATATTGTAGCACCCAGCTTTACCAACTCCTCTGGAGGAAGTGTGGTTGGAGATGACTATACCATAGAGGTGACACTGGATGAAGAGTCTACTGTTTATTTACTCATTTTATCGGATCAAAGTAGTATTCCGAATGCTACTCAGATCAAAGAGGCCGCAACCGGGGTGAACTCATTTCAGGGTCAGGTGGCTGTTGCCCAGCTGGATTATGTCACTCCTGCTGAATCCGCTACGCTTGCAGGCACTGGCACATTCGTGAGAAATTCACTCTATGACTTTTACCTCACTGCAGAAGATGCCTCGGGTAACCTGAATGCCGGGTTAGGAAAACCAAATGTAAAGGCACAGCTAACACCTTTGGAATCCGATTCGGTGATTATTTCCTCCATCTATGATGCAATGGGCGGAGCGGATTGGACTGACATTGCGGATGACTGGATCAACTTGCCACTGGCACAAAGGGAAGAAATTACCATAGAAGAGGAACGAATTACCGGAATCAATCTGTCCGGAAAATCTGTGACCGGAGTACTTCCGGAGGTGGTAACCGGCCTGGATGCACTGAAAACACTCGACCTGAGTAACAACCAGCTCACAGGGCTGCCCAATATGAGTGGGATGTCCGACCTCACCAGCTTTTTGGTGGCTGATAATGCGTTGCTATTTGGCGCACTGGAACCCAACAGCACGTTGTTTTCTGAACCGGATGATTACGCTCCACAGGCTGTTTTGGGAGAAAAGGACAGTGTGGCCATTCCTAAGGGATCCAGCTACATGATGTCTCACGATGTGGGCGGAATCAACACTTCTTACCAGTGGTCGGTCGATAAATTCAATACTTACGCAGTGGATTTCGGTGATGCGGATGGAGGAACCTCCAGTACTTATACCATAGAGGCCATTGACTTCAATAATATGGGGAGGTACAAACTGGAAGCGCAAAACTCGCTGCTTCCAGGACTAAGTCTGGTATCTGAGCCGGTGCAGGTTTGGGCCATAGCCACCCTGGATATCACGGTGATCGGTGAAAACGACGCTTTGCTATCCAGTGGAAAGGCTTATGCACTACGAAACCGAGGCCCGGGCCTTCCATACGATAGTATCCCGAAGGGAGCAAGCGGTGGTGGAGACCCCAATGGGTTGGCTATTGTTGCTGGTCATGCGCTGTTTGAAGATTTACTCCTGGGTAATTATCTAGTAGGTATTCGCGCCGACCCGGCGAAGTTCCTGCCTACTTACTATACCAACACTTACTTGTGGGAAGAAGCCGATGTATTGGAATTCCAGGGAGATCTGGAAGCCACTATGCAGATGACGGTGTTGCCTCCGGCACTGGGCCCGGGAGATGGTGACGGATCCATCTTTGGAGGTGTTGAATCTGATTTTGATGAGGACGGAGATGAAGGCGGAAGAGTGAACGCACGAAGAAAAGTGAAGCGTGCTGGCTGTTCTATGAGAAGGTTTGTGAGAAGTGGAAGACAGCTACAGGACGGAGAGTGGAAGTTGATTGCTTACGTGGAGTCTGATGACGAGGGTCGCTTCAAGTTCGACTTTATGCCTCCAGGTACTTACCGATTCAACATTGAATACCCTGGTATCCCTATGGATCCAAACTCATTTGTGGAATTTGAAGTAGGTGAAGACGGAGGGAATAACTCTATCGAACTTCAGGCGGTGATCACCGAGGACGGAATTTTTGTGGAGCGCATCAATACTCTTGGGTTTACTTCTGAGCAATTGGATCAGATGAATGTGTATCCAAATCCTGCCGGCAATCAGCTGAATATAGATTACACTACCCTGCATCGCGGGTTTGTGGTGAAGATGATAGATCTGTCGGGGACGGTGATTTACCAACAGCAAATATCCGATCAGGGAGAGCGCCTCGAGTTGGATACTTATGCCTTGAAGAATGGAATGTACTTCATTCATGTAACAGATCCGGGTAAGCCGGGAGAGCAGATTACCTATAAAGTAATCATCAGGCACTAATTGGTCAATAGGTGGAATGGTTAAACCCTGCGCTGATTTCAGTGCAGGGTTTATTTATGAATAACCAGCTGCCATCGGAAGGCCCACCTCCAGGAAAGTTGATAGTTCGAAATGCCTGCTTGTTCCAGAATGGCTGCCAGCTCTGACTTTTTGAATCCCCGGGCGACGGAGATTGCTGCGTCATTGCGTACCATGTAGGATTTTGAGAAAAAGCGGGTGAGTAGTCGGATAGAATGAAAGGCCAGAATATGGCGGTGCAGGTCATTGACGATGATCGCTACCCGAGCCTGATCTTTCAAACTCTTGAAAATGGAAATGAGCTGTGATTCGGTGAAATGATGCAGGAAAAGACAGCAATGGATGATGTCAAAATGTTGTCGCCTAAATGCCTCTGATAGAATATTTTCCTGAATGATGGAAATGTTTGCCCATTCCCTGGTGTGATCGTTGGCATACTCTACGATGTGCTGGTTGGCATCTACACCGGTAAATTGGATGTCCTGGTTTTTCCGTTTGGCTATCCGTGCCATGGCCATGAGGATGTCTGCACCACCACAGCCCAGATCAGCGACGGTTTGGATTCGGTGATTCTTCAGGATTTTGGCAAACGCCCTTAGGCTGATGTGATTCCCCCCCAGCCTACGGTTGATGATGTCCAGTTCGCGCAGGGTCTGACCAATCACCTCTCCTGAGATGCTCAGGTCATCCATGATCTCCATTTCTTCAGACCGGTGCTTCAGGGTCATGTGGTTTTTATTTTGAGTAGCATACTCTCCAGCGTGAGGCCAGGACCAAAGGCAAAACTGAGAATGTTTTTATGCTCATCCTGATTTGAAATATTCTTCATCAGTCTTTGGAGCACGAAGAGCACCGTAGGAGAAGACATATTTCCGTAGTTTCTCATTACCTCATAGGCATGGACGTTTTGGTCTCTGGAAATTCCCAGCTCTTCTTCTATCACTTCGAGAATTCGCTTCCCTCCCGGGTGTATGGCGAAGTAATCAATGTCTGAGAGGTTTAATGATAACTGACTCAAAAGCTTCTGTGTAAGGGAGGCAATACCCGAGCGTATGACCTCTGGTACTTGCACGGAGAGTTTCATTTCAAAACCAAAATCCCCAATGTGCCAGGCCATATCTGGTTTCCCGGAGGGCGCCAGGTCCGCATGGAAGGCCGCCATGGCCAACTGCGTTTTGTTTGGGTCTTCACCTTCCACGAGTACAGCAGCGGCCCCATCACCAAAAAGTGTGTTGGAGAGGAGGCTGTCTTCGGCATCATTTTTTAAAACATGAATGCTACAGAGCTCCACTGCCACAATCAATACTTTGTGCCCGGCGTTGTTCCTTACGATCTGGTCTGCGATTTTCAGGGCATTGAATGCAGCGTAGCAGCCCATGAAGTTGATGGAGGTACGCTGCGTGGTTGTTGGGAGCTTCAGTCGTTCTATCAGGTCAATGTCGAGGCCCGGCGCATACATACCCGTGCAGCTTACCGTGATCAGATGAGTAATTCCTGTGGCTTCAGTCGTGCCCAGGCAATCCTGAACGGCACTGATGGATAACTTAATGGCTTCCTGCTCATACTTTTTCATTCGCTCTCCTACCTTTGGGAAGGGTTCCAGGTTATGAGCGTTGGGGAAAAAAGTAAAATCTGTTGGGTTTTTGCCGAAATCCTCGATCACGGAATGACGGTACTGAATCCCGCTGGCCCTGTAAAGTAATGTGAGTAATTTTTCTTTCTCCGGTTTTAGCCCCAGGTGTTTTGTCATGAAAAGCGCAATGTCAGACTGGCTGATGCGATTGGCGGGGACTGCGGTACCTATGGAGGAGATGAATGAAGACATAAGGCTGTATGAGTAATAATAACTAACTTTTGCGAGGTTCTTACTATCCGATGAAAAAGTCCACTTTCTTACATCTCCGAATACCCTTTTCGTTTTTTTTGTCGCCGGTTTTCTTTTTTGCTACGGCGATCGTCTCTGGGTACAACACTGAAAATTTCTGGCTTGTTTTCATCATTTTGCATTTTCTGCTGTATCCGGCCAGCAATGGCTACAATAGTTACTTCGACAAGGATGAAGGGAGCATTGGTGGGCTGAAGCATCCACCGAAGGTTACCCAAGAGCTATTTTATGCCTCCTGGGCCATGGATGTTCTTGCCATCGGTCTTGGCTGGTCCATTTCATGGCAGTTTGCCGTGATGCTGCTGGTGTATGGGCTGGTGTCCAAGGCATACAGTCATCCATCCATTCGGTTGAAGAAAATGCCCATCATCGGGTGGCTGGCCGCGGGTGTTTTTCAGGGGTATTTTACTTTTCTTATGGTGTGTCTGGCTTTCAGCGGGCCTGAGGTCATTACTGAGTTGAAAGTCCAGTTTGCCGGAATTCTCAGCACGCTTCTGCTTTTCGGCTCCTATCCAATGACGCAAGTATATCAGCATGATGAGGATGCCCGCAGAGGGGATCGCACCATTAGCCTTATTTTAGGAGTCTTGGGTACTTTTCATTTTACGGCCTTGTTTTTTTCGGTGTCCGTATTGCTCTTTGCATTTTTCTTTCAGCTGTACTACGATACACAAGTGGTATTTTTATTTATCCTGGCGCTCTCCCCTATCCTACTATTTTTCCTGGTCTGGTACATGCAGGTGAGAAAGGACCCAAACAATGCAGACTATCAGCGGACGATGTGGTTAAACTTTATTTCGGGGGCTTGTCTGAATATTTTTTTCATCTGGTTGATTGCTAAGTAAAAGGCTCTCCGTGGGTTTGACGAATGAGTGCCCGGGCCATGGGTTTCATATACTTTCCGGTGAATACTGCCAGCTCGGAGGCCTGACCTTTTCCAAAAAGACCCTGAATCTTGCGGCCGGCCCACAGTCGGGTGGCAAATTGCTGATTCCAGGTGTGGAGGTAGCGGGCTTCTATAGCGGGTAGGTCAAAATGATCGCCGGTTTTGTTGGTGAGGATGATCTCCGAAAGAAGACTGGCCGCATGTATGGCCATGGCCATGCCATTGCCGCAAAGGGGTGTGATCATTCCGGCGGCATCCCCAGACATGAGGAGGTGTTCGTAGATCGGTTCTTTTTTGACAAACGTGATTTCATTGATCACCTCCGGGGTGGAGAAAAGAAAGTCACTATTTTGGAAAAGGTGTCTCAGCTTTGGGTTTCTAAAGAGCACTTCATTTTCCACTCCTTTGATGCTTCCGTGTTTTCGCACCTGATCGCGGTGCACCATGTAGCAGAGATTAAACTTATCGCCTTCAATTTTACTCACGCCGCAGTAGCCGCCCTCAAAATTATGCAGGGCGATCAGGTTGTCTGGAAAGTCTGTTTTCACATGGTATTTTACCCCCACATAAGGGGAGTGTTCTTTGATAAAGGGACGACTGAGTGTCTGATCAAGTTTGGCGCGCTTACCATGAGCCGAGATCACAAGCCGGGATTCATATTGCTTATTCTGGTCTGTTTTTACCAGAAAATGCTCCCCCATGAAAGTGGCATCCAATACGCGGGTTCCTTGTAAGATCTGCGTTCCGGACTCCTGTGACTTTTGGGCCAGCCACTGATCAAAGACAAAGCGACTGATTCCGAAGCCTCCCAAATCGAGTGGAGCAGTAAAGGATCGGCCTTTGGTGGATGAGATTTGTAATTGGTGGATCGAAGGAGGCAGAAAATGAGCAGGAAAGAGATCGTGGGCTTCCAGAAAGGGAATCACTTCATTCGAAACGTACTCCCCGCATACCCGGTGAAAGGGAAAGACATTTTTCTCCAGAAGGAGCACATCCAGCCCCGCTCTTGAAAGCAAAATACTATTGATCAGGCCGGACAGGCCCCCACCTATAATGATGATGTCGTGCATTCGTTGCTGCTATGAGTAAAAGTTAACAACCATACTCATATCATTCGTTTCAGGCGAAATGTTTTTTTCATTTTTCGTCCATCACGCCAAATGACGAGCCGTATTTTCAAGCCATCCTTTTTTCTGAGCATCGCGTTGATTTCGGAGACAGAAGAATTCTGGAGGTTGAGTCCGTTGATTTTGAGAATGACATCTCCCCGCCTAATGTCGACTTCCGTAGCCGGTGTATCCTCATTCACGTCTGACACTACCAGGCTGTCAAGTTTTTTACCTTCTGCCGCAATAATCATCCCACTCATATTGGCCTCAAAAGCGTCATTAAAAGTTCGCCCTTTGCGCAGGTAGAGGGTTTCGTTTGGATAATCGAAAGTAACATCAAATCTTGAAAGCAGGTCACCCCCTAGGGTCCCATGCCTGGATCCCCGTTTGATGGCTTTGATGTAGGCTCCGCTGATGGGGATGGATACCAGTACATCCTCAAAGGAAAAGTCCCCAATGAGACAAGTGTTCATGCGCCCGAGGTGCCCTGGAATTTCACCTCCCAGGCCGTGTCCCAGTCTGGTGAGGATCACTTTTTCTGGTCGCTTGAGATCATCTGTATTGTCCACATCTAATAGTAAGGCATGGCTGGCACCAGAATCGACCATGAGCTTCACTGTATCTTTTTTACCATCCTGGGTAATTTGCATATTGATAAAAGGCTTGGTATTGTAAACGGTCATTGGGATGGCCGTGTCCCACTTTCTGGGCTTGAAGGACTCCGGGCGGTAGATCCGCAGGATCCTTTCATCATAGTCTATGTTGATCACAAACCGATTGAACACTTCGTAACCAATGATCCCATAGATTTCCTCTCCAAGGTTTTTGTTCAGCTCCAGATAGTCTTCTTTGAGCACCAACATATTCAGCCCTTTGCCTTGTATGCCGCCGGGCATAGACATGCGGATACCCGTGGCTACAAATGCCTGAAGGGAGTCGATCAAACCGGGCCCTTGTATCTGAATGTCGCGCACGTAAGTGAGACCCAGAATGTCTCCAAAAACCTTTTCGGTAAGTATCGCGGATTCTGCTCCCGTGTCCAGAATAAATTTGAGGGTAAGGAAATTATTGATGGTGATGGGGATGACGATCAGGTTGCTGTACTGCTCAAACTTGATCTCCACCATATTGACTCCATCTGGCATGAAAAACCCAATGCGCTCTTGAGAGGAGGCACGTGTGCCCATCATGCACCCGAGGATGAGTACCAACAACAAACGCTTAGAGAATGGGATGAAACGTAGCCAGGTTAGGAGCATATAATCTTCAAACAACAAATAACCACCAATCCCTAGTGATTGATGGATCAAATGGGTCTGATAGTAAATTACTTAAAAAACCACGAATCAAAAAGGTGTGATTTTCCGCTTGTTGTCTTGTCCTTAGTCAAAAAGATTGGTGATGTCCTCCTTGCTGAGGCTCTTCACAAAGCTCTCCTCTATGGTGATGAGGTTTTGCGCAAGCTTCAGTTTGGACTGTTGTAGTTTGAGGATCTTTTCTTCTACAGTGTCTCTGGCGATAAACTTATAGGTGAAGACTTTATTGGTCTGACCAATCCTGTGGGCCCTATCCACGGCCTGGGCCTCTATGGCGGGGTTCCACCAGGGATCCAGCAGGAATACATAGTCCGCTTCCGTGAGGTTGAGGCCAAGTCCTCCGGCTTTCAGGGAAATGAGAAATATGCGGATGTTTTCATTGTTTTGAAACTTCTCCACCTCTGCCTTTCTGTCCTTCACAGATCCATCGAGGTATGCATAAGGGATGTTTTCTGCCTGGAGATACTGCTCCACGATTTTCAGGTGCTTTACAAATTGGCTGAAAATCAAAATTTTGTGATCCTTGCCCAGCGCATTGGATACCATGTGGGTGATGTCTTCAAACTTACCAGAGTCGCCTTCATAGGTCTCATCCACCATGCTCGGATGGTTGGCAATTTGTCGCAACCGGGTAAGTCCCTGCAGGAGGATCATTTGAGATTTTTGAAGGCCATCCTGTGCAATGAGGTCCAGTATTTTGTTTCGGTAAGCATTTTTCTCCCGATCATAATATTCTCGCTGCTGCGCAGAAAGATCACAGTAGTGGACGTTTTCCACTTTTTCGGGCAGGTCTTTGGCCACCTGAGTTTTTTCTCTTCTCAGAATAAATGGCTTGATCAGTGCATTGAGGCGACGCATTTTGGCCTCATCCTTGCGTTTTTCTATAGGAATCTGATACTCCGTTTTGAAGAACTTCTCGGTACCAAGTAGCCCCGGATTCACAAAAGACATCTGTGACCAAAGGTCCAGCGTGCTGTTTTCTATCGGTGTACCAGACAGAATGAGTTTTCTACGTGACTTCAACTCCCGCACGGATTTGGAGATGATGGAGTCCGGATTTTTGATGGCCTGAGACTCATCCAGGATGATGTAGTTGAAATAAAATTGCTTGAGCAGGTCAGTATCTATCCGGGTAATGCCGTAGCTGGTGATCACCAGGTCGTAGCGAGCAAAACGCTCATGATTCTTGTTTCGGTTGGTACCGGTGTAGTTGAGTATTTTCAGGCCGGGAGCGAACTTTCCGGCTTCCATCTCCCAGTTGTAAATGAGGGAAGTGGGCATCACCAGCAGGCTGGTGGAGCCGTTGTCTTTTTCCTTTTCACCCTGCAGAAGGGCCAAAGTCTGTACGGTTTTTCCCAGACCCATATCATCTGCCAGGCAGCCACCAAAACCATACTGGTTCAGAAAGGACAGCCAGTTGTAGCCTGCCTGCTGGTAGGGACGAAGGGTTCCCTTAAACTTGGCGGGAACTGGAGTGTCTTCTATTTCATCGAAATCCAGCAGTTTTTCCAGCTTTCTGGTCATGGCCACTTTGGCGTGGTTGCCGTCTTTGAGGTCTTTGACCAGGGATACGTGGATTTTGTTCAGCGTGATGTTATCCGCTCCGTTGCTGGAGAATGCAAACAGATCACTGTACTCGGTTACCCAGTTGTCTGGGATGATGGCGTATTCACCATTGGGCAGTTTGAACTCGCTTTGCTTGTTGAGTACGTACTGTCGAATGGTGGTAAAGGGGATTTCAAATTCTCCAAAATGGATGACCGCTTTGATATCGAACCAATCAATGTTTTCAGTGATTTCGAGGTTAAAATCGGTGGAGCCAACAAAATACTTTTTTACCGAAGCGTCTCGCTGGTCTATGATGAAACCCTGCTCACGGAGGGTGGCCAGGTTGTCATTGAGCCACGACATGGCATTGGTTTTGCTTAGCGTGGATCTGGAGCTCTTGAGAGGCAGGCCGGAGTTGGTCAGCGTATCGATGAAGCTCTTCTCTTGTGTGGAGTCCCTTCGCACCCTGTGAAAAATGTAATCATCTTCCTGCTTTTCTACAGAGACACTCACTTTTTTGAGTTTGTCGGCTTTGTAGGAATACGTGCCATAGCGAAAACTCAGTTCGAATAGGATTTTGGAAACATCCGCACTGGTGTTGGCCTTGGGAGTATCAAACAAGGAGCCTGTGCTTTGTGCGGCCGAAGCCAGTTCGGAAAATGACAGCACCGGAGTGGGCAGCAGTTTTTCGGACTTGATCTCAAAACCCTGGGCATACACGTCGAATGATGCAATTAGGGGGGCCACAAACTTTCGATAATAGGTCTCCTCTACATTTTTAGGGATGAGGATAAATTTTTTGTTGAAAAAGGGCTTCAACTTGTTACCATTCACCTCTTGCTCGAAGGTGAAGAGGGTATCATTCACCACCATCCAGGCGGGTTCCTTACACAGGAGATAGCTTTCGTTTTGAAAGAAATGAACCTTCTCTTCCTTGAGCTTGATGGTGGGAAAATAATGAGTGTTTTCTTCGTTTCTCCTGAAATGAAAAAGGACTGTAGCCTTCTCATCCGAAATGGTAATTTTTTTCCAGGTAGGCTCTCCGTCCTTGCCCATTTCAAATAGTTGCTTACCATGAATAAGTGAAAGCACCTTGGATCGGCGAATTTCCAGGTATCGGTCTATCTCGTCCTGTAGGATTTTATCACCCGCTTTTTTATCATAAACCTTCAGAAAAAACTCATCGAGCTTCATCTTCTTTTTCTGGAAATGATTGAATACAGCCTTTTGCTGCATCTGATCCATGGTCTTGATCAGCTCATAGTCGGCTGCATCCAGTCCCTCATCAAATTCTTCGGCGTTTTGGGCAGAGATGTTTTGATGTGAATAAGTCAGATTTCCTTTGTCGTTGATCTGCACGACAAATGACTCAAACAAGAAACCGAGGTACTCATGCTCGAAGAGTGAATAGACAATTTGAAAAGGCTGATCAGGGGCTACTTTCATATCGTTTGCAACTGGGCAAATTTCGAAACTAATAAAAAAGGAATTAAAAATCACTACGCGCGCAAAGAAGAGATTCTTAAGTTTTTACTGACGATAATTAGAACGCTCTCTTTGGGAAGAGGAGGACGAAGTTAAAAATCACTGTAGATCAGTCATCGCAACGCTTTTGGAGGCGCTGAGTGCCGGCTGTATGGAGGTGACGATGGTGATGACAATGATGGACAAAACGGTGAGGAGAACATCGAGCCATTCCACTTTCACAGGGTATGCATCGATGATGGCGGTCTGCATGCCCATGGTGACCAGACCAAACTCCTGCTGTACGAAACTAACCAGGAGGCCCAGAAGTAGTCCGGTAAAAGCACCCGTGAAGGCAACTATACAGCCTTCCAATAGGAATATTTTGGTGATGAGGCCACGGGTGGCACCCTGGGCAGACAGTATGGCCACGTCTTTTTTCTTGTCGAGCACCAGCATATTCAGCGAAAAGAAGATGTTGATGGAGGCTATGGCGATGATGATGGAAAAGGTGAGAAACACGAAGAATTTTTCATAAGACAACACCCTGTAGAGGTCGCCGTGAATCTCGTCGTTGGATTGTACCAAAAAGGAAGACCCGAGTAAATCCTGCAGTCTTTTCTTCACCTCATTTGGGTCGGCTGAAGGAGTAAGCTGAAGCTCCAGGAGATTCCGCTTTCCTTTTTTGTTGAAGAGATCTTCGGCAAATCGTATGGGTACGTAGACCAGGTTTTCATCATAGGATTTTTCCACCGCGAAGACCCCTCCCGGCAGAATGTTCTTCAGACGATACATTTTCTCAGGATTGAGCATACCCGGGCGCACTTCGTCAGGGAAGTACATCTGTATGGTATAAAAGTCGTTTTTGGGGTTGATGGACAGGTCATATTGTACGCCTCTACCTACGATGGCGTAGGAGATGTCGTTGGAGGTAAGCTTGAGGTCCCCGAACACGAGGTAGTCTTCCAGGCGACCCTGCTCTATAAAGCTTTCACTCACGCCCTTCACTCTGGCCACGCGCTGAGCATTGTTGTATTTGATGAGCACATTGTCCTCCAGTACCTCGGTGATGCTGACTATTTCTCCGAGGGAGTTTACTTTATTACTGATGTCGGGCCCATAGACAAAGGATTTCCCCACATTGGCTGACACCACCAGGTTGGGATCTACCGTGCCATAGAGGTTTCGCAGCAGTCCCTCCAGACCATTGAAGACTGAAAGTACGATGATCAATGCCATGGTACCAATGGCCACCACCAACATAGAAATGATGGAGATCACATTGATGAAGCTTTTCTTCTTTTTAGAGAGAAAATATCTTTTGGCAATGAAATAGGCAAGATTCACTCCTCTTCTTCGGTTTTGTCTGCGGGGGGAATGTTCAAACCATCGATGAGCTGATCCATGCGAGAGGCTCGCTCTTCGGTATCGTCATGGAAAAACGCCAGCTCAGGGATCACCCGAACCTGCTTTCCTATTCTGTTGCCCAGGTGCTTTCGGATTTCGCTTTTCTTTTCGTTGAGGTTAAAGAAAACGTCTTCTGTATTTTGGATGGGAAATACGCTTAGAAATATTTTGGCGAAGCCCAGATCCGGTGACATCTCTACCGCGGTGACTGTCACCAGGCTATGCCCAAAATAATGCCGGGTGTCGCGCTGAAAGATCTCGCTAAGGTCTTTTTGGATTTGCCTGCCGTACTTATGTTGTCTTTTGTTCTGTGTCATTGGTGCAAATATCCATAATATACAGGAAGGTGTACATGCCTGTCAACGTTTTGTGGGGTATAAGGGCCTGTATTATTTAGCAGGAAGCCATAGAAAGCACTCTCCTCCACCAATTTATTTGTTAATTTCGAACGCAAAACAGCCAGACTTCATTTCAAATTGCTTCAATTTTTTAGAATCAACGATCCGTACAGGATGATTTTTGTTTTCCTGATCCTGGTAGCGATCAGAGTGACATGGATCATCGCAGGGCTGCCGCTCTCACTCCCTGAGTTGAAGTGGCTGCTGGTGGGCGAGCGCCTGAGCGATGGGTTCACCATGTATAAGGACCTTTATGACCACACCGGGCCGCTGGCCGCATTCATCTACAAGTGGTTAGACTTTGTCTTTGGTCGGAGCAGATGGGTTCACCTGGTCGTCAGCACTTTTCTGGTGACGGTGCAGGCTGGTATTTTCAATCGAATCTTGCTTAAGAATAAAGCCTACGATGAGAACAGCTACGTCCCGGCTTTTTTGTACGTCGTGCTAATGTCTTCAGTGATGGACTTTTTTGCACTATCTCCACAGCTCATGGCCATCACTTTTATCCTTCTGTCACTCAATCATATTTTTCGGCGTATCGATAATGTGGTGACTGATGAGCTTTTTCTGCTTTCGGGGATTTACCTGGGAGTGGCCACATGCTTCTATCTGCCTGCCGCAGTATTCTTCGTGATCTTTTTGCTCAGTTTCATCTTGTTTTCTTCTGCGGTGCCCCGCAGATTGCTCCTGCTGGTCTATGGAGCCGGGGTAGTGTTTGTGGTCATCTGGGCCTATTTTTTCTGGTTTGGGGCGGGCAGAGATTTCCTGGATGACTTTTTCGTGGAGGGTGTAAGTAAGGCCAGAATTTTTTACGTGAGCTTTATGGAACTCCTGGGTATTGGTGGATTTCTCCTGGGTGTCACCTTACTTTCTCTGACCGTACTGTTTTCGCTCAGAGTGACCAATTATCAGCAGAAAATGCAGCAGGTGATGGTTTCATTCATGCTGGCGGCATTTCTGGTGGTCCTTTTTTCAAGGGATTTGATGAGTGCTGATTTGATCTTTTTTGTGCCGACGACTACTTTCTTTCTGGTTCATTATTTTTTAGGACTAAGGCGCAAAGTCTGGAAAGTGCTGATGCCTTATCTGATGGTAATAGGGTTGCTTGTATACCCCAATGTGTGGCTCAGAAATAATCCACCGAGCGGGCTACTGGTAAAACCTTCGGAAGTGAAGGTGCCCGGAAACCGGCTGATGGGCCTTGGCCTGGATGTGGCCGATTATGAGGAGTATGTACTGGCAGGCCCTTTTTTGGATGCAGAGGTCAGCAGAAAGAAGATGGAAGATCTCCACTATTATGATGAAGCTTCCGGTCTGTTTGAAACCCTGGAGCAATCTGCTCCGGATGCCATCATCGATCAATGGGGAGACATGGCGCAGATATTTGAGAGGTTCCCGGTATTCAGTGCCCATTATCAGGAGACTTCACCCGGCGTTTATGTTCGGGTGGATTGAAGCTGTTGGATAAGAGACGGCTTGCCTGTTCCGAGGTAGTTTTAAAGTGATTCGATTTCTCAGCAGCTGATTTTATCCACTCGCCTTTGGTGTCTACCTCCTTCAAACTCGGTGTTGAGGAAAGTTTTTACAATGGACTCTGCCAGTTCATAGGCAGTCCACCGTGCAGCGATGCAGACCACGTTGGAGTTATTATGCTGTCGGGTCACGGCAGCCAGGTCGGTATCCCAGCACAGCGCCGCTCTTATTTTCTGGTGTTTGTTGGCAGTGATGGTCACTCCCTGACCCGAACCACAGATCAGTATTCCAAAATCGCAATCGCCTTTTTCTATGGCCTCACAGGCCGGGTGCACAAAATCAGGATAATCCGCCGAGTCAGCATTGAAGGGCCCGAAATCGGTTACTTCATATCCTTCTGATTGGAGCCATTTTACTAATTTCTCTTTGTGATAATATCCGGCATGATCTCCGCCTATGGCTATTTTCTTACTCATCGCGTTTCTGAATTTCCGTGGTTTCGAGGAGCTCTCTTCTGGTCACCCTTCTGGAGATAAAGATACTTACTTCATACAATCCCAATAGGGGAATTGCGATCAATATCTGACTGAAAGGATCAGGAGGGGTGAGCATGGCCCCCAAAATCAAAATAACTATAATGGCATGACGCCTGTAGGTCTTTAAAAGTTCCGGCGTGACCAGACCGGCTTTGGTCAGAAAGAACACCACTATGGGAAGCTGGAACAATATACCGCAGGCCAGGATGAGCGTGATGACCGTAGACACATAGGATATGATGTCAAACTCATTCATGATGCTTGGGTCCAGCCGATAGTTGGACAAAAAGTTGATCGAAATGGGAGTGACAATGAAATAGCCAAAGAACACGCCCATCAAAAAGAGGAGACTCACGTAAAATGTGGCCCCTCTGGCTGCCTTGCGCTCTTTGGGGTAAAGTCCGGGTTTGACAAAACGCCAGATCTCCCAGAAGGCATATGGAAATGCGCAAATAATACCAATCACAAAGGATGAAGTGACGTGCATGGAAAACTGACCCGTCATCTGCCGACTCTGAATGATGAATGGGAGCTCATCGATACAAAGGGCCGGAGACTTGAGCATTTCTGATAATCGACAAAGGGCCTCGTAAGTCCAGAAGTCGACCCGGCTGGGACCTAAAATAATGGTATGAAAAACCAAAGTTTTAGCAGCAAAAGCGGCTATGGCGAAAACCATTATGGCAATAAGCGACCTGATCAGATGCCACCGGAGTTCCTCCAGGTGATCCAAAAAGGTCATTTCTTGTTCTTCATCCTCAACTTGATCCAGAGGCATATATCTTATGCGTAAAGAGGGAAGTCATTCATCCAGGCGTTCACACTGGATTTCACATCGGCAAGGGCTTCATCATCCGTATGGTTGGTGATTACCTTGTCTATCAGGTCCACAATTTTTTCCATATCGCTCTCCATCATGCCACGGGTGGTAATAGCCGCAGTACCCACGCGCATGCCAGAGGTGATAAAGGGTGATTTGTCATCAAAAGGCACCATGTTTTTGTTCACAGTGATGTCCGCCTTGATCAGTGCGTTTTCGGCATCTTTTCCTGTCAGCTCTTTGGACCTCAGGTCTATGAGCATCAGGTGGTTGTCTGTGCCTCCCGAGATAAGGTCATAGCCTTTCTTCACAAAGGCATCGGCCATCACCTTGGCGTTTTTCTGCACCTGCATGATGTAGGTCATGTATTCATCAGATAAGGCTTCACCGAAAGCCACGGCTTTGGCAGCGATGATGTGCTCCAAAGGTCCTCCTTGTGTGCCGGGAAATACCCCGGAGTCCAGGATAGAACTCATTTTACGAATGGTTCCCTTGGCTGTGGTAAGGCCAAATGGGTTGTCAATGTCTTCGCGTACCATGATGAGTCCGCCGCGGGGGCCTCTCAGGGTCTTGTGGGTGGTGGTAGTAACGATGTGGCAATGATCAAGCGGGTCATTGAGCAACCCACGTGCGATAAGCCCTGCCGGATGAGAAATGTCCGCAAGCAATACGGCACCTACTTCATCAGCAATTTCGCGGAAGCGCTCATAATCCCAGTCCCTGGAATAGGCTGAGGCACCACAGATGATCATCTTGGGTTTGATTTGCCTGGCTTTTTCCTCCACTCTGTCCATGTCGATCAGGCCAGTGTCCTGCTCCACGCCATAGAAGTTGGCCTGGTAATATTTTCCTGAAAGATTCACTGGTGAGCCATGCGACAAGTGGCCGCCATGTGACAGGTCAAACCCCAGGATTTTATCGCCAGGGTTGAGACAAGCCAGGAATACAGCAGCATTGGCTTGTGCACCTGAGTGAGGTTGCACGTTGGCCCAGTTGGCACCGAAAAGTTCTTTGATTCGCTCTATGGCCAGGGTCTCCACTTCATCCACTACTTCGCAGCCTCCATAATAGCGTTTCCCAGGTAGTCCTTCGGCGTATTTGTTGGTGAGCACACTACCGGCAGCTTCCATTACCTGCAGAGAAGTGAAGTTCTCAGAGGCGATGAGCTCGATGCCTTCGTTTTGTCTTCTTTTTTCCTGATCTATTAGGGCAAATAGTTTGTCGTCTCTTTTCATGGTTAGCTTTAGGTTTTACCTGGTGGGAAAGTCTTTTTTAATTCCTCCTTAGAACGAAGCGCCAAAATTAGTCGATGACCCCCACTTTACCAATGTCATTTTTACTCGTATTTGTGACAGTGTTGGGTTATTTTAGCTTTTTACTTTGTGTTTTGTGAGATGCTAGAAGAGTTTAGAAAAGAAATAGACCAATTGGATGATGAGCTGATCAAGTTGCTCAACAAGCGGATGGATATCGTGCAGGAGGTGGGCAAACTGAAGCGATCAGATAAGTCTGCCATCTATCGGCCAGAGCGGGAAAAGGCGATTATTGATCGCCTTACGGCCAATAGTCAGGGGATACTGAACAGAGCAGCCATTGAGGCTATCTTCTTCGAGATTTTTGCGGTAAGCAGAAACTACGAACTCCCCGAGCGTATTGCCTATCTGGGTCCGGAGGGAAGCTTCACCCACCAGGCTGCTGAGAGCAGGTATGGCGCCATGAGCGATTACATCCCACTGGATTCCATTACCTCTGTATTTGAGTCTGTAAAAACTTCGCGGGCCAGATTCGGTGTGGTACCAATAGAGAACAATCAGGAAGGTACCGTGCAGGAAACCATCGATCTGCTGGCCCAGCATAAGCTGAGCATAGCCGCTGAGATTGTCCTGCCCATTCATTTCGCCTTTGCCTCCAAGGAGGAAAACCTGGAAAACATCAAAACCGTCTATTCGAGAGACATTGCCTTCCGGCAGTGTAAAAACTTCCTGAATGACTACTTTAAACACCCGGTGAAACTGGTGCCTGTAAGCTCCACGAGCCGAGCCTGTCAGATTGCAGGGGGGGAAGACGGAGCAGCAGCTATCTGTGCGCCTATCGCTGCCAGACAGTATACCTTACCTATCCTTTATAGCAATATCCAGGACTCGGCGGATAACCAGACCCGGTTTTTGATTATTAGTCAGAATTTCGTCAATCAGGTAAGTGGGCAGGATAAAACCTCGGTGATTGCCAACCTGCCTGATGAGCCCGGATCTTTGGTGAGGTTCTTACAGAATTTCCAGAACGCTGGAATCAACCTTTGTAAAGTAGAAAGCCGGCCTGCTAAAGAAGGTACTACCTTCAAGTATGTATTTTTTGTGGAGTTTGAAGGACACTTTAATGAACCAAAGGTTCAGAATACCATTCAACCCTACAAAAACAACATCACATGGCTGGGGAGCTACGTGCAGCTGTGCTAGAGAGGGTTAGTTAGCGATTTTGAACAGGAGGAATAGCTGGGTGTACTGATTGAACAGATTCTTTCGATCGATGATGGCATCTTGATTCGAGATTTGCGAAAGTGCAGTATTGTACCGAATCCCCAAATCCATAAAATAAGAAACGGACAGACTGGCTCCTATTGCGGCCGATACTTCCCACCGTTTATCATAAGTGGAGATGATGTTTTGTCGGGTGGAGTCATTGGCGAGGTTTTTAGCGCTTAGAAGCCTGGCAATTTCTACGCCCAGACTCAGTTTTAGTCTTTTTACAGGATATACATCCAGCAGCACTGGCATATTCAGGTAATGAAACTTATAATCGAGTGTGTCATGATCTATTTGGGTACCCTTGAGGATATAACCTGGCTCCATGGAAAACCCAAGGGGCAGGGATCGCATTTGAGTAGAAAGGACAAACGCGCTACTAAAAGTGTTTCGGGGGCTCAGGCTCACATTTCCTGAGTTTTCACCTTTCAAAGTGGTCTTGTTATACCCTACTTTCCACCCAAAGTAGGATTCCTGGGCGACCATATGGAATGATAAGAGCAGGACGAAAATAAAACCGACAAGTCTGGAGCGCATATGCAGCGGATTGAAGTAAATGAATCAAAATTATTTATCGCTGGTGAAGATAAAAATATTTCCTTTGTGTGAATAACATCCAAAACCTTTGGCCAAAGCTAAAACTACTTTTTATTGTCAGAACTGCGGAGCCAACTCCGCCAAATGGGTGGGCAAATGCCCTGCCTGTGGGGAGTGGAATACCTATGTAGAGGAGATTGTGACCAAAGGGAGCTCCACAGAGAAAGAGGTGTGGGAAGATGCCAGTGCCCCTCGCAATCAGCCACGCAAGATTCAGGATGTCGTCTATGACGAGCATCAGCGCATAAAGACCCCTACCGGAGAGCTGAACCGGACGCTGGGTGGTGGCATTGTTCCCGGATCGCTGGTATTGATCGGGGGAGAGCCCGGAATCGGAAAGTCTACCCTGTTGCTCCAGATGGCCATCAGGATGAAAACCACCAAGGTACTCTATGCCTCAGGGGAGGAAAGTCTGGATCAGATAAGAATGCGGGCGGAGCGCATTGGCATACAGGCCGAAAACTGTTTTCTTTTGGCCGAGACATCTCTGGCCAATATTTTGAACCATGCAGCACTGCTCAAGCCGGAGATTCTGATCATCGACTCTATCCAGACCTTGCATACGGAAACCATCGAAGCCTCGGTAGGCTCTATCTCACAGGTGCGGGAGTGTGCAGGTAAATTGATGAAATACGCCAAACAGACCAATGTCCCTGTTTTTCTGATTGGGCATGTGAATAAAGACGGAGCGATTGCCGGCCCAAAAGTGCTGGAGCATATGGTGGATACGGTGCTGCAGTTCGAGGGAGACAGGCATCTTTCATACCGGATTTTGCGCACTTCCAAAAACCGCTTTGGTTCTACTTCTGAGATTGGCATTTATGAAATGCGGGAGACTGGCCTCCGTGAGGTGACCAACCCGTCGGAGGTATTGATTTCACCGAGAGATGGCTTTTTGAGTGGGGTGGGGATAGGCGCTACTCTGGAGGGAAACAGACCCTTGCTGATAGAGGTGCAGGCATTGGTGAGCCCGGCGACCTATGGCACGCCGCAGCGGAGCACTACCGGCTTTGACGGAAAAAGACTGAATATGCTACTGGCTGTTTTGGAAAAAAGACTTGGAATAAGACTCAGCGCGCAGGACATCTTTCTGAACCTGGCCGGAGGAATCAAAGTGAACGATCCGGCACTGGATTTGACCATTTGTGCGGCAGTATTTTCTTCATTTGATGACATTGCCATTCCCAGTTCTATCTGTTTTGCAGCGGAAGTAGGTCTCGGAGGAGAGATTAGAGCGGTGAATAGAATAGAATCACGGATTACAGAGGCTGCCAAACTAGGGTTTAAGCAGATCTATCTCTCAAAATACAATGTAAAAGGGATTGACACTTCTAAGTTTGATATAGAAGTGAAGGCATTTACCCGTCTTTCGGAGGCTTTTGAGGTACTTTTTGCGCGCTAGTACCGCTCTTTGGGTGAGCGCTGTTTGAAACGATTCTTCTCCTTGGGGATGGGATCACCCTCAAACTCATAGTCACGCTTCTTCCTTCTTTCCTGCTTATTGATGATGGTGTAAATCCCCTCCTGACCCTTTACATCCACTTTTTGGCCAAGGAAGCTCTGCGTACCTGCTTTTGTCCTTTTGACTTTTGGTTTATTTGCTTCCATCAAACTCTCAGGCTCCTTTTGGCCAATGATGAAGTTGATCCCAAACCTCACATCAATGGCTTGAAATTTTGTGAGGTCATAGTTGACCACCTGATCTACGGCCAGATACATCTGTGCGGGTCCGCCTTTCAGCGCCAGAGCCGCCCCCATGTTGAAAAACTGCTGCGGAAGCTTGGTGACATTGACGGTCCCTACGAAAAATTTCCCGAAAGAATGTCTATATCCCGCCCCTAAAAGAAACTTCATCTGACCCTGAATATACCTTGCACCCCCCGTGGCGATCACATCTCCCCCATTGTGTGCATGATAAGTCCAGCTCAAATAAGCCTTCGGGCTGATGATGGTGGTATAAGGGTCGTCGGTTTCGCTATTCCGGTTCTTAAACTTATTGATGAGGGAGTCCTCTATGGTCTGCACCAAATCCCCCGGATCTTTAAGGTCGATGCCCGAGTAAGTCATGGTGGTATCGGCAAGGGTATAATTCTTGATGTCCTCTTTCCACGAAATGAATCCAATATCTGTAATGGATCCTGAGATGGTATAATCAGACCCCATGTTCAGGTTGAACCCCAGGTCAATGGCTGCGCCGCGATTGTTATTGGAGATGAGGTGAGTACCCAAATTGCCGGTATTCCCCTGAAAGATGTCCATTCCACTGGTGCGGAAGGTGGCATCGCGCATATCCAGACTGATGGAGTAGTCTTCTTTGTTGGTAGTAAGATCGGCTGTGAAACCTCCAGGGGTGCTTCCGTTGAGAAAACCCTGAAGATATTTAGCCCGAACGCCTATTGAGAGGTCACTCGAAACATTGGTGGAATAACCCAATCCGAATTCCCTGAAATAGGTTGTGGATAACCTCGTCTTACCTATTTTAACGGTTTCACCTTTAGATCCGGCGTTGCCTTTAATCAAAAATTCCATGAGAGATTTTGGGTATAAAAAATCCATCTCTATTCGCTCGTTGGCATACAGTGCCAGGGTAGATCCGCCTCTGGTGGTGATCCCAAGATGAAAGAGATTGAAGGCAGTGGTCATGCTCACCATGTTGTTTTTCTGCAGACTCTTAAGGTAGAGATTCAGGTCTATTTCCTTTTGAACTTCTCCCTGTATGATGACATCCTTGTAATTGAATTTATTATTGAAATTCATATGAATACCAGAAAGTACCGGAAGTCCTACGAACACTTTGCCTTCAGGAATGAGTGCCGGGTTGTAGTAGCTATTCTGAAAGGTAGCGTTGCCAAGGTGATAGAAGGACAGACTGTTCTGAGCGCTGGAGGCAAGGGCACAGGCTACTACTAAGCAGAAAGTAACATAAAGTCGCCTCATCATAGTTCAGTTTTTAGTTTTCCGACAACCGCCACTTTAATATCAATTTTGTAATCAGCCAGAATTTTCACGTAGACATCTCTGGTGCCGGAAGTGGCGGGGGTATTCAAAATAATCCTTAACACAACTTTCGATCCGACCCGCAGTGCATCCACACCTTCGGCAGTGAGGTGGATGTCTTCCACGTGGCTTCGGGCTTGTGTCACCAGTCCCGCCTTATCGATAAAAGGAGTTTCCAGGACCAGTGCCTGTGGTACAGTATGGAGCGTGGAGTCCGACTTATCCCTGATCTCTACTTCTAGCCTGGCTGAAAAGGGAAGCCCATTCAGTGAGATGATTCGCATGGTCAGGCTTTCGGCCTCATCAAAGTCCAGTCCATCACCAAGACTAAAATCAATTTCGCGTGTGACATCCTTCAATGACAACTCCATAGGAAGGGAGATCTCAATGGCTGTGGAGATATAGCTATCATCCATCACGAAGTTCTGTTGGGTAGGGTCATCGGGGTTAGCAATTCCCGTGAGATTAAAACCGATGGACCTGGGAGAGGCCGCCAGCAAATCCCGCAAGGAAGAGTTTTGGCTATTGAGCGATACGGTAGACTGAACAAACTGACCTGGTGACTCAGCCCCTGCCACTACCTGTGGTGTTACAGTGGCACTTCCACTCAGGTAGGTGGTATCCATTCCGCTGGCGGAGCTATCTGCACCATAAAGACCCCTGAAGACGATACCCATCGGGACCCCAAAAGTACTTTCAAAATGGAAGTTGATTTCTGGATCGCCAAACTTGAAGCCTGATTCGCCCAGGTCTTCAAAGAAGGCGATGTTAAGTACCTCGTTGCCCACTGCGAGGGTGTCCTGGCCAAACTTACCATATAGGATAGAAAAGGTCTGGTCGAGGTAGCTGAGGGTCATATTCAGATAGTCTGTAGGGGAAGTGCTCTCTCCTGGACCAAGAAATACTGTGATTTGGGCATTTACCTGAAAAGTGTTGCTGTCTCCTTCCGTGGAGAGCAGTGTTTTGTAACCATCCAGGTCTCTGGATTCCTCATAGTTGCCAAAACCACCCATGCTGCCAGCAAATGTCACGGGCTCATTTGCGGAGATTGACCGGGTGTTGGTAATGTCAAAGGTGAAATTGACATCACTGCCCATATTGGAATTTAAAGAAAGGACCAGGCTTCCACCATTATAAAATACTGAGTCAAGAGCTTCATTATTTTCAGCTGGGTAACTAAAGACCAATACGGTATCAATCACAGCTTGCAGACTTTCCGGAGCGGGGCCCAGTGTCGGGATGCTAATCCTGGCCTGGTTGCTAATGTCTTCTATGTTGATCACGTCCTCTCCTTTACTGAACTCAGCACTATCAAAATAGGTGAGCTTCAACAAGGAAGTACTGTCTTCATCCAGCTGGAGTGCTTTGTCCCCTATTTCGTTTAGGAGGTCACGCATGGAATAGGAGATATCACCAAGCGGCAAGGCTACCTCGCTGGTTAGAGTAGGGCCTTTGAGGTTGTCAAAATCAAGGTCATTGACATTACAACTCAGGCAAAAAAGGATCAATAGGGCGGATAGTGATTTTTTCACGTTACTAAAATTGGCAAAATAAGTCTAAAGCAAAATGTTTTTCTTCTGTTTTTCGATGAATCCTGCGATTCCCTGCAGGCCCCCGGTGTGGATCAGGACTATTTTTGAGTTGGAAGGGAAATAATTAGTCTCAATGAGTTTAGTTACCGCAAAGTACATTTTTGCTGTGTAAATGGGATCAAAAAGCACTTTGATTTTTTCTTTAGTGTCATTAATAAATGTCACCAGGCCGTCTGTTACCTTCCCGTATCCACCAAAATGCCATTGATCCATTAATTCGTAATTTTCAAATGGAATGTTGTGATGCTGGAGCATGTTCCTGAATTCTGAATGAATGAAATTCCCTTTAAGGGCGGAGATTCCGATCAGTTTACCCTCCCCGCTCATTGCTTTTAACAACCCAGCCATCGTACCCCCTGTACCCACAGAAGTGATTGCATAGTCGAAAGATTGGTTTATCTCAGTCCAGATTTCCTGACACCCCCGGATGGCCAGCTCGTTGGTGCCCCCTTCTGGCAGGATCAGATAGCCAGGATGGGTCTGCTGGAGTTGATGTTGGTTTTCCTTGAGTTGGCGGTACTCATTTCTGGAGATAAATTGGAGTTTCATGCCCTGGTCCGAAGCAAACCGGAGGGTGGGGTTGCTGTCAGGTGACAGCTCATCACCCCGTATGATTCCGATAGAGGGGAGTTGATTCGTGGCACAGGCAGCTGCTGTGGCGGCTATGTGGTTGGAGTATGCCCCCCCGAACGTGACAATGCCGGCGAGGTGGGATTCCTGGACATGGAGAATATTGTATTTCAGCTTCCGCCATTTGTTGCCCATGATATGGGGATGAATGAGGTCATCACGCTTGATCCATACTTCCAGACCCTTTTCTTCAAAGAGAGGATCATGAATTTGCTCAATTGGAGAAGGTATGCGAGCCATACAGCGAAGTTAGGTAAATTTGCCCCATGATTGACCCACAGGAAGAGCACCAGAACGAGGACTTATTTGAGCATCACCACATTATAGCAGATCCCAAACAGGCCATACTGCGTGTAGACAAGTTTTTAATGGACAGGTTGCCCAACGTCACACGCACCAAGATTCAGTCTGGCATTAAAGATGGTTTTGTCAAAGTGAATGGGGAGTTGGTGAAGCCCAACTACAAAGTGCATCCGGGTGATTCCATACATATCTATTTGTCGGAGCCTCCCAGAGATGAGGATGTTGTCCCTGAGGACATTCCGTTGAATATCGTCTATGAGGATAAATATCTCTTGATCGTGAACAAACCAGCCGGGATGGTGGTGCATCCGGCATATCAAAACTGGAGCGGTACCCTGGTGAATGCTCTGGCGTATCACTTTCAGAATCTTCCCGAAATGGAAGGAAACGAGGGTAGACCCGGGCTGGTACACCGGATAGACAAGGATACTTCGGGACTTCTGGTGATTGCCAAGACAGAAGCTGCCATGACCGGCCTGGCACGCCAGTTTTTTGATCACAGTATCGAACGCACCTACTATGCACTCGTATGGGGAGAGCCAGAACCTACCAAAGGAACCATTGATGTGTTTGTGGGCCGCAGCCTGAAGGATCGCCGGATCACGACTGCTTTTCCGGAAGGGGATTTTGGGAAAAATGCTGTGACCCACTATGAGACTGTGAAACAGCTGAGGTATGTCACGTTGCTCAAGTGTAACCTGGAGACTGGTCGTACGCATCAGATCAGGGCACATATGAAATACATCGGGCACCCGCTCTTCAATGATGCCACCTATGGTGGTGACACCATTCTGAAAGGCACTGTATTTACCAAATACAAACAGTTTGTTCATAACTGCTTCAAAATGATTCCGAGGCAGGCTCTCCATGCCAAGACCCTGGGCTTTATTCATCCCATCACCAAGGAGCCAATGCGCTTCGACTCTGAACTCCCCGAAGACTTCACCCAGGTGTTGGAAAAGTGGGAAAACTATGTCAATCACTACGATGAAGAACAATAATCCGACTGACAATCATTTTTAGTATTTGGTGAGTTTGAGCACAGCTCTTTGCGGGATTTCTGAGAGAATTCAAACGAATGGATAGAATCGTTCAGGTTTTTTCAAAAACCGGGTACTCCCTAGGTGAAAGCGTTATTCAGCACAATTGCAAATACTACAGTGACATATTATGATTTTTGCATGAAATTGAGTAATTTATTACTATCTAATCAGCAAACAGATGGTAATTTGTGGAAAAATACAATCCATAGGGGTGTTCATTTCGGTTGTAGTTTTTCTTCCCTTGATGACCCACGCCCAAAGTGAAGTAAAAATTTATCAGGACGCAGATGCATACATGCGCCAGGAGAAGTATGATCTGGCAGTGGACGCTTTTCAGTACATTTCAGACCTCCCGGATGTCAAATACAAATCCACCATCAGTGCTTTACTGAGCAAGAAGTACCGGTATCGGTCCATTGATACGTATCTGGAGTTTGAATCCGAGAAAGGCAAGGACCCACTGTACTACTATTGGCTGGGCAAGATTTACCTGAGAAGAAATATCCTCTCCAAGGCGTCGGAGTATTTAAACCAGTTTCTTCAGATGTCTGAGGGCATGAATAAGCTGGACTCGTATCGGCAGGAGGCGCAGTTCAAACTGCAATTTGTCAATGCCGCTGAGACTTCCATGGCAGTGACACCACTCGAAAGCCCCATCAACTCCAACTTTGCAGAAATGTCTGGAGTATTGTTTGAGAATGAGACGAGGCTCCTCTTTGCTTCGGACCGACTAGAGGAAGGAAAATTTGATATTTATGTGACGGAAAAGGGCCCTTATGGGTGGAACACGCCAAAAGTGATTTCGCAATCACCCGTGGAGGTTGATCATCTCAACCTGCTCTATGTTCGGGGTACATTTATGTATTACCGTCAGCAAAGCAATCAGCTCAACGAGATGGAAATTGGGGCGAAGGATTGGAAAGTGCTTTCAGCTGTGGAGACCCTGGATTTGGCCGACGTTCAGCACATTTATATGAATAAGTATAAGACCCGTTTGATCTTTTCGAAACCCACAGAAGACAATGGCCTGGAGATATTTGAGTCATTGAAGCTACGTTCTACCGGCGAATGGATGGAGCCGGTACTTATTTCTCCTCAGGTGAGTAGCAGATACAATGAGGACTACCCATACCTGACAGATGATAACAAGCGCCTCTATTTCAGCTCGGACAGACCAGGCGGACTAGGCAAAAGGGACATTTATTACTCGGAGTTTGATGATGTGAAGAATGTTTGGGGGCCTCCTATCAATGCCGGTATTCCTATCAATACTGTGGATGATGATTTTGATTTTAGGGTAAGCTCGGATAATGAAGCGGTATTCTCATCTGATCGGATTGAATCCACCGGAGATTATGACCTCTTTGTGTTGCAGGTGAAAAAGTGATTATCTGGCCACAACCATTTCCAGCAGGTCATCCAGGTATTCGCGGTTATTGGACAGCCTGGGGACTTTATTTTGTCCACCTAATTTACCGCGCTTTTTCATCCAGTGATAAAAAGTGCCTTTGGCTACCAGATGTACCAGAGGCGCTACCAGCGCAATGTCTTTGTGACGCTTGGCGTCATAGTCTGAATTGATTTCGCGGAGTTTGGCATCCAAAATTCGCTTGAATTGATCCAGGTCCTTTGGCTGTTTGTTAAACTCAATGATCCACTCGTGACAACCTCTGGTGCCTGCCTCCAGATAGCGTGGTCCGGCGGTGAAGTTCTCCATTTCCGCATCGGTTTGTTCACAGGCTTCGGCGATGGCCTGCTCTGCATTTTCTATGATCAACTCCTCGCCAAAGGCGTTGATAAAGTGCTTGGTTCGCCCACTGATTTTGATCCTAAAGGGATCCAGAGAGGTAAACCGGATGGTGTCACCAATCTTGTACCTCCAAAGACCGGAGTTGGTAGTAATGATGATGGCGTAGTTTTTTCCCAGCTCCACTTCGTCTAGGCTAATGGTCTTTGGCTGATCACTGTCCCACTCTTCCTTAGGGATAAACTCGTAATAGATCCCATAGTCCAGCATCAGGAGCATTTCTTTTGAGTCTGTACGATCCTGGATTCCGAAAAACCCCTCAGAGGCATTGTAGGTCTCCATGTAACGCATGTTCGGAGAAGGAATGAGGCTATTGAAGAGCTTCTCGTATGGGGTGAACGCCACAGCACCGTGGATGAAGGTCTCCAGATTGGGCCACACCTCAAGGATAGAGCTTGCGCCTTTGATTTCCAGGATTCGCTCCAGGAGCACAATCGTCCAGGTGGGGACACCCGAGATGGAGGTCACATTTTCATCCAGGGTATAGTGTGCCATTTTTTCGATCTTCTCTTCCCATTCTTCCATCAGCGCAATATCCAGCGAGGGAGTTCTGACCATCTGGGCCCAGAAAGGAAGGTTTTTGATCAATACAGCCGACACATCACCATAGTATGATTTGGCGTTTTTGTCAAACTGGTTTACCTGCTGGCTGCCGCCAATCACCAGGTTTTTCCCCGTAAACATCTTGGTGTCGGGATAATTGTTGACATAGATAGAGAGGAGATCTTTGCCTCCTTTGTAGTGACAGTCTTCCAGCGCCTCGTTAGACACAGGAATGAATTTGCTGCGGGCGTTGGTCGTACCAGAAGATTTGGCAAACCAACGGATTTCTGTAGGCCAGAGGAGATTCTGTTCGCCACGCATCAGTTTTTCCACATAGGGGAAAATGTCCTCGTAGGTGACTATTGGCACTCTTTGTCGAAACTGTTCGCGGGTAGCGATGCTGTCAAACTCGTACTTTTTGCCATACTCCGTCTTGGAGGCGCGGGAGATCAGCGACATTAGCAGTTCTTCCTGTACCTCGTGCGGGTATTTCATAAAGAGTTCAATGTCGTGAATCCTCTTCTTCATTACCCAGGTCAATATGGAATTGAGAATCTCCATTATTTCTTTCGTCGGAGTTCAAAGTTTTTACCCAAATAGACCCTGCGCACTTGCTCATCGGCAGCCAGTTCCTCAGGGGTTCCTGCTTTCAGGAGGTTTCCTTCAAACATCAGGTATGCCCTGTCGGTGATGGAGAGGGTTTCATCCACGTTGTGGTCGGTGATGAGGATACCGATGTTTTTGTTCTTGAGCTGAGCCACAATGGTCTGGATCTCCTCCACAGCAATGGGGTCGACACCTGCGAAAGGCTCATCCAAAAGGACAAAGCTTGGGTCCACGGCCAGGGCCCTGGCAATTTCGGTTCTTCTTCTTTCACCGCCGGAGAGCACCATGCCCAGATTTTTTCTGACGTGGGTCAGGCTGAATTCCTCCAGCAAAGACTCCATTTTTTCTTTTTGCTCCACTTTGGAGAGCTTGGTCATTTCCAGCACCGCCAGGATATTATCTTCTACTGACAGTTTGCGGAATACTGAAGCTTCCTGAGCCAGGTACCCAATTCCTTTTTTGGCTCTTCTGTACATGGCCAGGTCGGTGATATTCTCCTCGTCCAGGAAGATGCTCCCCTCATTGGGCTTGATTAGCCCCACAATCATGTAGAAGGTGGTAGTTTTCCCCGCACCGTTTGGCCCGAGCAATCCCACAATTTCTCCCTGGTTCACTGACACGGAGATGTCATTAACCACCCGGCGCTTCTTATACTTCTTGATTAAATGCTCTGCTCGTAATTCCATATCTATTGACCTTGCAAGATATCAATCAAATTTAATATCCTTAATGTTTAGCTGTAGGCTTTTGTTTCCCCGGTAGGTGTTTTCCTCTATCTGGTAGACCACCTGAAAGACCTCATGGTTCAGAAGGTCTTCAGATTTTTCAGCCAAACCAAAGCCAATGGCTTCATAAGCGAGGTGGTTTCCTTCCTGATAGAACGAGGCCTTGAGGTGTTCGCCTTTAATTATTTTGGGAGGAAATTTCAGCTTTACATTTTTGGTCACAAAGACAGGCTTGAGGTTTTGTGGGCCAAAAGGGGACATCTGCTTGATGATCATATAGTTTTTGTAATTCACAAAACTCAGATCTACTTCCAGGTCTATCTCCAGTTTGGGCTGTAGTATTTCCAGGTTGATGGTTTCAGAAACAATCTTTTCAAATTTTTGTCGGAAAGCAGCTACATTTTCGAGTGGCAGGGTGAGGCCCGCCGCATGTGTGTGTCCACCAAACTGTTCGAGCAGGTCACTGCAGGAAGAGATGGCCTCATGGATGTCGAAGCCTTCGATGGAGCGGGCACTTCCTGTCGCCTTATTTTTGGATTCGGTCAGGATGATGGTAGGTCGGTAGTATTTTTCGATGCATCTGGAGGCCACAATACCGATCACTCCCTTGTGCCAGTCATTTTTGAAGAGTACGGTGCTCTTGGCAAGCTTCAAGCTTTCATCTTCCTCCACCAAGCGCAGGGCTTCCTCAGTGATGGTCTTGTCAAAATCCTTTCTTTGAGCGTTTTTGGCATTGAGTACGCTGGCAAAGGCTTCGGTTTCGCTATCATTTTCGGCAGTGAGCAGCCGCACCGAGTCATGGGCGTGGGTGAGTCGCCCGGTAGCGTTGATCCGGGGCCCGAGGTAAAAAACGATACTCGAAATGTCAATTTCATTTTTTAGGCCACTGACTTCCATCAGCGCTTTGAGTCCCGGGCAAGGCGAGTGGTTGAGCTTTTTCAACCCATAAAATGCCAAAACCCTATTTTCGCCTACGATGGGCACAATGTCGGAGGCGATGCTCACAGCCACCAGGTCCAGATGTTGATACAGCTGCTCCAGGGGGATGGAGTTTTGCATGCAAAAGCCCTGCAAGAGTTTGAAGCCCACTCCGCATCCTGATAGTTCTTTGAATGGATAGGGGCAATCTGGCTGCTTGGGATCCAGGATGGCATGGGCTTCGGGCAGTTGCTCCCCGGGGATGTGGTGATCGCAAATGATCAGATCAATGTCATAAGAATTGGCCAGGGTGGCTTTGTCCACTGCTCTGATGCCACAGTCCAGGCTGATGATGAGCTGAAAGCCATTGTCATGGGCATATTCAATCCCTTTGGTGGAGATGCCATATCCTTCTGTGTATCGGTCGGGGATGTAATATTCCAGGTGATCTGAGAAGGACTTAAGAAAGCCATACATGAGGGATACCGAAGTGGTGCCGTCCACGTCATAATCGCCATAGATGAGAATCTTGGTATTGGAAAAAATAGCTTCACACAGCCTATTGACGGCCTTATCCATGTCTTTCATCAGAAAGGGATCGTGCAGATGGCTCAGAGATGGTCTGAAGAAACTTTTGGACTGTTCAAACTCAGTAATGCCCCGCTGCAGGAGGAGGGCTGTGAGGTCTTTGTTGATGTTGAGCTCCTTCGAAAGAGACTCGAGGTAGTCGGTATTTGGAATGTCCCGCAGCTCCCATCTTTTTTCCATTCGGGGAAATTAGAAAATATGGGTGAAAAAGCGAGGGGCTGGTTAAATGATATTGTCCAAATCTTTTTCTCCTACATAGTAGTTTTGGTACCAGTATTCATAGTCTTCGTACTTCACACAATCATAATCATTGCGCTCTCCGAGTATGATGAAATGAACGGGCTGCAGCCATCCGGAAAAAAGGGTAGACTGGGCGAAGGGAAGGTCAGAAAGTCTGACGATTTTGGTGCCTTCGAAGAATATGGGCGATGCTTTACGGGTCATAACAAGGCGAAAGTGTTATGCAAGCATACTAAATTTCCGCAAAAAGGTTGCGTCATTCGGCGTTATGAATATGTTATTCAGATGAAGTTACTGTTTATCATTGTGGTAATAGTTGGGTTATATTTATCGCATTTGGATATATTGGCGGGTAATTCTCTATGAAGATAGCACTAAGTGAGATATGGAATTTTTCTGAGCTGATCAGCGCCGACGAGCAGGGCTGGTCTTATAAACTGGTGGCTGGCAGTGTGGTGGTAGCGGATATTTCACAGCAAGTGCTTGTGGGGCTTAAGAGTGATGAGGAGTACGATACCGAATTGTTACCTTCCATTTTCACCTTTAGAGAAATTCTGTGGCAACCGGATGTGTTTACAGAATCGGTCAAGAGTCTTCCGGGTCTTCGGATCCTGAAAGCGCATTGTGAGGATATTATAACCACTTACGAGGAGGGGGGCACAGAGACACAGCTCCTGTATTCTGCGCTGTTGAAGGGGCTGGCGGCATGCAGTGAAGAGGCGATTGCCTCATTGGAGAGCGAGAGTGTTTCGGTGAAGAAGGCATTGGGTGAGTTCAGAACGGCTGCATTTCCTATCGTGAAGTTCTTCATTTTTCATCCTCAGAATAGAGTCGATTACTACAAGGATGCGGTGAACAGGCTGAACTATGCTGTGAAAATAATGCTCACACAGTTTCATGGAAAATACACCGAGTTATCCGATCCCTATTGGGAAGTAATCTATAGTCAGCCAAACAAAGAAGTAAAGACTGCCCGGAAAGGTGTGGAGGAAAAGGAAAAATCTTAGTTTTGCGGTTAGAATTTCAACAAATCCACAGGGAATCCGTTTTCTGGAGGATACCCAAAGTACACCAAATCTGCCCAAAGATTTATGCAGCCAGATGAGCAAAGGGAGGCCATGGAGCGTACCCGCTTTTTCTTAAAGAACTTATTCAGGGGAATACTCTGGCTGGCGGCCATCGTTGGGGGATATTTCTATCTGAAGACAAACTATAACTTCTCACTCGAGGGGGTTTTAGGGCCACTATACGATAAGCCATTTGTTATTTTTGGCATTTTTTTTACCTCAGAGACCGTTTTTGGCATTATCCCTCCGGAGTTGTTTATGATCTGGTCACTTCGAAATGAGGTGCTCCAACAATATATCCTGAATGTGGCAGGCCTTTCTGTCCTGTCTTATCTGGCTGGTATCATCGGCTATTACATCGGTTCTCACTTTAGCACCACGCAGCTGTACCGCACCTTACAAAAGAACTATCTGGCCAAATTTGAAAAGCATGTTAACAAATTCGGAGGCTTTTTGGTTATCGTCGCAGCGCTGACGCCATTGCCTTTTGCAGGTATCTGCATGCTGATGGGCGCCGTGAAATATCGATATCGCAGGTTTCTTTTGATGTCTATGACCCGATTTTTGCGTTTCACGGTCTATGCGATAATCATTTGGGAGGCGAATATATTTCAGTAGCCAAAACAAGAGCAATTAAATGAAAACAGGAGTTTTGCTGGTAAATCTGGGAACACCGGATTCCACTGAGGTGGGTGATGTAAGAAAATATTTAAGAGAGTTTTTGACTGATAAGCGGGTGATTGATATCCCGGCTGTTTCGCGCTGGATGTTGGTGAATCTTATCATTGCGCCGTTCAGGGCACCTAAGTCGGCGGCCGAATACAGGCGACTGTTTACTGAGCGTGGTTCCCCATTGAAGTATTACACAGAAGATCTTCTGGAGCCCCTGAGAAGTATATTGGGGAAAGACTATGTGGTGGAGTATGCCATGCGCTACCAAAGTCCCTCTATTCAGGTGGGGCTGGATAAATTACGCGAACAGCACGTGGGCAAAATCCATGTCATTCCTTTGTTTCCCCAGTATGCTTCGGCTTCCACTGGTTCGGTGATTGATAAGGTGATGGAGATCACTAAAACCTGGCAGATTATCCCGGATATTAAATTCACGTCACAGTTTCTCGAGGAGGAGAAATTTCTGCAGGTCATTGTGAACAAAGGGAAGAAGCGGATGGAAAAGACAGACTATGACCATTTTGTTTTCAGCTACCACGGTTTACCCGAGCGTCAAATCCTGAAGGGTTCAGTGGGCAAGCAGTGCCAACTAGGCACCTGCTGCAATCAATTTCATGATCGAAACCGATATTGTTATCGGGCGCAATGCTACCAGACCACCCGATTGCTGGCTGACAGGTTGGGGATTCCCGAAGAAAAATATACCGTTTGTTTTCAGTCCCGTCTGGGCAGAGACCCATGGATCAAGCCTTATACTGACCATGTGCTGGAAGACCTGGCTGAAAATGGTAAAAAGAAAGTACTGGCCTTTTCACCGGCGTTTGTTTCAGATTGTCTGGAGACCACTGTGGAAGTAGGAGAAACCTACAAGGAGGACTTCATCAAAGCCGGTGGCGAACAGTGGGATCTGGTAGAAAGCCTGAATGACGATCCTTTGTGGGTAGAGTGCCTGGCAGATTTGGTTCGCAGCGTCTGATCTACTGAATCAGTAGCATTCTGGAAATCCAGCGCCCATCGGTGTGAATCCTTACGACATATACCCCCGAGGTTAGATAAGGCAAGGTAATGCCACCTTCAACTTCATTGGTGGCAAAATGTGTTTTGCCCTGAATCCCTATAATTTCAAGTGCCTTGATACTCCCATCTGTGGCCACATTCAGAGTGGTCATTGACTTGGCAGGGTTAGGGAATATTCGTGACTCGGCCAGCACTCTGATGGCGTCCTGAAAGCTCAGTGTATCCCTTGATGCACCCTGGTGACCAATGAGGGTGATATCAAAAATACCTCCGTAGTTATATTGTACTTCCCCACCATTTGGCCAGTCTGCAGTAGATGGATTGCCCCCTTCAAACAACCATGTATAGCTGTCATAACCGTGGCTGGTGTTGGAAACGGTCAGAGATTCACCGGCCTCCAGCGTGAGTTCAGAGAGCTCAAAATCCAGGGCGACCTCACAGCTGGTGAGCAGCCCATCTACTTCCGAGCGTAGCGCTGAGAGTTGGTCGTAGACATTTCCTCCGGGGCAAAGGGTACTGCACCCATCGCGGTGGCCGGCGATGTTTCCGACTTGGCCCAACGGGTGCGCGCTGGACCCGAGGGCGTCCAGGTTTTCTTTTTGAAGTTTGAATGCGGCCAGTTGCTGTAATGTTGCCCACGTGGCATCAGTAGGGAGAGCCGTTTCATAATTTCCCAATAGACAAATACCCATGGTTTGACTATTGCTACCACAGAAGTGCGCGCCCAGTACGTTATCCTGTTCACCACCGGCAGGGTCGCGACCGGCGTAAAGCGCCCCATTTTGGGCAATGAGATAATTGTATCCGATATCCGACCAGCCATTCACCTCGGTATGATAGATGTAGATGTCACGCACTACCTGAGTGTAGTTGGTGTTGGTATTGGAGCCGGCTGCATGATGAATAATCACGTGCTCCACGTCTGTGAAGGAGCGACTGTAGCTCGGGGCATCCAGGCCATTGCGCCATTCTTCCTGCAGGATAGGGTCCACACTAAAATCACATTCTTCCTGATCAGCTCTCAATTTTCCACTGGATGTGGCCGGAGCATTTCCACTATTGATCAGGAAGACAGACCAATCAGGGTCAGCATCCACGTTGGTTACCTCAATCGGTTCGGGCAATGAAAGAAAGTAGGTATACGCCGGGGCATCCGGATCCAATGGTATAGCCATCGCTGTACTATTCACCTCTATTTTCACTGATTGTCCCTGAAAATGGGGGCTTTTCAGCACAAGAGCCGTGGTGGGTTGGCCAGACAATATCTTTCTGTCTTCTTGGGTATACCTGAAAGCGCCAAGCCTCTGTGTGGGAGGTTGCTTCTGGGCCAGAAGAGGGAAGTATTGAAAGAAAATGAGTAATAGGATCGCGTGTTTTCTATGCACTGACAGTGAGGATTTCGTTCAGTTTACCTATAACGTAATCTACGTCTGCTTTGGTATTGAATCTACTGAATGAAAACCGGATGGCTCCTCGTTGCGGGTCGGATCCGATGGCTGTGAGTACGTGCGAGCCAATGTTAGAACCACTGCTACAGGCACTTCCTCCCGAGGCAGAAATTCCGTTGATGTCCAGGTTGAAAAGCAGCATGTCATTGTCTTCACTTGGAGGCAGGCTCACACTCAGCACAGTATACAAGCTGTTTTCCAAATCGTCAGAGGTGCCATTGAATGATACGCCTTCTATGTGCAGTTTGAGCTGCTCTATCATGTAAGACTTCACCGATTCTATTTGCTTTTTATGGTCATCCATATGAGCGTAGGCCAACTCCAGTGCCTTGGCCAGGCCAATGATTCCATAGACGTTTTCTGTGCCTCCGCGCATGTTGCGTTCCTGGGCTCCTCCATGAATAAAGGGTTGTATTCTTTTTTCATGATTGACATAAAGGAACCCCACGCCTTTAGGCCCATGAAATTTATGTGCTGAGCCCACTACAAAATTGGCTTTCAACTCCTGCAGGTCGTGACGGAAGTGCGCCATGGACTGCACTGTGTCTGTATGAAAAACAGACCCATAGGCCTTGCTCATTTCAGCGATGGCATGGATGTCATTCATCGTACCAATTTCATTATTGGCGTGCATCAGCGTGATGAGGGTGTTCGGGTCTTTTTTGAGGAGCTGTTCTATTTGATCGAGGCTGATTTGACCTTTCTCATCCACATCCAACAGGTGCAGATTGACATTGCCTTTTTTGACCAGCATTTCTACAGTGTGCAGTACGGCATGATGCTCCAGCGGTGTGGTGATGATGTTTTTTACCCCGTAATCTTCTATGGTACAGCGAATGGCCGTATTGTCAGCCTCGGTACCTCCCGAAGTGAAAAAGATTTCTGACGGAGAGGTGTTGAGGAGGTCAGCCACTTTTTTTCGAGATTTCTCTATGGCAGATCTCACCTGCCGTCCATGCCAGTGGATAGAGGACGGATTGCCGTAATACTCCAGCATATATGGCTTCATTTCTTCAAATACAGCCTCGTCAAGAGGGGTGGTAGCCGCATTATCAAAATATACTTTTTTCATTTCGGGGACGTGTGTTAACTATGCAAAGCACAAAATTAAGCATATTATGCATGAGACCGACAACATCTATGGACATGAATAAGCAGGTACTGGAATATTTGAAAAGGGTGCAGTCATTGGCCAAAACAGGGTTGACTTATGCGGAAGATGCTTATGACCGTGAGCGTTATGAGGAGCTGAAGGAAAGCACCAACAATTTACTGAGTACGCTTATGGGTGTGGAGATTGAGCGCATCGTTGCTCAGTTTGAAAACCTGGACGATTACCCCACTCCAAAAGTGGATGTGCGTGGGGTGATTTTGAAGGAGGGAAAAATACTATTGATACGTGAAAAAACCGACGGAAAATGGGCCATGCCCGGGGGGTGGGCAGACAATGGCTACTCACCGTCAGAGAATATCGTGAAGGAAGTATGGGAGGAGTCTGGCCTTAGAGTACGGCCCGAGCGGTTGTTGGCTGTGTGGGATAAGCGGAAGCATGATCATCCGGCCGATGTACACAGCGTTTACAAACTCAATTTTCTTTGTATAGAGGAGGGCGGAGCACTCAATCCGGGCCATGAAACCATGGGCGCAGCGTATTTTCCCATCGATCAACTACCAGAGCTATCGCTGATGCGAAATACATCCGCTCAGATTCAAAAGCTTTATGAGCTGGCCCTCTCTGGAGGAGTTGATTTCGACTAAGCCGAAATCAACTCTTTAATGTCCATCATGAGTTTTTGTGCCAGGTGATCGGCCGTTGATTGGCTATCAGACTCAGCGTAGATTCGGATTATGGGTTCGGTATTGGATTTTCTAAGATGTACCCACTCATTGTCAAACTCTATTTTCAGGCCATCAATGGTCGAAAACTTGTTTTTGGCATACTTCAGCTGGAGGTTCTCCAACACACTGTCCAAATCCAAATTGGCATCCAGCTCAATCTTATTTTTGGAGATGTGATAGCTTGGATAAGTAGCCCTTAGCATGGAGGTGCTTTTGCCAAACTCAGCAAGGTGTGAGAGAAACAAAGCGATCCCTACCAGGGCGTCGCGACCATAGTGCAACTCGGGCAAGATGACGCCACCATTTCCTTCTCCACCTATTACGGCGTTGGTTTCTTTCATAGCGGTGACCACATTCACCTCTCCCACTGCTGCGGCTTTGTAGGTGTTTCCGTGTTTTTCCGTCACATCCTGCAGGGCCCGGGTGGAAGAGAGGTTTGAAACCGTATTTCCGCTTTTCTTACCCAGCACATAATCCGCAATGGACACGAGCGTATATTCTTCACCAAAGGGAACCCCATCTTCGCAAACCATGACCAGTCTGTCTACGTCTGGATCCACCACAAAACCAAGATCAAAATCACCACTGGTGATTTCATTGCAGATTTGTGTGATATTTTCCGGAAGTGGCTCGGGGTTGTGTGGAAAGATGCCATTGGGCTCGCAGAAGAGTTCTGTTACCTCTACTCCCAGCTTGCGGAGGAGATTAGGTACCGCAATGCCTCCGGTGCTATTCACCCCGTCTACCACTACTTTGAATCCTTTTTCGCGAATGGCTTCAACATTGACCAGGTCAAGTTTTAAAATCTGCTCGATGTGCCAGTCGATGTAGTCGTCTTTGGTCTCTACGGTACCAAATTTCTTTGGGTCCATAAAAAGCAGGTCCGGTGAATCGGCCCATGCCAGCACTTTTTGGCCATCAGCAGCAGTGATGAACTCCCCGTTTTCGTTGAGGAGCTTCAGTGCATTCCACCCGGATGGGTTGTGGCTGGCGGTGAGAATGATGCCACCCTGAGCTTTTTCATTGACCACAGCCATTTCGACTGTGGGGGTAGTGGAAAGCCCCAGGTCTACCACATCTATACCCTGTGCACGTAGGGTATTCTCTACGATGGCAGTGAAGATCACTCCCGAAGGTCTCGCATCTCTTCCGATCACCACTTTGGGCTGATCGTGTGTTTCTTTGATCCACATCCCAAAGCCGGCTGTGAACTTGGCAACATCTATTGGAGTGAGCGTTTCGCCCACTTTTCCGCCTACCGTGCCTCGCAGCCCGGCAATTGATTTAATTAGTGACAATATGATTCTTTTGGTGACAGTACAAAGTTAGAAAAGCAGGCTTTGCTGTCGGTTAGACATGTGATTAAATAAAAATAGTCAAATGGAAATTCGGTGCAGTTTAGTTGAATTTAGCCATGAGTTTGTTGACCTCAGAGTCCGGGTTTCCACAGTTCTCATCCCCACTCATCGTTTTGCCGCAGTAGCCACAGGTGGCACCTTCTTTATTCAAAAAAGGGCTCTGGGAGGCACAGGTTCCTTTGAACTCGCCATTTTTTTTGAATATCAGTCTTACTGACATCAAGATGAAGAATATTGCGATAAATCCAATTCCTAGTAATACGGTAGCCATGAGGTTACAATTTGATGCAAAATTAAAGAATATTTGTAATCTTGTTTGTCTACAACACGCTTAGTTCCTTAAAGATTTCCACATGTCCAGACAATTGTCAAAACCAGACCCCAGACGGGCCGAAAAACTCGTAGCCTTTGACCGCCTGCTTACCATTATGGACGAGCTGCGCGAAAACTGCCCCTGGGATAAGAAGCAAACCATGGAGACCCTTCGCCACCTCACCATTGAGGAGACTTATGAGTTGGGTGATGCCATTTTGGAGAATGATCTGGAGGAGGTGAAAAAGGAACTGGGTGATCTGATGCTTCATATGGTGTTCTACGCTAAAATTGGTGCAGAAAAAGAGGCCTTTGACATCACCGATGTGCTCAATGGAATCTGTGACAAACTGGTTCATCGACATCCGCACATCTATGGTGATGTGGAGGCAAAAGATGAGCAGGCCGTGCAGGAAAACTGGGAGAAGATCAAACTCAAGGAGAAAGGGAATAAGTCTGTTTTGGGAGGAGTTCCTCCATCATTGCCAGCGATGGTGAAGGCCATGAGAATTCAGGAAAAGGCACGGGGTGCGGGATTTGACTGGGATAAAAAAGAGCAGGTATGGGAAAAGGTAGAAGAGGAAATGCAGGAGTTCAAGGAGGAATTTAACATTGCTGATGAACAAAAGATCAATCGTGAGCGGGCTCAAAACGAATTTGGTGATTTGCTGTTTTCTCTGATCAATTATTCGCGGTTCATAGACATTAACCCTGAGGAGGCCTTGGAGCGAACGAATAAGAAGTTTATTAAGCGGTTCAATTATCTGGAGTCTGAATCAGGAAAAGACGGCAAAACCTTGAGTGAAATGACGCTGGATGAAATGGATGCCTACTGGAACCGCGCCAAAGAACTATAAGTTTAAAGCGAGGCAATTTGGGAGCTCTCCCTGTTTTTGATTATTTTCATTGCTCATTAACCTAAATTTTTTCAACTATGAATGAACTTAAAATCAATCATCTCGCAGTACTCGTTTCCGTCATCTGGATGTTCGTACTTGGATTTTTGTGGTACGGTCCGCTGTTTGGCGAGTCCTGGATGAGTATGGTAGGACTTACCATGGAAGATGCTCAGGCCAACCCTCCTGGTGCTGGCGTGTGGATCACCAACGTGATCTCCAGTGTGGTTCCTGTGTATTTGATGGCCTGGTTTTTTGTGAAGATGAATGTACGGTCCCTGGTAGCCGGAGCTATTCACGGATTCCTCATTGGCTTTGCCTTCAATTTACTACCAGGGATGTCCGGAGGCATGTTCTCGGGCGATCCGTATGCATTGGCGTGGCTTGAGGGAGGTTTTCAGGTGGTAGGATGGGCAGTGTCGGGTATGATACTGGGTGCCTGGACCAAGACCAAATAATTTCAAAACTTAATGGCAGGCGCAGGGTTTTTACCTCATGCGCATACTTGTTAGTACCCGGGTGCAGGCTTCCTGCCTGGTGGTGAAGTCTGGCTTCACAGAGCAGCTCTTTTTGTCTTTGAACCCGCCGTTTCCTCCTGTAAAGCTACTGAGGTTTGACGGGTGTGAGAAAGGAGATTGGGTGGCCCTTGAGTTGAATTTCTTTCTTTTCAGGCAGCAGTGGATCAGTGAGATCACAGAGGTGTCTGAGGAGGCAGGGAGCTGGAGTTTTGTAGATATCGGCAGAAAGCTGCCTTTCTTCCTAAAAACATGGGAGCATCGGCATTCCGTCAAGCAGGTGGGTGAAGGTGCCGAAATTGTGGATGCCATTCGATTTACAACTGGCTCACTTGTAACTGACCTGTTACTTTATCCGATCCTTTGGGTTCAGTTTCTGTATAGAAAACCCATTTATAAGCGGTGGTTTAACAAAAAGCCCTCCTGAAAACTTTCAGGAGGGCTTTTTGCTCAGTGTTGATCAATATATTTTAAGCGTCTTTCCATTTAATGGTACATCCGATCGCTCGCTGTGTGGTAATAGCGGGTTTCTTACCAGCTAAAAGGGCATCAATGGCGGCCTCCACATATTTTTGCTTCACATCGGATGCTTCTCTGGGGCTATCATCAATGGCTCCAATGTATTCTACCTTGAACTTGCCGTCCGCCTCTTTATTGAGCACATAGACGTGTGGTGTTTTGGACGCGCCAAATGCGGATGCAACCGCCTGGCTGTCATCCCTCAAATAGGGGAAAGAGTATCCCTTTTCCTTTGATCGTGCCATCATTTCCTCCATGGAGTCGTCAGGTTGTTTGCTGACATCATTGGGGTTGATAGCGATCACCGGAAAGCCTTTGGACGCATACTTCTGATCCAGCTGCATTATTCTTTGCTCATAGAGTTTTGCGTAAGGGCAGGTGTTGCAGGTGAAAACTACAATGAATCCTTTTGCAGCTTTGTAATCTGCCAGCGAAACCATGGCACCATCCACATTCTTGAGTTTAAAGTCCGAGGCGTAGTCCCCAACTCCATAGCCATCTTCCGGCGTGTCGGTGGCACTCACGAATAAAACAGCCACAGTAACCAGCAAACCAGTCACTAATAAGAATGTCCTTTTCATATTTTCAGTCATTTTGAAGTTAATTTATTCACTACATTATCCAGCTCTTGCTTTTCGAAGCTGCTCTCGTAAAAATATCTATTTCCTTTTTTATCTATAAACAATGTTGCCGGAATGGCACCACTCCAGCTATTGTCTATAGAGGTAATGTATTTGTCGTAATCTTTTTCGTCCAAAAGATAGGTAGAGAGGCCGACCTCCTTTTTCTCTAAAATTCTCCTGGCTTTTTCTATGTCCTCCGGGAAGTCAAGGCTTACCAAAATGACCTGGGTATCGCCCTGGGTAGCCAAAGCATCGAAGTAGCCAAGTTCTTTCACACAAGGACCACACCACGAAGCCCAAAAGTTGAACACCTTCAGACTACCAGTATTTGTGTTGATGAGTTGCTCGAGTTCGGGAAGCTTAATAGTGCGTATTTCCTGGGCCGACGCTGCGCCTATGAAAAGGGTGCAAAATAGAATTAGGATTTTTTTCATTCTATGGTACGCATACGTGAATCCAACAATTTTGTTTAATCAATGGTGTCTTAATTGCACTTTTCCAATAGATGATGTAGTACAAATATGAACACGTTTGAGGTCATTTTTTTAATTGACCAGAATGGATTGGGTGACAGCCAAAAGGGCATACGGGAATGGGGAGGAGCCGCGATAAATGGTCAGATGAGGCCTGGGCTAAGATTGGGCTGTGGCTTTAACAAAAAGAGATCAGTAATCGAAATTTGAGATTTGATATTTATGCACATTTTATTCACTTTATCCACAACCCCTAAAAGAACGACTATAAATACCTGTAAAACAGATACTTATGTCGATGTACCTCAATGAAATATTTGTGGATAAGTTCAAAATTTTTCTGAAGAACAATAACCAGCACAAATTCTTAAGGTATTGATGTTCAGTCGGTTGAATTTTTCACTACTCTTTGGTCTGACGAATGAGCTTCTTACGATAGGCGTTGAATATCCTTGATTTGGAGATAAAGCCCAGATACTTTCCATTGTCTATAACGGGTAGGTTCCATGCTTGTGTGAGCTCAAACTTATTCATCACGGATTGCATTTTTTCCTGAGGGTTGAGATAGGCCGGAGGCTTCTGCATGATGGTTTTCACTACTACATTGGCCTGTTTTTCAGGGTCAAACATGATTTCCCGGATGTGATCCAGGGTCACGATTCCCTCCAGTTCGTTCCGATCATTGACCACCGGGAAGATGTTTCGCTTGCTCTTTTTGACCAGCCCTACCAATTCCTGAAGCTTAGCGTCGGGGTGAATGGTTAACAAGTCCTTCTCTACAATTTTCTTGAGGTCGATCAGGCTGAGTACAATCAGGTCACTGTCGTACTGGATCAAGTCTCCCTTTTCGATGAGGTTTTTGGTATAGATACTGTGTTTTTCGAAGTAGGAGATGGTGGTGAAGCTGATGGCTGAAACTAGCATCAGTGGGACAAAGAGCATATAACCACTGGTGATCTCTGCAATGAGGAATATGGCCGTAAGTGGAGCATGCAGTACCCCACTCATGACCCCACACATACCTACGAGCGTGAAGTTGCTGGCGCTAATATTGCTACTTGGCAAGATGAACTGCACCACCCTTGAAAACAGGAACCCTGTGACACCACCCATAAACAATGATGGAGCGAATACTCCCCCACTACCACCTGAACCCAGAGTGAGTGCTGTGGCAAAAGGCTTGGCCAAAATGACGAGAAGCAGAATGCCAATAACGATAAGCTCCTGATCAGCCAGGCCATAAAAAAAGCTGCCACTCAGAAATTTAACTTCATTGCCCTGCAGCAGGCTTTTGATGGACTCATAGCCCTCGCCGTAGATGGGCGGAAACACGAAGATGATCAAAGCAAGCGCCAGACCGCCAAAGATGGCACGGCCGTATTGATTTCTGATGTTCTCTACAGCACCTTCCACCAGATAGGTAATCCGGATAAAGTATAGGGATGCCATGCCCGATGCAATTCCGAGTAAAATGTACCAGGGAGTATCCCGGGCCGAAAAGGTGTCTACCAGCTTAAAAGAGAACAGGATGTCTTCTCCTAGTAAAACGATGGAGACCAGTTGTCCACTTACTGAGGCAATGAGGATCGGGATGAATTTGCTGATTTTAACTTCCGTCAAAATGACCTCAATCGCAAAAATGACTCCAGCGATGGGAGAATTAAAGATGGCAGAAATGGCACCGGCAGCACCGCAGCCTATGAGCAGGGTTCTTTTCTTGTAATCGAGGTGGACAAACTGCCCGAAGTTGGATCCGATGGCCGAGCCCGTGACTACAATGGGAGCCTCCAACCCCACCGAGCCTCCGAAGCCCACTGTGATGGCGCTTTTCAGCATGTTGGACATCATGTATCGTTTACGGATGCGGCTGGAGCTCTTGGAGATGGCCCGGAGAATACGGGTGATGCCATGACCTGGCGTATCTCTTACCACAAATTTACGGACGAGTACCGTCAAAAGAATGCCTATGACCGGGTAGACGATGTATAGGTAGTTGATGCGGGTGACATCTATGTTTTGCTGCAAAAGCTGCTGTACATAATGCACTGTGCTCTTGAGGGTGACCGCCGCCAGACCTGCCGTGAGACCGATCACGCTCGCAACAATCAAAATAAAATTGTTGTCACTGATGTGTTTCAGTCGCCAGACCAAAAACGTCATCATCAAGCCGGAAAACTTTATTTTTTTGTTTGGCACCTTGCCACAAAGGTATAATTTTCAGATTCAGGATAACTTTAATACAAAGTAAAAAAGACCATGGACTTTACCCAAATAAAGGAGACCTGCTTATATGTTCGTGATTTGGACCAGACCAGACATTTTTATGAAGGTATTTTAGGCTTGAAAGTCATTTCACATCAGGAGCAACGACATGTTTTTTTCAGGCTGGGCTCCTCGGTGCTGTTGTGCTTCAACCCTGAGGCTACCAGAAATGAAACCATGCTGCCACCACACTTTGCTGATGGGAAGCAGCACATTGCTTTTGAAGTAGCACCTAAGGATTATGAAGGTGTGAAAAAAAGCATAATAGACTTGGGCGTGACCATTACTCATGAGCAGGAATGGAGGCCTTCTGTCCGTTCTTTCTATTTTGAAGACCCGGATGGTCACGTGTTGGAGATCGTGCCGGCGGGGATGTGGGATTAGGAGGTTAGATGACTAAGCCGTTGACTTTTTCGAGTGCTTCTTCCACATATTTGAAGGTGGAGAGAATTTCGGGCTTACCATCTACCACAGCTACATTGTGTTCGAAGTGGGCTGAAGGCATTTTGTCTGCCGTCACGATGGTCCAGCCGTCGGAAAGTTGAATAACCCGCCGGGTACCCATGTTAATCATAGGTTCTATGGCGATCACCAGACCTTCCTTTATTTTGGAGCCATGTCCTCTTTTGCCATAGTTGGGCACTTCCGGCGATTCATGCATTTTCTTACCTAGTCCATGCCCTACCAGCTCACGTACCACTCCATATCCAAAGCTCTCCGTGTAATTTTGAATGGCATAGCCTATGTCACCCATTCTGTTACCTGCCACGGTCTGGGCTATTCCCAGGTAGAGGCTCTCTTTGGTGACTTTCAGGAGTTGTTTGATATCGTCGCTAACCTCACCCACAGCAAACGTATAGGCGTGATCACCATAATAGCCATTTTTCAGAGCGCCAATGTCCATGCCCACAATGTCCCCTTCCTGCAGGGGTCGGTTGGTAGGGATGCCATGCACCACTTGCTCATTGACTGAAGTAATAATGGTATTGGGATAATCATAAAGGCCCAGAAAACCTGGAACGGCTCCTGAATCTCTGATGTACTCTTCCGAGATCTTGTCCAACTCCAGTGGAGTGATGCCGGGCCGAATGTGCTCGGCCATAAGTGCCAGCGTTTTAGACACTATCAGTGCACTCTGCCGAATGAGTTCTATCTCTTCTTTGGACTTGTAATGGATCATATACCGTGAAAATGGGAGCACAAAAGTAATAAAAAAACCCTCCCGATAAAGGTGAGGGTTTTTTTGATTTGCTATATGAAAGTTATTTAAATAGGATTAAGATTTTGTCACACCTTCCAGTACTTCTTTGATGTCAACTCTTTTGCCATCTTTGAAAGACACGATGAAAGCGTCTTTAACACCCATTTCACGTAGGTATTTTTTGAAAGTATCAGCTTCCCAGTAGTCTCTGAATGCGCCGATGGTGAATTTGTTAAGGTTGCCATCTTTCTCCTGAGAGAAGTTTTTGGCCTGATCAAACTTGGCCAAATCTTTTTTGGCGTATGCCCCGATCTGTACTTTGAAAACCACACCAACGTTTTCGTTGATTCCGCCCTGATCCGCATTGGCTGGTACGGCTGGTCTTGTATTGGCCTCCGCCAGTTCATCTCTGAGTTTGGACACCTGAGCCTGATAGGATGAAATTTGCTCATCCTTGTCAGCCAATTTGTCATCTACACCAGCGAGCTCATTCTTGAGGCTGGCTGTTTGACTTTTAAGAGATTTATTTTCTTCTATAAGCACTTTGTACTGTTCTGGCTCCAGCGCTTTGATTCTCTTTTTCCACTCTTTTTGTTCGCTTTTCGACATTTGAGCTGAGGCGTTGAAACCTACAGTTACGAAAAATACCAGGAGTAATAATGTGACGATCCTTTTCATGTTTTAATCTATTGATTCATAATTAATTACATAACTAGTACTAAAGTACTAAAATAACTAAAAAAAACGCAAATTTTTATGATTTCAAGCTGCCAATCATATCTTCGGGTTTTACCCACTCATCGAACTGCTCGCTGGTGAGCAGACCCAGTTGAATCGCTGCTTCGCGAAGGGTAGAACCTTCTTTATGTGCTTTTTTCGCAATTTTAGCGGCATTTTCATAGCCAATATGAGTATTCAATGCCGTGACTAACATAAGGGAATTTTCTAGTTTTTCCTTAATCACCGGATAATTTGGTTCGATACCTATGGCACAATGGTCATTGAAAGATTCGCAGGCATCACCCAAAAGACGCGCGGAAGTGAGCAGATTGTAAACCATCATGGGTTTAAAGACATTCAACTCAAACTGTCCGTAGATGCCACCGGCAGATACCGCCACATCATTTCCGAGCACCTGAGCACATACCATGGTGAGGGCTTCACACTGCGTAGGGTTGACTTTACCCGGCATGATGGAGGAGCCCGGCTCGTTTTCGGGGATGGTGATCTCACCAATACCACTTCTGGGTCCGGAGCAAAGCATGCGAATGTCGTTACCGATTTTCATCAGGCTCACGGCCAGTTGTTTCAGGGCGCCATGGGTTTCTACGATGGCATCATGTGCGGCCAGCGCCTCAAATTTGTTTTCGGCAGTGACAAATGGAAGCCCGGCATTCTGTGCTATTTTTTGAGCTACCAGCACGTCGTAACCTGCAGGCGTGTTGAGGCCTGTGCCTACTGCCGTACCTCCCAGTGCCAACTCACTGAGGTGTTCCAGCGTGTTATTGAGTGCCTTTAAGCTGTGATCAAGTTGTGATACATAGCCAGAGAATTCCTGACCCAGGCTCAGCGGGGTAGCATCCATAAAGTGGGTACGCCCGATCTTCACCACATGTTGGAATGCGTCAGACTTGGCCTTGAGTGTGTCTCTTAGTTTTTTCACCCGAGGCACGGTGTGCTCCACTACTATTTTGTAGGAAGCGATGTGCATGGCCGTAGGAAAGGTATCATTGGATGATTGACTTTTGTTGACATCATCATTGGGGTGAATGAATTTCTTCTCGTCACTCAGTTTACCTCCGTTCAGCACGTGTGCCCGGTTGGCGATCACCTCGTTGCAGTTCATGTTGGACTGTGTGCCGGATCCGGTCTGCCAAATGACCAAAGGGAACTGATCATCCAGCTGACCTGTGAGGATTTCATCACAGACTTTACCGATCAAATCGGATTTCTCTTTGGGCAGTACACCCAGTTCCAGATTGGCCTGGGCAGCAGACTTTTTCAGGATAGCAAAAGCCTGAATGATCTCCAGAGGCATGAGCATGTTAGCACCTCCTATTTTGAAGTTTTCTCTGGATCGTTGTGTCTGGGCTCCCCAGTACTTGTCAGCAGGGACTTGTACCTCCCCCATTGTGTCGTGTTCTATGCGAATCTCCATGTTTTGAGAATGTGTTTTCAATGAAATGACTTAGACAAAATTAACACAAACTTGCTGACGTTTGCCCGTAAATAGAACTGAATTGTCTCTTTGCCGTTTTAGTAGTAGGTTTGCGTAGTTTAGAATTATTCTAAATAGATGAAAAGCACAAAAGTTCTCATTTCTGACTTTCAGTTTCTAACAAGAGCAGGACTCATTCACCTCATTGGAGAGAAGGAGGAGTTTGAGCTATTGGGTACTGTGGAAGAGCCCGAAAATCTGCTGGGTGCTGTCTTATCACACCATCCGGATGTGCTCCTGATGGACTATAAAAGTCAGGACCCGGTGCTCCTTTCTTTATTGAAGCAAGTAGTCAATTCTCAGGCGACCAATGTATTGATCATTACCAACGAAGATAACCGTCAGGCGATCAAGGACCTGTTGGAGTTGGGGATCAAAGGGATAGTGACGAAGAATTGCAGCCGTCAGGAGATTTTAAACGCCATTGAATCGGTGGCGCTTAACACCCGCTTTTACTGCAACAGAATTCTGGACTTGCTGGTGGAGGAAGATAAGCGAGCTCGCGAGAATAATTGTGAACCCACGGAGCTGTCACCCAGAGAATACGAGGTGCTGAACCTGATTACGAAAGGATACCGAACGGCGGATATAGCTGAAACGCTGCATCTGAGTGTTCACACGATCAATTCACACAGAAAGAATATTCTCAAGAAACTCAACCTTAAATCACCAACGGAACTTATCGTCTATGCCATGGAAAGTGGACTGGTCAAAGTATGATATAAGTCATGACATTTCACTAGAAATCGCTATTGCTAAAGCCGGAATACCTCAGTTATTTTGCAACCAAATAATATGCTGACACTAGATACCCTAAAAACCAACCAAAGTGTGACCATCAAAGCCCTTACTCAAAATGGGCTTACCTCTAAGCTGATGGATATGGGGATGTATCCGGGTAAATCTGTGCAGATAGTTTTTAGGGCTCCTTTTGGAGGCCCCATCGCCGTGGATCTGGATGGCTACACGCTCTCGCTAAGAATAGACGAGGCATCACTTGTAGAGGTGGAATAAGATGAAAATTGCATTGGTTGGGAATCCCAACTCAGGTAAAACTTCTGTTTTTAATCAACTCACCGGTCTCAATCAGAAGATCGGAAATTTCCCTGGGGTGACCGTGGATAAGAAATCGGGTATCCTCAAGCGATCACATACTCCCCACGAAATCATAGACCTGCCGGGCATCTACAGCCTCTATCCCAAGACGCAGGATGAGCAGGTGGTATACGATATCCTGGGCAATCAGCAGCACGCGGATTATCCTGACCGGATTGTGGTGGTGGTGGATGCTTCTAACCTGGAGCGAAACCTCCTGCTTTTTACTCAGGTGCTGGACATGGGTGTGCCTGTGACCATGGCGCTGAACATGACCGACATTGCGGACAAGAAAGGGTTGGTGATAGATACCGAAAAGCTCAGCGAGTTATTGGGAGGAGTACAAATAGTGCGGATAGTGGCTCGGACAGGGGTGGGCATTAATGAATTGGTAGACGAAATAATCAGTCATAAACCTCATCAGGCGTCTCAGCCATTTTTGGGTGGAGAGTTTGACAAAGGACAGTTTCTGATCACTGATAACACTGAACAAAAAACGAGGGTAGAGAAGCGCTACCGAAAGATTACACAGATCTTGAAGTTTGTTGTGAAACAAAAGCCTGTCAGGAAATCAATCATCAACCGCCATAGGGCAGTGGATCGTGTGCTGACGCATCCGGTTTTTGGCTATTTGATTTTCCTTGGCATTCTATTAATGATTTTCCAGGCGATTTACGCCTGGGCGGAGTGGCCAATGGATCTTATCGACACGCTTTTCTTGTCCATGAGCAAGTGGGTGAAAAACACCTTGCCGGAAGGCCTTCTCACGAATCTCATAGCCGAAGGAATCGTTCCCGGGCTGGGAGGTGTGGTGATTTTCATCCCGCAGATCACCTTGCTTTTCGGGTTCATTTTTATCCTGGAAGAAACGGGCTATATGAGCCGGGTGGTTTTTATTCTGGACAGATTCATGCGTCCATTTGGACTCAATGGAAGAAGTGTGGTTCCGCTCATATCGGGTGTGGCATGTGCCATTCCGGCCATTATGGCTACTCGCACCATTGACAATTGGAAGGAGCGCCTGATCACCATTATGGTCACACCACTGATGAGCTGTTCTGCTCGCTTGCCGGTTTACACCCTCTTGATTGCTCTGGTGGTGCCGGATACATTTATAGGACCTTTTAATCTCAAAGGCCTTGTACTGCTTGGTCTATACCTCATAGGTTTGGTGGCGGCATTGCTCATTGCGTTGATCTTTAAGTTTTTCATCCAGACCAAAGAGAAGAGCTTTTTGGTGATGGAGTTGCCGCTTTACAAAATGCCCAGATGGAATAATCTGGTGATCACCTTATGGGAAAAAGTAAGACTTTTCGTATTTGATGCCGGCAAAGTCATTTTTAGCATTTCCATTATCCTTTGGGTGTTGGCTTCCTTTGGGCCGGGTGACCGGATAGAGGAGGCAGTTGCTGCTATCCCCGAACCCACCTCTGAGGTGAGCCAGGAGGAGTTTGAGCAGCAGGTAGCTTCAGTGAGTTTGGCCAATTCTTACATTGGTATTTTGGGGCATGCCATTGAGCCGGTGATCAGACCTTTGGGATACAACTGGCAGATTGGCATTGCGCTTATCACCTCATTTGCTGCGCGTGAAGTCTTCGTGGGCTCTATGGCCACCATCTATAGTGTGGGCGAAAACTTTGATACGGAGCGAACCCTCCTGGAGCGGATGCGGTCTGAAAAAAATAGTTTGACAGGTAGGCCGGTTTACACTTTGGCTTCAGGTTTATCACTGATGATCTTTTACGCCTTTGCCATGCAATGCATGAGTACACTGGCGATTGTGTTGCGTGAAACTAAAAACTGGAAATATCCATTGATACAATTAGTTTACATGACCGGGTTGGCCTATGTCGCTGCATTGATCACTTATCAATTGCTGAAATGATACAGACAGTCCTTGTAATCGCGCTTTTTCTGGCTGCAGCCTTCTGGCTGGGCAGAAAGCTTTATCTGAACTTCTCTGGTAAGCAGAGCCCCGGCTGTGAAAAGTGTGCTGCCAAGGAGCTCGCCCGACGCTAATTTCCTCACTACTTCTAGTGATTCATTTGACTATCCATAGCTATTGATTGCTGTGGTTTTTACCTCCAATTTTGCTATTAAGAATTATTCTAAATAATGATTCAAGAAAGTAACGAGCAGCAGAGCAATTTTTTCAATCCTTTTGAAGGCAAAAGCCTCATGGGGGGGGAAGAGTGCGTATTCAAAAAATGCTGTAAGAAGTACAAGAAAAAAGGTCGCCACTGTAAAAAGTGTCCCAAAATATGAGTGAGGTCTTGGTGAGAAGGGAAGAGATGATTTTTGAAACGGAAAATGGGTCGCTGAGTCAAAGTGATGCGACCGAGCGGTTTCAGCTGGCCTTTCATCAGGAGGAACTTTCTTTTCGGGTCTGTGAGTTGATCACCTTCAAACGAAAGCTTCAGGCCATTGACCTCCCGGCGATGCTAATGAGTGAAAACCAGGATGTAGAAGTACTCCACATGCCTCATTGCGATCGTCTTTTTGTGCTGACTATTCAGAACATACTGGAGCTCAAGGAGCTGCTGGCAGGCGCATTTGCCATGCTGGAACTGAACAGCGTAATCCACAGACAGCTGGTGAGAAGACCACTTTAGACTCATTTTAAATTAGCCTTCTTTATGGTAATTGGGGGCTTTTGTAGTTCTTTTACACCCGAATTAAATTTTTGCGACCATGAAAGACATCCTGAGAAGACACTCGGTATTGAAAGAGGACATTGTCAATACCATCAATAAGCAAATTAAAATGGAAGCTCAGTCTTCTGCTGCTTACCTGGCCATGGCTGCCTGGTGCGATACCCGTGGCTATGACAACTGTGCGGCTCATTTTTTCAAGCAGTCTGACGAGGAGCGAAAACACCAGATGAAGTTTTTTCGATACCTGACCGATATGGAATGTGATGCTATTTCACCCTCTGTAGGTGAGTCTCAGCATGAGTTTGCTTCCCTCAGGTCTGTGTTTGAGACAGCTTTGGAAATGGAAATAGCGGTGACGGATTCTATCCACGACATGGTACGCGTCTGCAGAAAGGAAGGCGATATCGCTACTGAAGAGTTTCTAAGATGGTTTGTGCAGGAGCAAATCGAAGAGGAATTTGTAGCCAGAAGAACATTGGAGCTTTTTGACGTTTTGGGTGAAGATAAGATTGCCCTGGGAATGATCGAGGAGCGGGTGCTCACCATCGAGTACAGTGCTGAAGGATAAAATTGAATAATCAATAAGATAATAAAAGGAGAATCAGTGACGGTTCTCCTTTTTTTTATTTCACTACTTTAAGGGAGGTATCACTAAACCTGGTATCACTACCCATAGGAGCCGTAACTAGTTTTAATGAGTCTAAAAACCCTCATCACTAGCGATTGACAGAGAGCGTTGATCGGGCCACATTTGCGTTGTTGTTTAGAATGATTCTAAATAATCAGGTAAATGAAAAAACTCTTACTCTATATAGCACAGGTTTTAATCACTTTCACCGTCCTCGCCCAGTCTTATCAGGTGCAGGGGATCGTGACCGATGAAGCAGGTGAAGGGATACCCGGAATAACGGTGACCATCAAGGGAACCGGATCAGGTGTATCTACAGACCTCTATGGTTCTTTCTCGCTCCCACTGATGGGCCAATCTATACTGGTTTTTTCAGGGATTGGATTCGAATCCACGGAGCAGCAGGTGGACAGATCAACCACTACATTGAAGATTAAACTCAGGTCAAGTACCACGGAGCTTAGTGCGGTACAGGTCATCGGTAAGTCCGAGCATACAGAAACGCGAGAGCAGCCTTTTGCTGTGTCGGTGGTGGATGTGAAACCTCTGAAAGTACAAAACCTGGATGTCAATCAGATTCTTGGGACAGTATCGGGTGTGAGGATTCGCGAGCAGGGAGGAATGGGCTCCGGTTTCGATTTTTCACTCAATGGCTTTACCGGCAAGCAGGTGAAGTTCTTTCTGGACGGCATACCTATGGACAACTTTGGTTCATCTCTGTCGCTGAATAACATCCCTGTCAACATGATCACCGGGATAGAGGTATATAAAGGGGTGGTACCAGTACACCTCGGTTCAGACGCTTTGGGAGGAGCGGTGAATGTCACCACTGACCAGAATGTTCGAAATTATCTCAATGCCTCTTATGCTATTGGGTCATTCAATACCCACCGGGCATCAGTACTGGCCAGGTATACAGAACCCCGCACAGGCCTTTCTTTCAATGCCAATCTGTTTTTGAACTACTCTGACAACAACTATATGATGCGGGATGTGGAAGTGCCCAGATCCGATGGTTCGGGAAAGCTGGACACGGTGGATGTGAGGCGTTTTCATGATGCCTATCAATCACAAACGGCCCAGTTGGAATTAGGGGTGGTCAATAAACCATTTGCCGATCGACTGTTTGTGGGATTGATCGCATCCGGCAATGAAAAGGAGGTACAAACAGGCCTGAACATGCAGGATGTGTTTGGGGAAGTGATGACCACCGATCAGGTACTCATTCCTACATTCAAGTATAGAAAGTCTGATCTTTTCGTGACGGGACTGGACCTGCGGGCATATGCCATGTACAACCGGAGAAAAGCCGTGCGGGCAGACACAAGTTCACGAACCTACAACTGGTATGGGGAATACAGCACCCGGATCAATAATGCCGGAGAATTCTCCTATAACAAATCTCTCTTTAGCTATGACGATGAGTCCTACCTGGCTACGGCCAATCTGAGCTACCAATTGGGCAAGAATCATTCGGTTTCGGTCAATCACACGTTTAGTCAATTTTCCAGGGTAGGTAAAGATCCGATGCGTGACCTCAGTGAGGTGCCCTTTACCACCCCAAATACCATCACCAAAAACATCTCAGCGCTTTCTTACAGCCTGAGTCTGATGGATGATCAATGGAAGACGTCCGTTTTCACCAAGGCTTTTATGATGCACTCCAGTACCCAGGTGGAGAGTGAAGATACGGATGAGTTTGAAGAATATAATATTCAGTTCTTACTCAACGGCTATGGCGTAGCCTCTACCTATTTTGTGACGCCCTGGGCACAGGTGAAGCTTTCGTATGAAAATACCTACCGACTGCCAGAAGGTGAAGAGATGTTTGGAAATGGCCTGACAGTGCTTCCCAATACTACTCTGGAACCCGAGCAAAGTAATAACTACAATGCGGGCATTTTGGTGAGCAAAGTATTCAAAGACCACTCCATTCGGTTTGAAGGAAACTACCTCTACCGTAAAGCGTCCAATTTTATAAGACTTGACGCCTCACAGCCTCGAAACTCTAATTATGTCAACCAGGCGAAAGTCAACCTCACCAGCATAGAGGGAGGAATTCAATATACTTATAGGCGTCTGCTTAACCTGGGGATCAACGTCACCAAGCAAAAGAACATCAATGCAGATGAAAGTGACCGCCTTTTTAAAGACGACCTGCCCAATCAGCCTTTCCTCTTTGGGAATATCACGGCCGGGGTTCAATTCCACCATGTGGGATTAGAAGATAGTCGGCTTTCTATCAACTGGCTCTCTCTTTTTGTGGATCAGTTTTACTGGAAATGGCCAAGTCAGGGGACCAAAAAATACAAGTATGACATTCCCCGGCAGCTTTCGCACAACCTGGCATTGTCCTATGCATTCGACGAAGGAAAATACAGTGCCTCACTGGCCTGCAACAACATCACCAACACCATAGTGTATGACAACTTCGCCATGCAAAAGCCCGGGCGATCTTTCAGCCTGAAGCTGAGCTATTTTCTATCCAACTGATCATTTTAAAAACATAAATAAACAGAACAATGAAGAATATCAAACTAAGTGTGTGGGCCCTTTTGAGCTCATTTTTTATCCTTTCGACTACCTCTTGCGAGCCAAATGATGAGCCTGATCCTGATGGGGGTGAAGAAGGTTGGTCAGGCTACGTGGTGGGCCTGCGGGCCACAGAGGGAGATGCCTCTGCAGACTATATCGTATCGGTGGATGACCTGATGTCGGGAGTGATCACTTCAGAGGGTCAGGGCATAGAACAGTCTGGTTGGTCATACTACACTGCTGTAGGTGACAACTATCTTTCGATTGGCTATACCCTCAATGAGTGCATCGGGTATAAGGTGGATGCCGGGGAATTGTATTTAAACTCAAAGTTTGTATTTGAAAGAATAGACTGTGTAGGTCCCCTGGAGGGAGATTCGTTTCTGGCCATTGGTGCTCCTTGGGGCGGGGGTTCATATGACTGTCAGTTGCAAGTGGTAGACGCAGGGGATGTGGCCATCACGAAGACCGTGAAACACCCGATTTACGAATCCTACTTTTATGTGGATTCTTTGGATGAAGAGGTGCGGCTCAACGCCTGGCCTACCAGCACTCACCTGGCTGGTGACAAATTATACGTGTCTTTCTATCCTCTACACGGAACCTCCTGGGAGACCCCGCTGGTGGATAAGGCTTACGTGACGGTGTATTCCTATCCGGGATTAGAGTATATCAAAACTTTTGAGGATGACCGAACGAGCCCAATTGGCTATTACGGTGGCCAGCCGTCTCTCGTGACCACTGAGAGTGGGGACATTTACACCATCTCGTCTTCGTCTTATTTCGCAGGATTTACACATGTGAGTCAACCCTCCGGAGTGCTCAGAATCAAGGCTGGTGCCACGGAGTTTGATCAGGATTATTTCTTTAATGTGGAGGAGGATTATGGATACAAAATACAAAATGCAGTGTATGCTGGTGGCGGGAAGGCTGTGGCCAGAATTTCTGACCCTGAGAATGATACTAGCCGGGAGGTGCAGTGGGCTGGATTTGGAAATTTTGACGTGATGGAAGTCGCGGTAATCGACCTTGAAGCCAGGACTTTGACCAGGGTGTCAGAAATCCCGGTGCACGCAGGACAGTATCAGACGCCTTACCTGGTGGAAGACGGCAAAGTATACATGTCCATCAGACAAAATGAAACCGGAAAAGCCTATGTCTACCGAATAGATCCGGAGACAGCCACCGCCGAACGTGGTGCCGAAATAGACGGTATTGAGCTTCAGGGCATTTTCAAGCATAATTAATTATTCTAAAAAAGAGCCCATGGGAGACTCCCTGGGCTCATACCTTTTTTCAAATCTTATGAAACAATCAAAAACAATACTTACTCTGGTTCTGGTGATGATGGCATGCGCCCAGTCCTTTGCGCATTACATGTGGCTGGAGACCTCCGAGTCTGGTGAGTTGGGCAAGGCCCATGCGGTAAAAGTGTTTTTTGGCGAATATACCTATGGCGTTGTGGAGGACCCTTCTGGGGAGAATTTTGCAGCAGTCAAAAACTTCAAACTGTCAGTGGTGACCCCATCTGGCCTGAAACATGAAATCAAGACATCAGTCAAAGGGGATGCTTTTGAAGGAATTTTTACTCCTACTGAAAAGGGCACTTACACCGTCACTTTGAACAATGACGAGATCGAGGTGATTGATTACACCCAGTATGATTTTGGGGTTTTTAAGACCCACTATCACTCCACTGCCAGGGTGGTAGTGGGTGGCGAAAGTACAGAGACCAAAGCCACAAACGACAAAGGTCTGGTACTGGTGAACTGCGCCACGGATAAAGCGGATGTAGGTGCCGAAGTGGTAATCAAAGTCCTGTACCAGGGGAAACCCCTGGTCGAGCAGGAAGTAGCCATTTATGTGGCTGATCTCTGGAGCAAGAAGCTTACTACGGACGAGAACGGGCAGGTGAGATTTGATTTACCCTGGGCTATCAGATATACCATAGAGGCTACCAAAAAAGAGGAGGTACCTGGCACGTATCACGGTGAGAAATATGAATTTATCTGGCATTGTGCCACGTATGCCATATCACTTTGATGAGGATGATTACGCTGAGTTTCCTATTCACCATTCTGGGTTTTTGGGCTTGTTACAAAACCTCCCGGAGAGTAGCACTTGCCGTGCTCAATAGACGACCCGAATCCGGGCAATCTAATCAGACCAGAGGACTTTCCTTTGGTTCAATAGGATTGCTGGTGGGCTTTGTGCTTTGTGTACTTAGTTATGGTTTAGGGTCTGGTTTGTTTGTCTTTTTAATCCTGCTGATCATTGTCTCCAGCCTGGTCATTTTACTGGCACCACTGGGCTACATCAACGGAAGGAATATAGCGGTTGTCACCCTTTTGTCAGCCCTTATAGAAATCACGCTCTGATGCCAGCTCATAAAAAACATCTGACAAAATCATTTCACCAGCGCTTTGCCAAAATCACTGCCGGTTTTGTGGGAGGCTACGCGGTTACCGTGAGTTTGTTCATGGCGCTTTCACTTTGGTGGGATCGGGCCGGAGTAATGGTGACTTTGATTTTCGGAGGGTTTATACTCTGGGCCGGGTTGATGATTGTTGCTTTTTTATTCAGAAATGGCTGGCTGGCCTGGCTCCTTTATCTCCTTTTGGCTGTTGTTTTTTCTGCTGTTTTTTGTTTCAATCAATATACCCTGCCCCTATGAGCAACCGCATCTATAATGTGCTTTTTCATACCCATACGGTGAGCGGGCTCGTCATCAGTGTGGCACTTTATGTGATCTTTTTTGCGGGCTCCATCAGTTTTTTTAGGGATGATATCATAGCATGGGAGCGCAATCAGCCCATCAAAGCCCAAACACAGATGAAAGCTGATTTTGATCGGATTCTGGACACTTTAGCCATGAGGTACGGTGATCTCAGGGGTCGTACCATTAATATCCGGCAGCCACATCAGGAGCGTAATGTGGCTGTTACTATTGAACCTTCTCAGGATACATCAGCCACTGAAAGTGTCAGAAGGAGCGTTTACACATATTTGGATACGAAGACCTATGAGGAGGGCACCTACTACTCCACCTATACACTGGGCGAGTTTATTTATCGGTTACACTTCTTTGCACAGATCCCCTACCCATACGGCTACCTGCTTTCAGGTTTTGTGGCCTTCTTTTTCTTGTTTGCGATCGTCACCGGGCTCATTATTCATTGGAAAAAGATTGTGAGTAATTTCTACCTGTTCAGACCTTGGGCCAAACTCAAAACTGTCTGGACCGACGCTCATACCGCATTGGGCTTTATCGGGCTGCCCTTTCAGTTTATATTTTCAGTAACAGGCGCAGTACTGATTATCGGTACCACCATCATGTTGGGTCCGGCCAGTTCGTTGATCTACAACAATGATCGGGATCTGATGTACCGCGAACTTCTGGATCAGCCCCTACCTCCAGCCTTTGCCAATCATCCGGTTGATTTTGATCAGAGTCTGAACGAACTGGTCAAACGGGCCCAATCTTCCTGGAACGATGCAGTTTTGGGCAGGCTTTGTATTCAGAACTACGGTGATGAAAGCATGAAAATTTTGGTGGAAGCCAGGCCTCAAACCAGGGGTGCGCTGCTGGGGCTGGGAAGGGCTACTTTCGATAAGTCTGGGGTACTGATTGACCAAACAGATGAAGAATCCATTAACTATATCGTCGGAGTGGATCAAATGATGCGCAGGCTCCATTTTGGAGATTTTGGCGGGTATGGTCTTAAGATCATCTACTTTGTTTTTGGGATCATTACTTGTTTTGTGATTCTTTCTGGTGTGTTACTTTGGGTAGAAGCCCGTGACAGAAGGAGCACAGTGCCCTGGAAGAGAAATGCCAACCAGTGGGTTGCCAGCATTTTTGTGGCGATCTCGCTCAGCATGTATCCGTCCATAGCATTGTTGTTCAGCATGGTCCGGTTGGTACATGATGCGGGTGACCTTGCGCCGCATGTGTTTATATATAGCATGTTTTTCACTTCCTGGCTGATACTGAGTATCGGCTTTGCCATATGCCGAAACAATTATCTGACAAGCAAATACTGTTTGCTTCTGGGCTCCATTTTGGGTTTTGCCATTCCAGTTGTGAATGGGATGGTTACCGGAAACTGGATGTGGTATACTTATAATGTTCAGCAACTACAGATTTTTGTGGTAGATGCTTTTTGGTTCATTACATCGCTCATTTCCCTGTTGGTTTTTTTGAGGTTAAAAACAAGACAGCCAGACCCCCTTTTGGAAAAGGAAGCCCCGGGTGAAGTGCGTGAGTTGGTTGAGGCCAGTGCGTTTTGATCATGGGTACCATCGAGGACTTTGACCGAATACTTCTGGCTCTGCAGGAACAGATTCAAAATAACCCTGCAGATCGTGAACGCATTTTGACCGATTTCGTCCGGACCACTCCATGTCCATACCTGCAAAACCGCCTGAAGGCAAGTGGTCTCACTAGTTCTAGGGATTCATAACTAGGGGTAGTGAAATTGTATTTTGCCTATCACTAGCGATTGAAAGCCGACTCCATTTGGCACATCTTTGCACTTATTTAGAATTAGTCCAAATAAAGTGTGATCAACAAAATGAATAAACTAAATACGATTTTATTAATATCAGGGGCCCTTTTGGCAGGCGCTCTAAGCTCATGTAACGAAGGAGATGATGACGTGTCTCTGGAGATTCCTTCCACCTATGAGTTTACCAGGGATGGAGCTTCCACTGTGGATTATTCCGGTCAGACTGCAAGACTGGATATGTTAGCAGAGCTGAAGGCCTATATTGGTACGGCCAATGACGGAGCAGTGCTATCTGAGGAGGTTCTCCTGGACATGTTTGCCAATGAAAACAATCCTTTTTCTAGTGCAGAACTCAATGAGAGTGGCAAGCAGCTAAAGGATAAAACATTCGCTGCGGACGTTACATTTTTCAGCAGTATTCTGGCTTCTGCTGCATCGGCCAGTGCTTCAGAAACAGGCGCTTCTCAAGGAAAGGCGGGTCTTATCTCCAGAGGAGCAGACAGGCAGATTTTGGTAGATGAAAAAGGCTGGGAATATACGCAGTTGGTGGAAAAGGGCCTTATGGGAGCAACGTTTCTCAACCAGATCTACAACAGCTATTTGACGGACGCCAAAATTGGCAATGGTGTAGAGAATACAGAGCTGGAAGCTGATAAAAACTATACTGCCATGGAACACCACTGGGATGAAGCCTTTGGTTACTGGGGTGTGAATCCCGAATTTGATGTGGATGGCGAAAATCGGTTTCTGGGCAATTATACATATGGGAGAGAAAGCTATCTCGGAAGTGCGACTAAGCTAAGGGATGCTTTCCTGAAAGGTAGAACGGCGATAGTCAACAAGGCTTATGAGATCAGAGATGAGCAAAGGGATATTATCTACGCTGAGTTTGAGCTGATAGCAGCTGCCACAGCCATCCATTATATCAATGAAAGCATTGCCGATTTAAGCGGAGATGATCAAGGCTCATTATTTCATCATGCATCAGAAGGCTACGGTTTTGCCATGGCTCTTAAATACAGCCCTTACAAGCAGATAACCACTGAGGAGCTGAATGAAGTGCTGAATGCTGGCTTTGGTACAGATGGCGACTTCTGGACAATTTCGGTGACTAGCTTGAACAATGCCAAGAACATTTTGGCCACTGCTTATCCGGCTTTGACCGATATTGCGGACGAGTTATAAATGAAGCCGTTACCAGGCGCACATTATAAAACAAAATGAATAGATGAGATTATTGACATTGGTTTTTCTGGCACTGGCCATGCTGACTTCCTGTACTTCAGATAAAGATCCATTCGGCAAAATGAATGATTTTGATCAGGGACCGATGTTGGAAAACCTTGCCAATAATCTCATTGTACCTTCCTACCTCGGGTTGAGAGACCAAACAAAAAGTTTGAAAGAGGCTATTGCAGATTACCGCAGTGCCCCAACCGTAGAGACCCTCACAGCGGCACGTGAGGCACTCAAATTTGCAAGGCTGGCCTGGCAGCAATGCAGTCCTTATCAGTTTGGCCCTTCAGAGTCCAATGGCTTGTCTGGGATTCTCAACATTTATCCGGTAGACACCCTCAAAATCAATCGCAATATCGAAAACGGAGCAGATGATCTGACGACCCTCTCCAACGCGGATGCCCGTGGATTTCAGACATTGGGATACCTGCTCTACCGACCTGGACTGAGCGATGAGGAATTGATTTCTGCGACCTTAGCGCCAGATCGCCTGTATGCGGACCAGGTGGCGCTTCTTATCGAGGAGGCCTCATCAACGGTTTATAATGAATGGGCTCCAGAGGGGGGAAATTACATAGGTACGTTTACCAGCGAAGATGCTTACGGTGTGAACGTGGGAAGTTCGGTGGGTAAATTGATCAACGCCATGAACCTGGACTTTGAGCGAAATACCCGTGATGGGAAAATTGGAATTCCGGTTGGAATCCGATCTTTGGGTGAGCCCATCCCTCATGCATGTGAAGCCTATTATGCCGGGTACTCTGTAGAACTCTTCAAGGCCAGCATTGCCGCCTATTACACCCTTTATAAAGGTGCTGAAGATGTGGGACTGGACGATTATCTTCAGGCCATTGAGGCTACCACTACTCAAAATGAGGATTTGTCTGTGCGAATCGACACCCAGTTCAAAGCGCTGATAGAGGCAGGAAATATGCTGGAAGATCCCCTTCCTGCTCAGATTGCTAGCGATCAGGTGACCGTACAAGCGGTGTTTGCAGAAATGCAACGCCTGGCTGTCCTTTTCAAAACAGACATGGCGTCCTCGCTTGGTGTGGTGATCACTTATCAGGACAATGATGGGGACTAATGTTAGCGCCTAAAGCCTTACTGGCAGAGCGGCTAATCACCGGGAAGGTTTCCATTGCACCGTTGGTCACCTTCAGGATCCTGTTTGGTTTGCTAATGTTTGCATCCATTGTCCGTTTTTGGGCTTACGGCTGGATTCATCAATTATACATTGCTCCCAAAGTTTACTTTCCTTTTTTACCCGGTGTTGAGCCGTTGCCCGGAGTGGGGATGTATGTGGTTTTCTCCGTCATGTCCATAGCAGCTGCAGGTATTGCGTTGGGCTGGTTTTATCGCATTTCCACCACTGCTTTTTTTGTGCTTTTTACCTATGTAGAGTTGATTGATAAAACCAATTACCTCAACCACTACTACTTCGTGAGCCTGGTGGCTTTTTTGTTGATATGGATTCCAGCCCATGGCGATTTTTCCCTGGATGTAAGGCGGGGCACTCGTAGACCAACAGATCAGGTACCTGTGGGTTTCTTGAATTTGCTGAGGTTTCAGCTGGTGGTGGTTTATTTCTTTGCAGGCCTGGCCAAAATCAATTCGGATTGGCTGCTGAAGGCCCAACCAATGAAAATGTGGTTGTCAGCAAATGCCTACCGTCCGGTACTGGGTACCTTATTGCGTTATAAGGTTACCGCCTATCTATTTAGCTGGTTTGGGATGGTGTATGACCTGTCCATCCCGTTTTTCTTATCCCTAAAAGCGACACGCCGGGTCGCCTTTTTCTGTGTAGTGGTCTTTCACCTGATGACCTGGTGGCTTTTTCCCATTGGGATGTTTCCATTTATCATGATCGGTCTCACCACAGTTTTCTTCAGTCCTGGGCAGCATCTAAAGGTGCTTACCATCCTTAAGTCCCTTTTTAGGTGGCAGGTCAGACCAGAGGTGCGGCCTACCGCAATCTCTCATCCATTACTCAAGCTGTTTGCCGTTTTTATCGCACTGCAAGTATTGATACCTCTTCGATATCTCTCTTATCCTGGTGACGTGTTTTGGAACGAAGCGGGGTACAGATTTTCATGGCGCGTGATGCTCATGGAGAAAGCGGGTAGTGCCACCTACTATGTGCGCGATAGGGATACCGGCCAGCAATCTATGGTGGCAAACTACGAACACCTGACCCCCCAACAGGAAAAAATGATGGCTACTCAACCGGATATCCTCGTGCAATATGCCCACTATCTGCACGATCACTATGAGGAACTGGGAATGACTGACCCTATCGTGACTGCAGAAGTGTTCGTTACGCTCAATGGACAGCCCAGCAGGCGTTTCATCAGCCCTGAGATTGATTTGAGCAAAGAGTCCATCATTGGAAGTTATTCCCTGGTAGCACCTCTCTATCACTAGTTCTAGTGAGTGCTCCCTAGGTTTAGTGAGTCCCCTTTTGCCTATGACTAGCGATTGAATCACGTGCTTAATACCCCGACCTTTGCGCTTATTTAGAATTAGTCCAAATAGATAGCGGAATTTATTGACGCTATGTCAGCTTGGAAAAATGAGATGGTAGCACTGAGGGACATATGGAGATTAGGGGTCACACTGGCTTTTTTGGTGGTGGCTTGTTCTGCCATGTCTCAGCGTGTGTCCGGAGTAGTCACCAATGAGGCAGAGGAGCCAATGGAAGGGGTGATGATTTTCCTGGAAGGCTCATCTTTAAAAACCACAACGGACGCTAAAGGGTATTTTGAGCTCAGTGATTTGGGTGACGTGGATTATAGGATTGTAGCATTTTTTCCTGAATACCAAACAGATTTTCTGGATGTAAAGGCAGGTGCGGAAAATACTACCATTAGGTTCAGGCTGAAGCCAATGAGTCAGGAGCTTGAGTCAGTAGTGGTGGAAAATACCCGATCAGAAACCATGGGTATTAGCTGGCTCCAGTCTGTGAGCGGAGCAGCCATTTATGAAGCCAAGAAAACAGAGCTCATCAAGGTTGGTGGGTTGATAGGTAACAAAGCAGCCAATGTGGGGCGTCAGGTCTATGCACAGGTACCCGGCTTGAATATTTGGGAAAGCGATGGTGCGGGGATCAATCTGGGTATTGGCGGACGAGGACTCAACCCCAACCGCACGTCCAATTTCAATGTGCGACAAAATGGTTACGACATTTCCGCAGACGCCTTGGGCTATCCAGAGAGTTATTACACGCCACCAGTGCTCGCGCTGGACAAAATCGAGGTGGTGCGCGGTGCTGCCGGGCTGCAGTATGGAACACAGTTTGGTGGGATGCTCAATTTTGATTTTAAAGAGGGCCCCAGGGATAAGAAAATCGAATTGACCTCTGCCCAGACACTGGGCTCATTTGGCTTGTTCAATACTTTCAACAGCCTGGGAGGTACCGTGGGGAAGGTGAACTATTACACTTTTTACCAATACAAGCACAGTGAGGGCTGGCGGCCCAATTCTCAGCAGGATCAGCACAACCTTTTTGCGTCGGTTACTTATGACTTCACACCCTTTCTGAGTGCTAAGCTCGAACATACCCACATGACCTATCTGGCCCAGCAACCAGGTGGACTTACGGACATTGAGTTTTATCAAAACCCACAGCAGTCCAAGCGCGCTCGCAACTGGTTTGATGTGGGCTGGGACCTTACCGCTATGGAGTGGAACTACCGCTATTCTTCTAGCCTGAAGTTTAACAACAAAACCTTTATGCTGGGCGCCAACAGGTATGCCGTGGGTAATCTGGAAAGGATAGATCGGCCAGATGATCCGACAGAAAATCGCAACCTTCTGAAAGACGAGTATCACAATTGGGGCAATGAGTTCCGAACAATCTATCACTATAACCTCTTGGGTCAAAAATCGGTTTTGCTAGTGGGTAACCGACTGTATTTTGGTAAGACACTAAGAGAACAAGGGGAAGGAGACAATGGCTCAGGTCCTCATTTTGAATTTGAAAACAAGGAGGAGCCCGGGGAGTCTGATTTTACCTTTCCGAGCAGGAATGTGGCATTTTTTGCAGAGAACATATTCAATCTCACACCCAGACTGAGCGTTACCCCGGGAATCCGGTATGAATACATTCGCACGGATGCGAAAGGTTACTACTACGACCGCAGAGAGGACCTGGCCGGTAACGTGATCTATGAGGAGAAAGTAGAGGAGGACAAAAGTAAGCCCAGGTCATTCGCGCTGATGGGGGTTGGGATCAGTTACAAATACAGCGAGACCGTGGAGGTTTATGGCAATTTTTCACAGAATTTCCGAGCCATCAATTTCAATGATATTCGGGTGGATAACCCGTCACTAAAGGTGGATGAGAACATAGATGATGAGAGTGGATACAACCTTGACCTTGGGATCAGAGGGGCCGAGGCTGGTAAGTTTAGGTACGATGTTTCATTGTTTTATTTATCCTATCAGGGGCGCATTGGCAATGTATTGCGGACTGAGCCTGATCCACGGTTTAATAATCTGGTAGATCGTACTTTTCGGTATCGTACCAATGTTGCGGATGCAGGCATCCTAGGGCTGGAGAGCTACATAGAAGCGGATTTGTTAAAGCTCTTTTCTATTCCGGCAGAAAAGAGCACAGTGACCACTTTTCTGAATTTCGCGATGATCTCATCGCGCTATATGAACAATGATGAGGCGGGTATTGAAGGTAACAAGGTAGAGTTGGTGCCCCCGATCAATATCAAATCTGGTGTGACCTATAAGCGTGGCAATTTTGGAATCTCCTATCTCTACACCTATGTAATGGAGCAATATTCAGATGCCTCCAATGCCGACAGTACTCCTCCTGTGCCTACAGCTGTTGAGGGAATTATCCCCACTTACTTCGTGATGGATCTTTCTGTGAGCTATGGATACAAATTCTGGACATTTGAGGGTGGCGTAAACAATTTTACGGACGAGTCATACTTCACCAGGCGGGCAGCTGGCTATCCGGGTCCGGGCATTATCCCCGCAAATCCCCGTAATTTTTATGTGGGTGTGGGTGTGAAGTTTTAGCGCTTCAAAAGTTCCCAGAAACCTCGAGGTGTAAGTATTTTGAGCTCCGGAATGGAATTGGCCTCATCCAAAAGATCTCTATCCCCAGTAATCAGGACATCTGCTTTTCCTTCCAAGGCGGCAGCAAGTATCCATTCATCATCTGGATCTCTCAGTTGATAGGTGGATTTTTCTTTAGGGTCTATTATCGTGAATGTTCTCAAAAATGCCTCTATTTCCAGGATATCGGCTCGTGGTAACTTGAGTTTGGAGCTAAGTTTTTCGCTGAGTTCTTGTAAAACTAATTTACTCATGATCAACTCATGGTTCGTGATGACCAGGCTTAAGACATCAGCACTTAGTCCTCTTGTGGCGAAGGCGCTGATAGAAAATTGGTATCGGCAAACACTTTCAAGAGATTGTCTGGAAGATATCCTCATCTGTCAGTAGTCCCTGAGCTTCGGCAAAAGGGAGCACTCTGTTTCTGAGTTGCTGAAAGGACTTGACCGAAAGATGTTTTTCGAGGGCCTCGCGGATCACTTCACTTTTGGTATTACCAGAAGCGTCAATCAGAGCTGAGAGTTTTGACTCTAGTTCATCGCTTAAACGTATCGTAATAGTTTTCATCTGTAATACAATGTAATACAGTATTACGAAAAAATCATGATACAGTTGGAAAACCGCCTCTTTTCGACACAAAATCCCAAATGACAATGCCCAGGCTTACTGAAATGTTTAGCGAATGCTTGGTGCCATATTGAGGGATCTCCAATACCATGTCAGAACTTTTGATTACTTCGTCATTGACACCAAAAACCTCATTGCCAAAAACAAAGGCATACCGCTGGTCTTTACTGGGTGCAAACTCTAGCAAAGAGGTGCTTTTATCGGCTTGCTCCACCGAGACAATGTGATAACCCTGAGCCTTTAGTTGTGGGATGAGTTCGGAGATTTTTTCATGGTACTCCCAGCTCACGGTATCCGTTGCTCCCAGGGCTGTTTTGTTGATATCGCGGTGGGGCGGCTGGGCAGTGATCCCACAGAGATGGATTTTCTCCACGCGAAAGGCATCGGAGGTTCTGAACGCACTGCCGATGTTATTCATGCTGCGGATGTCATCCAGAACGATACAGGCGTTGAGTTTTTTGGATTGTTGAAACTCTTCCTGTTCCATCCTGCCCAGCTCCTCGTTTTTAAGTTTTCTCATGCGCTTGTCTTTCCTTAATATTGCTATCTAATTTTCAATTCAAAACTACCACCAATCCATAGGATGGCGAAATCCGCAAAACCTTCTGAGACTCCATTGATGAAACAGTACAATGCCATCAAGGCACGGTACCCCGGAGCGTTGTTGCTTTTTCGGGTGGGGGATTTCTATGAGACATTTGGAGAGGATGCCATCAAAGCCAGCAAAATCCTGGAGATTGTGCTCACCAAAAGAGCCAACGGATCGGCCTCTCATATCGAATTAGCCGGTTTTCCGCACCATTCATTGGATGTATACCTGCCCCGACTGGTGCGTGCCGGCAACAGGGTGGCTATCTGTGATCAGCTGGAAGATCCCAAGAGTGTCAAGGGAATAGTGAAAAGAGGTGTTACCGAGCTTGTGACTCCCGGTTTGTCGCTGAACGACAATGTGCTGGAGCAAAAGCGCAACAATTTTCTGGCGGCCATTCACTATGGTGAAAATACTTGCGGCGTTTCTTTTCTGGACTTGTCCACTGGTGAGTTTTTAGTGGCTCAGGGCAATCCTGACTATGTGGAAAAACTGGTGCAGGGGTTTCAGCCGTCTGAGATTCTATTCTCAAAATCCGAAAGGGAGCGTTTCGAAAAGGCGTTTGGTAAAGATTATATCAACTTTCATCTGGAGGATTGGATTTTCAGTGAGGAGTATGGGTATGAAAAGCTCACCCGCCACTTCAATACTGCTAATCTGAAGGGTTATGGAGTAGAGGAAATGAGGTCTGGGATCATTGCTGCCGGGGCCATTCTTTTTTACCTGGAGGAGACTGAGCACAAGGAAGTCAAGCACATCGGACAACTCTCTCGCATAGACGAGCAGCAGTATGTGTGGCTGGATAAGTTTACCATCCGCAACTTGGAGCTGATACAGCCCAGTCAGGGAGATGGTACCGCACTGATTGATATTCTGGACAATACGCAGACCCCCATGGGCAGTCGCTTGTTGCGAAAATGGATGGTGCTGCCACTCAAGAACAAGGAGCAGATAGAGCGTCGCCATCTGACGGTGGAGGCTTTTATGAGTGAAGAGGAAACCCTCAATGAAGTGAGTGGTCACCTCAAACAAATCGGAGACCTGGAGCGACTGATCTCAAAAGTGGCCACGGGTAGGATCAACCCCAGGGAAATGGTGCAGCTCAAAAGGAGTCTTTCTCAGGTGAAACCGATCAAAGATCGACTGAAGACTTCTGACAGTTCAATATTCAAACAATACCTCGACCAGCTCAACGACTGTGAAGCTCTGCTGGAGCACATTGAGGATAGTATCAAGGAGGATGCCCCCATCAACCCCAATCAGGGAAATATCCTGAAAGAAGGCGTAAATGATGAGCTGGACGAACTTCGGAAAATGGCCTTTTCAGGTAAAGATTACCTCAAAGGCATACAGGAAAGAGAAACTGAACGCACCGGCATCAGCTCACTGAAAATCGCCTACAACAAGGTCTTTGGCTATTACCTGGAGGTGACCAATTCCCATAAAGATAAGGTGCCGGAAGAATGGATTCGGAAGCAGACTTTGGTCAATGCTGAGCGATACATCACCGAGGAGCTGAAAGTCTACGAGGAAAAGATTCTGAATGCCGAGAGTCAGATTTTTGTCATAGAGCTGAGGCTTTATCAGGAACTGGTGTCTTTTGCCATGGAGTATATCGAACTCATCCAGCAAAACGCAAGGGTGATTGCAGCTTTGGATTGTCTCACGGCGTTTGCTTTTTTGGCCAAACGAAACAATTACGTGCGGCCGACCATGAGTGAGGAGTTTTCACTCGACATTAAAGCGGGTCGTCATCCCGTGATTGAGCAGAATATGCCGCCAGAGGAGGATTATATTCCCAATGATGTCTTCCTTGATGATGAGTCTCAGCAGATCATGATTATTACCGGACCTAACATGGCTGGAAAGTCAGCCTTGCTCCGACAAACTGCACTGATTGTGCTGATGGCTCAGATGGGAAGTTTCGTCCCTGCCGGATATGCCCGTATTGGTTTGGTAGATAAAGTATTCACCAGGGTGGGCGCTTCGGATAATCTTTCTCGAGGGGAATCTACCTTTATGGTGGAGATGACCGAGACCGCCAGCATTCTGAACAACCTGAGCAACCGCTCTTTGGTACTGATGGATGAAATCGGGAGGGGCACGAGTACTTACGATGGTATTTCCATCGCCTGGTCCATCGTAGAGTTTTTGCACAACCACCCACAGTACAAGGCCAAAACCCTTTTTGCTACCCACTATCATGAGCTCAATGAGCTGACCAATGATTTGCCCAGGGTAAAAAACTTCAATGTAGCAGTAAAGGAGCTGGAGAATAAGATCATTTTCATCAGAAAATTACAAGCTGGAGGCAGCGAGCATAGCTTCGGTATTCACGTGGCTCAGCTAGCGGGTATGCCCAATCAGGTAGTGATCCGGGCCAATACCATACTGAAGCACCTTGAGGCAGATAAGCTTTCAGAGAATGAAAAAGAAAAGTTGGCGGAGGTACCCAGTAGCCAGTTTCAACTCAATTTATTTGAGTCTGACCCCAGGTTTGAAAAAGTAATGAAAATGCTCCGTGAGATAGACATCAACACCATCTCACCAGTGGAGGCACTGCTCAAAGTGAATGAAATGAAGGAGCAGCTGAAGGGATCAAAATCTTAGCACGAAAGCTCACTGAGCTAATTTGTACTTGGTCAGCGCTTCTTCGTACTGATAAATGATCTGATTGAGCACATCCAGGTTATTCATGTAGCGAACTTTAGAATCGATTCGTACATGTCTTTCAAGATGACGCTTTACTCTCAAAGAGCACTCCAGGCCCGCTCTCAATTCTTCGACTGAGAAAGTAGAAATCACATACTCGTGATCCAAGGCAATTTTATCAGGTTGGTACATGGTTGGTTGTACTATTATAGGTTGATTGGAATCAAAACAATTTAATAACAATTTCTTAAATAAAAAGTGTTTTATTGATAATTTTCGAGAAACCGTAAAATATTAGCTATCCATTTTGCCAAAAACGCAGTTTAATATTCTGTTGTTCAAGAATCTGCAATATGAAGCCATGTGTAAAAGGATTGAGTATCTAATTGAAAATTGAACTATTTGAATACAGTACATTTACTGTTTGGAGTATGACTCTGGTCTGACGAAGTAGTAGGTTAGCGGAGCCCACCAGGCATAAACGGTGTACAATCACGGTGGAAGGAGGCTACGATCCGGCAGTGGGGATGAGGACTGTTTTAAATTCAGGTAAAATATTTTAATTCATCATCTTGCAATTAATTCATCATCTGTTAAATTTGCAGTCCCTTAGAACGAAAGGGATAAGCGAGAGTAGCTCAGCTGGTAGAGCACGACCTTGCCAAGGTCGGGGTCGCGGGTTCGAATCCCGTCTCCCGCTCAGGTCCTGACCCGAAGCTTTCGGGCCGGGACTTTGTGTTTTAGGGCTACCGAGAAGTAGTCAGTGTCGCCCGGATGGTGGAATTGGTAGACACGCAGGACTTAAAATCCTGTGACCCTTAAAGGTCGTGCGGGTTCAAGTCCCGCTCCGGGTACAAATAAGCGATTCAGGAATGGATCGCTTTTTTGGTTTTAAGGAGAAGACATTGGAGCATGATCTTTAAGGTTGTGCGGGTTCAAGCGGGGCGTCGCAGCCTCCCGCTCCGGGTATAAATAAGTGACTCAAAATTGGAACCACTATAGTTCAAGTTCCGGATGGGCTGTCTGGTTTACCGGGAGAAAAATCTTCACCTTAGTCCCTTTTCCGGGTTTGGAGTCTAGCTTGATGCTACCATGGTGCTCCTGTACGATAGATTTCACAATGGCCAGTCCAAGGCCGGGGTTGGTATCTTTGGTGGTAAAGAAGGGTTCAAAGACCTGCTCTTGTAAGTCCTGAGGGATTCCTACTCCGTCATCCGAAATTTCCAGCCCTATTCTCTTATCATCTTTTCTATAGTACCTGATGGTGATTTCGCCTTCATGCTCTATGGCTTGCACGGCATTCATCAGGAGGTTGACTAGGAGTTGATTGATTTTGGCAGGATAGCACTCTATAGGCGGAATATTACCAAACATCTTATTGATGGTGATGCGAAAGCCGATCTGATTATTGAGCAATGTCAGAGAGGTGTCTACTTCCTTCTGCAAGTCTGTGAAAGAGTAAAAATTTTGAGAGTCTGCGGTGAAGGAGCTCAGACTTTTCACAATGTCGGTGCTTTTGGAGGCGCCATTAAGAATGGATTGGGCTAGCTGATTGCTGTCATCCATGAGCATCTGGTATTCTGCCAGGAGTGCTGGTTCACTTTCTTTGGCATGAAGCTGAAGTTGCAGATGCTTGAGCTCCTCCAGATTTTTCATAATGCACTCAGCACCCCCACGTATGTAGTTGAGAGGATTGTTGAGTTCATGGGCAATACCGGCAGTGAGGTGACCCATTGAGGCGAGTTTTTCTGATTGGATCAGCTGTCCCTGGGCAGATTTTAGCTCTTTGATGGTCTTCATCAGGCGGCTGTTTTGATTCTTGAGCTCTCGGGTTTTTTCCTGTACCCGAGCCTGTAAGAGTTCGTTTCTTGATTTGAGTGTACGGCTTCTGAGTCGTGCTAAAAATAAAGTGAGCAGAATCACCAGAATGAGTACTCCTACTCTGAACCAGCTGTTGTCGTAGAATGCTGACTTTACGGTCAGTACCGGGCTGGTTGCTGTCGGGCTCCAGCCTCCATTTCCTATTCTCGCTTGTACCATGAACTGATAGGTTCCTGGTTTCAGGTTAGAGTACAGGATAGTGTGCTGGTTGTAAAAAGGAATATGCTGCCATTGGTCTTCCAGTCCATCCAGCTTTAACCGATAGTTAATATGCTCTTCGTCGTAAAAGGAGACGGAGCGGTATTGAAATCGAATATTGTTTTCTGAGTGGTCGAAACTTTGAGATGAGGTTGGGGTACCATTTACTGTGGCACCGAGGTATTCTATTTTGGGTACCGGGAGTTCAGGAATTGCTCTTGGGTCATAAATGGATATTCCCTCATCTGTCCCTACAAGGATTTTGCCATTTCTAGAAAGGACCAATGCATTTCTATTGACTTCATTTCCGGCCAACCCGTTGGTTTTGGAAAGATGGTAAGCCTCATTGGGGCTCACCAGATAGATGCCCTTGCCGGTACCTACCCACAGTCTTCCCTCACGATCCGCCAAAAAGGAATAAACCGGTGAATCAAAATGATCATAAATTGGAGAGTGGACAATCTGGTTGCCTTCCAAAACTCTGACTCCATTGGCGGTACCCAGCAGAAATTGCCCGTCGTATTGTATGCCTGTATAGATGTTATTGTCGTTGAGGATTTCGGATTGAATGAACTCCCCGGACACAAGATCGCTGACCCCCATCTGCGTGAGCAGTAGTTGTCGTTGGTCATCGAAAGCCATCTTCCTGATGATCCCATAATCATCCTTTTGTGGCGTGGTTATCGGGCTCCACAGATTACCATCTTTTCTGTAGATCGTATTTTGACACGAAGCGTAGAGTCTTCCCTGATGTACCTGAAGGTCCAGTACCCTGCTGTTCTCATTGATCAGGTCAAAATCATACTGTCCATCTTTGAACCTGACCACTCCCGCTGTGTTTCCAGCCATGTAAATATTGCCCTCGAATGAAACCATATCCATGACCCGGGCATGAATGAATTTCCGAGGGAAAGGATATTTTTCTATATCACCTGTTGAGCGAACAATATTAAGTCCCAGATTTGACCCAAAATAGAGGTCTCCGTTTTGATCTTCCAGTATGGCACTCACTTCGTTTTCCAGTAAGAAGTGACTATTGAAATTCCAAGTATCCTGGTTGTTCACCTTAAAGGCTCCCCGAAGTGTGGCTACCCACAGTGAGCCTTCATGGTCAACCATAGCGTTCATACAGACATAATCCAGATCGAAGTACTCCGTGATTACTGCTCTTTTTTCATGACTATGGAGGTCATACTGATAGAGCGGAGAGTTGGAACTATAGTATAGTTTACCCCGGTGATGCATAAGGTTACTCACCGCTCCTACATCAGGGTAACCAATGAGCTCATTCTGAAAAAGAAATGTGATTTCTTCTGACCCGCTTGATAAAACTCCCAACCAGTCTTTACCTAATAAGTAAAAGGTATCATCTTCCTCATTGTAGTCCAGATCCAGGACCTCTTCATGTTCGACAAGGGTGGTCAAGGATCCATTGAAATAGAGATGCAAACCTTGGCTGGAAGCTATCAGGACGGTATCACCGAGGGTCTTGATGCTATTAATTTTAAAGCTTTCGGGGTCTTTCTGGCCAAGGAGGTCAAGGTTCCATTGGTTATCGGAATAAAAATAGAGCTTGTTTTGAGTGCCAATGATCAGGCGGTTGCCGTGGCCCGAGAGATGGTGACCCATGACGTATCGGGAATGAAGGGGTAAACTGGCTATTTCCGGTGGGAGATTTAATGGAGACCAACGATCATCCGTATATACGGAAAAGGAAAGTTTGTCCCCGTTGAAACCAAGCACATAAACAGAACTATCCGACAGAGCTTCCAGGCACACTTTGCCGATTATTGGCAGAATACCCAGTGAATCTGGGAAACTCAGCCAGCCCGTGCCGTCATACGTGCTAATACCATCTTGTGTGGCAAACCAGATTTCGCCATTTGGAAGTTGCTCCATTTCTGTGATACGGTTGGAAACCATACCATCCAGGTTTTTATAGACACAAGCAGAGAAATACTGACCATTTACTGCATGGCTCCCTATCCAGCAGCAAAGTAAAAAAAGAGATTTACATAATGGGAGCACTCTTGACCAGATCATCTAGGGTTTGAAAACTTTTTGAAATTACTCAAAAAAGGTGGAATAGAAATTTAGCCTGAAATGCAGAGAAATCGGTAAAAATTAAAAAATAATCACCAGAGGTTATGGCTGATGTTGTAATGAGGAGTAATGATTTATCAAGTGCACACTGAATGAAAGAATTTTCATCTTTGCCACCAAATAATAAATCTTTTTATAGGGTAAAAGGGCCATTTGGGGCGGAGGATATTTGGCAGAAACGAATAAAGTGAGAATAAATTCGTTGACAATTTTATCTATTAGCCTATGAATATGAAAATAAATAACAATTTTATCGGCCTAAAACGGCTAAAAACGAAGGTTTTTGAAAATGGCAGGATTTTATAGCTCTTTGGCAGGATCGCAAATTCAAGAAGTATCATATTAGCTCTACAAAATTCGGAAGACGCCCATGAAACATTTAATCTGGTATAGCTCGAAAACGGAAAATTACAACCACGGATCTTCTATTGATTTGAAGATTAGCGAATCTCTAATGGGAGAGAAGATGGAGGTGTTGTATGAAATGGAGGAATCTGAAGAACGATTGGTGAGAAAGATTGTGTCCCAGTTGAACAACGCCAGACTGGAAAAAGCACGTAGCTATCAAGTAGCCTAAAAAAGAGATTTAATAAAAACATTTAAAATAAGCCCGTTTGCAATAGCAGCGGTCTTGTCTATAGCTGGTTGGGGCCCCAAGGAATTCATTCTTTGGGGTTTTTTTATTTCACCCCTTCTCAAAAATTTTGTCAAAACAGGAACCTTAATTGCACATCTATCGTAATATTGCGATATGGGAGTGACAAAGACAGATTTATTTACAAGAGAACAAAACGAACTGGCGACCGTGGCTAAGGTCATTGGTCATCCCGCTCGGATAGCCATCCTGCAGCATGTCCTGAAATCAAACCAGTGCATCAACAGCGACCTGGTCAAAGATCTGGGTTTGGCACAGGCGACTATCTCCCAGCATCTGAAAGAACTCAAATCATTGGGAATCATTAGGGGTACTGTGGAAGGTACATCTATGTGCTACTGTGTGGATGGTGAGGTGTGGGAGAAAATCAGCAAAGACTTTCAGAAGTTTTTTGGTACGTATGATGAGATGAAGAGCTGCTGCTAGCTCTTTTTTTGAGAATCATCATCGTAATAAAGCGATATGCAGATATGAATTTAATGATCAGTAATCTTAATAATAGTGTGACTTTCTATCGAAACCTCTTTAATCGGATGCCGGTTTCGCTTTCGTTTGACACTGCCCGCTTCACTTGGGAGGAGAAAGATATCCTACTAACCGAAACTGGAAAACGACCTGAAGTTAAGAGTTGCCACACTGTAGAGGTACACTCGGTGGAGCATCTCCACGAGATGTACGCCAGGATCAAGAGATATATCTCGCAATATGACTGGCATTCACAATGTAAAATTCTTGACAAACAATTCGCAGTGTCAGATCCGGACGGACACCAATGGATCATTAAACAAGGAGAGGTTGAGATCAACTGTTCCATTGCCGATTACTGCTTTCTTGAACAAACAACTAAATAATTATATATATGAACAATCAAATTAAATTTCACATTGCTCTGAACGTATCTGAGATTGGAACCACCGTAGACTTTTACAAGGGGCTTTTTAATGCTGAACCTGTTAAGCTGAAGGATGACTATGCTAAATTTGAGTTGGACGAGCCAGGCCTTGTGATCTCATTTATTCAGGCTCCGGATAAGGTATCCAGTCATTTTGGGCACCTGGGGCTGAGGGTGGCTAATGAGGCACAGCTCGCAAAACGCAAAGAAGAAGTTGAGAAAAAGCTTCAAATAGCTCTGGAAGAGACTAATACAAACTGCTGCTACGCTCAGCAGGATAAGTTTTGGGTGAATGATCCGGATGGCTATGAGTGGGAGGTTTACCACTTTAAAAAGGATGTGGACAAAAATGATAAAAGACCACAGGCTGTTGCTTGTTGTTAATTGAAAAGAGTCATTAGGGTATATATAGCTTTAGTATATATCACCTAAGACCTCCCGGTGGAGGGGTGAACCTCCGGCTATGGGCTGCTTACGCAGCCCATTGTTTTGGCAGTGGGTGAATTAACCTTTTCAGGAGATGATTGCCATAACCTGCGGGCCGTTGGAAGTACTCGGTGAGGTGGCTTTCGAATAAAGATCTTATGTATGTAATGAAGAGTAGGCCAAATCCTGACAAATGAAGGAACAGCATGAAGTTAATAAAGTGTATGATGTAATCATCGTGGGAGGTGGACAGAGCGGTCTGGCTCTCGCATATTACCTGCGACGTACCGGCCTCAGGTATGTTATACTGGATGCTGAGACAGCACCAGGTGGTTCGTGGCAAAACTACTGGTCGTCGATCACCCTGTTTTCACCAGCCCAGTGGAGTTCGCTGCCCGGAACCCTAATGCCCGGAGGTACAGAACATTATCCGGGGAAGGGGGACATCACGGACTATCTGACATCTTATGAAAAGCGTTATGAACTAAAGATAGACCGCCCGGTCAGGGTGACAGAGATCAACTGGCATCAGGATATTTTTACTTTGCAGACCTCAGTAGGGACCTATCAGTCACGGGTGGTGGTGGGAGCTACGGGGTCTTTCGAAAACCCCTTTATCCCTGAGATCTCGGGTCGTGAAACTTTTACAGGTAAAATCATCCACTCAGCACAGTACCGTGAGTCCACAGTGTTCAAAAATCAGAAGGTAGGTATCGTAGGGGAAGGCAACAGTGGGGCTCAGATACTTTCTGAGGTGTCCAGGGTGGCAGACACTTTTTGGATCACGAAGGATCCTCCAGATTTTTTGCCAGATCATGTGGACGGCAGGTATCTGTTTGATGCGGCTTCTCAGCTTTTCGAAGCTAAAAAGAGAGGCCGGGAGTACATCCCTCCTTCTCTGGGCCACATCGTCATGGTGCCCTCGGTAAAGGATGCTCGCTCCAGAAGCGTCCTCGTACATTATCCTTCGATCACCAGGTTTACAACGAATGGTGTGGAACTGGAGGATCACCGGGAGCTTCCGCTGGATTCCGTTATATTCTGTACAGGCTTTCGGCCGGCCCTGCAGATTTTTAAAAACCTGCCGGTGACCTTTCGTCACGATAAAATCCCCACCAATGGCACCCGCTCACGGGAGCTGCCGGGTCTGTGGATGGTAGGATATGGTAGCTGGACCGGTTTCGCCTCCGCCACTGTGGTGGGTGTGGGCCGCTCTGCCAAAGCGACCAGTATTGAGATTGAGGAATTTCTAAAATAAATTATTTCCCGGCGCAATGAATGCATCGGGTACTTTCGGGCATGAAAAGAAGGCGTTTGGGGTTGATTTCATTGCCGCATCTGCTGCATTTCCCAAACTTCTCCGTGTCGATCAGGTCCAGCCATCGCCTGAGCGCCTCCAGCTTTTGTTCGGACGCCCTCAGGTTGGCCTCATCTATGGTTTTGTTATTGATGTAATCCATTCTGCTCAGCCGACCCACTGCATTGTCCAGGCCCATGGGTTTAGTGGCTACAGTTAGATCCCGTACGCGCTGTTCCAGCTCCACTATTTTTTCCTCAATGGCTGTCCGAATTTCTTTTTTTTCGTTAATGTCCATGGATCGTCGATTTTAACGTTTTTTTCGAAACATCCAAGATAAAACAACCGTCCAAGTAAAGGGCATTTTCAGTTTGAAGAAAGCCGCTTATTTTTGCACACCAAAAGAAAATTTGAATATCATAAATATGGAGCAAGTAGATCTGGAACTCAGGAAGGAACACCAGGAAAAAATCAAGCAGGTAATTAGCGAGGTTGGTAAGGTGGTAGTTGGGCAGGAGTACATGGTCAACAGGTTATTGATAGGTTTGTTTACACAGGGCCACATATTGCTGGAGGGTGTGCCGGGACTGGCCAAGACCCTCACCGTGAATACCCTATCGGATGTTTTGAAGCTTGACTTCAAGCGCATCCAGTTTACACCCGACTTGCTGCCAGCGGATCTTATCGGTACGATGATCTATAATCAGCAGAAAGCGGACTTTGAAGTAAAGAAGGGCCCAATCTTTTCTAATCTGATCCTTGCAGATGAAGTAAACCGGGCACCTGCCAAGGTACAGTCGGCCTTGCTGGAGGCCATGCAGGAAAAAACGGTTTCCATTGGGGAGACTACTTTTAAGCTGGACAGGCCTTTTCTGGTTCTGGCCACTCAAAACCCGGTGGATCAGGAAGGAACTTATCCACTTCCAGAGGCACAGGTGGATCGATTCATGTTGAAGGTACATGTGGATTATCCTACCAAAGAGGAAGAACTGGAAGTGATGCGCCGGATGGCCAACATGACTTTTAAGTCTGAGGTCAATACTATTTTATCTAAAGAAGACATATTCTCCATCAGGGAAGAGATCAATCAGGTGGCACTCTCTGAGTCCCTTGAGCGATATATCATCGAGCTGGTATTTGCAACCAGAAATCCGAAGGACTACAAACTGGATCAGGAGGCACAATACATTCAATTTGGAGCATCACCTAGAGCTTCTATTAACCTGAACCTTGCGGCTAAGGCTGTGGCCTTTTTTGACGAACGCGACTATGTACTCCCCGAGGACATCAAAGCCGTAGCGGATGATGTGATGAACCATAGGATTTTGCTCAACTATGAAGCCGAAGCGGACGGGGTGACCACCCATGAAATCATCCGGCAAATCTTAAATAAGGTTCAAATCACCAAATAGTGGATCTGAGGGCTTAAATAGGCGATTTCTGAAGATTCTTTGGGAAACCCTTCACAATGGCGTAACAAACATAATGACCAGTTAAAACTGGTCATTTTTGTTTAATGATATCGTAACAAGTCGACCCACACCAGTTAACATTAGACCGACACCTTTGCAGTCATATTAGTTAGAAATCTAATTATTCGAAACTCAAATAAAAAGGTGTTAATTATGAAAAAATTATTGGCTATAGCTTTCATGCTATCTGGATTGATGTTCATCACGTCTTGTACAGAAGATACTGTAGACCCTGACAATGGGGTGACCATTTCTGGTCTTACTGCAGCTGTCTCTATTGAAAATCTTGGAACATACGGTCCTGTGACTGTTACATTCGAAGGTGCCGACGGTCTTGCCTCAGTATCCCTTACCAAGGATGGTGCTGCTTACGGTGATACTACCTTCACAGGAGCGCCTACCACTGCTTCATTGGAATTTGGCTATACGGCTACTGAAGCGGATGAAGATGCAAACATCGTATTTGTATTTACTGCTACGGATGCTGACGGAGACGTTGAGTCTTCCACTGTGGTTATTTCTGTTGGTGAGGCAATACCCCCACGGGAAACCATCGTACTTTCTGGCATCATCGATGAAGACATGACTTTGACTCCTGATGGATTCTACGAGCTTGCTGGTAGAGTGATCGTAACAGGTGGTGCTACCCTGACAATCGAGCCGGGTACAATTATCAAAGGTCGCTTGGGAGAAGGTTCTAATGCTTCTGTTTTGATGATTGCCAGAGATGGAATGATTGATGCAGAAGGAACAGCTGAGAAGCCGATTATCTTTACTTCTGTGAATGACAACATAGCACTTGGAGCTTTGTCCGGAACTAACCTTACTGCTACTGACAATCAGCTTTGGGGAGGAGTGGTAATTCTCGGAAATGCACCAATCTCTGTAGAAGCGGGCACTTCAGCACAGATAGAAGGTGTTCCTGCCAGTGAGCCACTGGGACAGTATGGTGGAGACAACGCAACACATAGCTCAGGTACTTTTAAATATGTGTCTCTTCGTCATGGAGGTACCACCATCGACCCTGTAGCCGGAAACGACATCAATGGTCTTACTCTTGGTGGTGTGGGTTCAGGAACTGTGATCTCTAACATTGAGGTCTTTGCCAACTACGATGACGGAATCGAGTTCTTCGGTGGTTCGGTGAATGTAACAAATGTGTTGGTATACACTGTAGGTGATGATGGTCTGGATGTAGATCAGGCTTACTCTGGTACCATTGACAACTTCCTGGTTTATACAAGTACCGCTGCATCTTCAGATGAAGGACTTGAAATTGACGGACCAGAAGGTTCTGAAAACGCTACTGGTAAATTCAGCATCAAGAACGGAACAATCACTTCTGTAGATGGTGGTGGAAGTGGTGCAGATTTCAAATCAAAAGCACAGGGTTCTGTGACGAATGTGAAATGGGCGAACTTCACCGGAGGATCTACGGTGAAAATCAGAGCCAGCTTCAACGCTGACTGTACAGTAAAAACGGATGCCATGTCTCATTTGACTGCTGGTGACCTAAGCTTCACCACTGTAGAGTTTGCTGCGATCAAGGTTTATTCAGATCAGGATTGTGCTACTGAATTGGCTGCAGCTCAGGCTTCAGCTGAGGCTAGCGTTACCATAGGTACTGCCAATGGTGTGTCTGATGCCACTGTGTTTGCCAGCTGGACGGCTGCTGCTCAGGGAGGCCTCCTTTAAGGGACGATTTCAGAGGAAATATATAGATAACATTGATTTAAAGAGGAGACTCCAAATAGTTGGGGTCTCCTTTTTTGCTGAAAGCAGGGAGATAGCATGGATTTTTGCAGAGTCCACCGATCGACAACTCATTAAGTGACCCGTTTGCTCCGGCAATAATATTACTCTGATGTTAACACGATTTTAATACGAAGGGTCAAAAGTTAAATTTTTCATAATTATTTATTGCCTCCGCTCCAGTCTTTATCAATCTAATTTTGCACGAAATTTTATTTGGATTGATAATGAAATATTTCATTCTTACTGCACTTTTATTTGGTTTGTTTTTCGGTCAGGCCCAGGCCCAGAAAGGTTTCCTGAGGGGGACTGTTTTTGATGGTGAAACTGGAGAGCCTTTAATCGGAGCGGTAGTATTTAGACAAGGAACCACCGATGGTACCGTAACCGATTTCAACGGGAACTATTCATTGCCATTGCAAGCAGGCACACACACTATTGTGTACCAGTTTGTCTCCTTCAGAACCACCACGGTGGAAAACCTGGAAATCGTTGCCGAAAAAGTAAACACTCTGGATGTGACCCTACAGTCGGATGTAGAAGAACTTGCAGAGGTGGTGGTTACCGCACAGGTCATCAAGAATTCGGAATCTGCTCTACTCTCGGTACAAAAGAAATCAGCCAACGTACTGGATGGAATTTCTGCACAGACATTCAGAAAAATAGGTGATAGTAACCTATCAGGCGCCATGAAACGGGTGACGGGAGTGTCTGTTCAGGGAGGAAAGTATGTCTATGTTCGGGGGTTGGGTGATCGATATACCCGTACCACACTGAATGGAATGAGTATCCCTGGTCTTGATCCCGAGCGAAATGACGTGCAGATAGACCTTTTTCCTACCAATGTGCTGGAAAATGTAATGGTGTACAAAACTTTTTCGCCGGAATTGGCGGGGGATTTTGCTGGAGGTACAGTGAATGTGGAAACCAAAAGCTTCCCTGAGGAGAAGACCACAAGGCTGGCTATTGGCCTGGGGTATAATCCCAAAATGAATCTGATCAATAACTTCACTTCATATGAAGGAAGCAACACCGATTTTCTTGGATACGATGATGGCGTTCGTAAAATGCCATTGGACCCACAGACGGAGATCCCAAGACCTACCTCACCAGAGCCAGCTAATGCAGGCGAGTTGCTGGAGTCTTATACGCGGAGCTTTAATCCTACTATGGCAGTTAAGAATCAGTCCAACTTTCTGAACTCTTCGCTTTCTTTTAACCACGGCAATCAACTCGATCTACCCGGTGTGAAGTTTGGATATGGCGTGGTGCTGAATTACCAAAATCAGTATGATTACTATGGTAACACTGTGGTGAGTTCATATTTTAAAGACAACAATAAGGATGTCAATGCCCTGGATGCTCAGTTTGTCAAAAACGGAGAACTGGGCAGGCAGAATGTCCTCTGGAGCGGACTGATCACCAGTGCGGTCAAATTCAACAAACACGAGCTGGGCCTTACCTTTTTGAAAACTCAGAATGGAATCAAAACAGCCACTAACCGTGTTTCTCAGGATTTTGAGGAGACCAGTCAGACGGCCTATGAAAACATCCTTACCTACACGCAGCGTTCGCTGACCAGCCCTACCATCTACGGTAAGCACAACCTGAACAAGTGGACGCTTCAGTGGTCCAATTCAGTGACGCTTGCGAGGGTTTATGATCCTGACTTCAGACAAGTACTGATTGCTGAGGTGCCACAATACCAGGGCGGTGAGCAAGTGGGTGTACAATACTTTATCAGTGGTGGCCAGGGAGGGAGTGCTGGCAGATTCTGGAGAGACCTGAACGAAACCAACGAAAACTTCAGATTGGATGCTACCTACGCACTCAATGAGAAAGTAAAATTGAAAGTGGGCGGGGCAGGACTATACAAGTGGAGAACGTTTGACACGTTTGCGTACAACTTCTCTACCAACCAGCCTGTAGAAAACGATGCTGACTGGATTCTCAGGCCGGAAAACATCTGGACACCCGATTCCAGACAGGGCATTTATGTGAGTGGAAACTATGAGGCCGCAAACAATTATGAGGCCCGATCGAGTGTGAATGCTGCTTATGTAATGTCAGATGCTTTCATTACCCCAAAACTCAGAGCCATCTTCGGAGTGCGGGCAGAGCAGGCTCAGATGTACTATACAGGGCAGGACAATCTGGGTTCTACCGTCTATGACGATGAGCAAACGCTGGATCAGCTGAACCTGCTACCATCATTGAACATGGTATACAGCCTGAAAGAAAATGTAAACCTGAGAGGCTCATACGGGCGAACACTGGCTCGTCCCTCGTTTAGGGAGAAGTCTATCGCTCAGATTCTGGACCCGGTATCAGGCGTGACCTTTTCAGGAAATATTGATCTGGAACAAACCAACATTGACAACTTCGATTTGAGATGGGAGAACTTCTTCGGTCGCGAGGAGATGGTATCTGTTTCTGCCTTTTACAAGAAGTTTAATGGCCACATTGAGCAGACCCGCTTTGAGTTGGAGCCAAGAGAAGTCACCTGGCAAAATATCGGAGGCAGCTACGTATATGGTCTGGAGTTGGAGTTCAGAAAGAAACTTCCTGTGGAAGGGTTGATGCTGGGGTCGAATCTATCCTGGGCTCAGTCGCATGTGGATATGACGCAGATCATCGTGAGCAGAGATGAAATCAACAACACAGTGACCACTGAATATGAGTCCAGAAAGCAGCAGGCCAGAACGGACGAGACCATCGACAAAGACCGAGTAATGGCCGGCCAGGCACCTTATTTGATCAATGCGTTTCTTAATTATTCAGACTTCAATGGGATCAATAGCCTGAGCCTTTCATACAATGTGCAGGGTGAGAGCCTGTCTGTGGTGGGCGTAGGGCAGGTGCCTGATGTATACGTGAAACCTTTTCACAGCTTCAACCTAAACGTGACCAGAGAGATAGGTGAGCGAAAGAATGGTCAGATTCGATTCACCATTGACAACATTCTGGGAGATTCAAAAGAGCAGGTTTGGAAGAACCATGAATCTGGCGATGAGCTTTTTTCAAGGTTTGATGAAGGTCGGACCTTCACCCTCAGATATCAGTATTCCTTTTAACAGCTTAAGTATTCGAATTATCTTCATATTGATTGGAAGAAGCCTCACTTGTGGGGCTTTTTTTGTTTTAGTCAATAGGCCTGATAGATGATTTTAAGCTGACTTTTGATGGTCTCTATTTGCTTCTGATAGCTGGTGAGTTCGTGGAGCGCTTTCTCTTTTCCATTGCCATTTGATTTGCTTACTTTCTTGCTGGCTGTGGCCGCTTTCTTTTCTGCCTTCCCCAGGATTTCCCCAAGCTCCTCGATGTAATAAGCCTTTTTGAAATCCTGCAGGATGGTTTTGATCTGGGCATTGTAAGCCGCCACTTTTGTTTTCGGTACATTCTCCTGATCCAGCGCCACAAAAAACTTGCACCCAGTCTTGCTGCCCAGGGTTTTAGAAAGCAGTATAATGTCCACATTGCCCGAGTTGACCTCACTGGGGACGGTCACTTTGTAGTACCCTCTCATGTTCAGCGGTCTGCCGAATTCCCGGCTGTACCTCCACCAGCCTCGCTCTACCTCTTTGGCCGGAAAGTCAAAACTTGTGCTGATTCCATCTCTTGCTTTGCCATCGATGGTGAGCTTATCCGGGTTGATTTGCGCAGAAAAATCCTGGGACCAACCACAATAACTCATAAAAAAAACGAAAAAGATCAGGAGGATTCTTTCAGTCATAAGTTTATTAAATTCATGCAACTCTAAATGGCGCTATGGCAAAGATATTAATCACAGGCGGAAGTGGACTGGTTGGAACTCATCTCAGCAAAATGCTTAAAAATGCCGGAAATGAGGTCACTCACCTTAGCCGCTCCACGGACTCCTCCGGGGAGTTCCCTTCCTTTACGTGGAATCTTGGCAAACGGTTAATCGAGGAGGAGGCATTTAGTGGAGTGGACCACATCATCCACTTGGCTGGTGCCGGTGTGGCGGATAAAAGATGGACCAATGACCGAAAAAAGGTTATTTTAGAAAGTCGTATCGGGGGCATAAAACTCCTTCATGAGTATGTCTCTCGGCTTGGTGTCCAGCTGAAATCCTTTATATCTGCCAGCGCTATTGGGTACTACGGCTCAGATACTGGCAGTGCTGTGGTTACTGAGACCTCCCCTCCAGGGGATGATTTTCTGGCACAGGTAGTAAAGGCCTGGGAGGCCGAGGCAGATACCTTTGCAGAAATGACCACTGTGAGTAAGGTTCGCGTAGGTGTTGTGTTGAGCGACAAGGGAGGGGCGATGACCGAGATACTAAAGCCTATTCGGTACTTTGTGGGGGCTCCTTTGGGTACTGGCGAGCAATGGATGAGTTGGATTCATATTGATGATTTGTGTCGGATTTTTCAGTTTGTAATGGAAAAAGAACTGGCAGGAACCTACAACGCCACAGCCCCAAATCCCGTAACAAATGAGGCGCTCACCAAATTACTGGCGAAAAGCATAAACAAACCCTTATTTTTGCCGAATGTGCCGGCCGTGATGATGAAGTTGCTTTTGGGAGAAATGTCCCAAATTGTGCTGGGTGGAAGCAATGTTTCATCTGCGCAGATTCAAGAGCACGGCTTTAAATTTTCATTTACCCAAATTGACCATGCCATTGATGATTTGCTCGGATAATCTCTTTAGGATTAAATCCCTTATCTTCAACGGCCATTTTTACAAAACCCCATTTTTATGACAGAGAAAGAAAACGAAGTGTCCAAGGAACAGGAAGAAAAGATTCTTGAGGCATTTAAAGACAGAGATTGGAATGAAATCAAGAGCTCAGACTCCTGGGCTATTTTTAAAATTATGTCCGAATTTGTAGACGGCTTTGAGAAGCTCGCCAAAATCGGACCCTGCGTTTCAGTCTTTGGCTCAGCCCGGACCAAGGACGATGATAAATACTATAAAATGGCCGAGGAGATTGCTGCCAAGCTGGTGCGACATGGCTATGGAGTGATCACCGGAGGAGGCCCCGGTATCATGGAGGCAGGTAATAAAGGTGCCCATAAGCAGGGCGGTAAGTCCGTGGGACTCAACATCGATTTACCTTTCGAGCAGTTTAACAACATATACATAGACCGAGACAAGCTGATCAACTTTGACTATTTCTTTGTGCGCAAAGTGATGTTTGTGAAGTACTCTCAGGGATTTATAGTAATGCCCGGAGGGTTTGGCACATTGGATGAGCTTTTTGAGGCCCTCACACTGATTCAAACCAAGAAAATTGGTCGTTTCCCGATTGTTTTGGTTGGAAAAGAATACTGGGGTGGTCTGTTTGACTGGATCAAAAACGTGCTGCTCACACAAGCCAATAACATCAACGAAGTGGATTTGGAACTTTTCAGCATAGTGGACACCGCTACAGAAGCTGTGCATGTGATCGATGAGTTCTACAACAAATACCTATTGAGCCCTAACTTCTAATACCAGTAATTCAAAATGAGCATATCCGAGACGGAAATAGAGCAGATGGTGGATAGCCAGGAGGAAACCCAGCAGTACATCGAGATATATGGCGCGCGGGAGCACAACCTGAAGGACGTGAACCTAAACATCCCGAGAAACAAACTCGTGGTGATCACCGGCATCAGTGGCAGTGGCAAATCCTCTTTGGCGTTTGATACCATCTATGCAGAAGGCCAGCGGCGATACATGGAGAGCTTTTCGGCGTATGCTCGTTCTTTTATTGGCAACATGGAGCGGCCGGATGTGGATAAGATCAATGGACTCAGTCCGGTGATCTCCATTGAGCAAAAAACCACTTCCCGAAACCCACGATCTACCGTGGGCACAGTTACTGAGGTCTATGATTTTCTCAGACTCCTTTTTGCCCGTGCAGGGGTGGCCTATTCCTACGTCACCGGGAAAAAGATGATCAAGCAAACAGAAGATCAGATTGTGGATCATCTGCTGAAAACCTACGACGGACAAAAGTTGATTATACTGGCTCCCGTGGTGAAAGGCCGCAAGGGACATTACCGCGAGCTCTTTGTGCAGATACGCAAAATGGGCTTTACCAAGGTGCGGGTCAATGGAGAGATTCAGGATCTGGTGGCTAAAATGCAGGTAGACCGCTACAAAACACATGACATTGAGATTGTGGTGGATCGGGTGATCGTGCAAAGCAAAGATGAAAAGCGAATTCGCCAATCGGTACAGGCCGCCTTCAAACAGTCTGATGGCATACTGATGGTGCAGGATCAGGAGAATAACGTGGCTCACTTTTCCAAGTACCTGATGGACCCAGAGTCGGGCATCTCTTATGATGAGCCGGCACCTAATACTTTCTCATTTAACTCACCGTATGGGGCCTGCCCTACCTGTCATGGCCTGGGGCTTATAGAGGAGATCTCTAAAGACTCGGTCATTCCAGACCCCAGCCTTTCCATCAGCCGTGGGGGCATAGCTCCTTTGGGGGAGTACCGCGACATCTGGATTTTCAAAAAGGTGGAGGCCATACTCAAGCGAAATAAAGTCAACCTGACCACCCCGATCAAAGATATCCCTGAAAAAACCATGGAGGTGCTGCTTTATGGTGATGATATCCCGGTGGCTGTTGGATCGGTGAAGTATCCCGGTACCGACTGGCATACCAAGTTCGAAGGGATCATTAAGTTTTTGGAAAAACAGAGGGAGACTGGCAGTGACAAGATTCGCCAGTGGGTTGAGGATTTTACGGATATTGCCACCTGCCCTGAATGCAGCGGCTACCGCTTGAAAAGAGAGTCTTTGCACTTCAAAATACATGATAAACACATCGGTGAGCTGGCAGAAATGAACATCAACCGGCTCTCCGATTGGTTTGAGGGGATAGAAGCAAGACTGGATGACCGCCAGAATATTATCGCCGGGGAGATCCTGAAAGAGCTGCGCAAGCGCATTGGGTTTCTATTGGATGTCGGTTTGGATTATCTCAGCTTAAACCGATCACTCAAGACCCTCTCAGGTGGTGAAGCACAAAGGATCCGCTTGGCCACACAGATCGGAACTCAGCTGGTGAATGTTCTGTACATTCTGGATGAACCAAGCATTGGCTTGCATCAGCGAGACAATGTAAAATTGATTCAGGCCCTGAAAGACCTGCGTGATCTTGGCAATACCGTCATCGTGGTGGAGCATGACAAGGACATGATGCTGGCGTCTGACTTTGTGGTGGACATAGGGCCTGGAGCCGGCAGACATGGGGGCCACATTATGGCGGCCCAGCCACCTGCTGAGTTCATTCAAAATAAGAGCCTGACTGCAGATTACCTCAATGGTAACCTGAAGATTGAGATCCCAACCGATCGAAGAAAGGGCAATGGAAATTTCCTGGAACTCAAAGGAGCCACAGGTCACAACCTTAAGAATGTGGATTTAAAGTTGCCTCTGGGTACGATGATTTGCGTGACAGGTGTTTCCGGGAGTGGAAAATCTTCCCTGATTCACGAAACCCTGTATCCAATCCTCAGAAAGCATTTTTATAAATCCCGGACAGAACCCCTTCCCCATCAGTCATTAAAAGGACTGGAAAAGCTGGATAAAGTGATAGAGGTGGATCAGTCACCCATTGGTCGGACTCCCCGCTCCAATCCGGCTACCTATACGGGTGTATTTACAGACATCCGCTCCCTATTTTCCGAATTGCCAGAGTCTAAAATCCGCGGTTACAAGCCAGGGAGGTTTTCCTTCAACGTGAAAGGCGGCCGCTGTGAGACTTGTCAGGGTGGAGGCATGCGTGTGATTGAAATGGATTTCTTGCCTGATGTGCATGTGCTTTGTGAAACCTGCAAAGGCAAACGCTACAACAGGGAAACGCTGGAAGTTCGATTCAAGGGCAAGTCGATTTCAGATATTCTGGACATGACGGTAGAGGCTGCTGTGGATTTCTTTGAGTTCCAGCCTAAGATTTTAAAGAAAATAGAGACCCTCCATGAAGTGGGTCTCGGCTATGTGTCTTTGGGGCAGCATGCCACCACCTTGTCGGGAGGTGAGGCCCAGCGGGTGAAACTGGCCACGGAGCTTTCAAAAAGGGACACCGGGAATACTTTTTACATTTTGGATGAGCCTACTACTGGTTTACATTTCCAGGACATACAGCACTTGCTGGAGGTGCTCCAGAAGCTGGTGGGCAAAGGCAATACGGTATTGATCATAGAGCACAACATGGATGTGATCAAGGTGTCGGACTACCTGGTGGATTTGGGGCCCGAAGGGGGTGAAAAAGGTGGTCAAATAGTAGGAAGAGGGACACCTGAAGACCTGGCCAAAAATGAGAAAAGCCACACGGGGAAATTTTTGAAAGAGGAGCTGGTGTAGTTACTTGTTGATAAAAAACCTGTTTGTTTGGGAGCGGGGGCGGTATTTTTTTATTTCTTTTGATACATTCTAAACCAGAAGGAGCTGGGGTTCCATTTCTCAATAGCAAATGAATAAGCGCAAGATTTACTGGATGTGTCAGGTTGGTGGGTGGTCGTTTTACGGTTTCCTCCAGATTTTCCTTTATGCTACGGTGCAGCAGCTGGACATGACACAGATTTTGGGTGAAGTGGTTCAGGTGCTGTTTTACATTTTTTCCACTCACTTCCTGCGCTACATTGTCATTCATTTTGGTTGGCTCAATGATCACTGGGTGAAGTTGATTCCGAGACTACTGTTCGTAATTCTGATACTTAGTTTGATGAATTATGGCCTGTTATTGACCTATTCGTTTATAAGTGGTGAGCTTACAGGGCGTGATTTTTTGCCATTCACCATCCTGCTCAATGTGTTTGGGCCTATGATCATTTATTTCATTTGGGCCATGATCTACTTCACCTTCCACTATTTCGAGCGGTATAACAAAGGGCTGAAGTATGAGGCGGCAGCCAAGGAGATAGAGCTCAGAAATCTAAGATCTCAGCTCAACCCACACTTTATTTTCAACGCCCTGAATAGCATTCGAGCCCTGGTGGATGAGAATCCGGTCAAGTCAAAAAACGCCATCACGCAGCTCTCCAACATTTTGAGAAACTCCCTGACTGTGGACCGTCAGCGGCTGGTTACTTTCTCTGAAGAAATGGAAATGGTGAGAGATTACCTGGCACTGGAAACCATTCGCTATGAGGAGCGTTTAAGAATAGAATTTAACATAGACCCCAAATCTACCGAATACCTTATCCCCCCTCTCATGGTTCAAACACTTGTAGAAAATGGTATCAAACACGGCATTTCTACATTGAAAAACGGAGGCAAGGTGGAGATTTCTTCCAAAGTGGACAATGAAAACTTGTTTATTCAGATTAGAAATACCGGCCAATATCTGAACGGTGAAACAAAGAAGAAATCCGGATTTGGACTTAACAATACCAAGAAAAGGCTGGAACTGATCTATGGCGATCAGGCCTCCTTCAGAATACTTAATGAGACCAAAAAAATAGTTTTAACGGAGATAGTATTACCAAGGTCCCTATGAAAACACTCATTGTAGATGACGAAAGACTGGCCCGCAAAGAGCTGATGAGCCTGCTGGAACCGCATAAGAAAATTGATGTGGTGGGTGAAGCAACCGATGTGGACGATGCCATAGAAAAGATCAATGAACTCAATCCCGATCTCATTTTTCTGGACATTCAAATGCCAGGTAAGTCTGGCTTTGACCTGCTGGAGTCCCTGGATCATGTACCGCGCGTGATTTTCACCACCGCTTACGATGAGTTCGCCCTAAAGGCCTTTGAGGTGAATGCCCTCGATTATTTATTGAAACCGGTGCAGCCCGAGCGGTTGGAAGAGGCCATTGCCAAGCTCCATGTAGAATCTGACAGGAATCCCTCACCTACTGATGCCGAGAAAAGGAGTCTTGGTAAAGATGATCAGGTCTTTGTGAAGGATGGAGACAAGTGCTGGTTTGTGAAACTGGCAGATGTCCGCCTGTTTGAGTCAGATGGCAATTATATCAAAGTGTATTTTGGCGGGAATAAACCAATGATTCACAAATCACTCAATGCGCTGGATGAGCGGCTGGATGACCGCACCTTTTTTAGAGCCAGTCGCAAGCATATCATCAATCTGGGCTGGGTAGAGAATATAGACACGTGGTTCAACGGAGGTTTGCTGGTTCAGCTCAAGGGAGGAGAAAAAATAGAAGTGAGTCGCAGACAGGCTGCCCGGTTTAAGGAGCGTATGAGTCTCTAGTTTTTGATGACCTTCAGAAATTCTTTTTCCACACCCCAGTCCTTAGACAATTTGATCATGGCGGTGGTTTCCATCTCGGTGACATACCCCTTCTGATGATTGTCTTCCCAGACATCCTTCAGGTGCTTAAGCTTTTCGGCATTGCTGCTCTCCGCAAGATTTTTGAAAAAGAAATCCCGGGATCGTTCAAATGCGGATAAGTAATCTTCGGAAATAAAGTGATCTGCCCATTCCAACTCCTCCACGGCATCCAGTTCTTTGGCCGCAGCTTCCAGTATCAGTTTCTCATCATCATCCAGGCCATGGTAGTGCAGGATGAGTGACTTGAGTAGCATGACCGCTTTTTTGATTTCTTTTTCCATAAGGGTGAATCCAAAGCTAAAAGTAGGGATATTCTACTCATCATAAAACAGTCGCCATGAGATTTCGTCTGCCAGCATAAAACCTTTGGAGGTAAGCGCAAAGGTTTCTCCATCCCATTTCACCAATTCTCTTTTCTGATAGTCCTGTACCTGACTTTCATTGTCACTCACAAAATCTCGCTGGAAGAGTCTCCGGAATTTCGGCAAATTGATACCTTTTTGGGTACGCAGGTGCGTAAAGAGGTATTCGTTGATTTGATTAATTGGGGTAAGTTTTTCGATGGTGATCGGGAGCTGACCTTTCTGTATCTGGTTTAGGTATTTTGAATTGTGGCTTACGTTAAATGACCGGGAGGTTCCATCATATGAATGCGCCCCCGGCCCAACACCCAGGTAGGTTTGATCATTCCAGTAGGAGGAGTTATGTCGGGAGTGTTTGCCTGCTTTAGCAAAGTTGGACACTTCATAGTGTTCATACCCATGCTGCGTCAGTGTGTCAATGGCCATTTGGTATTGCTGCGCTGAAATCTCCTCCTTTACTTCTTTTAGTTGCCCTTTTTTGGCCCGGTGCCCAAAAACTGTTTTTTCTTCGATGGTGAGTCCATAAAGTGAAATGTGTGATAAATCATACGCGAGAATTTTCTCAAGATCCCGCTGCCAATAGCTGGTGTCCGCAGGAGGGATGGCATAGATCAGGTCTGCCGAGATATTATCAAATCCAGCTGATGTAGCGGCGCTCAGACATTCTTCCGCTTCTGCACTTGTATGGGCACGGTTGATAAATTTGAGGCGCTCATCATCAAAAGTTTGGATACCAATGCTCAGTCGATTGATTCCCAAAGCCCGCATGTCCTGTAACTTGTCGCCGGTCAGGTCGTCAGGGTTGGCTTCCAGGGTGATCTCCGCATCTTCGATGACCTCATAGGTGGAGTGGATGCACCTCAACAATCGATCCAGCTCCAGAGCAGACAGTATGGATGGAGTGCCCCCACCAAAGTAAATAGAGGAAATGGGCGATCCGCCGAGCTCTTCTTTTCTCAGGACAAGTTCTCTTTCAATGGCATCCACCATTTCCGACTTCCTGGAAGTGTTGGTGCTAAAGTGAAAGTCACAGTAATGGCATGCTTGCTTGCAAAATGGGATATGGAGATAGATTCCTGCCAATGTCTTTGAGTTATCTTGCAAAGGTATAGGCTATGGCGCAGCTCTTTTGTATGATACGTGTTTTATGCTTTGGGATGATTCTCCTGTGCGCCCACCTGGGTGCAGCGCAGCGGGTGACAGTTTATCTGGATGGTCAGCCTACCACTGAGGTGCCCGGCATGGATTCCGTGGAGGTCTCCAGGTTTGTCAACCTTTATTTGTTGAGGTTATGGAATCAGGGTTTTGTCTTCAGCGGGCTGGATTCAGTGTTTTCAGATCGGATTTATTTTCATGCAGGTGAAAAGTACCGAAATGAAATTGATCAGTTGGCGGTTTATGATGCTGAACAGGATACGTTTCAGCTCTGGAAACCCAAAAAACAGTCATTTCAATCGGCTGTTCAGAAACAGCTGACCACATATGCAGACAAGGGTCATCCTTTTGTGAGGATCACCTGGGATTCTGTACAGGTGAAAGACGATGTGGCGAAGGGGTTTTTGCGTATAATTCCCGGACCCTTAGTGGTTTACGATTCCATGGTGCTTCTTGGGGAGGTGCAGAAGGGCCGGACGTTTCTTCAGACCGCTCTGCACTTGGAGGTAGACAAACCATTCAGCGAACGCACCTTTCAAAATTTACCAAAGAGCATAGCCAGACTGCAGTACTTAGAGATGAAGCGGCCTCCGGATGTGGCCTTCGAGCATGGCAAGGCCACCGTTTTTCTGGACCTGGACAAGCGAAAAAGTAGTTCTTTCGAGGGGGTGGTTGGGCTGCTGCCGGGTCAGTCTGCCGGCAATGGAGTAATGGTCACCGGGTTTCTGGATTTGCAGCTGGCCAACCTTTTCCAATCCGGCAAGCGGTTTTTATTCACCTGGAATCGGTTCGCGGACGAATCTCAATCACTCGATTTGGGATACTATCACCCCTTCTTCCTTAGCTCCAAACTGTTTTTGGATGTCGATTTTCATTTGTTAAAACAAGACACCACTTTCCTCACCCAGTCCTGGAACCTGACCAGTGGAACCAATATTGGTCCTATGTCCGAGGTGTTTTTCGGATACGAACATGTCAGCGGAACGCTGATCAGCCCCGATGAGTCAAACATCAGAGACAATCTTGCGGATTTTACTTCAGGCCAGTACATGATTGGTTTGCGAGATGTGCTTTATGGACAGGAGATGGGGATGAAAAGCCCTTTCAGATATCAGGTACGATTGGTTTTAGGAGAGAAGAACATCTCCAAAAACCCATCTATCGACAAAGGTGCATATGATACCCTGCACAGGCAAACAAGCATGCTGCGTGTCACTGCCGGAGCCAAATACCTGATCAGGTTGAAAAAGCGAACAGCATTACATCATCATTGGGAGGGCCAATTATTGGTTAATGATCAGATTTTGACAAATGAACTAGCCCGGATGGGTGGATTGAAAACACTGCGTGGGTTCAATGAGAATTTCTTTTATGCCAGCAATTATGCCCTTAGCAGGCTCGAGATCAGGCAATACTTTGAAGAATATTCTCATTTCATGCTTTTCTATGATCAACTTTTGATGGAGCATCGTGGAGTAGTAAGCTATCCGCGTGGATTCGGAGCAGGATTATCGCTGGATACTTCCAATGGCTTGTTTACTTTTGCCCTGGCCATGGGGATGTCTAGACAAATACCAGCTGATCCGGCCAATGTCAAGATCCACATAGGATACACATCCAAATTTTAAATGAGAGTACTTTTCTTTGTTTTTTCCTTTTTCATTACAATGAGCGTGTTCTCTATGGCAGATACATTGGTGATGAGGGACCTGGCGGTGGCGTGGAGAACATTTGACGGCAAGGGCGCAGTTTCCGAATATGTAAAGCATGAGAATGACATAGTTTTTTTTGAACTTTCTAAAGGTTCGGACTCAGAGAAATTGTTAATTGGATCCGATGAGCCTGTGGACATTTGGATGAATGAGCGTCTGGTAAAACACAATTTCTCTGGACTGGTTACCTACACTCCTGACTCCCTGGTGGTGACTTTTGGCTCCCCCATCAGAGTTACTATTTATCAGAAAGGAGGAATTGGAAAGACCCTGGTAACGCAAATGGCTGAAATAAAGACTGGAAAGGGTGCAGTGGATCCGTTACATCCTCGTTTGGAAGGGTTTGAGCATAATGCCTACCTGATGATACTTACCATCCTGGTATTGTTTACTGGAGTGTATCGCAGGTTATTCCCGATTTCTTTTAGTCATTCTTTCCAAACACCGCTCACTTTTAAGATGAGGAGTCTTTCTGCCGAGGAATCTTATATGAGCTTCGGTAGTATTGACAATCTTTTCACGGGGTTATATTTCAGCGGATTGGTGTCGGCGTTCTTTTCCTATTCCGGAGTTTATCCCTTTCGGGAGGCGCCAGTTTCTCTGGCAGGCTCCCTGTGGACATGGCTGTTTTCTACATTATTGGTGTTTGCGTTTGTTCTTTTGAAGTACGGTTGGTCCAGGCTATTAAGCCTTATTTTTGATTTTAAAGGCGTGTCAAATATTCATTCTCAGGACTTTGTGAGTCTATTTATCCTGGTAATGGCCGTATGTCTGGGGATTTCTGCTATAGATTTTACCCTGTTTGATTTTGTCTCTCAAACCTTGAAAAGTGGTGCAATCCTATTGTTGGTATTGGCTGTCATCTTTTATCAGCTTTGGATATATTTCAAGTTTGATAAATATCATTCGCATAGAAAACTAATGATAATTGTCTACCTTTGCACCACCGAATTCTTGCCCGGTTTTCTAATCATTTATTGGTTAGTCAAATTGCAATAGACAGATATACTTAATTGTATTTGATAGGAATGAGTGAAGAATTGTTAGTTACAGACAAAGAAAGGCTCAACAGGGTATCGTCGATACTCGTTTCACAGCCTGAACCCACAGACCAAAATTCACCTTACCAGAAGCTCGCTGAAAAGTACGACCTCAAGATTGATTTTAGACAATTTATTGAGATCGATCCGGTAGATGCTAAGGAGTTTAGAAAGCAGAAGGTTAATATTCTCGACCACACGGCCGTGATTTTTACCAGCAGAAATGCGGTGGATCACTTTTTCAGGCTGGCGGCTGAAAATAAGGTGGAAATTCCTACGGATATGAAATACTTCTGTATTTCGGAGCAAACTGCAAACTATCTGCAGAAGTACATCGTCATCAGAAAGCGCAAAATTTTCACTGGTGAGCGGACCGCTCAGGACCTGCTGGAGGTGATGAAAAAGCACAAAAAGGAGAAATTCATATTCCCTTGCTCAGACATCAGGAAAGATGATATTCCTGATTTTATGGAAAAGAATGGTTACGACTTTTCGGAAGTGATCATATACAGAACCGTGGCGAGTGATTTGTCTGACTTGTCTGATATCTTCTACGATATTATCGCATTTTTTAGCCCTTCGGGGATCAAATCACTTTTTGATAATTTCCCGAATTTCAAACAAAACAAAACGAGGATTGCGGCCTTTGGCCCTACAACGGCAAAAGCGGTTCGTGATGCAGGTTTGATTTTGGACATTCAAGCCCCACTACCCAATGCACCTTCTATGACCGGTGCCCTGGAGCTCTACATAAAAAAAGCCAATAATCTTTAGCAAAGCCTTAAAATAGGGGTATTTTTGTTTGAAGCGTTATTAGTGTAAAATACCTTTATGAAAAAGTGGTGGCTGCTAGGCATATTAGTACTCGGCTTTTTTCTCGGCCGTGCCCAAAGTAATTTTTTCTTTGGTCACTATATGTTTAACCCGTCTTACCTCAATCCGGGTTGGAGTGGCAGTGAACAGCAGGCATTTGTGGCGTTTCAGCACCGAAGCCAGTGGGTAGGTTATTCCAGTAGCTTTGATGGCACTGGAGGAGCACCGAACACTCAAATGCTAACCGGAATAGTCCCCATCAGGGGTTTTGTAATTTCCTCCATAGGCATCAATATCTCCAATGACAACCTGGGGCCTCAATCCAATTTTCAGGTGCAGCTTCCGCTTACCTATACCCTTGAGCTTAGAAAAGGGCAGTTACATCTGGGTGCGGCACCTGGGGTATTTTCACAGACACAAAAATTTAATCAACTACGGCCCAACGAACCTGATGATCCCCTGATTCAGGGAGGGAACGAGGTTCAGACAAAATTTAACCTGTCTGCCGGATTGTTCTATTCGTCAAATGATGGCTGGTTCATAGGACTAGGTGCCGTGAACCTTATGCGTCCGGGTTTCGATTTTGGTCAGGAAGGCCTGAGTAACAAACAAGAGCTTTCCATAGCAATGCATGGTGGATACTCTTTCAAGATTAATGATGATTTGAAGATAGCCCCCACTGCCCTCATTCGCTCCAATCTGACCAACGTTACTTTTGATCTGGGTGGAATCGTTACCCTGAGAGACAAAATGTGGGGCGGACTTTCTTACCGAAGAGACGAGTCGGCAATAATTTATTTGGGATATGGTTTATTGGAAGACAACAGATTGAAAGTTGGATACTCTTTCGATTTCGTTTTTCAAAACCAGGCCGCAAAGGCCCCTACCTCCCACGAGATATTTATCAGGTATGATCTTCCTGACGTTGTTTTTGGCGGAAGGAAAACGGTAAAAACCCCTCGATTTACTTTTTAGAAAGTATCGATAAGGTTTGATTGTTAGTCGAATTTTGGGGAGAATTGATGTTAAAACTTGTATTAAAACAGGATAAGGTTATATATTTAGGCTGACTAAGTGACAATAATTTTTGTTAAAGTTTGTTTATTTTACATACTTGCAAGTTCAAATAAGGTGTTATGAATAATATGCGTGTTATAAAGTTTTCTACTTTAGCCGTACTAGCTCTTGGTGTTTTGCTACAAAGCTGTGGTCTTTTTGGTGGAGGATCTACAGACAGAGGGGAGCTTGTCGGGGTGTTAGATCGGCAGGGCTGGGAGATGACCCGGCCGTTCGGTATGGTGGCAGTACCTTCCGGTACTTTTCACATGGGCCAGGCAGATGAAGATGTCGCGGCTACTCAAATCAATTTTAATAAACAGGTGACAATCGGTGCGTTCTTTATGGATGATACTGAGATCACTAACAATGAGTATCGTCAGTTTACTCAGGCCATTACTGAGGGATCCGAGGTGGATTTACCTGCGGGCTATTCCATCGCAGACCTGATGCCAGATACGACAGTATGGACCTCAGATTTCACCCATCACATGGGAGATCCGCTGGTTGTATATTACTGGTCGCATCCAGCTTTTGATGACTACCCTGTAGTGGGTGTTGATTGGAATGCAGCTCAGTATTTCTGCGTTTGGAGAACACAACACTTAAATGAATACAGACAGAGTCTGGGAATGCCCGTTATGCCGGCTTTCCGTCTGCCATCTGAGGCGGAGTGGGAATATGCTGCCAGAGGAGGAAGAGACATGGCGAAGTATCCATGGGGAAATCCTTACGTGAGAAATCAGAAAGGATGTCTGTTGGCTAACTTCAAGCCAGGGAGAGGAAATTATTTTGACGATGGTTTTGCTTACACTTCTCCTATCAATACATATTTTTCCAATGACTATGGTCTGTATGACATGTCAGGAAACGTAGCTGAGTGGTGCGAGGATGCCTATAACCCATCGGCTATGCCATTGGTTTGGGATTTGAACCCTACCTATTATGACGAAAGAATAGATTTTAAAATTGTCCGCGGTGGTTCATGGAAGGATATAGCTTACTACCTTGAAACAGGAACAAGATCATTTGAGCACAGAGACACAGCCAGATCCTCTATTGGGTTTAGATGTGCAATGACTTATCTTGGTAGGTCTTCTGGATATGAATTTTAAACTTGATAAAAATTACTAACCTAAATATTTCAACAAAATGAGCAAAAAAGGCGGATTCGTAGAGCTTCTTTTCAGCACAATAATGCCTAAGATATATGGTATCGGGGCGGCAATAGTAATTGTTGGTGCTATGTTTAAAATTCTTCACCTTCCGGGGTCCGGACCTATGCTTGGTATTGGTCTTACTGTGGAAGCGGTGATCTTCTTCCTTAGTGCTTTCGAGCCTGCACACAAGGATCCAGATTGGTCTAAGGTGTATCCTGAATTGGCTGATGATTACGATGGTCCTGCTGCTGCACCAAGAAAGGTGACAAGTGGTGGAAATAACACCGGAGTTGCTGCTGGTATGGATAAAATGTTGGCAGATGCTAAGGTGGGACCTGAGCTTATTAAGAGTTTAGGTGATGGCATGAAAAATCTAGCTGATTCTGCTGCTAAAATGGCTCAGTTGGGAGATGCTGCTTTGGTAACTAATGAGTATGCCAAGAATGCTAAGGCCGCTTCTAACTCTCTGGTTGAAATGAATAAGTCATATGCTACTTCGATGCAGGCTATGTCAGCAATGGCAGAGGCTTCTAAGGATACGAAGGAGTATCACAGCCAGGTGCAAAATGTTACTAAGAGTTTAGGTGCTTTGAACGCTGTGTATGAAATGGAGTTGAAAGATGCTCAAGGACATGTGAAGTCAATGAACAAGTTCTACTCTAACCTGACTCAGGCTTTGGAAAGCATGGGCGAAGCTGGTAAGGAGACTTCAGCATTTCAAGCTCAACTTAATACACTTACTACCAATATTGCATCCCTCAATAAGGTATATGGTAATATGCTGAGCGCAATGAAACAGGGGTAATTTTCCAACACAAGCTTAAACTAAAAATAATATGTCTGGAGGAAAGGAAACGCCGCGGCAAAAATTGATTGGGATGATGTACCTGGTGCTAACAGCTCTGTTGGCATTGAACGTCTCCATTACAATTATTGACAAATTTGTATTTCTTGACGATTCGTTAGTAAAAGCTAACCGCGAAAGTGAGGAACGAAATGGTCAGATAGTTGAAAGTATTATAAAGACGGTTGATGATTCTGGTAATAGAGAGGATGATGTGAAGGTAGCGGAGTTGGCTCAGGAAATCAGAACTGAAACATCCAAGATGCTGAAGGAGCTCACCGAACTTAAAATCGCTTTGGTTGAAGAATCAGGTGGTTATGAGGAAGGGAAAAGTCCTGAGTACCCTGGTGATGCTAAGCACCTGATCGGTAAAACTGATTACTCCACCGTAGGGCACTATATGATGCCGCTTGAGGATGGCGGTCAGGGTCATGGAATAGAGTTGAAAGAACGACTCAACAAATTCCCTGAAATATTGAAAGAGAAATTGAGTTCTATTGGAGCATCTGAAACTGATCTGGCAGCGTATAAAAAAATTGCTGTAGATGCGGATGAAGATCCAGTGTATAAAGAGGATCCTAATCAAAAAGGTAAGGCTTTTGCTGATCTTGCATTTAGTGATTCTCCAACACCGGCAGGTATCGCCACGATCAGTGAGTTTCAATCAAGAATTTTGAGCTATGAAACAAGAGCGCTGGATTTCCTATCCGATAAAGTAGGAGCTGGTGATTTGAAGTTTGATGTTATTGTACCAATGGTAAAGCCTGAGTCTCGGTATGTGGCTGCAGGTACCAAATACACCGCCAAAATGTTCATCGCTGCATCGTCTTCAGGAGTGACTCCTACGATGACTTACGATGGAAACGAAATTGAAGTGGATGCCAGTGGTCAGGGGCTTGTAGAATTCACCGCCAACTCATCAACATTTGATGCAGAAGGATTGGCTAAGAAGACCTACGAGGCGGCTATCACTGTTACGCTACCAGGAGGTAGGGATACTACCTTTACTGATGTAGTGGAGTATTTTGTGGTAAAGCCGACCATTCAGATTCAATCTACATCTGTAAACGCACTTTATTTGAGATGTGGTAATAATCTGGATGTGCAGGTTCCCCAGCTTGGGGTTGCTTATAACCCAGCATTCTCAGCCACTAACGCGAAAACTTATCAAGGAAGCGCAAAAGGACAGGTAACAATAGTGCCTACTTCTACGGAGCAGGTTGTTCTAAAAGTTTCGAGTAATGGAAACCTGATTGGGTCTCGTGAATTTGGTGTTCGCAGAATTCCTGCGCCAACGATCACAGTTTATACAGACCAAGGTGAGGTGAATATGAAGACTGGTATATCTGCTAAGACCCCAAGATTGTATATTAAGGCAGTTCCGGATGAGAGTTTCCAGCAATTCCTTCCTGAGGACGCTAAGTTCCGGGTGGCGGAAGCACAAATTACCTTGGTAAGTGGTGGTATCGGAAGAACGACCATTACTGTAGGCGAAACCGCTAACCTTACAGCTATTACATCTCAAGCCAGAAAAGGCGACCAGCTGTCAATTGAAATAAGGAAAGTACAAAGACAGAACTTTAGAAAAGAGGTTGAGGATTTTAATAATTACAATAGGTTCATCAACATCTCTCTAAATTAATTCAGATAGGTTATGAAAAAATTTTGTTATGCACTGTTGATTGGATTACTGACCGTTCCTGTTTTGTATGCGCAGGAGGTAAAGATTCCAATCATAAAACCTGAGGTTCAGGAATCTCAGATTATGTTCCAGAGAATGGTTTGGAGGAGAATGGATTTGCGTGAAAAGCAAAATCAGCCTTTTTTCTCCAGAAACGGTGAAATATCCCGACTCCTGCTCGATGCGGTGGAAGAGGGTTTATTGAAACCATATATGACGGATTCATGCCTCAACCTGATGCCTGATAGTGTTTTTAAAACAAAAACAACAGTTGAGCGTCAAGGTGGTGCTGATTTCGGTGGTGGTTTTGGTGGCGGTTTTGGTGGTGGTTTCGGTAACGAATCTTCCAGTCAGGCACAGTCCAGCGGGCCCAAAGCAGACGCCATTCCGAAGGATGTATTTGATGTAATGTACATCAGAGAGGAAGTGATGTTTGATCGTAACAGATCCAGGATGTATTGGTACATCAGAGCCTTGACAATTGCCCTACCGGGAAGAGCAGGTTCTACTTGGAATCCTGCAGGGTTTGAAAACCAGGTTTGTCATTTTAAGTATGAGGATGTTGTGGCGTTGTTCAGAGGGCCTTATGCAGACAAAGCCATCTGGTATAACAACCAGAATCAGGCAGCACATAGAAACTATGGGGACGCTCTTGAGCTTAGATTGTTTTCTGCACCAATCATTAAGATGTCCAATGCACAAAACCTTGATATCAGGCAGCTTACCTCAGATCCATTTGATGCTGTAATGCTTCAGCAGAAATATGAATATGATCTGATGGAATATGAAAGTGAGTTGTGGGAGTACTAATTACTTCTTGAAATAATATGAGGGAAAGGGATCGTTTACGATCCCTTTTTTTGTTGGAAATAGGTTGTCAGTATGTTGGCTTTCGACTTGCCAACTATTTCAGCGAGTTCTTCCTCCTGCGCCATTTCAATTCGTTTGATACTTTTGAAATGACGGAGCAATTTCTCCTTTGTAATGCTCCCCAGACCTTTGATATGATCGAGCTCGGATTGGATGCTGGCTTTGCTCCTTTTGGACCTGTGAAAAGTGATGGCAAACCGATGGGCCTCATCTCTTAAATGCTGGAGGAGTTTCAAGGCTGGGGATTTCTTGCTTATGTGCAAAGGGATTGAATCTTCCGGGTAGTAAATTTCCTCAAGTCTCTTGGCGATTCCTACTATTGGAAGTCTTCCATAGAGACCAAGTTCTTTGAGGGGTTCACAGGCGGCGCTCAGCTGCCCTTTCCCTCCATCTATGATGACCAAATCTGGGAGCGGGAGATTCTCTTCTGTGAGGTACTTATACCTTCTGCCTACTACCTCTCTCATGCTGGCAAAATCATCCGGCCCCACCACCGTCTTGATGTTGTATTTGCGATAGTCTTTCTTGGATGGTTTACCGTTTTTGAAGCAAACCATTGAGGAGACAGGGTTAGTGCCCTGGATATTGCTGTTGTCAAAACATTCGATGTGTCTGGGTAAACTCTTTAATCCCAAATCAGATTGCAACTGTTCAAGAATTTTTTCACCGCTGGTTTTCTTTCCCTCGCTCCTCACCAGGCGATCATTCTTAAAAAAGAGTGCATTTTTGAGTGAAAGATCCAGAAGCTTTTTCTTATCACCGATTTTGGGTTGGGTGATTTCTATTTCATCCCAGCCGTTGATCGGGCGGTTACTAATGATTTCTGTACTTGAGCTACTGTACTTATTTCTGAGACTAAACAGGATCAGCTGGAGCAGCTCTTCTTCTGGCTCGTCCAGTTTTCTTTTAGACTCCACGGTCTCAGACATTCTAATACTACCGTGCTCAATTTTCATATAGTTGAGGTAGTATTTGCTACTATCACCTATTACTCCAAAGATGTCCAGGTCACTGATTTTGGGATTGACGATGAGTGATTTCGACTGAAAATTATCCAGGTGATCCAGTTTTTGTTTAAAATCCTGAGCTGATTCAAATTTCAACTCTTCGGCAGCATTTTGCATAAGCTCTTTATAGCCCGCTTTCACCGTGGATATGTTGCCTTTCAGAATGTGATGGGCGCTCTGGATGTCCTCCATGTAGTCAGATTCTTCCTGTAGTCCTTCACAAGGCCCCAGACAATTGCCGATGTGATATTCTAAGCAAACTTTGAATTTTCCCTGGCTGACGTTTCGCTCTGAAAGGTTGAAATTGCACGTTCTGATTTTGTAGAGTTTTCTTAGCAAATCCAGCACTCCGTTCATGGCTTTTACGCTTGTATAGGGGCCATAATAGGTACCCTTGGAGGAGTCTATGCTTCGGGTGGAGTATATTCTGGGAAAACGCTCATTGGTGACACAGATGCTTGGGAAGGTCTTGTCATCTTTTAGAAGAATGTTGTACTTTGGTTGATTCTCCTTGATGAGGCTGTTTTCCAATAGCAGCGCATCGAATTCACTGTTTACAATGATGACTTCAATGCTTTCAATTTCTCGAACCAGTTTGACCGTTTTTCTACTGGCCTGCTTTGATTTGTTGAAATAGCTTGATACCCGCTTGAGAAGGTCTTTGGCCTTACCTACATATATAATGGTATTGGTGCGGTCGTAGAACTTGTATACACCCGGCTGGTGCGGGAGCTTGCCGTATTCTTGGGTAGAAAATTTGTGAGATTCCATGTAGGTTACATGATATCGTCTTCGTCTATCAGGTCGAATCGAAGAGAATCTGTAGGCTGGAGAACATCATTGTATTTATCACAATCCAACTCCACACTAATTGGTTTCAAAGGTTTGTCAAATGGACCCTTTTGGTACCCCAATGTAGGATCGGCATATATCTTAAGCATGAATTTTTCCCAAATGGGCATGGCTGTTCTGGCGCCTTGTCCCATCGCCCAGTATTTGAAGTGAATGGAGCGATCGTCTCCACCTACCCATGCGCCAGCTGCCAGGTCCTTAGTGACCCCCATAAACCAACCATCCGATGCATTCTGAGTGGTACCTGTTTTGGCCGCTATTTCGTTATCCATCCTGAGTTCCCGATCGATAGAGAGACCTGTACCTCCGGTCTCTTCGGTGGTTCCTTTAAGCATGTGAAGCATCAGGTAAGCTGTTTCTTCATTGAGTGCCTCTCTCGTTTCCGGAACGAATTGCTGTATCACATTACCATTTTCATCTTCTATTCGAGAAATGAAAAAGGGTTTGGTATAGATGCCTTTGTTGACAAAGGTAGAGTACGCAGCGAGCATTTCCTGAAGTGAAACATCTCCACCGGCACCTAATGCCAGCGCAGGAACAGGGGCTAGTGGACTCTCTATTCCCAGTCTTCTGGCATATTCTATCACAGTCTCAGGTTTCACCTGTTTCATCACAAAGGCGGTTATACTGTTGACAGATCTAGCCATGGCTTGCCGGATGGTCATGACTTCTCCACTAAACTTGCCACTGGCATTGTCAGGAGTATAAGTGGGAGGATCCTGTCCAGGCATGGCGAATGTTACCGGGGCATCCACTACCGGATAGCATGGAGAATAGTCGTTATCGATGGCCACCGTGTAGACAAAAGGCTTGAAGGTGGATCCCGGTTGTCTTTTCCCCTGACTGACATGATCGTATTTAAAGTATTTGTGATTGATACCGCCTACCCAAGCTTTAATGTTGCCATTTTTGGGGTCCATGGCCATGAAGCCTGCCTGCAGGAACTTTTTGTAATATCGTAGGGAATCATAGGCACTGAACACCGTATCTATCTCACCATCCCAACTAAAAACTGTCATTGATTTCTTTTTATTCAGGAGTATCTCTACAGAGTCTGATTCTTTTCCATAGTTACTAACCAGCGCGCGATACTGTGGTGTCCTTTTCATTGCGTTTTCAATGAACCCCTCGATTTCATTTCCGTTATCGTCGATCCAGGGGTTACTTTTAAGAGTGGACCAATGATCATCAAAGATGGATTGTAAAGTATCCATGTGCTCTTTCATGGCTTGCTCGGCGTATTCCTGCATACGACTGTCAATGGTAGTATAGATTTTGAGCCCATCCTCAAAGAGGTCATAGCCATGCTCTTTCGTCCAGGAGAGCAGAAAATTTCTGATGACAAACCGGAAGTAGGTGGCCAGACCTTCGTTGTGATTATCGACTAAATAAGTGAGGCCGAAATCTGTTGTTTTGAGACTGTCGAAGGTATCTCTTGTTAAGAGTCCGTATTTATGAAGGTTATAGAGCACCTCTGTTCTTTTGGCCATCGCATTGTCAGGATTCATGATGGGGCTGTATCGGGTAGGCGCATTGATCGCCCCAACAAGCAGTGCCGCTTCGCTATAATTGAGCTGTGATGGGAGTTTGTTAAAAAAAGTTTTGGCAGCAACTTTAATTCCGAAGGAGTTGCTTCCATACTCCACGGTGTTGAGGTACATGGCAAGTATTTCCTCCTTGGTATACGACTGTTCTAGCTGAACAGAGATGATCCATTCTTTGAGTTTAGTAATGATTTGGCCAACAGATGAGTATTTGTAAAGTGAGCCACGATTGGCTGAAGAGGTGCTGTAGAGGTTTTCGGCCAGCTGCATGGTGATGGTAGAGCCACCACCGTTGAATTGAAATGTTAGTTTTCCAATGACGGCTCTTAACAATCCTTTGAGATCGATACCGGAGTGTTTTTTGAAACGAATATCCTCCGTGACCAGGAGCGTATTGACCAGCTCTGGAGACAGCTCTTCATAAGTCACAGGAGTTCGATTTTTTCTGTAGTATTTACCCAGCGAAACACCATCTGCACTGATCAGCTCAGAGGAGAGATCCGGATCTGGCTTTTCAAGATCCTGCAGACTTGGCAGGTCTCCAAACCATCCATTGGTGTCATGTTTGACCATGTAAAAAAGGGATGGTATGGTGATGGCAGCTCCTAAAAAGAGAACCCACAGTACGATGACGATGATTCTGAGCGTTCGTTTATTCATTGGGGATAGTGTTTTTCAAAGAAATTCAAATAGGCGTTGACGTCTTTGGTCTGATAGAAGATATCGAAATTGTCCTCCGTAATTACAAAGCTGTATATTTTTTCTCCTTTATGTAAGTCTTTAAGGGAAAGCTCGGCATTGAGCATGGTGAGAAATTTCTCGGCACTTCCCTTAGCGGGAAACTCATTGATTAGCACGAGCGCATGATCCTGGTTGAGAATGAGGTTGCCGGTGGTCAGACCAAAATTCTTGGCTTTAATGAATTCTTCTACCTCCAAAGGTATTTGCTGGGTGAGTTGGTCATTGTTTGGATAGACGACCACCAAATAATGCTTCTGCTTAAAGTATTCTACAAAACGGGCCTTAGCACTGTTGTAGAGGTTGATTTGATAGTCTTCGCTGGTCTTTACCAGTTTTTGCGCGTAAGGGATTAATTCGCTTTCAGGATATGTTTTAATGAAGTTGTTGAGTTCGTACTGATATTTGAATTGTCCCTCCAGCTCTCCCATGTTCAGGACATTGAGCAGTGCTATGTTATCGCTGAATGAGTTTTCAGGGTAAAGGTTGAAGGCACTGTCCAGCAGGTATTTACTTTTCTGGTAATCCTTGCTTTTGTATAGTTTGTAAGCTTTTGTGTACACCTTTTTCAGCTGTTCTGTTGCGGCCTTGCTCTCTTCTCGGTAGTTGGGGTTATCCACCAGTTTGGCATATATAGACTCAGGAAAGTCTCGTTTGAGTTCATCAGACTTGAGTGTGGCCAGCTCAATGTTGGGGCCCTTATAAAGGAGGTAAAGCTGGTACAGGACTTCTGCCTTATATTCAGTTTGCGGGAACCGTGCTATAAGTGTTTCAAAGGTCTCAATAGCATTGGCATTTTCATCCAGTTTGAAATCATAGATATTCCCGAGTTTGTAAAGGGCCTCTTCTACCTGATCCAGGAGTTTGTTGATTTCCTCCTGGCTGGAAGGCACGGAGGCGAGCAATTCGTCCACCATTGTCTGTATGGCATCATCGTCTTCAGTTTCTGCACTTGCCTCTTTTTTGGCTAATGCTTCCCCCTCTGCTCCGGTGGTAATCTCACCACCAGCTTTCAGGCTTCGCCTCCAATTATCCTCGAGCGGTCGACTACCCCAGATGCGTTTGAATTCCGTAACACCTTTGCCTACAGCTGTGGTATTGTAGAAATACCAGGTCGCGCCAGGTGCCAGGTTTGCCCCTATCAGGTCTCCCCCTTGTTGGTCAAATACAGTGCTTTGCTGGCTGGCGCGTTTAGCCTCTTTTTTCTTTTTTGCTGCTTCCTTTTCATGCTGCTCTGTGGCCACGGCGGTGGCGAGCGCCAAGAGGGAATCCTGTGGAAGTTGAGAAAGACTCACCAGACTGTCGTTGGTTTGGATAGTTACAATTTGCTCGACAAAATCATTGAGGATCTCTTGGCGTTGCTTGATTTTTTCGAAGTTTTCCTCATCTCTGGGCATGGTGGAGACTGTGCTGTCGTAATAATTCTGCGCCAACACAAAGTTTTTGAGGCTGTCATAGTAGATCTGGCCGAGTTTCAAATATGAGTAGGCCTTCTGGCGTTTATTTTTTACCGAGGATTTTACCGATTCTTTGTAATAAGCGATGGCCTGATCGAGATTGCCTTGCTTTACTTCAAAATTGGCCATCTCGTAGTAGATTTTGTCTCTATACTCCGTGTTTTTAGTGTCTTTTAGGAGTTTTTTGAAATATTTCTGGGTCCTTTTGATGTCTCCAGAACTCGTGACCTGGGTCACCTGTGCCATATTCAGCTTGGTATAAAAGGCCAGTTCGTATACTGGATTATTTTTCAGACAGCTTTCATAATAATTATAGGCCTCGGCCTCAAACCCTAGTTGCTGGTATACCTGTCCGATGATAAAATCAATTCTGGCTTTATCCGAGTATTTGGTCATGAGCTCTTCAGCTGCCACCAGGTGCTGTACCATTTGATCCAAATCTTTGCGCTTCTGAAACAAGTAGGCTCGTACCATGCTCAGTTCCTTCTTGTTTTTATTGTTGAGCTTCTCCTTTTTTAAATAATCAGAGACAGCAATGGCATTATTAATTTCGTTGAAGTCTACAAAGGATTTAATGAGCTCGATCAGCGCAGAATGTCGGGCATCGTCATTTTCACTATGCTTATTTACAAACTTGAAGGTCTCAATGGCATCTGCAAATTCCAGGGAGTAGTACCTCGCTTTGCCCACCAATATGTAGGAGTCGTCCTCCCAGCGGGAATTGGGGTGCCTTTGAATGGCAATAGAGGCTTTTTCTATGCAGTCTTCTATCTGTGCTTCCAGGCTCTTGGCATCATTAGAGTCAATGGGTACGTAGATTGGGAGTACCTTGTTATAATTCCACTGATAGTTGTCATAGACACTTTGCTCTATTTCATTCATCAGTTCGTTGGCGATGAAGTAGGCATTGTAATGCGCAGTTACATTTTGATAAGCTGTGCTCACAGGCCCGCTGCTGTAGGAGCAGCCGGCTACCAACAGGGTAATTAAAATGAAATAAGTTATGAGATTAATGCGCACAATAGATATTTGCAAATTAACGTATATCCCTAGAGAATCTTGTAAAGATAAAACAGTAGGGTTTCAATATATTTGACACTTCATAAATTTCGCTGATTTGGCTCCTAAAAAGACTTTATCCAACTGGCTTACCAACAGGTACCTTCTGATCATTAGAAATGAAGAGAACTTCGCGGAGAAAAAGACCATCAGTTTCAACTATGCTAGGGTGATCCTGATTTTAACCGTGGCTTTCATCATCACCCTGGTGGTGTCGATGTATATGGTCACGGTGGTACTGGAGCAATGGCTGGATCCGAGGTATGCCATGATGCAATCTAACAGACAGCTGGTGGACCTCACGATGAAGATAGACTCCATGGAGTACGAAATGGCAGTGAAGGATCAGTACCTGAAAAACATCAGGATGATTATTGGCGGGGACGTAGATATCCTACAGGCCATGGGGGAAGACCCTGAAAATAGCACCATGAATCCAGGTGAGCTTGGGTTTCAGGAAAGTATTCCGCCCATTGACTCTCAATTTAGGGCGGAGTTTGAGCAACAGGACCTTGGGGTACTGACCTATGAAACAAGCAGCTCGGAGGAGTTTCGGGAGTTATTTCTTTTCACTCCGATGGAGGGGATTATTACCGATGGATTCAACCCTAAAAAGGATCATTATGGGGTAGATATAGTAGCTAAGGAAAACGAACCGGTTAAATGCGCGGCTGACGGAGTGGTCATCTTTTCCTCTTGGACACTGGATAGTGGCTACGTTTTGGGAATTCAGCACAGGGGCAATTTGATCTCTGTTTACAAGCACAATTCGGAATTATTGAAAAACGTTGGTAATTTTGTCAGCGGTGGTGAAATTATTGCAATTATTGGCAATACTGGTGAACTTACTTCGGGGCCTCATTTACACTTTGAACTGTGGCACAATGGTAATCCGGTAAACCCCCAGGAATACGTGGCCTTTTAAAAAACTAAAACATAGACCCATGTTTAACAAGCAGGAACAGAAAGTAGCGGAAGAAATGAGCAATTCGAGCAATATTATCGGTAAGGGGACTATTCTCGAGGGAAGCCTTGAAACTTTTGGGAACATCAGAATAGAAGGGAAGGTAATCGGGAACATCAAAACCAAGTCGAAGGCAGCTTTTGGTCAATCTTCTCAGGTTGATGGAAGTGTGCTGGCGCAAAATGCTGAAGTAGCCGGTCATATTACCGGTACAGTAGAGGTGACAGAGGTATTGGTGTTGAAACCCACTGCGGTAATCGATGGAGACATCATTACCAACAAGCTGATCGTAGAGTCAGGTGCGGTATTCAACGGTGGTTGCAAGATGGGTGTGAAGAGTAAAGAAATAAAAATTGGCAAAGCAGAAGAAGGACCCCTCCTCAAAGCACAATCCTAAAGTAGACAACACCTACGCCAGGATTTCGGGGATTACCTTTGAGCTTCTGGCGATCAATCTGGGATTTATACTGGGTGGTTATTATCTCAATGAAATGGCCGACCCGGTATTTCCATGGATTTTGCTGCTGGGAGTGTTTCTCTCAGTAGCAGCAACCATAGTCTACCTGATCAAAAAGTTCAGCTCGTGAAGAAATACCTGATTATCTCAACGGGGATCTCCCTGACGTTTCTTCTCATCTACTATTTTCTTAACGATTTCCTGTTTCAATCCTACCTGCATCAGCAGTTTCCTGCCCTGATTCTGTTTTTTTACCTACAGTCACTGGCAGTATGGTGGATGTTGCGATTGGGCGAAAAGTCCAATTGGGAATCTCCGATTTATGTGCTGGGTGGGATCACTTTCAGGTTTCTCACAGGTCTTTTCTTTTTGGCCATTCTTTTTATCATGAAAATGGAAAATATCCGGCCGCTCATGATTCAGTTTATCGTCCTCTATTTGGTTTATTTAATCTTTGAATTATTTGCTGCATTACCTAACTTGCGGCGGAATTGAGGAGATAACCCTTTTACTAATGAGTCAAGAGAAAACCGCATCCTTTCCTAAGTTTTTGAAATCCAGTTTATTACTAGTCGTTTTCGGACTCTTAATAATCCAAACTGGATATGCTAAAGATCCGGTAGAAGGGGAAGCATTTGATCCCAGTGAGATGATCAATCATCACATCATGGATTCGCATTCCTGGGAGATTTTTCATGGCCTTAGTTTGCACCTTCCGGTGATCATCTATAGTGAAGAGAAGGGACTTGATATATTTTCTTCCAGCAACTTCTACAATGAAGCACACGAAGTAGTTCCGTTCAACGGGTACGTGATGGAGCATGAGCACATTGCACTGGAAAGTGGAGCACATGTTTTGGATTTCTCCATTACTAAAAATGTTTTCTTCTTATTTATCAATGCATTGGTAATGATCATGATCTTCATGGCTGTGGCCAGGGGATATAAGAAGAATGCCGGCAGAGCGCCAAGAGGAATTCAGTCCTTTTTTGAGCCCATCATTATTTATGTAAGGGACGAGATTGTGAAGCCTAACATAGGGCCAAAGTATGAGCGATACCTGCCTTACCTGCTTACCTTGTTTTTCTTTATTTGGTTTGGTAACCTTCTCGGTCTTTTGCCAGCAGCCGCCAACCTTACGGGCAACATTGCGGTAACGTTGATACTGGCGGTAGCCAGTTTGGTGATTACACTGGCGTCAGGAAGAAAAACTTATTGGATGCACATCCTGGATCCTTTGGGCAATAGCATGGGTTGGTTGGCAAAGTTTCCACTCTACCTCATCTTGTGGCCTATAGAGATTATCGGAATTTTCACGAAACCATTTTCATTGATGGTTCGACTTTTTGCCAACATTACGGCGGGTCACATCATCATATTGAGCATATTAAGCTTGACGTTCATTGCACAGAGTTTTGCAGTGGGAGTAGCGGCCACGCTTTTCGCGGCAGTTATGAACCTGCTGGAGTTGTTTGTGGCACTGTTGCAGGCTTATGTATTTACCCTACTATCTTCCATGTATTTTGGTCAGGCAGTAGAAGAACATCATCATTAAGAATTTTTTTAAACCATATAAATAACAAAGTAATGGGAGCAATTGGAGCAGGTTTAGCAGTACTAGGTGCTGGTCTTGGTATCGGTATGATCGGTAAAGGAGCAACAGACGGTATCGCTAGACAACCAGAAGCCGCTGGAAAAATCCAAACTGCGATGATCATTGCAGCAGCCTTGATTGAAGGTGTTGCACTTTTCGCAGCTGTAATTGGATTTATGTCTATCGGAAGCTAATTAATCAAAATTGATCTGGTCTTGTTTGCATTAGGCATCAAGACCAGATTTTTATTTCAGACATTTAACGAAACTGACGTGGAACTAGTAACCCCGGGTATAGGATTAATATTTTGGCAAACGGTCGTTTTCCTCATTGTCTTTCTCATTCTTGCTGTTTTCGTATGGAAACCAATAGCAGGAGCGCTGAAGGCAAGAGAAAGCCAGATAGACGATGCCTTGAAAGCTGCAGATCTTGCAAAGGAAGAGATGGAGCAGATCAAATCTGACAATGAGTACCTTCTGCAGGAGGCGAGAGCTGAGCGTGATAAGATACTAAAGGAGGCTACTGATACTGCAATTCAAATCAAAGAGCAAGCCAAGAGTGAAACTTCTGCGATCGCCGAAAAGCTGATTGCTGAAGCAAAGGCCAGTATTGAAACAGAAAAGAGAGCTGCCCTTGCCGAGGTGAAAAACCTGGTAGCAGGTCTGTCTGTGGAGATTGCTGAGAAATTGCTCAGGGAGAAATTGTCTGATGACAAGTCGCAAAAAGCGCTCATCGACAAATTTTTGAAAGAAGTAAAAGTAAACTAAGATGTCTATTACCAGAATAGCAGCCAGATACGCTAAGCCCCTACTGGAGCTAGCCGATGAGAAGAAGGTAACGGAAGCAGTGAAAAATGACCTGGTCAATTTTTCAGACATCTGCGCGTCCAATAGAGACTTTGTGCTCATGCTAAAGAGCCCCATCATCACCAACTTCAAAAAGGCTGAGATTTTGAAGCAGATTTTCGATAAAAAAGTGAACCCGCTAACGGCCGCTTTTTTTGATATAGTCACTCGTAAGAACAGAGAGAAATATCTCCCTGAGATTGCCAGAGAATTCGTGGTGCTCTATAATCTCAAAATGGGATATCAGAATGCTACAGTGACTACCACCGTGAAGTTGGATGAGGATATGAAGAAGGCTTTTGAGAAGCTTGTTACAGAGCTTTCAGGTAAGAAGCCTCTATTAAGTGAAAAAGTAAATCCAGAATTGGTAGGAGGATATATCCTGCAAATGGGGGATCAGCAAATAGATGAAAGCTTGAGCGGCCACCTGGCTGATCTGAAGCTTAAATTTCAAAAAGAAACGATTTAATTAAACCCGTCCGAGAGGACAACAAAAGGATAAGATTATGGCAGATGTTCGACCTGATGAAGTTTCAGCGATCTTAAGAGAACAGCTCTCTCATTCAAAAACAGAAGCTGAACTGGAAGAAATCGGAACCGTGCTTCAAGTAGGAGATGGTGTAGCTCGTATCTATGGATTAACGAAGGCCCAGGCCGGAGAGCTTTTGGAGTTCAACAATGGCCTGCGGGCGATGGTATTGAACCTGGAAGCGGATAACGTGGGAGCGGTACTTCTTGGTGAATCAAGTGGTGTGAAAGAAGGAGATACCGTGAAAAGAACCGGTAGAATTGCTTCTATCCAGGTGGGCGACGGCATGAGTGGTCGTGTGGTGGATACCCTTGGAAATCCAATTGATGGAAAAGGAGCTATACAGGGCGAGCTTTACGAGATGCCATTGGAAAGAAAGGCACCTGGTGTAATCTACCGGGAGCCTGTAAGTGAGCCTCTTCAGACGGGTATTAAGGCCATTGACGCGATGATCCCTGTGGGTAGAGGTCAGCGTGAGTTGATCATTGGTGATCGCCAGACAGGAAAAACTGCTGTGGCTATCGATACCATCATCAATCAAAAAGAATTTTACGATAGAGGAGAAACTGTTTACTGTATCTATGTGGCCATCGGACAGAAGGCTTCTACAGTGGCAGGTATTCAGGCGGCTTTGGAAAAGGCAGGCGCTATGGCCTATACTACCATCGTAAGTGCAGCTGCTTCTGACCCTGCTCCTATGCAGTTCTTCGCACCTTTCGCAGGAGCGGCCATAGGTGAGTATTTCAGAGATACTGGCCGTCCGGCGCTTGTGGTATATGATGACCTTTCTAAGCAGGCTGTTTCTTACCGTGAGGTTTCTCTCTTGCTAAGAAGACCTCCGGGACGTGAAGCATACCCTGGAGACGTATTCTATCTTCACTCAAGACTTTTGGAGCGTGCGGCTAAGGTGATCAACAATGACGCCATCGCTGCTCAAATGAATGACCTTCCTGAATCCTTGAAAGGAAAAGTAAAAGGTGGTGGATCACTTACTGCCCTTCCGATCATTGAAACTCAGGCTGGAGACGTTTCGGCCTATATTCCGACCAACGTGATTTCCATTACAGATGGTCAGATTTTCCTTGAGACCAATCTTTTCAACTCAGGTATCCGTCCTGCGATCAACGTAGGTATTTCGGTATCACGAGTGGGAGGTAATGCCCAGATCAAATCCATGAAGAAAGTGGCAGGTACCCTGAAACTGGATCAGGCTCAGTTCCGTGAGTTGGAGGCTTTCGCCAAATTTGGTTCAGACCTTGATGCTTCTACTAAGCGAACGATTGACAGAGGAAGAAGAAACCAGGAAATTTTGAAGCAGGCTCAGTACTCTCCATCTCCGGTAGAGGAGCAGATAGCCATCATTTATGCCTCTACCAAAGGATTCCTGGACAAAGTGCCTGAGGATAAAGTGAAAGCTTTTGAGAAGGAGTTCCTGACGATATTGAACAACGCACACAGACCTGTATTGGATGCCCTGAAAGCAGGTAAGTGGGAAGATTCATCTACAGATGTGCTGGCTCAGGTGGCTAAGGATCTGGCAGCACGATATATCTAAGTAATAAACCGAAATGGCGAACCTTAAGGAAGTAAAAGGAAGAATTCAGTCGGTCACATCGACACAGCAGATAACCAAAGCTATGAAGATGGTGGCAGCAGCAAAGCTGAGAAGAGCTCAGGATCGGATCACTCAGATGCGCCCCTATTCTCAAAAGCTATCTGCCATCATTCAGAATGTATCTGCCGGAGTGGATAGTGATCAGGTGGACAATCCATATGCTGAGGCAAAGGAAGTCGGAAAGGTGTTGTTGGTAGTGGTGACTTCTGACAGAGGACTTTGCGGTGGTTTCAATAGTAGTATCTTCAAGCACACCAAAGCGTTGGTGGCCAGGGAGTATGCTGATGTGGAAGCGGCAGGGAATCTGATGCTCATGCCTATTGGTAAAAAAGCTTATGATCATTTCAAAAAGCGTGGATATAGCGTCATCGAGGATTATCATCATCTTTTTTCAAACCTGGATTTTGCACACGCATTGGAAGCTGCAGAGTTTGTAATGAGTGAATTCCTGGAAGGTGAATTTGATAAAGTGGAGATTATCTACAATGAGTTCAAAAATGTAGCCACTCAGATTGTCAGAAATGAGCAGTTCTTGCCAGTACAAAATGTATCTGCTGAAGATGATGCTCCGGCTGAGACAATTGACTATATCTATGAGCCGAATCAGAAATTTATCTTTTCTGAAATCATTCCTAAGTCATTGAAAATCCAGTTTTATAAGACCTTACTGGAGTCAAATGCCTCGGAGCAGGGCGCTCGTATGACTGCCATGGGTCAGGCAACAGACAATGCCGGTGAGCTGCTTAAGGAGCTGAAGTTGACTTACAACAGAACCCGCCAGGCAGCGATTACAAAAGAAATTTTGGAGATCGTTGGTGGAGCAGAAGCCCTCGCGCAGGGAGGATAATTGAACACCAAATGATCTGTTAAATGGATCATCTCTATAAATATTTTAGATGGCTCTCATTGGACATTGTTCTGGGAGCCATCTTTTTTTTGTTATATCTGGAGCGATACTATGCGCTTCAGTTTTCGGTGCACGTTTATCTTGCTCTTGGCTCGGCCATTTGGTTGATCTATACCACAGATCACCTGATAGACGCCTGGAAAGTCTCAACCCCCTCGAGTGAACGCCACCGGTTTCATAAGAAGCACTTTTCCACTCTGGTGCTTGTTGGCGGATTTGTTCTTTCGCTTTCCTTGGTGAATATTCACTTTCTGGAAGTAGTGATCATTAGAAATGGTGCCCTGCTATCTGCGGTCTGCATCCTCTATTTGATGCTCGTGTATTTTTTCAAATCGCTCTGGGTGAAGGAAATTTTGGTGGCGTTGGCTTATGCAGCTGGAATTTTTTTGGCACCCTTGTCGATGACGGAGATTGAGCTCCTCGATTTCATTTTGTGTCTCCAACTTGCCGGTATAGCCTTTTTGAATCTAATAGTATTCTCAGCGTATGATGAAAGTGCCGACCGCCGGGATGGGTTCAATTCGCTGGTGATTCGACTGGGGGATCAAAAGGTTCAAGTCGTGGTTTGGGTAACTGTGCTGAGCTTGATCCTGAGTTGTGGAGGCACCTACTTTTATACTGGGAATTCCATTCAGCTTTTGTTTATGTCGATGATTGCTCTGCTCCTATGGATCCATTTATCACCGGGTTATTTCTCCAGGTCTGAGCGATTCCGGGTGGTGGGCGATGGTGTTTTCTATCTCGCCGGTTTATTCCTCTTGCTATGAGTTTTGATCGGGTGGCGTGGATTTATGATCGACTGGCCGGCTTGGTGTTTGGTTCGCAATGGGATCAGGTGCAACTGGCGTCAGCCGGTAATCTTGCAGGCAAGAGCCGGGTGTTGATTGTAGGGGGAGGCACGGGTCTTTTGCTCGATGCACTTCATGGTGTTGAGAAAGTTGTCTTTTTAGAGCTTTCGGAGAAAATGATTACCAGAAGTAGAAATCGAGGCTCGCACCTGCAGGTTGATTATGTACGTGCTGATTTCTTTCAATGGGAGACCAGCGAGAAGTTCGATGCCATAGTGATGCCCTTTTTTCTTGATTGTTTTGGTACAGAGAAGTTGGATAGTGCCATCTTCAAGGCCCGGGCGCTTCTGGTAGAGCAAGGAGAATTGCATGTCATCGATTTTCAATCAGCTTCATGGTGGAAGAATTCCCTGATCCGCGTGATGTACTTGTTTTTTAGACTGTTTTCGAGTCTTGAAGGGAAGGTGTTGTTGAAGATAGATGGTGCCATTCAAAGTGCGCAGTTCAGGCAGAAGGCAGAAACTTTTTTTTGTGACAAATGGGTTTTTTACAGCGTGTACCAACCCAACCGGATCACCTGATTCTTTTGGAAAGCGCTATCCTCGGAACCTCATGGAGGTCGCGGTAGCCCATCACAAACCAATCACCACCGTCCTTCAGTCGGAGTTTCTTTTTGAGCTCCTCTGGTTTAATGGGATAATTCTTATTGACCACATTGGCTTTCAATTCGGGCAAGTGTCTGCCGAGTTCTTTTTTACCGACATCTGACGCTACTACCTCAAAGACTCTTCCTGGAAAGCCCTCGATCAACTGGTCTGAGGTATAGAGGTGCGTATTAGGAGCGAGTTTGTCCACGTCGTATATACTCGTTAGGGACTTGAATGCGCCGGCTTTGAGGATAGCGCTATTGGGATCGTAGAGGTATTTTTTTACGGATGAAAATGTGACTTCCAGGTCCTTTTCTCCACTGAGTGTAAAGCTCAATGCCGGGTGTTCACTTCTGAGGTTGACGCATTTAATGAGAGGCTCAGAAATTTCTTTAAAGTTTAAAAGAAAAAGTACTTCCTTGACTTCATTCTTTACACTCACCACATGTATTTGATGAACATGCTGCAGTTGTTTCAGGCCCAATGTGATATCAATCATCGGTGCAGCTTTGATGAGGAGGAGGTCGGCTTTAGACTGAAAGAGAGGGAGTAGCTCTAAAACGTTTGGCGAACAGTTTTCAAAATGAAAAACCTGCTTTTTGGAGACATCCCGTCGGGCAGGGTCTATGAAAAAGTGGCCTCTACTTTCAAACCGACTGAGATAGTCTTCTGCGCTGGCATTAATCACTTCAATGGCCCCATTGCCCAGCAGAGGGTGGTTTTGTCGGAAAACGTCACAGAGCCATTCGGAATGCTCTACATAGGTGGTATGGTCAAACTCCCGAGACATGGCAAGGGTATCTACTCCCATACCCCCCGTGAGATCCACCAGCATTTTCCCACTCATCAATTGGCTCTTGTATTCGGCAGTTTCCGGACTGGAGCATTGTTCTAAAGACAATGGAGGTGGGAAAATGACTCCCGGTTGATCAAGCCAATCTGGAAGCTTACTCTTGGCCTTTCGTCGACTGAGTATTTGACCCACTATCAGCTTCACCTGATCTTTGAACTGTGGGGGTGGGTTGAGGAGTAGCTTTTGTAAATCTGAATGCTGATTTTCCAGCATAAACTGCTGCACATCTTCCGAACCAAGAAATTCCAGATTATTCATAGACTTCTCCCCATTGTACAAAACAAAAGCGGCCTGAAGGTTAATCCCTCAGACCGCTAATTTATAGGCTTTCTTTAAATTAGAACACCAGGCTGTTTTCCAGCATGAATTCCGCAATCTGAACAGCATTAGTCGCCGCACCTTTTCTCAGGTTATCTGCTACTATCCACATGTTCAGGGTTTTTTCCTGAGTCTCGTCTCTTCGGATTCTTCCTACAAACACTTCATCCTTTCCATGCGAATTGATTGGCATGGGGTAGATATTGTTTTTAGGATCATCCTCCAGTACTACACCGGGAGCTTTGCTCAGAAGTGCTTTTACTTCAGCAACATCAAACTCCTCCTCAAATTCCACATTTACAGACTCTGAGTGACCTCCCATAGTAGGGATACGCACACACGTGGCGGTCACCTGTACAGTGTCATCACCAAAAATCTTTTTGGTCTCATTCACCATTTTCATTTCTTCCTTGGTGTAGTCGTTGTCCAAAAACACATCGATGTGAGGAAGCACATTCATGTCAATTTTATATGGATAGACCATATCGCCTTCCTTGCCCGCACGCTCATTCATCATTTGATCTACAGCGGCTTTTCCGGTGCCAGTCACAGACTGATAGGTAGACACTACGATACGCTTGATGGTATAACGTTCGTGCAGCGGCCCGAGGGCCAGTACCATCTGAATGGTGGAGCAGTTAGGGTTGGCGATGATCCGGTCGTCGATCCTTAATACACCTCCATTAATTTCCGGAACAATAAGTTTTTTGGTAGGATCCATTCTCCAGGCCGAAGAATTATCGATCACGATGGTGCCATTTTCTGCAAACTTGGGTGCCCAGGTGATGGACGTACTACCACCAGCAGAGAACAGGGCTACATCTGGTTTTTGATCCACCGCATCCTGCATTGAAATTACCTTGTAGGTTTTGCCCTTGAAGGTCATCTCTTTACCTACGGAACGTTCCGAAGCAACTAACAACAATTCATCGAACGGCAACTCGCGCTGTTCAATGACCCTCAGCATCTCCTGACCCACCAGGCCAGTGGCTCCCACTACAGCAATCTTCATAATGATTTTATATTATATTGAACTATTTCAGGTTTTTATTTCCCTATTTTTAACAAACGGCGAATTTAATATAAGATGGCATTAAGAACCACTCTTTTACTTATTATCCTCATTAATAGTGTGTACGGATATACTCAGGTGACGGATAATTTTTCTGATGGCGACTTCACCAATGACCCGACCTGGAGTGGAGATGACTCCTATTTTGTAGTTACGGAGGAAAACAGACTGAATAGTAACGGGCCCAGTGACGCGGCAAGTGTGCTCCACCTTTCCACGGTCAGCTCAGTAATGGACTATACTATCTGGGAGTTTCTTTTGGATTTAAATTTCAATGGTACCACCTCTAATTTTTTCAGGATTTATCTCACTTCTGATAAGCTTGACCAGGAGGACAATCCCACGGGCTATTTTATTCAAATGGGACAAACCAGCGCCGATTATATCAAATTATTCCGGAATGATGCCGGCACTGTCCAGGAGATTGCTCAGGGAACCACGGGGTTTTCCAGCTCCATTATAGGCGAAGTGAGAATAAGGGTGATTCGGGACGTATTGGGCAACTGGACAATCTATGCGGACCCAAATGGAGCTCAGGACTTCCAGCTCGAAGCCTCCGTTTTGGACAACACATATACCTCAACCAATTATTTTGGGGTTTATTTTCAATACAGTACCACTTCAAGGTATGATGATTTTGGGTTTGATGACCTGGTGATTTCACAATTGGAAATGGACACAGTGGAGGTTCTTTCTGCTACGGAAGTGGTGGTATATTTTAATCAGCCGATAGATCAAACTGATGCGGAGACCACTGGAAGCTACACGTTGCCGGGCTATACCGTATCTTCAGCCACCCAATCTTCAGTAAGCGATTCGGTTGTCACGCTCACTCTCGATGCTGGTACTCCATTGGTTACGGGAGACCACACACTTACCGTATCCTCTGCGCTCACAAGGAATAGTGATGCGACTTATGACTTTTCTTATACACAGCTCCAGTTACAGTCTGCACTTACCCTATCGGAGACGGAGATGCTTCTCACCTTTAATGATGATCTGGAGGAGACTTCAGCAGAAACCCTGACCAACTATACCATTGACAATGGCATTGGGCAGCCAGCGGGTGTCAGTTTGAATGAAGATCGTTCTCAGGTGACACTCACTTTGAGTAATTCATTATACGAAGGGGCCACTTTTGAGCTTACACTGTCTGGTATCGAAAATGAAATCGGGAACAGCGTTTTTGCTGGGACGGAGGATTTCACATTTGTAATCCCTGTTGTGATAGATAGTGCTGCCGCACAGAGTCAAAGCACTGCATTGGTTATGTTTAATAAACCTTTGAATGAGGCTATTGCAGAGGATGTTCTTAATTATTCGCTGAGTGGTGGTTTAGGAAATCCGATAAGCGCTGTATTGCAGGATGGGAGCCAGTCCGTGGAATTGACTTTTTCTGCGGATTTCGGAGATGATAATTACGTGTTGACGATCAATGATGTGGAGGATTTGGATGGAAATGTCATTGCGGAAAACAGCACCATCAGTTTCTCGTATCTTCATTTGGACATTGCTTCCGTAGCGCAGATTGGAGATGAATCTGTGCGAATCACATTTAATCAGGAGGTGGACGAGTCCACAGCTGAGATGGTTGGAAATTATTCTTTGTCTGAAATGGGGAGTCCTACTCTTGCATCTCGCTCCTCCGAAGACCTGTCAGAAGTCACTCTTATATGGGATGAACTCTATAACAGTGTCTACACCCTTTCCATCACAGGCATTTCAAACCAGATCCAGAATTCCGAACCATCAGAATTGTCTGCTCAGTTGGCCATCTCCAAAGCATCAGACTATCGTCAACTGCTCATTACAGAAATCATGGCCGATCCCACTCCTGTTGTTGGTTTGCCCGATGCGGAGTATGTGGAAATTTATAACCCCGGTTCTTTTAGTATCAATTTGGAGGGATTTGAGTTGAACGACGAACCTCTGGATTCTTTTATCCTTCAGCCGGGGGCCTACGCCTTGCTTACGGATGACTCCAACCTCGCGGCTTTTGGTGTGACCAACGGGATAGCCATTGCAAGTTTTGATGCCCTGACCAATTCTGGTGAGACGGTGTACTTGCGGGACCAGTTTGGCAACCTTCTGGACAGTGTCACATATGCTTTGAGTTGGTATAGGAGTGACGCAAAAGATGACGGTGGATATGCCTTGGAGCTTATTGACCCGTTACAACCCTGCTCCGACTCCCAAAACTGGATAGCTTCGGTGCACTCGAATGGTGGCACACCTGGGGTGCAAAATTCTGTTTTTGATGACCAGGACACCAGCGCTCCACAGCTTCTTTCGGTGACTGCCCTTAGCGATGATCAATTGACTTTGGTGTTTTCTGAGCCCATGGAGGCTTCAAGTGTGACTACTGAATCGTTTGACCTGGAAGGATATGCTTTCACTTCGGTATCGGCAGTTAGTCACACCACCTTTTCACTACAGCTCTCCGCAGATCTGATTTCTGAGCGTTCGTATACACTGACCGTTTCCAATGTCTCGGATTGCCGTGGAAACATTCTGACTGATCAGAATATCTCCTTTTATCATGATACTCGGCCGCCCCAGTTCAGTCGGGTACAGGTATTGACCTCCCAGACGGTTGCTTTGATTTTTTCTGAACCGCTCAATGAAGCCATAGCCGAAAATGAAAGCAATTATTCGATCACTGGCTATACCGTTGATCAGGCCCTGTTGCAGGACTCTGCGACCCACCGAGTCCATGTTAGTTTCAATGAGGAGTTTGAGCTAGAAGCGAACTATTCTCTGACTTATAGCCAGCTTGAGGATACGCTTGGAAATGCTCTGGTTACCGCTAACGCCTCTTTTGAATACCAGGATCAAATAGACACAGCCTACGTGGTAGCTCCCAACCTGCTGGCATTAAGGTTTACCGAAGCTTTGGAAAGCACTTCGGCCACTAGTTTTGTCAATTACTGGCTTGAGGATGCCAAAAGTCGGCCTGTGGAAATTGCCCTGAGTGAGTCGGACCCAAAGTTGGTCCATTTGGCGTTTGGAGCCAATTTCTCTGAGAATAAGGACCTGAGAATTTTTATTTCAAACATTAAGAAATCGGTAGACAATAGTTCTTTAATCACTCCGGCATATACTTTTAAATATGACACCAGAGCCGCAACCATTGCTTCCCTGTTGGTGAAAAATGACTCCCAATTGATCATCACCTGGAGTGAGCCGATGGAGGTGCAAACCGCCACTACCTCATCGTATTATGAATTGGAAGATGATGAGCAGCCCATTGAAATCCTCCAACTGAGCGATACGGAGTATGAGCTCACTTTTGCCAATCAATTTGAAATTGAAGTACAAAAGCGCCTATCGGCAAAAGGCATGAAAGACCGCTACGGAGTGGAGGTTACTACCACCCGGAATGTGGATTTTACCTATGACCCACGCCCTCCTTCTATCAATGAGGTGAGACTCATTGATTCTGATAGATTGAAAATTTCTTTTTCTGAAAAGGTGTCTTTAGGCTCTGCGATCTCACTAACGAACTATACCATGGAAGGAGAAAACCCTCTGGCCGCGGAACTCTTAGGTCCGGATTCAGCGAAGGTGGTCCTGACTTTTTCTTCTATTGAGAGTAAACCAGAGGGACAGTTGATCGCTATTGGCCTATCAGATCAGGTGGGGAACATTTCTGATGCCGACACTATTTTGGTCAATACTCAGAATCCCAACATGGTGGGTCTTGTGCCTGAAACGGATTCTTCTTTTGTGTTGACCTATAGCCACTCTATGAATCCTGTTGCCTTTGAAAAGAGCAGCTATTCCCTGGATGGATTTACCATTGCCGAAGTAAGTCAGCGAGATGACTATAGCGCGGTATTTACCGTGCATGAGAAATTTACAGAGGGAGATAGTCTGAAGCTCACCGGTGATGCGATCGAGGGAGCTAACAATGAATTAGTGCTGAGTCCGTTCGTTTCCACCCGGTTCACCAGTTATTTTGAGGGCTATGATTTACTGGATGAGCAAACCCTTTGGGTAAGGTTTGATACGGAGTTTTCTTCCATAAGTAAGACAGCCTTTGCCATAGAAGGGAATAGCATCAATTTGGTGAATATTGACCCTGAGGAGCTCGGTTCTGTGCGGATATTATTGTCGACACCCCTGGAACCCAATGTGCCATTGATGCTTGAATGGGCCGGGATTTCAGATAGGTTTGGCCGACGTTTGCCTGATTATCGATTGTCTGTAGAGAGGGATACACAAAAACCGGAAGTTAGTGATTTGGAAAGTGAGTATCTGGGAAAATTGACACTGACTTTTACCGAGCCCATGGATGAGTCTTCTCTCAAGGCCATCAGCAATTATCGCTTGTTGGGCAAAGGTCATCCTGCGGCCATCACAGTGGTCGATGATCATACCGCCTTACTTGATTTCGACAATGGCCTGGAGGTAGGGGTAGGTTACGATCTTTTGATTCTTCCGATTTCGGATGTTGCGGGTAATTACAGTGTGCAGGATACGGTTGCCTTTTCTTACCAACCTCCGGCGTTTCCGGCATATGGCGATATTGTGATCAATGAGCTGATGATTGATCCCAGCCCGGCGGTCGGTCTTCCTGAGGTGGAGTATATTGAACTTTTCAATGCCAGTAGTCAAGCCTATGACCTTAGAGGGCTGAAAATTGGAGATCCATCTGTAGAAACCATCCTCCCCGCATACGTCCTTGATCCTGAAAGTTATGTGCTAATTGTGGCGACTTCCAGTAAGTCATTATTTTCAGGGTCAAATATTCTGGGTATATCGGGTTTTCCATCTTTGGGAAATACCGGGGACCATGTTTTACTAAAAACCATTTTTGGGGACTTGGTGGATGACGTGAATTATGAAACCAGCTGGTATGGAGATCCACTGAAAGATGATGGGGGGTTTAGCCTGGAGCGCATTGATCCCTGGGGAATGTGCCCGGAGGGGGTCAACTGGCAGGCTTCTACCCACTCGCTGGGAGGAAGCCCGGGAGAGGAAAATTCTGTGTATCGGACCGGATCGGATGCAGATTTACCGATGATCGAGGGCTTTATGGCCCTTTCTACCAGCCAGTTTCAGATCAGTTTCGATGAGCCGATGGATAGCTCATCCCTTCTTACCATGATCATCACCATGGCCGGTTTTGAAATCGAAGAAAGAACTGTAGGGGGTGACTACTTCACCGAATTGACGTTCTCATTATCCACCCCTGTCGCTTTAGGTGAAACCTATGAGCTGGAGGTAAGTGGCGCATCTGATTGCAGTGGTAATCTAATGGAGCCTGAGACAATAAGCGTTGGTTTTGGCAGGGCGCCAGTATCCGGAGAATTGATCATTACAGAGATCATGGCCGATCCTGACCCGGTGGTAGGCCTGCCGAATAGCGAGTTTATTGAAGTCTACAATGCCACTGACGAACTGATCAGCCTGAGCGGAGTTCGCTTGCGGGATGCCACAAGTTCTACTACCCTGCCGGATGTGAATGTGCCGGGGGGTGCTTATTTTATTCTTTGCCCGTCTACGCAGGTGGCGGCCTTTTCTCCTTATGGTCTTACTGTGGGGGTGACTAGCTGGCCATCACTTAACAATACTGGAGAACAGCTTTCTCTCTTTAAAGATGTGACGATAGAAGCTGTTGCTTATTCAAATAAGTGGTATAGCAGTGATGAAAAATCAGATGGTGGTTATTCACTGGAAATCATCAATCCAACAGGCTCTTGCCCTGGAGGTGCCAACTGGTCAGAGACCACTGATCCTAGCGGCGGGACGCCTGGTCGGCAAAACTCTGTGTATAGCCTGGAGCCGGATAGTGAAGTGCCAGTGTTGAAGTCTTATAGTACTCCTGATGAGCTCACGATTCGTTTCACCTTCAGTGAGCCCATGGATAGTTCCTCCCTGATGGGGGCAATGGTCGAAGGGGTGACGCTCTCCTCGAGAGTGGTGACCACAGCTGATTTTGATGAGTTAGAAGTCACCTTGTCGGATCCACTTCCAAAGGGCTCATTGGTGGAGATCACGATCTCAAGTGCATCTGATTGCAGTGGTAATCTAATGGAGCCTGAGACAATAAGCGTTGGTTTTGGCAGGGCGCCAGTATCTGGAGACTTAATCATTACAGAGATCATGGCCGATCCCGACCCGGTGGTAGGCTTGCCGAATAGCGAGTTTATTGAAGTCTACAATGCCACTGACGAACTGATTAGCCTGAGCGGAGTTCGCTTGCGGGATGCCACAAGTTCTACTACCCTACCGGATGTAAATGTGCCCGGGGGTACTTATTTTATTCTGTGTCCGTCTACGCAGGTGGCGGCCTTTTCTTCTTATGGTCTTACTGTGGGGGTGACTAGCTGGCCATCACTTAACAATACTGGAGAACAGCTTTCTCTCTTTAAAGATGTGACGATAGCGGCAGTGACCTATTCCAATGACTGGTATGAAAATTCAGAGAAATCTGACGGTGGTTACTCTTTGGAGCTCATTAACCCTTTCGGGGTTTGCCCTGGAGGAGCCAATTGGTCAGAGACCAATGATCCCAGCGGCGGAACACCTGGTCGGCAAAACTCGGTGTATAGCCTGGAGCCGGATAGTAAGGCTCCAAAAGTGATTTCATTGGAGGTGCTGGATGAGACGACCATCCGCTTCACATTCAGTGAATCTATGGATAGCGAGTCGTTGCTTGGAGCGGGTATCACCGGGTTATCCGTTTCAGAGACACGGCTGGTTGATCAAGATTTCACTATGCTGGAAGTACTCCTCAGTAGCCCTTTGCCGAAAGGTGTGAGCGTAGAGGTTGCGCTATCAGGCCCCTCTGACTGCTCTGGAAACCCTATGACCGCCCGAACTTTCGTCGTAGGGCTGGGTGATATTCCAGCGTTTAACGATCTTTTGATCACCGAGATCATGGCAGATCCGGAGCCGGTGGCGGGCTTACCCAATTCAGAATATTTTGAATTGTATAACGCCTCTGACAGGTTGCTTACGCTAAAAGATGTGGAGCTTCACGATGCGACCAGTACAGTGACATTACCCGCTGTGGTGATCCCACCCGGAGGTTATTGGTTCTTCACTCCTTCGTCTTCTCTAGGCCTCTATGGGGAGGTGACCAATCAGTCTGCGGTCAGTGGCTGGACCACCCTTAACAATACAGGGGAGTCATTGTCACTCTGGCATGATAGTCAACTTGTTTTTCAGATTACCTACAGTGACGACTGGCATGATAGCAATGAGAAGTCAGGTGGTGGCTATAGTCTGGAAATGAAAGATCTTTCCAACCCATGTGGCGGTTCGCTCAATTGGGGAAGTAGCATGGCCTCTGCCGGAGGTACTCCGGGACGGGAGAATTCAAATGCGGAGAGCGTGCCGGATAATTTTGGGCCTAACCTGACCGGTGCATTCGCCATTGCTGCTGACACTCTGCTTTTGATTTTTGATGAGGGGTTGGATCCAGATGTTACAGCGTCCATTGAGCTCTCGTTTGACCCGGAACTCTCCTATCACACTTCCATCCTCAATGCAGACAGGACTGAGGTGAAGGTGGCTTTGAATGGGGAGCTTAAGATGAATCAGTCCTATGGCCTGACCGTCATGGGTGTGACCGACTGTAATGGAAATGAGATCAGGAAAAACACCGCCAGCCTGGTTTTACCAGATGAGGCTGTCGCCGATGAGTTGATTTTAAACGAAATTTTATTTGATCCAAGGCCAGAGGGGGTTGATTTTGTGGAAGTGCATAATCGTTCAGAAAAGTACATCGACCTGCAGGGCTGGGGCATTGGAAGATTAACCGAAGATCTGCAGACCAGATGGATAAGTCAACGATATATTTTGAAGCCGGGAGGGTTTGTGGCGATTACTACAGATTCAGTGATTGTGAAAAATCAGTATCCGCAAGGCGTAAATAAGCAATTCCTGCAGATTAGCTCCTTGTCTACTCTACCGAATGATGCGGGGACAGTGGTATTATCGAGCCCGACTGGAGAAATTGTGGATCAGTTTTCATACGAGGATGATTTTCACCTGAGTTTTTTGGAGAGTGTGGATGGGGTGTCACTGGAGCGGATCTCAGCAGATGGTCTTACTCAAGATGCCAATAACTGGACCTCTGCGTCATCAGCCGCCGGTTATGCCACTCCAGGCTACATCAACTCCCAGGCCTTCGAGGCAAGAACATCCAATGCCAGGGTGACGATAGACCCCAAGGTGTTTGTGCCAGGGAGTGCAAATCCTGCGCATCAGTCCTTCACCACCATCAATTATCAGTTTGATAAAGGAGGTCAGTTTGCTAACATCACTGTTTATAATCAAATGGGCCAGCCGGTAGCGGAGCTGGCCAGAGGCGCTTCGTTGGGTACCTCCGGTTTTGTACGATGGGATGGTACGACCGGTGCGGGGGACCGTGTGCGGATGGGTTATTATGTGGTCTTTTTCGAATTGTATGATGGCAGTGGGAGCAAGCAAATACTCAAGGAAACGGTGGTTGTAGGTAGGTAGATTTACTGATTCTTACATCCTTAACTTGTTTTAAATGACCCATTTGTGAACAATAAACCCGTGGTTTCGTTGTTGTCCTACTATGAGTACATTAACAGCAAGTCATTTAAGAATCGTCCACGATCTTTTTCATAAACTTTTCTATATCAAATTAAGAAATAGTAACGCCGAACTAAGGTATGTGCGCCATGCTGATCAATACCTTGACTTTACGGCCACCTCAGTACCCAGAGAGTTTAGAAACCTGGGGATCGCCGGTCAGCTCGTGGAGGCTGGATTGATATTCGCACGTGAGCAAAATATGAAGGTGAAAACCACTTGTTCATATGCCGCAGACTATGTGAAAAGACATCCGGAGTACAAGGATTTAATTATTTAAAATTCTTTTTTAGAAAGTGCTTTTAATTATCAATCAGAACATTAGATTTGGCACTTGAGGATTTAAAGCCGAGGGTCACTATGTTTAACCGCATTATGTTTCAAACCCCTCGGCTTTTTCTATGCCCTTTGGTCTGACCTCTTTCCAGTCTCCTTGATCAATAAGGGATATGAGGATCATTGCTGTTTTAACTCCTGATGGCACAAGGCGTGCCTGCTAAAGCCGAGGGAGTCTGTATATTCAGCATTATGTTTCAAAGCCCTCGGTTTTTTCTGAACCCTATAACCTTCCCCGGTTTCAGTCTTAAAAAAGGATTAAGCAATATTTGTGTGGGGCATCACTATATAGTTGTTTTTTGCAAAACTGAAATAATCCACTGTAGATCCAGAAAAGTAAGGGCACAAAGGCGGGTGGGGCATCCAAGGCAAGTGTGAATCATTTTGACTTCAGAAGGATCTTTAATAAAGTCCATAACCGATGAGTCAAAATGATTTTTTGCGTTGGTGCCTTTTCTTTTGCTTCGTTTTCTTTGGGCAAGCAAAGAAAATGAAGGCTAGGCAGCCAATCAGTTGGATTGAGTCATATGAGGTGCCAGATTACGGATCACTATCCATCTTTAATACAATCTCCCCGCAGGAATTCCATTTAATCCATAAAAAAGGTCATCCCACTTGAGTAGAATGACCTTTTGAAGGGTTGAAGTTATTTATACAGCTCCTTACCCACTTCATAATATTTATCACCCTCTACCCAAAACGGGGTTTCTTTCATATTGCCAATGCTCCTGCCTGCAAAAACATAAGCCCTGTAGAAAGTATAGAGGTAATCCATGTCGATGGTGTCAAATTCATCCGAAGGCTGATGATAAGTTCTTAGCACCTGCTCATCGAAAGCATCCACTCCCATACCAAAGCTTGGCGCAGGGATTCCTTTTTTAGCAAAGCTGACGTTATCAGAGCGGTCAAAAAGCCCTTGTTCTTTGTAGTTGGCATCATCTCCTGCTGTGAGTCCGTAGGACTCTATGGCCGTTACCAGCAGCCCCTGGGCGGTGGTTCTGTCCAGCCCGATCACTGTGGCCATGGAGGTGTTATTGTATCCACCATTGTCACTGTTGAAGCAAAAAACAATGTCGCTGAGTGGTAGTGGGCTGTGGTCTACAAACCACTGACTTCCCAGCAGTCCTTTCTCCTCGCCACAAAACATCACAAAGAGCGAGGATCGTTTGGTCGGATACGTGGCTAGGTTTTTGGCAGCTTCCAGTACAGTTACAGTACCCACAGCATTGTCGCGAGTGCCATTATAGATGTCGTCCCCGGTGCTATCCGCTCTACCTACACCCACATGGTCGTAATGTGCACTGAAAGTGACATAATCCTTTTTCAGCACAGGGTCCGTGCCTTCTACATACCCCACCACATTTTGTGACACAAAGCGCTCCACTCCAGCACCAGCCATTTTGATATCCAGTTTCGAGGTATTCGCAAATGAGGGAGAAGCTTCTCTATTGGCATTGTTCAACCAGATACCTGCAAATTCATCGCGCTCATCCTCTATGCCATCATCCAGAATGACCTGGTCGCGGCTCAGATAATTGACCAGTAGCTGCCAGGGAATTTGAGGAGAATTGTATAGCTCTATCAGCCCCAAAGCACCGGCTTCTTTTGCGTTGGCTCTCTTCTCTCTGGACATGGCAAACCAGGCGCGTGGGCTCTGCTCTTCCCCATCACCTGTGTTGGCGACTACTATCTTTCCTTTTACATCAGCTTTTTCAAGCTCTTCTGTGGTGGCATAATCAAGAAAAGCAATCTCTCCATTCCATTCCAAATTCCCACCACTGATCAGCAGATAGTCTACACCAATGGTGTAGGTAGCTGAATCCAGCGTGATGGTACCAGTCTGAGGTTTTTTGATTTTCTTCATAGACACAGGCTGAAAATAATCTGGAAATTCTGCAAACGGTTTTACCCCATAAAGCTCCAGCTGTGTTCTGAGGTACTCTGCCGCAATGTCCAACTCAGGGGAAGGGGTATCTCTTCCTTTCAGGGCATCCGAAGACATAAATTTGAGATGTGCCTGGATGCTGGCTTTGCTCACCGTTTTCTCAGTGATTTTTTTGTCCTTTTGACCAAAAGCCATGGTGCAAGACAAGAGTACGATCAGATATAAAACTTTTCTCATAGATGAATGCTTTATGATTTAAATAATGAACGCCCAATTTAGAAGAACACTCTTTCTCCCGCAAGGAGTTTTTATGTCAGTGGTTCTTCTTTAGTCATCAAGTAGATATTTGGGGGCCGAAGTTGTGGTATAATCAGGGTTGGTATAGAAGGGCATGGTTACATCCATTAGGGCTACCCTGAGGCTATTCCAGAGCATATTGAAAAATCCTTTGTTTTGATACCTGACAAAATAGATTTCACCCTCCTGATAGCCCATAGTGTCGTCCGGGTTGTTGTTGCTGTTAAGGATCATGTTGCCAAAGATGCTTTTCAACCAAACCTTGTCCCTGTTTTGGTCATAGACTTTGACCTTGAGGTCTGAATACTCCATGATCATCTTTCCCTTGGCCGAATACTCGTCACCTCGAAAATCGAAGGCCATGTGATGGAGCTGCCCCGAAGCCTCCACCCCTGTGAGAGGGGCAAGTGTCTGGTTGATAAAAGTGATGGGCATGGCGCCGAGTGTTCCCGAGACAGAAAACTCCTGACGGTTTGAGCCCATATCCAATAAGATGGTTGTTTTGAGTGCGCCTTTTCCCATAAAATCAGATTGAATATCCAGAGTGGTGATGGCCTCCTTTTTGATTTCTTCAGGGTCATTGGTCAGGTGATATCCCGACATGTAAACCTTATCAAAGAAGAGTTTGCCGGCACGGGGGAATACTACTGGGAGTTGTTCATATTGAATATAGCTGTTTCTAAGCCGGAGAGTATCCAGGGTGAAAATGAACGGGAGATCTCTTAGTAATCCTGCCAGCAGGGGTTTGGTCTCTGGCGGTGGTGCCGGTGGGGTTTTGTCCTTGAAGACATTGATTTGAAGGGCCTCAAGCAGGGTGCTTTCGGCTTGCACCTTGAGTGTTCTGTCTTCCATAAAGTCCCAAAGTAGTTTTTCTGCCGACAGTTTTTGAGCAAGTAACTCAACGCGCACTTTCTCATAGGGGTGCTTCTGCACAAAAGTGGATCTGGAGTCTACAGGCCTTAGGTGGATATTTTCTATAGAAAATGAGGTGTCACGGATATGAAGATTCTCCGCTGACAGGGTATAGTCCTCACCAGCCTTGACATAGAGCTGGCTCACTTTAGTTTCAGACTGATCAAAATCAAGCGGGAAGATATTATGGACGGTGCTAGTGTCTACAAAAACGCCAAACGCTGACAGATGTATCTTTTTCATAGCCAAAAGGGTATCATAGCTCCCTTTTTTCTGGACCACCAAAGTACCCGAGCTGATCTCGAAATGCTCCACCTCTATCCGGTTAAAAATGTCTCGCACAAAGAGGTTGATTTCCTTTTTCTCCGTCTTGGAAGCCTGGAGGGTGGGCAGCACGATCCCGAGTAAAAGACTGTCTATGTTTAATTTTTTGACTTTGATTTTTTGACTGAGTAGAAGGTTCCAAAGAATAAATCCATGAATTGAGATTTGACGGGCCTCAGACCGAATGTTGAGGTTAGCGTGATTCTCCGCACTGTCTACCTGCACCCTGGGTTTTGTGAAGGTGATCTCTCCGTTCAGGATGCTCAGCGTTACACTTTCATAAGTAACCTGCTCGCCCAGTAGCTTAGGGAGTTCCCTTTTGGCGATAGCCTCCACTAAAAAAGCAATGCCACTCAGGAGCACCAGAATGCCTAAAATAATGAGAATTCTTTTTGCATTAAACGAAATGATTTTAGGCATAAGTGTATAACTGAAATCGGCCCGTCTGGTTAGATTTAAGGATAGGGACTACTCCCCCTGGAATATTTTGATCACGGCCATTTCCCCTTCTTTTCGGTATCCTCTGTACATGCCGCTGGTGTTGAAGGGCATGGCCACATTACCAAACCTGTCCATAGCGATCATGCCACCCAGAGCGTCCATTTTGGTGATCTTGTCCATCACCGTTTGAGCGGCTTCCTCCACAGATAAGTTTTTATATTCCATCAGTGCCGACACGTCGTGCGCTGCGGCAGTGCGGATATAATATTCTCCATGTCCTGTGCCGGAAAATCCGCAGGTGTTGTTATTGGCATAGGTGCCGGCTCCTATGACGGGAGAGTCCCCAATGCGGCCCCATTTTTTGTTGGTCATACCCCCGGTGGATGTTGCCGCGCAGATATTTCCCTGCCGGTCTACTGCCACGGCACCAACAGTTCCGTACTCTTTCTCTACTTTTTTGATAGCCTTGTCCAGTTGGGCCTTGCGTGGATCTGTACTGAAATAGCTGGGATCCACCAGTTCCAATCCACGCTCTTTGGCAAACTGCTCCGCTCCATCGCGGGCCAGCATCACGTGTGGTGAATTGATCATGACCTGATAGGCCGCTAGAATGGGGTTTTTGACAGTTTTTACACCGGCCACAGCACCGGCATTCAGGTCATCCCCACGCATGATACTGGCATCAAGTTCATTTTCTCCAGAGGCGGTGAAGACTGCTCCTACGCCGGCATTGAAGAGTGGCGAGTTTTCCATCATCACAATGGCGGCCTGAATGGCGTCACAACTTGATCCTCCATCTTCCAGAATGGTATAGGCGGCCTGAAGCGCCTCGTCGAGCTTGGCCCGATAGGCCACTTCGGTTACAGAATCCATGTTTTCTCTACTTACAGTGCCAGCACCACCATGAATGACAACTGCAATTTTACGTTTAACGGGCTCATTGGGAGTGTTTTCAGCAGGTGTGGTGTTACATCCAGAAAGACAGGCTACTACGATCAGTAGAAATAAGTTCAGTTTGCAATTCACGAGGGAGTTCATAATTTTTTATCTACTTGGGTTGTGTTACTTTAGCGCTTATTTTTAGGTAAAATAAACAGAATTGAAGATATGGCTGAGAAGACGAAATATTCAGAGGACGAATTAAAGGAATTCGAAGAGTTGATTCATCAGAAGCTGGCAAAAGCGAGAGAAGAACTGAACATTTTGAAGGGTTCTTTGACACGAGATACCGATGAGGGTACGGATGCTACCCACGGTGCTGTGAAGACCCTGGAGGATGGGGCGGATACTGCAGAGAAAGAGCAATTGAGTACATTGGCCGGACGGCAGCAGAAGTTTATTAATAACCTTGAAAATGCGCTGATCAGAATTAAAAACGGCACCTACGGGGTTTGTGTGGATACTGGTAAGCTCATCAGCAAAGAGCGATTGAGAGCGGTGCCACACACCATGCATTCGATAGAGGCTAAGCTGAATGTGAAGAAGTAATGGACTACCTCGCCAATCATATTGAGGCACTGGTCTTTTGCTCCCCAAAGCCCATCACAGAAGATGAGATTCAGTCTTGTCTGAAGGAAATGTTCGAGGCAGATGTGCCTATGGAGGACATTAGTGGCGGGATCGCAAAGCTTAGTGAAAAATATGAAGATGAGCAGTTTTCCTTTGGTTTGGTGCAAAGTGGCGGTGGATATCAGTTTTTGACCAAACCGGCCTATCAGGCAAGTATCAGTATTTTGCTTAAGCAACAATCGAAGCGGCGACTCTCCAACTCAGCCATGGAAACACTCGCCATCATTGCGTATAAGCAGCCAGTCACCAAGACGGAAATTGAACAAATCCGTGGAGTAAACTGCGATTATGCGGTCAATAAATTGCTGGAAAAGGAGCTCATCGAAATCAAAGGCAAGGCAGAGACTATAGGTCGTCCGATGCTCTATGGCACCAACAATAAGTTTATGGACTACTTCGGTATTAACTCACTCAGGGACCTGCCCACACCGAAGGATTTTGTGCAGGAGGAAAACACTATAGGGAAGGAAGAAGAAGCATGAAAGGGAAAAAGCCAATAAAGCCAAAGACCGGAGGGCCAGTCAAGAAGGAATTAGGCTCCGCACCAGTGGAGATACGACTGAATAAGTATATAGCCAACTCGGGCGTATGCTCACGACGGGAGGCAGATCAGCTCATAGCCGATGGCAAAGTGAAGGTGAATGGTGAAGTAGTGACCGAACTGGGCCGAAAGGTGCTGTCTACAGACAAGGTGGTGTACGGAGGCAAAACCCTGAAGACAGAAAAACTCCAGTACATTTTGCTGAATAAGCCTAATGATTACATCACCACTGTCACCGATACACACGACAGAAAAACCGTGATGAGCCTGCTCAAAGGAGCCTGTGATGAGAGAATCTATCCCGTAGGAAGGCTCGACCGGGCCACTACAGGGTTACTGCTGTTTACTAATGACGGTGATCTGGCCAAAAAGCTCACTCACCCGTCTTATAAAATCAAGAAGATTTATCAGGTGACCCTGGACAAACCGATCACCAATCAGGATTTTGATGATATCCTGAAAGGTGTGAAGCTGGAGGATGGACTGGCGGTGCCGGATGAGATGGCCGTGGTTACTGATGATCGCATGGTGCTGGGTATAGAAATCCACATTGGCAAAAACCGTATAGTGAGGAGAATCTTCGAGCACAAGGGCTATAAAGTGGTGAAGCTGGATCGGGTAATGTTTGGTACATTGACCAAAAAGAACCTGACCCGTGGCAAATATCGCCACCTTGACCCCAGAGAGGTGGTTCAGCTCAAAAACCTCTCCGGAGGAAGAAAATAAAAAGGCTCTACCCTTATTTCAGGGTAGAGGCCAGTATTTCCAGATCTTTATTCATGATGACATGCACGGCGCTTTCGGGTCTCGAATCCAACATGACCGTTTTGCTATACGCGCCCATTGACCCAAAGAAGTTGATACAGTCATCACTCACTTTATAAGTTTTGTTGGCAAAGTAAGATGACGAATAGTCGATGGTCTTCAGGTCCAATAGCTCTCCCGCCAAATTGATTTTCACAGCAAAAGCTTTTGTGTCGGTGTTGTTTTTTCCTGCTCTGTTCACACGTCCATCTAGTCCCTTGATCTCGTTGTAGTTGCCCACGATGATATAGGCCTGATCCACACTCACTACATCAGTGATGTCCCCTTTGTAGGACATTCGCTGCTGCCATTGCAGATCCCCATAGATGCTGTAGTTGGCCATGATCATCTCGGATTCGACCAACGGGTCGTCCAGGTAGTCATTCCCTTTATAGGTTACAAAAAGGGTGTTGGTGCGCTCATTGTAAGAAATAGTCCTCGGGAATTGATTGAGAATAAGTCTTCGGCTGTGTGTGATCACTCCCTTCTCATCCAGCATCAGCAAGTGGTTGATCCGGGTGCCGCTGGTATCCACGCCGTTCAGGATCACGGCCAGTCCTCCGGGCACGCTTTGGATGGCTCCTACGCGGGTGTTGGCATCAAACCCGGCAGCACTGTCAATTTTTAACAGATAGTCATTGTACCAGCCTACAGTCTGCTCTTTGGTGATGCCTGCCACAAAGGCCTGTGTTTTATTTTCCTTTGTGTTCTTGAAGATTCCCGCTATAAAGGCGGACCCATCAAAGTTCTCTATGCGATGAGAGGTGATAGGGGCCGCGGTAAGAAGATCATTATCCACCGGGACGCTTCTGAAAAGTGGGATGTCCAATTTTTTGTGCTTCACTTTCTTGATCACCGAATCCGTTTTGAGTATGGCATAGAGCTCGTTTTGGATATTGGCCACATAGTTGCTCACATCATTTTTATTGTTTTGGCGCTCGGTAGTGATGAGCTGAGTAATTCCCGAAGGACCATTGTAGTTGGTCTTGATAAAGTCGGAGTATTTACTCAAAGAGGCAGCGGTATTGGTCCTTCTGATGTCGCTGAGCACACTATCTGCTTCTTTAATTCTGTTCACCATTTGGCCGTAGAGATAGAGCTTGCGCTCTACATCCACTTCCGTGTCCGCCCCGAGTTTTTCGCTGAGCAGCTGCTGGTAGATGAGGTCATGCTTTTTTTCTTTGAAGATAAAGATGGGCTCGATCACCGAGGAGAGGTCGTATTTCCTGAGGGTAAAAAGCACTTCTTTGGATACTTTGAGGGGCTCAAATTCCTCCCTGATAAAGTCTGGTTTAGCCTCTTCGATTCGTTTGTTGAGTCTGAGGTTTTCAGCCATCAGGTCTTCTCTGAGCTTGTCTATTTCTGCATGAATAATCTCCCGTGTGGTGTCCACCCACGAGGCATAGTCCCAAACCTGAATTTTTGGTTGCAGAAAGTTGATTTTAGATTCCAAACCATCCAGACGATAGACCTTGATGGGCTTGGCTGTCATGGTCTGATTATACCCCACATCAAAACTGGCCGTGGCGGCTTTGTATTCCTCCCAGTACTGTAGACACTCCAGGTAATCCTTTTTGATATCTCCGAAGGTCTTGTCTACCTCAGCATCATAGAGGAGGTACAGGTCTTTGAAGGTGGGATATTTACCTAAAATGCCGGTAAAAGCTTTGTGCGCCCGGTCATAACTACTGAAGCTTCGCGTAAACTTGTCATAGATGACTGGCACATTGTCTATAAAGGACTGAAGTTCCACTTTTACCCTGGCCATATGGTTACTAATGGTGTCAAAACCCACGGTGACTCTCCCTTTGTCATCGAGCTTGCCAAAGTTGAAAAAGTACTCCTGATTCTTGCGGACCTCTTTTTCACTGATAAACTGTTCTGTACGCTGATAGGCCTTAAGTGCCTCCCGGGCATTGCCTACTTTATAGGCAAAGTCCTTGATGGGATCACTCTCCCTGTATCTTTTCTCGTAAATCACAGCCATCTGGAGGTAGATACTTGAGTTGTCTGGTTGTTCGGCCAGATAGATTTTTAGCTGAGCCAGTGCACCACTGGGTGGCAGGGCTAATATTCTGGGGAGTACTTCTTCATATTTCTCCAGTTTTTGTGAAAGCCCCGGAAGGGCGGCACCTGCTAGGAAGAGGATGAATGCTAATTTCTTCATGGTCATTCTCATTATATGGCTAGGATTTTCAATACTAAACGTCTGTTTTGAGCTTTGTTTTCCTCAGTGTCGTTGGGCACTATGGGCTGGCTTTCGCCGTAGCCCTTGGCAACAAACCGATCGCTGGGGATATTCTTTTCTATCAGAAACTTCACGGCACTCTGAGCCCTTCTGTTGGACAAGGCGGCGTTATAAGCGGCCGAGCCCACATCATCGGTATGTGCGGCTATTTCCACTTTCATCCCGGGGTTTTGTTTCATGAGCTCTACTACCCGCTCCAGTTCCGCAAAGGAGACTTCATTGAGCTGATCAGAATTCGACTCAAAAAGTATTTCTTTTAGTGTGAGATTAGCGCCAACCAATAGCGGCTGGAGGTTCATTTGGATTTTGGCAGAGCCACCTTCTCCGATCACCGATACGCCCCCTACGGCATCATCTCCAGAGGAGATTTCTGTTCCGCCGGGCTTCACATCTATCACCGTACTGTTGAATGCATAGCCCTGATCGCTTGTGGCCTCTATTTCATACCTGTCTCCCACACGGAGGGCCACGGTTTCATTACCACTCACCTCGATCACTTCATCCCGGTTGCGGTTTCTGATCCGTACTTTCGAGCGTATCTTTCCATTGTTGACCAGGTCTGCCACGTTGATTTCTATGTTGCGTTTGTGCGGAAGCATCTCCACATCTCTGATAAACTCAGGGTAGACTACCAGATCGGATACATCGAGGGTAAAAAATTTGCTGTCAAAATTCTCTTTGTCCACAATGATTTCATAGACCTTACCAAGTGGCAGATCCAGCGTAATACGGCCATCAGGGTTATTTTCCAGCTGCATCAGGAAGTTTGCTGCTCCTGGTTCCTTTACTTTGATGTTGGCCTGAATGGGTTCAAAAAGATCACCATCATAAATATTGAGGTTCAGGTTGGCGGTGTTGTACAGTTGTATATCCTGATCAATTTCCTTGTATTCGTGTTCGTTGCTCAGGTCAAAGAACAGCGACTTGGAGGTGTAGCCTTTCTTTTTGATTTCTATGTTATAGTTGCTGCCTACGGCCAGTACTACGGTATAGCGCCCGTCATTGGGGTTGTTGGACAGGGTCATGATCTCCCCGGAGGTAAATGCATCCGACACCACGATTTCCGCGGCTATACTGGCACCATTCTTTCCGTCTGTGATGTAGCCCTGGATAATGATGTTTTTGAACTGCCTGAGCTGTGGTGGTATTTCCACAGAATTGATCTCACTGGCATCATACACATAGTACAACAGGTCCCCCTGGGCTGAAATGGAAGAAAACTGATCGGCTACTTTGGTATTTACAAACTCCAGTGCCACCGGAGGTTTCCAGTCACCTATGGGAGTGAGCTGAGTCTGGTAGAGGTCAAAATCCCCGCGTCCACCGAGTCGGTTGGAGGCAAAGATCAGGGTCTTGTTGTCAGCCATAATCCGTGGGGCCTTCTCACAGTCTTTGTTGATAGGGTAAGGAAGGAGTTCCGGCTGCCCCCAGGTACCATCCTTCTTTTTCTTGGAAAGGTAGAGGCTGAAGCATGCTTTATTTTCCCAGAGCTTAGCCAGGTCTTTGTCTTGTAAGACATTATAATTTTGTCGCACAAAGTACATGGTTTTTCCATCGGCAGAAATGGAGGGGAAACCTTCATACCCTGAGGAATTGATCGGTTCACCTATGTTTTTTGGCTCGGTCCAGGTTTCCCCATCACGAATAGAGTAGTAGATGTCCTCACTACCGAACCCGCCCCTGAATGAAGCAAAGAAGAAAAGCATGTTTCCATCAAACGAGATGCTTGGACCACCGATGAGGTCAGTGGAGTCTCCAAAGTTATTGATCGGATCTATGGGCTTTGGGTCCGACCATTTGCCATTGACCAGCCGGGAGTCGAAGAGTTCATATTTCCCCCTTCGGTTAGATTCTAAAATCATGGTACGCCCATCCGCCGAAATGGAGGGAGCGTATTCTATTTTATTGCTGTTCAGTTCCGGAATGGCCTTTGCCGTACTCCTATAGTAGTTAATGGTATCGGCATAGGTCTTGAGCGTGTCAGGGACTTGAGCCTGAGCAGCCCATGTGATTAACAAAAGCAGCACAAATAATGAATGCCTCATCTTCAGCATAGTTGTTTCATTTTTATTTTCCTAACATGACAAAAGCGCCCCAATAGTAAGGCTCTTTGAATTCTTTTCGTACTTCGGCTATTGCCGCATTGAAGGCCTCCAGTTTGGTCTGCCCTCCGAACCAATTTCGATAGAAAGCACTCATCAGAAGCTGGGTAGTCTGATCGTTCACTTTCCATAAGCTCATCACCAGATTATCTGCACCAGCTACGATGAATGACCGTTGAAGGCCATAAACACCCTCACCATTTTTCACTTCGCCCAGTCCTGTCTCACAGGCTGACATTACCACTAGCTGGGTGTTGTCCAGGTTGAGGTTCATCACTTCATATGCCGTCAGGATTCCATCTTCTTCGCCCGGCAGGTCTTCATTTTTTACCGTGTTTTGAGCTCCAGCCAGGAGTAGTCCGGACCTTAGCAGCGGATTGAATTTGGCATTTCTGCTGGTAAGTCCGCCCGCTTCGTCATCCACCTTAATGTCCTCCAGAAAGAAACCATGCGTAGCGATGTGTAAAATCTTGGGACTGGATATTTTTTTGATTTGATCCTCGGTGGCAGCTTCCGCCAAAAAAGATTCAAAAGTCCAGCTGCTGGTTTCCACAATTTGGCCAATCTCCTCTATCTCCTTCAGAGTGCCTGGGAGTTCAGAGATAGTGGATCCAAAGCTACGCTCCATATCCTTAGGACTAAGCAAGCCTCCACTATTGTTTTTGGCCTGACTGGAGATGTAATACTTTGGGAAACCAAACATGACGGCATCATTCTTCGTCCCCTCGGGAGAGGTCATTTCCATCAGCTCACGGGTGTTGCTGAGCAGACGCACCTTGTAGCGGTCTATGAGATATTCTTTCTTTTCCGGATTGTACAGGGTGGCAATGTTTACTTTATTGATCACCCCATCAGCGGAGAGGAAGACTCTTTTTACGGAGCTGTCTATTTTGTCATCAAAGGGTTTCCAGAAAGTGGCATAAGAGCGTTCATCCTGTATTTTATAAATAATCGAATTCTTATAGGTTTTGAAGCCTTTGTCTTCCATTTGAAGGCCATTGGCACTTACCACCAGCTCGGGGATGGCACCCTCGGTACTGCGGAGAATCAGCCCGATGTATAGCACAGAGTCTTGCTTTATCTTCTTCTTGATTCGGATCATCTCTATGGCAGCTTCGTCTGATGATAGTTGCTCCTGAATCCGGTTCCATGTTGGAGCTTCTGTTTCAAAGGCCCCCGCGAATGAGGAAGATTTGAGTGAAAGCTGCTTTTCCTTTTCATTGGATTCCGCCTCCATGTCCGCAATTTTGATATTGCTCAGTTCAAGCTCTTCTTTACTCATGCTGTAAGCCTTGACAATATTTTCTTTCAGACCTACCCAGTCGTTGAACAGGGCAATGAGGTCAGTATCTCCACTGGACAGTATGGTGTTTCGCACCTTATTGGTGGCGTTGAGCAGAAGTGCTTTAGTGGAGAGCTGAAGGTTGTACATGCTGCCAATGAGGGTGTCCTGATCACTTTGAGTCCCTTTGTTCAGCAGACAGAACTCCACCGCATAGTCCAGATAGCTATCAAATACGGGCTTTATTTTCCCATAGAAGGCACTCTTCTCACTTTCGCTCAGTGCGGGGAAGTATTGATTGATAAAGTCGAGATACCGTTCGGTCACCCGGAGATAGAGCGGCCGAGCACCCTCAAAGTCCCCGGTTTTGTGCTTTATGGAGGCCAGCCCATACAGTGAGTAAGCATAGTCGGGATGATTGGGGCCGAGAATCGACAGACGTATATCCACTACCTGCTGATAATAGGTGAGTGCCTGGTCATAATGCTCTAGTTCCTGCTCCAGCGTGGCCAGGTTATAAAGGGTACTGGCATAAGACGGATGGTTGGTCCCGAAAACCTTCTCATCTATGTCCAATGCTTTTTGGTAGAGTGTTTTGGCCTGGTCATATTCCTCATTTTCCTTGTATATAGAGGCCAGGTTGTGCAGGGTCTTGGAATACAAGGGATGATTGGTTCCCAAAATGGCTTCATCAATCACGAGTACTTCTTCCAGTAGAGCTTTGGCCCTGTCATAGTCTTCCTCCATCTGATAGAGGGTTGCCAGATTCTCGAGTGCAGTGGCATACTCTGGATTCATCTTCCCTATTTGAGTTTGGTAGGTTTCCAGAGATTGCTCAAACAGCGGCTTAGCCGCGTCAAGATTGCCCATTTTCTGGTAAAGCAGGGCAAGGTTATTAATGACAGAGGCATAGAAGATATGTTGCGTACCATAGCTGGTCTCATAAATGCTCCTGGCTTCCTTTAAGTATTTTTCAGCGTCACCGTATTCGGCCAGTTGTTTTTTCACCGTACCCAGATTGGCCAGGGTATAGGCCAGCGAAGGATCTCTTGTAGGCAGAATTTTTTCTTTGATTGACTTGATTTCACTCAGTACCTGTCCTGCTTCGGTATATCGGGCAGTATTGAGGTACAGTAGCCCCAGGTTTTCATAGGTGGTGAGATAGTCCCTATTTTCCTTGCCATAGGCCTGGCGCTTGATCTCTTCGGCGATTTTCAGATAATACTCTGCAGTGTAGTAGCTGCCTTCGAGCTGGAGCAGGGACGAATAGTTGGCGGCTACAGTGGCATATTCGGGGTGACTCTCACCATAGGTCTGCCTGAAGGTTGGGAGCACTTCCAGATAGAGTTTGCCCGCTTGCTGATACGCTCCCAGCTGGGTATATACCCCTGCGAGCGTGTTTTTCACAAAAGCCGTTTGCAAGGCATCCGACCCGAAAAGTGTAATGCTCTCCTGGAGGGCTTCTTCAGCGATGTTGCGGGCTTCGGTATATTTCGCTTCTGAGGTTAAGATTTTCGCCTTCTGGTTATATAAGGCGTAAAGACGACTTTTCATTCCCTTTTCGCGAGCTACTTCCAGTGCCAGGTCTATTTTTTGGGTGGCTCCGGTGATGTCTCCATCTGTGAGCAAAAGACCACTCAGGCTTTCCAGGGCATTTACATAAGTGAGGTCACCAGGCAGCTGGGAAGTATAAAGTTCCATGACCAATTCGAGTTTTTCTTTTGCCGTGGCCAGTTCGCCGTTCCTGATGAGCAGGTTACTGTAGTTGGTCAATGTGCTGGCGTAGGATGCCGGGTTGGTTTCCTGCTCAACCTCTTTTTGTAATACCAGCTCTTCGATAAGTTCTGTGGCTCTACCAAACTGTCCGGTTTTCTGAAGGTCAATCGTGAGGTTATTGAGTGCGATGGAGTATTCCTCGCTATTTTGTTCACCCAGATTGGTGAAATTCTCAATGGCCAACTCATACTGACTTACAGCCTCAGAGAATCTTCCGAGCTGATCCAGAGCATCTCCCACTTTGATCAGCATGCTGCCATATTCGAAGTTGGGGGTGCCTTCATTGTAATAGTCCACCAGTTCCAGAAAGAGAGCAAGGGCTTTTTCATACTCTCCGTTTTCTGAAAGCAATGAGCCATAATTGTAAATGATGTTGAAATACTCCGGCCCCACTTCTTCATAAGTATTCATGACCCGCTGTGAGCTTTCAAAAAGCGTTCTTGCCGCTTCATCTTCCTTCAGTTGAAACTTGGCAATGGCCAGGTTGCCCTTTGCAGCGGCTACCTCGTAGCTGTCTTCGCTGTTATATTCGAGGGTGAGGTCAAGGGCCTCTGAAAGCAGTGGGTCTGCAGCTCCGTACTCACTGCGCGCCATGCGGATTACTGCCAGGTTTTGAAGGGCATTGGCATAATTCATGTCCCTGTTTTCTCCCAACGCGATCAACACCTCCACTTCTTCTTTGGCGTATGAGAGGGCTGCAGCATCTTCTCCCAGATCATAACAGACGATTGAGAGTTGCCGCAGAATGACGGTTTGGTTTTTCGAAGCCTTGGTTTCGGTGGATTTGATTTGCTCGAGAGCTCTTTCGGCAGCCAGACGTGCTTCAGCAGATTGGTAGTTGTTGTAGAAGTCTACAGACTGCTGGTAGGATGCTGCCCAGTCCTGGGCAAAGCACAGCGATGTGGTCAGAAAAAATATCAGGCCAAGGGATAGTCTTTTCAAAATAGAGTCAGGTTGGTAATTCTCAGTATGAAGATAGAAAAATCTAAGTCATCTGGTAAGTCATCGAGGAGATGATTTAGCGAAATACCTCCTTTGAGGTATCAGAAAAGAGAATTTTAAGGCGAAACCGGTGAAAGAGGATGCCGGCAGGCTAAGCGCTAAAGAATTTAGTATGCATGCATACTAAATTAAGAACCTTTTATTATCTTCGAGGAAACAAAAAAACCCTGACTTGAAGGCCAGGGTTTTTAAGTGGTGCTGAGTGGGCTCGAACCACCGACTCACGGATTTTCAGTCCGATGCTCTACCAGCTGAGCTACAGCACCGCTTTAAAGAGGTGCAAAGCTAGAGAATCTTTTAAAACGAGCAAAAATATTTTTATTTAAATAGCAACAGATTTTAACCCCATGCAAATGATCCCACAACTGGCCTTTGTGGCTGTCCTTTTATTCTTCGGATTTTTACTGTTTCGGCGCATAGCTCGAATCAGGAAAAACATCCTTCTGGGCAGACCGGAAACGATAAACGATCAAAAAGGCGCCCGTCTGAAAACCCTGCTCCTTGTGGCCTTTGGCCAGAAGAAAATGTTCAAGCGGTTGCTTCCAGCTTTCCTTCACCTGCTCATTTATGTAGGATTTATCCTTATCAATATTGAAGTACTGGAGATTATTTTAGATGGGCTCCTGGGGACGCACCGATTGTTTGCGCCGTTCGTCGGCGATTTTTATACGTTTTTGATTTCGTTTTTCGAGGTGCTCGCTGTACTCGTGATCTTTGCCTGTGTGGTTTTTCTGATCAGGAGAAATATTCTGAAAATCAATCGGTTCCACAAAATAGAAATGAAGGGGTGGCCCACATTGGATGCCAACCTGATTTTGGTCATTGAGGTTGTCCTTATGGTGGCCATTTTATCTATGAATGCAGCCGATCAGGTATTGCAGGCCCGGGGAGTGGATCATTATACCGTCACCGGCTCCTTTGTAGTGAGTAGCATGATGATGCCCATTTTTGATGGACTGTCGGATGGCGGCCTGATCATGGTGGAGCGATCAGCCTGGTGGTTCCATATTGTGGGCATACTGGCTTTTGCTGTGTATGTGACCTACTCCAAGCATCTGCACATTTTCATGGCCTTCCCCAATACCTACTACAGCAAACTCACTGCAAAAGGTAAGATGAACAACATGGAGGAGATCACCAACGAGGTGAAAATCATGCTGGGCATGAGTACTGGAGCGGAGGCTGCCCCACCACCTGAGGGGATGAAATTTGGAGCCAAAGATGTAAATGATCTGAGCTGGAAGAGCCTGATGGACGCTTATGCTTGTACAGAGTGCGGCAGATGTACCTCAGAGTGTCCGGCCAATCTGACCGGCAAGAAGCTCTCGCCCCGAAAAATCATGATGGATACCCGTGATCGTCTGGAGGATGTGGGCTTGTCTTTGCAAAAGGGAGGTGAAGGTCTGAACGATGGTAAATCCCTGCTGGGAGACTACATCACTAAAGAAGAGATCAATGCCTGCACCAACTGCAATGCCTGTGTGGAAGCTTGTCCTATTACCATTAACCCACTGGACATCATTTTACAATTGCGGAGGTATGTGGCCATGGAAGAATCCGGAGCACCCCAGTCCTGGAATATGATGTTTCAAAATGTGGAGACCAATTTTGCTCCATGGAAATTTCCTCCAACCGATCGGTTTAAGTGGGCTGAAGACCTGAAAGAAAAATAAACGACCAGAAAGAATAACTGACATTGACCAATGACTGAAGAAATCAACATACCAACAATGGCCGAGATGGTCGCAAAGGGAGAATCTCCTGAAGTGCTTTTTTGGGTAGGCTGCGCCGGCTCCTTCGACGACCGGTACAAAAGCGTCACTCTGGCATTTGTGAAGATTCTCAATAAAGTAGGGGTGAAATTTGCCGTTTTGGGCCCTGAGGAGACTTGCACAGGAGATCCGGCCAGACGTGCCGGGAATGAGTTTTTGTTTCAGATGCAGGCCATGGCCAACATTCAGGTGCTGGATGGATATGAGGTGAAGAAAATAGTAACGGCCTGCCCTCATTGCTTCAATACCCTTAAGAATGAGTACCCCGACCTTGGTGGAAACTATGACGTCATTCATCATTCCCAATATCTACAGGAGCTGATCAATAGTGGGAAGGTCACACTAAAAGGTGGCGGAGAGTTTAAAGGCCGCAAAATCACCTACCATGATTCTTGTTTTCTGGGCCGGGCCAATAAAGTCTATGAAGCACCCAGAAAAGTGCTGGAAGCTCTGGACGCCGAGCTGGTAGAAATGAAGCGATGCAAAACCAAAGGGCTCTGCTGTGGAGCCGGGGGTGCCCAAATGTTTAAAGATGCCGAGCCAGGCAAAAAGGAGATCAATATAGAACGAACCGAGGAGGCGCTTGAAACCGGAGCTACTACTATCGCCGTAGCTTGTCCGTTTTGTATGACCATGATGTCTGATGGGGTGAAAAACAAAGAGCGCGAGTCTGAGGTGAAAGTTCAGGATTTGGCGGAACTCATTGCAGAGGCAGAGGGTTTAAATGGCTAAGTTTGTGGAATTATGATAGCAATAGACGAGATGCCAGATCACGCCAGGATCTGGGTATACCAGGCGGACAGACCATTTAGTGAAAAAGAGCGGGTATTGATTGACAGGAGTTTCGAAGCTTTCACAGGTCAATGGGCAGCCCATGGCAACAAGCTGATGGCTACTTACGGGATACAACACAATCAATTTATCGTACTAGCGGTAGATGAGTCTTACAATCAGGCCAGCGGCTGTAGTATAGATGCTTCAGTGCAGGTGATCCGGCAGATCGAACAGCATACAGGGTTGAGTCTGCTGGACCGAACCAAGGTGGCTTTTCTGGAAGAAGGCAAGGTAAAAATCAAACCTTTTAATCAACTGAAAGCGGCGGTAGAGGCTGGCGAGATCCGGAAGGAAACCACTGTTTTCAATAATACGGTACAAAACGCCAGCGAATGGAGGACTCAGTGGGCAGTACCTGCGCAGGCGTCATGGTTGAGTCGATATTTTTCTTAGGGCTTTGGCGAAATACTTTGTTGTAGAGGGGAAAGATTATTTTGCGCAAATTTTTCGTTAGTTTAACGAATGATCCAAGTGGTGTACGTATGAAGCAAGTTTTCTATGCATTGATCCTCCTTATGATGGCGCAGTCCTGTACGCAGCGGGTGGCTCAAAAGAGTTTTGAAAAAGGATATTATGATCGGGCCATAGAGCTTTACAAGAAGAGCCTTGATCCCCAGGATGCTCATCAAAATTTCATGCTGGGAGAGTCATACCGCAAATCCAACAGACTTCAGGAAGCAGCGCCTTATTACTCTGCGGCTCGGAGGGCTGGGTCCAGGGAGCCCGGATTGCCCTATTATCTGGCCAGGTCTCTCAAGGCCAATAAGCAATATGAGGAAGCTGAGAAAATCCTTCGTGATTTTTTGACCAAAGCAGGAGGTGATTCCAATTTTAAGGCCTTGGCACAGGTGGAGTTGGATAATCTGACGAAAATAGACGTCCTGCAAGCGGAGACCAATTATTTCAGGATCAAAAACCTGGATGAGCTCAATACAAAGTTTGCAGAGTACTCGCCCGTCTACCACAACGGCTTCTTATACTTCACTTCCAACAGGGAAGGCGGCAAGATCTATGGGGCCACAGGCACTCCTTTTACGGACATCTATCGGGTACAGTCGAAGGGCGCCAACATTAACATAAGGACTTTGAAAGCCCTGGATCCGGTGATCAATCACTCAGACACCAATGAAGGATCCATTGCCATTTCATCAGACGGAACCTCCATCATCTTTGCCAAAGGGAATACTGGCAAGGCCACCGGAAACACGGAGGTCAACTTATTTTTCACGAGGTACAGAAACTCAAACTGGTCAGAGCCCAGACCCATCAGTGTCAACGATCCGGATGCCTGGGATTCCACCCCTGCACTCACTCCTGATGGCACCACACTGTATTTTTCAAGTACCCGTCCGGGAGGATTTGGCGGGGCTGACATCTACTCAGCACAGCTGAACAGGCGCGGTAGATGGGTGGATGTACAAAACCTCGGCCCCACGATCAATACTCCCGGGGATGAAATGTTTCCGTTTGTGTCTGAGGATGGTAGACTCTACTTCTCTTCCAATGGGCACCCCGGATTTGGCAACCTTGACCTATTTGTGGCAACCAGAGTTCGCGGAAAGATTACCATAGAAAACCTTGGGGAGCCTATGAACTCCGCTGCAGATGACTTTGGCCTCCACCAGTTCGACCTGACCAGAGGGTTTTTCTCATCCAACAGGCCGGGCGGAAAAGGCGACGATGATATCTACACATTTATCAATGAGGATCCTGACTTGAAGGTCGTGAATTATTTTCTCGTGGGTACTACCTATACCAATGATGATGGCAAGCATAAAATCGTGCTTCCTAACACCAAAGTGGTATTGAAAGCAGAAAATGGTGAGGTTCTCAATGAAGCTTTTACCGGGGAGGATGGAAAGTTCAAATTCAGGGTATACGCTGAGGAACGCTATAATCTTTTGGGTGAAAAAACGGATTATTTTACCACGAGGAGGGAGTTTTCCACAGTGGGAAAATCAGTGGAAAAGGCTTCTCTGACGGAATTCATTACCAATGTGACTTTTCAGACGGAGATCATGATGGATCGAATTGTTTTGGAAAAGTCCATTGTACTCAACAACATCTACTATGACCTGGATAAGGCCAATATCCGACCGGATGCTGCCCTGGTGCTGGATAGCCTGGTTCAGATAATGAATGATAACCCTGACATTTTCATAGAATTGGGCTCCCATACGGATGCAAGGGCCGAGGACGATTACAATATGGACTTGTCACAAAGGCGAGCAAAGTCTGCTGTGGAATACATTATTCGGCAGGGAATATCTGCAGATCGGATAGTGGCCAAGGGATATGGTGAGAGCAAATTACTCATCCCCAATGCTGTCACAGAAGAGCAGCATCAGCAAAACCGTAGGACTGAGTTCAAAGTCTTGAGGTATAATCCAAAGAAGAATGAGGACAACCTGCCACCTGTAGAGAATCAGGATGAGTATGATCGGTTCTTTGATGATTCTGAAGGAGACTGATATTTTAAGGTTTAACCTCTAATTTAGCTCAGTGTCGAGCCATCTCAGATTTTTTTTCGCTACCCGGGAAAGTCTTCATCTGGGGCTGATTTTTACCTGCAACAGCCTGCTATTTGGTAATTGGATCACCAGAATTCCTGACATGAAGGACACCATAGGGCTTACTGATGGTGAGCTTGGCCTTGCGTTGTTGGGCGCACCCATCGGGGCAATGTGCATTATGCCCATATCCGGATGGGTGATTGCCAGATTTGACCTGGGCAGAACTTTAGTGATCAGTGGATTGGCACACGTGATTTCTTTGCCGCTACTGGCCCTTTCGGATTCGTTTTGGGGGCTTGCTGTTGCACTGTTCTTTTTTGGATTCACCAATGCCATAATGGATATTTCCATGAATGCAACGGCGGCTGTGATCGAGCGGAAGCACAAACGAGCCATTATGTCTACCTGTCATGGAATGTGGAGCCTGGGCGGAATGGCTGGAGCGGCTCTGGGTAGCATTGTTGCAGGGCTTGGTACAAGCACTCTGTTGCATCTCGGGCTTGTGGGAGGCACTGTTTTCGTTTTGATCCTGCTATTGTCGGGCACTTTGTACCGAATGAAAGAATCCCGGAATGCAGGTGATAAGGTGTTTGCCTGGCCCAGAGGCCCACTTTTGATGCTTGCTTTCATGGCGTTTTGCATCCTACTAAGTGAAGGCGCCATAGCAGACTGGAGTGCGGTATACATGCGGGATGTGGTGCTGGCTGATGCTTACCTCGTGGGGATGGCTTATGCCGGGTTCTCCATGCTGATGGCCATTGGTCGGTTAACGGGGGATTCGATCATTCCCGGGTTGGGAAAGAAGTCCGTAGTGTTTTATGGTTCACTTCTGTCGGTGATTGGCCTTTGTGTTGCGATTTTTTTTGAATCGCAGGTTCTGGTGATTGTCGGGTTTTCCATTACGGGCCTTGGGTACTCCTGCATAGTGCCGGTCCTTTTCATTTCAGGCGCTAATCAACCAGGGTATACGGCTGGTACCGGTATTGCAGCGGTGACCACCCTGGGATATGCCGGGTTCCTGGTAGGCCCCCCGCTGATAGGCCTTCTGGCTGAAGCGTACAGTCTTACTGTGGGGATGTCGTTTGTGCTTTTTTGTACTTTGATGGTAACGTTGCTTTCACTTACCATTAAGTTCAGATGATTTGTTTTTCTTTGCCAAAAAAATTTTCATGTCTGATCGATACGCTAAAAGGGGAGTTTCTGCCACCAAAGATGATGTACATGCGGCCATCAAAAATGTAGACAAGGGGCTTTTCCCTCAGGCTTTCTGCAAAATAGTACCGGATCTCCTCACCAAGGACGAAGACTACTGCGCCATCATGCATGCCGACGGAGCAGGTACTAAATCTTCATTGGCCTATATGTACTGGAAGGAAACCGGCGACCTTTCGGTTTGGAAGGGGATTGCTCAGGATGCTGTGATCATGAATACCGATGACCTGCTCTGCGTCGGGTGTGTGGAAAATATCCTTCTTTCATCCACGATCGGGCGTAATAAAAACCTGATTCCCGGAGAGGTCATTTCAGCGATCATCAATGGTACCGAGGAGGTGCTCCAGATGCTCCGAGACCAGGGGATCGATATTATTTCTACCGGTGGAGAAACCGCAGATGTAGGAGATTTGGTGCGCACCATCATCGTGGACAGCACAGTTACGGCCCGGATGAAACGCAGTGCAGTCATCAGCAATGACGGTATCCGACCGGGTGACGTGATCGTAGGCTTGTCGTCCTATGGTCAGGCGAGCTATGAATCTGAATACAATGGCGGGATGGGCAGTAATGGCCTGACTTCCGCCAGACATGATGTTTTTGATAAGGTTTACAGAGATAAGTACCGTGAGGCATATGATCCCGCTGTAGATCAGGAGCTTGTATTTTCAGGAAGTAGGAAGCTCACTGATTCTGTGGAGGGCAGTCCATTGAATGCCGGGAAACTGGTGCTTAGCCCTACCAGAACCTACGCCCCTATCGTGAAGAAAATATTGACCGAACTACCGGGTAAAGTACACGGTATGGTACACTGCAGCGGAGGAGCCCAGACCAAGGTGCTTCATTTTGTGAAAGGGCTGAAAATTATCAAAGACAACCTCTTTGAAATTCCGCCACTATTCAGACTGATACAGGAGGAAAGCGGCACCGACTGGAAGGAAATGTACCAGGTTTTCAACATGGGCCACAGATATGAGGTATACCTCCCCCAGGAGTATGCTCAGGAAGTGATTGATATCTCCAAGTCTTTCCATGTGGACGCACAAATAGTGGGAAGAGTAGAGGCTGCTGAGCAGAAAGAAGTATTGATCCAAACCCCGGAAGGAAGTTATACATATCACTAAACTTATCCATCGATGTTACCCCTTTCGACTCTTGAAAATGATGTAATCCGATTGAGCCCGCTTGAAAGTGGAGACTGGAAGAAATTAACCCATCTGGTTTCTGACTCCTCACTTTGGACCTATTTTCCGTATGATCTGGCTGAGGAATCTGTCTTTGAAAGCTGGATGGAAAGCAGGATTACCCTTATGAATGAGGGCAAGTGGCTACCGCATGTAGTCTATCACAAGCCAAGCGGAAAATATGCAGGACTGACTTGTTATCTCAGCATAGATGAACCCAACAAGGTCATCGAAGTGGGAGGTACCTGGTATGGATCGGAATTTCATGCTACTGAGGTAAACCCCAACTGCAAGCTCCTAATGATGACACATGCTTTCGAAACCCTGGGCTTTTACCGCGTGGAATACAAGACAGATGTGCTCAACGTGCGCTCCCGAAGAGCGATAGAGAAATTGGGAGCAAAGGAGGACGGGATACTCCGGAGCAACAGAATCGTGGCCAAAGGGAGAAGAAGAGATACAATTTATTACAGCATTCTGAAGGATGAGTGGCCGCAGGTTAAAGCAAATTTGGAAAAGAGAATAGCTACCTATCGATGATCGTTTCAAAGCCAATTACCAAAACGTTAACGGCACTGAGTATTTTCCTGATCCTGATTTTCGGATCATTTTTTATGCTTTTGAATAGCCTGCTGTCTGGAGACTCCTATTTTATTTTCAAGCTGATTCTCGCCCCATTGACCTTGGTCATAGGTTTACTGGTGCTGGGAAAGTTACTCGCGGCCATAAAAATTGTGAAGATTGGAGACAATCGGATCGTAGTTTTTTATCCAATTACCCGCATGAAAGTGGACATCAAGGTGCCGGACATTTTGGGTTGGCGCGAGGAGGTGATTAAGACCAAAAACGGGGAATTCAGAGAAGTAAAAATCCTGTATACAAAAAAGAAGATCCTGAAGCTTTCCAACAGGGAGAATACAGAATATGATGCAGTGGTGAAGTACCTGAAGAAAAAGGTGAAGAAGTGAGGTTACTTGAGGGGGACTATGATTCTCCTCAACCATAACTCAAGGGCTTCCTCTGAGGTATTTCCATTTGCCAGGTTCAAAATTTCCATGACTACATCTGCCTCGGAGACTTCCACATAATGTTGATTTAAAATCAGGAAGGTCACACCTACCACAAAGCCTGTTCTTTTGTTTCCGTCCAGAAATGGATGATTACGAACAATACCATACATATAGCTGGCGGCACATTGAGTGATGCTTCCATTTTCATATGCAAACACATTTTTCGGACGCGCCAAAGCAGATTCCAACAGGGCATTATCTCTGATGCCTGGAAGACCCCCATGTCTTGAAATTTGCTCATTGTGGATGGCGTGAACCACAGGCTCACTTACCCATCTAAATTCACTTGGCGAGCTCATTTAATGAGTTTCTGAAGTCGTCCATTACTTTCCTTGCCGCATTCATTTGATCTTCAAACTCAGGATCGTAGGCTGTTATTTCTACTCCATGCGCCGTTTCAATAAAGGAAACCGTGTCGCCTTTTTTCACATGTAGCTTTGCCTGGATAGACTTTGGGAGAACTATTCCAACGGATGAGCCGACGGTAGTTACTTTAGATTTTTCCATATGTTTATAATATAGATTATAATACGAAGATAAGAAAGGTGAGGTTCTTTTGAAATGTGAATCAATAAAAAGCGTCCTCTATGTGCTCCACTTTGCTTCCCGTGATCGAAATAATATCAAAGCGGATATCCTTTTGCCAGTTGATGGCAAAAATGTAATCCTCTGCAGCCTGGATGATTAGTCGCTCTTGCTTGCGGCTCACAAAGGTTTCCGGATCCCCGTAGGCGTCTCCTTTCCTGAGCTTTACCTCAACGAAAACAAGCACCTCATTATTCAGGAGGGTGATCAGGTCAATTTCTCCTTTGCGGAAGCGGTAGTTCCTTTCCACGATTTCAAATCCCTTCTTGCGGAGGTAAGAAACCGCTAAATCTTCCCCATATTTGCCCTTATTTTTAGTATCCATCAAAAGCTACAACATTGGAATTATATCCGCTGAAATTCAAGACCATATTTAAAGATAAGATCTGGGGAGGACAAAAGATCAAAACAATACTGGGTAAGGACTTCTCTCCGCTACCCAACTGCGGGGAGACCTGGGAGCTCTCAGGTGTACAGGGAAATATCTCAGAGGTGGCCAACGGGGCACTCACAGGCCAGTTACTCACAGAGGTGATAGCTGCGGCAGGCGATGGGTTGCTCGGTAGGCGCATACGCAGGGAGTATGGAGAAGAATTCCCTTTATTGATCAAGTTTATAGATGCCAATGATGACTTGTCCATACAGGTGCATCCGGACAATGAGTTGGCTCAAAAGCGTCATAACTCCAAAGGAAAAACGGAGATGTGGTACATCATGCAGGCTGACCCGGGAGCTACCCTGATTAGCGGATTTAGTCAGGACCTGGACCGTGCATCTTATCAGAAGGCATTTGATGAAGGCAGACTCAACGAAATTCTGAACCGCGAAGTGGCACAAACCGGAGATGTGTTTTTTTTACCCGCGGGCAGGGTGCATACCATCGGCAAGGGACTGTTGCTGGCGGAGATTCAACAGACTTCTGATGTGACGTATCGCATTTATGATTTTGACCGCCGGGATGCCGAGGGCAATTTGCGCGAGTTGCACATAGAGGAGTCACTGGATGCCATTGACTACAAAAAGTACGACCAATACAAAACGCCGTATAAGGATCAGGCGGACACTCGCGTAGACATAGTGTCTTGCGAGTATTTTACTACTAACAAGTTGACCCTGACAGGTGATTTCGAGCTGGATCATTCTGGCCTGGATTGTTTCAAAATCTATATATGTCTTGAAGGAAACGCAAAGCTGATCTATCCCGGAGGAGTTGAAAACTTGCAGATGGGGGAAGTGATACTGGTGCCTGCTGCTTTGGAAAAATATAAGTTTGAAACTTCTGGGGGCGTTACCATGTTGGAGTCATATATCCGCAAATAGTTGGCTATTCAAAACAAAAAAACCAAGTTTATTCACCTGGGACTCATGGATTATCAAGAGGCCTGGGACTACCAGGAGGCTGTTTTTAAGAGATCAGTAGATCAGAAAATCGCCAACCGAAAACTCCCGGAATCGGAGCAGAAAGCGGTGGACAATTACCTTATTTTTTGTCAGCATCCGCATGTATTTACCCTCGGTAAAAGTGGCAAACCGGAGCATTTGTTACTGGATGAACACGGATTGGACGAGAAAGAAGCCTCCTATTACAAGATTAACCGGGGTGGGGATATTACCTATCATGGCCCGGGTCAGATTGTGGGGTACCCCATACTGGATTTAGATAACTTTTTTACCGACATTCATAAATATCTGCGATACCTGGAGGAGGCCATTATTCTCACCCTGAAGGATTATGGGGTGGTGGGAGGAAGAATCCCCGGGCTCACCGGTGTGTGGATAGATCATGAAGACGAAGCAAACACCCGAAAAATTTGTGCCCTTGGTGTAAAGTCCAGCCGTTGGGTGACTATGCATGGATTTGCCTTCAATGTGCATGCTGATTTGAACTATTTTGGCTACATCGTGCCGTGTGGTATTGACGATAAGGCCGTAACCTCCCTTGACAAAGAGCTTGGGTACAAGCCTGAGATGGCCGAAGTGGAGCACAGACTCAAGGGGCATTTGGTTGATTTATTTGAAATGGAACTGGAAGAATGAAAAAAGACATCCAATTTCCACAGATTGAAAAAGTATTCGTTTCTGTGGTCAGAGAAAAAGATGCAGAGCAATGGCGAGTGTATCTGCTCAACAGAAGCGATAAACACCTGGATACCGTGATGGTGACCAGCAAGGGCTATGGCATCAAAGGGGGTGAGGAGCAGAAAACCTCTGTTCTTCGCCACATGATTCCCAGGATAGAGTCTGGCGAATATGCCCTGATAGAGCCTATAGATGAGCAGGTCTTTCACCTGAACAACGAGTATTGGGTGAGTTTTTTTATCGATGGCCAGCTCTATGATAAGAAGTACATCTTTGTGCCCGAAACCATCATCAAAGAGAACCTCAGCTATATAGACGAACTACAGACCGAGGGCGTGCTGCATCAGTAAGCACCGATATTTGGATTCATAGCTCCGTATTTTGTAATTTAAGTTCACCAATTTGTCGTTCTATGGATCAGCGTCTGAAGAATCTGTTGATACTCGATATCGAAACAGTAGCCAACTCAAAAGAATATCACAAGCTTAATACGGATCTCCAGAGGCTCTGGGAGAAAAAAGCTTCCTTTCTCAGGAATGAGGAAGAGCTTACCGCTGAGGAACTTTATGAAAAGCGGGCGGGAATTTATGCCGAGTTTGGTAAAGTGATTACCGTGGCATTTGGTATTTTTCATGAAGACCAGGGTGAGCTGAACATCAGGATTAAGTCCATATCTGGTCACGACGAGCGGCAGCTTCTTACGGAGGTAAAAAACTTTTTGGAAACAAAATTTGACCCAGAGTACTTACGTCTATGTGCACATAATGGAAAGGAGTTCGATTTTCCGTATCTTAGCCGCCGCATGCTGATCAATGGGATCAAGCTGCCCTACGTACTGGACAATGCCGGTAAGAAGCCATGGGAGGTCAATTTTTTGGACACCCTGGAAATGTGGAAGTTTGGTGATCGGAAAAATTTCACCTCTCTGGATCTGCTCACCACCATTTTTGACATCCCCTCAAGTAAAACAGACATAGACGGATCCATGGTGAATGAAGTATATTACACTGAAGAAAAAGGCCTGGAAAGAATAGAAAAATACTGCCAGGGAGATGTGATAGCTACCGCACAATTATTTTTAAAAATGCATGCACTTCCCATAGTGGATCCCAAAAACATTACAATAGTTACATAAGCTCTATATGAGTAAGAAAAGAAAGAACAAAACAGAAAAACCCCAGCAGAAATCATCTAATGTAAAGCGCATAAAAGACCAGGTAAGAGGTGTATTTGCTCATCACATAGGTGAGCGTTTCAGCTACAGACAGCTCATCAAAGAGCTGGGTCTGCGTGACAAGAAGTCTAAAGAATCACTCAAAGACATCCTTTTCGGGATGGAATCCAAAGGCCAACTGGCCAAAGCGCCCGACGGGCGCTTCATCAGTGCGTATGAGCCCGAAACCATAGAAGGCCGGGTGGATCATGTGAATGCCCGCTTTGCCTATATCATTAGTGACCAGTCAGAGGATGACATTTGGGTCAAAACCGACGATCTCAAGTTTGCCATCGACAAGGATATTGTAAAAGTCCAGATAACCAAACCCGGCAATGATGGCTTCAGGCCAGAGGGTAAGGTGGTAGAGCTCGTTTCACGGGCCAAAGAAGAATTTGTGGGACGTATTGAGCTATCACCAAAGTTTGCCTTTGTGGTGCCAGATAGTAGAAACATCCATTTTGACGTGTTTGTGTATCCTGAGAAAATCATGAAGGCCAAACACAACGATAAGGTGATGGTGAAAATCACCCGATGGCATGACGCCAAAAATCGGAGCCCGATGGGTGAGGTGACGGCCGTATTGGGTGCTGCCGGTGAAAATGAAGCCGAAATTCACTCCATCATGGCGGAGTTTGGGTTGCCATTCAAATTTCCCGAGAGCATAGAAGATGCAGCAGCTAAAATCCCTACGGAGATTTCTGCTGAAGATCTCAAGGATCGCCGCGACTTTAGAAACATCACCACCTTTACTGTGGACCCGGAGGATGCCAAAGATTTTGATGATGCATTGTCGATTGAAAAACTGGACAATGGTGACTATGAGATAGGCATTCACATTGCCGATGTGTCTCACTATGTCACACCCAAATCGGCATTGGAGAAAGAAGCAGTACAGCGGGCTACGTCGGTCTATTTGGTGGACCGAACCATCCCTATGCTTCCAGAAAAGCTTTCCAATGGACTCTGTTCACTCCGACCTAATGAGGATAAGCTGACATTTTCAGCCTCATTCGTGATGGATACAGAGGGTAAAGTGAAGAAAAAATGGTTTGGACGTACCATTATCCATTCCAACAGAAGGTTTACCTATGAGGATGCCCAGATAGGGATAGAGACCGGAGAAGGAGACTATGCCACCGAGCTGCAACTGCTCAACAGCATTGCTCACAAACTAAGAGACAAGCGATTCAAGAATGGTGCTGTCAACTTCGAAACCACAGAGGTAAAATTCCAGCTGGACGAAAAAGGAAAGCCCCTGGCAGTAGTGCCAAAAGTGCGTAAGGATGCGCACAAAATGATCGAGGAATTCATGCTCCTGGCCAACAGAGAGGTGGCTACCTATATCTATAAGTGGGGCAAAGGGGAAAATGGGAAGTACACCTTTGTGTATAGAACCCACGACAACCCGGACCCGGAAAAGCTTGAAAACTTTTCCAAGTTTGCGGCCAAGTTTGGTCACAAAATGAATGTATCCGGAGACATCTCCCAAAGCCTTAATAAGCTCATGGATGAGATCACTGGCAAACCGGAGCAGAATGTGCTGGAGCAGTTGGCCATACGCTCCATGGCCAAAGCCAAGTATACCACAGAGCCTAAAGGTCATTTCGGCCTGGCTTTTGATCATTATACACACTTTACTTCTCCCATCCGCCGGTATCCTGATGTGATGGTGCACCGCTTGTTGTGGCACTATCTGCAAGGAGGAAAATCCGTGGAGGTAGAACCTGAAGAGAAAAAATGTGTTCACTCTTCCGAACGCGAGAAGAATGCTGCGGATGCTGAACGCGCCTCTATCAAATACAAGCAGGTGGAATTTATGCAGAGCATGCTGGGCGAGGATTTTGAAGGCATTGTTTCCGGAGTAACCGAATGGGGAATCTTCGTGGAAATAGTAGAGACCAAGTGCGAGGGCATGGTGAGGTTGGCCGATCTGGATGATGATTTCTATGAATTTGACGAGAAAAATTACCGCATCATTGGTAAGCGAAACAAACGGATCATCACACTCGGTGATAAGTTGATGGTGAAGGTCGTGAAAACTGATATCGATCGAAGGACCATCGATCTGGACCTGGTTCAGGAGGACTGATCCAGGCGCATTGCGCTGGTCAAACAGAGGAACACTCAGAGAACCGAAGCTTGCCATGCCTGACTTTGGTCAACAATCGTCTGTTTGTGGGAGTTTTGCTTTTATTTGCTACAGAAATATCACCTCATGAAATCAATCCCTGAACTTCAGGAACTTCTAGACAAAGGCATTGCCGGGTTAGACTTTGGCCATGAGCCAAGAAACCTTTACGAACCCATTTCATACATCATGTCTCTGGGGGGGAAGCGTATGCGTCCGCTTTTGACTTTGCTGGGTTACCAGCTGGGGAAAGGGGACTGTGAGCGAATCGTCAGACCAGCATTGGCTGTAGAGGTTTTTCACAACTTCACACTGATGCATGATGACATCATGGATGAAGCTCCCCTTCGGAGGGGTGAACCCACGGTGCACGAAAAATGGAACAATACAGTGGCGATCCTCAGCGGTGACACCATGCTGGTGAAAGCCTATGACTTGCTGCTGGAGCTGGATCCGGCGCTTTTGCCGGAGGCCTTGCGCTTGTTCAATCAATGCGCTGTGGAGGTGTGTGAGGGGCAGCAGATAGATATGAACTTTGAGTCTGAGGAGCGTGTGAGTGTGGAAGAATACATTGGCATGATCCGATTGAAAACGGCCGTGTTACTGGGTTTTAGTCTGGAGTACGGCGCCCTTATGGCTGGTATGCCCGTGGAGGTACGCAAGCAACTATATGATGTGGGCGTGAAGATGGGTATAGGCTTTCAGCTGATGGACGATCTGCTGGATGTATATGCCGACCAGGCCAAATTTGGCAAGCAGGTGGGGGGAGACATTATTTCTAATAAGAAAACGTTTCTTCTGATCAAGGCTCAGGAATTGGCGGTGGGTGATCAGAAAGCGCGGCTAAGCAACTGGCTGTCCATGAGGGAGTTTGATCCCGCAGAGAAGGTGACTGCTGTGACCAAAATCTATGATGAGTTGGGGATAAAGGCATTGACCACTCAGCTTATGAATCAGTATTTTGATGAATCTTTCACATTATTGGATAGTTTAGCCGCTGATGCCGAGGGAAAATCGCTTTTGCGAGGCTTTGCCGGGCAGCTGATGAAAAGAGAAAAATAAATGATTTCACTTACTACCCTTATTATCATAGTGACGGTGCTGGTTAGTCTGGCAGCTTTCAACAAAGCAGAGGTATTCCAAAAGTCGCTCATGAACCCTTATTTAGTGTTTCATAAAAAGGAATACTGGAGACTGATCGCTTCCGGCTTTATCCATGGAAGCTACATTCACCTCGGATTCAACATGTTCACTTTTTATTTTTTTGGAAGAGTTGTAGAGCAGGTTTTTGGCCAGGTGCTCGGAGGTAGCAGTACCATTGTTTTTGTGCTGTTTTATCTCTCCGCTATAGTGGTTTCCGACCTACCCGTGGCTTTCAAAAGAAAGAACGACATTCATTACAACAGCCTGGGAGCTTCCGGGGCAGTTTCGGCCATGGTTTTTGCCAGTATTCTTTACTATCCGCTGAATGACATCTGCCTTTATGGTATTTTTTGCCTTCCCGGATTTATTCTGGGGATTATATATGTCGTTTATTCTTACTACCAGGGGCGCAATATGAGTGATAATATCAACCACGAGGCGCACCTGTATGGAGCCATTTATGGAGCTATTTTTGGGATTGTGGTAAACCCTCACTCCGCCATAAGCTTCATAGATCAGATTAAAACCTATCGTATTTTTTAGCCCTGTTGACAAACCCCCGGTTGGCGCGGGCGTTATTCTTTTCCCAAAAATGAAAGCCGATGAATCAATCTTTTACCTTCGAATACCAAAGACTTACCTACGATGAGCTCACCCCGGCTGATCAGCAGTTGATAGATGCCGCTATGCAGGCCCTGGACGGGGCACACGCTCCTTACTCCCACTTTCAGGTGGGTAGTGCGGTATTGATGGCTGATGGTAGCGTGGTGACGGGTAATAACCAGGAGAATGCGGCCTATCCCTCCGGTCTGTGTGCCGAGCGAGTAGCCCTTTTTGCAGCTAAGTCACAGTCGAAGCAACCCATACAGGCGATTACAGTGGTGGCCAGAAATGCTCAAGGAGAAATGGCGGATGCCTTTTCATGTGGCAACTGTCGTCAGGTGATGCTGGAGTATGCAGGTCAGCAGCAGGAAGGTCTGAGAGTGATCATGGGAGACCGAACGGGTCATTTTATTGTTTTGGCTGATACAAGACAACTTTTACCCTTTTCTTTCGGGTCAGAAACGCTGGGTTAATTCCCGATGACCGAGACTTTTTGGTTACTCTTCCAAAACACTCTCTTTTCTTTGTCGTTTCTATTTAATTTGCGTCAAATTTTTCAATTGTATGGAAACTGTAAAGCGAGAATCACTGAATTTCATTGAGCAACTGATCGAGAATGATCTGAATAGCGGCAAGCACCAGGCGATTCAAACACGTTTCCCTCCGGAGCCCAATGGTTATTTGCATATTGGTCATGCCAAATCCATTTGTCTCAACTTTGGTCTGGCGGAAAAATTCAACGGAAAATGCAATCTGCGTTTTGATGACACCAATCCTGAAAAGGAAGATGTGGAGTATGTGGATTCTATCAAGAAAGACATCAAATGGCTGGGCTTTGAGTGGGATGGGGAGCATTATGCTTCGGACTACTTTGGCACCCTCTATGGCTTTGCTCAGGCGCTGATCAAAAAAGGAAGTGCCTATGTGGATGACCTGAGTCAGGAGGCCTTCAACGAAATAAAAGGAACACCGACAGTTCCCGGAAAGCATAGCCCATTTCGCGAACGAAGCGTGGAAGAAAACCTTCTCTTGTTTGAAGAGATGAAGGATGGAAAGTATAAAAATGGTGAGAAAGTCCTTCGTGCCAAAATTGACATGTCTTCTCCCAATATGCACATGCGTGATCCTATTTTATACAGGATCAGGCACACGGAGCATCATCGCACTGGCAATGAGTGGTGCATTTATCCTACTTATGACTTTGCCCATGGCCAGTCAGATAGTATTGAGCATGTGACACACTCACTTTGTACGCTGGAGTTTGAGGTGCACAGGCCACTGTATGAGTGGCTGATTAAGGAATTGGAAATTTTTCCATCTAAGCAGACGGAGTTTGCCAGGCTCAATCTGAGCTATACAGTAGTGAGTAAGAGAAAATTGCTGGAGTTGGTGGAAGGAAAATATGTGGCCGGCTGGGATGACCCCCGAATGCCTACAATATCAGGTATCAGAAGAAGAGGCTTTACACCTGAGGCTGTGAAGACTTTCATCAAAAAAGTGGGTGTGGCCCGCAGGGATGGTATTACCGATGTGGCGTTGCTAGAGCATGCCGTACGTGAGGACCTCAACAGAAGATGTAATCGGGTTTTTGGGATTCTTGATCCGGTGAAGTTGGTGATTACCAACTGGCCAGAGGATAAGGAAGAGGTGATGACCGCTGTGAATAATCCGGAGGATGAGGCTGCAGGAACCCGCGAAATGCTTTTCACAAGAGAACTGTACATAGACCGTGCAGACTTCATGGAAGACCCGCCAAGCCCGAAGAAATGGTACCGCCTGGGCCCGGACCGTGAGGTACGGCTTAAGTATGGCTACATCATCAAATGCACAGGCTTTGACAAAGGGGCCGATGGTGAGATCGCCACTATCTATGCCGAATATGACCCTGAAACCAGAAGTGGCCAGGACACCAGCGGAAAGAAAGTAAAGGGAACATTGGGATGGGTGTCTGTGAAGCATGCGGTGCATGCAGAGATCAGGCTTTATGACCGACTCTTTCATACAGAGAACCTAAATGATATCGAAGATGATTTTAAAAACCACCTAAATCCCAATTCACTGGAGATCAATGACAAGGTGGTTTTGGAAGGTTCTTTGAAGAACGCCAAGGTGGATGATCTGGTGCAGTTTGAGCGTGTTGGGTATTTCAGGGTGGATGAGGACAGCACAGCAGATAAGCTCGTTTTCAACCGTACCATCACACTGAGAGATAACTGGTAAGGGGATGCGCCCTATGAACAATCAAAAATGAAGGGCTGTCCATTTCTGAAGAACAACTGTCCGTTTTTGATCACCTCTTTAATGGTATAAAACAAAAAAAATCCTGCTCCGATTCCTCGGGCAGGATTTTTTGATTGTATGAAGAGGGTATTATTTCTTCAGTTTAAGGGTCATAGAGATAGCAAATACGTCATCTTCGCCATCTTCGTCCATGTCCTCTTCGTACTCTTCAGCATAGAAAAGCTCCATTTTGCTGGATGTTAGAGACTTCACAGTGATCACGTCGGTTTCTGTTCCACTAGTCAAAGACAATTTCTTATTGTCAGCGCTAAGGCTCCAGGTGCCGTTTTCGTTACCTTCTGGTGAGGTCACGGTAAACTTAGAATCTTTGGTAAAAGTCCACTTCATTCCATCAAATTCATTCATTTCTTCGATGAACTCCTCTTCGAATTCTTCAGCTTCGGCTTGAGTAAGGTCAAAAGCTTCAATAATGTAATCGATAAAGTCCACCTCGTTAATGGTGATTGAAATGTCTAAAGACTCATAAGCCCATACTCCTACCAGCGGAGATTCAGGTTCATTGTCATCATCATCATCCTTACAGGACGTAAACACGAGCGATCCACTGACCATCAGCAGAAGTGCTCCTAGGTTAAACCATTTTTTCATTTGTTCTATTAATTTGAGTTTTTGACCTTCAGGTGAAGGCCGCATTGGTCTGGCAAACCAAATGCCAGAATCAGTACAAAAGACCCGGTTCAGAACAAATAGAGGGCGAAAAATATCTGAGTGGCATTAGGTTTACACGATCGGCAATTCCTCAAAAATTGCGGTAATACACCCGCATCTTGTTGATCACCTGGTCGTAGATGGGGGCAGTGAATTCTTCAAACATCCATTGTGGGTTAGGAATTGGGAGCTCTATCTTATTGACCAATGCCTTGTCTTCATCAGTGAGGGCTCGTTCGTCACCATTGAAGCTAGCCCATCGCACAGCCCATGTGTATTCACTTGGAAACTTCTCCTGGCTGATGACTTTGTTGAGGTCATTGTCAAGTATTTTAAAGTCCAGCAGGCCTGTTCCAGTGATGGCTTTCTCATGTACGGTCACGGTCGCTTTCACGGTGCCATAGACTGGCGCCCTGCCCTCATCGCTCAGCAGTACACTATCTCGGCTCACCTCACGGGTGACTTTGTTGCTAAATACATTTCCCAGAGCAAACTGATCAAACTCCATGCGAATGATGTGGTCTACAAACTCCAGCTGCTGAGCCTGGGCCTCATCGGGGGTATAAAACCTGACGTATTCGCTGATTACATGATTGTGCAGGTACTCGTTGATTTTGTTCACAAAAAACTCATGCCGAATGGTGAACATCCGTGCAGGAGTAGGGATAGGCTCTACCACCACCTTGAGGGTGGCGTGGTACAGGGCTTCCTGCAGCTTATCCTCCACATCTTTATACCTCGGCACAAAGTACTGCACGCTGGAGAAGTGCTGGTGGGCCTCAATGGCTTTCTGACGGTTTTGCTTCTGGTTCAGGGCAGCCATGCCCAATTGATAGCGCGCTTCTGCAGCGTTTCTTTTGGCAGTGGCTAACTCTGCATCATATTTCACGGGGTTTGGTACTACCTCCCTACAGCCAGGACACCGCAGGATTTCATCGTAGAGGTAATTGATGCTTTGGTAATTGCTCACTACTGGCTCCCATTTAAGCTGATCCATGGAGAGCTTTGCGCGCTCCACATTACTGAGGTGAGACTCTACCGCATATTTATAGGCTTTGGCCAATGTAGACGCAGCTTTCTTGTGATCATCATTTCCGCGCAGGCGGTGTATCGCTTGTGCCACAGCTTTGTCATAGTCACCCTTTTGAAGTGCTTTTTTGCCACTTGAGCAGGCGCTGATCAAGAAAATGATAAGAGAAATGATGAGGAGGTTGTAGAAAGTTTTCATGTGCTGCTGATTAGGGACTAAAGATAGGGATACCAGAAATAATGCCAACCAAAGATGTTGAGACTTATTAAAGTCCTGTTTAATGTGGAAAAAATTTAATATTTTGAAGAATAATTAACCTAAAGCCGTACTAAAATGCCATTATTAGCTAAAGATTTCGTCCCCGAAAAAAGCAAAGGGGGCATGTTCAAGTCAGGTCGTATTCAGAGTTTTCAGGAAGTACTGGAGGCTGCCAACATCTGGATCAAGGAGAATCCGGCCATTGATGTACTGAACGTGGAAACAGTGGTCCTCCCCAATATCCATGAAAGCGATGAGGAGGGAAGTATGGATACGGAGCTTTGGACCGGCGGAGAATCCAGCTCGCACTGGTATCAGCTGCTTAGGGTTTGGTACCGACAGGATTAAAATCTTAATCTGCTTTAGCCTTCATTTCTGAGTACCTCCAGGGGGCTTTGACTGATCACATCTCTACTATTGAGAAGGCCGATAATTACCGTAAGAAATGTAATGGTGAGCCCCACATAGATCATTTGCGAGAAGTCTGGAATGAAGGTGAATTCAAATACAAATTTGCCTAGCAGAGTGGTGGTAAGGATGGCAATCAGAATGCCGGAGAGTGCTCCAAGTCCGCCCAGGAAGAAGTACTCTGCAAAGATGATCTTCCAGAGTTTGCGACTAGAGGCGCCAATGGTTCTCAGAAGTACGTTTTCGCGCATGCGCTGAAAGCGGCTGAGCACTATGGAGCTGATGAGCATGATAATGCCCGTGCCAATACTAAAGAAAGCCATAAACCGAATCACGAAAGCGATTTTCCCCAAAATTTCCTCCAGCGTTTTGAGAATCAGTTCCAGGTCGATGATGGAAATATTGGGGTAACTCCTCACCACAGCCTGCTGGTATCGTGCGGAGAGCTGATTGTTGTCTATCCGGGTGATGAGCACATGAAATTGCGGAGCCTTCTCCAGGACCCCCGCCGGGAAAAGTACAAGGAAATTCGTTTGCACGCGTCGCCAGTCTACCTCCCGAAAGCTACCTACATAGGTTTTAAGCAAGGCACCCTGTACGTTGAAAACCATCTCATCTCCAATTTTTAATTCCAGGTTCTCTGCATATCCGCTCGATACCGACACAAAAATGCTGTCTGAGGGGTTGGTTACTTTTCCTATCCATTTGCCTTCTTTCAGGGTTTCTGATTCAATCAGACTGTCCCGATAAGTCACTCTGTACTCCCTGTTGTAGGCCCAGTCTGGAGTGGTGATGGTGGTGTCTCGCTCAGCTTCATTTTTCGAGATTCCATTGAGCTCTACCAGGCGCATGGTTACAATAGGGACTTCCTGCATCACAGGCAGGTCATAGTCTAGCGTAAGCTGGCGCACTTCTTCCTTTTGTGGTGTCTGGATATCAAAAAGGATCGTATTTGGCCGGTCTTCTGCCCCGGCAATAGAGACCCTGTCAACCAGCAAACTTTGCATGAAGAGAAGAGTGGCAATGAATGCAGTACCCAGCCCTAAGGTGGTAATGAGCAATGAAGTTTGATTATGTGGGCGATAGAGGTTAGAAAGCCCCTGCCGCCAGACATAGGGAATACTATTGGGCAACAATTTTTTGATTCCAAAAGCCAGTCCCTTTCCGATGAGCCCGAGGATGATGATGGTAAGGAGTAAACCAAAAGTAAAAATAGCAGCATCCTGCAGGGATCCTATTTGTAGGTAGATCAGCGCCATCAGAAACACCAGAATGCTGAAGCCAACAGTGATTTGCAGCCAGTCCAACTGAAACCTGGTGGGTTCAGCGTCTGACCGGATGGCTTGTAGTGGACTGACCTTGCGCAGGGAGACCAGCGAGATCAAGGCAAAAAGAATAGAGACCACCACACCAATTCCCACACCACTCAGCACGGAGAGCCAGGAAAGCTGTGGGGTGAGTTCCACAGGAATAAAATCTTTAACCAATACGGGCAGGTACAAGTGCATGCCCACCCCTAAAAGGGCCCCGATGATGGAGCCGATCAGCCCGAAGAAGCCCACCTGAATCAGAAAAATAGAAATGGCCTGACTCGATTTCATTCCCAGGCACCGGAGGGTAGCCACAATGCCGGTTTTTTCTTTGGTATACACGTAAATGGAGCTCGCCACGCCTATGCAGCCAAGGAGCAGGGCCGTGAAGGCTACCAACTCCAGAAAATTGGAGAGGTCCTTAAACGCACGACCGGTTTCTTCCTTTCGCTCTTCTATGTCATCTACCCGAAAGCCCTTTTTATCGACCAGTGACACCAGCTGTGACCACTTACCGGTGGTATCCACCTGAGGGTGAAACTGGAAGTACTGCAGGTAGTTGACCCGGCTGCCTTTTTGAAGCAGGTCCGTTTGGTCCAGGTGGTTATAAGGGATGTATACTACTGGAGCTGCTGTGGCCCCAATTTCTGTTTGGCCGGGAATTTTCTGTAGCCGGCCGATGATTTCAAACTGCTGCTGACCGACCTTCACAAAGTCCCCAATTTCCACATTGTATTGAATCATGAGCTTTTCATCCACCAGCGCATACTCCCCCTGCTGAAATTTTCTGGAGGCTGCCGTCGGGATGGTTTCTATTTCTCCATAGTATGGGTATTTTCCTGCCAAAGCCCGCACTTGTGCAAGCCTGGTGCCATCGGTACTGGGAAAGTACACCATGGAGGCGAAGTATACCTCACGGGACATTTCAGGGGCCAGCTCATAGAGCGCCAGCATGAGGCTGTCAGGCAGAGGCTCGCTGCCTTTGATCTCTATATCAGCGCCAATCAGCGTTTTCGCCTGATTATTGATTTCTTGCAGCAGGTTTTCTCTGAATGAGGTAATACCCACAAGCGCCGCTATGCCCAGAGAAATGGCCAGAACGAAAAGCAAAAGTTTGCCCTTACTCTTGCGACTGTCACGCCAGGCCATTTTCAGGGGCCAGATCATGGAATATTTTGTTCCGTTAATTTTTATTTTATGATCCATGAATGTCTATTGGTGAAGTCATTTGAGTGTTATTCATCATCAGATCAACTTTCCGCCTTTGAGTTTGATAATGCTGTCTGTCTTTTGGGCCAGGTCCGGATCGTGGGTGACGATGACCAGCGTGGTACCCTGCTCTCGGTTAAGTTCGAAAAGCAGGGATTCTATCGAATGGCTCGTTTCTTCGTCCAGGTTTCCGGTAGGCTCATCGGCAAACAATATTTTCGGCCTGTTGGAAAAAGCCCGGGCAATGGCTACTCGTTGCTGCTCCCCACCTGATAGCTGGCTTGGATAGTGATCGAGCCGGTCGCTGAGGCCCACTCTGTTTAAAAGTTCTTTAGAGGCATTGGTTATGTTTTTTTCTCCCCTCAGCTCCAGTGGTACCATTACATTTTCCAGAGCCGTGAGGGTGGGTATCAGCTGGAAGTTTTGGAAAATAAAACCAACCTGCTGATTTCTAAGCTGAGCCAGTTCGTCTTCAGAAAGTTGATTCAGCAATACCTGATTGATCAGTATTCGACCTTCGGTAGCGCGATCTAAGCCCGCACAAAGACCGAGAAGGGTTGTTTTTCCACTGCCGGAAGGCCCGACGATTGACATGCTTTGGCCTTCCGCTATCGTGAAGTTGATGTTGTCCAGAACTTTAATTTGGCGGTGGCCACTTTGAAAGGTTTTGGTGAGCGATTCTACCTGAAGTATTGTTGACATTTATGCAGTTTAATTCATAAAAACGAATTGGCTTCCATCATGTTTATTAAATTCGGAGCTTGCTGTGGGGATATTAAATATTTTCGGCAGATCAGACCAGAGGTTTTGTAGGCATGAAAGGAAAAATATTATGTACGCTGAGTATAATTGGTTGGCTGATGAGCGGATGCGATAGTCAGAATAAACCCGCTACCAATGAGGGGGCATCTGCAGTAGAAAATCAATCTACCGATGCCAAAGTGGATCAAAAGGAGGTTCCGGTTATTTTGTTTTTTGGTAACAGTATTACTGCCGGGTATCAGCTGGATGTGGAGGATGCATTTCCAGCGCTTATTCAGGATCGGCTGGATTCATTAGGATATCAGTTTAAGGTGATCAACGCCGGGCTTAGTGGCGAAACGACATCCGGAGGGCTCAATAGGATCGATTGGGTGTTGCAAACCATTCCGGATGTATTTGTGCTGGAACTGGGTGCAAATGACGGTCTGCGAGGACTCGATCTGGAGGAGACCAAAAAGAATCTACTATTGATTATAGACAAAGTAAAACAGGCCAATCCGGAGGTAAAAATCCTCCTAGCGGGAATGCGCGTGCCTCCTAACCTGGGAAAGGACTATACCACCAGGTTTAGTGGAATATTTCCTGCGGTAGCCTCAGAAACCGGAGCTTCTTTACTTCCCTTTATTTTGGATGGGGTGGCTGGCAATCCGGAGCTTAATTTACCGGATGGGATTCACCCCACCGTAGAGGGCCATAAGATATTGGCGGAAAACGTCTGGCGAGCCCTCTGGCCAATCCTTGAAGAATTTCAGACCTTATGAGTGTATTAGAACGTTTTTTTCAGGATGCAGCCAATTTTATCTGGGGTACGCCCCTGTTGATTTTATTATTGGGTGGCGGGGTGTTTTTTATGTTCTACTCCCGCTTCTTACCGTTCAGGTATTTCGGACATGCCATCAATGTGCTCAGGGGCAAATATGACGATCCGTCGGATCCCGGAGATATCAATCACTTTCAGGCCCTGTCGGGAGCTCTCGCTGCTACCATCGGCATGGGCAATATCTCAGGAGTGGCAGTGGCCATTGCCATGGGTGGTCCCGGGGCCATCTTTTGGATGTGGGTAAGTGCTTTCTTCGGAATGGCCACCAAGTTTTTCACCTGCACCCTGTCGGTGATGTACCGGGGCAAAGATTCTGCGGGAAATCTTCAGGGTGGACCGATGTATTATATCCGCGAAGGATTGGGCAAAAAGTGGATGCCTCTGGCAAGTTTTTTTGCCGTGGTTGGCTTTTTTGGGGCCACACCCATCTTTCAGGCCAACCAGATCGTGCAGGCCACCAAGGACATCTTATTTGTGCCGTATGGGATTGCACTGGACAACATTTATCTCGATCTGGGTTTGGGTGTGTTTATTGCCATTTTGGTGGGGCTGGTGATTTTTGGTGGGATTACCAGGATTGGCAGTGTAGCCGGCAAACTGGTGCCTTCTATGGTTCTTCTGTACGTGGCCAGCGTCATCATCATCCTGATCGTCAATTATGGAGAAGTGTGGAGTTCATTGGGGTTGATCTTTACCGATGCTTTTACCGCCAACTCCGTATTGGGAGGAGCTGTGGGAGCGCTCATTATCACCGGAGCTCGTCGTGCGGCTTTTTCCAACGAGGCGGGTATCGGTACTGCTCCCATGATGCATGGGGCGGCCAAAACCAAAGAACCCGTACGGGAGGGCCTTGTGGCCATGCTCGGGCCAGCCATTGATACCCTGGTCATATGTACCATGACGGGGCTGTGCATACTGGTGACTGGCGCCTGGAAGTCTGGAGACCTCAACGGGATATCACTCACCGCCAAAGCCTTTGGGGACAGTTTGCCCGGAGTGGGCCCCTATATTCTGGCACTGTGTGTCCTGATTTTTGCTTTTACCACACTTTTTGGGTTTGCGTACTATGGGCAAAAATGTTTATCATTTCTCATTGGAGCGCGATATGCTTCCCTGTTTAATTACTGGTATGTTTTTTTGATTTTGGTGGGGTCTGTGGCTACTCTTCAGGGGGTTGTGGCTTTTATCGATGTGGCCTATGGGTTGATGGCATTCCCGACTATGATAGGAGCCATTGTGTTAGCGCCAAAAGCACTGAAAGCGGCTAAGGTTTATTTTTCAGGTGTGAAGACTTCTGAATAGATAATGAGAGATTACTTCATCAAAAAACCGCCAATTGACATGTATGAGCACCCGGGTCATCGTGGATTATTCACTGCTCGACGAATAAGGGGGCTAAGTTTGTTTCTCTGCCTGATCTTTACTTTATATTTGCCACCCTATATGGAAATGCTATGAGAATTATCATTGCTGGTGCCGGGGATTTGGGGTTTCACCTTGCCAGACTTCTGGCGTATGAGGAACAAGACATCATACTCATAGATCAGGATAACGCTGTTCTGGAGCATGCCTCCAATCATCTGGATGTGCACACGATTCGAGGCAGCAGTACATCAATAAGTATACTGGAAGAGGCCAATGTGTCCAAGGCTGACCTGTTGATCGCGGTGACTTCCATAGAAGAGACCAACCTGACCACAGCCATCATTGGAAAGGCTCTTGGAGCCAAGCGAACTGTGGCGCGCATCTCCAATATCGAGTTTTTGCATCAGCGTGAAAAGCTGGACCTGAAGACCATTGGAATCGACGAAATTATCTCCCCCGAATCTCTGGCAGCCAAGGAGATTAAAAGGTTGCTTAAGCAATCGGCCCTTACTGATACCTTCGAGTTTGAGAAGGGAATGCTCTCCCTCATCGGAATCACAGTAGATGAGAAGTCCGAACTCCTGGACAAGACCCTTACCGAAACAGCCTACCTCAATCCTGATCATAATTTCACTACGGTGGCAATTTTGAGAGAAAATCAGACCATCATACCGCACGGCGAAAATAAATTTCAGATCAATGATCACGCTTATTTTATTACCGAGCCCAGTGGTACAGACCGGGTGATGGCGCTGGCCGGAAAAGAGCAGATCGAGATCAAAAACATTATGATCTTGGGTGGCAGTAAAGTAGGAATCAATACCGCCAAACAACTCAGTAAAAAATACAACATCAAGCTGATAGAGCAGGATAAGGAAAAGTGTTTCAACCTGGCTGATGAGCTGCCCGATACCATGATCATCAATGGCGATGGTCGGGATATTGATTTGCTTAAGGAAGAAGGGATTGACCGGATGGATGCCGTGATAGCGGTGACTGGAAACTCCGAAACCAACATCATCTCCTGCCTGGTGGCAAAAAACAATGGGGTAGCCAAGACCATTGCAGCGGTAGAAAACATGGACTATATCCATCTCTCTCAAAATATTGGCGTGGACACCCTGATCAACAAGAAGCTCATTGCTGCGAATTTTATTTTCAGGTATATCAGAAAGGGCCAGGTGATCAACCTGACCAGTATTCACGGTGTGGATGCCGAAATACTGGAATTTGAAGTACAGCCAAATTCCAAAATCCTGGAACATGAGCTTCGAAACATTGACTTTCCGAAAACGGCCATTATTGGTGGCGTAATCAGAAAAGGAATAGGACATACGGTTCGCGGAAGTTTTCACTTTCAGCCTAAAGATCGGGTGGTGGTATTGTCCAGATCTGAGTGTATTCATACTGTAGAGGGATTCTTCAAATAGCATGCTTTTCAACTACCGGGTCATCATCAACATTTTAGGCACTTTACTGATGCTGAATGGGATGTTTATGCTCTCCTGTATCCCGTTTAGTCTCTATTACAAGGAGGGCGATCTTTTTTCTATCATCCTTTCCGCCACCATCACGGCATCTTTTGGTTTTTTGATGTGGTTTTTCACCAAAAACAGCAAAAACAAAGAGTTGAGAAAGCGGGATGGGTATCTGGTGGTGACCTTTGGATGGCTCATTATGTCTTTCTTTGGGTCTCTACCCTATATCCTCAGTGGTTCTATTCCTAACCTTACCGATGCATTTTTTGAAACCCTGAGCGGGTTTTCGACTACTGGTGCGACCATTCTTACCGATATAGAAGCGGTACACAAGGGGATTCTGTTTTGGAGGAGCCTTACTCAATGGATTGGGGGAATGGGGATTATCGTACTTACGGTGGCCATACTGCCCATTTTAGGCATTGGGGGTATGCAGCTCTTTGTGGCGGAGGCTCCGGGGATTTCTCCTGATAAGCTGCAGCCGAGAATCAAAGAAACGGCCAAGCGACTCTGGTTTATCTACCTGGGGCTGACCCTTACCGAAACGGTGCTGTTGTGGGTGGGTGGAATGACTTTTTATGACGCCATCAACCACGGACTGACCACCATGGCTACGGGTGGCTTTTCTACCAAAAATGCCAGCATCGCTTATTATGCGTCTCCTTATATTCAGTATGTGATCATATTGTTCATGTTTCTGGCCGGCACCAACTTCACCATGACGTACCTGGTTTTACACAAGAAATTCCGGAAGGTATTTCAAAACGAAGAGTTCAGGTTTTATTCCGGTTTTTGCTTAGTGGCCGGGCTGGTCATCGGTATTGTGATCTTCAGCCAGGGGCATGATACGTTTGAAAAATCTATTCGGGATTCACTGTTTCAGGTGGTGTCCATTATTACGACCACTGGATTTATCACAGCCGATTACACTTCATGGACTCCGTTTATAACGATTCTGTTTGTGGTGATGATGTTTTTCGGGGCTTCAGCGGGTTCTACAGCCGGTGGTGTGAAAATTGTGCGACATATTATTCTCGTTAAAAATAGTCTGATGGAGCTGAAACGCCAGCTACACCCCAATGCGGTTATCCCTATTCGACTCAATGGGAAGGCGGTATCGCGGGAGATTACTTATAACATACTGGCATTTATCATGATCTACATTTCCATTTTTGCCCTCGGCTCTGTGGTTATGGGTATGTTGGGTGCAGATTTCAATACCGCCATAGGCTCGGTAGCCACATGCCTTGGAAATATTGGCCCGGGTATTGGTGATGTGGGCCCGGTTGATAACTTTGCTTCTATCTCTGCACCTGGTAAGTGGGTGCTGGCTTTTTTGATGCTTTTAGGCAGGTTGGAACTCTTTACCGTTCTAATGCTGTTCACTCCTTATTTTTGGAAAACAAATTAATCCATGGAATTCATCCTTAATTTTCTCATCTGGAGCTCAGACCCTGATATTTTTGTCATTCCCATTCTCGATCACCCTGTGCGCTGGTATGGGTTGCTCTTTGCGGGAGGATTTATCGTCTCTCAGCAGATCATGTTTTGGCTTTTCAAGCAGGAAGGCAGGCCTGAAAAGGATGTAGAAAAGCTGACCGTCTATATGGTGGTGGCAGTGGTGGTAGGTGCCAGACTTGGGCATTGTTTGTTTTACAATCCGGGATACTACCTGTCTAACCCTATTGAGATTTTGAAAATTTGGGAAGGTGGTCTGGCCAGTCATGGTGGTGCGCTTGGCATTATTCTCGCTATTTTCCTCTTTTCAAAAAAATACCCCCAATACCCCATGCTGTGGATGCTGGATAGGCTGGTGATAGTGGTGGCCATCACCGGAGCAATGATCCGCACGGGTAATTTTTTCAACTCAGAGATGGAAGGAAAAATGACCAATGCCAACTATGGTGTGGTCTATGCAAGATTTACCGAGGACGTGCTGCGATATGACGATCGAAAGGTGGAAGATGTGATTTTTCTGAAAGGTGGTGAAAAGGTGAGCAATACCCCCGGGATACACCCCATCACGGCAAAAATAATTTACCAGCGCGGAGTGGAGCTTACAGCCCAGGACAAGGTGTTTTTCGAAAACCAGCTGAGAAGTGCCCTGCTGAGGTATGACGATGTGGTGGAGCACATTGATTTTGGAAAGGATGAGCCACTGGCCTATAAGTTTTACCAGGAAGATAACCGCTCGGTAGCTGAAATTTATGGACTGGGTGTATCCAGACACGCTGCTCAGCTCTATGAGGCGGGGTATTGTATTTTACTGATGCTGCTATTTTTCTGGCTCTGGAAAGAGAAGCGATTTGTTCTGCCACAGGGGTTCAGCTTCGCCTTGTTTATGACCCTGCTATGGTCATTGAGGTTTGTGGATGAGTTCTTCAAACTCAACCAGGAGGCCTTTGAAGAAGGGATGACCCTAAACATGGGGCAATTGCTGAGTATTCCGCTTGTACTTTCGGGGATAGGCATGATGATCTACTTCCACATGAAAGGCAGCAAGACCATGAGCGGTGATGATCGCAAAATAGGCTAGAGACTTTCTACCTGAATGTCTGTATTGACAATACGGGATAGCTCTTTGAGTTTTCTAGCCTGGAAGAGGGCAGGAATTTTCGGAAGAGCCGTGCCTACTGGCACCTCGTAGTTTACGTAATCCTGAAAGAGGATGCCACCTCGCTCCGAGCGATTGTAGGCCTTTCTAAACCGGACCCCACCACCGTCTGTTTCGTAGTTATAGGCCAGGAAGTCCAGCAGGCGGGTTTTTTCATGAAACCAGTAGCGGTATTCGTCCTGGAAATCCTCACCTCCACCACTGGGGCGGAAGGTAACTTTCAGCACTTCGTAGGTTTCTCCAAGAACCTTTTGAGTGCCTTCGTAGGATTTGATCACAGCAGGATCATTGAGCAGGTAAGGTAATTGCACAAAATAGAGTACAGAATTCACCGAACTGGTGTACTTCACCCGCATGGTGTCCGGCACGGAGATCAACTCGCCATTCACCGTACGAGTGAAGTCCGTACTGTTGATCAGGACATCCTCAACCCAACTCGAATCTTCTTTGAACGACCGGGTATATTCGTAGCTGTCTTCACTTCTGCTGACGCTGTACGACTTATCACGGAAAGTGAATGAAACACGACTATTCGCAAGACGACCCTGGCCATGAGCCTTGACGGCCTGTGATACCACATTATTCGCCTTATCCGGCTCTCTGTTGGTACAGCTCACCACAAGTCCGATGAGCGCAACACATACGGTAATTTTTCGCATGTGTTACCATACGCACAGAACTCCTGGCTGTTGTCATTTTTCGGCGAAGTGTATGGGCCGGGACATTGAAAAGGTCAGCCGAATCAAAGTTTCTTAATAACCTCCTCTTCTGTCAACCCTTCGGCAATTTGGATATTGATACCATCAGAAAGCCCCGTTTTGACCTGGCGCCGCTCAAACTGTTGCTCGCCGGTACGGACTTCTACAAAGATATCGTTACCTTCGAAAATGAGATTGCTCTCTTTGATGGCGAGCACATCACTGGCCTTTTGTAGGATGATGTCTGCTGTAGCACTGTATCCTGCCCGGAGAAAGTATTCCTCCTTGAGATCTACTGCTGCCTTGATGTCAAACTTAATGGCTCCCTCATCGCTTTCCCCTTTTGGGGAAATAAACTCCAGTTTGGCGTTGAAAATGACCCCTTCTATGGCCCCCACCGAAAGTGAAAGATCCATACCCACATTAATTTTCCCCACTTCAGATTCGTCTACTTTTCCCTCAAAAATCATCTCGCTCATATCTGCCACGGAGGCTATGCTCGTACCTTCATTGAAGGTGTTGGATTCGATGATGAAGGTTCCTTCTTTCACCGGGATATCCAGGATCATGCCATTCACCGTAGAGCGCACCAGATTGGAGACGTTGCCGGTCTTTTGTGACGAGCCTTCCTTGATCAGTTCCAGATTGTTTTCTGCGGCCTCTACTTCCTGTTTTCTCAGGTTAAAGTCCAGAAGAAACTGATTGTAATCAAACTCTGAGATTACTTTTTCGTCAAAAAGTTCTTTTTGTCTCTTGAGTTCTTTTTCGGAATTATCAAAGTTGATTTTGGCGGTTTGCAGTTGCGCCTGAGCATTGTTGAGCGCTACCACATTGGGGATGATTTTGATCTTGGCCACCAGATCTCCAATTTTTACCTGGGCTCCTTCCTCCAGGTAGAGCTTTTCCACTACCCCTGAGACCTGCGATTTCAGGGCCACCTCCTTTCGGGGCACGATGGAACCCGTGGCAATGGTCTTTTTGATGATGTCAGTTTTGAAAGGGGTGTCAGTTTCGTAGATAATCGGTGGTTCCTCTGATTTTTGATAGAGAAAATACCCTGTGCCCACGAATAGCCCGAGTATGATGACGATGGTAAGTCCAATGAAAAAACGTTTCATTTCTGTTGATAAGTTTGGTTAGTGTCTATTCAAAAAAAATTATTCATCCCGCAAGGCAATGACGGGATCTACCCGGGCAGCTTTGATGCCCGGTATCAGACCGGCAATGACCCCTGAAATCAGCAAAACGGAGATGGCTGAAAAAGCTGCCTTAAAGTCTATCTCCGGATTCACAAAAAATTCACTTTGCATGCCAAATTCTGCCATAGCATAGGCAATGCCTTCTACCAGCACTACGCCGAAGACCAGGCCCAGATAACCAGAAACTCCAGAGATGACCAGTGCCTCCTGCACGATCATGCTGATGATGGACCATGGTTTGGCACCTATCGATTTTCTAATGCCTATTTCCTTGGTGCGTTCTTTCACGATGATGAGCATGATATTGCCCACACCGATCATACCTGCCAGTATGGTGCCTATGGCCACCAGCCAGCTAAAGGCGGCTATTCCGGTAAAGAGCCCTTGCATTTGTTTGAACTCTTCTTCCACATTGAAGCTTCCGAGCGCCTGACGATCGTTTGGGGCTATTTTATGACGTTTTCGAAGCTCGGCTTTGATAATCTCCTCCGCTTCCAGCCCTGAAATACCATCCGCAGGGATGCATCCAAACCACCCGATGCTCTCGCCCATATTGAAGGTTTGCTGGGCAGTGGTACCTGGGATGTGAATAATCTGAATGTCATTTCTGGCATCCTCGCCCGTAGCGCGGGAGTCAAAAATCCCAACCACCTTGAAGGGTACGCCATTGATCTTAATGTGTTCACCGAGTGCCCTACGTTCCTGAAAGAGATCATCCTTCACCCGACGCCCGAGCACAGCGATTTTTCTTTTTTGCTCAATGTCAAATTTGTTGATAAACCTTCCTTCAGTGATCCAAAGAGGCTGAATATCGAGGTATTGCGGGTAGTCTCCCATGATCGAATAGGAGACGTCACGGTTGTCATAACTGATGGTGACCTGACCACCACTCCATCGGGAGTTCAGAGGAATCCTGGGTGAGACCGTATGGAGCCCTTTCAGATTTTGCAGTGCCTTAAAATCATCGTTGGTGAGGTCTATGGATCGGCCGGCCTGAAATCCCGCATATGGCACCGAGGTAACTTCCGTCCACACAAACACGGCGTTTTTGGCAATGTCGAAATTTTGCATCACACCGTTCTGCAGTCCGTTGCCTGCTCCCAGGAGCAGTACCAGCATGAAGATGCCCCAAAAAACGCCAAAAGAAGTGAGCGCCGTACGGAGCTTGTGCTTCATGATGGTTTGCCATATTTCTTCCCATTTATCCTGATCAAACATCTTATTCGTCTTTTAGGGCGTCTACGGGTTTAATGTGTGCAGCTCTGAGCGCCGGGAAGAGGCCGGCTAGGGCCCCTGAGACCACCAAAATGATCAGAGAGGTAATGGCTGCACGAAAATTGACCTCCGGGCGAGTGAAAAAATCCAAATCCGCACCCATGGCTTCCAGAGCATAGTTCACGGACTCCAGAAGTACCACCCCCATGAACAATCCAAAATATCCAGCCACGGCAGTGATAAAGATGGACTCCTGAAGGATGAGCCCCACAATGGAGTTAGGTGTAGCGCCCATGGCCTTGCGAATTCCGATTTCTTTAGTGCGTTCTTTCACTACGATAATCATGATATTGCTCACCCCCACAATGCCTGCTGTGAGCGTGCCTATACCCACGAGCCAGATGAAGGCTTTAATTCCATTAAAGAGATTCTGAACCTGGCGGAAATTCTCTTCCTGATTGTGAACCCAAAAAGCCTGATCGTCATCCGGGTGGATGCTTTGCCTTATTTTGAGGAGCTCCAGGATGTCTCCTTCCAGCTGCTTGCCCATGGTGCCCGGTGCTGTGGTCACGGCGAAAAGCGACACTGACTTGTCTGGGTTGAAAATTTGCTGGTAAGTAGAAAACGGCACGTAGATTCTCTGGGCCTGATCCATTCCGTTGGAAGCTTCAAACTTGAAAACACCAACTACCCGAAACATACTGCCTTTGATATCCAGGTATTCACCCACAGGGTCTACCCCTTCCGGGAAAATGGACTCAGCGACCCGGTTGCCAATGTAGCAAACCTTCCTTTTTTCCCTGTCATCCAGCAGATTGAGGGATCGGCCAGACTGTATTTTCATGGTCACCTTGATGTCAAAATAGTCTGATTTGGTGCCATACACCCCAAAGGCACTCCCTCGGTTTTTATACTTCACGATGTAGTTGCCCATGAGCCAGTTTTCAGGAGACATAAACTCTATGCCGGACACCTCCGTGAAGACGGATTCCAGATCTTCCTCCTGAAAGGGGTGCTGTCTGCCTGCTGGCATCCCTTCGTAGGAGATGGACGTGCGGGCAGGGATCACCCAGATACTATTGATGGCATCCAGGAGCATACTCTGCTGCACTCCATTTTGCAGGCCCTGTCCCGCTCCAAGGAGAAGAATCAACATGAGAATACCCCAAAACACGCCAAAGGCCGTAGCAAACGTACGCACCTTGTTTTTGGCGATGGTTTGAAAAATCTCCTGCCATTTATCCAGATCAAACATGGCTCATGTCGTAGTTTTCGCTCAGAATTGTTCCGTCTTTGATCATGATCACCCTTTGGGTGGCAGCTGCCACGTCATTTTCATGAGTCACGATCAGGATGGTTTTGCCATTGGCATTCACCTCCTTAAAAATTTCCATCACCTCATGTGATGTAGTACTGTCAAGCGCACCGGTAGGTTCATCAGCCAGAATGATCTTGGGGTTGGTGATGAGGGCCCGGGCTATCGCCACACGCTGCCGCTGCCCGCCGGACATTTCGTTGGGCAGGTGATGAGACCAGTCTTTGAGCCCCACTCTTTCCAGATAGCCTTCGGCAATTTTGTTTCGCTTTTTTCTGCCGATCTTCTGGTAGTAAAGAGGCAGTGCTACATTTTCAATGGCATTTTTGAAATTGAGCAGGTTGAACGACTGAAAGACAAAACCGATGAGTTCATTTCTGAGTTGTGCGGCTTTTCCTTCAGACAGGTTTTTGATCAGGTGACCACCCAGGGTGTAGCTTCCTTCATCGTAGCTATCCAGGATGCCAAGGATGTTGAGCAATGTGGATTTACCAGATCCGGAAGACCCCATAATGGAGACCAGTTCCCCTTCTTCTACATTGACATTCACCCCTTTCAGGACGTGGAGTGATTGCTTACCCAAGTGGTAAGATTTATGGATATTTTCCAGAGTCAGCATTCAGGTTAGGTTTGGATGAATGATCTAATTAACGCTGAAATGAAGAAATATGGTGTTTTTTAATGTAAATAAATGTCACAATGGCATGACATGGTGCTCGATACTTTAAGATTAATGGCGCTAAAAGAGGGAGAATAGTTGTGATTGAATTCCTTTCTTTCTTTTTTCACTTTCAAAACCAAAGGATGAGAAAAATTTGTCTGTATCTGGTGCTCTTAGGTGCACTGATGGCTTGTGACAGGAGTACCAAAAAGGAAAGCGAAGCGGCCCCCCCACCCCTTCAGACCCTGCCTTCCTACCTGAGTTTCCGGGTCAATTTCCCGGTGGGTGAGTTGGAGGATGGCGTCAACCGAGTGCTCCCGAAGCTCATTCTGGATGGTGCTCTCCCCTTAAAAGGAAAGGGTGATACCCTTTTTCTGAAAGTGGAGCGCAAAGGGAAACTCAACTTGGCCATAAGAAAGAATGAAGTCTTTGCCTCGATCCCTCTGGATGTGGAAGCCGGTATTAGTAAAAAAGTACTTGGTGTGACTTTTTCTAACGCCGATGCGCCTGTAAAATTCAGTGGGTTACTCAAGGCATCGGCCACTGTAGGCATAGATGAGAACTGGGATATGAATGTCACTTGTGAGTACAAGGGCTTTGATTTGGGGGAGAGCTCCAAAATATCCATCATGGGGATGACCTTTAATGTGGAGGGAACCATCGACAAGGCGTTGGAGGAGCACGAAGATCAGCTGTCTGATATTATTTGTGGGGCACTGAATAAGGCGGTGGACTTCAGAGGTACTGTGGAAAAAGTATGGATGGATTTGCAAAAGCCCCAGCGCATAGCGAAGCGGCCTCAGGAGTTGTGGTTGTACTCTAACCCTGTTGCGTTAAATGGCACACTGGTGCCGCTGGAGAAGGACACACTATCGGTACATGTGGAGTTCCGTACCAAAATCAACATCTCGCCGATCAAACGAAATGTGGAAGTAAAAGTGCCGCTGACCAGCCGAGGGGAGCCACTCAACACCCGGGCGGCATTGCTGGTGTACCCTGAGATCAATTTGCCTTATGATTTACTTTCACAAACTCTGAAGCGAGAACTTGCCCAGCATGAGTTTACTTATGAGGCATACAAAGTGCGGGTGACGGATGCGCAAATCATGCGTGAAGGTCAAAAGCTCAAAGTGAAGCTGACCACTACCGGTGATCTGAATGGGATAGTGTATGCCACGGGGCGGCCAGTACTGAATGAGGATCGGGAGCTGGTGCTGGAGGGATTTGCTTACGAGATAGATGCGGATGATGAGTGGGTGGCCATGACCGACTGGGCAGTGCATGAGTTTGCGGAGCGATATGTAGCCGAGCAGGTAAGGATGGATATGCAGCCCTTTTTGGAAGATCTGGATGAACTGATTATGACAGGTCTGGACAAATCACATCTGGCAGAGAAACTGGATCTGCAGATTGGTTTTGATGAAGTGACTTCTTACCAGCTGCGGCTCACAGAGGATGCCATTCAATGGATTTTTTATCTGGAAGGATGGTCCCAGCTGAACCTCAAAAAAGGGCTTTTCAAAAACAGAGATTAAGTTTTACAGTTTGTCCAGGCAGTTGATGGCTACAGGTACGATGGCACCCTCGGGCAGACTTTGGCAAGTGGCGTCTGAGGAGGAGTCATATTTGAATCCAAAGAGGAGTGTAATCGCAATGGAATAGCTACCAGCCTCAGGTTTCCTTATTTCCACGTTAGTGCTGTTTTTTACTGGCTGAAACCACACCTTTTGGTGTGTGAGAAAAGTGTCAGCCAAAAGCATCCATTGGTTATCCCAGATACCATCGCCACATGAGGTGCCAAGAAGTGAAACTACCTGAAGACATTCAGTTCCCTGAGGAAGGAGGGCCAGGTATGGGTCTACCCGTATTCTTTTGAGGCTCTTAGCGTTGATGACAGAAACGCTTGTTTCTTCTAGAGCTACGGAATTGATCAATGCTGCATGGATATCGATGTTAATGGTATCTCTCACTACGGCCTCACAATTGTCTCCATTTGAATTGTGAAAAAGATAGACGGACACATTATCACCCGTCGTATTTCCGTTCCACCAGGTATAGAAAAGATGCTCGTTGCAACCTCCGGAATATTCCACGATTACTTTCCAGGTGTTTTGAGACGGAGTGATGCCTATGATCCGGTACGAATCATTGGGAACATCTCCCACGTCATGATTCGGCCCCAGATAATTGATGGCATTATCCGTGATTTTGTCAGTTGTATCCAGAGTGCTTTCCAGGCAGCTCCAAAACATCACACTCAGCAGCAAAAGAAGAATAGGTTTCATTAGTTGTATTTGCTTTATAGACACGCTATTTGATAAGACCGTTTAAAAGCGCACAATTAATTGGAAGATCAAATGTTGTATTAAAGGAACAATATGTACCTGAATAGGTTGCTATGGTATGAAAAAGAAGAGAAAAATAAGATCAATTATTGTTTTTTTGCTCGTTTCCACGGTGTTTTTTGGGTGCGAGAAACTGGATTTCACTCAGTTCACCATGGATTACACCTCAGAATTCACCTACAGTGGGGGGTGGGCACCGCCATTCCATTTACTGCCCGCACACCGGAAATTTCTTCTAATTCTTCTTCTACCTTTTCTGCTAACAATACCAGGAAGGACAAGGTGGAGGAAGTCAACTTACAGTCGATGAGACTCGAGATTAAAACCCCGGCTGATGCTGACTTTGACTTTTTGAATGAAATCACCATTTCTATCAATGCAGACGGGCTCAGCGAAAAGGTGATTGCCACCAAAACCAACATTCCGGAAGAAAGACTCACCTCGCTCGAAATGGACGTGGAAGGATCGGTCAATCTCAAGGATTATGTGACGAGCGATCAGTTTACATTTAAGACCACTACCAAAACGGATAAGACCATCAGCAATGACATCACAGTCACCATCAAAAGCGTCTTTTTCGTGGATGCCAAAGTTTTATAATCTACTTGTCGGGTTGGAGGTTGAGTTTTTTTAGGAGCTGATCCCGCCTCTTTTGAGCCATTTTTCCATGAGTGATCATCACGGGTGGATAGAGCATGTAAATGAAGCCCGAGACTGTAAAGTTGTGCATTCCGAATAGGCCGGATAAGGCAATAAGCGCAGACAGAAGTGGAATGATTCCCATTAGGAGGTTGGTACGGAGTGCCGCTTTGGTCTCGTGAATTTCATACTCGTCCAGTTCCAGCTCAGAGCTTATTTTCAGGGCATGACGATACATGAGACTGATGGTAAAGAATATGCATGCTGCTCCTAATCCATACAGCATCATGAGGGTGGGTGTGTCTTCTAGTTTAATTACGGAGGTGAAAAGATGTTGGAATATTTCTCGATCCGAGGTGAATAGCCCAACATACAGATCAAAAAGGATCTTGAAGAGAAATTTGAGCGGATAGACGTAAATGAGGATCAGAAAAATCAGGAAAGTGTTGAGGGTAATGATGCGTGAGTCCTGCAATCCGTAGCGAAGAAAAAAGATATAATGCTGGTACCAGATGACCATTACCAGTATGACGCACAGTCCGAAGGGGACCACGTCGCGCATGGATAGCCACAACTCTTCAAAAGTATTGGGAGCGGAAGTTGAGAGGACGATGAGGGTTATGCCTAGTGCAAAAGCAGCGTCTGTGAAGGCTTCTACGCGCGTTTGATTTTTTCCTCTGTATCTGAAATAAGGGTCCAGACCTACCTCCTGATCTTTCATCAGTTTTCTCATGATGATTCAAAATAGCTAAATATTGCCAATGATTTACACCGACGATCAACTTAATAATCGAGTTAGGACGCGGGAGTTAGAGTCTATTTGTAGATTTTCATTCAAATTTTAAAACCAGTGATTCAAATGCGAGGAATAATTGTATAATTTTGGCCCTCTCAAAAGATCGAGGTGTAGCGCAGCCCGGTTAGCGCACCACGTTAGGGACGTGGGGGTCGCTGGTTCGAATCCAGTCACCTCGACTAGCAAAGCCAACCTGTTTAGGTTGGCTTTTTGCGTTTTATGGCCTGGATGAGAACCAGCGGGGGGTTGGTTCGAAATCGGAGCGCAGCGTAGATTCACGAGGGGCTTGTGCGCATGGCTGAGCGTATGAGTAATCCAGTCACCTCGACTAGCAAAGCCAACCTGTTTAGGTTGGCTTTTTGCGTTTTATGGCCTGGATGAGAACCAGCGGGGGGTCGGTTCGAAATCGGAGCGCAGCGTAGATTCACGAGGGGTTTGCGCGCATGGCTGTGCGTATGAGTAATCCAGTCACCTCGACTAGCAAAGCCAACCTGTTTAGGTTGGCTTTTTGCGTTTTATGGCCTGGATGAGAACCAGCGGGGGGTTGGTTCGAAATCGGAGGGAGGTGTTCTCCTAATTACTACTCACCCTACAGGTGTTTTTAATGTACTGATCTTTGAGGACAAAGGTCTTGGTGTAATTCATCGCCAGTCGGCTGGTGGTCAGTTGACAATTGAAGCTCATTTCATCTCCATCCTTGATCAAATGTATGTTTGAAGAGGGTACTTGTGCGGGCTCACAGGTTATTGGTCTGGAAAAATCTTCCAGCCGGTTGGTAGCTATTCTGTTTAACTCACTTAAAATATCTTTGATCAAGTTTTTACTAGAAAAGAGCTCTTCCAACTCCTCCTGATCGGTAAATTCGAGATCGCGTCCGATCACCTTTCCTGAACGATGGATGACCAATGAGTCAATTTCAAATTCATTTCTAAAGAAGGTATGTACTGTGGCCACTTTCACAAAGTTATTGTCAAGGCTGAAGTCTAGTTGCTTATAAAAGTCCTTGAGGGCCAGGTCTTTCCTGATGAAAGAATCAATCGGAAGCTCCCTTCTGTCATACCAGATTTCATGCTTTTGGTATTCGTAGCCTTCTATGATTTTTCCCTTGGGGTCTTTCTCACTCATACAGCGGGCATACATATTCACCTCGGTAGCAGAGTAGTGGAATCCATTTCTTTCCCTGAAAAAAGGAATTTTATATCCTTCCTTCAGTTCCCATTTGCCCTGATACTTATAGCATGGATAATTGCAGTCTTCCGGTAAGTCATCCAGTTTAACATATGGATTGATAAATGCCGTTTCGAAAGTCCATTTGAGCATGTTGTCCCTGGGAGACTTCTCAGAGTCTGGTAGCTCCTGATAGCTGCCAGGTCGCCAAATGATTGTCAGGATGAGTAAGAGTACGACAAGCACGGTGGCACCAAGCCAACCGGGGTGCTTTTTCCAATCTCGGGTGCCACCCAGCTTGCGTCCAAGCTCAGATTCTAGTTGCACCACCATCAAGATCCTGTCTATGCTTTGGATGGCACGCTGATATTCCCCTGCGGTGGCCGATTCGTTGATCAATCTGGAAAACTGTGCATCACTATATCCAAGCTCCCGTGCAATTTCAGAATTGCTCGATTTCTCGAACCTCTTATGGCTTTCATCAAATTTTCCAAAGAGTTTCTTGAGCTTATGGATGAAATCACTGTAGAGTTCCGTCATTATGGTGTAATTCTAATAAATTCCTGCAAATAGGCTCCGATTCTTTTTGGCCGGATTTGTTGAAATCGCATAAAATTCCTTGAAAAAGGATATAATCTCTCAAAGTATGTATTTCGCAAAAAAATGCCCCTATAATTACGAATCACTCATTTTTAAACCTATACGAATGCGATATATTATGAATATGTTGCTTTCGAGGGCTGCTGGCGAGTGGTTTTATACTTTTTATCAACCAAAAAATGACACCTATGCCAAAAAACAAACTAATTCTAATCCTCTGCGCCTTGTGGCTATCCAGTCTGGGGGCAATTGCGCAGCAGACCATCAGTGGTACTGTGAAGGACCCGGATGGTGAGCCCATCATAGGGGCCACTATTATGGTAGAGGGCACCAACTACGGAACCACTTCAGATGTTGATGGCAGATTTAGCATCAAGGCGCAGAATGGTTCATTCCTCACTTTTAGTTTTGTGGGATTTGAAACCCTCAGGAAAACGGTCAATGGGCCTGAGTCGATTGATGTATCCTTAGAGATTGACCTGGAAGAGTTGGATGAGGTGATTGTGACAGCATTGGGTTTCAAGGAAAATCGTGATAACCTCGGATATGCCAATTCGGTGGTCAATAGTGAATCCGTGAGCAAAGCTGCTGAGAGCACTCTGCTGAATTCGCTCTCAGGAAAGTCTTCTGGGGTGAGGGTTTCCCGAAACTCTGGAGACCCGGGTGCCGGGGCGTACATTCAGATACGTGGACTGTCTACGATCACGCGTGATGCCCAGCCGCTGATCGTTGTAGATGGAGTGCCTATTAGCAACGATGTGCGTGGCAACGGTGCTGGTCGAATAGCCCAGCAGTCGAGGCTGAATGACATCAACCCCAACGACATTGAAAATATTACGGTGTTGAAAGGCGCATCGGCGGCAGCACTATGGGGCACTCAGGCACTTGGAGGGGTCATCATGATTACGACCAAGAGTGGCAAATACAATCAAGACCTGAAAGTGACTATTAAGTCGAGCTATTCAGTAGATCAAATCAATCGGAAATACCCGCTCCAAAACACTTTTGGTCAGGGCAACGATGGTGTGTATAATGGTCGGGCACGGGATTCCTGGGGAGACAAAATATCCGAAAGGGCTGGCGGGCAAGATGAGTTTGAAACTTCTGGCGAGTACTTTGCGGATCAGGATGGCAAAATCTGGTACCCGATCAGTGACAAAAAATCTCAGGAAACATACGATGACTCCAATTTCGATCAGGTTTTTCAAAATGGTCATTTTCTCGAAAACAACATTAGCTTGTCCGCAGGGAATGCTAACAGCACTGCGTTCTTTAGCGTGAGCGATCTGAATCAGGAGGGAATTATTCGCAATAATTCTGATTATCGGAGAACGAGCGTAAGATTCAATGGTGAGCACATGCTCAATGAAAAATTTAGAATAAATGCTAACCTGACTTACGCCAAAACTAATTCTAACAGGATAAGAAGAGGGGCGAGCTCATCAGGTCTTTATCTCGGCCTATTGCGGAATCCCACAGACTTTGATATCTCGGGGTACCGAGGAGATTATTATGCAGGGCCGGATGCGGCACCAGTGTCTAACAGACACAGGTCGTATCGGGAGCCATTAGCCGCAGACGCTACTCCTACCTATAATAATCCGCTCTGGACCATTAATGAACAAGAGAATCTGGCTACCGTCAATCGTTTTATCAATACCCTGAAGCTGACTTACTCACCCACAAGCTGGATTGATCTCATCGGTCGGGTGGGCATAGATCATTACAGTGAGGAAAGACAGGAGTTCAATACGCCCGGATCTGCGGCCGGAGAATACCGCACAGGCACTTTCAGTTCCAACCTTGCCTCCAACCTTATTTTTAATATGGATTATATCGCCAAGGCAACCAAATCCATTGGTGGTGATTTTGATTTGTCCCTTCTGGTTGGTTTCAATTTTAACCATAAGCAGCTGAAAGTAGATGGCAGTGAGATTTCTAACTTTATACAATTTACTGATGTGGCCAGCCCCACCAGAGATATAGACAACGCCCTGCCTGAGAACAGAACGGTAGAGAGCTCCTTTGGACAGGAAAGAACGGTGGGTTTATATTCCTCCATGACGTTTTCTGCATTTGATGCCCTCTTTATCAATGGAACCATACGGGCAGAATCTGCGTCAACTTTCGGTAGCCAGGCAGATAATACTTTTATTTTCCCTTCAGTATCGGCGGCATGGCAGTTTCATCAACTGTTGGACGTGGAAGGCGTTTCTTTTGGTAAGCTTCGCGCATCTTATGGTGAGGTGGGTGTGCAGCCTGCCCGGTATAATACCAGCAATGTATTTGTGTCTCCTACTTACTCTGATCAATTCGGTGGTGGGCTCAACCTGGGACTCTATGGCAACGGAGGTTTTGTTCCAAGCACTTCTCGTGGAAACCCTAACCTTCAGCCAGAAAGAAAAAAGGAATTTGAACTGGGAGGCGACCTGAGGTTCCTCAAAGACAGACTTTCCCTGAGTGCAACTTATTTTCAAAACACTACCGAAAATGTGCTCCTCGATTTTCCTATTGCAAATTCAAGAGGCTACGATCGGATTTATTCGAATGGCGCTGAAATTGAAAATAAAGGAGTAGAACTTGACCTGGGTTATACCATTATTGAGACGAAGGATTTTGGTTGGCAAGCCAATGTAATCTACACGGATGTGCAAAACAAAGTGACAGATCTGGCCGGTGTGGAGTCCCTCGCACTAGGAGGATTGGATGCTGTAAACAACCGAGCGGTGGAAGGCAAGTCACTCGGAGTACTCTGGGGATCCAGAACGCTCAGAGATGATGCCGGAAATATCGTCTATGACAAAAACGGATTTCCAGAGCAGGATCAACTGGAAGGCGTGATCGGTGATCCTAATCCAGACTGGCAAGGATCTGTGTCCACCACCATTCGCTACAAAAACTTCGCACTTTCTGCACTTTTTGAGACATTTCAGGGAGCAGATATCTATGCAGGCACCAAATCTGTCTTATATGACCTGGGCCGATGGGAAGGGTCGGCAAAAGAATCAATGTCAACACAGAATTTGCTGGATTACAACGGTAACGTTATTCCGATGGGGACAACCTTCCGGGGAGTGGTACATGATTTCGGCGCAGGGCCTGTGGCCCTCACTGAACCCTGGTATCTGGGAGATGGCGGATTCTTTGGCAATGGAAATGATGAACTCTACATCGAAGATGGTTCGTGGACCAGGTTAAGAGAGCTTGGCCTGAGTTATCAAATGTCTAATTCATTTCTGAAAAAACTCGGGGTGAAATCCGCAGAAATCTCGGCTACAGGAAGAAATCTCTTCCTCTGGACCAAGTTTGAAGGAAATGATCCCGATACCAATTTGAACGGAGTGAGCGCTGCCAGGGGAATTGATTACTTCAATAACCCCAGCACAAAATCCTATGTATTCACCCTACTTCTCAACCTCTAAACGATAAAGACATGAAATTACCTAGCATATTCATATTATCACTATTGGGCGTGGGCATTCTGATCTCATGTGAAGGACTGGTGGAAGGCCTAAACGATGACCCTAATAACCCAACAACAGCATCTTATCAAAACATCCTTACAGGTGCGGAAGTGGGAAACATCATTTTACAGACAGGTGAAACAGCACGAAGGGCTGGTATCTTCTGTGGATATTATACGGGGATACAGCGGCAGCACCAGGGGTTTGACTCCTATACTGTCACTACCAGTGACTTTGACAACTTGTGGGATGATGCTTTTGTGAACACACTTCGGAATGCCAAGGTGGCTCAGGAAGCAGCAGCTCAGGAGGGCATAGAGGGCATTACTGCCGGGATTGCTCAGGTTATCCAGGCCATGGCCTATGGTACAGAGGCATCTCTATTTGGTGATATCCCTTTTGATGAAGCAGCGGACATTTCCATAGAGCATCCAAAGTTTGAAGCACAGGTTCAGGTTTATCAGAAAATACAATTGCTTTTGGATGAAGCCATTCTCAACCTATCCACTGGTACAGGCAGGCCTGCCAGCGGATCCGACATCTTCTTCGATGGGAACCCTGATGCCTGGACTGAGGTGGCATATACCCTTAAGGCGAGATATTTCCTGCATGTGAAGAATTATGAAGCAGCTTATGCGGCGGCAGCCAATGGCATTCAGTCTATGGCCAGCTCACTCTATGCCCCGCATGGGAGTGGTGCCGATGAGTCTAATCTCACTTATCAGTTTTTTGCCGTGCAGGTGAGAGGAGCGGACCTGATCACCTCAGACTTTATGACTAGTCTGGTGGCACCAGACCCTGCTACAAACCCGCAGATCGCTAACTATCGGGGCAATACCAAGACCAACGAAACGGGGAGGTATAAATTTTATTTCCAAATTAATGATGTAGGTACCCAACCTAATACCATTGGTGGGTTGGCCGCCCAAGAGGCCTCCGCTCCGATGGTCACCTATCAAGAAAACCTATTGATCCTGGCTGAGGCGGGGCTTAGATCCCAGAATTTTGGCATTGGCCTTAGTCATCTCAACGAGTTCAGGGCCTTTATGTCTACAGGTGGTTACCTGACTAGTGCGAGCCCTGCCGACATCCTTTACGATCCTTATGTTTCTGCTGACTTTGATAATGGAGGCATGGAAAATCCTGATGGACTGTCTTCAGAAAATGCTTTGCTACGGGAAATTCTGCAGGAGCGATATGTAACCCTTTTTGGGCAGATAGAGGGCTTTTGTGATACTCGGCGCACTTTGGGTGAGGGTACGGTGCGGGTGCCGGTGGCTCCCAATACAGGCAATGAATTGCCCCAGAGGTTTATTTATCCACAGTCAGAAATAGATAGAAATAAAAATGTGCCGAATCCCATTCCCGGGTTTTTTGAGGCCACAATGGTAAATCAATAATATTATGATGCAGTTTCGATATAGGCAGAATCTCTCTGTTTTGCTGGTCTTTTTCTTTTGTCTGGTAGCCAGCCGTCTGGATGCTCAGCCTAAGGATACCCTCCGAGTGCTTTTTGTAGGCAATAGTTATACCTACTTCTGGAACCTTCCCCAGATGGTGGCTGCGATGGGAGCATCGCGGGATTTCCCGGTGATGGCAAGAAAATCCACTGCCGGTGGCGCTTCACTTAGGCAACACTGGGATGGTGAAAAGGGACTAAAAACCAGACAACTCATAACACAAAGTCAATGGGACGTGGTGGTCATTCAAAACCACAGCCTGAGCAGCATCGATACACCTGAAGAATTTTTATCCTATGGCCAAAAGTTTATTGATCTGATCAGAGAGTCAGGCGCCAGGCCGATGCTGTATGAAACGTGGGCCAGAGCATATAACCCACTGATGCAGGAAAAGATTTCTGCAGGTTATAGCAATCTGGGTAAGGTGAGCACTACGGAGGTCGCGCCTGTTGGGCAGGTGTGGGCACAGGTGAGAAGTCTGCGACCGGATTTGGAGTTGTTTCATGATGATGGAAGTCATCCATCTACAGCGGGGACATATCTGACGGCCTGCGTTTTTTACGCCATGCTCACTGGCGAGAGCCCTATCGGTTTAGCAGATCGGATCAAAATTACAGATAAGAATGGAGAAGAGCTGTACCTGGCGATGATGGGCAAGGATAACGCAGAGTTTCTGCAAACGGTAGTGGAGGCTCACATCCTCAACCCAGAACACATTAAGAAATGATCAGAAAGTATAACAAAACATTTGCTTTGATTTTGGGGCCGCTCTCTTTCCTGATCATGGAGATGGTGGGGCCACCGGAGTCCATGAATATAGAAGCCTATCATGTGCTGGCCTCTACCGTCTGGATAGCTATCTGGTGGGTGATGGAAGCTGTACCGATAGCGGTGACAGCCCTGCTGCCTATTTTACTTTTCCCAATGACCGGCGCACTGGATATTGGCAGTACCACAGAGTCATTCGGGCACAAGTACATATTCCTGTATATGGGTGGGTTTATTTTGGCCATTGCCATAGAAAAATGGGGCCTTCATAGACGTATAGCCTTGAACATCATTCGGATTATAGGTTCAAATGTTTCCAACATCATTCTGGGATTTATGGTAGCTACGGCTTTCCTCTCCATGTGGATATCCAATACAGCGACTTCTGTGATGATGCTCCCGATAGGCACGGCCATTGTTTCTCAGTTTAAGAAAAATACCAATGGCTCGGCACATGATGGAAATGCTCTGGGAAAAGCTTTAATGCTGGGGATTGCTTACAGTGCATCGATCGGTGGCATTGCCACATTGATCGGCACACCTCCCAACCTGGTGTTGGCCGGCATTTTGGAGGAAATCTACAATGTCAAACTGAGCTTCTTTGAATGGATGATGTTTGGTTTGCCGACTTCCGCTATTCTCACGGTGATTTGCTGGAGATATCTTACCAAATATGCTTTTCGATTTGATGAAATCGAGTTTCCGGGAGGCAAAGGGGAGATTAGAGACATGATTCGGGCACTGGGCAAAATCAGCTTTGAAGAAAAGGCCGTTTTGGTGGTATTTATCTGTACAGCGTTCGCATGGATTTTCAGGTCACTGCTCCAAAAGGTTATTCCCGGACTTGATGATACCATCATTGCCATGACTTCTGCGGTGGTCCTCTTTATGATCCCGGACAAAACAAGGTCAAGAAAACTGATCAAATGGAAAGAGGCTGTGAAACTGCCCTGGGGCATCATTTTGCTCTTTGGTGGTGGAATGGCTCTGGCCAAAGGATTTACTTCTACCGGTCTGGCTGAGTGGATTGCCAATCAAATGACCAGAATGGATGGACTTACATTGATTGTGTTGATTTTGGTACTGGTGACCATTGTGAATTTTCTGACGGAAATCACCTCCAACCTGGCCACTACGGCCATGCTTTTACCAGTACTTGCCCCTATGGCTCTGTCTTTCAATTTGCATCCATTTATGATCATGGTACCTGTAACTCTGGCAGCTTCATGTGCTTTTATGCTCCCGGTGGCCACACCCCCTAATGCAGTGGTCTTCGGGTCTGGCTACCTCCGAATTCCTGATATGATCAGCTCAGGGTTCTGGATGAACCTCATTTCCATAATGCTGATCACCATAGCTACCTATTTCGCGCTGCCTTACTTGTGGGACATTGATCCCAACCTTTTCCCGGAAGGGTTTAAGCAATTTCAAAATCTAAATAGTACTAACCTCAATCGTTGATGATCATGAAAAATATAAACTCTAATATCAAATACCTGATTGCTTTGCTGGTAGTCTCGATGACCTTGCTGACTGCCTGCACAGAGGAAGAAAACCCAGCCATCTCGAACGACCTGCGGGTGATTTCTATTACTTATAATGCTACGGCACTGGAGGAGGGTAGTGAAGTGGAAACAGAAAACCCACAGATTGAAATGGTCTTTTCACACTCATTGAACACTACGGCTCTGGAGGAGGCTTTGTCCATTAGCAATGTGACTGACTATGTGTTCAGTTACGACGAAACCAATTCATTTGTCACCATCGCATTTTCCTCACCTCTTGATTATGAGACAAGTTATACCCTCAGTTTGCCTGGAGGAAGCTATGGTGCCAGCGGAGAGGCTCTGGTAGACGACTATGCTCTTACTTTTTCCACCAAAGCATTTGTTCCATCGCAGGTCACGCTATCGGTGGATAAAACAGGCCTTCTTGAAGGAGAGTCTGCATCGATCAGCGCTACAATTAATCAACCTACCACAGTGGATGTGACGGTGAGTTTGTCTTTTGCAGGGAATGCGATACACGGTATGGACTATTCTCTCAGTGCTGAAAGTTTAAGTATCCCCAAAGGGAGCACAAGTAGCACTGTGACCCTTACAGCCATTAACGATTCGGACATTGAGGGAGAGGAGAGTGTTCAGGTTACCATTGGTGAGCTCATCAATGCCGTAGAGAGTGCAACACAACAAATCAACCTGACGATCAATGATGAACTGCCAGCCTTGATCATTAAAGGGGTGATGGCGTTGCGATGGGCTACTGAAACTGACGGCAACAGCGGTAAGGCTGTACACCTGAAGGCCGTTGAGGATATTGCCGATCTTAGCCTGTATAGCCTGGGGGTCGCCAATAATGGAGGTGGAACCGACAGCATAGAGTTCAACCTACCCACTATGTCGGTATCGGCGGGTGAGGATATCCTGATAGCTCGTGAACCATCGGCGCTCGAGAGCTATTTTGAAACTACATGTTATGGGGAGTTTGAGCACATCATTCAAACCGATGAAATGAGCCAGAACGGGGATGATGCCATTGAGTTATTCAAGGGTACAGCGGTGATAGAGACTTACGGAGATGCTGATGTAGATGGAACAGACCAGTCTTGGGAATATGCCGGGTCATGGGCATATAAGTTGGGTGGCAATTGGACTACAGGATTAGTTAATTGCAGCGAGGGGTCTTCCAGTACCTTGGAGTCGGACTGCATATATCCATTGTGTGACAATCCACTTATTCTCAAGGGGGTTTTGGCCATTTCGTGGGATGGTTCTGGTACCAATGGAGGAAAGGCCGTGCACCTTTTGGCAAATCGAGACATAGCCGATCTGGGAGTATATGGTGTAGGTGTAGCAAATAATGGCGGAGGCACCGATGGGCTGGAGTATTCTCTAACATCCATGTCTGTGTCTGAGGGAGATCACATTCTTCTGGCAAGGGAAGTAAACACGCTGAGCACCTATTTTGGCACCTGCTTTAGTGGATTCAATCATGTCTTTGAGACGGATGCCATGAATCAAAATGGAGATGATGCCATTGAGCTATTTGAGGGATCTACGATTATTGAGGTATTCGGAGATTCTGATGTGGACGGCACAGGTCAGCCTTGGGAGTATGCCGGATCATGGGCTTACAAAGTAGGCAGTAAATGGACCCATGGAGGGGTGGATTGTGCAGCAACATCCACCACCACTCAAAATTCTGCCTGTCCATATACTTTTTGTGATTAAAATGAAATTAAGGGTGTCTCATTAAGTGTGAATTGAGACTCCTTGGTTTTTTTTACTAAAAAACGTTCGATGAAGTTAAAATTAATGCTGCTAGTGATACTGAGCATGGCTTTAGTGTCTTGCGGAGATCAAACTCCTGCACCGAAGAACCTCGTCATTATTTCTGCCACTATAAATGGAGCAGCTTTGACGGATGGGTTGTCAGGGGTGCAGATAGATTCTGAGATTTCACTTGTGTTTGATGCTTCTGTGGATTTGGACCAGCTGAAGGCTCACCTTTCCCTGGAGGCAGAGGACACGATGGTTCCGGTGGAGGTTTTACTGTCCAATGCACAGTCAAAGGCTCAGATCACCGCAGATCTGAGCTACAAGACTCAATATACGCTCACACTGTCAGTAGGAGAAATAGGAGCCAGCGGCGAATCACTTCAGGAAGGGTTCATGGTCAACTTCACCACAGCCGAAGACGAAATCATCCGCGAATTGGCTCCCTGTACTAACCTCTCGTGTATCGAGACATTGGAGGTAGAGGATCAGGGACAATCGGCAAGCTTTGACTTTTATAGCAGCCACCCCATCCTTCTGGAAAACGCTCAATGGGAAACACTTCGAAATGCTGTCATTGTGGTGCATGGACAAAACAGGGACGCTGATAATTACTTCACCTACCTCACAAGTGCACTCAGAAATACGGAACTTCAAAACAATACGGTACTCCTGGCTCCATGGTTCAAAGGAGAATCCGACGCAAGTGATCAGGATTTTTACTGGAATACTTCCAGTTGGCGGGAAGGGCAACCCTCCAATGGCCATGTAAGGATCAGCTCGTTTGCTTTAGTAGATAGCTTGATCAATATCTTGGTGGACAAGTCACGGTTTCCAGTTTTGGAAAAAATACTGGTTACGGGTCATTCTTCCGGGGGCCTTTTCACCCATGTTTATGCAGGGGCCAATTTCTCACAAAGCATTCATAGCGCCATCGATTTCGAATATGTGGTAGCTAACAGTCAGTACTTGTATTATCCCAATAACTATCGATACAATGAACTGGCCGGAACCTTTTTTGAGCCATCAGATTGTGCAGGATACAATTACTGGCCGCTTGGCTTTCAGAGTGCTCCATCTTATCTGAATGGACTTTCCCCAGAAGACTTCAATGGTCAGTTTGCTGGCAGAAAAGTGGTTTACTTTTTGGGCAATAACACGAGCAACGATGGCGCCCTAAACACCTCTGACTGCAGCGCAACACTGCTTGGGTCCACCAGGTATCAGCGCGGAGAGAATATCTTCACTTTTATGAATGCTTATTATCCGGGTCAGCATGCACATACCCGTAGCATTGTGTACGGGATAGGACACGATGGACAAGGGATGTTCCTGTCACAGGAATTCTCCATACTTCTGAGCGAAAAACTCAATTAATCAACCACTAATAATTTATATAACCATGCTAGAGTTTGGTATTAAGTCCAAAAAATCGGGGCTCACAGAATCAGGAATCAAACAGGTAAAAGAGGCCTGGTGGAATCTGGATCCCTCTCAACTCACCGAAATCGCACTACAAAACCGCGAAGGGACACTTTCGGACACAGGTGCCCTCATGTGCGATACGGGTCAGTTTACCGGGCGCTCACCCAAAGACAGATTTATAGTCAGGGATTCTAAAACTGAAAATGCCGTGTGGTGGGGGCATATTAACATTCCAATCTCTCCGGATAGTTTTGACCGATTGTATGCCAAAATGCTTGGCTATCTGGCTGATAAGAAAGTCTATGTACGAGACGCTTATGCTGGAGCAGATAAGACCCATCGCATCAAATTGAGGGTGATCAATACTGTGGCCTGGCATAATCTTTTTTGCTTCAACATGTTTATCCGACCAGAGCGGTACCAACTGGAGACTTTCGTACCAAACTTTACCATCATCAACTGCCCGGGGTTCTTGGCAGATCCCGAAACAGATGGGACACGACAGGAAAATTTTTCAGTCATTGACCTGACCCGTCGGATCATCCTTATTGGAGGTACAGGCTACTCTGGAGAAATGAAAAAGGGAATTTTTTCTGTGCTCAATTTTCTCCTGCCCCTTGAGGAGGGAGTCTTCCCCATGCACTGCTCTGCCAATATGGGTATAAAGGATCGGGATACGGCTATCTTTTTTGGACTGTCCGGAACCGGTAAAACCACCCTTTCGGCTGATCCGGAAAGACTATTGATTGGTGATGACGAGCATGGCTGGACTATGCGCAATGTATTCAACTTCGAAGGAGGATGCTATGCCAAGACAGTTGGTTTGAGTCATGAGAAGGAACCCGAAATATTCAATGCCATAAAGTTCGGAGCCATTTTGGAAAACACCCGATTTTTGCCAGAATCACGCGAGGTGGATTATGACAATGTAGAGGTCACTGAAAACACGAGGGTTTCTTATCCTATTTAGTTACATTCCTAATGCAGTGGAGCCCTCTATAGGAGGTATTCCGAAAAACATTTTTTTCCTGACTTGCGATGCTTTTGGGGTAATGCCCCCTATCCAGCGATTGTCCACTGCTCAAGCGATGTATCATTTTGTATCCGGGTATACCTCAAAAGTAGCTGGTACTGAGGATGGTGTGAAAGAGCCAACACCTGTGTTTTCTGCCTGCTTCGGTGCACCTTTCATGCCCCTCCACCCGGCTGAGTATGCCAAGCTGCTCGGGCGCAAATTGGAGGAAAATCATACTAACGTGTGGCTCATCAATACAGGATGGACAGGAGGGCCTTATGGAGTGGGTTCCAGAATTAAACTCAAATATACCCGAGCCATGATCTCAGCTGCGCTTTCTGGCATTTTGGACAATGTCGGATATAGAACCCACTCGCTATTTGGTGCGGAGATTCCTACCAGCTGCCCTGGTGTGCCGGCAGAAATTCTAAGTCCACGAGAAACCTGGAAGAACGACCAGGCATTTTACCAAATGGCTAATAAGCTGGTCTTGAAGTTCCATAAGAACTTTGACCAATTCAGAGGGAATACCGGAGCGGACATTCTGTTGGGAGAACCCAAAGTGAACGAGCAGTACCAGAAGGCCTGAATATCCGAAAGGGACAAAACGTATTCTAAAATACTTGCAAAAGGTTACGGTGTACGTCGTAATTCAGGAATGTACAGGTATAAAGGAGGATTGGAGCCAGGCCTTGTCGGACCAGTGAGGTTAGTGCTTTTTTGGGATCACTAGGATCAAGCAATATTGGTGTGTGGTAACTCTATATAGTTATATTTTGTAAAGCCCAATTAATGGACTGTGAATTTCGAAAAGTAGGAACGCTCAGGAGGGTGGGGCATCCAAGCCTTGCCCGGCCGGGACAAGTGTGAATCATTTTGACTCTAACAATTCCTAAAAACCCTAGCACGATTAGTCAAAATGATTTTTTGCGTGCGACCGGCTAGGTTGGTGCCCTTCTGTAGTACCATTAAATGCTTTCTTTGCCTACGCCGCCTAGGGCAAGCAAAGAAATGAAGATAGGTAGCCAATCAGTTGGATTGAGTCACATGAGGTGCCAGATTACGGGTCACTATCCACTTTTAATACAATCTCCCCACAGGAATTCCGCTTGATCCTAATTTCCGTTTGATCGGATTTAGACGGGCACAAAAAAAGGGGGCAAGAAACTTGCCCCCAGTTTAAGATCGATCCATAACTGGTTGGAATCGAATCTTAGGATCTGGCTTTCGCCAGATCAATCACCGCCTAAAATTTACTCGCCTTTGCGAATTAATTACGTAAATGTATCGAAAACGCTCAAAAAGCAATAAGTCAAATGAATAAACGGAGCAAATTGCGTTTAAACGGGAATATTCTTTGACTCAATAAACAGGGACTCAATTTTTTGAGGGAGGTCGTAAATATTTGTTATTATTTTGCGCAGCTGGCAGCATAGAAAGATGGCGAAGAAAATTTTAATTATTGTTTTATTGACGGCTCATTTTGGGGCAACTCTTTGGGCTGGTCCTTTGGAAAAACTCCAAAAACTGATGGAAAAGGGGGATTACGAAAAAGCCGAAAAGGTGGCGCGTAAATCCCTGGAGAAGGAGCGTGTGAATCCCGGATCCAGATACTATATGTCGCTCCTTTTTTTGGAGGAGAGGTATCACCTTTATCAGGTGGATTCAGCATATGCCTACATCACCAATGCATTGTCTGATCTGGCGGTGGCGACTGAGGAGGCCAGGGAGGAACTCATGGAGGCCGGGTTGGATTCCTCAAGATTTGTAGCCCAAAGACAGCAGGTAGAATTGGCTGCTTTTGCACGGACGGAGAGCGAGATGTCAATTGCGGCTTTTGAACAATACCTGGCGAAATTCCCTGAGGCAGTAAAGAAGGGAAGGGCCATTTTCATGCGTGATAGCCTGGCGTTTGGACAGGCTTCTGAGCAGGACACCTGGCAGGCTTATGAGCGATTTTTTGAGGAATATCCACAATCCACCTTTGTGCCGGACGCACGCAGCAGGTACCAGTCCTTAATTTTTAAAGACTATACCAAAGATGATAAGCTGGGGAGCTACATCAAGTTTTTGGAGGATCATCCGGATACCCCCTTTCGGAAAATGGCAGAGGAGATCATTTTTGAGCGGCGTACCATTCTGAATCAGTGGTCGGATTACAGCTGGTTTGTGAAGACTTATCCGGCCTCCCACCTGAGAAAAAAAGCAGTGGACATGCTGTATTACCTGGGCGCTCCTGACTCCCTTCAACGGCTCACGAGTTTGCATCCGCAACCTGATTCATTACGGAGCATCGCTAGTCTGCAGGATAGGCTTCTGTTGCCATTTTTGGAAGGGAATAAATTTGGACTAATGGATCTGAAGGGAGTAACCATTATCCCGCCTGCTTATCATGAGATTTCTGAAGACTATATATGCGGGGGTATCACCAGCGATTGGCTGCAGGTGCGGGCAGACAAGACAACTGCTGTGGTCAATAGGTTGGGGCAGGTGATTGTCTCTGACGTTGAGGACATTAAAGAGATCAGCGCAGCTGTCAGGATTGTGTATCTGGATGGTGAGGGGTTTTTGTACCACAGTTCGGGCTATCAAATTTCAGGACTGACTGTTGATGATGCACAGGAACTGTCCAATGGATGGGTCGCTTTTAAACATAATTATGAGTGGGGGTTGATTACGCCTGGCGGTTATCTTTTGGCCAAGCCTGGCTACGCTTCTATTACCTCTCAGGGATCATTCATCCTATTTGAATCGGACGGCCTTTTTGCGATTTCAGACGTGAGCGAGGTGGTACAGGGAATTTCTTCCGAATTGTCATTTGTGTATGATGACTATGAAATGATTGGTGATAGTCTGGTGCAGGTGTTTCGGGAAGATCAGGAAAGTTTAATAGGCCGGGACCTGGAGGTATTGGTGCCTTTGGCGGCTCAGCAGATCTATTTTGACGGTTCGTTTTGGTATGTGAAGGATTCCGAGGGGTATTACCTCCTGGATGAATTTCACAAGAGGAAAGCACCCGTATTTGCTGAAATCGAGGTAAACGATGGGTGGCTGGCTCTCAGAAAGCCGGATGCCTGGATGTTGCTCTCACGCCTAGGTCAGGAGTCGGTGGATCTGCTGACGGGTCTCGATTCGGTCAAACTGCTATCGCAGCATGCTGCCTATGTACAAAGAGGAGATCAGGGTCAGCTTTTGTTTCAGAATGGTTTAACAAGGACGTTGGGCGCAGGTGATGGCATTAGGGTCATTGGGTCGCAGGCATGGGAATCAAAGGCGAGCTATCTGCTACTGAGTCAGGCCAAAAAACAATCAGTGATTGGTGCCTCAGGAGAGGTGATTCTGGAAACACAACTGGACGAAGTGGCTCTGCTGACGGATTCATTGTTTCGTGTGAAAAAAGGGAAAAAGATAGGTGTCATGAATACCAAAGGCAAGGAAGTTCTTCCTTTCAAATATGAAGTGATTGATGAAAAGAACGGGCTCGTTTTTCTCTTGCAAGATGGAAAGATCGGATGCCTGGACCTGAACAATGGCGTACTCCTGCCCTCTGAGTATGAGACGCGAATCCAGACATTCGGTCAGTACTACGAGGTTAAAAAAGGGGGCAAAGTGGGACTGGTGAATGGGGCTAACAAATGGATGCTTCCGGCAGAATTTGATCAGCTTTTGAAGTGGAATGATACTACCTGCTGGGTGCGGTCAGGGACCATCTGGTCGCTCAGGACCTTTAAAAATGAAGTGGTACTGGATGCCATTCGGTCGGTGCGTCCATGGTTTTCGGTGGATGGCCAATCTTTGGCCATCGTGGTGGGAGAAGACGGCCATGGGCTGATGACCGATACCAGGGGCATTTTGCTTCCTATGCAATACAATGACATTCTCAACCTGGGAACAGAGGAGGCTCCTTTGTTTTTTGCTGAGCAACACCTCAAAACGGCAGCCTTTTTCGTGGTAACTTATTTTGACCTGGCCGGTGAGCCCATTCGGTCTCAGGCCTTTCGCCCGGAAGAATATGAGCGGATTTACTGTGATCAGTAAATTCTTTAGTAACTTAAATGCATGACCAAAAATCGTTTTCTCGGACTTTCATTCCCTGAAAGGGCCAAGTGGCTCTACTTTAATGGACAGTTGATTACTTCCATCAGATATTATCGGCACAAAATCAATTTGTACCTGCTGGACAGGGTATATGTGGAGGTATTTTACAACAACAGCGAGGATCGTGTGGACCGGATAGAGCCCCTGGATGTGCGGTCCAAGAGAATGAATTTTTATGCAGATCAGATCAAATTACCCAGAGATCTTACCCAATAATTGCTCATGTATTTTTAAGATCTGAGGGATGACAGCCGTGGTTTCATCATTGGTGATGATGTATTGAGAGCGAGCTACTTTTTTACCCTCTGACCATTGGGCGGCCATCATTTTTTTCACATCCTCCTCGGTTCTATGGGCATCTCTTTTGAGTACGCGATGCATTCTCAGAGATTCGTCTGCAGTCACCGTGATTATGGCACTCAGCGATTGGTACGATCCCGATTCGAAAAGCAGAGCAGCTTCTTTCAGGATATACGGAGTGGCTTGCTTTCCAGCCCATTGGTCAAAATCTTTGGCTACTGCCGGATGTACCAGGGCGTTCAGGCTCGATAGTAGAGACTGATCAGCAAAGGCCAGACGGGCAATGTGCGTTCGATTGATTTGCTGGTGATCATAGGCTTCAGTCCCGAATAAGGACACGATGCCTTCCTTTAATTCCCGATCATTGTTCATGAGCCACTTGGCGCGGCTGTCTGCATCATACACAGGAATTCCGAGAGTCTTGAATATGCGGGCTACTGTGCTTTTTCCTGCCCCTATCCCGCCAGTAATACCAACGAGAGCGGGTCTATTTCCGGACATGAATCACTTTTATGTTCTCCGGGATCACATCTATATCCATGGCTTCCTCCGGTTGGTAAACCAGGATGGCGAGCACAGTAGAGTCAGCCCGATCCAGCATGTGGAGGTCCGCCGTGATGGCAAAATCGCGGGTGCTGTAGTCCTCTTCTTTTGATTGCTGTATGGTATAGAAAATCTGCACAAAATCGGTGGAGAGTACCACAGATGAGTCCTCAGGGAAATTTTCTTTTTCGATGGGGATTTGAATGCTTCGTCGCTCGAATTTATCAACCTGAAACTGAATTCTAACCTGATCGGGAATACTGGAGGTGAGTCTGCCACCCCTTAATTTCACATCGATCTCCCGATTAAAATTGCTACTGATTCCACGGCTTTCTATCCAGACCTGGTGGGATGTACCCAGCGTATCGTAGAAACTCTGTGGTCCTATCAGGATGACGCTATCCGGGGCAAGAGAAATGGGTGAGGTGATCCGGTGATTTTCTGCCAGGTCTATACCCAGGGAATCGATAAAGAGCGCCACTTTTTTCTGTCGCTTTCTTTCGATGTTGATGTAGATCGTGTCAGTGGCCAGGTAGTTGATTTTGAGCTCGTCCAGCTGATCAGACACAATCGGCATGAGCGAATTGCGGGTGTAAAATCCTATTTCCGTAGGGTTTTCCAGTACGATCTGGATAGGCGTGACATTGAACCAAAAGGTTTTTCTAAGAAGATTCCACCCTCCGCTGGATACATCTATGGACAAAGTAGTGGGGAGTGGTTGCATGATCACTACACTGTCCCGGTCAAACTGGAACTCTATGGGGTAGCTGATCCTTGCGTCGTAATCTTTGTTCAGGGCATTAAAAAACCAAAAGGTAGTCGCCCCAATGATTGAGAGCAGGACTACCTTCCAGTTGTTGAATGCCTTTAACACTTATTGGTATATTTTATATACTTGTTTATTGTGCCAATCTTTTGCTGGCATCGAGAGAAATGGATGACTTTTCAATGGTCAGCTTATTGCCTTTATCCACATCCAGGGTAACAGTGGTATCTTCTACAGAAACAATTTTTCCGTGAATTCCACCTACTGTGATTACCTGATCTCCTTTTTTAACAGCCTCTATAAACTTCTTCTGATCCTTTTGCTTTTTTTGCTGAGGTCTGATGAAGAAAAAATAGAAAATAGCTATCATGCCCGCCAGCATGATGAATTGCGTATAATTGGTACCTCCAGCATCTACCTGGAGTAAAAGTGCTTTTATCATTTCAGTTTATTCGAGATTATGAGGGATTAGCCTCTTTGGTTACGTTCGCTTTGATCTTTACCCTGTTGATTTTAGGATAGGTATTGGCCGTAATGGTTACCGTTTTGTTCTGGATACCCGGCTTGCCTTTACTGTTGAACCTTACTTGAATTTCTGCTTCCTCACCTACTGCAATAGGCTCTTTAGGCCAAACCGGTACAGTACAACCACAAGAAGCTGTAGCAGAAGAAATGATCAAAGGAGCATCTCCGGTGTTTTTGAATTTGAACATGTGCTCAACGATCTCACCTTCTTTGATGGTACCAAAGTCATGGTCTTCTTCAGCAAACTCGATAGCAGGTAGTGGACCTTCTGGTTTTACCTCAGGTTCGGCAGCTTCCGGAGCTGGGTTGGCTGCAGGACGGGCAGGAGAGCCCTTAGATTCCAATTCTGCAATTTTTCCTTCCAGCTTGGCAATTCTTGATTCCAATTCTTTGTTGCCACAGCTCAGTGCTACTACGCCCAATATGGCAACGAGTAAAATGTTAATGGTATGTCTTTTCATAATAATAAAACTTAGTTTTTATTGCTAAAATCATTACAAACTTAAAGAACAATAAGGATTTTCAGGCCCTAATAATTCCTAATGATTTGTTAACGATGACCCCCTAAACCTGGGTCTTTAGCCACTTGATTATTTGGTTTTGATCTGATCGATGAGTCCATTGACGTCATCCAGAAGCTTTTCGGCTTTTACCTTGGCGTCCTTCACGATTTTTTCACCTTCTGACTTTGCTTCGTTTTCCACCATGTCTGCACCTTCTACCAGGTCTTCCACGATCTCTTCCAGCCGCTTCTTATACTTGTCCAGGCGATAGGTAAGTTTATCTCTGGTGTTGGTGCCTTTGTCCGGGGCAAAAAGAACACCCAGAACACCTCCTGTGATGGCTCCTAAGATGAATGCAAAAAATGAATTTCCTCGACTGCTCATATTATTCTGAATTTATTTGTTGTCGATAAGTCCACGACCACTTTTTCTTATAACGCCATCCGAAGTTAGTTCGTTTGCCAATACATCCAAAATGCCGTTCACAAATTGTTTGCTTTTCGGGGTGCTGTACAACTTGGATATTTCTATGAACTCGTTGATGGTCACTTTCACTGGAATGCTGTGAAACTGCATCATTTCCGTAAGGGCCATTTTCAGGATAATTCTATCCATCAGAGCCACTCTGGAGATGTCCCAGTTTTTTACTTTTTTCACAATCAAATCATCCCATTCCTTGCTCTTCTTGAGTGTTTCGTCAAAAAGAACCTCAAAGAATTCCATGTCATCTTCTTTGTTGGTGATGACTTCTTTCATCTCATAGGATGGATCCAGGTCTTTTTCATAATCCTGAAAAGTCTTCACGACGAGGCTCTTGAGCACCGCCTTGTTTTCCGTCCAGCGAAGGTCAGACTCTGACAAGAACTCATTGATGGACTCATTTTTGAAAATGATTTTTTTGAAGAGATGCAGAATGGCTTCTTTATGCTCATCGTCCGTCGGCTGCTCCTTGGTTTGGTATTCGATCAAAACAGGGTCTGCTTTCAGAATGTCCTTGTACCAGGTTCTGATCTGATCCGCATCCTCGTCCCAGGAGATTTTCAGGTCGATCAGCCCTTTGGTGAAGGGTTCGTGCTTGGTAAGTGCATCGATGACCGGATTTTGAATGAAGTGCCACCTCCATGCACTCTCTCTGTGAATATGGGCTTTTTCCTTCTTATCCTTCTCCAGCTTTTCCTGATGGGCAAATTCCAGAGGGAGGGCCACCAGCTTGAAATAAAGCTTATGAATATCCGCAATGTCATTGATCATGACGTTGCGAATATTTCTTTGCTCCTTTCTGAGCTCTGTGTGGTAAGCCTCTATGCTTCTCTCAGCGGCATCTTTCACATCTTCTTCGGTCTCTTCAGTCACAGATCTGTGCTGGAGGTTTTCGGTGAAAAGGCGCGCCGCTGTCTTTCGACGAGCAGTGAACTTATCTGATTCGGCAAAGTCATCCTTGGCCGGGTCCGGGTAAAACTGACTTTCCAGTCTTTCTCTGACTACATCTTTCAGCGATTCCTGTGCCGTGAAATAACTGTAAAGTGCCTGCATGGCTTTGACACGAAGAATCCTACGATTAAGCATATATTGACTTTATTTTAGTAAGCGAGCTTTACTTTCCCTACATCCTTGATCCGGTTGAGGGCTAGTTGCAAAGCTGCCTGGTGTGTTGTTGTTTCGTTATTTTCAGCGTATTCGAGTACTTCCTGGCAAACTTCATAAATCCGTTCTGTCTGTTCGTAGACTCTCTGTCGGTTGTAGTTGCCTTGTTGTTCGTAATATACGTTGGTTATCCCTCCCGAATTAATCAGGAAATCGGGAGCATAAATAATCCCTCTGCTTTTCAGCATTTCGGCGTGCTGATCCTCTTCGTCCAGTTGGTTATTGGCCGCTCCAGCTACTATCGCACATTTGAGCTGAGGGATGGTGATATCATTCAGTGTGGCACCCAGGGCACATGGCGCATAGATGTCCATATCCATGGTGTAGAGGTCCTTGGGATCTACTACCGACACGTTAAATTTCTTGGTCACCGCAGCAAGTTTGTCTTCGAAAATGTCGGAAACGAATACTGTGGCTTCTTCCTTGAGGAGGTGCTCAATGAGGTAGGTGCCCACATTTCCGGCACCTTGCACCACTATTTTCTTGCCCTTCAGGTTATCAGATCCATAGGCCTTTTTGGCACTGGCTTTCATGCCTATGTATACACCATATGCCGTCACCGGGCTGGGGTCTCCTGATCCACCCATGCTCTCTGGGATACCAGTGACATACGGGGTTTCCATACGGATATACTCCATGTCGCGGGCACTCATGTTCACATCCTCTGCGGTCCAGTATTTTCCATTCAGGCTGTGCACAAACTTGCCAAACCTGCGCATCAGGGCCTCAGTTTTGATTTTCTTGGCGTCACCGATAATTACGGCTTTTCCTCCCCCGATATTCAGTCCGGCGATGGCATTTTTGAAAGTCATCCCACGCGAAAGTCTCAGGGCATCCTTTACGGCTTCCTCTTCTGACTGATAATTCCACATTCGTGTGCCGCCCATGGCAGGGCCGAGTACGGTATTGTGCACCGCTATGATGGCTTTCAGGCCTAATACTTCATCGTGGCAAAACACAAGCTGCTCGTGTTCCATACGAGCCATTGTGCTGAAAATCTCACTGTTTTTTACTTGGGGCTGGGTATCTATCATTCTTGTTGTTTTAGCTACTTTTGTTGCCCCGACTAAAAAACGGAGCACCCGGAATTATGGGGCCTCAAAATTAGTTGTTTTTAAGTAAATAACCATTTGGTGTACTCACCGTTTTATTCCTAGTGAAAGACTTAGCTCATCTCAATAAATACTTCCGAAAATACAAATGGCATTTGATTCTTGGGACAATTTTCATCATTGTCTCCAACTTATTTGGCATTGTGCCTGCCGTGGTAGTCAGATATTCTTTTGATCTGCTTCAGCGCAGCTATGATATTTTTAAAGCCTTTAGTGGTTTTGAGCTCCAGTCTGAGACGTATGACGTGTTTGCTTCCAGTATTTTTATACTCGGTCTGCTCATTTTGATCTCCGCGCTCCTCAAAGGTGTGTTCATGTTTTTTATGCGCCAGACGATCATTGTGATGTCCCGGCATATCGAGTATGACCTGAAAAATGAAATTTATGAGCATTATCAGTCGCTGCCGCTGAGTTTCTACCGAAGAAACAACACGGGTGACCTGATGGCGCGTATTTCAGAGGATGTGAGTAAAGTGAGAATGTATGTGGGCCCGGCCATCATGTACGGAATCAGTCTGTTCACACTGTTTGCCATGGTGATCCCCTTTATGTTTTCGATCAATCCAAGGCTCACGCTTTATTCGTTGATTCCACTGCCGCTGCTGTCGCTGAGTATTTATTTTGTCAATAACATCATCGACAAGCGATCCGAAGAGATTCAGAAGAGCTTGTCAGACCTTTCGACCTATGTACAGGAGGCTTTTTCGGGTATCCGGGTGGTGAAGGCATTTGTGCGTGAGCGCGACATGGATCAGGAGTTTGATAAAGCGAGCGAAAATTACAAAGACAAATCGCTGAAGCTGGCCAATGTGCAGGCGCTGTTTTTCCCCCTCATCATGGGGCTGATTGGTCTGAGTGTGATCCTGACGGTGTACATCGGATCGGTGGAGGTTTTCAACGGCTCCATCAGTACCGGAGTGATCGCTGAGTTTATTATTTATGTGAATATGCTCACCTGGCCGGTGGCCTCTCTGGGATGGATCACCAGTATTATTCAGCGGGCAGCGGCTTCTCAGCGCAGGATCAATGAGTTTTTGGATACCAAAAGCGAGATTGTTTCCACAGAGAATCTTTCCAGAGAAATTGAAGGCCACATCCGGTTTGAAGATGTTTCTTTCAACTACCCCGACTCAGGTATCACCGCGCTGAAGCATGTATCCTTTGAGATCAGCCCGGGTCAGTCATTGGCCATTATTGGTACCACGGGATCTGGCAAAAGCACCATTGCTAACCTCATCTGCCGGATGTATGACACCACGGAGGGCACTCTGACCATAGATGGAGAGGACATTCGAAAATACTCCCTTGACTCTGTCAGGAGCCAGATAGGATATGTACCACAGGACGTTTTCCTGTTTTCGGATACCATTGCTGAAAATATTGCTTTTGGGGCTGACTCCATGGAGACAGCGGATGTTCACAAAGCTGCTGCTGATGCGGATTTACTGGAAAACATTGACCGTTTCCCCAATGGCTTTGACACCAGAGTGGGCGAGCGAGGGATTACTCTTTCCGGAGGACAAAAACAAAGGGTGTCTATTGCCAGGGCTATCGCCAGGGAGCCCAAAATTCTGATTTTGGATGACGCCCTCTCTGCGGTGGATACCAAAACAGAGAATGCCATCCTGAACGCCATGGCCCGAATCATGAAGGGGCGTACTTCTGTGATTATTTCTCACAGGGTATCGTCTGCCAAGCTGGCTGATAAAGTGATCATGCTGGATGACGGGGTAGTACTGGAAAGTGGCACTCATGAAGAACTTCTCGCACGAGGTGGTGCCTACAGAGAGCTGCACGACAAGCAGTTGGTCAGTGAATCTGAGGAAAAGCTGGAGATCTGATCTACCTGGTCCAGCCTTCCACAGTCAGTGAATTGTCCGGAAAACGGATCTCCATAAAGAAATCATCAAGTTCATCGCCTTCTTCCTGTGCCTTTGCGTGAAGCATCGCCTCAATTTTGTGCGGCCTTGGCTGTACCAGCACGTGCATGCTGAGAAACACTGCATAGCGTGAGTTTGATTGAAATTGACGCACTTCGAAATTCTCAGGAATCTCAGACATCTCTGCGGCCAAACTAATGCCTATAAACCTGGCGATCTTATTTTTTGGGAGTGTGTCGTTTTGAAAAGTAATGATGGTAAGTGTTCCGTCTATGTCGCCATTGGCAACCATCTCCCTACATTCGGTGCCAAAGTCTATCGGAGCCTGGTCGGTATAGTGGGTGATAAACATTTTACCAGCCACAGTTCTGTTGATGGGGTCTAGCTTATACACTTTTACCTCTTCAAAACCGCCCAGCATATAATAGACGGAACCGATGATGATGGTGAGAAATAAAATGATAAGGCTCAGGTAGAAATACCTGCTCAGGGTCACATTCATGATACTACTTCTTTGTACTGCATTTGGTGAAGTTGCGTATAAAAGCCGTCTAATTCAAGCAGAGTTTCGTGGGTTCCTTCTTCTACAATCTCTCCTTTATCCAGCACCAGGATTTTATCGGCGTTTTGGATGGTAGAGAGCCTGTGGGCTATCACGATGGACGTCCGGCCTTTCATGAGCTTCTGTATGGCCTCCTGGATGAGCTCTTCGGTCTCTGTATCCACAGAGCTGGTAGCTTCATCCAGCACGATGATTTTCGGATCATATACCATGGCGCGTACAAATGAAATTAATTGTCGCTGGCCTACCGAAAGGGTGGCGCCACGTTCCATGACATTGTAGTCAAATCCACCCGGAAGGCGTTCGATGAATGACTTGGCGCCCACCAGCTCAGCCGCTTCTTTCACCTTTTCCAGGGTGATGTCAGGATTGCGCAGGGTGATGTTATTGTAGATGGTGTCAGAAAACAGGAACACATCCTGCAGCACCACCGCAATGTGATTTCTGAGATTTCCCAGTTCAAACTCACGGATATTGGTCTCATCAATGGCGATCGTTCCTTTGTTGATCTCATAAAACCGGGTGAGTAGATTGATCACCGATGACTTACCCGCGCCTGTAGCTCCCACCAGGGCCAAAGCCTCGCCTTTTTGCACCTCAAAATTGATGTCTTTCAAGACCCAGTCTTCATCGTTGTAGGCAAACCAGACATTTTCAAATTTCACGGTGCCTTCTATGTCTTCCGGGTGGTGGCTTCCATTATCTTCTATGTACTCCTTGCTATCCATGAGATCCAGAATCCTGTTGGAGGCCACTATCCCCATCTGCAGGGTATTGAACCGATCCGCAATCATTCGGATGGGTCTGAAAAACATCTGAATGTACATGATGAAGGCAATGAGTACCCCGAGGGTCAGTTGCTCCTGGATGACACTGCCCGCCCCGTACCACACGATGAGTCCGATACCTCCGGCCTGAATGATTTCTGCCACCGGGAAATAGGTGGCATAATAAAAGACCCCTTTGATATTGGCTTTGCGGTGCTCGCGGTTGATTTCTTTGAATTTTTCCAGCTCTCTCTTCTCCGCATTGAAAATCTGCACAATGTTCATCCCGGTAATGTGCTCCTGCACAAAAGCGTTAAGGTTGGAAACGGCAGTTCGCACTTCATTGAAAGATACCTTCACCTTTTCCTTGAAAACATAAGTGGCAAAGAGGAGGATCGGCAATAGGGCCAGGCTGACGAGCGTGAGTTGCCAGCTCAGAGCAAACATAAACACCAGGATGACGAGCAGCTGGAGGATGTCGGCAATGATGCCTGCAATACCGGTACTGAATACTTCTGAGAGGGTTTCTATATCACTTACACTTCTGGTGACCAGTCGGCCGATGGGCGTTTTATCAAAAAAACGGAGACGAAGGTTTTGGAGGTGGTTGAAAAGTTTAACCCGTATATCCTTGATAATGTACTGCCCCAGCCATCCAGACATATAGGTGTGGAAGTACTGCACAATGGCCTGCGCAACGAGTAGCACAATCAGTACAATGACCCAAAATACCAGGCCGTTGTAGTTTCCGATTGCCACGTCATTATCTATGGTATACTGGATGATCCACGGGCGTAAAGGTGTGAGCACCGCCAAGGCAATGGTGAGAAACACCACCAGATAAAATTGCTTTTGATAGGGTTTTGCGAAGACAAAGAGTCTCCTCAATATCTGCAAATCCAATATATTCCCACTAATCGTCTTTTCTTTCTCCAATGCTTAAATGTCTAGGTATATGGACTCGGGGTATTTTACTTCAGTAAGGAAAAGCCCCTCGGCAGGCACAGCCCGCCCTGCGCGTGATCTTTCACCGCTTTCTAATATGTTCTTAAGGTCTGTCTGGTTAAGTCTGCCCTGCCCTACTTCGAGCAATGTGCCCACCATGGCCCTGATCATGCCTCTCAAAAATCTATTGGCACTTACGGAAAATACGTAACCCTCGTTGGTTTCTTGCCAGTTTATCTCGTAAATATCACAATCAAAATGATTGACATCAGTATGAACCTTGCTGAAAGCCTGAAAGTTCTTCCAATTCTTCATCAAGCCAATGGCCTCCTGTATGGGCGCGGCTTCCAGGCTTCTTGAAAAAAAATAGGAGACCCCCGTTTTGAAGGGATCTTTCTGACGGTGCAGATGATAATGATAAGTACGCCGTACGGCATCAAAGCGGGCGTGTGCTTCCGGTTTTACCGGTCGGATGGAGTTGATACTGACCTCAGCCGGGAGTAATCCGTTCAGTCGATACTGAAGTTGATCCAGCGTATCAGAAAGCTCCGCATCAAAGTGTGCAATTTGCTGGAGGGCATGCACGCCAGTGTCCGTTCGGCCGCTGCCCAGACAGCTGATGTTCTGCTGCAAGATGATGCTCAGCGCCCGGTTGATTTCTTCCTGCGCAGTATGAGCATTCGGCTGTATTTGCCATCCATGAAATGCCGTGCCGCGATATGAAATGTCCAGGAAATATCTCATGGCTGCAAAAGTAAGACTTTACCTTGTAAAGAATTTGTAAGGATTCGATTGGCTTTGTGGGGAGGTATCGGCATTTTTGCGGGAAATATTAGAAATTATGATTCAAAGAATCCAATCTGTCTTTTTGTTTCTGGTAGCCGCTATCATGGTGACCGTGCTTTTTTTACCTATCTGGAACAAACTGGACCTTGACGCCCAGGAGAAAGTGACCCTCAATGCTTTTAAAATGGTGTACTCCTCTTACGATGAGGCCGGGGAAGCTACTGTGATGGCTTCTGTGGATACTTTTTGGATTTCGGCGCTGGCTGTTTTAGCGGCTGGTATTGCCTTATTTTCTATTTTTCAATACAAAGCCAGACTGAGACAGATGAAGCTCGGTGCGCTGAATTCCCTGATCATGGGGGGCTGCCTGGGTATGACGTATTACTACTCCACCAAGGGTGACCAAATGCTGAATCCGAATACGGTAGGCAACTTTGAAATTGGCTTTTATATTATCGCTGCAGCCCTTTTGTTCAACTCTTTGGCCAACCGCTTTATTCGTAAGGATGAGAAGCTGGTGAGAAGTGCTGATAGGATCAGATAATATTTCACGACATAGTAACGTTCCAAATCCGTCTTCAGACGGATTTTTTGTTTGGAGACAGGTCACCTGGAGCTGTCAAACTTCTGCCATCTTGACAGTGTTTAGCCTCTGGAATAGTATTTGATTTCAAGGACTCTCAGAATTAAAAAAATTACAATAACGATATGCAAGAGAAAGGTACTATTTCAATCCACACGGAGAATATCTTCCCGATCATCAAGAAGTTTTTATACTCCGATCATGAGATATTCCTACGCGAGCTGACCTCCAACGCCGTAGACGCCACCCAGAAGATCAAAAGATTGGCTTCTCTGGGAGAATACAAAGGTGAGCTTGGAGACCTGACCATTGATGTCAGCGTTGACAAAAAGAAAAAAACGATCACGATTTCTGACAAAGGGATCGGTATGACTGCCGATGAAATCAAGAAGTACATCAACCAGATTGCCTTTTCTGGCGCCACAGAGTTTGTGGAGAAATACAAAGACAAGGGTGATGAGCAGCAGATCATTGGTCATTTTGGGTTGGGTTTTTACTCAGCATTCATGGTGGCCAAGCAAGTGGAAATCCAGACACTCTCTTATCAGGAAGGCGCAGAGCCCGCCGCCTGGCTGTGCGATGGAAACACAGAGTTTGAGATCAAAACAAGTAAGAAAAAGGAGCGAGGCACAGACATTATCCTTCACATCGCTGATGACTCAGAGGAATTTTTAGAAGAACACAGAATCCAGGGGATTCTGGACAAATACTCCAAATTTTTGCCTGTACCGATCCGATTCGGACAAAAGGACAGACAAGTAGAGGATGGAGAAGACAAAGACGGTAAGAAAAAATGGAAAACCGTCAAAGAAGATAACATTATCAACAATCCTGAGCCGCTCTGGGCCAAGTCACCAAACGAACTGAAGGATGAAGATTATCTCGAATTCTACAAGGAACTGTATCCTTTTTCAGAAGAGCCACTATTCTGGATTCATTTGAATGTGGATTATCCTTTCAACCTTACCGGAATCCTTTATTTCCCAAAATTGAAAAAAGATTTCGAGGTGCAGCGAAATAAGATCCAGCTGTACTCGCGTCAGGTGTTTATCACCGATGAGGTGAAGGACATTGTGCCGGACTTTTTGCAGTTGCTCCATGGTGTGATTGACTCTCCGGACATCCCGCTAAACGTATCTCGTAGCTATTTGCAGTCAGATAGCAACGTGAAGAAGATCAACGGGTACATTACCAAGAAAGTAGCAGATAAGCTTGGTGACTTGTTCAAAAAAGACAGACCGAGCTATGAGCAAAAATGGAGTGATATCGGTGTTTTCGTGAAATACGGAATGATCTCCGAGGAGAAATTTGAAGAAAAAGCCAAGGATTTCACTTTGGTGAAAAACGTGGAAGGCAAGTTCTTCAACATAGAGGAGTACAAAACAGAGGTGGCCACTAACCAGACCAATAAGGACAAGAGTGTGGTTTTCCTTTATACCACGGATGAAGAAAAGCAGCACAGCTACCTCGAAACTGCGAAGAAGCGAAGCTACGATGTGCTGGTACTGGACGGACCTGTGGACAGCCACTTTATCAATCACGTGGAGCAGAAATATGAAGGTGTTACCCTCAAGCGGGTGGATGCGGACGTGATAGACAAGCTCATCGATAAAGATGAGAAGAAGGAATCTGTACTATCTGATGCCGAAAAAGAGAAAGTATCTGCGGCCTTCAAGAAAGCCATTGGGGATGATAAAAATAATGTAACTGTGGAACCTATGGCTACCGACGACATGCCAGTGACGATCACCCTGCCTGAGTTTATCCGAAGGATGAGAGACATGCAGGCGCAGGGCGGTGGAGGCCCGATGATGTTCGGTGAGATGCCACTCAACCTTGCGGTATCGGTGAATGCCAACCATGCGTTTACCCGCAAGATTGTAGAGGCCGAAAGTGAAGAAGATCAGATTGCGCTGGCTAAGCAGGCTTATGACTGGGCGCTCCTCTCACAGGGGATGCTGAGTGGTAAAAACCTGACCAACTTCATCAACAGGAGTGTGGAGCTGGCGGTAAAATAAATTTCTGTCGAGGTAGAATCAGAAAGCTGTCCTGAATAAATCCCGGCTAATTCCAGTCGCGGGTTACATTTCGGGACAGCTTTTTTAATTGCTAGTATTTGATAAATTTTCCTGTATCCACTACTTTCTTCCCTTCCATGAGTCTGTAGAGGTACAGGCCCTCCCGAAAGTCCTGCACGATGATGTATTCAAAGGACTCTTCCAGTTTCTTTTCCAGCACCAATTTGCCCTGGTCGTCTGTGATCTGTAGGAGTTGACCAGTGCCAGAGGACAGCAGGTTGATATAGGGGTCGGTCGCGGGATTTGGGAACAGGAGCAGCTTCCCGGGAATCTCTATATAAAGTGAGCTCTCGTCCGACCTTAAGGTAGTTCCGTCTTTGAAATACAATATCGCCTGATAAGTCATGAGGCCAGGATCCAAATCAGGGTCTGAAAGCACAAAAGAAGTTTGCCCCTCGGGTACAATATCGGTCAATAATTCCTCGGAAGCATTCACGGATTTGAGCACTTCCACGTGCTCTATGTTGGCTGATGTACTCAGGTTGAGTGTGATCCGCACGGTTTCTTCATTTGCACGCTCCGCCGCAAAGAAATTGAAATAGCAAAAGGTCCCCTGAAATGTGTAATTGAGTGCCTGGCTCCGCAAACCACCGGCATTGGCGATCACCGGAGCTACTGAATAATATACACTGGCAGACTTATCGATGGTATAGATGGTGTCTGTTGTTGTCCCGATCAGGTCGAGGGAAGTGGCCCCCATCTCATACACTTCATAAGACTGTGCTGCCTCGATTTGGGGCCACTGAAGCCCAAAAGTTTCTTCGCAATTAAATGCTACAGACACCTTTGGTAATTCGGATATGGAAAAATAGTTAGAAACAAACTCGTTTACCCCCACGGTCATTTTCAGCCGGGCCGATGCGGAGGTTTTTGGAGTTGCCCATCTGAAGGGCTCATTCAGCTTCACCGTGCCAATGTCCACCCACTCCCCATCGTTCAGTTGATAAGCCATCAGGCCTTCGCTGGCATTGAAAGTTGAATTCCAGCTGAGCCATTCAGAAGTGTTAGCCGCCAGAATATCGCTGGAAGAGGGAAAGTCCCACTCAAAAGTGTCGGCCATTTCGAAATACCAGGCGACGGACACCTCCTGACTGGTCGAACTAAGATTTGAGCCGGATAATTCCAACTGATAGGTTCCGGCCTCTGGAGACTCCAGCAAGATGAATTCTACATTGTTCAGGTGATCCATTGCTCTTTGGGGAAGTTCATTCAGCGCGGCCTCCGAGGGGCTATGATTGAGAACCCATGGCAGCCAGGTAGCACCACCATGAGAGAGTTGGGCGTCCACATCGTTGATCAAGGCCCGGGTGACATTAAGTTCAGCAGCCGGGTCCACCCAGCTGACTGCCAGTTTGATTTGTTTTACACCTGTGGGGATTTCTATTTCCAATGTGGTATTCTCCCCTTTGGTGACAATCGCTTCATCGTGCCAGCCGCTTTCCAGAATTTGCAGCGATTTGGAGGCATTTGCACTACCATATCCGGAGTAGAAATCAATCCCTTTCGGCCCTATATCATCAGCACCAGCTATCAGTATTCCTTTGACCAAAGCCGAAGAAGGCAAGTTCAGGGTCTTTTTTTGAAAGGATTCCTGAAGCAATGTCACAATACCTGAAACAATCGCAGCAGCATCTGAGGTGCCCCCACCACCATAGGCCGTCAACTCAGGCTTGATACGTCCGTCAAAGGCAGGCCCTCTGGAGTTGTAGGGGCTTATGGCCAGACTGGTATCTACAGCGCTTACGATCAGTGTGTTTTTGGCTTGCTTAAATGTACCAGTGAGATTGGCAAAAGAGAGGCCGCTGTAAGTACCATCCTCAGGACTGGAGGTGCCGGCATTGCCCGCCGAAAACACATGCACGATTTCAGGTTCGGAAAAGATGGACTGATCATAGGCGTAGGCTTCTACCCCATAATAGTTTTCAATGCCAACTCCATAGGAGTGGTTTTGAAGATAAATGCCATTCTCAGTCAGTACCGTTTCATCATCGGGGAGCAGGTTGTTAAAGTCTGAGGAGGCCACCAGGCCCCCCGGAGCGATCCCTTTATAAAAGGGAGAAGTGTTGCCTGCGCCCAGGATGATTGTAGCCATGTCCGTGGCATGTTGCGACACGTCTTCGGCTTCCAGACCTATGCTAAAGGTTTTGCCAGTCAGGTCGATATCTGCGTCATCAAATTTTCGCTCTTTGAGCGACAGCCTGAGACCGCTGCCGCTTTTGTCGGGATATTGATGTTGTGCTTTTCGGATTCTGTTGTATTGAAAGTTTGGCACATCCAATACCGATTCTTCCATGGGCTGATCGGGGGCATCAATGAAGAGAATATTTTCGTCCTCTATCAATTCACCGAAGATCAGACTTTGAGTGGCATAGAAAGTGAGCGTGGATGAAGCCGAATGCCAGGTAATTATCTTCACCCGATCCCCATATTGACTCACAAAAAGAGGCCGGTTCTGCACTGCCATGGTAAATGTATCCATGGTGCTGAGGTGTGCGCGCCTCTGAGACTCTTCCATCAGTTTAGGAGAGAGCTTGGACTGAGCCAAAACAGTATTCACACACATCAGGGAGACCAAAAGCACCCAAAACAGCCACTTCATAGCAGCGAATATAATTAAGATAATGTGAGTACACATCCGGCCAGATTTGCGAGGTAATTCGGCTCTGAGGGCTTGTTTTGAGGGTTTACCTCGACAAAGTCATCGTGCGACGGAATTTTTGTACAAAATTCTATTTTTTGACGGAATTATATTTTGTAAAAAAACATAAATTCATGAATACATTCTAATTCGAAAGAATATTTTGCTCAAATCAACTTTTTGGATACTTTAGGGGAATTCTTGGTGAGGTATCAAGAATCTTTCAAACCTAATTCAAAACTTATTACACAATGAGAAAAACTAATTACCTAGCGGTGTTTACTCTGGCAGTGAGCATGCTATTTGTTTCTTGTGAGCAGCAGAACGATGCTGTGGTTGCACAGGATGAAGTTTCTGAATCAGTACTTGCGGCCCTAACCAATGCTGGATTTGATGTAACACAACAAGCACCCATCAAATTCGATGACGGTTATCTCGTAGAGGGAGATATCTACATCCCTGCAGCTGATCTTGCTTCTTTGAAAGAAGGCACAAGACTTGCCGTAGAAGAGCAGTACAGCACCAACAACCTGGTATCTACTGGCGGATCAAGAACCATCACCATGTATGCTCCTGAGGGCGGCAAGAATGGTTATAGCGCAGGAATGATCGCTGGGTTGGATTTGGCCATCTCTCGTTACAATGCCCAGAACCTGGCCATCTCTTTTCAGAGAGTGACTTCTTCGAACAATGCGGATATCGTGATGACCAGACTTAGTAAAAGAGATGAGCGCCAGGGCGTGCTAGGCTCAGCTGGATTCCCTACTTCTTCGGGTGATCCTTATGGTCAGATCAAAATGAGTGGCATTTTGGAGTCTTCTTACGGTCTGAGCACTGGAGGGATTGCTACCATCATCGCTCACGAAATGGGTCATTGCATAGGTTTCCGTCACACAGATTACTTCAACAGGAGTATTTCATGTGGAGGGTCTGCTTCAAATGAGGGAACCGCTGGTGTAGGTGCCAACCATATCCCTGGCACACCTACTGGAGCCACAGCATCTGCCAAGTCCTGGATGCTTGCCTGTACAGATGGTGGTGACAGACCTTTCAACAACGACGATAGAACAGCACTTAATTACCTGTATTGATCTTCTTAGTATGACATATTGGAAGGACATCTCAAAAGGATGTCCTTTCCGTTTTATAGCTATTCCAACTGGCTGATTTTACTTATTTAAACACTTAAATCTTACAACAATGAAAAAGCTCAATTATTTCACAGCATGTATGCTTCTTGCAAGCGCAACATTCTTTGCATGTGAGTCCGATCAAGTGATGAAAGAAGAAACTGTTTCACCTGAAGTAATGGCCAGATTGACCGACCTTGGATTTGACGTCACCGACCAGGCTCCCCTGATTTTTGAAGAGGGTTATTTGGTAGAAGGAGATATTTATCTGACCGACGCTGATTTGGCTAGAATGAAAGCGGGAGTACGTGTACCTGTAGAGGAGCAGTACAGCACCAACAATCTGGTGACTACTGGTGGTAACAGAGTGATCACCGTTTACGCACCGGAGGCAAGCTCTGGCGGCGGAAAAGGCAAAAAAGGTGGCGGTTCGGGCTATAGCCCTGGAATGATCGCTGGCCTTGATTTAGCCATTTCCCGCTACAATGCTCAAAACCTGGAGATTTCTTTTCAAAGGGTCACTTCGTCTAGCAATGCGGACATCGTAATGACCAGATTGAGCAAGGGAGATGAGCGAAGAGGTGTTTTGGGATCTGCCGGATTCCCAACAGCTTCTGGTGATCCTTACGAAGAGATCAAAATGAGTGGTGTGCTGGAGTCTTCTTATGGTTTGAGTACTGCTGGTATTGCTACCATTATTGCGCACGAGATGGGCCACTGTGTTGGTTTCCGTCATACAGATTATTTTGACAGAAGCATCTCTTGTGGAGGAGGGACCTCCAATGAAGGTGATGGTGGAGTAGGTGCCAACCACATCCCGGGCACGCCTACTGGAGCTACTGCTTCTGCTAAGTCATGGATGCTGGCCTGTACAGATGGTGGTGACAGACCTTTCAACAACGATGACAGAACCGCACTGAATTACCTCTATTGATAGAAAAAAACATAACAGAGGAGAAGGCACCCCACCGGGGTGCCTTTTTTTATGGTCTTATGGAACCAATGATACTTTTGAGATAAAGGCTGAAAATAGCATTCAAGAAGCTACCTTTTTTTATTTTTAGTGAATGAAGATTTCAAACAACCACCTCAAGGCGACTTTCAATGTTAGGGGAGCAGAGATCACAAGTTTGACACATAATGCCACCGGCCGGGAATATATCTGGCAGGCTCGAACCAAGTATTGGGGCCGGCATGCTCCTGTGCTTTTCCCTTTTGTAGGCAAGTTGAAGAAGGATCAGTATCGGCACGAAGGTAAAACCTATGAGATGGGACAGCATGGATTCGCACGGGATTTGGATTTTGAAATTGTAGAACACACTTCAGATCAAATTATTTTTCAGCTGGATGCGGATTCAAATACTTTGAAGAAATACCCTTTCAGATTTGAATTAAGGATCATCTATCAGTTGGAGGGACACTCCTTGCGGACCACCTACGAAGTAAGAAATAAAGGAAAACAAGTCATGTACTTTTCCATTGGTGGACACCCGGCCTTTGATTGCCCTCTTAATCCGGAGGAGTTTCGCTCCGACTACTGGCTGGAGTTTGATCAGCAAGAAACTTTATTGACACACAGGCTTGATGGGGGGTTATTTACAGGCAAGAAGGAAGCCATTGAGCTGGATGGGCAACGTCTTCATATTACAGATCATCTTTTTGACCAAGATGCGCTCGTCTTTAAGCAGCTCAATTCTACCCGCGTCAGCCTGTCCAGTCTCTCTCAGAAATGGCTGACTTTTCATTTCGAAGGATTTCCCTACCTGGGAATTTGGTCGAAAAGCCAGGAATCCCCATTTGTGTGTATAGAGCCCTGGTATGGGTTGGCTGACTATGGGGACCACTCGGGAGAGCTAAGCGCCAAAGAAGGGATCAGGAAACTGGATGCTTCTGCCATTTTTAGCTGCCATTACACCATGGAAATTCATTAGTATGAAGAAATTAATATTGTCATCGGTGCTTCTTTTCCTGGCTTGGATTACGCTGGGACAGACACCCATCGAAGACTACCTCCCGCAAAACGTAAGCTATGATTTGGCGATCCCTACACCGGAAGAAATATTGGGTTATGAGGTGGGGGAATGGCATGTGAGTCACGACCAGTTGGTCTCATACATGCGCGAACTGGCACGGGTATCTGATCGCATCGCCTTACAGGAATACGGCCACAGCTATGAGCACAGACCACTGATGGTACTAGTAATCACCAGCCCTGAAAACCATCTGAATCTTGAGGCCATTCGCTCCGAGCATGTTCAGCTGGCCCATGCAAAAGGCTCCCCCAATAGTGATTCAAAACTCGTCCATTATATGGGCTACAGTGTCCATGGCAATGAGGCCAGTGGCTCCAATGCTGCTTTGTTGGCCGCCTACTACCTGGCAGCAGCTCAGGGCCCATGGGTGGACCGCCTGCTTTCTGAAACGGTCATCTTACTCGATCCCTCATTTAACCCGGATGGGCTTCAGCGATTTTCCACCTGGGTGAACATGCATAAATCTGCCAACCTGGTGTCTGATCCCAGCTCCAGGGAATTTGACGAGGCCTGGCCTGGAGGACGTACCAATCATTACTGGTTTGACCTGAATAGAGACTGGATGCCTGTGCAGAACCCCGAGTCAAAGGGCAGGCTCTCTCTCTATCATCGGTGGAAACCTAACATACTCACAGACCATCACGAGATGGGGAGCAACAGCACTTTCTTTTTTCAGCCGGGTGTACCCTCCCGGAAGTATCCCCTGACTCCTCAGAACAACGTTACCCTGACGGAAAAAATAGCAAAATACCATGCCGCCGCGCTGGATAGCGTTGGTTCACTGTACTACTCCAAGGAGGGATTTGATGATTTTTATGTAGGCAAGGGATCCACATATCCGGATATGAATGGAGCAGTGGGTATATTGTTTGAACAGGCCAGTGCCAGAGGACACCTGCAGGAAAATCAGTTCGGGAGCATAGGATTTCCTGAGGCCATCAGGAATCACTTTGTCACATCATTGTCCACCCTCAAAGCAGCCAACGACCTGCGAGCGGACCTGCTCAAACACCAGAGTCTTTTCTATCAGGAGTCGATAAAGCTGGCGGGAGCTGACCCGGTAAAGGCCTATATTTTTGGCTCCGAGGGTGACCCTGCCAGGGCATTTCATCTAATGGAAGTACTCCATCGGCACGATATCCTCATCTACCCTGTAGAAAAAAACATTAAAAAAGGAACACAGGCATACAGCACTGGTAGCTACGTGATTCCCACCAATCAGCCACAGTACCGGCTGATCAAGGCACTATTTGAGACCCGCACTTCATTTCAGGACAGCCTGTTCTATGACGTGTCTACCTGGACGCTGCCCCTGGCTTTCAACCTCAAGTATGATGAGCTCGGCGCCAGGGATTACGTGCAGACCCAGTTGGGTGAGGTGATTGCCACGCCTCAGTTTCCGAAGGGACAGGTCGTTGGCAGTTCGGACTATGCTTACCTGTTTGAGCCCAATGGATACTATACTCCAAGGGCGATCATGCGGTTGTTAAAGGCGGGAATTGTCACAGAAGTGAATCATTCCATACACACAGATCGCGACCGATCATATGCCCGGGGATCTATTGTTATTCCTGTGGGCTTGCAGCGGGAGAAAAGGGACGTTATAGAAGCGATTATTCAGGAGATTGCCACCCAGGATGGCATCAATGTTTATGGGCTTAATACCGGCTTAGCCATTGGAGGATCGGATCTGGGCACCAGGCAGGCCGAAGTGTTGACCATGCCGAAGGTAGCTGTACTGGTTGGAGATGGCGTGGATAGTAATGAGGCCGGGGAGGTATGGCATTTGCTGGACCAGCGAATGGATATGCAGGTGACCCTCTTGCCAGTAGAAGCGCTCAACCGGACGGATCTGAGCCGATACAATAGAATCGTGATGGCAGATGGTAATTACCGTGCCATAACTGACACGGGAGTGGAAAACCTGAAACAATGGGTCACAAGAGGTGGAGTAATAGTGTCATGGAAACGAGGAGGTAAATGGCTGTCGGATAAGGAGATTTCCAAAGTCCAGTATGCGAAGGCCGTACCGGACACCACCGGCTACAAAAAGTACCTGGAGCTGGATCAAAACCGTGGAGCACAGGTGGTTGGGGGAGCTATTTTTGAGGCGCGTGTGGATCTTGGGCACCCCCTCAGCTACGGACTCGAATCTGCTCAAATACCACTTTTTAGAGATCATAGCCTTATGATGAAAAAAGCATCAAATCCATATGCTTATCCTATGGTCTATCTGGATAACCCGCTGCTAAGTGGCTATATTTCTGATGAAAGATTGAAGCAAATCTCTGCTACTCCGGCAGTGACCATTTCAGCACTGAGAAAGGGGCGGATCATCACCTTTGCTGACAACCCCAATTTCAGGGCCTTTTGGTACGGAACCAATAAGCTTTTTCTGAATGCACTTTTCTTTGGACAAACCATCAGCAGCGGAGCGGCAGAAGAATGAAATTTTTTGGTAGGTTTGATCGTTGAAGTGAGCAAGAAGTATCCCGAAATGAAGAAAATATTATCGCTACTTGTATTCTTTTTTGTGGCCTTTGCCTTGATGGGGCAAGATGGCGAGTCCATCGATGAGCTTTTCAAGGTGAATTACGAAACTCCTCTGACTCTGGATATGAAAGCCGATCTGGAGAAAGATCCGCTGGATAAGGCGGAGACCAAGAAGAAGGAAAAGAAGAAAAACCCTAAAATCTACTATAAGATCAAAGCCAAGCGTGGTTTTGCCAAGCAGGGCTTTGGCGACCGAACCGTGGTGGAGCTTTTTTACTACCTCAAAGACAAAGACTATGAGGGTCCTGATCCATATGCCCGGGACTTTTACTGGTATGATTTTAAGAAAAAGAAGATCGTGAACTCCCTACGTGTGAAACGTGAGAATGCCGGGGTGCTGCACGGCCATTACGAAAAGAAGATGGGTGATCAGGTGATTGAGGAGGGCTACTTCTATAAGGGAATGAAGCACGGCCGGTGGGTAAGGTACAACCGACACGATATCCTGCAAGAAAAGGAAATTTACTGGAAGGGGTGGCCGAAAGAGTCACTTTTGGCCTACTATGACTTTGATCGCACGCAGCTCAAGGAAATGATTCCGGTGCATTTTGGCGAAAGACAAGGGGAGTACTACGCTTACCATCCGAACGGGAAGCTTGCTGTGGTGGGTCATTATCAGTTTGACCATCGGGTAGGTGTCTGGCGCGAATATTATGACAATGAGCGCGTGAAAAGAGAAGTGACTTACCCGTTGGAGGCCTTTGATAAGAAAGCCAAACCCGTCATCACCAAAGAGTGGGACAGGGAGGGGCATATCATCTATGACCGCAAAAAGTACGAGGCGAGGGTCAACTAGAATTTGATGAGCGACTGACGCGCCATAGCCACCATAATGGCCGTAAAGGCAAACAGAAGTCCTGCCTCCCAGCCAATCCAGATAACACCAGCGGCAAAGAGAAACGACCACCATAAGATGTGGAGGAATGACCCTACCATGTACTTGATGGAGACGTAAAACACGTGATCTTTGATGCCACGGATGATTTTGCTGAGGCCCAGCATTGGAGGCAGGTTGAATATGGATAATATCCAGATAAGCGCCTTTCGCACAGGCCCTTTTTTAATTGGCTCACGTGCTTCAAAGTGATCCCCCTCGGCCATGGTCTTGAGCTCATCAAATGACAGATGCTCATGTTTGTGTTGGAAAATCCAGTCTCTTTTCTGGGTATAGTCCGCTCCATCTTCAGCCAGAATCAGGGTCTTTTTCATCGCTTCAGCCAGGTCTTGCTTCAGCTGATTGTATCCCTTTTGTTTATGCTCGTGGTACTGCGCCATGTAGTCCTCCAGCTCGATGGGCTCACCAAACTTGATCAGTACTTTCGCCAATGGACGGTAATGCGAAAAATAGTTGATGCCCGTGGGGATGATGTATATTTTGGTATTGGGATCCACCTGCGCCCGTGCATCCAGCGCCAGTCGTGCAGTTCCTTTGGAGAGAGGTCTCAGATAATATTCTATTCCGTGATTTCCTTCCGGGAAAATGAGGATCGCACGTTTCTCAGAGAGCATCCTGAAGCAGGTGTCAAATACTGCATCGTTTTGAGAAAGACTGGCAATTCCATCCCTAATGCGATAGATCGGCATCATGTTCAGCGCCTTCAAAAAGGGCATGGACCATTTGTTAAACACATCAGATCGGGTGAGAAAAGAGACTGGCACTCTGTTGAATGTACCCACCAGCACCGCATCCATGAAGGCACCCTGATGGTTGGGGGTGAATATTAGCGCTGCATCCCTGGGGATGTTTTTAGCGCCATAGATTTTTACCCCGCCAAAGAATAATTTTAACCCAATCCAACTCGCAACCTTTACTAAATAATAAAACCAGTGTGCTCTCATTTTAATGCTACTGCTACCCTATAGTTCCACCAATAAGCCAGGGACAAGCCTGACAGTATGTGCCAGATGCCCCACCAGGCGGCGACAATGGCCATGCCACCCAGGCCCTGAAAAAACGCAAATATAAGGAGTAATCCGAGTCCTGAATTTTGAATGCCGGTTTCTATGGCCAGAGAGCGTCGGTCGGCCTCTGGCAGCCCGAAAATTCTCCCCAACTGATATCCGGAAATGAGGGCGATGGCATTGTGAAGAAAGACCAAAAAGACCACCAGATAAATGTAATTGAGGAAGATGTCCAGGTTGGCAGAAAAAGCCAGGATGACGATTGCCGCGAAAATAACGATGGACCCAAAGTGCATATAAGGGTGAAGTTTTTCAGCTGTTTTAGGATACTTGTGTCTGAAGCTCATGCCCAGCACGATGGGAATTCCCAAAATGGTAACAATGGTTTTGAAGACATCCCAAAAGTCGAGGCTCACCTCAGTGAGTAGCGCGGCAGTGGGTGCATACATACTGGCCCAAAAAGACAGGTTGATGGGGGTCATGAAGATGGCTAAAATGCTGGAAATGGCCGTAAGGCTGACTGAAAGGGCGATATTTCCACGAGCCAGGGCAGAGAAGAAGTTGGAGATGTTGCCGCCAGGGCAGGCCGCCACCATCATCATTCCCAGGGCGAAAGTGGGGTGCGGCTCCAGAATCCATACCAGCACAAACGTGAGAAAAGGCAGGATGATGAACTGTGAAAGCACTCCGGCCAGGGTGCCCAGCGGCTGTGCCAGCACCATTTTAAAATCAGCAGGAGTTAGTTTTAACGCTACACCAAACATGATAAACCCTAAACTGAGGTTGAGGATAAAAATGTTTTGGTCTGAGAAGTTGAGGGTGATATTGTCTATTGATTCCATATTTCAGCCTCGAAAGATAATGGTTTTGGTGAAAATGGTCTACCCCCGCCAATGATACGCTTTGGGCTGGGTGAAAGCGCGAATGCCCATATACGAAAGGGTGGCCCCAAGCCCTGAGTTTTTGCGACCCGACCAGGGTACATTCGGGCTCACACGGTCGCAGCAGTTCCAGTATACGGTGCCAACATTCATCTGATCCAATACTTTTCGGGCCCTGGCCTCATCTTCGGAAAACACTGCTGCAGTCAGGCCATATGGGGTGTCTCGCATCAGGTCGGTAGCCTCTTCATCGGAGCTTACTTTCTGGATTCCGATGATCGGCCCAAAAGATTCCTCCCGCATGAGCTCCATGGTGTGATTTACGCCGGTGAGTACAGCCGGGCTCATAAAATATCCTTTCCTGTTGAGTGACTCTCCTCCCAGTATCAGTTGGGCACCTTTAGCAACAGCGTCTTTAATTTGGTCTGCGAGGACCGCTATTTGCTGCGGCCTGGTCAGTGGCCCGGTGAAGGTGTCCTCCTCCATGGGATCACCCAGTTTGTAGGATTTTACCTCTTCCGTGAAGTGCTGCACAAACTCTTCATAAATGTCTTCCTGCACATAGATGCGCTCTACGGCGCAGCAGCTTTGACCATTGTTGTAGAAAGCACCTTCTGCCGCATTGATAGCCGCCTGCCGAACATCCACCACATCATCCATCACATAAAGAGGATCTTTGCCGCCCAACTCCAGCTGGACAGGCACCAACTTGTGTGCGACAGTTTGGGTGATGTGCACTCCGGTCTTGTATGAGCCCGTGAAGAAATACCCATCCAAATCGGCTTCCAGCAAGTACTGGCCCACAGCGCCTGAGCCGATGACTACTTCAAACACATTGGCGGGAACTCCGGCTTCATGTAAGAGGGCTTTAAATTTTAATCCTGTAAGGGAAGCATACTCAGAAGGCTTATAGAGCACGGAATTGCCAGCCACCAGGGCATATAGGAATATATTGTAGCCTACATTGTAAGGAAAATTCCAGGCAGAAATATTGGCAATGACTCCCAGTGGCTCATGGGTGATGAACTCCACCGTAGCATCCTTGGGCGTGATCATTTCACTTTCCAGCCATTTTTCGGCATTGGTCTTCAGATGCCCGATTCGGCCCAGTGAGCCATTGATCTCATTGATGGATTGTGAGATGGGCTTGCCCGTTTCGTTGGTCAGAATCCGGGCCAGTTCGGGTTTGTTTTCCATGACCAGTTCACCAAATCGCTCAATGATGGCCAGCCGCTCTTCCACACTATGATTTTGCCAGTCCTTTTGACCAGCCCTGAGTGCCTTGAGTTTCGTAGCGACCGTAGCGGCCGTGTCTGGTGTCAGCACGGAGATGACTTCTTCCGTTGCAGGATTGATGACGTTCATAGGGTCAGCTTTTCAGCGATTTTACATGTTCCAGAAAATAGAGATAAAGTTTGTCGGCATTGATGACCTGACTACCCAGGGTATGAGAAAACTCAGGATGCCACTGCACCCCCATTACCCAGCCGTCTGGGGCTTTGGTATAGCCAATGGCCTCAATCACCCCATCTTCAGGGCTTTCGGCCAGGACCTCCAGATTTTTGCCCAGGTTCTTGATGGATTGGTGGTGTACACTGTTCACCCGGGTGCTTTGGGCGTTTTTGTAGATTTTCGATAGGATCTTTTTTTCCGTAAAGGAAATTTCATGGGAGACGGTATCGTACTGTTCGGCATCACGGTGTACCAATACTTCTGGTCGCTGGGTTTTGGTATCCTGATAGAGCGTGCCACCGAAATACACGTTCATGAGCTGCATTCCACGGCAGATCCCCAGGATGGGTTTATCACTCTCCATAGCCAAATTCATGAGTTTGAGTTCATACTTGTCTCTTACGGGATCACCCTTCCAACGACCATTTTCTATCGGCTTTTCACCGTAAGACTCTGGTGCCAGATCAGTGCCGCCCTGGAAAATGAAGCCATCCATTTCCTCTACGAGTGGAAGGAGAAGTTTATCTTCCACATCGGGAATGAGTACAGGGATCACTCCTTCTTTGGTAAGGTACCTGGCCATGTCATTTTCAAGATAACTCAGGGTCTTTGGTCCAAAAACCGAACGTTGGGGGTCGGGATAGAGAAAGCAGGCAGAAATGCCGATTTTTAACATGCTCAAAGTGCTTTTTGATACAAGGTATGAAAGTCATCCCAGCTCACAGGCTTGGGATTGTTGGGATGAGCAAAGTCTGCCACCGCCAGGTTCGAAAGTTCTTCGATATGTTCTGGTCGTACGCCAATTTCACTCAGCTTGGTTGGCAGTTCCAGCCGCTGATTGAGCTCAAAGAGGAAATCTACCACGCGCGCTCCGTCCGCATCCACCACACCCAAAAACTCCGCCATTTTATCAAATCGGGACTCCAAACCAGCATAGTTAAATTCCATGCCATAGGGCAGATTCACTGCGTTGGCCAGTCCATGGTGAGTGTCCAGCAGACTGGAAAGCGGATGTGCCAGGCTATGCACCACACCCAGGCCTTTCTGGAAAGCTACGGCACCCATGAGGGATCCCAGGAGCATATTGGAGCGGGCTTCCAGGTCGGGGTGGTGTGTAGCTTTTTCTATGGATTTGGCTATGAGGGCCATGCCCTCCAGGGCGATTCCATCGCACATAGGGTGGTAGTTTTTGGCCAGGTAAGCCTCCATGTTATGCGTGAGAGCATCCATGCCTGTAGCTGCTGTGACAAAGGGGGGCAACTCCATGGTGAGCATGGGATCGGCAAACACCTGTCGGGCCATCAGTTTAGGAGCAAAGAGGATTCTTTTTTTCTTGGAAATATCCTCCGAAATAATGGCACTGCGGCCCACTTCACTTCCGGTACCGGCCGTGGTAGGAACCGTCACAAAATAAGGCACTTCTTCGGTTACATACTGGTCGCCACCTATCAGGTCATCATAGTCAAAGAGGGGCCGATGATGATGAATGCGGAGCACAATGGCCCGGGCGACATCCAATGCTACACCCCCGCCTATGCCTACAATACAATCACATCCCGAGCGGTGATAATGATCCCCACCTTTGAGTACATCTGATTCGATCGGATTTTTGTGCATTTCTGTATGCACCTCAGGGGTCATGTTTTTTGACCTCAACCCATTCAGGATATCCTGAAAAAACTCCAGCTCAGATACCACTGGGTCCGTCACCAGAAGTGGATGACTAAGCCCCTGAGCCAGCAGGTGATCGGGTAGTTCATCGATTACCCCGGCCCCAAACCGGATGGGCGTAGGAAAGTTAAAGTTCAGCCTGTTTTGCATAAAGGAAACTCCGTGATGTGATGGAACGAAATGACATAGATCAAATTAATTCTTTTTCTCTGTAAAGAGAAACCATAAGTAAGCGGCCAACATAATCAGCCCGTAAATCAATGCCAGCTTCAGGTTATAAATGGTCATAGCCACCAGCGCCAGACTGGCTATGATGAGGGCACAGGCTGGGAAAAAGGGGTAAAGTGGCACCTTAAACGGACGAGCAAGGTCGGGCTCATTTTTGCGCAGCGCAAAAAATGAGAACATGGATACTATATACAAAGTCAAAGCCCCAAAGCAGGCAATGGTGATGATTTCGCCTGTTTTTCCGGTTAGAAGGGCCACAATCCCTATGAGCATATTTACCACCAGGGCATTGGCCGGAGTGAGGGTTTTAGGATGCACTTTGCCCAGCGATTTGGGGATGTAGCCTACCCGGCCAAACTCGAACGTGGAGCGCCCTGCCGCCAGGATGATCCCGTGAAAGGAAGCTACCAGACCAAACAGGCCTACAGTGATCAGCAGGTGATACAGCAGGTGGCTGTCGCCGACTATTTTGGCCAGAGCCAAAGGCAAAGGAGAGTCGGAAGCTTCAGTGCTCCCTGGAGGGTAGACAATAGATTCCCAGCCATCCACGCCGACCGCCGATACGAAGGTGAGCAGGCACAGCACCACCAGTGTGAAGATGGCTGAACCAAAGCCAATCAAAATACTTCGTTGTGGGTTTTTGGCTTCTTCAGCCACATTGGCCACTCCCTCTATGGCCAGGAAAAACCAGATGGCAAATGGGATGGCTGCGAACGCCCCCTGAAACCCATTGGGTAGGGCATTGAGGGTGAGGTTTTCAACTTTCATATGAGGCAGACAAACCCCTGCAAAGATCAACAGCTCCAGCACGGCAAGTACGGTGATGACCAGCTCGAAGATGGCGGCAGCCCTCACACCGAGGATATTCAGGCCAGTAAACAGCAGGTAAGCCAGAATGGCGATGTAGAGCGTATCGATCTGCGGGAAGAAGATATTGAAGTATGCACCAATGGCTGCGGCTATGGCTGGAGGCGCAAAAATGAACTCTACATTCTGAGCCATACCGGCCAGAAATCCCAGTTTCTTACCCAGGGCTCTGTCCGCATAGTCAAAAGCTCCTCCGGCTTTGGGAATGGCACAAGCCAGCTCCGAATAGCTAAAGGTGAAGGTGAGGTACATGATGATAATGAAAAACGTGGCGATAGCCAGCCCCAGCGTGCCCCCCTCAGCCAGGCCGAGGTTCCAGCCAAAATACATGCCGGAGATCACATAGCCTACACCCAGTCCCCAGAGCATCAGCGGACCTAATGTTTTCTTAAGCTGGGGAGTCTGAGGATTTTGGTCTGCCATAGCCTGAAATTTATTCTAAAATAGTCATAGACGGTCAGGTTTGGCGGGTGGATTAGACAGAATTGTTGAATAAGATCCTACACATTATCCAGATTGCGTACATCCACGCTGACCTTCATGGTTTGTTTACCCACACTGTAGACAATCCCTTTGAGGGGCGTAATGTCTGCAAAGTCTCTGCCTACGGCCACCCGCACGTGCTTGTCATCCACCAGCAGGTTGTTGGTGGCATCAAATTCTACCCATTCCAACTCTGGAATGTAGAGGGCTATCCAGGCATGAGATGCATCAGCACCTACCAGTTTAGGTTTGCCTGGAGGAGGTAGTGTTTCGATATAGCCACTCACATACCTGGCGGCCAGATTGATGGAGCGCAGGCAGGCCAGGGCAAAGTGAGCAAAGTCCTGACAAACCCCTTTTTTAGTTTCAAAAACCTTTTCAAGGGGAGTACTGATGTCTGTAAAGCCAGGGGTGAAACTGAAATCATGAAAGATCCTGGAGTTGAGTTCCATCATGGCCTCCATGATGGGTCGGCCGGGGGTGAAGGACTGAAGGGTATAGGCTTTAATCCCTTCTACGAAATGCACATGCTTGGACTCCAGATAAAACTGGCGAATGTCATTCAGGGCATCCGTGGTTCGGAGCCATTTCACCACTTCTTCCCACGGGCTGGTGCTCGCCGGGTCCACTTCCATCCATTTTGGTGATTTCAGAGTTACTCTGGTTCTGGAGGTTACCGTGAGTTTTTTGTGAGCCCTTTCTATGGAAAAATAGAGGTACTGATTGTCAAAAAAATCCTTTCGTTCACCTAGAAAGCTGGGTTCCGGATCTATCTCATAACTGCTTTCCTCTACGGTCTGGCACTCTGAGTCTTTTGGTAGCTGCACCATGATGTTGTGACACAGAGAGGCAGTGTTTTGATAAATGTAGTCGGTAATGTGGGTGACCTGATATCTCATATTTCCGGGAGGAGAGAGGTTTGAATCATGTGGTAGCGATTGCTGGTATGGCTGAAATACTTTTGGTAGATCAGGTCTGAAGTGTCGCTCAGTAGCGCGGTGATTTCATCCAGAAAGGTTTTCAAATGAGTGTAATTCCCTTTCTTTCCATCGGCAGTGGCCAGCAGGTCTATGTCGCACAGGCGAATTTTGGTCACAGCCTCCAGCAGTTTTTTCCGTGCCGGGCTGAGAAACTCCTCCACCTCCTGATCCTGCGGAGGCATACTACTTAGGTGTTTTTCTATCCGCATGATCTGGTAGATGACAGATCGGGGATTCTCCTCGTGCAAAATGAGCAGACTGAGCACACCTTTCATTTCCATCACAGATCGATAGCGATACCGATAGGTGACCAGGCTTTCGCTACAGCGGAGGGTATCCTCCATCAGGGATTTGTCAGTTTCTGATCCAAAACGCTTGCCAAGCATCGACCCCAGGACGTTACAATTGTTGATGGCGGACTCTATGAATCGTCCCACATTTAGCAAATGCCACGTAGGTTCCCTGGTCATGTTGTCAATGTTGAGCCCGTAGAATGCCATGAGCTTTATGACCATACTATCCAGCCCGTCATATATCTGAGTAAGATCGGAGCCCATTTTTTTCATTCGGGAAAGCTCCTCAGAAATGCTGTCGAGGATTCTCCAGGTATCCAGACTCAGCCGGTCACGCACGGCATAGCCATTAGATAGAAAAGCATTGAGTGAGTAGGCCAGACTGCCTACACGACTGGAGTCGAGGACCAGCGAAACCAGTTCCTCTTCCGGGTGTCTGAGGATTTTTTTGTCTTTAAATCCCGGCTGTGTACCGGTAAGTTTGGTCAGGGTTCTTAGCAGGGTGGATACTACAGGGTTTTCCTTGGTATGAATATCTTCATCCACCTCATTGTAAGTCATGAGCACCATCCTCATCAGTCTTACAGTGTATACAGAGCGCTCCATGTATCTCCCGATCCAGAAAAGGTGTTCACCGGTTCGGCTGGGAAGCACGCTTTTGAGTTCGGGCCGAAGACCAGCCTCTGTTACAGGTGTGACTTTGGATTCCTCCCGCTTGCCGAGTACCCAGGTGTCTTTGCTGATGCCCCCCTGCTGGTTGGATACAATAAAGGCTCCTTTTTGCGCAGAGCTACGAGAAAGGCCCCCCGGCATCACCGAGTACGTGCTGCTTTGAGTATCCGCCACAATGTAGCTTCTGAACACCGCGTTTCTCGCCTCCATCTTCTGATTGATCCAGGATGGAGTAGTGGAGAAGTTGACCAACTCCTGCCCCACGTAGAGGTAGGGGCTCCTGTCTATTTGTGCTCTTAGTTGGTTTAGTTCCTCTTTGGAAAGGGAGCCTCCGTATATCGACCGGTTATCTGCACTCCGATAAATCTTGCGGATAATCAGCGTCTCCAGGTGATCGAGCACATATTTTTTCTCTTTGTCCTGCCCACACCACCACGTGGCCACAGAGGGGAGGATAAGTTCTTCACCCAGGATGTGTCGGGAGAGCCTTGGTAAAAAGGCCATCAAACCAGGATTTTCAAGTATTCTACAGCCCAGGGGATTGATCACGATCACCTTTTTCTGGCGTACGGCCTCCATGAGTCCCACTACGCCCAGGTGTGAATTGCTTCGAAACTCAAGCGGATCACAAAACACATCATCTACACGCCGGATGATCACGTCTACTTTTTCTAATCCTTTGATGGTTTTTAGCCATACATACCCATCACTCACCGTGAGGTCTTCACCCAGGGCCAGTGTGAAGCCCATGAAAGAAGAAAGGTAGGCGTGTTCAAAATAAGTTTCGTTGGTTGGCCCGGGGGAGAGGAGCACAATTCGTGGGTTCTCTTTGTTTCGGGACGAAAGATTGACCAGTGTATTTTTGAGGGTCTGATAGTAAGTAGAAATCTTCCTGACCTCATTTTCTCTGATCAGATCCGGGAAAACACGTGTCATGGCGGCCCGGTTTTCAAAGGTATAGCCTGCACCTGACGGGGCATCTGTTCGGTCGTGTAGTACCCACATTTTACCATCTGGTCCGCGAGCCAGGTCCGCTGCGTACTGGATCAGCTGCTGTTCGCCGTCCAGCTTGATTTTATCGACCTGCCGCAAAAATCCCTGGTGATTGTAGATTAGCTCGAAGGGAATGAATCCGTCTTTGATGAGGCTTCGGCTCCCGTAGATATCCGAAAGGATATGATTGAGGAGCTCGGCACGCTGAATAAGCCCTTTTTCTATCACAGCCCAGTCCTGTCCACTGAAAATCATCGGAACCGGATCGAGCGTCCAGGGTCTGTTCATCCCTTCCGGATCGCCATAGATGTTATAGGTCACACCATTTTCGCGGAGCTGTCTGCTTACCTCCTCATGATACTGACCGAGCTTTTCAGGGCCGAGCCGGTCATAGTACATGGCCAGTTTTTGCCACTGTGAGGAGACTTTATTTTCAGATGTAGCCAGCTCGTCCAGAAACGGCTCATTGTTGAACATGCGATCAACAAGATATGATTCGATCATACCAGTAAAATTATCCTTTTCCTGAATATAAAAGGCTACTTCACGCTTTTGTATCTTCTGAGGTCCATGGTGTGTGGAAACTCCGGATTCACTACTTCACCGGTCGCCTCATAGTTGGTGAGGATATTCACTTTGGTGATAAATCTGCCTACCGAAGTGGGTTGCTCCACTGTGGGCTCCACCAGGTTGATAGAATGTCCAAAGTCAAAAAATCTGGAGATCCTTCGTGACTCTGCCTCAAAGCTATTGACCGGGAAGGTGTTGTAATTTCTACCTCCCGGATGGGCCACATGATATTTGCAGGCGGCCACAGATTTTTTGGTCCAGGTGTCGTACAGGTCTATGACCAGCGGAGTATCCACACCCAGGGTGGGGTGGAGCGCAGATGGTGGCTGCCATGCCCGATAGCGAATACCCGACACATACTCTCCCTGCACGCCAGTGTTTTTCAGTGGAATCCTCAGGCCATTGCACATGAGCTGGTAGCGCGAGTCTGTCATCCCCGAAATTTTCACTTGCAGTCGCTCCAGAGAGCTGTCCACAAAGCGGGCTGTACCTGAGCTGGACATTTCCTCACCCAGTACATGCCAGGGCTCTATCGCCATTTTCAGTTCGATATGGATGTCATCTACCTGTAGCTCCCCAACAAAGGGAAAGCGGAAACTGAAAAACGGATCGAACCAGGAGATGTCAAAGTCATACCCGGCATTGCGCAGGTCATTGACCACCTCGGTCATGTCTTTATAGCAATAGTGAGGTAGCAAAAACCGGTCGTGGAGCTGTGTGCCCCACCTGACCAGCTTGTGGTCATATGGGTTTTTCCAAAACCAACTAAGCAGGGCTCTGATCAGCAGAAACTGCACCATCCCCATGCGGTAGTGTGGTGGCATATCGAAGCCCCGAAACTCCAAAATCCCCAAACGCCCCGTGCTGGAGTCTGGCGAGTAAAGTTTGTCTATACAGAATTCCGCCCGATGGGTATTGCCTGTAATGTCCACCAACAGGTTTCTGAAAATGCGATCTACCAGCCAATATGGCACATCGTCTTCTTTGTGGTTAGGTACTTGCTGAAAAGCCAACTCTAGTTCATAGAGGATATCATCCCGGCCTTCATCCACACGTGGGGCCTGACTGGTGGGCCCGATAAACTGCGTGGAGAACAGATAAGAAAGCGCCGGATGGTGCTGCCAGTAGGTGATAAAGCTCTTCAACACATCGGGTCTGCGAAGGATTGGACTTTCTGCGGGCTTGCTGCCCCCAATGGTTACATGATTTCCGCCACCAGTGCCGGTGTGCCTTCCATCCAGGTTAAATTTTTCAGTAGTCAGGCGTGACTCGCGGGCTTTGTCATAAAGGATTTCGTAGTTGCTGAGGAGCTCTCGCCATGTTTTGGCCGGATGGATATTCACCTCTATCACCCCCGGATCGGGTGTGATCATGAGCTTTTGCACCCGGTTGTCGGCAGGCGGGTCATACCCTTCTATCAAAACCGGAATTTGCAGCTTTTCGGCTGTTCGCTCTACAGCCCCTACCAGGTCCAGGTAGTGCTCAAAATGAGTGACCGGCGGGAAAAAGACAAAGAGTTTGCCGTCCCGAATTTCAGTAAGCAATGAGGTTTTAAAGATTTTGTCGGAGTTGTTGAACGGCCTGCTGTCGGGTTCGAAAGAAGCAGCTTCACCCGATAAGGGCAAGGCGTCGGTTTCTTCAAAAAGGTCTCGCTCCGGACGGATTTCCTCGTCTTCCGGGTCGGTATATTGGATAGAGTCCAGTGGTAGCCGGAGCCCGATGGGTGAGTTTCCAGGTACAAGGAATAGGTTCTTTTTGCGAAAGCTCCACCTGCAGCTCTGCCAGGATGTGTGCTCCAAATCCCATGACAAAGGCACGGCATAGCCCACAGGTTTGTCCAGTCCATCTTGTAGAAGCTGGGCCAGCTTTTGCCTTTCGAGAGGAGATTTGAGGTCTATTTTAAGGGGATCCACATTCACGGGCACTTTGCTTTCCTCCCAGATGAAATAGAAGGGGTCTTCATAGGCCGGAGTGATGTTGGCTTTGTCAACGTTCAGTTCGGAGGTGAGTGCTTCTATGAATTTAGCGGCATCTGTGTGTTTGAGGTCATAATCTTTGGAGATATCTGCCAGCAGGGCGTCATTGTGCCAGATGGGTTGGCCATCCAGGCGCCAGTAGCAGGCCAGTTTCCAGCGAGGCAGTGGCTCTCCGGGATACCATTTACCCTGTCCGTATTGCATCAAGGCTCCCTTTCCATAGGATTCTTTCAGTTGGTGAAACAGCTGATTGGAGAGCTTTCTCTTGTGCTCACCATCTGCTTCTGAGTTCCATTCAGGGGCGTCGTTGTTATCTATGGACACAAAGGTGGGCTCGCCACCCATTGTCATTTTCACGTTGTTTGCATTCAGATCCGCATCCACCTGATCTCCTACTGCCACGATCTGGGCCCATTGCTCTTCGGAATAGGGCTTCGTCACCCTGGGTGTTTCTTCAATTCGTTTGACGGTATTCTCAAAATAAAATTCCGTTTTGGCTGGTTCTGCAAATCCTGAAATGGGTGCTGCACTTTGCGGCTCTGGTGTGCAGGCGAGGGGTATGTGTCCTTCTCCGGCAAAGAGACCTGAAGTGGAGTCCAACCCTACCCACCCGGCACCCGGCAGATACACTTCAGCCCAGGCATGCAGGTCGGTGAAGTCTTCTTCAGTGCCCGAAGGCCCGTCCAGGGCTTTCTGATCAGCTTTGAGCTGGATGAGGTAGCCAGATACAAACCGGGAGGCCAGTCCCACATGTCGCAGGAGCTGAACAAGAACCCATGAAAAGTCCCGGCAAGAACCGGAAGCTAACTGGAGCGTTTCCTCACAGGATTGTACCCCGGGCTCCATGCGTATGTTATAGGAGAGCGCCTGATTGACCATCTGATTGAGGGCGACCAGATAATCCACGGTGTTCATCTCTTCCAGTTTTTTCTCTTTGGCGCGTGTCACCAGTTCCATCAGGAGGGGCCCATTTTCAGTGACCTCCAGGTAGGGAGAGAGTTGCCTTTTCAGGTATTCTTCATACTGAAAAGGAAATTTTTCCGCATACTCTTCAATGAAAAAGTCAAACGGATTGATCACCACCATGTCGGCAATCACCTCCACGTCCACCTCAAAGTGATCTACCTTTTCTGGAAAGACAATCCGCGCCAGGTAATTGCCAAAGGGGTCCTGCTGCCAGTTGATGAAATGCCCCTCCGGCTTGATGTTGAGCGAATACCCCTTGATGAAAGTACGCGAATGCGGAGCAGGGCGAAGACGGATCACTTGCGGGCTCAGCTCGATGTGCTTGTCGTAGGTGTATTTGGTGTAATGCCTGACTGCTACTTTTATGGACATGCCTGCTGATTTATGCTATTTGAAGATTAACAAAAATAATCATTAATCATTCAAGATAATCACAAATAATCAGACTGATCGTTGAAATTATCTTAACATATACCCAGAAAAAGTGTCTGCTCTGTCAAAATAGATTATTCATACTTAAGTGCCTCCACCGGATTGGTATGGCTGGCCATGAAGGCATGATAGGCCACGGTGACGATGGCTACACTGATGGCAATGGCCGTAGCCACCAACGGAATGAAGAAGGTGACGTCTATCCGAAAAGCAAAATCTTCCAACCACATGTCCATGAGGTACCAGGCCACCGGTGACCCAATGAGCGCTGCCATTAGAACCAGTATGGTGAACTCGCGGGTGGTGATCTGAATGATGGACAACACCGATGCTCCCAGCACCTTCCGCACCCCTATTTCTTTGGTGCGCTGCTGGATGGTGAAAGCTGCCAGGCCAAACAGGCCAAGGCATGAAATGAAAATAGCCACCAGCGCGAAGGTGTTGAACAGGCTGGCCGTGCGGGCTTCATTTTCATAAAACTCCTTCCATTTGTCATCTACAAACTGGTATTCGAAAGGGTATGCCGGAGCGAATTCCTGATAGATTTCTTCCAGTGCCTGAATGGCCGCTGCATTCTGCCCTTCATTGGCCCTCACCACGATGTGATTGTACCAGTCGGGATCGTGCAGCATGAGGAGCGGTCTGATTTTGCTCTTAGATGAGCTGAAATTAAAATCCTTGAATACTCCAATGACCTTCCCTTTGCGGTCGCCCCAGAGGGTGACTGGCTGATCTACCACTTCTTCAGGCTTGAAACCCATGGCAACAGCAGAGGCTTCGTTGATCATGAAGTGGAGGGTGTCGGTGGTGAACTGTGGGTCGAAGCTTCTGCCCGCTGCCAGTGGGATCCGGAAGGTCTCGGTAAAGGAGTTGTCAATGGAGAGGTTGGTAAAGAGAATTTTGGACTGTGGGTCTTTACCGGGCCAGTCAAAACCCCAGGTGGAACTATTGAAACCCAGCGGTGCCTGACTCATAGCCGATACAGATTGGATGGCCGGGTTTTGTGACAATTGCTGCTTGATGACCTGGAATTTGTCACGCATGTTTTGGTGCATTTCCACGTAGACTAAGCCTTGTTTATCAAATCCTGTTTCCTGGTTTTGCACAAAGACCAACTGCTGATAGACCACTATGGTGCAGAAAATCATGATGATCGAAAGCACAAATTGGGTAGTGACCAATACTTTTCTAAACCGGGAAGCCCCTTTCCCACTTTTCATCTGACCCTTCAGCACGCTGGCTGGCTGGAAGCTGGCGATATAGAATGCGGGATAGCTCCCCGACAGCAGCCCGGTGACAAATATCAGGGTGGCGAGGAGGAGAAGGGCGCTTGGGTTGAGTACGAAGGGGATGGCTTTTTCTGTGAGGGTGTTAAAGGCCGGTAGCAGCAGCAATACCAGCAGCAGGGCGAGGACACCACCTAAAAATGCAAAGATCACCGACTCACTCAGAAACTGAGCGATCAGGTTGCCTCGGTAGGCGCCGACTACTTTTCTCAAGCCCACCTCCTTAGCACGTTTGACGGCTTGTGCGGTGGCCAGGTTCATGAAGTTAATACAGGCGATCAGGAGAATAAAGAAGGCGACGATGGTAAAAATGCGCACATAGCGAATACGACCTCCGTCTGCCACTCCATTGTCCCAGCTGGAGTAGAGGTGTATCTTTTCGAGTGGATGAAGAAAGAGTACAATGGCATTGTCTTCATTTTTTTCATCCAGCAGGTGGGCGATTTTGCCCTCAAAGTCACTTGATTCAATGTTTTCTTGCAGCTGTATGAAGCAGCGAACGTTGTTGTTGCCCCAGCGGTCCAGCCAGGTGAGGTTATCCTCCCAGAAGTAGTCAAAATTGATCAGGTAATCAAAATCACCATTGGTGGTATTGGCTGGCCAGCTTTTCACCACGCCTGTCACGGTGAAGTTGGTCTCATTGTTCATTTTGATCACCTTGCCCACGGCGCTTTCGTTGCCAAAGTACTTCTGCGCCAGCTTCTCTGTGAGCACCATGGAGGTTTTGTCGGTGAAGGGTGATTGTGGGTTTCCTTCCAAAAACTCGAAGGTGAAGATGTGGAAGAAGTCGGCATCTACGAATCGGCCCTGCTCGTAAAATGACTGCTCTTGATAAGTGAAAAGATTCTCAGACTCCCAGGTGAGCCTGCTGGAATACTTCACCTCAGGGTACGTTTCTTTGAGGTAGGGTCCCAGTGGCCCGGGGGTAGAAAAGGTGGTGCCTATGCGGTCTGCATAATGCTGGTTTTCCATCACCTGATAAATACTTTTGACATTTTGGTGGTGGCTGTCGTAGTTCATTTCGTCTTGCACCCATAGAAGGATGAGCATGGCGCAGGCCAGTCCAATGGCCAGTCCGAGGATATTCAGCAGACTGTAAACTTTGTTTCGTTGGATGCTTCTGAGGGCTACTTTCAGGAAATTCCGTATCATGTGTAGTCAGGGTTTTGTTGGACACTAGATAGAGAAAGTACTTGGCAAGTACTAAAAGGTTGCAAAGGGTACCGAAAGAAATTTAAGGCCAGAGGATATCGGAGCGCTACATTCGCTGGGCGAGCTCCATCAGCGATTTGACTACCAGCGATTCGAAGGTGAATAATTTGAGCATGAGGTAGGCGGCTCCCCGAATGGCTATATTATCTGAAATGACAATGACTTTGAGTATTTGTCCCTTTTCACTTTGCATACAGGCGACCCACTCTCGCCGCGCAGATAGCTCGAATCCGTCCATTTTCAGACAATCCCAGACCATGGTAAATTTCTCAGAAGGAAACTGCCGGGTGTGGGCTTTCCAGGCTTCGGTGGATTCCAAACTCGCCTGTTCTGTAAATTTTCCTTTGAAAACGAAATGAAGACAGTGAGGGCCAAAAGATGAGTTAGACTTAATGTCGATGTTTTGTGAAGTAAAAATCATGTTGATTCGGGTTTTGGATGTGAATTAGGGAATGAGACAAACCTAATCCTACCCGACTCGGTAGAAGACCTCAAATTCAGGCTGAATAGGGGAAAAAGCCCGGTGAATGGCCGATTTTTAGAAAATAACCAACCCCGTTAATTGGTATGTAGGGCATTGCATATCTCTGCAAACAGGAGGTGTGAAGCGATGTGATGGGAGTGTTTTTGCTTCTGGTAAAGAGCGGGAAATTATGGGTAACTATAAGGGTTAAGAACCGCTGCCACAGGTATCCATGGCAGCGGTTCTTTATTCAAATAAAAACTTAATTTCCCTTCCGCACAATGATGCTCCCGTGCATGTTTTTGAAGGTAAACTCAGGGCCACCGCCATTGATTTTGCCATAGACCCAGCTATTGATAGACACTTCATACTCGCCACTCTCTTTTTTCACATTGGTTTTGGATCGCTCCAGCGCCATGTCAAAGTCGGTGTAGATCTCACCACGCTCCGAGCGCAGCTTGGTGGTGGCTTTGGCGTTGGCCGGGAGGGTCACATCCACGTCTCCATTGAGTGTGACAAAGGACATAGGCTCACCAGCGGTCAAAGACTTGAAGGTGACCTTCACATCCCCATTCACTGTATTGGCCACTACTGACCCGGAGATGTTTTCCAGCGCGATGCCACCATTCACGCCGGAGATTTCCATGGTGCCGTTGATGCCCTTCACGGTAATGGTACCATGTACAGTGTTCAGGTCCAGGTCGGCTTTGATGGGCGCTTTGATCTCAATGTTCATTCGGCGCTTCCACGAGTCGGACTCTATGCTCACGACATTGTTGCTTTCCTTGGCGCGGAGTTCCATTGGGTTGGCATTGACCCGCTTCATTCCTGGAGGCGCTGACTTCTGATCTTCATGGCAGTCGTCACATCCGTGCTGTAGTGAACTACCAGATGCCGAGGCGGTGATGATCACTTCACTTCCGCTGTAGCCTGTCACCGTGATGTCCCCATTCAAGTGATCCAGCTCGATGCGGGCGGGAGTGCCCGGCTTACTCAGAGGGATGGTAAACTGCTCTGAGAATTTTTCCTGGGCCAAAGCGGCTACTGCTGCGAAGAGGCCTATGCATATAATGATTGATTTTTTCATGATGCTATTTTTTTAATGTCCATTAGTCTGGTTTAAAGTTTTCTTAGGTAGATGTCCCCATTGAGGGTTTCAAAGCTGAGTGTAGGCCCATCTTTTCCTATTTCTATCCCAAAAGTTTCGTTGAGTTGATATGTGGTGGAAGTCCCTTTTTTGGAAACCACCTTTTTGAGTTCGGGTTTTTTGGTTTCAAAGTCAAAGGCACTGTACAGGCTTCCGTGCATAGTCTTAGCAGTAACGGAAGCGCTCAGATCCGATGTACAATACAGATTGATCGTACCATTGATGGTGCTGAACCTGCCATCCAGGTTGGGTCGCTTCTGAAAGGTGACTTCCACATCTCCATTGACTGTAGTAGCTCTGGCGACTGAATGAGCCCCTTTGATTTCCACATCTCCGTTGACATTTTCGGCACTTACCATCCCCGTGATCCCTGTGATGGTTACCTTTCCCTGATCCACTGTCTGCACTTTCAGGTTGGCGGAAGCCGGGATTTGTAGCTGGTAGTCGAAGGTAAAACTGTAATCCTCCGGGCCATCCATCCACCTGCCGCGCTGGTAGCAGCCACTCCAGTGATCACAGATGAATGGCGCGGTGAGGTAGAAGATGATGGAGTCGTTTCTCTGAACAACCTTCATGTTGACTTCCGAGAGACCCTTTTCCAGTGCCGTCTCATGATCTGCGTTGATGGTTTTTAACACTTCGTAGCTCACCGTGGGCGCACTGGAGGCGGTCACTTCTATAGCGCCAAATACATTGTCTATCACCACGGTGATTGGCCTGTCTGGTGCGATGGGTAGCCGATCCTGCAGCTGCATCTCTTTCACCTGTGCCTGACAAAGCAGGCCACCAAGTATGATTAAAGTAAATAATGATAATTTCATGATTAGATTTCTTTTAGTGTTTGAATAGTTGATTCCAGTTTTGACTTGATGCTGTCGTCAACTTTCGATGAACTCAATACTTTGGAGAACTGTGCTGCAGCGGATTTTTCCTGTAGCAGGACCATCGCATCGGCCAGGGCTACCTGCAGGAGTGGAGAATCCTGTGTGGCAATGGACGACACTAAAGCTTCACGTACGCTCGAATTACTGCCATAAACCATCAGCGCTTCCAGCGCCGCCAGCCGGACGTTGTTGCTGGGATCCTGGTTGAGGGTGAATACCAGTGCTTCGATGACTTTTTCATCAGAGCGGGGCATCTCACTGACCATATTCACGGCCTTGATCCGCTCCTGGGCCTGTGGTTTTTCTATGAGGGTGAGCATTAAGATTTTTTTCATATCCTGTACCTCGGCCGCCAGTTGGTCAACCTCCTGAGTGGGTTTGGGAATGATCAGGGTGCCGACAACCAGCCCGATGATGAGCGCGGCAAAGCCCACCTGCCAGTTGGCACGAAACCACTGTGTCAATGGTGCCCAATCAAAAGCCCTTCTGTTGGCAGCAGACTGATACCCCGAGAGCATCGCTTCAAACTTCAAGTCCATCGCCTCACTGGGAGCCGGGCTTTCCAGGTTTTCCATTTGCGTCCAAAAAGCGGTGGTCTCCCGGAGCTCTGTGGCCAGTTCAGGATTTTCCTTCAGGTAGGCATCCAGCTGAAGCTTGCGCTCAGCATCCAGTTGACCTTCCAGATTGTCCATCCACCATTCTGTAGCTAAATCCTTACTCAGTTTCATTTCTCTGCGATTTTATTCATCTTAAAACTTCCCATTTGCCTAATCTGCACCAGCCTGATTACTCATGGAGCCCAGAGCCGGCCCATCCAGCTTCAGGTAATTTTCCTTGAGCGCCTTGAGTGCCCGGTGGACACGTACTTTCACAGCACTCTCGGTGATCCCCAGCAGATCACCCACTTTTTCATATTTCATTTTCTGAAAACGCGTGAGCTCCAAAATTTCCCGTTTGTCTTCAGAGAGTGCTTGCATCGCCCGGGCCAGGTATTCCAGTTCGTCGGTTTTCTGGTGGAAGGTCTCCTGTGTATCGTTGTGTTTCAGGTGGGCCTCCCATCCCGACATGTCCTCCTGCCAGGAGTAACGCTTGTTTTTACGCAAATGATCTTTGTGCACATTGCGGGCCATATGAAACGTCCATGCTTCAAAGTTGCCACGCTCCGAATAGCTGTGTTTATACTTTAGCATCCGCATAAAGACATTTTGCACCAGGTCTTCGCTGGTCGCTGAGTCGCTGGTCATCCGGTAAAAAAAACCAAATAACCTCCGGCTATAGCGGTGATAAAGCAAGCCGAGTTTCTCCACGTCCCCGGCCTTTACTTTCAGCATGATTGCATGATCATCCAGTGAATTCAACATCAAGTCATAGTTTCAATGAGGCAAACCGACCCATATGTAATAGGTTACAAAGGAATTTAAGAAATTATTCTGCTCCTTACTCCATTTTTTCGCTGACAGATCACTCATTATAGGCTGACAAAAACACTACTATTCATAAATTTATTCCCTATTATTTGTGAATATTTTAATGAAACAGCGTATTTATTTAAAATATTTGCTTCCGCAAGGTCTGATCACTAACTTGCATGCGCACTTATTTTAATACAGAGGTATGCCTTCAAAGAACACACCCATTTTAGTCAAAAATGATCCCTGGCTTGCTCCCTTTGAGTCAGATATTCAGGACAGGATGAAGCGATTTGAAGCTCGCAAAAAGCAGCTGGAGTCAGAATATGGTAGCATTGATGCTTTTGCCAGTGGTTACAACTACCTGGGGTTTAACTACGATACTAAGAAAAAAGGATGGTGGTATAGAGAATGGGCCCCAAATGCCAGCGCTCTGAGTGTGATCGGTGACTTTAACAACTGGCACAGATCTGCTCATCCACTTCAAAAAAATGATCAGGGAATCTGGGAGATTTTTTTGGAGGACAAACTATATGGCTCCAAACTCACCCATGAGGCTGCGGTGAAGGTACACGTGGTGTCCGACAAAGGCGGGGTGGACCGGATTCCTGCGTATGCCAGGTATGTCACTCAGGATGAAAAAACCTATGATTTTACTGCCCGCCTTTGGAATCCGGAGAAACCTTACAAATGGACAGATAAGAAATTTGCTCCGGATCAGTCCTTCGACAATCCTTATATCTACGAATGTCATGTGGGCATGGCTCAGGAGAAGGAAGGTGTGGGTACCTACCGCGAGTTTGCAGATAAGATACTCTCCAAAATAAAAGAGCAGGGCTATAATACCATTCAGGTGATGGCCGTGCAGGAACATCCCTACTACGGATCTTTCGGTTACCATGTGAGTAATTTCTTTGCTCCAAGTAGTCGGTTTGGTACGCCTCATGATTTGAAATACCTGGTAGACACTGCCCACAAGTTGGGCATTGCCGTGATCATGGACATTGTGCACTCGCATGCCGTGAAGAACCTGGCCGAAGGGCTGAATGAATTTGACGGGTCTGACGATCAGTACTTCCACCCGGGAGGACGTGGCTTCCATACCCTGTGGGACTCCAAGCTTTTCAATTATGGAAAAGAGGAGGTGCTCAGGTTTTTGCTCTCCAATGTAAAATACTGGTTGGAAGAGTTTCATATGGATGGCTTCCGCTACGACGGGGTTACCTCTATGCTCTATTTCCACCATGGCGATATATCCTTTGACCACTACGAAAAGTATTTCAAGGATGTAGACTGGGACGTGCTCACCTACTTTCAGCTAGCCAATGATCTCATCAAGGAGATTAAACCTAAAGGCATTTCCATTGCGGAGGATATGAGCGGAATGCCTGGCCTTTGCCGACCGGTGAGTGAAGGGGGAATGGGGTTTGATTTCAGACTGGGTATGGGTATACCGGACTATTGGATCAAGTTGCTCAAGCACAAACATGATGAGCAGTGGAATATCCACGAAATGTGGGACACCTTGACCAACCGACGGTATGGAGAACGCACCATTGCCTATGCCGAATCGCACGACCAGGCACTGGTGGGGGATAAGTCCATTGCCTTTTGGCTGATGGATAAGGAGATGTATACCCATATGCATAAGGATACCCCTAGCCTGATTATCGATCGGGGGATTGCACTTCACAAAATGATCCGTCTCTTTACGCTGAGTCTTGGTGGTGAGGGCTGGTTGAATTTTATCGGAAATGAATTTGGCCATCCGGAATGGGTAGATTTCCCAAGAGAAGGGAATGACTGGAGCTACAAATATGCACGGCGACAATGGAACCTGCAGGAGCACCCTGACCTGAGGTACAAGCAGCTGTATAACTTTGGCGCGGCTATGGTGCAGATGGCCAATGATGAAAAAATTGTGGGATCATTGCCTGCTCAGCAGCTCAATATGGACGAGGACAATAAGGCCATCATCTTCGAGCGCAACAACCTGATTTTTGCGTTTAATTTTTCCCCAACCAATTCCGTTCCGGATTATCGGTTCAAGGTACCAGTACCGGGCAAATACAAAATCATATTGAACTCTGACAAAGGGGAGTTTGGCGGCCATGACCGCATTGATGATGAAATGACTTACCCTACAGTGGCTTTGTTTGGGGAGCATTTTCTGAGTGTATATCTGCCTAGTAGAGTGGCCATAGTATTGAAAAAGGTGAAATAATGAAAGCGTTTTTTGTAGTCTGCTTCGCATTTATTTTAGGGACAGGATGGTCCCAGGACCTCTCCGTCATGACCTACAACATCCGGCTGGATCATGCCGGTGATGGGGTGAATAGGTGGGACATGCGCAAGGCCAACATGGTGGCACAGCTCGGATTTTATGAGCCTGATATTTTCGGAATTCAGGAGGGCCTACCCCATCAGGTGAAATACCTCGACTCGGCACTTTCCGACTATGCCTATGTAGGTGTGGGGCGTGACGATGGTGCCGAAAAAGGGGAGTTTAGTGCCATTTATTACCAGGCAGAGCAATTCAATTTACTTCAAAGTGGCACCTTCTGGTTGTCTACCACACCCGAAAAACCATCAGTAGGCTGGGATGCCGCACTGCCTCGTGTTTGTACCTATGGGCTCTTCGAAAAGAAATCTGACGGACAAAAATTTTGGGTGTTCAACACCCATTTTGATCACATTGGGGTGGAAGCTCGGGTGAACTCCATGAAGTTGATTTTGGATCAGATGGAGCGTTTCAACAAGCAAAAACTACCAACTGTACTGATGGGTGATTTGAATGTAGAACCTACCGAAGGACCCATTCTGGAGATGACCAGGAAACTTGATGATACACGTGCAGTGGCCAAGCTGACGTTTGGTCCGGATGCCACCTTCAATGGTTTCAGATTTGAAGAAACTCCCCAGAAGAGAATTGACTACATCGCTATCAACGAACAGTTTGATGCGCTGAAGTATGCCGTTCTTACGGACTCCAATGATCAAAAGTATATTTCTGATCACTTTGCAGTATACTGTGAATTGGCATTTAAGTGAGCGATTCTCTTGCGAAGTGAAGCCTTTCAGAAATAATATGTTTCCGACATGCCGAAAAGACATTTGAATACCCGCACTTTCTAAGTAACACTCCCTAATTTTGACCGGAAAGTGATTGGCATTAATGGTAAGCCCAAAGCAACACTAATCCGACTGGCCAGAGACTGGCACATGGATGTAAAATTGGTATTCTTTAACCTTGTATCATGAATTTTGACCTGCTTGAAAAGCAACTAGAGGGAGAACTCTTCACCGATGAGACCACCAGAAAGCTGTATGCTACAGACGCTTCGGCTTACCGTGAGATTCCCCTGGCTGTGGCCATTCCTGAGTCGGATGCGGACATTGTCGCACTTATTCGGTTTGCCAATGAGCATGGCACTTCGGTCATTCCCCGCACGGCCGGCACCTCTCTCGCCGGTCAGGTGGTGGGCGGAGGCATCGTAGTGGATGTGTCCAAGCACTTCAATCAGATACTAGAGATCAACGAAAAAGAAGGCTGGGCCAGGGTGCAGCCAGGCATCGTGCGCGACGACTTGAACGCCGCACTGAAGCCTTACGGCTATTTCTTTGCGCCGGAAACTTCCACTGCTAACCGAGCCATGATCGGTGGGATGATCGGTAACAACAGCTGTGGCAGCAACTCCATCGTCTACGGCAGTACACGTGAACACCTGATGGAAGTGAATACGATTCTGGCAGATGGCAGCAAGGCGTGGTTTGGCCCATTGGATATGAATGCCTTCCTGGCACGATGCAACGGCATGAGTACCTCCGGTGAACTGGAGGCATCGATCTACTTTCAGATCAAGGAAATGTTATCGGATCAGGAGAACCTGGAAGCCATCAAAGAGGGTTTTCCGAAGGCTTCTGTTCCCCGAAGAAATACAGGCTATGCCATTGACATGCTGGCAGAAATGGTTCCATTCAAAGAAAATGGGGCGGTTTTTAATTTTTCAAAGCTGATAGCCGGCTCAGAGGGAACGCTGGCATTTGTCACATCTGCTAAAATCAAGCTGACGCCCATCGCCCCGCCACATAAGCGGCTGGTGTGTATCCACTGCCATACCATCGACGAGTCCTTGAGGGCTAACCTGGTAGCCCTTAAGCATCAGCCCACGGCTTGTGAGCTGATGGATCACTATGTGCTGGAGGCCACCAAAAGAAATATTACCTATCGCGATTATCGCTTTTTTGTGGAAGGTGATCCACAGGCCATATTGGTGGCAGAGCTCACCCACGATTCGGAGGAAGCCGCTGATGTGGCTGCTGCCGCCCTGATCAAAGATTTGCAGGACGCAGGGTATGGATACTCTTTTCCGGTGATTGCCGGAGAGGATATCAAAAAGGTATGGGGTTTGAGAAAAGCTGGCCTAGGCCTATTGTCCAATGTGGCCGGAGATGCCAAGCCTGCTCCGGTGATCGAAGACACGGCTGTGGATGTGCAGGACCTGCCGGAATACATTGCAGAATTTAATGAGATACTGGCCAGGCATGACCTTTTCTGTGTGCACTATGCCCACGCAGGCTCGGGGGAATTGCACTTGCGCCCGATCATTGACCTTAAAACAGCAGATGGAAGACGGCTTTTCAGAACCATAGCCGAGGAAATCGCCACGCTGGTGAAGAAATATCAGGGGTCACTCTCCGGAGAGCATGGAGATGGACGCTTGCGTGGAGAGTTTATTCCACAGATGGTGGGTGAGCACAACTATGAGCTGATCAAAAAGGTGAAGCAGACCTGGGATCCTAAGAACATTCTCAATCCGGGTAAGATCGTGAACACACCTCCGATGGATACCAGCCTGCGGTATGAAGAGAATCAGGTAACCCGGGAGTTTGAGACGGTGTTGGATTTTTCTGATACTGAGGGGTATCTGCGGGCCGCAGAGCAGTGTAATGGCTCCGGAGACTGTAGAAAAACCGAGCTTAGCGGAGGCACGATGTGTCCGAGTTACATGGCTACCCGCAACGAAAAGGAGACCACCAGAGCCCGGGCCAACATCCTTCGGGAGATGCTCACCAGATCTGAGGAGGCCAATCCTTTTGCTCATGAGGAGATCAAAGAAGTGATGGACCTCTGCCTCAGTTGCAAGGGCTGCAAGTCTGAGTGCCCTTCCAACGTAGACATGGGTAAACTCAAGCAGGAGTGGCAGTATCAATACTACAAAGAAAAGGGCGTGCCTTTCAGGAGCCGACTCATTGGGAACTTCGCCGGAGGCATGAAGCTGGCATCATGGGTGCCCTGGGGCTATCGGTTCACTTTTGGCAATCAGGTCACTTCTACCCTGGCCAAGTCGGTGATGGGATTTGCCCAAAAACGAAGCATGCCAAAGCTCTCCAAGCAAACTTGGGAACGCTGGTTCAAAAAGGAATTTAAGCCTACGGTGAGTGAGCCTATCAAACAAGTCTATCTATTTATTGATGAGTTGCTCAACTACAATGAAGCGGAGATTGGAATCACTACCGTCAAACTACTGGATAAGCTTGGGTATGAAGTGGTATACATTGAGCATCAGGAGTCTGGTCGTAGTTTCTTGTCCAAAGGACTGCTGGATAAGGCAAAATCCCTGGCACGGGCCAATGTGGATTTATTTAAGAACCTGATCGATGAAGAGACCCCGCTGATCGGTGTGGAGCCCTCGGCCATTCTCACTTTTAGGGACGAGTACCCTGACCTGCTGAGGGGTGAGGATAAAGAAGCCGCCAAAGCTATTGCTGCTAACACCTTTATGGTAGAGGAGTTCTTGGCTAAGGAAATGGAGGCTGGTCACATCGATTTGTCGCTTTTCAAGGAGCAAAAACAACTCATCAAACTGCATGGCCATTGTCAGCAGAAGGCGCTTTCCTCTTTGACACCTGTCAAAAAAATACTGACAAAAATGGGAAGCAATGAGGTACACCTCATTCCGTCAGGATGCTGTGGAATGGCCGGTTCATTTGGGTACGAAAAGGAGCACTATGACCTCTCCATGCAAATTGGCGAGCTGGTGCTCTTCCCTACCGTGCGCAAGCAGCCAGAGGAGGTGATCATTGCTGCTGCAGGTACCAGCTGCCGTCATCAGGTAAAGGATGGCACCGGCAGAGTGGCCAAACATCCGGTGGAGATTATCTGGGAGGCTTTGAAGTAAAGTATTCGTGCATGATGGTATTTTCCTTTATTTTAGGGGTACATGATCTTGCAACCCAAGCAAATACAAAAAGTAATTACCCTGGTCACCGAACAGATAGGTGTTGTAAAAGGCATTTATGTCTTTGGGAGTGGCGCAGGGACGAGCTACACCGATGAAAGCGACGTGGATCTCGCGCTATTGCCGCAAAAGCAGATAGCCACGGAGGTACTTTGGGAACTCAAAAATCAGTTGAGCGATTTGGTGCGACGTGAAGTGGACCTGGTGGATTTATCAGTGGCTAACACGGTGCTGGCTATGCAGGTGGTCTCAGGCGGAGTTCGCATTTACTCCTCCGAACCGCTCGCTTCGGAGCAGTATGAGACGCTGATATTTAGTATGTATCTCACCCTCAATGATGACCGTAAAGGAATTCTTGAAGAAATTGAAAAAAACAAGACCATTTATGGATGATGTTATTCAGGCGAAAATAGCCACAATCGAAAAATGCCTCAAGCGCATTCAAGAAGAGGCATCTCATGACTGGAAAAATAATTTCACCCATCAGGATGCCTTACTTCTGAATCTGGAGCGTGCGTGTCAGGCGGCTATTGATTGTGCTTTGCACATTGTGAGAAAGAAGCATTTGGGCCTACCCAAAATCACCCGTGAAGCATTTGACCTTCTGAATAATGCAGGGATTATCGATTCGCCTATTTCTGAAAATATGAAAAAAATGGTTGGCTTCAGAAATTTGGCAGTACATGATTACGCAACACTCAATCTCGATATTTTGGAAGCCATTTTAACCAGGGAATTGACCGTCTTCTCCTCTTTTTGCAAAACAGTCATCAACTTATCCTTGTAAGTAAAAAAATGTCTCAGAAAGTAGCGTTAGTACTATCCAGTGGTGGTGCCAGAGGGTTGGCCCACATAGGGGTGATCGAAGCCCTGGAGGCGAAAGGTTATGAGATCACGTCCGTCTCTGGTTCCTCGATGGGCGCTGTGGTAGGTGCTTTTTACGCCTGCGGAAAGCTGAAGGAGTATAAAGAGTGGGCACTGAACCTGGATCGGTACGATGTATTCAAACTGATTGATTTTACCTTTTCGGTGCAGGGATTTGTGAAAGGAGAGCGGGTGTTCAAGACCTTGAAAACCATCATCCCTGATCAGAACATTGAAGACATGCGGATTCCCTTTGCGGCTTTGGTGACAGACATCAAAGCCAAAACCCAGGAGGTATTCAGGACGGGGAGCATGTATCAGGCCATCAAAGCATCTGTGGCCATTCCTACGGTGATCAAGCCGGTGATGATCAATGGCAGAGAGTATATAGACGGAGGAGTGACCAACCCCATTCCCATAGAGCACGTGCACCGCACTGAAGGAGATATACTGGTGGTGTCCAACGTGAACGCCATTATGCCTTTTGTGAAAATAAAGGAGAGTCCCGTGTTGGAGGCTGAAAGTGCTACCTACAATCAGAAAATCCAGGCCTTTATCAATGGATGGGGTAAGCTCCTGCCAGGCAACACTGAGACGGAGAAAAAACTTGGGTTTTTCGATTTGCTGAATGAATCCATTGACCTGATGCAGGATAAGCTTACCTCCTTGCTGCTGGAAAATTATAAGCCTGACCTGCTGGTGAATATATCCCGTGAGGCGTGTAGTACTTTTGAGTTTTATAAGGCCAAGGAGATGATAGAGCTGGGGAAGGATTTGTTTGAAGCGGCCTATCAGGAACAGCGGAGGGATTAGTTGGTAGTGAGGGAGCCGATGCGGCTGTCTTCGTAAATCAAAATATCCAGCAGCGCGTCTATCAGCATGGTTGGCTGTTTGAACCCCAGAAATCCTCGGTGCTTGCCTTCGATGACCTGACCAGTTTCCATTTTAAAGGTGATCTTTGTGGTTTCCGCCAGATTGTTGGATTGGAGAAAATGGATTTGCATGACGGAGGTGTGGAGTTCATCATGATATTTGCAATTAAGCTTCCAGGTCAGTTCGTGATTTTTCTCACATATTTTATTCAGTAAATTGACCAGCGTAATTTCATCCATTGTGTTTAAGATAAGAGTTCATTCAGAATAACCCAAATTTGAAAGTATGAAAACAAAACAGGAGATCATCGAAAACTGGCTACCCAGGTACACAGGTTTGCCTTTGGAAAACTTTGGCCAATATATCCTGCTGACCAATTTTAAAAACTACGTGACGCTCTTTGCTGAGTGGAACCATGTGGAAGTAGTAGGCACTGGACACCCCATGCAGTGCGCTACAGCAGATGGCATCACCATTATCAACTTTGGGATGGGCTCGGCCAATGCTGCCACCATTTCGGATCTCCTGGGAGCCATTGAGCCCAAGGCGGTTTTGTTTTTGGGGAAATGCGGTGGTCTCAAAATGAAAAATGAAGTGGGAGACCTTATTTTGCCGATAGCCGCCATCAGGGGAGAAGGTACTTCCAATGACTATATGCTACCTGAGGTTCCTGCTCTACCGGCTTTTGCTCTGCAAAAGGCTATCTCCACCACCATCCGGGAGTACGGCCAGGACTACTGGACAGGTACGGTCTACACCACCAACCGCCGGGTGTGGGAGCATGATAACAAGTTCAAAAAATACCTCAAGAAGATTCGTGCCATGGCCATAGACATGGAAACGGCTACCATCTTCACCACGGCTTTTGCCAATGAAATGCCGGCCGGAGCACTGCTGCTGGTATCGGACATCCCCATGATTCCGGAGGGCGTAAAAACAGACGAAAGTGATAAAAAGGTGAGTGCTCAGTTTGTGGAGCAGCACCTGAAGATCGGTATCGATTCACTGAAGCAGTTGATCAATAACGCTCAAACCGTGAAGCACCTGAAATTCTAAGCGAGACACAAAAAAGCCGGAGCGGCCACTGGCCGCTCCGGTTTACTCAAATTGATCTATATAAAGGAAAACTGTGCTATTGATGTTCGAGCGTTAGCGTGTCTATGTTGCTGACCACTCCGCTCATTACATTCACTCCGCTCATGGTAGTGACGTTAAATCCACTGTTTTCTTCAGGGACAGCCACTATTTCATAATCCCCCTCTTCCAAAAGCTCAATCAAAAAGTAACCCGTTTCTTCGGGAATGGTGGATACACTGTCTTCATCGTGAATGACATAAACTACGGAAGAAACTGTGTCAGGCCAGATCATACCCTCGATCGCGCCATACTCATCCTCTTCGTCAAGCGCCAGAAGCGTGGCATGAATGACAGGCTTTAGGTTGTATTTGCCAGAGTTGCCGGCTTTTACAATGGATCTGGAGGCATCAAAGTCCAGCACCAGTTTGTATTCTTTTCCTTCTTCTATGTCTGCATCTATTTTGACCTTGAGCCCTGAGGAGCTTCCAGAGGGTACTTTCAGCTCCACGGTGTCCCCATCTACCACCAGGTGATTATTGGCACCCAGGATCAGCCGTACTTCTTTGAGTTCGCCTTCAGGAATATCAATGTCTGCCAGCAGGGCCTCGTTGCCGTTGTTGAGCTCCAGCAGGTCAAAAACCATGGGCTCTACCTCCACCGTTACCCAGTGACTTTCTGATTCCTCCTGATCTTCGGAATTTCCTTCTTCATCTTCAAGATCCTCATCCTCTATTGAATCCAGTTCATGTTTGTACTCCAGTCCAACCACGTCTATCAGTACAGCATCGTATGCTGCCGGGTCATCCACCAGTACTATTCGCATGGCCGCATTGCCTGGGACGGACTTCATAGAGTCATTAGCACTTTCTTCACAGCTTGCCAGGATCAATACTCCCACAAGGAGGCTTACTAGAAATTGAGTCTTCATATTGTCTTTTTTTAAGTGTAAAAAAGATAGGCCCCATACCAAAAATCAATCTGCCAGTGAACAAAAGATGGCGGGGCCTATCACAGCCTGCCTGGCATAAGACAAAAGTGTTGCCAAAACAGTGTTTTTATCTAAACACTTGTTTTTCAGTCGGTTGAAAAAGGCCTGAATTGATCTTTTTTCTAAGATTGATTTTTTGAAAGTCAAATTGAGAATTTCCAGTGTAGCTTTTAACATTTTTTAATCCCACAGAAACAACCAATTCCTGAGGATGCAGGTCTATAGGGATGTGAGAAAATTATTGATCCCATTTTTCATTGTAGCATTGGCCTCCTGTCAGAAGGAAACCGTTCAGGTGAATTGTGATGTGGACTATACCCTGGTAGCGCAGGATCAGACTTACTGGATCTGTGGTGGTAATTATCAGTTTGTCAGCAGTGATGAAAAGGATACGCTGCGGATTCAGTACAACGACATCCTCAGAGACTTTTTTGTAAACGAAGGCATACAGCTGGAGGATTTTCCTTTGGAAGTTAGCCTGTCATTCACCGAGCTACCCGCCGACCATACCTGCCACGAATGGCTGAAGGAACTCACTTGTATTACCCGTCGCAACTAGGCGTATAGGAATAGTTCTATTTGACGTACCCATAGTACTATTGAGCCACCTTTTTTTATGTGATCACTCTTTTGAGGTATTGACTTAGCCTTCTCAAATCACTAGCTTAGATGTTGTCATTCAGTTTTGAGTAAAATATGACTGAACATAGACAAAAGCAGCTATGAGTGAATTACTGAAAATCGCCACGTCCCAACTTGGACAAAAAGAGATCTCCGGTCCCGAAGATAATCCTACCATTGTGAACTACGCCAAAGAGATTGGCCTCTCCTGGATCAACGATGATGAGACCCCATGGTGCTCGGTGTTCGTGGGATGGTGTGCCCTTAAAGCCGGACTGAGCTACTCCAAAAGTGCCCTTGCCAGATCATGGCTGCACATAGGTACGCCCGTGAATGTGCCGGAGCCCGGAGATGTTGTGGTCTTCTGGCGGGAGAGTCTGCTGGGCACCAGCGGTCACGTGGGTTTCTTTATGGGCTATTCACAGGATTTGAAACGGATCTATTGTCTTGGGGGAAATCAGGGCAATCAGGTGAGTATATCGGCACAAAGTGCCGAGCGGCTGCTGGGCTTTCGCAGGCTCGCCAAATCCGCCATTATCTCTCTTCCGGAGGGTGTGCTGCGCAAAGGAGATACCGGGGAGAAGGTGGTGCAGCTACAAGACGCTATGAAAGCTGCCAACTACGAGGTGGGCACTTCTGATGGGGTATTTGGGGCCAAAATGGATGCTGCCATCAAACTACTGCAAGCCAATGGCGGACTCAAGGCCGATGGTGTGTATGGCCCTAAAACAAAGAATTTATTGAATACCATATTAAACGCCTGACCTTATGAGCCTGTTAAAAGTATTGTCTATCGATGGAGGAGGAATTCGCGGGATTGTGCCCGGCACCATCATGGTAGAAGCTGAGAGAGAATTTGGGATCAAAGTAGCCGACTATTTTGACCTCATTGCGGGCACCAGCACCGGAGGGATTCTCACATGTGCCTACCTCTGCCCATCTGATGCGGACCCTACCCGACCCAAGTTTACTGCCGAGGAGGTAGTGGGCCTTTATTTCAACAAAGGGAAGCAGATCTTCGATGATCCTTTCATGCATAAGCTCAGGTCTATTTGGGGGATTATCTCAGCTAAGTTCCCGGAGCGGGGTATCGATGAAGCATTGAAGGAATATTTTGGAGAGGTGTGGCTGAGTCAGTTGCTCAAGCCTACCGTGATCACCTCCTACGATATCACCAATCGCAATGGCCACTTCTTTGCTCAGCATGATGCCAGGGAGAAGGAATCCTATGACTTCCTGATCAGGGAGGTGTCCAGAGCTACCTCCGCAGCGCCCACGTATTTCAATTGTGCCCGTGTGCAGAATAAGTCGGGTGATTCATTTACCCTGGTGGATGGAGGGGTCTTTGTGAATAATCCGGCCATGTGTGCCTATGCCGAGATCAGAGATGGTTTTAAGAATGTGGAAGGTGAACCCGCTGCTGCCAAAGACATGAAAATACTCTCGTTAGGCACGGGGTTTACCAAAAAACACTATTTGTATCGCCAGGCAAGAAAATGGGGCATGGCCCAGTGGGTACGCCCAGTCATCGACATCATGATGTCAGGCAGCGTGGAGGTGGACGATTTTTATCTGAAAAGGATCTTTGAAACCACCGAGAACCCCGGCCAGTATATGCGGGTCAACTCCAAAATGCCTGGCGATGTGGACCCGGAGATGGACAATGTGACCCCAGCCAATATGGAGGCACTCAAGAAGCTTGGTGAAAAGCTCTTTCAGGATAACAAAGCAGCACTGGCTAAGTGGTTTGAGCTGTGAAATATATATAGGCCCTAAGGGCCAGTGGAAATGATAACTAACCAACTAAGACTATGGACAATTTTTGTGTGATTGATCAAAATGGAGGGAAGGTGAAAGTGACCTGTACTGCCAACAATGGGGTAAGGGCCAATGTGGCCGTGGGCGTTTACAAGCACCATCCTACTGGAGAGTGGGAGCTGGTGGAGCAGCTAAATCTCGTCACTGGTGATGATGGAGAAGATGCAAAGGATGTAGTGACAAGTCCTTCAACTCTGATTGGCAAGTTTATAACCTGGAATGTAAATTTTTGTGCCTTCGTGCCAGGAGCAATTCAATCTACGATCGCGATCAAGTTTTCGCAAGATGCAGCTGATTTGCCTACAACAGAGCCTACAAACAAGGAAGTGTCCGACCCGCCTAAATGCCAGAACGGACAAATGGGGAATTATTCTGATAAACTAAAATTTGTTGCGTCATGAAACGACTTGTCACACTCACTTTAGTTACGTGCGCATCCATTCAGCTTATGGCTCAGGATGCTGCTAAAGAATATATACTGGACTACAACGTGCCCGAGTCTCCGGCATTCTCAATTTTGGATCTGAACCCCAATGAAGTAATGCGTGGTGCTGCCGCCAAACCTGTGGTGGTCAATATTGTCAACCAATTTGCCTCTAAGGGGTCTATAGATAATGGTATTGCGATAGATTTCAATCCCTATTTTTTATTAGGAGGCCAACTCAAGGGTGTAGATGAGTACCGCAACAGCTATGTGAAAAGACTCCTGATCAATACGCAATTTTCGCTTGCTTCACTGGAGGAGACGGATAGTGATAACACCATCCTGGCACATGGTATCCGAGTGACGCTCTGGGACGATAAAGATTTGTTGACCAATAATGGGTTGTCACAGAGTGTTGATGCTGCCTTACAACCGAGTCCCGTGCCACCGAATATGACGAATGATCAGGTGCGGATTCTTGATAATGCAAAGCTGGCCAAGGCGTATGAAGACCTAAAGGCTGAATATGCGAAAACTTCCGGTAGCAGTTTTTCACTGGGTTATGCAGGGAAGTCGGTCGTTCAAAGTTCCATTTTAGATGGAGACAGCATCAATCTTACTTCCAATCAGTTTTGGGGAGCGGGGAGTTTTACTGTCTCAGATAGGGTGGACTTCAACGTAATGGCTGTTTCAAGAATGTTTAAGGAAATGGATAATGAGTTTAAGGCCGGCGCGTCTCTCAGATACAACTGGGATAAAGCTTCTTTCACAGCTGAGTATGTTTTTAATGATAACGAACCGAATGGTGAGAAGAATTCGTTGTCTGGCATTCTGAGTATTAGCCTTATTGATCAAATATCCTACCTCCTTACATTTGGTACGACCAAAGTGGAAACTGCCGGAGAAGAAACCAACAAGCTATTACTGAAGTCTTCCCTTAAATGGAATATTGGGAATTGATGAAAGTATAAAACTCATCTGACCAGCCTCCGGATGAATCCGGAGGCTATTAATTGCCACAGGTTCTCAGTATCCTTCGTCACAACTCCCGCACCACCCCAGCTATGCTCTTTGCCGTGTAAGTATCCTGAACCTCCTTAGTCTCGAATACCATGAAGTACTTGTATTTTTCGCCCGATTTCTCAGCCCATTTTTTTCCGAGTAGATTTTTGGTTCTGCTATCATCATTATCAAGATAGTCCCCTTTGGTCTCCAGCAGGATGAGTGTGCCTTTCTTGGTATATATGATGAAATCAGGATAATGATTTTTGTCAAATCCATTGAGCATAAAGCCTTTCCCTTTTTCCAGATTTCTATGCCAGAAGACTACATTGTCCAGTGAAGCAATCTCCATGATGACCTCCTGCTCGTATTTGCCCATGGCACCCTCGCGCTCATAAAGTGACTTATTGATGGATGGAGCTTCCTTTCCGGGTAGGATCGTCTCACTAAATGTAAATTTCGGTTGAGTGGTAATCTTATTGGTATTTAGATAGACATCAAACTGCTTCCTTGTCTCTACTGTCTGTAGTTCCTTGATTTTGTTTTTGATCTTCTGGATATAGATATACTCATTGTTGACAATGTCTCTCACCTTCTCAGGGCTTAGGTCTTCAAACACCCGCCCCACATATTTGCGCAGCTCCTGATCCGAAAGTGGAGTCATATCTCCCAGCTTGCTTACGATGAGCTTACTCACTTCCACGATCTGGTTTTCTTTTGGCTTGGCCAGGATGTTCCCGATCAGAATGTTTTTAGCGTTGTCCCTTAGCTTGTCTATGGTAGTGGTATGCTTGATTTCATCATAATCCACTTTATAGACATCTGCGGAACTTTCGTCAAAGTCAATCTTCGTGTCCTGATTGCTGAGCTTAAACTCCCTCAGTAATTTATTGGGGGTGAGAAACACATCATAGGGAACCAGTTCCTCAAAGAGGACATTTGCCCGATCTTCCTCCGAGGCTTCCTTGATAAAAAACTGTGGAATCTTAATGCTTTCAGCTAATTCCTGAAAAGCAGATTCTATTCGATACTTCTTCACTTCGTTTCCCATTTCGGATAACATAAAGGTTTCATTGTCCGTATCAGCATCCTTTACTTTTTGTGCAAAATCCTTTGCACCGGCTTCCGCTTTCGAGGTAATCTCCTGCAAGGTCTGAAAGGGCTGATCCGCTTCCGACAAATCTGCGGGAGCATCGGGGTTGAAGGCAACCTGATTCAAATCAAATACCTCGTCCGTTTTTGATTCATTCTCTGAGGATCCAAATAATTCCTCCTGCAAGACCTGATCCTCTGTCTTCGGTGGAAGTGCCAGTTCTTCTGCCCGGTAATCATCTTTGCTAAAGCCCGAATCCTGTAATCCTTTCACAATATTATTGAGTGTGTCATTGAATTTTGAGGAGGCCGTTAGTACAAACGAAAGGTTTAGGAGTGGCTTCTGGTGCTGTACTACGTAAGGCTGCCGTAGCACACGCCCCAGGATTTGCTCTACATCTACCGCACTGCTCTTGTCTGCCAATGAAGCGAGGATATAAGCAAAGGGACAGTCCCAGCCTTCTTTCAATGCATTGACGGTGATGATATACCTCACCTTGCACGACTTGCTCATGAGGTCTATACCTTTTAGCTCATCATTGCCACTTACCTTTATTTTGATCTCTTCTTTATCTATGCCAAGCTTCACCAGTTGCTCCTTGATTTTATCGAAGGTGGTGTTGTCCTTTCCCCTGATATTGCTTTGTGCCTGAAAGAGGATGATAGGCCGAATGTATTTGCCCGTTTCCTTTTCTTCTTTCTGTGCCAGAGCCTCCAACTGTCTGCGCAGATGTAGGGCACTAGTGATCACCTCCTCTTTTTTGTGATGGTTGTACACGATCACGGGGAGCTTCACCATGTTTTCCTTCTTCAGCGCCACGGCATTCACCATACTGATGATGTTGCTGTTTTGCTTGGGTGTGGCTGTGAGGTCCAGGACAAAGGAAGGATTTAGCGCCTTGAGCATTTCCACACTCAGGTCACTTTCTGCATTGTGACTTTCGTCTACCACCACGATGGGGTTGAGTGTACGGATCACATTGATGAGGGTCACCGTGTCCTCGCTCTCAGGATACACTGCCTCATCATCGATGAATGGCCGGAACGGCTCCAGCATGCCATTTTGCTGAAAAATCTTTCGGTCTTCCTTTTTCAGCTTGTCTATACGGATGCTGCTGAAACTGAAAACCAGAACATTGAGCTGATCATGTACCGAAGTGGGATTAAACCCCGTGCCTTGTAGCAACTGATCCTTCTCGAATACTTCCACACGGTTTGCAAACAGGCTGTTTAGCTTTTTGCGGTAGGGGTGGTCAGGATCAGAGAGGTTTGTGACCGTCTGCTGTAGCAGGTTGCTCCACGGCACCAGCCAGACCACCGTTTTCGGTCGGGTCACGTCCATGCTTTTACTGATGCTGTGCAAGGCATTGCAGGCCATAAAGGTTTTACCTCCTGCCGTGGGCACTTTGATGGCAATGTGTGCCGCTCCGGGGATATTGTCCTTGTAGGGGCGCATGCCTTTTGGACCATGGAGGGTCATCTCGTATTCGCCTACCCGATCCGTCCAGTACTGGTTAAAGGCCTTTCCGGGATTTTGATAAGTATTCAGGTATTCCAGATACTTCTGGAGATCATTGATGACTTGTTGTTGGTAGGGTTTGAGCTCCATAGTTATCCTTTGAATGTGAGTGATTGGGGCAACATACCCAGAAAGGGTAGCGACCTACTGTAGTCCAACTGATCATAAAACATCCCCAACCGTGCCAATCGCGCATAGTAGTCATTTACGTGCTGATAATAATACTTTTCAGACTGGATGTACCACGCCCTATCGCCCAGGTGCTGGGCTACAAACCATTTCTCCAAAAGCCGTGCTGCCCGTCCGTTACCATCGGCAAAGGGGTGGATATTCACAAACACCAAATGTATATAGGCCGCATAGTAGAAGACCTCTTCTACACTGAGCGGCGCATCCATTATTGCGGACAGGTCGTGCCAAAACCGCTCATACTCCGCTGCTACCACCACCTGCCGGGCAGCCTCATATTGGATACGACCCGTTTGGTGCTCCAGCACCATCATCTCTGTGGTGCGCACCTTGCCGTGTAGCCCCGGCGGGAGCAGGTGGGTGGCCAGCAGGCCATGTGCCTGATGAAAATGATCTTTGGTCAAGGCATGACCACTCGCAAAAACATAGGCCTGATACAGGTCATTGGGCTTTTGTACCAGATCGGGCAGGTACTCCGTGTGCAGCAGCTTGTGCTTCACATAGCTGTCCACCTCCATTTGCTCACCCTCTATCCGGCTGGAAGACATCACAGATACGGAGGTGTAAAACGTGAAGCTGTGCGCCTCCAGCTCCATCTTGCGCAGGGCATCAAAAGCCGACGAAAGGTCTACCCCCAATTGCTGCCGCCACTCCCCGAAGTACTGTTTGTTGATCAGCTCCATCTGTTAAAATCTAGTAATATCCCTCGGTATTTTCTTAAACACAATGTGGTACTTCTGCATCAGGGCCGCATCCAGCAGGCATTTGTCTGCATAGATGATGTATTGGTCAGCTTTGGTCTGGAGCGTGCGGAGAAAGTCCGTGTCCAGCACCGTGATCTGCTCCGGTTCATAATAAAAATAATACCCCGTGTCGTTTGCTTCTCCCAAGAAATACCCATTATCCATTTTCAATTGTTCATTGTCCATTGATAATTGTGTTTCTGAGTACCACACATACTCTCTGATTTTGTCTATGCCGATGGCTTCATTGAGCAGGCCGTCTTCCATGAAGATGGGCTGCCCCAGCGTGTAGTAGTCAAAGCTGCCGCCAGTGCCTTCCACCGCCTTGGTGCCTTCACCATACCCATTCATCACGCGGCGCACCCGCTCAGCGGTGATGGTCTCCGCATAGTCTTCCATCTCCACCAGGATAAACTTACGATTGCCTCCATCCTGCTTGTTTAGATTGAGCACGGCATGGGCGGTAGTGCCTGAGCCAGCGAAGGAGTCGAGGATGATGTCGTTTTTTTGAATTGAAATTTTTAGAATTTGTTCCAAAAATCTTGTTGGCTTTGGAGTTTTGAATACATCAGAAGTTTGCAACTCCTCAAATATTTTCATTAGTTCATATTTCGCGTTCCTGTTATGACCAGTCTCATCTATATCATCCCAGATATTTGACGGCACAATTCCTGATTGATCCTTCAAAAATGTCTTCTTAATAATTCTTGTCTCATCGTCTGAAAAAACAATCACTTTATTATCTATCATTTCAAGCGTTCTCTCTTTGCTCCATCTCCAACCATTCTTTGGGGGTAATATTTTCTTGCCCGTTGGGCTTACTATTTCATATTTTAAGTTTTCACGAGGATTTGGAGATGAAACATTTCCTGAAAACCATAGACCTCTTTCATCATTGTCTGGATTCTTATAATGGGCGTTATTTTCCGGTCGCCTTTCCAGGCGAAAAGGTTCCCATTCTTTGTGTTTTGAATAAACTAAGGTATGATTGAAATCAACAGAAAACTGTTTGGAGTCATTATTTGAGGAATCAGCGGATCTCCATATTAAATCAGTAACAAAATTTCTAATCCCAAAAATCTCATCACAAATCAGCTTCAAATTGGCTTGCTCATTGTCGTCAATAGAGATAAAAATCGCTCCATCCTGTGCCAGGAGCTTATGGAGCAGCTTTAGCCTGGGGTACATCATGCAGAGCCATTTGTCGTGCCGGCTCAGGTCCTCACTTTCTTTGCCCACCACTTCGCCCAGCCATTTTTTCAGCTTGGGGTCGTTCACATTGTCGTTATACACCCAGCCTTCATTGCCGGTGTTATAGGGCGGGTCTATGTAGATGCATTTTATTTTGCCTTCGTACTCCGGCAGCAGGCTTTTGAGGGCTTCCAGGTTGTCGCCATGAATGATTTTGTTGCCACCCTGGCCATTCCCGTCATCGCGAGCTTGCGAAGCGATTTCACCAGACTGCTTCACTTCGTTTGCAGTGACGGCTTCAAAACGGTACTGATGCTCCAGCACCTTGTAAGGCACGTCGCGGTGGTGGTTGATGACTTTTTCTTTTCCTATCCAGTGGAGTGTAGGCATTAGCTAATACTTGAAGACTATATGAAGGCATGAAGATAAAAAAAACTCCCTTGATAGAGGGAGTTTTGGGTCATCTGCTCGCATAACTTTTACTTGCAGCCATTCTTGCCACAGGTGATGGCACTACTGGAATTTACCCAGTGATCAGGATGAAGGTTGGTATTGACACCACATCCTGTGGTGCCTCCTTTGGTACCTACATGTACTTCTCCGGTGGGTGTGTGTTTTACTGGCATAGTTGTCATTATTTTAATGGTGGTGAATAATTGTTTTAGTTGTATACAATATAAGCATAAACTAAGTGCATTTCAAGTGCACAATACTCTCCGCAGCACATACACCACCACACCCACTCCCACCGGGCTGGCTATCAGCAGGTGATAAAAGCAGTAAGTAGACAGGTAGGCTTTGATCCGGATGAGTGTCACATCCCTCTCCGTCAAAAGGTGGTAGTCCGGTTTTTTGGTCTTGAAGAGGTCATAGTCTATGGGCAGGTGGTTGTCACTGCGGGAGAGAATGTCTTCATATCTGGTGGTAAGTTGCTCAGCAAAGGCGATTTTTTCTTTTTCTGTGGGGTTGGACTTGAGGGTTTTGAAGATTCGTAACTCATCGTACAGCCTGGATAGGGCCAGAGAGCAGTCATGAAAAGCCTTGGCCCGCAGCTCATATCGCTTGGAGGCTTCCACCTGGCTAAACACCATCAGAAGTATACTCAGACTCGTGATCACATAGGCTACCAATCCATTGTTGATCAGGGCATCGTTATATAGGTTGTATACCGAAAGCAGTCCCGCCACTATCAGATAGGCAGAGAGAAGACTGCTACAGGTGTAGCTCAGTTTGGCCGTTTGGGTGAGTCGTTCGTGGGCCTGAAAACGAGCTCCTTTGGTAGACCATATCTTATAGTTAAGCTCTTCCAGAAAAGTCTTGTCGATATAATCCTGATAGGTTCGTTTGTCTTTTTTTTCCATGTGGTCAGGTGCTTGTTTTGGATACGGCTGCTAAGTTTTCTTGTCTCTTTTTTTGGTCATGTGGAGTGATCCAATAGGCTTGTGTTAGAAACAACGTATGAAGATACCCAACTTTATCTTTTAGAACTACAGGCATAGCTCCCCAAGGTGTGTAAGGAGGGTTTAAAAAAAACATGCTTACGTTTTTAAATTTCGTAAGCACGTTTCCGACAAAACGTAAGCACGTTTTCTCTTAAACATAGGCATGTTTTTTTCAGGCCTTCTGATAGGTGAGCAGCTTTTGCATTTCCTTCAGTTTTTTACCTGGTGTGAAGATCACCTTATTGCTTTTGATAGCGGTGGTTTTCACTTCATCGGCCGTGGCATAGCCGTTGCTGCCAATTGATACGCGCATATAACCCAGGTCTCCCAGACGCACGATGTTGCCATTGCTCAGTTCATCTGCGGCTACTTCTACTAGTGAGTAGAGTACCGCACGGATATCAGCGCCACTCACGGTACTGATCTTCTCGATGGACTTAGTGAGCTGGTCTATGTCCTTTTCACCAGATGTGATGGTGTTGGCATAGAATTTTTTGGTGCCGCCTCCGGTCACCCCGGGTTCACCCCGCTCGATTACATTGAATTTGATTGCCATAAAGTTTTGAATTTTAGGTAAAAAAGAACCTAAAATATTCGGAGGTGACTTGAGAGTCAATACCCTATTTCTGGTAATTTGTAGTTAGCGGATCAGTGAAAATAGGAACATCCCCTGAGCGGATTGGATTTTCTATGGCAAATACCTAAAAGTGTATGTGCCATGCTATGAAGAGTTCTTGATTTTTTCTAAATTCAATAGACTGGCGCCCTTCCCTGCGCCTACCAAATACTAGCCTAAACACCACATGAAATGAAACAACTCACCACACTATGTCTCTTGCTGGCAGGCCTGTGCAGCTACAGCCAGTCTGCCGAGGGGCTCCTCATTTTTGTAGAGGATTATACGCAGGATAAGCGTATCAACGACAAGGACATCATATTTGTCTACTACCCGGGCATCAATGAAATGATAGAGAAGGAAGAATGGGACCGCAAGGACATTGACTTGTCCATCAACGATATCTCGCTGAAGGAGATCACCCCCCGGAGAATCCCCAGAACCATCGCTATGCCAGGTGAAGAGGAAGACTCCATTCGTACGGATCTGCTGGCCTTTGTGGTCCAAAAAGAGAAGCTCTCCAGAGAGCAGCTGGATGGACTGAGAAACCTCGAGTCTATGGAGTCGGCCTTTGTGATATTGTCACTACCCAATGATGCTGACCTGCAGGGGACACTCACAATCTATGGGCTCACTCGCACCAGATACCTCCAGATAGGTGCGTGGGTAGCGGTGGCTATCATAGCCATCTTCCTCATCTATGTGGGCTTCTGGACCAATGCCCTGCGTGACAGCTCCGAACTGGAATCTCACAAGCCCTACAGCTTTTCCAAAAGTCAGGTGTTTTGGTGGACACTCATCGTGATCTCTTCTATCGCCTACATCTTTATTTCCACCTCGCAGTTTGCCCTCAACCCTACGGTATGGATACTGCTGGCCATCAGTGGTGGCACATTGGGTGTGAGCAGCGCCATTGACAGACGCGACATCAACAGTGCCGGTATCTCCAGACATCAGGACGCCCCAGGAGAGGACTGGTTCAACGATGTGCTCAAAGACAACACAGGCAGTATCTCCATTCACCGGGCACAGGCCTTTCTGTTCAATCTGGGCTTTGGTGTTTATTACCTCATAGAAGTGTACAATACCCTGCAGCTTCCTTCTTTTGATTCGGATATTTTGACACTTTTGGGGCTGAGCAATGGCGCCTATGCGCTGATCAAAAACAATGAAAACACCACGTCTGCAGACTCTAAAAAGTAAAGCCATGAAAGAGCAAATGAATATGGTCATCAAAGGAGCTGTTTTGAGCTTCTTCCTTCTGTTGTTTGCAGGCGCTTCTGCACAGATGACCATTCATGTGATCAATGTGGGCCAGGGCAACTGTGTGTTTGTGGAGGGTCCCAAAGTGGATGGCAAACGCCGCACACTGATCTTTGATGGAGGTAAGTCGGAGCGCAGCTATGAGATTGTGGATTACCTCACCCGGCTGGGCTATATGCCAGACAAGACGGTCATAGACTATATGGTGGTGTCTCACAAGGATGCGGATCATTTTGAGGGGTTCATGGGACTGCTCAGTGCCGGATACGACATAGATACTTTCTATCACAGTGGCAGTGACAAGGTGCAAAAGGACTATGATACGGAGTTTATCCCGCAGGTGAAGAAGCTGGCCCGAAAGCTCTATGTGATGAAGCCCGGCTACAGTATGAAGATGGGTGATGGTGCGGTGATTACCTGCATGGTATCCGGGGGTCAGCTCATCGGTGGTGAGGTGATAGAGGATCTGTCTGAGAATGATAAAAGCATAGGATTGCTTTTTGAATATGGAGATTTTGAGTTTTTCTCAGCAGGAGATCTGGGGGGTGGTAAGTTTGCCGCCGATGAGAAGTGTACCAACCGGTCTACCAGCCAAAAGAACATAGAGAGTTCCTTGCTGCGGGCGATGCAGCGGGAGCGTTTTATAGAGCGGGATAAGGGGATAGAAGTCCTGCACGTGTCACACCATGGCAGTGAGAGCAGCACCAACTATGAGTTTATGAATGGGATGTCGCCTGCAGTAGCGGTGATTTCAGTAGGCCAAAACCAGTCTACTACTTATCAGCACCCACGGATAGACATAGTAGAGCGCGTGCTGATGGCCCAGGCTCCTTGCATCACAGTGCCCCCTGCGCTGGTGTTGCAAACTGAGGAGGGGCTGGACAAAGGCAAAACAAGTTTTGAAGGCCTGGTGGTGGGAGACATTATCATAGAGGTGGATGCCTCCGGTGACTATAAAATCAGCACCACTGGTGAGTTTGAGGGCACCTCCACAGACTCTGTGCCACCTGGCTTATGGGGAGAGTTTAAAAAGGACTAGCGGTGACTCAAAAACAATCGGCAGTGATTTATCGGTTTTCCGTGAAATACACCCAGCCACGCACCAAATCTCTCCCAAATACGTTAACCGGGGAAAGCATAGAAATGACTAAGTCTCCCATCACTTATTACCCACACAAAGAGGAAGTCCTCAATGTAATCACTCACTTTTTGGGCTTTGTGCTCAGTGTGGCAGCACTGGCCCTGCTGGTCACGTTTGCCAGTATATATGGCACGGTTTGGCACATCGTGAGCTTCAGCATATTTGGCAGCACCATGGTAGTACTGTACCTGGCGTCTACCCTATACCACTCGGCCCGTAGGAAAACCCTTCGCCAAAAACTGAATGTCTTTGACCACTCCGCTATTTACCTGCTCATTGCGGGTACCTACACCCCCTACTGCCTGGTGGCGCTCAATGGCACCATTGGCTGGGTACTCTTTGGGGTTACCTGGGGATTGGCCTTGGCCGGGATTGTCTTCAAGATTTTTTACACAGGAAAGTATGACCGACTCTCTACCATTGGTTATGTGCTGATGGGCTGGGTGGCTGTGTTTGCAGCCAAGCCCCTATATGAGAGCCTACAGTCAGAGGCACTTTTGTACCTGGTGCTGGGAGGAGTCAGTTACACCATTGGTGCCATATTCTATTCTTTAGGAAAGGTAAAATACAATCACGCCATCTTTCACTTGTGGGTATTGCTAGGCACAGCATTCCATTTCGTGTCCATCTTTTTTTACCTCTGGAATTGACCCTTAGTGTCTGAGGCTGGCAATGACGGCTGCCATGACCTTTTCCCCATCCATAGCTGCCGAGGCAATACCACCGGCATAGCCGGCGCCTTCCCCGCATGGGAAAAGATTTTTGATCTCCGGGTGTGCCAGGGTTTCTCTGTCACGTGGGATCCTCACGGGTGACGATGTGCGACTTTCCACCCCGACTATCTGCGCCTCATTGGTGAGGTAACCTTTCATTTTTTTGCCAAAGACCCTGAACCCATCTCTGAGGCGTGGAGCGATAAAGTCTGGGAGTACCTCGTCCATATTCACGGAAGCAAGCCCCGGCTGGTAGGAGGTTTCATTCAGACTATCTGACACTCTTCCATTCACAAAGTCACCGAGGCGCTGTGCGGGTGCCTGCTGTGTCTGCCCACCCAGCTGCCAGGCCTGGCGCTCTACAGAGGCCTGAAACTCCAGGGCCGCCAGCGGCCCGAATTGATGAAAGGCTTTGATGTCTTCTAGTTCCACAGCCACCACAATGCCCGAATTGGCGTACTTACTGTTTCTCCGGGAGGGACTCATGCCATTGACCACCACTTCGCCAGGAGCTGTGGCGGAGGGAACGATAAACCCACCCGGACACATACAGAAGGAAAAGACCCCACGCTCCGTCTTGTGAAGTACCGTTTGGGCCACCACTCCATAGGAGGAGGCGGGCAGGTATTCGCCTCGGTTCTCACACTTGTACTGAATCTGATCGATGAGCTGCTGCGGGTGCTCTACACGCACGCCCAGAGCAAACGGCTTGGCTTCAATTTTTATCTGCTTATCATGCAGCAAATGGAAGATATCCCGGGCAGAGTGGCCCGTGGCCAGCACTGTTGCTACTCCATGGATGGTGCTGCCATCCTGTAGTTTTACGCCCTTGATCTCGTCGCTTTCCAAAATGAGATCAGTCACTTTGCTATCGAAAAGCACCTGACCTCCGGCGGCTTCTATGGTTTCCCGTAGTGCCGTGACAATGTTGGGTAGCTTATTGGTGCCGATGTGTGGGTGGGCCTCTACCAGAATCTCTCTGGGGGCGCCGTGAGCCACCAGTATTTCAAAGACACGTCGTACACTGCCCCGCTTTTTGGAACGAGTATAGAGTTTCCCATCGGAGTATGTACCCGCGCCACCTTCCCCGAAGCAGTAGTTGCTTTCGGGGTTCACCACATGGTCCTTATTGATGGCGGCCAGGTCTCTGCGTCGGGTTCTTACATCCTTGCCTCGCTCCAGTACGATAGGCCGTAGGCCATTTTCTATGGCTTTGATGGCCGCAAAGAGCCCAGCTGGTCCTGCACCTATAATAATCACCTCGGGACATCCGGATACCTGATGGGCCTCCTGAAAATACTCCACAAACTCCAGGTCAATGGGCTGAGTATCTGTCTGTACCCGGAGATTAATCTTGATTTGTTTCTGACGCGCATCAATCGATCTGCGGATGATCTGAAAATATTCCTCAGCAGAAAGCATTCCCTGCTGCCTGAGGTAGGCAGTAAGCTGGTCTTCGTCAAAACCCACTTCGGGGGACACCACAAGATCGAATTCACGCATGGCACAAAAGTACTTTTTTCCCCGTCAATGCGAATGGGTTGTTATGGGTGCCAACGTGGCTTAAGCTGTATTTTTATCTATAATAAGTGTAAAATCTTCTTTTAATAATCTAAATCATATATTTTTATTAATTCCAACCAAGCGAAATATTGAACATGCTAACAGAAGTAAGAAGGAAAAAACTTTCCTATCTATTCAACATCCTGGATTCTAATAAGAATGAACTTTTGCAGCCTGATGACTTTTCGCAGGTTGCCGAAAAGATGAGCGACTCCCTCAATTTTGAGGAGAACTCCAAAGAGCGGCTGCGTCTAAAGCTGAAGTCTCTGAGGTTGTATGTACAGCTGCTCACAGACATGGAAAAGGAAGACGTTTCCATCACACGGGATGAGTGGTTGGGTCTGTTCGGATCGCGAAACACCATTTCACCCAAGGCGGCGAAGAAGTATATTTTCCGTACGGCCGCTTATATTTTTACGCTTTTTGATCAGAATGAGGATCACATCATTTCCAAAAAGGAGTATTATGACATGTTCAAAATCTATGACATAGACATGAAATATTCTGAAATGGGATTTGAAAAACTGGATCAGAACCATGATGGGCAGATCACCCTTTCTGAGATGGTTAACGGATTCAGAGACTTCCTGATGTCCTCAAACCCTGAGGCATCCGGCAACTGGATTTTTGGTGATTGGCAGGAGGTTGAATAAAAAAACAAGGGTTGATGAGCCTCCTCATCAACCCCCATTAAAATTACCGCTGAAGTAAAACTTTCGTTACCTGGTAATCTCCATCTTTTTCCAATTTGAGTAGGTATATCCCGTCTCTCAGGTCCTGCAGTGAAATCGTGGATGTGTTTCCTTTGAAGGTTTTTACCACTTTTCCGCTGAGGTCGGTCAGATATCCGATTGTATAAGTCGCCCCTTCTATCGAGAGGAGGTCACTTGTTGGATTAGGGAAGATTCTGAAATCCTGTGCAGACCATCCCAGCACCAAAAATCTGACAGTGATTTTGGCAGATGCTTTTTCTATTTGATCTGTTACCTCTATGGTCAATTGTGTATCATTTTGATCCCAAAGGTCAACGTCCGCAAGTGTGAGGGTTCCATTGGATTCGTGTAGCGTGAAAGCCGCATCATCATTGCCAGCGGTGATGGTATATTTCAAGTCATCTCCATCCTGGTCCGTGGCCACTACGGTTCCGATCTGATGTCCGTTTGTCACAGGCCCGAGTACCTCAAAGGACTGGTTGGCCATGACCGGCGCTGCATTGGTAATTCCCTCCAATTCCAGTTTCCAACTGAACCCTTCTGTGGAGTAGAGATCTGCCCAATAAATAAACACTGTTTCTCCGGCAGCGAGCTCTTGCAGCAGCACTTCGCTTTGAAGGTTATCTTCAGTATCATCCACTTGTGCGATGATGTCGCCCTCACAGGCATCAAAAATGAAGAGGTAAGTATCTGCATCTGTTTGACCCACAGAGCTGATTCGCAGGTCTCCGGCTTTGGGCATGGTATAGCTGTACCAGGTAGCTGCATGGTCCATGGAGTTACTACCTACCTGCGCCTCAATTGGGTCGCCACAGAGATCCCCGGGTTCTATGTCCTCGACACTCAGTTGAAAATCAAAGCCACCACCAAAATAGAGTTCCCATGCAATGAGCACTTCCTCATCTTTTGCCAAATCATAGATGGTGAGGTTTTCATATCCACTGGAGATGATCTGCAGGTCACAGTCCACCACGGTGTAAACATACTCCTCAGAGGTACTCGTGATCACCAGTTTTTGATTGGCCTCTGGCATGGTAAAGGTCATCCAGTAAAAAGGAACTCTTAGTTCGGGGACCGTATTCGTACCAACTTGAGCGGTAGCTGGTGCTTCACACTCTTCCCCGGGTAAGGGTTCGCTCACAGTCAACTGCCAGCTGAAAGCGGCTGAAGACCACTGTGGGGTCCAGTAGATATACACTGATTCACCCTGACTTAGCCCCTGGAGGTATACTTCGCTCTGCAATATGCCATTGTTAAAATCAATGTCGTCACTTGCACCCAGTACATCCCCGTCGCACGCACTCAATACCAACAGATCCGTGTCTTCGGTGGTCATGCCTTCAGATGAGATGAGGAGGTTTCCTGCCATAGGCATAGTGAAGGTGTACCATGCGGGGGCATAGCCCGCCGCGTTGGTGCCTTCCTCGGCTGTCAGAGGATCAGAGCAGTCATCGCCCTGGTCAAGTGCTTCCATGGCCAGGGTCCAACTGAAGTCGCCGCCACCCTCTATGCTCCATACGATTAAAATTTCCTGTCCGGCGACTAAACCGGGAGCGATTGCTCCCTCGTAACCGGAGGCGTATAGCAGCAGCTCCTCACAGTCTGAGGCCACATATACGGTCTCTGAGGAGGTGCTGGAAATCACCAGCTTTTTATCGGACTCTGGTATCGTGTAGTATGTCCAAAACAAGTCCCCAACGATTTCAGGAACAGTATTTGACCCGAGTACTGCTTCTTTGGCATTTCCACAAGCATCACCGGGCTGGCTTTCCAGTACGGTGAGTTTCCAGTCAAAAGATTCCGTACCCCACGAATCAGCCCAAAATATTTTGACAGTTGCACCTTCTTCCAGTCCATAGATAATGCCTTCACTCTGGTATATATCATTGTCATAGTCAATGTCATCATTGCTGAATAGCAACGACCCTTCACACTCCTCGAACACGTAAAGATCGGTATCTTCATCGGTGAGGTCAGCAGAGGTGATGTGCAAATTACCTTCCATTGGCATGGTAAAGGTGAACCAAACGGGAGCCTGCGGTGCAGTATTGATTCCCTCTTGTGCCGTGATGGCGGCAAAGCAATTTTCCCCCGGCTCAAATGGATTGGTTTCGAGTGTCCAGTCGAAAGAAGCTGAACTGTTGTCCCAAAGAATCTTAACCTCAGTGCCTTCACTTAGTGCCACCGTGATCTCTGTTTGATCACCGGAGGGCTGATTGTCGGAGATGAGATTTCCGGAGCATCCATCAAAGAGTTTGGCATAGGTAGCAACCTCCGTCTGTCCAGTGCTGGAGATGGTGAGATTGGCAAACTCCGTCATGGTATAGGTAAACCAGTAAGGAGTAGAAGGGGTGGTGTTGGTACCCTCAATTGCGTCCACTGCCACTGAGCAAGCTTCACCAGCTTCCAAATCTTCCACTGCCAGGCTCCATGAGAAGTCTCCACCGCCTGGTTCAAAAGCAATAAAAATCTCATCACCCTGCGCTACATCAAGCAAGGTCTGTGATCCCGATCCTTCAGTGATCAATTGGAGTTGCTGACAGTTGCCAGCGTAGGTCTTATAGCTTTTATCTCCCCCATCAATTATGATTTTGGATTCCGCATTAGCCAGGGTGAAGCTGTACCAGAGGGTATTCAAGTCCGTTGACGCCACTTGGTTATTGCCTTCTATAGCAAGGAGGGCAAGGCCACAGGCAGCGCCTTCCGTAGGTGCTGTGGTGCTCAGGGTCCAGTTGAATTCTTCTTCCGAGTTTCTGGCCGACCAGAGGATTTTGACGGTTTCGCCAGCTGCCACAAGCGTAGATAATTCAGATTGGGTAGTGCCTAAAACGTCATCGCTGGTGTTGATCGCTGGCATGTCGCACCCAGGGTATAAGGTCAAGTAGGTGTTTTGAGTCGTTTGACCGATTGATGAGACCGTCACAATGGATTCCTCTGTGGTGGTGAAGGTATACCACATGGGCGGAGTGGTGGTGTTGGTGCCGACCTGAGCTACTTCAGCCTCATCACATAGTGGACCTATCAACGTGCTGCGTCGGGCCCCGAATTCAAGGACCGTACGCATACGGGCTTTCTGATCGATGGTGAAAATATTCATGCAGGCATCGTCGGAGTAGTCCATGTAGTTCTCAATCATGTCTGGAAACGCATCTTCGGTGCAGCTGTCATTGGCACTACATCCAAAGTTTGGTCCGCCCGCATTCGGGGTGTCTTCACAAAAATCATCCACCTCACAACCACCGTCTCCCCAGATATGTCTTAAGCCCAACCAGTGGCCTACCTCGTGAGTGGTGGTTCTTCCCAGGTCATAAGGTTCGAGTACATTGCCGGTTTTTCCAAAAAATGGATAACCGATCACCACCCCATCTGTACTGGCTGGTCCCATATCGTCTGGGAGATCATCCAGTCCGGAGAGTGAAGGAAACTGGGCATACCCCAGTACGCCATCCAGGTCACCTCCGAAATTGACCACCCAGATATTGAAGTATCTTTCCGGGTCCCAAATAGTTTCCGGCTTGAGCGTCCCTTCCAGCGGAGTTTCTTCCCAGAAAACCCTGCCTCCGTTGATTCTATTGATGCCTGGTTCAGTCAGTGTCTGACCATCAGGATCGGTTAAAACAGGTACAAATTCCACAAAGACATCAGCACCACTTTCGTGGGTATTGGCTCCGGCTCCCAGTCGCCTGAAGTCTTCATTGAGTACTTCAAACTGAGAATTGACCTGAGCTGCGGAGATGTTGGAGCTGGTGCCGACGGATTCGCCATTGTGCACCACATGCACAATGGTAGGGATTCGGTATACCTCATCAGTGCTTCTGGCACTACTGGCCTGGCTCAGGCGCTTTTGCAGAGCTTCTTCGAAAGAGGCAGTAGTTTGTCGTTGAGGGTATTTGGATTGAAGCTTCTGCTCCATTTCTGTAGTGAAGCAGGTACGGTGCTCCGGCACAGTGATTGGGGACTTTGGAGTTAGTGTTTGGAAAAAGGGTCCTTTTGGTTGGGTGGGTTTGCTCCTCTGAGGAGTCAAACTTTGTGCTGTTGCCATAAATCCCAGGCAAAGCATGACGAGGGTCAGACGGTAGTTCATTGTTATGGTGTTTTGAATTGTAGGTAGTTTTTATTCAGCGAAAGGACGGAGAGCGTGTCTTCAGCCTCACCAAATGAGACTACAAGTAGGTCTGCCGTGATCCATCGCCAGGAGCCATGGGTGGCCTTTGGTCGGTCATCCGGCCCGGGGGTATATCTGACGACTTTTTGGCCATCAGACTCAAAAATGATTCGTTCCTGAAAGCGACTGGGTGGAAGACTGGTTTTGTCTGCCGTAAACTGGATTACGCCACCGGAGGCATCTGCAGGTAGTTTATACCAGGTGCCGGGAAGTGCTTCCGTAATGATTTCATTGCTCGAAGAAGCATCTTGTGGGCCCTTGCAGGCCCAAGAAAATGAGAGGAGTAAGAACGCAAACAAAGGCCGAATCATTGACGAATATAGCAAAATTGCAAGTTGCAGTCAAGAGGGCGTTCCGTTAAGCTGAAATTTTATGCGAGAAAACCTAAACTCCTTCTGCCTCCACTTCCTGCACTTCGGGTATCATTCTTTTCAGTAGATTTTCTATCCCTGCTTTAAGAGTGATAGTGGATGAGGGGCATCCACTGCAAGCACCCTGAAGGAGTACTTTTACTTTACCATCTTCAAAGGAACCAAAGGTGATGGCACCACCATCCATTTCCACTGCAGGTCGGATGTATTCGTCCAGGACTCCTTTGATCTTGGCTTCAATGTCAGTATCACCATCCAACACTTTGTGGTCTTCTTCTACTTCCTTTTCGGTAAGAATTTGCTTTCCGGCCTCCAGAAAAGATTTGATGTGGTTTTGCACCTCACCTTTTACTTCATGCCAGTCTACACCTTCGTCTTTGGTCACGGTGATAAAGTTGCTCATGTAAAACACGCGCTTCACATAGGGAAAATCAAAGAGTTCGGCGGCCAATGGAGCCTCTGTGGTACTGGCCCTGTCCGGAAAGTCCCGGCTTACACCCTCTGGGAGCAACAGGAAATTCACCACAAACTTCAAGGAGTTTGGGTTCGGGTTAGACTCAGTATATATGTTGATAGGATTTACAGTGGTTTCCATAGTCATTGATTTGATTCTATACTAAATGCAAAAGTGAGATAAAAGTTCAGAAGAAAGTCACTTTATCCATTAATCTTCTGCCCTTAACTCTCCTTCACTACTGGCGATGAGTGTGGCCACAGTGGCGTCTCCTGTAATATTGGCCACCGTACGCGTCATATCAAGTATTCTGTCTACCGGAAAGATGATGGCGATCCAGGCGGGGTTTAAGCCCACTGTCTGAATAATAATGATGAGCATCACCAAACTCGCGCCTGGCACAGCGGCGGTACCTATGGAGCCCATAGTGGCTGTAAGCACGATAACGAGCTGCTGAGAAAGCGAGAGGTCCACAAAGTGCAGCTGAGCAAGGAATACAGTGGCGATTGCCAGATAAAGACTGGTGCCATCCATATTCACCGTGGCGCCAATAGGCAGGACAAAACTCGATACATTTTTAGAAACGCCCATTCCATCTTCCACACACTCCATAGTCACAGGCAGGGTAGCTGCGCTAGAGCTTGTAGAAAATGCCAGGAATTGAGCCGGGCTCAGGATTTTGAAAAACTTTTTGTAGGAGATTTTCTTGATGAATGTGGACGTGACCAGGGGATAGAAGGCAAACAGCATCACACCCAGACCTATAAGTACCGTGATGGTGTAGGAGCCCAGTCCTCTGAATATCTGAAAGACCTCCGCAGGGCTGTCAGCCATTTTGGCCACCACACCTGCTAACAGCGCGAAAACGAAGAAAGGTGCCGCTGCCATGATGGTGTCCACCATTCTCAGAAACACCTCGTTGATCGAGGAAATGAAGTTTTTTACAGGAGCTCCTTTGTCATTGGGGACCACTGCGAGTGTGATCCCGAAGAAAATGGCAAAGAAGATGACCTGAAGCATCAGCTTATTGTCTGAGATGGACAGAATGATGTTTTCAGGTACCATGTCCACAATGAACTGCAATGGAGGTACCTCCTTTTGCTTTTTGGCGAGCGCTACCTTGTCCTCAACCGTTTGCTGCTGAGCGGCCAGTTCTTGTCCATCACTCATCTCCATCACCAGACCTGCATAGGCAGGATCATTGAGGAAGTTCTTGCCATCTTTTACTTCCACACCAGGGGTATTTTGCACCCAAAGCTCATAGGAGATCCTGTTTTTCATCCGCTGGGCATCATCAATGTGCGAGCCCGGTGCAATGAAATTGACGATAAGGAGGCCGACCGTAATGGCAGTCACCGTGGAGACCAGGTATAGGCCTAGGGTTTTAGCGCCCATTCGGCCCAGTTTGGAGGTGTCATTCAGACCTGATACCCCATCTATAATGGAGAAAAGGACCAGGGGTACCGCGATGAATTTCAGCAGACGAATAAAGATCTGACCAAAAGGATCAATCCAATCAATGGTAAACTGATTCCATCCAAGGGCGCTGGATATAAAGGCCCAGATAATGCCAAGAACAAGCCCAATAATGATCTTTACGTGGAGTGGAAGTTTTTTCATGTTGAAGTTTTTAGATACCGCTGATCTATGTTTTCCGAAATTGCGAGAATATTTATCCCCGTAATTTATTGGTTCTGGCGATCAAATAGAAATCAGCGATGACCAGTGCAGCCATGGCTTCTACGATAGGGACAGCACGTGGCACCACACATGGATCATGACGACCTTTACCGGAAACGGTTACTTCGTTGCCCTGGGTATCTATGCTGGCCTGATCCTGCATGATGGTGGCTACAGGTTTAAAGGCCACATTGAAGTAGATGTCTTGTCCATTGGATATGCCACCCTGTATGCCGCCAGAAAGGTTGGTTTTTGTTTTCACAGTTCCGTCCTCTACGTAGAAAGCGTCGTTGTGTGCCGAGCCTTTCATTTTGATTCCTTCGAAACCGCTTCCATACTCAAACCCCTTCACCGCATTGATGCTGAGCATGGCTTTGCCTAATTCGGCATGGAGTTTATCGAAGACTGGCTCACCCAGCCCTACGGGTACGCCTTTGATTACGCCAGTGACCACCCCACCCACAGTGTCTTGTGATTTTCTGACGTCATCGATGTAGTCAAACATTTGCTGAGCCATCTCAGGATCCGGGCAGCGTACAGCATTGTCTTCCGTTTTGGAAAGGTCAAGTTGCTCATAGCTTTTCTCCAGCTTTAAAGTGCCAACCTGAGATACATAGGCATGAAAGGAGATGCCAAATTCTTTGAGCATAAGCTTGGCGACCGCTCCGGCAGCTACGCGCGCGGCAGTCTCACGGGCAGAGCTTCGCCCACCTCCGCGATAGTCCCGCACTCCATATTTTTCATGGTAGGTGTAGTCCGCGTGTGATGGCCTGAACTTCTCGGCGATGTGACTATAATCTTTACTTTTCTGATCCTTATTGCGGATCAGAAGTCCTATAGGAGTGCCAGTGGAGAGCCCTTCGAACACACCGGATAATATTTCTACTTCGTCTTCTTCTTTTCTTTGGGTGGTGATTTTAGATTGGCCGGGCTTTCTGCGGCTGAGCTCAGACTGGATAAAGGCCATGTCAATTGGTATTCCTGCCGGGCAGCCGTTGATGGTGACACCAATGGCCACACCGTGTGATTCACCAAAGGTGGTGATGCTAAAAATCTTCCCAAAAATATTTCCCATGAATGATCGAGTGATTATTTACGGATGAAAACCAAGACCGTAAGCGCTAACATAGCCAAAATAAATACGTTGGCAAAGATTCGCATCCATGAGCTATCGTCCAAGCTGGAGAGGGTATTTTCTTTAAATTCTATCCCATCATAGAATGAGCCCATATCATTGGAGAGGATATATTCGTTTTTCCGGCTTTCGCCGGTTACCGCCAGTACCTGTTGCGACCTCAGGGTGTCATATACGCCTTTTTCTGGATTGAAAAAGATCCATTTGAAATAGTCACCAAGCTGATAGGTACCCGGCTCATTGGGGATTCCATAATAGTTGAAGCTTTTGGTGCCTTTTACCTCACCACCTGAGCGGGTCACGTTTTGCTTCACATTGGGTGCGTAGAAATCAAATATGTCCGTCTCGGGCAATCGGGGTTCTTCTATGGCACTGATGTTGCCTTCGCCCAGGATATTAAAGGTATAGTTGAAGCTTTCTCCGGTTTTGAGGTCCAGACTGTTGATTTTTTCTGCAAGGCGATAATCCCCCACCGCCACCTGCTCTTTCAGCGGGTGAGGAGGCAGGCTTTTTACGGTTACTGTTTTTGGTTTGGAATAGAACGTCTCAAAATCTTCCTGCCTGTTTCTCCCGAAAAAAGAAGGGTTCTTGGCCACTTTGTATTTGATGAGTTTCAAACCCACAGTGGGGAAAGTGATGTTTTCCTGATTGAGTGGATAGAACGAGGCCTGATAGACCCGATACTGCGTGAAGGCGCGGTTGTTGATGGTTACGGGCTCACCGTTAATGTTGTCGATGTTGAAATTTTCCTCCCAACAATTGGCGGGTTTTATTTCTTTGACGATTTCGGTGATCTGTTTGCCCAGGTCATAAAAGCGCATATCCGCTCTGTTGGACTCAGCCACATAAAAGGCGAGTGTGGTGGTGAAGCCTTCACCTACGTATACTTCCTTTTTGTCTGTGGTGAGGGCCAAAAAGGCATCGGCATCCACATCGATGAACTCTGTGGGTTCGCTGTTTCTGTTTTTGAATACATCGAAAGGATCTACAAAAGGATCGTTGGACGGTCTTTGTTGTTGCTTGGCCGGAGGACCCACTTTTATGGTGAATCCGGGGACATCTATTTTTTCGTCGTTGATGGTCATAGAAAAGCCATTGACCTGAAAGGTGCCCTCACGGGTGGCCTGATAATTTTGGATGATGCTCTGTGAGGAAGTCATCCGGCCATTGATAAAACTCGTGGAGGTGGAAGAGGAGGTTCCTCTTTTGACAAAACCATCAATCTCCGGGAAAGGGGTATAGCCTTTGAGACGTTCGTTTTCTACTTTGATGGTGATGCGGAAATATTGGTTCATCCCGATTTCTGTATCCCCAATTTCCACTTGTTTTTCCTGAGCCAAAGCAGGTAATGAAAAAATAAGTACCATCAAACAACCTAGCCAGCCTTCTCTCGTTTTTAACATATGTGTTACTTGAAATCGTTTGCAGTGAATGCTTTTTGATCTTGCACCAAAGCTATTAATTGTTTAACTTTTAAGTAATGAGTTTTCAGAAGGAAAACGTCAATTTTGTAGTGTTAGTTAACCCTTTAACAAAATTTCACATTTATGTTAGAGTATTTCAAAACCATCCTTGCAAAAGTAAGTTTTGACCGGTGGCTCTTTGAAAAAGAGCTGAAGAAAGCGATCAGGTCACTGGTCCCGGAAGAGATAATCACTTTAAGGGACTGGTGTTATGATCAGTTTGGTCAGATTTATGAATCTATTTTGAATAAGTGCTTCACGAAGGCACTCAGTTAAGCCCCAAAAAGCCCTCTCGATGACTATCGGGAGGGCTTTTTTATGTCAGAGCTTTTGTAAATTTCTTCGGGCACCAGCTGCCAGTTTTTTCAGCTCCAGGGCTTTGTGCACAAGCTCAGGGTTTTTGTGCTGGTGATAAAACAATTGAAAAATATCGAGGATAGAAATATCACTGCCTTCTTCGATCAGGGACATCTGATCCCCAGCTTTCACTTTTCCAGGTGTGATCACCCGTAGGTATACACCGGAGTGGCCGGCAGCAATAAATTCCTTGAGGACTTTTTGTGTTCCGAAACGAATCCCGAGTTTGAAACATGGCTGCCGGGGCTCTGAAACCTCCACCATCGCTGTACCAATGCTGTAGGTTGAGCCGATGTGAATTTTGGATTCATCCAGACCCATCACAGTAATATTCTCCCCGAACATGCCCCAATCCCAGGATAACTGGGGGTACCTTGACTTCCAGAAAGGGTACACATCGGCAGAGAACAAGTAACATGCCTTATCTATGCCGCCATGATACTTGCGGTCCACCACATGGTCGCTTTCCACATCTTCATATCCCAGCGTGATGTGATGATTTACCGGATACTTGAAGATTCCGGTTTCCACTTCTTTCCGTTTCCACCGGACGGTTTGCCTTTCTCCCAGATTGATTGAGACCACCTGCATGGCCTAAAGCAGTTCGTTTGCGAGGTTGGCCAGCTCTGAGCGTTCACCTTTTTCCAGTGTGATGTGGGCGTACATCGGGTGCCCCTGTATGCGATCAATCAGATATGAAAGTCCGTTACTTTGAGAATCCAGATAGGGCGTATCAATCTGATAAATATCCCCGGTGAAGATGATCTTAGTGTTTTCGCCGGCTCTGGTGATGATGGTCTTGATCTCATGCGGGGTAAGGTTCTGAGCCTCGTCCACAATGAAGAAAATATTGGACAAGCTCCTACCTCTGATATATGCCAGGGGGGTGATCATAAGTTTCTCCTGATTGACCATCTCGGTGATGTTTCTAAATTCCTTATCACTTTCCTTAAACTGGTTCTGGATAAACTTCAGGTTGTCCCAAAGCGGCTCCATGTAAGGGTTGAGTTTGGATTTGATGTCGCCGGGCAAGTATCCAATGTCTTTATTGCTCAGTGGCACGATGGGGCGGGCAAGGTAGATCTGTTTAAAATTTCGCCGTTGCTCCAGCGCAGACGCCAGTGCCAGGAGGGTTTTTCCGGTTCCGGCCACTCCGTTGATGCTCACCAGTTTGATGTCCGGATTCAGCATGGCATGTATCGCAAAGGTCTGTTCTGCATTACGTGGCTTCACTCCGTAGATAGGCATTTTATCCACCTTATCGATGGTCTTTTCTACGGCATTGTAGTGAGAGAGCACAGAGTTTTTCTCACTTTTCAGAATATAATAGCTGTTGGCAATGCCTTTTTTCCTGCCCAGTACTTCTTTACGATCTATAGACCCCATCCTGAAAAGATGATCAATGCTGTCCGAGGACACATCTACTTCATATTTTCCCGTATGGAGGGTGCTTACATTTTTGATCTTTCCGGTTTCATAGTCTTCCGCGGGCAGGTCCAGCGATTTGGCCTTGAGCCTCAGGTTGATGTCTTTGCTGATCAGAATCACCTGTCGCTTCTTTTCGTTTTGCTTCAGGGTCAGGGCGGCATTGAGGATGCTGTGATCATTTTTGCGTTCGCCAAATACCTTATGGGCGTCCACCTCACTGTTCATCTCCATGAGTACTTTAAACTGTCCCTTGGACTTCCCATTGAGTGGATTCCAGTTTTGAAGCATTTTACCCTCGGCGAGCTTATCCAGTAGTCTGGTAAACTCCCGGGCCTCAAAATTCTTAGTGTCATTCCCCTTCTTGAAGGTATCCAGTTCTTCTAAAACCGTGATAGGAATGCCCACGTCATGCTCTGCAAAATTGAGAATAGAATCATGAGCATAAAGGATCACAGAAGTATCCAGAACGAATATTTTCTTGTCTTTGATGGTGGTTTTAGCCATAGTAAGAAGTTGCTTGCAGTGAAAAAGGGGGCGTCTTGTAATATTAAAAATTTGGAGATAATAACTTTAAGAAACAGCTAAAAATCTGCAAAAAATTATTCTACCGCCATGTACCAGTCTTCCTGCTCACGGGGGATGATTTTGAGTACATTGGCGATCACCATTTGCACCATGGTATGGGAGGCAGATGGGTAGTCCAGACCGGTGAGTTCTCTAAATTGATTGACGGTGACTTTTTCGTTTTCATTGAGGTAGTTGAAAAGGAGCTTTTCGTTCAGCCCATAGGCGAAATGGGTGTCTTGTGGCTGATTGTTGAATTTCAGAATCTTTCTGATCTCGGGGCTGGCCTGTATGGAACGGTCACCCACGCGTACGAAGGCCTTCCCGTAGCGATGTTGCTTCTTTTCAAAAGCGTAGTACGGTTTCTTTTTGCCTGGTAAAATGTGGTAATGCAGTAGCCCACGCTTCTCGGTGAGCTGAAATGTGTGCACTTCAAAAGCTATGGACGGACGGCAGAGTTCTCTGATGGCTTTTTGGAGGAGAAAATCTTCCTCCTCTGCATATTTACACCCCACGATGGACCGGTCATCGTCCACCCCTACAAACAAATGTCCTCCCTTGGTATTGGCGAAAGCCACTACCTCCCGGATGACCTTTTCAGGGTGGGCAATCTTACGTTTGAACTCTACCAGATCACTTTCACCGCCATAGATCAGTCGTTTGATCTCATGCAATTCCATAACCGAAATCTAATAATCTTCCTCTTCATCTTCTCCTTCGGGCATAGAAAACATACTACTCAGGAGGTCCTTAAACTGCATGCCGCGCTCTAGTTTGTGCTTGCTGAGGAGGCTGTACTCAGCCAGACCGTGCAAGGCAAATTCCATCAGGAACAGCTTAAACTCTTTGGGCTGTTTACCGTGCTGATCACTCACCAGCTGCTCCAAACCGGGGATTTGCATGAGTTCTTGCTCATAGGCAGCGGCGGAGTAGTCGTGCAGCACGTCCACCATGTTGCCATCACCAAACCAGTCAGTAATTTTTTGATACGGATTTTTCCCTTCTTTCTGTTTTCTGTTGCTTTCAGGATCAGGGAAATAGTTAATAAACTGCTTACGAATGGCTTTTCCGACAAGATTTTGCGCCACTATGCCCGGGCCCTCCTGTTCGCCTTCATAGACCAGCTCCACCTTGCCGGTAATGGCCGGGATCACCCCGATGAGGTCGGAAACCCGTACAAATGTTTTCTTCTCATTATTGACCAGAAGTCTTCGCTCCGCGGCGCTGATCAGATTTTCGTAAGCGGAGATGGTCAGCCTGGCTGAAACACCACTTTTGGGATCTACGTACTCGCTTTCCCTGGCTTCAAAAGCCACTTGCTCGATCAGGTCTTTCATGAGATCGAAAACCCCGATCTGTTCCGACTGACTTTTTTCGATGTTGGCCTCCTGCTGGGTGATTTTCTTCCCGATCTCGAGGGATTTCGGATAGTGGGTGATGATCTGGCTGTCGATCCGGTCTTTCAGCGGAGTGACAATACTTCCCCTGTTGGTATAGTCTTCGGGATTGGCCGTGAAAACAAACTGCACATCGAGGGGTAGACGGAGTTTGAATCCCCTGATCTGAATGTCACCTTCCTGCAGAATGTTGAAGAGGGCTACCTGTATCCTGGCCTGCAGATCGGGCAACTCGTTGATGACAAAAATACTTCGATGTGATCGGGGGATGAGTCCGTAGTGAATCACTCGCTCATCCGAATAGGGCAGTTTCAAACTCGCGGCTTTGATGGGGTCTACATCTCCAATCAAGTCAGCGATGGTCACATCAGGTGTGGCCAGCTTTTCGGTATATCGGTCGCTTCTGTGCATCCAATGGATGGGCGTATCATCACCGTGCTCAGCCACTGCATCCTTGGCAAATTTTGAGATGGGCCTCATGGGGTCATCATTGAGGTCAGAGCCGGCCACACAAGGGATGTATTCGTCGAGGAGGAGGGTCATCATTCTGGCGATTCGGGTTTTGGCCTGCCCTCTGAGTCCCAGAAAGTTGATATTATGCTTGGCAAGAATGGCCCGCTCTATGTCAGGGATGACCGTGTCTTCATACCCCCAGATTCCTTCAAACACGTTGTGCTTTTTCTGAAAGTTGGCAATCAGGTTTTTTCTGAGTTCCTCCTTAATGGTGAGTGGCTCGTACCCCGTATTTTTCAGCGCTCCCAATGTCTTTATGTTCAGGAGTTTATTGGCTGGTATCTCTGTGTAGTTCATCAACGGTTTGTTAAAGGTTTTTCCTTCGGTTTTTTTTGTAGTCCTCAAAAATCAGATGGCCCAATCCCTGAAGGCTGCTGTAATAGGCATTGCCACTGTTTACTTCTGTAAACTCCCGGACAAATTGCTGGAGGTAGGGATCAGAAGCAATCATAAAAGTGGTAATGGGAATATTGATCCGACGACATTGCGCCGCCAGATTAAGGGTTTTGTTCAGGATTTTTGGATCCAGTCCGAAGCTGTTTTTGTAGTATTTGATTCCTTCCTTCAGGCACGTGGGCTTGCCATCAGTGATCATAAAGATCTGTTTGTTCTTATTTTTTCTCCTTCTCAGAAGATCCATAGCTAGTTCCAGTCCGGCCACTGTATTGGTGTGATAGGGGCCTACATTCAGGTAGGGAAGGTCTTTGATTTCGATCTGCCAGGCATCATTGCCAAACACGATGATGTCCAGTGTGTCCTTGGGGTACTTTTTGGTGATCATTTCTGCAAGTGCCATGGCCACTTTCTTCGCAGGGGTGATGCGATCCTCTCCATATAAGATCATGGAATGGCTGATGTCTATCATCAACACGGTGGAGGTTTGAGTTTTGAATTCGCGCTCCCGCACTTCCAGGTCGCCTTCTGTGAGCATGAAATCACCAAATCCATGGTTGATCTGCGCGTTTTTGAGACTTTCCGTGAGTTCAATCTGCTCCGGGCTGTCGCCAAACTGAAACTCTCTGAAGTCTGAACTGATCTCGTCGCCACGTCCGGAATGCCTGGTATGGTGGTCGCCTTTCCCAGATTTTCTGAGCTTTCCGAAAATTTCTTCCAACGCACTTTTCCGGATGGTTTGCTCACTCTTTGCGGTGAGCTTGAATTCCCCTTTTTGATTGTCATCAGTAATGTATCCCTTGGCTTTCAGGTCTTCAATGAAGTCCCCAATCCCGTATTCCGTATTGCTGATATTGTACTGTCTGTCCAGGTTAGTAAGCCAGCTCAGGGCCTCAGCCACGTCTCCCGCGGTGATCACCATGAGCTGAAGAAAGACATTGAGCAGATTGTCAAAGGTGCTTTGCTCGGGGTTTTTCTCAGGGATGTATTCGGTAAATCGTTGGCCAATCATACGGATGTGGTTTTGGTCTTAGTAAACTAAAAAAAACCAAGAATGATTTCCACTTTTTTAAGAATACCTCAGATTTTTCTAAGGATGGTTCAAATGATTAGCGGAAATAGAAAAATCCTCTTAAATTTAAGAGATAGACCCGTTCGATATGCCAGGAAGAAAACCCATATTCGCCAGCCTTTTTGTAGATATTATGACAGTGCTGCGTGACGGTCTCTACAAAATTTTCCTTGAACCCGCTTCGCCGGAGAAACGCAGGGCGAAGCGAATGAAGGACAACAAAAACAAAAATTCTTAAGGCTTATTTTTTAGGCATTGTGCCAAATACCACATCCCAGAGGGGAGAAGATACCCCAAAGGCATTGTGTTGGTCTTTGTAATGGTGAATGCCATGATGTACCCAAAGCACCTTGAAAAAATTCTTTGGTGGTTTGAAGGCGTGTACCATGTAGTGCACCCAAAGGTATGAGGCGTATCCCATCAGAAATCCGGGAAGAAACCCATATACCAGGTTGCCCATGATTAACCAGTACAGTCCAAAGAAAAGTGCACTGATCACGATGCTCAATGGCGGTGGCATGGCCAGCCTGTCTTTATCTTTTGGGTAGTCATGGTGAACGCCATGTACGGTGTAGGCAAATTTCTCCTGTTTGTCCGTTTTGGGCTGCAGGTGAAATAAAAACCTGTGCATGATGTATTCAATCAATGTGAATGCCAGCAGTCCAGCCACGAATAATAATGGTGCATTCACAGCATTGATGTATCCCTGGTTGATCCCGTAGACGATCAAAATAGTGGAAATAGTGCTAAACAAAATCAATGGAATGGCAATGTGCGTTCTGGTGAGTCTTTCCAGAACTGGGTTTTTGAATAGCGCTTTGGTCCCTTTTGTATGAGGTTTGTTCTTAAGTTCCATACCTTATCAGCCGATTTGCTGCAAAGTTAATTTTAAAATGATAAATGAAAAGTATTTCACAAGAGTGTTGAGACACTGTTTTTAGTGTTTTCCATAGTCTGCACATAAAAACGCTCATATAGCGGTAAAATATTAGTTACGTCAAAATCCTTGGCTCGGTTTAGCGCACCTTCTTTAAATTTTCCGAGGTTAGTATCATCCAGGATGTGTATGGCATGCTCGGCCATGGTTTTGGTATCTCCTACCTCACAGACAAAACCGGAAGTACCGTGCAGGTTGAGCTCGGGAAGCCCACCGGCGTTGGTAGAAATGACCGGAACCTGACAGGCCATAGCCTCCAGCGCCGCCAGTCCGAAACTTTCCTTTTCAGAAGTCATAAGAAAGAGATCTGATACAGAGAGCACCTCCTCTACGGCCTCCAGTTTCCCCAGAAAGCGCACATCGTCTATGTTGCACATACTTCTGCAGAGCTCTTCCATGGTATGGCGCTCAGGACCGTCACCAACCATGAGCAGCTTGGAAGGGATGACTTTGCGCACCCTGTTGAAAACATCAATGACATCCTGTACCCTTTTCACTTTTCGGAAATTGGAGGTATGAACAATGAGTTTTTCATCGAGTGGACAAATGGCCTTTTTGAAATGATCCTTTTTTTGCTTTTTGAAGCGCTCCAGGTCTATGAAGTTGGGGATGACCGCTATCTCACGTGTGATGTCAAAGTGCTCCAGAGTATCTTTTCGCAGGTCTTCAGAAACAGCCGTGACGCCATCCGACTGGTTGATGGAAAAAGTAACCACGGGTTCGTAGGTGGCATCTTTGCCCACCAATGTAATGTCTGTGCCGTGTAGGGTAGTGATCACCGGGATCACGATACCCTTGGTTTTCAGAATCTGCTTGGCCATATAGGCGGCAGACGCATGAGGGATGGCATAATGGACATGGAGAATGTCAATTTTTTCGTGCTCCACCACATCCACCATTTTACTGGCCAGGGCCAACTCATACGGCGGGTAGTCAAACAGAGGATAGGATTTCACTGAGACCTCATGATAATAGAGGTTTTCACTAAAGAAATCGAGCCGGGTGGGCTGCGAATAGGTGATAAAATGAATTTCGTGACCTTCTTTGGCCAGGGCCTTTCCCAATTCCGTAGCCACTACACCACTCCCACCGTAGGTGGGATAACAGACAATTCCTATTTTCATAACTATGCAAAGGTAAACGTGGGGTTTAACCTTTTGTTCTTATTTTATCCATTTAGCCATTAATGCCTCATACACGACATCCTGGATCTTTGTACGAATGTTCTTCTGGATAAGTTTGTAGTTATTAGAGTTGGGGTGTATTCTGTTAGATAGAAACACAAAAATAAGGTTGTATTGGGGGTCTGCCCAGACCATAGTGCCGGTGAATCCTGTATGGCCAAAGCTCTCGCTGGTAGTGAAGGCTGATACATTGCCCACTTTGTCATCCTTTTTGTCCCAGCCTAGTGCACGGCGGTTGTTGGGGAAAAAACACTGATTGAAATATTGTATGGTGGAGGCTTGCAAAAATTGGTGGTCACCATAAGTGCCGCCCTGCAGGAGTGTTTGCAAAATCACCACCAGGTCGTGAGACGTAGCAAAAAGACCAGCATGGCCTGCTACACCACCAAAAACCGCGGCATTTCGATCATGTACTTCGCCCCAAACGAGCTCCTCTCTGAAGTAATAATCGTGCTCTGTCGGGGCTATTTCGAACCGCTGAAAGCCATGATCCAATGGATTAAAAGTAAGTCTCCTCAGGCCCATGGGCTGATAGAAGGTTTCAGACAAATATTGATCAAGTGGCTGCCCGGAAATCTGCTCCACCACCTGATGCAGGATCATGAAACCGATATCGCTGTAACTATAGAAGGGTATGCTGTCATACTGAATCAGTGGAGACTGGATAATCCAGTTTTTCAAAGTGTCCTGAACGATGGTATTGGGGCGGGTATGGTAGCTGCGACGATCGGCCAGCAAAGCCGCCTCATCCTCATAAAAAAAGGTTTCCAGCATATCTGCCGACAGTACTTTTTGCCAAAAAGGGACGTAAGGTTTTAGGCCGGCATTGTGAGCGAGCAGCGCCCGTGCGGTAATGTGTCCCTTATTGGAGTTTTGATACGCCGGGAGGTATTCATCGATTCTGGCATCCAAATCCAGTCGCCCATCTTCATAGAGTTTCATGATACCTAGCAATGTACCCGTTACTTTGGTGACAGAAGCCAGGTCATACAGGGTGGTTTTTTCAGCGGGAATCAGGCTGTCGTAAGTCAGGAAGCCATAGGCCTGATCCAGGACAATAGCGCCATCTACTGCAATGGCCAATTGACCACCCGGGGTGCTCCCACTACTGATGGCATCGGCCATTATCTGCTCTATTTTGAATAGCGCAGACTTGTCAAGTCCGGTCATTTCAGCCGGAGCATAGCCCAATATTTTTTTACCTGCCACCTCGTCATTATTGAAGGTCGAAAGCTTTTCAACCGCATAAGGGAGTCTGCCGCTAATGTCCGAGGCACCGAAGAGCTGCTGAGGGATGACGTAGCTGTAAATTTCACTAGGGTGGCTGTAAACGAGTGCCGCGTCCAGCATCTCTGCATGATCCCGCAGGTTCTCAATTTCTCCGACAAAGATGATATCACGGTCTCCACTCAAAATACCTGGTGGTATGAAAGAGTTGTTATCTAAAACAATGGGTGAATGACTGGTCAGAATTTCCCCATAAGCGGTCTTCACATAAGCATATTTTCTGAGCATGTTGGCCATAGGGCCATAGGGCTGGTTGGTCACGAAGGAAATGGTGTCACTCTGGATAGGGAATATTCCGGCCACACGTTGCAGTGGGATGATGGAGGCTTTGCTGATCGCCACAGCCAGTTGGTTTGGTATTTGGTCTGTGGGAGACATAGCAGGGCTCAAGAGTTTGGCGAGGATGTTGTGCCGTATTTTGTCTTCCAGAGACACGGTGGAGGCTATTTTATCGGAGTACTTTTCCAGTCGGCTGCTCGCGGTTTGGGTATCCGCTTCAGGGATCACCCAGAAGTCATTCTCTTCAAATACCCGGATCAGCTCCTTCTTTTTTCTGGCAGAGGTGAATGAGAGGCTCTTTTTATCCCGGAAGAAGTCGGGATCATGTGCTTTCATTTTCTGCAAAACCAGGTCCACTGTGGTGCCAGGATGATTTACCTCCGGGAGGATAAGCATGTCGATACCCCGGCTTTTGCTGGCGGCTTTCAGGTGGTAAAGGTAGGTGTTCAGCAGGTCGGCGCGGGAGAGTGCTGCCAGGGTGTATAGCCCGGGAAGGTTGACCAATTCTTCCGTGAAGGGATTCAGTCGCTCGTCGAGCTGCACCACAATGAGTTGGTTTCTTTTTCCAAGTGAGGTTTTAAGGGGTTCAGAAAAGTAGATGCCACCAAAGTCACCCGAGACTGTGGGGAGGGTAGCTTGTGAGGTGCTCACCAGCACGAGCTGATTGAGGCGTTGTGTGGTACTCATGTGCCGATACAGGCTGTCAGCTTTCTCGGCTACAAAACCTGAGGCATAGAGCGCTCCGCAAAAGAGCATGGAACTAAGAGTGACCAATATGCTTTTAATAAAATGCATTGTGTCAAATTAAATTAACTTTGTACAAAGACCTGTGTTACTGATCGAAAATATCAGCTAGCCAGTCGAATAAGCAATGAATATCCTTGGCGGGATACCAAAACAAGGAGATCAATCGCTTGTTTATTTGGTAGAACATAAGATAATCAACATGAGATTCCCTTCTTTTATAAAAGTGCCCAAGACCCGTCGTTTCGAAATAGAACCTCGCTATTACGACCCTGTAAAAGAGCAGATCAAAGAACGTACCGAATATATCCGGAGGGAAATGGAAGGTGGTCATTCAGAAAGTTATAGTCCTGGTAAGATTAGCTTTCAGCGAAAAACAGACGCAGTACCCAATACATCGCTTTTGCAGATGTTGATAGCGGCGATACTGGGCTGCCTGGTCATGGGCTGGTTATACTTTGGCAATGATGCCCTCTATGTGCTTTGGCTTGCGGTACCCGTTTACTTATACTTCAGATTCAAAAAACCATCACGAGGCGCCCAGTAGATGGAGGATATTGTTTACTTACTACCCGATAGTATTGCCAACCAGATCGCTGCAGGAGAGGTAGTACAGCGCCCTGCGTCTGTGGTGAAAGAGCTTCTGGAAAACAGCATAGATGCCGGCGGCACCCAGATCAAGCTGGTGGTGAAGGATGCCGGTCGTACGCTGATCCAGGTGATTGACGATGGCAAAGGCATGAGCGTCACCGATGCACGGATGAGCTTTGAGCGGCACGCCACCTCCAAAATCAGGACGGCCGAGGATCTTTTTAAGATTCGGACCATGGGTTTCCGTGGAGAGGCGCTGGCTTCCATAGCTGCAGTAGCTCAGGTGGAGATGCGCACCAAAAGAAGGGAAGACGAGCTCGGTACCATTTTGCAGGTGGAGTCTTCCGAAATCAAAAAGCAGGAGCCCCTTGCGACTAAAGATGGCACTTCTATCAGTGTCAAAAACCTATTTTACAATGTGCCGGCCCGTAGGAATTTTTTGAAATCCAATCCCGTAGAACTCAGGCACATTACTGATGAATTTCACCGGGTGGCCCTTGCCAATCCGGAGGTGGCCATGTCCATGACCAACAACGATCTGGAGATGTATCAGTTGGAAGCGGGTAAACTGAGCAAACGCATCGTCCAGCTGTTCGGAAAAAACTATCAGCAGCAACTAATCCCCTGCGACGAGGAAACCCCGCACGTAAAGGTCACTGGGTATGTGGGCAAGCCGGAGTTTGCCAAGAAAACACGTGGTGAGCAGTTTTTCTTTGTGAATGGAAGGTATATCAGGAATAATTACCTCAATCATGCTGTGTCCACGGCGTTTCAGGGCTTACTGAAGGAGGATTATTTTCCTTTTTATGTGCTTTTCGTGGAGATGGACCCACTCCATGTAGATATCAATGTGCACCCCACCAAAACCGAAGTGAAGTTTGATGATGATCGAATGCTCTATGGCGTGATCAACTCCGCAGTGCGTCAGTCCCTGGGCTCGTTCAACGTGACTCCTTCGCTGGATTTTTCTACCGATGTAAACTTCGAGCAGTTTACTTCCTCAGCCATGCGATCAGGAGGGGGGTCGAGTATCAAAGACAATCAGTACGCACAGTTTAAAAACATTGATTCAGAAAGGGACAAAGCCAAAAACTGGGAGTCGCTTTATGATTTTGCGAAGCGGGAGGATATCATATCCTCTGAGCAAATGGAGAAGGAAATGCCTGAGGAGACGGTCACGTTTTCCAGCAGCATGCACGAGCACCCCGATCAGGGAGAGCTCATCCCCAGCAAGACCTATCGCCTGCACGGGAAGTACCTGATCAGGCAGGTGAAGTCGGGTATGACCATCATAGATGAGCGAGCGGCTTTTGAGCGCATCCTTTTTGAGCGCTACCAGACCAAGCTCACCCGTGATGCCAGTGGTTCGCAGAGTAGCTTGTTCCCGCAGCAGATTTCTTTAAACCCATCTGATTATTCCCTCGTTATGGAGATAAAGCCGGAAATTCAGAAGCTCGGATTTGAGTTTGAGGAGATGGGTCAGCATATGATCGTTATTCAGGGCGTACCAGCAGAACTTTCCAATTGTAATGAGAAGGAGATTTTTGAGGAGCTGCTCGAACAATTTAAATTCAATAAAAAAGAACTGGGGATTAACCAAAAGGAAAACTTGTGCCGGTCGCTGGCCAAAAGAACCGCGGCGATCAAGTGTAAAAATCTGGGAGATCAGGAGGCCGAACAGCTGATTGATCAACTTTTTGCCTGTAAGCAGCCCAACTATACACCTGATGGTAATCCGACTTATAAATTGATTAGTTTAGACAAAATTAAAAGCTGGTTTAGCTCATGATGAGAATCACACCGATGGTGAAAAACATCCTGATCATCAATGTCGGGATTTTTTTAATTCAAGCCATTCTTTCCCTCCCCTTATCACAAATATTTGGCCTTCGGGTGGTTTTTGCTGATGATTTTGTGCCGTATCAGTTTGTCACCTACATGTGGATACACGGTGGCTTTGGCCACATTTTGGGCAATATGTTTGCGGTATTCATCTTCGGACCTATGCTGGAGCAGGTATGGGGATCGAAGCGCTTTCTGACTTTCTATCTGATCTGTGGGATAGGTGCCGGAGTGCTCTACGGGGCGGCTGATTATGTGGAAAACATCAGCTTGAAAAATGATACCGAAGCGTATCTGGACAACCCAAATCCAGAGGCTTTCAGCATGTTCATAGTTGAGCACAAATCTTATCATTACAACCTGCCGAGGTTGGCGGAGTTCTCAGATGATTATTATAAAAATGCAGACAATGTGGCCTACCAACAGCAGGCCATTGAGATTGTAAAGGATATTTTCTCATCCATCACCAATGTGCCGATGGTGGGCGCATCCGGTGCGGTATTTGGAATTTTGATGGCGTTTGGCATGTTGTTCCCCAATACGCAGCTTTTCCTGCTTTTTCCACCGATCCCGATCAAGGCTAAATATCTGGTCCTTTTTTATGGACTCTATGAACTTTATTCCGAATTTAGTCGGACGTCAGGGGACAATGTCGCACACCTGGCACACCTGGGAGGTATGTTGATTGCATATATACTGCTTAAGATTTGGCAAAAGGACAATGGGAGGTTTTACTAAATGATGAACAACAGCATATTAGACGATTTTAAGAACGCCTGGAACAAGCCCAACAATGCTCCGGCGCAGTTGATCATTATCAACGTCATTGTGTTTTTATTCCTGGGGGTATTGATGGTGATCAGCAGACTATCCAATGCGGATGCTTTGTTCAGTGTCATTTACAATCAATTTTCCATTCCCCCTTCCTTCGGGGAGTTTCTCACGCGACCATGGACGCTGATCACCTACGCTTTTGCCCATAGTCTCACAGGCATTTTGCATATCCTGTTCAATATGCTGGTTTTCTATTGGTTCAGTAAGTTGATCCTCGAGTTTTTGGGAAACAAAAAAGTCATTGCCATCTACGTTTTGGGTGCGTTGGCTGGCGGAGTGGCTTATTTGCTGGTATACAACCTCATTCCCTTCTATCAGGAGCAGGTGGCATCCATTAGCGGTATGGTAGGGGCCTCAGCGGCGGTATACGCCACAGTAGTGGCAGCAGCCGTATTCATGCCAAATTACACTTTTTTCATGCTCTTTCTGGGCCCGGTGAAGATCAAGTACATCGCCGCATTTTATGTGGTGGTGTCCTTCCTTGGTAGTACCGGGGGCAATGCCGGGGGCAATATTGCTCACCTGGGTGGAGCACTTATAGGCTGGTTGTACATTTCCCAGCTGCGATCAGGTACAGATATTGGTGCCTGGATCATCGGTTTCATGGAGTGGGTGAAAAGTTTTTTTGTAGCATCGCCCAAAATCAAAGTTACCCATCGCGGTGAGCCCGCTAAATCCAAACCAAGAAAATCTGCCGCCGGAAGTAAAAGTGAGCAGGAAGAAATAGATGCCATTCTGGACAAAATCTCCCAATCGGGCTATGACAGCCTGAGCAAGGAGGAAAAACAAAAACTCTTTAACGCTAGTAAAAAGTAATTCAGTGAAAATTCTCGCCTTTTTCGCCTCTATGCTACTGATTTTGGTAGCTTCTTACGGTCAGATCACTCAGGAGGAGCTGATGAAAATGCTCAACGGAGAAGCTGATAAAGATTATATCGGCACGGTCACTCTGGGCCTCCTGCAAGGTGGCGGGTCACTCATAGGTGGCGATCTGGAGTTTCTGATAGAGAACAAGCTGGGCCTTCAGGTAGGGGCCGGTCTGATAGGGTATGGTGCCGCCATCAACTATCACCCCAAAGGAGGCATCCGCTCATCTTTTTTGTCACTTACTTACTGGCATCAGGGGTTTAAGGAATATTACACCCAGAGTTTGTTGGGGCCGAGCTATGTGTTTAGAGGCAAAAAGTGGTTTACTGCCCAGATAGGGTTAGGTTTTCAGCTGGAAGAAGGTCCAGGAGCCAAGCAAATAAGCACAGATTTACCGCCGACACAGCTCATTTATTCCATAGGCGGATATTTTCCTTTGAAATAATTGATTGCCGGTTTTAAGGGCGAAAATTAAACTCTTCTACGGATTGAGGGTTTGACAGGGATGAAGCCTACAATCGCCATTGCCGGAGCCACAGGATTTATTGGTCGCTGGTTCATAGCATCCTACGCAGATAAGTACAACATCGTAGCCCTAAGCAGAAATGACATGGAGCCTCCAGCCGAGGAGGGGGTGGTGTGGAAAAAAGTAGATCTCTATTCTGTTCGGAGTACTACGGAGGCCATCAGAGGAGCTGATTATGCACTCTATCTGGTGCATTCAATGCAGCCGTCTACCAGACTTAATCAAAGCCATTTTGAGGACACTGATCTGCTGTTGGCGGATAATTTTTCCCGGGCGGCGGAGACTGTGGGCCTGAAACAAATTATTTTCATGGGAGGTATTCTGCCCAAAGATGAGAGTCAGCTGTCTACCCACCTGAGAAGCAGATATGAAGTAGAGCTTACCCTTGGTAGCCGGAGCGCTGCCCTCACAGCGCTGAGGGCGGGCATTATAGTGGGGCCCGGTGGCTCCTCTTTTGAGATCATCGAAAAACTGGTGACCAGGCTTCCTGTGATGCTTTGTCCTGAGTGGACAAAATCGGAGACCCAGCCAGTGGCTCTGGCAGATGTGTTGGAGGTCATTGATTACTGTTTTGGAAATGCGAAGGCCTATGATGAGGCCATTGAGATCGGGACTACAGAGCAGAATACCTACATGGGGATGCTGCGGACTACGGCCAAAATGCTTGGAAAACGCCGGTTTATCAGATCCGTGCCGGTGTTTTCACTCGGGCTTTCCAAACTCTGGGTGGCGGTGTTCTCTGATAGCAGTACCACGTTTGTTTCCCCACTGATAGAGAGTTTGCGACACAAAATGACAGTGGAGGAGCATCCGCTAATCAATGCCCTTGGTTTGAAATATAAAACGTTTGAGGAGGCTGTGGAATTTACCTTGAAAAATGCGGATAAGGTGCCTCAATTACCTAAAAGCGTACCGGGAATTCGGGCTAAAAATACGGTGCGCAGTGTGCAGCGCCTGTTCAACCCGGGTGGGAAAAGTGCAGAGTGGGTAGCGAAGGCTTATTTGACATGGCTGCCAGATGCTTTTCGGTACCTGATCAAGGTGAATGAAGAAGCGGATTTGGTGAGCTTTCAACTATTTGGGAGGGTACTCCTCAAGTTGCGATATGCCACGGAGCGGAGTGATGAAGATCGTCAGGTCTTTTACATCGTGGGCGGCCTATTGGCTGGCAAGGAAGGCTATGGTTGGCTGGAGTTCAGGGCGGTGTTGGAGGGGCGATACATTGTTTCGGCCATTCATGAGTTTGTGCCGCGTCTGCCCTGGTATCTTTATGTGAACTCACAGGCGCTGCTGCACCTTTGGGTAATGAATAGATTTGGGAAGTTTCTGTCCCGTCAGCAGCGGACGGAGACCTGAAAAACTCACATTTTTAATGAGCAGGAAAGTCTATCGAATATCATAAGATATGATTACATTTATTAGAAGTAATCATACGCCATATGTCTCGATTTTTTTCATTGCTGCTTTTGCTGTTTACACTGAGTCAGTGCGTCTCCCCCCAGTATGCCTGTATTGACCTGACTCAAAAAAAGAAAAAAGACTTTCGTCACAGTAGGATCAAAAAGCATTTTGTGGCACCTGACAACCAGCAGGCCTTAGAATCCCCGGATGACCTGCTGGAGGAGTACCCTTTTTTGGCCAAGATGGCAACGGATCCGGTCATCCTTTCAGATGAGAATGTGGGGTTCGTGATGCCTGAGATGGGAGGCCTCGAAATGATGGCTGAGCGCAAACGCGGTGAGAGAAGGCTGTCGGGGATTGAATCCCGACGGATTGAGCAGCTAAAGGCACGGGTGGCAGAGGTGATACCACCGGATTTGCTGGATCACATGAGCCAAGCGCAGGATACCTCCGTCACGCGCTTCGATGATGTTTACAATGAAGCCAAATCATTGGCCATTATCTCCTTTTCCAGCTCCATTGCTTCCATTCTGGCCATTGCTTTGCCGATGTTCATATTTCCTCTGATTATCGTGGGGTTAGTTACAGGGATAATTTCCCTCAAGCGGTACAAGAAGGCATTTAATAAGGATTTCAAGGGACTAGCCATTGCCGGGGTGATCATCAGTTCGGCCTGGCTCGCCTTGATTCTGGCAGTTTTGATCATGGTCATACTGCTCTTTTCAGGAGGATGGTAATTATGCCGCTTTATTCTTATTGGCCAGCTGACCGCATGCCGCGTCTATATCCTTACCACGACTCCTTCGGATGTTTACAGTCACTTTGTTTTTCTTCAGGTAGTTGGCAAACTTCTCCAACCGATCCTCCTCAGTATTCTTAAAGTTGGCTTCCGAAATGGGGTTGTATTCGATGATGTTGATTTTAGAAGGAATCTGACGGGCAAATTTCAACAGGTTTTCTGCATCCTCCAACGTATCATTGAAGTTGTAAAACAGGATGTACTCAAACGTAATCTTGTTTTGAGTTTTTTGGTAGAAATACATCAGCGCCTCCCGCAATGCTTCCAGGGTATTACTTTCGTTGATCGGCATGATCTGGTTCCTTTTCTTGTCATCTGCTGCGTGCAATGACAGGGCCAGGTTGAATCGTACTTCATCGTCAGCCAACTTTTTGATCATCTTGGCAATTCCCGCCGTAGAGACCGTGATGCGTTTGGGTGACATGTTCAGCCCATCCTCGGCAGTGATTCGGTTGATCCCTTCGAGCACATTGGCATAGTTGAGGAGGGGTTCGCCCATTCCCATAAAAACGATATTGGAAAGGGGGAGATTAAAATCTTTCTTAGCCTGCGCATCGATGGCCACTACCTGATCATAGATCTCTCCCGGGTCCAGGTTTCTTTTGCGATCCATATAGCCGGTCGCACAAAATTTGCAGCTTAGTGAGCAACCAACCTGTGAAGATACGCAGGCGGTCATGCGGTCATCTGCAGGGATCAGTACCCCTTCTATCAGTTCATTGTCATAGAGCTTGAATGCCGATTTGATGGTGCCGTCGTTTGATTTTTGCGAAGTGGCAATGCTGATAGGCCGAAGAACAAATTCACTTTCCAGCTTTTCGCGAAGCCCTTTGGAGAGATTCGTCATTTCCTCAAAAGATCGCGCAGACTTCTGCCAGAGCCACTCCCAGACCTGTACAGCCCTGAATGCTTTTTCATCCACAGACACAAAGTAGTCTTTGATCTGTTGCAGGCTCATCTTTCTGATATCCTTCTTCTCCATCATGCAAAGTTACGATAAGAAATTAGCTTTGGCATAGATTGTGTTTGTTGTTAAATTCACTAACATTTGACCTCACACGCTGTGCGCCTGATCATTAACACATTCATTGGCTTTTGGTTCCTGACTGCTGCTGCCCAGGAGGTGGTGGTGGAAGACCGCTATGACGAGGTATTTGGTCTGAAACCAGCCTTTTATCTGGGGTTGAGGAGTGACCTGAACATGGAGGATGCGGCATTGGGGCTGGAGGCAGGCCTTATGAACAAGGCCAGAAACCTAAACCTCTTTACCACTTTTGACGCTCGCCCATTCAGAAAAAAGACCCTGGAATACCGCGGAAACAATGTGTTTTATCAATATCCTGAAGAGCGTTATTTCCTTGGGCTGGGCGCTGAGTACCTTCAGCATTTCGAAGTAGCGGACCTGGGCGCTTTTGCCCAGCTCAATGGGGTGTATACCTGGGGAGTGTACGGTGGTACCGAAAGGAAGCCACCAAATGGTTGGGTGGCTATTCCCAGATTTGGGCTTTTCAGAAAAGTGGGAGACTCTGCATTTCTGAAGTTGGGGTATTCCTATTTTGATACCAAAACCAGCAAGGTGGACAGGCATAGGGTTTTTCTTTCATTTGGAGGATTCATAACCAGAAACTAATGAGAAAGCTGCTATTGATCCCGGTATTTGTTTTGGTGGCAATGTGCATTCATTGTGATGATTGCGCCTGCGATCCGGGACCTTTTTTCGGGGAGTTGAAAGTAAGATTCACCATCAATGAGGAAAACCCGGAAGTGTTACTGACCATCTTCGAAGGAAAAATCGAAAAACAAGACACCCTTTTCTCTGAGTGGGTGACAGAGTCGCCCGTTTACTATGATCTGCAGGCAGGTAAATATTACTCAGCCACAGTGACTTACTCGAAAGGTATCCGTCAGATCGTGGCAGTGGATGGCAAGAAAATGACCATTGGTTCGGACGATTGTGACTGTGACTATGCGGAAAATCTCTCCCTCAATTTGAAGCTGGCGGATTAGTGGATTGCACCTTGAAATATCGCCTGATACTGATTGGTGATCCATTTTTGTCATAGCCATCAATAGAGACCTCAAAAGTGCCGGTAGTGTCACCGGTATAAAATTCAAGTTCTTTTGTTCCATTTTCACCAACAGTAAGTGAGGGGTTCCAGAATAACTGCTGCCTGTAGTCCGGGATTCTGGCCAGTCGCTGGTCGGCATCTTCGTAAGACGGGAAGCTGAATTCCTGAACCGGATCGAGCCCTTTGTATTGAATATTCAAACTATTGGGCCCGGGCTTGTAGCCGTGGAGGTTTCTTTCGAAAGTGTGAAAAGAAACGATGCCATCTGCCACGAGTGGCCCCACAAATACTCTATTGTTAATAATCCCAATGCTTTCAATTTTGTATGGGCTGAAGTCCAGTATTTCTTCCGCCGTGGTGGGCACTCCATCTATGAGCAGAAGTGGATCTAATGAACCTGGTGTCACATATTTAGTGAGCACTTTGATCTTTGACCGTGTTTTGTTTTTTCTGGCCATCACCTCAGGGATGAACTCTATAAAGTGCTCGTAGAGCTCGGGAAACCTGTTGTAATCATCCAGTATATAGCTTATGTCATAGTCAAACTGAGGGTTCCAGTAAGTCTGTGGGACAATGCTGTCTTTTTTCAGTTCATAGTAGGCATTTTCAATCTGGTTTCTCACACTGCGCTCAACCAAAGCGGAGACCTGTGAGGAATCTAAATAGGGTAAAGAATAATCGAAAGGAGGATACGCCTGTAAAAACGGGCCCTCCAGCTGAAAGGAAACCTCATTGGTAGAGCCCAGTACACTGATGTATGCCTCGCGGGGCCCTTCTGCAGGATTGATCAAGAGCTGAAAGTGACCGTACTCATCTACCTGGGCGGTTTGCAGCTGATAATCATCCCCACTGATGCTCAGTGCCACGAAAGGTGGTTTGTCTTCCGATGGCGCTTCATAATTCAGTGCTCCCTCTATCAACTCACCACGGAGTTCAGGTAACCATTTTACGGTTTTCGGCATTTCGGTTTTCGGCCCTTTCCATTCGCTCGCGATGAGGCTATTGTCCATCGTTTTCCAGTCGGAAGTTTCCTGAACAGAAAGATTCCAGGACTTGTTGATTCTGCCAAACAGGGCCTGATGGATGGCAGAGGTGGGCTGATGGCCCATTTCCATTCTTCTTACTGAGACGGATACATCCGCCCCATGGTCAAATTCGAGCGGAATGGTCACTGGAGATCGGGTATGGTAAGCGGCCATACCCTCACTCCTTTGCTCACGCAAGCTACCCGGATGCCATAGGAGCCGTGAGGCCAATTGATCACCTGTACCACTGGTCAGTGTGACCAGATAAGTTCCTGCCACGAGTTTGGTTTTGGGCAGTGAAATGCGTGCATTTGTTTCTGCAGTTTGTTGGAAAACGGCGTTTTGGCCATCATGTATGGAGAGCGTTAAGATGCCTGGGCTGGAGGGCCCTATAGGCGTGATGCCATAGCTATGGCCAGCGTCCCTTATCTGGATGGTCGCTCCATCGGAAGTCACTTTTGGGAGGTCAAAAAAAAGAAAATTACCCGCCTGATCCTCTAATATGGCTTGATAGGACTCGCCCTCTTTCACCGGGATGGTAAAACGGCTCAACCCCATTTGGGAGGCAGGGATATCGGCGATCTTTTCGCCGGATGCGCTGACTACCCGGCCACCGATGCCTGCTGAGTTGCCTTGATCAATTTTCATCACCAGGTCATTTTCGTGCCCGGCGACCATCACGCCACCCTCAGGGTAAAAGGAAACGGACAATTCCTCATTTTGCACAGGTTGAGGATATTCCTCGAAGGGATTGATTACCGTAATGGGTGTCTGAAAATAATCCTGAAAATTTTTCATCCACCGGGTATAGGCCAGCAGTTGATAGCGTCCTGAAGATACTAGTGAGGAAAGGAAGAAAGTACCGTTTCCCCGTCCTTTGGTCAAATGAATTTTCTTTTGAAATACAGGTTTTCCGTCGGCTCCTATCAGCTCTACATATAGGATACTGCTAAGCGGGGAAGGCTGGCCGGTATCGGCACTGCGGACAAAGGCCGAGAAGTACAGTGTCTCTCCGGTAAGCATAAAGGCACTGTTGGTTTGTAAGTAAACCTCCTCACGAACGTCGAGGTGTTGACCTGTGACCGTGAAGACGATGAGCATGATGGCTGTTATGGAAAGGATCTTTTTTATCATTACTAGTTTACCCAATAGTCAGGAGGGATCACCTCGGCGTAGAATGAACAATCTGTACAGCCCCTGGAGTAAATATCTACCGAAGGGGGAAATGTGTAAAGGGCGTAAATATTACCGTCGTATATCTGAAGATAGTAATAGGCGCTGTCTGGTACTGTGGAAATGCGCTCGGTGTAGAGGCAGCTATAGGGGAAATGGCCCGCCCTCAACCGCTCATCCAGGTCACGGTTGTAGAAAAACCTCCGTTTGCTGGAAACTCCCGATACCTCAAAATATCCCAGAACGGACTGCTCGGCATTGTCTACAGCATGAATATTTCCAAAGATCGATCCTGTTTGTTTGTCAAAAAGCGAGCCGCCGGATTCGTTGTTTTCCCTCAGCCGCTTATAGAAAAGATAGGCTGATTCCGAAATGGCGTATTGCTTGACCAGGAGGGCGTAGCGGGTGCGCAGATGGGGGAGTTTTTCGCTGACGAAGCGCACCGGAAACTCGGCCATGCGATTTTCGCGGGAGCCTACTGACGTGCCATAAATCAGCGAGTTGGAATAATACTCCTGGTAGCAAATCCCCTTTGGGGTATCCAGAGGCACGATGACCGTATCGGTATCCGAAACCACCACCTCATAATGAGCCGGGTATGGTACCTGTATTTTATAAGCTTCTTCCCATTCATAGCGATAATGCCTGGTTTCTCCGGTATCATCATGGGAGTCTATGAAAAACTGAATGCCACCCACATTCTGCTCGTCAGCGTCGTTGGGCAGTTGGGCATATTTTCCATAAATACTGTCTATCTCAGGCGAAGCCTTGAGCAACTGCTCATCGGAGGTATAGAGGGAGCCATCGGGCATCTCCACAAAGAGACTATAGCGATTGCCCACCACCCCACGAAATGCAGGAGGTGAAGTGTACACTCCCGACTCTGACGGGCTGAAGTCTGTTCTGAGTCCGGCGCCATCCATTACCCACACCTGGGCGTCAGCCACTGTCTCTGCAGAGGTCTCCTCCAATGGAAAAGTATAGGTAATGCTGACTTCATAGGGACCTGGTTCGTTGGTCACTGCACCGTCTATCACCAGCACCTTCTCATAGGAGAGTGGATCAAAGTCATAGGGTTTTACGCACGCCACCACAGAGCCAAGGGTCAACAGCAATATGAGGTATTGTTTTTTCATTCGGCTCAAAACTTAAAATTATATGAGAGTGTTGGGATGGGGTTTCCAAAGACAATGAGCTGTGAGCCCTGTATTTGTCCGTTTTTCACATCAAAGAATACCGAAAAGGGATTGTCTCGTCCGGTAAGGTTGTAGATGGATAATGACCAGAAGGAGTGTGATAGTTTTTGAATTTTGTGGTTTCCTTCCAGGTTGATCCCCAGGTCTATTCTGAAATAGTCAGGAATTCTGAAGGCATTTCTGTCTGAGAAGTGAATGTTTTGTGACCCTTTGAAGTCAAAGGCTGCCACTGGAAATGTGACCGGCCTACCGGTGTTGTAGGTGGTGTTTAGTGAGAAACTAAACCTTCGCGTGAGCTTATAATTAGCCACCAGATTGATGGTGTGCGGCTTGTCATATCCGGTTGGAAAGAATTTTCCATCATTGACGATCTCTTCCTGAAAGTCCCCATCGAGTTTGATGAAAGTTCGGGCATAGGCATAGTTGAGCCAGCCATTGAGTCGGCCCGATTTGGTAAGGGAAAACTCAATGCCATACGATTTTCCAGGCCCCTGCAGCACTTCCCGTTCTATTTTTTGATTGAGTAAATAAGTAGAGCCCGTCTTGAAGTCTACCAGATTTTGAAGCAGCCTGTAGTAACCTTCTATGGAGATCTCCACTCGGTTTCTAAACATGTTTCGATAGTAACCCAGTGCCACCTGATCGGCGGTCTGTGGCGCTATGTGCTCACTGGAAAGCCTCCAGGTGTCTGTAGGCGACAGTGAGGCCGAGTTGGACAAGCTATGGATGTATTGCCGGGTGCGGCTCAGACTCAGTTTGAGAGAGCTCGCATTGTTGAGGGTGTATCTTCCGGAGAAACGCCACTCTGGCCCATGATAGGTCTTGATGATTTCGCCGGGGCCATATTGCGCAGAGTCTATTTCGGTATCGCTGTTTTTGGGCAGGCCGGACTCATAAGTATATACCTTTTGGGGTCCTACGGTATTAAACATCACATACCGGATGCCCCCGTAAATGGAGAAGTCATTAATTTCTATTTCGCTGGCCAGATGAATCGCACTTTCTATTCCCCTTTCACGAGCTACCTCCTGACCCTGAATGAGTGACTCCTGACCAAGAGGAATCTTTTGTCCGGGATTTACATCATACCTTTTCACAGATGCCCCAAAGGTGATTTTGCGGTTTTCCTCCATGTAGTAATCAAAATCTGCTTTGGCCGTGGCCTCATTGATGCCAAAGTTCTGGGTGAAGGCATTGGGAGCCGACTCGTCATACTGCAGGTCGTAGTGATAATCTGAATAAATAGCCGAAAATGCACCCTCCAGGTTATTGGTAAACTTGTGGGTCCAGCGGGCAGAGCCATTGATGTTATCAAAGGAGAAGTTGGAAAAAGAAAACAGGGTATCCGAAGAAAGCCTGAACTTGTCATGACTCACATAGGCCGAGAGTCTCAGGTCATTTTTATCGTCTATTTGATGATCTACCTGGGTGATGAGGTCATAAAAGGACACGCGGTTCTCATTGAATCCGGCACTTTTTACTTTGGATAATACCCAATTGGAGTAGGTGGTGCGGCCTCCCAGCAGCAGGCTTGTTTTGTCTTTGATCAGCGGGATCTCCAGCGTCATCTTGGAGGTGATGGGGCTGATGCCACCCTGACCTTTGAATTCTGTTTTGCTGGCCGACTTGGCCTGTATGTCGAACACTGAAGACAGGCGACCGCCGAATTTGGAGGGAATTCCACTTTTGTAGAGCTCCATGTTTTCTATGGCATCCGAATTGAAAACCGAGAAAAAACCAAAGAAGTGTGAGGCATTGTAAACAGGCGCATCATTGATGAGGATGAGGTTTTGATCAGCCTTGCCTCCACGCACATTAAATCCCGAAGCCCCCTCGCCCACTGTTTGCACGCCGGCTTTGGTGGTGGCAATTTTCAAAATATCATTTTCCCCAAGTACGATGGGCACGGTCTTTACTTCTTCAATATTGATTTTATTGACGCCCATCTGCACGCTTTTTACATTGATGTCCCTGTCAGACTCAATTGTCACCTCCTGCAGAGCAATCACGTCTACATCCATGTCTATGTTGAGTTTTCCGCTGGAGAACAGCACCACATTGCGTTGGGTGGTTTTCATTCCCACATATTGTATCATGATCTTGTGTTTACCGTTGGGCAAAGTGAGGGAGTAAAAACCACTCTCATCCGAGGAGGTAGCGGTGAAGGGTTCGGGGAGGTACACAAGGGCACCCACCACGGGTTCACCATTCTCTGCGCTCTTTACATATCCTGCGATGGTAGAGGAGCCATTTGTTTTCATGCTATTTCGATTGCCGATCTCAAACACGTAGTTTTCCAGATCAGACTGGTCATCGGTCTGATCCTGATATTCGCGGGCGAAAACGAGTCCTTTGGCGATGCCACCAGAAACTTCGGACGACTGACTGAAAGACTGAAGGATGGTAGGTTGATTAATGACCACCGCATTGTTGGTAATAATGATTCGCCTGTCGATCTGGTGAAAACTGAGTGTGGAGCCCTCCAATATGGTGGCAAGCGCAGTGCTGATGGGTGTCTGGCGAAAGCCTGCTGTGACTTTCACGGAGTCCACCCATGGCTGATGATAGAAGAACTGCAAACCGCTTTGCTGCTCCACATCCTCAAAAACTTCCTGCAATGGCGTGTCTGAATAATCACCGGTGACAACCGGCCCTGTGGTTTGGGAGAGCGCCTGCCATGAAGCCATGGTGAACATTATGCCAATCAGGATGGTGCTAAACTTCATTGGTTGGTGGGTGCATTAAGTAGTTGGTCGCAAAAGGAAATAAGTTGAATCATATCCGATTCGTATTCCGGCTTTGCTTTGATCTCGTTGGTTTTGATGAATTGTCTTATTTCTTTTTTGTAAGGCTTGAGCAATTTCATCACTGTCAGTTTCGACCTGAGTCTGTAATATTCCCCCAGGTATTGGATGATGAATTTGTCTGCAGTCACGTAGCTGATGACCCGATCGGTCTCAGTGATTTTAATGCGTTTGGCAAAAAGCTGCAGATGCTTGCCCATGTACATCTCATCGAAAAAGCCTTCGCCAAAATGAAGGACCGGTTCATGAATGTAACGAAACGTATGACCGGAGTACTCAAACCACTCCACGTCCTGCTGGATCAACTTGATAGCCTGGGAATGATAGTTATAGTTAGTAGGGTGGCGAATCAGCAGCAGGTCGGATTCAATGTCATAGCTCAGATAGATGCCTTCATATATCTCACCACGGTATTTCAATCGGTTGGCGATCCACTGACTGTCGTCAAAAAACTGGCTCGTTTCTCTGGACTGACGTTGAATTTCCTGATATTCACCAAGCAAAATACCGGTTTTGTCTACTCCCAAAGCTTCGTCATGCCAGGCATAGATATTTTGGTTCAGATCAAGGCCGTCGATTGAATATTGGGCTGTTGAAGGAAGGTTGGTCAGGAGCAGTAAAATGGAAATAATTCCAAATTTTATGCATGAGGTATTTCTCATATCCGCAATGATATTGGGGAAATATTGATTTTGGTGGTTTTTTGGTATCCATTTCCTGTATCTAATGTATTTTTTGATAAATGGCGGATATATTGGTGCTGGCGGTAGCATGAAACTTCAAAAAAATTAAAAATGTGATCAGAATTTCAGAATGGATTGATGGGGTCAATGAGTATGTTGGCAAGAGCGTGAGCTGGCTGAGTCTCCTGTTGGTGGTAATTATCATCATAGATGTGGCACTTCGGTACACCTTTCACATGACCTCTTCGGCTTCTTTCGAGCTGGAATGGCACTTGTTTGCGGCCCTGTTTTTACTCTCTGCCGGGTGGACACTCCATCAGGACAAGCATGTGCGGGTAGATGTCTTTTATCAACGATTTTCGGATCGTCAAAAGGCCGTGGTGAATTTCATCGGGTGTTTGTTTTTGTTGATGCCCCTCTGTGTGATAGGCATTGGCGAGGGCTATCAGTTTACTAAAAATGCCTACCTGATGGGCGAGACCAGCCCTGATCCTGGCGGATTGCCAGCCAGATTTATCATAAAGTCGACGATCCCGGTTGGCTTTTTACTCCTGGGCTTGCAGGGTATTTCCATTATTTTGAAATCGCTGAAGACCATCTTGAGTCATGATTGAGTATCTCCCGATTATTTTGTTTGCCACCATTTTCGTCCTGATCCTGTTTGGCTTTCCGGTAGCATTTACCCTTGGAGGCCTCTCGGTGTTGGTGGGCATTGTGGTCTTTGACGTAGACTTCTTTTATCTCCTGGCACTCAGGGTATATGGTACCATGCAAAACTTCGTCTTGCTGGCGGTACCCTTGTTTGTTTTTATGGGGATCATGCTGGAGAAATCCGGGATCGCCGAGCGCCTTCTGGAAACCATGGCGCTACTTTTTGGCAGGTTCAGAGGTGGCTTAGCCATCTCTGTGGTCATTGTGGGGGCTATGCTGGCTGCCTCCACCGGTATCGTTGGTGCCACGGTGGTCACCATGGGGTTGATTTCCTTGCCCACTATGCTGAAGCGTGGATATGGCCCGAGGTTGAGCACCGGAGTGATTGCTTCTTCCGGTACCCTGGGGCAGATTATTCCCCCTTCGGTAGTATTAGTGCTGCTGGGTAGCGTCCTCAATGTGCCGGTGGGTGACTTGTTTTTGGCCGCCGTGATTCCCGGGGTTGGTCTGGTAGTCTGTTACGTACTTTACATTGTTATCTATGCGCAGGTATTTCCCGGTAGGGCGCCAGCCATGCCCAAAGCTGAAGTGTCTGCCTTTCGGGAAAGGGGCTTTTCCGGAGAATTAGTGAAGTCTTTTGTTTTTCCTTTTCTCCTGATTCTGGCGGTATTGGGGTCCATTTTTGCAGGAATTGCTTCTCCTACAGAAGCCGCCGGAGTAGGAGCCTTTGGGGCCATATTACTCACACTGTCACAGCGCAAGCTCACTATGCCTGTGCTGAAAGAGGTGATGAGAGAAACCACACTGCTTACCTCTATGGTCTTTATGATCCTGGTGGGCGCTACAGCATTTTCCCTTGTATTCAGGGGCCTGGAGGGCGATAAATTATTTCTGGGATTGATAGAGCGGGCAGATATGAGTCCTTATGCTTTTCTCTTTTTGGTGATGGTACTGGTGTTTGTGGCCGGTTTTTTTATAGACTTCATCGAAATTGTTTTCATCATAGTGCCTGTGGTAGCACCTCTTTTTGTGGCCATGGGCATAGACCTGATCTGGATTGGGATCTTACTGGCCGTCAATCTGCAGACTTCTTTTCTTACCCCTCCGTTTGGTTTTGCGCTTTTTTACCTGAAAGGCGTGGCCCCACCAGAGGTGAAAACCAGCCACCTTTATCAGGGAATCATCCCTTTCGTGCTGATTCAGATTGCTTTTTTGATCTTGCTGGTGATTTTCCCGGAGATGACCAGCATGTTGCTGTAGAGACGGTGACTGCCTATTTGGATCGATCCAGTGCCTGCTCTACATCAGCAATGATGTCATCCATATGCTCTAGCCCAACGGACACACGAACGAGCCCTGGGGTAATGCCCACAGCTAATCTCTCCTCTTCGGAAAGTTTGCTATGGGTAGTGGAAGCCGGATGTGTAGCAATAGTACGCGTGTCACCCAGGTTGGCAGACAGTGAGATCATTTCCAATGCATCGAGAAACTTTCTGCCCTGATCAATTCCCCCTTTAAGCTCAAAAGTCACTATGCCACCACCAAGTCGCATTTGCTTTTTGGCCAGCTCATACTGTGGGAATGATGGTAAAAACGGATACCGAACCTGCTTGAGTGCCGAATGTCCTTCCAGGTGCTGAGCCAGTTTCAGGGCATTGTCACAGTGCTTGTCCATGCGCACGGCCAGGGTTTCCAGACTTTTGGACAGCAGCCAACCGTTGAAGGGAGACATGGATGGGCCCGTGTGTCGCGCCATAAATTTGATTTCAGGAAAGAGCTCCTCAGTAGTAACAATAGCCCCACCAATTACCCGGCCCTGTCCATCGATGAACTTGGTGGCCGAATGAGTAACAATGTCTGCGCCCCATTTGATAGGGTTTTGGAGGTAGGGCGTGGCAAAGCAATTGTCCACATTTACCAGAATGCCTTTGGACTTGCCAAGGGCACAGATTTTCTTCAGGTCTACCAGATCCAAAGCAGGGTTACTTGGAGTCTCGAGGAAGATCATTTTGGTGTTGGGCTGAATGGCCTTTTCCCAGCCAGCATCATCCAGAATATCCACATACGTGCTGGAGATGCCCCATTTGGGTAAGAGTTTGGTGAGAATCTGATGCGTGGATCCAAAAAGTGAACGTGACGCTACCACATGGTCGCCACTGCTGAGGAAGGCCGCCAGACTGGTAAACATAGCGGCCATTCCGGAGGCCATCGCCATACCCGTTTCGGCTCCTTCCAGCAGGCATAGCTTCTGGATAAACTCGTCCGTGTTTGGGTTGGAATAGCGAGAATAAATATTTCCTTGCTTTTCTTCGGCAAATAGCGATCGGGCGTCCTCCGCATCGTCAAACTTGAAGCTGGAAGTCATGTAGATAGGAGAAGAGTGCTCTTTTTGAGAAGATCGCTCTATTTGATGTCTTATTGCCGCGGTTTCGAACTTTTTGTCGCTCATCGGATTTATCTTTAGGGCTCGTTATAAAAAAGCGGGGTGATTTTTTTTGGAATGCAAATATGTAAATAAACCTTAAATCTAAAGTAGTGAAAGAGATAAGCGTAAAAGAACTGAAACAAATGATGGATAGTGGTGAAGATTTTCAACTCATCGATGTGCGGGAGCCCAATGAATTTGAGGTGGCCGAAATCGGTGGGGAATTGATCCCATTGTCTACTGTGCCAGACAACGCAGATAAGTTCTCAAAAGAGAAAAAAGTGGTGGTGCACTGCCGCAGTGGTAAGCGAAGTGCTAATGCCATCCAGTACCTGGAGCAGCAGCATGGGTTTGACAACCTGTATAACCTGGCGGGAGGAATCCTTGCCTGGTCAGATGAGATAGACCCAAGTGTGCAGAAATACTGAGCTGCTACTAAATGAATATTTGAGGAAACACCGCTGCCAAGCGGTGTTTTTGTTTGGGGAAGATTAGGGGCTGTTTTCCTGTTTTTGTCTAGTTTTATATTAGATTAAGATTATTCTACCCAGCTGCCTAAAGTATGCCTAATTCATTTCCGGCGATCGCCCGCTACGGCTTGTTCATCCTATGGTTTTCCTATAGCGGATGTATGGGGCAATCCAGCGAGTCGTATCTGCTCAGTTTATACAATCAGGAGAAGTATCAACTCGTGGTTGAAAAGGCGGATTCTATTTTGAAAGGTGAACCAGAGAATCTGTCCAGAATTTATCAGATCAAAGCCGATGCCCTTTATTTTCTCAACCAGGTGGAGGAATCCCTTGAGAATTACCTGCTGACAGTGTCGGTGCTGGATGAGTATCCGCTGGATACGGTTTACCTGATAGAGAGCTACAGTCATACAGGATTTACTTATAAGTATCTCGGCAAGTATCTGGATGCCATACCCTATTACAAGATGGCCCTTTCTATATGTCGGGCGGCCGATGACTCATTGGAGATATCCAATCAATTGGCTCATTTGGGCACTTTGTATAGTCATTTGGGTATGTATCAGGAATCAGCCGCCTACTACAACGAAGGCTATGCGATTGATTTTGCTCTGAATGACAGCACCGCCCTGGCTTATGACCTGGTTAATCTTGGTGATTTGAAGTGTTCTATCATGGAATATCCTCAGGCAGTTGACTATTACAAAAGAGCCCTGAAGGTAAAGAGCACCAAAGCGGGCAATCACAATACCCATGTACTTCGTTTGGGAAAATTAAGTGAGGCCTATTTGAAAATGGGAGAATTGGATAGCGCCACTTTTTATAGCCGAATGGCAGAAGAAGCGGCCATCGACCTCAATGACAGCCTGAGTCTGGCCAAACAGTGGATTACCAAAACCAAAATTTTCAATGCAAAGGGGGAATTTCCGGCGGCTACCCGTGTAGGGAATTTATGTTACAATTACTTCAAAGAAGTGGGGCAGGGTCAGTATCAGGTGGCATCTGCTTTGGCGCTGGCTCAGGCTCATAATGGCCTGTCCAATAAGGACCGGGCAGACTATTTATTGATACAGGCTGCACTTATTGCGGAAGAAAACGGCCTCCTCGAAGACCAGGCACTGGTCTATCGCGAAATGGCCAGCGAACAGGAGCGCTATGGTAATCAGAAAGATGCGTTGACTTACTACAAAAGGTATCAGGCTATCAGAGATACTTTGTCTAAGCGAGATAAACAGAGGGCAATTTTGATATTGGACAGAGAATATCAAACCAATCAAAAGGAGCAACAAATAGCCTTACTGGAAGCCAAGGCTCTGGTGGCTGAGCTTAAACTGGCCGAGCGCAAGCAAAACATTGTGCTTTTGCTCACCGTGATTTTTTTATTGCTGGTGGTGGGGTTGATTGTGATTCTTTCCATTCGAAGAAGTAATAGGCTTCAGAAAAGCCTGCTCACGGCGCAGGTCAATGAACTTCGACTTCAGATCAGGAGCCTTGTGGATGGAAGTGCGGAGGATCTTGGAATTGAAATCCAGCAACTCAATGACTCTATTCAGGACCCGCTCTCGGAGAGAGAGTTGGAGGTGTTGAAGTTTGCGCTTTCCGATCTTACCAATACAGAAATTGCGGAAAAAGTGTTTGTTTCCGTCAATACCGTGAAGTTTCACCTAAAGAATATTTACTCCAAACTCGGGGTAGCTAACCGCAAAGAAGCCCTGAAGATGGCTATGAAGTCTTCATCTAAGTAGTTGATAATTAACTAGTTGTAAAAACTACCCGGCCGGGTAGGTGCAAAACTACCCCATGGGGTTAGGTAATTTTTTGGATTCTGTGACCACTTTCACTGTCACAAACCGAAAATTTATTTGCCCTATGAAAAAGTTCCTAACCATTCTAATTCTGACATCTGCCGTGGCTACTCATGCGCAGAATGTGACGATTCCTGACGCCAATTTTAAGGCGGCCATTCTTGCTCATAACCCGACGATTGATACCAATGGAGACAATCAGATTCAGGTGAGTGAAGCCGAGGCTTTTACCGGAGAGCTCAACGTTCTCAATAAAAGTATCGCTGATCTCACGGGTATTGAAGCCTTTGTAAACCTCACCAAACTTAATTGCGGGATTAACCAACTAACGACTCTGGATGTGACCGCTAATACAGCCTTGACACGCTTGTATTGTTATAACAATCAGCTTACGACACTGGATGTTACTCAAAATCTCTTGCTGGATACCCTTCATACTTTCAATAATCAGTTGAGTTCCATTGATCTCAGTCAGAATGAATCGCTAAAGTATTTACATTTTGGAAGCAACAATATCAGCAGTATCGACTTGAGTCATCTCACAGGGTCACTCAAAGTACTGGGCTATGGAGACAATCCGCTAAGTTCATCTTTTGATTTCACGTCTTTTTCAGAGCTGACACTTCTGTATTGCAATGACAGTGAGTTGACCATCTTGGATGTCAGTGGTCTGACCAACCTGCAATACCTGTACTGTCAGAACAATAACCTCACAAGCCTGAATGCCAAAAATGGCACCGGGTCAATTATTTACCTCTATGCACTCAACAATCCAGCACTTACCTGCATCCAGGTAGATGACCCGGCAATGAATGGAGTTACCCTTTATGTGGATGCCGGGGTGAGTTTTGATGACAACTGTGCCGACCCAATAGTAGGGATTCCTGACGCCAATCTCAAGGAAGCATTGCTGACTTACACTCCCGATATTGACACCAACGACGATGGAGAGATTCGCCAAAGCGAGGCTCTGGCCTACACCGGGGCACTGGATCTCAGTGGACTGGGTATCTCCACAGCACTCGGCTTAGAAGCTTTTGAGAATGCCACTTCCCTTAATCTGTCTGGTAATGCAATCAAGGTGTTGACTTTGAGTGAGAATGCCGCCCTGACAACTGTAAACGTAGCAAACAATGAGCTGTTGATTCTTTCGGTGGCCAATGGCAACAACACCAACTTTGTAAGTTTTGACGCGACAGGGAATGACGACCTCACGTGTATTACGGTAGATGATGCGGATTACTCTACTTCCAACTGGACAGATATACCTGCCGGAGCAGGGTTTGATGTGAGTTGTGCGCTCAATATCCCCAATACGAATTTTAAAAATGCGCTGTTGGCCCATAATCCTGTCATAGACACTAATGATGACGATGAGATTCAGGTAAGCGAGGCTACATCATTCAGTGGGGCATTGGAGCTATCTTATAAGAGCATTACCAATCTGGCTGGTCTGGAAGGGTTCGGAAAGATCTCCACATTAAGTATCAATGGCAATACGATTTCCGAACTTGATCTTAGTCTCCATCCTTTTATTTCCCAATTTTCGGCAGAGTACTGTGGATTGACGGATTTGGATGTCTCCCAAAACGCCTATTTGAAGTCTTTGTACCTCTCAACCAATGCCCTCACAACCCTGGACCTGAGCAATAATTCTCAGTTGACCACACTTTATATCTACAACAACGACCTGACAGGGCTCGACTTAAGCCAAAACGATAATTTGTCCACTTTGTACTGTCAGGGAAATGAGTTGACCACTCTCTCGCTCTCCACAGAAGCCACATTGTTGGTATTGGATTATGGAAGAAACCCACTGACAGGAACTTTCGATTTTACGCCTCATACCTCATTGATTACGTTGGGATGTGATGGCGGTGAGTTCACTTCATTGGACGTGAGCATGTTGCCCAATTTGAGGAGTCTCAACTGTAATAATAATCTGCTCACAGAACTGGATCTGTCTGCCAATCCTAACATATTTAGCCTTAGTGCCTTCAACAATCAACTGACTACCTTCGATCCCACCGGACTGCCACTGTTGAGCCAACTTAATTTGGGTGATAATTTATTAACTACCCTCGATTTGAGTAATTCTCCGGCTCTCCAGACTGTTCAGTTGCCAAATAATTCGTTGAGTTCGCTCGATTTTAGTAATGGGAATGCTCTGAATTATCTGGACTGCAGGAATAATGAACTTACCTCTTTGAATATCAATGTAGGAAAAAATGTCAATTATCTGAATGCCACAGGAAATGACGATTTGACCTGTATATCGGTGTATGATGTTGATTTTGGAGCTACTTACATCAATGTTCCCGCTGGAGTTGGCTATGACCATAACTGCGATGACCCTTCCATTAATGTAGTAGATACAAAGTTACTGGAGGCATTACTAGCCTATGAGCCAGCTATTGACCTCAATGCGAATCAGATCATCGAAACCAGTGAAGCTGCGGTATTCACAGGGGCCTTGGATTTGTCAAGCCTGGGGATCCGTAATGCTGCCGGACTGGAGGCATTTAGTAGCATTGATGCGTTGATACTGGATGATAACGATTTTCTGAGGCTCGACCTTTCGGGAAACAGCTCCCTTGAGTCCCTCAGTGCGCAAAATGTGGGATTAACTATCCTCAAGCTAAACAATGGCAACAATGAAAATTTCACTACACTGAGTCTGGCAGGAAATCCTGACCTGCTGTGTATCAATGTGGATGATCCCACCTATGCTGAAAACAACTGGGTTGGCATCCCGGAAGGGGTGGGCTTCAGTACCGATTGTGCAGTGAATTTTGAGGATGAAACTTTTAAGAATCATGCAATCTTCAAAGGATACGATCTCAATGATGACGATGAGATACAGCTGAGTGAAGCTGAGGCGGTGACCGGAAAGCTCACTGATGGCTATAGCCATAGCAGCATTGGCGGCATTGAGGCGTTTCAGAATATCACAGAGCTGGATATCAACTCCACTTATCCATTATTTACTGTGGATCTCACCGCCAACCACAAGCTGATCAAGATCTATGCTGCCAGTGGATACCTCTCTTCACTAGACCTGAGTATGAACCCCAACCTTACACATATCGACCTGGATAATGCGCGTATGACCTTTCTGGATATCAGGAATGGGCACAATGATAAAATCACTGTCTTCGAAGCCCGCAACATCGGATATATAGACCATAACCTCACCTGTATTAATGTGGATGATGTGGACCATTTCTATGACAACTTCTCTGACATGGTGGACGAAGAAGTCTTCTTTGACACTAATTGTGATGATCCTCTGGTGGTCATTCCAGATGCCAATTTCAAAGCCGAGTTACTGGCGCTGAAGGATGATAACAGCGACGGGGAAATCAGGCAAAGCGAAGCCCTTAGCTTCACAGGCACACTGGATGTAAGTGGTCAGAGTATCGCCAGTCTGGTGGGAGTTGAGTACTTCGTGAATGCCGTGGGATTGGTGGCAGATAATAACCTGCTCACCGAAATAGATGTAAGCAGAAACACCGCTTTGATTTCCTTCAGCGCTACCAACAATGACCTGACTGCATTGGATGTGGCCAACCAAAACAATGAGAATTTCACAGTATTCAACGCCACCGGCAATCCCGACCTCACCTGTATCAAAGTGGATGATCCGGCATATGCGGAAGCCAACTGGACCAATGTGGATGAGGGAGTTGGGTTTGCCAGGTATTGTGATCCCAATGACGTGGTTTACATCCCGGACTATTATATGCATACTAGCCTTTATGCCGCAGATGTGAACAGCAGTGGAGATATTACTTATGCTGAAGCGGATGCATACACTGGTTTAGTGACAATTCATTCCAATACCGAGGACATCACCGGGCTGGAGGCCTTTACCAACATCTCCGGAATCCGCTACTCCGGTAGCCTGATAGAAAACTTTGATTTCTCTCCGCACCAGGCCCTCACAGAGATTAATATCTATGGGTCGCATAATGTTCAGTCTGTTGACTTCAGTCAGAATGTAAACCTGGAGGTACTTTCCTTAAGCAATATTGAGTTGGGTGGGGTGGATTTGACCACTTATCCCGAGTTGAACAGACTGTATCTGAGAAATTGCGGGATCGCTTCTATCGATCTTTCATCCAGTGTAAACCTGGAAAACCTGAACCTCAGTGACAATAGCTTGACAGGAATTGATCTTAGTGCCAATACCAACCTGGCTTACCTGTATCTGTATGGCAATCCCCTGGCGAGTATTGATTTGTCGGCGAATGACCTGTTGGTAGAGGTTGATCTTTCAGGTGCAGAGATCACAACGCTGGAAGTTTCCCACCTGTCCCTGCTCGAAGACCTTAGGCTGGAGGGAGCCAAGAAACTGACCTCCCTGGATGTGTCCCAAAATGAGCTACTGTATTTACTCTATGCATCAGCCAACGGTTTGGAGGGAGGAGATCCCACTCCTGAAGATTATGGATCGCTCACACAAGTGTTACTTCCCAAAGGAGGGGAATTATCAGATGTCACGTTGGAATTTCACCTGCTGGAATCCATCGATCTCAGTGAGATGACCAATTCGAACCTAGACGTTTATCTGAGGGGTAACAAGCTAAACTCTGTGAATCTCACGGGAGTGAGTGGTTCTGATTTTAATTTGGATCTCTCCTTAAATGACTTGGATTCAATCGACCTAACAGGGATTGTAGGTGTTGATGCAGTTGTGCGTCTGGATGAAAATCTCCTCAAAAAGGCAACCCTGGGGAGCGTCTATGAGGTGTCTCTGGTGGATAACCCTGATCTGTATTGTGCATTGGTGGATGACGTGGCCTATGCCGAGGCGAATTATTTTTACGATGAACAGCTAACTTTCACTGCTGTAGCCTGTGAGAATTTTGAGGCTGAGATTTTATCCTTTGACCTGCCTTTTCAGGAGGGAGATGAGGTGATTGATGGTGAGAGTGAAACGATCATGATTTCTGTGGAAGATGGCACGGATGTCACCAGCCTGGAGCCCACCATCGAAGTGCCACAAGGAGCTACCGTTTCACCTCTTGGTTCGCAAAACTTCACTGATCCTGTGGTTTATACGGTCACCTCTGAAAGCGGATTTTTCACCAAATCTTATACCGTTTCGGTCACCGTGAAATCTCTCCAGTCTATCACCTTTGAAAGCATACCTGACAAAATCTACGGCGATGAAGCTTTTGATATCTCCGTGTTTGCTTCCTCCGGACTTCCTGTGGATCTGAGCTTTGTTACGGGTGAAGACCTGATTTCTCTCTCGGAAAATGAAATAAGCATCCTTGGAACAGGTTTGGTTACCCTTCAGGCCGATCAAGCCGGCGACGGTGAATATGCAGCAGCAGTTTCTGTTCAGAGGAGTTTTGAAATAAGCCCTGCCGTGCTCACGGTGACTGCCGCAGACGCTGAAATCACCTATGGAGAAGCCATTCCCTCTCTGACCTATACCATTTCGGGGTTTGTCAATGGAGAGGATGAGACAGCACTCGATGACAACCCAGAAATCAGTATCCCCGCTACCGCCGAATCCGGTGCCGGTAATTATGCTATAGAGCTGTCTGAAGGCACAGCCGACAATTATACGTTCCTATTGGAAGAGGCTGTGCTCACCATTGGTAAAGCAGACCTCATAATCTCTGCTTTGGATCATGAAATGAAGTATGGTGAAACAGTGGGTAACCTTGCCTATGAAATCGCTGGATTCATTACTGGTGAAGATGAAACAGACTTGACGACACTACCCATTTTGACCACAGGAGCCAGTTCTGCTTCGGCAGTTGGCACCTATACCATCAATGTGAGCGGAGCGGCATCAGATAATTACAATTTCACTTATGAGCCGGCTGTACTGACCATTCAGAAAGCGCTTTTGACAGTGACAGCTGATGATCTGTCCATCCTTTATGGCGAAGATCTTCCTGAGCTCACCTACGAAATCACGGGGTTTGCCAACAATCAGGATGAAAGTGTTTTTACCGATCAGGTGATCATTAATACCACGGCCACCAGCACTTCACCGGTGGGTGACTATGACATACTGGTATCAGGCGCTGAGGCTACCAACTATGCATTTGAATTTGTCAGCGGTATTTTGACTATTGAAAAACTGGATCAGGTCATTTCTTTCGCGGCCCTGCCCGATGTGGTCTATGGAGCGGAACCTATTGTCTTTTCTGCCACCAGTACGTCAGGCAATGACGTGGAGTTTACCCTGGTCAGCGGTCCGGTGGCTAAGAATGGAAACCTGTTGACAATAACCGGAGCAGGATCTGTGGTCATCGAGGCCACTGTAGACGCGGATGATATTTACCATGCCGCCAGTACAGTGTCACGCACCTTTGATATCACACAGGCGACACTGACTGTTACCGCGGATAACGAAACCATGACATATGGAGAGAGTTTGCCGGAGTTGAGTTATGAAATTGCCGGGTTTGTGTATAACGAGGATGTGACTGCATTGGCTTCCGTGCCGGAAATCACAACGGAGGCTACGACGATGAGCCCGGTTGGAGAATACCTCATCACAGTGGCCAATGGTGTTGCCGCAAACTATGTGTTTGTGTATGAAGCGGGAATACTTGAAGTGAATCCGGCACAGCTCACCATCAGTGCCGATGATCAATCTCTTATCTATGGAGAAGCCATTCCTGAACTGACCTATACCATTTCAGGGTTTGTACACAGCGAAGATGCCACGGTGCTCGATGCCCTTCCGGTGATGGCCACCACCGCAGAGGAGACTAGCGGAGCAGGGACTTATGAAATTACCGGTTCCGGAGCGCTTTCGGAGAATTATACATTTGAGTATGAGTCTGGAAGTCTGACCATCGGTAAGGCAAACCTTCAAATCAGTGCCGATGATCAATCTCTTATTTATGGAGAAGCCATTCCTGAACTGACCTATACCATTTCGGGGTTTGTACACGGCGAAGATGCCACGGTGCTTGATGTACTTCCGGTGATGGCCACTACGGCGCAGGAAACCAGCGGTGCAGGAACTTATGAAATTACCGGATCCGGAGCACTTTCAGAGAATTATACATTTGAGTATGAGGCTGGAAATCTGACGATCGGTAAGGCAAACCTTCAAATCAGTGCTCATAACCAATCCATCACCTACGGAGATCCTATCCCTCCACTCACCTATACCATCACCGGATTTGTGCATGGCGATGATGAATCCGACCTGGAAATCAGCCCGGTGTTGACCACTATTGCGACGAGCTCTTCTGATGCTGGAGCATATACCATCAAGGTGGATGGCGCAGCTTCATCAGACTATGAGATATCCTATGAACATGCCGTATTGACCGTCGGCAAAGCAGAAGCCTTGATTACACTGAGTGAGCTGGAGGTAGGCTATAACGGCAGTCCGCAGAGTCCTGTGGTCACCACTACCCCGGAGGGTCTGAATTACATCATCGAGTTTGCCGCAGGTAGTGAGCCTTCGGAGGCTGGAGCCTATGATTTCAAAGTGGTGATTGATGAAGCCAATTACAAAGGAAACGCTGAGGGAGTATTCACAATCAGCCGGCCATTGTCTGCTCTCAATGATGTGCAGGTTGAGGTCTATCCAAATCCGGTATCAGAGCGTCTGTTCATCAAGGGACTGGATCAGGAAGTAAATATTACCATCATGGCTTTGGATGGTCGCATGGTACACCAGGAGATATCAAAGGACACAGTAGAGGTTTCTCATCTTCCGGGAGGGGTCTATATGCTGGCCATACAAACCCTCAACAGAAAGGTACTAAGGCGAATAGTCATTGACTAGGGCAGCGCTGACCACTTGGTTGGCTTTATTGGCGGCTCCCAGGGAGCCGCCTTTTTTTATTCGCTTAGGGATTATCCGATCTGATCGTAGAACACTTTCTCACTAATGTCCATCCACGGCTTGATCTGCTTTCTGAAAGCGGAATAGTGCTCGTAGACTTTTTTGGACATGGGGTCAGAAGCGGTAAGCTCTTCCAGCACTTCTTTGGTGGCTTCCTTCAGGCCTTGCATCACCTCGTCAGGAAAAGGCCTCACATCCACCTTCTTTTCTTCCAGTATTTTCAGGAGATACTCCCCGTTTTTGGCATCAAATTCTGACATCATCCAGCGGTTCAGTCGGTAGCATGCCGTTGTGATGATTTCCTGAAGGTCTTCCGGCAAGGTCTGATATTTTGTATTGTTCACGATCATCTCCAGCACCGGTCCCGGTTCATGCCAGCCTGGATAGTAGTAGTATTTAGCTACCTGATGGAGCCCCATTTTATAGTCGTGATACGGGCCAATCCACTCAGTGGCATCAATCACACCACGTTCCAGATTGGTATAAATCTCGCCACCAGATACGAGCATCGGTGTCCCCCCTGCTTTGGCAAATACTTTTCCTCCCAGTCCGGGCATGCGCATTTTCAATCCCTTTAGGCTTTCCAGAGAATTCACTTCTTTATTGAACCAACCCCCCATTTGCACTCCGGTGTTGCCACAGATAAAAGGCTTCAGATCAAAAGGCGCATACAGCTCATCCCAAAGTTTCTGGCCACCTCCCGAAATGATCCACGAGCCCATTTGTTGAGCGTTCATCCCAAAAGGCACGCAGGTAAAAAAGGGTGCTGCCGGAAGTTTACCCGCCCAGTAATATGCCGCTCCGTGGTTCATCTCCACGGCTCCATTGCTCACTGCATCAAAGCCCTCCAGAGCCGGTATGAGTTCTCCACCCCCATAGACCGTGATTTCCATCCGACCACCAGACATCTTCCTCACCCATTCGGCCATCATTTTGCAGCCCTCACCCACCACGGGAAAGTTTGGGGGCCAGGTAGTGGTCATTTTCCACCTGTAGGTATTGTTGAAATTGATGTTGATGGATTTCTTTTCTTCAGGCGTGCAGGCTGCCAGTCCCATTGTGCCCACCATTGCCATGGACCCACCTATTTTTTTCACAAAGTCACGGCGGTCCTTATTTCCTTTTTTGGATGTCATATTGTGGTGAAGGTTATCTTATTCCTTTTCGAATTCCAGGAACCAATTGTATAAGTCATCCCCGGCATAGATGCGGGTCCAGGCATCATGACCCATGTCCTCATGTACCGTAAATCTTAGCTCCTTTAGACCCAATTCCTCCAGTTTGTTGATGCCCGCATAGAAATATTTAGCCCTTACCACTGGGTCTCTACCTCCGGCAAAGGCCCATACGGGAATTTGATTTTTGGCGATGGGTTCCATGAGGCCAGGATGCCCCCATCCCACTGCAGGTGCAACTGCTGCAAAAAGATCGGGGTGCTTGCTGGCCATATACCAGCTACCAAATCCACCATAGCTGAGCCCTGAGAGGTACAGCCTGGAAGCATCGGCTTTATAGTTGGTCAGTACATGATCGATCATCCAGAGGAGGTCATCTTCCACCATTGGCCACCCTACTGGAAGGCCTTCCACTCCAACATTGAAAGAGGTGTCCTGAGGATCGCCACTCATGATTTCAGGTGTGGGAAACTTTCCGGGACGAGGAGGCACACCTGTTTCCAGTCGTTGAGGTATTTGATCGGGTGTGCGATTTCTAATATAGTCTGCCAGGCTATCCATCCCATACATGGGGAGCTGTGGAACAATTAAAATGAAGGGTAGCTCTTTTTTCTGAGCCCAAACTTCATAGAGGGGGCCGTGAGCTTTCACGTAGTCCAGCTCAGCCTTCCCGTCACCACGTTCTCCGTTTCCATGTAGGAAAAGCAATACCGGGAAATCTTTTTCGGACTCTTCGTAGCCTGCAGGCAGGTACACGAAGAAATCACGTTCCACCTTCATGGCGGTGCTCTGATAAGGTACTCGCAGGAGCTGATCCTGCGTGGTTGATTTGGGCTGGCAGCTGGCTAGCAGAGCTATGGCCAACACGATGTATAGATTTTTCATGATTATTGGATCTGTGAACTGAAAACTGGTTGATTTTGAAAAATACAGGAAAAAAATCTATTGTGAATAATTAATCATGTGGCTGACCCGAAAATTCATTCTGATCTTGGATTATGCTGCCTTCTTGGCTTCTTTTTGCTGAAAGAGGAGTGTTTACCTGTCATTTTGTCTTGAAATAGTCCAATTTGCTCATTGGAATAGCATTTGTGAATCAGCAGATACAAGACAGTAATTAAATGTATTAATCATACGAAGATGAACTTCAACAACTATACAATAAAATCACAGGAGGCCCTACAAAAGGCTACGGAAATAGCCAGCGGGAGTGGTCAGCAAGTCATCGAAACAGGTCACCTCATGAAGGCGATTCTGGTGTCAGATGAAAACCTGATCTCATTTTTGCTGAAGAAGCTGGGAGCCACCAGACAGCTGCTGGATAGTAAGCTGGATGAGCTCATCAATACCTATCCTAAAGTTTCAGGTGGTCAACCTTACCTATCCAGTCAGGCACACCAGGCCTTACAAAAGGCGGAGAAGTATCTCAAGGATTTTGGTGATGAGTATGTGGCCGTGGAGCATATTATTTTGGGCCTTCTTGCCGGGGGTGATAAGACTGCCCAGGTGTTGAAGGATGTAGGGTTTGAGGAGAAGCCACTCATCAAGGCAATCAAGGAGCTACGCGGAGGAGATAAGGTTACTGACCAGAATGCCGAATCTAAATATCGGTCTTTGGAGCGCTATTCCATTAACCTCAACGAGCTGGCCAAAAAAGGTAAGATTGATCCGGTAATTGGGCGTGATGAGGAAATCAGGCGTATGCTCCAGATCCTGGCCAGGAGGACCAAAAACAATCCCATCCTGCTAGGAGAGCCCGGAGTGGGAAAAACGGCGATTGTGGAGGGAATGGCGCAGCGAATTGTGGACGGAGACGTGCCTGAGACGTTAAAATCCAAGGTCATTATTTCTCTGGACATGGGACTGCTGGTGGCAGGAGCCAAATACAAGGGAGAGTTTGAGGAGCGTCTAAAAGCCGTGATCAAAGAGGTGACAGATAGCGATGGTGAGATCATCTTGTTCATAGATGAGATTCACACCCTGATCGGTGCCGGAGGAGGTGGCGAAGGAGCCATGGATGCCGCCAATTTACTGAAACCAGCACTTGCCCGCGGAGAACTCCATGCCATTGGAGCCACTACGCTCAAGGAGTATCAGAAATATATAGAAAAGGATAAAGCGCTGGAGCGTCGGTTTCAGTCAGTGATCGTAGACGAACCATCTGTTCCAGATGCCATCTCAATTCTTCGGGGTATTAAGGACAAATACGAAGTACACCATGGAGTAAGGATAAAGGATGATGCCGTTATAGCGGCTGTCGAGCTTTCCAACAGGTACATCTCTGATCGGTTTTTACCGGATAAGGCGATTGACCTGATGGACGAGGCAGCTTCTAAGCTTCGGATAGAAATAGACTCACTGCCTGAGGAATTGGATGAGTTGAACCGGAAAATCATGCAGCTGGAGATCGAGCGGGAGGCTATTCGCAGGGAAAAGGATAAGCAGAAGGAGAATGAGCTGAGTAAGGAGATCGCAGACCTTACGGGCAGACGAAATGAGCTGAAAGCTAAGTGGGAAAATGAGAAAGCAGTAATCCAGGGCCTAAGGCAGGAGAAGGAGAATATTGAGCGCTACAAAACAGAAGCTGAGCAGGCAGAGCGCTCTGGTGATTTTGGTCTGGTAGCAGAGATCAGGTATGGTAAGATCGTAGAGTCAGAAAAGAAACTAGAAGCCTATAAGCAACAGCTTTCGGATATGCAGGGTGAAAAATCTCTGCTAAAAGAGGAAGTGGACAGTGAGGATATTGCTGAAGTGATCGCCAGATGGACGGGAATACCAGTGTCTAAAATGCTCCAGAGTGATCGGGAAAAACTCTTGCATCTGGAGACCGAGCTTGGTAAGCGGGTAGCAGGTCAGGAGGAGGCGATCATGGCCGTGGCTGATGCGGTTCGCAGAAGCAGGGCTGGTCTGCACGACCCCAAAAGGCCCATCGGATCGTTTATCTTTTTGGGTACCACGGGAGTCGGTAAGACCGAGCTGGCCAAAGCACTGGCTGATTACCTTTTCAACGATGAGAACGCCATGGTGCGCATAGATATGTCTGAGTACCAGGAACGTCATGCCGTGAGTAGACTGATAGGTGCGCCTCCCGGATATGTGGGCTATGATGAAGGTGGACAGTTGACTGAATCAGTCAGGAGAAAACCTTACAGTGTGATTCTGCTTGATGAAATAGAAAAGGCGCATCCTGATGTGTTTAACATCCTGCTGCAGGTGCTGGATGATGGGCGACTGACGGATAATAAGGGCCGGGTGGCCAATTTCAAGAATACAATTATCATTATGACCACCAACATCGGTTCAGGTCTGATTCAGGAGCGGTTTGAAAACCTGACGGATGAAAATGCTGAAGGATTGATTGAAGAGACCAAAAAAGAAGTTTTTGAGTTACTCAAACGATCTGTGCGTCCGGAATTCCTGAATCGTGTGGATGAAACCATCATGTTCAGACCGCTGAGTAAGGCAGATCTGAGAAAGATTGTTGCGATCCAGTTTAAGCTGATTCAGAAAAGACTGGAAGAGAATGGCATCAAGATCGAAGCGGATAACAAGGTGCTGGATCACCTAGGTAAGATTGGTTTCGACCCTCAGTTTGGAGCCCGACCCCTTAAGCGTGTTTTGCAGCGAGAGATTCTCAATGAGCTATCCAAGGATATTCTCAGTGGGAAGATTCTAAAGGATGCCGTAATCGGTGTTACTTTATCTGAAAACAACACGATAGAGTTTATTAACCTCGATGAGGTAGAAGTTGAGTAAAATTTACCTGAAGCCAGCCTTCGAAGCTGGCTTCTTTTTTTGCACCTATGTCCGCAAATAGATTTTCATCACTTATGCATACGGTTCGCAGGTTTCTCTGGGTATGCACCATTGGGTTTATGATTGCCTGGCACAATGTGTATTTTCAGGATGATCGCTTGCGTGAGGAGGACCGGATCGAGCAGACACAGTTGGAAGAGGACGAGGAGAAAGAGGCCGGGGACTTTGATTGGGAATCGGATCTGGCTTGATGTTTTTTCAAAGCGGGTTTCATGGAAAATCAATAAATTAAGAAGTTGAAAATTGATTGATCACCCACTAACCCAAACCCATGAAACGACGCACATTTGTCAAAAACACCGCACTGGCTGCCGGAGCACTCTCTTTTCCTAACATTCTCAGAGGCGGGATCAACCAACACAATAAGATCAATATTGGGGTAATTGGTTGCAATGGCATGGGATGGTCCGATACCAATTCCCTGCTAAAAATGCCGGAAGTGGACCTGGTGGGTATTTGCGATGTGGATGAGGGCGTGATTGCGAAAAGGCTGATGGATTACCAAAAGCTGAGAACCAACAAGCCCACACAATATGGAGACTATCGGGAGCTTCTCAATGATAAGAAACTAGATGCAGTAGTCATCGGCACCCCTGATCACTGGCACTGCAAGCAAATGGTGGATGCCGTGCGAGCTGGCAAGCATGTATATGTAGAGAAGCCAGTGGCCAATACCATTGAAGAGTGCGGAATCATGGTAGACGCTGCCCGGGACACGGGCAAGGTGGTGCAGACTGGTCAGTGGCAGCGGAGTGGTCCGCATTATCGGAAGGCCAGAGAGATTGTGCAGTCGGGAGTTCTGGGCAAGATCAGGGTGGTGAAGACCTGGGCATATCAGGGCTGGATGGGTGCCATTCCGGTGGTGCCTGATGGGCCGGTGCCGGAGGGGGTAGATTATAAAACATGGCTCGGCCCTGCCCCAGCCAGACCGTTCAATCAAAACAGATTTCATTTCAATTTCAGATGGTTTTGGGACTATGCCGGAGGGCTGATGACCGACTGGGGCGTGCACGAAATAGACATTGCCCTTTGGATCATGGAGGAGAAGGCCCCGATCTCGGTGGTGGCCTCCGGAGGCAAGCTGGCCTTTCCTGATGATGCTTCCGAAACACCAGACACCCTGCAGGCCATCTATCAGTATAAAGACTTCAACATGCTTTGGGAGCACGCCACCGGTATCGATTATGGACCCTATGGCCGCCGTGAAGGCATCGCATTCATTGGTAATAATGGCACCCTAGTGGTGGATCGATCTGGTCTGGAAGTTCTCGTGGAACGCGAATCAATCGGATACTCTAACAAAGGGGAATCAAAAATGAGCCCTGTTGCGCCGGTGACCAAACCTGACGCAGAGAATTACCTGGACATGCACACGCAGAACTTTGTGGCAGCTATGAAAGCCAACGATCCAGGGCTGCTCAATACACCGATCGATTCAGGGAGTATAGCCGCCATCAATGCGCAAATGGGAAATATAGCTTTTAAGACCGGAGAGAAGGTCTATTGGGACCAGGAGGCAGGGAAGTTTAAGAACAACCCGGAAGCCAATCAATACCTGATGGCCAACTACCAGAATGGCTGGAAGGTGAGTAGGTAGATTGGTTGGCAGTGCAGCGACCTTGACTTAATCAGTCATAATGATAGCGACAGGCATAAATCAGTAATTCATCCCCGCTTACCTGATAAACAAGTCGGTGTTCTAAATCAATCCGTCTGGACCAATATCCGGCAAGATCATACCTAAGGGGCTCGGGCTTGCCAATGCCGTCAAACGGTGTTCTTTTGATGACTTTAATAAGGTCATTGATTTTTTTGACCATCTTTCTGTCAACCTTTTGCCAATAGACATAGTCCTCCCAGGCATTTGCTGTGAAAACCAGCGTCACTTTAGTTGTTCAGGGTTTGGCTTGTGGGTTTTACCTGATTTCATTTGCTCGATGGACTCATAAAGGCGATCGGCATTTTTTCTGGAATTGAGTAAGTGCAGGGTCTCCATGATAGAGTTGTACTCTTCGAGTGAAATTAATACCGTGCCTTTCCCGCTTTTCCTTTTGATCACTAAGGTTTCATTATCTTCTTCAACATGATCAAGGTATTTTTTCAATCCCGCTCTAAACTCTGAATAATTTGCTGCTATCATCTTTCGCCCATTGTAGTTGTACAAATATACGTACTTAATTATGGAAAGTTTGTGGGTGTTCAGAGCGGGATTGACAGAACTGAATACGCCTGATGAAGTTCTGTAGTTATCGATTTAAGTTTTTAATGTGCCAGAGAAAAAGTAATCGGTAACACCATTCGTACTCTCACAGCCCTGCCGCGTTGCTTGCCCGGATTCCATTTGGGACTGTTTTCGAGCACTCTTATGGCTTCCTCGTCACAGCCGAGTCCTATTCCTTTCAACGTCTTTAATTCTGTGAGGGATCCGTCTTTGTCTATGATAAATTGTACATAGACAGTCCCGGTCACATCCATGGTCTTTGCTCTTTTGGGATACTTGATATTGGTGGCCACATACTCATAAAATGCAGATAACCCTCCCGGAAAGCTGGCTTGTGTCTCTATGAGCTCGCCCATATACACGTTGTTGTCTTCTTCAGGTAGTGGCGCTATCGGGATGTCGTCAAATGGAATGTCGTCTATGGGTTCTGTCTCTTCAATATAAGATTCCAGCTCACTGCCCTCCACGATAATGGGTGGTTGGGTGATTACCTGCTGCTTTTTCACAGGCATTGGCTCAGGTGGCTTGGGGGCCGGGATCACCGTGTTTGGCACTATATAGGCCTGTTCCCAGACAGGTTCACGAGATCCCAAATCAAGGGGCTCGTACTGGCCGCGCCATTCGAAGGCCGCTGTGACCAACGCCAGGGCGATAACCAGGCCAATGCTGAAGAATAGTGGAGTTTTAGGCTCCAGATCGTACGCTGCATTTTTCTTGAGTTCCATGAGGTAATGGTTTAGGTGAGAAAGATTATATGTATTAAACGAAATTTTTTAGTCAGGTATTGTGGTCAATATGCGGAGCAGTGTGGTGGAGTTGCGGATTCAGGAATTACTTTTGCAGTCATGAAATTTATTGAGTTTCTCAAATCAACGGATAGTTTGACCATCCAGCTTCTGATTACAGCTGCATTGGTGCTGCTGTATGCCATCCTCAATAAAGTGACTTCCAGACTCATCAAGCGCTATGGGAAGCGAAGAGAAATATCTACACCACGCGTGGTTTATACCACCAAATATTTTCGGTTTGTGCTGGTGGTGTTTATCCTGCTCCTCCTGGGGTTGACCTGGGATATCTCATTTGAGGGGCTTTCTGTTTACTTCTTGTCATTCTTCACCGTGGCAGGCATCGGCCTGTTTGCGGCCTGGTCCATCCTGAGTAATATCACTGCGGCCATCCTGTTGTTTTTTTATTTTCCTTATCGCATTGGAGACCGGATCCGCATTGTGGATGGCGACAATTCCATTGAGGGCATTGTCAACGACCTTAACATGTTTTCCATCATCATCAAAAACGATGAAGGCCAGAAAGTGACATACCCCAATAACCTGGCTTTGCAGAAAGCGATTATTTTGATCAATGACTAATCGGAGCGAATCATTTTTATGCTTAAATTGTATTAACTAAAAAATATACTCATCATGACACACCAAGAACTAGAAAACGAGATCAAAACCCTCGAAGGCCAGCTAACCGGCGACATGTTTCAGGATATGGACATCAGAGACAAAATCCACAACCTGAAAATGACGCGGGATGGTATCAAACCGGCCAACCAGGTAATTGAATGCGTAGGATGCGGAAGCTAAGTTCTGGGAAAATATAAGCCATTAAAAAAGGGCCTCCGATAACAATCGGAGGCCCTTTTTAGGTCTAAGAAAAACCCTGAATCCAGCGGAAACAGGCTTTATTGGGTTATCATAATAGTAAAGAAGTAGTCGTTGTTAAATGCCCGTTGGCGATTGAATTGATTCCAGTACCGGAGTGCTTTTCCCAAATCTGTAGGAAAAGCTAAAATTGATCAGGTAGTCGGCAAAAGCGGCATCACCATGTCCACCACTTTCTTTGTCTGAAAAACTTCTGGTGCGGTTTCGCTCCACGGCCACAGGTACTGTAAGATTGAAGGCCGTATTTCTGATGCCGTAGGTCAGTCCTGGCTCCAGAGAGATCGCATACCCAGGTCTTCTAAAACCTTCGTCGCCTCCTATCAGGTCACTGGAAGGCACCCCCTCCAGTCGGCCACCACCATAGAAAAACAGGCCATGTATAGGTGTCATCACCAGGGCTCCGAGCCTGGCAGCATACTGGTCTGGGACAGAGAAGTCTCTGCTTCGTCCTCTGGTTTCCAGGGTATAATATTCACGAGGATTAGAAAGATAGTAGAGGTTGGCGCTGATGACCACCCCATTGGAGAGGGTATGGTAGCCTTGCACATCCAAAGTAACTCCATAGCCCCCATCACCGGGTTGGATGGATTGATCCACACCGGAGAGGATGGTTTGATCCTTATTGTCTCCCTGGTTATAAAACTCGTCCTGAGCACGGTAGTCACCCGAGGCAAATTTCATCCCCAGTCCAATAGATGCATTGGTTCCGGTACTTTCCGCAGGATCCAGTAGCCAGTAGGTCATTCCCAGCCTGATGTCAGCCAGTCCCGCACTACTGGTAGCGTGTCTGTCTCCAGCCCAAAATTCATTTTCTACAGTGGATATGTCATCTTCTTTGGGATTGCCACCATGCTCATATAGGGACGATCTGTTATGGTGCACAAAAGGGAGAGCTACATTGAGCGATAGTCGGTCTGTGAGGCCGTAGCTCATCAGGAAGTCAAGAAAAAATGAGTCATTGATCACTTCTGATCCTTCTTTTACCCGGTTAGTTTCTTCATGTTTCCCTCGGAAATGTTTGTAGGAATGAAAGTAACGGAAATTGGTTCCGGCTTGCCATTGGCCCTTTTGCAAGGAAGCTCCACCGCCCACATTGGCTCCACATCCGGAGCGTATGGCCACGCATCCTTGTGCGTGGATCTGATTGTAGGATAATAGGTACAGGCATAGGATACCTGCTATGGTTAGGTATAAATTTTTCATTGTTTACGTTTTAGTGCATCGTACAAACACTCACCTTCGGTGAATCATGCCGATGAATTGATTCAAAAAAATAATAAGACGAGACATGAATCCTTAAACCTGAGGGGGTGGGGTGGTGATGGTAGAATAGCACTCTGTGAGCATGTCAGAGGTACTGAAAAATGATGTTTCTGTTACCTTAAAAAGTTTTTCAGGAAGTAGGTCATGGGTATCAGCCAGATAATCTTTGGCAATGGACTTGAGCAAATTCACTTTTCCGGAATGCTCCGAGTCAGAAGTATTCATCATTTTTATCCAATCTGAGATGGATTGATTGAGCTCCTGCACTGCGTAATCTTCTGCCACGATCAAGTGAATGGCATCTTGAGAATATTTTTCGAGAACCGTTCTGTATTGTTTACCGTCAATGGTGATGCTACCATGCGATGGGCGATATTCGGATTGATCAGACCAATAAGGCAGCGTAATTGGGATCGAAATGTGTTTCATATCAGGAGTCACATCCACCCGCACGAGCCACTCTTCATTGATTTGTTTCATGCTATACCAATAGTAACCCAGATACCCTATATGGTAGAGTAGGAAGAGTGTAAGAAAGCCTAGAGCAATGAGTCTTTTCACGATGTGGGCCTGAATCCAACTCGAAAGATAATAAAAAATGTTTGAGACTTGAAAATTTCAATAAGGCTGGGTCCAGCACATTCAACCTCGCTGGTCACGTTTAAACTCGGTGAGTTTGGCCAGCAGATCTTCCCGAATTAGATAAAGAGGCGTTTTGTCCAGATAATCCAGAGAATAGTCACAGTAAAAAATGAAATCCGTGAGTTCGTTACCTTCCAGCGCCGTTACTTCATGTACCCATTCCCTGGAAAATTTGGCATATACACGTTGCTCTCTGTGTTCATTTTGGATGACCCGGTGATATTTCCGCTTCTCCTTTTCCTGCTTGCTGAAATTGTAGTACATGGCAGAGAGTGGATGTGTGGCCATGTATAATGGATTTTTGATCGTTTTCTCATTGAGCATGGGGTCTTCTTTGGCCACAGGCAAGGGCATCCCATGATACCAGAAGGAGGTGTCTTCGGGCTTGTAGTTGAGTATTTTTCTTTTGAATATCTCTTCTGTGGGAATGTTTTGTACGATGACGTCATTCAGCAAAAGGGTATCCTGGGGAAGTGCTAGGCTAATTTCCTTGTCCAGCCACTCCTGCCGGGCGATCCAGCCAAGTGTTTGATATCCCACAATGGAAAACACGATGGTATCACCTACACTCGCCGGAATGCGGAACCGGCCCTGGACATTGGTGACGGTGAGCTGATTGGTGGAGTAGTTGGTTACATGTGCAAACTGCACCGGTTGGCGAGTGGCTGAGTCCACCAGCACTCCAATAACGGGGTGCTCGTCCTGTGCCACGGTTTTTAGTACCAGCGACATTAAAATTACCAGAAACAAGAACGTCGGTTTCACAGCACAAAGGTCTGACAAAAAGATGACAGGAAATCGGAATTAGGATTTTTTAACATTTACGACTACTCCACGATCAGATAGCTCTGTCTGAAAACGGGACTCCCATCTGAGGTAAGACCCTGCACTTCTATCAGGTACTCGGCATCTTCGTCGGAGGTGAAAAAACTGAAAGTGGCGGTTCCGTTCTGATCGGTTTGAACCGCAGGGTTCCAGTACAGGGTGGCCCGGTAATCTGGTTTTTCTTCAGTGATCACATCATAATTTGGGCTGTAAAACTCTCGTGGCTGATAATATCCGGGGAGTTTGAAGTTGGCGATCCCCACTACATCCAGATTGGCATAGGATTGCTCGCTGCGTGGATATATGGCGATCACGCCACTGGCACCTACAGCCCCGAATATTGAAGCCTTGGCGCCCGTGAAGTAGTCTATGGAACCAACATCGCTGGGCGAAAGGTCCTGCATGACAAACTCCTTGTCTACCTGCATACCGTCATAGAAAAAAGCAACTGTATTGCTTCCTGAAAAGGTGGAGGCACCACGGCTTTGCATGGTGGTGGTGTTAAACCCTGGAATCTGAAGTGCATTGAAGACATCAGCCATACTGGCTGCGCCCAGACGAGGGTCTACTGGCATAGAATCCAGCTCCACCCTTGTGGTGGGGTTGTTGTACATCAGCGCTCGGCTGCTTACCGGATCGTTATAAGGGTTTTTGGATGACTTAAATTCAAAGGCATCCAGCATGATGGCACCACCTTCTGAAAAGGCCGCCTCAATCTCTCTTATCCTGTTCATTTGCGCTTCCGCATCTGAGATGGCATCATCCATTTCCGCTTCTGGAACGGGGACTAGTGGGATTACCACAGGAGGAATTTTTCTTTGGTTCACTTTGATGTAGTAAGCATCGTTTTTTTCCTTAGTGGGGTCCTTTTTGGCCTTTTTTCCGGGTTTTTGGGCCTGCAGGATAATGGATACAGTATCCTGAAAATCCAGGCCAGCGAACTGAAACCTACCGTCCTCCCCGGTTTCTACAGTAGCGTTGATCAGTGGGTTTTCGAGTACCGTCAGGCTGACGTTGCCGGGGGCGGAGTGCTGTCGGTTGTAATACTTAAAGAGCTGCCCGCTGATACTCTGATGTTGCTCCAGAAAGTGCTGGATTTCGGGTAAATCCTTGTTCATCACTGTGGCCCATTTGAAACGTCTCCATCCTTGTGTAAGTAGTAAATTATTGAGCGCTTCCACTTTTTCCATGTCCACATCAGCAAAATAATACTGAGGCATTTCTATGTGCCCCTTTAGGTCTGAGGATAAAAGGAGGTGGGTTTGAATGGTGTTTTTCATGGGGAGATCCAATGAAGCCTTGAACACGGAAACCGACAAATCTGCCAGGCCATTATCTTCTCCGAGGTGATCCATGGACAGAGAAACGCCGGTTTTACTTCGGTTCGCGTTTTTTTCTGTGTTTTCAATAGTCAACGTAGGGTCACCCTGGCTCATGATGAATGAGAGTCGCTCAGCAATGGCCAGTCCGTTAGCATCCAACAGCGTAAAATAGACCACTCCGGTAGGCAGGTTCGCGGTGGAAAAGGCGGAGTACATGTAGCTGTTGGTAGGATCAGGTTTCAAAAGCATGAAAGCTTTGCCACGCTGGTAGCCCAGCAGGAAGTGATTTTCGAGAGAATAGTCTTTGGTCAGGACCTTGAGGGTCATTTTTTCCAGGGCGGGAGTTACCTGAATAATGGCTCCGTTTGGGCGCACTGTTGGAAGGGGAAATTCGAAAACGGAGCCCTGATATGAAACACGCGCCGTGTACGTTCGCTCGATAGTCGGGATTAGTTTAAAGGAGCCCATGCCTGCAAACTGGCTTTGAAAATCAGTGATTTTGTTGGCCTGGTCATCCACGATTTCTCCAGAGATGCTTACACCAAGGCCCTTTTCGTTGATGGCTTTGAACCCCACCGAGGTGATCAACCCGTTGACCAAATCCCCACTTTCCGGAAAGAATTGTACATCAAAGGTCGTTAGAGGAGCTTCAGGACTGGGGTATACTACCCATTTGTTAATGATTTTGAGCGGTTGGGTATAGAGCAATGACCGATCAAAATTGAGCATATAATTGGTATATGCTTTCAGAAAATAATCCCCATCAGGAAGAGAGTCGCTAAGGTCTATTTCGGCAAACCCACTACCATTTTCCAGCTTGAGAACGCGGGAATATAGTATGCGCTGATTCAGGTCGATAAGCTCCACATGGAGTACTTTGCTCAGTTTGCTGGCTTTCAGGGTGTTGGCATCTGTCAGGTAGGCTTTAAACCAGAGTGTCTCTCCGGCAGCGAGGATCTGCTTGTTGGTATGCAAAAATACCTTTTCCTGGGGTCTGAGTTCCAAATATTCGGTGAGCTCATCTACGACCAGTGTTTCGATGGGCTGCGCGAAGTGATAGGTAGCGTGGAGCAGAAAAACCGTTAGTGCAAAAAATTTTCTCATCTATTAGGCGTTAGATGGCATAATATTAACCAAAGTGTAACCTATTTGGGAAGTAAATGAGGTGAAAAACCTCAAAAAAAGTACGCCAGGATTAAATCGCGAGGTTTTCTATTTCAGAAAAGGTAAGAGTAGGTTGGTTAATCAGGGTCGTGTCGGTACCTATTTCAATGGAGTTAGATTTCCACGAGTCGCCAAAACGTGAAGGTTTGATCAATTTGACCGGTAGGCCTTCGCTGAGAAGCGTAAGCCCTACGATCTGAATGTCCTCCAATTTGACATTCTCTCCAAAGTAAATGGCGTTTGATTGATAGTTGGCAAGCTCAGGATCTACCGGACGTTCGTGAATATAAAATCCCAATTTTTGAAGTGCATAAGCACTGTTGCCGTCAGGAGCGTGCTGGTAGTACCGGATCACTATGTCAGTTCTTGCCTTGTTAGGGGGCAGTTGGCTCAGTACTTCTGCTTGATAGTTAGCCTTCAGGGTTTGAAAAAAATCACTATTTGATGGGCTCTGTACCTCAGAAGTTTCCTTGGCTTCCTTTTCTGAATCTTGCGTTGGGCTTTCAAATTCCGGCTGATCTTCAGGTATTGTCTCAGGTTTTGTGGCAGGCTCGGCGGTTTCACCATGGCTTTTTACACTGCTTTCTACTTTCGGCTTTTGATTGAGTCGATGTTCGTCAGGGGCATAGTGGAATCCAAAAAAACGATCGAGGACAAAAAGGATGAGGAAAGTAGAAGCAAGGAATAAACTATAGGATATAAACCGATAGCGATGTTCAGGTTCCATAGGTTATGTAGTTTTTCCTAAATTTAGCAATTATCTGCTTAGAAAACCTATCCCAATTTATACCTACACACAGAACCAAATAAAAAGGGTGCCCATGTGGACACCCTTCTCGTAATGATTGTTCTTCCGCTTATCAGGCTTTTACTGCCTTAGCGTCTTTTTTAGTATTGAGATCTATGACCACCGGTGTGGCGATGAAGATCGAAGAATAAGTACCAATAAGGATACCGATCAACAATGCAAAAGAGAATCCCTTCAAAGCAGCTCCACCGAAGATGAAAAGTACCAGTACCACGATAAGTGTGGTGATAGAGGTAATCAACGTACGGCTAATGGTGCTGTTGAGTGACTCGTTGAATACTTTCTTCATTTCGCTACCGGTTTTGATACCCAGGTTCTCCCTGATTCTGTCAAATACTACCACAGTATCGTTAATCGAGTAACCAATGATGGTAAGTATGGCAGCGACAAAAACCTGATCTACTTCGTAGGTAATCCCAAAAAGTGAGACAATTGCAAAGGCTGAGAGCACAAACAGTGTGTCGTGGAACAGTGCTACGATCGCACCCAACCCAAACTGCCACTTACGGAAACGAATGAGTATATAAAGGAATATCGCGATGAGAGCGAAAAGGGCTGATTCATAGGATGAGTTTTTGATGTCATCGGCTATGGTCGCACCTACTTTGGAAGAGCTACTGATCGTAAATGAATCCGGGCCCAGGTCAGCATTGGTGCTGTAGGTAAGTCCAGAGGCAGTTATTCCCTCTATCAGAGCATTCTTTACTTTAAGATCTGCAGCATCGGTTTCATCATCTATCAGGTATGACGTGGTGATTTTCATGATGTTGTTGGCTCCATAGGTTTTCACCTCGGTACCCTGATTGTCAAAGTAAGGGGCCACAGAAGCTTTAAGTGCTGAAGGTACAGCGGCCTCAGTGAAAGTCACCACATACGAGCGACCACCTTTGAAATCCACACCCAGGGTAAGTCCTTTGATGAAAATAGCTACAATACCTACGGCAATAAACGTCGAGCTGAAGATATAAGCCATTTTACGCTTGCTCAGAAAATCGATATTCAATCCTACCAAAGCATTTCTGGAGAAGGCATTGGCAAATGAAAGTTTAGAGTTGTCTCCTTTCTTAGAGAAGGCTTCCACAATCACACGGGTGATGAATACCGCACTGAAGAATGAACAGGCAATACCGATCATCAAAGTGATCGCAAAGCCTTTCACAGGTCCCTGTCCCAGTATGTAGAGAATCATCGCTGTGATGAATGTGGTCACGTTGGCATCTATGATAGAGCTGTATGCTTTGCTATATCCGGTGCTTATCGCTGCTTTCAGCCCTGAGCCGTTTCTAAGCTCTTCCTTGATACGCTCAAAAATAAGTACGTTGGCATCAATGGACATACCGATGGTCAATACGATACCGGCAATCCCTGGCAGTGTGAGTGAAGCACTCAGCTGTGCCAAAATCCCCATGATAAAGAAGATGTTGAAGAACAATGCCACGTTGGCAATGAGACCTCCTTTGGCGTAATAGAAGACCATGAAAATGATCACAATACCCAAACCTGCTACAATGGAAATAATCCCTTGCTCCTGAGCTACTTTACCCAGGGTAGGTCCGATCACCACGTCTTCCACGATGGTGGTAGGCGCTGGTAGTGCACCAGCTTTCAGGATATTGGCCAAATCTTTCGCTTCTTCAATGGTGAAGCTTCCGGAGATCGAAGAGTTTCCGTTCGGGATTTCACCTTCTACATTAGGTGCAGAGTATACATAGTTGTCCAGTACAATGGCAATTCTTCTTCCCACATTGCTGGCGGTCAGTCGTCTCCATGTTTTGGCTCCTGCCGCGCTCATTTGCATACTCACAGCAGGTCTTGAGCGCTGATCCAGGTCTTGTCTGGCGTCTGTGATGACTTCACCTGTAAGTGGCGCTTTGCCCGTGCGGGAAGTTCTGATCGCATGTAGCTCCAGTAGCTCAGGAGATCCTACTGCTTCGCTCTTGATGGCCTTCACAGACCAGAGGAACTTTACATTAGAAGGAATGACTGACTTCACATCCTCTCTTTGGAGGATTCTGTTGATGGTAGAAGTGTCTTTCACATCGTAGACCAGTCCGTACTGAGACTTGATCAGAGAAAATAAGGGCGAAACCTGGCTGTTGAGTGCCGAGTCAAGGTTGCTTGCGGCTGAGTCACCTTCTGCCAGCGCAGTGGTGTCTGCAGTGTCTGATGCATTGTCATCCTCAGTAAGGAGTGATAGGTCTTCCTGCACGGTTTCAGTACTGGCTGTCAGGTCTTCAGTATTCAAAGTAGCTTTTTGCTCTTTTACCAACAGATCATTGATGGCCTGAAGGGTTGGAGAAATTTCATTGATTTCGTGTACTTCCCAAAACTCCAGCTTAGCTACTCCTTGCAACAGTTTTCTTACCCGCTCAGGGTTGTCTACACCAGGAAGCTCTATCTGGATACGGCCTGTACCCTGAAGTCTTTGAATGTTCGGCTGTGAAGTACCAAATCTGTCGATACGTGTCCTCAGGATATTGAATGAACGGTCGATGGCACTTTCTACTTCGGCCTGGATGATGTCCAGTACTTCTTCATCGGTAGAGTTGAGACTGATACGGCCCCTGTTGGCAGTATTCGAAAAGATAAAAGCCAAAGACTTGTCCGGAGCGCTTGCTTTGAACACACGGTAAAACTCATCCACATAGTTGTTCTGAGTGCCACGTATGTTGGCTTTGGCACTGATCAATGCACTTTGGAAATCAGGGTCCTGATTGTTTCCACTCAGTCCTTTAAGAATGTCCACCGGAGAAACCTCCAATGTCACGTGCATACCACCTTGAAGGTCAAGCCCAAGATTAAGCTCGGTCTCTTTGATGTCCTGATAGGTGTAATCAAGCCCAAGCAGATTGTACACGGGCTCATTCCAAATAGAATCGAGGTATCGCTGTTTTTCAGCGAAGTTGATATTACCGCTAGCATCAGTAGTAGCTTCGGTTGCCTCCTTTTGGATCTTCTGTGCTACAAATGTGAATGACAAATAGTAGATACACAGCAAGGAGATAACGATTGTTAGTGAAACAACAAATCCTTTGTTTTTCATGGTGTTAAGTATGTTTTTTAAGAAAAAATCGGGTAATCTAAAAAAGGCGGTTCTGGTCTGCGATGGGCAGACTAGGGTGCGTTGGGGGAGATAATTCTTCTGAAAAGAATCTTCAATACTTTGCTGCCAGCACATACCGCTTCCTCACCTGCGGTGATATCCTCTTCAAGACTCTCAAAGCTGGGGAGTATGTCTATCAGTAGAAACTCGTGGGTAAGGCTTACATGGGCTGTGACAGGGATCGCATCGAAAGCCCTGAGAACAGTCTCAGGTTGCTGCTCTTCTTCAGTAGGCGCATTGTCTACCTGAGCCAGCTCTTCTATATTCAGTTGAGGCGTGATAGGGGTGGTCACTGTGATGGCTAAAAAGCCCACAATTAGTCCCAGCATCACCAATGACCTGAATAAAACGTTCGATATGTTACTTTCGCCTGGTTTCAAAGCGCGACAAAACTACTGAAATACAATTAATTACTTGGTCCAATCAGAAAATTATTGATTGACCTTCTGGCGCAGGTAAGAAACAATTACCTCCAGACCCACAGAAAAGCCGTTGTGATTCGGGATTAGCACATCTGCTTCATGCTTAAGAGGCTCTATGTACTTTTTGAAGGCGGGTGTCACATGGTGCTGAAAGCGATAAAGCACGTCACTTAGGTCATACCCACGCTCTTCGGCATCTCTGGTAATCCTCCTGGTCAGCATCAGATAGTCGGGTGCTTCTATGTAAATTTTCAGATCCAGCAGGTCCAGTATTTCTTCATAGTAAAAAGTGAAGATGCCCTCCACCACGATAATCGGTGTGGCCTTGATGTGGATAGTTTGGGGTTTCTTTTCGTCGTTATTGAAGGTGTATTCCTGAATGATTATGTCTTTACCTTGCTTGAGCTTTCTCAGGTCATTGGAAAACCGCTCCCGATCGAGTGATTCGGGCAGGTCAAAATTTTCCACCCCTCGCTCATCCAGTGGCTGCTCTGTGCGGGGCTTGTAGTAGTTATCCAGCGAGAGTAAGCTAATTTCTCCTTCTTCAAACTTCTCCATGAGCTGTTTCAGAAACAGCGTTTTGCCTGATCCGCTTCCACCGGTGATTCCTATGATCAGAGGTTTTGACATGTTATTTAGTTTTCAAAAATTGGATGAGTTGTTCAAAGGCCCGGGCTCTGTGGGAGCGGGCATTTTTCTCAGCAGCGCTCATTTCAGCAAAAGTCCGGTCTTCACCTTCAGGTAAAAATACAGGATCATATCCAAAACCCTCTGTCCCGGTCTTTTCACGAATGATTTCACCTTTGGCAATGCCCGTAAACTGGTACTCATGGCCCTGGTCATCTATGTAGGTGATCACGGTTTTAAACCTCGCTTTTCTGTTCTCCTCGTTTTTGAGATTCGAAAGGAGTAAGTCCATATTAGCATGGCTGTCATTGTTCGGGCCAGCATATCTGGCGGAGTACACACCAGGCGCGCCACCCAGCGCCTCCACCTCCAATCCGGTATCATCGCCGAAGCAGGCTACTCCATGCTTCTCAAATACATACCGGGTCTTCATGGCAGAGTTGCCTTCTATGGTATCTGCGGTTTCGGGGATTTCTTCGTGCAGGCCCAGGTCATCCAGACCCAATAGCTCCAGATTTTCAGGAATGAGTGCTCTTAGCTCTCTTAGTTTGTTGGTATTGTGGGTGGCAAAGTAGATTTTCATGTCCTTCACCGCACATAACTCGGGTAGATGTCAAACACCAAAACGGCATTTCGCGGGATGCCCAGGCCAAATGGAGGATTGGTGGAATAGGCCAGCCCGGATGGAATGATAATTTGCGCACGACCACCCACTTTTAAAATACCCAACACTTTGGAAAGCCCCTCGCGGTATCCACGCTCATAGCTATAGAAGTTGGTGATGATCTCCGGAATGTTCCAGCCGTCGGCCGTGTAGGTATAGATGATCGGGTTGTAAGTAAGGTCCTCGTCGTAAGTACCGTTATTGATATCCACGGTATCTATGTTGGTGGCAAACAGAAAACCGTCGGTCAGTCGGCCTGCTATAAAAAACGAAACAATGTCGTTGTGATTGATTTCGGCTCCACTGCCTGAGTCGAGTACCACATACCATACTCCTGACTCGGTAGTGTCCACATCGGTATATCCCTTGGCGTTTACATAGGCTTCCATGACCTTCAAGTCAGCTTTGAGCTGAACATCCGGATCTACGCTGGTGACTATTGTGTCCTGCCTGCAGGAGTAAAGGGAAGCGGTAATGATCATCATTACCGCTATTACTTGACCTTTTATGTTTTTCATTTCTCGCTTTTTAAAATCAGCCTGCCCCTTTGGTAAAGTTATGTGGTTATGCTTTAATCAGAGCAGGTTACTGGTTTTGACCAACTTCTAATACCTCAACGTCAAAAACAAGAATACTGTATGGCTGAATGGTAGGACCGGCGCCTCTGCTGCCATAGCCAAGTGGGCTGGGGATATACAATGTAGCTTTTCCTCCAGCCTTGATATAGGCGATACCTTCGTCCCATCCCGGGATCACACGTCCCTGACCGATGTTGAATTTGAATGGCTGGCCACGCTCGATAGAGCTGTCAAAAGGCTCTCCGCTAAATAAACGACCGGCGTAGTGGACAGTCACCTCGTCACCTGGCTGCGCAGTTGCCCCGGTACCTTCCTGAGTAATGACGTATCTCAGACCAGACTCAGTAGTGATGGCATCAATGCCATTTTCTTTTAGATAGGCATCGATGGTCTCGCCATCAGAAACAAGCTTTTCTTCAAGAATCACTGATTCTTTGGCACGCTGCTTTTCAGTCATTTCCTGCACGTAAGCACGGTAATCTTCCTGGCTCATTTGGGCATGAAATTTCATGTTGATGCTCATCACTGCAGCAGAGTCCATATCCGGAGGTAACTGTGTCTGATAAGTTTCTTCAAACAGGTTTTTGGCTGTGGTGGTGAAAAACACGCTATCGCCCACTTCCATTTCTTTCAGTACTTCCTGCAGGTTGCCGGCTTTCATTTCCGGGTCAAAGGCCAAAGCCAATGGTTTTTCAGGAGTGGTTTCGGTAAGTACTTCACCATCAGCTCCCACTATTTTCAGGTATAAAACCACAATAGAATCTTTTTGGGCGCCAAGGCCGTCACCCTTCACCAGGCAGGATACTTCCACTCCGGTTTCTGTTGTAAAATCATTGTTTTTGTTGCAGGAAAATACCAGCAGCGGAAAGATCAATATCCAGATGTTTTTCATTTTGTTTTTTGGTTATGGGTTTGCTGAAATTTTGGAATCAGCGATTTAAATTTTTCTACAGTTTCCTCTAGTCCTAAATCAGAAATGCCGCCAGCGGCATTTTTGTGACCACCTCCGCTAAAGTACTCAGAGGCAATATCGTTCACGGCATAGTCGCCTACTGATCTGAATGACATTTTGACTTCACCACCTTTTTCCATGATGATGGCGGCCACCACGATGCCATTGATCGAAAGCGCATAGTTGACCAAGCCCTCGGTGTCCCCACTTTTCAGGTGAAAGCGCTCGTGCTCTTCCGCACTGATCACAAAGTAGGCCACCTGATATTCAACATTCACCACCAACTTTTCCATTAGCGCGTAACCAATGAATCTCAGCCGATTCAATGAATTGGTATCATAAATGAGTCGGCTTATTTTATTCACATCAGCGCCAATCTCCATCAGCTCAGCCACGGTGCGGTGGATTTTTGCGGAGGTGGAGCCGTGCTTGAACGAACCTGTGTCGGTCATGATGCCCGCATACAAAGCCTCGGCTATGGCCAAATTAATCTCTTCTTTACCATCCAGAAGCAGAATAAGGTCGTAGATCAGCTCCGCAGTAGCTGCGGCTTTGTTGTCCCAAAGTTCATAATCTGCGAACTGCTCAGGGTTCAGGTGATGGTCCACCAGCAACTTCTTAGCTTTGGAGGAGCCTACCATTTCGCCCAGCTTCTTGATCCTGTTGAGTCCGGAAAAATCCAGGCAGCAGATCAGATCTGCCTGCTCGAACAGCTCCGCAACCTGCTGATGGTTTTTCTCACTATACACCACCACCTCATCATTGCCCTCCATCCAGTGCAGGAAGTCGGGATAATCCGTAGGGGTGACCACAAGTGCCTCGTGCCCACGGTTTTTAAGAAAATGGTATAATCCCAGAGAAGAGCCCAAGGCATCAGCGTCAGGATTAGCGTGGGTGGTTATAATTATTTTCTTGGGGGTGGATAGTAATGCTTTTAAAGCGCTTAATTCCTTCATTAACAATTCTTGCCTCACCTTGGCTGTAAGTGAATCGCAAAACTCACAATAAATCAAGTAAATACAAAATGGCTGGTAAGGTGATAGTGAATAGGATAAATGTTATTTTTGCAGCCGTTTAGTAAAAGACTCAAAAAAACCAATTAAATGGCAGGAACAAGGACCTTCACAATGATCAAACCCGATGCATACGGATCAGGAAATACCGGTGCGATCACCAAAATGATTGAAGAAGCAGGCTTTGGTATCAAAGCAATGAAACTGACTCACCTATCTGCAGGCAGAGCAGGACAATTTTATGCAGTACACAAAGAGCGACCTTTTTACAATGACCTGGTCACTTATATGTCCTCTGGGCCTATCGTGGCTATGATTCTGGAAAAGGACAATGCAGTGGAAGATTTCAGAAAATTGATTGGTGCGACTAATCCAGCAGATGCTGCGGAAGGAACCATCAGAAAAATATTTGCTACTTCTATTGAGGCCAATGCTGTCCACGGATCTGACTCTGACGAGAACGCAGAGATTGAGGGTTCGTTTTTCTTCTCAGGCCTGGAGAAGTTTTAATTAACTAGCAAGAAAGTATTGATTGAAAATGAAATCCCGGGCTGATCAGTCCGGGATTTTTTCTTCTTCCAGTTTTTCTACCCAGAAGTTATTGAAGCCTTCGCCGATGTGAAGGGTGATGGTGCCCAGCTGTAGGAGCTCGAGGATGGCGAGGAAGTTGTAGATCACCAGAATTTTTTCGGGCTTTTCTTCCACCAAGGAGCTGAAGGAGATGCGATGATTCGGGCTGCTGTGTAGCCGCTGGATCAGATAATCCTTCTGCGTGGAAATGGTGTAAGGGTACTGGACCACCTGATGTGTAGGCCTGCTTTGATCAAACTCATACCGCTTCAGCACCTTCTGGAAAACCTTCATCAGCTTGTAAAGATCCAGATCCTGCATCTCGGCTTCCACATCAATGGACTGAGAGAGCTTTTTGATTTCTTTGAGCAGATTTCCCCTTTGTTCCCTATCAAGCCGATTGCTTTCCAGGCTGTTGAGTTCCTGAATCACCGATTTGTATTTTTTGTATTCCAGCAGGTGCTTCACCAACTCCTCCCGGGGGTCTATTTCATTTCCTTCTTCATCCAATACCGGTCTGGGCAGTAACATCTTGGCTTTGATACGCATCAGCGTGGCAGCCACTAGTATGAATTCGCTTGCCACTTCCACATTCATCGTTTCCAGCTGATGAAGGTAATCCAGAAAATCACTGGTCACCTTAGCGATGGGAATATCGTAGATGTCCAACTCGTCCCGTTCAATGAAAAAGAGCAACAGGTCAAATGGCCCCTCAAAGAGAGGAAGTTTGATCTCGTAAGTATTGGAATTTTGGGAATCGCTCACAGTAGGCCAAAGCTACTACTTCTGGCACTAATAGGAAATCTCAAAATAGTTTAGATTTGTGGAATATTTAATTCATAATTGTCTTGCCGCTAAACAATTAGAATTGAAAGTCGTTCATGAATCACCCCAAAAGATTACTATATGGAGATTAGGCCCGGAAAGCTTTTAGCGGAAATCGACAATCCCAACGACCTTAAGAAATTAGACGAGACTCAACTGGCTCAGGTGGCCGAAGAGCTTCGTGAGTACATCGTAGATCATGTCTCGGTGTATGGTGGGCATTTTGGGGCTAGTTTGGGAGTGGTAGAACTCACTGTGGCACTCCACTACGTATTTAATACACCGGTGGATCAGCTCGTGTGGGATGTGGGTCATCAGGCTTATGGCCACAAAATATTGACCGGACGAAGAAAAGATTTTCATACCAACAGACTTTACAATGGCCTTTCAGGGTTCCCTAAAAGGTCCGAAAGTGAGTATGACACCTTTGGGGTGGGCCACTCTTCCACCTCCATTTCTGCCGCTTTGGGTATGGCGTTTGGGTCAGACTATAAAGGGGAGAAGGAAAAGCACCACATAGCAGTCATTGGTGATGGAGCGATGACCGGAGGGATGGCATTTGAGGCCATGAATCACGCCGGAGATTCTAATAAAAACCTCCTGATTATCCTCAATGATAATTGCATGTCCATAGACCCGAATGTGGGTGCACTGAAGGATTATTTAACAGACATTACTACCTCACCTACCTACAATAAGATCAGGGATGATGTGTGGAAGGTGCTTGGAAAAATCAGCAAGTTTGGCCCCAATGCCCGTGAGATTGTTGGGAACATTGAGAACAGCATCAAGTCCTTGCTGTTGAAGCAAAGTAACCTCTTTGAGTCCTTGAACCTAAGGTATTTTGGCCCGGTGGATGGTCATGACATCAACCACCTCGTTCATGTATTGCGGGATTTGAAGGACATTCCCGGCCCCAAGATTTTACACTGTGTAACAGTGAAGGGAAAAGGTTTCAAACTGGCAGAACAAGACCAGACCAAGTGGCACGCCCCGGGGAAATTTGATAAAATCACCGGAGAAATACGAAAAACAGTAGTTACAGAGCCCAAACCACCGAAGTACCAGGACGTATTTGGACATACCATGGTAGAACTGGCCGAACAGAACGACAAGGTGATGGGTATTACACCCGCCATGCCCTCCGGCTCCTCCCTCAATATCATGATGGAAGCCATGCCTGATCGTGCATTTGACGTGGGTATTGCGGAGCAGCATGCGGTTACTTTTTCAGCAGGACTGGCTACTCAGGGGATGGTTCCTTTTTGTAATATCTACAGCTCATTTATGCAGCGCGCCTATGATCAGGTGATCCATGATGTGGCTATTCAGAAACTCCCCGTGGTTTTTTGTCTTGATCGGGCAGGTATTGCCGGTGCTGATGGGCCTACCCATCATGGCGCTTATGATCTCGCTTATATGCGCTGTATCCCAAACATGGTGGTTGCTGCCCCTATGAACGAGCAGGAGCTTAGAAACCTGATGTACACGGCCAGTGAGTTTAAAGACGGTCCTTTCACGATCAGGTATCCAAGAGGCCAGGGCGTGATGCCGGTATGGCGAACCCCACTGGAGCAGCTGGAAATAGGTAAAGGCAGGTTATTGCGTGCCGGAGAAGAGGTGGCCATTCTCACTATTGGTCATATTGGCAATTATGCCGTGAAAGCATGTGACGAGCTGGAGAAACAGGGAATTCGGGTATCTCATTATGACATGCGCTACGTGAAGCCATTGGATGAAGCCCTGCTGCATCAGGTTTTTGAGAAAAATAAGAAGGTCATTACCGTAGAAGATGGGTGTTTGCCCGGAGGATTTGGCACAGCCATATTGGAATTTATGGCTGATCATAACTACCACGCAAAGGTAATCCGACTGGGAATTCCTGATCGCATTGTGGAGCATGGCGAGCAGGATGAACTCTATCAGGAGTGTGGCTACGACGCTGAAGCTATATTGCAGGCCACGTACAAGTTACTCGAACTAAGCGCGGTAGTCTAACTGCAAACAACCCCCATCCGTCGAGAAATGGGATGGGCAATCGTCAGATTTCTTGTATATTCTGTTCCAATTTAAATGGGAACATTGAAAAGAAATCAAATATATAAGATTGGCTTTCTTGTTACTGGCCTGGTTTTCTGGCTACTGATGACTGCTTGTACCACATCCAGTAGCAGCAAGAAAAATAAGGATCCCAACAGCGAACCTCCCGAAAAAGTAGTGGACTTAGATCTGGATAAGATCAAAGAGCGTGGCTACATCACGGCCATCATGGACAATAGCTCCACAGGACTTTTCATTTACCGGGGCAATACCATGGGCTATGAGTATGAGCTCCTCAAGGCTTTTGCCAAATCTCAGGGGTTGGAGCTTCGGATCAACGTGACTCCAAGCCTGGAGGACGGCTTCCGAAAGCTGAACGCTGGCGAAGGAGATATCCTGGCCTATAACCTCACGGTCACTAAAGACAGAAAAAAGCGCATTGCCTTTACGCATTATCACAACCTGGTGAAGATGGTTCTGATCCAGCGTAAGCCAGATAATTGGCGAAAAATGAAACTCCATGAAATCGAAAAACAGCTGATTAGAAATCCGGTTGAGCTCATAGGGAAAGAAGTGGTGGTTCGGCATCATTCATCCTATTTTGATCGGCTACAAAACCTGTCCAACGAGATTGGGGACGACATCATCATTATCGAAGACTCACCTGAAGTGGAGACTGAGGCGATCATCCGAAAGGTGGCAGAAGGCGAAATTGACTTTACCGTGGCAGAAGAGGACATAGCGTTGGTTAATTCCACCTACTATCCCAATCTGGACATCAGGACTGCCGTGAGCTTCCCTACTCAAATTGCCTGGGGGGTTCGAAAAAATGGCGACCAATTACTTTCAGCTTTGAATGCCTGGATTATCGAAATGAGGAGAACTTCTGAGTATTATACCATTTACAATAAATACTTCAAGAGCAGGAAGGCGTCTCTGAAGCGGACTCAAAGTGAATACTATTCCCTGGGTGGCGGCAAACTTTCTCCGTATGATTCCTTAATCAAACGCTCGGCCGCAGAACTGGAGTGGGACTGGAGGCTTTTGGCGGCTCAGATTTATAAGGAATCAAGATTTGACCCCAATGCCGAGTCATGGGCTGGTGCAGTGGGCTTGCTACAGCTCCTCCCGACCACCGCAGAAGAATATAATGTGACCATGCTCGAGGATCCTGCCCAAAACCTCCATGCCGGCACTCAGCACCTCAAATGGCTTCAATCCTACTTTTCTGATGTGATCATCGATCCTTTGGAGCGGGTGAAATTTATCCTGGCGGCCTACAATGTGGGTCATGGTCATGTGATGGATGCCATCAGACTCACCGAAAAATATGATGGCAATCCCCAGCTTTGGGAGGATGTGAAGGAGTATCTGCTGAAAAAATCGAACAGTAATTACTTCAATGATCCTGTGGTACAATTTGGCTACTGCAGAGGCATAGAGCCGGTCACCTACGTCAGCACCATCTTATCAATTTTTAAAAACTACAAGATACTTTTCCCGGAAGGTCCGGAGGTCGAAGCGCAATCACCAGTACCTAGTGAAAATATTTAGCCACCAGTTTGGCTGAAGATAAACTCATGGGAATTCCCCCGCCGGGGTGCACACTGCCTCCACAAAAGTAGAGTCCCTTCACCCGCCTGCTTTTGTTGGCATGTCTGAGGAAGGCAGCAAAAAGATTATTAGAGCTATTCCCATACAGGGCGCCCAGAGCTGAGCTGGTTTTTGATTCAATCGTACGTGGATCCAGTATTTCCTCCACTTCGATGAGTGGTGCAATGTCTTCCCCCAGAGTTGCTGTTATCTTATCCAGTATGTTTTTTCTCGCCTCAGTGATCAGTTCCTCCCAGTTCTGACCCTGGTTGTTGGGTACGTTAATCATTGTGAACCAGTTTTCACCGTGCTCCGGTGCATCCGATGGCTCATACTTGGAGGTAATATTTATATAGACCGTGGGGTCATTAAAGATAGCCCCTCTTTGGAAAATATGCTCGAACTCGGCTTTGTAGTCTCTACTGAATAAAATGTTATGAAGATCTAGTTGAGGAAATTTCTTGCCCACTCCCCAGTAAAATATTAAGGCTGAGCTTGATTTGGGTTGGTTCAGCAGAAACTTTGGTGCTTTGAGGTCCGGCATCAGCTTGCGGTAGGAGTTCACAATGTCCATATTAGAAACCAGCCGGTCAAAGTCCAGGCTCAGTCCTCCTGTCATCAGCCCTTTTACATGACCCTTTTCGATCAAAATTCGCTCCACTGGCTGGTTAAAGTGAAAGATCACTCCCAGCCTTTTTGCTAGGCTATACAGCGCGAGCGTGATGCTATGCATACCGCCCGCTGGAAAGTAAGCCCCAAGAGACATTTCCAGGTGTGGAATAATGTTCATGGTGGCTGGTGTTTTATATGGGGATGAGCCGTTGTAGGTGGCGTACCTGTTAAACATCTGAGTGATCCGGGGATCGTCAAAGGTGGATGCATTGGCGCCATTCATGGTTTGGAAAAACCCCAATCGATGGAGCTTCCTGTAGGCCTTAAAAGCATGGCGGGAGACGAAGGTTTTGAGATCCTGTAAAGAACTAAACATGAACAGCTCGCTCAGGTGTTCGTACAGAAGTCGGCTTTTGGCCAAAGCTTTTCGCACATTTTCGGGTCGCTCCGCGGTGTTCTGAATAATTTCTTCAATGAGTTTTTCATGATCGGCATGCGCAGATATATTCACCCCATCCGGGAAAAAGTATTCACAGTTAATCTCCAGTTTTTGGTAGGTGAAATATTGCGCGGGGTTCTCCCCGGCAAGTTCAAACAGCTCGTCGATGAGTGACGGAAGCGTGAGGAGCGAAGGGCCGGCATCAAAACGATAGGCCCCCAGTTTGATTTCGGACAGCTTACCACCAGGATACGCGTTGGCCTCAAATACCTCCACATGGTGACCCGCTATGGCCAACCTTATGGCACTGGCCAGTCCCGCCACCCCGGAGCCAATAATTCCCACTTTGTATGACATAGCGTTACAACCCTCCAGGGTAAGATCTGTTCATTTCTCTAATAACTAAAAAAAGTGATAAAAAAAAGCGGAATAACCATAAAAATGGTTACAACTTCCCACCTAATCGTATTTACAATTAAATCCTTTATTTTAACTTAGCCCTAATCGCCCATGTTATTCCCTGAGAAATTAATGAAAACACAAGTTGAGCAACTTCTAGACGAGTATAAAAAGGTACGAAATATTGACCTGACGCTCGATCAGTTTACGTATATCCTAAATCTTTACCCTTCCCTGATCGTGTGCATGTGCGATGGAGTGCTGGACAAAGGTGAGTGGGATGGTGTCCTCCGCCTGGCCAAGGGTCTGGCCATGGAGTATGGTGATGGTCTGGGTGATCCGGACCTGGAGAGATTGGAGCAGTCGTTTCGTACAGAGTTCAGATACCTGCTTGACAATATAGAGAAGTGGCAAAAGAAGTTTCTGAATGCCCTTAAAAACCATATCAGTGACAGCCGCACGGATAAAGAGTTTGTTCTGGAGTCGATGTACCTGTTTGCCAATGCCGCAGATGGTATTTCAGATGTAGAGCAGGAGACAATAGAGATGCTTACAGAACGTCTTTCTTTAGAGCATTAAATGATTCAATGATAGGCACCAGCGGATGACTCATCGGGTCAAAATCGTCAGGTAGTGCCCTCATGATTTGCTCTTGCAATTCACCCAGTTTTTTGGCTTTTGAATAAGGGATGTCACTGAATGTGACCATTGAATATAATGGAATCCAGCTATCGGGGTAAGCCTCTTGTAGTCTGGATTCTAATTTTTTGATGGCGACAAATCGCTCATCTGCCACTTTATCCCGCATTTCCACAAAATTTTTCATCGCCAGGTCAGCGATGGCATCTGCGTCTGCTTTCCGGTGTTTGGAGAAATAAGGCAACAACTTATCCCAGTCAAACTTGAGTTTTTCTCCCCATTCCATAAACAGACGGCAATCTTCAAATCCAGCATTCATCCCCTGCCCGTAAAAGGGCACAATGGCGTGGCTGGCATCTCCGATCAGGAGGCTCCTGTTTTTCACCCAGGGACTTGTTTTTATAGTCACCAGAGAGGCTGTAGGATTTGTTTGAAATTGAGCTACCAAATCCGGGATGAGGGGGAGCACATCCTGAAAATAGGTCTCGAAAAACTGTAAAACCGAGGCATCATCTTTTAGGCTATCAAATGAAAGGTCCCCTTCGAATGGAAAGAATAAGGTACAGGTGAAAGAGCAGTCCGGGTTGGGGAGTGCAATGAGCATGAAGCTACCTCTGGGCCAAATGTGGAGGTTGTTGGGTTCCATGGCAAACGTGCCATTGACGGCAGGGATGTGGAGCTCTTTGTACCCGTGTTCGATGTAGTGCTGGTGAAAGTTGAACCGATCTGTTTTTTCCAGGGCTCTTCTCAACATGGAAAAAGCACCGTCTGCCCCTATGAGTACTTCAGATGAAACGGAGCGGACCGAGGAATCATCAAAATCCATAACCATGCTCTCAAGATCTACCTGGCTGCATTTGTGACCAAAATGGAAGTTGACCCCATGAGATTCTGCGTGATCAATCAGGATGTTGTTCAGCCCTGATCGGGAGACAGAGTTGATATGCTGACTGGCCCGGCCATAGGACTGAAAGTTGAGATTTCCTTTGAGGTCGTGGATCATTCTACCCATCATGGGAATGAGCGCAGGTTCTATTTTTTCGAAAACCCCTGCTCGTTTCAGAGCGGTGATTCCCCTATGACTGAGCGCCAGGTTGATAGAACGACCCTCACCTATTTTCCGAGACCTGGGATCTCCGCGCATCTCAAATACATCTACCCCGAAGCCTTTTTGCGAAAGCAACGCTGCCAGCAGTGAACCCACCAGGCCAGCTCCTAAAATACTGATTTCCTTATGCTCCATAAATGATGATGAGGGCCTTGAGTATTTGACAAAATTCGTAGACTTCACTGAACGTGTTGTACATAGGCGTGGGCGCCACTCGGATCACATTAGGTTCCCGCCAGTCCAGGATCACCCCCTGGGCGATCAGTCCATCGTAAATCTGTTTTCCATTTTTGGCGATAAATACCGAGAGCTGACATCCTCTGGCTTCTGGGTCGGTCGGGGTGAGAATGTCAATGTTTCTGCTAATGAGGTCACCTGAAGACAGCAGGTATTCCAGGTATCCGGTTAGGGAAAGGCTTTTTTTCCGAAGTGCTTCCATTCCTGCTTCATCGAATAGTTCTAATGACGCATGATGAGCCGCAGTGGAGATCACGTTGCTATTGCTCAACATCCAGGCATCCACTCCGGGGTTGGGCACAAACTGGTTATCCATGTTGAATCGGGTGTTATGGTCGTGGCCCCACCAACCCTTTAATTTTGGAAAATTTGGATCAGAACAATGCCGCTGATGAATGAAGATGCCTGAAACACCTCCAGGCCCCGAATTGAGGTATTTATAGCTGCACCATGCCGCGAAATCAATGTTTTCATCATGAAGGTTCATAGGCAGGTTACCCATGGCGTGTGCCAGATCAAATCCCGCAAAGGCCCCTACCTGATGGGCAGTTTCGGAAATGGCTTTCATATCGAAGTACTGCCCCGAGTAATATTGTACACCAGGAAACAGGATCAGGGCCAGTTCATCACCATGTTTCAGGATGGCCTCAGTGATTTCCTCGGTTCTGAATGTTTTACCATCGGCAGGTTGGAGGACAATCAAATGTTCTTTGGGGCTGACCCCCAGGTGCTCCATATGAGACTCCACGGCATAATGATCCGAGGGGAACGCCCCACCTTCAATCATGACTTTTACCCGCTTGCCATCAGGTTGGTAAAAGGAAGCCAGCAGCAAATGCAGATTGGTAGTCAGGTTATTCATGCAGACCACCTCTTCCTCCAGGCCACCCACCAGGCGAGCCAGGGATTTCTTGGAAAAATGGTGGTACTCGGCCCATGGTTTATCCCCGGCAAAGTGCCCTTCCACACCATGCTCTTTCCAGGACTGGAGCTCGTTTTGGATAAAACTTTCAGTTCTTTTTGGCTGTAGCCCAAGAGAATTTCCACAGAAATAAATAACCTCTTTGTTATTCTTTTTAGGAATATGATACTCTTTTCTAAACCTGCTCAGTGGGTCTTTTTGATCCTGCGTTTTCGCAAAATCTGGGGTGTTTTGATAAGTCATTTAGTCTGTAAATCTCGGGTCAGTTTGCATTACGCTCCCACAATTGGGGCACGTTCTCTTCTTTTCGGCATTATAGAACTCCCTGAATCGAGGTAGAAAGTCCTTTTCGATGTTCGTCAGATGAAAGTAAGTGTCGTGTAGCTTGTGATTGCATGAGTCACAAAACCACATCAGTCCATCCGTGTGCTCTGGTTTTCTTTTTCGCTCTATGACCAGTCCGACAGATCCTTCTGATCGAATGGGCGAATGGGGCACTTTGGCAGGGAGGAGGAACATCTCTCCGGCTTTGATCGGAATGTCTACTGCTTGCCCATCTTCCTGTATTTTCACGATGATGTCGCCTTCCAGCTGGAAGAACAACTCCTCGGTTTCATTGTAGTGAAAGTCTTTTCTGGCATTCGGGCCACCCACGATCATTACAATGTAATCACCCGCATCGGCATAGAGGTTTTTATTACCCACCGGCGGTTTCAGCAGGTCACGGTTATTGTCTATCCATTCCTGCAGATTAAAGGGTCTTTGAATTGCCATGGCCTTTGGTTTTTTTATTAATTACTTTAGACGGTGAAAAGTTATAAATAATACCTGACCCACTAAAGAAAGTTTTAAAACAATGAACCTGAATCTAAATAGCAAATATGCCCTGGTGTGTGGAGGATCTAAGGGAATAGGAGCGGCAATTGCCGAAGCCCTGGCTGCAGAGGGTACAAAAGTGATTTTGGTTGCCCGCAATGAGGAGGAACTCCAGGCTCAGCTCAGCAACCTGAAAGGTGCTGGTCATACCAGCGTTGTGGCAGACCTGTCCCGACAGGAAGATGTGGATCGCTTGGCCCAGCACATTCGTGAAAATCAGGTGGATATAGTGGTGAATAACACCGGTGGGCCACCTCCCGGTCCGGTTTCTGAGGCTACCTGGGAGGATTTTGAACGGGCTTTCAGCATGCACCTGCATGCCAGTCACCAACTCATGCAAGCGGCATTGCCGGCCATGAAAGAAAAAGGTTTCGGGAGGTTCATCAATGTCATTTCCACCAGTGTGAAAATCCCCATTATGGGGCTTGGTGTGAGCAATACCACACGTGGTGCGATGGCCTCATGGGCCAAGACCCTCTCGAATGAAGTGGCTCCTTATGGGATTACGGTGAATAATATACTGCCAGGCGCTGTGGAAACCACCAGACTGGAGGCCATTATTAGTAATACAGCTGAGAAAAAAGGCATCTCTGAAGAGCAATCTGCAGCAGCCATGCGGAGTGGTATTCCTGCCGGTAGGTTTGGGCAACCTGACGAGTTGGGAGCGTTGGCGGCTTTTCTGGCTTCTGACAAGGCTTCGTATATCACCGGGGTGAGCATTCCTGTAGACGGAGGACGAACTGGATCATTATAAGTTATGATAGTCATAGATAATTTCATTGGTGGCGAGTTTCACAAACCTAAAAGCGGCCAGTACCTGGACAACGTCAACCCGGCTGTGGGGGAGGTCTTCGCGAAGATTGCCAACTCATCTACCAAAGATCTTGAATTGGCGGTGAGCGCCGCGTCAGGAGCTTTTCACGAGTGGTCGCGAAAGACGCTGGCCCAACGCTCCAAAATTCTTCACAGACTGGCCGACCTGATAGATGAAAACCTGGAAGCCCTGGCCAGGGCTGAGAGCCAGGACAATGGCAAACCGGTTGCTCTGGCCGGAAGGGTAGATATCCCCCGCGCAGCGGCCAATTTTCGTTTTTTTGCTTCGGCAATCATCAATGAATCTACCGAAGCTCATGTCATGGAAGGCCATGCGGTCAATTATACAAGGCGGGCTCCTCTGGGGGTGGTTGGGTGTATCTCACCATGGAACCTGCCGCTTTATTTATTTACCTGGAAAATAGCGCCGGCGCTGGCCGCCGGAAATTGCGTGATCGCCAAGCCCTCAGAAGTCACGCCATACACTGCTTTTTTACTATGTGAACTAGCTAATGAAGCTGGATTGCCACCAGGGGTATTGAATGTGCTGCATGGCAGGGGAGCTGAGATTGGCCAGTTGCTGGTAGATCATGCAGAGGTAAAAGCCATTTCCTTTACGGGAGGCACTCAGACAGGTCGTATCATTGGTGAGGCTGCGGCCAGACAATTCAAGAAAGTGTCTTTGGAGCTAGGGGGCAAGAACCCTGTGGTGGTATTCGATGACTGCAACTTTGAAGAAGCGGTGCAAACTACCGTTGAAAGTTCCTTTACCAACCAGGGGGAGATTTGTCTTTGCGGATCACGAATTCTTATTCAGAAGGGAATTTATGAGCAGTTCAAGGCGGCCTTTGTGGAGCGAGTGAAAGCACTCAAAGTAGGTGATCCAGCTACAGAGGTGGATCTTGGCGCATTGGTATCCCACGATCATTTAGAAAAAGTAGACTCCTATGTGAGCAAAGCCAGGACAGATGGCGGGAAAGTGCTGGCGGGTGGAAGCCGAATCACTTTGATGAATGGCTACTATTATGAGCCCACGGTCATCGAGGGGCTGGATGAATACTGTCAGATCAATCAGGAGGAGATTTTTGGGCCAGTGGTGACACTCATGCCATTCTCTGATGAAGCGGATGTGATTAGCAAGGCCAATTCCACACCGTATGGATTGGCGGCCGTGATTTGGACGGAGAACCTGAAGCGCGCCCATGCGGTGGCTCATCAGATCAAATCCGGGATTATCTGGATCAACTGTTGGATGCTCCGTGACCTGAGAACCCCGTTTGGAGGGATGAAATCATCAGGCGTCGGGCGCGAAGGTGGAAGTGAGGCTTTGCGGTTTTTCACCGAACCACAAAATATCTGCGTGAAACTATAGGGCAAAAAAAAGCCCTTTCTGGATGAAAGGGCTTTGAGTCTTAAGATTGTTGGATTATGCCGTAGTCTCTTCTTCAGACCTCAACTTGGAGATGCTGAACGACTTACGCTCTTTGTGGCCACAGTATCCACAAGTATAATATTTCATCAATTCGCCCTCTTCAGTAGTAGTGGCCTCTTGCACCACTTCTTCTCTGTCTATTTTCAGGGTCTGGTAGTTACACTCAGAGCACTGCAGTGCGTGTAGTCTACCATTGTATTTTTCTATTTTGGTATATCCCGAAACCTCGTCTACCCACACATCATAATCCACTGAAAAGGCGTCTTCCTCAGCTTGCATACCTTCATCCAGATATACATCTTCTTCCTCTTCACTCAGCAGCTTCATTTTGCGACCATCAGGAGAAATCCTTGGTGTGAATCTCAGTTTTTTCAACCTCTTTTCGATAAAGAAAGGGTAGTAGAACTTCAACACATTTTGGATAACTACTCCCACGATCATAGAGACCATGAGGGTCACAAAAATCCAAACAAAGAACCACAACCAGGTGGTATTAGCTCTTAGGGTGTTTGCATACAGTGACGCACCGATCAGAATCAACAGAAAACCATACCATAGGAGGTTGATTTCATGCATATTGATATAATCGTATTTCGATTTAGCATCTGTGGTGGTTAATAATTTCAGGTAATGACCTAACAAGATCAAAACACCAACACCAGCTATTGCATAGGCTAGATATTGCCCGTAAGTATTCCAGGCTTCAAGCAAACTTGGTGATATAGGATCGGTCATAGTAGAATTTTAGGTTATTCGGTTAAAATACAAAAATGTCACATTTTTTTAAAATCACAATGCACTTGTCTCTACAACGTGATTTTATTCTCGCTAAAACACCCCTGTAAAATATTAAAAATAATACATCAAGTCAATGAATCTATGAATTTATCAATATTCACCATCATTCCAACGTTATTCCTCTAATAAGTGTCACAGGGGTAGATCAAACACTATCGAAAGAGAATGGTTAGCATTCCGACGAGTATTTGTTGGTGACCGGCGGTTTTATTGAAATTATGAAGTGAAACTATCTTAGATTTGTCCTGATTTAACTAGTAATCGTCTAAAATTAAAAACTCAAACTTAAAATTGAACAAATGAAAAACGTATTTAAAAATCTAATGATTTACGGTGCAGTGGCATCAATGGCCTTTTTATACAGCTGCGGAGGAGACGAAGAAACTCCAGCACCAGCAGTGCCGACCATTGCTGTAGCTACTACAGTGAATGGAACAGCCGCTACCAGCCCGTTGAATGTGGTACCTGGTGATGAGGTAGTGTTCAATGTGAGCATCAATGCTGAAGGTGGATTCAATGTATACAGAGTATATGCGTCTAAAGATGGTGGTACCGCTACCAAATTGGCTGAGTACACTCGACTGGACCTAAGCGTAGATGCTGGTGTGGCCGTGGTAACGGACTCACGTGCTACTGAGATCGAAGCAGAAGACGTTGGATCTACAATTACTTACGAATTTGAAGTAGTAGATGACAAAGATCAGACTTCAACTACCGAGATTGAGGTGGTTGTGAATGATAATTCAATTACCACTCATACAGAAACGTTGCTAGGTGGACAGTCGAATGCCAGTGCTAATAGCTTTTATAATTCCATTGACAATTCTACATATTCTTATTCCTCTTTCAGAGATGATAATTCAGCAAATACTGACTTTTGTTTCTTCTATGGCAATACCAATGAGTATACCATCGCTGCAATAGATGACGCTGATGCCAACACTGCTTTTTCAGCAGCCATTGACGGAACGGACGATGCGTTAGGATCTTCAATTATTGAAACGAGAAATCAAACAAGATTTGTAACAACAAGCATAAGCCCAGAGGACTTTGATGCTATTGACGGTGAATATGCTTTATTAGATGCATTTGGAGATGTTACACCGGCTGCTACCAAGCAAAATAAACTGATTACTAATACGGTCTTTGCTTTCGAATTGGCAGAATCAAGAGGATCATTGAAGGGTCTTGCAAAAGTTGTTTCCACAGGAGGAACATCAGGTGCAGATAGATCAATTACCATCTTGGTTAAAGTTCAGCAAGCTGCTCAGTAAGAATAGTTAATAGAATTAAAAGCCCTCCCGGATAGCTATCCGGGAGGGCTTTTTTATTTAATACTTCGACTGTGTATTTTAGCCCCAAATAACTCAATCCGGGTTTTCTAAACCAAAAAACAAACATCATCCTATGTTGAATTTCTCCAAATTATTGCTACTCACACTCCTTGGTTTTGCCTGCGCAAAGCCTGCGGAGGATAAAAAGGCCGTAGCTGACATGACCGACGAGGAGGTCATGGCTTATGCGACAGCATTGGCTAAACAAAATATTATTGTAGATGGCCATGTGGACCTTCCCTATCGCATGGAAGTGAAGGGCTTCATGCTCAAGAAAAAAGTGGAAGACGTGTCCGTGGAGACAGAGGGCAACTTTGACTACCCGAAGGCCAAAGAAGGCGGGCTGGATGCACCCTTTATGTCGATATACATACCCTCATCTTATTACGTCAAAGGTGGAGCCAAAGCGTTTGCGGATTCGCTCATAGAGATGACACAAAATGTAGCGACTGCTTTTCCGGACAAGTTTGCCCTGGCCAATACACCGGCCGATATCCAGGCCAATTTTGACAAGGGGCTCATTTCCCTGCCTTTGGGTATGGAAAATGGCGCACCTATTGAGGACGACCTGGCCAATGTGGAGTATTTCTTCAACAAGGGAATCCGGTACATCACGCTTACCCACTCAATAGACAACCAGATCAGTGACTCGTCTTACGACACTACATACACCTGGAATGGTGTGAGCCCGTTTGGAGAGCAGGTAATCGCTGAAATGAATCGTTTGGGCATCATGGTGGATATTTCTCACGTGACAGACAGTGCTTTCTATGATGCACTCAGACTGAGCAAAGCTCCGTTGATTGCTTCGCATTCGTCGTGCAGAAAGTTTACTCCTGGTTTCCACAGAAATATGTCTGATGACATGATCAGAGACCTGGCCGCGAAAGGTGGGGTGATTCACATCAATTTTGGATCTACTTTCCTGTCGAAGGAGTCACGCGACAAGTATGATGCGATGGATTCTGTGATGACCAATTACCGTGCTGAGACTGGGCTTTCGAGAAGTGATTCTGCCTATAAAGCTTTTGCTAAAAAATACTCAGAGGACAACGACGTGTACGCAGATGTGAAGATCGTCGCAGATCACATTGACAATGTGGTGGAGATCGCAGGTATCGATTTTGTGGGCTTTGGGTCTGACTTTGATGGGGTGGGTGACAGTCTGCCAAAAGGCCTCAAAGACGTATCGATGTTTCCCAATGTGATCTATGAATTATTGAAAAGAGGATATACGGAGGAGGACATAGCCAAGATCTGCTATCAAAATACTTTCCGTGTGTGGAATGAAGTGATTAAAACGGCTGAGTCTATTCAGGGGATTTAATGACTGAATATCCATTAAACTATTTAGAAGTTGCCCGGGTCATCCGGGCAATTTTGTTTTAAGGCCTGTCAGTTTCCCTTTTTGAGGGAGTTTATAAACTTAGACCAGGCCCAGGGATTGAGCAGGTTGTTTTGAGGGGTCTGATATTTATTCTGAATGGCCTGCATTTGCATCTGCATATAATACTGGTGGTTGGCATTGGGACTGGCTGGCAGATCAGCATAGGCGCTGCTCATGTAGTCACTCGAAAGCCAGGCATTCAGGTTGTTATATTGCTTTTGATAGGGCGTCTCCAGAGAAAGAATGGCTTCTTTAAACATGGCTTCTGTGGGATAGGGAAAAACTTCCACCTCACTCAGCAGCGTCACATCTTCTTGCATGGTGATGAGTACTTTCAGGCTGGTGCTTTCCTTATGCTCAGGCACAATATAGTATTGGCGCTTAAACCCTACAGCACTAAAGACCAGACTGTCTCCTTCCAGAACAGGGAGGGAGAAAAAACCGTATGGGTTGGTAGTAGTCCCGCGACCGGCTGTGGGCACGTATACGTGTACTCCGGGGATCACAGAGTTACTGTCTGGGGCAAAGACCACTCCGGTAAATTGAATGATGTTCCTTTTGACTGGAGTATCCGACTGAGCCACCAATACACTGACGGTCAAAAAACTGGAGAATATGTAAATGAAATATTTTAGCAAACCCTTGAAACTTATACTTTCTATATTAATAAAGGTCTAACGGGAAAAGTTGTTTAAAAGCTATATTTCTAAGAGCTTTAAATAACTATACCCGTCAAAGGTACTGATGAAAATGTTTTTTGGGGATAACCGACTAAGAATATGCGATTAAAGAATTTTAGTCTAAACTACGGCACTCAGATTTTCAAGGCCTTTGGAGACGAAGCAAGAGTCAGGATTATTCACTTGTTATTCAAGAACGATGAGCTGGCTGTCTCCGATCTGGAGGCCATTCTGGACTATACACAGACGAAAACCTCACGCCATATTGGTTATCTGAAAAATTCAGGGTTGGTCAACGCAACAAAAAAGGATCAGTGGGTCTTTTATAGTATCAAAGACGAAGTTTACGACATGGTTTCGCAGATATTTGATTTTCTCAATAAGGATCTTCAGCTTCAGCGAGATCAGGAAGTCTACAATACCATGAATTCCAACAGGGAGCTGGCGATCAACAAACTAGCCGCAAAAGATTATAGGAAATAATGAAATTCACCCATATATTTTTTGACCTGGACCATACGCTTTGGGACTATGACCTCAATGCCCGCAAGGTGCTCAGTGATTTGTATCAGCAGTTTGAGCTGCAGCGAGAGATTGTTTTTGGACCGGAGCGTTTCACAGAAGTGTTCTTTAAAACCAATGATACGCTCTGGCAACAATACAATCAGGGAAACATAGACCGGGACGAAATCAGAACCCAGCGATTCAGAAAGGTGATGGCGAAGTGTGGGGCGCCTGATTTCGAAAAGACCGAAGCGATGAGTGAGTATTTTTTATTCAATTGTCCTCGGCAAAAGGCCACCATAGCAGATGCCACTATGATTCTGGACTATCTGAGCAAGCGGTACCATCTGAGTGTGGTCACCAATGGTTTTGATGATGTGCAGTCCATTAAGCTGGAGGCTTGTGGCCTGGACAAGTATTTTTCGCATGTATTTACCTCTGAAACCACGGGTCATAAAAAGCCATCACGGGAGATTTTCGATCATGCCGTGAAGGAAGTCAATGCCCATGTGAGCACCACACTGATGATCGGCGACAATCATAGCACGGATATTATGGGTGCGAGAAACGCGGGGATCACTCCGCTCCTATACAATCCCAAGGGCCTGGTGAAGTCAGATTGTCAGCTACAAATCAAAACACTTTCAGAATTAATGAGATTACTATAAAGGAGCTACTCCTATTTTATAATTTTGCGGGAGCAAAAAATAAACAACTACTACATTATGTCTAAAGGAAATTACTACATACCAGAGCCCTCCAACGAACCGGTACTGACCTACGCCCCAGGTACACCGGAGCGTGAGGAATTGAAAAAGGCCGTGAAGCTGGCTCGGAAAGAAGAGCGCGATATCCCCATGTACATTGGCGGAAAGGAAGTGCGTACCGGCAATAAAATTAAAATGAGCCCTCCATATGATCACAAACATGTTTTGGGTCATTTTCACGAAGGAGATACTTCACACGTAGAGGCAGCCATCAAAGCTGCGCTGGATGCCAAGGAAGCCTGGGAAAACCTGGCGTGGGAACAGAGAGCGAGTATTTTCCTGAAAGCTGCTGATTTGCTGGCAGGTCCTTACAGAGCTAAAATCAATGCAGCCACTATGCTGGCACAGTCCAAAAATGCCTACCAGGCGGAGATCGACGCAGCGTGTGAGTTCATTGACTTTTTGAGATTCAATGCGGCATTCATGCAGGAGATCTACATGGATCAGCCCGAGTCTTCACCCGGTATCTGGAACCGACTGGAATATCGTCCTCTGGAAGGATTTGTTTTTGCCATTACACCTTTCAATTTCACTGCTATTGCTGGCAACCTGCCTGCTTCCGCAGCACTGATGGGCAACACCGTGGTTTGGAAACCCAACTACAGCCAGGTGTACTCGGCGCAGGTGATCATGGAAGTGTTCAAAGAAGCTGGTTTGCCGGATGGTGTGATCAACATGATTTATGTAGACGGACCAGTGGCTGGGGATGTGGTATTTAACCACCCGGATTTTGCCGGATTGCATTTTACCGGAAGTACGGCCGTATTTAAACACCTTTGGAAAACCATAGGTCAGAACATTGATAAATACCGCTCATACCCAAGGGTGGTTGGCGAAACTGGCGGAAAGGACTTTGTGATCGCGCACAAATCAGCGGATCCAAAGGAAGTGGCCGCAGGACTGATCAGAGGTGCGTTTGAATTTCAGGGACAAAAGTGTAGTGCGGCTTCAAGAGCCTATATCCCTTCTAATATCTGGGAAGCGGTGAAAAAGCAAATGGCTGCTGACCTGAAGGAAATCAGCATGGGCAGTCCTGAGGATTTCTCCAATTTTGTGAATGCCGTGATCGACAAAAAATCATTTGACAAAATAGCCGGCTACATTGATCGGGCCAAAAAAGACACGGATGTAGAAGTACTTTTTGGAGGCAACTATGACGATTCAGTAGGTTACTTTATAGAGCCTACGGTTTTACTGGCCAAAGACCCAAAATACACGACCATGTGTGAGGAGATTTTTGGGCCGGTGCTGACCGTCTATGTGTACGATCCGGAGCAGTATGAGGAGACCCTGACCCTGGTGGATCAGACATCACCTTATGCACTCACTGGAGCAGTATTCTCCAAAGACAGATATGCCATAGAGCTGGCCACTAAAAAGCTCAGAAATGCCGCTGGCAATTTTTACATCAATGACAAGCCTACCGGAGCTGTAGTAGGGCAGCAGCCATTTGGCGGAGCCAGAGGTTCTGGTACCAACGATAAGGCCGGTGCTGGTATCAACTTGCTGAGATGGGTAAGCGCCCGTACGATCAAGGAGACACTCGTACCACCAAAAAGTTACCGGTATCCATTTTTGGACCAGGAGTAATGACAGCAATTTTATCTCAAAAGTGCAACGGGGTTGTATTATTTTACACGTTAATGTGAATCAAAGAGAACGGATGTGAAAACTAAGGGCGTAATGGCGGGCTGGGCATCCAAGGCAAGTGTGAATCATTTTGACTCGAAAAAAAATCTAAAAAAGGCCAGACTCTTTGAGTCGAAATGATTTTTTGCGTTGGTGCCTTTTCTTTTGCTTCGTTTTCTTTGGGCAAGCAAAGAAAATGAAGGGTTAGCAACCATTGAGCTGGAATGAGTTACTGATTATTAGACATGCCACAATGCATTCAATACACAATGCAATTTTTCCACAGGTTCCGTATTGATCGCTAAAACATAAAATGCCAGCTCGATAACCCGGGCTGGCATTTTTTTTGAGGATTTGAAGAGAATTCTAACTGTTTGACATCTTTGAGCACCTGGTCTTGACCAGATTCTTTTCATCCATAAATAAATTCACAGATGCTATAGCAACCTCCATCTAGTGGAAAAATCTTAAGCTTTCGTAGTGGACCATGACTTTTCCAACACCACAAAGGCGATTAAAAGTACGAGTCCGATAAGTGAAAATAACATGGCTAAAACTGATTTGGTTATGAAAGTAAATTTAGACAGAACCAACCACGCCTGAAATACCGCATATGTGGTATTTAGATGAAGGTTTTAGGGGATTTATGTGAAGGAATGCGGTAAAAGAGGTGCTTCAGAGCCTTTTGAAAAGTAGAAAGCTCTTTTTCATTTTGGCTATTGAACACAAAAAAACCTCCCTGAGTGAACAGGGAGGTTTTTTTGTGTATGATGGAATACAAGCTTATTGTACAATAGTATAAGTGTATCCGTTTTTAGAATCTAAAGTCATGGTTACTGTATAAGTGCCAGCAGTGGCAATAGGAATGTTGGTTGAAGAATTAAAATCCAATGTACCATCAGTTCCGGTATCACCATAGTTCACATCCCAGCCATCATTTTCTCTGAATTTGATAGAACCACTCACTAAGATGATAGATGAAGTCCAGGTGAAATTACCTTTTGCTGCACTCGACAGTGTCATGTCAGTATCAGTGTCCCATCCTCCTGTAGTAGCATCACCAATGATGCCCCAGTTGGAAGCAACTACGGCGTATGTTCCGGTAGTGAAGTCCACATCCACTCTGTAGAAACCATCTGCTGCCACGGCCACATTGGCTTCACCATCTTGCTCTATTTCACCTTCTGATGCGCCCATTCCATAGTCACCGTCCCAAGAGCCGAGTGTAGGAAGGAATTTGAATCCATCTCCGGCTACCTCTATGTACTGGTAGGTCCTGAATTTGCCATCTGCCAATTTCTCAAATGGATAAGCAGCGGCATTGTCCCATCCAGCTACCGTGGATCCACCTACCAGGTATAAGTTTTCAGGGTAAAGCCCTCTCACAAACTCAATGGTATAAGCTAAAGTTGCATCGTTGAATGTAACCTTATAAAACGCTTCTTCATAAGTGTTATCTAGCACAACAGATTTGCCGAAGAGGTCAGCTTCGCCATCAGGCTCATTGTCACCCCAGTTTTTCTTACTCAGGTCAGCGGCTTCTGAAAACTTGAAAACATCACCTTCTTTGAGCAGTACTTCTTCAAGTATCCAGGTGTTGTCAGAATCTAAGGTGAATTCGAAATCATCTGAACCTTCGAAATTATTGAAAGATCCTACCAGGTAAAGACCGGTAATGTTTTGCGCGATAGGCTCTACCAACTCCACTGTGTATGCCAATGTCTTATCGTTGAAAGTGATGATAGACTCACCTGTATGTCCACAGTTGGTATCTGGGCCACCGCCGGTTGCTACTTCCATTACACCATCACAGTCACTATCCCCCCAGTCGATATCTGACCAGTCTGGAGTGTTTTTGAATTTCCATCCACCACCATCTAAGGTAGATGTGATTTGCCAGGTATTGGCAGCAACAAGTTCAAGCGCATCAGCCCCCCAACTGTTGAAGTTTCCTGCGATGTACATTTCTGGGTAGGTGGCATCAAACGGCAAGTCGAAAACGACGAATGAATAGTCTCCGGATACCGATAAGTTAGCCACGTCAGTTACTGTTACGGAAATGGTATAGTCACCAGTGTCCAATGCAGTAGATCCAAAATCCGCAGCGGCCCAGGTGAAAGTACCTGATGTTCCGCTCATGGTACCACTTTTCGTTGCCAGTTCGTTGCCGTCAGCATCTTTCAGCTTAGCTGAAACAGATGCAAGCGGAGAGCTCTCCCCATCATGGGCTTTAATAACGATATCAAACTCCGACCCAATTTTTACACTTCCATTGGGGGTCACCTCATCAATGACCGGAGCAATATCAAGCACGTCGAAGCTATTGGAGATCTCGTCTTCACAGGAGAAGAGGGCCACCATAATAACCACCGGTGCGATTAAGTTAGATAATACTTTCTTCATACTTCTTTATTAGTTAAAACTTCTACAATCGGACGTTCTTCGTCCTTTTTACAAACTTAAAAACATTTGAAAATAATGTAATTATGCCAAAAATAATCTGAATTGCCACTTCTTTTTTTCTCAATTTTTGTTGCAATCGTTTTCATTTTGGGTTGTTCCTATTTACCACGAAGGGATTTTGGATAAATGCTCTTTAATAAGATATTTTACGCCGGCATAAAACAGAAATCATGAAAAGCATCCTTTCAATACTGGCAATTCTGCTGACCTCCGTTACTCTGTCAGCACAGATGGTTACCCTTTCTCCAGCCAATCCTTCTGGAGACGACGAAATTACTATAACCTTTGATGCCACTCAGGGCAATGGCGAGCTGGTAGGCGCGGCAAAGGTGTATCTGCACAGTGGAGTTGTATTAGATGCGCCCGATGGAACCGCCTGGAACAATGCCATTGGCAACTGGGGCATGGATGATGGTGTGGGACAAATGACAAAAGTGGCAGGAGCAACAGATAAGTGGGAGATCAAGTTGACGCCTACAGCCAGACAATACTACGGAGTAGATGCATCAGCCACTATCTTCAGACTGGCCATGGTCTTTAGAAATGCCGACGGGACTAAGAAAGGAACCGCTTCTCCTGGCACCTATGATTGGGGCTTTGTAGCCGGAAATCAGGATATCTATGTGAACCTGGACGCGGGATTCTATGTAAGTATTCTGAACCCGGCAGATGATGAGGTGTATTTGACTTCCGGTGAGGCCTTGAAAATTGAGGCGGAAGCCTCCGCAGAAGTCACTGCGATGGCACTGGCGATAGATGAAGGTCAGGGTTTTGTGGAAGTAGCGAGCGTTTCCTCCGGTACCTCCATCACTTACGATTATTCGCCTACTCAATCCGCGACAGTATCGATCAAGGTGAGTGCAACGATCAGCGGTCAGAGTGTGGAAAACCAGATGACTGTCAACATATTGCTCAGGCAGTCTACGCCTGTGGCGGCTTTGCCGGCAGGAGCCAAAAAAGGAATTAACTACATTGATGGTGATGCCACTTCAGCTATTCTGGTGTTGGAGGCTCCTGGAAAGGAGTTTGCCTATGTGGTTGGTGATTTTAACAACTGGACCCCTTCCGACAATTACCTGATGAATCAGACGGCAGATGGAGAGCTTTTCTGGTATGAGCTCACCGGGCTTACGGCTGGAGAGGAATATGTCTTTCAATATTGGGTGGATGGGACCATCAAAATAGGAGATCCCTATGCCGATAAAGTGGCAGATCCGTGGAACGACCAATACATTCCCGCGGCATTGTATCCCGATCCTACAGGCTATGACAAGACCGACTATCAGATGGCTACGATTTTGCAGACAGGACAAGAGGCTTATGTATGGGCCGAGACTGAATCGACGTGGAGCCGTCCAGCCAAACAGGACCTGGTGGTTTACGAATTGTTGGTTCGTGATTTTTTGGGTTCTCACAGCTACCAGGACTTATCTGATACCCTGGGCTACTTGAAAAGAATTGGTGTGAATGCCATTGAGCTGATGCCCATCATGGAGTTTGAGGGAAATGAAAGCTGGGGATACAATCCCGTTTATTATTTCGCCCCGGACAAATACTATGGCACCAAAAACGACTTAAAATATTTCATTGAAACGGCACACCAACAAGGTTTTGCGGTGATATTAGATATGGTGCTTAACCATGCTTACGGCCAGTGTCCGCTGGTGAAGCTCTACTGGGATGAGACATTGAATGCTCCGGCGACCAACAGTCCATGGTTCAATCAGGTGCCGAAACACCCCTTCAATGTAGGTTACGATTTTAATCATGCATCCACCTACACTCAGAACTTTATGGATTCCGTGAATAATTACTGGATCAATGAATATCATTTTGACGGTTACAGATTTGACTTGTCAAAAGGGTTTACTCAGAATAATACCGGAGATGATGTGGGCGCCTGGGGTCAGTATGATCCCGGAAGGATCTCAATCCTTAAGCGGATGAATAATGAAATCAAAGCGGTTGATGCGAGTGCTTATGTAATACTGGAGCACTTTGCGGATGCCCAGGAAGAAACGGAGCTAGGCAATGCCGGAATGTTGCTTTGGAGAAACGTGCATGGAGATTTTGACAGTGCCTTGAAAGGAAATGCGCGGGGCATATCAGGAGCGGCATCCTCCATTCATGTGTCATACATGGAGAGCCATGACGAGGAGCGTCAGATGGTGGGGATGTTGTCAGGCGGTTTACAAGCTGGAAATTATGATGTAAAAAATACCGCAGTGGCGCTGGAACGAGCTAAAATGGGTGCGGCATTTCTGATGTTGCAGAAGGGGCCCAAAATGATGTGGCAGTTTGGAGAGTTGGGTTATGATGTTAGCATCAACTTCAACGGAAGGGTTGGAAACAAGCCTCTTCCCTGGGGCAGTGGTAACCTGGGGCTTTACGAAGACCCCCTGAGGCAACATCTATATGATGCTTATGCGGCAATTAACAATTTGCGTCTGGCATATTCCTCGGTATTCAATACTGGTGCAGTAGTGGCATCTTTGGGAGGAAAATTAAAGAGCCTTACCATTCATCATGGTCAGTTGGATGTGGTGGTTATTGGCAATTTTGGAGTAGAGGAAGGCGAGCTCACTTATGAATTTCCGAGTACGGGAGCATGGTTTGATTATTTTAGTGGAGACGAGTTTTCTGTCACGTCTGCCGCGGCTACTCAAACCCTGAAGCCTGGAGAATTTTACATTTACACTAACAAAAGAGTGTCTGAGGGCTTTCCGGGAGTGGTAGAAATCTATGAGAATCCCGTGACCGTTTCCCCTTCGAGTTTTGGTTTGGATGATGAAATCACCATCATTTTTGATGCGACCAAAGCCAGTAAAGACGGAACAGCCGGCCTGGTAGGTGCTTCAAAAGTATTCATGAACGCTGGTTTGGTAGTCAATGACCCTAAGGGTACTGACCTCTCACATAAGGTTGAGGATGGATCAGGTGAAATGACCAAAGTAGACGGTCAGGATAATCAGTGGCAGATCACCCTCACACCGCGTGCTTATTTTGGATTGAGTCAGGAAGCCACAGCCTTCCGCATGGGCATGCATTTCAGAGATGAGTCAGGTGAAAACATCGGGAAGGGGTTCAGGAATGAATTGGTTTTTTTGGAAATCCAATCAGACGTGGCAATAGTCTCTTTTGATCCGGCTGAATTTTTCACCAATCAGGAGGTGTCATTGATTTTTGATGCCAGTCTGGGTGATCAGGGGCTACTGAATGCCACTAAAATTTATGCGCATTCGGGAGCCGTATTGACTCCAGGAGACAATCCATCTTTTGGTTCCAATGTAGTCGGAAACTGGGGAGCGGACGATGGAGTTGGTCAAATGACTAAAATAGATGGAACAAGCAAGTGGGAACTGAAGTATGCACCTGGTATGCGAGACTATTACGGACTGGCAGCATCCGATTCTGTTTACTGGATTTCGGTAGTTTTCAGAAGCGCAGATGGCAGCGTGAAGGGGTCGGGGCCTGCTGGAGATTTTAAAGGAGGCTTCATAGCCGCTAATGGAGACATCTACCTGAAAGTGACTCCACCGCAAAAGGAAGAAACGCTTGGGGTGAAGAAGGAGAACCTGGGCAAAGTAAGGATATTCCCTAATCCTACGACTGGTCAGTTCCGCATGGATGGGGAAGTGAGCACACCTTATAATTTATTCTTGTTTGATATGAGCGGGAGAATGTTATCCTCTCTTCTGATCCAGGATAGCAGTAGGCCCATCGATCTATCACATTTGAGAGAAGGCCAGTATCTCCTGCAGGTTGTCAGCGCAGATCAGACCAGGAGCCTTAGGTTGGTGATTGTTAAATAATTGTAAGCGAGTTCATTAAATTTACCGACTAGCTAATTTTTTTTAAATACAATGAAGAAACTTTTCATGACCCTTTTGGCAGCTACTCTATTTTTTGGCTGCAAGGAAAACACGGCTTATCAGGCCATATTGAATGACCCGGAAACTTTTAACGGGGCGATGAAGCAGCTGACGGATGTTATCGTGTATGATATCTTTTCTCCTCCAGTGGCTAGCCGGGTTTATAGTTATTCCAGCATCGCAGCCTTTGAGGTGCTTGCAGTTTCTAATCCGGATACCCTGATTTCCCTGGGTGGGCAGGTGACGGATTTTACCACACCTCCGGCACCACCTGCTGGCATCAATGACAAATTGGCCAGTTTGCATGCCTTTCTCACCGTGGGCAAAGCCTTGATTTTTTCTGAAGATAAAATAGACGCTTACCGTGAAAATTTATACAAGAATTTGGAAGAGAACGGTCTCCCGGCTTCTGTGAAGGAAAAATCACTGGCGTATGGGGAGCTGGTGGCGAAGCACGTGATGGCCTGGGCAGATGGCGATATGTACAAACAGACCCGTACTTTTCCTAAATATACGATCAGGAATGAGACCTATGCCTGGAAGCCAACGCCACCAGATTATATGGAAGGGATAGAACCTCACTGGAATAAAATCAGACCCCTCATATTGGACTCAGCCAATCAGTTTCCTCCGGTACCTCCGCTGGAACTCACCATGGACAAAGACAGTGAGTTTTACCGCCAGCTGGCCGAGGTATATGAAAAAGGAGGTGGTCAAAATGAAGAGAACACCCAAATCGCTAAGTTTTGGGACTGTAACCCTTATGTTTCACATCACCGTGGGCATGCTATGTTTGCCACGAAGAAAATCACCCCCGGAGGGCACTGGATAGGCATCGTGGCCATTGCCACCCGGAAGGCCGGAAACAGCTTCAGTGAAACGGTGGAAGCTTACACAAGAACTTCCATCGCCCTGTTTGATGGTTTTATCAGCTGCTGGGACGAGAAATGGAGAAGTATTGTAGTCAGACCTGAGACGCTGATCAACCAATACATGGATGAGGAGTGGGTGCCCCTGCTACAAACACCTCCTTTCCCTGAATACACCAGTGGACATAGTGTGATTTCACGTGCCGCGGCAGTTACACTTACCGATTATTATGGTGACAACTTCTCCTTCGAAGACACCACCGAAATGGAGTATGGACTCCCACAGCGGGATTTCAATTCATTTCTGGAAGCTAGTGAAGAGGCCGCGATCAGCAGGCTCTATGGCGGTATTCATTACATGATGGCCATAGAGAATGGAGTAGATCAGGGTGAGAAAGTGGGAGATTTCGTAGTACAAAACCTTCAGACCAGGCGCAATAAGGCACTGGCTACCAAATAAACAAAAGACCAATGACAACATTGAAATCATTAAAAATAGCAGGCCTTGTGGTACTGCTATTTTTTTCATGCACCCCTCAAAAGCAGACCGAAGCAACTGATGAAACTGCGGATTTTTATGAGCCTTGGGAATCACTGGGGCCGTTGTTTCACGATGTGCAAATGGCAGGGGTTTTCCCTGATTCCAAAACCTTCGTGGACTGCACACCCAAGAGTTATCCTGCCACCATCGCTTCGGATTATCTCGCCCGCAAGGATGATCCTGATTTTGATTTGAAGGCTTTTGTGAGTGCAAACTTTATCCCTCCATCTGAGCCTGAGATCGTAGCATCAAGGGAAGAGTCACTCAAGATGCACCTTGAAAATCATTGGAAAAACTTAACAAGGAAGGCCAGTGAATCAGACGAAATTTCGACTCTGATCCCATTGCCCGGCGAATATGTGGTGCCCGGTGGGCGTTTTAGAGAAATTTATTATTGGGATAGCTACTTCACCCTGATAGGGCTGGGGGCCTCTGGTCGTACGGACCTGGTAGAGGCCATGGTCGATAATTTTGCTTATCTGATAGATACTGTGGGCTTTATTCCCAATGGCAATAGGACCTATTACCTTGGCAGAAGCCAACCGCCGTTTTTTGCTTCGATGGTCAATCTTTATGCACAGCTCACCTCTGTAGAGGAGGCCACCATTTATTTGCCTGCAGTACAAAAGGAATACGATTTTTGGATGCAGGGATCGGAATACCTGAGCTCAGACCTGCCTGCAGTCAACAGAGTGGTGCGCTTGTCAGACGGAACCATACTCAATCGCTATTGGGATTTTCTGGATTTCCCCAGACCGGAATCACACAAGGAAGATTACGAATTGGCAGAAGGTTTATCAGATCAGGAGCAGAAAAAACTCTATCGCAATCTGCGGGCCGGAGCTGAGTCTGGATGGGACTACAGCACACGCTGGTTTCAGGATAAAGCCGATTTTGGAAGCATCCGTACCACGGACATGTTGCCTGTAGACCTGAACAGTCTCATGTTTGCGGTGGAAACCACCCTGGCCAATCTCTATGCGGCTGACGGGAAGGTTCAGCAGTCAGATTTTTATTCAGCCCAAGCCGATCAGCGCAAGGCAGCTATTCAGCGCTTGTTTTGGGATGCCGATAAAGGGGCCTTTACAGATTATATCTGGACGGAGAACAGACTATCGGATCAGCTGACACTGGCGGGCGCCTATCCCTTGTACTTTATAGTAGCGTCAGCTCAGCAAGCCGATGCACAGGCACGAGTATTGGAGTCAGACTTTCTCCTCCCTGGAGGGGTGGTGACTACTACCATTGAGTCCGGGCAGCAATGGGATTACCCTAATGGTTGGGCACCCCTCCAATGGATGACGATTAAGGGTCTTGAACATTATGACAAAATGGATTTGGCGACTGAGATCAAAACCAGATGGTTGAGGGTGAATGATAAAGTCTACCAAAATACCGGCAAAATGATGGAAAAATACAATGTGGCTGACACCACCCTGATCGCCGGAGGAGGAGAGTACCCCACACAGGATGGTTTCGGGTGGAGCAATGGCGTTGCCCTGGGACTGATGTCAGACAATGTGGCTTACTGAGTAGGTGACTTTTTAACGGAAAGGCGGCAGAAGAATAAATTTTTAATTTTCAATCGTTTTCATTCGCACACTCGCAAAACCCCTCCTCGAAAACAGGGGTTGATTGCCATTTTCTTACTATTATAGGGATTGAAATCACTGACTAAACCAATCCCACATGGAAAATGTAGCATTGAGCTTTGTAGATATAGCCATTATTGTCGTTTATATTTTTGGCATCATTTGGTACGGGATCTCGAAGGGCAAACAACAAACCTCCGAAGAGTATTTTTTAGCTGGTCGGAACATGACCTGGCCCATCGTCGGAATTTCTTTGTTTGCAGCCAATATAGGCAGTAACACGCTCATTGGTCTCACCTCCGATGCGTTTCAGACCAATACGGCGGTTTACAATTATGAGTGGATGGCGGCTGTAGTGCTGGTTTTCTTCTCCATATTCTTTTTGCCCTTCTACCTGCGCTCAAAGGTCTACACCATGCCGGAGTTTCTTGAGCGCCGATATGACAGCAGATCCCGGTATTATTTTTCCTTTATCACCATTGTGGGCAATGTCATTATCGACACCTCGTCTGGGTTGTATGCCGGAAATCTGATTCTGAAAATCATTTTCCCGGAGATTTCTTCCACGTTTATCATTGTAGGTTTGGCATTGGCCGCCGCAGCATATACGATACCGGGTGGGCTCTCTTCCGTTGTTCATACCGAGGTGATCCAGGCGATCCTATTGGTCGTGGGCTCTATGATTTTAACTTATTTCTGTATTACGGAGGTGGGCGGATGGTCAGGATTGATGAGTGGCCTGGACGCACTCAATAGCAGTGGCTACATCAGTAAACCAGCCGACGAAGTGTTTGATATGGCAGGGCCAGTGGATGATGCGTATATGCCATGGACCGGCTTGCTCTTTGGGGTGCCTCTGCTTGGCTTTTACTTCTGGGCCAACAATCAGTTTATGGTACAGCGTGTACTCAGCGCCAAAGATCTCAACCACGGTCGCTGGGGAGCATTGTTTGCCGGGTTGCTGAAAATCCCGGTGATTTTTATCATGATTTTTCCTGGAGTGATTGCCATTGTGCTGTTTTCTGACCTGGACATCAGCGGGCTAAACTATTTAATTACCAATGAGGTCGGCGAGCAGGTGATCTGCCAAAACCTGGAGGATTGTCCCAATATGACCTATCCGGTCATGCTTTATCAACTACTACCTACAGGGCTGCTTGGGCTGGTCATTGCTGGATTGTTGGCGGCCATGTCCAGTAGTATTTCGGCTACACTCAATTCTGCCTCTACCCTGATCACCATGGATTTTGTGAATAAGTTGAATCCTAACCTTTCCAGCAAACAATTGGTGCGTGTCGGCCAGATTGCCACTGTGGTACTGGTATTGTTGGCTGCATTTTGGACTCAATACATCGAGCAGATTTCTGACTCATTGTGGGAATACCTACAGTTGGTGTTAGGGTTCATTGCACCACCGGTGGTGGCAGTGTTCCTGGTGGGTTTGTTTTGGAAGCGAGGTAATGGAAATGGAGCCTTCGCGGCCCTTTTGGCGGGTCTTGCAATATCTGTTTTGATTATTCTTTCCTCAGTTTATGAGTTATTCCCTTCGCTAAATGCGATTCATTTTTTGCATAAAGCACCTTTGCTCATGCTGGCTTGTATGCTGGTGCACGTCATTGTCAGCTTGCTCACCCCAGCCCCGAGTGATGAGGTAGTGAATACCCTCACCTGGAATGTGGGATTATATAGAGCAGAAACGAAAGAACTGGCCGGACTCCCCTGGTATAAGAATTATCGGGTACTGGCAGTTATATTGTTGATCATTACGGCTTTTGTCGTTGGGTCATTTTGGTAAGGAAAATATAAAAATCATGGCATACATTGTCGCATTAGATCAGGGGACTACCAGTTCGAGAGCCATTCTCTTCAATGAGAAAGGGGAAATCGTTGGCATCAAGCAAAAGGAGTTCACCCAGTTTTTTCCGAAATCCGGATGGGTAGAGCACGATCCGGAAGAGATATGGACCACACAGTCTGAGGTTTTCCGATCTCTTTTGAATGAACTTTCAATTTCGCCTAAGGAAATTACCGCCATTGGCATCACCAACCAGAGGGAAACTACCGTGGTTTGGGATCGGGATACAGGTGAGCCTGTCTACAATGCCATCGTATGGCAGGATAAACGTACCTCGGAGTTTTGTGAAGATCTGAAGAGTAGGGGCCTTGAGGAAAAGGTTAGAAGCAAAACCGGTCTTGTAATAGACTCCTATTTCTCGGGCACAAAAATTAACTGGATACTCGACAATGTGGAAAATGCCAGAGCGGAGGCCGATAAAGGGAATCTTTGCTTTGGCACCATAGACACATGGCTGGTATGGAAACTCACCAATGGCAAGGCTCATGTGACTGATTACACCAATGCCTCGCGGACTATGCTCTACAACATTGTAGAGAATAAATGGGACGATGACTTGCTCGAGATCCTGAAGGTACCAATGTCCATGCTTCCTGAGGCCCATCCTTCAGCCTATCATTTCGGAGATTTTGAATTCAAAGGCACCACCATTCCTATTATGGGCATTGCGGGAGATCAGCAGGCGGCCCTTTTCGGACAAGCGTGCTTTGATCCGGGAGAGGCTAAAAACACCTACGGCACCGGCTGTTTCATGCTGATGAACACGGGTACCAAGTGTGAGGTATCCAAAAATGGTTTACTGACTACCATGGCCTGCAGTACTACGGGAGAGCTTACCTACGCTCTGGAAGGCAGTATATTCATTGCAGGAGCGGCCATACAGTGGTTGCGTGATGGCCTGAGGGTGCTTGATCATGCGGAAGATTCCGAATACTTTGCCAGAAAGGTGGAAACCAACGAAGTATACCTGGTGCCGGCATTTGCTGGACTAGGGGCACCCTATTGGGATCAGTATTCACGGGGAGCCATTTTTGGACTGACCCGCGATACGGGAAAAAATCACATCATCAAGGCTGCTCTCGAATCCATAGCTTTTCAGACCAGAGATGTTAAAACTGCGATGGAGCAGGATTCTGGTATAGAGATCACCAGTCTGATGGTGGATGGTGGAGCCACTAACAACAATTACCTCATGCAGTTTCAGTCGGATATCCTGGGAGTAGAGGTGGATCGCCCCGCCATCACGGAATCTACGGCACTCGGTGCTGCCTATCTGGCGGGGTTGCATGCTGGCGTCTGGACACTGGATGAAATTAAGAAAGTGAGAAAGACGGATAGAAAATTTGCTCCGGGCATAACAAAGACTGAACGAGACCACTTATACAAGGGCTGGCAAAAAGCAGTACAAAGAACATTTGACTGGGCAAAGGATTTATGAATGCATTCAACGCAAATGACAGGGGTGATTTGGTTAAGGTCCTGGGAGATACCCACTACGACCTCATCATTATAGGGGGAGGTATTACGGGAGCAGGTATAGCGCTGGATGCTGCCTCAAGAGGATTGAAAACAGCCCTGTTTGAAAAAAACGACTTTGCCTCGGGTACCAGTAGCAAATCCACCAAACTGATACACGGTGGGCTTAGGTACCTCAAGCAATTTGAGGTAGCACTGGTTCGGGAAGTGGGGCAGGAACGAGCGGTGGTGCACCATCTGGCGCCGCACCTGGTGAAAGCGGAGAAAATGCTTCTTCCATTGATTACTGATGGTACTTATGGTAAAATCCTCACTTCGGTAGGGCTGATGGTCTATGATGTACTGGCTGGGGTGGAGAAGGTGGATCAGCGCAAGATGCTGACCAAAGAGGAAACACTGGAGATGGAACCCCTGCTTGGGTCTGATGTACTGGAAGGTGGCGGGGTTTACGCTGAGTATAGAACTGACGATGCCCGCCTCACGATAGAGATTCTGAAAACAGCTACCCGGATGGGTGCCGATATTATCAACTACGGAGAGGTCACAGACTTTGTGTACCATGCAGGGAAAATTACCGGGGTACATTGGCGTGATAACCTTACAGACACCAGCTACACGAGTAGTTGCGATTACACGGTGAGTGCAGCTGGGCCATGGGTAGATGAAATACGAGCCAAAAACAAATCCTTACATGGGAAGTACCTGCACCCTACTAAAGGTGTGCACATTGTGGTGCCGCATGAGAAGTTCCCTGTTCACCAGTCGGTCTACTTTGATGTGCCGGATGGGCGGATGATTTTTGCCATTCCCAGAGACCGGGTGACCTATATTGGCACCACCGATACAGACTACCATGGAGACATCAATCATGTGCGCACTGAAAAAGTGGACGTGGACTACCTGATCAATGGAGTAAGGCATATCTTCCCTAAGATAAAGCTCAACATAAAGGACGTAGAATCCAGCTGGGCAGGCCTGCGACCCTTGATAGAAGAGGAGGGAAAATCGGCCTCCCAGCTTTCGCGAAAGGATGAAATATTTGAATCAGAAACGGGACTTTTATCGATAGCCGGAGGTAAACTGACAGGCTATCGCAAGATGGCAGAACGCATTGTGGACAGATTGTCCAAAAAGATCAGAGAGGATAAAGACAAGAAACTTTCGGACTGTGTGACAGACAAAATTTACCTGTCAGGAGGCGTGTTCAAGGACGGAAATGATGTGCACAGATACCAGAAGGAAGTAGAGCAGCAGGTGGTTTCCTTTGGACTGGACCCATACTATGCAGAATATCTTGTGAGTAATTATGGTCGACAAACAGGCGACATTTTTAAACTTTTCAGGCAGAGGCAGGAAACAGACCCTGAAATACGTCTGGCGCTTTCGGAGTTGGTTTTTACTATAGAAAATGAAGCAGTCCATTCACTGCTGGATTTTTTCGAAAGAAGAACAGGGAGGTTGTATTTCAATATCAAGACCATCCCTAAACTCATCGAGCCCGTTTTTCAACACCTGACCTCCACATTTGGGTGGTCAGAAACCCGCCAACAGCAGGAGAAAGATTGGCTTCATCACGGATTGGAAGTAGCCAGTCATTTTCTATAATCCCATTTTCAGTATTCAAAAAATCGACATGAGTGTAAACAAAACATGGTGGAAGGAAGCAGTGGTATATCAGGTATACCCTCGCAGTTTCAATGACAGCAATGGCGATGGCATTGGAGACCTGCAAGGGATTATTCAAAAACTGGATCACATCAAGAGTCTTGGAGTGGATGTCATCTGGCTGTGTCCGGTGTACAAGTCACCCAATGATGATAATGGCTATGACATCAGCGATTATTATGACATCATGGATGAGTTTGGCACCATGGAGGATTTTGACGAGCTACTAAGTGGGATTCATGCGCGTGGGATGAAACTATTGATGGATCTGGTGGTGAACCACTCCTCCGACGAGCATGCCTGGTTCAAAGAATCAAGGTCTTCCAGAAACAACCCTAAGCGCGACTATTACATTTGGAAGCCCGGGAAGGATGGTGGGCCACCCAATAACTGGCCTTCTTTCTTTAGTGGAAGTGCCTGGCAGTATGCTGAAGAAACCAATGAGTATTACCTGCATCTGTTTACCAAAAAACAACCTGACCTGAACTGGGAAAACCCGAAGCTCCGCGAGGAAGTCTATCAACTGATGCGCTACTGGTTAGACAAAGGGGTCAATGGGTTCAGAATGGATGTGATCTCCGTGATCTCTAAAAGAAACTATGACGATACCCCCCATGCCAAATTCAATGATACCATTGCTCAGGTCTATGCCAACGGTCCCAGGATTCATGAATTCCTGAAGGAAATGAATCGGAGGGTGATGAGCCACTATGATGTGATGACAGTGGGCGAAGGTCCCGGAATAGATCTCGATACAGGCTTGCAGTATGTAGCAGAGGATGAAAAAGAGTTGAATATGCTTTTTCATTTCGGTCACATGTTTATGGATCACGGGCCAGGCGGAAGGTTTGATCCGAAACCAATCGATTTTGTAGAGTTTAAGAAAATATTCCGACTCTGGGATGAGAAATTTAAGAACGACGGATGGGGTAGCATTTTTCTTGGCAATCATGATTTTCAGCGGATCGTTTCTCGCTTTGGTAACGATGTGGATTATTGGGAGGAGTCGGCAAAATTGCTCTGCCTTATGCTGATGACCATGAGAGGCACGCCCTATGTGTATCAGGGAGATGAGATAGGGATGACCAACGTGGCTTTTGATCGCATTGAGGATTACGATGATGTAGAGATCATGAATGCATACGCCGAGTGGAAAGCGCAGGGCAAAGACCTGGATCTGTTTCTCAAGCACGTGCATGTGAATGGGCGGGACAATGCACGTACCCCCATTCAGTGGGATGCCACCGAAAACGCTGGGTTCACTTCTGCCACCCCATGGCTGAAGTTAAATCCCAACTATACCAAAATCAACGTGGCAGATCAGCAGAACGCTGGGAACTCCATCTTGAATTTTTACAGGCAAATGATCAGTATCAGAAAGGCCAACCCATCACTTGTGTATGCAAACTACGCTGTGATCAATGAGGCACACAAACAGGTATATGCTTATTGGAGATGGGACGATGCGGTCAGGTACCTCATATTGCTCAATTTTTCAGCAGATCAACAGACCTTTGAAGTAGACGATCGGTTTGATACCGAAGCTTTGTCTTTGCTCATCGGCAATATGGGAGCTGTGCAAATGGCGGGAGAAAAGATTTTCAAACTACTGCCGTGGCAGGCAGCCCTGTACCAGCTTTGATCCGGAGGTCATCAAATTTTGGAATTGCTAACAATTCTTTAAGATACGATTAATTGATCTCTGACTTTAAACCCTTTAATTTGGTGAGATCATTAAATTTCCCGTGTGAAGATTACCAATAAAGTTGTTTACCAAAATCTGGACGACCTGTTTAACCAGTCACCTGTTTTAGAGTTAACGGATGCTGACAAATGGGTAATCTTTAGCGACCTCCATATGGGCGATGGTGGTTCCACTGACGATTTCCGGACCAATTCCGACCTCTTTACCAGAGCACTAAAGGAGCATTATCTTCCCCGGCAGTATGGCTTAGTCCTCAACGGAGATGTGGAGGAGATGCAAAGGTTCAGCCTCAGGAAGATTTATAAGCATTGGAAATCTGTCTACGAGGTTTTCGATCAGTTTAGAGATCAGACCAGATTGCTTAAAACCATTGGTAATCACGATCTGGAACTAGGGATGATGAAGGATTTGCCATTTAATTACGAGCACCTCGATGGATTTGTGTTTGATTACAAAGGGGACAACCTTTTCTTTTTTCACGGGCATCAGGCTTCCAAGCGGTTTCAAAAACACAATGAATTGATCGGGTTCACCCTGAAGTACTTTGCCAACCCTCTGGGGATCAAAAATTACTCGGTGGCTCACAGCAGTAAGAAACAGTATAAAATAGAGAAGCGGGCCTATCATTACTCAGCTTATCGCAAAGTGGTATCAGTCATTGGTCACACGCATCGTCCGTTGTTTGAGTCAATGCACAAAGTAGAGCGGCTGAAATATAAAATCGAGCAACTTTGCCGCGAGTATGTAGAGGACATAGCCAATCAGACGGAGGCCATTGTCAGGTCCATAAGGGTCTATAAGAAGGACTTAAAGAAATACTATAAACAGGTACGCGATACCAATTTTCAGAACTATGTCTACAACACCATTTTTAACATCCCCTGTCTTTTCAATTCAGGCTGTGTCATAGGCAAGCGTGGGATGACCTGTCTGGAAATAGAAGGTGGTAAAATCAGGCTGGTTCATTGGTTCGATGGCAATATCAACAAGAAGTACCTGCATAAAACCGGCTATCAGCCACAGCAGATTCCAGGCACAGACTACTACCGTATGGTGATCAATGAAGAGTCTTTGGATTATGTGTTTACCAGAATAAAATTTTTAGCTTGATGAGAAAGATAATTTTGTTTGTTGGCTCCCTAGTTATGCTTACCTCCTGCTTTGGCCCGAAGAAAAACATGAAAGAATCCTTTGACCTTCAGGGACACAGGGGCTGTAGAGGGCTCATGCCCGAAAACACCATTCCGGCCTTCATCAAGGCCCTCGATCTGGAAGTAACTACCCTCGAAATGGACCTGGCGGTCACCAAAGACCGTCAACTGGTCGTTTCGCACGAGCCGTTTATGTCAGCTGAAATGTGTCTCGATTCTCTGGGAAATGAAATCCCAGAAACGCAGCAGCTTCAATACAATATTTATCAGATGACTTATCAGGAGGTGGCAAGTTTCGATTGTGGCTCCAAACCCCACCCAAGATTTCCTGAGCAGCAAAAAATGCAGGTAGTCAAGCCGCGACTAGTGGATGTGATCGACCATGTGGAAGACTACCTGAAGGTCAACGGTAAACCCCCTGTGGCTTATAATATCGAGATCAAGTCGCAGCCAGAAACCGATGATCTCTTTCATCCTGCACCCCCCACTTTTAGTGAGCTGGTTTATGCTGTCTTAGATGAAAAACTTGACTGGAGCAGAACCACAATTCAATCTTTTGATTTCAGGGTGTTACAGTATTTTCATGAGCGTCACCCAAAAGTGACACTGGCGCTATTGATCGAAAACGACCTGACGGTGGAAGAAAACCTGGATTCACTCGGGTTTACCCCGGACATCTATAGTTGCTATTTTCCATTACTTTCGCGGGAGTCTGTTGATCTTTTACATAGCCGGGACCTTCGGGTAATCCCATGGACGGTAAATGAAGTGACAGAGATGAAGGACGTAATGGAACTCGGGGTGGATGGTTTAATTACCGATTATCCCAATAGGTTTAATAGCATAAAGGATAAAAAATGAGTAAGAAGAAGTACGACGTTTATGCCATTGGCAACGCTGTAGTGGACTATGTGTTGGAATGTAGCGATGATTTTTTGACCGAGCATGGAATCGAAAAATCAGTCATGACCCTGGTGGACGAGGAGCGCCAGATGAAAGTACTAGCCGCCGTGAAAGACGGCATCAAAAAGAAAGAAGGAGGCGGGTCTGCTGCCAATACTATAGTGGCGACAAGTATGCTGGGTGGCAAGAGCTTTTACTCTTGCAAAGTGGCCAATGACGAAGACGGCAGGTTTTTTCTGGACGAGTTGGCCAATAATGGCATTGACACCAACCTGGATGGAAGTCACCTGGATGCGGGGATAACAGGAAAAGTACTCATCATGACGACTCCTGATACGGAGCGTACCATGAATACATTTTTGGGGATCAGCTCGGCTTTCTCCAAAGCGGAGCTTCGGCAGGATGCCCTGATCAACTCCGAATACCTCTTTATAGAGGGATATCTGGTAGCTTCAGAGACAGGTAGGGAAGCGATGAAAGTGGCTAAGAGAATGGCCGAAGACAATGGTGTAAAAGTGAGCATCACGTTTTCTGACCCCAGTATGGTGAAGTACTTCCAGAAAGAAATGGAAGAAGTGGTGGGAGCCTCTGTTGATTTGCTCTTTTGCAATGAAGAGGAAGCAATGCTCTTCACCAAGACCGATAATGTCGCTGATGCCAGAGAAGAATTGAGAAAAGTAGCCAGAAAATTTGTGATCACACAAGGGAAGAATGGCGCCATGATATTTGATGGAGATACATTCGTGGATATAGAGTCCTACCCGGTCTCGGCAGTAGATAGCAACGGCGCAGGGGATATGTTTTCCGGGGCATTTCTTTATGGCATCACCAACGGTCACACTATGGCTTCTTCGGGTAAGTTGGCCAGCAAGGCAGCCTCAGAGGTGGTTGCTAAGTACGGCCCCAGGCTCACATTCCATCAGCTTCAGGAGATCAAGCGTGAAGTTTTTGACATTTAAACCCCTTTTTTTCACCACGTTTTCATAAAAATTGAAGAAATATCTCTGCGGAGCGGCGTTTAGTTTGGTAAAACTCAATCTTTACTTATCTTTGCCCTCCGTTTTGAGAAATCTCAGATTCCGGTCAGTGATTGGGGTCTGGTCATAATAAAAGAATAAGATAAAGGCATAGCCATGAAGAGAACATTTCAACCTTCAGTAAGGAAAAGAAAAAACAAACACGGATTCCGTTCAAGAATGGAGTCAGCCAACGGTCGTGCTGTATTGGCCAGACGTAGAGCAAAGGGAAGAAAGAAACTTACTGTTTCTGATCAAACTCACAAGAAATAAGTCTAACTAAAGGCCTATGACTGACTCAGGCCAAACGACTAGTCATGCGTTTTCTTTTCCAAAAAGGGAAAAGCTGACCGGTAAAAAAGACATTGAGGAACTGTTCAAGAATGGTTCCTCTTTTTATTTGCACCCTTTGTTATTGAAGTACAGAAGGGAGGAGGATTCTGCCGTGACCTATCATCGCGCCCTCTTTACAGTCCCCAAAAAAAACTTCAAGCGAGCCGTTCGGAGAAATCAGCTGAAGCGCCGCATGAGAGAAGCCTATAGGCTTCACAAATCCATCATCTATCAATCACCCGTTAGCGGCTTTTATCAGCTGGCATTTGTCTATTTAGATAAATCACCATTACCTTATGGTGAAATAGAGGATAAACTTAAAAAGCTATTGGTACGTTTAGAAAGTCAGCATTCTAAGATAGGGAAAGAACACCCGGGTGAGCCCAATTGAATGCAAGTTTAACCTCCTGTTTTGAGTACAAAATGAACAAGCAATGAATAAGAAGTGGAAAGCAATCGTGGCCATCTGTGCCATTAGTATTGGTTTTTTGGCTTTTAAAGCCACTCCCGTGGGTGATCGCACCTTCGAGATCGTGAAGAACCTCGATATTTTCGCCACGCTGTTTAAGGAAGTAAATGCCTACTACGTGGATGACATTCATCCGGACCAGCTGATGCGTACAGGCATTACAGCCATGCTGGCTTCGCTTGATCCTTATACCAATTACATTCCCGAAGATGACATAGAGGATTATCGCACCATCACCACCGGTGAGTATGGGGGCATTGGTGCTATAGTCGATAAGAAAGGAGGCGTGAGCACCGTAGTGATGCCTTACGAAGGCTACCCTGCGCACAAAGCTGGTCTTAAAGCGGGAGATCAGATTTTGAAGATTAATGGAATAGTGTTGGAGGGCAAATCGTCCGATGCTATCAGCAAACTGCTGAAGGGGCAGTCCAATTCGGATATTGTCCTGACGGTAAAGAGATTCGGACAAGAAAAACTGTTTGATGTGACGCTGGCTCGTGAGCGTATTACCATTAGCAACGTGCCTTATTTCGGAATGGTAGCCGAAGGAATCGGCTATGTAAAACTTACGGATTTCACTACCGAAGCAGGCGCTGAGGTGCGAAATGCTGTGAACGAGCTGAAAGCTGATGGCGCAAAAAAAATCATTTTGGATTTGCGGGGTAACCCGGGGGGCTTATTGGAAGAAGCAGTCAATGTTTCCAATGTCTTTGTTGGCAAAGGCCGGGAAGTGGTGACTACTCGCGGGAAACTGAAAAACTGGACCAAGACCTATAACACTTTGAATGATCCTGCGGATACTCAGATTCCACTCGCTGTATTGATCAGCAATGGAAGTGCATCAGCTTCTGAGATTGTAGCGGGAGTCATGCAGGACTATGATCGCGGAGTGCTCGTAGGTCAGCGTTCTTATGGTAAAGGACTGGTTCAGCAGACACGACCACTGGCTTATAATTCTCAACTAAAAGTAACCACTGGAAAATATTATATTCCTTCTGGTAGATGTATCCAGGCCATTGACTACAGCCATCGAAACCCAGATGGCAGCATCGGCAAAATTCCGGATTCACTCAAGAGTGAGTTCAAGACCCAATCCGGCCGATCAGTTTTTGACGGTGGGGGCGTAAACCCTGACATTGAAGTGGAGCCGTTTGAGTACGCACCTATCGCCTACAGTCTCATGTCCAATGACCTGGTTTTCGATTATGCTACTCGTTATTATTACGCACACCCGGAGATTAAACCTGCTAAGGACTTCACCCTTACAGATGCAGAATATGATGAATTTAAAAACTGGTTGAAGGACAAAGAACTCAACTACACCACTCAGGTGGAGCAAAATATTGAGAAACTAATCGCATCGGCCAAGCAGGAAAAATATTATCAGGATATTGAGCAGCAGATCATGGACCTAAAAAGGGAAACCCTTCATAATAAGGATCAGGACCTGATCACTTTCAAGCCAGAGATTAAGAAATTGCTGGAGCAGGAAATTGCCGGGAGGTATTACTTCCAAAGTGGAATGATCGAGTCTACCTTTGATCAGGACCGGGAAGTCATGGAGGCCATTAAAGTTCTTAATGATTCCGAACGATATCAGAGCATTTTAAAAGGCAAATAATTGAGTACTATTCTAAGCCTCGACACTTCCACTAAGGTTTGTTCAGTGGCCATTCATCAGGAGGGAGTTTTGATAGGTCATCAGGCCTATCATTTGCAGAAATCCCACTCCAACCTTTTGCCAGGGATCATTCAGCAGCTGGCAGAGAACTGTGAAGTGTCTTTGTCCGATCTGACGGCTGTCGCCCTGTCTGCAGGGCCCGGATCTTATACAGGTCTGCGAATTGGCACAGCTACCGCGAAAGGAATGGCCTATACACTGAGCATCCCGTTGATCGCTTTGGATACATTGGATACTATGGTTGCTCAGGTGGCCCCTATGCTGAAGGGAGAAGAATTGCTCTGCCCTATGATCGATGCCAGGCGCATGGAGGTCTACTGCAAATTGGTAGATCATTCCGGCGCTGAAATTTGGGAAACACAACCACTCATAGTAGATGAGCACTCTTTTGATGACTTCCAGCAGGAAAGCATTTATTTCTTCGGTAATGGCTCCGATAAGCTGGAGCAACTCTTTGGAGGAGTGGATAGGTATCACTTCATCAGAGACATTCATCCGTCTGCGGCCCACATGGGGGAGGTAGCCTGGGCCAAATTCCAGCATTCGGCATTTGAAGACATTGCCTACTTCGAGCCGGAATATCTAAAGGAATACCGAACTAATGTCCCATCTCAAAAGTTCAAGGTGTAATGGAAGAGATAATTAACCGTGTTTCGAAGAGTCCTTTAATCTCATTGGATTTCGATGAATATATTGATCAATCCGAGCGGGCTTTTTTTGACCTGAAGGAAGGGCTTTTTCATGGAATGATTCTCAAAGAGAAAGAATTTCGTGAGTTTTTGAGAGATTACGATTGGCTGGCCTTCAAAGGCAAAAACGTTGGGGTCGTCTGTTCTGCAGATGCCATCATACCATCCTGGGCTTATATGTTAGTAGTGACCAGGTTGGGGGGTGTCGCCAATCTATCGGCGTTTGGTGGTGAAGAGGAACTTGAGAAAGCCTTAATCAATCGGGCGATTGATAAAATCCTGGAGCAGGACCTGGAGGGCGCCAAGGTGGTCATTAAGGGTTGTGGTGATATCAAAACCAGAGACTACGCATACTTCGAGTTGACAAGGAGGTTGCTGCCTATGGTGTCGAGCATCATGTACGGTGAGCCTTGTAGTACTGTCCCTGTTTACAAAAAGCCCAAATAGTTTTCTTGGGTCTGTGCTGACATTCCAATTTTCAGTTAACACCCCATCAATTTTTGATTTTCCCGACTTCATTTGGGACTGATTGATATTTTTGGTGGACCAAGGGAGAGCCAATCAGCTGATAATCAGGCGCGTGATTAGACGGGTTGATTAGGGAGTAAAAAAAGTTGTTTTATTTAGTTAAAAATGAGCGGTGGAATCAGTGGCTTTACTATCTTTGCCGTCCATTCAGCGGGGATGGGGAGATGTTTGAGAGGATGTGGTGAGATAGGGCTTAGAAATAAAAAAATATTTTTCTCACAATAGGGTTTGATATTAAAAAATAAGTTCTAAT